>Ga0164290_1000009_pt1 | contig 975051 bp, 978 predicted proteins | sample Micstemetagenome_FD_108782 | JGI IMG/M metagenome (GOLD analysis project Ga0164290, IMG submission 108782) | Contaminated culture microbial community from soil near Moab, Utah, USA - Microcoleus steenstrupii SON62 (Illumina Assembly) | ecosystem: Environmental > Terrestrial > Soil > Soil crust... | reverse complement strand
ATGATCAGGTACCACGAGATCGCCGACATCAACGCCAGCACGCCCAGCAGGACCTTCGCGACGATGTCGGCCTGCGCGAGGAAATGGCCGAAGCCCAAACTCGATGCGTCGCCCATGCGTTACTCTCCTACTGCAACACGAACTTGATCGGAACGACCACCAGCACGGCCTGCGGCAGTCCGCCCGGTGCGTAAGGCTTGAACTGCGCGGCGCGCACGGCGGCGAGCGCGGATTGGTCAAGCGCCGGAAAGCCCGACGAGGACTGGAGCGAGACCTGGGCGGGGCGGCCGGTGACGTCGACCAGCACACGGACCATGGCCGTTCCCTGCTCGTTGGCCCGGCGTGAGGCGTTCGAATAGACCGGCTTCGGCGACACGAGCCAGCCAAGCTGGGAGGCGTCGACCGTGCGAGGCGCGGCTGCCGCGGCAGGTGCAGCCTGCTGCGGAGTCGCATCGACCGGCGCGGCCGGGCGCGCGGGCTGCGGAGGCCTCTTCTGAACCGGCTTCGGTTCAGGCGGCTTCGGCTCGGGCTTTTTCTCCGGCGGCGGAATGTTCGGTGGCGGGGGCTCATCCGGCGGCGGCAGGTCGATCCTGGCCAGCGGAAACTCCGGCGGCGGCAGGTCGGGTGGCGGCGGCTCGACGATCGTGGCCAGTTCGGGCGGTGGCGGTTTCAGGTCGACCGGCGGCGGCGGCTCGGAGTCCTCGATCTGGGGCAGGGCCGGTGCGTCGGCTGGGACCATCCGCACTTCCATCGGAGCCACGTCGCCCACGATCAGCGGCAGCGGCTCGAACTGGGTGAGCGCCCAGCCGCCGCCGACGTGGAAGAAGATCACGAAGACCACGATGGCCACCCGCGCCGTCGTCGACAGCGGCTCGCGCGACGGGCCAAGTGGGCCGGGGGCCACCGGCGGAACGGAAGACACGGGCTCTTGCATCAAACGCTCACTACAACTCGAGCGGGCTGATGGCGAGTGCGACCGTTGCGGCCACGGCCACCGCGAAAATCGTGATGCCGACCGCACGCTTGCGGTGGGTCTCCCACCACAGGATCACGCCGCTGACCGACAGGAAGATCATGCTGCCAGCCAACGTGTCGATCAACAGGATCCACGGTACGGGCATGGCCGTGCCCTTGTGCAGGTTGACCAGGGTCGCGATGAACCCATTCTGCGTGGTACGTACCGAAAGCGACTTGTTGCCGACCCAATACTCGGCCTGAACCAGATGGTTGGGCCCACCGAAGTTCATCACCCAGCGCTCGGGTTGTTGCAGGGGCCGGGCAGCGCCCTCGCCCGCACCGCCGCCCCCGGGAGTCCGCTCGGTCCAGGGTACCGCACGCGCCCGCTCGACCCGCGCCACGTTGGGACCGCGATCGATCTTCAGCGTATCCTTCAGCCACTGGCTCATCGCCGCGATGTTGGCCGGCGCAGGATCGGGCAAGGCGATCTGGGCGTTGACCTGATTCTGATCGGGCAATTCGAGCTTCATCACGCTGCGATGATTGAGCCAGATGCCGCTCAGGCCGAACATCAGACCGAGCAACGCACCCCACAGCCCGAACCAGCCATGCGTCTTGCGGACCCAGCGCACCAAGGTCAGCCGGCGATTGACCCGGTTCGCGCCCGCGGCTGTGGCGGCAGCCATCAGGTCTCGCTCCATTGCCGCACGAGGTTGTGGTAGCAGCCGATCAGCGAGCGGCGCGCCATCTCGTCGGCATTGGTCTCGTTCAGGCGCTGGATGGCGTTGTCCATGTCGTGCAGCACCGATCGCTGGATGTCGTCGCGAATCAGGCTCTGCGCCCAGAAGAAGCAGGCCGTGCGCACGCCGCGCGTGATCGGTGCCACCGAGTGCAGGCTGGTCGCCGGATAGACCACCATGTCGCCGGCTTTCAGTTTGACGCTGTGCTGGCCGTACGTGTCCTCGATCTGCAGTTCGCCGCCGTCATAGTCCTCGGGATTGCTGAGGAACAACGTGGCCGAGACATCGGTCCTGAGCTTGCGGCCGGTATGCGGGTTGATGCGCACGCTGCCGTCGACATGCGCCCCGAACTTCATCCCCTCGCCGTAGCGATTGAACATAGGCGGGTAGATTTCGTTCGGCAGCACTGCACTGATGAAGACCGGATGGACCTCCAGCGCCGCGCCGACGATGCGCTGGCACGCGATCGCCGTTTCAGACCGCTCGTCGATCTGCTGGTTGAACTTCACCGGCGCGCCCTGGTAGCCGGCGGTCACGCGACCGTCGACCCAGGCATTCGAGCGCTCCAGCCGCTCGCGCAGACTGACGAGCTGCGCGGCGTTGAGGACGTGGGGAACACAGACGAGCATGACGGGCGGCGGCTTCCGTCAGATCACAGGCGGTAATTGAGCGTGATCATCCCCGTCAACCCGGAGCCGACGACCGCGCGGCCGCCGTCCGAGGCGATGACGCCATCGTAGTAGGTCGTGTTGAACAGGTTGTAGACGTTCAGCCGCACGTCGTAGGCCGGCTGCTTGTAGGCAGCCGTCAGGTCGACGCGTGTGTAGGCCGGCACGACGACGGTGTTGGTGTTGTTGGCGTAGCGCTGGCCGACATAGAAGAAGCCGCCGCCGACCTCGTAGGTCTCGTTGAACGTATAGGTCGTCCAGAGGTTTGCCGTGTCCCGCGGCGTGTTGAGCGGCACCTTGCCGGTCGTGTTGCCCTGGCCGTTCTGGTAGTTCAGGCCCTGGATGATGACGCCGTTCAGATAGGCGTAGCCGCCGAAGACCTGCCATTCCGGCGTGATCCTTCCGGAGAAGCCGGCACGAGCGCCGCTGACCTGCACGTTGCCGGCCGGCGAGAAGGTGCCGTCGGGATTGGCCGTGCGGGCGTTGTTCTTGATGATCGAGAAGACCGCACCGTTGAGCGACAGGTTGCCGCCGAGCAGCTCGTACTTGACGCCGGCTTCCACACCCTTGTTGTTCTCCGGCGGCAGGTTCTGCGTGCCTGTCGTGGAGGTGAGCTGCTCGAGCGAAGGATTGAACGAGGTGCTGTACGACACGTAGTAGGACTGTGCCGGCGTCGGTTCGTAGATGACGCCGCCACGGACGCTCAGGAACGTGTCGGTTTGCTGCAGTCCCGCGACCGCCGTATTGCCGGCCGTGTTGTTGCGATTTATCGAATTGGCGATCTGGGCCGCGTAGTAATCCCATCGAAGTCCGGCGACGACCTTCAGTTCGGGAAGCAGCTGGATGGTGTCGTTGGCGTAGAAGCCCGCGCCCCAGGCGTTTGAGGACGCATAGTTTCCGAAAACGGTCGCGACATTGCCCGGCGTATTGGCGCCGACCGTGTAGCCCGCCGGCGTGCAGCCGACGGAACCGGCCGGCAGCGCATTGCCGAAACAGGTGCCCGTGCGGCTCATCTGTTGGTTGGTGTAGGATTCGTAGTTGATGTCGACGCCCATCAGCAATGTATGGCCGACCGAGCCGGTGTCGAACCTGGACAGGAGCTCGGTCTGGTTCTCGATCGTGATGTCGTTGATGTTGCGGTCGCGGCTGAGCTGCCGGACCCACAGATTGCCGAGTGGCTGGGCGCTGTACGGGACGTTGCCGGTAAGGTTCGCCGCCGCGACGAAGCGGTTGCCGTTGCCGAGCGTGCCGACGAAGCCGCCCGAGGTTTCACGGACGGCCGTATTCACCCAGACGAACTCCGTCTGGTTGCGAAGGCTCAAGTTGGGCGAGAACTTGTGCTCGATCAGGCTCTGCAGGGCGATGACGTCCTGCTCGGTATAGTCGTCGTTGAAGCCATAGGCGGTATTGGGCGGCGCCTTGAGCGGGAAGCCGTTCAGGTTCGGCACGCCGTAGTTCACCTGGTCCTTGCGGTGCTGCAGGATTGCGCCGAGCGTGATCTCGGTCGGCGTTCCGATGCCGAGCTTGACCGTCGGCGCCAGGCCGAAATCCAGCACGTTCGTCTGGTCGACGGTCGAGGCCTTGCCGACCTGGAACATCGCCGACACGCGCGCTGCGTTGTTGTCCTGGAAGGGCGTGTTCACATCGGCCGTCGTGCGCACGAGGCCGTTGGTCGTGGCCTGGACGCTGAGTTCGGTCGCCTGCTTCAGGAACGGCTTCTTGGTCACCTGGTTGATGACGCCGCCGGTCGAGCCGCGGCCGAACAGCATCGAGGACGGGCCCATCAGGACCTCGACCTGCTCCAGCGCAAAGACGTCGCGGTAGTACTGGCCGCGATCGCGCATGCCGTCGAGGTAGAGGTCAGTGCGGGCCGAGAAGCCGTTGATGTTGATGTTGGTGCCGATGTTGCCGCCTTCGGCCGAGCCGATCGTGACGCCCGGCGCGTTGCGGACCGCGTCCTCCAGCCGCGTGACACCCTGCGACTGCATCAGGGCCCGGTTGATGACGACCACCGACTGCGGCACGTCCATCAGGTTGGCCGCGCCGAGACGGTTGATGGAGCCGCGGGTAACCTGGAAATCTTCGCTGGGACGGCTGCCCGTCACCGTCACGGTCTGCATCGTCGCCGGTGCGCCGGACGGATTGGCCGGCTGGTTCTGGGATGGATCGGCTGGCGGAGACGTTGGCGTTTGGGCGGTTTCCTGCTGGGCCATCGCCGCGGGGGCTACGAGCAATCCAACAAGGGCGGTTTTTACCGGTACGCGCTTCGCCATGTCTTCTCCCCAGAAGCAAACTCACCTCCCCTCAATTGGGGAGAATGCGAGTTATTATCATGTAAAGAAAATGGCACTGATAATGAATCGCACCCAATTGAAGGAATCAGCCGTGCAAAAAGCGCGACACACCGTTGCAACTGATTTTCGGAAGAATGGCGCGCCCGGTTGGATTCGAACCAACGACCTACCGCTTAGAAGGCGGTTGCTCTGATCCCCTGAGCTACGGGCGCCTGCCGTCCCAAGTCCATGCGCCCGGCATGGACGTTCAGTGCGTCCAGCGGCCGACGCGGTTGAAGGCGAAGTTGTCGGCGTAGGCCTTGGCCCTCACCGGCCGGCTGTGCGGCTGCTCGACGGTGTACTGCCATCCGTTCTTCTCGGCATGGGCCTTGGCTTCTTCCAGCGTCGGGAAGAACAGGCGAACCTGCTGCATCGTGTTGCGCGAGCTCGTCCAGCCCATCAACGGATCGATCCCCTTGCGCGACGGCTCCGGCTCCAGCACCCACTCGTGGGTATTGCCGGTTCCGGACTGCATGGCCGTCTTGGCCGGCTTGAAGATGCGAACCTGCATGGCTCTTCGCTACTCCGTTTTCGGGCGTGGTCGGGGCGGCCGGATTCGAACCGACGACCTTCTGCGCCCAAGGCAGACGCGCTACCAGACTGCGCTACGCCCCGCCGATACACCTCTTTGACGCGAGGGTTTCTACCAGCGGCCCTCTCCGCTCGAAAGGGCAAATTCCGGATGCTACGATAGGTCCATGTTCGATCAGACGCCCGAGCAGGGCCGCCCGGGCCGTGCCCCGTCCATAAATGTGCTCGGCGGCGTGCTGAAGCCCTGCTCCACCCGGCCGGTTACCGGATTCTACCGCGACGGCTGCTGTAACACAGGCGCCGAAGATCTCGGTCTGCACACGGTTTGCGTGGTCCTGACCGCCGAATTCCTCACCTTCTCCAAATCCCGGGGCAACGACCTCAGCACGCCGATGCCGCACTACGGCTTCCCCGGCCTCAATCCCGGCGACCGCTGGTGCCTCTGCGCCAGCCGCTGGAAGGAAGCCTACGACGCAAATGCGGCGCCCCAGGTCGTGTTGGAGGCCACCCACGCCGTCACGCTGCAGGTGGTCTCGCTCGCCGCCCTGAAACAGCACGCCTTCAGGCCGAATTAGCCGAGTTCGGCTTCGCCCCGCAGCACCGGTACGCACTGGCCGGCAATGGTGGCCCGGATGCCATCCGCGGCGCGGCGCGCGACGACCCGCAGCAGGCTCGGGCGCCCCATGACCACGCCCTGATGAATGTCGAGGCACAGCTCCGGCTCGCTGGTCAGCGACAGGAGCAGCGCGCCGAGCGGTCCGGCGGCGCTTCCCGTCGCGGGATCCTCGATCGTGCCGCCCAGCGGCGCGAACATGCGGGCCTGAACGCTGCCCGGCCCGTCATGAGCATAGAGGTAGAGGCCGAGCCGGCCGTTGAGGGCCGGGGTCTGTTCCAGGGCCTGACGGAAGGACGGGAAGTCCGGCGTCGCCCGTGACAGAGCCGCGGGCTCGACCTCCACGATGACGAACGGATTGCCGAGCGACGCGCCGACGGGCTTGTGGGCACCGGCGCGGATGTCGGCCGGCTGCAGGCTGGCGCAGGCAGCGACCGTCGCGACCGGCAGTTCCGGCCCCAGCGACAGCGGCTGCGGCGCGGCGATGGTGGCGCCGACCGGCATGCCCGAGGCGTCGCGCTCGACGTCGATCTCGACGAGGCCGGCCAGTTCCTCGAACAGGAGCTTGCCCCCTTTGTCCCTGCCCTGCTGCGCCAGCACGTAGGCCGTGCCGACGTTGGGATGGCCGGCGAACGGCATCTCGCGCGTGCGCGTGAAGATGCGCACCCGCGCGGTGTTCGCCGGATCCTCCGGCGGCAGCACGAACGTCGTTTCGCTCAGATTGAACTCGGCTGCGAGCGACTGCATCTCGGCGTCGCTCATGCCACGCGCATCGGGAAAGACCGCGAGCGGATTGCCGCCGAAGCGCGTGGTGGTGAAGACGTCGACCGTGACGAACGAATAGATGCGCATCTCAGAAAATCCCGTCCACTTCGCCATTCTCGGTCAGGCGGATCCGCTCCGCCGCCGGCACCCGCGGCAGGCCCGGCATGCTCATGATCTCGCCGGCCATCGCGACCACGAAGCCGGCACCGGCCGACAGACGCACTTCGCGGATCGGCAGCACGTGTCCGGTCGGCGCGCCGCGCAGTTCGGGGTCGGCGGCGAAGCTGTACTGGGTCTTGGCGATGCAGACCGGCAGCTTGCCGTACCCCGCCGCCTCCAGCGCCTTGAGACGCCGCTTCGCGGGCCCGGCGATCGCGACACCCGACGCGCGATAGATCTCGGTCGCAATTGTCTCGATCTTCCCGGCCAGAGGCAGCTCGTCCGCATAGAGCGGCCTGAAGGCGGCCTTGCCTTCGTCGATGGTCTCGACTGCCGCACGCGCCAGTGCCTCGGCGCCCGCACCGCCCTTGGCCCAATGCTCGCACAGGTAGGCCTTGGCGCCAGCCGCCGCGCACTTGGTTTCGATCAGTTCCAGCTCGGCCGGCGTGTCGGTCAGGAAGCGGTTGATGCCGACCAGCACGGGCAGGCCGAACTTCCGCAGATTCTCGACATGGCGCAACAGGTTCGGCAGGCCACGTTCGACAGCGCCGACGTCCTCCTTCTCCAGCGTCTTCTCGTCGGCACCGCCGTGCAGCTTGAGCGCGCGCACGGTGGCCACGACCACGGCGAGTTCGGGCTTCAGCCCGGCCTGGCGGCATTTGATGTCGAGGAACTTCTCCGCGCCCAGGTCCGCGCCGAAGCCCGCTTCCGTGACGACATAGTCGCCCAGCGCCAGAGCTGCGCGCGTGGCGATCACGGAGTTGCAGCCGTGCGCGATGTTGGCGAACGGGCCGCCATGGATCAGGACGGGATTGTTCTCCAGCGTCTGCACGAGATTGGGCTTGGCCGCATCCTTCAGCACGGCGGCCATCGCACCGGCCGCCTTCAGGTCGCCGGCAGTGACCGGCGTGCCCTCGCGGGTCTCGGCGACGACGATCCGCGCCAGCCGCTGCTCGAGATCCTCGAGGTCGCAGGCCAGGCAGAGGATCGCCATGACCTCCGAGGCCGTGGTGATATCGAAGCGCGCCTGTCGCGGGAAACCGTTGGCGACGCCACCCAGGCTGACGACCGTGTCGCGCAGCGCGCGGTCGTTCATGTCGAGCACGCGCGGCCAGAACACGCGGCGGGCGTCGATGCCCAGCGCGTTGCCCCAGTAGACATGGTTGTCGAGCATCGCCGCCAGCAGGTTGTGCGCCGTTGTGATCGCGTGGAAGTCACCGGTGAAATGCAGGTTGATGTCGGCCATCGGCACGATCTGCGCCTGGCCGCCGCCCGTGGCGCCGCCCTTCTGGCCGAAGCACGGGCCGAGGCTGGGCTCGCGCAATGCGATGGCCGTCTTCTTGCCGATGCGGGCGAGCGCGTCACCGAGGCCGATCGTGGTCGTGGTCTTGCCCTCGCCGGCCTTGGTCGGGTTGATCGCCGTCACGAGGATCAGGTGGCCTTGCTTGCGGTTCCCGAGCGACTTCACATAGTCGCCGTCGAGCTTCGCCTTGTCGCGACCATAGGGTTCGAGTGCATCTTCCGGAATGCCGAGGCGGCTGGCGACTTCCTTCATTGGCTTCTTGATTGCGCGCCGTGCGATCTCGATATCCGACATACCCGCTCCCACCACTCCAATTCAGGGGGGCGACCGTAGCGAGACTGGAGTGGCGAGCCAACAGGAGAGAGCATGAAGAGCTGGCCGAGAATCGACGGTGCCTTGAGCGACTATGTCGATACCAACTGGCTGCGCGAGCCGCCGCTGCGCGAGGAGACGGCGACCCTGCCGCGCGCCGGCATGCAGATATCGGCCCATCAGGGCCAGCAGATCGGCCTGCTCGCCCGAACGATCGGCGCCCGGCGTGCCGTCGAGGTCGGTACCTTCACCGGCTACTCCTCGCTGTGCATCGCCGAGGCGCTTCCGTCAGACGGCAAGCTCTGGTGCTGCGATGTCAGCGCCGACTACACGAAGGTCGCGCGCCGTTACTGGAAGGAAGCCGGCGTCGAGAGCCGCATCGAGCTCACGATCGGACCCGCGCTCGCCACGCTCGACTGGCTGCTGGCCCAGGGGCTGACCGGCCAGCTCGACCTCGCCTTCATCGACGCGAACAAGGACGAGTACGACGCCTACTACGAGCGCTGCCTGAAGCTGGTGCGAAAAGGCGGCCTGGTGCTGATCGACAATGTCCTGTGGGGCGGTTCGGTCGCCGACCCTACCGACGTCGATCGCGATACGCAGGCGCTCCGCGCCCTCAATGCCAAGCTCAAGACCGACCAGAGAGTCGACATTGCCCTGCTGGCCGTCGGCGACGGCATGAGCTGCGTGTTGAAGCGCTGAACCAGGCGCTAGGCGTTGCCGAAGATCGGGTGGAGGACCTTGTCGCCCGGCTTGATGCCCAGGAGCTTGGCGCTGCCACCGTTGATTTCGAGGACGGCGCGCACGGGGAACTGGCTGGGAATCGTCTCGGTCGAATGCGGCACGGCATTGGCATGGATCGACTTGATCGTGCCATCGGCGGCAATGAAGATCATGTCGAGTGGGATCAGCGTGTTCTTCATCCAGAAGCTGACCGGCGCTTCCTTGTAGAAATCGAACAGCATCCCCTCGTAGGGCCCGAGCTTCTCGCGGAACATCAGGCCGCGCGCCCGCTGCGTATCGTCCAGCGCCAGATCGACGTCGAACTTGATGTCCCGGCCGCCGGACACCACCACGAGCGACGAGCGCTTGAAGTGGACGTCGCTACCGCCCTGTTGCGCCTGCGCAAGCCCGCCGGCCAGCACGAACGGCGCCGCGAGGAAAAGACGCCGACCGAGCGGCGACTTGGTGGACGTGCGGGAAACTGCTTGAACCATACCCATGGCATAGAGCGTGGACGGCGATTTCGTCAAACCGATGACGCTTGCGTGAAGGGAGACGCCTGACCATAGTGGCGTCCGCTCATCGGGGGGAGCCGCGCCGCGCGGCTGAGAGGTCCGGAAGGACGACCCCGAACCTGATCCGGTTAATGCCGGCGTAGGGACTGGTGGCTCGTCGATGTCTTCTCCTGCCCTCTCCGTGCGTTCGGCGCACATCGTTCTCGACGGCCATGTCGTGGCGGAGAACCTGTCGCTCGACTTCGCGGCTGGCCGCACGACCTGCCTGCTGGGCCGCAGCGGCGTCGGCAAGACCTCCCTGTTGCGTCATCTTGCTGGGCTGCTGCCTGGCACCGCGCCGGCCGGGCCGGTGGCCTACATGGCCCAGCGCGACCTGTTGCTGCCATGGCTGTCGGTGCTCGACAACGTGCTGCTTGGCCATCGACTGCGCCGCGACGAGACCGTGCGCCGCTCCGCCGAACCGCGCGCCCGATCGTTGCTCGCGGAGGTCGGCCTGGGTGACCGTATCGATGCCCTTCCGCAGACCCTCTCCGGCGGCATGCGCCAACGCGCGGCCCTTGCCCGCACGCTTTGCGAAGACCGGCGGATCGTCCTGATGGACGAACCTTTCGGCCATCTCGACGCCGTCACGCGCTTCGACCTGCAGGACCTCGCCGCCAGGCTCCTCGAGGGCCGCACGGTCGTGATGGTGACGCACGATCCGCTGGAAGCGCTGCGCATGGGTCACGAGATCCGCGTGCTGTCCGGCAATCCCCTTTCCCCCGGTCCGCTCATCGCACCGGTGGGCGCGGTGCCGCGCGATCCCGCCGATCCGGAACTGCTCGCCCTCCAGGCACGGCTGATCCAGGAATTGAGGCGCGGCTCGTGAGACCACTGATCACCGCCCTCGGATTGCTGGTCGCGTGGGAACTGCTGGTCTGGCTGACCGGAGTGCCGCCGTACATCCTGCCACCGCCCTCGCGTGTCGCCGTCGTGCTGATCGACCGCCGCGAACTGCTGATCGAGCAGGCCGCATGGACGGCGGCCGAGATGATCCTCGGTCTGGCGCTCGGCCTGTTCCTGGGCGCCGCCCTTGCGGTGCTGTTCGCCGCGTCGGCTGGCTGGCGACGCTGGGCGCTGCCGCTGGTGATCGTCTCGCAGGCCGTGCCCGTGATCGCGGTTGCGCCGCTGCTCGTCCTCTGGCTGGGCTACGGCATGGCCTCCAAGGTCGCGATGGCTGCCCTCGTGATCTTCTTTCCGGTTGTCAGCAGTCTCTACGACGGATTGCGCCGCACCGACCCCGGCTGGCTCGAACTGGCGCGGACGATGGATGCCTCGCCGCGCGCCATCCTCCTGCAGATCCGGCTGCCGGCCGCCCTGCCCGCCTTCGCCTCGGGCGCGCGAATCGCCGCCGCCGTGGCGCCGATCGGCGCGGTGATCGGCGAATGGGTCGGCGCCAGCGCCGGCCTCGGTTTTCTCATGACGCAGTCGCTCGCGCGCGGCCAGACGCCGCTCGCCTTCGCTGCCCTCTTCATCCTCTGCCTGCTCGGACTCGCTCTCTACGTTGCGACGGACCGGCTGGCGCGACGGCTCGTGCCCTGGCAACCCTTTCAAGGAGACTGACCATGCCCTTCGTGACCCGACTGATCGCCGTACTCGCTTTGTGTTGCCTGGCCCTTCCGGCCAGCGCGCAGGACAAGGTACGGATCCTGCTCGACTGGTTCGTCAATCCAGACCATGCCGCTCTGGTCATCGCCAAGCAGCGCGGCCTGTTCGGGAAGCAGGGCCTCGACGTGGAGCTGATCGCGCCAGCCGATCCCAACGCGCCGCCCAAGCTGGTCGCCGCCGGCCAGGCCGACTATGCCCTCTCCTATCAGCCGACACTGCAGATGCTGGCAGCCGAAGGGCTGCCGCTGGTGCGCGTCGGCGTGCTGGTGGCGCAGCCGCTCAACTCGCTGGTCGCGCTCGAGGACTCACCCGTGAAGACCATCGCCGACTTCAAGGGCCGCAAGATCGGGTTCTCGGTCTCTGGGTTCGAGGAGGCCGTGCTGGGGGCGATGCTGGAAAGCGCGGGCCTCACGCTCAAGGACGTGACCCTGGTAAACGTCAACTTCGCGCTCACCACCGCGCTGATGAGCCGGCAGGTCGATGGCGTCATCGGCGCCTTCCGTAATTTCGAGCTGAACGACCTCGAACTGAACAAGGCAAAGGGCCGGATGTGGCTGGTCGAGAAGCACGGCGTGCCGGCCTATGACGAGCTGGTGATCCTGGCCAAGCGCGAGACGGTCGACGCCGCCCGCACGAAGAAGCTTCTCGCGGCGATCGCCGAAGCCACCACCTGGCTGACGGCCAATCCCACAGAAGCCTGGGCCAGCTTCTCGAAGTACGGCAAGGATCTCGACAACGATCTCAACCGGATGGCGTGGAAGGATACGGTGCCGCTGCTGGCTCCGGATCCCGCCGCGCTCGATCGCGCGCGCTACGCCACCTTTGCCGAGTTTCTCGTGAAGCGCGGTCTGATCAGGCAGGCGCCTCCGCTCGACAGCTACCTGCGCGAAATCAAGTAGGAACCTTTAGTTAGGCGCCGCGAATCTCGACGACCTGAAGGCCTTTCTGGCCTTCGGCGATGCGGATCATCACCTTCTGGCCCGGCGCCAGCGATTCCATTCCATGGCGCCGCAGAACGGCGGCATGCACGAAGATGTCGCCGTCGGCCGCCTCGCGCGTGACGAAGCCATAGCCGCGCTCGTTATTGTACCATTTCACCAAAGCGGTGATGTAGTCGCCCATTGCGATGCCGTCTGGAATGGGCGGCGGCTTCGCAGTCGTGGCAACGGCGGTCGACGAATCGACCTCTATCACCCTCATGACCTGCCAACCCTTCGGGCCGCGGACACCGGCGCACACTACGGTTGCACCGGGCTTGAGATCCTCATGCCCGGATTGGCGTAGCGTCGTTACATGCAGGAACGCGTCGCTGTTATCACTGTCGAGGGCCAAGAACCCAAAACCCTTGACGGCGTTGAACCACTTGACCTTACCACGCAGCTCAACCGTACCGACGTCCCCGCTCGTCTCTCCCAGATGGGTCGTCATTCAACGATCCCGTGTTGTTATGCGGAAATCGTAAACGTGCTTTGCGAAGGAAGCAACAGTCCTTGTATGGGATTGCCGCCTCACGCTAGACGATTCACCAGAAGTGTTTCGGGAGGAGCCGTAGATGTTCAAGACCGACCTGTTCAAGGGCAAGCGATTTCTCATCACCGGCGGCGGTACGGGCCTCGGTCGCATGATGCTGGAGAAGTTCGTCGAGTTGGGTGCAGACTGTGTGATATGCGGCCGCCGCGGCAGTGTCCTCGAAGAGACGGCCAAGCAAGTGATGGAGAAGAACCCCGGGCGCCGGGTGGATTTCCATTCGGTCGACATCCGCGTAGCCACCGCGGTGGAGGAGATGATCGATCAGATCTGGGCCACCGGGCCGCTCGACGGTCTGGTGAACAATGCCGCTGGCAACTTCATCTCCCAGACCAAGGACCTCAGCCCCCGCGCCTTCGATGCCATCGCCAACATCGTCCTGCACGGCACGTTCTACATGACCAACGCCTGCGGCAAGCGGTGGATCGCCGAGCAGCGCAAGGCGAGTGTCCTCAGCATCCTCACGACGTGGGTATGGACCGGCAGCCCCTTCGTCGTGCCGTCCGCCATGTCGAAGGCCGGCGTCGCCGTCATGACCCAGAGCCTGGCGGTCGAATGGGCACGCCATGGCATCCGTCTGAACGCGATCGCGCCGGGTCCCTTCCCGACCGAGGGCGCCTGGGCACGCCTCAATCCCCTCCAGGAGGGCAACGACAGCCGATATAACACGCGCAACCCCATGGGCCGCGTAGGCCGTCCCAGTGAACTGGCCAACATGGCGGCGTTCCTGATGAGCGAGGAGGTCGAGTACATCAACGGCGAGGTCATCGCGATCGACGGCGCGATGGGCATCATGGGCAACGGCACGTTCTCCAACATGATGGCCTACAGCGAGCAGGACTGGGTTCGCATTCGCGAACAGATCCAGTCGACCAACGCCGCCGACAAGGCCAAGCGCAGCTAGCCAGGGTTGATTCGCGGCCCCTGCCGACCTGTGGCATTCGCGCCACAGGTCGGCACGATTGAGAAAGGCCACCCCGCCGAAGTGCTAGGGTGGCAGTGTTCATGGGGCTCCGGCCTCAATTGAGCCAAAGTGTCATGGTGTTTGTAGGCTCCTGAAAACGAGCAATTTCCGGGTCCCCGAGAGATCCAATCGTGCAGTCCAGTAACAAGCCGGCCAACCGCTTCGTCCCGCATTTGCCCCGTCGGCAGATGCTGTTCATGGGCAGTGCCGTGGCCGGCATGTCGATAGTCCCGGCGGTCTTCGCTCAGAGCATCGACGCCCGCCACTGGCAGGGCACCACGGCCGTCACGAGGCAGCCCGAGCACGTCGTCGCCACCACCATCGCCGAATGGCGCAGCCTGTGGAGCCGTGTCGGCTCCCCCGCGCCCGACATGTTCGAGGCCGGCCGCATGAACGCAGTCGGCATTTTTCTCGGACGGCGCGGCAGCGAAGGCTACGCGGTGAACATCCTCTCCACGGCTCGCCGGCGCGACCGGATCGTGGTGGTTTTCGAGGAGCGTATGCCCGCCGAGATGATGATGGCCCAGCGCGCCGCCCCCCGGCCGGTGGCTGTGGGGCCGCTCACGAACGGACCCGCGGCCTCGAACGCCCCCTCGGCGTTGCCGCCCGGTGTCTCGGGCTTCGCCGCCCCCGGCGGATCGGCTGCTCTGTCCGCACCACCGCCCCCGACGGCCCGTCCGGTAGGTCAGCCGACCTCTCCCTGGGCGATCATCCTGATAAGCCGCGCCGATCTCCCGGTTTCGGTCGAGCAGCGCCTCTTCCGCTGAAGCCGCCCTGTGGTGGCACTCAGTGCGAGTGCCGTGGGACACCCTTCGTCTTCGCGATCTTCTGATAATTCACCGCAAAGTCGAGGCAGGCGCCGCTTGCGAGCTGACCGACGAACTTGCGCTGCAGTTCCTGCCACGGGGTCTGGCTGGGCACGACGTTAGGCTTCCACGCCTTCTTGCGCTTCGCCAGTTCCTTGGCCGTGATCATGATGTTCGCTGTACGCCTGCCGATATCGACCCGGACCCTGTCGCCCGTCTCCAGCAATGCGAGCCCGCCCCCCACGGCCGCTTCCGGCGAGGCGTTCAGGATCGACGGGCTGGCCGAGGTGCCGCTCTGACGGCCGTCGCCGATGCACGGGAGCAGCAGGATGCCGCCCTTCACCAGCCGGTCCGGCGGCAGCATGTTCACCACCTCCGCGGCGCCGGGATAGCCGACGGGGCCGGCATTGCGGATTACCAGGATGCTGTTCTCGTCGATCGGCAGCTTCGGGTCGTTGATGCGGTGGTGGTAGTCCTCCGGCCCCTCGAACACGATCGCGGTCCCCTCGAAGGCGTCCCGGTCTCCCTTGCGCTCGAGATACTTCTCGCGGAATTCAGCCGAGATCACTGAGGTCTTCATGATCGCGGAATCGAACAGGTTGCCGCCCAGTACCGCGAAGCCCGCCTGATTGAGCATCGGCTTGTCGTAGGTCTTGATCACCTCGCCATCGGCCTTGATCGCATGGCGCAGGTTCTGCGCCATGGTCTTGCCCGAGACGGTCAACGCATCGCCATGGATCTTCTTGCGATCCAGGAGCTCCTTCATCACGGTCGGCACGCCGCCGGCACGATGGAAAGCCTCGCCGAGATACTTGCCGGCGGGCATGCAGTTCACCAGCAGCGGGATATCGTAGCCGATCTCGTCCCAGTCCTTGTTCTCGAGCTTCACGCCGATATGGCGCGCGATGGCATTGACGTGCGGCGGGCAGTTGGTCGAGGCGCCCAGGGCGCTCGCCGCCACGATGGCATTCTCGAAGGCCTTGCGCGTCAGGATGTCGGACGGCTTCAGGTCTTCCCAAACCATGTCGACGATGCGCTTGCCCGTCTCGTAGGCCATCTGGCCCCGCTCCTTGTACGGGCCGGGGATCGCCGCGCAGCCCGGCAGCGACATGCCGAGCGCTTCCGCCATGCTGTTCATGGAGAGCGCTGTGCCCATCGTGTTGCAATGGCCGACGCTGGGGGCGCTCGACGCCACCATCTCGATGAACTTCTCCATGTCGATGCGACCAGCCGCCAGCTCCTGGCGGGCATACCAGACGATGGTGCCCGAGCCCGCGAGCCCGCCGGCGAAATGGCCGTCCAACATCGGCCCGCCCGAGAGCACGATCGCCGGAATGTCCACGGTGGCCGCGCCCATGATCATCGCCGGCGTGGTCTTGTCGCATCCGGTCGTCAGCACGACACCGTCGAAGAAATAGCCGTAGAGGCACTCGACGAGGCTGAGATAGGCAAGGTTACGGTCGAGCGCCGCCGTCGGGCGCTTGCCGGTCTCCTGGATCGGATGGACGGGAAACTCGATGGGAATGCCGCCAGCGTCGCGGATGCCGTCGCGCACCCGGGTGGCCAGGTCGAGATGGTGGCGGTTGCAGGGCGACAGGTCGCTGCCGGTCTGGGCGATGCCGATGATCGGCCGGCCGCTGCGCAGCTCGGCAAGCGTCAGCCCGAAGTTCATGTAGCGCTCGAGATAGAGCGCAGCCATCGTCGGGTCGCCCTTGGCGTCGAACCATTCGCGGCTGCGCAATGGGCGCTTGCCGCCGTTGCCGTTCTTCTTCTTGGCCATCCGCTTCCTCCAGATTCGTTGCCACAACCCTGAGAGAATGCGTGCGGAAAGTCCAGCGCATGGCTTGAGGTTGACCCCGTAGCGTGAGAAATCTCGGCCATGGCACCCTCCCCCGACATCGTCTGCCTCGGCGAACCCCTGATCGAATTCAACCGCCCGAAGGAAGGCGACGGCCGCACATGGCTGCAGGGCTTCGGCGGAGACTCCCAGAACGTGGCGATCGCGGCGGCGCGTCAGGGCGCCTCGACCGGCTACCTGACCGGCGTCGGCCAGGACTGGATGGGCGACGCGTTTCTCGACCTCTGGAAGAGCGAGGGCGTGGATGCTTCGAGGGTCACGCGCCACCCGACGGCGCCGACCGGCGTCAGCTTCGTCACGCACAGCGCGGCCGGCCACAAGTTCGACTATCTGCGCAAGAATTCCGCGGCTTCGCTGATGACGCCGGACACACTCGCCGCCGACTACATCGCCGGCGCCAGAGTATTCCACCTGTCCGCCATCGGGCAGGCGATCAGCGACAGTGCCCGCGCGACCTGCGATGCCGCCATCACCGTTGCGAAGACGTCCGGCGTGAAGGTGTCCTACGACACCAACCTGCGGCTCCGCCTCTGGGATCTCGACGTCGCGCGGAAGGTGATCGACGCCACCATCGCGCGTTGCGATATCGCTCTCCCCAGTCTCGACGATTCCCAGCAGCTCACCGGGTTGCAGGAGCCCGAGGCGATCGCCGCCTACTATCTCGGTCTCGGCGCGCCGCTGGTGGCGCTGAAGTTGGGCGCGGAAGGCTCGCTGATCGCCACGCACCAGCGCCAGGTCCGCATCCCGCCATACAAGGTCGAGGCGGTCGATGCCACGGGGGCCGGCGATACGTTCGACGGCGCCTTCCTGACCCGCCTGCTGGCTGGCGACGATCCGGAGACCGCCGCGCGCTATGCCAATGTCGCGGCGGCGCTGTCGACCACGGGCTACGGCGCCGTGACGCCGATGCCGCACAAGCCGGACGTGCTCAGCGTGCTGAAGCGCGCCGGCTGAACCGGGGCAGCAGCGCCCGCACGAAGCGACCGAACACCGTCGCCTGCTGGGCGAACCAGCCGCGACCGTTGTCGGCATCGGCGGCGGCATCGTCGACGCCGGTCGGCCGGTGCTTCTCATCGTAGATCGCCGTGCCGAACAGAATGTCCCAGATCGGGAACACCGGCGCGAAATTGTGGTCCTGGATGTGCCGCTCGGTCGGCGTCGACAGGGCATGATGCAGTCGGTGAAAGCGCGGACCGACCAGCAGCCGCTCGCCCAGCCAGCCGAACGACATGTCGACGTTGGCGTGCGACCAGCTCTCGACCAGCCGGCCGACCATCAGGATCACGACGTATTCGCCCGGCTGGACGCCCACGAACTGCGAGAACAGCACGAGCGCCAGCGTGACGATCAGGTCGTCGATCACGTGGTTTCGGTCGTCGGTCCATACCGTCATGCGCCGCTGGCTGTGGTGCAGGCTGTGCAGCGCCCACCACCATCCGAAGGCGTGCTGTCCCCGGTGAAGCCAGTAGGCCGCGAAGTCGTAGAGCACGAAATAGACGAGGAACGAGAGCAGGTCGTTGTCCCCGATCCAGGGCAGCAGGCGCTCCAGGCGTGGCGGCATGTAGCCCCACGTCCGCACCGTCAGTTCGATCTCCTGCACCACCGGGTATGTCAGGATGAAGATGGCGAGCGGGATGATGCCAAGCTTGTTCAGCACCGTGTAGACGCGGTCGACCACGATGAGCCTGTCGTCCTCGCCCGACTTCTCGAGCGGCCAGCGGCGCTCGAAGAAGCGCATGCCGATCGCGATCACGGCGATCTGGACGAGGCCCAGCATGACGAACTCGACGGCGCTGTAGCCCGGCTCATACCAGGCCATGAGTCCGAAATGAAAAAGGACGGGACTGACGAGGGTCTCGAACAGCCAGGCCTGGACGTTGACCCAGAGGTCGATCAGCTCGCGCACGGGGCGCCTACCTGCGTTCGCCCGCCGTCGACGCCGCGCGGACCGGCGCGCCCGCGACGGTCGCCGTGGATTTCAGCATGAAGACGCCGTGTGGCGACTTGCCCACGGGAATGCTGGCGACGAGCTTGAGGGTCTCGATGTCGACGATCGCGACGCGGCGCAGGAAGCGCTGGGTGACCCAGAGCTCCCGTCCGTCCGGCGTGATGTCCATGCAATCCGGACCGCCCGGGATCCGGACGGTACCCACGACCTTCGGCTCGTCCTTGGTGTCGATCAGGGAAACGGTGCCCTCGACGCGATTGCTGAGGAAATAGTGCCGACCGTCGCCCTTCGGCCAGAAATTATGAGCCCCCTTGCCGGTCTGCAGGCTGCTCTTGACCGCGCCGTCCTTCGGATCGACGACGACGATGTTGTCCTCACCCGTGAGTGCCACCAGCAGGCGCTTGTCGTCCGGCAGCATGACGACGCCCGCCGGCGCATTGCCCACCGGCACGTTCCACTTGAGCGCCTGCGTCGCCAGATCGAAGGCAGCGAGCCGTCCGCTCTGCTGCAGGGTCACGAAGACCGTCTTGGACTCGGCGTCGAAGGCGATGTGGCTCGGCAGGCCGTCGATGAAGATCCGGCCGGCCAGCTTGAAACCATCCGCGTGATAGATGTCGACATGATCGAGCCGGTAGGCCGCCGTGACGAACCATTTGCCGTCGGGACTGAAGCCCAGATGGTAGGGGTCGAGGATGTCCTTGATGACCCGCTTGCGCTCGCCGGTCTTGATGTCGAGGCTGAGGAGTTCGTTGGTCGCCGTCGAGCCGATCAGCACTTCCTTGCCGTCCGGCGACAGGATCAGGTGATGCGGCTCCCGGCCGACCGGCAGACGAACGACCTCGGTCCGCGTGCTGCGGCTCAGGATGCTGTAGGACGCTTCCTCGGAATTGAGAATGATTACGGAATCGGCTCGCGCTGTCCCGCCTACCATGATCGAAAGCGCCAACGCTGCGAACGACAGCCTATTCATCGGTAGTCGCTACTCCCTGGTGCCGTCTTGAAGCACCTTTCATGACGTTTCGCTAGCGGCGTTTCAGTGTCGAGGCCGTGGCGGCCAGCCGTTCGACGCTTTGCCAGTCACCTGTTGCCACGGCGCCACGGGGCGCGACCCACGAGCCGCCCACGCAGGCCACGTTCGCCAGCGCCAGATAGGCCGGCGCCGTCTCCGGCGTGATCCCGCCGGTCGGGCAGAAGCGAAGATCAGCGAGCGGCGCACCCACTGCCTTGAGCCAGGTCAAACCGCCGGCGGCGTCAGCCGGAAAGAATTTGAGGACGCGAAACCCCTGCTCCGCCAGCGTCATCGCCTCCGAGACGGTCTGCACCCCCGGCAGGAACGGCAGGCCCGACGACCGCGCCGCCAGGCCGAGTTCGCGCGTGCAGCCCGGACTTACGGCGAAGCGGGCGCCGGCACGCTGCACCCGGTCCAATTGGTCAGGATTGAGCACGGTCCCTGCGCCGACGACCGCCTCCGGAACTTCCTCCACGATCGCCCTCAGGCACTCGAGCGCCGACCCCGTTCGCAGCGTCACCTCGAGAACCGACAGGCCTCCCTTCACCAGCGCGCGGGCGAGCGGTACGGCGGTCTCGCGGCTCTCGACCGTGAGCACCGGGATGACCGGCGCCAGCGCGGCGATGGCCGCCATGTCCATGGTCAGACGCTCCAGCCGCCGTCGATCACGTTCACCGTACCGGTCGTGAAGGCCGACTCGTCGCTGGCGAGATAGGTCGCCAGGGCGGCGATCTCCTCGGCCGCACCGAACCGGCCGGTGGGCTGGCGCTGCAGGAAGAACTGCTTCGCATCAGCGCCGCCACCCAGCGCCGAAATGCGCTCGTCGAGCGATGGCGTCTGGACCGTGCCGGGGCAGATCGCGTTGCAGCGGACGCCCTTGGAGACGTAGTCGACGGCCACCGACTTGGTGAGACCGACGACGGCGGCCTTGGTCGTGCCGTAGATGAAGCGCAGCGCGGCGCCCTTCACCGAGGAGGCCGCCGACGACATGTTGACGATCGAGCCGGAGCCCTTCGCCACCATCCCCGGCAGGAAGGCCTGGATCGTCCAGAACATGCTGCGGACGTTGAGGTTGAAGGCGAACTGCCACTGCTCGTCGGTTGCATCCAGCACCGTGCCGTGATGGACGAAGCCCGCACAGTTGAACAGGACATCGACCGCCCCGGTCTCCGCTGCGAGCTGGCCGATGGCGGCCTTGTCGAGCACATCGAGCTTGCGCGTGACGATCCCCTCCACGCCATTCAGCGTTTCGAGCTTCCCGGCATCGACGTCGGTCGCCCAGACCCTGGCACCTTCGCGTGCGAACGTCCGTGCCGTCGCCGCACCGATCCCCTGTCCCGCAGCCGTGACGACGCAGGTCTTACCCTTCAAGCGCATTTCGATCTCCCCGGTCGGGCCTTACTTGATGATGCCCTTTTCCTTGTAGAATTTCTCCGCCCCCGGGTGCAGCGGAATCCCCAGGCCCTGCAGCGAGTCTTCCAGGCGGATGACCTTGCCCTTGGCATGGCCCGAGTCGAGGAGCTTGCGGGTGTTGGCGTTCCACAATGCCGCCGTGATGGCATAGATCAGAGCCTCGGACTGCTTGATCGACGTCACCCAGAGGGCGTTCACGCTCACCGTCTTCACGCCGGGCGTGTTCTTGTAGGCGTCGTCGGGTATCGCGTCCGTCGCGAAGAAGCTGAATTTCTTCACCAGTCCGTCCGCCTCCGGACCGGCAATCGGCACGAGGTCGATGCCGGTCGTCACAGCCAATTCCGAGATTGCACCGTTCGGCCATCCACTCACGCTGAAAAAGGCATCGAGGGTGCCGTCCTTGAGCTTGTCGGCCGCCTGCTGGGTCTTCAGGTACTCCGCCTTCATGTCCTTCTCGGTGAGTCCGTAAGCGGCCAGGATCAGCCGCGCATCGACCAGGGTCCCCGACCCCGGCTCGTCGAGCGACAGACGCTTGCCCTTCAGGTCCATCACCGACTTGATGCCGGAGCCTTTGCGGGCAACCAGCTGGAAGCTTTCCGGATAGAGGCTCGCGATCGCCCTCAGCCCATCCGCCTTGGGACGTCCCTCGTAGATGCCGGTGCCCGTATAGGCCCAGTAGGCGACGTCCGACTGGACGAAGCCCGACTGCATCGTGCCGGCGGCAATGGCATTGGCGTTGGCGACCGAGCCGTTCGAGGCGACCGAGGTGGCGACGAGGCCCGGCACACCGCAGGAGCCGCCATCGGCGCAGGCACGGGAGCCCGGCGGGTTCGAAATGGCGTTGGCGATCAGGCCGCCGATCGGGAAATAGGTCCCGGCCGTCGCGCCGGTGCCGATGCGGAAGAAGGTGATGTCCTGCGCCCCGGCAGGCATCGCGCCGAGGGCGGCGGCACCCAGCCCTCCCAGCAGCGCAGTCCTGCGATTGATCCGCATCGGAGTCTCCTTGCTCTTGATCGATTTAATCGTGTCCCGCTCGGGGCCGCAACGCTCGCCGCTCAATTGACGCCGATCGCCCGGCTCAACGTCGGCCCGATCTCCTTGTGAATGACCAGATCGGCGTCGGCGTCCTGGTCCGTGGGCTCGCGGTTCACGATCACGAACTTCGCACCGTTGCGCCTCGCCATCTGTGGGAAGCCGGCCGCCGGATAGACCACAAGCGAGCTGCCCAGCACGATGAACAGATCGCAGGCCAGGGTCTCCTCCTGGGCACGCAGCATCGGCACTTCCGGCATCGCCTGACCGAAGGAAATCGTCGCGGTCTTCACGATCCCGTCACACTTCTCGCAGACCGGCACCTCTCCCTTCTCGAGAAAGGCGCGGCGGATCGGAGCGAGTTCGTGCCGGTGGCCGCAATCGAGACAGGTGGCATAGGTCGTATTGCCGTGCAGTTCGATGACCTTCGAGTCCGGCACGCCCGAGCGCTGGTGCAGCCCGTCGACGTTCTGGGTGATGATGGCGCTCATCCGCCCCTGCTCGACCAGCTTGGCCAGCGCGCGATGACCGGCATTGGGCTCGGCCTTCAGCATGGTCTCGTCGGTGGCGAACTTGCGGTGCCAGGACTCGCGGCGCATCTCGTCGGAAGCCATGAAGTCGTCGAAGTAGATCGGCTTGTAGCGGGTCCAGATTCCCCCGGGCGAGCGGAAGTCGGGGATTCCCGACTCGGTCGAGATCCCCGCGCCGGTGAAGGCCACGATCCGTTGGGCCGCATCGACCATCTCGCGCAGGCGTTCGGCGTCATCCATCGGCGTCCTCCTTAAGGGGCTGGCATGGCGGGATTGTGGGCGGCGCAACCGACGTAGGACCGCCCCTCGCTGCGCACCTCCACCGTGTAGGCGAAGAGCGAGCCCGACAGGGGATCGACGCAGCGCCGCTCCTCGAAGGCGGCGGAGAAACCCGGATCGTCCAGCGCCGTATAGCCGACACTGCCGTCGCCCGGCCTAGACAGGCCACCATGGGCATTGCGCTGGGGCGCCGGGCTACCCAGCACGTTCAGCATCATGTCCCGCCCGGTGACCTCAAGGCGCCAGGACGGCTCGCTGCCCGAGGCGATCCATTCGCGCTGGTCGAAGCGTTCCCGACAGCCCGCCGTCTCGACCGCCGCACGGCGCACTTCGAGCGCGCCAATGCCACCTCCCGGCCCCGCTTCGCGGGCACCGTAGAATTCTACGAACATCGGCCGCCCTTCCTGACTTGCCGTCAGTGCCCGAAGGGCCTTGCCCAGTTCCTGCCCTGGCGTCCGGTCCTCCAGTGCCATCGGAGCGCCGTCGCAGGGCGAGAATTGCAGCTTGCCGCCGACCTCGCGGACAAGGCCGCGCAGGCGGATCGCCGTGGCCGGCAAGGACTGGCGGGGCGCCTCGGGTGGCTTCTGCACCGGTCTCGGCGCCAACGCAGTCGTTGCGACCGGCGGCGGCGCACCACTCGGCCCCCGTCCGAACGGGGTCGGCGCGGCACGTGTCGCCGGCACCGGCAGCGCATAGAAGAACAGTGGCTTGTCGGCCGCATCCAACAGGCAGACGAACTGCGTCTCGAGCGGGCCGCGATTGCGATAGGTGAGCCGGCCGCGCAACGTGAGCGCCGAGGCGACCGACTGCGGTCCCACCTTCATGTCGATCTTCTCGATGGTCGGCGGCGGGAACTCCAGTGCCGCGATCTTCTCGATCGTGCCGTCGAGCCGACGGTACTGTGCGTCGCCGAACAGCACGCATTGCTGCGCAAGATATGTCTGCGCCTGGGCCGCCAAGCCGGACAGGACGAGCACGGGCGCGAGCAGGAGAGCGAAGCGCATGAGGGTCCAAGGATAGCATCGGACGATGGGCGCGCACGACAAACCGGCCTAAGCTCCGCGAAACCTCTGCGGGAGCCAGGTCCATGCCGCGCCATATCGTCTGCCTCACCTTCGACCACGACCATCTCTCGGGCTTCATTGCCCGCGGCATGACGTCCCCGACGGCGATCTCGCGGGGCGAGTACGACGTGGTGGTGATCCCGCGCCTGGTCGCGTTGATGGAACGCTACGGCATCAAGGGCACGTTCTTCACGCCGGGCCACACGATCGACAGTACGCCAGAGGCCGTGATGCCCTATGTCGAGGCCGGCCATGAATTGGCCCATCACGGCTGGACCCACCGCCTTCCCGTCACCCTCTCCCGCGAGGAGGAAGAGGAAGAGATCGTGCGCGGCAACGAGTCGATCAAGCGCATCAGCGGTCGCGCCGCCCGCGGTTACCGCTCGCCCGCCTGGGACCTCTCGCCCCACTCCATCGAACTGCTGCTGAAGCACGGCATCCGGTACGACAGTTCGATGATGGGCCATGACTACGATTGCTACTTCGCCCGTCAGGGCGACGTCGCCGAGTTGATGAAGCCGTTCGTGCGCGGCCGCGAGACGCCCCTGCTGGAGATGCCGATCAGCTGGTCGCTCGACGACTTCCCGCACTTCGAATACATGCGCCTGCCCAATGGCTCGGTGCAGCAGGGCCTGATGAACGCCACCAACGTCCTCGACAATTTCGTCGACGACTTCACCTACATGACGCGCGTCCAGCCGGACTTCGGCATCCTCACCTACACCTTCCACCCGCACGTGATCGGCCGCGGCCATCGCATGATGATGCTGGAGCGACTGATCCAACGCCTGATGGAAGGCGGCGCGGTGTTCATGACGATGGAACAGGCGATGGCGGAATGGCTGGCGCGCAACCAGGGTGCGCGCAAGGCGGCCGAGTAGCCTCTTGCATTCAGGGCGACAGTTAGAGCGCCGTACCCCGCGTTACCCTGATCGCACGGCAGATCGTGACCATCTTGCCGATGGCGTGGTCGACGAACAGGCCAACGGCCTTCTCGATGGCGTCGGCACGGGCCGGTCGCTCGGCGGAGATCGAGCGGGCCAGCGTGCTGGCGAGGCCGGCGGCCGTCTTGCGATTGTCGAGGATCGCCCGGCGCAGCGAGCCGTCCGCGGCAACTGGCCCCAGTACCGTCTCGACGCGTTGCAGGAACGACGGCGCGTGCGCCAGGTGACGGTACATGCTGGCCAGGATCAATGGCTGCGGCTCGTCGCCGAATTTGTTGAGGCGCAGGACCAATGCCCAGGTCGCGGCGTCCACGTCTTCCTCGGAGGCGAGCTTCGGCAATTGCAGGTCGGGCGCCGGCTTGCGCGGTCCCGGCTCGATCCTGCCCTCACGCGCCACCTCGTCATTCAGCCAGGCGCGCAGGGCACCCAGAGCGAACAAGTTGATCGTATTGGAATGGTCGTAGCTCGCCAGTACGGCATCGACGCTGGCGGGTTCCTCACCGGCCAGCGAGGCCAGCCGCGGAATGTCCATGGTCTGGCGAAAGGTCGCCATCGCTGCATCGGGCAGACCATCGAGATAGAGCGGCTTCACGGCCGCCCAGGCCCAGGGCAATGCCCCTTCCATGGTCGCGAGATGACGCCAGACCAGATTGACCACGCGCACGCCGACGGTAGCCCTGATGTCCGCAAAGAGATCGGCGATCTCGCCGGTGGCTTGCGCCTCCGTGATCGCCGGCAGCGGATCGCTCACTCGGCCGCCTGCTTGGAATCCTGGCCCAGCACGGTGAAGAACGACGCGGTCTTGGGCTGCTTCGGCAGTTCGACCAGCCCTTCCTTGAGGCGGGCGAAGCGGGCCTCCTTGCCGCGCACGATGCGACCCTCGTTCGGGCTGGGCATCGGGTTGCGGGCGATGGGCACCGCGTCGGCGGCCGTATAGACGCAGATGTAGAGGCCGCGCGACTTGTCGGCGCCGTTGGCGGCCGACCCGTGCAGCAGGCGGGTGTGCATCAGGCAGACGCTGCCGGCCTTGCCCAGACAGGGGACCGACTGGCCGAGCGCTTTCTTCTCCTCGTCGGCCGCGACGGCGCCGGTGAAGCGATCGCCCTCGAACAGCGACAGGACCGGCCCCTTGTGCGAGCCGGGCACGACGGTGAGGCAACCATTGCTTTCATCGACGTCGTCGAGGAACAGCAGCGCCGTCACGATGTCATCGTTCGTATGGGGCGTGTAGGCGAAATCCTGATGGTAGTTGACCTCGGTCCGCGCTCCCGAAAGCTTCAGGTTGATCTTGCAGTGGTGGAACTTCACGTCCGGCCCGATCAGGTCGGCCACCATGTCGACCATGCGTGCGTCGAGCATGACCTCGCGATAGGCGTCGGAAATGTCGGACGGGTTGTTGATCCGCCGCAGCGCCGGCTTCGCCGCGCTGTGCTCGGCGCCCATGTCGAAGCGCGGACGGCCGTCGATGGTGGGCGGACCGAACGGCGTCGCGTGCGCCCGGCTCTGCTCGACCCAGCCTGCGATCTCCGCCTTGAGGGCCCCGAGCTGGGCCGGCGTGACGGCGTCCTCCACCATGAGATACCCGTCGCGCCAGAACGCGTCGCGCTGCTCTTGCGTCAGAACCGTCATCACCGTCTCCCTAGCGTCCTTTGAACACGGGTTTACGCTTCTCCATGAAGGCCGTGCGGCCCTCGATGTAGTCCTCGGAGTCGAAGCATTGCTTCACCAGCCCGTTGAGGCGGGCGAAGTCCGGCTCGCCGTCGAGGCGCGTCAGTTCCTCGATGGTGCGCTTGGCGGCGTGCATGGTGAGCGGCGCATTCTCGCCGATCATCCTGCAGTAATTGTCGACATAGGAGTCGAGCTCTGCGTCGGGCACGACGCGCGTGACCAGCCCCATGCCGAAGGCTTCCTGCGCGTTGAAGTGCCGGGCGGTGAAGAAGATTTCCTTGGCATGGGATGGGCCCACGAGGTCGGTCAGGATCTTCAGGCCGCTGGCGCGATAGCCCAGCCCGAGCCGTGCCGCCGGCACGCCGAACCGGCTGTTCTCCGACGCAATGCGGATGTCGCAGAGCAGCGACACCGCCAGTCCGCCGCCGATGCAATAGCCCCGGATGCGGGCGATCGTCGGCTTGGAGCACTTGTTGAGACGCTTGTTCGCCATCTCGCCGATCTTGTCGTAGTAGGCGACCTGCTCGGGCGTGTTGCGCGCCTTCTCGAACTCGGAAATGTCGGCGCCCGACACGAAGGCCTTGTCACCCGCCCCCGTCACCACCACGACGCGGATTTCCGGGTCCCGCTCGAACTCGTCGAGAATGACCGGAATCGCCTCCCACATGTCGGTGGAGGTGGCATTGTGCTTCTGCGGCTTGTTGAAGACGAGCCGGCCGACCGGTCCCACCTTCTCCGCGATCATGTTCGGCGTTGGGCTGATCATCGTCAGATCACGCCCCGCTTGCGGAAGTCCGCAATGGCCGCTGCATCGAAGCCGGCTTCCTTCAGCACGGCGTCGGTATGCTCGCCCTGTTCCGGGGTGGCCGTCTTCATTTCGAACGGCGTGCGGCTCATGTTGATCGCCTGGCCGATCAGCTCGATGTCGCCCAGCTTGGGCGAGTGCACGGTATGGGCCATCTTCAGGTGCTTCACCTGCGGATCGGCGAACATCTCGTCCATCCTGTAGATCGGACCGGCGGGCACGCCCGCCTTGTTCAGCTTCTCGACGAGGTCGGCGCTGCTGTACTTCGCGACGCGCTTGTTGATCTCGTCGTTCAGGGCATCGCGGTTCTTGGCGCGCGCCTTGTCGGTGCTGAACCGTTCGTCGGTATAGAGTTCCGGCGAGGCGACGGCCTCGCAGAAGCGCTTGTAGATGTGGCCACCCGACGCCGCGATGTTGATGTAGCCGTCGCTGGTCTTGAAGACGCCGGTCGGGATCGAGGTCGGATGATTGTTGCCGGCCTGGCCGGGTACGTCCTTGGCGATGGTCCAGCGTGCGGCCTGGAAATCGCACATCGAGATCATCGCCTGCAGCAGCGACGACGAGACCCACTGGCCCTGCCCCGAGGTCTCGCGCTCCAGCAGCGCGATCAGGATACCGATGGCGCAGTGCAGGCCCGCGCCCACGTCGGCCACGGCGATGCCGGCGCGCATCGGGCCCTCGCCCGGGTTGCCGGTGACCATCATGAGACCGCCCATGCCCTGGGCGATCTGGTCGAAGCCGGCGCGCTCGGCATAAGGGCCGTCCTGGCCGAAACCCGAGATCGACCCAAGGATGATCTTCGGGTTCACCTTCTTCAGGCTCTCATAGTCGATGCCGAGGCGGAACTTCACGTCGGCGCGGTAGTTCTCGACCACCACGTCGGCCTGCTCGACCAGTTTCATGAAGACGGCCTTGCCGTCCGGCTCCTTGAGGTTGAGCGTGATCGACCGCTTGTTGCGATGCAGGTTCTGGAAGTCGGGCCCGTGGCGCGGACCGCCCATGTCCATCTCGCCGGCGGACGGCGGCATCTCGACCTTGATGCAGTCGGCGCCCCAGTCGGCGAGGTAGCGGACGGCGGTCGGACCGGCGCGCACGCGCGTCAGGTCGAGGACTTTGAAACGGGCTAACGGTCCTGCGGTCATGCTCTCACTCTAACGTTGGGATGCTTACTCTACCCGTACCATGGCGGACGGCGAGATCTCCAGCCAGACGCGGCTACCGACCTCGAAAACGGTAGTCGGGGCGGTCGATACGCGCAGCGGCTTCGAGCCCCCCAGCGGACGGACCTGATAGTCCCAGTACTCGCCGAGGTAGGAACGATCGACGATCTCCGCTTCGACCGACAGATTGGGGCCGCTGCCCACCTGGGTCGACAGGCCGATCGCCTGCGGCCGCAGCGAGTAGAGGAGCCTGCCGCCGCTGCTGGCGCCTTCGAGCGCCGATGCAGCCGCCGTGAAACCGTCGAAGCGCACGTCGCTACCCTGCCCCGTCCCTTCGACGAAGTTGGTGCGGCCGATGAAGCCCGCCACGAAGCGGCTCTTGGGCCGGCCGTAAAGAACGTGCGGCGCGTCGATCTGCTCGATCTTGCCCTTGTTCATCACGACGATGCGGTCGGAAGTGACCATCGCCTCGGACTGGTCGTGGGTCACGTAGACGGTCGTGATCTTGAACTCATCGTGAAGGCGGCGGATCTCGAAGCGCATCTCCTCGCGCAGGTTGGCGTCGAGATTGGAGAGCGGCTCGTCGAGCAGCAGGACTTCCGGTTCGACGACGATGGCGCGGGCCAGCGCCACACGCTGCTGCTGGCCGCCCGACAGTTCGGCGGGATAGCGCCCCTTGAGGTTACGCATCTGGACCACGTCCAGGATCTTGTCGACGCGCCGATCGATCTCGGCGCGCGACAGCTTCCGGACCTGCAGGCCGAAGCCGACATTCTCGCCCACCGTCATGTTCGGCCAGATGGCGTAGCTCTGGAAGATCATCGACATGCGGCGATTCTCGGGCGGCACAACGCCCGAGGCGGACGAAATCTGCTTGCCGTCCATCTCGATGCTGCCGTCGGTGGGCGGCATGAAGCCGGCAATCATGCGCAGGGTCGTGGTCTTGCCACAGCCCGACGGGCCCAGGAGCGACACGAACTCGCCCTTGGCCAGTTCCAGCGAGAAATCGGACACCGCCTCGAAGGCGCCGTAGCGCTTGGCGACGTTCTTCAGAACCAGCTTGCTCATGTCGCGGTACGCCTCAGCATGAAGTCGCGGCCCAGTGCTCGCTGGCCCAGATACAGGAGTGGCAGAGTCAGTACCTGCAAGACCAGCGCCAGTGCCGCCAGGCGCTCGAAATTGCCCTCCTCGCTCATGTCAAAGATCATGACCGAGGCAACCTTGGTGTTGGGACCGTACAGGAAGATCGCTGCCGACAGTTCGCGCGTCGCCGGAATGAAGATCAGCAGCCAGGCACCCAGCAGGTTGCGTTTGAGCAGCGGCGCCACGACCCGGCGCAGTGCCGTCATGCGACTGCCCCCCAGCACGCGGACCGCCTCCTCCATCTCGGGATTGAGGCTGTTGATCGCCGCACTCGCGTTGACATAGCCCACCGGCAGGAAGCGCGTGGTGAAGGCCAGGATCAGGATCAGGGCGGTGCCGTAGAGTGAGAGCGGCGGTGGCGCGTAGGCGGCATAGAAGCCGATCGCCAGCACTACGCCCGGGATCACGAACGGCGCCACGCACAGGAAGCCCAGCACGCCGCCGAACGGGATCAGCTTCCGCGCCACGATATAGGCGACGCCCAAAGTCAGGAAGACCGCGATCGTGGCGCTGATCCCGCCATAGACGAAGCTGTTGATGACAGACTGCGCAGCCGTCGCATGTTCGAAGAGGATGAAGTGGAAGTTCGCCAGGGTAATGTTATCGAGCAGGAAGCCGCGACCCCACGCCTTGGCAAAAGCCGACTGAATCAGGAAGATGTAGGGGAGGAAAACCGCCAGCGCCGAGACGAACATGGCGTAGCCGAACATCACCCAGCGCCAGCGGCCGAGCAGGATCGGCCGGCGCTCTCCACCCTTGCCGGTCAGCGCGACGAATCCCTTGCGGCGCACGATCAGCCTCTGGACCAGCACCAGCAGGATGGTGACGCCCAGGAGCGGCATGGCATAGGCCGCCGCCACTTCGACCCGGACGGGGTTGCCGAAGAACTGGAATAGCTGTGTCGTGACGACATTGAAGCGCGCTGGAATGGCGATCATCGCCGGCGACCCGAACAGCGCGATCGCCTCCAGGAAGCAGATGATCAGGCCGCCCAGGATGGCGGGCAGCGCCAGCGGCAGGGTCACTTTGCGCATGGTGCGCCATGGCCCCGCACCCAGGATGTTGGCGGCATCCTCCATCTCCGAAGAGACCAGTTCCAGCGCCGCCGTCGTGAAGATGAAGATGTAGGGGAAGGAATACAGCGCGATGACGACCGCGAGGCCGGTGAAGCTGTAGATGTTGAACGGTCCCGCCTCGGCGCCCGTCACCATCATGAAGAAGCGGTTGAGCCAGCCGGCGTTCGGGCCGGCCAGCAGGATCCAGGCGACGGCGCCGGTGTAGGGCGGCGTGATGAAGGTCGCCAGCACGAGCATGCGCGTGAGCCCGCGCCCCGGCATGTTGGTGCGCGCGACGGCCCACGCCAGCGGCACCGCGAATACGCCGGCCAGGGCGGCTGAAGCCGCACCCAGCTTCAGTGAATTGAACAGCGCATCGACGTAGCGCGCCCGGCCATAGGCCGTCGCGTAGTTGGACAGGGTGAAGTCGCCCGTGCGCTCCGCCTGGAAACTGGTGATGACCAGGTAGACGAAAGGGCTCACCACCAGGAACAGGAGGACCGCGATGATCGCGATCCACAGGAGCCAGGACGAATCGAACCGGCTGGCACGCACGGGGCGCACCGGGACCGGATCGAAGGCCGGAGCCGCTACCGACATGACGTGACGCCGAGGATCAGTTGCCGAACGTGTCGCGCCACTGCTCGATCACTTCCGGGATGCCCTTCTCGACTTCCGCGACGGTCGGTCGGATCACCTTGATCTCGCTGATCGGCTTGGCGCCCGGAGGCGATGGGACTTCAGGACGCAGCGGGATGCCGAAATGCTTGGCGTTGATCTTCGAGGCCTCGATTGAATACAGGTATTCCATGAAGAGCTTGGCGGCATTCGGATGCTTGGTGCCCTTCATGATCGCCGACGGCGAGATGATCAGCACGGAGCCGTCGCTGGGATAGGAGACCGCCAGCGGATTTCCGCGCACGGCGCTGAACAGCGTCGAGCCGTCCGCACCCGCCGCCACCTGCCGTTCGCCGGCGTTGAGCGCCGTCACCGTGTCGTTGATCGACCGGCCGATCTGCGGCTTGTTCTTCTCGAGCTTGTCGAAGTACTGCCAGCCGTAGAGCTTCTTCATCGACAGGACCCAGGTGCCGACATACCCGGAGAAGCCAGGATGTCCGGTCGAGACCTTGCCCTTCCACTTGATGTCGAGCAGGTCTTCCCACTTCTTGGGCGCGTCTTCGGCCTTCACCTTCGCAGTGTTGTAGGTGAGGACGACCAGGCCGGCCGCCGTGGTGTGGAAGTAGCCGTCTGAATCGAAGTTCCGGAAAGCCTCCGAAATCTTCGGGGTCGATTCCGGCACGTACTTCTCCAGGCGCCCCTCGCTCTTCAGTCGCGCGTAGTGACCGAGATCAGTCGAGGAGAAGACATCGCAGATCGTCTGGTTGTTCTTGATGTCCTGCAGGAGGCGCTGATAGGCGACCTGCGCCGTGGTGCGCACGACGTTGACCTTGACGCCGTACATCTCGGTGAAGCCGCGGCCGAGATCCTCGGCGCCTTCGGACGTGTAATGAGCGACGTACCAGGTGAGCTCGCCTTCCTTCTTGGCGGCTTCGGCCAGGGCTTTGATATCCGCCCGCGCCGCCAGCGGCACGAAAGCAAGCACGAGGGCCAACGCAAGGCTTCCTAGTCCCTTCATAAATTTCCTCCCGAAACGTTGCTTCATTATTTGTGGCTTGCGATACGATCACACGAGGCGCGGCACGACAAGCGCCGGAGTTCGAAGAGAACGCGCATGACGGAAAGCGAACGGTCCGCCGGCTGGGCCGCGTATTACCAGCAGCTTCGTGACCGGCCTCCCCGCAAGACACTGCTCGCCGCGCTCGATGCGTTCGGCACCCCGCCCGATGACGCCCTCGTCATCGATCTCGGTTGCGGCGATGGTCGAGACGTGATCGAGGAACTGCACCGAGGCTGGCGGGTCATTGCCGTCGATGCCGAACCCGAGGCCCTGAGGCAGTTGCAGGCGCGGCCGCTGCCCGATGGCTGCGATGTCACGCCGGTCCTCGCGCGCCTCGAGGAAGCGCCGATCCCGCTCGGGGTCCAACTCGTCAATTCGAGCTTCGCCATGCCTCTCTGCGAGCCACAGGCCTTTCATCGAACCTGGGAGCGCATTCGCGAGGCACTCCCCTCGGGCGGTCGCTTTTCGGGCCAGTGGTATGGTCCGCGCGACAGTTGGGTCGGCCGGCCCGGCATGACCTTCGTCTCGCGCGAGGAAGCCCTGGCGCTGCTCCAGGGTCTCGATCTGGAGATGTGCGACGAGGAGGAAGCCGACGGCGTGACGCCCCGCGGCAACGCCAAGCACTGGCATATCTTCCACATCGTCGCGAGGAAGCCCTAGGCAGCCCGCCCGTGCTGTGCGAGGCTCGACGTCCCATCAACATCGAAAGGAGGTGATCCTGTGAACTACACCATCACGACGCCGGCGATCTCTGCAGTTGCCGCCACCAGGATCGTTCCTGCCTTGGCTCGCTGCTGCGACTGACGGATCGACGATAGTCGGCACAAAGCCGCCTTCGGGCGGCTTTGTTGTGTCTGGGCCATATCGATGCGCGAAAGCCCGAATGGTGGACAAGACGGCGGCTGCTGGCGGACACTTGCGCCCTAAAATTCAGGAGGAAAACATGGCTGCCGTCGTTCCGGTCACAGCCGAAATCGCCAAGCGCGCTGCCGCCCTCGCCTGGCAGGACCTGCCCGACGATCTGGTCGAGCGCACCAAGCAGTGCCTCCTCGACTGGTTCGCCGTCACCATCGCTGGGGCACAGGAAGACCTCACCGGCATTCTGATCGCCGAGGCACTGGAGGACGGGGCGAAAGGCCCCGCGACGCTCGTGGGCCGCTCCGAGACCGTGCTGCCGTCGACCGCCGCGCTGATCAATGGCGCCGCCAGCCATGCACTCGACTATGACGACGTGAACTTCTCGATGGGCGGCCATCCCACGGTCACGGTCGTCCCCGCCCTGCTGGCCCTTGGCGAACAGATGAAGGCTTCGGGCCGCCTGTTCATCGAGAGTTTCGTCGCCGGTTACGAAACCTCGGGCCGGGTCGGCCGGCTCGTGGCACCCAGTCACTATCAAAAGGGCTTCCACGTCACCGGCACGGTCGGCTCCTTCTCTGCGACCGCAGCCGCCGGCCGCATGCTGGGCCTGGACGATCGCCAGCTCGCCATCGCCTTCGGCATCGCCGCGACGCAGGCGGCCGGCCTCAAGTCGAACTTCGGCACGATGTGCAAGCCGCTGCATGCCGGCACCGCCTCCGAGCACGGGCTGCGCGCGGCGCGGCTGGCCGCCAGGGGCTTCACGGCGCGCGACGATTCGCTGGAATGCGACCAGGGTTTCGCTTCCTCCCAGAGCGATCATCTGAATGCCGAGGCCGCACTCGGCGAGCCGCCGTCGGGCTGGCACCTGCGCAACAACCTCTTCAAGTACCACGCCGCCTGCTACCTGACGCACGCGCCCATCGAGTGCGCCAAGGAGATCCGGCTGAAGAACAACTTCCCGCCCGAGCGCGTGCAGAGGATCCTTCTCAGGATCGACTCCGGCGCCGACAAGGTCTGCAACATCCCCAATCCGACGACGGGCCTCGAGGCGAAGTTCTCGCTGCGCCAGACCGTCGCGATGGCGTTGACCGGCGTCGATACCGCCAATCTCGAATCCTACAACGAGGCCGTGACGCAGGAGCCGCGCATCAAGGACCTGCGCGACAAGATGTCGATCGACTTCCAGCCGCACTGGGCGCACTCGCTGGCAGAGATGGCCATCCAGCTCGACGACGGCACGACCATCGAGGTCAAGCACGACTCCGGCATTCCCTGGGCGGACCTGGAGAAGCAGCGCCAGGCGATCGAGACCAAGTTCGACAGCCTGGTGACGCCGTTGCTTGGCGTATCGGGCACCCGTCGCCTGCACGATGCCATCGAGCGCATCGACGAACTCACCGACGTGGGCGAACTCGTCCGCGCGTCAGCCAGGAGCTAAGTCAAGAATGTCAGAGGATTTCAGGGCCCGCGCCCGGCTGGTGCCCAAGGGCAACCGCTATGAGGATTTCGAGGTCGGCCGCGTGTTCCGCCACCATTGGGGCCGCACGATCACCGAGTCGGAAAGCACGCTCTTCTCGACGCTGACGCTGCACTTCAATCCGCATTACTACAATGCGGCCTACGCCCAGGCGCACGGCCACCCCGGTATCGTGGCCAATCCCCTGCTCGTCTTCACGACCGTGTTCGGCCTCACCGTCGAGGACCTGAGCGAGGGCGGCGGGCCGTTCCTCGGCGTCAACGAACTCACCTACCACCAGCCGGTCTATCCCAGCGATTCGCTGCGCGCCGAATCGGTCGTGCTCGACCGGCGTGTCTCGGACTCCCACAAGGGGTTCGGCATCGTCAGCTGGCACAGCAAGGGCTTCAACCAGCGCGAAGAACTCGTCATCGACTTCAAGCGCACCAATCTCGTCCGTCTCAGGAATCCCCAGTAATGCCTTTCCTTACCGAAGAACGCCGCATGATCCAGGAGCAGGCGCGCGAGTTCACGCTGAACGAAGTGCTGCCGGTCGCCAACAGGCTCGACCCCGAAAAGGGCGATATCCCGATGGACCTGCGCGAGAAGATGGCCGAGCTTGGCTACTTCGGCATCCTGATCCCCGAGCAATACGGCGGCCTGGGCCTCGGCTGCTCCGAGTACTGCCTCGTCACCGAGGAACTGTCGCGCGGCTGGATGAGCGTCGCGTCGATCATCGCGCGCGGCAACCTGCTGATCGGCTCGCAGGAGATGAGCGAGGAGCAGCGCGGCCGCTACCTGCCGCGCATGGCCAAGGGCGAGTTCCTCGGCGCCTTCTCGATGTCCGAGCCCAATGCCGGCTCCGACATCTCCAACATCTCCTGCCGCGCCAAGAAGGACGGATCGGGCTACCTGATCAGCGGCAACAAGTACTGGTGCACCTTCGCCGACGGCGCCGACTTCATGATCATCATCGCGCGCACGTCGGAGGCGCCTCCGGGCAAGCGCCATCTCGGCCTGTCGATGTTCTTCGTCGAGAAGAAGCGCGGCGAGCTGCCCAAGGGCGTCAGCGGCGCGCCGATCCCCAAGATCGGCTATTTTGGCTGGAAGACCTGGGAATTGGCCTTCGACAATTTCCGCGTCGACGAGGCCGACCTGATCGGCAAGGAAGGCCACGCCTTCTACTATGCGACGTCGGGCCTCGAGACGGCCCGCGCCCACACCGCCGCCCGCGCCATCGGCCTCGCCCAGGGCGCGCTCGACGATTCGATCCAGTACGCCAACGACCGCAAGCAGTTCGGCCACTCGATCTCGGACTTCCAGGCCATCCGCTTCAAGATCGCCGACATGGCGACACAGATCGAGGCGGCACGCCAGCTCATGTATTTCGTCTGCGAGCAGATCGACACCGGCCAGCGCTGCGACAAGGAGGCCTCGATGGTGAAGCTGTTCGCCTCCGAGATGGCCGAGCGCGTCACCAGCGAGGGCATCCAGATCCACGGCGGCGCCGGCTACACGACCCTGCACGCCGTCGAGCGTCATTGGCGCGACGCGCGCCTCACCAAGATCTTCGAGGGCACCTCGGAAATCCAGAAGCGCATCATCTCGGACCGCCTGCTCGGCCGCGGGAGGAACTGATGAAAGTCTCCGCACTCACCGGCAAGAACAACTACTTCGAGGACTTCACGGTCGGCGACGTGATGAAGCACGCGCGCGGCAAGACCGTGGAACCGATGGAGCAGGTCTGGATCACCAACGTGACCATGAACACGGCCGAAGCCCACTTCAACGAGCACCTGACCCAGTCGATGCCCTACGGCAAGCGCCTTGGCTTCGGCGGCGTCACGATCTCCATGTGCATCGGCCTCGCCGCCGAGGACACCGCGGAGAACGCGCTGATGGAGCTCGGCATGGACAAGATCCGGCTCAAGGGCCCGCTTCATCACGGCGACACGCTCTACTGCTACACCGAGGTGCTGGAGAAGAAAGATGCCCGGCAGGAAGATGCCGGCATCGTCCGATTCAAGCACTACGGCGTGAACCAGGACGACAAGAACATCTTCGAGGGCGAGCGCACCGTGCTGATCAAGCGGCGCAGTCACTGGGGAGACAAGTGAGCGACACTGAAGTTCTGGGTGCGCTCGATGGCGTAAGGATTGTCGACCTCACGCAGATGCTGGCCGGCCCTTACTGTACGATGCTGCTGGCGGACCAGGGCGCGGAGGTCATCAAGGTCGAGCCACTCGACGGTGACCATACGCGCATCATCGGCCCCTACCATGTCGACGATCAGCTCAGGGCGTTCGGCGGCTACTTCGCGTCGGTGAACCGCAACAAGAAGTCGATCGGCATCGACCTCAAGACGGCGGCGGGACGCGAACTGGTCCTGAAGCTCTGCGACAATGCCGATGCGGTGGTGGAGAACTACCGCGGCGGCGTCATGGATCGCCTTGGCCTCAGCTACGAAACGTTGCACGCCCGCAACCCGAAGCTGGTCTATGCCACGATCCGCGGCTTCGGCGACGTGCGCACGGGCAAGAGTCCCTACTCGGACTTCCCGGCCTACGACGTGATCAGCCAGGCGATGGGCGGCATCATGGCCATCACCGGCCCGGACAAGGATACGCCGATGAAGGTCGGCCCCGGAGTCGGCGACATCGTGCCGGCCATCACCTGCGCCTTCGGGATCGTCTCGGCGATCTTCCGGGCCTACAAGACCGGCAAGGGGCAGTTCGTCGATGTCGGCATGGTCGACGCGATCCTCGCGGTCTGCGAGCGCATCATGCACCAGCATTCCTACGCGCAGACCCTGCCGCATCCCGAAGGCAACCATCATCCCCTGCTCTGCCCGTTCGGCATGTTCCCCGCCAAGGACGGCTTCGTGACCATCGCGGCGCATGCCGACGCGCACTTCCCGATCCTGTGCCGCCTGATCGACAAGCCCGAATTCGCCACCGATCCGCGGTTCATCACCGTGCAGGACCGGCGTGCCAACCAGGACGTGCTCATCGCCGCCGTTTCCGACTTCACCCGCCAGCGCACCAAGCAGGATTTGTTGAAGCATTTCGGCGGCAAGGTGCCGTTCTCGCCCGTCTACAACGTGCGCGACATCGTGGCCGATCCGCACTTCGAGGCCCGCGAGATGCTGCCCTGGGTGCCCCATCCCGGCCTCGACCACGAGGTCCAGATTGCGGGCGTTGCGGTGAAGATGACCGAGACGCCCGGCCGAGTGCGCCATCGCGCCCCCTTGCTCGGGGAGCACACGGACCAGTATTTGCAGAGCATCGGCTGCAGCTCAGCGGACATCGCCCGCCTGCGCGACGACAAGATCGTGATTTGAGGAGACAGACATGACCGACCGCCCCAAGCGCGCCCGCCGCGTCCAGCTTTCGACGCCCGGCTCCAGCGAGAAGATGATCCAGAAGGCGTCGGAGTCGAAGGCCGACCATGTCTTCCTCGACCTCGAGGACGCTGTCGCCCCCAGCCAGAAGCGCGACGCCCGCAAGAAGATCATCCAGGGCCTCAAGGAGCTGAACTGGAAGGGCAAGACGCGCTGCGTGCGCATCAACGACCTGACCACCGAGTATGCCTATGAGGACATCATCGAGATCGTCGAGGGTGCCGGCGAGCATCTCGACACGATCATGATGACCAAGGTCCAGACCGTGGCCGACGTGCTGTTCGCCGACAAGCTGCTTCACCAGATGGAGAAGAAGCTGAAGATGAAGCGCAAGATCGGCCTGGAGGCGCTGATCGAGGAGGTCGAGGGCATGCAGAACGTCGACGCGATCGCCGCCTGCACGCCGCGCCTCGAATGCCTGGTGTTCGGCATGGGCGACTTCTCGGCTTCGATGGGCGTCACCAACAAGAACGTCGGCGACTCCGCCGGCTACCCTGGCGACGTCTGGCACTATGCCCGCTTCCGGCTGGTGATGGCCTGCCGCGCCGCCGGTATCGATCCGGTCGACGGCCCGTTCGCCGACTTCAAGAACCCCGACGCCTATCGCGAGGAGTGCCAGCGCTCGATGATTCTGGGCTGCGTCGGCAAGTGGGCGATCCACCCCTCGCAGATCGACATCGCGCTCGACGTCTACTCGCCGAAGACCGAGGACATCGCCCGCGCCCGCAAGCTCGAGAAGGCCTACGCCGAGGCCGAAGCGGCCGGCCTGGGTGCGATCAACGTCGACGGCATCATGGTGGACGTCGCCTCTATCCGCATCCTGCGGAACACGATCCTGAACAAGGCCGACCTCTACGGTCTGTAGGATGCCGGCGGGCGCGGTGCCGAACTCGGAAAACCCGCGCCCGCGACTGCGGGAGGTGCTCGTCCCCGTAGGAGCCATGCTGGGCACGCAGATGCTCATCTCGCTGGCCGTGCTGTCGCTCAGCGTCCTGATGCCTGCCGTGGCGCGCGACCTCGAGATTTCGCCGAAACTCGTCGGCGCCTTCACGGCCGTCACCTACGCCATCGCCTCGGGCGTCGCGCTGTGGAGCGCGGCGCCGATCTCGCGGCTGGGCGCCGTCCGCGTCTGCCAGTTCGCGATGCTGGCGGCGGCCGTGGGCCTTGCCCTCAACGCGACGGCATTCGTGGCCGCCACCGTGGTCGCGGTAGCCTTCATCGGCTTTGCCCAAGGCCCGATCAATCCGGCCTCGGCGCACATTCTCAGCCAGCGCGTGCCGCGAGCCTGGTTCAGCCTCGTCTTCTCCGTGAAGCAGACCGGCGTCCCGCTGGGCTTCGCCGCTGCCGGCATCGTGCTGCCGCTGCTGCTGCCCGCGCTGGGATGGCAGGGCGCCTCGTTTGCCGCCGCCGCCCTCATGCTGGTCGGCGTCGGCGTTCTGGAACTCCTGCGAGCGCGGCTCGATGCGTCCGTCGCGCCCTCCGCGCCGTCGCAGGGAATCTGGTCGTCCGTCGCCTACGTGATGCGGCATCCGGAGATGCGCGTGCTCGGTTGGTCGGCCCTGCTGTACGTCGTGGCGCAGCACACCTTCACGTTCTTCCTGGTCACCTACCTCTACGAGCATTGCCGCCTCAGCATCGCCGAGGCGGGCTTCCTGCTCTTCCTGGCGCAGATCGGCGGCACGGTTCAGCGCCTGATCCTGGGTGCGCTGGGCGACCGTTTCCCGCGCATGATGCTGCTGGGCTGGACCGGCATCGGAATCGCGCTGGGCGCCGTGGCCACCGGCCTCATATCGGCCGAAACGCCCTACTGGCTTATCGGCCTGATCGTCTTCGCGTACGGAACGGTCGTCATAAGCTGGAACGGCGTGTCGATCGCGGAGTTCGCGGCCCTCGCTCCACCGGGCCAGGTCGCCGCCGTGGCCGCGGTACAGACCGCCCTCGCCTTTTCCGGCGCCGTCATCGGCCCGCCGCTCTTCGGCCTGATCGCGGCGGTCGCCGACTATCGCAGCGCCTTCTTCCTCGTCGCGGTTTGCGTCCTCTTCGCCGCGATCTGGCAGATCATGGTCTCCGCCCGGCTGCGGCGGCGCCCGGTCTGAGGTTCCCTCAGGGTTCCTTCATGCCGGCGATCGACACGATCTCCGCCCATTTCTTGGTTTCGGTCGCCTGGAAGGCAGCGAGTTCCTCCGGCGAGCCGACGAACGAGACGCCGTAGTTGGCCTTGAGCAGGTTGAGATAGGCTGGTGACTTGGCTGCCTGCCGCACCAGCGCATTCAGCCTGTCGATGATGGGCTTCGGCGTACCGGCCGGCGCGTACATCGCCGTCCACGCCCACATCTCGAAGCCTGGCACGCCACTCTCGTCGACCGTCGGGAACTGGTCGAGGCCCGGGATGCGCTGCTTGCTGGTGACGGCGAGTCCGCGCGCGCGGCCGTCGAGGACCGGCGGGAGGCCGACCGTGAAGTCCGAGAAGATGATGTCGATGCGGCCGCCCAGCAGGTCGGTGATCGCCTGCGGCTGGGTCTTGTAGGGCACACCCAGCAGGTCGGTCCTGGTCATGATGCGGAACAACTCGGCGCCGCCGCGGCTCGACCCGTTGCCGCTGCCGAAACTCAGCTTGCCGGGCTGCGCCTTCGCAAGTGCGATGAGCTCCTGGATGGTCTTCGCCGGAAGGTCGTTGCGTACCATCACGATCTGGGCGCCGAGCGTGATGCCGGCGACCGGCGCAAAGCTCTTCACCGGATCGTAGGCCAGCGACTTGTAGACGTGCGGGTTGATCGCCTGCGTGGTCTGCGTCGTGAAGAACAGCGTGTACCCGTCCGGGGCCGCCGCCGCGGCGGACTGAGCCGCGATCTGGCCCTCGGCACCTGGCTTGTTGTCGATGACGACAGTCTGGCCGGTCTGGACGGCGATGTCCTGGCCGATCGCGCGCGCGGCGATGTCGGTTGCCGTGCCCGGCCCGAAGGCCGTGATGATCTTGATCGGCCTGGCCGGATACTCCTGGGCGGCGGCCGGCATCGCGAGCAGCATTCCGACCAGCAAACTTATGAGCTTCATGGACCGACTCTAGGCACAGCGAAGTGCTAGCGTCATCACAAACAAGAGGAGGAAACGAAGGATGGCAAATCCGACACTGCCGCTCGTCGCGGCGATCCTGGCCTTGTCCGCGGCGCCGGCCGCCTGGGCGCAGAAATCCGGCGGGACACTCAAGATCGCCCACATGGACAATCCGCCGAGCGCGTCGATCCACGAGGAAGCGACCATCTCGACCGTCATGCCGTTCATGTCGGTCTACAACAACCTGGTGATGTTCGACCCCAAGACCAAGCAGAACAGGCCGGACAACATCATCCCCGACCTCGCCACCGAGTGGAAATGGAGCGACGACGGCAAGCAACTCACCTTCAAGCTGCGCGACGGCGTGAAGTGGCACGACGGCAAGCCCTTCACCAGTGCCGACGTGAAGTGCACCTGGGACATGGTGATCTCCGACGAGTCCAAGCTGCGCAAGAACCCGCGCAAGACCTGGTACTTCAATCTCGAGAAGGTCACGGTCAACGGCGACCGTGAGGCGACCTTTCATCTCAAGCGGCCGCAGCCCTCCCTGCTCACCATGCTCGCCGCGGCCTTCTCACCGGTCTATCCCTGCCACGTCCCGACGGCGCAGATGCGGCAGAAGCCGATCGGCACCGGCCCGTTCAAGTTCGTCGAGATGAAACAGAACGAGTCGATCAAGCTCGCCCGCAATCCGGATTACTGGAAACCCGGTCGCCCCTATCTCGACGCGATCGAATTCTCCATCATCCCGAACCGAGCGACCTCGCTCCTGACTTTCGTCGCCGGGAAGCTCGACATGACCTTCACGTCGGTCGTCACGCCGGCCATGGTCAACGATCTCAAGGTCCAGGCACCGACGGCGATCTGCGAGGCGCAGCCGACCAACACGCAGGCCAACCTGCTGGTCAACCGCGAGAAGCCGCCCTTCGACGATGCGCGCATACGCCGAGCCATGGCGCTGTCACTCGACCGCAATGCCTTCAACGAGATACTGGGACAAGGCAACTACCGGATCGGCGGCGCCATGCTGCCGCCACCGGAGGGACTCTGGGGCATGCCGACAGAGTTCCTCTCGACTGTGGCCGGCTACGGCCCCGACGTCGCCAAGGCGCGCGAGGAAGGCCGCAAGATCATGGCGGAGCTCGGCTACACGACCGACAAGCCGCTGAAGATCAAGGTCTCGACGCGCAACATCCCGAGTTACAGGGATCCCGCAGTCATCCTGATCGACCATCTGAAGCAAGTGAACATCCAGGCCGAGCTGGAGCCGCTCGAAACCGCGGTCTGGTACAACCGCATGATGCGCCGCGACTTCGCCATCGGCATGAACATCCAGGGTGTCGGCGTCGACGATCCGGACGTCGTGTTCTACGAGACCTTCCGCTGCGGCTCGGAGCGCAACTACACCAACTACTGCAATCCGGATGTCGAGAAGCTGTTCGACCAGCAGTCGATGATGACCGACATCGAGGCCCGCCGGAAGCTCGTGTGGGAGATCGACAAGAAGCTCCAGGAAGACGGTGCCCGGCCGGTCATCCAGCATGGCTGGGGCGGCACCTGCTGGCGCCCCGAAGTGAAGGCCGTCAATCTTGCGGTCAACACCATCTACAATCACTGGCGCTTCGAGGACGTCTGGCTCGACCGCTAGGAGCGCGCTAGGCTCGTGCAAACGATCTGATCGGAGGTTTCGATGATCAAGGGTCTGCACCACAACGCCTATCGCTGCCGCGATTCGGAGGAGACGAGGAAGTTCTACGAGGATTTCCTCGGTCTCCCCCTCGTCCATACGCTCAAAATCGAGCAGACCAAGACCGGCCGCGAGACCGGCGCCGGCGTCCTGCACACCTTCTTCCAGCTTGACGACGGCTCCTGCCTCGCCTTCTTCGAGGCGCCGGACATGCCATTCGCCTTCAAGGACCAGCACGATTTCGACCTCCACATCGCGCTGGAGGTCGAAGCCGATGTGCTGGATCGAATGTTCGCCAAAGGCAAGGCGGAAGGCCGCGAGGTCCGCGGCGTCTCCGACCATCATTTCATCCGGTCGATCTACTTCCGTGACCCCAATGGCTACGTGATCGAGCTGTCCGCCAAGGTGCCGGGCCAGGAATCGGCGCTGGACCCGGCCAAGAACGGTGCTCGCCGCAAGCTCGACGAATGGCAGGCCGGCAAGCCCAAGCCTGCAAGAGCCGCCTGAGCCTGCCGTCCGATCTTGCGGACGCCAAGTCAGGCCAGGTTCTTCCTGAAGAAGGCGATGGTGCGGTCCCAGGCGATCTTGGCCTGGGCCTCGTTGTAGCGCGGCGTTGAATTGTTGTGAAAGCCGTGCTGCGTTCCGGGATAGATGAACATCTCGTAGGATGCTCCCGCCGACTTCAGCGCGGCCTCGTAGGCCGGCCACATGGCGTTGATGCGCTCGTCGGTCTCGGCGTACTGCACCAGCAAGGGTGCCTTGATGTTCGGCACTGAAGCGGTCTCCGCCGCCGCGCCGTAGAACGGCACTCCGGCATTCATGTCGGCACCGAGGGTCGCGGCCAGGAAGTTGGTCGTGCCACCGCCCCAGCAGAAGCCGGTGACGCCCAGCTTGCCGGTCGACATCGCATGGGTCTTCAGGAAGCGCGCGCTGTTCACCATGTCCGTGCGCAGCTTGGCCTGGTCGAGTTTGGCCTGCAGCGTGCGGCCGTCATCGTCGTTCCCGGGATAGCCGCCGACCGGGAACAGGCCGTCCGGGGCCAGCGCCAGGAACCCCTCGGTCGCCGCGCGGCGCGCCACGTCCTCGATGTAGGGATTGAGCCCTCGATTCTCGTGGATGACCAACACCACCGGGAACGGGCCATTGCCCTTCGGTTGAACGAGGTAGCCGCGCATCGTGCCCGACGTCCCACCGGGCGACGGATAGGTCACGTATGTGGCCTTGATGCGATCGTCGGTGAAGGAGATCGTCTGGGCCTGCACGTAGCGCGGCATCAGAGCCTGCGCCATGGCCAGCCCACCCACCGTCACGGCAGCGGCCCGCGCCAGGAAGGTACGGCGATCCATCCCGCCGTGACAGTACTCGTCGTAGAGATCTAAAATGCGCCGGTCGATCTCGATCTGCGTCCAAACGTGCCCATCCATCGCGAGACCCCTGTGTCGTCTAGCCGAGGTTACGGCGGTAGAGCGCAATCAGGCGCTCCCAGTGCCGCTCGGCAGCCGGCTTGTCGTAGCACCAGCGCTGCGGGAAGGCGAAGCCGTGATGTACGGTGGGATGGACTTCCAGTTCACCCTTGGCGCCTGACTTGTCGAACAGCGCCTTGAGGTCTTTGACCATGTCCGGCGGCGCCAGCTCGTCGTGCTCGGCGCAGGAGATGTAGAGCTCGCCCTTCGCCTTGCCGAGCGTCAGGTGCGGGCTCTCGACCGCATCGCTTACCAGCCAGGTACCGTAGAATGAGGCCGCCGCCGCGATGCGCTCGGGATAGCGCGCCGCCGCCGCCAGGGAATAAGGGCCGCTCATGCAGTAGCCATGGGTCCCGACCGGCCCCTTCTTCGATTCCTTCTGGGCGTCGGCATAGGCGATCATCGCCGCCACGTCGTCCATGACCGGCGGGATGGTCATTTTCGTTCGGACCGCGCGCATGCGTTTGTGCTCGTCGCTGCCATGCTTCAGCACGTCCGGCCCGTACTTCGTGTCGGTGCCGGCGCGGTAGTAGAGATTGGGCAGCATCACGTAGTAGCCGACCGTCGCGAGGCGGCGGGCCATGTCGTAAAGTTCCTCACGGATGCCGGGGGCATCCATCAGCATGAGCACCGGGGGATACGGGCCGCCCCGCTCCGGATGGCAGATGAAGGTCTCCATCGCTCCATCCCTGGTCGGGATGTCCAGAATTTTCTCGATCATCTTCCGTCTCCTACGGCTTTGCGGCTTGGCGCCAGCTTGCTAGGCTTGTCTCAACGACAAAACCTAGGGAGAGAAACGATGAGACGTAACCTGCTTGGCACGGCCGCATTCTGCCTTGCGGCATGGGCACTTCCGGCAGCCGCCCAGCTATCCGACAACACGCTCAAGATCGGTCTCGCTACCGACCTGTCGAGCCTTTACGCCGACATCAACGGCCCCGGTGCCGTTCTCGCGGCCCAGATGGCGATCGAGGATTTCGGCGGCACCGTGCTCGGCCAGAAGATCGAGTTCGTCTCCGGCGACATCCAGAACAAGGCCGACGTGGCGGCAACCACGGTCGGCCGCTGGTATGACAACGAGAAAGTCGACATGGTGATGGGCGCCGGCGCCTCGTCCTCGTCGATCGCCGCGGCCCGGGTCGCCGGCGACAAGAAGAAGATCTTCATCGCCCCAGACCCCGCCTCGTCGGACCTCACCGGCAAGCTCTGCAACCCCTACCTGATCCATTGGGTCTACGACACCGCGGCCCTCGCCAACGGCACCGGCTCGGCGGTCGTGAAGGCCGGGGGCAAGACCTGGTTCTTCCTCACCGCCGACTACGCTTTCGGCTACGCGCTGGAACGCGACGTCTCCGCCGTCGTCAAGAAGGCCGGTGGCACGGTGGTCGGCGGCGTCAAGCACCCGATCAACACCAACGACTTCTCGTCCTTCCTACTGCAGGCGCAGGGCTCGAAGGCGCAGATCATCGGTCTCGCCAATGCCGGCGGCGACACGATCAACTCGATCAAGCAGGCCTCGGAGTTCGGCATCGTCAAGGGCGGCCAGAAGCTCGCCGGCCTGCTGGTCTTCATCTCCGACATCCATTCGCTGGGCCTCGAGCGCTCGCAGGGGCTGAACCTGACCGAGGCGTTCTACTGGGATCTCAACGACCGGACGCGTGCCTTCGCCAAGCGCTTCGCCGCCCGCTTCAACGGCAAGATGCCGACCAGCGTGCAGGCCGGCTTCTACTCGGCCACCCTCGCCTACCTGAACGCGGTCAAGGCGACCGGTACCGACGATGCCGACAAGGTGATGGCCGCGATGAAGGCCACCAAGTGGGAAGACCCGATCTTCGGCCCGAGCTATGTCCGCCAGGACGGCCGCAAGATGCACAACATGTACCTCTTCGAGGTCAAGAAGCCGTCGGAGTCGAAGGGCCCGTGGGACTACTACAAGCTCCTTGCCGAGATCTCCGGCGAGGACGCGTTCCGGCCGCTGGCCGACAGCGAGTGCCCGCTGGTCAAGAAGAACTGAGCCGGGAGCCCGTCATGGCCGAGCAGTCGAACATATATGTCGGCGTCGCCGGCTATTTCGGGAAACCCGATCATCCAGGCCGCGTCGGCATCTTCCGCCGCGGCACCGCGGGCGGTGACTGGCAGCACGTGCTGGGTACCGTCCAGGCCTTCACCGTCTTCGTCCATCCGAAGGATCCGGAGACGGTGTTCGCCGGCACCAACGACGGCGTGTGGCGCAGCACCGACCGCGGCGCCACCTTCCGCCGGACCGCCTTTCCCGACGCGGGCAAGGAGGTCTGGTCCTTCATGGTCGATTCGCGCGATCCCAGCCGCATCTTCGCCGGGGCGTCGCCGATCGACGTCTACCGCAGTGACGACGGAGGGGCCTCCTGGCGACGCCTGCCGACGCCCGCCATCGACACGCATTGCAAGGGTCCCTTTGCGTCGCGCGTGATGCGGCTCGTGCAGCACCCGAAGCGCCACGACGAGATTTATGCGGCCCTCGAGATCAACGGTGTCATGCGCAGCATCGATCTTGGCCAGACCTGGACCGATTGCAGTGCCGGCTTGCTGAAGCTTGCCGAGCACGAGCATCTCAAAAGCAGGATCGTCAGCGACACCACCGCCGAAGGGATGCTCGACAGCCACGCCGTCACCATCAATCCCGCCGACCCCGACGGGCTTTGGCTTGCCGTCCGGATGGGCCTGTTCCGCAGTGCCGACCAGGGCCGTACCTGGAGGGACATGGAGGTCGGTCGCTTTTCGCCGACCACCTACGGCCGCGACATCCGCGTCTCGCCGGTCGAGGCCAACACGCTCTACTCCGCCCTCTCGGTCGCCGCCGCCAGCAAGGACGGCGGCCTCTATCGAAGTGAGGATGGCGGCGAGAGCTGGACGCGGTTCGACAAGGTCCAGGTGCATGGCACCATCATGTCGATCGGCCTGCATCCGACCGACGCCGGACAGGTCTATATCGGCGCCCGCTACGACGGCGAAGTCTTCGGTACCCGCGATGCGGGCAAGACCTGGCAGGCGATGCCGCTACCCGGCGAAGTCCAGCACATCTATTCGCTGGCCTGCGGCTAGAAAGGCTCGACACAAACACGCCGCTCGAGACGACGGGTTTTTACTTCGACTGCGCCGTCACATCGTGCGGCGTGGACGATGACGCTGGCGGCCGCGGCGCCTCCTTCGTGCTGCCGATCAGGCTCGTCAGGTCGCGCTGGCGTCCGGTGTCGATTTTCACCGTGGCGGTCATGCCAGCGCGCAGCGGCGACTCGCCGACATGCGGCAGCAGCCGCAACTTCACCGGCAGGCGCTGCACGACCTTCACCCAGTTCCCGCTGGCATTCTGCGGCGGCAGGATCGCGAACTCCGCGCCCGTCGCCGGGCTGACGCTCTCGACGATCGCTTCCCAGGTTTCGTTGGGATAGGTGTCGAGCATCACGGTCGCCTTCTGGCCGACCCGTACATACGTCAGTTCGGTTTCCTTGTAGTTCGCCTCGACCCAGGGACGGCTCAGCACCACGAGCGAAAACAGCGGCGTCGCCGCCCTGATCTGCTCGCCCTGCTGCAGGCGCATATTCACGACCACACCGTCGACCGGCGCGCGGACGGTCGTGCGTGAAAGATCGAGCGCCGCCCTCTCCCGTGCCGCGATCTTCTCGCGAACCATGGGGTGGGAATCGGCGGGAAGCTGCGGGTCGCCGTTCAGCGCCGTCAGCACGCGCTGCAGCTTCTCGCGCGCGGTCGACACCCGATCGGCCGCCGCGCGAGCGTCGTTCTGCGATTCGTCCCGCTTGCTCGCCGAGGCCACGCCTTTGATGGCAAGTTCCTCCTGCCGCTGCGCCTGGCGCTGGAAATAGACTGCCCGTGCCTCGGCGTCGGCCAGTTCGGCGACGGCCTCGCGCCAGATGCCACGCAGGGTCTCGACATGGGCGCGCGCCGTATCGAGCTCGGCCTCGGCGCTGTCGAGCGCCAGCCGGAACGGCCTCGATTCGATGGTGAGCAGTGGTTGGCCCGCCTCGACGGTCGCATGGTCCTTGGCGAGGACGCGACGGACCTGGCCCGAGACCTCGGGCGAGATCTGGACGATGTGGGCCTTCACGTAGGCATTGTCGGTCGAGACGTACCGTCCGCCCGACAGCCACCACCAACCAGCCCCGGCGACCGCGAGCAACGGAACCACGAACAAAAGGGCCAGGCGCAGCACGGGGACGGGGCGGCGGCTCATGATCCGTTCGCCCCTGCCATCGACTGGAGTTGGCCCTTCACCCGCGCCGCGAGCCGCGTGAACTGGTCACGCTCGGCGGCCGAGAGCGGCGCCAGCGCGTCGTCGACGGTGGCTTCCGCGATCGCCCACATGCCCCTGTGCGCGCGGCGGGCGTCGGCGGTGAGATGCAGACGGTTGACGCGGCGGTCGCCCGTGTCGGCGCGGCGCTCGACCCAGCCGTTCTTCTGCATGCGGTCGATCATGCGGCCCGCGCTGGCACGGTCGATTTCCAGCATGTCGGCCAGCTCGGTCTGGCTGGCGCCCGGCCGGCGATAGAGGCGGGTGAGCACGAGCCATTGGGCACGCGTCAGGCCGATGTCCCGCACGCGCCGGTCGAACACGGTGCGGATGAGGCGCGCCACATCCGACAGCACGTAGCCGATATATTCGTCGTCGTCGGGGCCCAATCGCTGCTCGCTGAATATTGTTGCCTAGGCTACAATAGCCCAGGCCATGAGTTCAAGCGCCACCGCCGCCGACGCCGTTCCGCCTGTCCCCGACGAGTCCGAGGCGTCGCTGGGCAAGCGCATCCTGATTCTCGTCATGGTGGTCCTTGGCTCCACCCTCTACGCCACCACCCTGCTGATCGCCTCGACACTGCTGCCCCAGATGCAGGGCACCATGTCGGCCACCCAGGACGAGATCGCCTGGGCCATGACGTTCAACATCCTGGCCACCGCCGTCGCCACGCCCATGACCGGCTGGCTGGCGGCGCGCTTCGGACGGCGCGAGACGATGATCTGGTCGGTGTTCGCCTTTACCCTGACGACGCTGATGTGCGGGCTGGCCGATTCGCTGGAAACGCTCATCCTGTGGCGCGTCCTGCAGGGCGCGCTGGGCGCCCCGGTGATCCCGCTGTCGCAGACCATCCTGCTCGACACTTTCCCCAAGCGGCAGCAGGGGCTCGTCACGTCGATCTTCGGCATGGCCGTCGTCATCGGCCCGGTGATCGGCCCGACCGTCGGCAGCATGCTCTCCGAGATCTACAGCTGGCGGTTGGCCTTCTACATGATCGTGCCAGTCGGCCTGCTCTCGTTCCTCGGCCTGCGCCTCACCCTTCCCTACGACCGGCCGACCGGCCGGACCAGTCTCGACTGGACGGGCTTCCTCTCGCTCTCGGTCACCATCGCCTGCGTGCAGCTCGTCCTGTCGCGCGGCCAGCGGCTCGACTGGTTCGAATCGGCCGAGATCCAGATCGAGGCCTTCGTCGCCGTCGTCTCCTTCTGGGTTTTCCTGGCCCACAGCCTCACCGCCGAGCGGCCGTTCCTCAACCTGAAGCTCCTGCTCGACCGAAACTACGCGCTGGGTCTCGTCCTGGTGCTGATCTACGGCATGCTGAACTTCACGCCGATGGTCCTGCTGCCGCCGCTCCTGCAACAGCACGCGGGCTTTCCCGACGCGCTGATCGGCGAGGTCATCGCCGCCCGCGGAGTCGGCGCCACGATCGGCTTCTTCCTCGCCATCTTCGTCGGCCGCATGGACCCGCGCATCGGCCTGATCGCCGGCTTCACGGTACAGACCCTGTCCGGCGTATGGCTGATGGCGATCGACCTCAACGTCGACATGAACACGCTGATGTTGAACAGCCTGCTGCAGGGCATCGCTGTCGGCGTGATCTGGGTGCCGCTCACCCTGGTCACCTTCTCCAACATGAGCGCGGCGAACCTGGCCGAAGGCACGGCGGTCTATCATCTTCTGCGCAACATCGGCTCCAGCTTCTTCATCTCGATCTGCGTCGCCGAGATCGTCCGCGCCACCAGCACCAACTACAGCCGCATGGTCGAGCTGGTGAATCCCTATAACAAGGCGCTGGCGCTACCCTGGGTGACGGGGGGCTGGGACTACGAGACGGTGTCGGGCCTTGCGAAGCTGTCGAAGGAAATCAACCGGCAGGCCGCGATGATCGGCTATATCAACGCCTTCGGCCTCTACACGGCCTGCTCGGCGCTGGCGATTCCCCTGATCCTGCTGATCGGCCGGCGCGCAAGAAGATGACGGAGGGAACGAACATGGCGATCAAGGTCCTGGAGATCCATCACACCGGATACCGGCTCGACACCGGCGCGGAGAAGCTCGAAGACACGGCGAGCTTCTACAGCGACGTGCTGGGCCTCGACCGCGACAAGGGTCGCCCCACCATACCCGGCATCCCCGGCCTCTGGATCAATGTCGGCGACGTCGGCCAGATCCACCTGTTCGGCGGCAACCAGCCCTCGCCCGTCGCCAAGGGGCCCGGCCAGGACCCGACCCTGCCGCACATCGCGCTCGCCGTGGCCGACATCGTCGAGAGTCGCAAGGAACTGGAGCGCAAGGGCGTGACCTACTGGGCAATCGAGGGGCTCACCAGTCCAGATTCGCTGCAGCTCTTCCTCAACGATCCATGCGGCAACATGGTCGAGCTGCACCAGGTCGACAAATGCCGCTGCACGGCGCGCAATCGTCTTTAACGTTGCGCCGCTGACCGCGCCTCCTGATAGGCGACGCGCGCTGCATTCGCGGCCTTGAGCGACGCCTCGCGCCGCGTCGCCGCGCGGTCGTCGAGTGCGTAGAGGAGGCAGGCGAAGAAGAAGAAGGCGCCGCCCAGGATGTAGTAGTGCCAGGCCTCCAGGTAGAGCCGGAAGATCACGACGACCAGAGGCACCGGGATGAACATCAGGGCGAAGCGGATCCACGAGCCGCGATTGTACGTCCGGACCTCCGCCCTCGCCTGCTGCCGCCGCTGCCGCATGACCTGACGCAGCATGTCGAGGTCGGGCGGGGGCTCAGCGCTCACGCGACCGCCCTCCCGCCCGTGCCATCTCGCGCGCCACCAGCCGCGCGGCAGGTCCACTACGGGCTGCCGAGTCTGGCTTGACGAGATTGCCGATCTCGAAGCGCAGGCGCTGGACCTCGGGATGCAGCATCGCCGCCCGCCGCATCGCCTCGCTTCCCGCCACGAGCTTGTCGAAGTTCGCCGGCCGCTCGCCCTCCGTGCGGGGATATTCGAGATCGACCATGGCGGCGAGCGACCAGGCCTGCCGGCTGACTTCTGCCGCACGCGGCAGGTAGGCCGCGGCAACACCGTGGAGGCTTCCGCTCCAGCTCGCCAGCACATCGCGCAACGCGACGGCATGGCCGGCGGCGACCGACATTCCCTGCCCGAAGGTCGGATTGAAGCTCGAGATGCAGTCGCCGATCGGCAGCACGCTCGATGGCAGGCCCACGGCGCGCTCGAAATGCCGCCAGCGCGCCTCGGCGATGCGATAGGTGCGTACGGGCGTCAGTGGCACGGCCTCCCGGAGCCGGTCCGCAATGTCGGGAACCGGCAGCATCGCCGCATGGGTGCGAAACCCGTCGATGTCGTCCGGCACTTTGTTGTCGAAGCGACTGCAGAGCGTGATCAGCCATTCGTCGTTCTCGACGGGACAGACCAGCCCGTAACGATCGTCCGGCGGCAGCGGGATACAGCCGATGAACGTTTCCTCGCCGCGAAAGCGCTTCGGCTTGGCGAACCGCGCCGAACTGTAGGTCACGTCGATGCCGAGTTTTGTTTCAGGCACGTCGAAATTGGCCAGCAGCCGATCTCCCCGTCCCGTCGCAACCACCGTCAGGTCGGCATCGGACGGCAACAAGTCGACCGTCGTCCGATCCCGGATCGCGACATTGCCGAGCCGAAGCACCTGCCGGCGCAACACCTGCTCGAAGGCCGGCCGGCTCATCATGAGCTGGCTGTACCCAAGGTCGCGGGCCGGATGCCAGGCGTCGCGTTCCCAGAGCGAGACGTCGCCCGTCTGCCGCACTTCGACGGCGCCGGCGGCCAGCAACGCCGCCCGCGTGCCGGGCAGCAGACTTTCGAGCGCCAGCTCACCGCCCTTTAGGAGGATGTGGACCTGCAGGTCCTGCGGAACGCCCTTTCGCGGACGCGCCGTGTCCGGCAACTCGTCCTTGTCGAATACTTCCACCGTTTCGAAGAACGATGCGAGCGCGGCGGCGGCAGCCAGCCCTCCGATGCCCGCTCCAACGATGAAAGCGCGAGCGCCCAGCCGGCCTTTCGTTATCATGGACAGAATACTAGACGCATCGGGGAGGTTTCCGGAAATGAAGTCGTTGAACCGGCGCACGACGATCGCAGGCCTGTTGGCAGTCCTCCCGGCCAGCCATGGCTTCGCTCAGGCCTATCCCGACAAACCCATCCGTCTCGTCGTGCCGTTCGCCCCCGGCGGCAATGCCGACCTCACGGGCCGCCTCTTCGCCGAGCCTCTGGGCAAGCGGCTGGGACAGCAGGTGATCGTCGAGAATCGCGGCGGCGCCGGCGGCGCGATCGGTGCCGAAGCGGTCGCGAAGTCGGCGCCAGACGGCTATTCGCTGGTCCTCGGATCGACCGGCACGTTCCTCGTCAGCCCGCGCATGACGGGCGGCAAGCCGCCCTACACCTTGGCGAGCTTCGCGCCGGTCGCGCTCCTCAGCACCTCGCCGATGGACATCGTGATCAACGCCAACAATCCGATCAAGGATTGGGCCGGCATGCTCGCTTACTTGCGCGCCAACCCCGGCAAGCTCACGGTCGGTCATCCCGGCAACGGCAGCACCAACCACCTGGCCCTGCTGCAGATGCAGAAGGCGCTCGACGTGCGCTTCAACATTATTCCCTACAAGAGCAACGGCCTCGCCTTGAACGATCTCCTGGCCGGCCAGATCGATGCCGTGATCGACCAGGTGCCGGCCTCGATCGGCCATATCCGCGGCGGCCGCCTGCGCGCCATCGTCGTGACGACCGCGCGCCGCGCCGGCCAACTCCCCGATGTGCCGACCCTGCAGGAGACCGGCGTCAAGGACTTCGCAAGCACCACGCCGATCGTTCTCATGGCGCCGGCCGGTACGCCACCCGAGATCGTGAGAAAGCTGAACGATGCGGTCGCGAACGCCCTATCGGACCCGGCCGTGAAGGAAAAACTGAATGGTCTCGGCGCCGAGACCGAAGCGCTCACACCGCCGCAGCTCACCGCCTTCCTGCAAAAGGAAGATGCGCTGATCGAGGAGTTGCAGAAGACCGGCCTTCTGAAGCCGGAATAGCCCCTATTCGCGCCGCAGCCATGCCGCCCGCATCGGCCGCAGGACAGCGATGCCCAGGAAGGCGGCGACCGCGTTGGCGCCGACGGCGAGCGCGAAGACCAGCTGCCAGTCGCCCGTCGCGCGCACCAGCGGATCCGCAAGAGGCACCAGCATGGCGGCGAAGCCCTTGGCCGTGTGCAGCATGCCGGCATTGGTGGTGGCGTAACCGGACCCGAAATAGTCGGTGCAGGTCGCCGGGAAGAGGCTCGCCACCTCGCCCCAGGCGAAGAAGACCAGGCAGACGAGCAGCACGAACATGACTGGCTCGTTGCCCCACCGCGCAAAGGCCAGGATGCTGAGCGCGCCAAGGGTGAAGGCGAAGAACATCGTGTTCTCGCGCCCGATGTAATCCGAGAGCCATCCGCACAGAGGCCGCGCAATGCCATTCGCGACGCGGTCGAGCGTCAGCGCGAAGGTCAGTGCCGGCAAAGTGAGACCCACCAGGCTGACGGGCACGTCCGCCACCCCGAAGCTGCGGGCGATTCCTGCCAGATTGGCGGTGAAAGTGAGCCCGGCCGCGGTCACCAGCAGCGACATCGCGAACAGGATCCAGAAGAGCGGCGAGCGCAGCACCTCGCCTGGCTTGTGGTCGTGTACCGCATGGGGCAGTCGCTCGGGAATCGCCAGGACCTCCGCCTCCGGCTTGCGCAACGCCAGGGACACGAGGCAGATCATCGCGCCCTGTCCCAGGCCGAACCAGAGGAACGCCGCCTCGTAGCCGTGATGCTCGATCGTGTGATGCATCGGGATGATGGTGAACGCCGAGCCGATCCCATAGCCCGCGACGGTCAGGCCGGCGGCCAGGCCCCGGCGGTCGGGGAACCACTTCAGTGCACTGCCCAGGCAGGTGCCGTAGACGCAGCCCGCGCCGATTCCTCCCAGCGCGGCGCCGAGATAGAGCAAAGGCAGCGAGTCGGCCACGGAGTTCAGGCTCCACGCGACGGCCACCAGCACGCCGCCCGCGAGCGCCACCGGGCGGGGACCGAACCTGTCGACAACCCAGCCCTCGAACGGCACCAGCCAGGTCTCGCTCAGGATGAACACCGTGAAGGCGATCTGGATGGCCGCCCGTCCCCACGCGTGCTTCTCGTTGATCGGGTGCACGAACAGCGTCCAGCCGTGCTGGAGGCTGGAGATCATCACCATGCAGACGATGCCGGCGAAAAGCTGGGCCCAGCGATTGTGAAGAAACCCCGTCATGTTCCCCGTTTGCACTGATCGCCTGCCGCAAAGCCCGATGACAGGTCCGTGGTTCGACAGAAGCTGCAGGACCGTAAATGAGTCGTCGTGTTTCGTCGATCCTCGGCCTTTGCCTGTTCACGGGATTCGCCAGCCTCGCACTCGCCCTGCCCCGCGTGGCCCATGCCCAGGCCACGACGCCGAACTTCGGCTAGCACGATACGCCGGCGTTCGAATGACCCGATGAACTGGCTTCAGCGCTTCATCATGACTTCTTGAATGTCACCGGGACATCCATGGTCGTGCCGCGCATGTAGCGGCCATTCAGCGTCTCGCCATTGCGCCGGAGCACGTATCGTCCGCCGAGCGCGGCTTCGATCGTGAGCGTACCGTCGGCAACGCTGCCCTGGTTTGTGCGCTTGATCGAGTCGGCCTTGTCGCCAAAGGTCGAGACGAAGCCCTGAAGCGCGAACTCCATCCTGCCTTCCACGCGTCCGCCGGCGCCGATCGAGGTGACGATAAGGGTGGCCTCGCCGACGCCGGGAACGTCGCCCTTCCAGGTTCCGACGAAGGCGCTCCCCGCCGATTGGGCAAAACCAGCCGAAGTCAGCGACGCCAGTATCCCGGCGACGAATAACCGTCTCGACTGGATATGGATACTCACCATCATCCCCAGCTCAGCGTGATCGCGACATCGCCCGGCATGCCGCCTGGATAGTCGACGATGTGATAGCGGATGTGGTAGCCGAGCGGCCGCAGCTTGCGCTTCCAGAACTCGTAGATTTCCTTGGGAAGTCCGGTGAGCGTTTTCTCCCAGCCCTCCTCCACCTGATTGATCGCCCGGCCGCTGTCGGTGCAGATGTGGTTGGGGAAGCGCAGCACCTGGACGGAAGTCAGGCCGTTGTCCATCGCGCGGCCGATGATGAGCGAGGCCTTCTCGCTTGCCTGCTCGTCGGTCAATCCCGACGGCGCAAGCAGGTGCTCCATGAAGGCCTTCTTCTCGGCCTCTTCCGCCGCCTGAGCCTTCAGCGCAGCCGACGCCTTGGCGCCCTCCGCTTCGGCAAGCTTTATGTGCAGTTCCTTGACACTCAGCAGCTTGGACATCCTCAACTCCCCGGATGAAATGAAGTGTTTACGCCTAGTATTTCTGTGAGACGTAACGACGATCGGCGATCGAGGCCCGGTCATCGTAGGCGCGCTTGTCGGAGCGCGACGGCAGCTTCACTTTGGCGCGATCGACCTTCTTGTAGGGAATCTGCGACAGGATGTGCGCGATCACGTTCAGGCGCGCGCGCTTCTTGTCGTCGGAATGGACGATGTGCCAGGGCGCGTGTTCGGAGTCGGTGTACTGGAACATCAGGTCGCGCGCCCGGGAGTAGTCGTACCAGCGTGAGTAGGACTCGACGTCCATCGGGCTCAGCTTCCACTGGCGCACGGGATCCTCGATCCGCGCCCTGAAACGCCGGTCCTGCTCCTCCTGCCCGACCTCCAGCCAGATCTTGATGAGCCGCATGCCGCCGTCGATGACGAATTTCTCGAAGATAGGGCAGATCTCGAGGAAGCGCTGGTGCTGTTCGGGCGTACAGAAGCCCATCACGTATTCGACGCCGGCGCGGTTGTACCAGCTGCGGTCGAAGATCACGATCTCGCCGCCGGCCGGGAACTTCTCGGCGTAGCGCTGGGCGTACATCTGCGTCTTCTCGCGATCGGACGGTGCCGGCAGCGCGACGACGCGGAACACCCGCGGGCTGACTCGCTCGGTCAGGGCCTTGATGGTCCCGCCCTTGCCCGCCGCGTCGCGTCCCTCCAGCACGATGATCACGCGCTCGCCGGAGACCTTGATCCACTCCTGCAGGCGGCAAAGCTCGACCTGCAGCTCGCGCAATTCCTTCTCGTAGACCTTGCGCTTCAACTTGTCCGGCCCGTTGCCGGTGCCGCTGTCGTTCTTCTTGGCCATACGCACCTCGATGGGCGTGAAGGGAAGAGGCTATCCTCGATAACCCGTCCAGCCTTTGATTTTGGTCAACCGCTCGCACAGCATTCCACAAAAAAAACCGGGCGCTGCATGGTCTGCAACGCCCGGCATTGTCGGAACGGACGCCCGAAGCGGAGACCGCCGTCCTAGCGGATGATCTTCACCGCGATAGCGGTCTGGTGGGTCCAGACGGTCGTGACGATGTCGCCGGGCTTCAGGGTTCCCAGCGCCTGCTTGCCCGCCGCCGTCTGGATCTGCGGCAGGGTGATGACCTCGCCGCTGTTGGGTGACGGCTCTTCCGGCCGGCCGTTAGAGGCATTGATGATCGACAGGCCGCCGGTGGACGGCGACACCTGGGTGACCATGCCCGACATGCTCCACATGCGGATCGGCTCACGTGCGCCGGGAATGCCGGTGAGTTGTGCGCCCTTGTCGATCAGCGCCTTTGCCTGCGCGTCGGTCTGCGGCGACTTCTTGGCCACCAGCACGTCGACATAGTCGAAGTAGTTGCAATCGACGATCATGCCCTCGCGAAGCGACGAGTAGTTGGTGACCAGGTCGGCAGCGCGCATCTTGATGCGTCCCATATCCTCCCAGGTGACGTTGAGGATGCGGCGATCGGGATGCAGCCCATCGATCTTGCCGCGCTTGAAGTTCTGGTAGTTGTTGGTGACCACGAACTCCTGCGCCGAGGCAGTCGTGGCGAACGCGGCCATGCCGGTTGCGGCAAGCGTGCCGCCAGCCATCAGCTTCAGGGCGGTACGCCGGGATGAATGGGTCATTGTCGGTCTCTCCCCTCGGGTTGAAAGTACGGCTGCTTCCCAAGCCTGCCCGGCCCGTGGATCGCATGCCAGGACAGCAAGCCTCGGTCACAGGTCAACGCCTGTCCTTGACCAAAATCAAACCACCGGTGCGATCGGATTGTGAAGACCTCTCCGCGCACAGCTCTAGGACGTCACCTTGCCGGCCTCGCGAAGTCGATTGAAATCCAGGATCACGACCTCGCCGCTCTCGACCAGGGCGATGATGTTGCGGCTCTTGAGCTTGCCGATCGACCGGCTGACGGTTTCGATCGTGAGGCCTAGATAGTCCGCGATCTCCTTCCGCCCCATGTGCAGCGTCAGGGGTTGGGCCACGGACATATGCCGCTCGGCATAGAGCGCGCTGATCTCGGCAAGGAAGTGCGCCACCCGCTCCGTCGACCGGAGTTGCCCCAGTACCAAAGTCAATACGCCGGACTGCTTCAACGCGCTCGACAGAGCCTCGGCGAGGGCCGCTGCCAGATCCGGGTGTTGAGCGGCAAATGCATCGAACTTGCGTCGATCGAAGGCGCAGGCCTCCACGTGGGTCAGGGCCTCACCCTCGAAGGCATACGCACCATGCTCGTCGAGATAGCCGACGCAATCGCCGGGCGCGCGCAAGGCCACGATTTGTCGGCGACCATCGTCGAGTGAGTGCGAAACCGCGACGATACCTTTGCGGATCTTGAAGAAGGCACCAATCGGATCGCCGGCGCGAAAGAGAGTCTCGTGCCTCTTCCAGTGCCGGATGCCCCCGAAGGAGAGCATTTCCTGCAGCCGCGAATCGTCCAACGGCCGGCACAAATTCAGCGTCCTGCCGATACAGGCGTCGCAGGGCAAACTCAGGGCGGCCTTGGGTCCTTGTGACGCTCCAAGGACCAGCGGCCGGCCAAAGATCGTAATCTCATTCACTATGCACGATAACATGGAACTCATGCCCTCGCCATTCGGACGGGAAAGGCGCGTTCAGGGCCCGGCATCTCCGGCCCTGATACCTCGCCGGGGCGTCGTCGAGACGATCGATAGCGCCTGCCGCAGAACCTCGAAGATCACGGCCGTCGACCAGCCGAACATAAGCACCCCGCACATCGCCGTCGTCGGTCCGATCAGCCTCCACCGTTCGACCGGAACGACGTCGCCGTATCCGAGCGTCGTATAGTTCACGAAGGCGAAGTAGAGGACATCGGCATCGGCTGGCACGGCCCCCACGATCTCGTATGTCAAAGCCCACACGCAGACCTCGAGACCGTGCGCCATCATCAGGACGGAGACAGTCGCCACCATTGTCGAGGTCAGAAGCAGAGATGGCGGCAGCCTCGGGTTCGCGGCGACGCCCTGAGCGACGCGCACCAGGACGAGCATGACCAGGGCGTGGATGACGATGTTGCTCACGCAGGCCGCCGCGCCGACAACGAACTGCAGCAGCATCGCCCTACCTAGGCCGGAATCGCAAACACGGTGATCGCCATCACCAGATAGACGGCGATGAGCTGCACGCCGGTGAACCATGTCGACTTGCCGTCGACGATCAGGACCGAGGCGACGAAGGTGGCGGCAAGGACGAGGAAGACCTCGACGCCGGAGAAGGCCAGGCTGAGCGGCTCGGGCGCCACGAAGAGGCTGAGCAGCACCAGCAGCGGCGCCACGAACAGGGCGATTTGCGTGCTGCTGCCGATGGCGATGCCGACCGCCATTTCCATGCGATTGCGCATGGCGACCAGAACGGCGGTGCTGTGCTCGGCGGCATTGCCGACGACTGCCACCACCACGATGCCGACAAACAGCTTGGATAGGCCTAGGGCGGCAGAAGCATGTTCCACCGTCCCGACAAGGATCTCGCTCATCCAGACGATCAGCAGCGTGACGCCCGCCATGACTCCGACTGTCATGGAAACCGGCCAAGCGATGCCGTGATGACCCTCCTCCACCGCCGGTTCGCCGCCGCGGAACAGGTCGGCATGGGTGCGCAGCAGGAACAGGAGGCTGAGCGCATAGACCACCAGAAGGACGGCCGAGACGACGATGCTGTAAGTGATGGAGCGGCTCGCCATCTCGCTCGAGCCCGTGGCGGCGAAGACCGACGGCACCAGGATCGCGATGGCGGCCAGCGCCATCATGCCGATCTGGGTGCGGACGCCGATGGTGGCGAAGCTCTGGACCTTGTGGCGCAGGCCGCCGGCCAGGAAAGCCGCACCCAGAACCAGCAGCAGGTTGCCGATGATGGATCCGGTGAGCGACGCCTTGACCACGTCGAGCATGCCGGCGCGCAGCGCCACAAGGGCAATGATCAGCTCGGCGGCATTGCCCAGCGTCGCATTGAGAAAGCCGCCGATTCCCTCGCCCAGCCGCGCCGCCAGCTTCTCCGTCGCCACGCCCAACAGGCCGGCCAGCGGGACGATGGCGACGCAGGCCAGCCCGAACACCAGGAGCGGCGCGTCGGGCCGGGCATGGTGCATCCAGGCGGCAATCGGGACGGCCAGCAGCAGCCATGCCAGCGGCGCCTCGGCCAGTACACTGCGGATCGTCTTCATCGGAATGGCCCGCCGGCTCGTCAGCGCTTCGGCAGTCTGCTCGACTCGGCGACAATCGCCCGGTCGATCACCGCGAAAAGATAGGCATCCGGCGAAAGCGTGCAGCCGCCGCGGACCAGGCCGGCGAGCTGGGCACCCTGGTCGCCGTCCGGGATCGTAACGCCGCGCTGCCGCGCCGCATGATTGGCGAGGAACACCGACAGGGCGATGCGCTGGTTCGGCGGCATGATGTGGGCTTCGCGGCAGGTGACGTAGGCTGCCTGGTCGAAGGTGAGGGTCGCGGTCTGGGCGAGCGCGGCGGTGGAACCGGCGGCGAGCCCGGCGAGCGTTGTCAGTACGGCAAGCGTCCTGCTGGTCATGCGACGATCCTCCAGCTCAGTTCTTGTTGCCGATGGCCGTGCCGCCGACATAGCCGACGGCACCGCCGATCAGCCCCGCGCCGACGACGGTCCCGAAGCTGCCGCCCGACACGAGGCCGATGCCGGTCCCCAGCGCGGCGCCGGTGACCATGCCCTTCTGGCCGGAAGACATATTGTCGAACTGGTCGCAGCCGCAGGTCATGCCTGCCAGGGCGATCAACAGAACCATGGTACGCATCGGTGTCTCCCCCAAGGGAGACCATTTTGAAGGGTCCGGCCGTGCGCCGTTTTGACTAAAGTCAAAGCCGTTAGACACAGGCGCGGCTTTCGGCATCGCGCGGTCGGTACATCAACGGAGTAGGCGCTTGGCGTTCCCTACGGGATTCGAACCCGTGTCGCCGCCGTGAAAGGGCAGTGTCCTAGGCCTCTAGACGAAGGGAACGAAGCCTCCAAGCGCGCGGGTCAAATACCGACTTGGAAGCCGAAAATCAAGCAAGCACCGAGCCGGCGGCCGATGCCGCGTCGTCGATCTGCAGGCGCACCGTCTCCCGGCCGCCGAAACGATCGATTTTTAGCGCTCCGGCAACATGCAGCACGGGCCGCGCGGAATCCAGAAGCACCGGTCCCAGCTCGCTCTGATTGGCCCGGAAGGCGATGGCGTCGACCCGGCCGCGCTCGGCGCCGACCAGGGTACAGCGAACATGCCCCTCCCCGACGGGCTGGGCATAACTGACGCGGACGCCGGTGAGGGCAAATCGCGGCTGGGCGTTGCCGGAGCCGAATGGTCCGACACGCTCGATCATCGAGATGAGTTCCTTGGTGGCCGCCGCGGGAGCGAGCGCGGCATCGATCCCCAATTCACGAACCGGCGGGGCGGCGCCGAGTTGGGGCGCGATCCGCCCGTCGAGGAAACGCATCAGTTCGGGCAGCGAATCGCGCGCCACGGTGAGGCCGGCGGCCATCGCATGCCCGCCTCCATTAACCAGCAGACCTTCCTGCCGTGCCGCGATCACCGCCGCTCCGAGATCGACGCCGCGCACCGAGCGGCCCGAGCCCTTGCCCAACGCCCCGTCCATGCCGATCACGAAAGCCGGCCGGCCGTAGCGCTCGACCAGGCGGCTCGCCACGATGCCGATCACGCCGACGTGCCACCCCTCGCTCTCGACCAGCAGCACCGACGGGAGGTTCTGGCGGTCGGCGCCGTACAGGCCCTCCACACGCGTGATCGCCTGGTCCAGCACATCGCGCTCGATGGCGCGCCGCTCGGCATTGAATTCATCGAGCCGGATCGCGAGCGCCCCGACCTCGTGCGGGTCGTCGCTCGACAGGAGGCGCGCGCCGAGATCGGCCTGGCCGACACGGCCACCGGCATTGACCCGGGGGCCCAGCAGAAAGCCGAGGTGGTAGGCTTCCGGCGTTTCCTTGAGGCGGGCGACGTCGGCCAGTGCCGAGAGGCCCACATTGCGCCGCTGAGCCATGACCTGCAGGCCCGCCCTCACCAGCGCGCGATTGACGCCGAGCAGCGGGACCACATCGCAGACCGTGCCCAAGGCCACGAGATCGAGCCATTGCCGAAGATCGGGCTCGGGCCGCGAGGTACCGTACCAGTTGGCTTCGCGCAGCGCCCGGTTGACGCCGACGGCCAGCAGGAACGCGACGCCGACGGCGGCAAGATGCTTGTGGGGACTGGCATCGTCGATCCGGTTGGGATCGACCACGGCCACCGCCTCGGGCAGCGCGATTTCCGCCATGTGATGGTCGATCACGATGAGGTCGAGGCCCACGCGCCTGGCCTCGGCCAGCGGCTCGAAGGCGGTGATGCCGCAATCGACCGTGACGACGACGGAGGCGCCCTCTTCCCTGATCTTCAGCAGCGCTGGCGCATTGGGGCCGTAGCCTTCCTTGCGGCGGTCCGGAATATAGACGCCGATATTGCCGCCGACCGCCCGGAAGAAGCGCAGCAGCAGCGCCGAGGAGGTCGCACCATCCACGTCGTAATCGCCGAACACGACGATACGCTCGCCCGTCTGCACGGCCCGGACGAGGCGCGCCACGGCGGCATCCATGTCCTTCAGGTGCGAGGGATCGGGCAGGAACTTGCGCAGGGTCGGTTCGAGAAAGTCAGCAACCGAGTCGAGGTCGACGTCACGAGCCGCCAGCAGGCGGCTGATCGCATCGGGCAGGCCGTGGCGCTGTGCGATGGCCAACGCCAGCCGCTCGTCGCCGAGCCGCGTGGCCCAGCGCTTTCCCGTCAGCGAGCGCTCGACGCCGAGGAATGCTGCGCGCTCGTTTCTGAAGGAATCGGACATACGGCCACCCTAACCCGAAGCGCGATGGCACCGCTCCGGCGAGCCGGCCGTCGAAGCCAGGCTTACGCCCAGCTCGGCAGGCCGGTCTTGATCGAGAAATTGTGGTGCGCCGAAACCCAGCGCACGGTGCCGGTCTTGGAGCGCATCACGATCGAATGGGTCTCGGCGCCGTTGTGGAAGCGGCGCACACCCTTCAGCATCGAGCCCGAGGTGACGCCCGTCGCCGCGAACATCACGTCGCCCTTGGCCATGTCGGTCATCGAGTATTTGCGGTTGAGGTCGGTGATGCCCCACTTCTTGGCACGGGCCTTCTCGTCGTCGTTGCGGAACAGCAGGCGACCTTGGATCTGGCCGCCGATCGCACGCAAGGCCGCCGCCGCGAGCACGCCTTCCGGCGCGCCGCCCGAACCCATGTAGATATCGATGCCCGAATCGCCGGTCGAGGTGGCGATCACGCCCGACACGTCGCCGTCGCCGATCAGCATGATGCGCGCGCCGGCCTCACGGACCTTGGCGATCAGTTCGGAATGGCGCGGCCGGTCGAGAATGCAGACCACCAGGTCGAGGACGTCGACCTGCTTGGCCTTCGCCAGATCCTTGAGATTCTCCGACACGCTCTTGTCGAGGTCGACGATACCTTCCGGCAGGCCGCCGCCGACGGCGATCTTGTCCATGTAGACGTCGGGCGCATTGAGGAACCCGCCATGCTCGGCCATCGCCATGACGGCGAGCGAATTGGGCAAGCCCTTGGCGGTGATGGTCGTGCCTTCCAGCGGATCGAGCGCGATGTCGATCTTCGGGCCGCCGCCCATGCCGACCTTCTCGCCGATATAGAGCATCGGCGCTTCGTCGCGCTCGCCCTCTCCGATCACGACTGTGCCCTCGATGGCCAGCGAGTTAAGCGACGTGCGCATCGCATCGACGGCGGCCTGGTCGGCCATCTTCTCGTCGCCGCGTCCCATGAGCTTGGAGGCCGCGAGGGCTGCCGCCTCGGTCACCCGCACCGCTTCCAGCGCAAGGTTGCGGTCCATCCTGCCTGTTTCTTCTCTCGTATCGGCCATCGTTTCCTCCGCGGCGTCTCTCAGCGCCTTCTAGAATGCCTCGATCCTGATCACGCACGGCTCTTCGGCGACGGCGCCGAGCTTGGCGATGCGCGCCAGGGCGCGCCGCATCGCAGCCTCTTCTGTCTCGTGTGTCGTCAGCACCACCGGCACTTCGCCCGACTCCGAGCGCCCGCGCTGCAGCATCGATTCGAGCGAGATGCGTTCCTTTGCCAGCGCGCCCGACACCGCGGCGATCACGCCCGGCCGGTCCTGCACCATCAGGCGCATGTAGTAGGCGCCGACATGACGATCCATCGGTGAGGCTTTCTTGGTCGCGAGCTTCTCGGCGGGCACGACGAAGGCCGGCATGTGCCGGCCGCGCGCCACGTCGACCAGGTCGGCGACGACGGCTGAGGCGGTCGGTCCCTGCCCCGCACCGCGGCCCTGGAACATCGTCGTACCCACGAAATCGCCCTCGACGACGACGGCGTTGAACACGCCCTCGATATGCGCGATCGGCGTGTCGAGCGGCACCATGCAGGGATGCACGCGCTGCTCGATGCCGTGGCGCGTCTCGCGTACGAGGCCGAGCAGCTTGATGCGGTAACCCAGCTCCTGCGCGAATTCGATGTCCATCGAGGTGACGCGGCGGATACCCTCGACATGCACGCCGGCGAAGTCGACCCTGGCGCCGAAGGCCGCGCCGGTCAGCACCGCGAGCTTGTGGGCGGCGTCGATGCCGTCGACGTCGAACGTCGGGTCGGCCTCGGCGTAGCCCGCCGCCTGTGCCTCGGCCAGCACGACGTCGAAATCGCGACCGGTCTCGCGCATGGTCGTCAGGATGTAATTGCAGGTGCCGTTGAGGATTCCGTAGAGCCGCTTCACGCGATTGCCGACCAGACCCTCGCGCAGCGCCTTGATGATCGGAATGCCGCCCGCCACCGCCGCCTCGAAGGCCAGGCTGCGCTGCTTCTTCTCGGCAAGGGCGGCGAGCTCGGTGCCATGCAGCGCCAGCAGCGCCTTGTTGGCGGTGACGACGTGCTTGCCGGAGGCCAATGCCTTCTGGACGAGACGCCGCGCGACGCCACCCGAACCGCCGATCAGCTCGACCACCACATCGATGTCCGGCGCGGCCGCCAGCGCCATCGGATCCTTCTCCCAGCGCATGCCGGAGAGGTCGATATCGCGCTTCCTGGCCTTGCTGCGCGCGCTTACGGCAACGATCTTGAGCGGCCGTCCACCGCGCACGGAGAGGAGCCGGCCGTGTTCGGCCAGCAGCTTCACGACGCCGGCGCCCACGGTTCCGAGCCCGGCGATGCCGATCCTGAGAGGAGAATTCATGGGCGCCTGATACGACAGGATAGGATCAGGCGCGAGCCTTGATCGGCGTGATATTGTCCCCAACGCCTCGCAGATAGAGGTCGATGGCGCGACCGGGGTCGGCCATCACCGTGCGAATGTTGCGGACGGCCTGGCGGATCCGGTGCTTGTTCTCGACCAAGGCAATGCGGACATGGGCGTCGCCGTGCTCGCCGAATCCGATGCCGGGCGAGACCGCGACATTGGCCTGGGTCAGCAGCAGCTTCGAGAAGGCCAGCGAGCCCAACTCGGCGAATTCCTTGGGCAGTGGCGCCCAAGCGAACATGCTGGCCGACGGAGCCGGCAGGTCCCAGCCCGCGCCCTTCAGCCCTTCGATCAGGACGTCGCGGCGCTCCTTGTAGGTGTTGCGCGCCTCGGCGATGCAATCCTGTGGCCCGTTCAACGCCGCCGTCGCCGCGACCTGGATCGGCGTGAAGGCGCCGTAGTCGAGGTAGGACTTGATGCGGGTCAGCGCCTGGATGAGCGTCTTGTTGCCGGCCGCGAAGCCCATGCGCCAGCCGGCCATCGAGTAGGTCTTGCTCATCGAGGTGAACTCGATGGCAATGTCGCGGGCGCCCGGAACCTGCAGCACGGACGGTGGCGGCACGCCGTCGAAATAGATCTCGGCATAGGCGAGGTCGGACAGGATCCAGATGCCCTCGCGCTTGCAGAAGTCGACGATGGCTCCATAGAAATCGAGATCGACGACCTGCGCCGTCGGGTTCGACGGATAGTTCAGCACCAGCGCCAGCGGCTTCGGCACGGCATGGCGCACGGCGCGCTCCAGCGCCGGCAGGAACTCCTCGATCGAGGTCGAGCCCGGCACCGGAATGTGGCGCACCGAACCGCCTGCGATGATGAAGCCGTAGGGATGGATCGGATAGCTGGGGTTCGGCACCAGCACCGTGTCGCCCGGCGAGGTAATCGCCTGCGCGAGGTTGGCCAGCCCCTCCTTCGATCCCAGGGTCACGATGACTTCGGAATCAGGATCGAGTTCGACGCCGAAACGGCGCGAGTAGTAGGCAGCCTGCGCCTTGCGCAGGCCCGGGATGCCACGCGACGCCGAGTAGCCATGGGCGCGCGGGTTGGCGGCGGCCTCGGCGAGCTTGGCCACGATGTGCGGCGCGGTCGGCAGGTCGGGATTGCCCATGCCGAGATCGATGACGTCCTGACCGGCGCCGCGGGCGCGGGCCTTCATGGCGTTCACTTCCGCGAACACGTAGGGCGGCAGGCGCTTCAGGCGGTGAAATTCCGAGTCGTCCATGTCGTTCTTCCTTGGCGCCTAGAAATCGATGAAGACGTCGGCGCGCCGGTTTGCGGCGAGGCCGCGAGCAGTGCTGGTCTGATAGATCGGTTCGTCGTCGGAAGCGGCTTCCGCCATCAGCTGGTCGGCGGGCACGCCGAGACGGCGCAATTGCCGCGCGACCGCGAGCGCGCGATGGCGCGATACGTCGAAGTTGTCCGATTGAGCGATCGACACCGCATCCGCGGCAGCATGGCCAACGATGCGCACGGTCCCGCCGTTGTCGCGCTGAATCTCGGCCACGCGGGCGAGCACGGCCCGATCGGTTTCGTCGAGGCCTGCCGAGGCCTGGCCGAACTGGATCAGGGCAACCTGGATCGACCCATCGAACGGCGGCGACTTGAGGCTGCTGAACGGCACCGCACCCGACTGGGCGGCGGCGATGTTGGCCATGGCGGGCATCGGCTCGCCGCAGGCATCGTCCGCGAGGTCAGAAGCCGCGAATGCCACCGGCAGTGGCGCCAGAGGCAGCAGCGATCCCACGTCGACGCCCGACGGCTTCCAGCCCGGCTGCGGCGCGAAGGCCTTGTTCGGATCTGCCGGCGGTGCCGGTGGGGGCGCCGCGGCGGGCGGCGCGGGAGAGGCTGGCGGTGCACCGGTCGTCACAGACCCCGGCTCCGCTCCCGGCGGCGTCCAATCCGGTGGCGGAGTGAATGCCCGGTTCGGATTTCCCGCAGGTGCCGGCGCCGGCACGGGCGTCGGTGCTGTCGCGGGATCGGGCGCGGCAGACGGCGGCGCCATCGGCGCCGTGGTCACCGGAGCCGGCGGCGGCACGGGTGCCGAAACCGGCGCCGGATCAGACGTGATGGTGCCGGCACCGACGGGCGGAGCACCGACCGGAGCGGCGGCCGGAGCCGCGGCAGGCGCTCCCTCCTGCTTCTCCTTGCTCTTCAGTTCCTTGTCGGCAGCTTCCCGCTCGAGCCGTGCCTCGCGGTCCTTGCGGTCGCGCTCGGCTTGCTCCTTCTCGATTGCTTCCTTCTGTGCCTTCTGCCCGCCCTTGGCCGAAATCACCGAGCCGATTGACGCCGTTGTGTTGCGCGTTTCGTCTCCTGCGGTGACCGCCGCATCGTACTGGCGGTTGCCTGGCGCCGGCGGAAGGGCACTGGCGGGCGCGACGTCGCGCTCGACGCCGGGACGCGGCGGCGGACCGACAGGTGCGGAGCCGTCGAACCAGCCGCAGCCCGTCAAAAGGGCGAACGCAGACACTCCGAGCAGGCCGAGCCAGCGGCCGCTGCCGATCGTGTCCTGGGGTCGCTGCATCTTCATCACCTGCTGTGTCCGCTTGAAGCCCGGTATCCTCCGCCTGTCTAGCGGAGACCGAGAGGAAATTTGACCCGTCAGTTGTCGCAGCCTACCTATGGGAAGCAAGTATCGATTCCGGTAGGTTCTGCACTAGGTATGGCACCGAAGCGGTGAATTTACCGCAAGAAATGCTGCAAAGGCAATGATTCGGAAGGGGAAACGCATGTCCGACACGCCCGCCCCCACGGCCCTTGGCGGCCTGTCGCCGGAGGAGTCCGCGAAGCTCCAGGAGGCCTTCAAGGACATCGCGACGCGCAGTCAGAAGCTGCTGCAGGATTTTTCCCAGAAGTACCAGTCCGAAGGACCGCAGCCGACCGATCCGCTGCACCTCACCCAGACCTTCATGGACTTCACGGCCAAGATGATGGCCGACCCGAATCGGCTGGTTCAGGCACAGGTCGAACTCTGGCAGCAGTACATGAAGCTCTGGCAGGTCACGGCCCAGCGCATGATGGGCCAGACGGTCGCACCGGTGGCTGAGCCCGCGCGCGGCGACAAGCGCTTCAACGATCCCGCCTGGAAGGACGAGGTCGTCTTCGATTACCTGAAGCAGTCCTATCTGCTCACGGCGCGCTGGCTGCAGGGGACGATCAAGGAAGTCGAGGGCGTCGACGAGAAGACCGCCAAGAAGGTGGACTTCTACACCCGCCAGTTCATCGACGCGGTGTCGCCCTCCAACTTCGCCATGACCAATCCGCAGGTCGTCAAGGCGACCGTCGAGTCCAAGGGCGAGAACCTTCTCAAGGGCCTCAAGAACCTGCTGGGCGATCTCGAGCGCGGCAAGGGCAACCTCGCCATCCGCCAGACCGACATGGATGCCTTCAAGGTCGGCGGCAACGTCGCCACCTCGCCCGGCAAGGTCGTCTTCCAGAACGACGTCATCCAGCTCATCCAGTACGCGCCCGCGACCGAAGAGGTCTACGAGGTGCCGTTGCTGATCGTGCCGCCGTGGATCAACAAGTTCTACATCCTCGACCTCAAGCCCGAGAACTCGTTCATCAAGTGGGCGACCGAACAGGGCTACACGGTGTTCGTGGTCTCCTGGGTCAATCCCGACGAGCGCCTCGCGAAGATGGTGTTCGAGGACTATATGAACCAGGGCCCGCTCGCGGCGCTCGACGCCATCGAGAAGGCGACGGGCGCGCGCAAGGTCTCGGCAATCGGCTACTGCATCGGCGGCACGCTGATGGCCGCGACGCTCGCCTACATGGCCGCGCGCGGCGACGACCGCATCGCCGCCTGCACCTTCTTCACCGCGCAGGTCGACTTCAGCGAACCGGGCGAACTCGGCGTCTTCATCGACGAGGACCAGCTCGCCAGCGTCGAGGAGATGATGAGCAAGAAGGGCTATCTCGAAGGCAGCGAGATGGCGACGACCTTCAACATGCTGCGCGCCAACGATCTCATATGGTCGTTCGTCGTGAACAACTACCTGATGGGCAAGGACCCCTTCCCCTTCGACCTGCTGTTCTGGAACGCCGACGCCACGCGCATGCCCGCGGCGATGCACAGCTTCTACCTGCGCAACATGTACCAGAAAAACCTGCTCAGCCAGCCGGGCGGCATCGTCATCGACAACGTGCCGATCGACCTGCGCAAGATCCAGATCCCCGTCTATATCCAGGCCGGCAAGGAAGACCACATCGCGCCGGCACGCTCGGTCTACAAGGCGACGCAGATATTCAGCGGTCCGGCGCGCTTCATGCTGGCGGGCTCGGGTCACATCGCGGGCGTCGTCAATCCGCCGCGCAACAAGAAGTACCAGCACTGGCTGAACGAGACGGCGAAGAACCCTCCGACTCTGGCCGAATGGCAGGCCGGCGCCCAGGAATTCCCGGGCTCGTGGTGGCACGACTGGGACAAGTGGCTGTCGGCCCTGTCGGGCGCGAAGGTCCCGGCGCGCGTACCCGGCGCCGGTGGATTGCCTGCACTCGAGGATGCGCCCGGCAGCTACGTGAAGGTGCGGTCGGGAGAGTAGCCCGGCCGCCTCAGACCACGAGGAACATGTTGTCGGTGTCCACGCGGACGCTGATCACGACGTCCTGGAAATCGTTGTCGCCGACCGAGGAAACCAGATCCTCGAAGCCGATCAGCAACTGCTGTCCGCCCGGCGAGATCCCGGAAAGGACCTGCGTGGCGTCGTCGGGGTTCAACGTCGAGAACGAGTGGAAGATGGGCGCCGCGGTCAGGTCGCCGAGCGATGTGCTGGTCAGTGTCGGCGGCAGACCGGCATCGAGATCGGCGACTGCACCGCCGCCAGGCGCCCGGAAGGACAGGTCGTCCGGCAGGACGCCATACTGGCCGTTGCCGTCCTGGATGAGGAAGAAGCCGATGCGCACATTGTTCGCCGGCACGCCGAGATCCACGGAGCCCGACGTCGTGTCGCGCGTGTTGTCGAACAGGATCTGGACATCGCTGATCGTGCCGTCGGCGGCCACGTGGTATGTTCCGAGCGTATTGGCGTAGCCGGAGGCGGCGGACCTGAAGTCGACCGTGAAATGGACGAAGCCGTCGCCGGTAAGGAAAGCCTCGTTGTTAACACCGTTGATCTGGGCCGGGTCGACGCTCACCCCTTCCCGCAGGTCCGGCAGATAATTCTCGAACGTCACCGTCGTATGGGCGTCGGCACCCGTTCCACGCGTGATCACCATGAAGTCGCCGCCGGTGAAATCGCCGTTCAGCTGGATCGACGTTCCCGCAGCCGTCAGCGTCGCCGTCCCGGTGCCGAGCGCAACATCGAAGTTCGACCTGCCGATCAGCGAACCGGTGATGTCGATTCTGTCTTCCGACGTGAAGCCCGAGACGATGTCCCCGTTCATGTCTCCCCAGTAACCGCCCAGTGTATCGGCGCCGCTGCCGAGATCGATCGTGTCGGTGCCACCGCCCCCCACGATCGAGTCGTCGCCGGCACCGCCATTCAGCGTTTCGCTGCCGGAAGAGCCGGTGATGGTGTCATCGGCTTCCGTTCCGGGTGTCGGCGGCGGTCCGACTAACGTCACCGATGTCCCGTCCCAACCGTCATTGGTGAACTGGAAGTAGAGATTCGCGAGGTCGCCGGACACGGCGACCTCGTAGCGTTCGAACGGCGACTGCACGAGAACCAGGCTCGAACCTTCGAAGTAGATATCGATCGCCTGGACCCCGGTGATGTTGATGATGTCGCCGGCTTGCAGGCCGGCAATCATGCCGTTGAAACCGGTACTGATGTTAAACACGACTTGGCCCGTCTGGCCCGCGACCATCAGCTCGTTGCCACCCGCGGTCAGCGAAGCCGTACCGCCCCGCTTCGGAGCGGCCGCCAGCAGACGCGACTCGTTGTTGCCGGTGAGCGACGCGCCGTCGCCCCCGGCCCAGATGAAGCCCGCGTCGAATCCATACCCGAGAAACGCCGAGGCGGCAGCGCTGTCGACGATCTGGACATTGAGCTTTCCGTCTTCAGCATCCGCGCTTCCGCTGCCGCCGACGGTGTAGGCATTGGTGCCGGTGTCCCCGGCAGCGGTTGCGATCGCATTCAACGTGGCCTGGATCAGCGCGGCGTCGTTGGCGGTGAAGCCCGCACCGTCGAGGCCAAAATCGCCGGGGCCAACGAGCGTCCCCGTCCCGTACTCGATCCGCAGATTGTGGGTGGGCGTGTTGAAGCCCTCGAACGCAAAGCCTCCCGGTCCGCCGGGATTGTAGATGTAGATTGCGCCGGTGCTGTAGACGGGAATGTCGTCGCTGTAGAGCGGGCCGAACGGTCCGTAGTCCAGCAGGTCGACGTTGCCGCCGAGTGCCGTCAGGTCGAGGGTCGCTGTGCCGACGAACCCTGTCTGGTTGACCAGGTTGCCCTGCAGGCTGTAGCTCGCGGAGAGCGTCGTCTCCTTGTCCCAGTAGTACGGAACGTTGAAGGTCGCGGACTGGCCTACCGGAATCGTGACGCTTTCGCCCCAAGGAGCCGTCAGGGTCACGTCGATTCCGGTCGGAAGAAACTGGAACTGCTGCGTGATCGCAAGACCGGCATCCAGTTCGGCTGTCAGCAGGTTGTAGGTTATGTCTCCGCCGAGGAAGCTGCCCGAAAGCGACGGGAACTCCGGACCGACGATGTCCTCGATGACCGACAGGACGTCGACGTCGACCGTGGCGATGTCGGGCGTCGTCACATCCAGCGTCACGTCGGCGAGCGGTCCGCTGCCCGACTGCTCCGTGGTCAGCGATGGGTCGTAGGCCTTCGGCAGGAAGACGTCGAAACCGTCGACGATGGTCTTCTTGTCGCCCGAGTGAAGCGAGATGAGCTTGATCGTGTCGTTGTAGTTGTAGCCAACCGAGTCCGACCCGAAGAAATCGGAGTCGAAATTCAGCGAAAAGTCGGCGGTGAAGATCGCATTCAGGTCGACCTTGAACTCGGGGAACTTGGCGTCGAAGTGGGTCGTGCTGCCGTCGAGGCCGTTGTTGATGCTCTGGACCGTGAACTGCTGGCCGGCGGCGACGATGTTGGGCATCTGGAAACTGACGTCGACCGGGTACTTGAGCGAAATGCTGCCGGCATCCGCCTGGACGCTGAACACCAGCGAGACGCTGGCGCTTGCCGAGACCGTGAGGTCGTCGTCGAACGCCGAGAAGCTGTCTGAAAATCCCTCTTCGAAAAGCGTCCAGCTTTCGTTGATCGTAAAGGCCTGGCCGGTGCTCCACATGCTCTGATCGGTGGTCTTGAACTCGACCTTTTCCGAATCCGTCACGATGGACGGAGCAATCGTCGTCGCCATGCAGCAGCCTCAGAAGCGTCTCAAACAGGCCTCAGCATAAGGGAACACCGGACTTTTGTCAGTGCGAAGGCAATTATTTATCGCCGTCGGCCTTACTCGGCAGCCTTAGGCCGCGCACCGCGATAGGCCTGGCCCAGACGAACATAGGCGGCCGCCGAGCGGCGGAAGGATTCGAGGTCCTTCTCGGTAACGTCGCGCATTTTCACGGCGGGGTTGCCGGCCCACAGTTCGCCCTTGCGCACGATCTTGCGCGGCGTCACCACCGCTCCGGCGGCAACCATGGCGCCGGTCTCGACCACCGCCTCGTCCAGCACCGTCGAATGCATGCCGATGAAGGCATCGTCCTGGACTTCGCAGGCGTGCAGCAATGCGAGGTGACCCACCGTGACGTTGCGGCCGACGACCGTGCTGACGCCCCGGGCGGCGATGTGGATCACCGTTCCGTCCTGGATGTTGGAGTTCTCGCCGATCCTGATGCCCGGCCCGTCGCCGCGCAGCACTGCGCCGAACCAGATGCTGCAGTTGGCGGCGATCTCGACCTCGCCGATCAGCGTCGCGTTGGGCGCGATGAAGGCCGTGCTGTGGACCTGGGGCACGAAGCCGTTGAAGGGCACGATGAGTCCGGACATCGGATCGTCACTCCACAAACCAGCAAGAGCGCAAAAAAGAAGGGCGCCCTGAGGCGCCCTTCGAGGATATCGGAAACGCGGGTTTAGCGCTTCGAGAACTGGAAGCGGCGACGGGCACCGGCGCGGCCGTACTTCTTGCGCTCGACCACGCGGCTGTCGCGGGTGAGGAAGCCGGCAGCCTTGACGCTGCCGCGCAGGCCGGGCTCGAACTTGGTGAGGGCCTGCGAGATACCGTGACGCACGGCGCCCGCCTGGCCCGACAGGCCGCCGCCGGAAACCGTGGCGACGACGTCGAACTGGCCGTTGCGCTGGGTCACATCGAACGGCTGCTGGATCATCATGCGCTGCGTGGGACGAGCGAAGTAGATCGTCTGGTCGCGACCGTTGATGGTGATCTTGCCGGTGCCGGGTTTGACCCAGACGCGGGCGACCGCGTTCTTGCGGCGGCCCGTGGCGTACGCACGCCCCTGTGCGTCGATTTCCTTTTCGCGGGGAGCGCCGGCAACCTGCGCTCCGGCGGCCGGAGCCTTCTTCAGTTCGGCAAACGACGAAAGTTCGGTAGCCATGTTAGCCGATCCTCGAGTTCTTGGGGTTCATAGCAGCGATGTCGAGCTTCTCGGGCTGCTGGGCCTCTTGCTCGTGGTTCGGTCCGGCGTAGACGCGCAGGTTCTTCATCTGCGCCCGGCCGAGGGGGCCGCGCGTGATCATGCGCTCGACGGCCTTGATCAGGACGCGCTCCGGGAAGCGGCCTTCGAGGCGCTTGCCCAGGGTCTCGCCCTTGATGCCGCCGGGATGACCGGTATGCCAGTAGAACACTTCACGCTCGGCCTTGCGGCCGGTGAGGCGGACCTTTTCGGCGTTGATCACGACGATGTTGTCGCCGCAATCGATATGCGGCGTGAACATCGGCTTGTGCTTGCCGCGCAGGCGCATGGCGATGATCGTGGCGAGCCGGCCGAGAACGAGGCCTTCGGCGTCGATCAGAAACCACTTCTTCTTGACGTCGGCGGTCTTGATGCTGGGAGTGGAGTGCGTGAGGGCGTGCATGAGTCTTTCTTCCAATGAGCGCGCGCTTATGGGGAGTGTCTGGCGACTTGTCAAATCGCCGCAAATAGCAACGTAAAATCAATAACTTAGAATTGAGGTATTATATTACCTCTCACTTAAGCCTTGCGTGGTATGGCATATGTCACGGTGGCGTGCGCCACCGGTTCGGGCTTGCCGTCGCTCCAGATCGTGAAGTCGCCGACCGCCAGGGTCTTGCCGAGCTTCATCAGCCGCCCCTCCCCGATCAGGTCGGCGGGCTCCGGCTTGCGCATGAAGTTGATGTTGAGACTGGTCGTGACCGCCAGCGCCACCGGCCCGAGCTGGCCCAGGATCAGCAGGTAGAAGCCGCAGTCGACCAGCCACATCAAGGTCGGGCCGGAGATCGTGCCACCGGGCCGCAGATGCCGCTCGTGCGTCGGCAGCCGCAGCCGGATCGTCTTGTCGTCGAGATGCTCTACCGCGAGGCCGAGATGGGCAGCCTGCGGGAAGTGCTCATCGAGGAATTCGATCAGTTCCGCGGGCGACATCACCGGCATGACGCCCCTCGTCGCTTACCATAGAATGCCGCCATGACCGCCGCCTCCAACGAACCCGTGCTGCTGCGCCGCGACGAGGGTCGCGTCGCCTTCCTCACGCTCAACCGCCCCCGCGCCATGAACGCGCTCTCGGGCGAACTTATAGATGCGCTGCAGACGGAATTCGACAGGCTGGCCAGGGACGCCGCCATCCGCTGCGTCGTCATCGAAGCCCAGGGCGACCGCGCCTTCTCGACCGGCCACGACCTGCATGAGGTCGCCTCGACGCGCGACTATGCGTTTCATCACAGCCTGATGACGCGCTGCTCGGCGATGATGCTGTCGATAGGCCGCCTGCCCCAGCCCGTCATCGCCAAGGTGAAAGCGGTCGCGACCGCCGCCGGCTGCCAGCTCGTGGCCGCCTGCGATCTCGCCGTCGCCTCGAGCGACGCCACCTTCGCCACCTCGGGCATCAACAACGGCCTGTTTTGCGGCACGCCCTCCGTGGCGGTCGGCCGCAACATCGCGCCCAAGCGCGCCCTCGACATGCTGTTCACCGGCACGTTCGTCGATGCCGCGACCGCGCTGCGCGACGGGCTGGTGAGCCGAGTAGTCCCCGCGGCCGATCTCGACCGCGAGACAAAGGCGCTGGCCGAGCGCATCGCCAGCCAGCCCCCGCAGCAGATCGCCTCCGGCAAAGCGATGTTCCGCAAGCACATGGAGATGAACGTCGAGCAGGCCTATGCCTACGCGACCGATTACATGGCCGGTGCCATCCAGCGCGAGGATGCGCAGGCCGGCATCGACGCCTTCGTGAACAAGAGGCCGAAGCCCGACTGGACGGGCAAGTAAACAATCAAGAAAGCAAAGGGAGAGAACTCATGAGGATCATGAAATTGTCGCGGCGTGCAGCCGTCGCATCGGCGATGGCGAGTGTCGCGGCGGCGACGGCTCCAGCGCAGGCGCAGGACTTCCAGCAGGGCAAGCCGATCACGATCGTCGCGCCGTTCGGTCCCGGAACGACCAACGACATCATCGCCCGCCTGCTCGCCCAGGACATGACGGCGACCCTGGGTCAAAGCGTCATCGTCGAGAACCGGCCTGGCGCCACGGGCAATATCGGCGCCGACTATGTCGCGAAGTCGCGCCCCGACGGCCATACGGTGGTGATCGCCTCGCTGAGCAACATCATCAACCAGGCGACCGGCAACACGACCGCCAACCTGCTCAACGACTTCGCGCCCGTCAGCTTTACCGGCGGCGTGCTCTATTCGATGTTCGTGCCCAACGAGCTGCCGGCGAAGAATGTCGCCGAGCTGGTTGAACTCGCCCGCCGGGAGCCCGGCAAGATCAACTTCTCGGGTTTCGTCGGCGGAGTGCCGCAGTTCCTGGGCGAGATGCTCAATCGCGCGGCCAAGATCAACACGGTGATGGTGCCCTACAAGAGCACGACCGACGCGCTGGGCGACCTGCTGACCAACCGCATCCAGATCTGGTTCACGCCGGTCGCCTCCGGCGTGCCGGTCTACAACGCCAAGCAGGCGCGCCTGCTCGCCGTCACAGGCGAAAAGCGGGCCGCAGTGTTTCCCGACACCCCCACCTTCAAGGAGCTGGGCTATCCCGATATCGTGGCCGACGTCTCCTTCTACATGATGGCCCCGAAGGGCACGCCGCAGCCGATCGTGGAAAAGCTCTACCGCGCCGTCGACAAGGCGCTGGACAGTCCGAAGCTCAAGGAGTCCTTCCGGGTCCAGGGCATCGAGGACAGGCGCGGTGGTCCCGCCGAGTTGAGTGCCTATCTCGCCGGCGAGCTTCGCCGCTGGACCGAGATCGTCAAGCTGTCGGCGCCCGCGAAGTAGCGTGCTCGAAGCGAGGGATCCTTAATTCCTCCCAGAATCAGAAGAGCGCGCCTCGCGGCGCGCTCTTTTCGTTTGGCCCCGGAGACCGAAGGACTACTGGCGCCAGTCGGTGCCCTTGCCCTCGATCTGGCGGAGCGCGGCCTTCCAATACGTCATGCCGTATTCCGGATTGGCGCGCTGCTGCTTGGCGCGCTCGCCGTATTGGCGAATGACATCCTCCTCGATTGGCGCGGCCTCTTCGTCGAGGCTACGGGCGATGACCTCGACCTCGCAGGCGCGCTCGAGCATGTACATGCGCCGCAGTGCCCCCGGGATAGTGCCGCCGACCGTCAGCAGGCCGTGGTTGCGCAGCACCACCGAGTTGCCGTGCTGGCAGGAGACGCCCAGCGCGTCGCATTCTTCCTGCGACGTCGGCATGCCGTACTCGTGATAGACGAGGTCGTCATAAACCGAGAGCGCGTCCTGGCTGATCGGGCGAATGCCCTTCTTCAGGACCGAGACGCCGGTGCCGGCGCGGGTGTGCGTATGCATCACGCAGTTTGCATCGGGACGTGCCTTGTAGACACCACTATGGATGGTGAAGCCGGCGGCGTTGAACTTGCCGTCCTTGGCGTAGACGTTGCCGTCGATGTCCATCTTCACGAGGCTCGACGCGGTGATCTCGTCGAACAGGTCGCCGTAGTTGTTGATGAGGAAGCACTTGGGCTCGCCCGGGATGCGCACCGTCATGTGGGTGTCGATCGTGTCGGTCCAGCCGAAGAGGTCGGTAATCCGGTAGAGCGCCGCCAGGTCGCAACGAGCCTGCCATTCGGCTTCGGTCATATCCTGCTTGTCGGATTGCATCACCGTATCCATCTCGCGCTCCTGCTTGTGTGTTGGCCGATACCGTGGCGGACATCGTAACGCAACTTTAGCAGGGGTGCGACGCACTCTTGTCCCTGCGGCACGCAGAGCCGCCCTGCGAATTTTCGGCACAGTATTTGCGTCTCCGATCCGGTGTCTGGGCGGATCGGAGGGCGTGCGTGGCGACCAACCCATTTCATCTCGCGTGGTTCTTGCAAGGCTCCAGTGTGCAGGCCTGGGGAGAACCCTGGACCGGACACATCGGGACGACCTGGGAGCAGCCGGAACTGTTCCTCGACATGGCCCGTAGCCTGGAGCGCGCCTGCTTCGACTACATCCTTCTCGAAGATTCCTCTTATGTGGGCGAGAGCTTCGGAGGCTCGACCGAGATCTACCTGAAGAAGGCCATCGCCGTGCCGCGCCAGGATCCGTCCGTGGTCGCCGCGCTGATGACCCAGGTCACCTCGCGCATCGGCATCGTGCCGACCTTCGGCACCTACGCCTATCACCCCTATCTGCTGGCCCGCCTCATGGCGACACTCGACCAGGTGTCGGCGGGCCGTGCCGGCTGGAACGCCGTCACCGGCAGCTCCGACTTCGCGGCGATGAACTTCGGCATGCCGGGCATGCCCGAGCATGACCTGCGCTACGACATGGCCGACGAGTACATGGACGTGGTCCGCGGCCTCTGGGGCTCGTGGGAGCCCGGCGCGATCATCGCCGACCGCAAGAGCGGAAACCTGATCGACCACACCAAGGTCCACGGCGTGAACTACGCCGGCAAGTACTTCCAGACCCGCGGCCCGCTCAACTCGGGCCCCAGCCCGCAGGGCCGGCCGGTGATTGCCCAGGCCGGCGGCTCGCCGCGCGGCCGCCGCTTCGCCGCCGCCCATGCCGACACGATCGTCGTCAACGCCAAGGGCATCGACGCCATGCGCGCCTACCGCGACGACGTGCACAAGCACATGGTCGCGCAGGGCCGCAAGCCGAGCGATTGCAAGGTGCTGTACCTCATCAATCCGATCCTCGGCGAGACCATGGAAGAGGCACTGGAGCGCAAGAAGAAGCGCGAGAGCATGGCGCAGGCCAACATCCAGGAGCGCCTCGCCCACTTCGGCAAGGTCACCAACATCGACTTCGGCAAGTTCGACCTCGACAAGCCCCTGCCCGACGACGTGACCACCAACGGCCACCAACTCAACCTCGAGCAGTTCCGGGCATTGGCCAACGGCCGCTCGATCCGCAAGACGATGGCGTCGTTCAATGCGGTGGACCTGTCGATCGACCTCTGCGGTACCTGCGATTCGGTGGCCGCCCGCATGGGCGAGGTCATGCAGGAGGTCGGCGGCGACGGGTTCCTCTTCTCCATGCCCAACGTCAACCGCCGCACCCTGGCCGAGATCGAGGACGGGCTGGTGCCCGCCCTCCAGGATCGTGGCCTGGTGCGCAAGGCCTACGAGCACAAGCAGTTCAGGGACAATCTTCTCGCCTACTGATCCAGCCGAACGAAGGGATGACACCATGAGCAGGAAGACGATCGGCCGGCGCGCCACTCTCGGTATCGTGGGTGCGGGCCTCATGGCGGCCCCCTTCATCCGGCCGAGCTACGGCCAGGCCGCCTGGCCCGAGCAGACGACGGTGCCCGACATCTTCAAGGGCAGCGGCGAAGTCCGCATCGCCACCTTCGGTGGCTTGATGCAGGAGGTTCAGCAAAAGGCCTATTTCGAACCCTTCGAGAAAATCACGGGAATCAAGGTGCGCGCTTTCCCGGGTTCCGACGCAACGAAGATCAAGGCCATGGTCGACACCGGCAACGTCGAATGGGACATGGCCCAGCTCAGCCGTGGCTCGATCATGAACCTCCAGAAGCGCGGCGATTACTTCGAGAAGATCGACTACGACATCGTCGATCCGGGCGTCGAGAAGCAGTACCGCTTCGAGTACGGGCTCGAGATGCTGGTCTGGGCGCAGGTCCTCGCCTACCGCACCGATGCCTTCAAGGGCGCCGTGCCCTCCGGTTGGACAGACTTCTGGGATACCAAGAAATTCCCCGGCGATCGCGCCATGTTCGGGACCAATAGCGGCGGCTGGCCCGAGATGGAATTTGCGTTGATGGCGGCCGGTGTACCACCGGATCAGCTCTACCCGATCGACGTCGACAAGGCGCTGGCGAGCTACGCCAAGATCAAGAAGGACGTCTTCAAGTGGTGGGACACCGGCGCCGTGCCGATCCAGCTGCTGACCGACCGTGAGGTCACGATGACCACGGTATGGAACGGCCGGATGGCTGCACTTCAGTCCGCCGGCGTGCCGGCGGCCGTCAACTGGAACCAGGGTCTGCTGAAGCGGGATGCCTGGGGTATCCCCAAGGGCGCCAAGAACAAGGTCAACGCCATGAAGTTCGCCGCCTATTCGACCATGGCGATCCCGCAGGCCCGCGTCTGTCTCGGCATCCCCTACGGCTCGGTGAACGCCAAGTCGAACGAGTACATTCCGGCGGAACGGCTGGCCGTTCTGCCCAGCGCGCCGGACATCAAGAAGCAACTCGTCAACTACAACTACGATTGGTGGATCGATAATCGCGAGACGGTCATTCCGAAGTTCAACAAGTGGCTGTTGAGCTGACGCCATGAACGGCACTGGCGCGAACCGGACTGGCTCGGATCCTCTGTCCGGCCGGGGCGCGTCGGTGACGCTCTCCAGCCTGGAGAAGACCTACGATCGCGCCAATGCCGCCGCCAAAGCCGTGGATGGCGTCTCGCTCGACATCCGCTCGGGCGAGTTCCTGACGCTTCTCGGCCCCAGCGGCTCGGGCAAGACCACCACCCTGATGATGATCGCCGGCTTCGAGACGCCGACCGCCGGCGACATCGCCATAGACGGCACGTCGGTCGTCGCCATGCCGCCCTACCGGCGCAACATCGGCATGGTGTTCCAGAACTACGCGCTCTTTCCCCACCTCACCGTCGAGGAGAATATCGGATTCCCGCTGAAGCAGCGCGGCGTACCGAAGGCCGAGCGGGCCAGGCTGGTGGCGGAAGCGCTGGAGCTGGTGCATCTGCCCGGCTACGGCGCCCGCTATCCGCGCCAGCTCTCGGGCGGCCAGCAGCAGCGTGTCGCCGTGGCCCGCGCCGTCGTCTTCAAGCCGCGCTTGCTTCTCATGGATGAGCCGCTGGGCGCGCTCGACAAGCAGCTCCGCGAGAATCTGCAGCTCGAGATGAGGCGCCTGCATGCCGATCTCGGAATCACCTTCATCTACGTGACGCACGATCAGGAAGAAGCGCTCACCATGTCCGACCGCATCGCCGTCATGAACGACGGCAAGGTGGCGCAAGTCGGGCGCCCGGAGGATCTCTACGACCGACCTGACAATCGCTTCGTCGCGGGTTTCATCGGCGAATCGAACTTCCTGCCGGCGGTCGTGCGCGGCATGGAGGATGACGTGGTCATCGCCGAGTGCGACGGCACCCTCATCCGCGCCCTGTGTCCCGGCCGGCCCGTCAGCGGCGAAAAGGTGACCCTCACGACCCGGCCCGAGCGCCTCCGCTTCGCCGACAGTGCATGGGCTGCAACGACACCGCAGAACCGGATGAGCGTCACCGTCACCGAAGCGGTCTTTGCCGGCGAACGCTGCCGCTACATGCTGCAGGCCGGCGACGGCACCTCGATCGTGCTCAAGGAGCCGTCCAGCGCCGCCATCCGCCGCCGCGCCGTCGGCGAGCGAGCGGAAATCGCCTGGTCGGTCGCGGATACGATCCTTGTGTGAGGTGGGCCGTGTCTGAGGTCGCACAGCCCGCCTCGCTCGCCCTTGCGGTCGCCCGACCGCAGTCGGCACCGTTCGACTGGCGCCGTGCGGTGCCCCTGCTGCTGGCGGCGCCACTTCTTGTCTACATGCTTGTCTTCTACGCATTGCCCGTCGTGGCGATGCTGCTGCGCAGCGTGAACGATCCGTCCTGGACGCTCTCGCACTACGCCACCCTCTTCGACGACGTGGTGTTCCAGAAGACGTTCTGGATCACGATCAACACCTCGGTCACGGTCACGCTGGGCTGCCTGATCCTGGGCTATCCGGTGGCGATGGGCCTGGTCCGCGCCAAGTCAATGGCGCCCTTCATTCTGGTGATCATCCTGCTGCCGTTCTGGACCAGCGTCCTGGTCCGTAGCTACGCCTGGATGGTGCTGCTGGGGCGCCATGGGCTAGTCAACGAGGCGCTGCTGGCGCTCGGCATGATCGACCGGCCGATCCGCATCCTGAACACGCCCCTCGCGACGCAGATCGCGATGATCCACATCCTGCTGCCCTACATGATCCTGCCGATCGCCAATGCGCTGCGGCAGATCGATCCGTCGCTGATCCGTGCCGCGTCGGGGCTCGGTTCGACGCCCTTCATGACCTTCCGTCAGGTGATTCTGCCGCTCTCCATGTCGGGCGTGGCGGCAGGGACCCTCCTCACCTTCGTGCTGGCGCTCGGCTTCTACATCACACCCGCCATGGTGGGCGGGCCGCGCGACATCACGCTCTCGATGCTAATCGCCCAGCAGGTCGACCAGCTCAACTGGGCTTATGCCGCGACGCTCTCCGCCGTGCTGCTGGCGACGGCGCTTGCCATCCTTGCCGTGGCCCGCAAGCTGCCGGGTGTCGGCAATGCCTTCAAGACGAGCATGCGATGATGCTGGCGCGCATCGTCCCGGCGAGCATCGTCGGCCTCATCCTGTTCTTCCTGGCCTTTCCGATCGTCGTGGTGGCGATCGTGTCCTTCTCCTCGGCGACCTATCTCTCGTTCCCGCCACCCGCGTTCGGCCTGCGCTGGTACGAGGCGTATTTCAGCAATCCGGACTGGCTGAAGCCCACCTGGGTCAGCATCTGGGTCGCGTGCGCCGTCGTCGTGCTGGCGACCTTCCTCGGCACGCTGGCCGCGCTCGGCATCGCACGCCTGCCCAAGGCGATTCGCGTCGTTGCGGCCGGCCTGATCCTGTCGCCGCTGATCGTGCCCGGCATCGTCGTCGCGATCGGCATCTACTACGCCTATTCCCGCTACGGCCTGGTCGGCACGCCGATCGCGATGGTACTGGCGCACACCTGTCTCGCCGTGCCTTTTGTCGTTACCAGCGTGACGGCGAGCCTGTCGGGCATCGACCCGCGGCTGGAACAGGCCGCGCTCAGCCTCGGCGCCACGCCGGGCGCCACCTTCTTCCAGGTGACCCTGCCCCTGATCCAGCCGGGCGTACTCGTCGGCGCGCTTTTCGCCTTCATCACCTCATTCGACGAGCTGATCGTGGCGCTCTTCATCTCCGGCACCGGCGCCGTCACCCTGCCGCGCCGCATGTGGGACGATCTGCGCTTCCAGATCGATCCGACCATCGCCGCCGTCTCGACGTTGACGATCGTGCTGACGGCCGCGCTGATGGGCGCCGCACATCTTCTGCGTAAGCGCGCCGAACGGAACCGGATGGCTACTTCTTCTGCAGCGCCTTGACCGCCGCCAGCGTGTTGGCGACATGCTTGTCGGGATTGCGGTCCGAGAAGGCGTAAACGATCTTGCCGTCCTGCCCGATGACATAGGAAATGCGGTCGGCGATCCCGACGCTGCCGACGCGAATCAGCGCCGAATCATAGGCCTTGATGACTTTGAGGTCGGGATCGGCGGCGACCGGAAACTTGCCGGAACAGGCCTGCGTCGAGAACTTGTGCAGCGTGCCGATATCGTCGGCCGACATGCCGATCAGCGTCGCCCCCATCGCCTTGAACTGGTCCGCCGCCTCGGCGAATTCATGCGCCTCGGCGGTGCAGCCGGTCGTGAAGGCCTTGGGGAAGAAGTAGAGGACCACCGGCCCCTTCTTCAGCGCGTCGGCAAGTGAAAACTCATAGGCCTTTCCGTCCAGCGCGGCCTGGGCCGTGAACACCGGCGCCGTATCGCCGGGCTTCAGGGCAGCCCACACGGGAGTCGCGAGGACACAGGCGAGCGCGAGGGCCGTTGCCGCAATCCGCTTCATGATCTTCTCCGCCAGAATTCAGGGTGGCGAAGATCCTAACGCGCGACGCGGCGCGGCGGTGTCACGTCCCGGTGACCACCCCGTTCAGTCGACGTGCAGGCCTTTCATGTAGGTCGATGGCACGACGGACTTCACGGACTGGGCGCGCTTGGCCAGCCAATAGGCCTGCGCCGGCGGCACCGAGGCGAATTTCTGGTCCACGCCGAGCTTCTGCGCGGCATCCATCGGCCAGTTGGGATTGTAGAGAAGCTCCCGCGCCAGGGCGATCAGGTCGGCGCGGCCTTCCTGGAGGATCTTCTCGGCCTGGTCGGCATGCACGATCAGGCCGACAGCCATGCTGAGAATGCCGGCGTCGTTCTTCAGCCGGTCTGCATAGGGCACCTGGTAGCCGTAGGTCACGGGGCCCGCGCTCACGACCGGCGAGCCGCGCATACCGCCCGAGCTGCAGTCGATCACGTCGACGCCCTTGGGCTTCAGGATCTTCGCCAGCGCGACGCTCTGGTCCGGGCCCCAGCCCGAATCGTCCTCGACCGAGAGGCGCACGAACAGCGGCTTCGATGCGGGCCAGTGCGCCCGGACGCTCTCTACGACCTCGATGGCGAAGCGCATGCGGTTCAGTTCGCTGCCGCCATACTGGTCGTTGCGCACGTTGGAGAACGGCGAAAGGAATTGATGAATCAGGTAGCCATGCGCCATGTGGATGTCGAGCACGTCGAAACCCGCCTCGTGGGCGCGGCGCGCCGCCTGCCCCCAGCGCTCGACCGCTTCCGGAATCTCCGCGAGCGTCAGGGCCCGCGGCGTCGGATCGGTGTCGGGCGAGTTGATGCCGCTGGACGAGACGAGCTCCCACTCGTCCCAGTCGTCGATCTCGGGCGAAGGCTTCAGCGGTGCACCGCCTTCCCACGGGCGGAAGCGCCGCGCCTTGCGGCCGGAGTGGCCGAGCTGGATGCCCGGCACGGAATTGTGCAGCCGGATGAAGTCCACGCAGCGCTTCAGGCCCGGAATGAACGCATCGTCCCACAGGCCGAGGTCGCCCACCGTGCCGCAGCCGCGCCGCTCCACCTTGGTGGACTCCATGATGACGAGGCCCGCGCCCCCGGCGGCGTAGCGACCTGCGTTCACCAGGTGCCAGTCGGTCGCGAAGCCCTTCTCCGCCGCGTACTGATGCATAGGCGCCACGACCACCCGGTTCTTCAAGGTGACGTCGCGGATCGAAATCGGCTCGAACAGCATCGGACCGGCCATGTATAATCCCCCCATGAAAGCCGCCTTCAGCGACCGCTATGACGATCTCTACCTGCGCAAGATCCTGCGCGACACGAAGACTATCGCTATGGTCGGCCTATCGGCCAACTGGAATCGGCCCAGCTTCTTTGCTGCGAAATATCTGCTGGACCGCGGTTACAAGGTCATTCCGGTCAATCCCGCCGCCAAGGGCCAGGAGATCCTCGGCCAGAAGGTCTATGGCTCGCTGGACGAACTGCCGGTGAAGGCCGACATGGTCGACATCTTTCGCAATTCCGAGGCCGCCGGGCCGATCACCGACGAGGCGATCAGGCATGGCGCCAAGGTCGTCTGGATGCAGCTCGGCGTGGTGAACATGGAAGCCGCCGAGCGCGCCGAGAAGGCCGGGCTCAGGGTGGTTATGAACCGCTGCCCCAAGATCGAGCATTCCCGCCTCGCCGGCACCATCGAGTGGCACGGCATCGCCAGCGGCGTCATCTCCTCGAAGAAGCGCGCCCTCTAGCCTTGGGAGGGAGAAAGCCGATGCCCGCCCCGTCTGACTACGCGGTGTTCACGGAATTCTCGCCCGAATCGAAGCTGATGAAGCCCGGCTGGAACAGACGGGTCTTCACCGATACCGACGCGCGGAAGGGCGATGCGATCCAGTGTGATTTCGCCACCGGCATCGTGACGCTGGCGCCCGGCGCCTATCACATCGGCGGACTGTCGATGGTGGCTTACACGACCGGCAGCGAGCCGCCCGAGACGACCTCGATCCAGTCGCCTGCCTCGGCAGGCTATTGCAGGCTGCGAGCCCTCATGCCCGGCATTGTCGCGGAAGGCGAAGGCTTGCGCGAGTTGCCCAACAAACACCCGTCCATCCTCTCGATCGGCAGTCCGACCACCGCGAATCTCTCGCCGAGCCTGCTCGAGACTTTCTACGAAACCCACGCGCCGGCGCAGATCGTCCTGGAGCATCAGTCGGGCTCCAATCCCGAGCAGATCTACCTGCGGGTGTTCGTCCAGAATTCGAAATGGCATGCCTTTGCGCGGATCAGCATTCGGAGCCTTTGAGCAGGACCCCGGCGTGACAGCACCGCCGCTCGCAAACGAACGCAGTAATGCCGGCCCGAAGGCCGGCATTGGGATGAGGGTGGGGAGATCCGCAGCACCGCCACACCAGGCTGCGGACCTCCCGCTCCCCCTCATGATCGCGTCTTCCCGGTCTTCGCCGGGAATGACGCGGCCCCCCTGAGAGAAGGCGTCGGTTGTAAGAAAGCCGGCGATGGTGGGGCCACCGCCGGCCTCTTACAGAGGTTCGCTCGGCCATCCGGGGAAAGATAATGGCTCCGCTTCAACCTCGAAGAACAAGCGCTACGCTTGAGTAGAAGGCTACGGTCGGAGCCCTAAGGCTCCGACCGATCGAGAGGTTTGCTAGGCCGCCCGGGGAGAGATAGCGACAAAGCGCGTCATCCCCTCTCGAAACACTTTCATGAGCACCGGCTTGCCGGTGGTCTTCGCTTCCTTGAGCTTCTCGACGGCCACCTTCGGGCTGTCGACGGCGTCCTTGCCGACCTGCTGGAGGATGTCGCCGGCCTTGAGGCCCTGGTCGTCTGCCGGGCTACCCGGCTCGACCGTGGCAACCACCACACCCTTCACGTCGCCATCGAGGCCGAGCTGCTTGCGCGCCTCCGCAGAGAGCGGCGCCAGCGAGACACCGTAGGCCATCGGCTCGGCCTTGGCGGCCGGGCCCTTGCCGTCGGCGCTGGCCTTGACGATCGCGTCGTCCTTCTGGCCACCGACCTTGGCGGTCAGGCTCATCTCCTTGCCGTCGCGCCAGACACCCAGCTTCACCGAGTTACCCGGCTTGACCGCGGAGATGGTGCGGGTCAGCTCCTTGATGCCGTCGATCTTCTTGCCGTCTACGCTCATGATCACGTCACCCGACTGGACACCGGCGGCGAGTGCCGCGCTGTCCGGCTGGACCACCGCCACCAGGGCGCCCTTCTCGTCCTTGAGCGACAGGCTCTCGGCGATCGCCTTCGAGACAGGCTGGATCTGGACACCGAGCAGTCCACGCTCGACCCGGCCGCTGTCCTTCAGCTCCGCGACCACCGGCTGCGCCAGAGAGGACGGGATGGCGAAGCCCAGGCCGATGCTGCCGCCGGTCGGCGAGTAGATGGCCGTGTTGATGCCGATCACGTTGCCGTCCATGTCGAACAGCGGGCCGCCCGAGTTGCCGCGATTGATGGCGGCGTCGGTCTGGATGTAGTCGTCGAACGGACCGGAGTGGATATCACGGCCGCGCGCCGACACGATGCCCGTCGTCACGGTGCCACCGAGGCCGAACGGGTTGCCCACCGCCATCACCGGCTGGCCGACGCGGACTTTGGTCGCGTCACCGAACGAGACGAACGGGAGCGGCTTGTCGCTCTCGACCTTGAGCACGGCCAGGTCGGTCTTCTCGTCGCCGCCCACCATCTTGGCCGGCAGCTTGGTGCCGTCCGCCATGGTGATCGTGATCGAGTCGGCCTTGCCGACGACGTGATAGTTGGTGACGATCACGCCCTTGGCGTCGACGATGAAGCCCGTGCCGACGGCCTGGGCCTTGTCCTTCGACTGCGGGCGGCCCTTGCCGTCCGGGCGACCCGGCTGCATCGGCTGGCCGAAACGCTCCGAGAAGCGCTTCATGAATTCTTCCATCTGCTTCTGCTGGGAGTCCGACATGCGGGTCTCGCCGTCGTCGTCGGCGCCGGCCTTCATGGTGACGGCGACGTTGACGACCGCAGGGGTCACCTTGGCGGCCAGGTCCGAGAAGTCCTGAACGGGCATGGCCGTCTGGCCGGCGATGGCCGCGGGGGCGGTGAACATCGGGGCGATCAGGGCAGGCGCCGTCAGGGCGGTGGTGAGCGCCAGGGCAGTCAGGATACGGGACTTGGTCTTGGTCATGATAACTACAGCCTCCTCCTTGGGGGGTGAGCGGAATATGGGGGAGGACCCGTAGCGTCCTGATGGCCGCAGGATTGAATGTTTGTATAGTTGGGGAACGTTGCGCCGGGAGCCGGCGCCGGATAGACGGGCGCCGTGAAGATCCTCCTCGTCGAAGACGACAAGCAAACCGCCGATTACATCGCCAAGGGCCTGCGCGAGCACGGCCACGTGGTCGACCATGCCGACAACGGGCGCGACGGCCTGTACCTCGCCACCGGCGAGAAATACGACGTGCTGATCGTCGACCGCATGCTGCCGCAGATGGACGGGCTGTCGCTCGTGAAGGCGGCCCGCGCCTCCGGCGTGAAGGCGCCGGTCCTGTTCCTGACGACCATGGGCGGCGTCGACGACCGGGTGGCCGGCCTCGAAGCCGGCGCCGACGACTATCTCACCAAGCCCTTCGCCTTCGCCGAACTCCGGGCGCGCATTGGCGCCCTCTCGCGGCGTCCGCCGATCGTGGCCGCCACGTCACTGGTCGTCGGTGACCTGGAGATGGACCTGCTGGCCCGCACGGTGACGCGCGCCGGCAAGCGCATCGAGCTGCTGGCCCAGGAGTTCAAGGTCCTCGAATACCTGCTGCGCCATGCCGGCGAGGTGGTGACGCGCACCATGCTGCTGGAGAAGGTCTGGGACTTCCACTTCGACCCCAAGACCAACATCGTCGAGACGCATATCAGCCGTCTCCGCTCCAAGATCGACAAGGGCTTCGACAAGCCGCTTCTCCATACGATCAGGGGGGCCGGCTATGTCATCCGCGCGCCTGACTAGGATCCTGCGCTCGGCGAGCTTCCGCCTGCCGCTGCTCTACGCGGTGCTGTTCATCCTGTCCGCGGCCGTGCTGTTCGTGAGCGTCTACTGGACCGCGACCGCGGCGATGCAGAACGATATGGCGGCGGTGCTACGCTCCGAGGCCTACCAGCTTGCCGAAGTCCATCGCCGCACCGGGCTCGCGGGACTGGCCGAGCAGATCACCCGGCGAATCAACTTCCGCACCAAGGGACCGATCTTCTACCTGCTGCAGGCGCCCAACCGCCGCGTCGTCGTGGGCAACCTGCCCGGCATGCCGCCGGTCAACGGTGCGGTCGACTTCGAGCCCCAGGGCGAGCAGCCGGAGCCCCTGGATCCCGAGCGCGCTGGCGAGCGGCCAAAGCTCACCGGTTTCGGCCTGACGCTGCCCGACGGATCGTTCCTGCTGGTGGCGCAGGACGCCAATCGCCTGGTCGACATGCAGCGCGCCATCATCCGCGCCTTCGCCTGGTCAGGCGGACTGACCCTGCTGCTCGCCATCGCCGGCGGCGCTTTGCTCGGCAGCAATTTCCTCCGGCGCATCGACACGATCACGCGCACCAGCCGGGCGATCATGGAAGGCGATCTTTCCGCCCGAATCCCCGAGCGCGGCACCCACGACGAGATCGACCAGCTCGTGGCCAGCCTCAACGCCATGCTGGCGCGCATCCAGCAGCTCATGGATGGGCTGCGGCAGGTATCGAGCGACATCGCCCACGACCTGCGCACCCCGCTCGGCCGGCTGCGCCAGCAGCTCGAGGATGCCCGTGAACGCGCCACCACGGTGGCCGACTACAGCGCCGCCACCGACGCTGCCATCGAGGAGGCCGACGCGCTGCTGGAGACCTTCTCGGCCTTGCTGCGCATCGCCCAGGTCGAGGCCGGAGCCCAGAAGAGCGGCTTCGCACCGTTCGACGTCTCGGCCTTGCTGACGAGCCTGGGCGAGACCTACGAGCCTGTCGCGGAGGATTGCGAGCGTGCCCTCGACGTGCGGGTGGAGCCCGGCGCCACCATGACCGGCGACCGCCAGCTGATCGCGCAGCTCGTCTCCAACCTGCTGGAAAACGCGCTGCGCCACACGCAAGCGGGCACGAAAGTCCGGCTTGGCCTGAAGCGCCAGGACGACGGGTTCGAGATCGAGGTGGCCGACAACGGGCCGGGTATCCCCGCTTCCGAGCGCGACAAGGTGTTCGACCGCTTTTACCGGCTCGACCGCAGCCGATCGACCTCCGGCAGCGGCCTCGGCCTCGCCATGGTCAAGGCGATCGCGGGCCTGCATGGGCTCACGATCCGGCTCGAGGATGCAAAGCCCGGGCTGCGCGTCGTCCTTCAGACGGCCAGGTAGCGCTTCTTCACGTCGTCGTTGGCACGCAGCTCGTCGATCGAGCCGCGGAAGACGATATGACCCTTGTCGATCACCGCGACATGGCTGGCGATATCGAGGCAAAAATGCATGTTCTGCTCGGCCACGATCAGGGTCGTGCCCATGTCGCGCAGGCGCTGGATCAGTTCGCCGATCTTCTCGACGATGATCGGCGCCAGCCCCTCGCTGGGCTCGTCCAGCAGCACCACGTCCGGATTGCCCATGAGCGTGCGCGCGATGGTGAGCATCTGCTGCTCGCCGCCGGACAGGCGACCGCCCATACGGCCGCGCATCGATGCCAGTATCGGGAAAACGTCGTAGATCTTCTCCAGCGTCCAGTCGATCCGACCGCCGATGCCCGGCTTGATCGCAATCCTGAGATTGTCGTCGACCGAATGCTCGGGAAAGATCTGCCGGTCCTCGGGCACGAACCCGACGCCCTCGCGTGCGATGCGATCGGGCGTGAATTTCTGCACCGGCGTTCCCCGCACGGTGACCGTGCCGCGCTTGGCCGGCGCGATGCCGATGATCGACTTCATCGTCGTGCTCTTGCCCGCGCCGTTGCGGCCGAGCAGCGCGAGCGACTGGCCCTTCTCCACCCCGAACGATACGCCGAACAGAATCTGGCTGGCGCCGTAGAAAACGTCGATGTCCTCGACACGCAGGATCTCCGCGGCGCTCATGCCGCCGCCCCTTGTCCGGAAGTTCCGTGCGCGGACTTGCCGAGATAGGCCTCGATGACCTTCGGGTTGGTTCTGACCTCGTCGGGCGTGCCCTCGGCGAGCACCGCGCCGTAGGACAGGACCCGAACGGTCTCGGCGACCTTGAAGACGATATCCATGTCGTGCTCGATGAAGATCAGGGTCATGCGACGGGCGCGCCACAGGCGCTGGACCGTCTCGATCATCCGCCAGCGCTCCTCGGGCCCCATGCCGGCCGTAGGCTCGTCGAGCAGCAGCACCTTCGGCTCCAGGGCCAGCGCCAGGCCGATGTCGAGCAGCTTCTGGTCGCCGTGACTGAGATTGCGGCTGAGGATGCCGGCGACCCGCGTGAGCCCCAGCAGTTCCATGATCTCATCGCCCTGTCGCGTGGTCGCTGCCAGCGGAAACGGTGACCGGAGTACGGTTTCGCGGTGCTGATGCGCCTGCGCCGCCGCCGCGAGGGCCTCCGTCACGGTGAGCGTCGGGAACAGACTGGCGACCTGGAAGGCGCGGCCGATGCCAAGCCGCACGATCCGCCGCTGCGACAGGCCTGCAATGTTCTCGCCCGCCAGCAGGATGCGCCCGGAGTCGGGGGGAAAGCGGCCGGTGATCAGGTTGAACAGCGTCGTCTTGCCGGCGCCGTTGGGACCGATGATGGCGCTCAGCGAGCCGTCGGCGAAGTCGAGCGTCACGTCGCGGGTGGCCGCGACGCCGCCGAAGGACTTCTTGAGATTCTCGAGCTTGAGCATCTCAGGCGTCCCTGCCCTTTTGCGCATCCTTGTCGGCCGCATCGCGCACCGCCTGAGCCGCCGCCTGGCGCCGGTTCTCCCAGCGCTCGGCCAGCAGGTCGAGCGGGCCTTTGCGCAGGCCGAGCACGAGCACCAGGATCACGATGCCCAGAACGAGTTCGGTGTGGCTGGTGTAGCTGACCGTGATGTCGTTCAGCAGGCGCAGGATCACCGTCCCGACCAGCGGCCCCAGGAAGACGTTCGATCCGCCCAGCATGATCATGAAGATCGCCTCGCCCGACGTCGTCCAGAAGCCGAAATTGGGATAGGCGCCGGACACGAACAGGGTCAGCAGGATACCCCCCACGCCAGCGATGCAGGCCGAGATGACGAAGCAGGTGAGCTTCACCATGGGCACGTTGATGCCCAGGAACGCCGCGCGCTCCTGGTTGTCGCGGATCATGCGCAGCGTGTAGCCGAACGGGGACGTCACGATCTGCCGCAGGATGGCAATGCAGACGACGAACGCCACGGAGCAGAAGATGTAGAGCTGTGTCCGGTCGGCGAGGTCGATCCCCAGGAATTTTGGCCGCGGGATACCGCCCATCAATCCCTGGTCGCCGCCCGTGAACGACACCCAGCCCAGGATGACGTTGTAGAACAGCATCTGGAAGGCGAGCGTGAGGAACGCGAAGTAGATTTCGTTCAGCCGCACACAGATGGCGCCGACGACCAGCGCCATCGTCGCCGTGAACGCCATCGCCAGCAGGAAAGCACCCGGGATCGAAAACTTGCCCGACTGCATCGCAAGGCCGAATGCATAGGCGCCGGCGGCGAAGAACATCGCATGGCCGAACGACACAAGTCCGGTGTAGCCGATCAGCAGGTTGAGCGACATGGCCAGCAGGCCATAGGCCATGCCGAACATGATGAAGTCGCGGATTGCCGGTGAGGCACCGAACAGCGGCACCAGCAGCAACAGCAGGAGCCCCAGTAGCGCGAGGCCGAGATCACGCCAACGTCCCGCCATCGCCGCCTACCGGTGTGGGCGGCCGAACAGGCCGCTGGGCTTGAAGATCAGGACGAGCGCCATGATCAGGAACATCACCCCGTCGACGAACAACGGGAAGCCGATGCTGCCGAAGGAGCGCGTGAGGCCGATGATGATCGAGGCCACGAAGGCGCCGACGATAGACCCCATCCCGCCGATCACCGTGACAATGAAGGACTCGATCAGGATCGAGAAGCCCATGCCCGGCGTCAGCGAGCGCACGGGCGCCGCAAGGGCCCCCGCCGCTCCGGCCAAGGCACTGCCGATGCCGAACACGGCGGCATAGTAGAGGTTCACCCGGATGCCCAGCGCCGACACCATCGGGCCGTTGATGGCCGCGGCCCGCACGATGCTGCCGAAGCGGGTGCGCACGATGACCAGCCACAGCAGTAGCCCGATCGCCATCGCCGCGATGATCATGAAGAGATAGAACGGCGGAATGACGCCGCCCATGAAGCGGATCGGCGGCAGCCGGAACTCGGGCGGCATGCCCATCGAGAGCGGGACCGGTCCCCAGATGATCTTGACGAGATCGTCGGAGATCAGAACGACGGCGTAGCAGACGAGCAGCTGCATCAGCACGTTGGAGCCGTAGACCTTGCTCATCAGCGCGCGCTCGAACAGGACCCCCAGCAAACCGACCGCCACGGCCGCCCCCAGTGCGGAGACGAAGTAGCTGTCGGTGATCTGGTAGAAGGTCCAGGCCGCATACGCTCCGATCATGTAGAGGGAGCCGTGCGCGAAGTTGATGACGTTCAGCACGCCGAAGATCAGCGTCACACCCGACGCGATCAGGAACAGCAGCATGCCGATGATCATGCCACTGGTGAGCTGCGTGACGACGCATGACGTCGTCCCGACGCAGCGTAGCAACGCGTCGAGATCCACCTGATTATCCTACTCGAAAGCCGTGTGCGGTCAGGAAATGTAGCCCTGCTTCTTCTTCCACTGCTTCTCGAGCTCGAAGATCGGCTCCCAGGCCGAGGCCTGGAAGTCCTTCACGAAGGGATCCTTGGAGAGCGAGACGCCGTAGCCGATGATGTAGTCGACCAGGGTGTTGTCCTCGGCGCGCATCGTCACCGTTCCCTTGGTACCGAACTGGCTCTTGAGCGTCATGCCCTTGATGGCCTCGGCCATCTTCTTGCCGTTGGTGTCGCCGTTGGTCTTCTTCAGCGCCTCGACGATGAACTCGGCGGCGACGGCGTTCTCCCACGACCAGTTCGTGGGCTTGTGCTTCTGCGTCTTGACGTAGTTCTGGTACCACTCCTCGTTTTCCTTGGTGGCCGGCACCGTGCGGTTGTAGCGGCCTCCCGAGTAGACGCCCTGGGGGAACTGCTTCACCTGGTCGACGACACCGTAGTCGCCGAGGTTCACCATGAAAGACGCCTGCTTGTCGAACAGGCCGTACAGGTTCGCCTGGTCGATGAAGGCGACGAGATCGCCGCCCCACAGCGCCGAGTACATCGCATCGGCCTTGGCGTTGAGCAGCTTGGTCACGACCTCGGTGTAGTCCGGCTGGAACAGCTTGGGCCAGGATTCCTCGACCACCTGGATGCTGCCGTCGAAGTGCTTGGCGTACTCCATGAACTCGGCGGTGTTCGAGCGGCCATAGGCATAGTCCGGCGAGCAGGTCGCCCACTTCTTCAGCCCCTTGGCCTTGGCGATCTTCGCGGCGTAGTCGCCGCCGCCGATCGCATCATGGATACCCTGTCGGGCCGTCCGGAAGGCGGTCGGCACGTGCAGCTTGGGATCGGCGGTCAGGGACGAGGTCTCTGAATTGGAATGGAGGCAGAGCACGCCCACTTCGCGGATGACCTCCTGAACGGCGAAGGCGCCGCTCGACGCCTCCGCGTCGAGGATGATCTCGCACTTGTCGTTGTTGATCAGGTCTCGCGTCACCTTGGCGGCTTCCTGCGGCGCGCCCTTGGAGTCGCGGACCACCATCTCGATCTTGCGGCCGTTGATGCCGCCGGCCTCGTTGAACTTGTCGAACACCACCTTCAGACCGCCGACGCTGGTCTGACCCAGGATCGCCACACGCCCGGAGAGGATCGTGGGTACGCCGATCTTGATGGCGCCGGTCTGCGCCCTGCTGATCGCCGGAGCGCCAATCCATCCAGCTGCCGCGATGGCGCCAGCACCCTTCAGAACTTGACGACGACTCGCGCGACGTGACTCGATGGATGCCATGGTGCTCACTCCCGAAGATTCTTATGCGGTCCGTGACCGGTTGGCGCGATCCTATGGTCAATCGTTCGGCACGGTCAAACGACAACCGTCCTTCGAGTCGGGGAAATGATTTCTCCTTCCTGGCTCTGGATTCCCCTCACCCTCTTCGCCGCCGCGGCGCAGACCGTCCGCAACACCGCGCAACGCCACCTGACGGCCGAACTGGGAACGCTCGGCGCGACTCTCGTCCGCTTCCTCTACGGCATGCCCGTCCTCGCAGTGTGGCTTTGCCTCGTGCTCCTGGTCGGCGGTCATCCTCAGCCCACCCTCACCTGGGCATTCGGCGGCTGGGTCGTTGTCGCGGCCCTGAGCCAGATGGCGGGCACGGCGCTTCTTCTCAGGGCCATGGAGGAGCGCAGCTTCGCGATCGGCCTCGTCTACTCGAAGAGCGAGGTCATCCAGGTCGCGCTCTTCTCGGTCCTTTTCCTCGGTGAGACGATCTCGATGCTGGCGATCTCCGCCATTGTCGTGGCGACCCTAGGCGTGGTGCTGCTCTCGCCTCGACCGCCCGCCCTCGACGGCAAGAAGCGAAGCTGGGCCGATCCGGCGGCGTTCTACGGCCTCGCCTCGGGTTCGGCGTTCGCCATCTCGGTGGTCGGCTATCGTGGCGCCAACCTGGCGCTTCATGCCGGCTCGCCGTTCCTGGCCGCTGCCGAGACACTGTTCTGGAGCCAACTGCTGCAGGCGGTGCTGCTGACGGCCTGGCTGCTGGTCCGCAATCCTTCCATCGTACTGGGCGTCTTGCGCCAATGGCGCATCTCGGCCTTCGCCGGCGTCGCCGGCGCGTCCGCCTCGCTGGCCAACGTGACGGCGCTGGCGCTCGCCCCCGCCTCCCAGGTGCGCACGCTGATCCTGATCGAGGTCGTGTTCAGCTACGTCGTCTCCCGCCGCGTCTTCCATGAATCGATGAACCGCCGCGAACTTGCCGGCATTCTACTCGTCATGGCGGGCGTCGTGCTGATCGTTTCGACCGCACACTGAAGGGGCGTTGACCTCGCTCGGTCGCGGCGCCGACTATGCCGCCATGACAACACATCCGATCTTCGCCTATGTCGGCAGCTACACCTCGCCGGAACGCAACGGCCATGGCAACGGCATCAACGTCTATCGCGTCGATCCGCGCAACGGTGCGTTCCGGCATGTTCAGCATCTGGGCGGGCTGGAGAATCCGTCGTTCCTGGCGATGAACGAGGTGGGCGCCCGCCTCTATTCGGTGCATGGCGATCGCAGCGAGGCGACGTCCTTTGCGGTCGACCGGGAAACCGGTCGTCTCGCCGTCCTGAACCGGCAGCCCACTGGCGGATATAATCCGATCCATCTCGCGTTCGACGCGAAGCAGCGCTTCCTGGTCGTGAGCAACTACGGCTCGGACTCGCTGGCAGCCCTGCCGATCGCCAAGGACGGCAGCCTTTCGCCCTACTCCACGCTTACCGCGGTCGTGGCGCCCCTCGGGCCGCACCGCACGGAGCAGAAGAACGTCCGGCCGCATCACAATCCACTCGATCGCGCGGGCCGCACCTTCTACCTGCCCTGTAAGGGCTCCGACTGCGTGATCGGGTACCGCCTGGATGCCAGGCGAGGCGTTCTGGTCGAGACCGGCCGAGTCGCCGCGCGACCCGGCTCCGGCCCGCGCCACATCGACTTCCATCCGCGAAAGCCCTTCGCGTATGTCATCAATGAACTCGACTCGACGATCACGAGCTATCGCCAGGATGTATCGACGGGTGCGCTGGCGCCGTTCCAGACCCTGTCGGCGACGCCTTCGGACTTCACCGGCTACAGCACAGGTGCCGAGATCTGGGTCGACCGCGCGGGACGCAACGTCTACGTCTCGAACCGCGGTCACGACAGTATCGGGGTATTCGGGATCAATCCGGCCAGGGGGACGCTGACGCCGCGTCAGTGGGTGCCGACCAGGGGAAGCGTGCCGCGCTTCTTTGCCTTCGATCCGGCGGAGCGTTTCCTCTACGTCGCCAACCAGGGCAGCGCTTCGATAGTCGCCTACAAGGTCGGCCGCACGGGACTGCTGGCCCCCACCAGGCTGCAGACCAAGGTCGGCAGCCCGGCGTGTATCGTGTTCTCCCGCTAGAAGGTCAGCCTTCCTCCTGGAAGGCCTCCTCGCGGGCTTTCTTGATGCTCGGCAAGGCCATCAGGATCAGCAGCAGCGTCGTCGTGATGAGCAGGCCGAGGCTGATCGGCCGCTCCAGGAAGACCATGGCGTCGCCGCGCGAGAGCAGCATGGCGCGCCGGAAGTATTCCTCCATCTGCGGCCCCAGCACGAGGCCGAGCAGGAACGGCGCACCCTCGCAACCAAGGCGGACGAAGATGTAGCCCAGCACACCGAAGGCGGCGACCTGCATGACGTGGAACGTGCTGTTCTGCAGGCTGTACGCGCCGATGCAGCAGAAGAGCAGGATGGCCGGTGCCAGGAAGCGGTACGGCACGGTCAACAGCTTCACCCACATGCCGATCATCGGCAGGTTGATGACGACCAGCATGGCGTTGCCGATCCACATCGAGACGATCATGCCCCAGAACAGGTCCGGCTTCTTGGTCATGACCTCGGGCCCCGGCTGGATGCCCTGGATGATCATGGCGCCGACCATCAGCGCCATGACGGCGTTGGACGGGATGCCTAGGGTCAGCATCGGGATGAACGAGGTCTGGGCGGCGGCGTTGTTGGCCGCCTCCGGGGCTGCGACGCCCTCCACCGCACCCTTGCCGAACTCACCGGGGGTCTTCGAGAGTTTCTTCTCGAGCGTGTAGGCCGAGAAGGCGCCGAGGGTCGGACCACCGCCGGGGAGCACGCCGAGTAGCGACCCCAGCAAGGTGCCGCGCAGGATGGCCGGGATCGAGCGCCGGATCTCTTCGCGGGTTGGCCATAGCGATCCTACCTTGATAGCTCCCCCTCGTTCCAAGTGTCGTTCCAGGTTGACCACGATCTCGGCGATACCGAACAGGCCCATGGCGATCGGCGCGAAGTCGATGCCGTCGCTCAGCTCCGGAACGTCGAAGGTAAAGCGCTGGGCGCCGGTGTTCACGTCGGTGCCGACCAGGCCGAACAGCAGGCCGAGGAACACCATCGCGATCGCCTTGGTGATCGAGCCGCTGGCCAGGACGACCGCAGCGACCAGGCCGAGTGCCATCAGCGAGCAGTAGTCGGCCGGCCCGAACTTCTGCGCCATGCGCGTCAGCGGCTCGGCGAAGATGACGATGATGATCGTGCCGACGGTGCCGGCGAAGAACGAGCCGACGGCCGAGATCGAGAGCGCCGCACCCGCGCGTCCCCTCCGCGCCATCTGGTAGCCGTCGAGACAGGTCACGACCGAGGAGGCTTCACCCGGCAGGTTCACCAGGATCGACGTCGTCGAGCCTCCGTATTGCGCGCCGTAGTAGATGCCCGCCAGCATGATCAGCGACGCCGTGGGCGGCAGGTGGAAGGTGATGGGCAGCAGCATGGCGATGGTCGCCACCGGCCCGATGCCGGGAAGAACGCCGATCAGCGTGCCGACCATGCAGCCCAGCAGGGCGTAGGTCAGGTTCTGGAAGGTGAAGGCGACTGTAATGCCCAGCCCGAGGTTGCCAAGGAGATCCATGTCACCAAATCCCCTGCACGACAGAAATGTTCATTCCAAGTCCGACCTTGAAGACGACCGTGCAAAGGATGGAAAGCACCACGATGTTGCCGATCACTTCCATGAGCTTGAATTCCTCGCCGGCCAGCGACGAGATCAGGACCAGCACGACCAGCGCCGGGATCAGTCCGGCGCGCTCGAAGAGAAGTGCGAAACAGACGATGCCGATGGTCACCAGCGTGATCGGCTTCCACTTGGGCCGCTCCACCGGTTCGCTGCCGCTGATCACGGCGACGATGCAGATCACAACGCCCAGCGCCAGCAAGATCAGCGAGAGCATGCGGGGCACGTAGCCCGGTCCCATGCGGACCGGTGTGCCCACGGCGAGATGCTGGCCGACATAGAGAGCGCCCAGACCAAAGGCGACAAACATCAACCCGGACAAGAAGTCCTTGGTCAGAAACCGTTCCACGGCGTTTCGCTCCCTGCAATATTTACGCTGTGCCGCGACGGCAGCCGTCGCAAATCACAGCGAGCGACCGTATCTGCCGATACTTACGCCAAGCTGACGCGGCGCCAGCGAGCCCCGCTGGCCGGAACGAAACACGGTCGCTGCAAAGTCCACTTCCCGCCGCAATCAGGGCCTGCCGAGACACCGCCGTTACTGCGTTTTGCCGCCGGGATTCCCAACGAAACCGAGCTCGGTAGTGGGGTGTCTGAAGAAAGCTGCCTGAAAATCAGTCAGTGCAACATCGCCGCAGCCGCTCATTCGCAGCCTTACCGGCTACACCTTCAGGCCACCTTTCGGTCTCCTGCACTTGCGCCATACGAAACTTCTCAACGTATGCTACGGCACATGGACATGGGTTTGACGTAGCGTTCCGCTGGCGAGGAATGAAAGGGAGAGAAAAATGAGCGACAAGACCTACGGCTTCGAGACCCTGTCGCTGCATGCCGGCGCCGCGCCCGATCCGACGACCGGTGCGCGCGCCCTGCCGATCTATCAGACGACGGCCTATGTCTTCGACGACGCCGACCACGCCGCCGCTCTCTTCAACCTGCAGACCGTCGGCTTCATCTATTCCCGCCTCACCAACCCGACCAACGCCGCGCTGGAAACCAGGCTCGCCACGCTGGAAGGCGGCCGCGGCTGCACCGTCGCCTCCTCGGGTCACGCGGCGCAGGTGCTCGCCCTCTTCCCGCTGATGGGTCCCGGTGCCGAGATCGTCGCGGCCTCGCGCCTCTACGGCGGCTCGCTGCAGCAGATGAAGAACACCTATCCGAAGTTCGGCTGGACGGCGAACATCGTCGACGCCGACACGCCGGACAATTTCAAGCGCGCCGTCACCGACAAGACCAAGGCCTTCTTCATCGAGAGCCTCGCCAATCCCGGCGGCGTGATCAGCGACATCGAGGCCATCGCCCGCATCGCCGAGGATGCCGGCGTGCCGCTGCTGGTCGACAACACGCTGGCGACGCCCTGGCTCTGCAAGCCGATCGACTATGGCGCGACTCTGGTGGTGCATTCGACCACCAAGTTCCTGAGCGGCACCGGCACGTCGATGGGCGGCGCAATTGTCGACTCCGGAAAGTTCGACTGGTCGAGGGGCGGGAAATTCCCCAGCCTCGCCGGCCCCGAGCCCGCCTATCACGGGCTCAACTTCTACGAGACGTTCGGCGACATGGCCTACACGTTCCACAGCCACGCGGTCGGCCTGCGCGATCTCGGTCCGACGCAGGCGCCGTTCAATGCCTGGCTGACGATGCTGGGCATGGAGACGCTGGGACTGCGCATGGAGCGCCACTGCGCCAACGCGCTGGCCGTCGCACAGCACCTCGAGAATCATCCGGCCGTGGCCTGGGTGAACTATGCCGGCCTGCCCTCCAACAAGTACAACGCGCTGGCGAAGAAGTACCTTCCCAAGGGCGCGGGCTCGATCTTCACCTTCGGTGTGAAGGGTGGCTACGATGTCGGCATGAAGGTGGTCGACAGCGTCGAGCTCTTCTCGCATCTCGCCAACATCGGCGACGCCAAGAGCCTGATCATCCATCCCGCCTCGACAACCCATCGCCAGTTGTCGGAGGAGCAGCGCGTCGCCGCGGGCGCCGGGCCCGACGTGCTGCGCCTGTCGATCGGCATCGAAACGGTTGCAGACATCATCGCCGATCTGGATCAGGCTCTGGCCAAGGCGACAAGCCAATGAAAAGAGGAAGGAAATGCTCAGCAAGGAGGACAACGAGTTCCTGACCCGTGCCGGCAAGGGCACGCCGATGGGTGAGATGCTGCGGCGCTTCTGGATGCCGGCGCTGCTTTCGGAGGAACTTCCCGAACGCGACGGACCTCCGAAGAAGATCCGCCTCCTCGGCGAGGACCTGCTGGCCTTCCGGCAGACCGACGGACGGGTCGGCATCGTCGAGCCGCACTGTCCTCATCGCGGCGCCAACCTCTATTACGGCCGCAACGAGAATTGCGGCCTGCGCTGCTCCTTCCACGGCTGGAAGTTCGACGTCGACGGCAACTGCGTCGACCTGCCGACCTCGCCGCCGGAGTCCGCGTACAAGGACACGATCAAGCTGCTGGCCTATCCGACCCGCGAATGGGCCGACATGATCTGGGTCTACATGGGCCCGCGCGAGACGATGCCGGAGCTGCCGCAGCTCGAACTCGGCCTCGTCCCCGCCGCCTCGCGCTTCGTCACCAAGAAATGGCAGGACTGCAACTGGGTCCAGAGCCTCGAAGGCGCGATCGACACCTCGCACTTCTCCTTCCTGCACAAGGTGCTGGCGACCGACGACGAGGCCGCGCGCCGGGCGATGAGCCGCGCCGCGCTCAGCGACCAGGCCAAACCGGACGATCGCGTGCGCTGGGTACAGAACGATCCACGGCCGCGCTTCAGCGTGCTGGGGCACGATACCGGTCTCGTCATAGGGGGCGGCCGCAAGACCGACGGGCCCGAACTCTACTGGCGCATCGCGCAGTTCCTGATGCCCAGCCACGCCTACACGCCCGCCGCCTTCCCCGGCGAGATCTATTATGGACAGACATGGGTGCCGGTCGACGACGTGAACTGCTGGATCTACACCTATTGCTGGCAGCCCGACCGGCCGCTCAGCAATTCAGAGCGCGCCAAGTATCGCGGCGGCTTCAACGTCCATTCCGAGGTCGACGCCGACTACAGGCCGCTGCGCAACAGGGATAACGACTATCTGCGCGATCGCAGCGTGCAGCTCTCCGAGAACTTCACCGGCATCACCGGCGTGTCCGAGCAGGACGCCGCCATCCAGGACAGTCAGGGACCGATCCAGGATCGCACCAGGGAGCACCTCGGCCCGACCGACATCGGCATCGTCGAGTTCCGCAAGCTGGTGATGGGTACGGCGCGCCGCCTCGCCTCGGGCGAGCCCCCGGCCGCGGCCCACAAGGCCAATCGCTACGCCGTGCGCTCAGGCGGCTGGATAGCGGCGCCGGATAAGGACCTCGCCACGGTCATGGCCGAACGCTTCGGCCACGATCGCGGTTATATCGGCAACCAGTACGGATTGGGTGACTGATGCTCGGCTCCGACAACGAGTTTCTAACGCAGGGCGGCCCCGGCACGCCGATGGGCGACCTGCTGCGCCGCTTCTGGATGCCGGCCCTGCTCTCCGAGGAACTTCCCGAACGCGACGGACCGCCGAAGAAGATCCGCATCCTGGGCGAGGACCTTCTCGCCTTCCGGCAGACCGACGGCCGCGTCGGCATCGTCGAGCCGCACTGTCCGCATCGCGGCGCCAATCTCTACTTCGGCCGCAACGAGGAGTGCGGCCTGCGCTGTGCCTTCCACGGCTGGAAGTTCGACATCGACGGCAACTGCGTCGACCTGCCGACCTCGCCGCCGGAGTCGACCTACAAGGACACGATCAAGCTCCTGTCCTATCCGGTGCGCGAATGGGCCGACATGGTCTGGGCCTACATGGGCCCGCGCGAGCACATGCCGGAACTGCCTCAGCTCGAGCTCGGTCTCGTCCCCGCCGGGCATCGCTTCGTCTCGAAGAAATGGCAGGACTGCAACTGGGTGCAGAGCCTGGAAGGCGCGATCGACACCGCGCACTTCTCCTTCCTGCATGCGATCCCGACCAAGGACGAGGCCGCGCGTCTCGACATCCTGCGCAAGACGTCGGCGATCGGCCAGGAAGGCGGCCTCGCCGATCGCAGCCGCTGGGTCACCGAGGATCCCCGGCCCAGGTTCAGGATCGAGAGCCACGATGCCGGGCTGGTCATCGCCGCCGGTCGAAAGACCGACACGACGGACGTCTACTGGCGCATCGCGCAGTATCTTGCGCCCAACCATGCGCTGGTGCCGGTCGCCTTCCCCGGCGAGGTCTATCATGGACAGACCTGGGTCCCGGTCGATGACACGAGCTGCTGGATCTACACCTACAGCTGGGTGCCCGACCGGCCGCTCACCAACGCCGAGCGCGCCAAGTACGCGTCGGGCCTCAGCCTCCATGCCGAGATCGACGAGCATTACGTGCCCAAGCGCAACATGCGGAACGACTACATGATCGACCGCGAGTTGCAGAAGACGCTGAGCTACACCGGCATCAGCGGGGTGTCGGACCAGGACGCCGCGATCCAGGACAGCCAGGGTGCCGTGCAGGATCGCACGCGCGAGCATCTCGGACCGACCGACGTCGGCATCGTCGAGTTCCGCAAGCTGGTGATGGCCGCGGCCCGCGCCCTGCAGCAAGGCCAACCGCCGCGTGCCGCTGCCTCGGCCACGAGCTACGCCGTCCGGGCCGGGGGCTGGATCGCCGGGCCGGAGAAGGATCTTGCGACCGTAATGACCGAACGCTTCGGCCACCGGAATGGCTATGTCGGCGGCGAATACGGGCTCGCGGAATAGAAGGTTAGACCCGCACCGGGCACTGCATTATCGTCCGCACCGACATCGGAACTTGGGGAGAATCAGACGTGACCATCAAGATTTACGGGCCGACGGCCTCGCGCGCGGCGCGCGCTCTCTGGATCGTACATGAGCTCGGCATCCCGTACGAGCACATCGCGGTCGAGATGAAGGACCTGAAGAATCCCGACTATCTGAAGGTCAATCCGAACGGCAAGGTCCCGGCGATGGTCGACGGCGACTTCAAGCTGTTCGAGTCGATGGCGATCAACCTCTACCTCGCCGCCAAGCACGGCAAGGATGGCTTCATGCCGTCGAGCCTCGAGGATCAGGCCCTGTGCAACCAGTGGAGCTACTGGGGCATGACCGAGGTCGAGAAGCCGCTGCTCACCATCCTGATCGACATGTTCATGACCGCGCCGGACAAGCGCAAGCCGGAGGCCGTCGCCGAGGCGCAGAAGATGCTGCCCAAGCCGCTGGCCGTGCTGAACGGTGCGCTCGAGGGCCGCGACTACCTGCTGGGCTCGACCTTCACGGTGGCCGACCTCAACCTCGCCTCGATCCTGAGCTGGGCCAAGCCGATCAAGTTCGACTTCGCACCCTTCCCCAACGTGAAAGCCTGGCTCGACCGCTGCCTGTCACGTCCGGCCTTCAAGGCGGCGCGCGGCTCGAAGTAGCGCCTACTCCGCCGGCGCGGCCTGCGGCGCCGGCAACGACGCATCGCGTTCGTTGCCGGGCAGCAGCAGGGCGACCAGCGTGATCACGACCGAGATGACGGCGAGGCCGAGGAACAGCAGTTCGAGGCTTCCCGTCGTCTCGCGCACCCAGGCGATCAGCAGGATCGCGAGCGGCCCCGCCCCGAAAGCCACGACGAACTTCGCGCCGAAGCCCAGCCCGTGATAGCGGCTGGGCGTATAGCGGGCGATCAGGATGTTCTCGATCGGGCCCGCCGCCGAGCTGAGTACTGCCGAGCCGATGGCGCCCAGCAGCGCGACGTAGCCGTTGCCCATGGCGAGCGCCAGCATCGCCACCACCTGCAGCGCGGAGGCGACGATGTACGTGGCCTTGAGCGGATAGCGGTCGATGATACGGCGGCCCATCGCGTACTGCGCGACGCCCGACACGACATAGATCATCGACGTGGCCAGGCCGACCCACAGCACGATCTGGGTGGCGACGCCCCACGAGGCGAGCCCGTCGCGCAGCGCCGAAATCTCGGGTGCGAGCTTCACCTCGAAGACCATCGCCGCGCCGAACATCACCGCCTGCCAGATCACGCCTTCCAGCGCCATGGTGACGGAGAGCACGGAGAAGACACGCCAGAAGTCGCGGCGACCGACCTGCGTGCCCTTGGCTTGCGGCATCGCCCGGTCGCCGACCTTGCCCTGGCGGATCTGCACCCAGAGGACGGCGCCGACGACGAGGCAGACGATGCCGGGGACGATGAAGGCCGCCCGCCACGAGGCCAGCGTGATCAGCACGCCGGGCACGATCCCGTAGAGCGCGAGGCCGGCGCTGCCCCACAGCCCGTTCACCCCCATGGCGTGGCCCTGTTCCTTGGCCGTGCGGATCACCCAGCCGATGCCGACCGAATGGTAGAAGGCGCCGAATGCACCGATCCCGCACAGGGCGAGCGACAGCGCCAGCGTGTCGCCGGTCGGCACCAGGCCGCAGGCGATCGACGAGAGGCCGAGGCCGAGGAACATCACGACCATCATGGCCGGGGCGCCGAACTTGTCCGATGCCCAGCCGGCCGGCAGCGACACGACGCCCAGCAGGATCGTGGCCGGCGCGTAGAGGCGCAGCAGGTCTTCGGGCGGCAGGTTCCAGGAAACCGCCAGGGTCAAGACGATGACGGCGTAGAATGCCGTCATCATGTGCATCAGCGCGTGGCCGATCGACGAGAAGAGAAGGACGCGCTGGCCGAAATCGATCATGGGGCCTGTATCCTTTGTCGCCGCACCTCGTGCAAGCCGGCTTGCGGCAACGCTGCCATTCGCGCTAAAGCCCCCGTGCCGCGGGCCGACCAGCCGGCGGCACCGGTCGGGGCGTAGCGCAGCCTGGTAGCGCATCAGTCTGGGGGACTGGGGGTCGCAGGTTCAAATCCTGTCGCCCCGACCAATTCATCTCCCCCCTCCATTGTATCCCAATGAACACGCGCCGGGCGCTTGCCTTCATCTTCTGCACGGTGGCGCTCGACGTGCTGGCGCTCGGGGTGATGATCCCGGTGCTACCGACGATCGTGCTGGGCTTCATGGGCGGCGACACCGCCGGCGCGGCCGAGATGTTCGGGGTCTTCGCGACCGTCTGGGCACTGATGCAATTCCTCTGCTCGCCCCTGCTCGGCGCCCTGTCGGACCGGTACGGCCGCCGGCCGGTCATCCTCATCTCCTGCCTGGGACTCGGGCTCGACTACATCTTCATGGCACTGGCGCCTTCGCTCCTGCTGCTGCTGATCGGCCGCGTGATCTCGGGCATCACCTCGGCCACCATCGGCACCTCCTTCGCCTACATCGCCGACGTGACGAAACCCGAGGAGCGGGCCAGGGCCTTCGGCCTGGTCGGCATGGCCTTCGGGCTGGGCTTCGTCGTCGGGCCGGCGATCGGCGGACTGCTGGGCAGCGTCGATCCACGCCTGCCGTTCTGGATCTCGGCGGCCGCCTGTCTCGCCAATGCAGCGTTCGGCTGGTTCGTCCTGCCCGAATCGCTGCCGCCGGAAAAGCGCATGGAATTCGCCTGGAAGCGCGCCAACCCGATAGGGTCGCTCAGGCTGCTGGCCTCGCACCGCCAGCTCCTCGGCCTCGCCGCGGTCGACTTCCTCGGCAACTTCGCCCACCAGGTCCTGCCGGCGATCTTCGTGCTCTATGCCGGCCACCGCTATGGCTGGGGCGAGATGACGGTCGGTCTCACCCTCGCCTTCGTCGGCATCTGTACCGCCATCGTCCAGGGACTTCTGATCGGGCCGATCGTCGGCCGCTTCGGCTCGCGCCGGGCCCTGATCGCGGGCCTGCTGGCGGGCGCGTTCGGCATGTCGATCTACGGGCTGGCCGAAACCGGTCCGTGGTTCTGGGCCGGTGTGCCGGTGATGGCGTTCTGGGGCCTCGCGGGGCCGGCCGTACAGGACATGATGACCCGCCGGGTCGGCGGCTCCGAGCAGGGCCAGCTCCAGGGCGCCAACTCGGCGTCGCGCAGCATAGCGGGGCTGGTCTCGCCTGGCCTCTTCGCCGTGCTGTTCGCGTGGACCATCGACACCCTGCCGGGCGCGGCCTTCCTGCTCGCCGGCCTGCTGCTCCTCGCGGCGGCCGCCGTCGCCTGGATCGCTACGTCGCGGACGCGACCTGCCGCCCCAGCTCCGTGAGCCTGCAGACCATCCAGTCCGGCTTCAGCGGATTCTGAAACCATGGCTTGGCCCAGCCGCGGCTGAGGCATTTCTTGACAACGTCAATATCGACGTCCTGCCCATCAAGATCGAACAAGGGCAGCTTGCCGCCAGGCTGCGTCAGCCCCCGGCGGAGGTAGAGAATCTCACCTATTGTGGGAGATTCATCCTCTAAGCCATTGTCATTAATTGAAGATAAATCAAATGAGCGCGCCCGTAGGCGCGCGAAATCGCGATTCACAAGCACGGTCACGTCCCCCTTTGACGATTCCGCAAGAGACCCCTCACCGGGCACGATACGCCCGCCCGGTCAGAAACCAAATAAAATCAGAGACTTGATACACTTTCTTACAAGGCCCACCCGATCTGGTGGCCTTAAAGCACAACACCTGCAAGCCCTTGAGCCGCCCCCCGGCGGCTCTCGCGACTTGAATCCTAGTGCTGGGCCTTCAGCGTGCTGCGCAACTGCGTCAGCGCCTGTTCGAGGTCCTCAAGGACCGATTCGATCTCACGCCGCTTGTGCAGGTCGAGAACAGCTGCCCGCGGCGTGGTTGTCGACGGCTGCGGACCGGTGCGCGGCAGCGGCTGCCGGGCGGCCCCGCTGGCCATGGCCTCGGCGCGCGCCGAGACGATACGCAGGCTCTCCAGCGCACTTTCGGCCGCGATGTCGAGACGCTGGGCCGGCAGGCGGCCGCGGCCTTCCTTCAGGAGGCGCTGCACGCCCTTGATGGTGTAGCCGTCTTCATAGAGCAGCGTCCGGATACGCCGCAGGAGGTCGATATCCTCCGGCCGGTAATAGCGACGGCCGCCACCCCGCTTCAGCGGACGGACCTGGGTGAACTTGCTCTCCCAGAAACGCAGAACGTGCTGCGGCACGTCGAGCTCGGTCGCGACCTCGCTGATCGTCCGAAAAGCCTGCGCCGATTTCTCAACCCGCCTTTCGACGGTCTGAACAGAAACGGCCATCTATTTCCCCTCGTGTCCCCATCAGCCCTTGTTCTCGCCGGGCGCCCCGTTGATCAGTGATTTCAGGACATTCGACGCTCGAAAGACGAGGACTCGCCGCGGCAGGATGGGAACTTCCTGCCCGGTTTTCGGATTGCGGCCGACCCTTTGCCCCTTGTCGCGAACCGTGAAACTCCCGAACGAGGAGATCTTCACCGATTCGCCGCGCGCCAATGCCTCCACCACCTCACCGAGGATCGTCTCGACGAGATCGCTGGATTCATTGCGAGACAGGCCCACTTCCTGGAACACTGACTCGCTCAGATCGGCGCGCGTGATAGTCCGGCCGTCCACTCCGGTACCCCTTCTTCCCCCAGTTAATCCTTACTCTAAGGTGGGAAAGCGGTCAATATCAGTAGGATAGCGGGCGGACTTGAATCGGTGTCTGTTCACGTTCCGTTACACCGGAATCGTGCATTACCAGCGAACGAGGCTCGCTCCCCAGGCCAGCCCGCCGCCGATTCCCTCCATCAGCAGCAGATCGCCCCTCTTGATGCGGCCGTCCTTCACCGCGACGTCGAGCGCCAGCGGGATCGACGCCGCGGACGTGTTGGCATGCTTGTCGACCGTGACGACCACGCGCTCCGGCGGGAGGCCGAGCTTGCGCCCCGTACCGTCGATGATGCGCTTGTTGGCCTGGTGCGGCACCAGCCAGTCGATGTCCTTGGATTCAAGGCCCGCCTTCTCCAGCACCTCGCCGACGACGGCGGCCATGTTCACCACGGCGTGCTTGAAGACCTCCTTGCCTTCCATCCGGAGCAGGCCGGTGGTCCGCGTCGAGGAGGGTCCGCCATCGACATAGAGGATGTCGTGCTGGCGGCCGTCGGAATGCAGCGCGTTGGCGAGGATGCCGCGATCGGCCGAGGTGCCGGTGCCCTGCTCGCCCTTGAGCACGATCGCGCCGGCGCCGTCGCCGAACAGCACGCAGGTGCCGCGATCGTCCCAGTCGAGAATGCGCGAGAAGGTCTCCGCGCCGATCACCAGTGCCGTCGAGGCGATGCCGTTCTTGATCAGGCTGTCGGCGACCGAGACGGCATAGACGAAGCCGGCGCACACGGCCTGGACGTCGAAGGCGGCGCCCCCGGTCATGCCGAGTTCCGCCTGGACGCGAGTAGCGGTGGCCGGAAACGTCTCGTCGGGCGTCGCCGTGGCGAGCACGATCAGATCGAGATCGGAGCCCTTGAGGCCGGCATGCTCGAGGGCCCGCTGCGAAGCCTTGATCGCCAGATGCGAAGTGAACTCGCCCTCGGCCGCGATGTGACGCTGGCGGATACCGGTGCGCTGCTCGATCCACTCGTCGGTGGTCTCGACGGTTTTGGACAGTTCTTCGTTGGTGACCACGCGCTCCGGCAAATACGAACCACAGCCTTGGACGACTGAACGAATCACGCGGTTCCTCCAGTAGCTTGCAGCGAGGCAGCCGGAGCCTCGGTTGCCGAGGTGATCTCGCGCAGCCGGGCCAGGCCCTCGACAAGCTTGCTTTTATAGTCGTAGCGAACGAGATCGACGGACACGCCGATCGCATAGGCGAAGCCCAGCGCGTCGGTGCCGCCGTGGCTCTTCACGCACACCCCGTTGAGACCGAGGAACACGCCGCCATTGTAACGACGCGGATCGACGCGGATGCGCAGCTTGGACCAGGCGCCCGAGGCGAACAGGTAGCCGAGCTTGGCCAGCGTCGAGGTCCGGAACGCGTCACGGACAAACTGGGTGTAGAGCTTCGCCGTGCCTTCGATCGACTTCAGGGCGATGTTCCCGGTGAAGCCGTCAGTGACGACGACGTCGGCCACGCCGGCGCCGATATCGTTGCCTTCGACGAAGCCGTGGAACGAGACGGGAGAGTTCTCGCGACGCAGCCAGGCCGCGGCCTGCCGCACTTCCTCGCGGCCCTTGAGTTCCTCGGAGCCGACGTTCAGCAGTCCGACCTTCGGCTTGTCGAGGCCGAGCAGGATCTGCGCGAAGACGCTCCCCATCACGGCGAACTGCGCGAGATTGTCGGCGTCGCATTCGAGATTGGCGCCGAGGTCGAGCATCACGCTCTCGCCGCGCGCCGTCGGCATGAAGGAGGCCAGCGCCGGACGGTCCGCGCCTTCGAGCATGCGCATCGCGAACATCGAGATGGCCAGCAACGCACCAGTATTGCCAGCCGACACGATCGTGTCGGCCCGCCCCTGGGCTGCGGCCTCGACCGCCAGCCACATGCTGGACTTGCGCCGGCGCCGCAGTGCGTAGGACGGCTTGTCCTCGGCCAGCACCGCATCCTCGGCCGGCACGATCTCGAGCACCTGCGCGAGACCCTTGCGCTTGTCGACGAGCGCCTTCAGGCGCGCTTCGTCCCCGAACAGCAGAAACGAGGTTCCGGGATAACGCTCGCGGGCGATGTCGGCGCCATTAACAATGACGTCAGGCGCATGATCCCCGCCCATGCCGTCGAGCGCGAGTACGATCTTGCCCGTACTCACCGCCCTGCTCCGACTGTCGAGCGCCAGCCCATCGCCGGCAGCGGGCTTCGGGCTACTTCTCGGCCGACGCAGTGTCGGCCAGGACGGGCATGTCCTCGCGGTAGTAGCCGCAATGCGAGCAAACCATGTGCGGGCGCTTCAGCTCGCCGCAGTTCTTGCATTCCATGTATGCCATCGTCGGCAGCGCATGATGCGAGCGACGCATGTTGCGGCGGGACTTCGAAACCTTTTTCTTGGGAACTGCCATGACGATCTCCAGGACGAGGGCTCTACCCGCTTTCGCAAGCAGGGCGTGCCCCCAAAAAAGCTGCAGCCGCGCTCTACAGGCGCGGCGGGCGGCATTCTCTAGCCAAAACGTTTCACGACCGCAACAGTTTAGCGGTCACGCCGCGGCTTGTCCCTCAGGGCGGCCAGACCGGCGAACGGATGCCGGCGCGGCTCGGGCGCGGCCCGCCGCGCACCGCCCTTGGGCTTCGGCAGCACGTCTTCGAGCTTGATGCCGGGTCGCCGGGGATAGGGATCTGCCGTAAGGGACAGCTGTTCGGCGGCGATTTCGCCGACATCGAGCATATTCCCGGTGAGGGGCTCGGGGGCGTCTCCGTTGGCATTCAGCAGAGCCTCTCCGCTCTCGGGATCGCGTCCTTCATCCACATCTTCGGCAAAAACCAGCCGGAAGGCGTCGTCGAGCTCCTGGGTCACAGGATCGAGGCTGAGGATGCAGGCCTGGACGATCCGGCCCTTGAGCCGGCCCTCCACCACGATCCGCCCGCCCGGCTTGCGGTCGACGGTCATCCGAGCCGAGAAGGCCGGCAGGCCGAGGAAGCCGAATCGCTTGGCCAGCGCCACTCGCTCGCTCTCGCTCGTCGCGATCTCGAGAGCCGTGCCAGCCGGCCCAAGCTTCTCGAGGTCGACAAAGCGTTCAATTTCCGATTTTACTGTATTTTCAGTATCTTGGGACATTTTATTAAATCACTTTATCAAGTCGTTGCGGGCCGTTGCCGAAAGCGATCGGGCGTATTCGCGGACATGGGCCTCTAAACTGGCGACCTGCTGCGGATCCTCCGGCGACCTACCGCCATAGGCGTTACGGCGCAAGACCTCCCCAAGCGGCGTGGGACCGTCATTCAATGCCTCCCGATAGGCCAGCCCCCGCCCATGCAGCCCCTCTGCCATGACCTTGATGCGGCGCCCCACACCCAGATCCTGGATGCCGATCTCGCGCAGCGTCAGATCGAGATGACGGAACATGGCATCGAAGAAGGCCTGAGCCAGAACTTCGCCATCCGGCTCGCGCCGCAGGCGGTCGATCATCAGCGCGGCGTGGAGCGCCAGCGCATCGAAGCGGCCATCCAGCGTGTCGGGAATGCCGCACACCTCGAACAGCTCGGCCGCGCGCGCCTGCTCTCCCACGCGCTTGTAGACGGCGGCGGCGAAATCGTCCTCGGGCTTGCGGCGGCGGAACACGGGCAACTCCTCCCCAACTCGTCACAGAGCGACAGGTTGACCCCGCCCCTTCATCACGACATCTTGCAGTCCCTCTTCCCGCAAAGCCAAGAAGCAGTCCATGCGTCGCACCGCCCCGCTCGCCCTCGTTGGCGCACTCGCCGTCTCTGCTGCCCTCACCGTGGGCGGCTGCGAGGACACCGTAGACCAGCGCGGCTTTGCCGCGACGCCCGGTTCGGTGGAAAAGCTCGAAGTCGGCGCGCAGAGCCGCGAAGACGTCGTGCGCCTGATCGGATCGCCCTCCGCAGTCGCCACCTTCAATCCGAACATCTGGTACTACATCAGCGAGACCCAGGTTTATTGGGCCTACACGAAGCCCAGGATCGTCGAGCAGAAGGTGATGCAGGTCACGTTCAACGACACGGGCCGCATCGAAGCCATCAAGAACTACGGCCTCAAGGACGCGCAGGACATCCAGATGGTGCAGCGCATCACGCCGACATCGGGCAAGGAGCTCACGATTCTCGAGCAGGTCCTGGGCAATGTCGGCCGTTTCAGCGGTCCGAAGAAGGAAACCGCCCCCGGCGCCCCGACGACCGGCGGCATCTGACGCTCCACAGCTTCCCGCACAAAGAAAAAGCCCCGGTCCTGCGACCGGGGCTTTCCTTTTTCAGGTTCCTGTCCTGGCTCAGTGCGCCAGGACGGCGAGGAGCAGAAGCGCCACGATGTTGGTGATCTTGATCATCGGGTTGACCGCGGGGCCCGCCGTATCCTTGTACGGATCGCCGACGGTATCGCCGGTCACCGCCGCCTTGTGGGCGTCGGATCCCTTGCCACCGAAATGGCCTTCCTCGATGTACTTCTTGGCGTTGTCCCAGGCACCGCCGCCCGCCGTCATGGAGATGGCGACGAAGATGCCGGTGACGATGACGCCGAGCAGCATGGCACCGACCGCCGCGAAGGCGTCGGAGCGGTTGGCGATGGCCGAGATCACGAAGAACAGCACGATCGGCGACAGCACCGGCAGCAGCGACGGGATCATCATCTCCTTGATCGCCGACTTGGTGAGCATGTCGACGGCGCGGCCGTAGTCCGGCCGGTCCGTGCCCGCCATGATGCCGGGCTTCTCCTTGAACTGACGGCGGACTTCCTCGACCACCGCCTGGGCGGCGCGGCCGACGGCCAGCATCGACATGCCGCCGAACAGGTACGGCAGCAGGCCGCCGACCAGCAGGCCCACGACGACGTAGGGGTTCTTGAGCGAGAAATCGACCGACTTGATGCCCAGTTTGCCCTGCGCGATGAAGTAGTCGAGGTCCGACGTGTAGGCCGCGAACAGCACCAGCGCACCAAGGCCGGCCGACGCGATGGCGTAGCCCTTGGTGACCGCCTTGGTGGTGTTGCCGACGGCGTCGAGCGCGTCGGTGTTCTTGCGCACTTCCTTCGGCAGGCCGGCCATTTCGGCAATGCCGCCGGCATTGTCGGTGACCGGGCCGTAGGCATCGAGGGCAACGATCATGCCCGCGAGCGCCAGCATGGCGGTCGTGGCGATGGCGATGCCGAAGAGGCCGGCCAGGATGTAGCAGGTCACGATGCCGGCGCAGATCAGCAGCGCCGGGCCGGCCGTGGCTTCCATCGACATCGCGAGACCGGCGATGACGTTGGTGCCGTGGCCGGTGACCGAAGCCTGCGCCACGGCCTTGACCGGGCGATATTCGGTGCCGGTGTAGTATTCGGTGACCCAGACGATCAGGCCGGTGATGGCCAGACCGACAAGCGAGCACCAGAACAGCGACATGCCGGTGAACGAACGATCGCCCACCGTCATCACCGTGCCCATGCCGACCAGGCGGTCGGTGGCGAAGTAGATGGCCGGGATCGACAGCACCGCGGCCACGATCACGCCCTTGTACATCGCCCACATGATGTTGCCGTCCGAGCCGAGGCGGACGAAGTAGGTGCCGATGATCGAGGTGATGATGCAGGCGCCGCCGATGACCAGCGGATAGGCCATCAGCTTGGACACGAGGACCGGATCGGCCGCGAAGAAGATCGAGGCCAGGACCATCGTGGCGACGGTCGTCACCGCGTAGGTCTCGAAGAGGTCGGCGGCCATGCCGGCGCAGTCGCCGACATTGTCGCCCACGTTGTCGGCGATGGTGGCCGGATTGCGGGGGTCATCTTCGGGAATGCCCGCCTCTACCTTGCCGACCATGTCGCCGCCGACGTCCGCACCCTTGGTGAAGATGCCGCCGCCGAGACGGGCGAAGATCGAGATCAGCGAGGCGCCGAAGCCGAGGGCCACCAGCGCGTCGATCATGTCGCGGCTGCCGCCGGGGACACCCATCTTGAGCAGGACCGCGTAGTAGCCGCCGACGCCGATCAGGGCGAGGCCGGCGACCAGCATGCCGGTCACCGCACCCGCCTTGAAGGCGAGGTCGAGACCCGAGGCCAGGCTCTTCTGGGCGGCAACGGCGGTACGCACGTTGGCGCGCACCGAGACGTTCATGCCGATGAAGCCGGTGGCTCCCGACAGGACCGCGCCGATCAGGAAGCCGATGGCGGCGAACTTGCCGAGCAACAGTGCCAGGATGACGAGGACGACGACGCCCACGATACCGATGGTCATGTACTGGCGGCGCAGGTAGGCAGCCGCACCTTCCTGGATGGCTTGCGCGATTTCTTGCATGCGCGGGGTGCCGGCGTCTGACGCCATGACCCGCGATGCGGTAACGACGCCATACAGCACGGCAATCAAGCCGCAGCCGATGACGCCCCAAAGAACGGTGGACATTTTTCCTAACCTATTGTTTTTTCAGCGCTTCTAGCGCATCGCAGCCCGAAGCATGGAACTCCCCCCGGGGCGAGGCGCGCGGAAAATGACATGCCGCCCGTGTCGGCGCAACTCGGCGATGGGAAAAGCCCCGTCTCCTCAAGGGCTTGGCGTCAGGCGCGTGACGGATTCCGCAGCCGGAAAATGCCGATCACCAGCAGCGCGACCAGCACCAGCGCGAGGGCGACGTAGTTCAGGGCCGCCCAACCCTTCAACTCCAGCACCACGCCCGCCATCAGGCTGGCAACGGTGGTCACGCCGAAGACCATGAAGTCGTTGAACGCCTGCGCCTTGCCGCGTTCGGCCGGTCGGTAGGTGGTGGTCAGGAGGGTCGTCGCGCCCACGAAAAGGAAGTTCCAGCCCACGCCGTTGAGGCTGAGGGCGCCCCGGAAATGCCATTCGCTGACGCCCATCAGCGCCACGACGACGCCCGCCACGAGCAGGACGATGCCTGCGATCATGACATTGAAGATGCCAAATCGGGCGATCAGGTTTCCGGTGTAGAATGACGGCAGAAACATTCCCATGACATGCACGAAGATCGTCACGGGAGCCTCGGTCGCCTTGAGACCGCATTGCACGATGGCCAGTGGCGAAGCCGCCATCACGAAGGACATGACGCCAAAGGCAATCATCGCACCGGCGCAGGCCACCATGTAGGCCGGCTGGGTGACGATCTCGAAGAGCGGCCGCTGCGGGCCGGTCGAGTCCTCGACCCTGACCTGCGGAAATTCGATGAAGCCCAGCACGATGAAGACGAGGACGTGGATGACGATGACGGCGACGAAGCTCGCCTGGAAGAGCGGCAACCAGAGATCGGGCGTGAAGCGCGCCAGCGTCGGACCGACGATGCCCGCCAGCACGCCGCCCGCCGTGACATAGGAAATCGCCTGCGCGCGAAAGTTACCGGGCGCCAGTTCGACGGCCGCGAAGCGATAGAGTTGCATGTTGGCGATGGCGTACCCCAGGAACAGGCCGCCTAGGCACATCACCGGGAAACTGCCGAGACCGAGCCCGATCGCCGCCAGCAGCGAGCCGATCATTCCCATCACGGAACCGCTGCGGAAACCGAGCTTGCGGCCGCGCCGCATCATCAGCAACGAGGCCGGAAACACCGACAGCATGACGCCCAAATGCTGCATGGTGATGGGCAGATTGGCCCACATGCGCATGTCGGGCGAAACGATGGTCAGCACGGCCAGCGCCGACGAGGCGAACATCAGCGTGTTGCTGCTCTGCGTCAAAGCCTGGCACACCGCCAAGAGAGCGATGTTGCGCAGCGACCGGCGCGGCATGCGGCCGTCGGAGGCTGCGGGCATTTCCTTCACCTTGATAGATCCGTCCATTGGCCCGGCACTCTAGTCACGCGCCCTGTCCGCGCCATGGGGTGATGCGCAGTGCAGCTATGAGAATGCCCACTTCACTAGAAGTGAACGTATCCCTTCCGCGCAGTCAAGACGATCTCCGCGCCGGCCTTCAATTCCACTCCTGCTCCCCGCACGAAGCGGCCGATGCGCGTGGCCTTGACCCCGGCCCGGCGCGCCGCGGCCTCCAGGGCCGCGTGTTTCCGGCGCGGCACTGCCATCACCAGTTCGTAGTCGTCGCCGCCGCCGACCACGTTCGCCCACAAACCCGGGTCGGCCGCCACGGCAGCGCGGCCCGCGACCGACAGGGGTACCTCGCTCCGCTCGATCGTCACGGCAAGGCTGGAGGCGCCGGCGATATGACCGGCATCTGCCAGCAGCCCATCCGACACGTCGGCGCACGCGGTTGCGGTGCCGACGAGTTCGGGTCCCAGCGTGGTGCGCGGTCGCGGCAGGCGGTAGCGATCCTCGAGAGATGCCCGCTGGCGGGCCGACAGGTTGCGCAGACCGCCTTGCGCCACCAGCAGCCCCAACGCCCCGTCGCCGATCGTACCGCTCACCCAGAGATCGTCGCCTGCCCGCGCCCCGGCACGCCCGAGCCCCTTGCGCCGTGCCACCCGACCGAAGGCGGTGATCGTCACGGTGAGCGGCCCCGGCGTCACCACCGTGTCGCCGCCGCACAGGACGATTCCATAGCGCCGCTGGTCCGCGGCCAATCCTCTGGCGAAGGCGGCGACCCAGGCCTCGGTCCAGTTCGACGGCAAGGCGAGCGACAGTTGATAGACGAAGGGCGTCGAGCCGCCGGCCGCGAGATCGGACAGGCAGACGCGCAGGGCCTTGGCGGCGATCCGGGCCGGCAGGTCGTCGGCCAGGAAATGGACGCCCGCCACGATCGTGTCGGTCTTGACCACGAGGTCGCGCCGCGCGTCGGCAGCGAGGAAGGCGTTGTCGCTCTGCAGGTTGCCTGCGCCGCCGAAGCCGCGGGCGAGTGGCGCGAAGTAGCGGGCGATCAGCTCGAATTCACCGATCCGCCCAGGCCGCGCCATGACGGCCTACTTCTGGTCGTCCGGCCGCGCCTGACGCGCCACGCGGTCGAGAACGGAGTTGATGAAGCTCGGCTCGCCCTTGTCATAGAACGCGTGGGCGATCTCGACATATTCGTTGATGACGACGCGCCACGGCACGTCACCCCGATGCGCGAGTTCGTAGGCGCCGGCGAGCAGGATGGCCCGCACCAGACGATCGACGCGTGCCCAGGTCCAGTCCTGCGCCAGCGAAGCCGTCACCATCGCCTCGAGCGCGTCCCTGTTGGTCGTGGTGCCTTCGACCACGTCCTTGAAGAGCGGACGGTCGGCGTCGCGGCGCATGCCGCCCTCGCCGGCTTCGCCGGTACGCACCTTCAGGAACTGCTCGATGATCTCGGCCGGGGCATCCTGCCCCTCCTGCCATTGATAAAGCGCCTGGACCGCTGCCAGCCGGGCGGCCTGGCGGCGGCTGGGCACGGCCGGCTTGGCGTCGCTCACGATTTATTCCAGCGACGGGCCAGAGCCACCATCGCAAGGCAGGCATGGGCCGCATCGCCGCCCTTGTCGCCGCGATCCGTAAAGGCACGCGCCCGCGCCTGTTCGATGTTCTCGACCGTCACGATGCCATAGCCGATCGCCAGCTTCTTCTGGACCGCGAGATCCATCAGTCCGCGGGCACTCTCGCCGCAGACATAGTCGTAATGTGTGGTCTCGCCACGAATGACGCAGCCGAGGGCCACGTAGCCATCGTACCGCTTGCCCTTCTTGCCGGCCGCCATGGCGATCGCGCCGGGGATCTCGAAGGCACCCGGAACGACGATGCTTTCCACCTTCGCGCCGTTCTTCACGATCTCCCGCTTGGCGCCATCGATCAGCGCGTCGGCGATGTCGGCGTAGTAGCGCGACTCGACGATGAGAATGCGCGCGCCCTTGACGCCGGCGACCGCCGGCCGGGCGGTCGGGTTTTCGGTCCGTGTCGACATGCTTAAACCTTCGCGCGGCCGGGGACCGGCTTCTGGGCGACGATCTTGAGACCGAAGCCCTCGAGACCGACGACGCTCTTCTGGGAGTTGCTGAGCAGCACCATTTCCTTCACGCCGAGATCGATCAGGATCTGGGCGCCGACGCCGTAGTCGCGCAACTCCTGCCCTGCCGGTTCGATCGGCTCCCCGGCGCGGCGACGCTGCTCGGCCAGGACGACGGTGAGCGGCTCGCGGATCAACACGATGACGCCGCGGCCCTCCTTGGCGATCTCGCGCATCGAGGCCTCGATCTCGCCGCCGCGGCCGCCGCTGCGCTGGCCCAGGGTATCGGTGAAGAGATTGACGGCGTGCATGCGCACCATGACCGGACCGCCCGCGGCGGGATCGCCCTTCACCAGCGCTACATGCTGCGCCATCGTCACCTTGTTCACGTAGACGACGCAACGGAAGTCGCCGCCCCAGGTGCTGTCGAGCGCGGTCTCGCTGATGCGCTTCACGATCGAGTCGTAGCGGCGGCGATAGGCGATCAGGTCGGCAATGGTGCCGATCTTGAGCCCGTGGCGCTGCGCGAAGGTGATGAGGTCGTTGCGACGGGCCATCGTGCCGTCGTCGTTCATGATCTCGCAGATCACGCCGGCCGGATTGAGGCCTGCCAGGCGAGCGATATCGACCGCAGCCTCGGTATGGCCGGTACGCTCCAGCGTGCCGCCGTCGCGGGCAACCAGCGGGAAGACATGGCCCGGCGTCACGATGTCCTGCGGCCCGCACGACGGATCGATCGCCACGGAAACGGTGCGCGAGCGATCGGCGGCCGAGATGCCGGTCGTCACGCCCTCGCGCGCCTCGATCGAGACGGTGAACGCGGTCGAGTGGCGGGTCCGGTTGTTCTGCGACATCAGCGGCAGGCCGAGTTGCTCGACCCGCTCGCGCGTCAGCGCCAGGCAGATCAGGCCGCGCGCGTGCCTGGCCATGAAGTTGATGGCCTCCGGGGTCGCCCACTGCGCCGGGATCACCAGGTCGCCCTCGTTCTCGCGATCCTCGTCGTCGACAAGGATGAACATCCGGCCCTTCCGGGCCTCCTCGATGATGTCCTCGGCGGCGGCCTTCACTTCGCTGAAGGTGACCCGCCAAGCGTCCTTTTCGAGCGCACTCATTTTTTCTGATGCTCCAACAGTCGCGCAACGTAACGCGCGAGCATGTCCACCTCAAGGTTGACCCGCTGGCCGACCCTGGTCTGTCCCAGAGTGGTAACCGCCTGGGTGTGTGAAATCACATTCACGCCGAAGCAGTTTCCATCGACTTCATTGACCGTGAGCGAAATGCCGTCGATCGCCACCGACCCCTTGGCCGCGACGAAGCGCGCCAGTTCGGGCGGCGCCTCGAACACGAAGCGCACGCTGCCGCCTTCCGGTGTCATGGAGACGATCCGGCCGACGCCATCCACGTGACCGTACACGAGATGGCCCCCCAGCTCGTCGCCAAGCTTCAGCGACAATTCGAGGTTGAGGCGGCTGCCGACCGTCCAGTCGCCGAGATGCGTTTTGTCGAGGCTCTCCGCCGAGACCTCGACGGCGAACCGGCCGGCGCCCTTTTCGACCACCGTGAGGCAGCAACCCGAGCAGGCGATCGAAGCCCCGATGGCGATCGGCGCCATGTCGTGCCGGGTGGCGATGACGAATCGACGGTCACCCGCCTTGCCGCCGGGGTCGACCGAGACGATCTCGCCGATGTCGGACACGATACCTGTGAACATGGCCGCTACTTAATCCTCCCGCCGCCAGGTTTCCAGCGTGTCGCCCTGCAGTTGCCGCGCCAAAACCAGCCGGAACCGGGGCGCGGAACCGAGCCGTGCAAATTCCAGTCCGCCGACCGCAGAGCGGCCGTCTCCGCCCAGGATCAACCCGGCGCGGTAGCTCGAAATGCCGTCGACGAGGCCAGCCTTCAGGAAGGACGCGGCCACCTGGCCGCCGCCCTCGATGAGGACCCGGGTCAGCCCCCGCGCGCCCAACGCCTGTGCGGCCGCCGCAACGTCGATACGCCCGTCCGTGCCGACGTCGACCTCGACGATCTCTACACCAAGGCCGGCAAGCCTGTCTCTTCGATCCACCGGGGCGTCCTTGGTGCAGACGAGCCACACTGGCGTGGCGCGTGCCGAGGTCGCGAGTCTGGAGCTTGGCGACAGGCGCGCCTGCGAGTCGAGGACGATACGGACCGGCGAATACGACCCGAGTCCCGGCAGCCGGCAGGTAAGATCGGGATCGTCGGCGGCAGCCGTCGCCGCACCGACCAGGATGGCGTCGTGGATCGCCCGCAGCCGATGGCCGTCCTGGCGCGCCGCCGGACCGGTGATCCATTTGCTCTCGCCGGATGCGGTCGCGATGCGACCGTCGAGCGAGCCCGCCATCTTGAGATGGAAGAGAGGCCGGCCTTCACGCACGCGCCGCAGGAATCCCGCGTTGATCTGGGCGGCGTCGGCCGCGCCCTCGCCCACTTCGACGGCAATGCCGGCCGCCTTCAGCCGCGCATGCCCCTGCCCCTTCACGCGCGGATCGGGGTCCTCGAGCGCCGACACGACGCGCGCGACACCGGCACTCACGAGCGCATCCGCGCAGGGCGGCGTACGACCGTGATGCGCGCAAGGTTCCAGCGTGACGTAGGCGGTGGCGCCCTCCAGCGACACGCCGGCCTTTGCCGCTTCCGCGATCGCATCGGCTTCGGCATGCGGCCGGCCGCCGTCGCGCGTGCGGCCGCGCGCGATCACGTGTCCGTTGCGCACGATGACGCAGCCGACGGCGGGATTGGGCCAGGTGCGGCCGAGCGAACGGCGCGCCAGCGCGAGCGCCGCGCGCATCATCGGTCAGTCCTTGAAGTGAGCCGTATCGGCCAGGTCGGAGATGAACTCCTCGAAGTCCCGGGCCTCGCGGAAGTTGCGATAGACCGAGGCGAACCGCACATAGGCTACCGGATCGAGGGCGCGCAGCGCGTCCATCACCAGCTCGCCGATCTGCGTCGAGGGGATCTCGCTCTCGCCGGAGCTCTCGAGACGGCGCACGATGCCGTTCACGACGCGCTCCGTGCGATCCGGGTCGACCGGCCGCTTGCGGCAGGCGACCTGTATGGAACGCGCCAGCTTGTCGCGATCGAACTGCACGCGCTGTCCGTTCTTCTTCACCACCGTCAGTTCGCGCAGCTGGACGCGCTCGAAGGTCGTGAAGCGCGAACCGCAGGACGGGCAATAGCGCCGCCGGCGGATCGCCGAATTGTCGTCGGTCGGCCTCGAGTCCTTAACTTGGGTATCCTCGTGACCGCAGAATGGACAGCGCATCTAGTTCCCCTGTTTTCTTCTGGCTTTGCGCCTTGTCAGTCGCGGTAGATCGGGAAGCGCGCGCAAAGCGCGTGCACCTTGGCTCGAACCTGGGCCTCGACCTGGGCGTCGCCGTCCGGGCCGTTCTTCGCGATGCCGTCGAGCACGTCGGCAATCAGATGGCCGATCTGCTGGAACTCCGCGACGCCGAAGCCGCGCGACGTGCCCGCCGGCGAGCCGAGCCGCACGCCCGACGTGATCGTGTACTTCTCCGGATCGCCCGGAATGCTGTTCTTGTTGGTCGTGATGCCGGCGCGGTCGAGCACCTTCTCCGCCGACACGCCGGTCGCCTTCTTCGGACGCAGGTCGACCAGCATGACGTGACTGTCGGTGCCGCCCGAGACGATCTTCAGGCCGCGCTCGGTCAGCGTCGCCGCCAGCGCCCGCGCATTGTCGACCACCTGCTGCGCATAGACCTTGAAGTCGGGCTTCAGCGCCTCGCCGAACGCCACCGCCTTGGCAGCGATGATGTGCATCAGCGGGCCGCCCTGCAGGCCGGGGAACACCGCCGAGTTGATCTTCTTCCCGAGCTCGGCATCGTTCGACAGGATCATGCCGCCGCGCGGGCCGCGCAGCGTCTTGTGCGTCGTCGTCGTCACGACATGGGCATGTGGCAGCGGGCTCGGATAGACGCCGGCCGCGACCAGGCCGGCATAGTGCGCCATGTCGACCATGAAATAGGCACCGATCTCGTCGGCGATCCTGCGGAAGCGCGCCCAGTCGATCTGGCGCGAGTAGGCCGAGGCGCCGGCGATGATCAGCTTCGGCTTCTCGCGGCGGGCCGCCTCCTCCATCTGCTCGTAGTCGATCAGATGCGTGTCGGGCTTGAGGCCGTAGGACACGACCTTGAACCACTTGCCCGACTGGTTGGCGGGCGAGCCGTGCGTAAGATGGCCGCCCTGGTCGAGCGCCATCCCGAGAAACGTGTCGCCGGGCTGCAGCAGCGCCATGAAGACGGCCTGGTTGGCCTGCGCGCCGGAGTGCGGCTGCACGTTGGCGAAGGAGCAGTTGAAGAGCTTCTTGGCGCGCTCGATCGCCAGGTCCTCGGCCTTGTCGACCTCCTCGCAGCCGCCGTAGTAGCGGCGACGCGGATAGCCTTCGGCATACTTGTTGGTGAGCACCGATCCCGCGGCCTCGAGCACGGCACGCGAGACGATGTTCTCCGAGGCGATCAGTTCGATCTGCTCCTGCTGGCGATGCAGTTCACCCTTGAGGACGGCGTCGATCGCCGGATCCGCCTCGGCGACACCCACGGTGAACATCGGCAGCGGAGAATCGCTCATCTTGACGGCGGCTTGGCTCATGACACTCAACCCTTTGAAAGCTTGTCGACGCGGCCGGCGTGGCGACCGCCAGCCCATTCGGTATCGAGGAAAACCTTGAGCGCCTCGCGCGCCACTTCGACGCCGATCAGGCGCTGCCCGAAGGCGATGACGTTCGCGTCGTTGTGCTCGCGCGACAGCCGCGCCGAAGTCACATCGTGCGCGAGCACTGCGCGAACCTTGGGATTTCGGTTGGCCGCGATCGAGATGCCGATGCCGCTGCCACACACGAGCACGCCGCGTCCCGCCCTGCCCGACGCGATGGCCTCGCCCATGGCTCTGCCAAAGTCCGGATAGTCGACGGAATCGGTCGAATTCGTGCCGAGATCCAGCACGTCGTGACCCGCTTCCTGCAGGTCGCGCTTCAGGATTTCCTTAAGGTCGAAGCCGGCATGATCCGACGCGACCGCGATGGCGCCCCCCGGCATATCGACGATCGATCCCCTCTATCTATTGAGCCTCCCGATACCATATCGGGGGCCGCGGTGTCACGGTCCCCCAAAATCGTGGAAAGCGACCCACAAGACACTGATTCGGAAAGAAAAAGGCCCGGCGGATGCCGGGCCTCTCCGTCGCAGGGCTGTTCTGCCCTACTTCTTGATCGGCGAGGACTTGCCGTCCTTCCAGACGTAGATGTCGTAGACCGCGTCCTTGATGTCGCCCTTGGCGTCGAATTCGAGCACGCCGACGGCCGAGTCGAACTTGCCCGAGCGCAGTGCCGCGGCGACCTTGGCCGCCTCGGTCGACTTCGCCTTGTTGGCGGCGTCGGCCCAGGCCTTCACGGCAGCGTAGCTGAACAGCGTGTAGCCTTCCGGATTGTACTTGGCGTCGCGGAACTTCTTCACCAGGGCGGCATTCTTCGGGTCGTCCTCGGCCTTGGGCGGGAACGACATCAGCACGCCGTTGGTCGCCGCGCCGCCCAGCTGGGCGAACTCGGCCGTCTCGAGCGAGTCGAAGCCCATCATCTGCGCCGCCAGGCCTTGTTCGCGGGCCTGCTTGATGATCAGCGCGCCGGCGGTGTGGTAGCCGCCCAGTACGATGATGTCGATCTTCGCCTGCTTCATCTTGTTGATCAGCGCGGCGAAGTCCTTGTCGGTGTCGTTGTAGGCCTCGTACATCGCCTCGCGCAGGCCGCCCTTGTTCAGGGCCTTCTTGGTTTCGTCGGCAACGCCTTTGCCGTAGGGCGACTTGTCATGGAGGATCGCAACCTTGGCGTCCTTCTTGTTCTTCAGGATGTAGGCGCCGACCGTCGCGCCCTGCACGTCGTCGCGGCCGCAGGTGCGGAACACGGTGGTGTTGCCCTTGGCCGCCGCGTCATCCGTCAGCTTCGGGTTGGTCGAGGCCGGCGTGATCTGCAGGATCTTGCCTTCCTTGTAGATGTCCGACGCCGGGATCGACGAACCCGAGCAGAAGTGGCCGGCCACGAACACGACCCTGTCCGACACCATCTTGTTGGCGACGGCGGTCGCCTGCTTGGGGTCGCAGGCGTCGTCGCCGATGACCAATTCCAGCTTCTGGCCGTTCACGCCGCCGGCGGCATTGATGTCCGCGACCGCCATTTCGGCGCCGCGCTTCAGCTGCTCGCCGAAGGCCGCGTTCGAACCGGTCATCGGACCGGCCGATCCGATCTTGATCTGGGCGAACGCGGGCGTCGCCATGAGGGCAACGGCTGCGACGGCCAGCGTGCCGTACATCTTCTTCATCCGGGTCTCCCTTGTTCGTTGAGCCTCCTCCGCGACAGGCGGAGCATGGCGGTTAGATTAGGGCCGCTCGTCCCAGCCCAGCAAGCCTTTGCGCCGGTAAAGCCAGGGATATTGGCGCACCATCTGGCGCGCCCGCGTGAGCCGGTAGGCAAAGGCCGCGATCGCCAGTTGCACCGCCCAGCCGAACCCAAATCCGGCGAGCGACAGAAGTTCGCCATTGGCCAGCGCATAGTCGAGGAAGCGCAGCGTGGCAGACAGCAATGCAGTGTAGAAGACGACCTGCGGCCACGGCCGCCACGTGAGCGCCACCGCGTGCCCCGCCGCGAAGGATGCAGGCCCGATCAGGACGAGGTTGAACAGCACGACGTTGAACAGCGTGTCGCCGAACCAGTCGAACATGAAGGTGTCGAGCGGGCTCATCCGTGGCCGCCTTCGAGATAGGCCGCGCGGACTTCCTGGTTGGCCAGCAGCTCCTTGCCGCTGCCGCTGAGGCGCACCCGGCCGTTGGCCAGCACGTAGCCCCGGTCTGCCAGGCGCAGCGCATGGAAGGCGTTCTGCTCGACCAGGAAGATGGTGACCCCTTCTTCCCGCGCGATGCGGCCAATCGAGTCGAAGATCTGCCGCACGATCAGCGGCGCGAGCCCAAGCGATGGCTCGTCGAGCAGCAACAAGCGCGGCCGGCTCATCAACGCGCGGCCAATGGCCAGCATCTGCTGCTCGCCACCCGACAGCGTGCCGCCGCGCTGGTCGCGCCGCTCCGCCAGCCGCGGGAACATGGCAAAGACGCGCTCGAGATCGGTCTTGAAGTTGGCCGGATCGGCGAGGATCGCGCCCATCTGCAGGTTCTCGTAGACGCTCATGCGCGGAAAAATGCGCCGGCCTTCCGGCACCTGCGCCACGCCGCGCCGTACGATCTGGTGGGTGGGCAGGCCGGTGATGTCCTCGCCGTCGAACACGATGGTGCCGCTGCGGGCCCGGGGATTGCCGCAAATCGTCATCAACAGGGTCGACTTGCCCGCCCCGTTGGCGCCGATCAGCGTCACGATCTCGCCGCGCGCGACCTCGAGATCGACGCCATGTAGCGCCTGGATGGCGCCATAGAAGGTCTCGATGCCCTTCACAGACAGGATGGAGGGCTCAGCCATCGAGCGCCTCCGCGTCGGCGCCGAGATAGGCGCGGATCACGGCCGGATCGTTGCGCACCGCCCGCGGCTCGCCCTCGGCAATCTTGCGGCCGTAGTCCAGCACGACGATATGGTCCGAGATGTTCATCACGACGCTCATGTCGTGCTCGATCAACAGAACGCCGATCCCGTCGCGGTCGCGAATCGAGACCAGGAGATGGTTGAGCTCCGCGGATTCGCGCGGATTGAGGCCGGCCGCCGGCTCGTCGAGGCAGAGCAGCACGGGTTCGGTACACATGGCGCGGGCGATCTCCAGCCGGCGCTGGGCGCCGTAGGGCAACTCGCCCGCCGGCCGGTCGGCATCCGCCAACAGGCCGATGCGTTCCAGCCACAGGCGCGCCAATTCGACCGCGGCTGCCTCGGCCCGCTGAAAGCTCCCGGCACCGAGCAGGCCCAGCAGGCTCCAGCCCGAGGCGCGCATCAGCTTGTTGTGCTGCGCCACCATCAGGTTTTCCAGCACAGTCATGCCAGGGAACAGGCGGATGTTCTGGAAGGTGCGCGCGACCCTCGCCTTCTGGCCAATCTCGTGCCCGCGCATGCGCTCGAGCAGGAATTCGCCGCCGGCCCCACGCAAGGTCAGCCGTCCGACCGTCGGCTTGTAGAAGCCGGTGATGCAGTTGAAGACCGTGGTCTTTCCTGCGCCGTTCGGTCCAATGATGGCGGTGATGGATTTCGGACGGGCGGCGAAGGAGACGTCGTCAATTGCGACCAGGCCGCCAAAGCGCATGGTGAGGTGCTCGACCTCGATCAGCGGTGCACTCATCCGCCGCCCCCCGGATGCAATCGTATCGACGGCTCGCGATGGGAGATGAGGCCACGCGGCTTGAACACCATGATCAGCACCATGGCGAGGCCGAAGGCCAACATGCGATAGCTGCCGAGATCTCGGAACCATTCCGGCAGGCCGATCAGCAGCACCGCCGCCAGCACGACGCCGATCTGGCTGCCCATCCCGCCCAGCACGACGATGGCGAGGATGATCGCCGACTCGATGAACACGAAGCTCTCGGGGCTGATGAAGCGCTGCTTTGCCGCGAAGAACGAACCGGCGAAGCCCGCGAACATTGCGCCGATCGCGAAGGCGGTGAGCTTGGTGTTCGTGGGATTGATGCCCAGCGCCTGGCAGGCCGTCTCGTCCTCGCGCAACGCTTCCCATGCGCGTCCGACCGGCAGCCGGCGCATGCGCTGGGTGAAGAGGTTGGTGATCAGTGCCAGGCCGAGGATGATGTAGTACAGGAAGATCAGCCGGTGATTGCCGTCGAAGGCGATGCCCAGCATCTCCGACACGGTCTGCTTGCCCGGCGGCGGCGTTTCGGCGAACACCGCGCCGAACAGGGTCGGCCCCGGGATCGAGCCGATGCCGGCCGGTCCGTTCGTCAGGTCGAACCAGTTGAGCAGGACCAAGCGGATGATCTCGCCGAAGCCCAGGGTGACGATGGCGAGATAGTCGCCGCGCAGACGCAGAACCGGGAAACCCAGCATGATGCCGAACAGCGCGGCCATCATCCCCGCGAGCGGCAGGACGGTCCAGAACCCCAGCCCGTACTGCGTGCTGAGCAGCGCATAGGCGTAGGCGCCCACCGCATAGAAGGCGACGTAGCCCAGGTCGAGCAGGCCGGCGAGTCCGACCACGATGTTGAGCCCCCAGCCCAGCATCACGTAGGTCAGGATCAGTACGCCGAGGTCCATCGTCTTCTGGTCGGCGAAGGGCGTGAACGGCATCAGGACGGCGGCGGCCAGCAGCAGCCAGCCGAACCATTTCGAGCCGGCCTTGCCCAGCGCCACGCCCGACGGCGTCCGCGCCGCCGCGCCCATCGCGTCGTTGGCCCACGGCCAGATCGCGCGGATCACCAGCAGCACGCCGCCCAGCGCCACGAACCAGTGCAGGAAGCCAGACGGAAGCTTCATCGGCGAGGCCCCGGCCACGATCATCGCGACGCCGAGCACGATGGCGGGCCAGCGCAGGCCGTTGGCGGCCATCGACAGGCCGAGCCGGCCGATGAAGATGACGGCCACGGCCACGGCGAGATCGACGAGATGATAGTCGAAGCCCAGCCCCTTTCCGCCGCCCATGTCGACGGTGCGGAAGCCGACGATGAAGATGCCGAGGGCGGCCGCGACGAAGGCCGTCAGGCCCGCATCCTTCAGCATCGAGGGGAGACGCAGGCTCATGCGCTCAGACCTTCTCGATCTCCGGTTTGCCGAGCAGGCCGCTCGGCCGGAAGATCAGCACCAGCACGAGGATCGCGAAGGCCGCGACGTCCTTGTACTCGCTGGAGAAATAGCCGGCCCAGAAGACCTCGATCAGGCCGATCAGCAACCCGCCCAGCATCGCGCCCGGCAGCGAACCGATGCCGCCCAGCACCGCCGCCGTGAAGGCCTTGATGCCCGCCAGGAAGCCGATGAAGAAATCGACGACGCCGTAGTACATCAGGAACAGCATGCCGGCGACCGCGGCCAGCGCCGCGCCCAGCACGAAGGTGAGCGAGATCGTGCGATCGACGTTCACGCCCAGCAGCGAAGCCATCTTCATGTCCTGCTCGCAGGCCCGTTGCTGGCGGCCGAGCGATGTCCGGGCGATCACCCAGGTAAAGCCCGCCATCAGCACGACCGTCACCAGCACGATGATGATCTGTAGCCACGTCACGCGGACGTCGAAGCCATCGACTGTGAAGAGGTTGAAGCCGCCGGAGACGATCTGTCCGCCCGGTTTCGGCCGCGCGCCCTGGGCAAGCTGGACGTAATTCTGGAGGGCAATCGAAACGCCGATGGCGGAGATCAGCGGGGCCAGCCGGAACGAGCCCCGCAAGGGTCTGTAGGCCGTTCGTTCTATCGCCCATCCGTAAACGGCCGAGAAAGACATCGCCAACAGCAGCACCAGGACGATGGCGATGGGCGCCGAACTGATGCCCAGGCTGCCGCAGATGATGAAGCCGATCAGGGAGATGAAGGCACCGATCATGAAGACCTCGCCGTGCGCGAAGTTGATCATGCCGATGATGCCGTAGACCATCGTGTAGCCGATGGCGATGAGCCCGTAGATGGCGCCCAGCGTGATTGCGTTGATCAGCTGTTGCGTGAAATACGCCATGCCCTGTTTCTGTCTCCCTGCCCCTGCGACCTACGATGCTTTCTCGGGAACTGGCAAGCTCAAGATGAGAAGCCTGCAAATCACGGACCAGAGGCACGGCTGGAAGAGCTGCGCCCGGCCGGATACCCTCGGGGCGGCCCAAAAGCCACTTGAACTCGGGGGCCCAAGTGCCGATTAAAGGTCACATGGAACCCCCCTCATACGACGTCATCGTCATCGGCGCCGGTCCTGCCGGACTGACCGCCGCCACCGACCTCGCCCGTGCCGGCCTCAAGGTACTTTGCCTCGACAAGCTCGCGCCGGGCGGCGAGATCATGAACCTCGGCGAACTCCAGGATTTCGACGAGATCTTCGACGGCGCGCAGATGGCGTCGCGCCTGACCGACGATGCGGTGGTCGCGGGTGTCGAGATCGGCTTCGGCGAAGTCTCCTCGATTGCCGGCCAGGGCCCCTTCGAGATCGAGACGACCGATGGCGAGCGCCACACCGCCCGCGCGCTGGTCGTCGCGACGGGCCTGAACAAGGGCAAGCTCGGGTTGCCGAACGAGCAAGAATACGAAGGTCGCGGCCTTTCCCACTGCGCGAACTGCGACGGCCCCCTCTACGCCGGACAGCCGGTCATCATTGCCGGCGCCACCGGATGGGCCCCGTACGAGGCGAAGGCGCTCGTCGGCATTGCCGGCGAAGTCACCATGCTCGGCGTGCCCGATGGCGACGTTCCCGAAGGCGTGACCTCCCAGCCGGGCCGGATCGTCGCCGTGGAAGGCAGCAACGGCCTCGAGTCCGTCACGATCGAGAATGACGGCCAGCGAAACAGAATTCCGACGAATGCCGTTTTTGTTTACGTCGGCCGGTCTCCCGCTGCGGAATTCCTGCCGGATTCGCTTGCACGCGACGCCACCGGGCATATCGTTGTCGACGAAGAAGGCCGGACCGGCCTGCCGCTGGTGTTTGCCGCAGGCGACGTCAGGTCCGGCTCGAAGGAGTATCTGGCCAACGCCATCGCCGACGGCCAACGGGTCGCCAAATCTGCGGTCGCGGCGCTGAACAAGTAGCGGGGAGGAAAATCAGAATGCGTATCTTCAATCCGAGCTTCGGCATGGCCGCCGCCGGCCCCGCCAAGGTGACGTTGCAGCCCATCAACTGGGCAACCGACGCCATCGCGCTGATCTCCAACTCGAAGCCGAACGCCCGTGAGCTGCTGGAAGGAGTCCGCGCCATGCTCGGTGCGCACCGTTCGGTGGACAACATCCACTTCCACGCCAAGAACAGCGCCAGCCAGCCGGCGCCGAAGGAACTGATCGAAAAGGTCGCGAAGAACTACAAGGGTGCCTTGCTAGCCTTAGGGGATTGAGGAAGCTGTTCATCGTGGAGTTTCCACGACAGCCTCGAACTCGAGAAGCTCGGCGTCACCTCTTTCGTGATCGCCACTGAGACCTTCAAGCCGCTGGTCCTTGCCCAGGCGAAAGCCCGCAAGGTCGAAGCGCGACTGATCGTGGTGAAGCATCCCGTCGGCGGCCTGAACGCCGAAGAGTTGCGGGAGCGCATCGAAGCAGCGACCAAGGGACTGACCGAGGCGACGACGAAATGAAGGACATCGCCGAACAGGAAGTGATCGACATCGGAGAGATGGATGTCGAAGCCTTCAACGAGTACGCCACGGAACAGGGCTGGAGCGACGGCATGCCGCTCTTCGTCCCCACCGAGGCCAAGGTCGCGAAGTTCGTCGAGACCGTTCGCGGCGACAACCGGCCCTATGCGCCGGTGCCGCCGCGCCAGATCGTCCCGACGGTCCAGGCGCTCGCCGCCAACGCCGTGATGGCGGGCTGCAAGCCAGAATACTTCCCGGTCGTGACCGCCGCCCTGCGCGGCGTACTCGACCCGGAATACAATCTGCACGGCACGCTGGCCACGACGCACTCCTGCGCGCCGATGGTCATGGTGAGCGGCCCTATCCGGCACGAGCTCAACATCAACTGCGGCACCAACTGCTTCGGCCAGGGCCGCCAGGCCAACGCCACGATCGGCCGCGCGCTCGGCCTGATGCTGCTGAACGTCGCCGGCGCCAAGCCGGGCGAGATGGACCGCTCGACCCAGGGCAATCCCGCCAAGTTCACCTTCTGCTTCGGCGAGAACGAGGAAGAGAATCCCTGGACGCCCTATCACGTGCAGCGCGGCTTCGCGCCCACGGACTCGGTGGTGACGGTGATGTCGGGCGAAGGCCCGCATAACCTCAACGATCACGGCTCGACCACCGGCGACGGCCTGCTGACCACGTTCGCCGGCGGCATGTCCAACCCGGGCTCCAATACGATCTACGGCAAGGGCCCGATGTTCGTCATCATCGGTCCCGAGCATGCCGCGACGCTCAAGCGGGACGGCTTCACGATCGACAGCATCCGCGAGGAGCTGTGGAAGCGTTCGCGCGTCCATCTCTCGCGCGTCTCGAAGGAAAACCTCGTGACCTACGAGACCACGGGTCACAAGCCGGACGGCGACTGGCTGACGATCGGCCGCGACCCGAAGGACATCCACATCACCGTGGCGGGCGGTGCGGGCAAGCACTCGGCCTTCATCCCGTCTTTCGGCGGCACCACCGTCGCCTGCACGCGCATCGCCTGATGGACGAGTGGTGCGGTTGGCCCGTCGTCTCCGACGGGACGAACTGGGAAGACGCACAACGCATCCTGACGGAGGCCGAACTTTCCGACGGCCTCCCCCTGGTGCCGCCGACCCGGCGGCGTCTTGAGGCCATGGTCGCCGGCATCGGTGGCCGTGCGGAATCGCTGGGCATGATGCCGCCGATGTTCGGCGACATCACGCCGGACAGCGTCGCCTATCAATGCGTGATCGCGGGCTGCGTTCCGGCCGAGTTGCCGGTCGTGCTGGCGGCCGCGACCGCGATCCTCGAACCGGACTTCAACCTTCTCGGTATCGCCACGACCACCGGCAGCGCGGCGGTGGCGCTCTGCGTCCACGGCCCGATCGCCCGCACGCTCGGCGTCAATGCTCTGACCAACGCCATCGGCCCCGGTACACGCGCCAATGCCTGCATCGGCCGCGCCCTCCAGTTGTCGTTGCGCAACATCGGCGGCGCCCGTTCGGACACCGGCGACATGGCGACGATGGGCCAGCCGGCCAAGTTTACCCTGTGCTTCGCCGAGCGCGACGAAAGCCCCTTCCCGTCCTTCACCGAGCGCCACGGACTCGGCCGGGATGCCAGCGCAGTCACGGTGATGGGTATTTCCGGCACGGCCGAGGTGCTGCCGGGCGACGGCGAAGGCGCCACGCCCGCAGCGATCCTCGACCCGATCGTCGCCGGCATGCGCGCCGAGATCGTGATGTCGGGCCAGAGCCGCAAGAAGGATCGTGGCGAGCAGGTCGTCCTGCTGCCACTGGAACTCGCGGAGAAGATCGCCCGCCACGACGGCTGGGACCTCAAGCGCATCCAGCACTATCTGTTCGAAAAGGGTGGCGACGTCGCCGCCTCGCCTGAGGCGATCCATCCGATCGTGACCGGCGGCGCCGGCTACAAGATGGCCTATCTCCCGATCTGGGGCGGCGGCTCGCAGACGGTGCTGCGCAAACTCTGACCGACGGTCAGAGCTTCCAGCCCAGCCATTCGCAGATACCGCGGCCCATCACGCCCTCGAGGTCGCTGCCCTTCAGCCAGGGCATCTCTTCCGTGAACATGGTCACGCCCTGACGGTAGCTGCCGGGCAGCCGGGACAGGTCCGTTCCCCAGAAGGTGCGCTTGGGGCCAAAGGCATCGAACACGCGCCGGATTTGCGGATGCACCGACCTGAAGGGATAGGTCTTGTCGTCGGCGTAGCAGGGCATGGCAGAGACCTTGGCCGCCACGTTGGGCCGCCTGGCAAGCGCCAGCACGTTGTCCAGCGTCGCGAAGTTGGTGGCCTCGGTGACGCCCTTGCCGCTCTTCAGCCCGAGATGGTCGAACACAAGTCGCAGGCCGGGATAGCGCTCCGCGACCTTGTCGGCGAGATGCATGTATTCGTGGTGGAACAGCACCATCGCCGGGATGCCGTGCTTCTCCAGCTCGCCCCACACCCAGTCGAAGCGGCCGTCGAGCAGCGGCTGGCGCAGTACCTCGGTGTGGAAGGTGAAGCGCACGCCCAGCATACCCGGCTGCTTCTTCCAGTCCGCGAGCTGGCCGGACGCGCCCGGTGCCTCCGGATCGAAGCGTCCCATGGTCGTGAACCGGGTCGGATGCGCCCGCGCCGCCTCGTTGGCGAGGTCGTTGCGGTCGCCTTCCCACGACGGCGGCACGATGATCACGCCGTCGACGCCGGCCTTGTCCATCTCGGCCAGCAGCTCGTCCTTGCCCAGCGGCTCCCGGTGCGGCTCGGCGCGGGCCGGCCACGGACGCTCCGGCGTGTTCGGCCCCCAGATATGGACCTGCGCGTCGACGATCATCATTACCCCGTCTCCACCCTACTTCATCAGTTTTCGCGCGAGCGCATAGAACAGCCACATGCCGAAGCCCCAGAGCGCATAGACGATCGGCACCACGACGACGCCCGGCAGGCGCCAGCCGCCGCCCACGGGAGCGCCCTTGAGTGGCAGCACGAAGAACCAGTTCACCGCCAGCACCAGCGTGGCCGCAAACAGGATCCAGCCCAGCGCGCCGTTCAAAATGCCCGGCAGACGCGTGACGACGAAGGCGCCGAGGATACCCCACAGGCCGCCCCAGAAGCCTTACGAGACGATCGTCGGCACGCCCCACGGCGGCACCGGCCGCATGCTGTAGAGATTGGAGCGGCCGTAGCCCAGCTCGGCGGCGAAGTGGAAGCCGAGCTGATGGAACACCAGCACGCTCAATGCGCCGGCGATGAAACCCGCGACCACCATGCGCCAGAAATTGCCCGTCATATCACTTCCCTCCGGAAGGCCGCCGATCCCGCCACGGATGGGCCCGTTCGAGCTGGGCAGCCAGTGAGAACAGGGTCGCTTCGGCGCCATAGCGAGCGACGAAATGCATGCCGATGGGCAGACCGTCTTCGGTCCATTCGAGCGGCACCGACATGCCCGGGACTCCGGTGGCGTTGCACACGGCAGTGAACGCCACCATCGGCGCCAGTCCCTGCTCGTACTTCTCCAGTGTGCCATCCATGCGCACCGTGCCGAGCGGCAGCGACGTGCGGGCGATGGTCGGCGACAGGAGGATGTCGAACCTCTCGAAGAAGGCGCCGAGCTGTCGGCCCGTGCGATGGAAGGTCTGCACGGCGCGAATGTAGTCGTGAGCGCCGATCCTGGCGCCCTGCTCCGCGTAGAGCCGCGTCACCGGCTCGAGATCGTCCGGCCCCGGCACGCGGCCGTTGGCGCGGACCTGGATGTTGGTAAAGGTATTGGCGCACATCACCGTGCCGAAGGCCTTGCCCGTCGCTTCGGCGTCGTAGTCCGGCGCGGCCTCCTCGACGTGATGACCGAGAGCTTCCAGCCGCTTCGCCGTGCGTTCGACGGCGGCTATCAACACCGGGTCCATCGCCTCCCAGCCCACGGGCTTGCGCAGGAAGGCGACGCGGAGCTTGGCCGGTGCCTGCCGGGTTGCATCGAGGAACGCGCCTTCGGCCTCCGGCGCGCGGTACGGATCGCCCGGCTCACCGCCTGCCAGCGCGTCGAGCAACGCCGCACTGTCACGGACCGAGATCGATACGCAAAGTTGCGCACCCGCCCCGGCCAGCGTCTCGCCGATCGGCGCCAGGCTGATGCGGCCGCGTGAGGGCTTCAGGCCGAACAGGCCGCACAGGGAGGCCGGAATGCGGATCGAGCCGCCGCCGTCGGTCGCATGCGCCAAGGGCAGTGCCCGCGCGGCCACGACGGCCGCCGAGCCGCCGGAAGAGCCGCCCGGCGACAGGTCGGCACGCCATGGGTTGACCGTCGCGCCGCCGAACGCGGGCTCGGTCGTCGGCGCGAGCCCGAACTCGCTGGTGTTGCTGCGTCCCACGATCACCAGACCGGCGCGGCGCATGCGTGCGACGGCAGCGCTGTCGTTTGCCGCGACCGGCTCCTTGGCGAAGAAGCGCGAACCGACCGTGGTCGGCGTGCCGGCGCAATCGGCCATGAGCTGCTTAACCACGAAGGGAATGCCGAGGAACGGCCCCTCGCCCGCCGCCGCGACCGACTTCCCGAGCAGATCGCCCTCGTAGAAGTCGGTGATCGCGTTCAGTTGCCCGTTGACCTGGCGCAGCCGCACGAGGCTCGCATCGAGGACTTCACGCGTCCCGATCTTCCGGCTGCGGACGAGTTCCGCGACGGCAAGGGCATCGTGCGTCGCAAACAGATCTTCCAATGGTTCAGTTCCGCCAGCGCTCTAGGTTCGCCGCCACGAAGGCGTCGTCGTGCAGTTCGGGATAGGTCGCATAGAGCCGGTCAATGCCCTCGCTCTGGCCGGGGCTCAGCTTCTCGTGCGGGTCGAGACACTCGACCGATTTGAGCAGCCCCTGTCGCCGCAGGATCTCGTGACAGCCCGGAATACAGCCCGCGAAATCATGGTCGACGTCGAACACGACGCTGTTGCAGTCGGTCACGAACGAATCCAGCGCCAACACTTCCGGCGAGACTGCGCCGTTCGAGACCGAGAGCTTGAGCCGTTCCAGCATGTTCACCGCGCCGCGCGTCCAGACGCTCCAGTGGCCGAGCAGTCCGCCCTGGAACCGCAGGGTCACCTCGCGATTACCGGTGCGAACCACCATCGGCATCACGAGATCGGCCACGATGTGATCGTCGTTGCCGGTGTAGAGAGTGATGCGATCCTCGGCATGCGCGGCGGCGATGCCGAAGCAGACATCGAGCGTGCGATAGCGGTTGAACGGCGCCACCTTGATCGCCACGACATTGTCGATGGAAGCGAAGCGCGTCCAGAATTCACGCGACAGCTTGATCCCGCCCACCGCCGTCTGCAGGTAGAAACCGATCAGCGGCATCTCCTTCGCGACCGTAGAGCAATGCTCGATCAGCTCGTCCTCGCTGGCACCCTTCAGCGCCGCCAGCGACAGCAGCACGGCATGATAGCCGAGCGACCGCGCCGTGCGCGCTTCCTCGACGGCCTGAGCCGTCTTGCCGACCGCGCCCGCGATCATGACCAGCGGCCGGTCCGTCCAGTCGCGCGCCGTTCCGATGGCGAGTTCGAGAACCGGGAGGTAGAGCCCGACCTCGCGGATAGCGAACTGCGTGGAGTGGACCCCGACAGCGAGACCGCCCGAGCCGGCATCGAGGTAGTAGCGGCTCAGCGCGCGCTGGGACTGCTCGTCGAAGTTCCGTTCGGTATCGAGCGCAAGCGGATGCGCTGGGATGACGGTGCCCTGCCGCAGCAGGGACAGGACCGGCGCCGGAAGATCACGCCAGTGAAGGGCCTTGTCGGTGCTCATGCTGGTATCCTAGCCCAGTTCCGGGCCTGCGAGGGCAAAGACATGCGAGGGATCGTCCAGCCCCTTCGCCGTCCCCAGGGTCATGCGCATGTAGCCCCGCGGCGAGGTCGCCCCCTGCTCCAGAAGCCAGCGTCGTACCGCCTCGTGCGCCTCCGGCACATCGATGATGAACGGCCCCGGCGCGGCGGCTGCCGCCTGCGAGATCAGCGCGAGCGCGATCGCCTCGCGATCGGCGACCACCGGCCCAAGCGATGTTGCCACCCGGCCTTCACGGCCCAACACGAAGCCCACGATCTTGCCGCCCACATCTTCCGCCAGCCAGGCGCGGCCGGGCTGGCGGAGGGCCAGGTGCATCAGGATCGACGGCCGCTCCATGCCGGTCAGCGGCCGGTCGTAGATGGCGAGCCGCGGCAGGTCAGCCGGCGTGACCGGCCGGATCGTGACGCCGGCCGGCGGCACAACCACGCCACCTTTCGCCCCGTCGAAATGCCAGCGGGCAATCGGGTAGAGGTCACGAAATCCCAGCGGCAGATAGATCGGTCGTCCCTGCTCCGTCGCATCGAGGCCCGCGACGGCATCGGCCACGCGTACTTCCTCGATGCAGCGCATCAGCAGGCCTGTGCCAACACCACCACGGCGCCGGTCCTTCGTCACCAGCACCATGCTTATCCAGGCGAGCTTCTGGCCGAGCGGCAGGATCAGCGAGCTGGCCTGCCACGTCCCGTCAGGCGCGGTGCAGCCGAAGCCGCGGCCGGCCCCCAGCATGAAGCGCCAGTCGGCGACGTTCTGGTTCCAGCCCGCCTCGATCGACAGAGGCCACACCGCGTCGCCCTGCTCGGGGTCGATCGGCCGGACGTCGAGCGGCTCAGTACTTGCCATCGCGCACCTCGTAGTGCGTGGGCTTGTTCAGCGTGGCCATGTCGCGCTGCAGCCAGTCGGTCGTCCACTCGATCATCTTCGAGAGCGGCACGATCGGCGGCCCGAACTCCTTCTCCATTTTCCTGGCGTTGTTCAGCCAGCCGGTCGGCGCTTCCCTGCCGGTGAGCATTGGGGTCCTGCCCAGCAGCTTGCCGAATTCGGCCGCCAGCCGGCGGATTTCAATGGTCTCCAGGCCCGTGACGTTGATCGGCGACGTGGGTGTCGTGGCGCGCGCGAGGCAGCGCAACGCGACGGAGTTGGCATCGCCCTGCCAGATGACGTTGACGTGCCCCATCGACAGGTCGATCGGCTCGCCGTCGCGCACCTTGCGACCGACGTCGTGCAGGACGCCGTAGCGCATGTCGATCGCATAGTTCAGGCGGAACAGCCGGCCCGGCGTGCCGTGGCGTGCCGAGAAATACTCGAACATGCGCTCGCGCCCGACGCAGGAGTTGGCGTAGTCGCCCGAGGGCGGAACTGGCGGCACCTCTTCCGTGGCGCCGCCGCTGTCGACCGGCACGAACGGGTAAACGCAGCCCGTCGAGAAGGCGACGATGCGCGATTCCTTGAAGGCCTCGGCGACCATCGCCGGGACCTGCACGTTCATCGCCCAGGTGAGCGGCACGTCGCCCGTCGCGCCGAACTTGCGCCCGGCCATGAACACGACATTGGCCGCCTTCGGCAGATTCTCCAGGGCCCCGCGGTCCAGCAGGTCCGCAGAGATCGGCTCGACGCCGGCCTTCTCCAGCGCTTCCTTCACGCCGGGCTCGCTGAAGCGTGCCACGCCCATGATGCGCTTGGTTGGTGCCGCGCGCTTGGCCATGCGCGCCAGGGTCGGTCCCATCTTGCCGCCGACACCCAGCACGAGAATGTCGCCCGGCGTCGCGGCCAGGTCGGCGACCAGCTCGGCCGACGGGGCAGTCATGAAGTCCTCGACGGCCTCGACGCTTTCGAAACGCGCGGGAAGATTGGCGCTCATTTCTTGCCTCCAGGGTGGGCCGGCGTCAGCCGCTCGCGCGGTGCGGCGGGCATCGACCGAAGCGCTGCGAAGTCGAGATCGACGCCGACGGCGAAGCCCGGGCAGCCCAGCGAGCCCAGCGCCAGGGCCCCGTTGTTGACCTTGAGCCGCGCCGGCTTGCCCGGTTGTCGCTCGTAGAGATCGGGATGCGCGGTCACGAAGGCGTTCTGCTCGGCATCGGACGCCGAAGACATGCCGTCGATGAAATGATGGGCGTTGCGCTCGACATGGGTGAGGCCGAGCAACGAAACCAGCGCGAGGTCCTGCTGGACGCTGACGCCGGGCTGCGTCGTCAGGTCCTCGGCCGACATGAAGTAACCGGGACCCAGCTTGGCCACGCGCGCTGCATTCAGGATGGACTTGTAGAAGCCCTTGCAGTTCTTGCTCGAAACGCCGGCATAGCCGAGCTTGAGCGCTTCGGGGAACGTCGACAGCTCGCCGTCGGACTCGTCGATGATGACCGGGCGATACTTGGCCAGTGCCGTGACCGGCCTGCTGAGCGCCGCCTGGCGCTTGATCGGCTGTTCGATGAACAGCGTCGCCTTCACCATCCTCGCCAGCGCCGGCGTCTCCTCGACCTTGCGCCACAGTTCGACGATGCCATCGACATCGTCGTACTGCTCGTTGCCGTCGAACGTGACCTTGTAGTCGCCCGCTGCCGCATCCAGCACCGAGGCGATGCGGGTCAGCCGGTCGAGGTCGGCCTTGATGTCGCCGCCGACCTTCAGCTTGTAGTAGCGCCCGCGATAGTAGGAAACGACCTCTTCCAGCGTCTCCGGCAGCCCGTCGTTCACGCGCTCCGACGCGGGCCGTTCCGCCGTCGTCAGCGGATCGACCAGGCCCACCGTGTGACGAAGATCGATCGAGGGTCGCGGCTTCAGGCCTGCGAGGAAACTTGCCAGATGCCCCGCCTCGATATCGGGCGTCAGGTCCGTCGCGGCGATCTCGGGCACGTTGGCCGCGATCATCTGCGCGAAGGACTGCCCCGTCGCTTTGCCTACAGCATCGATGATCGCGCGGTCGAGCAGTGCCGGACCGTATGAAGCGACCAATGGATTGAGGCCGAGCTCGGCACCACGCGCGATCTGCTGGCGATAGCTGCCGGCGTAGAGGCCGAACGGCGTGTCGAAGCCGCGCGCCACGTAGTGGTCGATGGCGAGTTGCAGCGCCTGACGGAGCTGGTCGAGATTCTGCGCATCGGAGAAGTCCGGACTCTTCTCGAACCACTTGGCGCCCAGCGCCTCGGCGGCCACGCCTTCGCTCTTGCGACCGTCCTCCAGCACGATCTGCACACGAATGATCGCCTGGATGCCCTGTGTCACCGTGATGACGCCGAAACGGAACGGCAGGCGCAGGCGGTGGTCTCGCTCGAAGCGGTCGACCGCCTCAACCTTCACTTTCATGGGTTTTGCTCCAGCAGGCCCTGCACGTAGCCGATCATGCGCGCCGCGCAGATCGGGCCGTCGGGCTCGTAAACGAAAGGCTCCATGGCGACCCAGCCCTCATAGCCGGTGTCGCGCAAGGCCTGGACGACGGGCGCGAACCTGTCGGCGCCCTCGCCCGGCCCGCGCTTGTTGCGGTCGTTGAACTGGACATGGGCCATCAGCCCGGTCGGCATCCAGCGACGGATGACGTCAGCGACCGGCTCCTTCTCTTCCAGGCTCGACGCCAGCGTGTCGACCATCAACCGAAAGGCCGGGCTGCCGATCCGTCGGACGACGGCTTCAGCTTCCGCCAGGGTATTCACAAAGTTGCAATCCGGCCGGGCCAGCGGCTCCAGGCAATAGACGACGCCCGCCTTCTCCGAGGAAGCCGCGGCGGCGGTCCAGGCTTCCTCAACCCGCTTCGCATCATCGGGCAGGGCCACACGGCGCTGGGCCGGCGAACCGTGGACGAGATAGGCGCCACCGAGTTCGGCGCAGAGATCGACCGACGCCAGCATCACGTCGAGACTGCGTTGCCAGACGGCCCTGTCGGCGCTCGCGATCGACAGCCCGGCGGGTGCCGCCAGCAGCCAGTGCAGGCCGCTCACCACGAGGCCCGCATCGCTGCAGGCCCGCCGGATCTCGGCGCGCCGCGCGGAGGGCATGCGCCATGCATCGTCGCCCAGAGTGAAGGGCGCGACTTCGAGGCCGTTGTAGCCGAGCGCCGCCGCCAGGGCGCATTGGCGCTCGAACGGAAGGTCGCGGATGACTTCGTTGCAGAGGGAAAGCTTCACGGACGAACCTCGCCTTGACGGGCAAATGCGCGTTCGCCAGTCTCATCGCATGGGGCTGCATGATATCAGCGGGACGAAAGCGGTGAACAGGTTCATCGCATCGTGCGCATGACGAAACTGGGTGCGCTCAGTCGGCAATACTGGCCGACCCTCGCTCTGTTCGCTTTCCTGCTCGCGAGTTGGCAGGCCGCCGTCACCTTCGGCAACATCCGCGAGTATCTCCTGCCCGCGCCGCTCTCGGTCTGGAATGCACTCTGGCACGGCGACACCGCCTGGTGGCCACATCTCTGGACCACGACATTCGAGATCATCGGCGCCTTCCTGATGGCCGCCGTGGTCGGCGTCGCCCTGGGTGTCGCCATAGCCTGGTCGCCCATCCTCGCCAACGCCCTCGTACCGTTCCTGGTGTTCGTCAACACCCTCCCGAAGGTGGCGATCGCGCCGCTGTTCCTGATCTGGATGGGCTATGGCATCTTCCCCAACATGCTGATGGGGGCGCTCATCGGCTTCTTCCCGGTTGTCATCAACACCGCCGTCGGCCTGTCCCAGGTCGAGCCCGACATGCTCGACCTCGGCCGCGTCTTCAACGCGCCGAAATGGAAGATCTTCGTGAAGATCCGCATTCCCAACGCGCTGCCCTATATCCTGAGTGCGCTGAAGATCACGGCGACCGCCGCCGTGGTGGGCGCGATCGTCGGCGAGTTCGTCGCCTCCCAGCGCGGCCTGGGCTACGTCATCGTCACCACTCAGAGCAGCATGAACACCTCCGTGGCGTTCGCGGCCCTGGTCTGGATTTCCGTCGTGGGCCTCGTGCTCTACGGCGCCGTCGTATTGCTGGCGCATCTCTGGGCCCCGTGGGCCGAGGGCGTCGACTGAGTTCGGGGATGGGAAAAGGGAGACCGTTATGACTCGCACACTATCGCTCGCATTGGCCGCGCTTCTGGCCACCTCCGGCGCCGCCTCGGCGCAGGAGAAGTTCACCTTCGCACTCAACTGGTTCGCGGTCGGCGACCATGCCGCCTACTGGGTCGCGCTCGACAAGGGCTACTACAAGGCCAAGGGCCTCGACGTGACGCTGGAGAACTCCAAGGGCTCCGGCGATTCGATCGCCAAGGTCGACACCGGCCGCGCCGATGCCGGCCTCGCCGACGCCGCCGTCGTCATCGCCTCGGTTGGCCGCGGCACGACCGTGAAGACGGTCGGCATGGTGTTCGACAAGACACCGCTCAACATCTTCAGCCTGAAGGAGAAGCCCCTCTCCAAGCCCAAGGACCTGGAGGGAAAAACGCTCGCGGCGCCTCCGGGCGATTCGCAGCGCCAGATGTTCCCGGCCTTCGCCAAGTTGAACGGCATCGATCCGTCCAAGGTCGCGTGGGTGAATATCGAGCCCGCCGCCAAGATCGCCGCCGTCGCCGAGAAGCGCGTCGACGGCGTCGGTGACTACAGCACCGGCCTGCCGCTCTACGAGAAGGCCGCCGGCAAGGGTAACGTGGTGATGATGCCGTGGGCAGATTTCGGCTTCGACATGTATTCCATGTCGATCATCGCCAGCGCCAAGACGATGAAGGACAAGCCGAAGGCCCTGAAGGATTTCCTCGAGGCCTCCTACATGGGCTGGCGGGACGTCATGGCCGACCCGAAGGCCGCGATGGAGATCCTGAAGAAGCGCGTGCCCGAGGTGGACGTCGAGGTGATGACGCCGAACATGCTGATCGGACTCGGCCTGATGAAGACCGACCGCTACGCCAAGAACGGCATCGGCTGGATCGACGAGAAGAAGATGTGCGACTCGGTCGACCTGGTGAACGCCTACATGGGCCTGCCGAAGAAGGTCGAGTGCAAGGACGTCTACTCGACCGAGTTCTTCACCAAGGTCGCGATGCCGAACTGATCCAGCCAGTCGCGTCGCGTGAACAAGGGACTGATCGACCTCCACGAGGTCGGCATGACGTATCAGGCGGCGAGCGGCCCGGTAGAGGCCCTCGCCGGTATTTCCGCGTCCATTGGCGCCGGCGAGTTCGTCTCGCTGGTCGGCCCGAGCGGCTGCGGAAAGTCGACCCTGCTGCGGATCGTGGCCGGGCTGCGGCCGGCCACACGCGGCACGATCACGGTGGCCGGCCGGACCGTGACCCGGCCTATCCCCGATATCGGCATGGTCTTCCAGGCGCCCATCCTGCTGAAATGGCGCTCCATTCTGGAAAACGTGCTGCTGCCGGCGGAACTCGCCGGCAAGGATCCGGCGAAGTTTCGTACCCGCGCCGAGCAGCTCCTGGAGATGGCCGGCCTCGCCGGCTTCGGACCCAAGTTGCCGCGCGAACTGTCGGGCGGCATGCAGCAACGCGCCGCCCTTTGCCGCGCCCTGCTCCTCGACCCGCCGCTCCTGCTGATGGACGAGCCGTTCGGCGCCCTGGACGCCATGACGCGGGACGACATGGCCCTGGAGCTGCTGCGCATCTGGGGCGAGAAGGACCTCGCCCGGGAGGCCCGCAAGACCGTGCTCTTCGTCACCCATTCCATTCCAGAGGCGGTCTTCCTGTCCGATCGCGTGATCGTCATGTCGGCCCGTCCGGGCCGCATGGCGGCAGACCTCCGCATCGACCTGCCGCGCCCGCGCACCGTGGAACTGCGGGCCACCGAGGCCTTCGGCAAGCTCAACCTCGAGCTTTTCCGGGCCCTGACAGGCAAAACCGGCGCCGGTACGACTCTTTAGCCCGTTGGCGCGGCACGCCCTGCCTGATAAGACGCGGGCGAAATAGCCAGGAGCAGACATGGCCAACGCCGCCACCCCGATCAAGAGCGCCGCCAAGGGCATCACCGCCGATGCCAAGCCCTTCGACTGGGAGGACCCGTTCTTCCTCGACGACCAGCTTACCGAGGATGAGATCGCGATCCGGGACGTGGCGCGCGACTATTGCCAGGACAAGCTGATGCCGCGCGTCCTGCTGGCCAACCGCAACGAGAAGTTCGATCGCGAGATCATGAACGAGTTCGGCGCGCTCGGCCTGCTGGGCTCGACCCTGCCGGAGAAGTACGGCTGCGCCGGCGCCAACTACACGACCTACGGGCTGGTCGCCCGCGAAGTCGAGCGCGTCGACTCGGGCTACCGCTCGGCGATGAGCGTCCAGTCCTCGCTGGTCATGCATCCGATCTATGCCTATGGCAGCGAAGAGCAGCGCATGAAGTACCTGCCCAAGCTCGCCACCGGCGAATGGGTCGGCTGCTTCGGCCTCACCGAGCCCGACCACGGCTCCGATCCGGGCGGCATGAAGACCCGCGCCGTGACGGTGCCCGGCGGCTTCAAGCTCTCCGGCTCCAAGATGTGGATCACCAACTCGCCGATCGCCGATGTGCTGGTCATCTGGGCCAAGCTCGACGGCGGGGCGATCCGTGGCTTCATCCTCGAACGCCCCTGGAAGGGCATCGAGACGCCGAAGATCGAGGGCAAGTTCAGCCTGCGCGCCTCGGTGACCGGCGCCATCATGCTCGAAGACGTCTTCGTGCCGGTCGAGAATATGATGCCCAACGTTGCCGGTCTCGGCGGGCCGTTCGGCTGCCTCAACAACGCCCGCTACGGCATTGCCTGGGGCGCCATGGGCGCCGCCGAATTCTGCTGGAAGCAGGCGCGCAACTACACGATGGAGCGCAAGCAGTTCGGCCGGCCGCTAGCCGCGACGCAGCTCATCCAGAAGAAGCTCGCCGACATGCAGACCGAGATCGCGCTCGGCCTCCAGGCCTGCGTGCGGGTCGGCCGACTGAAGGACAAGGGCCATGCCCAGCCGGAGATGATCTCGCTGATCAAGCGCAACAATTGCGGCAAGGCGCTCGACATCGCCCGCGTTGCCCGCGACATGCATGGCGGCAACGGCGTTTCGGACGAGTATCACGTGATCCGTCACGCCATGAACCTCGAGGCGGTGAACACCTACGAGGGCACGCATGACGTCCATGCGCTGATCCTCGGCCGCGCCATCACCGGCATGCAGGCGTTCAGCGCCGGAGCCTGAGCGGCGTGCCCCTGCCTCCCCCCGGCGACATCGCGATCGTCGTCGCCGGGGCGCTGGCCGCGGGCTTCGTCAATGGCTTGAGCGGCACCGGCTACGCGCTGGTGGCGCTGGGCTTCTGGCTTCAGGCCATGTCGCCCATCACGGCCGCCCCCCTCACCGCCCTGTGCGGCGTGGCCGGCCATATCCAGTCCTTGCCCCGCATCTGGAGTGGCGTGCGCTGGCCGCGTCTCTGGCCGATGCTGGCGGCGGGAATCGTCGGCGTGCCCCTCGGCACCCTGCTGCTCGACCATGTGAAGCCAAGCCCGTTGAAGATGGGCGTCGGCGTCCTGCTGATCGTCTACAGCGCGTGGATGGCCTTCGTGCGCCGCCCGCCGATCGTGACCGGTGGCGGTCGCCCTGCCGATGCCGCCGTGGGCTTCATTGGCGGCGTCCTGGGAGGCATGGCGAGCCTCAGCGGCCCGGCGCCGGCGATCTGGGCGCAGCTGCGCGGCTTCGGCAAGGACGAGCAGCGCGGCGTCAACCAGCCCTTCAACATGAGCGTGTTGTTCCTGGCCCTCGTCTCGGCCGGGATCGCAGGCTTTCTCGACCGGACGTTCCTTACCTGGGCCGCCATCACCGTGCCGACGACGCTGATCGGGGCCCGTATCGGCCTGGCGCTCTACGGCCGAATCAACGATGCACAGTTCCGGCGCATCCTGCTCGCCCTGCTCTGCCTGTCCGGCCTGACGCTGATCCTGACGTCTCTGCGTTAGCCGGCGAGGCCCACCAGGCAACCCGTCGTCGCCAGCAGCGGCTCAAGACCCGTTGCTGCCTTCGCGGCCGCAAACTTGCGGCGAATCTCGGCCAGCGAACGCGCATGGTATTTCTGCGGCTCCTGCGTCCACTCCGCTCCGCCGAGACTCATTGTGAAGCTCTTGTCGCCACGCCCGATGGCGGCCGCGTTGGCTGCCGACCAGGGCAGGAAAAGCGCCCCGACCTCCTGAGTGAGAAGCGGCGTCAGCGTCGGCGCGAGCGCCGCCAGTGGCTCGAACGCGCCTTCGGCCCGAGGTGCGACCATGCGCTGGATCCAGCCCATCACGTTGGGGGCGGAAGCACGCATGATCGCGCCGGGCGTCGGGTCGGTGGCCGCTTCATAGAGCTGCGCCCACAGGCCGAAATCGGCCATGGCCGGCCGGCCTCCCAGCAAGTAGGGCCGCGATGCCAGATGCGCCTCGATCAGGCTAAGCGCCTTCGCGAAGGAGGCCTCGATGACCGGCTCCGTCTGCCGGTTCGATCCGACGAAGCCCAACCGGCCGGTCATGCGATCGGCCACGGCCGCACGGGCCTGCGCCACGGCAAGAGTGCCCTGCGCGCCCATCATCTGCAGGGCGATCCGTTCCGCCGTCGACCAGACGTCCGGCTGGTAGCGCCAGCGATAGTGGAACATCCACTTGTTGCCCCACTCGTCGCCATATTCTTCGAGGAGCGCGGAGACGAAGGCGAGCGCCGGATCGTCGGGCGTAACGGACGGTTCGGGATGCGAGGCCTCGAAGCGTTCGAGGATCGGCGTGGAATCCTGGATGCCCTCGCCTTCCGGCGTCACGACCAGCGGGACGAGAGGCAGCTTGGCGTACTTCTGGAACTCCGCCTGCACCGCCGGCGAGCGCGGGATCCAGTCATGGTCGATGTTCTTGTAGCGGAAGAAGGACCGGACTTTCACCGAGTAGGGCGACAGCTCCGAGCCGTAGATTCGACAGGTCATGGCGCCCTCAGATCCAGCGCTTGCGTTTCAGCCACAGGAAGATCGAGCTGACGATGACGACGACCGCCACCCAGAAGAACGTGTAGCCGTACTTCCATCCCAGCTCGGGCATGTTGCCGGTGTCGCGGTCGAAGTTCATGCCGTAGATGCCGGCGAGGAAGCTCAGCGGCATGAAGAACACGGTGATGATCGCCATGGTCTTCATCACCTCGGACATCCGGTTCGACGAGTCCATGAGATAGACTTCCATCAGGCCGTTCGCCATTTCGCGGTAGCTCTCGACCAATTCGAGAACCGCCACGGCGTGATCGAAGCAGTCGCGCAGGTACGTGCGCGTTTCCGGCATGATGAACGGAACGTCGGGCCGCATCACCGCCAGCACCGTCTCGCGCTCGGCCCACTGGATGCGATGAAACGACACCAGCGCGCGCCGCGCCTGGTGGATGTGCGCCAGCGTGTCCTTCGTCGGATGGCCGAGCGCCTCCTCCTCCAGCTCCTCGAGGTGGGTCGACACGGCCTCGATCAGCGGGAACTTGCGGTCGACCACGAGATCGATCAGCGCATAGACCAGATAGTCGATGCCGAAGGTGCGCAGCCGGGAGCCCGCCGTCTGGATGCGGTCGCGCACCGGCTTGAAGATGTCGGCCTTCAGGTCATGGAAGGAAATGACGTAGTTGTCGCCGAAGAAGATGCTGACCTGCCGGCCCTTCAGCGTGCAGTCCTCATAGACAGGGTCGTTGAGGACGATGAAGCCCTGCCCCTCGTAGAGGTCGAGCTTGCTGCGCTGGTTGGCGTGGAACACGTCCTCCAATGCCAGGGGATGCAGGTTGAAGGCCATGCCGAGGCTGCGCAGCATTTCCGAACTCGGCCGTCCACCCACGTCGATCCACGTATGACCGGGTGTGCCGAGGTGGAAGCGGCACTGGTCCACCTCCACCCCATGCAGAATCTCGATCTCGTCCGGCGTATATTCGACCAGGGTGAAGTCGAGCGCTTCATCGGGCACCGGTGCGCGCCCGGCCAGCGTGCCAGGCGCGGTGCCGGGTTTTGTGTGGCGACGGGTAAAGCCATCCATGCGCTAACCTCGCCCCACTCGTCGTTCAGACTTCTTCCATCACCTGGACGTCGGGGCGGCCGGCGAGATAGTCGCCGAGCTTGCGGCCGAGTTCCTTGAAGTGCGGCGCGGCCCGGTGGGCTTCGAGCGCCGCCTGGTCCTGGTAGCGCTCCAGCATGACATAGACGTTAACGTCGCCCGTCTTGTGCAGTGCGTAGAGCTTGTTACCCGGCTCGTCGGCATGGACCTTGGCCTGAAGGGCCTTCATGGTCGCCTCGAAGTCGGCATTGGTGCCGGGCTTGATGGTGAGTTTCGCGATAACGCCGATCATAACTCTCTCCTCCTGCCGTCTATTGCGGCCTCTTCTTCACAAGATACTTGTGCTCTCCATCGCACACCAGTTCGCCCTTCTGGTTATGAATGGTGAGCTTCAGGACGGCGACGCCCGTGGTACGTCCCGGCTTGAGGTCGGTCACTTCCAGCATCGGATAGAGCGTGTCGCCGACATAGACCGGCTTCAGGAAGCGCGAGGACTGCTCCAGGAAGCCGACCAGCGATTCACCGACGAAATGCGGGAAGATGCCGCCACCGGCCGCCCCCTGGATCGCGACCTGCAGCCCGTGGGCCAGCATGTCCCGATGGCCCAGCGCCTTGCAGTATTCCCGGTCGTAGTGGATCGGATGGTTGTCGCCGCTCGCGAGTTGGAAGGCCGAGAACAGCGCCTCGGTCTGCGTCCGCGAGTTGATGTAGAACTTCTGCCCGACCGAAAGGTCCTCGAACCAGTGCGCCGGCCCGAAGCGATGCTGTGCCGGATCGAACGGCGTGTCCAACGTGCCCGGCATCACGCCGTCTTCGCCTTGCGGGCCATGCCGTCGAACAGGTCAAGCATGCGCTCGCGCCAAGCATGGACCGGATCGTCGGCATCAAGCAACTCGAGCGGGCTGATCGTGCGTGGCCACATGAAGCTGCCGGCGAGAATGTAGTCCGGATAGGCCGCTTCGGCGCCCGACAGGAACTTCTGCTCGCGCAAGGCCCGGCGCGCCGGTTCGAGGGCCGTGCGGAACGCCGCGAGCCCCTTCTCCCGGGCCTGGGTCTGGAAAGCGGTGAAGTCCTTCGTGCCCAGCCGCGCGCCGCGGGACTCCGCGAAGTAGGGTTTGTCCTCCGGCCTGACGCGATCGTAGAGATCGCCCACTATCAGCGGGAAGAGCGCTGCGTTGATGACGGTATCCGCCCAGCCGTTGATGAAGCGCGCATAGGAGCGCCCCATCTCGCTCTTGAGCAGCAGCTTCTCCGGGTACATGTCGTCGAGGTAGACGGCGATGGCCCAGCTGTCCTTGACCGGCTTCTCGCCGTCCTTGATCACCGGCACGGTCCTGGAATCGGCGAAGGCGATCTTCTCCTTCTCCGTGAATCCCATCGGCACGTCGGTGTAGTCGAGGCCCTTGTGGGCGAGCGAGAACTTGGCGCGCCAGCAGAACGGGCTGGGGCGGCGGTCCTCCTCGAAGGCGAGATCGTAGAGCGTGATCATGCAACCCTCACTTGCCGTCCAGCATCTTCACGATGCCGGAGAAGTCCTTGCCGCCGTTGCCCGAGTTGACGAACAGGCTGAAGAGTTGCGCGGCTTCGGCGCCGAGCGGCGTGCTGGCGCCGGCGGCATTGGCTGCCTGCTGCGCCAGCATCAGGTCCTTCAGCATCATCGCCGCCGTAAAGCCCGGCTGGTAGTCGCGGTTGGCGGGCGAGGCCGGCACGGGACCCGGCACCGGGCAGTAGTTGGTGAGCGACCAGCACTGGCCCGACGCGGTCGAGGCCACGTCGAACAGCTTCTGCGCGTCCAGCCCGAGGCGCTTGGCCAGCATGAAAGCCTCGCTGACGGCGATCATCGAGATGCCCAGGATCATGTTGTTGCAGATCTTGGCCGCCTGACCGCCGCCGCTCGTGCCAGCCAACACGATGTTCTTGCCCATCTTTTCCAGGATGGGCCTGGCCTTGGCGAACGACGCCTCGCTGCCGCCCACCATGAAGGTGAGCGTGCCCGCGGTGGCGCCGCCGACGCCGCCCGAGACCGGCGCATCGACCATGTCCATGCCGGCCTTCTCCGCCAGCGCGGCCACATGGCGCGCGCTTTCCACGTCGATGGTCGAACAGTCGATCAGCAGCGTGCCCTTTCCGACGTTCGGCAGCACGTCCTTCTCGTAGACCTCGCGGACATGCTTGCCGGCCGGAAGCATGGTGACGACGATCTCCGCGCCCTTCACGGCCTCGGCGGCGGAGGACGCCTTGTGCGCGCCCTTCTCCACAGCCGCGCTTACCGCGGCGTCCGACAGGTCGAACGCCACGACGTGATGCTGCGCCTTTGCCAGGTTGGCGGCCATCGGGCCGCCCATGTTGCCGAGACCGATGAAGGCGATCTTCGCCATGCTTTCCTCCGTTTGGTTTGCTGCCGCTTCAGTCGAAGAACAGGTCGTTCGACACCGGCCTGAAATGCTCCTCGACCATCGCTGCGGTCACGCCGTCGATCGTCGGCGGGTTCCATTGCGGCTTCTGGTCCTTGTCGATCAGCAGCGCGCGCACGCCTTCGAAGAAATCGTGGCCCTTCTGCATGCAGCGCTGCGACATCCGGTACTCGATCGTCATCGTGTCCTCGAACGACTTGTTGGCGCAGGCCTTGAGCTGCGCCAGCGTGATTGCCATCGACAGCGGCGAGAGCTTGAGGAGCGCGGCGAGCTGCTTCTGGGCGAACTCGCTGTTCGATTTCTTCAACTCCGCCACGATCTCCTGCAGCGTCTCGGCCGAGAAGCAGCGATCGATCTCCGGCATCAGCGCCGGCAGCGTCTGGTCGCCGGCATCCGCCTGGAACCTGGCGATCACGGCATCGACCTTCTCGTTGGCGCGCGGGCCGGAGAGATCGGCCGCGCCGAGAGCCGCCTGCAGCTCGTCGATCTTGGCACTCGGCACGAAGGCATGCGCGATACCCGCCCACACCGCGTCCGCCGCCTTGAGGCGGTAGCTGGTGAGCGCCAGGAAGGTGCCGAGCGCACCCGGAAGGCGCGTCAGGAAGTAGCCGCCGCCGACATCGGGAAAGAGACCGATGGTCGTTTCCGGCATGGCGAACAGGTACTTCTCGGTCACCACCGAATGGGAGCCGTGCGCCGAGAGGCCGACGCCACCGCCCATGTTGATGCCGTCGATCAGCGAGATCCACGGCTTGGCGTAGCGGTAGATGCGGCGGTTGACGATGTACTCGTCGCGGAAGAAATCGCGCCGCAGCGTACCCGACGGATTGTCGCGCATCTCGCGATAGAGGCCGGCCACGTCACCACCAGCGGAGAAAGCCCGGTCGCCCGCGCCGCGCAGCACCACCGCCTTGATGGAAGGATCCTTCTCCCATTCCGGCATCACGCGCTCCATCTCCAGGATGATGCCGTGCGACAGCGAATTGAGGACCTTCGGCCGGTTGAGCGTCATGACGCCCAGCCCATCCTTCACATCGAACAGAATTTCAGCTTCGGACAATTCAAACTCCAAATTCGGTGTCATCCCGAGCGTAGCGAGGGATCCTTAAACTACCGCGAAGGATCCCTCGCTACGCTCGGATGACACGGGCTGCGTCAGCTCATCAAGAGCCTTCGCGAAATGATCACGCGCATGATCTCGTTGGTGCCTTCGAGGATCTGGTGCACGCGCAGGTCGCGGAGATAGCGCTCCAGCGGGAAATCCTTCAAGTAGCCGTATCCGCCATGCAATTGCAGCGCCTCGTTGACCACCCGGAAGCCGGCGTCGGTCGCGAAGCGCTTGCCCATGGCGGCGGCCTGCGTCGCCTCGGGCGACTTGGCGTCCAGCAACGACGCCGCGCGCCAGATCAGGAGTCGCGCGGCATCGAGCTCGGTCGCCATGTCGGCGAGCTTGAACTGAGTCGCCTGGAAGTCGGCCAGCGGCTTGCCGAACTGCTTGCGCTCCACGACATAGCGGGACGCCGTCTCCAGGCAGGCTCGCGCGCCGCCCAGCGAGCAGGCGCCGATGTTGATGCGCCCGCCGTCGAGACCCATCATCGCGATCTTGAAGCCGTGCCCCTCGGGGCCGAGCCGGTTGGCGACCGGCACCTTGCAGTTCTCGAAGATCACCGAGGCCGTCGGCTGGCTATTCCAGCCGAGCTTGTTCTCCTGCTTGCCGAACGACAGGCCGGGCGTCCCCGCCTCGACCAACAGGGTCGAGACGCCGCTGGCTCCCGCTCCTCCGGTGCGCAGCATCACGACATAGATGTCGCTCCGGCCGCCGCCCGAGATGAAGGCCTTGCTGCCGTTCAGCACGTAATGGTCGCCCTGCAGTTCGGCGCGCGTCGACAGCGCCGCCGCATCCGAGCCTGCGCCCGGCTCGGTGAGGCAATAGCTCGCGAAATGCTCCATGGAGCAGAGCCTGGGCAGGAACCGCCGGCGCTGATCGTCGTCGCCGAAAGCGTCGATCATCCAGGCGGCCATGTTGTGGATCGAGATGTAGGCCGCCGTGCTGGGACACGCCGCCGACAGCTCTTCCATGATCAGAGCCGCATCGAACCGGCTGAGGCCGCTGCCGCCGACGTCGTCGCGCACGTAGATGCCGCCGAAGCCGAGTGCCGCCGCTTCGCGCAGCACCTCCTCCGGAAAGATCTTCTCGGCGTCCCAGCGCGCGGCCTGCGGCAGCATGCGATCTGTCGCGAACTGCCGGGCCGTGTCCCGGAATGCCTGCTGGTCCTCTGAAAGCGTGAAATCCATCGGGCAGACCGTATCAAGTCTGGTGGCGGCTTTCCGCAGGAAAAGGAGCCGCATTGCGGCCTTCCACGGTTCGCGCCATAAGGCGGCTCATGTCCGCCCGTTTCACGACCCTCGGCCACTATCCCACGACCCGCCTGCGCCGCAATCGCGGCGAGGAATGGTCCCGCCGCCTCGTCGCCGAGCACAGGCTCTCCGTCGACGACCTGATCTGGCCGGTCTTCGTCCAGGAAGGCACCAACGCCCGCACCCCGGTCGCCTCCATGCCGGGCGTCGACCGCCTCTCGATCGACCTCTTTGCAGAGGCTGCGAAGGAGGCCCGCGATCTCGGCATTCCCGCCATCGCGATCTTCCCCGAGACAGATCCCAAGGCCAAGACGCCCGACGCACGCGAGGCCTACAATCCGGGCAATCTCGTCTGCCGTGCCATCACCGCCGCGAAGAAGGCCGTCCCGGACATCGGCATTGTCTGCGACGTGGCGCTCGACCCGTTCAACAGCGACGGCCACGATGGCATCGTGCGCGATGGCCGCATCCTGAACGACGAATCGGTAGAGGCGCTGGTCAAACAGGCGATCGTCCAGACCGAGGCCGGCGCCGACATCCAGGCGCCGTCGGACATGATGGACGGCCGCATCGGCGCCATCCGCGCCGCGCTGGACGCCAAGGGATTCCAGCACGAGCAGATAATGTCGTACGCCGCCAAGTACGCCTCGGCTTTCTACAACCCGTTCCGCGACGCCATCGGCAGCTCGGGTGCGTTGAAGGGCGACAAGAAGACCTACCAGATGGACTATGCCAATTCCGACGAGGCACTACGCGAAGTGGGCTTCGACATCGAGGAAGGCGCCGATATGGTCATGGTGAAGCCCGGCCTCCCCTATCTCGACATCGTGCGTCGCGTGAAGGACACGTTCGGCGTGCCGACCTACGCCTACCAGGTGAGCGGCGAGTACGCGATGCTGAAGGGCGCCGCCGACCGCGGCTGGCTCGACTGGAACAAGGTGCTGATCGAGACGCTGACCGGCTTCAAGCGCGCGGGCTGCGACGGCATCCTGACCTACGGCGCGATCGACGCCGCGCGACTGCTCAAGTCCAGATGATCGAGCGCCCATGATCGAACGTCCCTCGGCCCGGCTCGTCCTGCTCGATCCCGAGGACCGGCTGTTCCTGTTCAACGTCCACGATCCCAAGGTATTCGATCCGGCCAAGCCGTTCTTCGATCCGTTCTGGGTGATGATCGGCGGCATGGTCGATCCGGGCGAGGATTATGCCGAGGCGGCCGTGCGCGAGGCCGGCGAGGAGACCAAATTGCCGGTGATCGACACGCCGCGCTGGGTGTGGTCGCGCGAGCGCCGCATGAGCTGGCGCGGCAAGGACGTTCTGCACAAGGAACGCTTTTTCCTGGCCCGCACCGACCGCACAGAAATCGACATGTCGGGCCTCGACGAGAAGGAGCGGAGCTGGACGCGTGGCCACCGGTGGTGGACCGCCGACGAGATCGCGAGCTCCTCGGAACGCTTCGAACCCCTCGACCTCGGCACGCTGCTGCCGGCCCTGCTGCGCGACGGTCCGCCGGCCGAACCGCTGCAACTCAACTAGAACAAATCCTCGTCGCCCTGAGCGAAGCCGCCCGAAGGGCGGCGCAGTCGAAGGGCCTCTTTTTCGGCGCACGGTGTGTCAAAGCGAAAAGAGGTCCTTCGACTACGCGCCTTCAGCGCTCCGCTCAGGACGCCGGATGGTCGGAAAATTATAGACGGCCGGAGCGTTCCCGCTCCTCCCGCTCCTCCCGCTCGCGCTTGCGGCGCTCCTGCTCTTCCGCAGCCCCACGATAGGCCCGCCACGCCAGCACGAGCGCGACCGCCGAACAGGCCACGCCTACGATCATCGCCATTGGCTCGGTCTCACCCACGTTCGAAGAACCTCATGATGGTCTGGTCGCTCCAGGGATGCCGGCTGCCGGCGCCATGGAAGCCGACATGGCCGCCGTGCGCCGGCAACGCCGGCACGAGCGCTTTGTTTCCCGCCCAATCGTAGCCGCTGTAGAGCCCGCCGGGAATCCAGGGATCGTCGAGGGCGGCCAGAACCAACGTCGGCACGCGGATCGCCCCCATGAAGGCGACGGGCTTGCAGCGCTCATAATAATCTTCAGCTCCGGCAAAACCATGGCGCGGGGCGATGAAGACCTCGTCGTAATCCCAAACGGACCGGGAACCCAGAATCGCCGCGCGCTCGGCCGTGGAGATCGCCGCCCCCTCTGCCGTTGCCTCGATCTTCATCATTCGAAGGAGGTGACGGTGATAGACGACGTTGCGGGCCTGCAGCATCCGGCGACAGGTCGCCGACAGATCGATCGGCGCGCAGACGGTCGCGGCAGCCTGCAACGACGCGGCCTCACCCTCCTCGCCGAGATACTTGAGCAGCATTGCGCCGCCCAGCGAATAGCCGACCGCCCTCAGGCCCGCATGGGTCAGGTCAGCCGGCAGGTTCGTCAGCAGCGCGCGGAAATCCCGGCTGCGACCGGCATAGTATTGGCCGCGACAGGTGGCGCGCGACGGGCCGGCACCGCGCAGGTTGATTCGCAGGACTCGTTGCCCGGCATCGAGCAGCCGACGCGCCATGCTGTAGACGTAGAAGCTCTCCTGCGAACCGGTCAGGCCGTGGATCAGGATCGTGAGCGGCGTATCCCGTTTCGGCGCTGCCGGCCGGTCGAGGGTGCAGATCAGCCGGTCACCCGTCCCGTCACGCAGGTCTATCGTCAGGCGCTCGGACGTGTGCGGCGCGAGGTCTCGCTGCGGCGGCCGCAGGTAGTTGGCGAGGGTCTGGAGATCCCCGCCCCACCAGGGGAAGCGCGGACGGAAAGGCGGAAGGTCGAGGCTCACGCCTCGATGGTAGCAAGCCGGTCGATGAATTTCTCCACCGCAAGATCGCACCAGGGCCGGGCGCTATCATGAGCATGGAAGCCGATATGACCACCGGCCGGCGGCATCAGCGGCACGAGCGACGAATTGTCGGACCAGTTGAATTCCCGGTAGTACTCGACGGGAATCCAAGGATCGTCGCACGAGGCGATGACCATGGTCGGCACGCGGATCTCGGGCATGAAGGTGAGCGGGGAACACAGTTCGTAATAGTCCTCGGCGCCGCGGAAGCCATAGCGCGGCGCGATGAACAGGTCGTCGTAGTCCCAGACGCTGCGCGCGGACTTGATGATCTCGCGTTCTTCCGGCGTCGTCAGCGCGCCGGCCGCCAGCGCCTCGGCCTTCATGTCGTTCAGAAGATAGGTGTGATAGAGCCAGTTACGCGCGCGCATCATGTGCCTGCAGGTGCGCGAGAGGTCGATCGGCGCGCAGATGGTGGCCGCGCCGAGCAGCGGCGAGAATGAGCCCTCCTCACCCAGATATTTCAGCAGCATGGCGCCGCCCAGCGAGTAGCCGATCGCCACGACCCCGTTTTCCGAGAGTTCTTCGGGAAGCTGGGAGAGGATGCGCCGGAAATCGGCGGTGCGACCGACATGATAATGCTCGCGGCAATAGGGCCGCGACGGGCCGCAGCCGCGCAGGTTGAGCCGCAACACCGGATAGCCGCTGTCGAGCAGGTGCCGCGCCGCGTTGAGCATGTAGGCGCTGTTCTCGCTGCCCGTCAGGCCGTGGATCAACAGGATGAGAGGACGCCCTTCGACTGGCTCCACGGGGCGATCCAGCATGCCGAGCAGAATGTCGCCGGTCCGGTCGGCCATCGGAAAGGCCATTCGCTCGCAGCTATGAGGTGCAAGATCGCAGACGCGCGCAGAAGTCAGCCGGATGGCGATTGTCTGGAGGTCCGGGCCCCACCACGGAAAGCGTGGCTTGAAGGGTGGCAGATCGAGGGAATCGATGGACGGGGGCACGGCGGGTCCGTATTCACATTTTCGTTTCGATGAAAACGTCCACCGCCCCGCCAAGTTCCGCCCTCCTCGGTGTGCTGTTCGCCGTCGTCGCGGCGGCCGTTTTCAGCACGGCCGGCGTCATCGTGCGGCGGATCGACCTTCCCGCATGGGACGTGTCGTTCTGGCGCTCCGCCCTGCTGGTCATCACCATGCTGCCGCTCCTGATCTGGCAGCGCCGCCAGGTCATGATCGACGTGCGCAACGGCGGGCCGGCGCTACTGCTGAGCGCTGTTCTGCTGGCCGGAAGTTTCGTGAGCTTCATCCTGGCGCTCGGCCTCGCGCCGGTCGCCAACGTGCTGATCATGTTCGGCGCAACGCCATTCATCACCGCGCTCGCTGCCCGCATTTTCCTCGGCGAACCACTGCATGGGCACACGATCGTCGCCATGGCAGCGGCCGTCGTCGGCCTCGCGATCAGCGTCGCGGGCTCCCTGCAGCCCGGCGCACTGGCCGGCATGGCCGTCGCGCTGATCGTGGTCCTGTGCATGAGCGGCAACTATGTCGTCGTGCGGCACCGCCGCGACATCGGCATGACGCCGTCGATCTGGCTGGCCGGTCTCATCTCGGGTCTGGTGGCGCTGCCTTTTGCACACCCGGAAAACGTCACCTGGGCACAGCTTCCCTGGCTTTTTGCACTGAGCCCCGGCCAGCTCGCGATCGGGCTGCTGCTCTACATGGCGAGCCTGAAGCGGATCCCCGCGGCCCAGGCCTCGCTGCTCGGCCTGCTCGAACTGGTGCTCGGGCCGATCTGGGTGTGGCTGTTCGATGGCGAAAAACCGGACGATCTCACCTTGATTGGCGGTGCGATCGTCATCTCCGCGGCGGCGGTCAATGTGTGGCTGGATTCGCGGCGATCCACTGGCTAAGAACCGGACATGACCCAGAATACCAAGGGCCCCCTGTCGGGCATTCTCGTGATCGATCTGTCCCGCATCCTGGCGGGTCCCTACTGCACGCTCCTGATGGCCGAGATGGGCGCCAGGGTGATCAAGGTCGAACCGCCCAAGGGCGGCGACGACGCCCGCGCCTACGGACCGTTCGTGAACGGCAAGTCGGCCTACTTCGCGTCGGTCAACCGCGGCAAGGAGAGCATCGCGCTCGACCTCAAGGCCGACGGCGACCGTAAGATCTTCGAGAAGCTGCTCGAGAAGGCCGACGTGGTGGTCGAGAATTTCCGCCCCGGCACGATGGAGAAGCTGGGTTACGGCTGGGAGACGCTGCACGCCAAATACCCGCAGCTCATCTACGCCTCGGCCTCGGGCTTCGGCCATACCGGTCCGAACTCCAAGGATCCCGCCTACGACATGGTCATGCAGGGCCAGGGCGGCATCATGAGCATCACCGGCAACGAGGGCCAGCCGCCGAGCCGCGTCGGCATGTCGATCGGCGACATCGGCGCAGGTCTCTACACCGCCGTCGCCGTCAACGCCGCGATCGTGCACCGGCTCAAGACCGGCGAGTCCACCAAGGTCGATATCGCGATGTTCGACTGCCAGCTCGCGCTGCTCGAGAACGCGATCATGCGCTACACCGTCGAGAAGGAAATCCCCGGCCCGCTCGGCGCACGCCATCCGACCATCACGCCGTTCGAGGCCTTCGCCACGTCCGACGGCTCGATGATCATCGCCGCCGGAAACGACAGCCTGTTCGTCAAGATGTGCGAGGCGCTCGGCCGCTCCGACATGGCGACCGATCCCGCCTACAAGTCGAACGCGCTGCGCCAGAAGAGCCAGAAGAAGCTGAAGGACGAGATCGAGTCTGTCCTGAGGACGAACACGACCGATCACTGGATCGCTGTCGTGTCCAAGGGCGGCGTGCCGTGCGGACCGATCAACAACATCGCGCAGGCCATCGAGCATCCCCAGGTCGCGGCGCGCAACATGCTGGTCGACGTGCCGGACGGCAGCGGTGGCACGCTGAAGCTGGCGGGCAACCCGCTCAAGATGTCGGCCTTCCCCGACCCGACGACGCGACGCCCCGCGCCAGACCTCGACAGCGACCGCGACACGATCCTCTCCTACCTCGGCGGTTGAGCCGGTGAGGCTGTTGGTTCGCGTTGCAGCCTTCCTGGGCAAGTTCCTGGTCGGCACGACGCTGGCGGTCGCGATCTTCCTCGCCGGCACCTATTTCCAGGTTCGCGGCGCCCTGCCGAGCTACAGCGGCCAGCTCGACCTGGTCGGTCTGAAAGCGCCGGTCGAGATAATGCGCGACCGAAACGCCGTGCCGCACATCACCGCGGGCTCGATCGAGGACGCCTCCTTCGCGCTGGGCTACGTCCACGCGCAGGATCGCTTCTGGCAGATGGAGCTGATGCGCCGTATCGGCCAGGGACGGCTGGCGGAACTCGTGCCGCCCACGCTGGTGGGCAGCGGCCTCGTCGACAGCGACCGCACCATGCGCGGCCTTGGCGTCTATCGCCGCGCGTCGGAGAGCGTGAATGCCCTCTCGCCCGCCATGCGCACGCGGCTCGACTCCTATGCCGCCGGCGTCAATGCCTGGCTGGCCGACGACGACCAGCAGTTCGGCCTGGAGCTCACGCTGATAAAGCTGCTGTCCGGCGGGCGTTATCGCCCCGAACCCTGGCGGCCGGCCGATTCGCTCGTCTGGGCAAAGCTGATGGCGCTCGGCCTGGACGGCAACTGGCGGGCCGAACTGCTGCGGCTCCGGCTGTCGCAGAAAATCGGCGAAGACGGCGTCAAGTTCCTGATCGAACCCGCCGGCGATAGCAAGGACTCGACCCTGTCGATGGTTCTGTCGGCCGTGAAGGACATCGATCTCGATCGTATCTTCCGCGGGACCGACAACGAAATCACGCGCAAGCGCATGGCGTCCAACGAGTGGGTCCTCTCCGGAGCGCACGCCGTATCGGGCCGGCCGCTGCTCGCCAACGATCCCCATCTCGCCTTCACATTCCCCGGCGTCTGGTATCTCGCCCGGCTGGTCGGCCCGGGCTTCGACATTCGCGGCGCCACCTCGCCCGGTTCACCGGCCGTTGTGCTCGGCCACAACGGCACGATCGGCTGGGGCTTCACCACTACCAACCTCGACAGCCAGGACATCTTCGTCGAGCGCGTCGATCCCACCGATCCCAATCGCTACATCACGCCCGACGGCGCCCGCCCCTTCGCGGTGCGCGAGGAGACGATCAAGGTCGCCTGGGGCGAGGCCGTGACGATGCGCGTGCGCGAGACGCGGCATGGTCCGGTGATCGACGACTTCGTCCGCCGCAGCGAAGGCCTGACGCCGCAGGGACACGTGCTCGCTCTGCAGGCCACGGCGCTCGACGGGGCCGACACGTCGGCGGAAGGTTTCGCCCGTGTGGGCTCGGCGCAAAACTGGGAAGAGTTCCTGGCCGCGACGCGCCGCATCGTCTCGCCGATGCAGAACATGGTCTATGCCGACACCTCCGGGAACATCGGCCTGATCTCGCCGGCGCGCGTGCCGATCCGGCGCAAGGGCGACGGTTCGATGCCAGTGCCCGGCTGGACCTCCGAATACGACTGGGCGGGCTTCGTGCCGTTCGACGAGCTGCCGCGCACCTACAATCCGCCGGCCGGCCTGATCGTCAACGCCAACGGCCGCCTCGTGCCGGACGACTACCGCCACTTCATCAGCAAGGACTGGGCCGAGCCCTACCGCCAGCGCCGCGCCGCACAGCTCCTCGGCGAAGTCCCGCGTCATCCGGTCTACGGCATGATCGTGATGCAGGCCGACAACATGACCCTCGATGCCGCCGAGATGCTGCCCTGGCTGCTGAAGGGCGCGCCCCGCAACGCACGGGCAGCCCAGGCTCGCGATCTGCTCGGTCGCTGGAACATGTTCATGCTCGCAGGACGGCCGGAGCCATTGATCTACGACGCCTGGATCGCCGAACTGCAGCGCGGGCTCCTGGCCGACGAGCTGGGCGAGGATCTCTACAATTCGCTTCCCGTGCCGGACGTCCCCCTGATGGTGCGGATCCTGCGCGACAAGCCGGGCTGGTGCGACGACGGCGGCACCAAGCAGACCGAAACCTGCGAGGACGCCATCGCGCTGGCGCTCGAGCGGGCACTCGACTGGATCTCCCGCCGCAACGGCTCCGATATGACCAAGTGGCAGTGGGGCCGCGAGCATCATGCCGTGCATCGCCATCCGCTGTTCGACGGCGTGCCGCTCCTGCGGAACATCGCCTCCGTGCGCTACCCGGCCGATGGCGGCAACCAGACTCTGAACCGCGCGGCTCCGTCCTTCCGGGGCAACCGGCCGTTCGACGCCGTGCACGGTGCCGGCTATCGCGGCATCTACGATTTCAGCGACCTCGAGAACAGCCGCTTCGCCACGCCGCTCGGCCAATCGGGCAACATGCTGTCGCCCTGGGCGCGCAACTTCGTTGAACCTTGGCAAAACCTCGCCTACATCAACATCGGCGGTACCCGTGGCGAGACCGCGCGCTTTGCCGTCGGCACCATCACCATGACCCCCACCTCGTCACGCTGAAAGCTTCATCAGAGTTCGAGTTGCGGCGCCCTCATCGCCAGCAGCTTGTCGATGCGCCTTCCATCCATGTCGACGACCTCGATGGTCCAATCCTCATAGGTGAACCGCTCGCCCGCGACCGGCAGGTGACCGAGCTGGGCCAGCGCGAATCCCGCGATTGTGTGGAACTTGGTGGTGACCTGCGGCGGCACCCGAAGGCCCAGCCGGTCGAGGGTCGAATGCACCGGCGCCATGCCTTCGATCAGCAGCGAACCGTCCTCGCGCTCCACGATGTCGGGCCCTTCGCCCAGGATCTCCGGGATGTCGCCCGCCAGTGCCTCCAGCAGATCGGCCTGGGTGACGATGCCTTCGATACCGCCATATTCGTCGACCACCACGGCGAGCCGCACCGGGGCCTGCTTGAATTGCTCCAGTACCTTGAAAATGGGCATCGCTTCGTGAACCATCAGCGGCGCCCCGACCGCTGCTGCGGGGTCGAGCGTGCCGCCGCGCAGGATCTGGTTCAGCAGATCGGTCTTGGTGACGGCTCCCAGGAGATCGTCGACGCTGCCGCGACCGACCAGCATCTGCTCGTAGGGGCTCTCCCGAACCGTCCGCATGATCTCCTCGGGTGAATCGTTGACGTCGATCCAGTCGAGGCCGGTTCGCGGGGTCATGATCTCGCCGATCCGACGGTTGCCGATGTCCAGCGCCCGCATGACGATCTCTTCCTGCGCGTCCTGAAGAAGCCCGGCATCCTGGCTCGCAGCGACCAGCAACTTCAGCTCGCCCGGCGAGTGCAGCGATTCCTCGCTCGTCCCCGGCCGCAGGCCGCACATCCTCAGAACGAGATTGCCCGCGCCGTTCAGCACGTAGATCGCCGGCCGCAGCAGCCACAGGAAGACGCCGAGCGGGCGGACCACCCAGAGGGCCGTGCCCTCGCTGCGCTGAAGCGCGAGGCTCTTCGGCGCGAGTTCACCCAGCACGATATGCAGGGCCGTGATGATGATGAACGAGATACCGACGGCGATGGCATAGGCGCTGACGCCGGCCGTCGTGCCCCAGATCCCGGCGAGCGGCTTTTCGATCAGGTGCGCGATGGCCGGTTCCCCGATCCAGCCCAGGGCCAGGGAGGAGATGGTGATACCGAGCTGCGTCGCCGCGAGATTCGAATCCAGACGGTCGAGGGCACGCACCAGCGCCTGGGCATTCCCCCTCCCCGACGCGGCCAGCTCGATCACGCGGCTGCGGCGGACAGCGACCAGGGAGAATTCGGCGGCGACGAAGAACCCGTTGGCCGCGACCAGCAGCAGGACGGCCAGCAGACCTCCCAGTCCGGACATGTGCTTCTCCGTTACCGCGGCTTGTCGCCGGCGAGGGTGATGCGGTGCATGACGCGCCGGAAGCCGTGATAGTCGTTGATGGGATTGTGCATCGCGCAGCGATTGTCCCAGAAGGCCAGCGACCCAGCCTCCCAACGGAAGCGGCAGGTGAACTCCGGTCGCGTCTGATGCTCCCACAGAAAGCGCAGCAGCGGCAGGCTTTCCTTTTCGGTCCAACCCCTGATGTGTGCGGTGTGCGCGTCGGACGTGTAGAGCGCCTTGCGGCCGGTCTCGGGATGGGTGCGCACGATCGGATGCTCGGCGGTCAGCATCTTGAGCTCCGCACCGGCGGCCTTCATGCGGTCTTCGCGAGTCTTGGTCACGTCGGCCTTGGCCGAGGAACTCACGCCGACCAGCCCGTCGAGCGTCGCCTTCAACCCGTCCGACAGCGCCTCGTAGGCGAGATACTGGTTGGCGAACAGGGTGTCTCCACCGAACGGCGGAACCTCGCGCGCGAGCAGCATGCTCCCCATCGGCGGCACCTGCAGGTAGGTCGTGTCCGAATGCCAGATGCCGCCAAAATTGTTGCGCTCGTGCTCGAGCTTGACGACGGGCGTGATCATCGGCGATTCGGGCAGCCCCTTGAGCTGCGGATACTCGACCGGATCGCCGAACTTGCGGGCAAAGGCGAGTTGCTGCGGCGGCGTAACGGTCTGGCCGCGCAGGAAGATCACGAGATGGTCGAGAAAGGCCTGCCGGATTTCGGCCACGACGTCGGCTTCCAGATCCTGCGACATGTCCACGCCATGGATCTCGGCGCCGAGGGCGCCGGCGACCGGCCTGACTTCGATGTGGCGATAGTTTCGCATGCCTACCTCTTGGCCCATGAGGGCGTGGTCTTCGCCATGAAATGCCTGATCCCTTCGGCCGCTTCCGGCTGCCGCAGCAGGCCGACCAGACTTTCGGCCGCCTCGTCCATCACGACGCGATCTTCCTTCGTCGCGCAGGACATCACCAGCCGCTTGGCGACCGCCAGCGCCTTGGGCTCCATCTTCAGAATGTCGTCGAGCAGGCCTCGCAGGGTCGCCTCGACCTCGTCCCCGGTGGCGCAGAGATAGCGCCCGACTCCCAGCCGGTGTGCCTCGACGGCATCGATCACGCACCCCGTAACGGCCAGGTCGCGCACCGGCCCTTCGCCCATCCGGCGCACCAGGAACGGGATGATCTGCGAGGGGATGAAACCGACCTTGGGCTCGGGGATTCCGAAGCGCGCGCTTTGGTGCAGGATCACAGCGTCCGAGCAGCAGGCCATGCCAAAGCCGGCGCCGACCGTCGAGCCCTCGACTACCGCGACGGTCGCCTGCGGCAGGCTATCGAGCGCCAGCAGGGCGTTGCCGAACTGGCGGTAGGCGGGCACCAGCGGGTCTGCCCCCGAGGCCGGCAGCGGCGGCAGGTCGGCCATCGCGTCGAGATCGCCGCCGGCGCAGAAGTGCCCGCCCGCACCGCGCAGCACCAGCACGCGGCAGTTGCCGTCCCGCCCGACGCCCACGAAGGCGTCTTCCAGTTCGAGCATCATGCGGTGCGTCAGCGCGTTACGCCGCTGCGGCCTGTTCAGTGTCAGTGACGTGACGGCGCCGTGCCGTTCGATCCGGAGGAACTCGTAGTCGGCCATGGGCAAAGTCTTAGCGAGCGACTATCGTGCCAACAAGATGATGCGCTTCCTGGTTCCGCTGCTCGCGGTTTTCCTTTCCCTGACGGGTGCGGCCCGGGCCAATGACTGGGCCTCCGTGACGACGCCGTCGCCCGGACCGACGCAGTCGATCGGCTTCTACACCGCCGGCTGCCTGCAGGGCGCGCAGGCGCTGCCGCTGGAGGGCCCCGGATACGAGGCCATCCGCGTCAGCCGCAACCGCTACTGGGGCCAGCCGGTCACCATCGACTTCATCAAAACCCTGGCGGAGAAGATGCGGGCCGCCGGACAGGCCCATCTCTACATCGGCGACATTGGCCAGCCGCGCGGCGGTCCCGCCCCATCCGGCCATGCCAGCCACCAGATCGGACTCGACGCCGACATCTGGTTCGAGCGTCAACCGGGCGCGCGCCGCGCGCCGGCCGACCGCGAGAATCCGCGCCTGCGCTCCCTGGTGCTCGCCGACGACAGCGGCATCGACGATGCGGTCTTCAACGAGCAGCATGTGTTCCTGCTCCGGACGGCGGCGCAGATGCCGAACCTCGACCGGATGTTCGTGAACAAATGGATCAAGCAGCGGCTCTGCCAGACGGTCGGCGGCGACCGCTCGTGGCTGCGCAAGGTGGTGCCCTGGTACGGGCACGACTCGCACTTCCACATCCGCCTGTATTGCCCGCCCGGCAATCCGCAGTGCCAGCCGCAGGCCGACTATGCGCATGACGACGGCTGCGGCGAAGCGCTGGACTCGTGGTTCCGCAAGGCGCCGGTCGTCCCTCCGACCACGCCGCCCAAGCCCTACAGGCCGAAGCTGCCGGCGGCCTGCACCGCCGTGCTCAACGCTCGCTAGCCAGCTAGCTGATTCCGCCGCAACGGTTGGCACGCTGGCGCGCCTGCACGTCCAGCCAGTCGAGGCCGCCGACGGTGCCGACGCGGATCCAGTCGACCTGGATGGTGCCGTCCGGCACCCGCTTCACGACGTAACGCGATTCCGCCTGCGGAGCGCTCTGGGGCACATAGGAGACGGTCGTGGTGCCGGGCGCCGAACCCGGTTCGATGTTCACGACGAAGCCGCTGGCGGCCGGCGCCGCGAGGCAGGTCACCATCGAATCGTAAGGCACCGTATAGACACTGGACCAGGCGGGCACCGGCTTCGGCGGCGTCAGGGGCTGGTTGGCCATCTTGTCCACGTCCGAACACGCTGCGGCGGCGAGCGATAGCAGGGTTGCAACCATCAAATGCTTGAACATCACTCACCTCCGAAATCGGCGCTATTCTACTCGCCCTGGCCGAGGAGTGAACCGGCCCGACGCGAAGAGCGGAAGAACCACTGGAAGACTTGGAATCCCACGACCAGGTAGACGACCGACAGCCCGAAGGCGACGGCGAGCATGTCCCAATGGACCGTATTGTCCGCCATGATCGCTCGCATTCCCTCGAAGATGTAGGCCGGCGGCAGTCCCCAGGCGATGACCTGCAGCCAGTGCGGCAGGACCGAAACGGGATAATAGACCCCGCTCACCGGCATCAGCACGAAGACGGCCGCCCATGCGAAGCTTTCCGCGCTCTGCCCCACCCGCATCACCAGCCCCGACATGGCCAACCCGATCGACCAGGAGAACATCTGGAGGATCACGAAAAAGGCGAGCAACGGCAGGCCGAGCGTGTAGATCGAGTAGCCGAAGAAGGCCCAGGCCAGCAGCGACACCGGGATCATGCCCAGCAAGGTCCGCAGCAGGGCCGCGATGATGATGCCGGTCGCCAGCTCCCAGGAGCGGATCGGACTTACGAAGAGATGGCCGAGATTGCGCGACCAGATCTCCTCCAGGAAGGCGATCGACAGCGAGAGGTTGCCGCGCACGACGACCTCCCACAGCAGCAGACCCGACAGCAGCACGCCCGCCGCCTGCGCGACGAACGAGGCCTGCGGCAGCAGGTACTGGGTCATGAAGCCCCACATCACCATCTGCACCGCCGGCCAGTAGATCGAATCGACCAGGCGCATCACCGAGCTGCGCCAGAGGTAGATGTGGCGTAGCACGAGCGCGTGGATGCGGCCGATGGAGCCGCTCATGGCTTCCCTCCTTCGGGCTTGAGCGCGTCGAGCCCGCGACCGCGGCCGCGCGCCATGTCGAGGAACACCTCTTCCATGTCCTCTCGGCCGAACCGCTCCAGCAGTTCGCGCGGGCTGCCCCGTTCGAAGACCCTGCCCGCTTGCAGCAGGATCACGTCGTCGCACAGCCGCTCGACCTCGCCCATGTTGTGCGAGGCCAGCAGGATCGTGGCGTGGGTCTCGTGCTGGTAGCTTTCGAGGTAGCCGCGCACCCAGTCGGCGGTGTCGGGATCGAGCGACGCCGTGGGCTCGTCGAGCAGCAGCACGTCGGGCTTGTTGATCAGCGCCTTGGCCAGCGCGACGCGCGTCTTCTGGCCGGCCGACAGCTTGCCCGCCGGCCGATCCAGGAACGGCGCCACCTGCATGTGCTCGGCGATCTCGACGATGCGGCGCTTCAGGTCCTTCACCCCATAGAGCTGGCCGTAGAACTGCAGGTTCTGGCGCACCGTCAGCCGATGCGGCAGGTCGACATAGGGCGAGGAGAAGTTCATGCGCGGCAGCGCCGCATAGCGCCGTCGCAGCATGTCGATGCCCAGAATCTCGATGCTGCCACCCGTCGGTTCGAGCAGGCCCAGCAGCATCGCGATGGTCGTGGTCTTGCCGGCGCCGTTTCCGCCCAGCAGTCCGAGCACGGTGCCGGGCGGCACCGAGAAACTCAGATCGTCGACCGCGACGATCTCGCCATACACCTTGCGCAGGTGGTGGACGGCGATGGAGGGAGTTGCGGACACTTTGTCATCCCGAGCGTAGCGAGGGATCCTTCGCCAAAGCAAGGATCCCTCGGCCGTTGGCCTCGGGATGACAAGCTCTTGCCACCCCGCAATCGAACTACAACGCCTTGATCGCCGCTTCGATGCGATCGAGGCCCTTGCTGAGACGCTCCGCGCTCGACGCGAAGCACAGGCGTACGTTGCCCTGCCCGCCCGGACCGAAGGCTTCACCGGGCGCGAGCCCGACCTTGTACTGCTTGGCCATGGTCTTGCAGAAGGCCAGCGTATCTTCGACGCCATCGACCGAGAAGAAGGCGTAGAAGGCCGCATCCGGCCGCGCGATCTTCACCTTCGGCAGGGCGGAGAGGCGCTGGAACACCAGTTCGCCCCCGGCACGGCAGCGCTCGACCATCTCGTGGATGAAGGCGTCGCCCTTCTCGAGTGCCGCCACGGCACCCTTCTGCAGAAAGGCCGGCGCGCCCGACGTGTTGATCTGCACCAGCTTGGCGAACTGGTCGCCCAGCGCCGCCGGATGCGTGAGCCAGCCTAGCCGCCAGCCCGTCATCGCCCACGGCTTGGAGAAGCTGTTGAGCACGATCACCGGATCGTCGGGACCGGCCAGTTCGAGGAACGAAGGCGCCACCTGCCGGCCGTCGGGCCGCTTGCTGTAGATCAGGCGGGCATAGACCTCGTCGGCCATGATCCAGACACCGCGCTTGCGAGCGAAGTCCAACAGGGCCGCCTGCTCTTCCGTGGTCATCGTCCAGCCGGTCGGATTGCCCGGCGAGTTCACGAAGATCGCGCGCGTGCGGTCATCGACCGAGTCGAAGACCTTCTGCAGGTCGAGCTTCCATCCGCCCGATGGCGTACGGTCGAGCGCGACGTATTTCGGCACGCCGCCCACCAGTTTGGTGGCCGAGGTGATGTTGGGCCAGATCGGCGAGACGATGACGATGTTGTCGCCCGGGTCCAGCAGCAGCTGGCAGGTCAGCAGGATCGCCTGCATGCCGCCGGTCGTGACCGTGAGGCGCTCGATCGGGCACTTGATGCGATAGAGGCGCTCCGTGTAGGCCGACAGCGCGCCGCGCAGCTCGGGGATGCCGCGCTGCCACGTATAGAACGTGTCGCCGCCCTGCAGGCCGGCGGCGGCCGCATTGCGCACGAAATCCGGGGTCACGAGATCGCTCTCGCCGAACCACAGCGGCACGACGTCGGGATCGCCGAACACCGTCATCGCCACTTCGGAAATGGGGGTTTCGGGCAGGCCGGCCGTGGCGCCGCTCAGCGACGCCTTGAGGCCCGGCGCGACAAATCTGTTATGGTCTTGCATCCATCGGACGTAGCGCATCGTTCGGATTTGCGCCAGCCATCCGCCTGCCCGACAATTGTTGGCGGCGAGGCCCAGCCAGACTAATCGCAAGGAGAAAGCCATGAAGTACTCTGCATGCCTGCTTTCGATTGCCCTGCTCACGGGCTGCGTGCACGGCGACAATGTCGAACGCCTCCAGGCCGGAATGGATCGCGACCAGGTCCGCACACTCATGGGACCGCCCGACGGATCGACGCACTCACCGGGCAAGGACTGCGCCTACTATACCGTTCTCAAGGACTTCTGGAGCCGAACGCCGTGGTCCATGTCAGACCGCTATTACGTCTGCTTCACCGACGGCAGGGTCGAGACCTACGGCCGGGCGGACCAGCCGGCCTCGGCTCAGATGACAGCGCGATAGGCCGGCGCTACGCTGTCGAAAGGGGGAAGAATGCATTCACATCAGGACGACGGGCAGATCGCCCAGTGGCTCGGCGAACGTCAGACCGGCAACTACGCTGACGGCCGCCGGTACGACGATATCCAGTACCTGCAGTGCAAGCTGATCCTGAAGCCGGACCGTTTCACCTCCGCCCGCGTCTTCAAGGAGTTCGCGGCCCTGGTCCAGCAGGCCGCGGCAGCGACGGGCGTGGGCTACCAGCATACCCCCAAGTCCCAGCAGCGACCGGAAGTCCGCGAGGTCCTGTTCCTCGATACCGGCGGCTATCATCTCTACAACAACAGCTTCATCGTACGGCGCCGTATCGCCTACGAGGACGGCTTCCCCATCGGCGATCCGGAGATCGTCTTCAAGTATCGCAGCGACGACATGGCGAAGGCCCAGGCTCTCGACGCGCGGCCGCACATCGACGGCAAGTACAAGATCAAGTTCAAGCTCGAGGTCATGCCCCTCAAGGAGCGGATCGGCGGCCTCCGGCGTCTGCTTTCGCATAATGTCGAGTTCGGCCTGAGCCAGGCGCCGCAGGCCGCCCGCATCGTCATGTCGTCGCTGGGCAACATGTCCCTCCCCGAACTGACGCAGATCTTTCCGACCCTGGGAACGATCAAGTGCGACGGGCCGAACGACGTGTCGCTGGTCAACCAGACCATCGTCGAGGAACTGCTCCAGGACATCTGCCTGCTCGACTTCGGCCACCACACGGCTGCGACGGCCAATCTCGGCCTGTGGCGCGCGCGCGGCGACCATCACGCGTTCGTGGGCGAGTTCGCCTTCCAGCTTCGGTTCACCGGACCCGACGACATCAAGCACAAGGCGCTGAACCACTGCGAGCGCTTCTTCCTTGAACTCCAGCAGGTCGCCGCCGACTGGCTCTCGCTCACCACGACCAAGACCGGCGCCGTCTATCGCCTCAAGGGCAACCCGCCGCAAGCACACGAATGAGCGTCGCAGACACGTCCCCGCCACCGCCTCCGCCTTCGCTCGGAAAACTCTTCTGGGTATTTCTCGTTATGGGCGCGACCAGCCTGGGCGGCGGTGTCGTCGGCTACCTGCGGACCGGTCTGGTGGTGCGCCAGCGCTGGCTGGACGATCTCAGCTTCGTCGAGCTGCTCTCCATCAGCCAGACCCTGCCCGGCCTCAACGCCACCAACATGTCGATCCTGGTGGGCGACCGGTTGCGCGGCGGGATGGGGGCGCTCGTCGCCACGCTGGGCATGTGCCTGCCGGGCGCTTCGCTGATGATCGCCGCGGGCTTCGCCTACGGCGCCGGCGGCGACGGCCCCTGGTCCAAGGCCTTCCTGCACGGGATCGCGGCCGGTGCGGTGGGGCTGATCGTGGTCGTGCTGGTCCAGCTCGGCGCCAAGACCCTCAAGACCCTTGCCGATTACGTCTTCGTACTTCTCACCGCCGCGGCCGTCGCCTTCTTCAAGGTGCCGGTACCCTATGCATTGATCGTGGCCGGCATCGTCGCGATCTGGTGGCATCGCCCGCGCGACAAGGACGTCCCGTGAAGAATCTCTGGGATCTCGCAGGCGTCTTCGCCTACCTCTCGCTCCTCACCGTGGGCGGCGGCATGGCCGCTTTCCCGGAAATGAAGGAACTCACGGTCGACACCTATCACTGGCTGACCTTTCCCGAGCTCCTGCATTTCTACAGCCTGGGCCAGCTCGCGCCGGGACCGAACATGATGATGGTCGCTTCGATCGGCGTCGTCGTCGGCCACATTCCGGGCGCACTGGTGGCGTTGATCGCATTCTTCCTGCCGACGGGCCTGCTCACCTTCTTCATCGGCCGTCTCTGGACGCATCTGGCGACCTGGCGGTGGCGGCCGTCCATTCAGGCTGGCCTGGGCTCCGTTGCCGTGGGCCTCGTACTCGCCGGCGCGATCATCATGGGGAGAGGAGCGATCACCGACCTGTTCTTCGGCGTGATTTCGCTCGTCGTCTTCCTGCTGCTGTGGCGGACCAAGATCAATCCCGCCTACCCGATCGTCGCGTCCGGCCTGGTCGGAATGGCGCTGCACTACTTCACGGCAGCCTGACGCAGGAGATGCGCCTCACCTCGTTAGAGGCCAATGATCGGAGAAGTGAATGGCTGAAGAACAGGTGGGCGCGATCCGCGAAGCCCTCGCCGACATCTATGGTGAGAAGAACGAGGGCGGCCTGCTTTGCTGCACGCTGGAGGCCGTGAATGCGGACGGCATGGATGTCTCCATCCAGGTGATGGCAGAGACGATCAACCTGGCCCCCTATCCGTTTGCAGAAGATCCCCTCACCCGCCTCGAATTGAGTGGCGCCGTCGATACGCTGGAAAGTGTCGCGCTCGACCTGGTCGACTGGGACGCCAACGCCTTCGCCACCGTGGGGACCTCCGGAAACGATCCGGCCGACATCGCCCGGCTGATCGACCAAACATTCGTGAGAGTGCTCGGGTGCTCTCCCGACTACCGCTTGACGGTCTCCACTGAAGACCTCGCGTGAGGCTGGACGCGTCTCGCCACAGGGAACGTCAGGCGCCTGTTTGCATTGTTTCGCAGAGCTTCAATGCAAGGAGTGTCCGATGAAACTCATCCCGACCGCGGCAGCGGCTCTCGTTGCGTCCGTCTCCATCACCGCCGCGCAGATGCCGCCGACGACCGGTACGTCCACGACGCCCGCCGTCCCGCCCGCCGGCATGCCGGGGACCGCCCAGAGTGAATCGTCCGTCAGGACACAGATCGAGGCGAGCGGTTACACGAAGATCAGGGACCTGACCCGCAAGGCGGATGGATCCTGGCACGCCAGGGCATCCAGGAACGACGTGGAAGTGGCGGTCTCGGTCGACAGCACCGGCAGCGTGACACAGGTCCAGTAGCTGGCGGAGTAATTGCTGCCGCGACGCAATCATCTGCATGCTATAAGCGGCGCATGCTTCTGCTCATACTTGGTCTCGCCCTCTTCCTGGGTATTCATACTTTTACAACCATGAGGGGCGCGCGAGCCGCCGCCGTCGGCCGTCTGGGCGAAGGTGGCTACAAGGGCCTCTATTCGCTCCTGGCTGCGGTCGGCCTCGTGTTGATCGTCATCGGTTTCGGACGCTATCGAAGCGGGGGATACATCCAGATCTGGGATCCGCCTCGTTCGTTCCTTCATCCTTTCTCCCTTTTCCTGTTGTGGTTTGCCTTCGTCTCCCTGACGGCGGCTTATGCGCCCGCGGGCCGTATCAAATCGCTGCTCCGGCATCCCATGCTGGTCGCCGTCAAGGCCTGGGCCCTGTCGCACCTTCTGGTGAATGGCGACCTGGGGTCGATGCTTCTCTTCGGCGGACTGCTGGCCTGGGCGGTTTACGACCGGATCGCCGTGAAAAGGCGAGGCGATCCGGGCGCCCCTGCGTCGGGCTGGTCGCTAAACGACCTTCTGGTCGTCGTGATCGGTACAGTGGCCTACGTCGCCATGTTCTGGTTGCACGATACGTTGATCGGCGTTACCGCGGCTTGAGCACCGTCGGCCGCTGGCCCATTTGCATCGCTCATGATAGGTTCCCGCTGTAATCGAACCCTGATAATTGTTGAACAAAACCTGTGATCGTAGACGCTCTGTTTCCGACGTACCGCTTCGACAAGGCCGATAACGAGGATTTCATGGTTATCGACCAGTGGTCCTATGTCTGGGCGGCATTTTCCGGGCCGTTGTTCGTCCTCACCAAGGGGCTCTATCTACTGGCCCTGGTCGACGTCCTGGCCATGGCGGCGATCGCGGCAGGCGCGATCTTCGGGCTGACAATCATCGTCTATCTGTTCAGTGCCTCGATGGAAGGCATGATCCTGATGCTGGTGACGGTGGTCGGCGGATTCGCGCTGAACGGCATCGTAGCCGTGCGCCTGGTGCGCTACGGCTACCTGAAGAACGGTTGGCGCCTCGGCTACTAGTGATGGTGGTGGTAGCCATGATGGTGGCTGCCGCCGAACCGGTCGATATGTAGCGGCTGCTTGGCCAGACCCGGGCAGAAGGTGTTCACGACCTTTTCCAGCTTGTCGTAGAGCGCCTTGGCGGGCTTGCGGCCCCTGTCGAGCCGCTCCCGTGCCTTCTCGGCAAGCCTCGCCAACTGCACCATGTCGACGTTCAGCAGTTTGCGGTCCTCCAGCACCATGCGTCCGGCGATCATCACCGATTCGACGGCCGAGCCGTCCTCTGTATGGACGATCTGGTTGGTCGGATCGTTGCACGGGATCCAGTTGATGTGGCCGAGGTCGAGGAAGACGATATCGGCCTTGTAGCCGACCTCGATCTTCCCGATCTTTTCACCCAGGCCGAGCGCCCGCGCGCTGCCGGCAGTCGCCGCGTGCAGGACCTCCTCGGTTCTGATCCACTTGCGGTTATCCGGCCCCTGCACCTTCGAGACCATCGAGGCCAGGCGCATGTTCTCGTACATGTTCTGATTGTCCGAGCAACTCGCTCCGTCGGTGCCGATGCCGACATTCACCTTTGCATCCAGCATGCCGCGCATGTCGGCGATGCCGTTACCCAGCACCATGTTGGAACCTGGATTGTGCGAGACCGACGCACCCTTGTCCCCCAGCAGCTTCATGTCGTCGCCGTCGAGCCACACACCGTGGCCGACGGTGAACTTCGGCCCGACAAGGCCCAGCGAATCCATGTAGGCCGTGAGCGAGGTGCCGTAGAGCTTGTAGCCAGCGATCACCTGAACCTTCGATTCGGAGACATGGCTGTGCAGGCCGGTGTCGTAGTCCCTGGCGAGCCTGAGGCACGCCAGCAGGAATTCCTTGCTGCAGTGGTGCGGGATGGTCGGCGCGACGGCGAGATGAACGCCCTGCCCGTCGAGCTTCCAGCCGTGCAGCGCCTTCTTCATCTGCTTCACGCTCGCCTTGTAGGGCGAGAATCGATAGGCCTCGACTTCCTTCTGCAGCGACGGCGGCAGCTGGTCCATCAGGCCGGGGATCGCTTGGAAAAAGCTCGTATCGGCCACCATCGGCGCGAGCATGGCGCGCATACCCACGTCGGCGTAGGCCTGACCGATGGCCGCCAGCCCTTCCGCCGTGGGCATGGGGAACTCGGCCGCCAGATCGTAGGCCGCGGTGCAGCCCTTCATCACCATCTCGGCCGCGCCGATCAGGCTCGACAGGTACTTGTCCTCCAGCGTGCGGGCGCCGCTCATGTAGGGGCTGGCCGTCAGCAACAGTTCGAGGGTCACGCGATCGACCATGCCCTTGGCGAGGTTGCCGTGGCTATGGGTATGCCCGTTGATCAGGCCTGGATGCAGCAGCTTGCCGCTGGCATCGATCACCGTGGCGGAATCCGGGGCCGCGACCTTCGGCCCGATCTCGACGATCGTATCGCCCTTCACGAGGATATCGGCCTTGGGCGCGGAATGGCCCTTGATGTCGACCACGCGGCCGCCACGGATCACCGTCATCGGCGTTTTCGGCTTCTTTGCCATGTTACTCACTCCCCTAGCGCGGCTGGTCAGGCACCCGGTGTCGTGTTGCTGCTCGACCACGGGAAGAATATCCGTTCGGCGGCCACCACGAGCTGGAACAGGACGACGCCCATCACCGACAGGATGATAAGCGCTCCGAAGGCGACCGGCACCTTGAAGAACGCGGTCGAGGTCTGGATCAGGAATCCGAGACCGGCATCCGCATTGACGAACTCCGCCACGACCGCGCCGACGACGGCGAGCGAGATCGCGACCTTGAGGCCGGCGAAGATGAACGGGATCGCATAGGGCAGCCTGATCCGGAGCAGTTCGCTGAGCTTCGAGGCACGACAGGCGCGGCTGAGTTCGATCAGCTCCGGCGGCACGGAGAGCAGCCCCGTCGCAACCGAGATCACCAGTGGAAAGAACGCCACCAGCACGGTGATGACGATGCGCGGCAGCTCGTTGGTGCCCAGAAGCACGACCAGGATGGGCGCCAGAGCCACTTTCGGTATCGATTGCGTCCACACCAGGAACGGATAGACCGCCGCGGCGATCGCGGGCGACGCGGTCAGGACCACGGCCAGCGGCAGGCTGATCAGGATCGACACGACGAACCCCAGCATCACGGTCTTGAACGTCGCCATCGTATGGCCCGCGACGATGGGGCCGATCGCCAGCGTGTCCTTCCAGATCTCGCTGGGTGCCGGCAGCAGGTAGCCCGGAATCTTGAACGCCCGGCAGGCCGCTTCCCACAGGAGAAAAAGGCCGGCCGTGGCGATCAGAGGCAGCACGACCTCATAGAGGGCCGCGCTCTTCTTGCGGCGACGGGGCGGCTTCTGCCGCTCCTCAAGCGGCGGCGCGGCCTGGACCGACATGGCGTGTTCCGAAGATGAGTTGACGGATGTGCTGGCTGGCCTCGTGGAATTCCGGCGTGGCCTCGGTCTCGAAGCTGCGCGGCCGCGGCAGGCCGATCTCGATGATCTCCTGGATGCGGCCGGGTCGCGGCGACATCACGACCACGCGATCCGCCAGGACCACGGCCTCGGTGATCGAGTGGGTCACGAACAGCACCGTCTTGGGCCGCTCGCTCCAGATGCGCAGCAGCTCCATGGTCATTTCCTCGCGCGTCAGTGCGTCGAGGGCGCCGAACGGCTCGTCCATAAGAAGGATGTCGGGATCGTGCACAAGAGCGCGGCAGATCGCGACACGCTGCTGCATGCCGCCCGACAGTTCGCGCGGCGACTTGCTCTCGAAGCCGGAAAGTCCCACCAGCTTCAGCAGCGCCATCGCCTTGTCGGTGCTGGTCGAATCGATGCGGTGCATCATCCGCAGCGGGAACAGCACGTTATCGAGCACACTGGCCCAGGGCAGCAGGGTCGGCGCCTGGAAAACGATGCCGGTCTCCGAGCGCGGCTCGGTGATCGCCGCCCCTCCGATCGAGGCCCGTCCTGCCGTGGGCAGGATCAGGCCCGCCACGATGCGCAGCAGGGTGGACTTGCCGCAGCCAGAGGGACCGACCAGCGTGATGAACTCGTTGCGGCCGATCTCGAGGGAGACATCCTGCAATGCCGTGACCTGGTCGCCGTCACGGCTGTTGAAGATGCGCGTGACCCGGTTGAGCGAGATCATGTCCCGCCCCGCTACTTCGTCACCTTGCTCGTATCGATGGCGGTCTTGTAGTCGAATTCCGGCTTCAGCTCATTGGCCGAAGCAATGGTTTCCCAGGAGAACTTGAGGCGCTCCGGGCTTTCCTTGCCCCAGCCGAATTCCTTGCTGTGGTCGTTGAAGACGAACTTCATGACCGCCTTCACGCTGCCCATGCAGTCGTCGAGCTCGACCTCGGGGAAGCGCACGACATGCAGCTTGCAGGCCTCCTCGGGATTGGCGGCGGCCCATTCGAAGGCCTCCTTGCTGGCGGCCAGGAAACGCTTCACCAGATCGGGCTTGTCCTGGGCCATTTTGTCAGTGGTGATCAAGGTGGCCGCGTAGATCTTGAAGCCCACCTCCACGAACGGGAGCGGCAGGATTTCCTGGCCGGCCTTAACCGCCGCCTTGTTGATGTAATAATAATGGATCGAATAGAACGGCGCTGCGTCGATGTTCTTGGCGATGAGCTGGGCCGCCATCGCCGCCCCGTCCATGTTGGTCCAGATCAGCTTGTTGGGATCGGTCCCCGCCTTCTTTGCGACCTCCGGGAAGTAGAAACGATGGCTGTTGCCCGGCGTGATGCCGATCTTCTTGCCTTCCAGCCCCTTGAAGTCGGTGATGCCTGAACTCTTCAGCACGAACAGCGAATGGGGAGATTCGTTGTAGAGCACGGCGATCGTCTTGATCGGCACGTTGGTCCGCGCCCGCGCCGTCATGACCGCGGCAATGTCGGCCACGCCGAAATCGGCCGCCCCCGCGGCCACTTTGGTGACGGTGTCGCCCGAGCCGTAGCCGCGCGTGATGGTGATATCGATGCCGTGCTTGGCGTAGATGCCCTTGCTCCAGGCACCATAGTACATCGCGTGCTCGCCCGACGGGATCCAGTCGGTCTGAAACCGCACCTTGTCCTGGCCGACGGCCGGCATCGCCGAAAGTAGCGTCAGCGCAAGAGCCGCCAGTCCAGTACGTCGGCGGAACGATGATGACTGCATGAGTGCCTCCCCCAGCCCCTTTGGAACTCTGGAGAGATAAGCAATTTCGATGCCACGATCTCTGCCGTTAGGCGACCCAACCCAGCGTCGCGGCGACCAGGAGGGCGTAGCGCGCGGTCTTGCCGATGGCCACCAGCACGACAAAGAGCAGCAGCGGCGTGCGTAGAGCCCCCGCCACGACCGTCAGCGCATCGCCGCCGAACGGCAGCCAGGCGAACAGCAACGACCACACGCCCCAGCGTGCGTACCAGCGCTCGACCCTTTCGTAGTCGCGGGGCTTCACCGGAAACCAGCGGCGGTCGCGGAACTGCTCGACGAAGCGCCCGAGGATCCAGTTCACGATCGAGCCCAGCGTGTTGCCCACGCTGGCGGCCAGGAGGAGCGTCGGCCAGTGGGATGGGTCCGCCACCAGCAGGCCTACCAGCACCAGTTCGGACTGAAACGGAAAGATCGTGGCAGCGAGAAAAGCGGCCGCAAAGAGGCCGGCGTGGCCGACGGCAAACGGGCTGAGAACCGACTCCATCAAGCGTCGTCCCCGGCCCATTCGGGCCACTTCGCGGCCGGATCAAGGCTCTCCAGCGACTCTCTCTTTCGGCTTTTCGATGCAACACCAGAGATCGGGCCGGCGTTCATTCTGTGCAGCTGGATAGAACCCAATGGAGGATACTCATGAAGAAGCTCGTCACCCTCGCCGTGATCGCCAGCACCGCCATCGGCGGCGCCGCCTGGGCGCAGACCATGCAGCCCAGCACACCGGCCGGCCGTAACATGAATTCGATGCCCGGCCAGACCAGCAATCCGAATACCAACCTTCCGGCCACCTCGTCGAATGCGACCGCTGCCGAAGCCGCCGCCAAGTCGCAGATCGAGGCCAAGGGCTACAACGGCATCAAGTCCCTGACCCGTGACACGGCTGGCAATTGGACCGGCAAGGCCATGCGCAACAACGTTGAAGTGGCCGTCACGTTGGACACCAACGGCAACATCCGCGAGCAGTAGGAGCCACACCCGACTCGCTTGCGGAAAGGCGGAGCGCCCTACCCCTCGTGGGGCGCTCCGTTCGCATGTCCGTATTTCGCCGGTTCGTTTGCGGGTGTCGCGAGCGTCGAAGCCCACTAGAGTGCGGGTCGTCGACTCAATCGAAGAGGGATGATCCATATGCGCACCGTCAAGGACGTCACCTTCGACCTGCTTCGCAAGCTCGGAGTCACCACGGTTGTCGGCAACCCCGGCTCGACGGAAGAGACGTTCCTCAAGAACTTTCCCCATGATTTCGATTATGTGATGGCCCTCCAGGAGGCCAGCGTGGTCGGGATCGCCGACGGCCTGTCGCAAGGCCTCCGCAAGCCGGTAATCGTCAACGTCCACACAGGCGCCGGCATGGGCAATGCGCTCGGTTGCATCGTCACGGCCTACCAGAACAAGACGCCGCTAATCATCACCGCCGGCCAGCAGACCCGCGAGATGGTCCTGCTCGAGCCGCTCCTGACCAACATCGATTCGACCAACCTGCCGCGACCGTGGGTGAAATGGGCCTACGAACCCGCGCGAGCCGAGGACATCCCCGCGGCCTTCATGCGCGCCTACGCCACGGCGATGCAGCAGCCGAGCGGCCCTGTATTCCTGTCCCTGCCGCTCGACGACTGGGACAAGCCGATGCCCGAGGTCGATGCCTTCCGCACCGTCGCGACGCGCGTCGGCCCCGACCCCGTTCGCGTGGCCGAATTCGCCGAACGTATCAACGCCGCCAAATCTCCCATCGTCGTCTACGGGTCCGACCTGGCCCGTAGCCAGGCCTGGGATGAAGGCATCCGTTTCGCTGAAACGCTCGGCGCGCCGGTCTGGACCGCCCCCTTCGCCGAACGCACGCCGTTTCCCGAGAACCATCGCCTGCATGCCGGCGCCCTGCCCGCCGCCATCGGACCGCTCGGCAAGAAGTTCACCGGCCACGACCTGGTGATCGTCATCGGAGCGCCGGTCTTCCGCTACTACCCCTATGTCGGCGGTGATTATGTGCCGAAGGGTACTCAACTCCTGCAGGTCACGGACGATCCCAACATGTCGTCCAAGGCGCCGGTCGGCGATAGCCTCGTGTCGGACGCCAAACTGTTTCTCGACGCCATCCAGCCCCTGGTGAAGAAGCGGACTTCGTCTGTGCCGGCGCCGCTGAGAGCTCCGCCCAGCACGCCCGACATGGATGCCCAGCCGCTGGCCGCCGACGCCATCATGGTCGCGGTTCGCAAGGCCTGCCCCGCCGACTTCGTGCTGGTCGAGGAAGCGCCCTCCGTCGTCGCCGACATGCAGGACCAGTTCCGCATCGACAAGCCCGACTGCTTCTACACCTTCGCCTCGGGTGGCCTGGGCTGGGACATGCCCGCCGCGGTCGGCCTTGCGCTGGCGGAGCGCAGCAGCGGCCGCAGGCGCCCTGTCATTGCGCTGATGGGCGATGGCTCCTTCCAGTATTCCGTGCAGGCGCTCTACACCGCCGTCCAACAGAAGGCACACGTCGTCTTCGTGGTCCTCCAGAACCACGAATACGCGATCCTCAAATCCTTCGCCGAGCTTGAGCAAACCCCCAACGTGCCGGGGCTCGACCTTCCGGGCATCGACCTAGAGGCGCTGGCTAAAGGGTATGGGGCACCGGCGACGCTGGCGAAGACCGGCGCGGAAGTGACGGCAGCCGTCGCCGAAGCCATCGCCCGCGAAGGCGCCAGCGTCGTGGTCGTACCGCTCACGCGCAAGCGGCACTCGCTGCTGGGCTGAAGTCTAAATTCCCAGGCGCTCCGTGGCGCGCGACCGGCCGTAGGCGAAATAGATCGCGAGGCCGACCGCGATCCACACGATCAGCCGAGCCCACGTCACCGGCGACAGACCGACCATAAGACCGAGGCAGGACAGGATGCCGAGGATCGGCACCCACGGCATGCCGGGGACTCGAAAGGGCCGATGCGCGTTCGGCTCAAGCTTGCGCAGGCGGAGGACCGACGCGCACACCATCACGAACGAGAAGAGCGTCCCCACGCCCACCAACTCGCTCAGCGTCTCGATGGGCGCCGCGGCGGCGAACGCGGCGACGACGACCCCGATCAGGATCTGGCTCATCCACGGCGTATGCAGCTTCGGGTGTATCCGGCTGAAGACCGGCGGCATCAGACCGTCATGCGCCATCGCCGCGAAGATGCGGCACTGGCCGTAAAGGAGCACAAGGATGGCGGTCGTAATCCCGATCAGTGCGCCGAGCTGGATCACCAGCCCGAGCCAGCCGATCCCCATGCGCTCGGCCGCAAGCCCGACCGGCGCGGCCACGTTCAGCTCGCGATAGGGTACGATTCCGACGAGCACGGCGGCCACGAGGATATAGAGGATCGTCGACAGCGAGAGCGCACCGATGATGCCGACCGGCATGTCCCGCTGCGGCCTCTTCGCCTCCTGCGCGCAGTTCGAGACGGCATCGAAGCCGATATAGGTGAAGAACACCACGGAGGCGCCGTGCAGCACGCCGCTCCAGCCGAAGATGCCGAACGTGCCGTCGTTCGCTGGGACGAAGGGCTGCCAGTTGGCCGTCGAGACATGGAAAATGCCGAAGCCGATGAACGCCAGGATGACGAGCAGCTTCAGGGCAACCATGAGATTGTTGATGCGTGCCGATTCGCGCGTGCCCCGCACCAGCAGCATGGTGAGCAGGGCCACGATGGCCACGGCCGGCAGATTGGCGATCGCCGTCCCGCTGCTGCCGTCGGCAAGAGTGACGATCGTGCCGGTCGAGTTCGAGAAGCGCGGCGATACGGTGATCCCCAGGAAGGCCAGCGTACCGTTGAAGTAGCCCGACCAGCCGACCGCGACGGCCGCCGCCCCGATCGAATACTCCAGGACCAGATTCCAGCCGACCAGCCACGCGGCAAGCTGGCCGAGGCTGGTGTAGGAGTAGGTGTAGGTGCTGCCGGCGACGGGCATCATGGCCGCCAGTTCGGCGTAGCAGAGCCCCACGAAGGCGCAAGCGATCCCGGCCAGCACGAAGGACAGGATCACTGCCGGCCCGGCGTAGAGGGCGGCCGCCGTCCCTGTCAGGACGAAGATGCCGGCGCCGATGATGGCGCCGATTCCCATGAAAACGATGCTGACCGGCCCCAGTACCTTGGTCAGCGATTCCGCGTGTCCCGCCTGCTGCAAGATGTCGGACAGGCGCTTGCGCGCCCCGACGCTTTTCAAGGTCATACGCTCTTTTCTCCCCGGCTCCCTCTTAGCAAGATCGTGGCAGGCACCCCATATGAAGCGGATGAGAATTGCCCTGCTGACCCTCGGAGTGGGATTGGCCCTCGTCGGCCCCGCCGGGCCGGCCTCCGCCCAGCTTGTCCCGGGATCGATCGGCAACGGCGGTCGTATGCCCGACACCATGTCTCCGGGCGCCTTGCCGCCACCGCCCGTCGCGCCGCCTGCCCCTGTCATGGCGCCGCCGCCGCCTCAACCCAACACCTACTCGCTGAACCGCGACCGGCTCGAGAATCAGGGCTACCGCGTGCAGCGTCTCCAGCAGGAGAATGACGAATCCTGGCGGGCTCGGGTCGCGCGCGATCCCGTGCCGACACGCCCCCAGGGCGTGCCGAAGCGGGTCACGATCCATCCCAACGGGCAGATCATCGAGGAATACTGAGGCTGACGCCGGCAGGGCTCGGCTACTTCCCCGTCTTGATGTTCGCTTCCTTGATCACCTTCGCCCACTTCGGGATGTCGGCGGCGATCGCGGCGCGGGTTTCCTCCGGGGTGCTGCCCACCAGGTCCAGGCCCATGGCGTTGAACTTCTTCTTCAGCTCCGGATCGGCCAGCACCTTCAGCGAGTCGCCCCGCACCTTCTCGACGATCGCCCCGGGCAAACCGGCCGGCCCCAGCAGTGCGAACCAGGAAGTAGCCTCGAAGCCGGGGAATCCCTGCTCCGCGAGCGTGGGCAGGTCCGGCGCGCTCGGCGTCCGCTTCAGCGAGGTGACCGCAATGCCGCGCACGCGGCCGTCGCGGACCAGCGGCATCGCCGCACCGGCATTCTGGATGCCCACCTGGACCACGCCGCTCATCAGGTCGGCCATGTTGGCGCCGCGATAGGGAATGTGCTCCATCTTGATGCCGGCCAGAAAGCAGAACAATTCGCCCGCAATATGCTGCGGCGTGCCGACGCCCGGCGTTCCATAGGAGAGCTTGCCCGGGTTGGCCTTGGCGTAGGCGATCAGCTCGGGAATCGACTTCACCGGCAGGTCGTTGTTCACCATGAACAACGACGGCATCACCAGCGACGTCGAAATCGGCGTCAGATCCTTCAACGGGTCGAACGGCAGAGCCTGCATCGACGGCAGGATGGTGATGGCTGCATTGCCCGACCACATGAGCGTGTAACCGTCGGGCGGCGCCTTGGCGACGCGGTCGACACCGATGGCGCCGGAGTTGCCGGCGACGTTCTCGACGATCACCGGTTGGCCCCAGGCCTCCGTGAATTTCTGAGCGAACATCCGGGCGGTGACGTCCGTCGAACTGCCGGCCGTGAAGCCGACGACGATCTTGACCGGCTTGTCCGGCCAGTTGGCCTGTGCGGCCGCCGACTGGGCGAAGGCCAGCGCGAACAGACCGATGCAAACCGCGCGAACGAGACTGAAAATCATTCTTCCTCCCAAGGGCGATCTCTGCCGCCTCCAACCAGCGTATGAAGCCCGCATCTGAGAGGCAACCGCAGCTTTCAGGCGCGCCCGACCAGCGAACTTCGGATTATGCACAATGAATTGAACGCCCGATCGCCACCATAACCACTCGAAAGGTGCGTGTAAGACGGTGCTGCGATATGTTGTCCGCGCAATGGAGGTATTCGTGGCTCGCTCTCATCCAGTAGATACTCATGTCGGCAATCGACTTCGGCAGCGTCGCGCTCTTCTCGGGATGAGTCAGACCGATCTCGGCAACGCCGTAGGCCTGACCTTTCAGCAGGTGCAGAAGTACGAGCGCGGCTTCAATCGCATAAGCTCGAGCCGCCTCTTCGAGTTTTCGAAAGTCCTCGATGTTCCGGTCGAACACTTCTTCGACGGAATGGGCGCGACGGCCGTGGCGGCAAAGCGAAAGCCCGGACGTCCGCGGGCTCCAGAGAAGCCCGCCGACTCCGATCTCAACACCAAGCGCGAGACGCTCGAGCTGGTCCGCGCCTACTACAAGATCCGCAGCAAGAGCCTGCGGGAAAAGACGCGCGACCTGATCATCGCACTCGCCCGGGATTGAGCAGCGAGGGAAACATCCGGCCTTTGGCGGCGTTGAAGAAGCCTTGCCGCCTCTTTCCGCTTCTGGCTGGAGATCCGATCATGACCCGCTCCCGCACCCTGGGCGCCGTGCTGCTGCCGATCGCCTCTGTCGTCGCCTGCAGCGACGGTCCCGCGCTCAAGGTACCACCACCCGACGCGCCGATGTCGACCGTCCGGTATCAGTGCCAGCAGAACAAGACGCTCGTGGCGGACTATTATGACGGAAAGTCGAGCGTCGCCCCGGATGGCCGCCCCATCCCTGGCGGACGCGTCGTGGTGCAACTCAGCGACGGCCGCAAGTTCAGCCTGCCCCAGACGCTCTCGGCGTCCGGCATACGCTACGCCGATTCGAGTGGCACTTTCGTCTTCTGGAGCAAGGGCGACACGGCCTTCATCGAGGAAGGCCCCAGCCAGACGATCACTTACCGCGACTGCGTCATCAAGCGCTGAGCCAGAGCCTCAGCGGCGGCTGGCCAGCGCGCGGTTCTCAAGCCGGCTCAGCAATCGCACGAGCGGCCACAGCAGCAGGAAGTAGATCACCGCTGCCATCACGATGGGCGTGGGGTTGTAAGTGATGCTCTGGGCCTGCCGCGCCTCGTAGAGCAGCTCGGGCACCGCGACGACCGAGCCTAGCGACGTGAGCTTCACCACTTCCAGCGTGTTGGACAGCAGGTCGGGCATCACGTTCCGCACCGCCTGGGGGAGCACGACGTACCGCATGGCCTGCATCCGGCCGAGACCGGTGGAGCGCGCGGCCTCGACCTGGCCCGCCGGAACGGAATCGATGCCGGCCCGGAAGATCTCGCCATAGTACGAACCGGTGTTGAGAAAGAAGGCGATGGCCACGCAGGCGAAGCCGCCCAGTTCCAGCCCGGCGAACGGCAGACCCGCGAACAGCAGGACCAGGAGGACCAGCGGCGGGAAAGCCCGGAAGAAATCGACCCAGGCCATCAGCGGCCAACGCACCAGCGGATGCTTGATGGAGGCGAGCAGCGCCAGGATCAGGCCGCCCAGCAAGCCCAGCGGCACCACGATCAGCGACAGCAGGATCGTGTTCCACAGGCCGGTCAGCACGATCGGCCAGGCCGCCTTCATGATCTCGATGTTGAAGAAGGCCTCGATCATCGCTTCCACGCGAACTTTGCTTCGATCCAGCGCGCGGCGACGACCACCGGCAAGAACAGGACGATGTAGGCCGCCGCCCCCATCATGAGCGGCGAGGGATTGTAGGAATTCGACATCGCCGAACTCGCCTGCCCCAAGATCTCGGTGACGGCCACGACGGTACCGAGCGCGGTGCCCTTGGTGATGGAGATGGTGCGGTTGGTGAGCGGCGGAATGGTGAGCCGGAATGCCTGCGGCAGCACGACGTTGAACAGCGTCTGGCCGAACGACAGGCCGGTCGAGCGCGACGCTTCCCACTGCCCCTTCGGGATCGAGGTGATGCCCGCCCAGAAGATCTCCTCGGAGAAGGCCATCAGCACGAAGGCGAGCGACAGCCAGGTCGAGACGAAACCAGAAGGCGCCGGCCCCGCATAAGGCAGGCCGAAATACATCAGGACGATGATGACCAGCGGGGGCAATGAGCGGAACAGGTCGACGACGAAGATGATCAGCCAGTTGAGCGGCCGGATGGCGAGGCTGCGCAGCAGCGCAAGCGCCAGCCCGGCGCCCAGGCCCGTCACGACGATCAGCAGCGCGAGCTCGATGGTCACCACCATGCCGGACAGGATGTCCGGCAGGTACTTCCACATGACCTTCGCATTGAAGAAGGTTTCGACGAATTTATCCCAGCCGCTCATGCCGCGCGGCCCTCAGTGCCGCTGGATCTGGCCGATGAAGGCACGCGTGCGTTCGTGGGCCGGGGTCTCGAAGATGGCGGCCGGCGGCCCCTGCTCCACGATCAGCCCGTCGTCCATGAACACGACCCGGTCGGCGGCGTTGCGCGCGAAGCCCATTTCGTGGCTTACGACGATCATGGTCATGCCGCTCTCGCGCAAGTCGCGCATGACCTCAAGCACAGAGCCGACGAGTTCGGGATCGAGCGCGCTGGTCGGCTCGTCGAACAGCATCACGCGCGGTTCCAGGGCGATCGAACGGGCGATGGCCACGCGCTGCTGCTGGCCGCCCGAGAGTTGCCCCGGTGTATGGTCGGCGCGATCGGCCAGGCCGACCCGCTTCAGCGCCGCATGGCCGAGCACCTCGGCCTCGGCACGGCTCTTCCCCGCCACCTTGCGCAGCGCCAGCGTGACGTTCCCCAGCGCCGTCATGTGCGGGTAGAGATTGAAGGACTGGAACACCATGCCGATGCGGCGGCGGGCATGGTTGATGTTGGTGCGCGCGTCGAGCATGTCGATGCCGTCGACCATGATGGATCCGGACGACGGCTCTTCCAGCCGGTTGAGGCAGCGCAACAGGGTCGACTTGCCCGAGCCCGACGGCCCGATCACGAACACCAGTTCGCGCTCGTCCACCTTCAGATCGACACCCTTCAGAACGTGAAGGGTGCCGAAATGCTTATGGATCGCGCGTGCATCGACGATGTGGCTGGTCACGGGGCTCTTGTCGTTTCAAGCGGAGCAAAACGCAATCGAGGGGCCTTCGCCGACGCCGGAAAGGCCCCTCGGTCTGCAGCTTCAGGAGGAGGGCCTCAGCCGCCGCACTTCAGTTCATGCGGCGTCGGATCGTAGCCCGGCATGCCCGGCACGCCGTAACCCGGCGTGACCACCACCGCGAGATCGTCGGCCGCCGGCTTCTTGTTGAACCACTTCTCGTAGAACTTGGCCATCGTGCCGTCCTTCTTCATGCAGTCGAGCGCATCCTGCAGCTCGGCTCGAAGCTTGGGATTGTCCTTGGGCACGGGCGCCGCCCAGTGAGCACGCGTTTCGGAAAGTTCGAGATCGGCGATGAACTGCGGGTTCTTGGACGCCGCATAGACAATCGTGGTGTTGCCGCCGAGCGTGGCGTAGGCGCGGCCCGAGAGCACGGCCTGCGTCGCGTCGGGCTGGGTGTCATAGACCTGGACGGTGAAGCCGTGCTCCTCGCCCATCTTCTTGGCGAGCGTCTCGTAGGGCGTGCCCTTGTTGACGGCCACGGCCTTGCCCTTGAGGTCGGCCCAGCTCTTGATCGGCGCGCTGCCCTTCTTGATGCCGAACTGGAAGGCGGTCCACAGGTAGCCCGCCGTGAACAGCATGTTCTCGGCACGCTCCTTGGTGACCGTGGTCGGCGCGGCGATGAAGTCGTAGCGGCCGGACTGCATGCCCGGGATCAGCGTCGAGAAGCTCACGGCATCGATCGTGATGTCGCGCTTCATGCGCTTGGCGGCCTCGGTGAAGACGTCGATCTGGAAGCCTTCGACGCCCCCGCCCAGCTTCGGCATGGCATGCGGCGCGAAGGTGCCGTCGACGCCGGTACGCAGCGGCGGCTTCTTGTCCTGGGCGAGCGCGGGGCTCGCGCACATGAGGGCTGCGATCGCGATCGCGGCAAAACGGCGATTAATCATTGCAGTGCGTTCCTTCCCATGAAATCCCCAGGCAGCGACGTTAGATCAGGCATTGTTGAATAGCAATTTAGGGGCCATCCTTGGCCCATGTCCGACCGCATCCTCGTCATAAATCCCAACTCCACCGAAGCCGTCACGCGCGGCATCGACGTCGCCATGGAACCGCTGCGCATCGCCGGCGGGCCGTCCATCGAATGCGTCACCCTGAAGGAAGGGCCGCCCGGCATCGAAAACCAGGGCCATGTCGAGCAGGTCGTCCCGCTCATCGGCGCCATGGTGAAAAAACGCGACAACGATTGCTCCGCTTTCGTCATCGCCTGCTACTCCGATCCGGGCCTGCATGCGGCGCGCGAACTGACGACCAAGCCGGTCCTCGGTATCGCGGAGTGCGGCATCTTCACCGCCCTCACCCTGGGGCAGCGCTTTGGCGTCATCTCGATCCTGCGGAAGTCGATCCCGCGCCATCTGCGCTATGTGGGGCAGATGGGCCTCAACGACCGCATGGCCGGCGACCGCGCGATCGGTCTCGGCGTCGTCGAACTCGCCGACGAGGCGCGCACCTTCAGCCGCATGGCCGAGGTCGCCGCCGAGCTGCGCGACGAAGACGGTGCCGACGTGCTGGTCATGGGCTGCGCCGGCATGGCGCGCTACCGCGACCGCCTGCAGCGCCATGTCGGCCTGCCCGTCGTCGAGCCCAGCCAGGCCGCCGTCTCGATGGCGATCGGGCGCTCCCGGCTGAACTGGTCGTAATTGTCATCCCGAGCGTAAGCGAGGGATCCTTCCGATATCAGAAGATCACTCGCAAATGCTCGGGATGACAGGCACGGCCCGTCATTCCGCCGCGGCAGCCTTGACCACAGGGGCCGTGGGGAATTCCATGCGGTCGTTGGTACGGCAGTAGCGGTCGGCGAACATGCGCCCGACCGGATGGTACTTGTCCATGTAGACGCGCTTGGCCTTGTCGTCCCACAGCTCATCGCGGATGTGGAAACGCAGCCCCTCTCCGATCACGAGCTGGCGATCGTCCTTCACGTTGATGACCTGCCAGGTCTTGCATTCCATCGCCCACGGCGCGTCGGCCAGTCGCGGCGTCTTGATGTCGACCGAAGGCGCAAGCTTCAGGCCGAGATAGTCGGGTTCGCCGACGTTGGGCGGAAAGTCGCCGCTCGATTCGTGCATCTTGAGCGCCAGCGGCTCGTCGGTCAGGTTGACCACGAACTCGCCGGTGCGCTCGATGTTGCTCCAGGTGTCCTTGATGCGCCCGTCCGGCCGCTTGTTGATCGCGAACATGCAGAGCGGCGGGTCTTCGGCGAAGACGTTGAAGAAGCTGAACGGCGCGGCGTTGACCGTGCCCGTCGGACCCGTGGTCGTCACCCAGGCGATCGGTCGCGGCAGCACGAAGGCGGTCAGGACCTTGTAGCGCTCGTGCGGCGTCAGGTCGTCGGAAGCGTATTGCATCTCTCTGTTCCTCAGTTCGACGGTTCGACTTTGACGCCGGTGCGCTCGCTGATGAGCTTGTAGTGCTCCGGGCGACGGTGCTTGGCGAAATTGAAGGTGGTGTTGCGGATATACTCGCCGAGGCCGAGATCGCAATCGTAGGAGATGACCTCGTCTTCCTCGGTCGTGCCCTTGGCCACGATCTCGCCGGTCGGCGCCACGATGACCGAGCCGCCGTGCAGCCAGAACCCGTCTTCCTTGCCGGCCTTGGCCGTCGCGACGACCCAGATGCCGTTCTGGTAGGCAGCTGCCTGCAGCGACAGCATGTGATGGAACACGCGCAGATACGGCGGCTCGTGCGGCGCATAGACGTTGTCGCTGGGCGTGTTGTAGCCCAGCACCACCATCTCGGCGCCCTTCAGCGCCATGACGCGGAAGGTCTCGGGCCAGCGGCGATCGTTGCAGATGCACTGGCCGACGATCACCTCATCCTTGAACATCTTCCAGACGTTGAAGCCGAGATTGCCCACCTCGAAATACTTCTTCTCGAGATGCTGGTACGGCACCGTCGGACGATGCTCGTCATGGCCCGGCAGATGCACCTTGCGGTACTTGCCGATCAAGCGACCGTCCGGTCCGACCAGGATCGAGGTGTTGAAGTGATGCGTCGATCCCTCTTCCTCGGTCCGCTCGGCGTAACCCAGGTAGAAGCCGATCCCCTTCTCCCGTGCCAGTTCGAACAGCGGCAGCGTGTCCGGGCTCGGCATCTGGCTCTCGAAATACTTCTCGACCTCGTTTGGATCTTCGATCCAGTAGCGCGGGAAGAAGGTCGTGAGCGCCAGCTCCGGGAACACGATGAACTTGGAGCCGCGGCTGTCGGCTTCCTTCAGCATCTCCATCATGCGCTTGACCACGCTCGCCCGGCTGTCGGCGAGGTTGATCGGACCCAGCTGGGCAGACGAGACTTTCAGACGGCGGGACACTTGCTTCTCTCCTCTAGAACAGCGGCTTCAGGCCGAAGCGGGACATGGCCTGCAGTTCGGGCGCACTCTGCCCGATCGGCTTCGACGAATCGGGCGAGGCGCAAGGCAGGAACTGGCCGGAGCCGCGCTCGGCATTGAGCTTTCCGTCCTCGACCACGACACGGCCGCGGCTCACGACGGTGATCGGCCAGCCCTTGATCTGGCGGCCCTCGTAGGGCGTGTAGCCGACATTGTCGTGCAGGTCCTTCCAGGTGACCGTCACGTCCTTGTCGGCGTCCCAGATCGCGAAGTCGGCATCGGAGCCGACGGCGATGGTGCCCTTGCGGGGATAGAGGCCGTAGAGCTTGGCATGATTGGCCGAGGTCAGGGCCACGAACTGCTGCAAGGTGATGCGGCCCTTCTGGACGCCCTCCGAGAACAGCATCGGCAGCCGGATCTCGATGCCGGGCACGCCGTTGGACATTTCCTTGAAGGTGGTCTTGTCACCCTTGGGGATCTTGCCGCCGGCATTGAACTGGTACGGCGCGTGGTCGGACGAGAAGGTCTGGAACGTGCCGTCCTTCAGCGCCGCCCACACCGCCTCCTGCGCCGCCGAATCGCGCGGCGGCGGGCTGCAGCACCACATGGCGCCCTCGACGCCGGGCTTGTCCATGTCGTCGGCGGTCAGCGCGATGTACTGGGGACAGGTCTCGCCGAAAATCTTCAGGCCCTTCTTCTGCGCCTGACGCAGCGTCTCGATGGCCTCGATCTCGGACATGTGCACCAGGAGCAGCGGCGCATCGACCAGGCGGGCCAACGAGATCGCGCGGTTGGTCGCCTCAGCCTCGGCGATACGGGCATGGGCGATGGCATGGAACTTCGGCGCGCCATGGCCCTGCTCGACCAGGTGATGCGCCAGCCACTGGATGATGTCGTGATTCTCGGCATGCACCATCACCAGTGCGCCGTCGCGGCGCGCCACGGAAAGAATGTCGAGGATCTGGTAGTCGCTGACCTTCATGGCATCGTAGGTCATGTAGATCTTGAACGAGGTATAGCCGTCCTTGATCAGCGCCGGCAGTTCCTGCCCCAGCGCCTGCGGCGTCGGGTCGGTGACGATCAGGTGAAAGGCATAGTCGATCACTGCCTTTGGAGTCGCGGCCTCGTGATACTCGTTCACCACCTGCCGCAGCGACATGCCGCGATGCTGGGCAGCGAAGGGAATGACGGTGGTGGTGCCACCGAACGCTGCGGAGACGGTGCCGGTGTAGAAATCGTCGGCACACATCACGCCCATGCCCGACTTCTGCTCGATATGGCAGTGGCTGTCGACGCCACCCGGCAGCACGAACTTGCCGCCGGCATCGATCTCGCGCGTGCCCTTGCCCTTGAGGTCGGGGCCGATCTCGACGACCTGGCCATCCCGGACGGCGATGTCGCCCTCGGTCTGGCGCTCGGCTGTGACGATCTTTGCGTTGCGAACGATCAAATCATACTCAGCCATGTTCCCTACTCCGCCGCCTTGGCGAGGCGGCCCATATCGGCCAGGCGCCGCTCGAGCCGCGCGATCATGCCATCGAGTTCCGTCTTGTCCGTCGCCGTGAGCGACGAGCCCGGCGCGCGCTGCTTCGGGCTCTTGATGGCGCCGCGCCGGAACAGCACTTCCTTGCGCAGCGCAAGACCGATCGCCGGCTGCACCTCGTGCCTCACCAGCGGCAGATAGATGTCGAAGAGGTCTTCCGCCTCCTCTGCCTTGCCCTTGGCGAAGAGCTCGTAGACCTGCACCAGCATCTCGGGCCAGGCGAAGCCGGTCATCGCGCCGTCGGCACCGCGGCGCATCTCCTGCGGATAGTAGAGGCCGCCATTGCCGACCAGGATCGACACGCGGCGGCGGCCGGCCTTCTTCTCGCCCTCGCGGACCTTCGTGAGCTTGGCGAGGCCCGGTGCATCCTCGTGCTTCAGCATGACGAGCTGCTTGAAGTCGTCGACAAGCCGCTCGAACACGTTGACCGGCAGGTAGACGCCCGTGGTCTGAGGGTAGTCCTGGTAAACGACGGGAATGTCGGGGCCCAGCGCCTGGAAGACCTGCGCATAGTAATTGTAGATGCCCTCGTCGCCCTTCAGGCCGGGCGCCGGCGCTACCATCACGCCCGAGGCGCCGGCGATCATCGCCTCGTGCGAGAGGCGGCGCACGTTCTCGAGGCCCGCATGGCTGACGCCCACGATCACCTGTCGACCCTGCGCCCGGCCGATCACACGATTGACGACCGAAAGCGATTCGTCGGCGGTCAGTTTGTGGGCCTCACCCATCATGCCGAGGAGGGTGAAGCCATGTACGCCACACCCCAAATAAAAATCGGTCAGCGTATCGACGCTCTGCAGGTCGACCGCGCCCTCATCGGTGAACGGCGTTGCCGCGATGATATAGACGCCTTTTGCCTGCTCGTTCAGTTTGCCAGTCGACATGGACGACGCTCCTCGGCGCGTTTCTTGCAGCGATCATGCCACCGCCGGGCGCTTGTCGAGCGCCGCGGCGTCGGCCAGTGTTCTTACCCGAAGGGGGCAGGTTTCGAAAGAAATGGCGCGCCATATCGCCCATCGATTGATGATTTCGCTCCCGGTGCTCCTCGGGGTGCTGCTCATCGGCTTCCTCCTGCTGCAGGTCGTGCCTACCGATCCGGCAACCGTCGTGGCCGGTCCGACCGCGACGAAAGCCGAAGTCGACGCCATTCGAAACGATCTCGGTCTCAACCAGCCGCTCTGGGTCCAGTTCGGCCGCTATCTCGGCCGCGTCTTCCAGCTCGATCTCGGCCGGTCGATGATCTCGAACCGCGCCGTCGTCGACGAGATCGCCCTCACCCTCTGGCCGACGATCGAGCTGATGCTGGCCTGCCTGATCTGGGCGGTGCCGCTCGGCATCACCCTCGGCACCCTGGCGGCCCGCCGCCGCGGCACCCTTATCGATCGTGCCATCATGGCGCTCTCGGTGATGGGCGTGTCGGTGCCGGTGTTCTGGGTCGGCCTGCTCCTGATCCAGTATGTCGGCGGCGCCGGGCTCCTGCCCTTCCAGGGGCGCAACGGCCCGATCTGGACGCCCGACGGCTTCCTCAGCATCATCCTCCCGGCCGTCACTCTGGGCGCGGTCTTCGTCGGTCCGGTGGCGCGCATGACGCGCACGTCATTGCTCGAAACACTCGGTGCCGACTATGTCCGCACCGCGCGCGCCAAGGGCGCCTCAGACTGGCGGGTCACCGTGCGTCACGCGCTGCGCAATGCGATGATCCCCGTTGTGACGCTCGTCGGGCTACAGATCGGCTTTCTGCTGGGCGGCTCCATCGTCACCGAGACCATGTTCGCCTGGCCGGGCGTCGGCCGCATGGCAGTGGGCGCCATTACCTCGAGCGACTTCCCGTTGGCGCAGGGCGCCATCCTGATCCTCGCCGTCGGCTTCATGGCGATCAACCTCGCGGTCGACGTGCTCTACGCCTATCTCGATCCTAGGATTGCGCGCGGATGACCGACGCGGCCCTGCCCCTGCAAAGCGAAGCCGACCAGCGCGCCATCGCCGCGATCCGGCGCAAGAACGCCGTGTGGCGGCGCATCCTGCGCGATCCGCCCGCCGCGGTGGCGGCCCTGTTCCTGATCGTGATCGTCGGCTCCGCGATCCTCGCGCCCTGGATCGCGCCGTTCGATCCCTACGCGTCAAACATGCGCCTGCGCCTCTGCCCGATCGGCGGCGCGCGCTGCCCCGACTTCCTGCTCGGTGCGGACAACCAGGGCCGCGATATGGTGAGCCGCATTCTGTTCGGCCTGCGCGCGACCCTGGGCATCGGCATTGCTGCCGTTCTGGTGGGCGGCGGGCTTGGCGCCCTGATCGGATTGAGCGCCGCCTACTTCAAGCGCCTCGACCAGCCGCTGATGCGCCTGATCGACGTGCTGCTCTCTTTCCCGTCGATCCTGTTCGGCCTCGCCATCGCGGCAGTGATGGGCACCGGCCTTTTCTCGCTGGTCGTCGCGCTGAGCATTGCTTCGATCCCCTCTATCGCCCGCATCGCGCGCGGCGCGGCACAGTCGATCATGCAGCAGGAATACATGGAAGCCGGCCGCGCCGTCGGCCTCGGCGACGGCGCGCTGATCTGGCGCTACCTCGCGCTCAATTGCTGGCCGACCATCCTGATCTACATGACGCTGCAGCTCGGCCAGGCGATCCTGCTGGGCGCCGCGCTCTCCTTCCTGGGCCTCGGCGCCCAGCCGCCGACGGCCGAGCTGGGCAGTATGGCCGCCGACGGACGCAAGTTCCTGTCGATCGCGCCGCATGTCTCGACCCTGCCCTGCGCGGCGATCTTCCTCGTGGTTCTGGCATTCAACGTGCTGGGTGACGCGTTGCGCGACGCTCTCGATCCGAAGTTGCGGCAATAAGATGAGAAAAGAGGAGGTGTGGGCATGAGCAGGAACCTGACGTTGGCGGCATTGGCCGCGGTAGCCGTAACGGGCCTTGCGGCGCCGGCAATGGCGCAAAAGAACGTGACGATCGTGCGCGAGATCGACACCGATCGCTACGATCCGCACAAGTCGACCTCGCGGTCGGGCGCCGAAGTCATCTACATGATGGGCGACACGATGGTGAACCTCGACTTTGACATGAAGACGTTGAAGCCGGGGCTCGCCAAGAGCTGGACAGTCTCGCCCGACGGACTCACCTACACCTTCAAGCTGCGCGACGATGTCACCTTCTGCAGCGGCAAGAAGATGACGGCCAAGGACGTGGTCGCCACCTATGAGCGCTGGCTCGATCCCGAGACCAAGGGCCTCGTGAAGTGGCGCATGGGCGACGTCGACAAGGTCTCGGCGCCGGACGACGTCACGGTCGAGTACAAGCTCAAGAAGCCGTTCTCCGAGCTGCTCTACCAGATGACGCAGTACTTCCACACGGTCCTGAACGTGGACCAGGCCAAGCAGCTCGGCGCCGACTTCGGCGTGAAGGGCTTCGACGGCACCGGTCCCTTCTGCTTCGAGAGCTGGACACCGCGCGATTCGACCGTGCTGACCAAGCACAAGGGCTACAAGTGGGGCCCGCCGATCTACGACTACACCGAGGCCCAGGTCGACAAGGTGACCTGGAAGGTCGTCCCCGAGGAGAACACCCGCGTCACCGCGCTGCAGGCCGGCCAGGCCGATGCCAGCCAGTACGTTCCCTACTGGTCGATCAAGGAACTGCAGGCCAACAAGAATCTCTCGGTGACCAAGGCCGCGAACTTCTTCTGGACCTACTTCATCGGCTTCAAGGTCGACAAGGAGCTGGTCAGCGACGTGCGCGTGCGCCGGGCGCTCAACCTTGCCGTCGATCAGAAGGCGATTACCGAAGCCGTCACCTTCGGCTTCGCCGAACCGGCCTCGACGATGCTCATGCCCTCCGTCCTCGACTTCAATGCGAAGCTCGACAGGAACGCCTACGGCGAGAACGTCAAGGAAGCCGAGAAACTCCTCGACGAGGCCGGCTGGAAGAAGGGCGCCGACGGCTTCCGCTACAAGGACGGCAAGAAGCTCGCGCCTCTGATCTACGGCATCTCGGGCACCTTCAAGGAGATCGCCGAGGCCGTGCAGGGCGACCTGCGCAAGGTCGGCGTCGATCTGCAGATCCAGCTCTTCGACTCGACCGTGGCGTGGGGCAAGCTCGCCACGCAGGAGTTCGACGCCTTCGGCATGAGCTTCCCCTATGTCAGTGCGGGCGACGCCTTGAACCTGTACTTCCGCTCGGCCAACACGCCCACGCCGAACCGCATGAACTGGAAGGACAAGGAAACGGACGAGCTGCTCGACAAGGGCTCGACCGCGACCGACGAAGCGACCCGCACCGCCTCCTACCAGGCCGTACAGCAGAAGGTGCATGACGCGTTCGTGTGGATTCCGCTGTTCCACGAGCCCCTGTTCGTCGTGGCCGGTTCCAAGCTCAAGCCCATCAAGGCGCACGGCAACTACGGATGCGGCCTCTACAAGGGCCTGGGCATCGCGTTCAAATAGCAAGCAGCCAGCAAGCGGAGAGAAACGTCCATGAAGACGACCAAGATCGCCGGCCTCGACCATCTCGTCGGATGGGACGAGGCCGAAGGGCGACACGTCTATCTCGAAAATGCCGATCTCGTGTTCAAGGGCAACGAGATCGCCCATGTCGGACCGGGCTACACGGGCCCGGTCGACACCACCATCGACGGCAAGGGGATGATGGCGATTCCCGGCCTCGTGAACGTGCACAGCCATCCCTTTTCGGAGCCGGCGAACAAGGGCCTCACCGAGGAATATGGCAGCGACAAGCTCGGCCAGAGTTCGCTCTACGAATACCTGACGGTGTTCGGCCTCAATCCCGAGGATGCAGGTCCCTCCTCCAAGGTCGCGGTGTCGGAGCTGCTGAAGAGCGGCGTCACGACCATCACCGACCTGTCAATGGCACGCGAAGGCTGGGTCGACGATCTCGCCTCGACCGGCATTCGTGCCGTCGCCTGCCCGATGATGCGACAGGGCGTCTGGTACACGAAGAACGGACACACGGTCGAATATGCCTGGGACGAGAAGGCCGGCGAAAAAGCCTTTGAAGCCTCGATGAAAACGATAGACGAGGCCGCCAAGCACCCGAGCGGCCGCGTCTCCGGCATGGTCGGCCCGGCGCAGATCGACACCTGCCGCGAGGGCTTCTTCAAGGAAGCGCTGCAGGAGGCCAGGAAGCGCGGCCTGCCGATGCAGACCCATGCCTGCCAGGCCGTCGTCGAGTTCCACGAGATGGTGCATCGCCACGGCAAGACGCCCATCGAATGGCTGGACTCGATCGGCGTGCTCGGGCCCGACCTGATCATCGGCCACGGCATCTTCCTGAACGACCATCCGCAGATCCACTATCCGCACGCCAACGATTTCGAGCGGCTGCGCGACTCCGGCGCGTCGGTGGCGCATTGCCCGACCGTGTTCGCGCGGCGCGGCATGGTGATGAACTCGATCGGCCGTTACATGGATGCCGGTATCACGGTCGGCATCGGCACCGACACCTTCCCGCACAACATGCTCGATGAGATGCGGCTGGTCTGCTACCTCGCCCGCGCCATCACCATGAACTACAAGATGGGCACGACGCGGCACGCCTTCGAGGCGGCCACGATCGGCGGCGCCAGGATGCTGCGCCGGCCCGACATCGGCCGGCTCGCGCCGGGATGCAAGGCCGACTTCTCCCTGGTCGACATGAGCCATCCCTACATGCAGCCGGCGCACGAGCCGGTGCGCAGCCTGATCTATTCCGCGGGCGACCGCGCGATCCGCCATGTCTATGTCGACGGCACCCAGGTCGTGAAGGACGGCAAGGTCCTGACGGTCGATGTCGAAGCAGCGACCGCCGGTCTGGTCGAGGGCCAGCGCAAGCGGCTCGAGACGGTAAGCCAGCGCGACTGGGCCGGCCGCACCGCCGAGCAGCTCGCCCCGCCGGTCTACGGCACGCGCGATCGCCTGCCGCAGTCCCGGCCGGTCACTTAGCCATGACGCGAGATGTCATCCCGAGCGAAGCGAGGGACCTTTAATGCAAGAGGAAAGGTCCCTCGGCCTGCGGCCTCGGGATGACAACAGTGCGCTCCTGGAGGTGAAGGGCCTGCGCACCGAGTTCCGCACCGGCGGCAGTTCGTTCGCGGCCGTCGACGGCATCAGCTTTTCGCTGGCGCCGGGCGAGACGCTGGGGATCGTGGGCGAGTCGGGCTGCGGCAAGTCGGTGACGTCGCTGTCGATCATGCGGCTGGTGCCCAACCCGCCGGGCAGGATCACGGCGGGCGAGATCAGGCTGGAAGGCCGCAACCTCCTCGACCTGCCGGAAAGCGACATGCGCGCCGTGCGCGGCGACGACATCGCGATGATCTTCCAGGAGCCGATGACCAGCCTCAACCCGGTGCAGACCGTGGGCGAGCAGATCGTCGAAGCCGTCCAGCTCCACCGCCCTCTCTCGGCGGCGGAGGCGCGGGCTCGCGCGCTGGAAATGCTGCGGCTGGTGAAGATCCCCTCGCCCGAAACGCGGCTCGACGAGTATCCGCACCAGCTCTCCGGCGGCATGCGCCAGCGCGTGATGATCGCCATGGCGCTGGCCTGCGACCCCAAGCTGCTGATCGCCGACGAGCCGACCACGGCGCTCGACGTCACCATCCAGGCGCAGATCCTCGACCTGCTGCGCGACCTGCGCGATCGCACCGGCGCCGCCATCATGCTGATCACCCACGATCTCGGCGTGGTGGCGGAGCTCGCCCATCGCGTGATCGTCATGTACGCCGGCCGGATCGTCGAGGAAGCGCCGGTCGGCCTGCTGTTCAGCGATCCGCAGCACCCCTACACGCTCGGTCTCCTGGGCTCGATTCCACGTCTCGGCAGCGACGGCGACGAGCGCCTCACCGCCATCGAGGGCGTCGTGCCCAATCCCTACGCCCTGCCACCTGGCTGTCGCTTCAGCCCCCGCTGTCCGCTGGCCGATGCTCGCTGCCGCGCGGAACAGCCCACCTTGCGAGAAACCGCACCGGGCCACCGCTCGGCCTGCTGGAAAGCGCCGCTCGACATTGCCCTCGCCGAGGCCGCCGCATGAGCATGGAGCCCCTTCTTTCGGTATCGGGCCTCACGAAGCATTTCCCGGTGAAGCGCGGCATCGTATTCCAGAGCGCGGTCGGCACTGTCCGCGCAGTGGATGGACTCACCTTCGACGTGGCGCCGGGCGAGACTCTGGCCCTCGTCGGTGAGTCCGGCTGCGGCAAGTCGACGACCGGCCGGCTCGTCCTGCGCCTGATCGAGGCCACGGACGGCACAATACGATTCGCCGGTCGCGACGTGCGCGGCCTGGGCCGCGGCGCGCTGCGCGAGCTTCGCCGCGACATGCAGATCATCTTCCAGGACCCCTACGCGTCGCTGAACCCACGCCTCACCGTCGGCGAGACGCTGGCCGAGCCGCTCAAGCTGCACGGGCTGGCCTCGGGCACGGCCATGCGCCGGCGCATCGACGAGCTCCTGGGCGAGGTCGGCCTCTCGGCCTGGCATGCGCTTCGCTATCCGCACGAATTCTCCGGCGGCCAGCGCCAGCGCATCGGCATCGCCCGCGCGCTCGCCTCGCAGCCTAGGCTGATCGTCTGCGACGAGCCGGTGTCGGCGCTCGACGTCTCGATCCAGGCACAGGTCATCAACCTCCTGCAGGACCTGAAGGGCAAGCTCGGCCTCTCCTACATCTTCATCGCCCACGACCTCGCCGTCGTGCGCCACATCTCCGACCGCGTAGCCGTCATGTATCTCGGCAAGATCGTCGAGCTGGCGCCCAAGCGCAGCCTGTTCGCGCGGCCACGCCATCCCTACACGCAGGCACTGCTGTCGGCCGTGCCGGTGCCCGATCCCACGGCGCAGCGGGCCCGCATCCGGTTGGCCGGCGACGTGCCGAGCCCCCTCAACCCGCCCAAGGGCTGCCGCTTCCACACGCGCTGCGCCCATGCCCAGGACCGCTGCCGCATGGAGGAGCCGCTGCTGCGGCCGCTGAAAGATGGCGGAGCCGAAGGCCAGGTCGTGGCCTGTCACTTCGCCGAGAGCATCGTGCCACCCGCTTTGGTGCCGGAGAACGATCCGCCCTACGCCCGTCGCCTCGCCGCCCTGCGCAAACTCTCTGCTGCGGCGTAAGTGGCATGGCAGGGTGCTGCCACCCGCCCCGTGGCATCCCTCGCTAGGCTCGGGAGGACACGCATGGGATAGCGATCAGGCGTCGGGCACGCCGGAGGTCGTCGAATACTCGAAGTGCAGCGGCGTCTCGGGATGGATCAGCGCATAGGCCGAGCGTGCCGCGATGGCGGCCTCCGCGAAGCCCGTGAGGATCAGCTTCAGCTTGCCGGGATAGGTGACGACGTCGCCCACGCCGAAGATGCCGGCCTTGGTCGTGGCCGCGGTCGCGGGATCGACCTCGATCTGGTTGCGTTCGAGCGCCAGCCCCCAGTCGGCGATCGGTCCCAGCGACATGGAAAGGCCGAAGAACGGCAGCAGGACGTCGGCCTCGATGCGCTTCGTCTGGCCGTCGAGCGTGGCCACCGTCACGGATGTGAGCTGGCCGTTGTCGCCTTCCAGCCCATGGAGTTGATAGGGCACGACGAGGTCGATCCTGCCTTCCTTCGCCAGCGCCTTGAGCCGCGCCTCGCTGTCGGGCGCGGCGCGGAACCGGTCGCGGCGATGGATCACCGACACCCGCCCGGCGATCTCGGCCAGCGACAGCGCCCAGTCGACGGCCGTGTCGCCGCCGCCCGCGATCACGATGCGCTTGCCGCGGAAGGTCTCGCGCTGGGTCACGTAGTAGAAGACGCTCTTGCCCTCGTAGGCCTCGATGCCCGGCAAGGGCGGCCGGTTGGGACCGAAGGCGCCGACGCCGGCAGCGATGATCACCGCCTTGGCCTGCAGCACGGTGCCCTTGGACGTCGTCAGCCGCCAGAAGCCGCCGGTTCGCGGCTCGAGGGACTGGACCTGCTCGCCCAGGTGATAGACCGGGCGGAACGCGGCGGCCTGTGCCTTGAGACGGACGATCAGCTCGGCCGCCTCGATGCGGGGGAATCCCGGAATGTCGTAGATCGGCTTCTCGGGATACAGCGCCGTACATTGCCCTCCGGCATCGTCGAGCACGTCGACCACGTGGCAGTTGAGGCGGACCATGCCGCACTCGAACACGGCAAACAGGCCCACCGGCCCCGCCCCTACGATGATGACGTCGGTCTGTTGAGTCTGTCCGTTGGCCATGATCCCAAATTGACGCACTCGCCGGTCAAATGAAAGCCCCGGCCTGCTTCGCATCGGACCGGAAATCTGGTTCGCCGACGGTCAGCGCAGGCTGAGGATATAGGCCACCAGGGCATCGCGTTCGGGGGTGCTCAGGCTGAAATCGGGCATGAGCGTGTGCCCCTGCGACAGATACCGTCCGATGGTGGCCGCCGTCGTGTCGGGCCGGGCAGCGATCGCCCGAAAACTCGGCGCGCTGTCGGTGGCCAGACGCTGATTGGCTTCGACGACATGGCAGGACGTGCACCAGCGCTTTGCCAGCGCGCTGCCGGTTTCGAGGTTCTGCGCGGCCGCGGGGAGCGGCAACAGCAACGACACGAACACAAGGGCTCTTCTCATTGCTTCCTCACAGATTGCGCAAAGCTGAATCGGGGCGATCACCCAGAGGCGCCGTCCCGGTTCGATAGTGCGGATGCGCGACCGGATGTTTCCTTGATGTGCGTCAAGCCACGGGCCGCCTTGGCCGCAGTGCGATGACAACCAGCGCTTCCCCGAGCCCCGAGAGGATGGTCGAGAAGACCTTTTTTTTCCTTGGGTTGAACGATCCCACTCTTGTGGGGAACATTGCCCCGCCAACCTCCTGCAATTCCAAGAGGTTGGCGGAGAAATGGTAGCTGGGGGCGGACTTGAACCGCCGACCCCGGCATTATGAGTGCCGTGCTCTAACCAGCTGAGCTACCCAGCCACGGGTGGGCGCTATTAAGCGGCGGGGCCGCTCCCTGTCAAGAAAAGCGGCTCATCGATTCAGGTCGAAATCGGGGCGCCGTCCATGCCATCCGCGCGCTCCCCGAGAAAACTCAGGATGGTGGGCGCGATATCGACCAGGCTCGTCGTGCGGGGGGCCTCCCCCTGGCTAAAACCCGGGTGGATGAAGGTCAGGAACGGCCGGGTTTCGCTCGGCCCCAGCCCGCCATGGTGGCCGCAGCCGATATCCGGCGTCCCCTCGCCGTCCTCGATCAGCCAGCGTGTCCCGGGAACGCCGAAGTCGTTCGGCTCGTCGTGCCGCGTCGTGTCCACGGCGGCAAACAGCGTCTCGCCGGTGAGGCCGGTGGCCGCCAGCGCATCGCCCGTCAGGATCGAACCGGCCCAGGGCTGCCGCGCCATCGCCGGCAGCAGTTCGGCCAGCGCCCTCCTCGTCTCGGCGGCGACATAGATCAGCGCCGATGTGCCCTGCGAGGCAACGCCGATGCGTCCCTCCTTCAGTTCGGCTTCCAGCCCCTGCGTCGCCAGCCATTGGCCGACATGCACCGAGCGGGCGATCGTTTCGTGACCATGGTCCGATCCGACCACGAGCAACGTGTCGAAGCGGTCAGCATGGGCCTCCACCGCCGCGATGACCTGCGCCACCAGCCGGTCCGTGACCTCGAGCGCATGAAGATGCTCCGGCGAGCCCAGCGGATCGTGGTGCAGTGTGAGATCGGGGTTGGCGAGCCAGAGAATGGCCAGCCCGAAACCGTCCGCGGGAACGACCTCGTCGCAGAAGCGCCGCGTCATCTCGATGTCGCCGTCGAGATCGTGGGTAACGTCGAGATGGGAGTCACCCGTGAGCGAGACGCCACCGGGGCCGAACGAGCCGGCGCGATGCAGGACCGTCCCGAAATGATCGGGATCGAGGAAATAGGCCGCGCCGGGCGAGACGTTCGAATAGGCGATCTGCCCGCCCGAGCTCGCCAGCCGCTCCGCCATCGTCGGCACCCGCAGGGTGCGCCCGGTCACGCGGCGCATGGTCTGCCGGAAGGACGGTGCGCCGACATTGTGGACGACGATGCGCCCGTCCTCGACCAGCGCCATCTGGTTGCCTTCCAGGCCATGGCGGCCCGGGAAGCAGCCGGTCGCGATCGAGGCGGCTGAAACGCGGGTCACCGATGGAAAGACGGCGCGATGGTCGCCGGCGCGAAGATGGTCTGCCAGCAGGCGCGCGAGCGTGGGCGTGCGGGCTTCGGAGATCCATTCGGCACCGAGGCCGTCGCAGATGAGGAGGATCGCCCGGCGGCGGCGCGGAGGGTTCATCAAGCCATGATAGACCATGTCCACCGCCGGCCAATCGTCATTCCGGATTGATGCCTGCCTGCGAAACGATGCGGTCGCTCTTGGCCACCTCGTCGTGCACGAACTGGCGGAACTGCTCCGGCGTGGAACCGACGGGCATCGCCCCCTGGTCGCGGAGCGCTGACTGCACGTCGGGGGCCGCCAGCGCGGCCACCAGGCCGCTTCGCAGACGATCCACGATGTCGCGCGGCGTTCCCTTCGGGACGGCCACGCCGACCCATGTGTTGAACTCGTAGCCGGAGAAACCCAGTTCGGCCATCGTCGGCACGTCGGGCAAGGCATCGGACCTCTGCGACGAGGTCACTGCAAGCGCGCGCAGTTTGCCCGAGCGGACCAGCGGCACGGCGGCCGGCACGCTGCTCACCGCCATGTCGATGTGCCCGCCGACCGCGTCCTGCACCAGCGGGCCCGATCCCTTGTAGGGAATGTGGACCAGTTTCGCCTGCGCCATGCTGGAGAGAAGCTCGGCTGCGAGGTGCTGGGGACTGCCGCTGCCGATCGACCCGTAGCTCACCGCATCCGGCTTCGCCTTTGCGGCCTCGATCAACGCCGCAAGCGACCGTGACGACGATGCCTGCGCGACGAAGACCAGCGGAAAGGTCGCGACCAGCATCACCGGCTCGAAGTCGGTGCGCGGATCGTAGGTCATGTTCTTGAACAGGCTGGCGTTGATGGCCATCTCGCTGGCCGCGCCGAAGAGGACGGTGTAACCGTCCGCCGAACTCTTCGCGACGCTGGCCGCGCCGATCATCCCGGTGGCACCCGGCTTGTTCTCGATGACGACCGTTTGACCGAGCGTCTCGGCAAGGCGCTGCGCCATCGCCCGCCCGGTGATGTCGGTGCCGCCGCCCGGTGGATACGGAATGACGAGCCGGACCGGCTTGGCTGGATAGCCGTCCGCCCGCGCTGCCAGGGGCGTCGAGAAAGCCAGAAGGAGCGCCGCCAGCGAGTCACGACGCGAGAAGGGTCTTTGGGAACAGTCGGTTGCCATGCCGGCTTTATCCGGCCGGGGCGTTACTCCGCGATGACGGAGTCAGGTCAATCGCCGGATGAATCCGCCGCCCAGCACACGGCTGCCCGTCGACCGGTCGTAGACCACGCAGGCCTGGCCCGGGGAGACGCCGATCTCGGGCTCGGGAAAGCGCACCACGGCGCCCTCACCCGTCAGTTCGATTTCGGCCGGCCGCAACGCCTGGCTCGACCTCACGCGCACCTGCACCGGCAGGCTGCCCGTGTGGAGATCGTCCAGCCAGTTCACGTCGTACAGCGTGATCGTCTCGCGCCCGAGGGCGGCGCGCGGGCCGACGACGACACGGCGCGCCTCGGGCTCGAGGCGTACGACATAGAGGGGATCGTTGTCAGTGCCGTCGCGCCCGCCCAGCGCCAGTCCGCGGCGCTGTCCGACCGTGTAGCGCACGATGCCCTCGTGCCGGCCAACCACATTGCCCGCCATGTCGACGATCTCACCGGGCTCCACCGCCTCCGGTCGCAGCTTCTGGACGACCGACGCATAGTTGCCGTTGGGCACGAAGCAGATGTCCTGGCTGTCGGGCTTGTCGGCAACCGTGAGATCGAAGCGGCTGGCCAGAGCCCGCGTCTCGCTCTTGGGCAGGTCGCCCAGCGGGAAGCGCAGGAAGTCGAGCTGCTCTCGCGTCGTGCCGAACAGGAAATAGCTCTGGTCGCGCGCCGGGTCGGCGCCACGATGCAGTTCGGGCCCCGCGGCGCCCATCACGCGCCGGACATAGTGGCCGGTCGCCAGCGCCTCGGCGCCGAGCTCGCGCGCGGTCTTGAGCAGGTCGCGAAACTTCACCGTACGATTGCAGGCGATGCACGGGACCGGCGTCTCGCCGCGCGCATAGGCGTCGGCGAACGAGTCCATCACCTCGGCGCGGAAGCGGCTCTCGTAGTCGAGAACGTAGTGCGGGATCGCGAGTCGCTCCGCCACCTGACGCGCATCCTGGATGTCCTGTCCGGCGCAGCAGGCGCCCGACTTCCCGATCGCGACGCCATGGTCGTATAGCTGCAGGGTGACGCCCACGACATCGTAGCCCTGCTCCTTGAGCAAAGCCGCGGTCACCGACGAATCGACGCCGCCGGACATGGCGACCACCACGCGGGTGTCGCCGGGCGCCCTTTCGAGTCCGAGGGAATTGAAGCTCATGGCTGGGCCTATATAGGCCTCGCTCCTTGCCGCCGCCAGCGAGGCCCGAGGCCGGCTAGTCGCGGCGGTAGCCCGTGTCGCGAACGACCTTGGCGACGCCGTTTCGGTCGTAGACGATCGAGACCCGGTCGCCCATCTGGACGTCGCCATCGTCGTACTGCGCCACGGTCACGCGCTGGCCGTCGTCGCGCTGGACCGTCACCTCGATGCCGCGGCGGGTGGAATTCTGGTCGATCGCCGTGCCGGCGATACCGCCCGCCACCGCGCCCAGCAGACCGCCAACGACCGCGCCGCCTACCGAATTGGTGATTGCCCCACCAGCCACCGCACCGCCGGCGGCGCCCAGGCCGCCGCCGATCAGGGTTCCGTCGCTCATGCCCGAGCCGCGGCTGCCGCGCACGGGGACCTCACGGATGGAAACGACGCGTCCGTTCTCGCCGCGATAGCTCGCGCCCTGCGAGGACGTATTGACGACACCAGGCTGGACGCCGCCGCTGGTGCCGTTGCAGGCGCTGAGACCGGTGACGAGAATCGCGGGGACCAGCAGGCCGAGAAACCACTTGCCGAACATCTGAAGGGAAACCTTTCGAACTCTCGATCCAACCAAACGACAGTGTTCAGTCCGGGTTCCGCGCCGCATCGCGAACGACCTTCGCCGCACCCCGACCATCCTGCACGATCTGTACGCGGTCACCGAGCTGGACGTCCCCGTCGTCACGCTGGGCCACCGTCACGCTCTGCCCGTCGTCGCGCTGGACCGTCACCTCGATGCCGCGGCCACCACTGCGCTGGCCGTCAGCAATGGTACCGGCAATCGCGCCGCCCACGGCACCCAGGAGCAATCCCACGAGGCCACCGCCCACAGTCTGGCTGGTGATTCCGCCGATTGTGGCTCCGACACCCGCACCCAGCAGGCCGCCCATCAGCGCGCCGTTACCGTTGCCGGGACCGCCGGCGCCGGCGAGGCCGACCTCGCGTATGGAAACGACACGGCCGGCGCCCATCGGAACGGCGTAGGCAACCTGCGCTGGCGCGCCCGGCGGTTGCCCCGCGACGGGAGTCCCCGCGATCGGCGCGCTCGAACTCACGATGCCGGGCTGGACGGCATTGGACGCGCAAGCGCCCAACCCTGCGGCCAGCAAAAGCGGCAACAGCAGTGGACGAACTCTCGTCGCGATCATGATAGGGACCCCTCCCGGATCACGGCTTGTCGCCCATATTTCCGGCCAAATTGCGGCGTCGGGCAAGTGCGGCAGCTAGTCCCGCTCGTCGATCCAGGCGGCCTGGATCGCCTCGAGGATTTTCTCGTTCGAGCGGGAGGCATCGTCCTCGAAGTCCGGCAACTCCATCACCCAGCGATGCAGGTCGGTGAAGCGCAGGTTGACGTTGTCGACATCGGGATGGCGCTCCTCGAGTTCGATCGCGATGTCCTGCACGTCGGTCCAGCGCAGCTTGCGAGCCATCGGCCTCTCCTACTTGTCGACCATCATGTTGCGCGTGGCGGCAGGCAGCTTCACCACCAGCCCGTCGAGCGCCTCGGTCATGCGGATCTGGCAACCCAGGCGCGACGTGTGCGTGAGGCCGAAGGCGAGGTCGAGCATGTCTTCCTCGTCGTCGCTGGCCGGGCCGAGCTTGTCGAACCAGCCGGTCTCCACCACGACGTGGCAGGTCGAGCAGGCGAGCGAACCTTCGCAGGCTCCCTCGATGTCGACGTGGTTGCGGTGTGCGATCTCCAGCACGGAGAGACCGAGCGGCGCATCGACTTCCTTGCGCGTCCCGTCCCGCAGAATGAACGTCATCTTCGGCATCTCTTGGCTCTCGCTCCGATTACTCGCCGACCCGGCTCTCAAGTTCGCCCACCGACAGGCCCGACAGCGCCTCGCGGATGCCGCGGTCCATCCGCCGCTCCGCGAAGGGCTTGGAAAGCGCCTCGAGCGCCTCGGCCGCCGCATTGATCTCGTCCCGGCTTTCGCCGGCCATCGCCGCTTCCAGCCGTGCCCGCGCCGCATCGATACCGGCGCGTTCCTCGCTCGACAGCAGGCCGCCGTCTTTCGCGAGCGCCGCGTCCAGCGCCAGCAGCCCCCGCCGCGCCTCGACGCGCGCCTCGGTCAGCAGGCGCAGGTTCATGTCGGCCTCGGCATTGTCCATGCTGTCGTACAGCATGTCGGCCATGTCCTCGTGGCTCAGCCCATAGGACGGCTTCACTTCGACCCGCTGCGCCACGCCGGTGGTGCCCTCCTCCGCCGAGACGGTCAGCAGCCCGTCGGCATCGACGGCGAAGGTCACGCGGATGCGGGCCGCGCCCGCCGTCATGGGCGGAATTCCGGTGAGTTCGAAGCGTGCCAGGCTTCGGCAATCCGCGACCATCTCGCGCTCGCCCTGGACGACGTGGATCGCCATGGCGCTCTGGCCGTCCTGGTAGGTCGTGAATTCCTGTGCGAGCTGCGCGGGAATCGGCGTGTTGCGCGGCACGATCTTCTCGACGATGCCGCCCATCGTCTCGAGACCGAGCGACAGAGGCGTCACGTCGAGCAGCAGCGTGTCGCCGCCGCCCGTCAGCGCTTCGGCCTGAAGCGCCGCGCCCAGCGCCACGACCTCGTCGGGATCGATGTCGGTGAGCGGCGGCTTGCCGATCATGCCGGCGACCTTCGTGCGCACCAGCGGCACGCGCGTCGAGCCGCCGACCAGCACCACACCCTCGATATCGGAAGCGGCCATGCCGGCATCGGCCAGGACGTTGCGCGAGATGTCGAGCGTGCGGCCGACAGAGGCTTCGACCATGGCGTCGAACTCGTCCCGCGTCAGAGCGTGGAAGGACGGCGTACCGGCGATTTCGAGTCGGCCCGACGTGTGGTCGCGATCGGAAAGCTGTTCCTTCATGTGGCGGGCGAGCGCCAGCGCGGTCTTCACCGCGGGCTCGTCGACCTGGTCGGCAAGCCCGTCGCGCTTGCGCTCCGCCAGCATGCGCTCGGCGATGGCGCGGTCGAAATCGTCGCCGCCCAGCGCGGTGTCTCCGCCGGTCGCAAGGACCTGGAACACGCCCTTCTCCAGGCGCAGCAGCGAGAAGTCGAAGGTGCCGCCGCCCAGATCGTAGACCGCGTAGAGGCCTTCGGACCCCTTATCGAGACCGTAGGCCAGCGCGGCCGCGGTCGGCTCGTTCACCAGCCGCAGCACTTCGAGACCGGCCACGCGCGCCGCATCGCGCGTCGCCGTGCGCGCCGCATCATCGAAATAGGCGGGCACGGTGATGACGGCGCGTTCGACGGGCTTTTCCAGCGCCGCCTCGGCGCGGGTGCGCAATGCCTTCAGGATCTCGGCCGAAATCTCCACCGGCGACCGCGCCTTGCCGCCGATACGCAACTTCACCATGTCGGTCTCGCCGGTGCCCGGTTCGACCTCGTAGGGCAGCACGCCGGCCACCGCATGAAGATCGGCCGCACCCCGGCCCATCAGGCGCTTGATGGAGGCCACGACATTGCGCGGCTCGGCAGCCATGACGGCACGGGCATCTTCGCCGACCAGTACGCCACCCGCCTCGGGATAGGCCACGACCGACGGCACCAGCGCCTTGCCGCTCTCGTCGTGCAGCGCCGCCGGCTTGCCGTCGCGGGCGATGGCGACCACGGAATTGGTCGTGCCGAGATCGATGCCGACCGCCAGCGAGCCCTCGCCGGCATGCGGCAGCGGCGTCTCGCCCGGCTCGTGGATCTCCAGCAAGGTCATGCGCCCGACCGTTCGATGTTCATGCGACGCGCCCGCGCCTCCTCGGCGAACTTGTCGAGGTAGCGCAGGCGAAGGAGCGCCTTTCTGATGGCGGCCCTGTCGTTTGCCAAGAACAAACTGGGCAGCCCCGCCAGCGCTTTCTGCACGCCCTGACGGGCTTCCGCGGCCAGCGCGTCGACCGCCTCGGGGGCGCTTGCCTCGTGCAGCGCCTCGCGCGCCTCCATGGCTTCCATCAGCAGTTCCGGGTCGTCGATTGTCTTGCCGTCGCCCGGCATCTCCACCCCCGCCCGCTCCGCCATGTAGAACGCACGGCGAAGCGGATCCTTAAGCGTGCGATAGGCTTCATTCAGGGAAGCGGCTTCGGATGAGGCCCTCGCCCGCTCCTCGGGCGGCCTGGACACGAACCGGTCAGGATGCCACTGCCGCTGGAGCGCGAAATAGGCCCGGTCGAGCGCAGCGACATCGACGTCTAGCGCCGCCGGCACTCCCAGCCGCGCGAAATAATCCATGACGGGTCTTCAGACGTGGAAGGATTCGCCGCAGCCGCAGCGGCCCTTCTCGTTCGGGTTCCTGAACACGAAGCCCGACTTCAGCTTCTCTTCCTCGTAGTCCATCTCGGTGCCGATCAGGAACAGCGAGGCCTTCGGGTCGACCAGCAGCTTGATGCCGCTGGCCTCGATAACCTCGTCCATCGGCTCCTGCTTGTCGGCGAACTCCAGCGTGTAGCTGAGGCCCGAGCAGCCCTTGGTGCGCACGCCGATGCGGATGCCCGCGGTCGGCTTGCCGCGTCCCTCGATCAGCCCCTTCACGCGCTCCGCGGCAAGCGGCGTCACCATCATGAGTTGCGGACGGGGACGGCGCGGGCGCGGCGCGGCGGGCGCTGCCGGCTTCGGGGTCTCGGTGGTCGTGGTCATGCGTTGGGCTCCGGATTGGCTACTCGGCCGCGTCGGCCTTGTCGTCTTTCTTGGTGGCCTTGGCTCGATAGTCGGCGATGGCCGCCTTGATGGCATCCTCGGCAAGGACGGAGCAGTGGATCTTCACCGGCGGCAGCGCCAGATGGCGTGCGATGTCGGTGTTCTTGATGGTCTCGGCCTCGTCGATCGTCTTGCCCTTGACCCACTCGGTCACGAGCGAGCTGGAGGCGATCGCCGAACCGCAGCCGAAGGTCTTGAACTTGGCGTCCTCGATCAGCCCGTCCGGGCCGACCTTGATCTGCAGCTTCATCACGTCGCCACAGGCCGGCGCGCCGACCAGGCCGGTGCCGACATCCTCGGCCGTCTTGTCGAGCGAGCCGATGTTGCGGGGATTCTCGTAGTGATCGATCAGCTTTTCGCTGTAGGCCATGACACTCTCCTCGAACCTTGAAGCGGCACCCTTAGTGGGCGGCCCACTCGATGGACTTGAGATCGATTCCTTCCTGGGCCATTTCCCAGAGAGGGCTCATTTCGCGCAGCTTGGTGACGTGGCGCACGAGTTCGTCGACCGCGGTATCGATCTCGTGTTCCGTCGTGAAACGGCCGAGGCCGATGCGCAGCGAGGTATGGGCCATTTCCTCCTCGACACCGAGCGCACGCAGCACGTAGCTGGGCTCGAGCGAGGCGGACGTGCAGGCCGAACCGGAGGAAACCGCCAGGTTCTTGATCCCCATCATCAGAGATTCGCCTTCCACATACGCGAAGCTGATGTTGAGGTTGCCCGGGATGCGGTGCTCGAGGTCGCCGTTGACGACGATGTCCGTCAGCTTGGCGCGCAGACCGTTCAGCATCCGCTCCTGCAGCTTCTTGAGCCGCTTGGCCTCGGCGTCCATTTCCTTCATGCAGATCTCGGCCGCCTCGCCCAAGCCGACGCAGAGCGGCGTCGGCAGGGTGCCGGACCGGAAGCCGCGCTCCTGCCCGCCGCCGACGATCATCGGCACGAGGCGCACGCGCGGCTTGCGGCGGACGTAGAGCGCACCGATGCCCTTGGGTCCATAGATCTTGTGACCCGAGATGCTCATCAGATCGACGTTCAGCGCCTCGACGTCGAGCGGGATCTTGCCCGCGGCCTGCGCTGCGTCGGTATGGAAGAAGACCTTCTTCTCCCGGCAGATCTTGCCGATCTCGGCCAGCGGCTGGATGACGCCGATCTCGTTGTTCACGGCCATGACAGAGACCAGCACCGTCTTGTCGGTGATCGCCGAGCGAAGCACGTCGAGATCGAGCAGGCCGTCCTGCCGGACCGGCAGGTAGGTGACCTCGAAGCCCTGCTGCTCCAGGTGGCGGCAGGTATCGAGCACGCACTTGTGCTCCGTCACCGTCGTGATGATGTGGTTCTTCCGGTCCTTGTAGAACTCCGCCACGCCGCGGATGGCGAGGTTGTTCGACTCGGTGGCGCCCGACGTGAAGATGACTTCCTTCTCGTCCGCGCCGATCAGCTTCGCGACCTGGCCACGCGCCTTCTCCGTGCCTTCCTCGGCCTCCCAGCCATAAGCATGGCTGCGCGAGCCCGAATTGCCGAACTTGTGGGTAAAAAACGGCATCATCGCCTCGAGGACACGGGGGTCCATCGGCGTGGTCGCCTGGTAGTCCAGGTAGATCGGCTGGTCGTTGCGCCGGATTTGGGTAATGGCTGTCATGCTAACCCCTTGAAACTCCTACGCTGCCCTGGCCCTAGAGTGGGTGTGGGAAATATCCGACTGTCGTACTCGGGTATATAGGTTCTGCCACGCGGTGATCAAGCGTTCGATATCGGCTGGCTCGGTATTCCAGCCCAGGCTGATCCGCGTGGCGCAGGTCGCTTCTTCTGCCGCCACACCCATGGCCGTCAAAACAGGCGACCGCTGCACCTTCCCCGACGAACAGGCCGCACCCGCACTAATACAGACACCGGCAAGATCAAGCGCCATGACCTGCGTCTCGGCAGGAACACCGGGCATCGAAATGCACGTCGTATTGCCTATTCGAGGCACCCGTACGCCGAACACCGTTGCGCCGGGCGCGATCTGGACGAGAGAAAGTTCAAGTTGATCGCGCATTCCCGCGACGTCGAGACCGCCGCGAGCAGCCTGGGCCGCTGCACCGAAGCCCGCGATGCCCGCCACGTTCTCCGTGCCGGCGCGACGGTTGGATTCCTGCCCTCCACCGAGCCGGTCCGGAGAGAACGGTGCGCCATTGCGCACGACGAGCGCACCAACGCCGGCCGGGCCGCCGAGCTTGTGGGCGGAAAGACTGAGGTAGTCGACACCGAGACCCTGCAGGTCGACCGGGACCTTGCCGGCCCCCTGGACGGCGTCGCAGTGAACGAGTGCGCCGGCCGCGCGCGCGAGCCGCGCGACCTCGGCAATCGGTTGCAGCACGCCGGTCTCGTTGTTGGCCAGCATCACCGACACCAGTACCGGCTCGGACGAGGCCGCGAGCGTCGCGTCGAGGGCGACCAGGTCCAGAACACCGTCACTGTCGACGGGCAGGATCTCGGCGTGCGGCACGCCACGACGCACGCTGTCATGCTCGATCGCCGACACCAGCACCCGCCGGCGCCCAGCGCCTGACAGGGCAAGATTGTTGGCTTCCGTGCCGCCCGACGTGAAGATCGTCTCCGTCGGCAACGCTCCCACGAGCGAGGCAACCTCGCGTCGCGCCTTGTCCACGATCGCCCGCGCCTTCCGGCCCGCGTCATGGACCGACGAAGGATTTCCGCCCGCGCGCAAGGCCTCGACCATGGCATCGAACGCCACCGGCCTCAGGGGGCTCGTGGCGTTGTGATCCAGATAGGCGGGCACGGACATGAGGCGGTAGTTCTGCGAACTAGCTGGCCGCTGCCATCGCGTCGGAATTGGCCGCCGACGGCGCCTCGAGCAAGCGAGACGCAAGCCTGCGCTCCAGCACGTCAAGCAGGGTGACGGAACTCAGGAACAGGTGGATCTGGTTGCCGAGTTCCTCCCACAGGTCGTGCGTCAGGCACTTGCTGCGGTCGGCGCGGCAGCCGGTGGCACCCATCTCGGTGCAGCGGGTGGCACTGATCGGCTCGTCGACCGCGAGAATGATTTCCGAAACGCGGGTTTCGGCGGAGCCCCGGGCCAGGCGATAGCCGCCACCGGGACCGCGCACGCTCTTGACCAGTCCCGCGCGGCGCAGGCGGGCGAAAAGCTGCTCGAGATATGACAGGGAGATTTCCTGGCGAGTGGCGATATCCGACAGGGAAACAGGCTTCGCCTGCGCGTGCCGGGCCAGATCGACCATCGCCATGACGGCGTAACGTCCCTTGGTGCTGAGCTTCACAGCATCCTCCTCACGGCCAGATTCGGCCGGTCTTCGCCACGGAAACGCCTAAAGTTCTTGAAAACCAAGGCGTTACTACGATATGCCAGCGCCCCAGACAGGGGCTCTGGGCAAAAACCAACTGCGTCGCTCGGATTTAATTAATCCCAGCGGATTGGTCAAGTATAGAGAATCCCCACGAAACAACCGCCAGATCGGTTACGACCGGAGTGTCGATCAGGGTGAAGAACCGGAGTCTCGATGCCTGACGTGATGTTCACCGGCCCCGAAGGTCGCCTCGAGGGCCGCTATCACCAGAGCAAGGAAGAACGCGCGCCGATCGCGCTGATCCTGCATCCGCACCCGCAGTATGGCGGGACGATGAACCACAAGGTCGTCTTCTCGCTGTTCCATGTTTTCGTGAACCGCGGCTTCTCCGTGCTGCGCTTCAACACGCGCGGCGTCGGCCGCAGCCAGGGACGCTTCGACAATGGCATGGGCGAGCTGTCCGATGCCGCGGCCGCACTCGACTGGCTGCAGGGCATGAATGCCGACGCCAAGTCGTGCTGGATCGCCGGCTATTCGTTCGGCGCCTGGATCGGCATGCAGCTCCTGATGCGCCGCCCGGAGATCGACTGCTTCGTATCGGTGGCCCCGCCGGCCAACTCCTACGACTTCGCCTTCCTCGCGCCCTGCCCCTCGTCCGGCCTCATCGTCGGTGCCGAAAGGGACGAAGTCGTGCCGCAGGCCGACATCCAGAAGCTGGTCGCTCGCCTGTCGCTACAGAAGGGCATCACGGTCGAGTCGCGCACCATCAAGGGCGCCAACCACTTCTTCCACGACTCGCTCGACAAGCTCGCGGTCGACGTCGACAAGTATGTTGCCAAGAGCCTGCTCAATCCGCCGGGCCGCGCGACCAGCAACAAGGAGCCCTAGCTAGGGCTTGCTGAGCCGGCCGCCCGTCATCGGACGCGGCGCACCGGTGGTCCCGGGAAACGTCAGCGGCAAGCCTCGCACGGAACGCACCGCGAGGAACGCGAAGGCCTGTGCTTCGAGCGCATCGCCGTCCCATCCGAGATCCGCCGCCGTCACCACTTTGCAATTCGTCTCTTCGGCGATCGCCCGCAGCAGGGTCGGATTGCGCGCACCGCCGCCGCAGATCACCCATTGCACCACCGGCGCGGGAAAATGCTTCGACGCGAGGGCAATGGCGCGGGCCGTGCCGCGCGTCAGCGTGGCCGCGCCATCGACGACACTCAGCCCATCGGCCCAGCCATCGTTGAAGTCACCGCGGTCGAGCGACTTGGGTGGCACCTTCGCGAAGAAGCGGTGCTCGGCGAAGCGCAGCACCCGGCCGCGATCGACCTTGCCGGCAGCCGCAAGCGCCCCATCCTTGTCGTAGCGCTGACCAGCGCGTCGCGCGCACCAGTCGTCGATCGGCCCGTTGCCCGGCCCCGTGTCGAAAGCGAGCAGCGAACCGTCGGCGCCGATCCAGGTGACGTTGCCCACGCCGCCGACGTTCACGACCGCGAGTGGCCGCGGCAGATTGGCCGCCAGGGCGGCGTGATAGACCGGCACCAGGGGCGCGCCCTGCCCGCCGGCCGCCACGTCGGCCGACCGCAGGTCGCTCACGACCCGCACGCCCAGCGCCTGCGCAAGCCCCGCGCCGTCGCCGATCTGCCAGGTGAAGCGGCGGTCGGGCTGATGGGTGATCGTCTGACCGTGGAAGCCCACGAGGTCGAGCGTCTCCGGCGCGATGCCGCTTTCCGCCGCCCAGGCACGCACGGCATCGATGTGCAGCTCGGTGACCAGCCGCTCGGCCGCCCGCGTCGCGTCGGTTTCGGCCGTAGCGCCGAACGCCGCACGGATGATGCGACGCGCTTCGTCGGGATACGGCAGGGTCAGGGTCGGCCCGAACAAGGCCACGCGCTCGCCGTCGGTCTCGATCAGGGCCACGTCGACACCGTCGACCGAGGTGCCGCTCATCAGGCCGAGGGCCCGCAGGAAAGATGAAGCCATGGGGGGAATGTGTTACACCCCCGGCGCCTTCAGGGACAGTCAGCCAAGCAACGGACCGAGCGGAAGATGTCGGGTTTCAAGTCGGATTTCATGCGCATCGTTCACGAGCGCGGCATGGTGCATCAGTGCAGCGATACCGCACGCCTCGACGAGCTGCTGTCGAGCGGCGTTCGCACCGCCTATATCGGCTTCGACTGCACCGCCGACTCGCTGCATGTCGGTCACCTGCTGCAGATCATGCTGCTGCGCTGGTGGCAGAAGAGCGGCCACAAGCCGATCGCGCTGATGGGCGGCGGCACGACCAAGGTGGGCGATCCCTCGGGCCGAGACGAGACGCGGCAGCTCCTCACGCCGGCGCAGATCGACGACAATATGGCGAGCATCAAGAAAAGCTTCGCCAACTACCTCACCTTCGGCGCCGGCGCGACCGATGCGGTGATGGCCAACAACGCTGAGTGGCTGGACGACCTCCTCTACATTCCGCTGCTGCGCGACGTCGGCCGCCATTTCTCGGTCAACCGCATGCTGACGATGGATTCGGTGCGACTGCGGCTCGAGCGCGACCAGCCGCTCACCTTCCTCGAATTCAACTACATGATCCTGCAGTCCTACGATTTCGTGGAACTGCACAAGCGCCACAACTGCATCGTGCAGATGGGCGGCTCGGACCAGTGGGGCAACATCGTCATGGGCGCCGATCTCGGCCGCCGCATGCAGGGTGCTGAGCTCTTCGCCTTGACCTCGCCGCTGCTCACGACGTCGTCCGGCGCCAAGATGGGCAAGACCGCCGCCGGTGCCGTGTGGCTCAATCCCGACCGCCTGTCGCCGTACGATTTCTGGCAGTACTGGCGCAACACCGAGGACGCCGACGTCGGCCGCTTCCTGAAGCTGTTCACCGACCTTCCTTTGTCCGAGGTCGCGCGCCTCGAGGCGCTGCAGGGCCAGGAGATCAACGAGGCCAAGAAGCTCCTGGCGACCGAGGTCACCACGCTCGCCCACGGCAAGCAGGCGGCCGACAGCGCCGCGGAGACGGCGCGGCGTACCTTCGAGGAAGGCGCCAAGGCCGACACGCTGCCGACCGTGGAAGTGCCCCTCGCGAAGCTGAAGGCCGGGATCGCGGCGTTCGAACTGATGCACGAGGCCGGTCTGGCCGACAGCAGGAACGAGGCGCGCAAGCTCATCAAGGGCGGCGGCGGCCGGCTCAACGACAAGCCGATCGATGGCGACACGGCGACGGTGGGCGAAGCCGATCTCGATTCCGAAGGGACGCTGAAGCTCTCGGCCGGCCGCAAGCGGCACGTGCTGGTCCGCGCGGTCTGATCCCCGAGACCCGATCCACCGGCTTGACCTGCCGGCCGAGCGGGCTGTCATCCCCGAGGCCGTCGACCGGCCATGAGTTCGCAGCCGGCGCTGCCGAAGGCAGCCCTTCAATCTCGATGCTTGCCGCGACGTTTTTCACGTTCGAGAATCTTCGGCATCACTGCCTCCCTTTCGGGTGGACGACATCGCACTCACCGAGTCTTTTGAGGATCATTCTCGAAGGCCGGTCATGATGAGCCCGCGTGCCGTCAGATCCTGGCGAAGGCCGGCTTCTCGACGCCGGTCATCGTGTCGTAGGCCTTGAGGATCGTCTCCTCCGGCGTCCGCGTGACCCCGCTGTCGTGGTAGATCGCCTTCAGCCACATCGCCATCCTCGTATGATAGCCGTTCATGATGAAGCATTCCGACATGACCTTGCGCAGCATCTCCTCGCCCTTGGCGACATAGGCCGCGTCGGGCTTGCCACCGTCGGCGAGATGACGACAGGCCCATTGCCCGTACATCAGTTCCGCCCGCACAATGGCCGGTGCCGACGAAGCCTTGGTGGTGAGTCCCGCTTCCTGGCAGAGCTTCAGGCCGACGTCATGACGTCGCGCCGCCAGGTTGAGCGGCAACGCGAGTTCGAGCCCTTCCCGCATCAGCAGCTTTTTCCCGTTGGGTTCGAAGCGGTCAAACTGATCCCATCGTCTCCAGTCGGCCGCACTGGCGCGGCCGAACTCGGTCACCGCCGGATCTCCATTGATCAGCCATTTGCATAAGCCCAGCGTCTCCCACCATTGATATGTGTAAAAGGATTCCTCGGTATCCTTGCCTTCTGGCCACGCCGGTTGTGACTCCATCCAGCCCGCGAGCGCCTGCGCTAGCGGCAACATCTGCTCGCGCAAGCCGAGTAGATGGGCCCGGACCAGATATCCTAGTTTACTAGCCATGTAGTGCGAGCGATTGAACGGCCCGGTCGTTTCCGGCTCGAACTTGGTTGCAATCGCCAGAAGGAAATCCAGATAGAACTGGCGATCTTTCTCGGGCTCGAAGATTCTCGGCATCACTGCCTCCGTTTCGGGTAGACGACAGCGCGATCGCGACCTGCGATTCGTTCAACCACACCGTTGCGCGCGCTTCCAGTCCCCACCGTGACGATAGTCACGTTCCTGTTGGCCAAATTTTCCAATGCTCTGGCGCCGGCTTCAGGTAACAAGCGTCCACTTTTCATCGCCGTACAAATGCTTTCGTGGGCGTGTCGCAGAGCACCATCTAGAGACACCGGCGTTTGATGTGCCCGCCCGCTCGGACCGATCGATGTATCAAAGCCGCGCCATTTGGAATCCCAGAAGTGAATCTCGCCGTTACGATCAACCGAGATCACGTCCGGCCCCCGCTGCCCCGCCTTCCTGCCGAAGTCAATCACCGTGTGATCCGGGAATTGCCGCGCGATGTCGTTGGCCAGCCCAAACTCTCCGCGCAATCCCTTGCGATGGTTCTCGTTGTCGGGCAAGTAATCGCGCCCTGCCGCCGGTTCACCGACGCGGGGATTGAGTTTGATCCCGACTGCCGTGTCGATGCCGTCAGGATCTACATACTCGTCCCTTTTGGCCAGTTGTGCTCTCTCGTCCAGCCAGTCACTGGGGGATTGAGGCGATGGTTTCCCTTCAGCAGCGGCTGCCGCTCCAGCCGTATCGAGTGCGGATTGCGTGCTCGATGGCTGGGGTGAAGGAGGAAACCAACGCCGCCAATTCTCGATTGCCTGTGGCAGTCCTGGCGCCACCGGCGGCCGGTTGTGCCCGATGCCTGGTCCGGGCTGTTGGCCTGTCGCCGCAGGGGGGCGGGGCGGTTGGGGAACGCGACCGCCACCGCGAGCGCCGCCACCTCCGGCTTGCGCGAGAATGATGTTCTGCGGATCGAAGGCTTCGCCTACCTGCGCGCTGCCGTCGTCATTATGGACAATGCGGGGCGCTGCCCCATCGAGCACTTCTTTCGCCTCAAGCTCTGGCGGCAGTGCTTCGACCGGCTCATCGCCGACCCGGACGATATTTGGATCGTCTTCCACGCGCGGCAGCACGTCGCCGACCAAGCCGCGAATGTCTGCCATTGTCGGCGGTTTGCCCTCGACAGGCTCGAACGCGCCCAAGAGCGTGTCGAGTTGCTGCCGTGCGGTCCGGGCCTCCTCGCCGTCGGGATCGACGTTGGCAGCGCGCAACCCCTCGCCCAGGAACATGCGGCCGAGACGATGGCGCTCGAAGGACGGATCGGAATTGCCTTCGGCTAGAGCTTTCTGGAGTTCGGTCAGGCGGTTGTAATCGCCATCGCCGAGCGACAGCCGGTATTGCGTGAGATCGAGGCCGACAAAGCTTTCCGGCTCGTACACCGCTTGGTCGTCGAGCCTGCCGTAAAGGTCGCGATCGGTGACGACGCGGCCGCCGTTCATGACCGTCCGGTCGAGCGCGTCACTCTGCTCCGGGCTCAACCCGTCGCGCAGGTCCGTCGGCATCGCCATCAGAGACGCCGCGGGATTCTCTCCGAGCCAATCGAGCGCGCTTGTGGCCGCGCGGCCTCGCGTTGCCTGCCACGCCCGGTCGGCGCGCGCCTGCTCGATCCGCGCCATCCTCGACACCTGCGCCCGCACCTCGGGCGAGGCGTCCGGCGGCGTCAGTTCGTCGGCCCGCGCCTGGTAGTCGTCGAGGTCGGGGCGCCGTGTCGGATCGTCCGGCGTGTCGGCCAGGCCGCTGACGATCTCTGTCACGCGACGCTCCTCGCGCGCCCGGTCGATCCTGCGCTCGACCGCCGCCTGCCGCTCCGACTGGATCACGTCGCGCGCGTGGGCGTAGAGCGTCGCGGCGCGCTCGGGATCCTGGCCGAGGGCGGCCTCGACCGCCCCGGCATAGAGATCGCTCAGGCCGCTGTGCACCGCCGTATCGGTCCGGCTCGCGTCCCAGCCCTTTCGTTCGCCCTGGTAGCGCAGCTCGCCCACCGCGGTGCGGCCCAGCAGGCGCAGGTGGGCCGGGTCCTGCCAGGAAAGCGACGCGTCCCGCTGCAGGTCGGCGAGGCGCTCGGCCACGCTGCGGTCGTCCAGCACCGACGTCGCCCGCTCCGCGATCCGGCCGAGTTCGCCGCCGGCACGGTCGAGACGGCGGTCGATCAGCGGCTCGAGCAGCGCCTTCCGGCGCGGGCTGATCGCCTGCGCCAGATAGCGGTCCTTCAGCTCGCCCAGCAGCGGCAGGGTCTCGGCAATCCCGGCCAGCGCGTCCTGCGGCTCACGGCCCGCGAGGCCCGTCGCCGGATCGTGCACCAGGCTGCGGACCTCAGTAGCAAACCGGGTGTCGAGCTGGCGCGCAAACGTCTCGTCGGCCTGCAGACCCAGCGGGTTGTCGTCGCCGAGGCCGTCAAGCGGCGACGGCATCGGAGGATAAGCGGCATCGCCGCCATCGCCACCAAACAATCCCAAAGGCGTCTCTCCTATAAGAAGCGAGCCTTTGAGTTACTGATGAGCCGGACTTTGAAATTGCAAGTGGGCCGTTTGAAAAGGTCTTGTAAACAACTCGGCCGCTTTGGTTTAGCCGCAGCGCGGCGGAACCTCGAACAGGCGGCGTAAACTCACGACTGCCCGGAGCCTTCCGTTTGGAGTCCACGACTTCCTGATCCCCGAGCTCGGTCGCGCCTCACCCTGCGGTGTCCACGACATCGGCGAGAGTGCCGGGTGGGTAAGCCTTGGCATCGACCACGACACGGCGAGCTTCGCAGTCAACGCGATCCGGCGCTGGTGGCAGACCATGGCCCAGCGACGCTATCCCAAGGCAATCCACCTGACGATCACGGCCGATGGCGGGGCAGCAACGGTGCCCGCGTGCGATTGGGGAAACTCGAGCTGCAGAAGCTGACCGACCAACTTTGCCTCGCCGTCGCCGGCTGTCATCTGCCGCCCGGCACCAGAAGATTGAACAAGATCGAGCGCCGCCCGTTCTGGTTCATCACCCAGAACTGGCGCGGCAAGCCGCTCGTCAACCATCAGGTCATCTTTCAACTGATTGCCGCCACCGCGACCGAGGCTGGCCCTCGCGGTGCGCTGCGAACTTGCCCCCAACAGCTACCGTGCCGGCACCAAGGTCGCCGAAGCCGACTTCGACGCCATCAACATCAGCCGCCACGAACTCAACGGTAAATGGAACTACGCAATCGCTCCGCGTACCAATCCATGACGCATTGTTCTTCGATTGACCGTCAGGAGGATCCACCGAGTTGAAGACAGCCCCTAGAAACGCCGAAATACTTGGCGCTCTGACGAGAGTGAGGGATCCTTACCTCATATGCGATCCCCCTGCCCCTCAGGGCACCCGCTTCATCTCCTGTGCCCCGGACGGTGGCACCGTGGGGGCGGCACCCGTATTCGGCTGCGAGTTGAAGAGATCGCGCAATGCGCCGGGCGTCGCGGCTGACATCATGTTCACGTCGGTCTTCAGATCGTCGAACGGGCCGTGGAGCTGGTAGGAGACGGCAAACAGGCCGCCATCCTTTCCGCCCGTCAGCAGCGGTCCCAGGAGAGGCACATTCGACAGGAGATTGTTCAGCGCGAAGGCCGGCACGACGATGCCGTTCAGGAGCGCGGTGTCCTGTCCGATGTCGATGACGCCCTGGGTCGTGAGGCCGATCGACTGGCCGCTGGTGCGCCCGTTACGGACCTGGATCTTGTCGCCTGCCTTGACCAGGTTCGCGCTCAGGCTGTCGAACTGCTGCAGGGCATTACCCGCGCTGTTCAGTCCATCGATCGCGGAGTTGAGCGTGCCGACGTCGCGCCGGGTCATCACGCGCTGAAGCCGGTAGGGCCCCATCTTGAGCGTCGCATCGAGCGGCGGATCGGCCCAGGTGTCGTTGAACTTCCCGTCGATGCTGAGATAGCCGCCGACCAGCCCGTCCATCCAGCCGGCCTCGCTCAGCAGCTGGCCGAAATCGGCGACGTAGAACGAAAGCGACCGCCCCTGCGCCGTCGGTGCGATACGCAGGGTCGCCCCCCTGCCCCCGCCCATGGTGAGATCGGCCGATGCCACCCGGTCGCCGACGAACTCCAGACGACCATTGAGATAGCCGAGTGAGCCGCGCTTCATGACGACATTCTGGATCTGAACGTTGGCCTTGGTGCTCGTCCGCGAAACCGAGGCCGCACCCTTGGGCTCGCGGGCCGCCGCCTCGTTGCGGGCATTCATCATGTCGCGGACGCGCTGCATCTCGATCGACGGTCCCCGGACCGCGATGTCGATCCCGCCCGGATGGCGACGCCAGTCGACCGCAATGTCCGTCAGTCCGATCTTGACCTGCTGCAGGGCAATCTGCTGGACGCTGCTGTCCGCGCCGAAGCGAAGCTGTCCCTTGGTCTGCAGGGTTGCGGCCCGTGCGTCGAAGTCGGCGGTGGTGATCTTGCCGCCCGCGGCGAGTTTCAGCGTCATGGTCGCCAGTGCGTCGACGCCGGCCTCCTTGGTCCAGGCCAGCGGCGTCACGGCGAGCTTCGCCGCCTTCATGTCGAACCGTCCCGAGACTTCGCCGGTGCCGTTGGGCGCCACCTGGTAAAGGAGCATGGTGCCGATCGGGCCGACGACGAAAGGCTCGATCGACGGGAATCCTGCCTTCTCGACGATCGCCGAGGGAACAGTCCCTCGCACGTCGTAGCGCCGGCGAAAGGGCGCCTTGGCCGCGAACATTTCACGCCAGGTCACATCGACCGCGTTGCCGTCGAGCTTGCCCTGCCCGATCACACTCAGTTCGGAATTGCCATACTTCACACGCGCGGTCGCCTCGGTGAGGTCGACTTCGCCCAGCACGTCCTTCAACGAGAAGGAGGTGAGTTGTGCATCGGCCGCGATGTCGATCTCCGCGACGGTCAGCGCATTGATCAGCGGGAAGCTCAGCGACACGTCGACCGCGACATTGCCGCCCAATCGCCGGTGATCGTAGAGCACGTCCCGCGGCAGGCCGAGCTTCGGGCGCGCCAGAAAACGGATGACGTCCTGGGCTGAACCGGTGATCGGCAGCCGGATCGCCGCCATCTGCGGCGATGGCTTGTCGAGTCCCGTCAGGTCGATCGTGCCGTCGGTGACTGTCAGGTTGACCGCGTTGCCGCGCTTCACGTCGAAATGAATCGCCCCGCCCTCGTACCGGGCCTTGCCGGACACGTCCCTGACCTCGGGCATGTGCGGCATGTAGCGCACGCTCAGCCCGCCATAGTCGAGGAAGGCCACCATCCGGTCGATCTTCAGGTCTGCAATATCGCCGACGGGCGCACTCAGGGCGAACTCCGCCGCCAGGTCGACGGTGCCGCTGCTCACGTTGGCGAGCGACCATTGCCGGCCTCCTTCGGCAAAGCCCAGCGGCCAGTAGTCGCCCAGCCTGTCGACGGGAATCTGCCGGACCTCGGCGCGGCCGGCGAAATGGCGTTGCTCGTCCGCGCGCCGCCCCGCCCCCGTGACCACGACCTTGGCGGCTCCGAAATCGAAATCGACCCGATCGATCTTCGAGGTGTGCTCCACATTGTCGATGCTGAACTGCGCCGCCATGGCATGGACCTGATGGGTCGCCGGCAGGATGCCCGGCAGGGTGACGCTGCCGTTGTTGCCGCTGATGTCGACGGCGACGTTCCTGATCTCTCCATCGCCGGTCCCGTCGATCAGAAGCCGCCCGGCCAAGGCGATATCGACCCCGCGCAGGATGGCCAGATCCGGGGAAAGATCGGCGAAGATCCAGGGCTTGAAGCCCGCGATCCTGGCCTCCAGCGTGACGCGGCTGCGATCACGCGTGTAGGTGCCGGCAAGAGACAGATCGACCGGGTCGCCATGTCCCTCGAAGCGGGCATCGGCGGTTATGAAGACGCCGACGGCGTCGCGCCGGAGTTGCGCATTGGCATTTGGCGCCGTCCACGTGAGACCTGTCTTCAGGTCCCGGAGAACGACGCTCGCCCGCTCGATCAGCACCGAATCGAGCTGGCCGATCAGCGATTTGTAATTGGGCTCGGCGAGCAACTGATCGACGAGGATCGACACCGCCGCCCCCTGGGCGCCGCCTTCCTGCGACGTGAAGATGCGCTGGAACATTCCGCCCTCGCGCGCAATGTTCGCTTCGATCTCCGGTCCCGAGATGACGATCGACGTCGGCAGCAACATGCCTTGTATGAAGGAACGCGGCTCGAAGGTCAGCGCGGCTTCGGGCACGGTCGCGATCACCTGCTTCTGGTCATTGGTGAAACGCAAGCCGGTGAACGCCAGCCGGATGGGCCGGCTGAGGGCGCTCCACTCGAAGGAAATCCTGTCGAAGTCGGGATGGACATCGTTGCCCGGAACGTCGATCAGCCGGGCGATGCGGGGTTTCAGGAATCCGAGGTCGACCGGTCCGGCCATGAGCCGGAGGGACGCCACGACAAGCAGCGCGGCCAGCGCAAGCACGACACCGGCCGTCACACGTACAACTAACCGGTAGGTCCGCCTGACCACACTCGACTCTTTCCGTTCCTTGACGATAAGGGCACGCTTGGGCAAGCGTGCCGCGGATCATGAGAATTTACCCGCCGGCACATTGAATGTCTTGGTTTTCGACCGACCGCCTTCCTCGTCCGCACGATCCTGAGCGGCAAGCCGTGGCGTGGGCGCGCTGGGAAGAACGCGCCGCGCGACCCGAAGACGCGTCAGGCATCGCCCTGCTCGACGCTCTGTTCGGCAACAGCCCCTATCTTGCAGAAACCGCCCTACAGAACCCGGTTTTTATGACCGATCTATGGCGTCGCGGACCCGACGCCGTGATGGCGGACCTCACGGCCGAGGTTGCCTCGGTGCAGGCGGACTCGACGGCCGGCGCCGCGCCCGACGACATCGCCGTCAGGCTCCGGCGCCTCAAGCGGCGCGTGGCGCTCGGCATTGCAGTCGCCGACATTGCCGATGCCTGGCCGCTCGACCGCATCACGGGCGAACTGAGCGATTTCGCGTCCCGGTGCCTGCGCGCCCTCACCGATTCCATCCTGCTCCAGCTCGAACGCGACGGGCAGCTCGCGCTCGGCGGCGACCCGCAGGCGGCAGCCTTCACCGTGCTGGGCATGGGAAAGCTGGGGGCCGGCGAACTCAACTACTCGAGCGACATCGACCTCATCCTCCTATACGACCGCGACGCCCCGGCCCTGGCCGGAAACGAGCAATTGTCGCGCCACTTCGTGCGGGCGGCCCGCCTGCTGGTTCAGCTCATGTCGGAGACGGCGGCCGACGGCTACATCTTCCGCACCGATCTCCGGCTCCGCCCGGATCCGGGCTCGACCCCACTGGCAATGTCGGTCCAGGCCGCGGAACTCTACTACGAGAGCGTCGGCCAGAACTGGGAGCGCGCCGCCATGATCAAGGCGTACCCCGTTGCCGGCAACGAAGCCGTCGGCGCGGCCTTCGTTGCAGACATGACGCCCTACATCTGGCGCAAGCATCTCGATTTCGCGGCGATCCACGACATCCATTCGATCAAGCGCCAGATCGACGCCCATCGCGGCGGCGGCACGATCAAGGTCCTCGGCCACAATGTGAAGCTCGGTCGTGGCGGCATCCGCGAGATCGAGTTCTTCGCCCAGACCCAGCAGCTCATCTTCGGCGGCCGCAATCCCTCGCTGCGGGGCCGCGTCACCTGCAACACGCTCCAGGCATTGGCCGCCGCCGGTCACATCACCGCGAAAGCCGCCGACGAGCTGACCGAAGCCTACGGTTTTCTGCGCCGTGTCGAGCATCGCCTGCAGATGATCGACGACCGCCAGACGCATTCCATCCCGGCCGACGAGGCCGGCGTGGCTGCGCTCGCGACCTTCCTGGGCTACCACACCCCGGACGCTTTTCAGGACGCGCTGCTTCAGACGCTTCGTCTCGTGGAAAGCCACTATGCCAATCTCTTCGAGGAGGCACCGAGCCTCGCAGGACCCGGCGGCAACCTGGTCTTCACCGGCACCGACGACGATCCGGGCACGCTGGAGACCCTCAAGTCGCTGGGCTTTCGCGATCCGTCCGCCGCGGCCGGCATCGTGCGACGCTGGCACCACGGCCGCTTTCGCTCGACCGCGACCGCTCGCGCCCGAGAGCTGCTCACCGAACTGATGCCGGGGCTGCTCAAGGAGCTGGGCGGCACGGCCGCCCCCGACCAGGCGCTGCTGAACTTCGATCTCTTCCTCAGCAACCTCCCGGCCGGCGTTCAGCTCTTCTCGCTGTTCAAGGCCAATCCCGCCCTGCTCGAATTGCTGGCCACCATAATGGGCAGCGCGCCGGGTCTGGCGGCGCACCTCGCACGCCGGACGCTGCTTCTTGATTCGGTGCTCTCGCCGGATTTCTACCGGCGCCTGCCGCCGGCGGATGACATGACGGCCGAACTCGCGGCCATCCTGGCCCGCGTCGAGCACGAGCAGGACATTCTCGATCTGGCGCGCCGCTGGGCCAACGACCGGCGCTTCCAGGTGGGTGTCCAGCAGCTCAAGCGGATCGCGACGCCAGCGGATGCAGGTCTGGCCTACTCGGACATCGCCGCGGCGACGATCTCCGCCCTGTGCGAACGCGTCGAACAGCGCTTTGCCGAGATCCATGGCGGCTTCGACGGCCAGCGCCTCGCGGTCGTGGGCCTGGGCAAGCTCGGCAGCCGCGAAATGTCGGCCACGTCCGACCTCGACCTGATCTTCGTCTACGACATTCCCGACGGCATGGAGGCTTCCGACGGCGCCAAGCCGCTTTCGCCCATCCAGTACTACACACGGCTCAGCCAGAAGATGGTGACGGCGCTGACCGCGCACACCAACGAAGGCGCGCTCTACGAAGTCGACATGCGCCTGCGGCCGTCGGGCCGCTCGGGGCCGCTGGCCAATTCGCTCGAAGGGTTCGAGACCTATCACGCACAATCGTCCTGGACGTGGGAGCACATGGCGCTGACCCGCATGCGCGTGATCCACGGGCCGCAGGCGCTGGTCGAGCGGCTGACCGACATCGTGAAGGCCACGCTCTGCCGCACGCGCGACCCCGAGACCCTGGTCCGCGACGTCGCCGACATGCGCGACCGCATCGCCCAGCACGCGCCGCCCAAGAGCCTGTGGGACTTCAAGCACCTGCCCGGCGGCCTGTTCGACATCGATTTCGTCGCCCAATACCTCGCGCTCCGCTACGCCTGCGGCCATCCCGACATCCTCGATCCGCATCCGGCGGAGATGCTGCGTCGCATGGCGGAGGCCGGCCTGATCGAACGGGCCGATGCCGAGAACCTTTGCGCCACACGAACGCTGCTGTCGGACGTCCAGAGCCTGCTGCGCCTGACCCTGAACGGCGACGAGGCCGCGTTCGACGAGAGCAAGGCGCCGGAGGGCCAGCAACGCCTGATCGCCGCGACCGAGGGCGCACCCGACCTCACGGCCCTGCGCGCGCGCATCGAGGCCGAATCGAAGACAGTACGTGCTATATACGAGCGGATCGTCGAGGCTCCGGCCCTGGCGGCGGGCTGGCAAGCGAGGAGCAGGAAATGAGCGTCGCAGAAGGCAAGAAGGCACCGGATTTCACTGCCGCAACCGATGGCGGCGGCAGACTCAAGCTCTCCGACATGCGCGGCAAGCCGGTGGTGCTCTACTTCTACCCGAAGGACGACACACCGGGCTGCACGACTGAGGCCTGCGGCTTCCGCGACGGCGCCGCCGCGTTCAAGAAGCTCAAGGCCCAGGTGGTCGGCGTCTCGAAGGACAGCGTGGCCCGGCATGACAAGTTCAAGGCGAAGTACGAACTCAACTTCCCGCTGGTCTCCGACGAGGACGGCAAGGTCTGCGAGAAGTACGAGACCTGGATCGAGAAGAGCCTGTACGGCCGCAAGTACATGGGCATCGACCGCGCCACCTTCCTGATCGACGGCGAAGGCGTGGTCCGCAGGATCTGGCGCAAGGTCAAGGTCGCCGGACACGTCGACGAAGTGCAGGAAGCGCTCAAGGCGCTTTAGGCAAGCTCTTCAGCGCGCGAATGGTCTCGCGCAAACCCAGATGCAGGACCTTGTCGCGCCGGATCACGATCGCGAGCTTGCGATAGAGGCGCGGTGAGAGCGGCCGCACCACCAGGTTGGCGCGATCGCCCGCCTCGCGCACCGCGACCGCCGGCAGGATGGCGCAGCCCAGCCCCGCCTCCACCAGCCGCTTGATCGCCTCGACGCTACCCAGCGCCATCTTGGGCTTGAGTTCGACGCCGCCATTGAAGAACCACTGATCGGCGATCACGCGCGTCTGGCCGCCCGGCTCGAACATGATGACGGGCCGGCTGGCCATGACGGCCGGCGTCACCCGTTGCGGCAGGGCCACGCCATCGCGCGCCGTCACCGCCACGAACTCGTCGTCGAGCACCGGCGTCACCTCCAGGCCGCGGCCACCGGCCGGCAGGGTCACGAGGCCGATGTCGAGCGCATTGTCCTGCACGGCCTTCACCACGTCCGAAGTGTTGCCGGTGGCAATGGTGATCTCCAGTTCGGGCAGCTTGCGGCGCAGGCTGCGCAGCATCGGCGGCAGGCGGAAGATGGCGGCCGTGGCGCCGGTGCCCAGCCGCACCCGCCCGACCTCGCCGCTCGTGAACCGCGCCAGCCCTTCGAGCAGGGACGCCACGGCGCCATTGATACGCGCCGCGTGGTCGAGCAGTTCGCTGCCGGCTGCCGTAGGTGTCGCGCGCCGCCCCACGCGCTCGAGCAGGCGCACGCCGAGCCGCTTTTCCAGCTGGCCGATCTGCTGACTGATCGCCGGCTGGGTCAGGTTGAGATGGGAAGCCGCGGCGGAGAACGAACCCAGCCGCACGACTTCGGTGAAGGCGCTGACATGATCGAGATTGAGACCGCGCATGCCAACTTTTCTCTTATGGTTTTCATAAGATAACAAGATTTCTCTTATGTCTCTACCTTCCGCAGAGTGTCGCCCATGGTACGTCGCAGCAGGTTCGGAGACGCTGTCATGGAGATCGGTCGGTACATCGGCGGCTCGCCGTGGTCGCAGAGGCGCCAGCAGGAAGCACTGCGCAACCTCGACGACCGTCTCCTGTCCGACATCGGCCTGTCGCGCGAACAGGTGCTTTCAGGAGGAACGATGATGAGAACGGCCGTCGATGTCCGCGACGCCCGCGAAGGCGACATGCGCTTCGTGCAGGAAATCTATGCGCACCATGTGCTGCACGGGCTGGCGAGCTTCGAGGAAGCTGCCCCCAGCGTCGCCGAGATGATCGCCCGCCGCGAAGCCGTGCTGAAGCTCGGCCTGCCCTATCTGGTGGCCGAGATGGACGGGCGCATCGTGGGCTACAGCTATGCCTCCGCCTACCGTCCGCGCCCGGCCTATCGTCACACGATCGAGGACTCGGTTTATGTCCGCAACGGCTTTGCGGGCCACGGGATCGGCCGGGAACTGCTGTCGACCCTGATCAAGCGCTGCGAGCACGGTCCCTGGCGGCAGATGCTGGCCGTCATCGGCGACAGTGCCAACGCCGGCTCGATCGGCCTGCACGGCAGCCAGGGCTTTCGCCAGACCGGCAGGCTCGATGCCGTCGGCTTCAAGTTCGGCCGCTGGGTGGATTCGGTCCTGATGCAGCGGCCCCTCGGGAAGGGCCACCTGGCCCTTCCCTAGCTTCCGTCGGCTTTACTTCTTTGCCGGCGACCAGCCGTAGATCTTCTGCAGCGAGCCGCCCATCAGCGTGGCGCGGTCGCTGTCGGACAGGCGATCGGTGACGCGGAAGGAATCGACGCCCTCCTTGTAGGTCAGCAGCGCCACGGCGCGGGTCCAGTCGGTACCCCACATGCAGCGATCCAGCGTGAAGGCATCGAAGATACGGCCCAGCGGATCCCAGATGTCCTTGTAGGGAAACTTCTCGTGGCTGAGGGTGCAGGCGCCGGTGATCTTCACGACGACGTTCGGGTTCTTGGCCAAGTCCAGCAGCAGCGGCAGCTCGTGCCACGGGTCCTTCGGCGCCGGTGGCGCCATCGGCTGCTCGAGGCCGAGATGGTCGATCACGAGAGTCGTATTGGGATTACGCCTGGCGAGTTCCCCCACCTGCGGCAGGCGGCCCCGCGCCATCAGGTTGACCGGCAGGTCGTGCTTGGCTGCGGCGGCGAGCACGCGGTTGATGCCGGGATCGGCGGCGTCGGTCGAGATCTCCGGCGTGAACATGATGCGGATGGCGACCGTGCCGTCCATCGCCGCCCAGTCCGCGATCGTGCCCTCGACCTTCGGGTCGTTGGCATTGACCGGCTTGATGACGCCGAACCGGCCGGGATGCGCCTTCTGGACGCCAACGGCGTAGCTCTCGTCCCAGCGGTACATCGTGTAAACGGAAACCAGCAGTGCGCCGTCGACGCCGACAGAATCCATCGCCTTGATCATGTCCTCGGCGGTGACCTCGGGCGGTCCTGCCAGCACGGCCGTCCACGGGCGACCCGGATGATTGCGTTCGTAGCAGTGAACCTGGGCGTCGATCGTCGGCATGCGCTTCTCCCGTGGTGAGTTGGCGGACGGTACCGCCACGGTGCCATTTGTCATCGAAATTCGGGGATGCCGCCCACCATGCGATACAAGTTCCATAGGGCGCTCATCCCAATGGAGTTGTCATCCCGAACGAAGTGAGGGAGCTTTCGCTTCCATGACCGTCGAAGCAGTACGTACGTTCCTCGCCCGAAACGCGCCGGACCTGGAGGTTCTGGAACTGGATGCCAGCACCGCCACCGTCGAGATGGCGGCGCGCGGCCACGGCGTCGTGCCGGCACAGATCGCCAAGACCCTGTCGCTGCGCATCAAGGATCGCGCATTGCTGATCGTGACCTCCGGGGATGCGCGGCTGAACAATCGCAAGATCAAGGATGTGCTGGGCGGCAAGCCGCGCATGGTGGGCGGCGTCTGCCCGTTCGGCCTCGCGACACCCCTCCCGGTCTATTGCGACATCTCACTGAAGGAATTCGACGAGGTCGTCCCTGCCGCCGGCTCGACCAACTCGGCGGTCCGCATCGCGCCAGAGCGCATGGCCGCGCTTGTCGGCGCCGAATGGATAGACGTCTGCGAGCGGCCCGGCACACCCGCGGAAGCCGCGCAGCCATGAACTGGCGGGACATGCTGCGCAACCTGTTTACGGCTCCGGCGCCGAACGGAAACGCACTCCCTCGAATCGGCCGGTTCGATCTCGGTGTCTGCCCTGGCTGTCGCGGCCTGCGCCTGGTGGACAGCCCGCGCTGCGAGCATTGCGGCAGTACCGCCAGCGTCACCGCCGACGCCTGACTGCGCTATCGCTCCGCCGCGTTGCGGCGGCCCTCCCTCTGAAAATGACGTTTGGTGGTTCGACATGAAGGTCTTCAGCGCGATCGCCGTGCAGAGCGTGGTCGAGGAACTCGTGCCCGCCTTCGAGCGAGCGCACGGCTGCGAACTGGGCCTCACCTGGGCCACGGCGCCACTTCTCCAGAAGCGGCTTCAGGCGGGCGAGATGGCCGACGCGTTGATCCTCAACCGGGCCGTCACCGACGCCCTGCTCGTTTCCGGCGGGATCGTCTCCGGGTCCGATACGGTGATCGCCAGTTCGGCCACGGCTATCGCAGTGAAGGCCGGCGCACCAAAACCCGACATCTCCACGCCCGAGGCGTTGAAGCGAAGTCTGCTGGCGGCCCGGGCAATCTCCTACACCGATCCCGCGGCGGGCGGCGCCAGCGGCATCCACTTCGCGAAGCTGCTGGAGCGGATGGGCATCGTGGCGGAGGTCAATGCAAAGACGATGTTCCCGCCGCCGTCGGGCTATTCCGGCACGTTCCTGTCCACGGGAGAGGCAGATCTCGCCGTTCAGCAGGTGCCGGAACTCCTGAGCGTCCCTGGCATCGAGATCGTCGGCACCCTGCCCGGTGACCTGCACATGGTCACGACGTTCGTGGCCAGCATACCGGCCGATAGCACGCAGCCCGTGCTGGCAAAGGCCTTCATCGAAAACCTTCGCACGGCCGACGCCAGGGCGCTCTTCCGTGCGAAGGGGCTGGAGCCCGGTTAGGCCTTCGCGGCCTTCTGTTCTTCCAGACGGTCGGTGGCCGGCGGCGGCGTCCGCGACAGGGCGGCCATTTCGGCATGGAGTTCCGGCGTCATGGCCACGTTCACCGAATCCAGGGAGGCCTTGAGCTGGTCGAGGTTGCGCGCGCCGATAATGGGCGCGGTGATTGCGGGGTGCGCGCCCACCCAGGCGATGGCGGCGCTCACCGGATGCAGGTCCTTCGCCTTGCAGAGCGCCACGTACTTCTCGGCCGTCTCGAAGGCCCATTCCTCGCCGTAGCGCGCCTCGTACATCTTGTTGGTCTTGAGACGGCCCGTGGCCTGGCCGAAATACTTGCCCGACAGGAGTCCGGCCGCCGCCGGGCTGTAGGGAATGACGCCGATTCCGTTGGCCGCCGCCATCGGCAGAAGCTCGACCTCGGCCTGGCGCTTCACGAGATTGTACATCGGCTGGATGACCTGCAACCGCGCCCAGTTGTTGCGCTCCTGGATATCGACCGCGCGCTGGGTCTGCCAGGCCGACCAGTTGCTGACTGCGGGATAGATCACCTTGCCCGAGCGCACCAGGTCTTCGAGGCCGCGCATCATCTCGTCGATCGGCGTCACCGCGTCGTAGCGGTGAAGGAACAGCACGTCGATGCGGTCGGTCTGCAGCCGGCGCAGGCTCGCCTCGACGGCCTGCACGACATGACGGCGGTTGGCGCCGCCCGCGTTCACGTCGGGACCGGTCTTGTTGAAGCACTTGGTCGTGATCACCAGCTCATTGCGATGATCCTTCGCCAGCCGGCCCAGGATCTCCTCGGACTTGCCCTTGTTGTACTCGTTGGCCGTGTCGAAGAAGTTGATGCCGGCGTCGCGCACCGCATTGTACATCGAAGCCGAGGTGGCCTCGTCGGCGTCGCCGCCGAAGGACATGGTGCCGAAGCAGAGTTGCGAGACATGGATGCCGGTCCGGCCGAGGAGCTTGGTTTTCATGCCTCCTGTCTAGCATGCCGGCCGGCCGCTCCGCAGCCGCCATGGAAAATCCGACGACTTCGCTCTAAGAGAGGCCCGGCAATTTCCAGCAGGATGCAGCGTGGCGAGACAGACGATCGGCAAGAAAAAGACGCAACGGGCCGCGACACCTCGCAGGCGCGCCACCCGCCCCAACCTGCCGGAACGCATCCTGGATGTGGCGGAGGAACTCTTCGGGCGTGTCGGCTACGGCGGCACGACCACCCGCGCCATCGCCAGCCGTGCCCGCGTGAACGTGGGACAGCTCCACTACTACTTCGAGTCCAAGCGCGCGATCTTCGAGGCGGTCGTCGCCCGGCACGGCACCGAGGTCACGGAACGGCGGCGGCAGTTACTGCTGGAGGCCCAGGCCCGCTATCCGCGCGGCATCGTCCCGCTCGACGTGCTGGTCGATGCGCTGGTCCGTCCGCTGCTGATGGCCGAGCCGCGTGCCGGCAGCCAGCGCCGCACCTCCATGCAGATGCACGCGCGCCTCTTCACCGACCCCGACGACACCGCCAGCATCGTGCGCGCCGACATCTACGACGAGACCAATGCGCTCTACGTCGAGGCCATCCAGCGCGCCTTGCCGAAGATCCCGGCGAAGACGCTCTACTGGCGCTACTACTTCATGATGGGCGCCTACGTCTGGACGCTGCTGCAGCCCGGCCGCCTGGAATCGATCTCCCTGGGAAGGTGCAATCCCGCGGACATGGAAACCGCCATCCGCGAGATCGTGCCGTTCGTCTGCGCCGGCCTCGCCGCGCCGGTGGAACGCTAGGCGGCCTTCACGCGGCTCTTCAGCCGGCAGCGGCATTTGTCGAACTGGTGGAGCTCGACCATGTTGCCGCACGGATCCTTGAGAAAGAGCTGCTCGGCGTCGGGGCCGGTCGCGCCCTTCAGCGACCAGTAGTCCGCACCGAGCCGGTCGAGTTCGGCCTTCGTCTCGACGATGCTCTCCACCGCCAGGGCGACGTGCGGCGTGGTCGGATCCTTGCCGGGCCCCTGGGCGAAGGGTGACGGCAGGTCGCCGCCGATCAGATGGATCTGCCCCACCTCGCCGATGTTGATCCACATGCCGGGAATGCCCGGGATTTCCGGACGGCCGCTGTCATGCTCCAGGCCGAGCACGCCGGTGTAGAAATTCTTGAGGTCTTCGATCGTCTTGTCGTCGGCGCCGATACGCACGCCCTGATGATGAAGTTCCAGCACCTTGATCGCCATCTCTGCTCCTCCCGAGAGCTGTTCCGTTGGAGAGAAGTATCGTGATCGCGCGCAACATGGTCAATCGACCAACAAATTAGGTCACTTGACCTGACCGCGCGACGCAAGCATCGTTGCGCCAAGAAAAAGCAGCACGCTGCCGGGAGGAAGTTCGATATGCGGAGCACGCGGGCCGCCGACTGGACACCGTCGGCGACATTGCCCAATACGCCGGTCTCGTTCGCTGGCGTCACCTACGCAGAGATGCTCGACCGCGCGCGCGCGCTGGTGCCGACGATCGCCGCCCGCGCCGAGGCCTGCGAGACGCTGCGCCGCCTGCCCGACGACACCGAGCGCGACCTGCACCGCACCGGCCTCTTCCGCATGGTCCAGCCGGCGCGCGTCGGCGGGGCGGACCTCGACATCGGTATACTGGTCGACACCTGCGCCGAGGTCGCGCGCGTCTGCCCGTCGACCGCCTGGAACCTCGGCAATCTCAGCAGCCATCACTGGATGCTGGGATACTTTCATCCCGAGGCACAGGACGAACTCTGGAACGGCTCGCCCGACGTTTTGATCGCCACCTCGCTGATCTTCCCGGCCGGTCGCGGCCGCAAGGTCGAGGGTGGGTACGAAGTCTCGGGGCGATGGCCGCTTTCCTCCGGTGTCGACAACTCAGACTGGAACATGCTGGCCTTCATGGTCCGCGAGAGCGAGGACGGCCCGCCGGTCGACCAGCGCTTCGCCCTGATCCATCGCTCGCAATACGAGATTATCGACACCTGGCATGCCATGGGCCTCTCCGGCACCGGCTCCAAGGACGTGGCGGTCAAGAACCTCTTCGTGCCCGACCAGCGCACGCTCTCGGCCTGGTCGTTGAACGGAAAGCCGCACCCGGGTTCGGCCGTGAACACCTCGCCCCTGTTCCGCCTGCCCATGCTGGCGCTCGGTCCCTATGTCCTGTCGGGCGTCCTGCTGGGTTGCGCCCAGGGCGCCTACGAGACGGTGGTCGGTGCGGCGCGCAAGCGGAACGCGACGACGACGGGCCAGCCGGTGGGCGCCAGCCAGTCCGTGCAGATCAAGGTTGCCGAGGCCAGCGTACGGATCGACACCGCCGAGATGATGATGCGTCGCGCCTGCGAGCACGCCATGACCGTCGCGCGTTCGGGCGCCGAGCCGGCGCACGAGGACAAACTGCGCTACCGCCGCGATGCTTTCTTCGCGGCACGCCTCTGCCTGGAATCCGTCGACATCCTGATGGGAATCGCGGGGTCGAGCGGCCTGTATCTCGGCGGCGCGATGCAGCGACTGTTCCGCGATGCGCACGCAGCCAACGCACACGTCATGTTCTCGACCGACGTTCAGGGTGCATTGTTCGGACAGCACGCGCTCGGCATGGCCGGGTCGCCGCCCCTGCTCTAGCCCGGGGCGGGCCAACAAGAAGTTCAAAAAGCGGGAGGAAAGAAGAATGTCATTGTCATCGTTCATTGCAAGGTTGGCCGGCGCCACGGCGCTGGTGGGATTGTCCGCCTGCGCCGTCCAGGCGCAGACCTCGGGTGAGCCGGTCAAGATCGGCGCCATCGTCTCCGTCACCGGCGCCGGCGCCGGCCTCGGCGTGCCCGAGCGCAACGGCCTGCTGCTGGCCGAAAAGGACATCAACGCCAAGGGCGGCATCAAGGGCCGGCCGATCAAGTTCATCGTCGAAGACGATGCTTCCAATCCCGACACCGCGCTCAGCAAGGCCAACGACCTGATCTTCGGACAGAAGGTCCAGGCCCTGCTCGGACCGTCGCTGACCGCCAGCACCGTCGCCGTCGGCGGCGTGACGCATGCCAACAAGATCCCGCAGATCGCCTTCACCGGCATCGGCCCGGCGGTCGAGCGCGAGCGCAAATGCGTGGCTCATGTGCTGCCGCCGCAGCGCCTGAACGCCACCGCGCTGCTCGAATATGCCAAGAGCATCAAGGCGACCAAGGTCGGCGTGCTGCACGACGCGGGCTACGGCAACGTCGTGATGGCCGAGTTGCGCCCGCTCGCCGACAAGTACGGCATCAAGCTGGTCGCGGTCGAGAAGTTCGAGATCGGCGCCACCGACACCACGACGCAGGCGGCCAAGGTCAAGGCGGCCCAGCCGGAGGCGGTGTTCATCATCGCCACCTCGGCCACGCCGTTCCGCAACGTCAAGCAGATCCAGATCACCCAGCCGGTGATCGCCGCGATCGGCTCCTCGTCCTACGAGTACGTGAACGCGATGGGACCGGCCGCCGACAACATCGCGATCCCCGAGTTTGTGGTCGGCGAGGATCCGCTGCCGCACCAGAAGGCCTTCGTCGAGCTCTACAAGCAGGCCTACAACTCCACGCCTAAGAACTACGAGGCAGCGGCCTGGGATGCCGCCCACATCATCGCGGCGGCCCTCAACAAGGCCGGCGCCGACGCCACGGGCGAGAAGCTCTGCGAGGCCATGAAGGCGCCCTATACCGGCGTTTTGGCCAACTACGACTTCTCCGCCGACGACATGACCGGCATTCCGATCTCGAGCTTCATCTTCTCGAAGCTGGTCGGCGGCAAGTACACACGCACGCCGTTCCGCGTCACGCAGTAGCGAAACCAGTGGCGCGGGTCCCTTCCCGGACCTGCGCTGCCCTCTCGCGCGGAAGCATCCCTTCATGACATTGAGCCTGGTCCTTCAGGCCATCTTCGCGGGCGTGACGAATGGCATCGTCTACGCACTCGTCGGCATGGGCCTCTCCGCCATCTTCAAGGGTAGCCGCGTGATCAACGCCATGCAGGGCGAGTTCGCCGTCATCGGCGCCATGACCACCGTGCTGCTGCTGACCAAGACGGGCTGGCCTTACCCGGCCGCCATCGCTGGCGGCGCGATAGCAGGCGCCCTGGTCGGCGCCTTCATCGAGGTCGCCTTTGTGCGTTACATGGCCAGGAAGAACGCGAGCGAGGATAGCTTCCTGCTGCTGACCATCGGCCTCGCCCTCACCCTGTCGGCCAGCGTGCTCTTCTTCATTGGCCGCGATGGTCACCTCCTGCCGCCACTTGGCGGCGAGGGTGTGCTGATCATCCTCGACGCCGTCATCCAGTTCCACGCGCTGTGGCTGATCGCCATCGGCATCGGCGCCACCCTGGCGCTGCGCGCCTTCTACCACCGCACCACGATCGGCCTGTCGATGATGGCGGCCTCGATCGATGCCGACGGTGCGGCGACCACCGGCATCAATGTCGGCCGCATGCGCACTTTCACTTTCGTACTCGGCGGCCTGCTGGGTGCGCTGGGCGGCATCCTCGTGACGCCGCTGATCGGCGTCGACTACCAGCTCGGCCTCAACCTCACCCTCAAGGGTTTCGCCGCCGCCGTGCTGGGCGGCCTCACCAACCCGCTGGGCGCGGCCGTAGGCGGCCTCACCCTGGGTCTGGTCGAATCGCTGGCCATCATCGGCATCTCGTCGAGCTACAAGGACGTCGTCGCCTTCTCCGTGTTGATCATCATCATGATCCTGATGCCTCAGGGCATCCTCGGCCGCGCCGGCCGGCGGGGAGGCTGAGCGCATGAAGCCGCGCACCCTCCCCTGGCTCGCCCTCGGTCTCGTCGTCTGGGCCGCACTGCCCTTCGTCGTGCCGCGCTACATGGCCGACCTGCTGGTCTTCACCGGCATCTATACGGTCGCCGGCCTCGGCATCGGCCTGCTGCTGGGCCATTGCGGCATCGTCAACCTGGCACAGGCCACCTTCTACGGGCTCGGCGCCTATGCCAGCGCCTATTGCACGGTCATGATGGGCCTGCCCAGCATCGTGGGTTTCATCGTTGGCGCCGTTATCAGCATGGCGCTGGCCTATGTCATCGGCCGTCCCATCCTGCGCCTCACCGGCTACTTCCTGGCGCTGGGCACGCTGGCCCTCAGCGCCATCGCGAGCGCCCTGTTCTTCGAATGGGACTGGCTGACCGGAGGTACCCTGGGCATCGGCGGCATTCCCAAGCTCGACCTGTTCGGCTTCCTGCTCGACCGACCCTCACGTTATTACTTCTTTGTCTGGATCGTGGCCTTCGCCTGCATGGCGGTGGCGCACAATCTCGTCGACAGCCGCACCGGCCTGATGCTGCGCGCCATGCGCGATTCGAGCACGGCGGCGGCGGCCCTCTCCATCGACCTCCAATCGCTGCGCACCCGGGTCTTCGTCGTTTGCGCCCTGTTCGGCAGCCTGGCCGGCAGCCTGTTCGCCCATCATGCCTCGTTCGTCAGCACGCAGAGCTTCACTGTCGACCGATCGATCAGCTTCCTGCTGATCCCGGTGATCGGCGGCGCCACCTCGATCCCCGGCATCGTGGTGGGGGCGCTGTTCGTGACCTTCCTGCCGGAACTTCTGAGCAAGCTGGGCGACATCCACCAGATCCTGTTCGGCCTCGCGCTCGTCGCCGTCGTCGTGCTGATGCCGGAGGGACTTGTCGGCGCGTTCGGCAAGCTGCGGACCCGTCTCGCCAAGCGGGGTAGCGGCAATGGCTGAGCCCCTTCTCGCCCTCAAGGAGGTCGGCCATTCGTTCGGCGGCCTCTCCGTGCTGCGCTCCGTCACCTTCGACGTGCCCGAAGGCGGCATCATCGGTCTCATCGGCCCCAATGGCTCGGGCAAGACCACGCTGTTCAACATCGTGACCGGCTACATCCGCCCCCTGGCCGGCACCGTCACCTATCGCGGAGCCGCGCTCGGCCGCGACACGATCCAGCAGCGTGGCCTCAATGGCCTCGTCCGCACCTTCCAGACGCCGCAGGTCTTCGAGCAGATGACGGTGCTGGAGAACGTCATGGTCGGCTGCACCAAGCTCACGCGCACCACGATGCTTCAGGACCTGCTGCGCACGCCCGCCTCGCGCGGCCAGATGCGCGAGATCCGCGAACGCGCCGAGGCCGGCTGCGAGCGCTTCGGCCTAACGGCATTGCGTGACCTGCCGGCCGCCAGCCTGACCGCCGGCCAGCGCCGCATCCTCGAGATCGCCCGCGCCGTGGTCGGCGAGCCGCGCCTGCTGCTGCTCGACGAACCTTCTTCCGGTCTCAACGTCCAGGAGATCGACGACCTGCGAGACTGGATCGTGCGACTGAACGACGAAGGCATCACCGTCCTGCTGGTGTCGCACGACATGGGGCTGATGACCGTGGCCCGCACCGTGCACACGCTCTATTTCGGCGAGATCATCGCCAGCGGCGACATGGCCGCCATCCAGCGCGACCCGCGGGTCCGCGAAGTCTATCTCGGGGTCTGAGCCGTGCTGGAAGTGACCTCCGTCTCCGCCGGCTACGGCGCCCTCACCGTCCTGCGCGACGTCTCGCTCAAGGTCGGCGACGGCGAGGCCGTGGCCCTGGTCGGCGCCAACGGCGCGGGCAAGACCACCCTCGTCCGCACCGTCTGCGGCCTGCTGCGCGCCCGCGGCGGCCGCATCGTGAAAAACGGCACCGACATCACCGCGACGCCGGCCCACGACCTCGCCCGGCACGGGCTCGCTGTCGTGCTCGAGAACCGCCGCCTGTTCGGCGAATTGTCGGTGCGCGAGAACCTGATCCTGGCCGAGACCGTGGGCCGCAAGGTGCGCGGCGCGAACATGCGTTTCTCGTGGGACGAGGTGACGGCCCTCTTTCCCGTGGTGAAGGAGCGTCTCGCCTCGCCGGTCGAGCTATTGAGCGGCGGCCAGCAGCAGATGGTCGCGATCGCCCGCGCGCTGTTGCTGCAGCCCGACCTGCTGATCATGGACGAACCCTCTACCGGCCTCGCGCCCAAGGTCGTGAAGGACATCCTGCTGGTCATCAAGGCGCTGCGCGAGCGCGGCATGGGCCTGCTGCTGATCGAGCAGAATGTCGGCATCGCCTCGGAGATCACCGACCGCGCCTATGTCATGTCGGTCGGCAGCATCGTCCACGAGATCGGCCCGGGCGAGTGGCAGTCCTTCCTCACCGACGAACGGCTGGTGAAGGCCTATCTCGGCTGACGAGGGCGCGCTACGCTCCCGGAAACGAACGGGGGAAACGGCGTGCAAGGCGAAGCTTCGTACGATTTCATCGTCACCGGCGCCGGCTCGGCCGGTTGCGCCGTCGCCGGGCGTCTCAGCGAAGACGGCCGCTTTTCCGTGCTGCTGCTCGAAGCTGGACCGCGCGACACCTATCCGTGGATCCACGTGCCGCTCGGCTATCACAAGACCTTCAACAACCCGAAGGTCAACTGGATGTTCGACAGCGAGCCGGAAGCCGAGCTCAACAACCGCATCATGTACCAGCCGCGCGGCAAGGTGCTGGGCGGCACCAGCTCGATCAACGGCATGGTTTATATGCGCGGTAACGCGGCGGATTACGACGAGTGGCGCCAGCGCGGCTGCGAAGGCTGGGACTATCAGTCCGTCCTTCCCTACTTCAAGCGCGCCGAGGATCAGGAGCGCGGTGCCGACGAATTCCACGGCACCGGCGGGCCGCTCAAGGTCCAGGACCATCGCTGGCAGCCGACGCTCGCCCGCGCAATGCATGACGCCGCCGTGCAGGCCGGCATTCCGGCCAATCCAGATTTCAACGGTGCGACGCAGGACGGCGTCGGCTTCTACCAGACCACCATCAACCGGGCGCGCCGCTGGTCCTCCGCCCGCGCCTATCTCGGTCCCGCCAAGGGCCGGCGCAATCTCACCGTCGCCACCTCGGCGCACGCAACGAAAGTGCTGATCGAGAACGGCCGCGCCACCGGCGTCGAATACCGCACGCCGGGCGGCCTTGTCCGAGCCCGCGCGAAGCGCGAGGTCATCGTCTCGGGCGGCGTCTACGGCTCGCCGCAATTGCTGATGCTGTCGGGGCTCGGGCCGGCCGGACACCTGAAGCAGCACGGTATCGAGGTCGTGCGCGACATGCCGGGAGTCGGCAGTCACCTGCACGACCACTTCAACACCTACATCGCCTATCGCTGCAGCCAGCCCGTCACCATGAACGACCTGACGCTCAGCCTGCCGCGCCGGCTGATGGCGGCGGCGCAGTACGCGTTCGGCCGCACCGGACCATTGGCCAGCATGGGCCTGTTCGTCGGCGCGCTGGTGCGCAGCGACAGGCGGCTCGAGCGCCCCGACCTGCAGATCAACATGTTCGCCTGGGCGATCAAGGACCGGAACAAGTCGGGCATCGTCCCGCAGCCCTTCTCGGCGTTCGGGCTCAGCCCGGTGCATCTGACGCCTTCGGGACGCGGCACGGTGCGTCTGAAATCGGCCGATCCGCTCGCGGCGCCGGAGATCAGGTTCAACTTCCTGAAGAACGCCTCCGACTTCGACGCCCTGCTGCACGGCATGCGGATCTGCCGCGAGATCGCGAGCCAGCCGGCGCTGAAGCCCTTCATCGTCGAGGAGATCCTGCCCGGCGAAAGCGTCACCAGCGACGCCGACCTCAAGGCGGACATCCGCGCCCGCGGCGTCTCAAACCTTCACCCCGTCGGCACCTGTCGCATGGGGCGCGAGATCGACGCCGTGGTCGACCCGCAGCTCAGGGTCCACGGCATCGCAGGCCTGCGCGTGGCCGACGCCTCGATCATGCCCTCCATCGTCGCCGGCAACACCAATGCGCCCGCCATCATGATCGGCGAGAAGTGTGCCGACATGGTCCGCGCTGCTGCGGCAGGCTGAGTAAGCCTACTTCCGTCGAATCGCAGGGTTGAGGGGTACCGCTCCGCCCGCGATGCCGCCGGCATCGTAGGCATCGGGCGAGATGAAGCGCCCGGGCCCCGCTTCCACGGTCCGTAGCTTCAATCCGAGCCTCTCGAGTTCGGTATCGACGACGGCGGCCTTGAGTACCATCAACCCGCGGCCGCTGCTCTGGATCACCCCGTCCCGCTCTTCCTTCATCGTCACCAGCCGGTCGGCAATGGACGCGCACATGCCGAGCGTGAAGGACGCATTCGCGAGGTGACGCTCCTGATGCATGAAGCGCTTGTACTCGGCCGAAACCTTGTAGCGGCCGAGTTCGGCACGGACCGCGCCGTCGATCAGCTCGGTCAGATAGTGCGCGACTTCTACATCGGCAGGCAGGCCGAAGAAGACATAGCGCGCCTCGCCGGCCGCGTTCTTCTCGCGCCAGACGCGGCAGTCACAGAAGGCGGCAATGGAGCCGATGCATTCGTCGATCGGGATGCGCTTCCTGAGATGGGTCTCGTAGACCCGCTCCTCGCACTGCGTCTCGCGGATCTCGACATCCGTGAGCGACAGCTCGTAGCGATCGAGCAGTTCAGCGACCTTGGCCGCCGCCGCCAGGGCCTCGCCCTCGGTGCAGCCGTTGTCGATGGTCTTGGCGCGCAGCGCCTGGATACGCGCCCTGAGCTTGTCGAACGCCGAAGAGTCGCCGACCGTCACGGCTTCACGCGCTTCTTCCGGAAATGCCGATACAGCGCGAAGGCAATGCCCATTGCCATGCCCGGCAGCGCCGAGGCGATGGCGATGGACGCTACCCCCATCTCACAGCCCCCCGAATCGCCCGGCGTGCCGCAGCGAGAATCGAGACTATAGGCGAGGACGAGAACCGTGATGCCGACGACAATGGGAGTCACGACGAAACCGAGCAGGCCGAAGCCCATGATCCGCAAAGCCAAGCCCAGCATCACTCGGCCGCCCGCCGCGTCGCTTCCTCGAAGCGCTTGCGGCGCATCTCGACCCTCGGATCGTCCATCTCCGGCAATGTCGGCTCGGGCACCCAGCCGTCGCGTCCGGGAACGTAGGCGCGATTCGTCTGCAGCGGGTTGCGGTTGACCAGCGGCCGCGCATGGAGCGGATGACGCAGGCTTCGAATCTCGTGCTCGATCTCGAACAGCGCCTTGCCGCTCGTGGGATCGGCGATCTGCTGGAAGCGATACTGGTGCTGGTTGCTTTCCTCAGTCAGCAGGCCGCGCTCGACCAGCCGCGCATGCGGGCCGGAGAAGTTCGCGACGTAGACCTGAACATGGTGCCCATCATAGGCCTCCGCCGCGGCATCGCCCTCGCGGAAGATCAGCTCCTGCCCGATCCCGACCGAAATATGCGCCGCGTCTCTCTCGACGCGCGCGCCCGTTGCGAAGACATCGCGATAGAAGGCGGCGATGCCGCTCGCCGTGCCACGCGGCGCGTCGAACTCAACATAGGCCATGCCCAGCCCCATGCCGTCGAAGCGCGACGACGGATCGTGACAGAGGATCCGGTTGCCCCAGGGGCAGGTCGTCTCGACATGGTCCTCGTGCTCCACGAAGGCAAAGCGCGTGTCGCCCAGCATGCCTTTCACCCGCCCGAGCCGCTGCAGCAGGGCCTCGCGGTTGGGGATCACGAGCCCGACCCGTCCACGAAGGCGCTGGGCCTTGGCCATCGTCGGCAGGTGGAACTGGCTGCGCCCGACATTGACCCACATATTGTCGATGCTGGTCATCATGTAGGGATCGCGCGTGAGCCCGAGCCCGCTCATGTAGAAGACCGTCGCCAGCCCCTGGTCGGCGATCCCGAGATTGACGTGCTCCAGCGCCACGATGTTGCCGAGGTCCTCGGCGCTGCGGTCGTACGTCCTGGTTTCCGGCTTGGTCATCTTCAACTCTCCTCAACCGGCCCCAGTATAGTCTCAGACCTTGATGTCGGCCTTCCGGATGATCTCGCCGAACGACACGCGCTCGCGCTCGATCGTCGCCTGGAAGGTCTTCGTGTCCTGGAAGCTCGAATAGTTGCCGCTGGCCACGAGCCTTTCGTTCAGCGCCGGGTCCTTGACCGCCTCGCCGATCGAGGCGGCCATCCTGTCGATGGCCGCCTGCGGCGTACCCTTGGCGGCCACGATGCCGTACCAGGCATCGCCGCCGATCTTGCCCAGGCCCTGCTCCTTGAGGGTCGGCACGTCCGGCTTGCCCGGCCAGCGCTTCTCGCCCAGCACGGCGAAGCACTTCAGGCGCCCGGCAGCGATGTGCGGGAGCGTGGTCGGATCGAACTGCACCTGGATCTGGCCGGCCAGCAGGTCGTTGGTCGCCGGCGCGCTGCCCTTGTAGGGCACATGCACCATCTTCACGCCGGCCTCGATGTTGAAGATCTCGCCGTAGAGCTGGGTGATGGTGGCAAGCCCCGCCGAGCCGAAGTTGATCTTGCCCGGGTTGGCCTTGGCGTAGGCGATGAACTCCTGGAGGTTGTTCGCCGGCACCTGCGGGTTGATGCCCATGCCCATCCACGAGGTGGCCGTGCGCGCCACCGCCACGAGGTCCCTGGACGTATCGTAGGGCAGCGGCTGCAGGTGCTCGGTGATGCAGACCATCGCCGTGGTCGTGGTCAGGAAGGTGTAGCCGTCGGCCGGCGCGCTCTTGATGACATGCTCGGCGCCGATCGCACCGCTGGCACCCGCCTTGTTGTCGAACAGAATGCTCTGTCCCAAAATCGATCCCGCGCGCTCCAGCACGATGCGTGTCGTGACGTCGGACGGCCCGCCCGGCGGATAGGGAATGACGACGCGGATCTGCTTGTTCGGCCAGTCGCCCTGCGCCGACGCGATGGCCGGCGCCGCGACGAGGCCTGCAGCCGTGCCGCCGATAAAGAGACGCCGTCCGACCTTCGCCGGATTCTTCCTGCGGTTGTCCATGGTCGTTTGCCCTCCCAGGCCCTTGCTTTGCCGGGAAGGCTACACCAAGCGCCGGGAAAGACCAGTCGCGGCAGGCGGATGTCGGGTTACGGACTCTCCCGTCGAGAACTTGGTCGCGCCTAACGCCGCCGGCTGACCCGCTGCCACAGGCCGAACAGGCCGACCCCGAGCGCCAGGGCCGCGCCGATCAGGAAGCCGCTGGCGTAGCCGCCTGTCAGCGACAGGGCCGCACTGAACAGCAGCGGCAGGACGAGTGCACCGGCATCGCCGAACGCCAGCACGGCGCCCGTGGTCGCGCCGATGCGGCCGACCGGCGACAGGCGCGCCACCACGGCCAGCAGCACGCCGTGCCAGCTCACGCCGGTGACGCTCAACGCCGTGGCAATGAGGGCCGCGGCCCAGGTCGGCCACTCGGGAGCGATCGCGGCCGTAAGGACCGCGGCGGCGGCCATGCCGATCCCCAGGAGAGCCAGCAGCGTCGCGGGCGCCACGAAGCGTGAGGCAAGCCAGCCCCAGCCGATTCGCGCCGGCACCGCCACGACGATGGCGATGGCAAAGACCTGCCCGGCACGCTCGAGGTCGTAGCCTAGGCCGCGCACCAGGTAGAGCACGAAGAAGCCGGTGAAGAGCGACTGGAGGCCGACGAAGCTGAACATCGCGATGCACAGGATGCGCAGCGCAGGGTTGCGCAGCACACCCGAGACATTGGCACGGATGTCCGCGGGCGACAGAGGCTGGGCGGAATTGCGATCGGCATCGAAGCCCGCGCGCAGCGGCTGCAGGGCCAGCACAATGAGCACGCAGGAGAGCGCGATGACCAGCAGCGCCACGCGCCAGCCCGCTTCGACCACCAGTGCCGGCGCCACGACGCCCGCCAGCATCAGGCCGACCGGCACGCCGCACTGCTTGATCGAGAAGACCAGCGGCGCCAGGTTCCGAGGCGCGAGTCGCCCGAGCAGGTGCGAGCTGGAGGGCGTCGACACCGCCTGCCCCAGCCCGCCGATGAAGGCGCCCGCCGCAAACAGCGGCAGCCAGCCCGCAGTGGTGATGGCGAGGCCCAGGCCCAGCGCCAGCATGCCAACCTGCGTCATGCGCACCGCGCCATAGCGCAGGATGAAGCCGCCGCAGCCGATGGTCGTCAGGAAGGCCGCGACCGAGCCGATCGCGAGATAGATGCCCACCAGCGCGGCCTCGATGCCGAGATCGACCACGATGGCGGCAGCGATCAGCGGAACGGTCGAGCGTCCCAGCGTGGCGAAGGTCTGCTGAACCGTCATGGCGCCGAGCGCGACATAGAGAGGACTGGCGATGAGGCGGCTCCGGCTGTTCCTCGATCGAGAGTGGCCTGACAGGATCAGAATGCAAACAGATTGTCGCGAAAATGCGCGTGGGCGTACGCAGTGCGAACGAGGCCGCGCTTCTGCAGCGCCGGCACGAGTCCATCGGTAACGTCGGCGACGTAGCGACGACTGAGCGGCCCGTTGAACATGAAGCCGTCGCCGCCCACCTGCTCCATCGCCTCCTCCATCACGTCAGCGACACGTTCGACCGATCCGACGACGGCATCCTCGAATCCGAAACGGTAGTTCGCCGCGACTTCGCGCAAGGTCCGGCCCTGCGCCAGGAAACGCTTCAAGGTTCCCTGCTGGCCGTTGGTCGTGAGCTCTGCCAGCGGCGCATCGAGGTCGAAGGTCGAGAAGTCGATGTCCGTCAGGCTGCCCATCATCGCCAGCGATACTTCCGGCGCAGCCTCGCGCTGCGCCTGTCGACGCGCCGCGCGATCCTCGGCCTCCTCATTGGTCTCGCCGAGCGTCGGCGACACCACGAACAGCACCTTGCAGCTGTCGGGGTCCCTTCCCTCTGCCGCGACACGCTTGCGCATGTCGTCGCGGAACGCCTTCATCTCCGCGACCGTACCCAGCGCCGCGACCACGACGTCCATGTGCCGGGCAGCGAAGGCCTTGCCTTGCGGCGAACCACCCGCCTGCACCAGCACTGGCCGTCCCTGCGGCGGCTGAGCCGTGTTGAGCGGGCCGCGTGAGGAGAAGAACCGTCCCTTGAAGTCGATGGCGCGAACCTTCGCGGGATCGACGAACATGCCGGTCTCCCGGTCGGCAACGACCGCGTCGGCATCCCAGGACGACCAGAGCTTCGTCACGAGGTCCACGAATTCGTCGGCCATCTCGTATCGCAGATCGTGCTCGAGATGAGCATCGAGACCGAAATTCTGCGCGGCCCGCTCGGCCGTCGACGTGACGAAATTACAGCCGACCCGCCCCTTCGACATCAGGTCGAGCGTCGCGATCAGGCGCGCGAGCAGATAGGGCGGATAGAAGCTCGTGGAGATGGTGGGAACGATCCCGAGATGCTTCGTCGCTTGCGCGATCAGCGGAACGAGCGGCAGCGGATCGTTCTTCGGCGCGCGCAGGGCTCGTTCGAGATAAAAATCCATCGAGCCGCCGTAGTTGTCGGGGACGAACAGCGAGTCCTCGAGCAGCAGGCAGTCGAAGCAGGCGCGCTCCAGCGCCCCGGCCAGTTCGATGTGAAGATCGGGCTGTGCCCAGTCCCTCGCGTCCACGCCAGACCAGGGCTGGTTCCAGCCGTGAACGCCGAAACTGTTGCCGAGGAACCAGCCGAGATGGAATTGCCGTACAGCCAAGTTATGCCTCTCCGCCATTGACCCCGGCGGAGATGCAATCGACGGACCAGCTGGATCAGGACGCTTCGGGCTTCGCCGTCATGTCGACGGTGCGCGCCTTGTGCGCATAGAGGTCGATCTTGGCCCACATGCGCGCCAAGGCGACCTCGTCGGCCTCCTTCTCGGTGTCGAAGGGACCGTGCCAAGCCATCGTCTCTCGGACAGGCTTGTTCCAGTTGGCGCGGCGATCCTCGATCTCATACTCGGCTTCGAACACGAACCACATGGCAGCCCACTCCTTACGCGGCTTCCTTGTCCTTGCCCTCGCCCACGCGGGCGGCAAGCGAGGCGGCCATGAATTCGTCGAGGTCGCCGTCCAGCACCTTCTGCGGGTCCGAGCGCTCCACGTTGGTGCGCAGGTCCTTCACCATCTGGTAGGGCTGCAAAACGTAGGAGCGGATCTGGTGACCCCAGCCGATGTCGGTCTTGCTGGCCTCGGCCTCGAGACGCTCGGCCTCGCGCTTCTGCAGTTCGACCTCATAGAGGCGCGCCTTCAGCATCTGGATCGCCTTGGCGCGATTCTGGTGCTGCGAGCGTTCCTGCTGCACGGCGACGGCAATGCCGGTCGGCAGATGGGTGATGCGCACCGCCGAGTCCGTCTTGTTGACGTGCTGCCCGCCCGCGCCCGATGCGCGATAGGTATCGACACGCAGGTCCTTGTCGACGAGCTCGATCTCGATGTTGTCGTCGACCTCGGGATAGACCCAGACCGAGGCAAACGAAGTCTGGCGCCGCGCATTCCCGTCGAACGGCGAGATGCGCACCAGCCGGTGCACGCCGCTCTCGGTCTTCAGCCAGCCATAGGCATTGGGCCCCTCGACCTTGTAGGCGCAGGACTTGATGCCGGCCTCTTCACCGGCGCTCTCTTCCAGCCAGCTCACCTTGAAGCCGCGGCGCTCGGCCCAGCGCGTATACATGCGCGCCAACATCTCGGCCCAGTCCTGGGCCTCGGTGCCGCCGGCGCCGGCGTTGATCTCGATATAGGCGTTGTTGGCATCGGCCTCGCCCGACAGCAGCGTCTCGAGACGCGCCGCCCTGGCCTCCCCCGTGGCCTCGCGCAGCGCTTTCTCGCACTCGGCGATGGTGGCCTCGTCCTTCTCGGCCTCGGCCATCTCGATCAAGCCGACATTGTCGTCGACCGCGGCGCGCAGGCGCTTGATCGCACCGATCGCCGCTTCGAGCTTGGTGCGCTCGCGCATCACCTTCTCGGCTTCCTTCGGGTCGTTCCAAAGCGCCGGATCCTCGGCGCGCGCGTTCAGCTCATCGAGACGGACGACCGCACGGTCGTAGTCAAAGACGCCTCCTGAGGAGTTCGAGCGACTCCTCGATCTCGTTCACCATCGCTTGGGCTTCGGCGCGCATCACGAATCCGTTTCAAACTGACTAATAGGTCTCGCCGGTGCCCGAGAGACCCGGACGCCGGGGGCTGCCCGCCTGCTGCGGGCCCTGCGTGGGGTCTATAGCGGAATAAGGGGCCGATCCGTCAAGCGGTGTGACCATGTAGCCCTCCGATCCCGGCTCGGTGTTCGGCTTGAACACTTCGTCGATCGTGCCGCCCTCGTAGCTGAAGCGGACCATGCGCAGGCCCGGCGGCACGCGGAACGGCGTCGGCGGCTTGCCCTTGAAGATCTCCTTGGCGATCGCTTCGTAGATCGGCACCGAGTTGCTGCCGCCGGTTTCCTGCGAACCCAGCGTGCGCGGCTCGTCGAAACCGATATAGACGCCGATGGTGATGTCGGGCGTGGAGCCCAGGAACCAGTTGTCGTGCGCGTCGTTCGTCGTGCCGGTCTTGCCCGCGATCGGACGGCCGAGCGCGCCCAAACGGCCGGCCGTGCCGCGGGTCGTCACTCCCTGCATCATGCTGACGACCTGGTAGACGGACGCGGGATCGTGGAACGGCTTGCGCGAATCGATCAGTTCGGGCGCGGCCGGCCTGGCGTTTCCCGCCGCCTCGCCGCAGCCGCGGCAGGTGCGCGGCTCGTGGCGATAGACCGTCTTGCCATTGCGGTCCTGCACGCGATCGACCAGCGACGGCGTGATCTCGAGGGCACCGTTGGCCAGCATCGCGTAGGCCATCGTCATGCGCAGCAGCGTCGTTTCGCCGGCGCCGAGCGCCATCGGCAGGTAGGCGCCCATGCCGTCCGTGACACCGAATTCCTTGGCGACGTCGACGACGCGCTTCATGCCGACCTGCTGAGCCATGCGAACCGTCATCAGGTTGCGCGACAGTTCGAGGCCGCGGCGCACCGTGGTCGGTCCCAACATGTCGCCGCCGTAGTTCTTCGGCGTCCACAGCGGCTGGCCGTGGCCCGGATCGTAGACGAAGGGCGCATCGAGCACGATCGATGCCGGCGTGAAGCCCGCGTCCATCGCCGCCAGATAGACGAACGGCTTGAAGGCGGAGCCCGGCTGTCGCGCGGCCTGGACGGCGCGGTTGAACTGGCTGCGACCATAGGACCAGCCGCCCGACATCGCGAGAACGCGGCCGGTCTGGGTGTCCATCACCACCACGCCGCCCTCGACATTGGGCACCTGGCGCAAGGCGTAAGTCTTCGGCGGATAGGGTTTGGCATTGGCGCCGGCCGGCTTCTCGACCTTCTCGACGACAATGACGTCGCCCACGGCAACGACGTCGCGCGGGCCGCGCGGAGCGGCGCCCACCGTCTGGTTCTGCAGGGTCGGGCGCGCCCAGCTCATCTCGGCGAAGGGCACAGTGCCCTCGCCGTCCGGCAGGCCGACGATCTGGATCGACTGCGCATCGACCTTGTTCACGACGGCAAGCTGCCACGTCGGCGGGCCGGCAAGCGGCCGGCGCTGGGCGATGCGGGCGAACTCTTCCTCCCAAACGCTCATGTCGGGAATCTTGGCGTAAGCGCCGCGCCAGCCGTGACGGCGGTCATAGGCGATCAGCCCGTCGCGCAACGCGTTGTCGGCGACGTTCTGGATCGCCGGATCGAGCGTCGTGCTGACGGTCAGGCCGCCTTCGTAGAGCCCTTTCTCGCCATAGGCGGCCATCAGATTGCGGCGCACCTCCTCGGCGAAGAAGTCGGCCTGCGCCACTTCGGTGGTGCTGCGGCGGCGATACTGGAGCTTCTCGGCCCTGGCGGCCTGCGCTTCGGCGGCCGTGATGTAGCCGTCCTCCATCATGCGATGAAGCACATAGTCCCGCCGGGCGTAGGCTTCCTTTTCGTTACGCACGATGTTGTAGCGATTCGGCGCCTTCGGCAGAGCCGCGAGGTAGGCGATTTCCGAGAGCGAGAGTTCATCCAGCGAGCGGTCGAAGTAGTTGAGCGCCGCCTGCGCCACGCCATAGTTGCCCGAGCCGAGATAGATCTCGTTCAGGTACAGTTCGAGAATGCGTTCCTTGGAGTAGGTCTCCTCGATCCGGAACGCGAGAATGGCCTCGCGGATCTTACGCGAGAGTGTTGCCTGGTTGGTGAGCAGGAAGTTCTTCGCGACCTGCTGCGTCAGGCCGGACGCGCCCTCGGGGCGTTTGCCCGGATTGGCGACATTGGCAACCATGGCGCGCACCACGCCGATGAAGTCGATGCCGGGATGGGTGAAGAAGCGCTGGTCCTCGGCCGCGACGAAGGCTTCGAGCACGCGCTTGGGCATGGCGGCGACCGGAACGAACACGCGCTTCTCGCGGGCATACTCGGCCAGCAGCTTGCCGTCGGCGGCATAGAGCCGGGTCAGGGTCGCCGGCTGGTAGTCGGCCAGTTGCTTGTGGTCGGGCAGCCCGTGACTGAAATGCCAGAAAAGGCCTGCGACGGTCCCGGTACCGACAATGAGGACGGCAGTGGCGAACGCCAGGCTGATCTTGATGAAGTTGAGCACGGTCACTTTCTACGCGGCACCCAAAGGGCCTTCAATGTCGCAGAATGCCCCGCACTTATGCCTTTCTTGTGGCGCCGAAATAGGCGTCCACGGACGCCCGCAGCGCCCGGGCAAGGGCCAACTGGTGCTGACGGACGGTCAGAAGCTTCTCGTCCTGCGAATTGGAGAGATAGCCCAATTCCACCAGCGCGGCCGGAATGTCGGGGGAGGTCAGCACGGCGAAGCCCGCCTGCCTGTGGGTGCGCGGCAACAGCCTTACGCCGTTGCGGGCGAAGGTGGCGACGACCGTGTCCGCAAGACGGCGGGAGTCGTTCACAGTCCCCCGCTGGCTCATGGCCACGAGAGTCTGGGCCACATTGTCGGGCTGATCGGACAGCCTCATGCCCGAAACGACCATGCCGGCACGGTTTTCCCGAGCGGCCAGTGCCGCCGCTTCGCGGTCCGTCGCCTCTTCCGACAACGTGTACACCGATGCACCCCGCACATCGTTGTCGCTGTGCGCATCCGCATGGAGCGAAAGGAAGAGATCGGCCTTGGCGGCCTGGGCGCGAGCGACACGTTCACGTAGCGCGACATAACTGTCCGTGTTCCGCGACAGCAGGACTCTGTAACGGTTGCCGGCCAGCAGTTCGCGTTGCAGGTCGCGCGCGATCGCCAGAACGACGCTCTTCTCCTGGGTCCCTCGGCCGCCCAGGGCGCCCGGATCGCGGCCGCCATGCCCGGGGTCGAGAAACACCAGTTTAGGCCGGGCCATCGGCACGGTCGGCGTCGGCTTCTTGACCGATTTCTGGCGCTTCGAGGGTGCCGCCAAGGCGCCCCCTGCCCCCATTCCAAGCACACTCACGCCGGCCAGAACGGCGAGCAAATGACGGCGGCGGAAATCGGACATGGCGAACGCCAAGGGTCAAAGAGGGATGAAATTTGTTTGAATATTATTAAACCAATATCAGAAAAGAGACTGTAATTCCAAATATTTTCAATGCCTTAAAAGATCAAATTCAAGCGACACAATCTTTTGATTGTAGGCCCGTTCGCAACCCCGTATGTTGCGTTCCGCGAGCAGTCGCCGTCGTTCGTAGCGCGCCTTAGGGTCGCGCTCCGACGGCAGTTTCCGAGCCAGGCTGGGCTCGCGCCTTTGCAGAAATGGGGGCGCGGCCGGCCTGCGGAGAGACTGTCAGGCAGGCGGTGGCTATCAGGAAACTCGAGGTTGGCAGGACCCAGTCGTGGTCCGGCGGCGTGAAGCTTCCCCGTCTTGGCCAGAGTTGGCCGTTCGGCGGGTCGATGACGCACCGCTCCCCTCGCACGACGGAGGCGACATGGCCGCCGGTCGCTCGCACCGGTAGGGATCGGACGCCTCGGAGCGAGCCCATGGCAAGGCGTATGCTCATCGATGCAAGTCACCCGGAAGAGACCCGGGTCGTTGTGGTCGATGGAACGAGACTTGAAGAATTCGACTTCGAAACCGCGAGCCGCAAGCCCCTTAAGGGCAACATCTATCTCGCGAAAGTCATCCGCATCGAACCGTCGCTGCAGGCGGCGTTCGTCGAGTATGGCGGCAACCGGCACGGCTTCCTGGCCTTTTCGGAAATCCACCCGGACTACTATCAAATCCCCGTCGCTGACCGCGAACGGCTGATCGCCGAACAGCATCGCCTGCACGCCGAGGCTGAAGAGGACGAGCCGCGCCGGCGCAATCGCGTCGACCGCACCGACATCGAAGAGGCCCGCGAAGCGGTCGCCTCGGAAGCGGCCCCCGCCACCGACGCCCCGACCGACGCGGTTGCGGGCGAGCCTGGCCCCGAGGCGCCGGGCTTCGAGGTGGCTTCCGCCGAACCGGCCGTTACGGAAACCGTCGCGGTCGAGACGACCACCAGCGAGCCGGAATCGCAGGCCCAGCCCGCGGAAATTCCCGTCGAGCGCCTCGATGGACCGGTTCACGTCGAGCCTGCCCCCTCCGAAACGGCTGTAGAGACGGCCCCCGTCGAGACGGCGGAAGCCGCCCCGGCCTCCGAACCCGCAGCCGAAGGCGAGACTGTCTCGACCACAGAAGGCACCGATCAGCCCGTCGAAACGGACGGCGCGGTTTCGACCGATCCGGCCGAGGCGCCGCAGCCGGACGTCACGGTCGAGACGCTGGGCGGCGACGAGGTCGTGGAGGAACGCGAGACGCGCGAGCGTCGTCGCCGCAACCCGATCCGCCAGTACAAGATCCAGGAAGTCATCAAGCGCCGGCAGATCCTGCTGGTGCAGGTCGTCAAGGAAGAGCGCGGCAACAAGGGCGCGGCGCTCACCACCTACCTCTCGCTGGCCGGCCGCTACTGCGTGCTGATGCCCAACGCCGGTCGTGGCGGCGGCATCTCGCGCAAGATCTCCAACCCCGCCGACCGCAAGCGGATGAAGGAGATGCTGAGCGACCTGGACGTGCCGCAGGGCATGGGCGTGATCCTGCGCACTGCAGGGCTGGAACGCTCCAACATCGACATCAAGCGCGACTACGAATACCTGTCGCGGCTCTGGGATTCGATCCGCGAGATCACGATGCGCTCGACGGCGCCGGCGCTGATCTACGAGGAAGGCGACCTCATCAAGCGCTCGCTGCGGGACATCTACGACACCGACATCGCGCAGGTCCTCGTCGAGGGCGAGGCGGGCTTCCAGGGTGCCGCTGAGTTCATGCGCCAGCTGGTGCCGCACCAGGCGAACAAGGTCGAGCTCTACAAGGAGCCGATTCCCCTCTTCCACCGCTACCAGGTGGAGAACCAGTTCGACGCCATGCATTCGCCGACGGTGCAGCTCCGCTCCGGCGGCTACATCGTCATCAATCCGACCGAGGCGCTGGTCGCCATCGACGTCAACTCGGGCCGCTCCACCAAGGAGCGGAACATCGAGGAGACGGCGCTGCGCACCAACATCGAGGCGGCCGAGGAGATCGCCCGCCAGGTCCGCCTGCGCGACCTCGCCGGCCTGATCGTGATCGACTTCATCGACATGGAGGAGACGCGTCACCAGCGCCAGGTCGAGCACAAGGTGAAGGACTCGATGCGCACCGATCGCGCGCGCATCCAGATTGGACGCATCTCCGCGTTCGGCCTGCTCGAGATGTCGCGCCAGCGGCTGCGTCCCAGCCTGCTGGAGCACTCGACCGAGGTCTGCCCGCACTGCGCCGGCACCGGCCGCATCCGCTCGCTCGAATCCGCCTCGCTCCATGCGCTGCGCGCGATCGAGGAGGAAGGCGTGCGGCGCCGCGCCAGCGAGATCGCGGTCAGCGTTCCGCCGAACGTGGCACTCTACCTCCTCAACCAGAAGCGCCATTCGCTGTCGGAGATCGAGCAGCGCTACGGCTTCACGGTCATCGTCGAGGCCGACGAGGAACTCCACGCCGCCGATTGCGAAATCGAGCGCGTGCGGTCCCGTCGCGAGGACCATCGCAACGACAGCCGGCCGGCGCCCGAACTGGCGCGCGCCAGCTATGAGGAAGCGTCCGGCGACGAGGCTTCGTCCGACGAGGGCGAGACCGTCGAGGCCCGCGAGGCTGACGAGCGCGGCGAAGAGGGTGGCGCGGACGAGGAAGGTGCCGAGGGTCGCGGCCGTCGCCGTCGCCGTCGTCGCCGTCGTGGTGGGCGCCGCGAGGACGGCGAAGGCTCCGATCAGCCACAGGCTGCCGGCGAGGCCAGCGAGGGCGGAGAGTCACGCCTCAACGGTGCGGCCGAGGAAGATGCCGAGGGCGATGCGTCCGAAGGTGAACCCGATACCGCCCGCGCCGACGATGACGGCGCCGAGGGCGATCGTCCGGAAGGCGAGTCCAACGGCGACGATCGCAACGGCCGCCGTCGACGCGGTCGCCGCGGTGGCCGCCGCCGCCGTCGCGAGAACGGCGAAGGCGAGCCGCTGCAGGGCGAAGGCCAGGCAGCGGACGGTCATGCCAACGAAGACGAGGCCGGCTCCCAACGCGAGGAACGCGCCGAGAACGGTCATGACACGAGTGAGCCGAATGGCGCTCACGAGCCGCCGGCCTCGCCGCCGACGCCGCTGGAAGCCATGCCGGTCGAGCACATGCCGGTGGAACGCGCGCCCTTCGATCCCGGTGAGCCGGTGAACGTTGAAGCCGCTCCGCCGCCCCCGCCCCCGGCCCCACCGGTGGTCGCGTCGGCGCCGCAGCCGATCGTGATCCCGGAACCGGAGCCCGCTCCTGCGCCGCCGCCGGTCCCCGTGATCGACGCGCCGCCGGAGAAGCCCAAGCGCGGCTGGTGGCGTCGCTAGGCAGGACTCGCAGCATGCGCCGCCGTTCCCTGATCGTCGGTGCTGCTGCGCTGCCCTTCGGCAGCGCAGCGAAGGCGGATACTTTTCCGAACGGCCCGTTCCGCATCATCGTGCCGTTCGGTCCGGGCTCGGCGACCGACCAGAGCGCCCGTAACGTCGCCGAGGGCTTGAACAAGGCCTTCGGTGTTCCGGCCGTCGTCGAGAACAAGCCGGGGGCCAATGGCGCCATTGCCGCCGAAGTCGCCGCCAAGGCGAAGCCCGACGGCCAGACCATCTTCGTCTGCTCCAACACCGCCGCGGCGTCGAATGTCGCGATGATGAAGTCCCTGCCCTACGACCCGCTTAAGGACTTCGAACCGGTGACGATCATCGGCCGCGCGCCGGTGTTCATGATCGTGAACCCGAAGGTCGAGGCGAAGACGGCGGGCGAGTTCGTCGCGCTATGCAAGCGCCAGCCGGGCAAGATCAACTTCGGCTCGGGCAGCGCCTCGACGCGCATCTCGGGCGAACTGCTCAAGGCCAAGGCCGGCATCGACATGCTGCACGTGCCCTACAAGAGCACGCCCGCGGCCCTGCAGGACACGATGGCCGGGCACGTGCAGATGTGCTTCGCCGATCCGGTCACCAGCCTGCCGCAGGTCAAGGCCGGGACGGTGCGTTGCCTCGGTGTCGGCAGCCGCGGCCGCTATCCGCTCACGCCCGACATCCCGACGCTGATCGAACAGGGCATTCCCGACTTCGAGCTGATGACCTGGACCGGCATCCTGATGCCGCGCGGCGTGCCGCAGCCGGTCATGGCGAAGCTGCGCGAGGCCATGCTCAAGGCCATCATCGATCCGGCCTATGTCGAACGACAGGCCCAGGGCGGCTCGGAAATCGCGCCGTGCACGCCCGAAGAGATGCGGCGCATCATGGTCGCCGAGATCGCGCTCTACCGCGAGATGATGAAAGTTGCCGGCATCGAGCCGGAGTAGCCTGGCCCGCCGATATCAACGCTCGGCATCGACGGCGCGCCATTCGTGCGTGAGCTGGTCGAGTATGGCCTTGAGGTCCTTGGGCAGCGCCCCCTGCTCGGCCGCGGCGAAACTGTCGGCAAGCTGCTCGGGCTTCGACGCGCCGATGATCGGCGCGGTGATCGCCGGATTGGAAAGCGTCCAGCGCATCGCCAGGACGGCCATGCTCATGCCCGCCTCGGCCGCGACGCCACGGATCGCCTCGATGGTCTCGAACTCGCGCCGGTGCCAGTAACGCTCCTGGTAGCGTGCGCCAGCGGTGCCGAGCTGGAAGCGCGAGCCTTGCGGCGGGGGCGCCTCGCCATTGTACTTGCCCGTAAGAAGACCGCCGGCCAGAGGATTGTAGGGGATCACCGCGATCCCTTCCTCCTCGCACAACGGCAGCAGGTCGCGTTCGTAGCTGCGGAACAATAAATTGTAGCGCGGCTGCACCGAATCGATGCGGACGGTGTTCTTCACCTCGGCGCGGCCGACCCCGCGCGCCACTTTGTGCGCCGGCCAGTTGGAGACGCCGACGTAGCGCGCCTTGCCCTGCCGCACGACCGTGTCGAGCGCATCCATCGTCTCGTCGAGCGGTGTGCCCGGATCGTGGCGATGAAGTTGATAGAGGTCGACATAGTCGGTGCCGAGCCGCCTCAGCGACGCCTCGATTGCCTCCAGCACATGCTTGCGCGACGTGCCCTGCTCCCAGGGACGACGCCCCATGACGCCGCCGCACTTGGTCGCCACGATGTAGTGGTGACGCTTGCCCTTCAGCCAGTTGCCGACGATCTGCTCGGTGCGGCCCACCGTGTCGCGCATGCCGCCCAGCGGATAGACGTTGGCCGTGTCGAGGAAGTCGATGCCGCCGGCTGCGGCGGCGTCGAGGATGTCGTTGCTCTGCACGGCGTCGCATTGCAGCCCGAAGGTCATCGTGCCGAGGCAGAGCTTCGAGACGCGCAGGCCGGTTCGGCCGAACTTCGTGTGCTGCATGATCCCTCCTCGACCGTCCTTCATGACCGACGTGCCAGGCATGGTAACGGGGCCAGGGGCTGCTGAGCCAGATCGCCTTGACGCAGCAGCGCCGAGGCGCCGCACTTCGATGGCTGGCATCGGCAGCAGCGCATCTGCCATACTTCGGAAATGCAGCATTCCGAACCGTCATCTTCGCCTGTCGACATCGCAATCGTCGGCGGCGGCGCCAGCGGCGTGCTGCTTGCCGCCCAGCTCGTCCGCAAGAGCCGGCTGCGCGTCGCCCTCATCGAGCGTGGCCCGAATTTGGGACTGGGCGTCGCCTACTCGACCCACTGCCTGCATCATCTTCTTAATGTCCGTGCCAGCGACATGACGGCCCTGGCCGACGAGCCGGACCATTTCGTGCAATGGCTGGCGCGCGGCGACCGCGGCTATGGCCGCGCCGATTTCGTTCCCCGCGCAATCTACGGCCGGTACCTGCAGGACCTGCTCGCCGAGTCGGTCAAGCGCTCCGACGGTCGCCTTCGGGTGGTAGCCGGCGACGTCGTCGCGATCCGCGACCGGCAGGACGGCGTCGAGCTCGATGTCGAAGGTCAGTCCCCGCTCCGCGCCCGCAAGGTTGTGCTGGCGACCGGCCACCGCCCTCCTTCGACGGATTCCGGCGCCTATCACGGCAATCCCTGGCGAGACGAGGCGATCGCCGGCCTCGCGCCCGAAGGATCGATCCTGCTGATCGGCACCAGCCTGACGATGATCGACGTGCTGCTCTCGCTGCTGGAACAGGGCCACGAAGGCCCGATCGTCGCCCTGTCCCGCCGCGGACTGGTGCCGCATCGGCATCCCGCCGCGCCGATTCCCACGCCCGAAGCCGATACGAGCGACCTCTTCACCGGCAGCCTGTCGCAGCGGACCAACCGGTTCCGCGCGAAGCTGCGCGCCGGCCTCGGCTGGCCGGGCCTGATGCAACTCCTGCGACCGCACAACAACGAACTCTGGCACGCGCTCGATCTCGATCAGCGCAAGCGCTTCCTGCGTCATCTGCGACCATGGTGGGACATCCATCGTCATCGCGTCGCCCCGCAGATCGGCGAGCAGATCGACGCCGCCAAGGCACGTGGACAGCTTTCGATCGTCTCCGGTCGCGTCGAGATCGGACAGACGACGGACGACAGGGTCGAGGTCACGATCGTCCGGCGCGGTTCGGATGTCCGGGAGAAGCGCAGCTTCGATCGCGTGGTGGACTGCCGCGGTCCGCGCAACGAGGTCGACGTGCAGGTGCCCCTTCATGCGCAGCTGGTGAAGGACGGCAAGCTGCGACCCGATCCGCTCAACCAAGGCCTCGACGTCGCGGTCGACGAAGCCCTGATCGGACGGGACGGCGCACCATCGGACCGCCTCTACGTCCTCGGCCCTCCCACGCGCGGCCGTTACACCGAAATCGTGGCGATACCGGATATCCGGCTGCAGGCAGCGGACGTCGCCAATGGGCTGATCGCTGCGCTACGGTAGCCATCTGGCCTTGCACGCGGCGGCGCCGCATACTCTCCAGCATGGGACGCAGACCAGCCAAGACAGCGGCCAGGCGGTCTGACAAGACCTCCTTGCACCTCCGGATCGATTTCGGCGGCGAACGCTCGATCGGGCCGGGCAAGGTCCGATTGCTCGAACTGATCAACGAGACCGGCTCGATCTCGGCCGCCGGCCGGGCGCTCGCCATGTCCTACCGCCAGGCCTGGCTGCTCGTCGACGAGATGAACCAGATGTTCCGGGATCCGGTGGTGGCTGCGCAGACCGGCGGCGGCGGCGGCGGCGGTGCATCGGTGACGGAGACCGGCAACGACATCGTGCGCCTCTATCGCGAGATGGAGCGCCGCGCCTATGGCGCCTCCTCGCAGGAAATCCGCGCGCTGGCCCGCCTGCTCACGCCGCCGGCCGTCAAACCGCTCTAGGAACCCGCGAAGCCTGTTCGAGACCCGCCTCCTCCATCTTCTTTGTATCCCATCGAATACAGCGAATTGTCGGAGTCGACCCTGCACTATTTCAATACGGTGAAGCCCTGCTTCTCGAAGAACGGCCTGGCGGCCGGCGTCTTCAGGTAGTCGGCGAACGCCTGCGCGTCCGGGTTGGTCGACGTCGACAGCAGCGCCATCGGGTAGATGATCGCCGGGTGCGATTCGGCCGGGAAGGCGCCGACGATGCGCACGGACGGATCGGAGGCGGCATCGGTCTTGTAGACGATGCCGAGCGGCGCCTCGCCGCGTGAGACCAAGGTCAGCGCCATGCGGACGTTCTCGGCCTGCGCCACGCGGTCGGCGACCGAAGGCCATACGCCGAGATATTCCAGCGCCGCCTTGCCGTACTTGCCGGCCGGCACCGCCTCGACGCTACCCATCGCGAGGCGGCCGTCATTGCCCAGCGCGCCGCGCAGGTTGAAGCCCTTGTCAATCCTGAGATCGGTCTTCGAATCCTTGCTCGCGATCAGAACGATCTGATTGCCGAGATAGTCCGAGCGGGTGGCCGGCTTGATGAGCTTGCGCTCGGCGACATAGTCCATCCACGGCACGTCGGCCGAGATGAAGATATCGGCAGGAATGCCGCCCTCGATCTGCCTGGCCAGCGCCGAGCTCGATGCATAAGAGACCCTGGTCGTCTTGCCGGTTTTCCTGGCCCAGTCGGCCGAGGCCTGATCCAGCGCGTTCTTGAGGCTGGCGGCGGCGAGGATGACGACGTCCTTGCCCTGCGCGAACGCCTGCCGCGCGATCCCCCCCGACGTCACGAGGACGGCGGCAACGCCGAATGCCGACACGAATGACCGGCGGGTGCCCGGCATGCAATCTCCCTTTCCGAGGCCTCGATATATCTCACCGAATACAACGAAGGTCCAACGCAATAGCAAAACGGCGACGTTGCACGTCGCCGCTGTCTTGGAATGGAGGTATCCGGCCCCCTCGCGACCGGTTCGGACGCGAGGGCGCGGTAGACTTCTTACGCGGCGTAGCGGCTCGCCGCGAGCGCCGGCCACAGCTCGTCCTTGCCGGCCCTGGCGAAGGACTGGCCGATCTTCTCGCCCCAGAAACTCTCGCTGCCGAAGTCGCGGCGCCACACCCAGAGCCTGCGCGTGTAGTGATGAAGGATGTGCTCGTGGGTGAAGCCCATCGCGCCCATCGACTGGTGCGAGATGGCGGCGATGCGGTGTGCGAAGTCGGAGCACTGGGTCTTGGCCGCAGCGATCGAGAAGCTGCCGCCGTCGACGAGGCCGCCCTCGTCGGCATCGCGCGAGGCAGCTTCGGCCGCGGCGATGGTCGCGGCCACGCAGCTCGCGAGTTCCGCCAGCATGTGCTGGACCGCCTGGAAGGTCGAGATCGGCCGACCGAACTGGACGCGCTGCTTGCAGTATTCGGTGGCCGTCACCAGCACCTTGTCGGCCGCACCCGCCATCTGCATCGACCGGGCGAGCGCGGCGAGTTCGAGGGCGCGATGAGCGCTGACCTCGGACGCGGCCGAGAACTCCGGCGCAGCGCCGTCGAACGAAACCGAACCATAGGGCTCGCCAGCATGGCTCGGCGTGTCCTCGATCGTCGCAGCGTCGCGCGCGACCACGACCAGCGTGGACTTGCCGCCCGCCGTCACGATCGAGATGAACCGTTCAGCGACGCCGGCGAACGGCACGCGCGCGACTTTGCCGCTCACGCGCCCACCCTGGAAGGACAGGTCTCCCAGCGCCAGCGTCGACGGACCCGTTGCGGGCTTGCCGCCGGCAGCGGCCACCAGGAGGTTGGCCAGCGCGGTCTCGGCGACCGGCACGGGCACGGCATGCTCGCCGGCCACGCGCAGCAGCGCCATCAGGTCGGCCAGCGTGCCGCCGACGCCTTCCAGTTCTTCCGGCACGGCAATCAGCGGCAGGCCCATTTCCTCGATCTCCTTCCAGAGATCGGCAGGCCAGACGCCTTTCTCGACGCCGTTGACGACGTCCTTGGCCGAACGCTCGGCGAAGAAACGGGTCGCTGTCTCCAGCAGCATGTCACGGGTATCGCGGTCCATGATCGTCCTCCTTCAGCGCAGACCGAGGCCGCGGGCGACGATGCCGCGCAGGACCTGGGTGGTGCCGCCCTGGATCGTGTAGCTCGGCGCCATCATCGACGCGTATTGAGCGACATCGAGGAAGTCGGCGAGATCGTCCTCGGTGGTTGCGTCGGATTCGGCCAGCGTACGCGCGATCTCCGGCAGGTCCTGCTGGTAGATCGTGCCGAGATCCTTCACCAGCGACGCCTCGATGGCCGGCGACTTGCCGCCCTGCATCATTCCGGCGACGGCCGTCGACATCTGGCGCAGGGTCCACAGGCGCGCGATCAGGCGGCCGAGGATGGCGCTGGCGCGCTTGGCCGGCTGGCGGCCGAGCACGCGCACAAGTTCGCGCAGCACGTAGACGTTCTGCATGAAGCGCTCGGGGCCGGAGCGCTCGAAAGCCAGCTCGCTCGTGACCTGAAGCCATCCGTCACCCTCGTTGCCGATCAGGCAATCCTCGGGGATGAACGCATCGGAGAAGGTCACCTCGTTCCAGTCGTGACGACCGGCGAGGTTGATGATTGGGCGGATGGTCACGCCCGGGGTCTTGAGATCGACCAGAAGCTGGCTCAGCCCCTTGTGACGGTCGCCATGCTGTCCCGACGTGCGGACCAGCGTGATGCAGTAGTGGTTGCGGTGCGCGCCGGAGGTCCAGACCTTGGTGCCGTTCACGCGAAAGCCGCCGGGCACCGGCTCGGCGCGTGTGCGGACCGAAGCCAGGTCCGATCCCGAATCCGGCTCGGACATGCCGATGCTGAAATAGCATTCGCCCCGTACGATCCGCGGCAGGATCGCCTGGCGCTGCTGCTCGGTGCCGAACTTGAGGAGCAGCGGACCGGACTGGCGGTCGGCTACCCAGTGGGAGCCGGCGGGCGCGCTGTTGCCGAGCAGTTCCTCGGTCACGACAAGCCGGTCGAGGAAGGTGCGCTCGGCGCCGCCATACTGCTTGGGCCAGGTGATGCCGAGCCAACCCTTGGCGCCCAGCGCCCTGCTGAACTCGGGCGACGCCGTGTTCCAGCTTGCGAACCGGTCCTCGGTCTTGATCTTGGGCAGCGTTTCCTTGAGGAACGCGCGGACTTCCTCGCGCAGGGCCTCGGCCTCGGCGGGCAGATGAAACGGCGGAAACTCGAGCTTGGGGATGGACATCATGATCTCGATGGTTGGATGCCTCATCTGTGTCGGCTAATCCTGTGACGCGCAACCCGTGAGTTTCGAGGGTCGAATGCCCCGCCGTGCCCCACGCCTGCCACCGCTCCTGGCAGAATTCGACGATGACGAGCGCGACGCCGTCCTCGCCGCCAACCGCGCCTTCTACCGGGCGTTCAACGATCGAGACCCCGCCGCCATGGACCTCATCTGGGCGCCGACCGGCTCGGTCATCTGCCTGCACCCAGGGCAGCAGGCGCTCTACGACCGGGCGGAGATCATGGCGAGCTGGCGGGCCATCATGAAGCATCCCGAGGCGCCCCGGGTGCGCTGCACCGAAGAATGGGTGCTCGGCCGCCCGGGTCTCGCGCTTGTCACCTGCCGCGAAATCCTGCCCAACGGCCAGCTCATGGCGAGCAATCTCTATGTCCGCATGGCCGATGGCTGGCACATGGTGAGCCATCACTCCGGCCCCGTGCCGCCCGTCGCAACCGAGCGCGCCACTCCAGGCGGCACCCCGGTCGGAGCGCGCGACCGGCGCAAGCTGCATTAGGCAGCGTTCAGCGAGCGACCAGGCCGCCGGCGCGCAGCAGCGGCTTCAGGCGGCTGTAGGGAATGTCGACCGTATAGGGGCCCGATGAATAGGGGCCGACCTCGTACTGGTTGAAATAGACCTGCAGCCTGTCGGCCTGCCAGCAGAAGCGGTCGGCGCTGTTCACGGTCTTGGTGAGCTTCCGGGGCTCCAGAGCGTCTTCGAAGCCGGGATTCTCGACGAACTGCTTCTTGAGGTCGGCGCCGACCATCGCCGTGACCTCCTTGAGCCAGGGTGAGCCCTCCGCGAACACACCGGCCGGCGGCACGGGCTTGCCGGTGCGCAGGTCGACCAGCGTGCAGGTCAGACTCCCGTAGCCATGGGCGCCGCCAGTATAGGCCCAGAAGGTCAGCGCGACGGTAATCGCGTCGGGTCCCGGCCGATGGAGCGCGTAGCCTTGCACCGCTTCCCACTGCTCTTCGCGATCGGCGCCTGCGTCGGCGCCGGGAGTCGTCTCCCGGGCGGCTTTCGCCGCCGAATCGGCATAGGATCGGTTGAGGGCCGAGAAGTCTGCCGTCTTCCCGGCGAAACGGGGATACCGAAGGTCGAGCGCGTATTTCACCTTGCCGACCTTGCCCGTCTTCTCGATCGCCTGATCCTCGACGAACGGATAAGGGCCGGCGGCGGACGCCTTGAGATCGGCGATGCGGTCGGCATACCGCGTCGTGAGGCAACGCTCGATCACATCGGAATCTTCATTCGGCTGGCAGGCACGGTTCCGTCCGACGATCCAGCGCACCTGGCTCTTCTCGAGACTCTCCTTGGCCGGCCCCGTGAGCCTGCCGAGCAGGGCCGCGTAGAGGCCGGCCAACTCCCGATCGACTTTCGCCAGATCCGGGGATTTGCAGACTGCGCGCTCGGAGGCATTGGACGCTTTGGCGCAATCGAAGCTCGGACCGCTCTGAGCCGCCGCGGCTGCGGGAAGAAGCGCGATCAATGCCGCAACGGCGAACCTTCTCATGCCCGCCTCCACGCCTTGAGGCGGCGAACCGCCTCCTCCATCTCCGCGGTCGAGCCCGCGAACGAGATCCGCAAGGTGCCCGCGCCCCTCGCCCGGTCGAAGTCGACCCCGGGCGTCGTTGCCACGCCGGCCTCGCGCAACATGCGGCTGCAGAATTCGCGGCTGTCGTTGGTGAGGTGCGAGACGTCGGCATAGATGTAGAAAGCGCCTTGCGCGGGCGTGAGCCGGTCGAGACCGGCAGCCGGCAGGCCGGCCATCAGGAGGTCGCGGTTGGCGCGATAGCGCTCCACATGCCCGTCGAGTTCTTCCCGGCAGTCGAAGGCCGCCAGCGCGGCATGCTGGCTGAGCGTCGGCACCGAGATGAAGAAGTTCTGCGTCAGCCGCTCGATCGATCGCACCATGTCGGCCGGCACGACCAACCAGCCCACACGCCAGCCCGTCATGGAAAAATACTTCGAAAAGCTGTTCACGACGATCGCGGTATCCGACACCTCGGCCGCCGAGTGGGTTTCGCCCTCGTAGACGATGCCGTGATAAATCTCGTCGGAGATCAACCGCACGCCGTTGGCGTTGCACCAGTCGGCCAGCGCCTTCAACTCGTCCCGCGTCACCATCGTGCCGGTCGGATTGGAGGGACTCGCCACGATCAGCCCGTCGAGACGCCCTGCCTTCTCCAGCGCCGCGACGGTCGGCTGGAAGCGGTCGGCCGCCGACGTCGGCAGGTCGACCGCCTCGAGATTGAGCGCGGCGAGGATGTTGCGATAGGCCGGATAGCCGGGCGCGGCGAGCGCCACGCGATCGCCGGCGTCGAAGCTCGCCAGGAAAGCCAAAGGAAAGCCACCCGACGACCCGGTCGTGACCACGACACGCTCGGCAGAAACGTCGGCGCCGTAGGTCTCGCGATAATGGCGCGCGATGCGTTCGCGCAGAGCCGGCATGCCGAGCGCCGCCACATAGCCGAGCCGGTCGGCATCGAGGGCCGCATGTGCGGCCGCCAGCGCGGCCCTGGGCGCGGGCGTACTGGGTTGCCCGACCTCGAGATGGATCACGACGTCGCCCGCCGCCTCCTTCTCCGCGGCCGCCGCCATCACGTCCATGACGATGAACGGGTCGACGCCGCCGGAGCGGCGAGAGAGCTTGCCCGACATTTCGCGCTATTCAGTCGCGAGCGTCGATATGCCGGCTCCGGCGGGATCGGCCCCGGTCCGGCAGGCTTCCGGAGAGCCGCGCAGACCCGACGGACAGGCAATGGCATTGACGAAGCCGCCCTGCGCCTGCCTGCTCGCCAGCACGGCCGCGAGGTTCTTGCCCTTGTCGATCACTTCGCGAGCCACGAAGCCCACCGCCTGGGCTGCGTTCGGGCCGCCGCCGCCGGCGCCGGCGAAGGTGAACTCGCCGTTACCGGGATTGGCGATGATCAGGGGACTGACCGAAGCAGCCTCCGGATTCGGCGAGCCGAGCATGATGCCGCTGCCGGGAACCACCACGCGCGCGCCGAACAACTGCCCCATCGACAGCTCGCAGGCAGCCGCTCCGCCCTTGGAATCGACCGCCGCAAACCCAGCGAAGCCTCCCGAATCGGCAGGCGTCCCGCCAGCCGGCGGCGCACCGTTCCAACCCGCCAGCGCGGCCGCCCCCGCCGCCGGTGCCGGCGCGACGTACACCCGGCTGCGATAGTGGCTTACCGACTGGGGCGCCGAGGAAATGGGAACCGCGTTTCGCAGCGTATCCACCGGCAGGCTGCCGCCCGCCTGCGAGACCTGCTCGGAAAAGGTCCGGGACAACGCTCCCTGGAAGAATTCGGCCCCGCCGCGCTGGCGGATGCTGCCAAGTACCGTGGCGAGGTCGGGCTGAAGCAGCGGGGTGCCCTCGCCTGCGGCCCCGAAGATGCGGCGCGCCTCGGCATCCGCGCCGATCAGGGCGCCGCCCGCCTGGAGGTCTCGGGCCAAAGCGCGCGAAACCGGGAAACCGAAGCGCGCCAATCGCTCGGCCGGCGAGACGGTCTGCTCCCAGCGAAGCTGTCCATGACGGACGTGCATCAGGGTGATCGCCCGCACGCCTACCGGCACCGAAAACGGCGCACCCTTCACAGCACCCGGCGCCGCGATCGGCGGGAATACGAAGGATTCGGCCTTCTTCGTCTTCTCGTCGTGGACGATGCAGGCACCAGACGCACCGAGCGACGCCGCCGACGGCAGGGTCACTGCAAGTGCAAAATACATCGCGACCGCCGCATCGGTAGCGTTGCCTCCTGCCAGGAGAATTTCGCGCCCGACTTCCGCGGCGCGCCCCTCTTCCGCGGTGACCGCCGCGAACGAAGTGCTCTTGGTGACGCGCGACATGGTCCGCTGATTGGGTGCGAGGTTAGCGGGATTGGCGGCGTTATCGTCCCGATCGCGCTGCCGGTCCGTCTCACTAAAGCCACAACCCGTCAGCAGAAATAGGCCCGCCACGGCTGCGTTGCACAATTGACGTGGCCACCGCCCGTTCCTAGCCTGCTGCAGTCCCGTGCCGACCTTGTTCAAACGCATCACCACCCTCTTCTGTCTGACGCTCTTCGCGCTGGCGCCGTTTCGTGCCGCGACGGCTCAGCAAGGTCAACGCCTCAATCTCATCCGCGACGCCGAGATCGAGAGCACGATCCGAACCTTCACCATTCCGATCTGGAAGGCGGCGGGGCTCGATCCCAATGGCGTGGAGATCATGCTCGTCCAGGATGGCTCGCTCAATGCCTTCGTGGCGGGCGGCCAGCGCATCTTCATCAATACCGGCCTGATCATGCGCACCGAGCGGCCGAACCAGTTGATCGGAGTCATGGCCCATGAAAGCGGCCATATCGCCGGTGGCCATCTGGCGCGCATGCAGGAAGAATTGCGCGGCTTGTCCACCCTTCAGATCCTGGAGACGATCCTGGCGGGAGGTGCCATGGCGGGAGGTGCCCTGGGCGGCGCCGGCACCGGCGGCGGCGGCGGCCATAGCGGCGGCACCGCACGACCGATGGCGCCGGGTTCGCTCATGTCGTTCCTGAAGTACACCCAGACCCAGGAGAGCGCGGCCGATCAGGCGGCGATCACCTACCTGCAACGCACCGGTCAGTCGCCCAAGGGCACGATCGAGTTCCTGCGCTACTTGCAGCGGGAAGAGAAGCTGGCGATCAACCGGCGCGATCCGTACCTCACGACCCATCCCCTGACGCCGGAGCGGATTTCCGCGTTCGAGCAGGCCGCGGCCAACTCGCCCTACGCCAATACGCCCGACACGCCGCAGTTCCTCATGCTCCACCAGCGCATGGTCGCCAAGCTCTACGGGTTCGTCGCGCCGGACGCCGCGCTGCAACGATATTCCGAGGCCGACCGATCGCTGCCCGCCCGCTATGCACGGGCCATCGCCCTCTATCGAAAGGGCGCCCTGGGATCGGCCCTGCTGACGATCGACGGCCTTCTCAAGGAATATCCCAACGATCCGTACTTCCACGAAGTGCGGGCCCAGATGCTCTACGAGAATGGCCGCGCCGCCGAGTCCCTGGCCTCCTATCGCCGCGCCGTCCAGCTTGCCCCCTCCGCAGCGATCCTGAAGATCGACCTCGCGCGCGCCCTGCTCGACGTCAACAGCCCCGGCAACGACCGCGAGGCCATGCGCAATCTCGATCTCGCGATGCAGCAGGAGTCGGGAAACTTCGAGCTCTGGCGCCTCATGGCATCGGGCTATTCCAAACTCAACGATCCGGGTATGACGTCGCTGGCCCGGGCGGAAATGGCGGCCCTCCGGGGGCAGCGGAGCGAGGCACAGACCCATGCCGAGGCCGCGGCACGCCAGCTCACCGCCGGCACCCCGGCGTGGCAACGCGCACAGGACCTCAAGGCCTACATCAATAGCCGGCCGCGCAAGTAGCCGGCCCTGGAGAATAACAGCATGCGTTCCCTTTTTCTGGCGACCGTCGTCGGCCTGATCGTCATTGGCGCGGCGGTCGCGACGCGGACCGCGCTCCCCAAGATCACTGCTCCGCCGGAATCCTCTGCTGCGGCCGATATGCCGGCAGTTCCGGCCGATCTCGGCAAGAGCATCCGGGCCTATCTGATGGCCAATCCGGAGGTTCTGGTCGAGGCGATGCAGGAACTGGAGCGCAAGCAGGACAACCAGCGCGATTCCGTGGCCATCAAGGCAATCGGCCAGAACGAGGCCGAGTTGTTCCGCGATCCCGAAAGCCCGATCGGAGGCAATCCGGCCGGCGACGTCACGATCGTGGAGTTCAACGACTATCAGTGCCCCTACTGCAAGCGTGCCTATCAGGCCGTGAAGTCGGTCACGGGCGCCGACGGCAAGGTGAAGATCATCTACAAGGACCTGCCGATCCTCGGCGAGGCTTCGAGGATCGCCGCCCTGGCAGCGCTGGCTTCGATGAAGCAGGGCAAGCACAAGGAACTCCACAGCGCGCTGATGGAGTTCAACGGCAAGCTCGACCGCGAAAAGATTCTCGCCACGGCTGCGTCGGTGGGCATCGACGTCGCCCAGCTTGAGAAGGACATGGACGATCCGAAGCTGAAGCAGATCATCGACCGGAACATGGCCCTTGCCGGCGCGCTCGGCGTGCGCGGCACACCGGCGTTCGTCATCGGCAAGCAGTTCGTCCCCGGTGCGGTCGACGCCGAGTCCCTGAAAGCGCTGATCGCCGACGCCCGCAAGCGCTAACGCGATACCGTCGCGGTGAGACCGAGCGCATTCACGAGATCGGCGCCCGGCCTCAGCAGGTAGTCGATCTTCTCGAGGCCGAGCGCCGGCTGCGGCGAGGCCTCGACGGTAAGGGTACCGCCTTGCTCCACGAAGCGGGCAATCGAGTCGAGCAGCTTCGACATGTCCTGCGTGATCAGCACACCGGGTGGCTGGTAGCGCCGGATCTCGGCCGCCAGCGCTGCCCGTTCCGCCGCCGCCGGCTGGCCGCTCAGTCGCGACTTCGCCTGCAGGCTCCGCTGCAGCAGGCTCTTGTCGGCAACGACGAGTCTGGCCGACTTGAGCGCCGCCTTTGTCCCCAGCAACGCGAAGAAATCGGCCTCGTCGAGCGCGCGCCAGAATTCGTCGTCGGTATCTACCACCCGAGCGGCCAACGAGACGTCCGCGAGTTCGGGGCCACTCAACTTGCAATCCTCGACCGTCACCACATGGCGGGCGCGATCCTCGACGCTGCTGCAGTCGAAACCCAATCGAACTTCCTTGAGGTTCATCGACTGAAGGACCATGCGCATGCCCAGCGCCTCGACACTGCGCAATGACGGAGCGAGCGTGAAGTCCTCGATCCTCAGGCGCGAGCGGCTTGTCTCCGATCCTTCGGCTACCGTCTCGGTCGAGACGCTTCCCAGGGACATGCCGTAGCGGGCCATGAGATCGCCGCCGAAACCGGTCATCCGGCCCTGGGCAACGGGAACCCGCCCGATCGGTGTGCCCGGCTCCCAGTCGAGCGACGACCCCACGGCGATCGGCCGGCGCACATCGACGTCGCGCGCGGTAATGTCGGCGATCGTGAGGCCCGCCATGCGGGCACTGGCCGGCTTTACCTGGAAGTCCTTCATCTCGACGGAAGCGACGAGCCCGCGGCGATAGCCGGCGACGGAGAGGCGCGACGCGGAATAGCTCGTCTGCTCGAAAGTCACGTGGCTCACATCGCTCAGCTCGAGCCGTTCGACAGACAGGGCGCCGAGCAGGCGCGCAAGCATCACCTCGTTGCGGAACGGTCCTTCATAGACGGCGTCGTAGCGAGGCAGGTCGAAGTTCACCGCCGTCAATTCGCCGATCGCCCACGAGTCGCCGGTATCGGGCGTGGCCAGGCGGAAATTGCGCATGTGAAACCGCGCCACCTGGAGCGGATCTCCCCAGCTCAATCCACCGAGCGGCACCCTTCCCCGGACAAGCTCGCCCAGCGGCCAGGCGAGGCCGCCGGCTTCCCACTCGTCGATCTTCAATTCGCCGTGGGCACCGCCGGAAATACCGCGCAACCTGATGCTGCGATCCAGCAGGCCCACCTTGACCGTCTCCGCCGTCAAGCCACCCCGTTCGAGGGCCGCCCTCAATCTGGTCGCGGCGAAGCTCTCGACGAACGGAAGGGATGCCGCGCCGACCCCGATCAGGACGAGGACGGCGCCGATGACGACGAAGGATTTCCTCACGGTTCGGCGTCCGGCTGGCGGGAGGGCTGAGCCGCATCGAACGCCGGAAGCCGCATGCAGGCTTCGTGGATTCCCTGGATAAGGGGATAGCGCTGCATGTCGACCTTGAAGCGGGCAGCGTTGAAGACCTGCGGCACGAGGCACATGTCGGCCATCGTCGGCTGGTCGCCATGACTGAACGTGCCGGTTCCACCCTGCTTCAACGTCGCCTCGTAGGCGTCGAAGCCGGTCTCTATCCAGTGGCGTGACCAGGTGAAGGCGCTTTCCTCGGTCTGCTCGAACTTCTGGCGCAGGTAGGCCATCACGCGCAGGTTCTGGATCGGATGGATGTCGGCGCTTACGATCAGCGACAGCGACCGCACCCGCGCGCGACCGACCGGATCCTTCGGCAGCAGCGGCGGCTCGGGATGCGTCTCCTCGAGATACTCCATGATGGCCATCGACTGGGTCAGCACCTGCCCGTCGTCGAGCACCAGTGCCGGCACCAGCTTCTGCGGGTTGATCGCGGCATAGTCGGAAGACGATTGCTCGCCCCTGCGCAGATGCCGCGACGCATGCTCGACCGCAATGCCCTTGAGGTTCAGGGCAATGCGGACGCGAAACGCCGCCGAGGACCGAAAATAGCCGATGAGCTTCATGACCGCCTCCGCGGTCACTCTAGCACGGCTCAGGCGGGCGGCGTGTAGCGCACGACCTTCTGGTCGATGGCCCCGAAGATCGACTTGCCGGCCCGGTCGAACATCTCGATACGGATGTGGTCGCCGAAGCTCATGAACGGCGTCACAGGCTTGCCGCCCTCGATCGTCTCCCGCACGCGGCGCTCGGCGATGCAGGAGCAGCCGACGGCCGAATCGCGGTTCGCGACCGTCCCCGAGCCGACGATCGTCCCCGCTTCGAGGTGCCGTGTGCGCGCCGCATGTGCAATGAGCTGGCCGAAATCGAATGTCAGGTCGGTGGCCGCATTGGGATGGCCGAACTCCTTGCCGTTCAGGGTGGAGATCAGCGGCCGGTCGAGCCGGGCCCCGTTCCAGTCGTCGCCCAGCTCGTCCGGCGTAACCGCGACAGGCGCGAAGGCCGTGGCGGGCTTGCCATGGAAGAAGCCGAAGCCCTTGGCGAGTTCGCCGACGATCACATTGCGCAACGAGATGTCGTTCAGGATCGTCACCAGCTTGATATGCTTGCGGGCGGCCTCCGGCGAGATGCCCATCGGCACGTCGTCGACCATCACGCCGATCTCGCCCTCGAAATCGATGCCCCATGCCTCGTCGGCCATCTCGATCTCGTCGTTGGGCCCTATGAAGGAATCGGAGCCGCCCTGGTACATCAGCGGGTCGGTCCAGAAGGACGGCGGCATCTCCACGCCGCGCGCCTTGCGCACCAGTTCCACGTGCACGACATAGGCCGAGCCATCAGCCCACTGGTAGGCGCGCGGCAGCGGCGCAGCCAGCGCGGCCGTATCCAGTTCGAACGAGCCGACCGCCTTGTCGTCCTCGAGTTGCTCGGCCAGCGCCCGCAGCTTCGGAGAGTTCGTGGCCCAGTCGTCGAGCGCCGTCTGCAGGGTCGGCGCCACGGTGGTGGCGCGCACGCCACGCGTCAGGTCGCGGTTTACGACGATCAGCGTGCCGTCACGGCCGCCTTCCTTGAGCGATCCAAGTTTCATTGTGCGCTTCCCTACTCCGCTGCCTGCTTCATGTCCTGCGGCCGCCAGGACTTCACGTAACCCTCGAACTCCACACCCGCCGGCATCGCCGCGACATCGATAGCATCGCGCGTGTCGATCATCACCGCGACCTCGTCGGTCTCGGTCTTGCCGCCCTTCGTTGCCGCATTGAAAGCCTTGGGATGCGGGCCATGGGTAAAGCCGGTGGGGTGCACCGTCATCATGCCGGGATGGATGTTGTCGCGGCTGAAGAAGCTACCCTTGTGATAGAATATCACTTCCTCGAAATCGTCGTTGTTGTGGAAGAACGGCAGGCGCAACGCTTCCGGATCGCTCTCGAGCGGGCGCGGCACGAAGGTGCAGACGACGAAGCGGCCGGTGGCCCAGGTCGTATGAGCCGACGGCGGCAAGTGGAAGCGATGGCTCATCAGCGGCCGCAGGTCACGCCAGTTGATGCGCACGACACTCAGGTCGCCGTGCCATCCGATCGCGTCGAGCGGATTGAACGGGTACGTCACGGTGGAGAGCGCATTGCGCCGCTTCACCGATACCTTCCAGGTGCGCTCGTCCTGCTGGGCGCGGAAGGCGTCATCGATGCGCGGTGTGTCGAGCATCGCCGGATCGAAGATTGCGTGGCGGCCGACCATACCCTTCTCCGGCAGGGTGAAGTGATCGTTGGTCGCTTCGATCATCAGCGACGTGGTGGGCTTTGCCGGCTCCAGTCTCCACATCGTACCGCGCGGGATCACGAGATAGTCGCCTTCGGCATAGTCGAGATGGCCATAGTCGCAGAACAGCGCACCGTTGCCCTCGTGGATGAAGAGGAGCTGATCGCCGTCGCTGTTGCGCGCGAGTCCTGGCATCGCTTTCTCCAGACGCCAGTAGCGCATCTGCAGGTGACTGTTGCCCATGACCAGTTCGGCGTCCCAGGGATTGGCGTGCGCCGTCGCAAGCTTGTTGAGGTCCAGGGCTCGCGGACGGATGGGGCCGTCGAATTCGACCCAGTCGGTCGGCTTGTGCCGGTGGTGGAACTGGGCGGAAGGCCCAAAAAAGCCTTCCTTGCTGATCTCGCGCTCGTAAGTCCCTTCCGGCAGCCGCACATGCGCCTGGCGCGAGGCCGTGCCCTCGACCTGGCGCAGCGGAATCCAGTTTTTGGCCATGGTTCCCTCCCTTTCTGACTGCCTCCCCATTCAAATGGGGAGGTGTCGGCGTCTTACGCCGACGGAGGGGTCAGGAGCGTCAAACCCGGCGCCGATGACCCCTCCGCCCCGCTCTGAGCGGGGCACCGCCCCCGATGACGGGGGAGGCAAATGATTATGCCTTCAACACGCCGCGGCGGATCTGGTCGAGTTCGATCGATTCGAACAGCGCGCGGAAATTTCCCTCGCCGAAGCCTTCGTTGCCGCGGCGCTGGATGATCTCGAAGAAGATCGGGCCGATCACCGTCTGGGTGAAGATCTGCAGCAGCAACCCGCCGCCCTGGGTCGGGGCCCCGTCGATCAGGATGCGGTCGGTCGCCAGACGCGCGAGGTCCTCGCCATGACCCGGCAGGCGCTCGTCGACCTGCTCATAGTACGTGTCGGGCACGGTCTGGAACGGCACGCCCTTGCCCTTCAGCGTCTCGACCGTCTCGTAGATGTCGCCGGTGCCGAGCGCGATGTGCTGGATGCCCTCGCCGTGATAGGCGGAGAGATATTCCTGGATCTGCGACTTGTCGTCGGTGCTCTCGTTGATCGGGATGCGGATCTTGCCGCACGGGCTGGTCATCGCCTTGGACTTGAGGCCGGTGAGCTTGCCCTCGATGTCGAAGTAGCGGATCTCGCGGAAATTGAAGAGCCGCTCGTAGAAATCGGCCCACTCGGCCATGCGGCCGCGATGCACGTTGTGCGTCAGGTGGTCGATATAGGTCAGCCCCACGCCCTTGGGGTTTCGCTCGGCGCCGGGCAGCCAGTCGAAGTCGACATCGTAGATCGAGCCGCGTTCGCCGTATCGGTCCACCAGATAGAGCAGCGAATCGCCGATACCCTTGATCGCCGGGATGTTGAGTTCCATCGGGCCGACCTTGCCCTCGACGCCCCACGCGCCCAGCGACAGCGCGCGCTTGTAGGCGGCACCCGCATTCTTCACGCGCAGCGCGATGGCGCAAACGCTGGGGCCGTGCACGCGCGCGAAGCCCTGCGCGAAACTCTCCTTCTCGGCGTTGACGATGAAGTTCACGTCGCCCTGGCGGTAGAGCGAGACGTCCTTGGAGCGATGCTTCGCCACCCTCGTGAAGCCCATGCTCTCGAACAGGGCACCCAGCGCCGCGGGATCGGGAGCGGTGTATTCGACGAACTCGAACCCGTCGGTGCCCATCGGGTTGATCTCGTCGATCTCCACAACGTTGCGGTCGGTGACGCTCGCCATGTTTGACCTCCCGGCTGAATTAGTTTCAAATGTAACTATTATGCAATCCGAAGCGCAAGCCCTAGAACTGGAGAAATTCCTCCCGTACCGGCTGTCCGTCCTCGCCCAGCTTGTCAGCGAATCGCTTCACGACCTTTACGCCGGCCCCTTCGAGTTGAGCGTCACCCAGTGGCGTGTGATGGCGGCGCTGGGACGCTTCGCGCCCCTCACCGCCTCGGATGTGGGTCAGCGCATTGTCATGGACAAGGTGGCCGTCAGCCGGGCAGTCGCCAGCCTGATGAAGCGCGGCCTGGTCGAGCGCGCCACCGATCTGGACGATCGTCGCCGGGCCTCGCTGCGCCTGACTGAAAAAGGCCGCACGGTTCATGCGCAGATTGTCCCGTTGGCTCTGAAATACGAGGCCGACCTCTACCAGGCCCTGTCTGCGGAAGAGCGTCAGGCTCTCAACAGCTTGTGTGACAGGCTGTTCGCCCACGCCAAACTGTTGAGAAGCGGCCCCTGAGCCTGCCTTGTCGGCCCGACGCCCCATGCTATAACGCCCGCCTCTGGTGAATCTGGGAGGCAGGATTGGCCGCAAAGGCCGCCCGGCGCCCATCGGCCGCCAAGCCGGTGCTGGTGCTCAACGGGCCAAACCTCAACATGCTGGGCAAGCGTCAGCCCGAGATCTACGGCCGCGAATCCCTGGCGGACGTCGAATCCATGTGCCGCGTCGAGGCCGAGCGCCTCGGCCTCGCGGTGGAGTTTGCCCAGAGCAACCACGAAGGCGTGCTCGTCGACCGTATCCAGGCGGCGCGCGAGGCCAATTCCGGCATCGTCATAAATGCCGGTGCCTACACCCATACGTCGGTGGCCCTGCTCGACGCGCTGAACGCGGCGGAGTTGCCGGCCATCGAGGTCCACCTTTCCAACATCTACAAGCGTGAGAGCTTCCGCCATCATTCGTACATCAGCCCGGCTGCGGTCGGCGTGATCGCGGGTCTCGGCACTCAAGGCTATCTCCTTGCCCTTCAGGCGCTGGCGCGTCTGCTGGCACGCTGATCAACATCGGGAGCTTTTCTCCATGTCAAAGTTCGAGCTGGATACCGAGTTCGTGCGCAAGCTGGCGGCGATCCTCGAGGAAACCAAACTCGGCGAGATCGAGCTGGCCGACGGCGACCGTCGCATCCGCGTCGCCCGTCCGACAGCATCCGTCGTACAGCCGGCGCCTGTAATGATGGCCGGGGCCCCCGCTGCGGCGGCCACTCCCGTCGTCGCTGCCGGCGCGGCCCCCACCGCGGCGGGCGATCTCTCGAAGCATCCGGGCGCGGTGAAGTCGCCGATGGTTGGCACCGCCTATCTGGCGCCCGAACCGGGCAAGCCAAACTTCGTGTCCGTGGGCGACAAGGTCACGGCCGGCCAGACCCTGCTGATCATCGAGGCCATGAAGACGTTCAACCCGATCAAGGCGCCCAAGGCCGGCACGGTCATGCAGGTCCTGATCGAGAACGCCCGGCCGGTGGAGTTCGGCGAACCGCTTATGATCGTCGAGTAAGGGCCTCGGTGCCGATGTTCGACAAGGTCCTCATCGCCAACCGCGGCGAGATCGCGCTCCGTATCCACCGCGCCTGCCGCGAGATGGGCATCCAGACCGTCGCCGTCCATTCGACCGCCGACAGCGACGCGATGCATGTCCGGCTGGCCGACGAATCGGTGTGCATCGGCCCGCCGCCGGCCCGCGAGAGCTACCTCAACATTCCCGCCATCCTCTCCGCCGCGACGATCGCCGGCGCCGACGCCATCCATCCCGGCTACGGCTTCCTGTCGGAGAATGCGCGCTTCGCCGAAGCTGTCGAGGCACACGGTTTCACCTTCATCGGTCCGACGCCGCAGCATATCTCGATGATGGGCGACAAGATCGTGGCCAAGCAGACCGCGCTGGAACTCGGGCTGCCGCTGGTGCCGGGATCGCCGGGTCCGGTCGAGTCGGTCGAGGAGGTCATCGAACTCGGCGAAAAGATCGGCTGGCCGGTCCTGATCAAGGCCGTCGCCGGCGGCGGCGGTCGCGGCATGAAGGTCGTGCAGAATGCCGAGGCAGCCTCCGAAGCCTTCTCGCTGGCGCGCGCCGAAGCCAAGGCCGCTTTCAACAACGACTCGGTCTATGTCGAGAAGTATCTCGGCCGGCCGCGCCACATCGAGATCCAGGTGCTGGGCGACGGTCTCGGCGCCGGCATCCATCTCGGCGAGCGCGACTGCTCGCTACAGCGGCGCCATCAGAAGGTGCTGGAAGAAGCGCCCTCGCCCGCTCTGAACGCCGAGCAGCGTAACCGGATCGGCGAACTGGCCGCCGACGCCGTGCGCAGACTCAAGTATCGTGGCGCCGGCACAATGGAGTTCCTGTTCCAGGACGGCGAGTTCTACTTCATCGAAATGAACACCCGCCTGCAGGTCGAGCATCCGATCACCGAGGCGGTGACGGGCATCGACTTGGTGCGCGAGCAGATCCGCATCGCCTCCGGTGCTCCCCTGGGTCTCACGCAGGACGACATCGTGATCCAGGGCCACGCCATCGAGTGCCGAATCAACGCCGAGAATCCCGAGACATTCGTACCCTGCCCGGGTCTCGTCACCGACTATCACGCGCCGGGCGGCCTGGGCGTGCGCGTCGATTCCGGCCTCTATGCCGGCTACTCGATCCCGCCCTACTACGATTCGATGGTCGCCAAGCTGATTGTGAACGGCAGCAGTCGCAACGAATGCCTGATGCGCCTGCGCCGCTCGCTCGAGGAGTTCGTGGTCGGCGGCATCGACACGACGATTCCGCTGCATCGCCGCATCATCGGCGAGCAGGCCTTCATCGATGGCGACTACGACATCCACTGGCTGGAGAAGCTGGTCGGCCTGAAGAAGTAGCGCCCCGATGCTGGAGATCACGCCCGACCTCCTGCTCCAGGCCTACCGTATCGGCGTCTTTCCCATGGGGGAAAGCCGCGACGATCCGAAGCTCTACTGGCTCGATCCGCGGATGCGCGCGGTACTGCCTCTCGACGGATTTCATTTGTCGCATCGCCTCGCGCGCACCGTGCGCAGCGGCCATTTCGAGGTTTCAGCCGACACAGGCTTCGCGGAGACGGTGCGCGCCTGCGCCGAGCCGCGTCCCGGCCATCCCGAGAGCTGGATCAACGAGCCTATCGTCGCGCTCTACTCGGAACTTCATGCGCGCGGCCACGCCCACAGTCTGGAATGCCGCGTCGACGGAAGGCTGGTCGGCGGCCTGTACGGCGTTTCGGTGGGCGCCGCCTTCTTCGGCGAAAGCATGTTCAGCCGCGAGCGCGACGCCTCGAAAGTGGCTCTCGTCCATCTGGTGGCCCGTCTGATTCGCGGTGGCTTCAAGCTGCTCGACTGCCAGTTCATGACCGAGCACCTGCGCAGCTTCGGGGCGGTCGAGATCCCGCGCGATTCCTTCAAGAAGCTGCTGGCCGAAGCGATCGACCGGCCGGCGACGTTTCAGCGGGAGCTGGGCGGCGAGGATCCCTGCGCCATCGTGCAGGAGAGCACGCGCACATCGTAAACGCCGTGGTCGAGCGCCGACAGGGACGGCGTCGAAGCGAACATCCAGCCGGAGAAAAGCCTTTCCTCCGCTTGCCCCGGCTTGTGATCGACGATGGTGAGATAGGCCACCGATTCCGGCGGAGCTTCCGGCACGTTCACCAGACAATCGCCCACGGTGATCTCGAGCGTGCCGAAGCGCGTCGACTTGCCGACCGGCACATAGAAGCGCTGGGTTCTAGCCGTCACCTTGTCGAGGCCCTGCAACTCCGCCGACCGGATACCGGGGCCGTCTGGCACGGGTCGCAGGTTGGCGTTGCCGGGACGCGGCGGCTGTTGCTGCTGCTGGGGCGTTTGCGCCGACGCCGCACCGATACAGGTCGCCAGCACGGCGAAAGCGAGCAGCGCGCGCATGCTCACCCCTTCGCGTGGGGTGCCGTCAACCCGTCGATCAATTCGTGAAGCGCCTGCTTGATCTGAGTCGCATCGCATCCCATCAGGACTCCGTCCTCCAGCGCATCGGCGCAGAGGGTTTCGATCTCCTGGATGTTCTGGTTCAGGACTTTGATCTTTTCGAGGCACGACACAGGCTTGCCGTCCGGCTGTCTCCAGACCGGCGGCTCCTTCGGGGACTGGGTGCCCATCACTTGCTTCCCGTGCTGCCGAACATGAATTTGGCGATCAGTTCCGTGAGCGGTATCGAATCCTGGGTATGCTCGATCTCCCCGCCACTCTTCAGCATCTGCTTGTCGTTGCCGGGCTCCAGCACGACGACCATGCCTCCCAGCAGCGACTCGCTCACGATCTTGGCGTGTGTGTCGGCCGGCAGATTGACGTTCGCCGCCACTGCGAGACGCACCACTGCCTGATAGGTCTTGGGATCAAGACTGAAGCCGGTGACGCTGCCCACCTTGACGCCGCTCAGCGTCACGTCCGCGCCGCGCTTCAATCCGTCGATGCGGCCGAAGCGGGCCACGAGTTCGTAGCCGTCAGGTCCGGTCCGATCCGATTTCGAGAAAGCGTAGAAGACGAACAGGCCGGCCACAACCAGCACCAGCGCGCCCACGATCGTCTCGACAATATTGCGGCCCACGCGCGTCTCCCCCGCTGCCTGCAGCGTCAGCCTGGACGCCACGCCTCATAGGAAGGCTTGGGCTTCTCGCCCGCGGACAGCGTGTGACCCGGAGGCCGGTAGGCATGAACCGTGCCCGTGAGGTTGGGCTGATGATCCTTCTGCCAGGCCATGCGCGGCAGGCCACCGGCGGGCGGCGGCTCGGCCAGCATGTAATGCAGCCAACCGTGCCATTCGGGCGGAATGCGCGATGCTTCCGCGACGCCGTTGTACATCACCCAGCGCTTGCGACGCGTACCGGGAACGATGCGCTTGTCCTGGAAGTAGCGGTTGCCCTCAGCATCCGTGCCGACGAGTTCGCCGCGCATCTTGGTGAAGAGCCAGGTGCCGATGATCATGAACCAACCACGTTTAAAGTGACTGCGCCGCTTGTACGCGGGCGCTCCATCGCGTGCAACGCGACGCGAACGACGCTCGCCTCCTGTCGCTCGAAGCCCCGACGACCGAGCGATTTGACGATCTGTTGCGCTCTTGCATCATCTAGTATCATCAACATGGTGGTCTACAAAATATAGTTGCGCACACAAGATTTTGTAATTTACTATCATCGCGTGCCCATATGTGCGTGTTCGACATAGATCGAACAGCCCCCGTGACAGGGAACCAAAAAGCGGGAAAGGGCACGGGGGATCGTCGATGCGCTTCGAGCGTCGGTACACACAAGCAGGAAAATCGCCATTCGCGGGAATGGCGTTTCGTGCTGCCGACTCGGAAATTCGCAACCCCGACGGCTCGATCGTCTTTCAGCTGAAGAACGTCGACGTACCGGCCGATTGGTCCCAGGTCGCTTCCGACGTGCTTGCCCAGAAATACTTCCGCCGCGCCGGGGTTCCCGCCCGCCTGATCCGCGTACGCGACGACGACCTGCCGGAATTCCTGTGGCGGTCGGTTCCGGACGAAGCCGCGCTGACAGCGCTGCCCGAAGCGGAGCGCTTCGGCGGCGAGACCAGTGCGCGTCAGGTTTTCCATCGCATGGCCGGCGCCTGGGCGTATTGGGGATGGAAGGGCGGCTACTTCGACAGCGAGGAAGATGCTCGCTCCTTCTACGACGAGCAGTGCTTCATGCTCGCAGCCCAGATATGCGCGCCCAATTCGCCGCAATGGTTCAACACCGGCCTGCACTGGGCTTACGGTATCGACGGTCCGGGCCAGGGCCACTGGTTCGTCGATCACGAGGACGGCCGGGCCCATCCATCCGCGTCTGCCTACGAGCGCCCGCAGCCGCACGCCTGCTTCATCCAGAGTGTATCCGACGATCTGGTGAATGAAGGCGGCATCATGGATCTGTGGATCCGCGAGGCGCGCCTTTTCAAGTACGGGTCCGGCACCGGTTCGAATTTTTCCAAGGTCCGCGGCGCGGGCGAAAGGCTTTCCGGCGGCGGCTCATCCTCCGGCTTGATGTCTTTCCTGAAGATCGGCGATCGGGCAGCCGGCGCCATCAAGTCGGGCGGCACCACCCGTCGCGCTGCGAAGATGGTGACCGTCGACATCGACCATCCCGACATCGAGGACTTCATCTCCTGGAAGTCGCTCGAGGAACAGAAGGTCGCCGCGCTGGTCGCGGGGTCGAAGCTCGCCAACCGCCATCTCAACGCGGTGATGCAGGCCTGCCTCGAGGGCGAGGACGAGGGCGATGCCGCGTTCGATCCACGCCGGAACCCGAAGCTGCGGCGCGAGATCGTGGCCGCCCGTCAGGCCGAACTGCCGGAGAACTACATCCAGCGCGTCATCCAGTTCGCGCGCCAGGGCTACAGGCACATCGAATTCCCGACCTTCGACACGGACTGGGAGTCGGAAGCCTACGCCTCGGTTTCCGGACAGAATGCCAACAATTCCGTGCGGGTCACGGACGCCTTCCTGCGTGCGGTCGAGGAAGACCGGCAATGGGCACTGACCGAGCGGACGACAGGCAAGGTTTGCAGGACGATCGGCGCTCGCCTCCTCTGGGATCAGGTCGCCGAGGCCGCCTGGAATTCCGCCGATCCGGGCGTGCAGTACGATACCACGATCAACGACTGGCATACCTGCCCGGAGTCGGGGCGCATCAACGCCTCGAACCCGTGCTCGGAGTACATGTTCCTCGACGACACGGCGTGCAATCTCGCCTCGCTGAACCTGATGCGGTTCCGGCGCGACGACGGCTCGATCGACGTAGAGGCACTGGAGCATGCCAGCCGTCTCTGGACCGTCGTGCTCGAGATCTCGGTGATGATGGCGCAGTACCCCTCGCGCCGAATCGCAGAGCTTTCCTACCGGTACCGTACTCTGGGTCTCGGTTACGCCAATCTCGGTGCGCTGCTGATGGCTTCGGGCCTCGGCTACGACAGCGCCCAGGGCCGCGCGATCGCGGGCGCCCTCACCGCCATCATGACCGGCACCGCCTACGCGACGTCCGCCGAGATGGCGGGCCTGATGGGTGCGTTCCCGGGCTTCGCCGCCAACCGCGAACCCATGCTGCGGGTGATCCGCAACCATCGTCGTGCGGCTTTTGGATCGGGCGAGGCCTATGAAGGCCTGTCCATCGCCCCGCAGGCCCTGGACGCCGCCAACTGCAGCGATTCGAGGCTCATCGCGGCGGCCCGCCGCGTCTGGGACCGTGCACTGGCGCTGGGCGAACGTCACGGCTATCGCAACGCACAGGTCTCCGTCATTGCTCCCACCGGCACGATCGGCCTGGTGATGGACTGCGATACGACTGGCATCGAGCCGGATTTCGCCCTGGTGAAGTTCAAGAAGCTGGCCGGCGGCGGCTATTTCAAGATCATCAACCAGACTGTCCCGCTGGCGCTGCGCACCTTGGGCTATGACGAGCCGGCGATCCGGCGCATCGTCGACCATGCCGTCGGGCACGGTTCGCTCGCATCGGCCCCCGCCATCAACCACGAAAGCCTGTCGTCACGCGGTTTCGATGCCGCGACCCTCGAGCGGGTCGACCAGGCCATCGGCACGGCCTTCGACATCCGGTTTGCCTTCTCGCGCTACACACTGGGCGAAGTTTTCTGCCGCGAGGCGCTCGGCCTCGACGACGAAACGCTCGTCGATCCGAAGCTCGACATTCTCTCCCGTCTCGGATTCTCGCGCGGTGACATCGCCGCCGCGAACATCCATGCGTGCGGCACGATGAGTATCGAGAGCGCTCCCGACCTCAAGCGCGAACATCTTTCTGTGTTCGATTGTGCGAATCCCTGTGGACGAGATGGCAAGCGCTGCTTGTCTGCAGAGAGTCACATACGCATGATGGCTGCAGCACAACCCTTCGTATCGGGCGCCATCTCCAAGACCGTCAACATGCCAAACGCAGCTACGGTTGAGGATTGCCGCAAGGCCTACGAGATGTCCTGGAAGCTCGGCTTGAAAGCAAACGCTCTCTATCGTGACGGCTCCAAGCTGTCGCAGCCGCTGTCTGCCATGGCCCTTGGCGACGACATCGCGGCCAATGACGATCTGGCCGACCTTCCTCCCGTTGCGCGCGTGCCGGTCATTGCCGAACGGATCGTCGAGCGAATCGTGGAGCGCGAAGTCCGCGCCGGCCGCGAGCGGCTTCCGCAGCGCCGCAAGGGTTACACGCAGAAGGCCAACGTAGGCGGTCACAAGGTCTACCTGCGAACCGGCGAGTACGAAGACGGCCGTGTCGGCGAGATTTTCGTCGACATGCACAAGGAAGGCGCGGCGTTCCGCAGCCTGATGAACAACTTCGCCATCGCGATTTCGATCGGCCTGCAGTACGGGGTGCCGCTCGAGGAGTTCGTGGAGGCCTACACGTTCACGCGCTTCGAGCCGTCGGGAATGGTCGAGGGCAACGACGCGATCAAGATGTCGACCTCGGTGCTCGACTATATCTTCCGCGAGCTCGCCATCTCCTATCTCGGGCGCAACGACCTCGCGCATGTCGAACAGGCGGACCTTCGTCCGGACGGCGTCGGCCGCGGCGAAGTCCAGGGCGAGCTTCCCATGCCCGGTACGGATGCCGCGCATGCCGCGGCGGCGGCCGTGAGCCGTATCGCCAGCGTCGGCTATATGCGCAGCAATCTCTACGTGTTGAACGGCAGGACCGCCGGCAATGCCGCGATCGCCCATGAAGCGATCGTCGGCGCCGCCCTGCCCAACGGACTGACGGACGGACCAGCCGTCGCTTCGGCGCACATCGCCAAGGCGGCCGCCGTCGGCGTCGCGGTCGGAGAAGCCTCTCCTTCCTCCCTGGGACAAGCCCTCGTGGCAAAGCTCAAGGGATTCGAAGGGGATGCCTGTCCGGAGTGCGGCAACTTCACCATGGTCCGCAACGGGACGTGCCTCAAATGCACGACCTGCGGCGGCACCACTGGCTGCAGTTGAGCATGCGTGGCGTAGCGTACCAGCGTACCCCGGGGGCCTCACGGTTGGGGACCTCATAGCTAACCATAGGAGACAGTTATGGCTGCTAAGAAAAAGGCTGCGAAGAAGAAGGCTGCTAAGAAGAAGAAGCAGTAATCAGGAAAGGGCGTAGGTCAAAGTTCACTTTGACCCCTCTAACCAACGCCTTTCGGCTTCCGTGTGGGTGCCCCCTTCTGGGGGCCCCACCGGAGGCCACATTATAGAAGACGAGCATCAAGCCGATCCGACGCCTTCGTTCATGGAGGCGGAAAGGCGAAACTACCAAAGCGTCCGGCGACCTCAGGTCTGCCGGACTTTTTTCTTTCCGGCTTGAAGCTGTCCGGGTTCCGCATTACATGGCGGATCATGGATACTGACCGGTCAGTCAATACGGCTCCTGCCGCTCCAGGCCGAGTTCGGCGGCCGGAGGACCGCGCCTCCGAGATCGCCCGGGCGGCGCTAGATCTGTTCGTTACGCGCGGCTTCGCGGCGACCAAGCTGGAAGATGTCGCCAAGGCCGCCTCGGTCAGCAAGGGCCTCCCCTACCTCTACTTCAAGAACAAGGAAGAGCTCTTCAAGGCGGTCATCACCGAAGCCATCGCCGGTCCCCTGGCCGTGGCGACCGAGATGATCGACCAGTTCGAGGGCACGAGCGAGGAGATGCTGCGCCAGCTCGTCGCCGGCTTCCGTGCCTTCGAGGAAAGCCCGGCCGGCGGCGTCGTGAAGCTGATCCTGGCGGAGGCCGGCAACTTCCCCGACGTGGCGCGCTTCTACTGCACGAGCTTCGACGTACGCGGCCGCGATCTCTTCGCCCGCACGCTTCGCCGTGGCGTGGACAGTGGCGAGTTCCGCCCCCTCGCCGACCTCGAGGCCACGGCCATCATCGTCGTCCAGCCGCTCGCCATGTTCTCCGTATGGAAGCGTTCGCTGGCGCCTTTCGATCCCGGCAAGGTCGACAGCGACCAGTACTACGCCGCCTACCTCGATTTCGTTATCAAAGGACTACGGTCATGAAGACCAAGGGCAAGATACTCGTCGCCGTCGTTGCGGTGCTGGCGCTGGGTGGCGGCGCGTTCGCCTGGAAGAGCGGCAAGCTATCGCCGCCCGCCGGCAATGGCGCCACCGTCGCGAAGGCGCCGGAACGCGCCCTCGAGCTGATCCCCGCCGAAGTCCACACGATCAAGCCGCGCGGCCTTCTCGACGTCGTCCGTTTCACCGGCACCACCCAGCCGATCGACCAGACCATCGTCAAGGGCCGCGTCGCGGGCCGGCTTGCCGAGGTGCTCGTCCGCGAGGGCGACCGTGTCACGGAGGGCCAGGTGCTGGCGCGATTCGAAACGACCGAGCTGCAGGCCAAGTTGAACGAGCGGCAGTCGGCGCTCGAGGCCGCGCGCGCCGATGCCCGCTGGACCGCCCGCGACCGATCCGACAAGGAGACGCTCGCCAATCGCAACATCGTCTCGCAGTCCGCCGCCGACCAGGCGCGCGCCACCGCCGAGAACCGCGCCTCCATGGTGGCCGTCGGCGAGGCCCAGCTCGATGTCGCCCGGAAGAACCTGGCGGATGCCGAGGTGAAGGCGCCTTTCGACGGCGTGGTCGGCGAGCGCATTGCCAACCAGGGCGAGTCTCTGCCGATCGACGGCAAGATCCTGGCGCTGCTCGACACCAGTCACGTCGAGATCGCGGCCCAGATGCCGGCAGCCGACGTGATCCGCATGAAGGTCGGGCAGGTCGCCAACGTGACGCTCGAAGGCTTTGGCGACCGTATCTTCAGCGGCAAGATCACCCGCATCAGCCCGACCACTCAGGCCGGCTCGCGCTCGATCCCCGTCTATGTCGAGATCACCGACCGCCACGAGGCGCTACGCGGCGGCCTGTTCGGCACCGGCAGCGTCACCGTGCAGGAGAAGGGCCACGCCCTGGCGGTGCCCGCGTCGGCGATGCGCAAGGACGACCAGGGCGACTATGTCCTGGTGGTCGAGCACGGCGTGCTGGCACGCAAGCCGGTCGGAGCCGTGCGCACCTGGTCGCGCGGCGAACTGGTCGAGGTGAAAGGCCTGGAATCGGGCATGACGGTGGTCTCCGCTCCCCTGCCCGGCCTGAAGGCCGGGCAACCGGTCAAGATCGTCGAGACCCGCTAGGACGCCGACCATGAAGCTCACCCAGATCGCGGTCGACAATCCGGTCTTCGCCACCATGATGATGGTGGCGTTGCTCGTGATGGGCCTGTTCTCCTACCGCCAGCTCGGCATCGACCAGTTCCCCAACGTCGATTTCCCCATCGTCGTGGTAACGACCGACTATCCCGGCGCGTCGCCGGAAACGGTCGAGAGCGAGATCAGCCGCAAGATCGAGGAATCGGTCAACGCCATCGCCGGCCTCAAGACGCTGACCTCGCGCTCGCTCGAGGGCCGGTCGATCGTCATCGCCGAGTTCGAGCTGTCGGTGCCCTCGGCTGTCGCGATGCAGGACGTCCGCGAGAAGGTCCAGATGGTCCGGGCGTCCTTCCGGCCCGAGATCAAGGAACCGCTGATCCAGCGCTTCAATCCGGACGACCAGCCGATCGTGTCGATCGCGGTACGCTCCGACGTACGTTCGGTTCGCGACCTGACGACGTTGGCCGACCAGATCATCATCAAGCGCCTGCAGACGGTCCGCGACGTCGGCCGCGCAACCATCGCCGGCGGCCTCAAGCGCCAGATCAACATCGAACTCGATCCCGGTCGCATGCACGCTCTTCGCGTCGGCGTGAACGACATCATGAGGGCAATCAAGGACGAGAACCAGAACTTCCCCGCCGGCAACGTACAGCGCGGCAACGACGACCGCGTCATCGAGGTCACGGGCCGCGTCGCCGAGCCGGGCGATTTCGCCGACCTGATCGTGGCCCGCCGCGGCCAGGCCCCCGTCTATCTGCGCCAGGTAGCCAACGTGGTCGACGGCCAGCAGGAGTTGGAGAACGTCGCCATGCTGAACGGCGAGCGGGCGCTCGCCATCGACGTGGTCAAGACCCAGGGATCCAACACGATTGAGGTGGCGCGCGGCGTTCGTCGCGCCGTGGCCGATCTGCAATCGTCCCTGCCCCTCGACGTGAAGCTGGAAATCGTGCGCGACAGCTCGCGCGGCATCCAGAACTCGGTCAACAACGTCCAGCAGACGATGGTCGAGGGCGGTCTGCTGACCATCGCCATCGTCTTCCTGTTCCTGCATTCATGGCGCAGCACCGTCATCACCGGCCTCGCCTTGCCGATCTCGGTGTTCGGCGCGTTCATGGTGATGGCCGCCTTCGGCTTCACGCTCAACGTGCTGACCCTGATGGCGCTCAGCCTCGCGATCGGCATCCTGATCGACGACGCCATCGTGGTGCGCGAGAACATCATGCGCCACATCGGCTTCGGCAAGACGCACCGCCAGGCCGCCATTGACGGCACCAACGAGATCGGCCTGGCCGTCCTCGCCACCACCTTCTGCATCGTGGCGGTGTTCCTGCCGGTGGCCTTCATGGGCGGAATCATCGGCCGCTTCTTTTTCCAGTTCGGCGTCATGGTCTCGGCCGCCGTGCTGATCTCGCTGTTCGTGTCCTTCACTCTCGACCCGATGCTGTCGTCGGTCTGGTACGATCCGCAGGCCCACGGCAATGGCCGCTTTGCCCGCATTGTTAACGGCACGCAGGAAAAGGCCAACGGCGTCTATCGCGTGGTCCTGGGCTGGGCGCTGCGCTGGCCCAAATTCACCCTGCTGATCGCGCTTGGCACTTTCGCCGGCAGTTTCGCGCTGCCCAAGTACATCGGCTTCGAGTTCGTACCGCAGGCCGATCTCGGCGAACAGGTCGTGAGCATCGAGACGCCGGTCGGCTCCTCGCTGGAATATACCGAGGCCAAGCTGCGCCAGGTCGACGCCGCGCTGCGCGAGTTTCCGGAGATCGAATACACCTACGGCACGGTCAACACCGGCTACGCCAACGGCAAGAACCAGGGCAGCCTCTATCTCAAGCTTAAGCCGCTGAAGGACCGCAAGCGCTCCCCCGACCAGCTTGCCCAGCCGATCCGCGAGCGCCTGGCCAACATTCCCGGCATCCTCGTCTCCATCAACATCCCCGGCGGGCCGGGCGGCGGCGTCCAGAAGCAGCTCCAGCTTTCGCTGCAGGGCCCCGACACAAACACGCTCGACGCCCTGTCGCAGGACGTCATGAAGCGGGCCGCCGCCATCCGCGGCATGGTCGACCTCGACCGCAACCTCAAGGCCGCCAAGCCGATCCTGTCGGTGCGCCTGCGCCGCGACGCAGCGTCCGACCTCGGCCTTGGAAGCGCTGCCGTTGCGCAGTCGCTGCGCCCCCTTTTCGCGGGCGACGAGACCAGCCTGTGGCGGGCGCCCGACGGCGAGAACTATATGGTCATGGTCCGCCTGCCGACCGAAGACCGCACCGGCGTCGCGGACCTGCATCGCGTCTGGTTCACCGCCGGCACGGAGCCCAATGGCCTGCCGCGCATGGTCCATATCGCGCAGATCGCCGATGTCGTGACCGATGTGGGCGCCTCGCAGATCAACCGCCGCGACCTCAATCGCGAGGTCCAGATCACAGCCAACGTCCATGGCCGGTCGGCCGGCGAGGTTTCGGGCGACCTGCAGAAGATCCTGACCGAGATCAAGTTGCCGCCCGGCTACCGCTTCGTGTTCGGCGGCTCGACCAAGGACATGGCCGAGAGCGCCGCCTATGCCGGCCAGGCGCTACTGATGGCCGTCATCCTGATCTACCTGATCCTCGCGTCGCAGTTCGGCAGCTTCTTGCAGCCGATCGCCATCATGATGTCGCTGCCGATGTCGCTGATCGGCGTCTTCCTGGGCCTCCTGATCGCCGGCACGACGCTCAACATCTTCTCGGCCATCGGCTTCATCATGCTGATGGGCCTGGTCACCAAGAACGCCATCCTGCTGGTCGACTTCTTCAATCAGTCCCGCGAGCGCGGCACGCCGGTCAACGAGGCCCTGCTCGAGGCCGGCTCGATCCGCCTGCGGCCCATCCTGATGACCACGCTGGCCATGGTGTTCGGCATGATGCCGCTGGCGCTGGGCCTGGGCGAAGGCGCCACCCAGCGCGCACCGATGGCGCATGCCGTCATCGGCGGACTGATCAGCTCGACGCTGCTGACCCTGGTCGTGGTGCCGGTCGTGCTGGTCTATATCGACCGGCTGAGCCTCTGGGCCAAGGCGCGCTTCAGCCGTTCGCCAGACGAGGTAGCCCGCACGCACAAGCCTGCCGAGTAGAATCTCAGGAGCGAATAATCATCGTACTGGCATGATTCGCGCTATGCTGGGGACATGCCGGATGACACCCCGACGGTCGGTCTGCGCGTCGTCGATTCGCTCGCCGCGGTCGACGCAGACCAATGGGATGCCTGCGCCCTTGCCCCGGGATCGGCGGGCAATCCATTCCTCAGCCATCGCTTCCTGAAGGCGCTGGAGGATTCGAAATCGGTCGGGCGGCGCACCGGCTGGCAGCCGCAATACCTGCTGGCGGAGTCCGACGACGGCACGCTGCAGGGCGCCGCGCCGGTTTATGTAAAGAGCCACTCACAGGGCGAGTATGTGTTCGACCATGGCTGGGCTCAGGCGCTGGAGCGCGCGGGCGGTCGCTATTACCCCAAGCTCCAGGTCGCCGTGCCCTTCACGCCGGTGCCCGGCCCCCGCCTGTTCGCCCGGCCCGGTCCGCTGGCCGATGCGGTGCGCGATGCGCTGATCGACATGCTGGCCAAGATCGCCGGCGACAACAACATCAGCTCGGTCCACGCCACCTTCTGTACAGAGGACGAGTGGAAGCGCTTCGGCGAGCGCGGCTGGCTGCTGCGACTCGGCCAGCAGTATCACTGGAGCAACGAGGGCTATCGCACCTTCGACGATTTCCTGGCGGCCCTGTCGTCACGCAAGCGCAAGGCGATCCGCAAGGAGCGCGAGTCCGTGAAGCGCGCCGACATCGCGATCCACACGCTGACCGGCGACGAGATCCGCCCCGAGCACTGGGATGCCTTCTTCGCTTTCTACATGGACACCGGTGGCCGCAAGTGGGGCACGCCCTACCTGACGCGCGCCTTCTTCGACATCCTGGGCGCGACCATGGCCGACAAGGTCGTGCTGGTGATGGCCGAAGCCGACGGTCGCCCGGTCGGCGGGGCGCTGAACCTCAAGGGCGACGACACGCTCTACGGCCGCTACTGGGGCTGCCTGGAAAGCCACGCCTTCCTGCATTTCGAGGCCTGCTACTACCAGGCCATCGACTACGCCATCGCCCACGGGCTGCAGCGCGTCGAGGCCGGCGCGCAGGGAGACCACAAGATCCAGCGCGGCTACCTGCCGGTGCCGACCTATTCGGCACACTGGATCGTGGATGCAAGCTTCCGTCATGCCGTCGACGAGTACCTGAAGCGCGAACGCCGGGCCGTCCAGCAGGAGATCGAAGGGCTGATGCAGTACTCGCCCTTCCGGAAAGAGAACGAGGGCTGACGGCCTATTTGGCCATCAGCACCCCGAAGAAGAAAACGACGAAGAACACGAGTTGCTCGGTCAATCCGAGTGGTGCCTGCCAGCCGATCTTGTCGACGATGAACAGCGCCACCCAGAACACCGCGGTGGCAAGCACCGCGGCGCGCAAGGCGATCCAGAGTGGCTTGAAGGCGCTCACTACTCGACGAGCACCGGCTCTTGATTCGCCGGCGGCAGCGCACCGCGCTCAGGCGGCAGGTAGGTGAAGACGAGCTTGGCGGTATCGCCGAGCCCATCGACGTCGACGCGGACCGTGCCGCCGTCGGACAGCTTGCCGAACAGAACTTCCTCGGCCAGCGGCTTCTTCACGTACTCCTGGATCACGCGGGCGAGCGGCCGGGCGCCGAACAGCTTGTCGTAACCCTTTTCCGCCAGCCAGCGGCGTGCGCCGTCCGTCAGCTCGATGAAGACCTTGCGGTCGGCGAGCTGGACCTCGAGTTCGGCCACGAACTTGTCGACCACCCGGCCCATCGATTCCGGACCCAGGCTGGCAAACTTGATGATCGCGTCGAGACGGTTGCGGAACTCCGGCGCGAACATGCGATTGATCGCCTCGTTGTCCTCGTCGTGCCGCTGCTCGCGGCCGAAGCCCAGCGCGGGCTTGGCAATGTCGGCGGCGCCGGCATTGGTCGTCATGCAGAGGATGACGTTGCGGAAGTCAACCGTCCGGCCGTTGTGGTCGGTGAGCTTGCCGTAATCCATCACCTGCAGCAGGACATTGAAGACGTCCGGATGCGCCTTCTCGATCTCGTCGAACAGCACCACGCAGTGCGGATGCTGGTTCACCTTGTCGGTCAGCAGACCGCCCTGGTCGAAGCCGACATAGCCCGGCGGGGCGCCGATCAGGCGCGAGACGCTGTGCCGCTCCATGTACTCCGACATGTCGAATCGGATGACCTCGAGGCCGAGCAGGCGAGCAAGTTGTCGCGTCACCTCGGTCTTGCCGACGCCGGTCGGGCCGGCCAGCAGGTAGCTTCCGATCGGCTTCTCCGGCGAACGCAGTCCCGCGCGCGCGAGCTTGATCGACGCGGCGAGCTGGTCGATCGCGTGATCCTGGCCGAACACGACCGTCTTCAGGTCGCGGTCGATGGTCCGCAGCAACGCAGTGTCGTCCTTGGAGACCGCCTTCGGCGGGATGCGGGCGATCTTGGCCACGATGTCCTCGATGTCGGCCACCTCGATCATCGTCTTGCGCTTCTCGGGCGACAGCAGCATCTGGGCCGCGCCGACTTCGTCGATCACGTCGATCGCCTTGTCCGGCAGCTTGCGGTCGTGGATGTAGCGCGCCGACAGCTCGACCGCCGCCTTGATGGCGTCGTCGCTGAAGGTCACGTGATGATGCTTCTCGTAGACCGGCTTGAGACCGCGCATGATCTCGACGGCGTCGGCGATCGTGGGCTCCGGCACGTCGATCTTCTGGAAGCGTCGGACCAGCGCCCGGTCCTTCTCGAAGTAGTTGCGGTATTCCTTGTAGGTCGTCGAGCCGATGCAGCGCAGCTCGCCCGACTGAAGCGAGGGCTTCAGCAGGTTCGAGGCATCCATCGAACCGCCCGACGTCGCGCCGGCGCCGATGATCGTGTGGATCTCGTCGATGAAGAGGACCGAGTTCGGCTTCTTCTTGAGCTCGCCGAGGACGGCCTTCAGGCGCTCCTCGAAGTCGCCGCGATAGCGCGTGCCGGCCAGCAGCGCGCCCATGTCGAGCGAGTAGATGATCGCTTCCTTCAGGACTTCCGGCACCTCGCCGTCGACGATCTTGCGGGCAAGACCTTCGGCGATCGCCGTCTTGCCGACGCCCGGCTCGCCGACATAGAGCGGGTTGTTCTTGGTGCGGCGGCACAGGACCTGGATGGTGCGCTCGACCTCGTGCTCGCGGCCGATCAGAGGATCGACACGGCCCTCGCGGGCCTTCTGGTTGAGGTCGACGCAGTAGGCGGCAAGCGCCTCGTTGCCCTGCTTGGCCGCGCCCTCGCCGCCCGCCGCTTCCTCCTCGGAACCGGTGACGCGGCGCGTGCGCGCGCGGCCCGGCACCTTGGCCTTGCCGTGGCTGATGTAGTCGACGGCGTCGAGACGCGTCATGCCCTGGTTCTCGAGGAACGAGACGGCATGGCTGTCTCGCTCGGAGAACAGCGCCACCAGCACGTTGGCGCCGGTCACCTCATTGCGGCCGGACGACTGAACGTGGACCGCCGCGCGCTGGACGACGCGCTGGAACCCGGCGGTCGGGAGCGGCTCGCTCGCATTCTGGGTGATGATGCCCTTGAGGCGGTTGTCGACGAATGTTTCCAGATCGTGGCGCAGCCGGTCGATATCGACCCCGCAGGCCTTGAGAACGGGTACCGCGTCCTCATCCTCCGTCATGGCGAGCAACAGATGCTCCAGCGTCGCATACTCATGCCGACGCTCGCCTGCCAGCCCGAAGGCGCGATGCAGGGACTTCTCGAGGTTCTTGGACAACATGGACATCGGACCACCTCGACAGGAAAAACAAACTACGCTTGGTCGCCGTTACTCTTTCTCCAAGGTGCACTGGAGAGGGTGCTGGTTCTTGCGGGCATAGTCGACCGTCTGGGTCACTTTCGTCTCCGCGATCTCGTAGGTGTAGACACCGCAGATCCCCACGCCCTTCTGGTGAACGTGAAGCATGACCTCGGTCGCCTCTTCGCGATTCTTCTGGAAGATGTTCTGCAGTACGTCGACCACGAACTCCATCGGCGTGTAGTCGTCGTTCAGCATCAGCACCTTGTACATGGAGGGCTTCTTGGTGCGGGTCCGCGTGAGCGTGAGCGCGCCGGTACGGCCATCGTCACCGCCCTCGCCGTCGTCACGCCGCGGCGGTTGCTGAGGCGGTCCGCCCGGCGGCGTTCCCGGCGGCTCGTTCGGGCCGCCTGACCGCCAATCGCCTGCGCTACGCAGAAATTCCATCGTCCTCGTCACACCCCGAAGCCAAGCCACTCCTGGAATTATATAGGGAGCCCAAAGGATTCCGCTACCTCGGTCGCAACCCGTCCTTTCCGACCACCAGCATCCAGCGGTCGGCTCGGGCACGGTGGATGGGGGCGTTCATGTCGCGGCGCAGTTCCGCGGGCTCGAGTTTGCGGGGCGGGTTGACCGGGACCGGCACCCTGTCCCAGGAGAACAGCCTGGCGGAGAACTTCACGTTCGCGAAGCCGTCGGTCGGATAGTGGTAGGCCTGAAAACCCCAGACCCCGTTGCGGCACGAGGCGACGGTCCACCAGAAATCGTTGTCCGGCAACCGCATGCCGTCCCGTGGGGGACCGAAGGCGTGGCTCTGCTCCAGCAACCCGATGAGTTCGCGGGTCTCGTCCGCGCTCAGGAGTCGTTGTCCGCCCTTCATGCTCCAGGGGGCAAAAATATCCGACGGGTTCGAGATCAGCATGTTCGTGATCCCCGTCGTGACATTGCCCTGCCCTTCGAGGACGCCGATGTTCATCCCGGCCGTGCCGTCGGGCTGCAGGAAAATGTCGTATGCGCGGACCTGTTCCTCCCAGAGGGCGTTGTAGATCAGGCGCAGACGGTTGCGGCCGCCCGGGACGCAGGCGGCCCGGATGTCGTCGGCTGCGACGAAGTCGAACCAGTGAAAACTCCGTACGATCGGCTTTTCGACGTTGCGATCGGGCCGCTGGGCCGACGCGGGTGCTGCGGCGAACAGGGTCGTGGCAGCCAGGATCGCAAAAAAAGCCTTCATCGCAGTCTCCAATGGACCACCGCATGATCATGTCCAACTTGGGCGAGAGAGCGGCATGTCCAAAGTTGCAGACCCCAAAGAACTTTAGTAAAGTAGCAGGACTTGCTCATAACCTATTGGCTGAGCACAAGAATCAGAATTTTGCGTGTGGCGTATTCGCAATGATTTTCCCTTTAAGGCGAATTGCGGTCAGCCTCTCCTGGTTTGCCGCCGGTGTCGTGTTCATCGGCGCATCGCTCACGCCTGCACCGGTCGACGCCCAGACGACGTCGGTCAAGCGCGCCGCGCCGCCGGCTAAGGCCCGCGCCAAGACCTCTTCGCGCAACACATCCTCGTCGTGGGTTCCCAATCCCGGCGTCAACGCCCGCGAATCCTACCTGATCGTGGATGCCACGAGTGGACGTGAACTGGCCTCGGACCGCCCCGACGAGCTTCGCCATCCCGCCTCGCTGACGAAGCTGATGACGATCTACCTCACCTTCTCGGCCCTGGACTCGGGCCGGCTGTCGCTGGGCGATGGGTTGCAGGTCTCGGTCAATGCCCTCAATGCCCCGCCGACCAAGATGGGCATGACGCCCGGCGGCACCGTGAACGTGCGCGATGCGACGATGGCGCTGGTCACGCGTTCGGCCAACGATGCCGCGGTGCTGCTGGCCGAGGCGCTCGGCGGCAGCGAAGAGGCGTTCGCCCGGCTGATGACGCAGAAGGCGCGCCAGCTCGGCATGACGTCGACGGTGTTCCGCAACGCTTCGGGTCTGCCCAACAGCGAACAGGTCACGACGGCGCGCGACCTGTCCAAGCTCGCCAACGCGCTGCTGCGCGACTACCCGCACTATTATGCGATCTTCTCGGCGCAGAGTTACGCCTATCGCGGGCGTACGCTGGAAAACCATAACCGCATGCTCGGCAACTACGAAGGCGCCGACGGCCTGAAGACCGGTTACACGAATGCGTCCGGCTTCAACCTGGTGATGTCGGCTGTGCGCGACAATCGCCGGCTGATCGGCGTCGTCATGGGCGGCACCAGCGCCGCCCAGCGCGACCGGACGATGGCGGCGCTGATGGATCGCGGCTTCTCCCTGGCCGCCGCCATGCAGCTCTCCCCTTGGACCTCGCAGCGCAAGCCGCCGTCGGCCCGCTACACGGCTGCCCAGTTCGATCCCGGCAGCAGCTTCGCGGAGGCCTATCGCCCGCCCCAGGCCGCGCCCCAGCAGGTCAGTCCCAAGTATGCCGGCTTCGTGCCGCCCGCGCCGGCGGCCCCACCGGCCGCCCAGACGGCATTTGCCGCCGCGCCTCCCCCGTCGGCGCCTGCAATGTCGGACACGCCCGCACTCGGCAGCTGGGTAATCCAGGTCGGTTCCTTCAGCGAGCCGCAGGCAGCTCAGGCTGCGCTCGAGCGCGCGACGGCGGCTCTTCCGAACGCCCGCTCGGTCTCGGCAATCGTCGACGAAGTTCAGATGGCCAATCGCGTCTTCCATCGCGCCCGCCTGATCAACCTGTCGCAGGAGCAGGCGACCGAGGGCTGCAAGCGGCTGGAAAAGCGGAAGATCTACTGCTCGGCGCTGCAGGTCACGGCGTGGAATACGCCGGGCGCCCGCTGAGGGCTCGTCTGAGACGCTCGACGAACGAGCGCTTGTGACGACGCTGCCATAAGGTCAGGTCCCAGAGATCGCGGCTGGGCTGCAGCCGGGACTGGATCGGCTCGAAGACCGACACCTCGGTCATCCTCCCCTGGGCCTTCACCCTGAGCGGCGCGATGCGGTAGCCCGGCCCCTCATAAGCGGCCAACCGGGCCACGTCGCGATGGCTGAGGCCGCCCACGACCGCTCCCGGCACTTCGCCGGACCGTGCCGGGACGACGATCGGATAGGTCGCGTTCTTCGCACGGCGCCGCGCATGGCCGGGCAGGCCCGCCGCGATATAGGCCTGCGGCGGCAACCGCCGGCCGATGACCAGCGCCATCACGTCACGATCGAGCAACGTGCCGTAGAAGAAGAAGCGCATCAGTGATGGCCGGAGCCGGCGTCGTCCGGCAGTTCGACGCCGCAGGCCGCAAGCGCCGCCTTGAGATCGACCATCAACCGCTCCAGGCCCGCATCGTCGGCGGCTTCGCAGCGCGCCACGAGAACGGGCTGCGTGTTAGACGCGCGCAGGAGCCACCAGCCGTCCCTGGTGCTGACCCGCACGCCGTCGATGTCCGAGAACTTCGCGCCGTCCTTCTGCAGGCGCGCCTTCACCTTCTCCACGACGCCGAACTTCTCGTCGTCCGGGCAGTCGAAACGCAGCTCGGGCGTATTGACCGGCTGGGGCAGCCCGTCGCGCATGTCCGCCAGGCTCTCCTTCGAGTTGGCGACGATGTTGAGCAGACGCAGGCCGCAATAGAGTGCGTCGTCGAACCCGTAGAAGGTGTCGGCGAAGAAGACGTGGCCGCTCATTTCGCCGGCGAGCGGCGCGCCGACCTCGGCCATCTTGCTCTTGATCAGCGAGTGACCGGTCTTGAACATCATCGGCTTGCCGCCGGCCTTGGCGATCTCGTCGAACAGGACCTGGCTCGCCTTCACGTCGGCGATGATGGTGGCCCCCGGATTGGTCTTGAGCACATCGCGCGACCACAGGACGAGAAGCTGGTCGCCCCACAGGATGCGCCCCAAACCGTCGACGGCACCGATGCGGTCGCCGTCGCCGTCGAAGGCGATGCCCAGATCGCAGCCCTGCTTCTTCACTTCGGCAATCAGCTGTTCGAGGTTCTTCGGCACCGTCGGATCGGGATGATGCGAGGGGAACGTGCCGTCGACCTTCTCGTTCAGCACGAAATGCTCGCCTTCGAGCTTGTCCACGACGGAGCGGATGGACACACCGACCGCGCCGTTACCGGTATCCCAGGCGACCTTGAGCTTCTTGCCGGGCTTCACGTCGCGCAGCAGCCGGGCGGCATAGTCGGCGAGGACCGGCCGCTTCTCGACCTTGCCCTGCCCCGTCTCCCAGTCGCCCTTGCCGGCCATCGCGCCCAGAGTCTGGATGTCGGCACCGAAGAAGGACTTCTTGCCCATCATCATCTTGAAGCCGTTGTAGTCCGGCGGATTGTGCGACCCCGTGATCTGGATGCCGCCGTCGGCCTCCAGATGATAGACTGCGAAATACAGCATCGGCGTCGCCGCCAGGCCGATGTCCAGCACGTCGATGCCGGCTGCCGTCAGCCCCTCGATGCAAGCCGCCGCGAGTTCGGGTGAGCTCAGGCGGCCGTCGTATCCGAGCGCCACGCGCTTGCCGCCCTTGCGCCGCACGAGCGTCCCCAGCGTGCGCCCGATTGCACGGGCATCGGCGGCATGAACGGTGCCGCCCACGATGCCGCGGATGTCGTACTCACGCAGGATGCTCGGATCGAATTTGTGGCTCATGGAACGGACTCCGGAAAAAGCATTCGGGAAATTCAGGAACGCGGGGCCGGCCGGCCGACGCCCTCGTAGGTGAAGCCAAGCGCGCGCATTTCACCCGGATCGAAGATGTTGCGCAGGTCGACGATGCGCGGCTGGCGCATCAGGTCCTTGATGCGCCGCGGGTCGAGCCCGCGGAACTCGTGCCATTCGGTGATGACGACCAGGACGTCGGCGCCCGTTGCCGCCTCGTAAGCGGTCTTCGTGAAGGTCACATCCTTCAACAGGCGTCCCGCCTCTTCCATGCCTTCGGGATCGAAGGCCACGATCCGGGCGCCGGCCGCCTGCAGCGCCGGCACGATGTCGAGCGACGGCGCGTCGCGCATGTCGTCGGTGTTCGGCTTGAACGTCAGGCCCAGCACCCCGATGGTCAGTCCCGCCACCGAACCGCCGCAGAAATCGATGACCTTGCGCGCCATCCTTTTCTTGCGGCCGTTGTTCACCTCGATCACCTGCTCGACGATCGTCTGCGGTGCGTTGGCTTCGCGCGCCGTATAGGCAAGCGCCAGGGTGTCCTTCGGAAAGCAGGAGCCGCCGAAGCCCGGGCCGGGATGCAGGAACTTGCGCCCGATGCGGCCGTCGAGGCCGATGCCGCGGGCCACGTCGTGCACGTCGGCGCCGACCTTCTCGCAGAGATCGGCGATCTCGTTGATGAAGGTGATCTTGGTCGCGAGAAAGGCGTTGCCCGCGTACTTGGTGACCTCGGCCGTCTCGATGTTGGTGAACACCATCGGGGTCTGGATCAGATTGAGCGGCCGATAGACCGCCGCCATCACATCGCGCGCGCGCTGGCTTTCGACACCGATCACGACGCGATCCGGCTTCATGAAATCCTCGATCGCCGCGCCTTCGCGCAGGAACTCGGGATTTGAGGCTACGTCGAATTCGGCTGCGGGCCGCGATTCGCGGATGATGCGGGCGACTTCCCGGCCGGTCCCGACCGGAACGGTCGATTTGGTCACGATCACGGTATAGCCGGTGATCGCCTGGGCAATCTCGGCCGCAGCGGCATAGACGTAGGACAGGTCGGCATGCCCGTCGCCGCGCCGCGTGGGCGTGCCGACGGCAATGAACACTGCGTCGGCATTGCCGACGGCGTCCGGCAGGTGCGTGCTGAAGGTAAGGCGTCCGGACCGCGCATTGTCCGACACCAGGCGATCGAGGCCCGGTTCGTAGATCGGGATCTCGCCCTTCCGGAGCCGCTCGATCTTCGCGAATTCCTTGTCTACGCACACCACGTCGTGCCCGAACTGCGCGAAGCAGGCTCCCGACACCAGCCCGACATAGCCCGAACCGATCATGGCGATGCGCATGGCGATCAGGCCTTCAGCAAGCGGCCAAGAAGAGCCCGTGTCTCGGCCGCCGTGTCGGCACGGTGCAGCGCCACCGCGACATTGGCTTCGAGGAAGCCGATTCGGCTGCCGCAATCGTAGCGCTGACCCGCATAGCGCAAGGCATGGAAGGGCGATCGCCCGATCATCTTCGCCATCGCGTCGGTGAGCTGGATTTCGCCGCCGGCGCCGGTCTCGTGCCGGTCGAGATGCTCGAACACTTCGGGCATCAGCACGTATCGGCCGATCAGCGCCAGGGTCGAAGGCGCTTCCTCAGGCTTGGGCTTCTCGACCATCCCGGTGATCTCGGAGAGGTTGCCGTTCTCGTTCTTCACGGCCGCGATGCCGTAGCTCTTGGTCTGCTCGCGCGGCACGTCCATCACGGCAACGACGCTGCCGCCGGTCTTCTCGTGCGCCTGCACGAGCTGCCCGATGCAGCTCGGCTCGTCGATGGTCAGCTCGTCCGGCAAGAGGACGGCGAAGGGCTCCTGCCCGATCCAGTGACGCGCGCACCACACGGCGTGGCCGAGACCCAGCGGCTTCTGCTGGCGCGTGAAGATCGCATTGCCCGGCTTGATCGTGGCGTCCTGCGTCTGCTTCAGCTCCGGCGCCTTCTTGCGCTGTTCGAGCGTCGCCTCCAGTTCATAGGCATGGTCGAAGTGATCTTCCAGCGCGCCCTTGTTGCGCCCGGACACGAAGACGAACTCCTCGATGCCGGCGGCCAGGCACTCCTGGACCGCGTACTGGATGAGCGGCCGATCGACGACCGTCAGCATCTCCTTGGGCATGGCTTTGGTCGCGGGCAGGAATCTCGTTCCCAGACCGGCAACCGGAAGGACGGCTTTTCGGACTCGCTGCGCCATACTCATCGACCTCGTTCAGAAACCGGATTGTATATGAAAATCAATGATTTGACAGGATCAAGGCAAGATGACCCGCGAGCGCGCTAGATGCCATGGCGGCGCGCGTCGTGGCAAGATCAACCGCCGAGCAGCACGTCCTTGGCCCGGTTGATCCGTGCGGCGAGGTCGGCCGATCCCCCGACGTCGGGATGCATGCGCTGGATCAGGCGCCGGTGCGCCGCCTTGATCTCCTCACCGGTCGCGCCTTCGGAGAGGCCCAGCACTGCCAGCGCTTCCTCGCGGCTCATGTCCGAGCGGGAGCCGCGCGGCGGCGGCGCGCTCCGCGCGTTCCGCCAGTCCGCCCCGAGGCGCCGGTCGAGATAGGCTTCGAGGACCCGCAGCGAATCGGCGTCCGCGGCGCATTCGGTCCGCAAGTCGAGCAGATCCGCGTCGGTCAGCGCGTCCAGGGTGCGTCCGGCGAAGCGGCCGGCCAGAACCGTACCGCCGACATCGCCGCTCGCGTGATCGATCCATGCCTTCAGGAATGCCGTATTGACCTCGGTTCGCTGGCCGGCACCCGGCGCACTGAAGCCGCCGGACGGCCGGTTACGGACCGCCCGCGCGATCAGCGCCGTGATGACGATACCCGCCAGCCCCATCAGTTCCGGCAGGAGACCGGGCAGGAAACGCAGCCCGAAGATCAGCATGGCGCCGACGCCGATGCCGCCCAGCACAACCATGATCACGCGCATCACGCGCGCCAGCGACGACGGATTGGCACGCAGGAGCCAGGCAATGGCCAAGGCGATTGCAGCGAAGGACAGCAGCGCCAGAAGAAGCGCCGGCATGACCTATTGCCGGGTGGTCGGCGCCTGGGGCGCCGGCGTTTGCGGCTGTGTCTGCGATTCCGCCTTCTCGCGCTGAATCTGGCGCCAGCGCTCGACGTTGCGGTTGTGCTCGGGGAGCGTGGTGGCGAAGGCGTGCCCGCCCTGCCCGTCGGCGACGAAGAACAGCGAACGGTCACGCGCCGGATTGGTCGCCGCGACGATGGAGGCGCGCCCGGGATTGCAGATGGGGCCGCGCGGCAGGGCCGCGATCACGTAGGTGTTGAACGGCGTGTTCGACTGCAGGTCGGCGCGCGTCAGGTCGCGCCCCAGCGGCGCCTTTCCTTCGGTCAGGCCGTAGATGGTGGTTGGGTCGCTCTCGAGCTTCATGCGCCGGCGCAGACGGTTGATGAAGACCGCCGCGACCCGGGTGCGCTCCGACGGCACCGCCGTTTCCTTCTCGATCATCGACGCCAGGATCAGCGCCTCGCGCTTGTTGGCGAGCGGCAGGCCGGCGGCACGCTTGCGCCAGGCCTCGTCCAGGGCCTTCTCCATCGCCTCCTTCATACGCAACAGAAGCCCGTCACGGGTATCGTCGCGCGAATAGAAGTAGGTCTCGGGCAGGAGGTCGCCCTCTTTCACGTCGAGCGTGATGTTCCCGGTGAGCGCCTCGGTCTTGCGCACGAGTTCCAGCACTTCAGGCGTCGTCATGCCCTCGGGAATGGTGAGGCGGCGCTGCACGACCTTGCCCGACTGAAGCAACTCGACCAGTGCCTGCATCGAAGTGTGGGCCGGCACCTCGTACTCGCCCGCCTTGATGGGCTTGGGCGACGGATCGATCATCAGGGCCACGCGAAACAGGCGCGGATGAGCGATGACGCCCTCCTCCTCCAGAAGCCTGGCCATCGTCGTCGGCCCGGCACCGCGCGGGATCACGACATTCTTGGTCTTCTCGAGAGGCCCCTGGGCAGTGAGGATCACGTGGCCGACATAGATCGACCCGCCCATGACGGTGGCGAACAACGCAATGAAGAACAGAACCCAGCGGAAGTAGCTGAGCATGACTCAGCTCCCCAAATTAAAGATCAGACCGGCCCGACGATCAGGGCCGCGTTGGTGCCGCCAAATCCGAACGAATTGCTGAGCGCATAGCGAACCTTGCGCTGCTTGGCCTGCTTGGGAACGAGGTCGATGTCGCAGCCCTCGTCCGGTTCGTCGAGGTTGAGCGTCGGCGGAACGGCCTGATCGATCAGCGACTTGATGGAGTAGATCGCCTCGATCGCTCCCGCGGCACCCAGCAGATGGCCGGTTGCCGACTTGGTCGAGGACATCGACAGTTTGTAGGCATCAGCGCCAAAGGTCCGCTTGACTGCACCAAGCTCGATGACGTCCGCCATGGTCGACGTGCCATGGGCGTTCACGTAGTCGATCTGGTCCGCGCCGAGGTTGGCGCGCTTCAGCGCCGCCTTCATCGCGCGCATCGCACCGTCGCCGTCCTCGGACGGAGCGGTGATGTGATAGGCGTCGCCCGACAGGCCGTAGCCGAGGATTTCGGCATAGATCTTGGCGCCGCGCTTCTTCGCGTGCTCGTACTCTTCGAGCACGACGCAGCCCGCACCCTCGCCCATCACGAAGCCGTCGCGCTTCTTGTCCCACGGCCGCGACGCCTGGGTCGGCGTGTCGTTGAAGTCGGTCGACAGCGCCTTGCAGGCGTTGAAGCCTGCGATGCCGATGCGGCAGATCGCGGCTTCGGCGCCGCCCGCCACCATGACATCCGCATCCTCGAACTGGATCAGCCGCGCAGCGTCGCCGATCGCATGCGCACCGGTGGCGCAGGCGGTGACGACCGCATGGTTCGGTCCCTTGAAACCGTACTTGATCGAGACCTGACCCGACACGAGGTTGATCAGCGCCGACGGAATGAAGAACGGGCTGACGCGGCGCGGCCCCCGCTCCTTCAGCACCAGCGAAGTCTCGTAGATGGTCTGCAGGCCACCGATGCCGGAGCCGATCATGACGCCGGTCCGGGTCAGACCTTCCTCGTCCTGGGGCATCCAGCCGGAATCCTCGACCGCCTGCTGGGCGGCCGCGATTCCGAACACGATGAACTTGTCCAGCTTCCGCTGCTCCTTGGGCGCAAGGTAATCGTCCACGTTGAAGTGGCCGTTTGCCTTGTCACCCTGGGGGACCTCGCCCGCGATCTTGGTCGCGAGATCGGATGTATCGAAAGCCTGGATCGGGCGGATGCCCGATTCCGCCGCCATGAGGCGACGCCAGTTCGTGTCGACGCCGTCACCCAACGGCGTCACCATACCCATGCCGGTTACGACGACTCGCCTCATCTTCCGCCTTCCCTCTTGCAGGAACCGGTGAAGATCAGGACTTCGCGTTGCCCTTGATGAAGCCGATGGCGTCGCCGACGGTCTGGATCTTCTCGGCGGCGTCGTCGGGAATCTCGATGCCGAATTCTTCCTCGAACGCCATCACCAGCTCGACCGTGTCGAGGCTGTCCGCGCCGAGGTCGTCGATGAACTTGGCCTCTTCCTTGACCTGAGCGGCCTCGACGCCGAGATGCTCAACGACGATCTTCTTAACGCGCTCGGCAATATCGCTCATTGTCTTGTCCTTCCCGTGTATCCAAAAATCCCGGTCGCCGAAGGGGGTTCGGCGGATGCCGCGCTATTAACATAGCTTCCGGGCCATTGGCTAGGTCCGAAAAGCCCACAAAATCAGGCACTTGCGGCCTTTACCCTCAGATCATCGCCATCCCGCCGTTGATGTGCAGGGTCTGACCCGTGACATAGGCCGCCTCCTCGCTGGCGAGATAGACGACACCGGCCGCTATCTCTTCCGGCGTGCCGAGGCGATCGGCGGGGACGCGACCCAGGATGGTCTTCTTCTGGTCGTCGGTCAGCACGTCGGTCATCGGCGTGGCGATGAAGCCTGGCGCCAGGCAATTCACCGTAATGCCGCGGGACGCCAGTTCCTGCGCCAGCGACTTCGACATGCCGATCAGACCGGCCTTGGCCGCCGCATAGTTGGCCTGGCCCGGGTTGCCGGTGACACCGACGATCGAGGTGATGTTGATGACGCGGCCGAAACGCCGCTTCATCATTCCGCGCATGGCCGCGCGGGTGAGACGGAAGGTGCCGGTGAGGTTCACCAGCAGGACCTTCTCCCATTCCTCGTCCTTCATGCGCATGGAAATGTTGTCACGCGTGATGCCGGCATTGTTCACCAGGATGTCGAGCTTGCCGCCCATCGCGGCCTCGGCCTCTTTGGCCAGCCGGTCGATATCGGCCGCATCGTCCATCTTCGCGGTGACGACGTAGGCGCGTTCGCCGAGCGTCGCCTTGAGCTGCTCCAGCGCTTCGGCACGCGTGCCCGAGAGCGTCACCGTTGCGCCCTGCTTGTGGAGTGCGCGCGCGATCGCGCCGCCGATACCACCCGATGCCCCCGTGACGAGAGCCGCCTTGCCGGTCAGGTCGAACATGGCTTTCTCCTCACACCGTCTTCAGGAAGGCTTCGATGTCAGCCGGCGTGTTGAGCGCCATGCCCGTCATGTCCTTGTCGATGCGCTTCACAAGGCCCGACAGGACCTTGCCGGTACCGCATTCAACCAGAACCTCGACGTCTCGCGACTTCATGTATTGCACGCTTTCGCGCCAACGTACGAGGCCGGTGACCTGTTCCACCAGCCGCTGCTTGATCGAGTCGGGGTCGCTCAGCTCCGACGCCAGCACGTTGGAGATGAGCGGCACGCGCGGCGGCATCAGCGTCACGCCTTCGAGCGCGACCTTCATCGCGTCGGCGGCTGGCTGCATCAGCGGACAATGAAAAGGCGCGCTCACGGGCAGCAGCATGCCGCGCTTGCAGCCCTTGGCCTTGGCTGCCTCGATGGTACGCTCGACCGCTTCCTTGTGACCGCTGACCACGACCTGGCCACCGCCATTGTCGTTGGCGACCGCGACGACCTGGCCCTGGGCCGCTTCGTTGCAGGCTTCCTGCGCGGGCTCCAGTTCGATGCCGAGCAGCGCCGCCATGGCGCCGACGCCGACCGGCACAGCCTTCTGCATCGACTGCCCGCGCAGCTTCAGGAGGCGTGCGGCGTCCGGCAGAGTCAGGGCCCCGGCCGCAGCGAGCGCCGAATACTCACCCAGCGAGTGGCCGGCGACGTACGCAGCCAGCGAAGACAGGGGCTTGCCGCCGTCCTTCTCCAGGATCCGGGCGACCGCGACGCTGACGGCCATCAGGGCCGGCTGGGCATTCTCGGTCAGGACGAGGTCGCTTTCGGGTCCTTCCCACATCAATTTCGAGAGATTCTGCTTCAGCGCCTCGTCGACCTCGCCGAATACCTCCCGGGCGGTGGCGAAGGCGCCGGCGAGGTCGGCTCCCATGCCGACGGCCTGCGATCCCTGTCCCGGAAAGACAAAAGCCCGACTCATGCGCGTTTTCCCCCGATTTCGGCTAGAATTGGCGCAGTCATACCGGGGTGCCGGACGCAGTCAAGCCGCACCGGGAATGCCTTGCTTTCAGGGCGCTTGCCTGTATAACCGCCCCTCTTCGAGGCCTAAGTCGGCCCCGATCTCCTTGCCGCCCCGATGCATTCCGCGATGGGTCGGCTAGACCCGGCCGGTTCTCACGAACTCCGGGTCGCTAACAGCCATAAGGAGCCAAATCTACATGGCACTCTACGAGAATGTCTTCATTGCGCGTCAGGACGTCCCGACGACGCAGGTGGAGGCTCTGACCACCCAGTTCTCCGAACTGGTCACCAGCCTGGGCGGCACCGTCTCCAAGAAGGAGTACTGGGGCCTGCGTTCGCTGACCTACCGCATCAAGAAGAACCGCAAGGGTCACTACACCCTGCTCAACATCGACGCCCCGTCGGCGGCGGTGAAGGAGCTGGAGCGCACGATGTCGATCAACGAAGACATCATCCGCTACATGACCGTGCGTGTCGACGCACTCGAGGAAGCCCCGTCGGCCGTCATGGTGCGCAGCGCCGAGAAGTCCGACCGTCCGGGCGGCGACCGTGGCGACCGCTGGGGCGATCGCCCGCCGCGTCGCGAGCGTCCGCGCTTCGGCGACGAAGGCGGTCCGGCCCCGGTCATTGAAACGGGAGAAGAAGCATGAGCGCCCAGCGTCGTCCGTTCACCCGCCGCCGCAAGAGCTGCCCGTTCTCCGGCGCCAATGCCCCGAAGATCGACTACAAGGACGTGCGCCTCCTGCAGCGCTTCGTCTCCGAACGCGGCAAGATCGTCCCGAGCCGCATCTCGGCGGTCTCGTCCAAGAAGCAGCGCGAACTCGCCCAGGCGATCAAGCGCGCCCGCTTCCTGGCGCTCCTGCCCTACCTCATCGCCTAGTCGGGAGACGCAATCATGCCGATGAACGTCATCCTGCTCGAACGCGTGCCGAAGCTCGGCCAGATGGGCGACGTTGTGAAGGTGAAGCCCGGCTTCGCCCGCAACTTCCTCCTGCCGCAGAAGAAGGCGCTGCGCGCGACCAAGGACAACATCACCTACTTCGAATCTCAGCGTAAGGTTCTCGAGGCGCAGAACCTCGATCGCCGTCAGGAAGCCGAAGCCGTCGGCGCGAAGATGAGCGACCTCAAGGTCGTCATCATCCGCCAGGCGTCCGAAGCCCTGCAGCTGTACGGTTCGGTGACTTCGCGCGACATCGCCGAGGGCGCCGCCACCCAGAACGTGAAGATCGAGCGCGCCCAGGTCGAACTGGACAAGCCGATCAAGGCGCTGGGCGAGCACAAGATCAAGATCCACCTCCATCCGGAAGTCGTGGTCGAGATCTCGGTGCTGGTCGCCCGCTCCGCCGACGAGGCCGAGTTCCTCGCCAAGGGCGGCAGGCTCGTCGCCGAGACCGAGCGTGCGCAGATGGAAGCGGCGGAAGCCGCGCAGCGTGCAGCCGACCAGGCTGCCGCGCTGTTCGAAGCCAAGGCGGCCGCAAGTGCCGAGGCCGAGGCTACCGAGGCTACGGCCGAGGAAGTTCCGGCCGACCAGAAGTAACGCGCGTGCCGACAGGCACCGCGTATCTCTTCGAACGCATGCCATCGCACCGCGATGGCATGCGTTTTCTTTTGGTGCATCCGTGATCTGGCGGCTGGGCGCATTCGTCGTTGCGGCCGTGGTGGCGCTGCCGCTGCTCGGCATCGGCTCCAGCCTGTTCACGGACCAGCTCGACCTCTGGCGTCACCTCGCCGAGACCCAGCTTCCGGACATCCTCGCCAACACGATCATCCTGCTGCTGGGCGTCGGTGTCGGAACCGTCGTCCTCGGCACCGGGACCGCTTGGCTGGTCACGATGTGCCGTTTCCCGGGCGTCGGCATCCTGCAATGGGCGCTGCTGCTGCCCCTCGTGATGCCGACCTACATCATCGGCTACGCCTATGCCGACCTGATGGCCTTCGCCGGACCGCTCCAGAGCGGACTGCGCGGCGCGACCGGATGGACGCGCACCGATTACTGGTTCCCCGATCTCGGCTCGGCAGCGGGCGTCGCGTTCCTGTTCACGCTGGTCCTGTACCCCTATGTCTATCTCGCAGCCCGCGCGGCGTTCCTGACGCAATCTCAGGCGCTGCTCGAAGCCAGCCGCATCCTGGGCAACGGACCGTGGCGGACTTTCCTGCGCATCGGCCTGCCGCTGGCCCGGCCGGCCATCGCGGCCGGCACGGCGCTCGCCCTGCTGGAGACGCTCGCCGATTTCGGCACCGTCCAATATTACGGCGTCCACACTTTCACGACGGCGATCTACCGGACCTGGTACGGCATGGGAAATCGCGAGGGCGCGGCGCAGATCTCGTTCGTGCTGATCGCCATCGCGATCGGGCTGATCCTGCTGGAACGGCATTCCCGCGGTCGCGCCAGATTCGCCATCGCCTCCAACCTCCGCCATCGCTCCGAACCGGCGGCCCTTCCTCCCGGCCGGGCGCTGGCCGCCCTTCTCGCCTGCGCCCTGCCCGTGCTGCTGGGCTTCGTGCTGCCGACGCTTCACCTGGCGCAGCTCGCGGTGCGGTCGGGCTCGGTCGTGGCGGATCATCGCTTCCTCGGGGATGCCGTCAACAGCCTGATCCTTGCGTCCCTGGCAGCTCTCATCATCGTCGGATTGGCGCTGTTCCTGAGCTATGCCGGCCGCGTGGTACGCAGGCGCGCGCTCAGCCGCACGATCGAATTCGCCTCGCTGGGCTATGCGATCCCCGGTGCCGTCATAGCCGTCGGCGTGCTGCTGCCACTGGCCGTTGCCGACGACGGCATCGATTTCGTGTCGCGAGGACTGTTCGGCGTGCCGACAGGACTGCTCCTGAGCGGAACTGCGTTCGCCCTGCTGCTCGCCTACACGGTGCGTTTCCTCGCGGTCGGCATGGCCAACGTGGCGCCCGGGCTGGCCGCAATCGACCCGGCAATGGACGCCAGCGCACGGGTGCTGGGCGCACGGCCATTTCAGGTGCTGCGGTACATCCACCTTCCGATGCTGCGCACCCCCGCTCTCACTGCGGGGATCGTCGCGTTCGTGGAAGTGCTGAAGGAATTGCCGGCGACGCTCCTGATACGCCCGTTCAACTTCGACACGCTGGCGATCGGCGTCTTCCGTTTCGCCTCCGACGAACGCCTTGCCCAGGCGGCCGTCGGCGCGATCGTCATCGTTCTCGTCTCGCTAGTGCCGGTGATCCTGCTCAGCCGTGCGGTGGCCGCAGGATCGCCGGCCGGCGGGCCGACTACTTCCAGCCCGCCCGGTCCATGATCTTCAGCGCCTCGGCGTTGTTCTGCGCGAACACACGGGCATTGAGCTGGTCTTCCTTGAAGGTGCCGAGCGACTTCAACTCCGGCGACATCTCGACGCCGGCCACCACCGGGAACTCCGAGTTGCCCTCGGCGAAGTAGCGTTGCGCCGGCACCGACACGAGGTACTCGAGGAACTTCACGGCAGCCTCTTTGTTCGGCGCGTACTTGGCCACGGCGCCACCGCTGATGTTCACATGCGTGCCGCGCCCCGCCTGGTCAGGAAACACGACTCCCAGCTTCGCGGCAACCTCGCGATCCTCCGGCTTCTTCGAGCGCAGCAGGTTCACGTAGTAGTAGGTGTTGGACACGGCGAGCATCGCCTCGCCGGCCGCAGCCCCCTTGAGCTGGTCGGTGTCGCCGCCGCGCGGCGGACGCGCGAGGTTGGCCGCGACGCCCTTGGCCCAGGCCTCGGTCTTCTCGGGTCCCAGCGCGGCCAGTAGCGAGCCCACCAGCGACTGATTGTAGATGTGGCCCGACGGGCGGATCAGGATCTGGCCCTTCCACTTCGGATCGGCCAGCGCCTCGTAGGTCCTGGGCGCATCGGCCGCCGTCACCTTCTCCTTGTTGTAGAAAATCACGCGGGCACGCTTGGAGAAACCGAACCAGTTATTGTCGGGATCGCGCAGATGCGCGGGCACCGATTTTGCCAGAACGGCCGAATCGACCGGCTGCAAGAGGCCCGTCTCCCGCGCCCTCTCGATGCGGCCGGCATCGGTCGTGATGAGAAGGTCGCAAGGGCTCTTGTCGCCTTCGGTGCGAAGGCGCTGCACGAGGGGGTCGGGTTCGGCGTCGACCCGATTGATCTTGACGCCGGTGAGGTCGGTGAAATTCCCGTACAGGGCTTCGTCGGTGTTGTAGTGGCGGGCGGAATAGATGTTCAGGGTGCCTCCCTGCGCCCACGCGCGCCGCGCGAGAAACGCGCCGGTTCCAAAGGCCAGTCCGGTCCTTACGAGCGCACGTCTTTTCACGCCTTCCTCCGTTGCGACTGAGTATCAATGTCTGATATCACCGCGGATGGAGGTTCGCAATTCAAATGCGAATTATTCACACTTCCGAGCAAAGTTCGCACATCCCTTTGCGTCGAAAATGTGGTTGGGGCTAACATTCGCCGAGGTGATCGCAGGAGTGACAACGTGTTGCTCGCTCAGGTCCTTGCCCGTGTCATTGACGAAGGTCGACTGACCATCATCGACGAGGCCGGTCGGTCGTACCAACTCGCCGGTACCAAACCAGGCCCTTCCGTGAGCCTGCGCGTCCATGACCGGTGGACGGGCGTGAGAATCGCGCTCCGTCCGAGACTGGCGCTGGGCGAAGCCTATATGGACGGCCGCCTGACCGTCGAGGAAGGCGACGTCTACGACCTTCTCGACCTGCTCGGACGCAACATCGCCGCCGTGGAAGCGACCCCGGCCGTGCGCTGGTCCTACACGCTTCAGCGATGGCTGCGCGCGCTCGAACAATACAATCCAGTCGGCAAGGCGCAGAAGAATGTCGCTCATCACTATGACCTGCGCGGTGAGCTCTACGACTTCTTCCTCGATCGCGACCGTCAGTATTCCTGTGCCTATTTCAGGACCGGCGCCGAATCGCTGGAGGTGGCGCAGGCCGACAAGAAGCGACACATCGCGGCCAAGCTGCTGCTGAAACCGGGACAGAAGGTTCTCGACATCGGATCGGGCTGGGGCGGCATGGGCCTCTACCTGGCCAAGGCTTTCGGCGTCGATGTCACCGGGGTCACGCTGTCGCGCGAACAGCACGCCGTCTCGAGTCGCCGCGCCGCCGAGGAAGGTGCATCCGGGAACGTCCGCTTCAAGCTGCTGGACTACCGTCAGGAGCGGGGCCGCTACGACCGCATCGTCTCGGTGGGCATGTTCGAGCATGTCGGCTCAGCCCACTATCTCGAGTATTTCCGGAAGGTGAAGGAGTTGCTCGCCGACGACGGCGTCATGCTGCTGCACTCGATCGGCCGCATGGAGCCGCCGGGTGGAACCAATACGTGGCTGCGCAAATACATCTTCCCCGGCGGCTATACCCCGGCCCTCTCCGAGGTCATGGCGGCGATCGAGCAGGCCGGACTGTGGGTTACCGACATTGAGGTCCTGCGCCTGCATTATGCTGAGACCCTGCGCCAGTGGCGCGAACGCTTCCTCGCCAACCGCGACCGGATCAAGCAGCTTGCGGGCTACGACGATCGCTTCTGCCGGATGTGGGAATTCTACCTGGCCGGCTGCGAGGTGGCGTTCCGGTACATGAACCAGATGGTCTTCCAGATTCAGATCGCTCGCCGGCAGGATGCCGTGCCGCTCACGCGCGATTATATGGCGCCTGGAGAACGCCTGCGGAACGTGGCAGGCTCCCTGGCGGCGGAATAGAGAGCTATCCTCGTTACGCTCGGGATATCTTTTTTCCGAACTCTTTGCGCTGGTGCCCCCTCCCATCTTGGGCAAAGACATTGCGATGGAGCCACTGATAGAGTCCTCGAACGTCACCCGCCTGCCCGGCGCGGAAGATGTCCGCCTGCGCGAGCCGCCTCACAATTTCGAGGCGGAACAGGCCTTGCTGGGCGCGATTCTGGTGAATAACGCCGCCTACCAGCGTGTCGCCGAGTTCCTGCGCCCGGAACATTTCGCGGACCCCCTGCACGGCAAGCTCTTCGATTCGCTGACGCGCCTGATCGAGCGCGGTCAGGTCGTGAGCGCCGTGACGCTCAAGACCTACGTCGAGCAGGATCCGGCGATGAAGGAAGCCGGCGGTGCTGCATACCTCGCGCGACTCGCGGCCGCGTCCGTACACGTGATCGACGCCGCCGCGTTCGGCCGGGCGGTGCATGACCTGTTTCTGCGGCGTCAGCTCATCGATCTCGGCGAGAACGTCGTGAATGGCGCCTTCTCGGGCGATGTGGACGAGACGGCGCTGCAGCAGATCGAAGTCGCCGAGAAGAAGCTCTACGACCTCGCCACGACCGGCCAGACGGAGGGCGGCTTCAAGCCCTTCCGCATGGCCCTCACCGAGGCCATGACGGCCGCCGAGGCGGCTTTTCATCGCGAGGGCAAGCTCACCGGCGTGGCCACCGGCCTGTTCAACCTCGACCAGCTGCTGGGCGGCCTGCACAGGTCCGACCTGCTGATCCTCGCCGGTCGTCCGTCCATGGGAAAGACCGCACTGGCGACCAACATCGCCTTCAATGCGGCGAAGGCCTATCGGGAGGAGATCGTCGACGGCCACCCCAAGGCGGTGGACGGCGCCGTCGTCGGCTTCTTCTCGCTCGAAATGTCGGCCGAGCAGCTCGCCACCCGCATGTTGTCGGAGCAGGCGGAGCTCTCATCGGAGAAAATCCGCAAGGGCGAGATGAACAGCACCGAGTTCGACCGAGTGATGAACGTCAGCCACGAACTCGAGCATCTCAATTTCTTCATCGACGACACGCCCGCCCTGTCGATTGCCGCGCTGCGCACGCGCGCCCGCCGTCTCAAGCGGACGCATGGGCTCGGCCTGATCATCGTCGACTATCTCCAGCTCCTCAATCCGTCGGGAAAGAGCCGGCAGGAGAATCGCGTGCAGGAGGTTTCGGAGATCACCCGCGGCCTGAAGACGCTCGCCAAGGAACTGGATGTGCCGGTGGTCGCGCTGTCGCAGCTTTCCCGCGCCGTCGAACAGCGCGAGGACAAGCGCCCGCAGCTCGCCGACCTTCGCGAATCGGGATCGATCGAGCAGGACGCCGACGTCGTCATGTTCGTCTATTGCGAGGAATACTATCTGACCCGGACCGAACCGGCGCGGCGGGCCGAGGAGAGCGACCAGAAATTCAATGAGCGCCATGACGCCTGGAAGCAGCGCTGCGAAGAGACCTACGGCAAGGCCGAGGTCATCGTGGCCAAGCAGCGTCACGGTCCCACGGGCATCGTGCGCCTGTCGTTCGAAGGCCAGTTCACCAAGTTCGGCAACCTCGATGGCGTTGCTGACGAGCCCGTGTCCGCGTTCTAAGGTCACAGCGTGTCAATTCCTGCCGACGACGAAGCCGCGCGACGCGCCGGAGCGATCCTTTCGATCGACCTCGGGGCGATCGCAGCCAACTGGCGCGGTCTGCGCGATGCCGGGCGGGCTACCGGCCGGCCGATCGACTGCGCCGCTGTCCTGAAAGCCGATGCCTACGGTACCGGGGCAGCCGTGGTGGGGCCGCGGCTGGCGGCGGAAGGGTGCCGCCAGTTCTTCGTCGCTCAAATCGACGAGGGCATCGCGCTGCGCCGGGTTCTGCCCGAACCGCCGATCTACGTGCTGAACGGTCTGCTGCCCGGCACCGAGGGCGATTTCGTGGCACACCGCCTCGTCCCGGTGCTCAACCACCTGGGCCAGCTCAACGCCTGGCGGGCGGCCGCCCAGCGCTTCAATCAGCCGCTGGACGCCGTGGTCCATCTCGATACCGGCCTGCACCGGCTGGGTTTCAGCGCGGAGGATGCGCAGGTCCTGATCAACGAGCGCGGCCGGCTGCGCGGCCTTCGGCTTGCCCTGATCATGAGCCACCTCGTCGCCTCCGAAGAGACGTCGAACCCGATCAACGGCGAGCAGCTTTCCCGTTTCCGCACCTTCGTGCGGGCGATGCCGGGCGCTCCGACCTCGCTCGCAAATTCATCGGGCATCTTCCTCGGGCCCGATTTCCACTTCGACCTCCTCAGGCCGGGCGCGGCGCTCTACGGCATCAATCCACTGCCCGGTCAGGCCAACCCGATGCTGAGCGTCGTCACGCTGCGGGCGCATATCCTGCAGACCCGCCGCATCGATGCCTTCCAGACGGTGGGCTATGGCGGCGCCTGGCGCTCGGCGCGGCCCAGCCGGATCGCCACGATTGCGCTGGGGTATGCAGACGGCTATTTCCGTAACCTCATCAACCGCACCCAGGTCCATCTTGCCGGACGCAACGTGCCCGTGATCGGCCGTATCTCCATGGACCTCGTGACCATCGACGTGACCGACGTGCCGGAAGCCGAGTGCCAGCCCGGTGCGATGGTCGAGGTGCTGGGGCCTCACCTGACCCCGGACGATCTTGCCGACCACGCCCGGACCAACGCCTACGAAGTCATGACGGCTCTCGGCCGGCGCTACCACCGCGCCTATGTCGACGGCTATGCCGACGCGGCGGTCGAGGAAGCGGGAGAAACTCAGTGAGCATCCCGCTGTTCACGGTCCTCGGCCGGATGACGCTGGCCTTCCTGGCGGCGATCGGCAGCGTCTCGGCCTTTGCCTTCCAGGCGATCCGGCAAGGTTTGCAGCCGCCCTATTATCGCCAGCAGATCCTTCGGCAGATCATGGAGATCGGCTACTACTCGCTGCCGGTGGTCGGACTGACGGCGATCTTCACCGGCATGGTGCTGGCGTTGCAGAGCTACACCGGTTTTGCGCGCTTCTCCGCCGAAAGCGCCATCCCCAATGTCGTCGTCGTCTCGCTGACCCGCGAACTGGGCCCTGTCCTCGCCGGCCTGATGGTCGCCGGCCGCGTCGGCGCAGCTATGGCCGCCGAGATCGGCACGATGCGCGTCACCGAGCAGATCGATGCGCTGACCACGCTCTCGACCGATCCGTTCAAGTATCTTGTCGTGCCTCGCCTGATCGCGGGCATCGTCACGCTGCCGTTCCTGGTCCTCATCGCCGACATCATCGGCGTGATGGGCGGCTTCCTGGTGGGCGTCTACAAGCTCGATTTCAACGACGCGGCCTATCTGCGCAACACGATGGACTTCCTCCAGTTCCAGGACGTGTTCTCCGGGCTGGTGAAGGCGGCCGTGTTCGGCTTCCTGATCACCCTGATGGGCTGCTACCACGGCTACACGTCGCGCGGCGGCGCCCAGGGCGTCGGCATGGCGACCACCAGCGCGGTGGTCTCGGCCTCGATCCTGATCCTGACGTTCAACTACTTCATCACCGAAGCCTTCTTCGCGCGCTGACCGGCCCCGCCCATGGCATCCCCCAAGATCTCGTTGCGCGGTGTCACCAAGGCCTTCGGCCACAAGAAAGTGTTGCAGGGAATCGATCTCGACGTGGCGCCGGGCGAATCGATGGTGGTTATCGGCGGCTCGGGCACCGGCAAATCGGTGCTGCTGAAATGCATTCTGGGCCTGATGCGTCCCGACAGCGGCTCGATCAAGGTGGACGGCGAGGAGACGGCCGACCTTTCCAGTCGCGATCGGGCACGCGTCATGCGCAAGTTCGGCATGCTGTTCCAGGGCGGCGCCCTGTTCGACTCCCTGCGGGTCTGGGAAAACGTGGCGTTCGGCCCCATCCAGAGCGACGGCATGGCGCCCGATAAGGCCCGCGAGGTCGCCGTCGCCAAGCTGGGTGCCGTCGGGCTGGGACCGGAGATCGGCGATCTCTTCCCCTCCGAACTGTCGGGCGGCATGCAGAAGCGCGTCGCGCTCGCCCGGGCCATCGCCCGCGAACCCGAGATCATCTTCTTCGACGAACCGACGACCGGCCTCGATCCGATCATGGCCGACGTCATCAACGACCTGATCGTGAAATGCGTCAGCGATCTGGGGGCCACCGCGGTGTCGATCACCCACGACATGGCGAGCGCCCGCAAGATCGGTCACCGCATCGGCATGCTCTACGAAGGCAAGCTGATCTGGCAGGGCCCCGTCGCCGACATCGACCGCTCGGGCAATGCCCATGTCGACCAGTTCATCCACGGCCGGGCCGAGGGTCCGATCCGGATGCAGGTCCGGAAGCTCTGAGCGTGGCGCGGCCGCTCAAGCGCTACGTCTGCCAGTCCTGCGGTGCCGTCACCACCAAGTGGAGCGGGCGCTGCGAATCCTGCGGCGAATGGAACACCATCGTCGAGGAATCGGCCCCCGCCCCGGGCCCCGCCGGCGGCGGGCTGGCACGCGGCGGCCGGGGCCGGCTGCTCGAATTCACCGGCCTGACCGGCTCGACCCCACAGCCGCCTCGCCTGAAGAGCGGCATCAACGAGTTCGATCGCGTGTGCGGCGGCGGACTGGTCGTCGGCTCGGCACTGTTGATAGGCGGCGATCCGGGCATCGGAAAGTCGACCCTGCTGCTTCAGATGGCGGCCGCCCTCGCCAGACAGAACACCACCTGCGCCTACATTTCCGGCGAAGAGGCCGTCGACCAGGTCCGCCTGCGCGCCGAGCGGCTGGGCCTGGCGGATGCGCCCGTCCAGCTCGTGGCGGCCACGTCCGTGCGCGACATCGTGGCGTCCCTGGAAAGGCCTGAAGCCCCCAAGGTCGCCGTCATCGATTCGATCCAGACGATGTGGCTCGACACGGTCGATTCCACCCCCGGCACCGTGACCCAGGTCCGCGCCTCGGCGCAGGCGCTGGTCGAACTCGCCAAGCGGCGCGGCATAGCCGTCCTGCTGGTCGGCCACGTCACCAAGGACGGCGCCATCGCGGGCCCACGCGTACTCGAGCACATGGTCGACACGGTGCTCTATTTCGAGGGCGAGCGCGGCCACCAGTTCCGGATCCTGCGGACCGTGAAGAACCGCTTCGGACCGACGGACGAGATCGGTGTCTTCGAGATGTCCGACCGCGGCCTGGCCGACGTCGCCAACCCGTCCGCCCTGTTCCTGGCGGACCGGCGGGGCCACGTCTCCGGCACCTGTGTCTTCGCCGGCATCGAGGGCACCCGGCCGCTCCTGGTCGAGATCCAGGCACTGGTCAGCCCCTCCTCCCTCGCGACCCCACGCCGCGCGGTGGTCGGCTGGGATTCCAACCGTCTCGCGATGGTCCTGGCCGTCCTTGAGGCGCGCTGCGGCGTCACGGTCGGCGCCAACGATGTCTACCTGAACGTCGCAGGGGGCCTGCGGATCGGCGAGCCTGCTGCCGATCTCGCGGTGGCGGCGGCCGTGATCTCGTCGCTCGCCGACGAGCAGGTGCCGGGCGACATGGTGGTTTTCGGAGAAATCGGTCTTGGCGGCGAGGTCCGGCCGGTCGGGCAGCGCGAGGCCCGCCTCTGCGAGGCGGCCAAGCTCGGCTTCCGCAGCGCGCTGATACCACAGGCCCGAGGAGGCTCCGGCCCGGCCCCGCGCCCCCCGGAGGGCATCGCCATTGACGAAATTGAGCATCTATCGGACCTTGTGGCGCGTTTCCAACCGGCCGATCGGCCACTAAAACGGGGCCGCCGCGAAGGCTCTTCGGATCGCAGGCGCGATCAGGATCAGGATTAGGGACAGAGAGAACGGGGTCGATGGAGCAACTGGGAATTACCGTTTTCGACGTCGCCGTGATTGCCGTGGCCGTTTTCGGGGCCGTGATCGGCATGTCCACGGGCTTCGCCCATGCCGTCCTCTTCATCGCCTCCTGGATCGGGGCGGGCTGGGTCGCCTGGCGCTTCTCCGCGGTGGTCCAGCCCGAGGTCGAGAAGCTCGTCGGCAGCACCGAGCTGGCCTATTTCATCTCGATGCTGGCGGTATTCGTGGCCGCCCTGATCGTGTTGATCATGCTGACCAGCGTCCTGTCCCGCTCGATCCGCAGCAGCCCGCTCGGCAAGCCCGACAAGATCCTGGGTGCGGGCTTCGGCGTGCTCTGCGCCTGGGTGGCCATGGGCACGGCCTTCCTGTTTTACGGCTACCTGGGTCCCCGGCAGCTGCCGCCCGCGGTCGAGGGAGCGGCGAGTTTCCCCATGATCCGGGAGATGGCGAGCTTCGTGGAGCCGTATCTCCCGACCGGATTCCGCACCCGCCTCCAACGTCCGGGCATGGAAAGCGGCGTCATTGCCCCTTCGACGCGCCCCGCGCCCGCCACGTCGGCGCCGCCCAATGCGGCCCCTGCCTCGCCGCCGCCGGCCACCGGGGAAACCAAACCGCCGCAGTGAGTTATACTTGATGGCGTCGGGGCCACACCCCAGCTATAACCCCGCCGTGCTAAGCACCCCGAAACGCTCCGACGACGACGACCTCGACAAGTTTCACGAGGAATGTGCGTTGTTCGGCATCTACGGGACGTCGGATGCCGCCGCGCACAGCGCGCTGGGTCTGCATGCCCTGCAGCATCGTGGCCAGGAAGCGTCCGGGATCGTCACCTTCGACGGTCGTCACTTCCACAATCATCGCGCCGCCGGCCTGGTCGGGGACATCTTCGGCGCCCAGTCCGTCATGGAAAAGCTGGTTGGCTATTCCGCGATCGGCCACAATCGCTACGCCACGACCGGCGGATCCTCCGATCGCAACATCCAGCCCATCTTCGCCGATTTCGACTTCGGCGGCCTGGCACTGGCGCACAACGGCAACCTCACCAACGCCTACCTGCTGCGCAAGGAACTGGTCCGCATCGGCTGCCTGTTCCAGTCGACCACCGACACCGAAGTCATCAACCACCTGATCGCGCGCTCCAACTACTCGACCGTCGTCGACCGGCTGATCGACGCGCTCGGCCGTGTGAAGGGCGCTTACTCGCTCCTGCTGCTGACGAACGAGGCGCTGATCGGCGTCCGCGACCCGATGGGTGTCCGCCCGCTGGTGATCGGCAAGCTGGACGATGCCTGGATCTTCACGTCCGAGAGCTGCGCGCTGGACATCATCGGCGCCCGGTTCGTGCGCGACGTCGAGCCTGGCGAGATCGTGATCGCCGACGGCAGCGGCCTTCGCTCTATCAGGCCATTTGCCAAGCAGCAGCGCCGCTTCTGTGTGTTCGAGCACATCTATTTCGCGCGCCCCGACTCGAAGGTCGAGGGCATCGGCGTCTACGACGCCCGCAAGCGCATCGGCAGGGAACTCGCCAAGGAGAGCCCTGTCGCTGCCGACGTCGTCGTCCCGGTGCCGGATTCCGGCGTTCCCGCCGCGATCGGCTATGCCGCTCAGTCTGGCCTTCCGTTCGAGCTCGGCATCATCCGCAACCACTATGTCGGCCGCACCTTCATCGAGCCGGCCGACCACATCCGCCATCTCGGCGTGCGCCTGAAGCACAACGCCAACCGCGCCCACATCGAGGGCAAGCGCGTGATCCTGGTCGACGATTCGATCGTCCGCGGCACGACCTCGATGAAGATCGTCGAGATGGTGCGCAACGCCGGCGCCAAGGAAGTGCACATGCGCATCGCCGCGCCGCCGACCACCGATCCCTGCTTCTACGGCATCGACACACCGGACAAGGACAAGCTGCTGGCCTCGCGCTACGACGTGGCCGGCATGGCGAAGTTCATCGGCGTGGATTCGCTGGCCTTCGTCTCGATCGACGGCCTGTACCGCGCCATGGGCCTGCCGGGACGCGACGCCGCCTCCCCTGCTTTCTGCGACGCCTGCTTCACCGGCGACTACCCGATCGATCTCGACGACGCGCTCGGCGTCGAGGATCGGCAGCTCTCCCTTCTCGTCGAATCGGCCTGAGGCTCCCGCCATGACCGACGACAAAATCGGCCGCCTCGCCGGACGCGTCGCGCTGATCACCGGTGCGTCTCGCGGTCTCGGAGCCGCGACCGCCGTGGCCTACGCCGCGGAAGGCGCGCATTGCGTGCTGGTCGCGCGCACCGTGGGCGGGCTCGAAGAGGTCGACGACCGGATCAAGGCGGTGGGCGGCTCGGCTACGCTGGTGCCCCTCGACGTCACCGATGGCCCGGGAATCGACCGACTGGGCCTGGCGCTCTACGAGCGGTTCGGCCGCCTCGATATCCTGCTCGGCAATGCCGGCGTTCTCGGCACCCTATCGCCCATGGGTCACTTCGAGCCTAAAATATTCGAGCAGGTGATGGCGGTGAACGTCACCGCCAACTGGCGCTTCATCCGGTCGATGGACCCGCTGCTGCGCCGTTCCGATGCCGGCCGGGCCATCTTCGTCACCTCGGGTGCATCCCGGCATATCCAGCCCTATTGGGGCGCCTATGCCGCCAGCAAGGCGGCGCTGGACATGATGGTCGGCATCTACGCTGCCGAAGTCGCGCATACGCCGCTGAAGGTCAATCTCTTCAATCCCGGCCCGACCCGCACCTTCATGCGGCGCGAGGCCTTTCCGGGAGAAGACGAGTCCCTGCAGATCCCGCCCGAAGCGCACGCCGAGTCGCTCATTCAGCTCGCGCTGCCGGCCTGCACGCTGAACGGCGAGTGGATCGCCGGCGACGAAGCGGTTCGGCAGCGCTCCAGCGTCAACTGAAGCGCTACCGCATCTCCCGTCCCTAATCGGCCGCCATGTCCATGGTCGCCATGATCTTCGGCGGCGACATCGGCAGGCTGTAGAAGCGGCGGCCGAGCGCGTTATAGACCGCGTTCGAGATCGCGCCGAGCGGCGGCACGAGCGGAACCTCTCCGACGCCGCGCACGCCTTGGGGATGCTTGGGATTCGGAATCTCGAGGATCACCGAATCGAGCATCGGCAGGTCGGAGCTGACCGGCATGCGGTAGTCGAGGAAGCTCGGGTTATCGAGCTTGCCGTCCTTGTTGAAGATGTACTCCTCGCTCAGCGCCCAGCCGATACCCTGGGCGGCGCCGCCCTGGATCTGGCCTTCGACGTAGCTCGGATGGATGGCGCGACCGACGTCCTGGAAGGCCGTGTAGCGCAGCACCCGCACGATGCCGAGATCGGGATCGACCTCGACGTCGCAGACGTGCGTGGCGAAGCCGCCTTCGGCGCCCGTGGTGTTGAGCTGCTGGCCAGCGCCGATCGGGCCGCCGGTGGCGCTCGCCTGCGCGGCGATCTGGCCAAGGCTGAGCGGCTCGAACTTGCCGGCATTGTCGCCGGCCGGCCGGGCCTCGCCGTTCTCCCAGACGACCGCATCCGGGTCGATCTTCCAGATCTTGGCCGCGCGCTCGCGGAGCTGGGTGATGACCCGCTCCGTCGACTGCGTGACCACCATGGCCGAGGCGTAGGTCACACGGCTGCCGCCCGTGAGGTTGCTGAAGCCGATGACACTGGTGTCGCCGATCAGCACCGACACTTTCTTGTAGTCGATGCCGAGGATCTCGGCGGTGATGTTGGCCGTCGAGGCGCGCGAGCCACCGATATCGGGATGGCCGGTGATCACGACCACCGTGCCGTCCTCGTTGATGTTCACCTGGGCGCTCGACTCGCCGCCGGCATTGAACCAGAAGCCCGAGGCCACGCCGCGGCCGTACAACATGCCCTTCTTCGACTTCGGCAGCGGCGTCGTGTAGTGCGCGTGCTTCCTGGCCTCCTCGATGGTCTCGACGAAGCCGATGCGCGGGAAGACCGGCCCGTGGGCGGCCTTGGTGCCCTGCCTGGCCGCGTTCTTCAGACGGAAATCCAGCGGATCCATCTTCAGCGCTTCAGCAAGCTCGTCCATGACGCACTCGACGCCGTAGGCGCCGATCGGTGCGCCGGGCGCGCGATAGGCCGCGACCTTGGAGCGGTTGGACACCACGTCGTAGCCGAACGAGTGGACGTTCGGGATGTCGTAGGGCGCGAAGGCGCAGCCCGCCGCACCGCGGATCGGCGAACCTGGCAGCGCGCCGGCCTGCAGGCAGAATGTGCCCTGAGCCGCCACCAGCTTGCCGTCCTTTGTCGCGCCCAGCTTGACCGTGCTGTAGGAGCCCGAGGTCGGGCCCGAGGCATGGAACACCTCGCCGCGCGTCATCGTCATCTTCACCGGACGGCCGGACTTCTTCGCCAGGATCAGGGCCAGCGGCTCGAGGTAGATGATGGTCTTGCCGCCGAAGCCACCGCCGATCTCGGCGGGGATGGCGCGGATGTCGTTTTGCGGGAGGCCCGTCAGGTACGCGCACATGGCGCGGACCATGAACTGGCCCTGGCTGGAGCTCCAGATCGTGGCCTTGCCGTCGGAGACGCTGACCAGGCAGGCATGCGGCTCGATATAGCCCTGGTGCACCGGCTGGGTGCGGAAGCTGCGTTCGATGACGACGTCGGCCTTGGCGAAGCCCTCGCCGACATCACCCAGCTTGTGCTCCAGCGTGCCGGCGATGTTCGACGGCTTGTCCTTGAACTTGATGAAGTCATGCAGGATCGGCGCGTCGGGCTTCATCGCCTCCTCGACGTCGATCACGAACGGCAGGACCTCGTACTCGACCTCGATCAACTTGCAGGCTTCTGCCGCGATCTTCTCGGTGGTCGCCGCCACCGCCGCCACCGGATGGCCGGCGAACAGCGCCTTCTCGCGCGCCATGACGTTGCGGCACATCCAGCGCATGTCCTGGATGCCCAGCATGACGGACTTATCGAGCGGGAAGTTCACGATGTCCTTCGCGGTCATCACGGCCTTCACGCCGGGATGGGCTTCGGCCTTGCTGGTGTCGATCGACTTGATGCGCGCGTGCGGGTGCGGGCTGCGCAACACCTTGCCCCAGATCATGCCGGGCATCGTCGTATCGGCGGCATAGGCGGCACGACCGGTCACCTTGTCGGCGCCGTCCGGACGGACCGTGCGCTTGCCGATCCACTTGTTGTCGTTGGCGGTGTCGGGGGTCTCAGTGCTCCCAGTCGTGCTCATCGTGCGGCCCTCATGTCGGCGGCGGTATCCATCACGGCGCGGATGATCTTGTCGTAACCGGTGCAGCGGCACAGGTTGCCCGCCAGCCAGAAGCGGACTTCGTGCTCGGTGGGATCGGGATTGCGTTCGAGCAGCGCCTTGGCGGCCATGAGGACGCCCGGCGTGCAGATGCCGCACTGGAGTGCCGCCGACTCGAGGAACTTCTGCTGCAGCGGATGCAGCTCCTCGCCGGCCATGCCTTCGATGGTGCCGATCTTCTGGCCCTCGGCCTCGGCCGCCAGCATCAGACAGGAACACACGATCCGTCCGTTCAGGGTGACGGTGCAGGCGCCGCAGTCGCCGGTGCCGCAGCCTTCCTTGGCGCCGGTCAGGCCGAGCGGTCCGCGCAGCACGTCGAGCATGCTCTGCTCGGCGTCGCACAGGAACTCCTGCGGCTCGCCGTTGATCGTGGTGGAAACGTGAAGCTTGGCCATGATCTTACTTTCCTCCCGCGCGTTCGGCGGCAATGAGTGCGGTGCGCTTCAGCAGGACGCCGGCGACCTTGGTGCGGTAGGCGATGGTGCCGCGCTTGTCGTCGATGGGACGGCAGGCGGCGCTGCACGCTGCAGCGGCCTTGGCGAGCGCCGCTTCGTCGAGCTTCGACCCGATGAGCGCCTTGGCGGCTTCCTCGACGAGGAGCACCGTCGGCGCCACCGCACCCAGGCCGACACGGGCCGCGGTACAGGTTCCCTTGTCGATCGTCAGGCTGACGCCGCAGCCGACGACGGCGATGTCCATCTCGGTCCGCGGGATCATGCGCAGGTAGGCGTCACTCGAGCCCTTCGGCCGCGGCGGCAGGTTGAAGGCCACGACGATCTCGCCCGGCTCGAGATTGAGGCGGCCCGGCCCCTTGGGCACCTTCTCGACGGCCATCTCGCGGCGACCGTTCGGCCCCTGGATGACGACGATCGCCCCCGCCGCCACCATGGCGGGCACGCTGTCGCCGGCCGGCGAGCCGTTGCACAGGTTCCCCCCTGCGGTGGCGCGGCCCTGGACCTGGGTGGAGCCGATCAGATTGGCGGCCTCGACCACGCCCGGCCAGACCTTGCTGAGCTTCGGATGCTCGCGCAGCACCATGCCCGAGACGGCGGCGCCGATGCGGAAGCCGCCCTCCTTGGTTTCCTCGATCGAAGTGAGTTCGCCGATCTTCTTGATGTCGACGATCGTGCCCGGCGTAACGACGCCGTTGCGCATCTGGACCAGAAGGTCGGTGCCACCGGCCAGGATCCGGCCCGAGCCCGCTGCAGTGGCGAACGCCTGAATCGCCTCGTCCAGCGTCTTCGGCGCTACGTATTGGACATCCATTGTAGTTACCCCTTCATCCCGTCGGCGGCTGCGCTGCAGCTCGTTATTCGGCTTTGTTGGACATAAGCCTAGGGCAGCAGGTCGGTCGCGGGCAAGGCGCGTCTGGGCCACCGGCCGCGATGCGGCCCCGATGGACGCCCTCGGCGCACCCCCACCGGCTACCGCTGGGGCTTGCGACGCCCCTCGTAGGGGTTCTTGGGCTTGCGCATGCTGAGCCGGATCGGCACGCCCGGCATATCGAAATCGTCGCGCAACCGGTTCGTCAGGAACCGCAGGTAGTCGTTGCCGAGTTCCTGCGGCTGGCTGACCGACAGGATGAAGGTCGGCGGCCGGCGCTTGATCTGGGTCATGAAACGCAGCCGGATGCGGCGGCCGTTGCTGGCCAGCGGAGGCGGATGGAGGGTCTCCATCTCGCGCAGCCACCGGTTGAGCTTGGGTGTCGTGACCCGCTTGTTCCAGATCTCGTAGGTCTCGAACACCTTCGGCAGCAGCCGGTCGACGCCGCGGCCGGTCAGCGCCGAGAAACCGACGATGGCCACGTCCTTGACCTGTGCAAACGACATTTCGAGGCGATCGCGCAGCTTGCGCCACTGCTTCGCGGAGCCCGACTGGTCGTCGGCCAGAAGGTCGGTCTTGTTGACTGCGATGACGAGCGCCCGGCCCTCCTCGATCACCCAGCCGGCGATGTTGAGGTCCTGCTTCTCGGCCATGTCGGCCGCGTCGAGCACGACCACCACCACGTCGGCGAGCCGGATCGTGTCGAGCGAATCGGCCACCGAGGCGGCCTCCAGTTTGGCGTCGATCCGGCTGCGGCGACGCATTCCCGCCGTGTCGACAAGGCGTACCGGACGGCCTTTCCACTCCCATTCGACGCGAATCGAGTCGCGCGTGATGCCGGCCTCGGGTCCGGTGAGGACACGCTCCTCCCCGACCAGCCGGTTCAGCAGAGTCGACTTACCGACATTGGGGCGACCGACGATGGCCAGTAGCAGCGGCCGGCCTTCCGGCACGTCGTCGAGATCGGGGTCCACCGCCTCGGCATCCGCCACCTCGTCCTCGTCGGGCATCGGCTCGACGTGACGGCCCAGAGCCTCGTGAAGGTCACTCAATCCTTCGCCATGTTCGGCGGAGACCGGGATCGGCTCGCCCAACCCGAGACCGTGCGCCTCGGCCAGCCCCTGCTGCCCGGCACGTCCCTCGCACTTGTTGGCGACCAGAATCACCTTGGCCGAGCGCTTGCGCAGCCAGCTCGCGAAGCTTTCGTCGAGTGGGAGGATGCCCGAGCGGGCGTCGATCAGGAATAGAACCACGTCGGAGCTCTCGATGGCGCGCTCCGTGAAGCGGCGCATGCGCGCCTCGAGCGCCTCACCGCCGGCTGTCTCCCAGCCCGCCGTGTCGAGCAGCATGAACGCGAGATCGCCCAGTTGCGCGGGCTGCTCGCGAATGTCGCGCGTCACCCCCGGCGTATCGTCCACGATGGCGCGGCGGCGGCCGACCAGCCGGTTGAACAGCGTGGATTTTCCGACGTTCGGCCGCCCGACGATGGCGACCCGGCGCAAGCCCTGGGCCGGGGGGCTTTGATCAGCGGAGGGCAACGAGTCGCCCGGAATCGGTCAGGATGTAGATCGTCCGGTTCGCGATGACGGGACCGAGGCGCACCCGGTCGCGCACATTGATCTTGCCCAGCACCTCGCCCGTGTAGGGCGAGATGGCCAGCAGGTCGCCCAGCGAGCTGGTAAGCAGCAGGCGATCTCCCGCCAACACCGGACCGCCCCACAGAACGGGGGTGCGGGCCTTCGCGTCCTCGTATCGCGTGAGCGGCGTGACCCAGCGGACCTTGCCGGTGTCGCGGACCATGGCCACGATGTCGGCATTGCCGGTCATCAGGAAGACGAAGCGCCCCGCCGTCCACGGCGTCTGGCTGCCACCGATGTTGCGGTCCCACTGACGTTGACCCGAGCGGAGATCGATACCGGCGACCTGCCCGGCCGAGCCCATCGCGATCACGAGGCCGCGATCGATCACCGGCCGCCCGCGAATGTCGGCGAGGTTGCCGAAGGCACGGATGTCGGCTCGCGCGCCAATCAGGGATTCGTTCCAGACGGGGCGACCATTGTCGATGCGCAGCGCCACAAGCTCACCCGAGGTAAAGGGCGCGACGACGTAGTCGCCGGAACCGGCCGGACTATTGCCACCGACATACCCTGCCGTTTCCTGGAGGCCGGCGAACTGCCAGAGATCGGAGCCATCGGAGGCGGCAAGCGCATGCAGCTTGTTGTCGATGGCGATGACGAAGACGCGGTCGCCGAACACCAGCGGCGAGCCCCGCACCGGTGCGCTGACGACCGAGTTCCAGTCCTCCTTGCCGGTCGCCGGATCGAGCGAATAGACCATGGCGAAGCCGGTCGTCACGAAGAGCCGGCCGCCATAGTAGGCAAGACCGCCGCCGAACTCGTCGGAGTCACGGGCTTTCTCCGGCGAAAGCGAAACCCGCCACAGCAAGGCGCCGGTGTCGGCGTTGAAAGCCGAGACCGTGCCCTGGGCGTCCTTGGCGAACACCTTGCCCTCGGCGACGACGGGAGGCGTGGTGAGAATGCGCGTCCCGCTGCTGCCCGAGCCGACGTCCGCCGTCCAGATGACCTGGGGCGAGTCGCTGATCGCCAGGTTGTGCATGGCGTTGTTCGGGAAGCCTCCCGACTGCGGCCAGGAGTCGTTGACCGTCGGCGGTGGCAAGACGACCTGCAGGCCCGCCACGTCGCTGTCGGCTTCGAGATCCTTCCGGTCGCCCAGCACGGAAATCCGTTCGCCCGGGAGCGGGGTTTTCTTCTTGTCGAAGATATCGCAACCCGAGAGGGCGCTCACCATCAGGACGGCGGCGAGAAGAAGACGGGGATTGGGCACACGCACTACGCTCGACATCGGACTACTTCGCCTCCGCGCCGCCGTGGAGATTGAGCATCGCCGAGACCCGCTGGGACGTGCCCTGGGGTACGGCGGGATCCTTGGCGATCTCATTCCACAGTTCCTTCGCGCGCTTGGTGTCGCCCTTGCGGGCGGCCAGCATCGCCTGGAGCTCGCGCACGCTCAGACGGAACGGACGATCCGGTCCCGCGAGGGGTTCGAGCTTGCCGACCATCTCTTCGGCCTTGGGCGTATCGATGCTCTTGTAAGCCGCGATCACCATCGCAAGGTCGCTTAGTTCGGAAGCCGACAGCTTCGGCGCCACGGTCGCGAGCGCGGTCACCTGCTCCTCCAGCGTCGGCAGAAGCTGGGCTGCCGCGAGGGCCGCGAGCGAGCGGTAGGGCTGGAGGGCGTTCGCTCCCTGCTTCTCGAGTTCTGCGCGCGCCGCCGTCGGATCCGTCGCGATCTGCGCCAGCGCCGACGAATAGGCGGCACTGGCTGCGGCACGCTGGGACTGATCGTATTGCCGCCAGCCGACGAATCCCGTCACGGCCACGACGACGGCGACGGCACCGGCAACAACCCAGGTCCCGTAACGGCTCCACCATTCCTTCATCTCGTCCTTGCGGACGGCTTCGTCGATTTCATGGAACGCGGCGGAGTCGGACACAGAGTGCTCCCGGAATATCGCGAAATATCAACAGCTTCAGCGGCGGTTCATAGCCCCCTACCCTCGTTTTGGCAAACAACGGAATGGGGTCGGGGCGGCGCTTTACCCCCACCGGCGGTTCTGCAAGTATTCACACGACTGACATGTTTGAAGTCACGGTGGCATGAACAACTTGTACCGTTTGGCCGATCAGCGCGCCCGACGCCGGATTGTCTCATTCGACAAGCGGGAACTGTCGCGACTCCTGGGTCTCTACAGCATGCGTGTGGCTTCCGGTGAATGGCGCGACTACGCCATCGATTTCCGGCCGGGCATGGCCGTTTTCTCCATCTTCCGCCATACCGCCGAGCAGCCGCTGTACGCGATCGCCAAGGTGCCAGGGGGTGGAAGCGGCAGCGGCTACATCGTCTACAACGGCCCGCGCAAGCTCGCGCACGGGGATACGCTCGAAGACGTCCTTCGCGTCTTCGAGCGCAAGCTCAAGCTGCTGCTGGGTTGACGCTACTTCTTCGGCGTCGTGGCGGCGCCGATGCCGGCGCCGACCGCCGTGCCCACGAGGACAGGCGCCACAAGCGGCCAGCCGGCAATTGCGCCGACCGCAAGGCCGGTACCGGCGCCAATGCCGCCACCGGTGACGGCGCGTTCGCCCCAGGTGTCGCCGCAAGCGGAAACCGAGAGGGCCAAGGGTAGAGCGAGGACAGCTACTGCAGCGATTTTCATTTCAGACCTCGAATAAAGAGGAGGCACGACCTGATCAGTCGCGGGAAATCAATTTTCTTGTCGATCTAATGATTTATAGGCCGATCTTTATTAATCTCGCATCAGAAGTCAACAACGTCCGTTATCTAGCTGAATTATAACGATTTAAATTTCCATTTGTTCCGTCATCGAGAGGAAGCGAGATGAATTCGGCTGGCAAGTATCGCGACAGCCTGCCCCAGGCCGCCGGCACCCTCTTCCTGACCGATGGCGGCATCGAAACCTGCCTGATCTTCCACGACGGGCTGGACCTCCCCCTGTTCGCCGCCTTTCCGCTCCTGCGGGATCCGAAGACCCGTCCACTCCTGATCCGGTATTACGAGCGCTACATCGAGATCGCCCGCGCGCATGGCACCGGCTTCATCCTCGAGAGCCCGACCTGGCGAGCGAGCGCCGACTGGGGTGCCAGGCTCGGCTACCCGGCCACGGACGTCGCCGCGCTCAACGCCGAGGCGATCGGGCTCATGCATGAGCTGCGCAAGGCCCATGAAACCCCATCCTCGCCGATGGTGGTCAGCGGCTGCATCGGCCCCCGAGGCGACGGCTACGTCGCGGGCGAGGTCATGCCGGAGGACGCCGCGGAGACCTATCACGCGCTGCAGGTCTCAGCCTTTGCCGAAGCCGGCGCCGACATGGTGACCGCCATCACCATGACCAATACGAATGAGGCCACCGGCATCGCGCGCGCAGCACGAAAAGCCGGGATGCCGGTGGCGCTCTCTTTTACCCTGGAGACGGATGGTCGATTGCCGACCGGGCAGACGCTGCCCGAGGCGATCATGCTGGTCGACGAGGCGACCGCGAACGGTCCGGCCTATTACATGATCAACTGCGCCCACCCCAACCACTTCGACGGCGTGCTGGGATCGGACCTGGCCTGGACGCGGCGCATCCGCGGAATTCGCGCCAATGCCTCGCGCCGCAGCCACCAGGAACTGAACGACTCACCCGATCTCGACGCCGGCGATCCGGTCGAGCTGGGAAGCCAGTATCGCGACCTCGTGCAGGCGCATGGGCAGTTGAACGTGCTGGGCGGCTGCTGCGGCACGGACCACCGTCACGTCGAGAGCATCGCCCTCGCCTGCAAGCGGGTCGCCAGGACGACCTAAGCCTTGGTGAGCGTCGCGTACTGCTCGGGTTTGAAGCCGACCAGCAGCTTGCCGCCCGCCTCCAGCACCGGCCGCTTGATCATCGAGGGCTGGGCGATCATCAGGGCGATCGCCTTTGCTTCCGTCAGCCCTTCCTTGTCGTTGTCAGGCAGCTTGCGGAAGGTCGTGCCGGCGCGGTTCAGCAGTGCCTCCCAGCCGACTTTCTTCGCCCATCCTTCGAGACGGCCGCGATCGATGCCGGCCGTCTTGTAGTCGTGGAAATCGCAGGCGACGCCCTTCTGGTCGAGCCAGGCGCGCGCCTTCTTCATCGTGTCGCAGTTCTTGATTCCGTAGATCGTGGTCATGCGCCCACGATCCCGAAGTCAGGGCTGGACGTCCAGCCCCTTGTAGAGGGCGGCACTGTAGATCCCGTGCGAGCGCACGTTCTTGATGCTCTTCTTGGCGACCAGGAAGAGCCTCGAATGTGCCGCCGGGATCATCAGCGCCTCGTCATGAACGCGGCGCTGGACCTCCTTGAAGAACTTCTCGCGGTCGGCGTCGTTCGTCGCCGTGCGACCGGCATCGAGAAGGCGATCGGTCTCCGCGTCGTTCCACATCATGCGATTGGGAACCGGCCGGTTCTTGGAATGATAGTACAGGTACATCTGGTCGCCAGCCGAGGTGTAAGGCACCGACAGGGTCCAGATGTCGTAGTCCTGCTGGGCGATCTTCTGGAAGAAGACCGTGGGGTCCCAGGTCTGGATCTTGATGTCGATGCCCACCGTGCGGGCGGCGCCCTGCAGCACCTCCGACAGCTTGGGATTCTGTCCCACCGTGTAGGAGTACATCAGCAGTTCGAGCTTCTTGCCGTCCTTGTGGCGGAAGCCGTCGGCTCCCATCGTCCAGCCGGCTTCGTCGAGCAGCTTCTTCGATCTCTCGGGATCCCGCTTGGTCAGCACGTCGAGCGTCGCTGGCTCGAAGTCGAGCGCCTTGGGATGGACCAGCGACCGTGCCGTCTCGGCCTGGCCGAAGAAGATCGCCTTGTTGATCTCCTCGCGGTCGACGAGATGGGCGAGCGCCTGGCGGACGCGCTTGTCCTGCATGTTCTCGCGCGTGCTCTTCAGGCCCCAGTAGAACATCGCGAAATCGGCGGTCGGCTCGTAGACGGTGAGATTGGGCGCCTTCTTGAGGGTCTCGATCGCCTGCAGCGGGTTCCAGTGACAGAAATCGGCCTGACCCGAGAGCATCGTAGCGATGCGGGTCGTTTCCTCCGGCACGATGCGCCAGATCATCTTCTCGTACTTTACCGGGCCCTTGTTGGCATAGACCCCGGTGGGCCCCCACTTGTAGGCATCGTGGCGCTTCAGCACGAGTTCCTTGCGCGGCTGCCAGCTTTCCCAGCAGAGCGGCCCGGTACCGTCGAAGCCCTTGACGCCGAAATCGGCGCCGAGAGCCTCGACATTGTCCTTGTTGATGATCGTCGCGGCGAAATTCGCGAGGTCCACCAGCAGTTCGGAGTGCGGCCGCTTCAGCTTGTAGACCAGCGTGTACGGGTCGGGCGCGGTCAGGCTGTCGATCTCGCCCAGTCGCCAGTAGAAGGGCCAGCGCGCCGAGGGATCGGCCAGGCGGGTGAAGGAATAGATGGCGTCGGCCGCGGTGAACTTCTTGCCGCTGCAGAACGTGACGTCGTCACGCAGCGCGAACGTGTAGGTGAGCCGGTCGTCGGAAATCGTCCACGACTTGGCGAGCAGCGGATGGACCTTCTTCAGGTCCCAGTCGAGCGCGACCAGCGTGTCGCCCATCATGAACATGGGATGCCCCATGCCGCTCGACGTATTGTTGTGCGGGTCGTACTTGGGGGCATCCTGCGAGCGGATGTTCACGAAGATTTGTGCAGAGGCCGGCATCGCGAGCGCGCACCAGCCCAGCATGAGCGCCAGCACGGCGCCCATTGCTCCCTTGATCATGTCGCTTCCTCCCACCGGTGTAGTCCCGGTTGAGCGACGAGCCTATCCCTGGTCGAGCAGACCGCCAAGCGGCTCGACGGCCGCCGTACGGTTTGCTTAAAGTCCAGCCATGCCCATCGAGTACACGATCGACCACGCCAAGCGCTTCGTCCACGCCCGTGTTCTGGGAGTCATCGCGCTGAAGGATATCGAGGACTTCACCGACAAGGTGGTCGCGGCAGACGCCCTCACCTATCGCAAGCTGTTCGATGCCACTCTGGGAGACGGGACCTACACGGACGACGACGTCATGTCTTTGGCGGCTCGGGCGGCCGCCTATGCGAGTCTCGCGAAAAGGGGCCCTCTCGCGATCATTCCGCGCCCAGGCATGGGAGCGGAACTCGCGAAGCGCTATGTCAATCTCGGCAAGTTCACGGGCGAGGCCCGCATCTTCAACTCGGTCGATGATGCCGTGGCGTGGCTGGAGTCTCAGACGGCCTCGCCCTCCTCCGAGACCTGATCAGAGAACGGCGCTTTCGCGCTCGAGCCTGCGCAGCGCCGCCGGAACCTGGTCATCTTCGGCCGGCTGGTAGACCACGCTGAACAGGGTCCGCGCCTTGGCGAGCGCCTCGCCGAAGCCCTTCTGCTCGCTCTCGAACGAGTCGAAGCCGCAGCGCAGCATGAACCCGATCTGATCCTGCAGTACGCCACCCGTCGCGCGCAGTTCGCCGCGATAGCCAAGGCGGCCTCGCAGCAGGCGGGCCTGGCTGTAGGCGCGGCCGTCGCTGAACTTCGGGAAGTCGAGCACGATCAGGCGCAGGCGGCCGACATACGGTGCCAGATCCTCGACCGGATCGGTGTTGGCCAGCGAGACGGCCGGCCATTCGGGGCGCGACTGCCACTCGCCGAACGGGAGGGCGACGTAGGATGCGGGCAGGCCTTCTTCGCTAAACAGCGGCATAGACTCTCTCCTTGAAAGGCTGGGCGCCGATGCGCCGGTAGGTATCGACGAAACGCTCGCCTTCCTGGCGGGCGTCAAGATAGGTGCCGACAAGCTCGTCGACCGCTTCGACCACCCTGTCGGCGGTGACGGCCGGTCCGAGGATCGTGCCGATCGCCGTCCTGCCGAAGTCGACGTCGCCGCCGAGGCTGATCTGGTAGAGCTCGACGCCGTTCTTATCGACGCCGAGGATTCCGATGTGGCCGACATGGTGGTGGCCGCAGGCGTTGATGCAGCCCGAGATCTTGATCTTGAGATCGCCGATGTCGTGCTGTCGCGCGAGGTTCGCGAAATGCTCCGAGATGCGCTGCGCCACCGGGATCGAACGCGCATTGGCCAGCGCGCAATAGTCCAGGCCCGGGCAGGCGATGATGTCGGTGATCTTGCCGACATTGGCTTCGGCGAAGCCCAGCCTCTGTAGTGACCGATAGACCTGAGGCAGGTCCTCGACCGCGACGTGGGGGAAGATCAGGTTCTGTTCGTGGCTGACCCGCAATTCGGCCTGGCTGTAGGCCTCGGCGATGTCGGCGACGCCGTCCATCTGCGTGGCGCTCGCGTCACCCGGCGGCGCGCCGGCCGGTTTCAGCGACGCGGTCACGATGGCGTAGCCCGGCACACGATGCGGCGCGACGTTGGACTTGAGCCAGAGCGCGAAGTCCGGATCGGTGAGACGCTGCGCTTCGACCGGGCCTGAAATCGCGGACCGCGCCGGCAGGTCCGGCGGCGCGAACTGGCGAGTGATCGCCTCGATCGTCGCGGCCGGCAGCGCCAGCGCACCTTCGCGCATCGCGGCATATTCGGCCTCGACCTCTTCGCGCATCTTCTCGACGCCGACTTCGTGCACCAGGATCTTGATGCGCGCCTTGTAGAGATTGTCGCGCCGGCCATAGCGGTTGTAGACGCGCAGGGTCGCCTGGAGATAGGCGAGCAGTTCGATCTTCGGCAGGAACTCGCGCAGGGTCTTGCCGATCATCGGGGTTCGGCCGAGGCCGCCGCCCACGATCACCTCGAAACCCACCTCACCCTGCTCGTTCCGCCACAGGCGCAGGCCGATGTCGTGCACGCGCACCGCGGCGCGGTCGTTGGGCGAGCCGGTGATGGCGATCTTGAACTTGCGCGGCAGGAAGGTGAACTCGGGATGCAACGTCGACCACTGGCGCACGATCTCGGCCCAGATGCGCGGATCCTCGATCTCGTCGATCGCGGCGCCGGCGTAGTGATCGGCCGTCACGTTGCGGATGCAGTTGCCGGACGTCTGCATCGCATGCATGTCGACTTCGGCCAGCGCCGCCAGCGCGTCGGGCGCGTCCTCCAGCCTGATCCAGTTGAGCTGCAGGTTCTGGCGCGTCGTGAAGTGCCCGTAGCCGCGATCGTACTTGCGCGAGATGTCGGCGAGCTTGCGGAGCTGGCGCGAGGACAGCGTGCCGTAGGGGATGGCGATCCGCAGCATATAGGCGTGGAGTTGCAGGTAGAGGCCGTTGTGAAGGCGGAGCGGCTTGAACTGCTCCTCGGTCAGCTCGCCGGCCAGTCGGCGGCGCACCTGGTCGCGGAACTGGTCAACCCTCTCGGAGACCAGCGTGCGGTCGTAGTCGTCGTACCGGTAGAAGTGGGTATCAGGCATAACGCACCGCGTCGGCGGCGATGGCGTCGAAGGTGAGGCCCGAGGCACGAATCTTCTCGCGCAGGGAGAGCGGCTCGACCGTGCCGTCGTCATCCTCGGTCACCGCCACCAGGAACGGATCGATCACGGTGAAGGCCTCGGCCCGCGCGCGCTCGAGCAGAATCTCGGCGCCGCGCACGTCGCGGGCCAGGGCGGCGCGCTCCAGCCGGTCGGTCCACTGGCCGGCATCGTCGAGCCAGACGACCATACCGTCGACCAGGCGGTTGGCGGACGCGACCTGGAGGTCGCCGGTGAGATTCTTGGCCATCAGGACACCTTTGCAAGCGGCGGGGTCTCGACCGCGACGGCATAGGCCGCGACGTCCCCCACGATGATGAGGCTGGGTCCGCCACCCTGGACATGGGCGGCTGCCAGCCGCGCCAGGTCGGCGAGCCGGCCCGTGGAAACGAACTGATCGGCGCGCGTGCCGTTCTCGATGACGGCGACCGGGGTGGCCGGATCCGCCCCCGCCTCCAGCAGACGATCGCGCACGGCTGGCGCTTCGGTCGCGCCCATGTAGATCGCGAGCGTGTGGCCCTCGGCTGCGAGCGCCGGCCATGCGACGGGCTTGCTGCCCACGGCGCTGTGGCCACTGACGAAGGTCAGGGCGGAGGCATGATGGCGATGGGTCAGCGGGATGCCGGCCGAGGCCGCGCATCCCAGCGCCGCGGTGATGCCCGGCACGATCGTGTAGGCAATTCCTGCGGCCCGAAGCGCATCGACTTCCTCGCCACCGCGACCGAACACGAACGGATCGCCCGCCTTCAGGCGCACCACGGTCTGGCCGGCGCGCACGCGACGCACCAGTTCGGCATCGATGTCGGCCTGGGCCCAGCTCGGGCGGCCCATGCGCTTGCCGACGGAAACGATCTCGGCGTCGCGGCGCGCACGGTTCAGTACCGCGGGCGACACGAGGTCGTCGTGAAGGACGGCGTCGGCTTCCTGCAGGAGCTGAGCGGCCTTGAGAGTCAGGAGATCGGGATCGCCGGGACCGGCGCCAACGATATGGGCAATGCCGGCCGAACCGGTCTGGCGACGCGCGGCATCTAGTTCACCGAGGGCCACGCGACGCGCGCCGGCCTCGTCGCCGGCCAGCGCGAGACGCGCCGCCGGCCCCTCGACCAGGCGGCGTAAGAAAGCGCGGCGGCGAGCGGGATCGGCAATCAGCGCATTCACCTGCCCGCGAAAGGTCACGGCCAGGCTCGCCAGCGTTCCAATACGCTCCGGCAGCACCGCCTCGATCCGGCCGCGCAATACGCTCGCCAGCGTGGGCGACGCGCCGCTTGTCGAGATCGCCACCACGACTCCGTCGCGGTCGACGATGGCCGGCATGATGAAGTCGCAAAGTGCGGGCCGGTCGGCCACGTTCACGGGCACCCCCGCCGATTTGGCCAGGCGCTGGACCATGATGTCCTTCGCTTCGTCGGCAGTCGCCACGAACGCCGCGACGACTCCGTGAAAGTCTTTTGCCGTGATCGAATGGGTGTCGAGGTGTTGCACATCGGCGCCCGCCGACCGGGCCAGCTTCACGCGCAGGTCCGCCTTCGGCCCCTCGCCGATCACCACGACCTTCCGGCCGGCCAGATCGAAGAAGAGCGGCAGATGCTTCACGACACGGCCGCGCGCAGCACCACGTTGAGCGCGAGCATGCCGAATGCCTGGGAGATCGACAGGACCCAGAGGGAGGCTTCGGACTTGGGGAGGAATTTGGACATGCTGGCACCCGCCTTTGATCTGGCGATTCCTCGCATATCCGCCACGAAGTGAGTTTCCGAAGGTTGTTCCGAAGGGAGCAATTCCTGCCGTTCAAGGGCAGCAGAAGGAAATTTTTATCGGCCTTGAAGCCGCCCCTTCCCACCCCAAATCACCGTCGTTCCCCGCGCCCATCCGGGGCGGGGACGTCCAACATCGCTCAAGAGAGGATGATCAAATGCGCACCGTCGACTATTCCCCGTTCTATCGCGCCACCGTCGGCTTCGACCGGGTCTTCGACCTGCTCGACTCGGTGGCCAGCCAGACCGGCGCCAACGGCTACCCCCCGTACAATATCGAGAAGGCCGGCGATAACGCCTACCGGATCGTGATGGCGGTTGCGGGCTTTGCCGAAGCCGAGCTGAACGTGACCCAGAAGGAGAACGAGCTGCTGGTCACCGGCCAGGCCGCGCCGAGCGAAGGCCAGGACGAGAAGCAGTATCTCTATCGTGGCATTGCCGGCCGCAACTTCGACCGCCGCTTCCAGCTCGCCGACCATGTGAAGGTCACGGGCGCGAAGCTCGCCAACGGCCTGCTCACGATCGAGCTGCAGCGTGAGATCCCGGAGGAGAAGAAGCCCCGCGCGATCCCCGTCCAGGCCGGCCAAGCGGCTCTCACCCACTAAGCAGGTAGCAGCCTGCTGTCTCGAAGGGGCGTCGCGGGAAACCGGGACGCCCTTTCTTTTAGCTACGGGCCGGAGCGGTGCCCTGGCCCGCTTTCGTCCTACTTGGCGTACTTGCCCGTGAGCTGCGGCGTGTGCGGGCCCTCGCCGCCCTTTTCCTTGTGCTGCAGGCGGGTGGTGCGAGCCCAGGTGCGCTTCAACTCATCCTTCACGTTGAACTTCAGCGTGCCGATCTTCTCCACCGTCAGCTCAATCCTGTCGCCGTCCATGAAGGAATGGAGGCCGCGATGATTGGTGCCGGTAGCGACGATATCGCCAGGCTCCAGCGTGTGGATCGAGCTGACCCACTCGATGATGCGCGGGATGTGGTGCGCCATGTCGGAGGTGTTGAACTTCTGCATGACCTCGCCGTTGTTGGTCAGCGTGATGTTCAGATTCTGCGGGTCAGCGATCTCGTCGGCCGTGACGATGCACGGGCCGATCGGCGCGAACGTGTCGCGCGACTTCATCTGGAAAAACACGTTGCCCGGCGGCGGCAGGCCGCGGGCCGAGCCGTCGATGAAGCAGGTGTAACCGAAGATGTGCTTGAAGGCATCGGCCTGCGTGGCGCGCGTCGCGCGCTTGCCGATGACCAGCGCCATCTCCGCCTCGCCCTCGAAGATCGTGGCCGGCGCATCCGGCAATACCATCGTGTCGCCGTCGCCGATCACCGCGGTCGCAGCCTTATGGAAGGCGTTGATGGCGGGCTTCTCCGGCAGCGTGCCGTCTTCCATGTAGTTTACGGCCATGCAGACGATGTTGCCGGGCTTCGGCACCGGCGGACGCAGCTTGACGCCTGACAGGGCCACACCCTTGCCGTCGGCAGCAGCCTTCTCGACCTTGGCTTTGTAGGAATCCCATTTGGCGATCAGGCCGATGATCAGGTCCCGCGAATCGAGATGCGGAATGTCCTTCACGGCGTCCGTCACATCGACGACCTGGTCGCCCTTGATGACGCCCAGGCGATAGTCGTTGAAATAGCAAAGCTTCACTTCTTCTCTCCCTCTTCAAAATTTCTCTCGGCGGCGACCGCGGCCACCGTTTCCCGCTTTTCAGGATCGGACGGTGGGTCTAGCGTTCCTCCAAAGAGCGGAGGAAACAATGGCCGTAATCAAGGCTGCGGAATTTGCCTGGCCCCGGATGGAGGCGCCCGATCTCGACCAGATGGAGGAGTTCCTCACCCATTTCGGCCTGGTTCGGTCCGAGCGCACGCCCGACGCGCTCTACATGCGTGGCACCGATGATCATCATCACCTGCATGTCACGCACAAGGGGGGCACGAAGTTCATCGGCTTCGCCTATCACGCCGCCGACGAGGACGACCTGAAGCGGCTCGCGAAGCTGCCGGGCGCTTCGGGAATCGAGACGATCGACGAGCCCGGCGGCGGCAAGCGCGTGCGACTGACCGAGCCCAACGGCTACCAGATCGAAGTGGTCGCCGGGCAGAAGCGCGTCGACCCGATCAAGGTCGCCCGCGACGAGCACAACACGGCTCGCGAACCGGGACGCCGCGTGGGGCGCGTGATGCGCCTCGGCAAGTCGCCCACATCGATCCAGCGCATCGGCCATGGCGTGCTCTCCTCGCCCAGGGTGACCGAGACCGTGGCGTGGTTTCGCGAAACGCTGGGCATGATCCGCTCCGACGACGTCTATGTCGGCGAAAAGGACAACATCATCGGGTCGTTCAACCGGCTCGACCGCGGCGATGCCTATGTCGATCACCACGTCTTCTTCTGTAATCACAACACTCGGGCTGGTTTGAACCATGTGTCCTACGAGGTGCAGGACATCGACTGCGTCTTCCAGGATCACGAGTACATCAAGCGGCTGGGCAAGTACGACCATATGTGGGGCATCGGCCGCCACCTGCTGGGCAGCCAGGTCTACGACTACTGGTGCGATCCCTGGGGCCGCGTCCACGAACGCTGGGCCGATACCGACCGGCTGAATGCAGCCAATGGCGGTAATCTGCTCAGCGCCGAGGAAGGCTTCCAGTCGCAATGGGGCGACCGGCCGCCCGACCGTTTCCTGGGCCACGCCAGCCCCTGAGACCGTCACCTACTTCGTCTTGAACTTGTCCGGCAGGCGCTCCTCGTTGCCGAGCGCCACCTTGCGCACGCCCTCGCTGTCCGGGCTGGGCGGGAAGCCTTCGGAGGCGCGCGGCGCCGGTGTCTCGACGACGGTGTTGGAGAGACGGCCGACCCCCGTAACCTCGATGTCGATTGTGTCGCCGGCTTCGAGCGGACGCGAGTTGGCCGGCGTGCCGGTCAGCAGGATGTCGCCCGGCAGGAAGGTGATGTGGCGCGCCAGGTCGGCGATCAGGTAGCCGCAGTCGAAGATCTGCTCGCTGACCGCGCCCTCCTGCACCATCTTGCCGTTCTTGTAGCTGCGCAGCGTCGACTGGCGTACGTCGACGCCGGAGACGAGGCCGGGACCGATCGGGCAGAACCCGTCCATGCCCTTCACGCGCAACATCGAGCCCGCATCGGTGTCGCGGAAATCATGGCAGCCGAAATCGTTGGCCGGTGCGAAGCCGGCGATGCAGTCCCAGGCCTCCTCGCGGGTCACGTTCTTGGTGACCTTCGAGAAGACGACGGCCATCTCGCCCTCATAGTTCACGTACTTGTAGCCCTTGGGCTTCACCAGCTCGCCCTTGTGGGCGTTGAGGGCGGTCAGCGGCTTCTGGAAGTAGGTCGGCGTCTTGGGTGGCGTATGCGTGTTGTTGAATTCGTAGTAGCGCGAAATGTAGTTCACGTGGACGCACAGGATCTTGGTCGGATTGCACGGCGGCAGGTGAACGACGTCCTTCTCCTCGACGGTACGGCCGTCGGCGAAGACGATCTTGCCGTCCTTGAACTCCACCCAGTAGGCGCTGCCGTCCTTCATGACGTGACGGATTTCCTTGCGCGGTCCCTCGAGTACGCTCATCTCAACAACTCCCCTTACTGAAGATCGAACCAGACATGCACGTTGCCGGTGCCGGCCGCGTTCTCGTATTCCGAGAGCTGCGTGCCACGGGCACGGCAATCCCTGCCGCCCAGCGCCCCCATCATCTGCGCGTAGTGCGCGCCCCGTCCCTCATACTTGGCCGCTTCCAGCTCCGGGAAGCGGTCGAGCACAATGTCGTGCCGCCCCTGCTTCCAGAGTTCCAGCACCTCCATGTCGAGCGCACGGTTCTTCGGCTCAGAGACATTGTCCGGATGCCAGACACGCGGGTTGGGCGGGACATGGTCGAGGTCGTAGAACTTGTGGCTCATCGCCCCGGAGGCCAGCAGCACGACGCGGGCGGCGGACCGGCGGATCGCCTCGCCGACGACCTCGCCCATTTCCAGGAAATGCTTGAACCGCGCGGTCTGGCAGGTCCCGACGCTCAGCACTTTCTCGCCGCGACCAAGATAGTGGATGACGTTCAGGGTCGGATAGTGCAGCGGCAGCGTCTCCTCGACGACGTTGCGGGCCGCGACCTTCTTCTCCCGCGCGACCTTCTCGACCTCGACGGCCAGCGCCGGGGCACCGGCATGATCGTAGGGAAAGCGCGTCATCGAGAACGGCAGCTCGTCGGACGTGTAGCTGCCCTTGTAGTGCGCCGCGCCCGCCACGAGATGCAGCGACGTGGTGAGCCAGTGCGTGTCGAACAGCACGAACGTGTCGGGCTTCACCGCGTCGATCTTCGCGCGCACACGCTCGAAGCCTTCGATCAGGTCGGAGTCGCGGCCATTGCCACGCTGGACCCGGATCTCCTTCGGTTGCACCAGGCCGGGATGGTGCGAAACGACGGCCGCGCCGACGATCTGGCCCATGGACCTATGCTCCCTTCGCCGCCTGGATGGCGCGCCAGACATTCTCCGCCGTGGCCGGCATCACCATGTCCTGCACGCCGAGCGGCGCCAGCGCGTCGATCACGGCATTCATCACCACGGGCATCGCACCCACCGTCCCCGCCTCGCCCGCGCCCTTGGCGCCCAGCGGATTGTACTTGGTCGGCACGGGGTTGGACTTCACCTCGACGCTGCACATCGTGTCGGCGCGCGGCATCGTGTAGTCGAGGAAGCTCGCGGTCAGCAGCTGGCCACTCTCCCGGTCCCAGATCACCTGTTCGCCCAGGATCTGGCCGACGCCCTGCGCCACGCCGCCGTGGATCTGGCCCTTGAGCCCGGTCGGGTTCATCACCGTGCCGACATCGTCGACCACGGCATAGCGGTCGAGCTTGACTTCGCCCGTGTCGGGATCGACCTCCACTTCGCAGATGTGGCAGCCGTTGGGATAGGTGTCCTTTTCGCCGAGATACGTCGCGTTCTCGTACAGGCCGCCCTCGAAGCCGCTCTTCGGCCACTTGGCCGGATTGAACGCCGCCATGGCGACCGCCTTCAGCGACACCGTCTTGTCGGTGCCCTTGATCTTGAAGGTGCCCTCCGCGAACTCGATGTCCTGCTCTCCCGCTTCGAGGAGATGACCGGCCAGCCGCTTGCCCTTGGCGATCACCTTTTCGGCAGCCATGAACAGCGCCGAGCCGCCGAGCACGGTCGAGCGCGAGCCGTTGGTGCCCATGCCGAACGCGACGCGATCGGTATCGCCATCGATGAACTGCACGTCGTGCGGATCGATGCCCAGCCGCTCGTTCAGGATCTGCTTGAACATGGTCTCATGGCCCTGGCCCTGCGCCTTCGTGCCCATAAGCAGCGCCGCCGTACCGGCCGGATTGAAGCGGATCTCGGCATATTCCGGCTGCGCCGTGCCGGCCGCTTGTTCGATGGCATTGATGATGCCGAGGCCCCGCAGCTTGCCGCGCTTCCTCGACTCGTCCGCACGCGCCGCGTAACCCGCCACGTCGGCGAGCTTCAGCGCCATGTCCATGTTCTTGTGGAACTCGCCGCAGTCATAGAATGGTCCGACCGGGCTCTGATATGGCAGCGCCGAATCGTCGAGCATGTTCTTGCGCCGCAGTTCGACGCGGTCGACTCCCAGCTCGCGCGCCGCATCGTCGATCAGCCGCTCGATCAGGTAGATGGCCTCCGGCCGCCCCGCCCCGCGATAGGGTGCGGTGGGGTTGGTGTTGGACAGCACGCCCACCACGTTGATGTAGGCCTTGGGGATCAGATAGACGCCCAGCACCGTGCCGATCATGCCGAAAGGCGACAGCAGGTTGCGGTCGGAACCGACATAGGCGCCGATATTGGCCAGCATGTTGAGCCGCAGCGCCACGAACCTGTTGTCGGCGTCGAGCGCCAGCTCGATCTCGCCGACATTGTCACGGCCATGCTCGTCGGCCATCACCGCCTCGGAGCGCTCGCAGCACCATTTCACCGGCCGCAGCAGCTTGCGCGCCGCCCACAGGGTCAGGCGATGCTCGACATACTGCCATCCCTTGGTGCCGAAGCCGCCGCCGACGTCGCCTGTGATCACGCGCAACTTGCTTTCGGGCACCTTGAAGACGTTCTGGGCCAGCATGTTGCGTACCCGGTGGGGATACTGCACGTCGGCGTAGAGCGTCATGCGGTCCTCGCCCTGATCATAGACGCCGAGCGTGCCGCGCGGCTCCATGTACTGGGCATGCACGCGCGTGATGACGTAGCGACGCTTGATGACCTTCGCCGCGCCCTTGATAGCCTCCTCGGTCGCGGCCTTGTTGCCGCGCTCGATGAAGTTGGAAATGTTGTCGGGACAATCGTCCCAGACCGCCGGTGCGCCCGGCTTCACCGTGTCCTCGGTAAGCGTCACCGAGGGAATGGGGTCGTAGTCGATCTCGACCAGCTCGGCGGCATCCTTGGCTTCCGCCAGCGTCTCGGCGACGACCATCGCCACCGGGTCGCCGACATAGCGGACGCGGTCGGTGATCAACGGCGGACGCTGCGGCGCGAACATCGGCTTACCGTCGGGCCGCTTCCTCGGCATGTTGGCCTTGGGCATGCCGAGCCCGTCGGCGGCCACGTCGTGGCCGGTATAGACGGCGAGGACGCCGGGCGCGGCCGCCGCCATCTTGGTGTCGATCGAGCGGATCTTCGCATGCGCGTGCGGCGAGCGGACGAACACGGCGTAGGTCTGGCCGTGCAGGTTGACGTCGTTGATGAAGCGGCCCTGTCCGCGCAACAGGCGTGGATCCTCGAAACGCAACACCGGCTGGCCGATTCCGTACTTGCTCATGACGCCTCTCTCCTGCGAACGCTCGATCTGACTCTAGGACTGGCTGACGACGTGCGCGAGTGGTCGCCAGCGAGCCATGTCGGCTTCGACCCGCGCCCGGAACTCTGCCGGACTGGTCACGCGCGTGTCGTTGCCCAGCTCTTCCAGCTTGGCCTTGATGTCGGGCCGCGCCATTGCCTGCTGGAACGCGGCATACAGCCTGTCGCGGATCGCGGGCGGCAGCCCGGCGGGCGACGTGAAACCCAGCCAAGACACGACATCGTAGTCCGGCACCAAAGTCTCTGCGATCGTCGGAACATTCGTAAAGCGTGGATGCCGCTCCTTGGATGTGACCGCGAGCGCACGCAGCTTGTCGGTCTTCAGCAGCGGCTGCGCCCCCGAGAAAGTCGCGACATTCATGTCGAGCCGGCCGCCAACAAGGTCGTTGTATGGCGCGCCGATGCCGCCCTTGTAAGGAACATGGACCATCTTGGTCCCCGTCTTCTCGAGGATGAGTTCCATTGCCATGTGCAGCGTCGAACCAACGCCCGACGTCCCGTAGGTGATCTTTCCGGGTTCCTTCTTCGCTTCGTCGAAATAGGACTGTACCGTCTTGAAGCGAGAATCGGGCGCCACGGTGAGCACGAAGGGGAAGCGCGTGACGATCGAGATGAAGTCGAAGTCCTTCAGGAGATCGTAGCTCAGGCTCCGGTCGGTTGCCGACACAACCGCCTGCCCTCCGGTCATGAGGTACAGCGTATAGCCATCGGGCTTCATCCGCGCGACCTGGCTGGCCGCCAGTCGCTCGGCTGCCCCCGGCCGCGGCTCGATGACGATCTGCTGACCGAGAATCTCCGTCAGCGGCCCGCTGAGATGGCGCGCGATCGTGTCAGGGTTCGAACCGGCGTCGTAGCCGTGAATGAGCCTGATGGTCTGCGACGGATAGGCCTGCGCACGCGCGATCGCGGGGGCGCCTACCGCCGCCGCCGCGGCAGACATCAGCAAAGTCCTGCGTCTCATGTTTCCTCCTCCTGTTTTTTGTTCGGGCCGTCGTTATCCCAACGGTCCCATGAACGTCTGATCGGCGTAGGTGTCGGACATCGGCTCGATCGCCTCGGGCCAGTCCTTGCCGACCTTGCGACGCTGCTCGGCCGGGCGCGGTTTGCCGTCCCAACCGATGCGCTCCATGTAGTAGTGCAGCATCAGGCAGTGCCCGGCCGGATCGAGAATGTGCGCGGCATAGTCGACGCCGGGATAGAGTTCGGGCGGAATGGCATCGGTGAACTGCACGCCCTTCTTCTTCAGGTAGCTCACCGCATCGCGAAGCTGCTGGTAGCTGCCGACCTCGACGCCCATCGAGGCGCAGCTCGTGTCGGGGTTCAGCCCCAGTTCGCCGCGCAGCGCCTTGGGGAACAACGACAGGGAGTGATGCTCGCTGCCGTTGCGCAGGAAGACGCAGCGATGGCCCTTCCAGGTCACCACCTCGGTCCGGATGAAGCCCATCGTCTGCGTGTAGAAGGCCTCCGAGGCGCCGACATCGGCCACGAACAGGCTCATCGGACCGATGCTGGTGATCTTGAACGGCCGCGGCAGGCGCGTGCCGGCGACGACGTATTCCTCGCCGGTCTCGTCCTTGATGACGTTGCCGGCATTGACGTCGATGCCGTTGGCGACGGCGTCGCGGACCTCCTGTTCCTCGGATATCTGCGGCAGCTCCGGCGTCTCGCGGAAGGCGCGGTAGTACATCGACTCCGGCTTGGAGCGGCCGTCCCAGCCGATCTGCTCCATGCCGTAATAGAGTTCGACCGTGTGCCCGTCGGGATCGCGGATGTAGGTGTGCCAGTTGCTGCCCGGCATATCGCGCCCGACGCGACGGATCTCGACGTCACGCTCACGGAAGTAGTCGGCAGCGGCAAACACCTCGTCCATCGTGCCGACCTGCCAGGTGATCTGGTTGACCGTGACGTCCCGCGAGACCGCGTCGTCCCCGAAGATGGCCCCCAGCGACTTGTGCGCCAGCAGGAAGGCGTGATGGTCGGAATTGTGGCTCATGAAGACGATACGCGGGTCCTGGAGCCGCTTGGCCATCTCCTCCCGGCCCGGCACCTTGGAGAAATCGCGCGTGTCGGTGACGCGGAAGCCGAGGAGACGGGAGTAGAAGTCGAGCCCCTTGTCCATGTCCGCGACGTTGAAGCCGAAATGACCGAGGCGCCGGATCTTGAACGGTCGCGGATAGCGAACACCCCCTACGTCGTAGGTCGTCGGCCTTTGAATCGTGTCCATGATCTTCTCCCTTAGCTCTTGCGTCGCCCGGCAGGCCTGAGGGCCCTGGCATTGCCGCGGATCAATCCGGGAACGTCGGAAACCGCTTGCTCGACGGTCGTGCGGATATGCTGTTCCAGCAGCGAGCAGGCGAGATTGGAATCGCGCGCGAGCACCGCATCGCGAATCTCCAGATGCTCGTTCCGACGATGCAGCCGGCTATGGATCATGGTCAGCCAGTGGTAGCGGCGCGCCTGGTCGAACAGCTCGCTGCGATAGTGCAGCGACCAGGGCGAACGGCAGGTCGCCACCAGCGCATCGTGATAGCGCTTGTGGCGCTTGCCCCACTCCTGCTTCACCGACAGCGGATCGTCCGGCCTCGGCGCCGCAAGCTTGCTCAGCAGGAAGTAGGAGCTGACGATTTCTGCCTCCCACTCGTCGGTGCCGTGGCGGATGGCATCGGCCAGCGTCTTCGTCTCCAGGTAGACCCGCAGTTCCGACAGATCGAGGAAGTCCGCCAGCGAGATCGGCGCGACCTGAAAGCCTCGTCCGGCCTCAGTGCGCGCCAGCCCCTCCGAAACGAGATGCGACAGCGCCTCGCGGAGGGTGCCGACGCTGGTATCGTATCGCTGGCGCAGTTCGCCGAACTTCAGCTTCTGGTCGGGCTTCAGGACACAGCACAGAATGTCCTCCCGCATCTTGCGCAGGATGTCGAACGTGGCGGCGTCCTCGCGGCTCACATCCTGCGGCGCGGTGGTTGCGGACAGGTTCTCGTTGGCGCCCTCGAACGGGACGGCGGGAAGGGTCTTGGGCATATGGTATCAAACTCCCAGATAGGCTTCGCGTATGTGGGGCTGCTTCATGAGTTCGTCCGGAAGGCCGGTCGCCACGATGCGCCCCTGTTCCAGCACGTAAGCCCGGTCAGCCACGCTCAGCGCCTTGATGACGTTCTGCTCGACCAGTAGCACGGCGGCGCCGCCGTCGCGCACCCGGACGATGATGTCGAACATGTCGTCGACGATGGTCGGCGCAAGGCCGAGGGAGGGCTCATCGAACAGGACGATTCGCGGCTGCGCCATCAGCGCCCGGCCGATCGCCACCATCTGCTGCTGCCCGCCGGACAATTCGCCGGCCGGCTGCGCCCGCTTCTGGCGAAGGATCGGGAACAGGCCGTAGACCCTCTCCAGCGACTCCGCCCTCGCCGCGCGCGGCCGGGGCAGGTAGCAGCCCAACTCGAGGTTCTCCTCGACCGTCATCTTTGCGAAAAGCCGACGTCCCTCGGGAACCAGGGCGATACCCTGTTCGCAAAAGCCGTGCGGGCGCACGCGCGTCATGTCGACGCCATCGAAGCGAAGATGTCCCTGCCGCGATCGCAGCATCCCGGCGATCGCGTTGATCAGCGTCGTCTTCCCGGCACCGTTGGGCCCGATGACGGAAACGATCTCGCCGGCATCGACCTCGATCGAGACGTCCCACACGGCGGGCGCGTCGCCATAGCCGACGTGGAGGTTACGGACTTCAAGCAGCATAGGCCTTGCCGAGATAGATGCTGACGACACGGGGATCGCGCATGACCTCGCGCGGCGCCCCCAGGGCGAAGAGCTTGCCTTCGTTGAGCACCGCGACCCGGTCGGAGAGCTCGACGACGGCGCGCATGAGATGCTCGACGAAGACGATGGTGGCGCCCTGCGCCCGGATGGCCCGCACGAGCCGGATGGCATTGTCGACCTCGGCCGGATTGAGGCCGGACAGGACTTCGTCGAGCAGCAGCAGCTTGGGCTTGGCTGCCAGCGCGCGCGCCAACTCGAGGAACTTGCGCTCGTGCAGGTTCAGTTCGGCCGGCAGCGCCTCTTCCTTGCCGGCAAGCCCGGTGAAGCCGATCCAGTGCAGCGCCTCTTCGCGGATCTCGGCGGCCGTGCGCGGCGGCCCGCCGAAGGTCGCGGCCATCGATACGTTGTCGAGCACCGTCATGTTCACGAACGGCCGCGGAATCTGGTAGGTCCGCGCAATGCCCCGGTGCGCGATCTCGTGCGCCGGCAGGCGACCGATCTCCGCACCGTCGACCATGATCGTGCCGCCGCTCAGCGGATAGAAGCCCGAGATGACGTTGATCAGGGTGGTCTTGCCCGAGCCATTCGGTCCGACCAGCCCCAGAATCTCACCCTCGCGCACGTCGAGGTCGACGCCGGCCAGCGCCTGCAAACCGCCGAACCGCTTGGTGACGCCCCTCGCCTCGAGGATGTTGCGGGACCCGATCTGATGAGGCTTGTCCGGCACCGTGGGCACCACGGCGGCATGCGGCTTGGTCTCGGAGCGGCGACGGCGCTTCATCCAGGCCTGGATCGCCGGCACGACACCGTCGGGCAGCCACAGGATGGCGAGGATCAGGATCAAGCCGACCACGGCGCGGCCGACCATCGCCTCGCCGCCGCTGATGAAGGCGTACAGCAGCGTCGTGATGACCGTGGCGCCGACCGCCGGTCCGAACCAGTTGCGTGAGCCACCCAGCACGCTCATCAGCACGACATAGAGCGGCACGGTGAGCTCGAACGTACCCGCCACCGTGAGGAAGCCGACATACATCGCGTGGATGCCGCCGACGGCGCCCGCGATGCCGGCCGAAAGGGCGAAGGCGATCAGCTTGTAGCGGAAGGTCGGCACCCCCTTGGCCTCGGCGACGTCCTCGTCGTCGTGGATGGCGAACAGGCCGAGGCCCAGGCGTGAATGGGCGACCCACCACGCGATGCCCAGCGTCAGCACGCACATCGCGAAGCCCAGCACGTAGATGGTGCCGGTCTGGGTCGGCATCAGGTTCGGCATCGGCACGGCGCTCATGAACACGCCGGCACCGCCGTCGATCGGCGTGTTGAGGATGATCGTGGCGATGACGAAGGTGACGGCGAGTGTCAGCAGCGCGAACAGCTCGCCGCGCAGCCGCTTCATGCGGAACACGACGGCGCCGATGCCGACGCCCAGCAACGCCGCCATCGCCGCGGCAACGGGCACCGTCACGAGGAACGGTACGTTCGCCTTGGTGGTCAGCGTCGCTGTCGTGTACATGCCGACGCCGAAGAACGCGGCATGACCCAGGCTGAAATAGCCGGCAAAGCCCGAGAGCAGCGCCCAGCTCGTCGACAGCGAGATCCAGAAGAAGACGAGATAGAAGAACGAATCGTAGAAGGCCGGCAGGCCTGCCGTCGGCAGGATCGCGAAGACCAGGATGCCGAGCGCGGCGGCCGCTTTCGGAAGGGTTTGCCCGGCCGTCATGACCACTCCGGATCCCACAGAAGGATGGCGATCAGAACCGAGAAGGATACGACCGGCGCCCAGGCCGGGCTGAAGACCGCCATGGCGATGGATTCGCTGGCGCCGATCAGCATGCCGGCGGCCAGCGCGCCCAGCGGATTGCCGAGCCGGCCGATGATGACCACGGCGAAGACGACACCCAGCCAGGCCCAGATCTGGGCCGGCGCCAGGGTCGCGATCAAGGCGATGAAGGTGCCGGCGACGCCGGCATAGGCAGCCCCGATGCCCGACAGCAGATAGGCGAGCTTCCGGTGATCGACGCCATAGGCTGCCGCGATGTCGGCATCCTCGGCGCTCGCCCGCAGTGCCTTGCCGACATAGGTCTTGCGCAGCCACAGCCACGTACCCCAGGCCAGCACCCCGGCCACGAGGCAGAGAATCAGCTCCAGCACCGGGATGTAGAATGGCCCGGCCTTGATCGACCATGTCGCATAGTGCGTCTCGAAGCGGCGATAGTCGGCGGTCCAGTAGAGCTGGATCCCGACCTCGAGCATGACGGCGAAGCTGAAGGTGATCAGAAGCGAGCCCAGCTCGTTCACCTTGAAGCGCACGAATACCCAGTGTTGGGCGAGGCCGATGGCGAACATCGCCGGCACGATGATCAGCACCGACCACCACGGCGCGACGTGATAGGTCGTGCCCAGCTCGTAGGTCAGGTAGGCCGCGAGGAAAGCAAGCGCGAAATGGCTGAGGTTGACGAGCCGCAGCAGGCCCCAGCTCAGGCTGAGGCCCAACGCCAGCAGTCCATACATTCCGCCGGCCAGGACGCCCGAGATCAGCGCCTGGCCGAGTAGCGTTGCGCTTGGCATCCGCTGGTTACGGCAGCAGCTTGACGCCGGGTGCCGCGAACTCCCGGGGCCAGACGACCTTCCATTCCTTGTTCTGCACCTGGCGGATGAGTTGCGCCGGGGCGCCGTGATTGTAGAGGCCGTCGAACTTCAGCGGCCCATAGATCGTGTTCACGACGTTCTTCTTCAGGAAGGCCGCGATCTGCTTGTCTTCGAGGCTCTTGGCGCCGTTCACGCCCTGCTCGAGGATCTGCCATTCCGAGACCATGCCGGCGGCCTGCGCATCGATCAGCGGATACGGCAGATTCGCCTTGGTGGCCCGCTCCTTGTACGCGGCGGCGATCTTGGCGACACCCGGCCGGCTCATGAAGGGCTCGTCCGGCTCGAGGAAGGTCGACGACCAGGCGAGATTGCCGTCGGGCGACAGCGCCAGCGGCCCCGGCGCCGGATAGAGGTGGAAGCTGCCCTTCGGTGCATATTCGAGCTTCTTCAAGGCCTCGAGGATCTGGTTACTCTCCAGCCCCAGCGAGCCGACCCACAGGAAATCGGCATTCGCCTCCTTCACGCGCGCTGCGATCGCACCGAAGTCGCGGTTGCCCGCTTCGTATTCCAAATAGAGAGGCACCTTCACGCCACGCTTCTCGGCCTCGACCTTCATTCCCTGCGCCATGAACTGCGCAGACGGGAACTTGCTGGTGAGGATCACCATGTTCTTGGGGGGTGCAGGCAGGCTCGCCATCGCATCGAGGATCACGTTGGGATAGCTCTTGTCGGGCTCCGGACCGAACGGCGTCGCCGGAAACGCCATGTCGTAGGTCTGGAGCTTTGGGATGCCCATGCTGCTCTGGACGATCACCTTGCCGTAGCGCTGGGCCACACCCATCGCCGCCAGGATCGGCGCGGTTGCGTACGGGCCCTGGATCAGGTCGACCTTGTCGACGGTGATCAGCTTCTCATAGAGACTGCGGGCAACATCGGGCTTGGACTGGTCGTCGAGCAGCACGTACTCGACCGGCCGGCCGAGGAAGCCGTTACGGCTGTTGATCTCCTCGACCATGATCTCGGACGCGATCTTGTGGATGACCGCGGTCTGCGCCAGGAAGCCCGTCAGCGAGAGCGTGCCACCGACCCGCACCGGCTTGCCCGAAGGCGCCGCTCGCAGAATGGCCGGCGCGGACAACATCGCCGTTGAGCCCAACAATCCCGCCAAGACATGGCGCCGCCGCCATGAGCCCGTCCGCTCGCGCATCTGCTTCCTCCTTCGACGTTTACTTAATTTGAACGTCGTTGAAATGGATCGTGGCGGATCGATCCTCGTAAGTAAACCGGATTTTCGAAACTTTCGACAACATTGAATGGGGATCGTTTTGTGGTGTCGCTGCGTCGCCGGCAACGCAGACGCGGCGCGTCTTTCGGCATATTCTCCGGCCGGTTCGCAACGGAGAGAGTCCCAATGAAGAGCTACAAGGTCGTCGAATTCGGCCAGCCGCTGCAGAAGGTGGAGGAAGGCAATCCCGCGCCGCAGGGCGCCGAGGTCCTGGTCAAGGTGACGGCCGCCGGCGTCTGCCACAGCGACGTGCATCTGTGGGAAGGCTTCTTCGACATGGGCGGCGGCAACAAGGTGTCGACGCAAAAGACGATGAACCCGCCGCGCACGATGGGCCACGAGATCGTGGGCGAAGTCGTGGCGCTGGGTCCCGACGCCAAGGGCGCGAAGGTCGGCGACAAGGCCGTCGTCTATCCGTGGATCGGTTGCGGCACCTGCTGGTACTGCACGAACGGCCGCGAGCATCTCTGCCCGGCCCCGCGTGCGCTCGGCGTAAACAAGGATGGCGGCTATGCCGACCACGTCCTCGTGCCCGACGCGAAGTATCTCTATCCCTACGGCAACATCCCGACCGATCTGGCCTGCCTCTATGCCTGCTCCGGCATCACCGCCTTCAGCGCCGTCAAGAAGACGGTCGGCGAGGATGGCGGCAAGCCGATCCTGGTGATCGGCGCCGGTGGCGTCGGACTGATGGGCGTGAAGTTCGCCCAATCCGTGCTGGGCCGCGCGCCGATCGTGGCCGACATCGACGAAGGCAAGCGCAAGCTGGCGCTCGACAACGGCGCGATCGCCGCGATCGATCCGCGCGACAAGGACGCCCGCAAGAAGGTCTTCGAGCTGACGGACGGCACCGGCGTCGGTGCGGCCATCGACTTCGTGGGCGCCGACAGCACCGCCCAGTTCGGCGTCAAGGCGCTGGCCCGCGGCGGACGCCTCGTCGTCGTCGGCCTGTTCGGCGGCACCTTCTCGCTGCCGATGCCGATGTTCGCCTTCACCGGCTGCCAGATCGTGGGCTCCGTGACCGGCAGCCCGGGCGAGATGAAGGAGATGATGGACCTCGTCACCGCCGGCAAGGTGACGCCGGTGCCGGTCGTCACGCGCAAGCTCGACGAGGCCGACGCCACGCTGCAGGAACTGCGCAAGGGCCTCATCATGGGGCGGGCCGTCCTCGTTCCGTGAACCAGGCGACACGCGCCCTCGCCCACGCCTTCGACACCGGAACGCTCGCCGCAAGGCGGGCGTTCTTCCTGCGCGCCGAGGATCCGCCTTTCGCGGAGATCGACGCGGAGCAGTCGTTCCGGCCGACATTCCTTCGACTGAAGCAGGCCGTGCCGCGGCTGGAAAGCGGCGGCCAGTCTCTCGGCCTCGTCCTGCTGACCAAGCACAAGGAAGAGAACTTCGCCAACATCGCGCGCGGCTGGGCTCTCCTTGCCCACGGAGGAACGCTGGTCTGCGCCGGCGCCAACGACGACGGCGCGGCGAGCCTCGAGAAGCATGTCGGCAAGGCCTTCGGCGGCATCGACACGCTTTCGAAGTTCCACAGCCGGGTTTTCTGGCTTGGCAAGGGCGAGCGAACCCCGCCCGAGTACTGGCAGAAACTCGCCGCGCTGCAGCCTGTCGGCGACGGTTCGTGGCTGAGCCAGCCCGGCGTCTTCTCCTGGGATCACGTCGATGACGGATCGGCCCTCCTCGCCGCACACCTCCCCAATGATCTCGCAGGACAGGTCGCCGATTTCGGCTGCGGCTGGGGCTTCCTGACGCGGCACGTCCTGGCGACCTGCCTTTCCGTGGCGGCGATCCACGGCATCGATGCCGAGCATCGCGCCGTCGAGGCGAGCCGCGCGAACGTCACCGATCCACGCGCGACGTTTTACTGGCTCGACCTGATCAACGAGGCGGCCCCCGCGACCTACGACGCCATCGTCTGCAATCCGCCGTTCCATGCCGGCCGTTCCGCCGAGCCGTCGCTGGGCCAGGGCTTCATCGCCGTCGCCGCCCGCGCGCTGAAGCCCGGCGGGCGGTTCTACATGGTCGCCAATCGCGGCCTGCCCTACGAGCCGCTGCTGAAAGCACACTTCACGTCGTTCGAAACCTTGGCCGACAACAACAAATTCAGGGTGACGCGCGCTGTGCGCTAACCGACCCGTTGTCATCCTTCGCTTCGCTCAGGATGACAAATCAAGACAATCGAGCCGCGATCAGGAACTCCTTGTTTCCTTCCGCGCCGGTGATCGGGCTTTCCGTCACGCCCAGCACCTGCCAGCCGGGCTGCTCGCCCAGCCACGCCGAAATCGTCTCCACGACTTCGGTGTGAAGCTCCGCCTCGCGCACGATGCCGCCCTTGCCGACGCGGCCCTTGCCGACCTCGAACTGCGGCTTGATCAGCGCCGCGAGATGGGCCCCCGGCGCCGCCAGCGCGAGGGCGGACGGCAGGACCAGCCGCAGGCCGACGAACGAGGCATCGCAGACGACGAGATCGACCGGTTCTGGAATCTGCGTGCGCGTCACGTCGCGGATGTTGGTCTTCTCCATCGACACGACGCGCGGATCGGTGCGCAGTTTCCACGCGAGCTGGTTGGTCCCGACATCCACCGCGTAGACCTTCGCCGCGCCGCGCTGCAGCAGGCAGTCGGTGAAGCCGCCGGTCGAGGAGCCGACATCGAGGGCAATGCGTCCCGTGACGGGAATGGTGAAATGGTCGAGTGCCTTCTCGAGCTTGAGTCCGCCGCGCGAGACATAGGGATGGAGCTGGCCGCGCACCTCGATCGGCATGTCGTCGGCGACGGGTTGCCCCGCCTTCTCCAGCCGCCGGTCTTTGGAAAAGACCAGCCCGGCCATGACCAGCCGCTGCGCGGCGGCGCGTGTTTCCACGAGCCCCCGCTCGACCAGCGCCACGTCCAGCCGCGTCTTCGCCAATACTGTCTCCCTTCGAACGACCTGCTAGCATGCCGGGCATGAGCATGAAACTTCTCGAGGGCGAGCGCGCCCTGATCACCGGCTGCGCCGGCGGCATCGGCCGCGGCATTGCCAAGGCACTCAAGGCCGAGGGCGCGATCGTACTCGGAAGCGACATCGCCGCCCCGCCCGCCGAGGACGGCATCGATTTCCTCAGCGCAGACCTCTCGAAGCGTGACGGCTGGAAAAGCCTGCTCGACGGTGCGGTAAAGAAGCTCGGCACGATCTCGCTGTTCGTCCATGCCGCCAGTCCGCGCCGACTGGAAGCCGACACACCGCTGTCGGTCAGCGAGGAGACGTGGGACCTGATGACCGACATCAACCTGCGCTCCGGCTTTTTCCTCGGTCGCGAGGTCGGCCGCCACATGCGCGACAACCGGATCAAGGGCCGCATGATCCTGGTCACCTCGCAGCACCGCGACACGCCGCGCAACCTGCCGCACTACAGCGCCTCCAAGGCCGGCATGACGATGGTTATGAAGGAACTGGCCCGCGTGCTGGCGCCGGACGGCATTCGCGTGAACGCGATCGCGCCGGGCGCTATTCCCGGCGGCGGTTTCGTCTCCAATGACCTCGATTCACTGGTTGCGCAGATCCCGCTCGGCCGCACCGGCACGCCCGACGACATCGCGCAGGTCGCCGTGGCGATTCTCTCGGAAAGATTTGGCCGCTACCTGGTGGGGACGACGGTAGAAGTTGATGGTGGACTGGGCCTTGCGAGCTGGATTCCTGCCAAGGCTTGACCGAGCCCGGTGGAAGGGTTGAGGTGCGGGCCGCAAACCGGAGGAGTTCACCATGACGCTTCGCATCAATGCCACCGCGCCCGACTTCAAGGCCGAGACGACCCAGGGTCCGATCGAGTTCCACAAATGGATCGGCGACAGCTGGGCGATCCTGTTCTCGCATCCGAAGGATTTCACGCCGGTCTGCACCACCGAACTCGGCTACATGGCCGGCCTCAAGCCGCAGTTCGACAAGCTCAACACCAAGATCATCGGCCTCTCGGTCGATCCCGTGACCAACCACTCCAAGTGGGCGAAGGACATCGAGGAAACCCAGGGCCACGCCGTGACCTTCCCGATGATCGGCGACCCCGAACTCAAGGTCGCGACCGCCTATGACATGCTGCCCGAAGGCGCCGGCACGACGTCAGAGGGCCGCACCGCCGCCGACAACGCCACGGTGCGCTCGGTGTTCATCATCGGGCCGGACAAGAAGATCAAGGCGATGCTCGTCTACCCGATGAGCAGCGGCCGCAACTTCGACGAGGTGCTGCGCCTGCTCGAATCCTGCCAGCTCACGGCCAAGCACCAGGTCGCGACCCCCGTGAACTGGAAGAAGGGCGAGGACGTGATCATCGTCCCGGCCGTGTCCGACGAGGCCGCCAAGGCGAAGTATCCGAACGGCTGGAAGGCGCCCAAGCCCTACCTGCGGATCGTGCCTCAGCCCAAGGACTAGCAGTGGCTTCCCCGTCATACGGGCAGGGCTGCCGCATAAGAGGTAAGGGTCCCTCGCTTACGCTCCAGGGCGGGGCTTCCCCGCCCGCCATGACACCGTTTGTTTGATCGGCGCACTGCGCCAATCCCAACAAAATTGTCATCCCGAACGTAGTGAGCGACCCTCCTCTTTACTCAAAACGGCGGGAGATTCGGTATGACGGACGAACTCTGGCGCTGGTCGGCCGCCGACCTGGCACGAGCCATCGCACGCGGCGCGATTTCGAGCGAGGACGCGACGCGATCGGTCCTCGGTCGGATCGAGTCCGTCAATCCGCGGGTCAACGCCGTGGTCGACGTGATGGCCGATGAGGCATTGCAGGCCGCACGCGAGGCCGACACCGCGCGCCGCAGCGGCACCCCCTGCGGGCCGCTGCACGGTGTGCCGACGACGGTGAAGGTCAACGTCGACACCAAGGGCCGCGCCACCACCAACGGAGTTGTGGCCTTCCGCGACCTGGTAGCGACCGAAGACAGCCCGGTCGTCGCCAACCTGCGCAATGCCGGCGCCGTGATCGTCGGCCGCACCAATACGCCCGCCTTCTCGCATCGCTGGTTCACCGACAACGAACTCCACGGGCCGACGCGCAACCCGTGGGGCAAGGGTCTGACTCCCGGCGGATCGAGCGGCGGCGCGGCCGCTGCGCTGGCCGCCGGCATGGGCGCGATCGCGCACGGCAACGACTATGGCGGCTCGATCCGTTATCCCGCATATGCCTGCGGCGTGGCCGGCCTGCGGCCGACACCCGGCCGCGTACCGGCCTTCAACCCGTCCGCCACCGCCGAGCGGCCCATCACCGCGCAGCTCATGTCCGTGCAGGGCCCGTTGGCCCGCTCAATCGCAGACCTGCGCCTCGCCTTCGCTGCCATGGCGAGGGGCGATGCGCGCGATCCCAATTGGGTGCCGGCGCCTCTCGCCGGTCCCGCGCCGACGCGGCCGCTGCGCGCCGCCATCGCGCCGGCCCCGTTCGATGACGTGGTGCCCGAGGTCCGTGCAGCCGTCGAGCAGGCAGGACGCGCGCTCGAGGCGGCCGGCTATGCCGTCGAACAGGTCGCGCCGCCGCGACTGGGCGAAGCAGCCGAGCTGTGGCACCGGATGGTCGTCAACGACGAGCGCCGCGGCTTCGTCGCGACCGTGCAGGCCCTGGGCGATGCCGCCGCACGCCGCAACGTTGAGGGTCATCTCCGCTACGTGCCGGAGGTCGATGCCGGCGGTCTGCTCGAGGCATTCGGCCAGCGTCTCGCCCTGATGCGCGCCTGGTCGCTGTTCTTCGCGGAATATGCGGTCGCGGTCGTGCCGGTTTCGCACGTCCTGCCCTTCCCGGACGGCCTCGATCTTCAGGACCAACCGGTCGTGGATCGCATGATGGCCGCACAGCACTGCCTGCTTGCGACGCCCGTCCTGGGTTATCCCTCGGTGTCGGTGCCCACCGGCCTCGCCGATGGAACACCTGTGGGCATACAAATCATCTCCGCCCGCTTCCGCGAGGATCTCTGCCTCGATGCAGCAGAGATCGTCGAGGCGCACGCCCCGCGCCTCACGCCCATCGAGCCGCGCGATTAGCCTCGGGCGCGCTCGGATTGCTGGCCGAGCGCTGCGAGCGCCGTCGCCACGATCTGCGGCGCGTTGAGGCCGGCCCATTCGTACTGCCGGGCCGGCGACGCATGATCGAGGAAGCGGTCGGGCAGAACCATCGGCCGCACCTTCAGTCCGTTGTCGAGCAGTCCCGCCGTCGCGAGATACTGCAACACGAAGCTCGAGAAGCCGCCGACCGAGCCCTCCTCGATGGTGATCAGCACCTCGTGCTCGCGCGCGAGGCGGCGGATCAGGTCCGTGTCGAGGGGCTTGGCGAAGCGGGCGTCGGCCACCGTCGTGCTGAGGCCCTTGGCGCCGAGATCCTCGGCCGCCACCAGGCATTCCTGCAAACGCGCACCGAAATTCAGGATGGCAATCTTGGTGCCCTCGCGAACGATCCGGCCCTTGCCGACTTCCAGCGGCGTGCCCTTCGCCGGCAACTCGACGCCGACGCCCTCGCCGCGCGGATAGCGGAAGGCCGAAGGCCGGTCGTCGATTGCGGCGGCCGTCGCCACCATGTTCATCAGTTCCAGCTCGTCGGCCGCCGCCATGATGACGAAGTCCGGCAGGCAGCCGAGATAGGCCACGTCGAAGGAACCCGCATGGGTGGCGCCGTCGGCGCCGACCAGTCCCGCCCGATCGATGGCGAACCGCACCGGCAGCTTTTGCAGGGCAACGTCGTGCACGACCTGGTCGAAAGCGCGCTGCAGGAAGGTCGAATAGATCGCGGTGAACGGCTTGAAGCCCTCGGTCGCCAGGCCGGCGGCGAAGGTGACGCCGTGCTGCTCGGCGATCGCCACGTCGAAAGTGCGCTCGGGGAAGCGCTCGGCGAACTTGTCCAGGCCGGTGCCCGAAGGCATCGCCGCGGTCACCGCCACGATCTTCTTGTCGGCCTCCGCCTCCGCGATCAGCGCCTTGGCGAAGACCGAGGTGTATTGCGGCGCGTTGGCGATCGGCTTGGACTGCTTGCCGGTGATGACGTCGAACTTCACCACCCCGTGGTACTTGTCCGCACTCGCCTCGGCCGGCCCGTAGCCCTTGCCCTTCTTTGTCACGACATGGACCAGGATCGGCTTGTCGAGCTGGCTGTCGCGGGCATTCTTCAGCACCGGCAGCAGATGGTCGAGATTGTGACCGTCGACGGGACCGACATAGTAGAAGCCTAGCTCGTCGAACAGCGTGCCGCCCGCCACGAAGCCGCGGGCGAATTCCTCGGCACGCTTGGCCGCGAGTTCGAGCGGCTTGGGCAGGTTCTCGGCGAAGGTGCGCCCGAGGTTGCGCAGCGTGACATAGGGGCGGCCCGACAGGAGCCGCGAGAGATGGCCCGACAGCGCGCCGACGGGCGGCGCGATCGACATGTCGTTGTCGTTCAGCACCACGATCAGGCGCGAGCGCAAAGCGCCCGCATTGTTCATCGCCTCGTAGGCCATGCCGGCGCTGAGCGCGCCATCGCCGATCACGGCGATCACGTTGTTGGAGCCGCCCGCCAGATCGCGCGCCACGGCCATGCCGAGGCCGGCGGAGATCGAGGTCGAGGAATGAGCCGCGCCAAACGGGTCGTATTCGCTCTCGGAACGCCGCGTGAAGCCCGACAACCCGCCTTCCTGGCGCAAGGTGCGAATGCGGCTGCGGCGGCCCGTGACGATCTTGTGCGGATAGGCCTGGTGGCCGACGTCCCAGATCAGCCGGTCCTTCGGCGTGTCGAAGACGTAGTGAAGGGCCACCGTGAGCTCGACGACGCCCAGTCCCGCTCCGAGATGGCCGCCGGTAACGGAAACGGCCGAGATCGTCTCCTGGCGCAGTTCGTCCGCTAGCTGACGCAACTGTTCTGCGCGCAAGCGGCGGATGTCGGCGGGAACGTCGACGGTATCGAGCAGCGGCGTCGTACTGTGGCCGGTCATTGGACTACCATACTCCTGCGCGGCGCCTTCTGCCCCAACTTCAGGTGCGGCGCGCCACGACGAATTCTGTGGCTTGCCTTAGCAAATCCGCTGCTTCTCCGAAGGGCTCCAGATGCGCGGCGGCCTGTCGCGCCAGCATTCCGGCCTGCGCCCTCGCCCGTTCGACGCCCAGGATGGACACGAAAGTCGCCTTGCCGGCGGCTTCGTCCTTGCCCGTCGCCTTGCCCAGCTCCTCCGCGCTGCCTTCGATGTCGAGCAGGTCGTCGACGATCTGAAACGCCAGGCCGAGATCGTGCGCATAGCCCGCGAGCGCCATTCGCATGGGGTCGCTCGCCTTGCCGAGGATGGCGCCCGCCGTGCACGAGAAGGAGATCAACGCCCCCGTCTTCAGGCGCTGCAGGTGGGTGATGGCGCCGATCGACTGGTCGGAATTTCCCTGCTCGGCCAGCAGGTCGAGCATCTGCCCGCCCACCATGCCGCGCGCGCCCGCGGCCTTCGCGAGTTCGCTCACCAGCGCCGTGCGTACCGCCGGGTCGCCATGTGTGTCCTCGTGCGCCAGAACCTCAAAGGCCAGCGCCTGCAGCGCATCGCCCGCCAGGATCGCTGTCGCTTCATCAAATTGCTTGTGGCAGGTGGGTTTGCCGCGCCGCAGATCGTCGTCGTCCATCGCCGGCAGATCGTCGTGGATCAGAGAATAAGCGTGCACGAACTCGATGGCGGACGCCGTTCGCAGGGCGGGCTGCGTCCCCACCCTGAACAGCGTCGCACCGGCCAACACGAAAAAGGCGCGCAACCGCTTTCCGCCGCCTAGGCTCGAGTAGCGCATCGCCTCGAAGACACGCGCCTCGCCCACCGCCCCGGACGGCAGCAGGCGTTCCATGGTGCGCTCGACCGACTCCGCGGCAAACCCGAGGGCGATATCGAACTGTCTGTGCGACGACAACGGCATCGGAGAGAAATCAGCCGAGATCGGCAGGTTGCGTCGCGACCGAACCGTCGGCGGAGAAGACGATCTTTTCCACCTTCATCTTGGCTTCGGCCAGCCGCTGCTCGCAGTGCCGCTTCAGCAGCGCGCCCCGCTCGTACGCCGAAATCGCCTCGTCCAGCTTCACCTGGCCACGTTCGAGCTGCTGAACGATACCCTCCAGTTCCTTGAGGGCATCCTCGAAGGAGAGGGCTGCAATATCCTTGGGCAGAGTGGGTTCTTTAGCCAATTTTTGCCTCTTGAAGGGGACGGTCCGGATCGTACCCGGCCGCCGCGAACATGTCGAAAGATGCCGCTCGCGTCATTAAAATATGCCGGATATTCCCGTTTCGAGAGCAAAACAGCACGTCTGCAACTAACGATAATCGAAACACGCATCTGTGACATGGCCGCTTTGCATGTTCGCAGGACAAAACCCGCTCAGGCGCATTGCGATAGAGTTAAGCCAATGGCAGGTTCCGCTCCGCAAAGAAATAAACGGCCATTCACCAGGAGCAAACGCCCATGGGCAACGTTAGCCATCTCGTCACGCGAACCGCCGCCTTCCAGAGCTCGCTCGAGAACGGTCTCGCCGAAGGGTCCAGCAGCAAGGATCGCCAGTTCGTCACCGCGCTGGCGCGCGGCCTCGATATCCTGCGCGCCTTCCATGCCGGCGAAGGCATGCTGGGCAACCAGGAAATCGCCCACCGCACCGGCCTGCCGAAGCCGACGGTCGCCCGCCTCACCCACACGCTGACCGAGTTGGGCTACCTCAACTACATCCGCCGTTTCCGCAAGTACGAGCTGGGCGCCTCGGTTCTGGCGCTGGGCTACGCCGCCATCTCGAGCATGGACGTCCGCCGCGCCTCGCGTCAGCCGCTGGAGCAGCTGGCCCACGCCCTCAACGCCTCCACGGCGCTGGGCGGCCGCGACCGTCACTCGATGATCTATCTCGAAGCCTGCCGTGGCCCGTCGGTCGTGGCGATCACGCACGATGTCGGCACCCGCGTGCCCATGGCCAGCACCGCGATGGGCCGCGCCTATCTGTTCTCCCTGCCCGACGTCGACCGCAACAAGCAGATCGATGCCATTCGCCGCCGGTGGCGCGACGACTGGGCCAAGGTGAAGACCGGCCTCGAGCGCTCGTTCAAGGAACTGACCGACCGCGGCTTCTGTGTCACGTGGGGCGAGTGGCTGCCCGAGCTGTGCGGCGTCGGCGCTCCGCTGCGCAATTCGGACGGCACGGCCGCTTATGCGATCAACGCCTCGGCGCCGATCTACCAGATCAGCCGCGATCGCCTCGAAGCCGACTGGGGTCCGCGCCTCGTCAAGGTCGCGCGCGACATCCGCACGGGCATGGCCGCGCAACCCGCCGTCACCGCTCCTGCCGGCTCGGCCCTGCGGCCGATGATGGCCAACGGCAACGGCCATCGCGCGCCGATGTCGGCGATGGTGCGCCGCTAGGCGCACCCTCCCCCTGGAGGCTTTCCAGACATGGCGATCCAACGACCGGCCGACGCTCGGCCGGTCGCTCCTTATGAGTTCCGCGGCTTCAACGGCGTGATCGGCCATCAGGTCGTGGCGTGGCGTCACGGCTTCGTCGAGATGCAACTCAAGGTGCGGCCGGAACTGTGCAACGCCAACGGCCTGCTGCATGGCGGCGTGCTGATGACGCTCCTTGATTCCGCGAGCGGCTTTGCCTGCACCTTCAACGAGACGGCAACGGCGCGGCGGCTTTCCGTAACGCTCGCCTTCACCACCCAGTTCATCAAGGCCGGCCGCGAAGGCGACGTGCTCACGATCCTGGGCGCGTGGCGTCCCTCTACGAGCCAGAGTACCTTCGCCGCCGAGACCGAGATCTACAATCAGGCGAACGAACTGCTCGCGACCGGCGCCGGCACCTTCCGCTACCTGAAGGGCGAGCGCAGCGACGGCACGCTCGACTTCCTCGACCAGAAGGCCGCGGACTGACTATCCGGCCGCGGTCGAACGCAGCCGATAGCGTAGCCACATCGCCCCGCCCTCCAGGACGTCGTGGCTCACCAGTGTCATGCTCTCGACCGGCGCCGGCCCGAGATCGGCATCGCCCGAGTTGAACACGATCGGTCCACCCGTGCTGCCGTCGATCACCGGGCAGATCACGAGACTCAGTTCGTCGATCAGGCCGGCCCTCAAGAGCGCACCGTTCGCCCCGCCCCCGCCCTCCAGCATGATCCGCTGGATGCCCAGCTCGCGATTGAGCGTCTCGAGCGCCGCCGCGAGATCGACCTCGGCCTTGCCGGCGAAGATGTAAGACACGCCGTCGGCGCGCAGCCCGGCGAGATGCCGGTCCGGCACCGACTCGGTCAGGATGACGAGGATCGGGTCGCCGCCGATATCCTTGCGCGCCCACACCGCCTTGCCATGGCCGTCGAGGAAGATCCCCCACGCCTTGGCCTCCCGCTGCGCAAACCAGTTCTCTCGCGGGAACGTCCGATCCGTGTCGGGATAGTGCGGCTCCTTGCCCTTGGCAAATTCCTGCGCGGTGACGCGCCCGCACAGCCACGAACCGCCGCCCATCTGGTCGTGCAGCCGCTCGAACAGGTTGGGCACGATATTGACCTTGGGCCGCCAGCGGCTGCCCCAGATGCGGCCATCTACGCTGCAGACCATGTGGCAGAGGACATAGGGCTTCATGGCCCTATCATAGCCGAACGAGGCCGATCAGGAATCAAATCCCGGCAACCACAGCTGCGCGCCCGGCCGTAGCGGCAGGCGACCGACATGGCGATGCGTGGTCCTGCCCGGCTGGCTGTGCACCAGGACGACTTCACGCGCCGTCCACGTCACGGGGCTGACGTCGCGCGGCGGCGCCAGCGTCTCGCTCCTCAGCAACGTCATGTGCGGCGTGAACGGCTTCCGCTTCTCTGCTCCAGGCTCGCTCAGGACGTCGCGCAGCCGCGTCGAAAGCGTCTTCAGGGCCGCGACGCTCTTGCCGCCGCACAGCACGAAGGCCCCCTTCCCGAGTGACTTCGCGCGCGTGAAGGACACGCGAAAGGACGGGAGGTCGACCCGGCTGGCGCGCTCGACGAGCGCATCGATGGCTTCGGCGGGCGGCGGCTCCGCGGCATCGCCCACATGACACAGCGCGACATGGAGATGCTCGGGCAGGATTTCAGTGCCGGAGATGCCGGTCGCTTCACAAAGGTGCCGGCGCGTGCCGCAAATCGCCTCCACGGTTTTCCCGTCGGGAATCAGGGCGAAGAACAGACGATCGGTGGCTTCCACTGAAGTCACGTCAGGCTTCCTGTGGGACCTCAGGACAGCGGTATGCGCGCGATGTGACGGAGCGTCGTCTGGCCGATCAGGCTGTGCACCAGCACTACCTCGCGGACCGTCCAGGCGATCGGCTCGACCGGCTCGGCCTCGATGTGGCGGCCGTCATAGAGCAGCGTGACATGCGGCGTGTACCGGCGCGCCGGCCGCGGTGTGTCGTCTAGCGAGTCGCAAAGCCGTTGCTGCAGCACTTCCATACCGAAGGTCGAGTCGTCGCCCGTAAGGACCAGCGCGCCGTTGGCGAAACTCATCAGGCGATCGAGCCCGACACGGAACGACGGCATCGAGATCTCCCCGGCGCGCGCCATCCAGCCCTCGATCTCGTCGGCATCCGGCAGCCCATGGCCTTCGTGCACGGTCGACAGCGTGACATGGAAATGCCCGGTCTTGAGCAGCCGGCCCGTGAGTCCATGCCGGGCGCGCGAGGCAGCGGCATGCTCGGCAATCCGTTCGGCGGTCTCCGCATCCGGCAGGGCAGCAAAAAACAGCCTGTCGGTGAAGCGTGGGCCGGTCCGGCGCAGGCCGACATGGCGTCGCCGCAGACGGTCCACGGCGAGGCGCGAGAGGCCCTGCTCCGACCGCGGCGCCAGCGCCTGGCGGCCTGCAAAACCCTCGATCGTCGCTCCGGAAAATACAGCCATCACTTGCCTCCTCAATCGTGTGTTCACGATATGTTCTCTTCGGGGATAACGCAATACCTCCATCCAGAGCCGATACATTTGATACGATGGGAGCATGCAGATCCGCGGCTTCTACGAATTCGGCCATACGCTCGACGTGCTCGACACCGAGAGCCACGGCTTCGCGCCAGCAGACGTCGCCCACGTCGACCGGTTCTGGACGTTCGGCGATATGCACGACAGTTCCGCCGGCTTCGTGCTGCAGTTGCGCGACGGCCGCCACGCCTATGCCGAGTTCCAGCACTGGCACGGGTTCGAGCAGGACGAGGATTTCAGGATCGACGTGGAGATGCTCGACGGCGACGCGCTGCCGACAGCGCCGCTGCGCGAACCCATCCCCGGCGACGAGCCCTGGCCGCCCGGCGGCTGGTCCGGCGAGACCGCCCATCTCGACCGTCTGCTTCTCCAGGGTGACGCCGGCTGAGGGCTACCTCTTCGGTGCCTGCTCGCGCCGTGTCTCTACGGTCTTTTACTTGATCGTGATCTCCGTCGAGCCGAGCCCTTCGAATTCGGTCTTTGCGACACCCGGACCCGGCAGGAACGCCGGCGGATGCACCGAGCCTGTCAGCACGAGGTCGCCGGCCTTCAGGTGGCGTCCATGCCTGTTCAGCGCATTGGCGAGCCAGGCGAGCGAGATCATCGCGCCGCCCATCACGGCACTGCCCGGGCCGGACGCCAGTTCCTTGCCGTCGAGCGTCGAGCGGCCCTTCAAGTTGGCGAAATCGAGCTCTTGCCAGTCCTTGATCTCGGTGCCCACGACCAGCGCCGCCTGAAGCACGTTGTCGGCGATGCGGGCGGGACCGCCCATCTTCGTGACGTCGAGGTAGCGGTTGTCGACCAGTTCCATGCCGCAATGGAGAACCCCGACATGGGCGCGAATGCTCTCGGCTGTGTAGGGCGCGCCGCCGGCCGGCGCGTCCCTCGAAATGCGGGCGACCAGCTCGGGCTCGATGCCGGGCTTCAGCGGCCAGCCCTTCTCGAAGGCCGCGCCGCTCTGGCGCAGGCCGCTGTGATAGACGCCGGCGAAGACCGGGCCCGAGAGCTTCAGCGGCTCGTACTGCGTCGGCAAGGTCAGCGCGATCTTCCAGCCGGCGAACTTGTCGCCGGCGGCGGCGTAGAGATCGTGGACCGCGAACTGGACCTTGTAGGCATCGGCCTCGGAGAGGTTGGCCGTCGCCGCGATTATGTCCATCGGCTTCTGCGAGCGCCGACCCTCAGCGATCCGCTCGGCGAGTGCGGCGATTTCCCGGGCGTCCACGGCGGTGCCCTCCTTACTTGACGGTGATCTCGGCGCCGCCCAGCCCGACGAACTCGGTCTTGGCGACGCCGGGGCCCGGCAGGAACTGCGGCGGATGGACCGAGCCGGTCAGGATCATGTCGCCGGCTTTCAGCTGCTTGCCGTTGGCGATCAGCTTGTTGGCGAGCCAGGCGAGCGAGATCATCGCGCCGCCCATCACGTTGCTGCCGGGACCGGCGCCGATCTCCTTGCCCTCGAATTCCGAGCGGCCCTTCACATTGACGAAGTCGGTCTTCTGCCAGTCCTTGATCTCGGTGCCGACGACACAGGCGGCCTGCAACACGTCGTCGACGATGCGGCCCGGGCCGCCCAGCTTCGAGACGTCACCGTAGCGGTTCTCGACGACTTCCATGCCGCAATAGAGGTTGGAGACGAATTCCATGATCGATTGGGCGGTGTATTCGGTGCCGGCCGGCACGTCCTTGCCCATGCGCGCGACCATCTCGCATTCGACGCCGGCCTTCAGAGGCCAGCCCTTCTCGAACACCACGCCGCTCTGCCTGATGCCGCTGGTGTAGAGGCCGGCGAAGGCCGGACCCGAGAGCTTCAGAGGCTCGTACTGCGCGGGAACGGCAAAGGCGACCTTCCAGCCCGCGAGCTTCCAGCCGGCGGCCTCGAGCTTGTCGTGTACGGCGAACTGGACCTTGTAGGCATCGGCTTCGGAGAGGCTGGCCGTGGCGTCGGCGAGCCAGTCCATCGTCGTCTTCGAGCGTCGACCTTCGACGATACGGTCGGCGAGTGCGGCGATTTCCTTGGCGTCCACGGCAATTCTCCCCTTGATCTGGCGTCGCGCGTTTTTACTGCCCCGCGACGCAAGTTCAAAGCTCATGTTCCTCTCCGCCCGCGCAGCGGGGGGAGAGGCCAGGAGAGGTGGGTCATGTGGTTGTTGGAGGCGAAGTGTGGGTGTCGAAGCGCCCCCCTCACCTACCCCACGCTACGCGTGGGGCCCCTTCTTCTCCCCCCCGCTTCACGGGCGGAGAGGACATCCGAGACGGCGCCGGTTGGTTAGGCCGCCTTCGCTGGATGGTACTTGCCGTAGAAGCTCTCGCCCTTGGCTGCCATGTCGCGCAGCAGCTTCGGCACCTCGAACTGGGCGCCGTACTTCTTGGCGAACTCGTCACATTCGGCGACGAACTTCTTGATGCCGACCTGGTCGATCAGGCTGATCGCGCCGCCGGTCTGCGGCGCGAAACCCAGGCCCATGATCGAGCCCACGTCGCCGTCCTGCGGGTTGGTCAGGACGTTGCTTTCCAGGCAGCGCGCGGTGTCGACCGCCTGCACGTAGAGCAGGCGCTTCTTGATCTCGTCCTCCTTGGCGCGCTTGTCCTCGCCTTCGCCATAGAGGAGCGCCGGATCGGCCGGGAAGTACTTCTGCAGTTCCGGCCACAGGCGCTTCTTGCCGTCGGCCGGATACTCGTAGAAGCCCTTGCCGTTCTTGCGGCCGAAGCGCTCCAGCTTCTTGACCATCAGCTCGAGGATGTCCTCGGTGCCGCCGCCCTCGAACTTCTGGCCGGCCGCTTCGGCATCGCGCCGGGTCTGGTCCATGATCTTCCACGACAGGTCGATGGCGACCTCGTCGTTGAGCGACAGCGGCCCCACCGGCATGCCGGCGAAGCGCGCGCAGTTCTCGATCATGGCGGCGGGCACGCCCTCCTTCAGGAGGCGATGGCCTTCGCTGATGAAGGCGCCGCAGACGCGGCTGGTGAAGAAGCCGCGGCTGTCGTTCACGACGATCGGCGTCTTGCGGATCTTCTGGACGTAGTCCATGGCGCGGGCGAGTGTCTCCGGCGAGGTCTTCTTGCCGACGATGATCTCGACCAGCGGCATCTTCTCGACCGGCGAGAAGAAGTGCATGCCGATGAAGTGATCCGGCCGTGACGAGGCTTCGGCCAGGCCGGTGATCGGCAGGGTCGAGGTGTTCGACGCAAACACGGCGCCGGCCGGCAACGCGGCCTCGGCCTTCTTCGTGGCCTCGGCCTTCACTTCGCGATTCTCGAACACCGCCTCGATGACGAGGTCGCAGTCCTTGAGCGCGCCAAAGTCGGGCGTCGCCGTGACCTTGGCCAGCATCGCGTCGGCCTTCGCCTGGTCGAGGCGCTTGCGCTTCACCAGCTTGGCGAGCTCTTCGGCGATGTGCGCCTTGCCCTTGTCGGCGGCGGCCTGGTCTCGGTCGATCAGCACGATGTCGAGACCGGCTTGTACCGAGACGGTGGCGATGCCGGCACCCATCAGGCCGGCGCCCAGCACGCCGATCTTCTTGTACTCCTGCTTGGGCACACCCTTGGGCCGGCGCGCCAGCTTGTTGGCTTCCTGCAGGCCGAAGAACAGCGTGCGGATCATGCTCTTGGCGACGGGGTCGCGCAGCAGCGAGACGAAGTAGCGCGTCTCGACCTTGAGCGCCGCGTCCATCGGAAGCTGCAGGCCCTCATAGACGCAGCTCATGATCGCCTTCGGGGCCGGATAGACGCCGTTGGTCTTGCCGCGGATCATCGCGCTGCCACCGATGAAGGTCATGACGCCCGGCGGGCTCCACACCTGGCCGCCGGGGAAGCCCGGCACCTTGAAGCCCTTGCGGTCCCACGGCTGCACGGCGCGCCCATCGATCGCCTTCGCACCCTTGCCGGCATACTCCGGCACGACCTGCTCGGTCGCCGGGGCCATCAGCCATGCCTTGGCCTTCGCCAGCAGCTCGCCCGCCGGGACGACCTCGTGGATGAGGCCGAGGCTCTTGGCGGCATCGACCGTGAGGTCCTTGCCTTCGAGCAGGATCGGCGCGGCGTTCTGCACGCCGATCAGGCGCGGGATGCGCTGCGTGCCGCCGCCGCCCGGCAGCAGGCCGATCTTCACTTCCGGCTGCCCGACCTTGGTCTTCGGATTGGCCGCAGCGATGCGGTAGTGCGTGGCGAGGCAGATTTCGAAGCCGCCGCCCAGTGCCGTGCCGTTGATCGCCGCGACGATCGGCTTGCCGCCGGTCTCCTGCTGGCGAAACATCCTCTGCAGCTGGCTGAACTGTTCCATCAGCTTCGACGCATCGGACGTGTCGAGGCTCAGGATCATCTCCAGATCGGCGCCGGCAATGAAGCTGTCCTTGCCCGACGTGATGATGATGCCCTTGACCTTCTCGTCCTTCAGCGCCGTTTCGAGCGCGCCGGCATAGGCCGTCATCGAGGCCTCGTTCAGCACGTTCATCGCGCGGTTGGGCATGTCCCAGGTGATGGTCGCAATGCCGTCCGAATCGACGTTGTAGTTGATCATGCTTGATCTCCGAATTCTTCCCGTGGCCACCCTTCGAGACGCTCGCTCTGCTCGCTCCTCAGGGTGAGGATTTTTCTGGAACCCCTGCCTCACCCTGAGGAGGCCGTGCAGCGGCCGTCTCGAAGGGGGGGCAATGGGTCGAGGTTTATCAGACGCGCTCGATGATGGTGGCGGTGCCCATGCCGCCGCCGACGCAGAGCGTGGCGAGGCCGGTCGAGAGGTTGCGGCGCTCGAGCTCGTCGAGCAGCGTGCCGAGGATCATCGCGCCGGTGGCGCCCAGCGGATGGCCCATGGCGATCGCGCCGCCGTTCACGTTGATCTTGTCGTGTGGCATCTTGAGGATCTGCATGTAGCGCAGCACGACAGCGGCAAAGGCCTCGTTCAGCTCGAACAGGTCGATGTCGTTCACCGACATGCCGGCGCGCTTCAGCGCCTTCTCCGAGGCCGGCGCCGGGCCGGTCAGCATGATCGCCGGCTCCGAGCCGATCGAGGCGAAGGAGCGGATGCGGGCGCGTGGCTTGAGTCCCGCCTTCTCGCCGAACTCCTTGGAACCCACCAGGATCGCGGCGGCGCCGTCGACGATGCCCGACGAATTGCCGGCGTGGTGGACATGATGGATCTTCTCGACCTCGGGATAGCGCTGCTGCGCCACCGCGTTGAAGCCGGGCATCATCTCGCCCTGCATCTTGAAGCTGGGTTCCAGCGCGGCCAGCGTCTGCATGGTCGTGGTCGGGCGCAGAAACTCGTCGTGCGCCAGCAGCTCGACGCCGTTCTGGTCACGTACGGGGACGATCGACTTCTTGAAGTAGCCGGCGTCCCAGGCGGCCTTGGCGCGCCGCTGCGATTCGACGGCGTAGCTGTCGACGTCGTCGCGGCTCATGCCGTACTTGGTGGCGATCAGGTCGGCCGAAACGCCCTGGGGCACGAAATACATCGGGATCGCCACGGCCGGATCGACCGCCCAAGCGCCGCCGTCGGAGCCCATCGGCACGCGGCTCATGCTCTCGACGCCGCCGCCGATCGCGGCCTGGCTCTGGCCAGACATGACCTGCGCCGCCGCCATGTTGGTGGCTTCGAGGCCCGAGGCGCAGAAGCGGTTGATCTGCACGCCCGAAACGGTCTCGGCGTAGCCCGCCATCACCGACGCGGTGCGCGCGATGTCGGCGCCCTGCTCGCCGATCGGCATGACGCAGCCCAGCACGATGTCGTCGACCAGGTGCGTGTCGAGGTTGTTGCGGGAAGCGACTGCCTGCAGCGCCGTGACGGCCAGGCGGACGGGAGTCACTTCATGCAGCGAGCCGTCCTTGCGGCCCTTGCCGCGCGGGGTGCGGACGGCGTCGTAGATGTATGCGTCGGTCATGGTCTTCTCCTCTTTCTTCACGTCCCTCCCCATTCAAATGGGGAGGTGCCCCGAAGGGGCGAAGGGGTCATGACCCCTCCGTCGTCGTAAGACGACGACACCTCCCCCGATGACGGGGGAGGCAAATTACAAAGTGCGTCCAATGAGTTCCTTCATGATCTCGTTGGTGCCGCCGTAGATCTTCTGCACGCGGGCGTCGGCGTAGAGGCGCGCGATCGGGAATTCCCACATGTAGCCGTAGCCGCCGTGGAATTGCAGGCACTCGTCGATCAGCTCGCATTGCAGCTCGCTCGTCCAGTACTTGGCCATCGCTGCGGTCGCGACATCGAGTTCGCCCTTGAGATGCTTCGCCACACAATCGTCGACGAAGACGCGGGCGATATGGGCCTTGGTCTTGAGTTCGGCCAGCTTGAAGCGCGTGTTCTGGAAATCGATGATCTGCTTCCCGAACGCCTTGCGCTCCTTTACGTAGGCGAGCGTATGTTCCAGCGCCGCCTCGATCGCCGCCACCGCCTGGATGGCGATCACCAGCCGCTCCTGTGGGAGCTGCTGCATCAGCTGCACGAAGCCCATGCCCGGCCCGCCCAGCAGATGATCCGCCGGCACGCGCACGTCCTGGAAGAACAGCTCGGACGTGTCCTGCGCCTTCATCCCGATCTTCTCGAGATTGCGGCCGCGCTTGAAACCCTCGGTCTTCGTCTCGACGGCGATCAGCGACGTCCCCTTGGCGCCGAGCTTGGGATCGGTCTTGGCGACCACGATCACCAGGTCGGCAAGCTGGCCGTTGGAAATGAACGTCTTGGAGCCGTTGATGACCCACTCGTTGCCGTCCATGACGGCGGTCGTCTTGATCGCCTGCAGGTCGGAACCCGTCCCCGGCTCGGTCATGGCAATGGCCGTGACCAGTTCGCCGGAGCAGGCCTTGGGGATCCACTTCTTCTTCTGCTCCTCGGTGCCGTAGTGGAGCAGGTAGGGAACCACGATGTCGTTGTGCAGCGAGAAGGCCGGCCCCGACGCCAGCGCGCGGCCCTGCTCCTCGATCATGATGGCACTGTAGAGGAAATCCGCGCCGGCGCCGCCATAGGCCTCGGGCATGGTCATGCCTAAAAGCCCCTGCTCGCCCGCCTTGCGCCACAGTTCGCGCGGCACGATCCCCTGCTTCTCCCATTCCATGTGGAACGGAGTCACTTCCTTCTCGAAAAAGCGCCGGCAGGTGTCGCGGAACATCTGGTGTTCGGGCGTGTAGTGCGCGGCCAATGCAGTCACGAGCGTCGTCCTCCAACGAACAGAATGATCAGTCTTCTTGAAGGGACTGTGGGCCGGCTGTGGTTAGTCCGCCAGCACAGCGTAGGTAGTTTACCTTTACGTAAACGTCAACGCCTTCGGTGATCCATTCGAGCCCTTCAGCCGCTAGCCGCAATCTACCACCCGTCTCCAATTTCACGCGTTTATGGTCGCGCTCTAGCGCGGAGATACAGTTTAATATGGTAGGCTGCGTTCGCTCTAAAGTTGGCCCACCAAATAGAAGAAATGCTAACAAATGCCTGAGGAACGTCACCAGTTCGTACGCATTGAATTTTCGCGATTCAAAGCATTTAAGAATTTCTCGATTGATCTTCGGCACTTCAACGTCCTTGTCGGGCCTAATAACGCTGGCAAGTCGACAATTATCGCCGCCTTTCGGATCTTGGAAGCAGCAATGCGCAAAGCTCGCCGTCAGCGCGCACAGCCAATGACAGCGTATAGGCGACCGACATTGGCCCACTCGATAGATATCAAAGCCATATCTGTCGCTGAAGAGAACATCTTTCACAACTACGATGACAGCGAAGCTGCAACCGTCAAATTCCACTTATCGAACGGAAATGTCTTAACTCTCTACTTTCCCGAACCAGGCACTTGCCTCCTTCTCTTGGATGCCCAAGGAAAGTCTACTTCCAATCCATCGTCGTTCAATACTCACTTTAATTGTCCAATCGGCTTCGTACCGATTCTGGGGCCTGTGGAGCATCACGAGCAACTGTACTTAGAAGAAACTGCACGGCGGTCCCTTTACACTTACGGGGCGGCGCGCAATTTTAGGAATATCTGGTATCACTTTCCCGAGCACTTCTCCGTCTTTCGAGATCTCCTGCAAGATACTTGGCCGGGAATGGACATCGAGAAGCCCGAGATCGATCGGTCGCATGAGAAGCCACGGCTTCATATGTATTGCCCAGAAAATCGGTATCCTCGAGAGATTTTCTGGGCCGGCTTCGGCTTCCAAGTTTGGGCTCAGATGCTAACTCACTTGGTCAAATCGAGTGAGGTGTCTCTCTTTCTTATCGATGAGCCGGATATCTACCTACATTCTGAACTTCAACGGCAACTCCTTGGTCTCCTTCGAAACCTTGGTCCGGATATCCTAATTGCCACTCATTCGACAAAAATCATCACAGAAGCGGAAACTGACGACATCGTGCTTGTAGCGAAGGCGCATCGGAAGGCGCGTCGCATACGAAACCCCTCTCAGCTGCAGGAAGTTTTCAGGCTCGTCGGCTCGAACATAAATCCGATCCTCACACAAGTCGCGAAAACCCGCAGGGTTCTATTCGTTGAAGGCAAGGATTTTCAAATCTTGGGACGCTTTGCCCGACGGCTTAGCCTGGCGGCCATTGGAAATCGGATAAGCTTCGCAGTCGTACCAATTGAGGGCTTCAATCCCGAACGCGCGCGAACCTTAAAAAAGGGGATGGAAGAGACACTGGGCAGCCGGATTGTGACTTCTGTCATTCTCGACAAAGATTATAGATCTGACCTTGAATGTGATGCGATCGCAGAAAAATGCGAAACATTTTGCAACTTCGTAAGCATACTGAAGCGAAAAGAGATCGAGAACTTCCTTCTAATTCCAACTGCTATCGATAGAGCTGCAGCGAGAAAGGTCGCAGATCGGGCCGTTCGATCTGGGCTCACGCTAGCGTATGAGAACATTGCGCAAGAGATCCTCAGTGCATTCGCAACCGAGAAGCGCGCTTACATCATCTCTCAAATGGTAGCGATGCGAGGACAGTTTGAGCGAACTCGATCACCCGGCTTAAATACAGCAACGGTGACTCAAGCAGCTCTAGAAGACTTTGAGCGCCTTTGGTCAATTGAGGAAACGAGGCTCAACTTGCTTCCCGGTAAAGAAGCTCTTGCCACGGTCAATAGCCAGTTACAGGAACGTTATGGCGTAACAGTGACCCCTACTGCAATTATCGACGCTATGCTCGCATCCGAAGTGCCGCAAGACATGAAGGACCTAGTTGATATGCTTTCGCAATTTGTAGTGGTGCGGCCAGGCGCAGATTCCACTTAACGTGCCGGCCCGCCGGACAATAGAGGCCGCGCTCCTGAGCGCGATTCTTACTACGACAACCTGACATCGAGCCTTCAATGGTTCGCCTATCGACAAAGGCCGACGTTGCGTCTGCCTACCGAAGACTACATCGTGCGCGTTATGACCATCGAAAATGAAGAGCAGCTGGAAAAGCTGCGCACCGTCGGCAAGCTGGTGGCCCGTACCCTCGCCGCCATGGGCGAGGCGCTGGAACCCGGCATGACCACCAGGGAACTCGACGACCTTGGCCGTGCCCTCCTCGAAAAGGCAGGCGCGCGGTCGGCTCCGGAGGTCACCTACGATTTCCCCGGTGCAACCTGCATCTCGGTCGGCCCCGACTGCGCCCACGGCATCCCCGACGGCACCGTGATCAAGGCCGGCGACCTGATCAACATCGACGTCTCCGCCGAACTGGAGGGCTTTTTCGGCGACACCGGCGCGAGCTTCGCCGTGCCGCCGACCAGCGCGCGTATCCAGCGCCTCTGCGAAGATGGCCGCCGGGCCATGTGGGCCGGCATCCGCGCCGTGAAGCCCGGCGCCCGCCTGAACGAGATCGGCCGATCGATCGAAACCTTCGCCCAGAAGAACGGCTACAGCCTGATCCGCAATCTGGCGAGCCATGGCGTCGGTCGTTCCCTGCACGACGAGCCGTCGGAAATCCCGACCTGGTACGAGCCGCGCGACCGCCGCAAGATCACCGAAGGCCTGGTCTTCACGATCGAGCCGTTCCTGTCTCTGGGCGCGGACTCGGTCGAAGAGATGGACGACGGCTGGACGCTGCGTCCCCCCCTCCGAGAGGCCACCGTGCAGTACGAGCACACGCTGGTCGCCACCCGTCGCGGACCTTTGATCCTGACGCTGGCCTGAGCGCTATCTGACCGTCGGACAGGGCGCTGTGGCCAAGCGCGAATCGCAGACGCTGACGCTCTCGATGTATTTCTTCATCGTCTCCAAGTGTTCCGGCGTCGGGACCGACCGAACCGCGCGCTGCACGACGTAGAAACTGTCGTTGCCCTTGATCGCCTTGATAATCGTCGTCTCGGGCTTGCCCGTCGAGGCGAGCAACGGGCAGCGCAGCAGGACCGCGGCGGCGGCGTAGCCGTTCACCTTGCCGGTCGAGACCGCGGTAGAGGTGCTGCCTTTACAGCCATCCGACCACTGCTTCTGCATGGCGGCGAGGAACGGCGTCGGCTGGAGATCCTTGCGACTCAGGAACACCTGGACAGTGACCATCTCGGTCCAGTTCTGCACCGTTTCGTCGGTCGGGATGAACTCCTGCATGTTCATCCCGTTCTTCGAGTCCTTGAAACCGAGCTTGAAGCCCTGCGGCATGCCCACGAGCAGGTTCTCGTTTTTGAGCTGCTGGGCCTGCGCGGCACCGGCGGTCGCGCAAACCATCAGCGCGAGGCCGACCACCGTCCATGTACGTCGCTTCATCGGGTTCCCCTGCAAAGACTGCAGGGGAGTGAACGATGATGCAGAAACACTGTTCCCAACCCTTCGCTATTCGACCGCCCTACTCGACAGTCGTCGCGCTCAATCCCAGCATCGCGCGGCGGCGCAGCCACTGGCTGGGGCGGTAACGGTCGTCGCCGGTGATCGCCTGGATCTGCAGCAGGATCTCATGGCATTCCTTGACGCCCAGCCAGTCGGCCAGCGCCAGCGGGCCGCGCGGATAGTTGAGGCCGAGGGTCATTGCCGTGTCGACGTCGGCGGCCGAGGCGATACCGATCATCGCCATCTCGCAGCCGAGGTTTGCGATCATCGAGACCATGCGCTGGGCAATGAAGCCCGGCGAGTCCTTGATCACCGTCACCTTGGTGCCGGACTTGGCGAGCAGCGCCACGGTGGCGTCGCGGATGGCCGGATCGAAGCCCGGCGCCATCATGATCGTGATGCGCTTGGATATGTCGCCCGTCAGGTCGACCGCGACGGTGCGCTTCGGGTCGAGACCGAGCTCGACCGCCGTCGTGGTGCAGTCCTTGCCGATCGGCGCCACGAGGATCGGGCTCTTGCCGTCGTCGGCCGCCAGCATCTTCGCGCCGTCGCTGCTCAGCAGGCTCATCAGCTTGGTGTTGTGCGTGTCCATGATGACGACGCTCGAGGCCGGCACGTGCGAGGTCGGGTGATCGGCGCCCGCGTCAACCTTGCCGCCCTTCTCGTCGTAGCCGTACCAGCCGCCGCCGGTCTTGCGGCCGAGCTTGCCGGCCGCATAGAGGCTCTCGTGATAGGGGCTCGGCGTCATGCGCCGGTCGTGGAAGAAGCCCTCGTAGATGATCTTGCGTGCCGGGAAGTTCACGTCGATGCCGGTGAGGTCCATCAGCTCGAACGGACCCATGCGGAAGCCGCAGGTGTCGCGCATCACGGCGTCGACCTGCGACGGCGTCGCCCTGCCCTCCTGCATGATGCGCAGCCCCTCGGTGCCGATCGCGGTGCCGCCGAGATTGACCAGGAAGCCCGGCGTGTCGCCCACGACCACCGGCACGCGCGTCTGACGCTTGCCCAGCGCCACCATGGCGTCGACCACCCACTGCGCGGTGTCGGCGGCGCGGATGACCTCGACCAGCTTCATCAGCGGCACGGGGTTGAAGTAGTGCATGCCGCACACACGGTCGCGATGCTTCAAGGAGCGCGCGATCGAGGCGATGCGGATCGACGAGGTGTTTGACGCCAGGATGGCGTCGGGCGCGATGACCGCCTCGAGCTCGCCGAACAGCTTCTGCTTCACTTCGAGATTCTCGAACACCGCCTCGACGACGACGTGGCAGCCCTTCAGGTCCTCGATCTTGTCCGCGACGCCGAGGTTGGAATCGGCCTTGGCGAGATCGGCATCGGTGAGGCGGCCCTTGGCGACCAATCCCTTCAGCGTGTCGAGGATCGCAGCCTTCGCCTTTGCGGCACCACCGGGCGCGGCGTCGTACATGATGGCCTTGATGCCGCCCTGTGCAGTGACTTGGGCAATGCCGCGGCCCATGGCACCGGTTCCTACGACACCGACGGTGAGATCGGCGCGGTTGATGTCGAGACTCATACTTCCTCCAAACAATCGACTGTCGTCATCAAAGAGATGGTGTCATTCCGAGCGTAACGAAGGATTCTTCAAAGCTGCGAGAAGGATTCCTCGCTACGCTCGCGATGACAGTTATTTCGTAAGCCCCGCGCCCTTCAGGCCGTCCTTGATCTCGTCGAGCACGACCGGATCCTCGATCGTGGCCGGCAGGGTCCACGGCTGGCTGTCGGCCATCTTCTGCATCGTGCCGCGCAGGATCTTGCCCGAGCGCGTCTTGGGCAGCCGCTGCACGACCAGCGCGCTCTTGAAGAAGGCGACGGGACCGATGCGATCACGCACCATCTGCACGACCTCGGCGGTGATCTCCTGCGGCGGCCGGTTGACGCCGGCCTTCAGCACCAGGAAGCCCAGCGGCACCTGGCCCTTCAATTCGTCGGCAATGCCGATCACCGCACATTCGGCGACGTCGTTGTGGGCGCCCAGCACTTCCTCGATCTGTCCCGTCGAGAGGCGATGGCCGGCGACGTTGATCACGTCGTCGACTCTCGTCATCACCGAGACGTAGCCGTCCGCGTCGATGAAGCCGGCATCGCCGGTCTTGTAGTAACCGGGGAACTCGCTCATGTAGCTCTGCTTGTAGCGCTCGTCGGCGTTCCACAGCGTCGGGAAGGTTCCCGGCGGCAAAGGCAGCTTGCCCGCCAGCGCCCCCACCTCACCCGGCTTCATTGGATGGCCGTTCTCGTCCAGCACGTCGAGATGCCAGCCCGGCGACGGCACCGAAGTCGAGCCCAGTTTCACCGGCATGGGATCGAGGCCCTGGAAGTTTCCGCAGATCGCCCAGCCGGTTTCGGTCTGCCACCAGTGATCGACCACCGGCACGCCCAGCAGCTTCTGCGCCCATTCGACGGTCGGCGGATCGCCACGTTCGCCGGCGAGGAACAGCGTGCGGAACTTCGACAGGTCGTAGTTCTTCAGTAGCTTACCCTCGGGGTCCTCGCGCTTGATCGCGCGGAAGGCGGTCGGCGCGGTGAACAGCGCCATCGCCTTGTGCTCGGAGATCACGCGCCAGAAGGCGCCGGCGTCGGGCGTGCCGACCGGCTTGCCTTCGTAGAGGATCGTGGTGGCACCGTGGATCAGCGGCCCATAGACGATGTAGCTGTGGCCCACGACCCAGCCCACGTCCGAGGCGCACCAGTACACTTCGCCCGGCTCGACGCCGTAGAGGTTCTTCATCGACCAGGCGAGCGCCACGCAGTAGCCGCCGGTGTCGCGCACGACGCCCTTGGGCTGCCCGGTCGTGCCAGACGTGTAGAGGATGTAGAGCGGATCGGTGGCATTCACCGGCACGCACGCCGCCGGCTGTGCCGTGGCGAGCGCCTCATTCCAGTCGAGGTCGCGCCCGGCCATCATTGAAGCGGCACATTGCGGCCGCTGCAGCAGGACGACCCGCGGCACCTTGTGCTTCGCCTGCTCGATCGCCTGATCGACCAGCGGCTTGTACTGCACGATGCGCGTCGGCTCGATGCCGCACGACGCCGTGAGGATCAGCTTGGGCGCGCAATCGTCGATGCGGCTCGACAGTTCCTTGGCCGCGAAGCCGCCGAACACCACGGAATGGATGGCGCCCAGCCGCGCGCAGGCGAGCATCGCCATAACGGCTTCGGGGATCATCGGCATGTAGAGGATGACGCGGTCGCCCCTGCCCACGCCCTGCGAAGCGATCATGCCGGCGATGAGCGCCACCTGGTCGCGCAGTTCGCGATAGGTGAAGGTCTTCTTGGTGTTGGTGAGCGGCGAGTCGTAGATCAGCGCCGCCTGCTCGGCGCGGCCACCGTCGACATGCCGGTCGAGCGCATTGTGGCAGGCATTGAGTTCCCCACCAGCGAACCAGCGATAGAAGGGCGGATTGGAACCGTCGAGCACCTTGTCCCAGCGCTTCGTCCAGTCGATCGCGGTGGCCTGCTCGGCCCAAAAACCTTCCGGGTCGCTCAGCGAGCGCGCGTGCACGACGCGATACCTGTTCCCGACGGTCATGAGGTTTCTTCTCCCTTTTGACAGTCAGGATTAACGCCCGGCATGGTCGGCGGCAATCCGGATGTGGGAGCATCTTGTCTCACGGAGTGTTTCGATGCGCAGACGTTTTTTCGCGGCTCTGTTGGCCGCGTGTGGCACGGCTGCCTTTCTGCCGGCAGAGGGCCAGGCTCAGGGCTGGTTTGAATACAAGCCAGAGGGTGGCCGCTTCCGTGTCGACCTCCCCGCCCTGCCGAGGATCGCCATCGTCCAGGTGCCGATCGGCAACAACAACACCGTGCCGATGACCGAGGCGACCTCCGTGGTCTCGCAGGTTGCGTACATCGCATCCTATGTCGACTACCCCAACACGGTGACCAGAGGCGCGGCCGCAGACGCCATCCTCACACAGGTCCGCAACGGTGCGGCGTCGGGGGGCTCCTACCGGGACGAGAAGAAGCTTCAGATCGGCCGAGTGGAGGGTCGCGAGTACACGATCGCCCAACCCAACGGCAATGTGGCCGTCACCCGGACCTACTGGTCGCGCGGCCGCCTGTTCCAACTCGTGGTCGACGGCAAGCCCGGCATCGAGACCCAGCCGGCGGCGCGCCAGTTCCTCGACTCCTTCGCCCTCGTCTAGGAACGGCTGTCGCCGCCCCCCGCCTACCGCTATCCTCCCGGCAACGAGAATGTTCCTGGGAGGGAACCGATGGTCGGTCGCCGTGAGGTGACGCTGGGCGGGCTTGCCGCGCTGGCGTCGACGCGTGTGCAGGCTCAAACCACGACTTGGCCCGCCAAGCCGATCCGCCTGATCGTGCCCTATGGGCCCGGCGGTTCGGCCGACCAGGTCGCCCGGCTCTATGCCGAGAAGATGAGCGCTTCGCTCGGCCAGCAGATCATCGTCGAGGACAAGCCCGGCGCGTCCGGCGGTGTCGGCGCCCAGATGGTCGCGACGGCGCCGCCCGACGGCTATACGCTCCTGCTCTCGCCGACCGCGATCATGGCCATCACGCCGGCCGCCCGGAAGGTGCCGTACAATCCCGAGGAACTCGTTGCCGTCGCGCGCCTGTCGACGCCGATCCTCGTCGTCACGATCACGAACGCGCTGGGCGCCCGGAGCTGGGCGGAATTCGTGGCGCTCGCGAAAGCAAATCCCGGCAAGTACTGGTTCGGCTCGTCGGGTCTCGGCACCATCACGCATCTCACCGGCGAGGTGCTGACACGCGCGGCCGGAATCCAGATGCAGCATTCGCCCTACAAGACGATCGTCGATGCCACGGGCGACGTCTTCGACGGTCGCATCCAGATGGTCTTCGATCCGTCGTTCGTGCCCTATGCCAAGGCCGGCAAGGTGCGCGCCGCCTTCGTCGACCAGCCGACGCGCATGGCGGACCTGCCGGACACCCCGACGGCGATCGAAGTCGGTGTCGATCTCAAGGGCTTTCGTGCAAGGAGCTGGTTCGGCCTCTTTGCGCCCAAGGGCACGCCGGAACCCGTGCTCAAGCGAATCTCCGATGCGGCAGCCCAGGCAGCAGCGCTGCCGGACATGAAGGAAAAACTGCTGCTCGTGGCTCAGAACGTGGAATATCAATCCTACACCGACTTTGCGCGGCAGGTGCGCGAGGACCAGGTCTACTTCGCCAGGCTGCTGAAGGACCTGGATATCAAGCTGGAGTAATCGCCGCGCCCTGTGAGAGAGTGCCGCCACCCAAGGAGACAGACGGAAGATCATGGCCAAGCGCAAGTCGGGAAAAGGCAGCAGCACGTCGAAACGTCCGGTCAAGCGTAAGGCCGCCGCCAAGACGAAAAAGCCGGCCGGGCGCGCCGCGAAGAAGGCCGCTCCGAAGAAGGCTGCTTCGCCTAAGAAAGTCGCCGCGCCCCGCAAGGTCCCCGCGTCCAAGCCGCTCGCCCGCCCGGGCCAGCGCCGGCCGGTCAAGAGCCGGACCTCCGTCACGCGCCTCGCGCCGCCCCGCCCGGTTTCTCACAAGACCGCCCTCGCCGCGCACAACATCTACGAACGCGACCTCGACAAGACGCCCGCCAACCATGCCGCTCTCACGCCGCTGCAGTTCATCGAGCGCACCGCCAGCGTCTATCCCGACCATGTCGCCCTGATCCACGGCGAGCGTCGGCAGACATGGGCGGAAACCTATGCACGCTGCCGGCGCCTTGCCTCGGCCCTCGCCAGGGTCGGCATCGGCGTGGGCGACACGGTGGCCATCATGGCGCCCAACATTCCCGAGATGTACGAGGCGCATTTCGGCGTCCCCATGACGGGCGGCGTGCTGAACTCGCTGAACACCCGCCTCGATGCGGCGATGGTCGCCTTCATCCTCGACCATAGCGAGACCAAGGTGCTGCTGGTCGATCGCGAATACCATCGCGTCGTGACCGAGGCGCTGGCGATCGCCAAGGTGCAGCCTCTGGTCGTCGACATCGACGACCCCGAGTGCGACGACCGCGCCCAGATCGGCGACACGACCTGGGAGGAATTCATCGCCGACGGCGATCCCGATTTCGCCTGGGCCTATCCGTCGGATGAGTGGAACGCGATCACGCTCAACTACACGTCGGGCACCACCGGCAACCCCAAGGGCGTGGTCTACAGCCATCGCGGCGCGACGCTCTCCTCCTACGGCAACGCCACGCAATGGCCGATCGGCCTGCACCCCGTCTATCTCTGGACGCTGCCGATGTTCCACTGCAACGGCTGGTGCTTCCCCTGGACGCTGGCGCTGGTCGCCGGCACTTCGGTCTGCCTGCGCCGCCCCGCCGCCAAGCCGATCTTCGATGCGCTGGCCGACCACGACGTCAGCCATATGTGCGGCGCGCCGATCATCATGCAGCTGATCATCGGTGCGACGCCGGCCGAACGTCGGCCGCTCAAGCGCAAGGTCGAGTTCATGACCGCCGCCTCGCCGCCGCCGGCCGCCGTGCTGGAGGCGCTGGAGAAGCAGAATTTCCGCGTGACGCACGTCTATGGCCTCACGGAAGTCTACGGCCCTGCCACCATCTGCTCCTGGCACGAAGACTGGGACGAACTGCCGGCCCACGACCGCGCGCGGCTGAAGGCGCGCCAGGGTGTGCGTTACGCCGCCGAGGACGGCGTCACGGTGATGGATCCCAGGACCATGAAGGAAGTGCCGCGCGACGGCGCGACGATGGGCGAGGTGATGTTCCGCGGCAACCTCACCATGAAGGGCTATCTCAAGAACCCGGCCGCGACACGCGATGCCTTCGCCGGTGGCTGGTTCCACTCCGGCGATCTCGGCGTGATGCACGAGGACGGCTACATCGAACTGCGCGACCGTTCGAAGGACATCATCATCTCGGGCGGCGAGAACATCTCGACCATCGAGGTCGAGGGCGTGATCATCGCCCATCCCGCCGTCGCCAATGCCGCCGTGGTGGCCAAGCCCGACGAGAAATGGGGCGAGACGCCCTGCGCCTTCGTGATGCTGAAGCCCGGCGCGACGGCAACGGCCCAGGACATCATCGCCCACTGCCGCGCCAACCTCGCGGGCTACAAGTGCCCGCGACATGTCGTGTTCCGCGACCTGCCGATGACCTCGACAGGCAAGGTGCAGAAATTCATCCTGCGCGAATGGGCGAAGGCGGCCTGAAGCCGCCTTCGCGCCGACTGGCGCAAACCATCGCGCCGCCATAATCGCCGGGCTAATTTCCGTCTCCCATGGCCGGTGAAACAACGCTCATCGTGACGACCCGCAGCGGCGTGCGCCCGCTGGGCGTGCGCGGCGAGCCCTTGCACAATGCCGCTCCGCAATTGCGCCGCGTGGTGCGCCGCCGCCTGGGTGATGCCGCCGCCGACCTGCTGGCCGATCCGCAGCTCCACGAGAACGACCAGGCCATCGACTGGTATGCCGGCTGGTCCGGTCCCGTTCGTCCCGTCACCGAACTGGCCCCGGCCGAGCGCGACGCGGTGCTGGCGAAGGTCGAGGCCACGCTCGCCGAGATCCGCCGGCTGGGCGACATGCTGGCAGGCCACGGGCCGAAGGAAGAAACCGGCACCGTCGGCCTGTCGCTGAAGCTCGCCGCACGGGCGCCCTCGCCTGCGTTCGTCTTCCTGGTCGGAGATAGACCCGTCATCGTCGCCTGGGGCTACGAAAAGGAAGCCGCCAGCGCTTTACTGCCGCTCGCGCTGGCGCGCGTTCCCGACGCGCCCGTGCCCGGATTGGGCGCCCCCGAGCGCCGTCCGGTGCTGGAAGCGGCGCAGGTCGCAGGGCCGGCATTGCCCGCTGTCATTCCTGCCGCCGGTGTGCCGTGGTGGCGCACGCTCGCCCTCGCGCTGCCGCTCCTGCTTCTTCTGTTGGGCGGCGCATGGTTGCTGCGCGGCCTGCTGCCGGTGGATCCCGACGTCGCCATCGCCACGCGCGAGGGACCTCCGGCTCCCCCGGCACCGGAAGCCCTGCCGGATCCCGTGCCCGCGTTGAAGGCGGCCTACTCGACCGAGCAATCGCGCGAGCGCGTCCTGAAGGTCGAACTGGCGCTGGCCGAGGCCGAGTTGAGGAAGCGCATCGCCGACTGCAAGCCCCCGGAACCGCCCAAGCCGCCGCAGGTCGCCGCCGCGCCCCCGCCGCCGATGATCCCGCCGGCCCCCAGGCCTGCGCCACCCAAGGCCACGCCACCGCAGGCCGCTCCCCAACCGCGCAATCCCGGCGACAATCGTCTGCGCCTGCCGAACGCTCCCACCAACGACTACTCGTTCATGCAGGGCTGCTGGCGCACCGATCCGTTCCGCCACGAGACGCTGCAGATGCAGCCGGGAGTCTCGTCCTATTGCTTCGATGCGAGCGGCGCGGGCCAGCTTGAATGGCGGCGGGGCCGGACGGCGTGCCGGACGCGCGCTCAGGCCCGCTTCGAGGGCGCTGTGCTGCGGCTGCGCGACGCCGATTCGACCTGCAACGACGGCTCGAGGTGGTTTTCGGACCAGCTCGTCTGCCATCGCGGCTCCGACAATGTCGCGGTGTGCAGCGGCCAGTCGCGCAACGCCTATGGCGCGCCGGTCACCTGGTCGGTCAACCTGCACAAGCTGAACTGACCTAGCTCATGGGCGGCTGAGGTAAACTCGGTTCCTGCAGCGCCACGCCTGCCCTAGATTGCATGCCGTTTCCCATCACCGGTAGCAGCCTCAGTGTCCCCTTCCGCGCGCGTGACGTGGCGCAGTTTCCAGGCCGGCGCCCTGCGCATGATCCTGCCGGGCCTCGCCTCCCTGCCTTTCGGAATAGGCTTCGGCGTCGCTGCCGCGCAGAAGGGCCTGAGCGCTTTCGAGACGACGTTGATGAGCTTCACCGTGATGGCCGGTACCAGCCAGATGGTGGCGCTCGACATCTGGGCGCAGCCGCTGCCGTTGATGGCCCTCGCCGTTTCGGTGTTCGTGGCAAACCTGCGCTACTTCGTGATGGGCGCGGCACTGCAGCCTCATCTCCCGCACCTGCCGTGGTGGCTTCAGCCGCCGGTATGGTACGTGACGGTCGACCAGAACTGGGCCGTCAACATCGCCGAATATCGTCGCGGCCATGGCGACCTCGGCAAGTTCCTGGGGGGCGGCTTCGTGATGGCCTGCATCTGGTCGGGCTCGACGCTTGCCGGCCATCTCGCCGCGGGCGGCATCCTCTCCGATCCCACGATGGCCAAGCGGCTGGGCCTCGACTTCGTGGGCGTGGCGGTGTTCGTCGTGGTGGCAACGATCCTGTTCCGCGGCAAGCGCGACATTGCACCGTGGATGGTGGCGATCGCCGCGGCCTTCGCGGCCAAGTGGCTGATGGGCGGCAACTGGTACATCGTCATCGGCGGACTGGCCGGCGGACTCTTCGGCGCGCTGCGAGATTTCAGGAGAGACGATGTCCGCCAGTCCTGAGAATCTCGTCGCTATCCTGGTGATGGCGCTCGCGGCGATGGCCGCGAAGGGTGGCGGCTTCATTGCCATGCGGTGGCTCGGCCGCCATCGCTTCGTGACGGCACTCCTCGATCACGCCCCCGGCGCCGTGCTCGTCTCCGCCGCGATCGTGCCGCTCGCGCAAACCGGCGGCGCCTTCATCGTGGGCGCGGTGGCCGCGGCCGTGATGACCCGCAAGGTCGGAGGCTTCACCCCCGGCCTTTTCGGTGGCGTCGGCGCCGTGGCGCTGGCCCGCTGGGCGGGCCTCGCCTGAACTTCGGATGACGATGGACGTCAGTGCGACGTGTCGGGCTCGCTGAGACGGACGATCTCGTCCTTGATCATGAGCTTCCGCTTCTTGAGGCTGCAGATCGCATCGTCGTCGGGATGCGGCCTCGTCGTCTCCTGATGGATCGCCTGCTCGAGAACAGAGTGCTTGTTCTTCAGTGCTTCGATGTGGTCCACGGTGCTCATAGTCGGATACCTCCGAGTTTGTTTGCGGGGACAGCAGAAGTCTGACTCTGACATTGGGCGGAGTCACGTCGAATCAACCCGCGAAACGATCGGCCGGCAAAGATTGTGAATAACCGCCACCTTTGGCCGCCCGCCGGGCAACCATTTTCGCTCAGGCTGCGAGCCCCACCGCCTCCGCGACTTCGGGCGGGGCAAGCGCGGGAAACGTTGCGCGCATCAGCGCGGCGACCGCTTTGCGATCCTTGTCGTCCGGCACGACGCCCAGGCAGACGGCATAGACACCCAGGTTGCCGACCGCGGCGCGCAGGCGCTTCTCCGGCGGACGCTCGCGATCAGCCGACGGAGAATGGAGACTCGCCAGCTTGAGCTGCTCGGCATGTTCGGCCGCCAGTTCCGCGTCGGCGACGCGCCGGCGCACGGCATCGACCGTTTCGGGCAAGGCGCCCGGCCAACTCCTGTCCTTGAGCCGCCGCCGCATCTCGCGCAACGGCTTCACGACCTCGGACTGCCAGGCATCGCTGGCGGCCAGGATCGAGCGCAGCCGGTCGGCCGTCAGGGTGGGGCGCCCCGAAGCGCCCAGCCAGCAGCAGAACAGGAGGACGTTGACGTCGCAGCCGCGACGCTCCTGCAGGTCGAGGCAAGCCTCGGCCACGCCCTCACCGGCATAGAGTTCGAGCGAGAAGTTCCAGAACGGATGGGGGAGAAAGTCCGACACGATTGCTTGGCCTTTGGGCGCTTCCCTTTGGGCGGGCTACGGGGTACACGGCCGAGAGCGACGTGGCTAGCCTGCCTGGACGAGTGCGCCCCGCATGAATGACCTGACGTCGTCGGACCCGCCGGACGCCGAGACCATCAAGGCCAAGCTGGAGGCCCTGAAGAGCGAGCATCGCGACCTCGACGAGGTGATCGATCGCCTGATCGAAAAGCCGCCTTTCGACCAGCTGCAGCTCCAGCGGCTCAAGAAGCGCAAGCTCGGCCTGAAGGACCAGATCCTGCGGCTGGAAAGCCGGCTCATTCCCGATATCATCGCCTGAGAAGAGCATGGCCACGAAAACAACCAAACGCCGCCCTGCCGCCAGGCCGGCGGTCGGCCTCATCATGGGCAGCCAGTCCGACTGGTCGACCATGCGTCACGCCGCCGAGACGCTGGAGGCGCTGGGCGTCCCGTTCGAAGCGCGCATCATTTCCGCGCACCGGACGCCTAAGCGCATGATGGACTATGCCTCCGGCGCCAAGGGGCGCGGCCTGCAGGTCATCATCGCGGGCGCGGGCGGTGCCGCCCACCTTCCCGGCATGACGGCCGCCATGACTCCTCTGCCCGTTCTGGGCGTCCCGGTGGAAAGCGCCGCCCTGAAGGGGCAGGACAGTCTTCTTTCCATTGTCCAGATGCCGGCGGGCATCCCGGTCGGCACACTCGCGATCGGCCGCGCGGGAGCGATTAATTCGGCCCTTCTGGCGGCCTCCATCGTCGGTCTTGGCAACGCCAAGGTCATGACCGCCGTGGAAGCGTGGCGCGCCCGCCAGACGGCAGCCGTCGCGAAGGTTCCCACAGACGACTCCCCGGCCCACCGCTGATGGCGGCCGCTCCTTCTCTCCCGCCGGGATCGACCATCGGCATCCTGGGCGGCGGCCAGTTGGGCCGCATGACGGCGCTTTCCGCGGCCCGGTTGGGCTATCGCTGCATCGTCTATGCCCCGGAGGACGATCCGATCGCCGCGCAGGTCTGCGCCGGTCATGTTCAGGGGGCCTACGACGATGTCAGCACCCTCGCCCGGTTCGCGGCCCAGGTGGACGTCGTCACCTATGAGTTCGAGAACGTCCCCGAAGGCGCCGTGCTGGAGTGCGAGAAGCTGAAGCCGGTCCGGCCGGGCGTGAAGCCCATCCATTTCGCCCAGCATCGGCTCCGCGAAAAGGACTTCCTGCGCAAGCTCGGGATCGGCACAGCCGACTACCAGCCCATCCGCTCCGAAGCCGACATCGCCGCCGCCACCGCCCTGCCCGGTATCCTGAAGACCTGCACCGAGGGTTATGACGGCAAGGGCCAGGCGCGCGTGACGGACAAGGCGGGACTGTCCGCCGCCTGGGAGAAGCTCGGCCGGCGGGAGTGCATCCTGGAGGCTATGGTCGATTTCGAGTGCGAGGTCTCCGCCATCGTCGCCCGGGGGTTCGACGGCGCCACGCGCTGCTTCCCCATCGGCATCAATGGCCATCGCGACGGCATCCTGAGGACCACGACCGTGCCATCCGGGCTGCCGGCGACCACGCTGGCCACCGTCGAGCGCTTCGGCATCGAACTGGCGCAGGGCCTCGATCTCGTGGGTCTCGTGGCGCTGGAAATGTTCGTGACGAAGGATGGGAGGGTGCTGGCCAACGAGATGGCGCCGCGGCCGCACAATTCCGGCCACTGGACGATGGACGCCTGCGCCACCAGCCAGTTCGAGCAACTGGTGCGGGCCATCTGCGGCCTGCCGCTCGGGCCGGTCGACGTGCTGGCGCCATCACGGATGGAGAACCTGATCGGCGACGAGGCCAACGACTGGCCCCGCTACCTCGCCGAACCGACGGCCCGGCTGCACCTCTACGGCAAGGCGGAAGCCCGCCCCGGCCGCAAGATGGGGCACGTCACCTACGTGCTGCCGGGCCTGCTGCCGCCCGCTTCGGGTTCGTCCACGACCTGACCTGCCCCTTCAGCTTCTCGATCCGCATCACGTCGTCGATGCGGCGGTCGAGGAAGGCCCAGGTAGCCTCCGAGTCGGCCGAGCGGTCGTTCAGCCAGTAGAGCAGTGTCGAGGAATAGACGCCGGCCAGGGTGGCGCGCTTGGTGTAGAAATTGAAGTCAGTGCTGGTGTCGCCGGCCGCGTACCACATGGCATCCACGGTGCCGTAGAGCAGCTTCAGTGCCAGCGGGGCATTGAACGGCAGCGACAACAGGGAAAGCGCCCGCCTTGCCGATTCGCGCTGTCCGGCATGACGTTCCAGCCGGATGCGGACGGCGGCCTTGATGCGATCGCGGATCTTGAGGGCGATGACGCCCTCCTTCTCCATGTCCTCGACCATGCGCAGGTCGGACCGCCGGCTGAGATAGGTCAGGACATCCAGAGGCCCGCCGGGGAAGAGCCGCTCGGCCTCGCCGGCCGGGAGATCGAGGCCCCGCGCGGCGCTGGCCAGGGCCGCCCGTGTCCAGCCGTCGAAGCTCGCCTCGGAGGCGGCAGCGTCGGCCAGCCGGTCCCTCAGACTGGCATCCGGGTCAATTTCCGCAAAATCGGGGGTTTCCTGCTCATCCATGGGGTGGAATATAGGTCCCAATCGGGGGGTTCCCAAGGGTATCGCCCTGTGATACCTACGCCGCCTCTGGAATTCCGGCCCCGGGACATTTGTGGGCCAAGCCGCATTGGAAGGAAGCGATCGAAGTGCAGGTTCTCGTTCGTGAAAACAACGTCGATCAGGCGCTGCGCGTCCTGAAGAAGAAGATGCAGCGCGAGGGCATCTTCCGCGAGATGAAGCTCCGCCGCAATTACGAGAAGCCCTCCGAGCGCCGCGCCCGTGAGCGCGCCGAGGCCATCCGCCGCACCCGCAAGCTGATGCGCAAGCGCATGGAGCGCGAGGGCTACTAGTCCTCCCCTCCTCGCACGAGACGACAACCCCCGGCATCCCCGGGGGTTTTTGTTTGTCAGGCGTTCAGCAGTTCCAGGATCGCCACTTCCAACTCCGCGACATCCGTAACCACGGCATCAGGCGTTTCCGCCTCCGAGCGTGGTCGTTGCCGGCGCCAGCGCCCCGAGCGGAACTGGATGGTCGCCATGCCGGCGGCCTTTGCGGGCGCGATGTCGGCGTCGATGCGGTCGCCGACCACGATGCATTCGGCAGCCGGGACGTCGGGATCGCGCGTGAACAGATGAGCGATCCCTGCCCGCTCCAGACGTTGCCAGCGCGGCTCGCGCGCCCCCAGCACCAGACCACGCGCCTTGAGGCGCTTCAGCAAATTCTCGATCTCCGGCCGGATCTGGAAAGCGTCGAGTTGCCCCGTCATGGCCTCCACGCGCCGCGCCACGCGCGCCACCGTCGTGGGCTCGCCGCCACATAGCGTCTCGATCATGTGATGTGCGACGTCGGGGGCGAAAGCGGCAACGGCCTGCTCGGAAGCCTCCTCGACCATCGCGGGATCGACCCGGATGCCTTCGAGGCCGCAAGCCGCGGCGATGGCGCCGTCGAGCGCCATCTCCCACGCGAACTCTAGATCGACCGCGCCGCCGATGTCGAAGATGACGGCGCGATAGGTTGGACCTGTGGGCATTATCGGCTTCTGCATATCGCCGTTCTGGCACTCAATCGTCTCGAAGTGATCTCCCACAAGCAATCCCATCTCTCCTGATCCTGGAGACGAGCCACTTCGGGATCGACGGGCCGACCGGCACGCCACTTTCCTTCGAAGCGTCGACCGTCACTGGTCACGAAGACGCCCGTGCCTTCAGGAACGCCGTCGGTCCAGTTGCCTTCGTACTGTCCCTGCGGTCCCCGGGCGATGTTCTTGCCGGTGAGCTGTTTTCGATACCAGCGCTCTTCCAGGCGATAGCCGCCCGGCACCGTCAGTACGCCCCTTGTCCAATCTCCGCTGTCCCATTTGCCGCTATATCGCCAGCCGCCGGGATAGGTCGCCATGCCCTCGCGCAGTCCCCCGTCCTCCCACGTGCCTTCGTAGCGGATTTGGGATTCGGTCAACACCCCGCGCCCGGTGATCCGGCCTCCTTCCATTTCTCCCGAATAGCGCACCGTCAACACGCCATCGCGATACCACTCGAGCACGCCTTGGCCTTGTGCGCGCCCGTCGACACAGGGCCCGGTCCAGGTGGCGGTAGTCTTTTTCGCGGCCCTCCACTGCCTGCCATCGAATCGCCTGTGGACGTCATATCGATTGCGGACGTCGCAATTTTCCGCCGCTTCGACCCAGCGCGGAGGACTGAGAAGGGCGAAGGGTGCCGTCAAAAGACCAACGAGCAGTATCAAGCCTATCGCGAACGGCGCTCGCCCTGGCAAACGAGTGAACACAGGAGAGTAGTTCGTTTCGGGCGAACGATCGGGATCGGCTGCCCCCCATCGACGGATGGCCCCGGTGACCGCCAGCAGTATCTGCTCCGGCTTCATGTCGAGGCCGGTGGACGCAAGCGGATAGTATTTGGGGCGCAATCCGGTGTCTGGGCCCAGCCATCGTGGCTTGTCAGAATCCAGCCGTGCGTAGACGGACCGAGGATCGACAAGTTCCAGTGCGATTATCGGCATGGTTACCCGTTGACTGCCCTCGATCGCGGCATGCGCGCCCTTGATATCGGACCACAGGATGAGATCGGGCGAGCGCCCCCGGTAGGCCGTGATCCCCTTTTCGGAGATCTGAATCGCGAAAGGCACCGGCCGGATCAGATTCCTGACGGCGAGATAAAGACCCAGCGTGCCAGTCGCGACGACAATGAAGCCGTACACAGGGGCCGCCACCGGGTGGGTCGGGACGAACGAACGCCACAGCCACCAGCCAAGTGCCGCGAACCCGATGGCCATCGCGATGGCGATCGTCCCGCTCACGAACCGCGAGCCGAACGGCATCTTCTGATGAATGGTGATTGTCTCGGACGGGGAAGGCTTTGCCCCTTCCCCCGGCGTTGCCTCGGCTTGCGCCGGTTCGCTAATGCGAGGAGCCCTCGAGCGACTTCACGATGTTCTCGCACATCACCTTGGCGTCGGCGAACAGCATCATCGTGTTGTCGCGGAAGAACAGCTCGTTGTCGACGCCGGCATAGCCCGAGGCCATGCCGCGCTTCACGAACAGCACGGTCTGCGCCTTCTCGACGTCGAGGATCGGCATGCCGTAAATCGCGCTCTTCGGATCGGTCTTGGCGGCCGGGTTGGTGACGTCGTTGGCGCCGATCACGAAGGCGACGTCGGTCGAGGCGAAGTCGCGGTTGATGTCGTCGAGTTCAAAGACCTCGTCGTAAGGCACGTTGGCCTCGGCCAGCAGCACGTTCATGTGGCCGGGCATACGGCCGGCCACCGGATGGATGGCGTAGCGGACCTGCACGCCCTCCTTCTTCAGGAGGTCGGCCATCTCGCGCAGCGCATGCTGGGCTTGAGCGACGGCCATGCCATAGCCCGGCACGATGATGACGGACTGGGCGTTCTTCATCAGGAAGGCCGCGTCCTCGGCCGAGCCGGCCTTGACCGGCTTGTCATTCTTCACAGCCGGGCCACCGGCCGCCGCGCTGTCGGTACCGAAACCGCCCAGGATCACGTTGAAGATCGAGCGGTTCATGCCCTTGCACATGATGTAGCTCAGGATCGCGCCCGAGGAGCCTACCAGCGCGCCGGTCACGATCAGCGCGGTGTTCCCCAGGGTGAAGCCGATGCCGGCCGCCGCCCATCCCGAATAGGAATTGAGCATCGACACGACGACGGGCATGTCGGCGCCGCCGATCGGCAGGATCAGCAGGAAACCAAGCGCCAGCGACAGCACCACCAGCAGGACGAAGGTCGACGTATGGCCGCGCATGGCGAACCAGACCAGCAGGACGACCAGTGCGATGCCGAGCAGCGCGTTCAGCGGATGCTGACCCTTGAAGACCAGTGGCGAACCCGTCACCAGACCCTGCAGCTTGGCGAAGGCTACGACCGAGCCGGTGAAGGTGATGGCGCCGATCACCGTGCCCAGGCCCATTTCGATCAGGCTCTGCACCTTGATCTTGCCGGGGACGCCCAGACCGAACGCCTCGGGCGAGATGAAGGCGGCGGCGGCCACGAATACCGCGGCAAGGCCGACCAGCGAATGGAAGGCCGCCACGAGCTGCGGCAGCGCGGTCATCTGGATGCGAAGCGCCACGAAGGTGCCGATCGCACCGCCAATCACCAGGCCCGCGAGGATCAGCCAGGGCGAGACGACGCCGGGCGAGAGGACGGTGACACCGATGGCGATCACCATGCCGACGATGCCGTAGAGGTTGCCGCCGCGCGAGGTCGTCGGCGAAGACAGTCCGCGCAGTGCCATGATGAAGCAGATGGCGGCGATCAGATAGCCGTAGGCGGCCAGTTCCTGGGTGAACATCCCTGCTGCTCCCGCCTACTTCTTGACCGGCTTTTTCTTGAACATCGACAGCATCCGGTGCGTGACGATGAACCCGCCGAAGATGTTCACGGCGGCCAGCGCCACCGCGATGAAGCCGAACAGCTGTGCAGCGCCCAGACCCTTGAGGCCCGCCGCGAGCAGCGCGCCGACGATGATCACGGAGGAGACGGCATTGGTGACGGCCATCAGCGGCGAATGAAGGGCCGGCGTCACCCGCCAGACCACGTAGTAGCCCACGAAGCAGGACAGGGCAAAGATGGTGAGCAGCGCCACGAATGGCATATGCCCGTCGGGCACGGCGACCGGGCTCGCGGCAGCCGCATCGGTGATCTGCTGCGCCAGGAGCTTGAGCTGGGCGGCGACGTCCTGCGCGTGGGTTGCGAGCCTGGAGGCCTCGCCTGCGATCTTGTCGTCCATGGGGCCGCTCCTAAGCCTGGGTCAGCGAGGGGTGCACGATCTGCCCGTCGCGGGTGACCAGCGTGCCCTTCACGACCTCGTCCTCGAGGTTGATCGTGAGCGCCCTGGTCTCCTTGTCGACCATGGGCGTGATGAAATTGAGCAGGTTGCGCGAGAACAGCGCCGAGGCGTCGGTCGCCAGTTCGCCCGGCAGATTGGCCGGACCGACGATCTTCACGCCGTATCTCTCGACCACCTTGCCGAACTCCGACAGTGGGCAGTTGCCGCCCTGCTCGACCGCCATGTCGACGATCACCGAGCCGGGCTTCATGGTCTTCACCATCTCCTCGCTCACCAGCACCGGCGCCTTGCGACCGGGGATCAGCGCGGTCGTGATCACGATGTCCTGCAGCTTGATGTGGTCGGCCACCAGCGCGGCCTGCTTGGCCTGATACTCGGGGCTCATCTGCTTGGCGTAGCCGCCCGCGGTCTCGGCCGCCTTGAACTCCTCGTCCTCGACGGCCACGAACTTGGCGCCGAGCGACTGGACCTGCTCCTTGGTGGCCGGCCGCACGTCGGTCGCCGTGACGATCGAGCCGAGGCGTCGTGCCGTCGCGATGGCCTGCAGGCCGGCGACGCCCACGCCCATGATGAAGCTGCGCGACGGTGCCAGGGTGCCGCCGGGCGTCATCATCTGCGGGAAGATGCGGCCATAGTTGTTCGCCGCCAGCAAGACGGCCTTGTAGCCGGCCAGGTTGGCCTGCGAGGAGAGGATGTCCATCGACTGCGCGCGCGTGATGCGCGGGATCAGTTCGAGTGCGAAAGAGGTCACGCCACGCGAGGCCAGCGCCTGCACCAGCTCCCTGTTGGTGAGGGCGCCCAGCGGCGACATCAGGGTCTGGCCCTGCCGCAGCAGGCCAAGCTCGTCGAGCCCTTCCTCGGCCGACATCGGACGCTGGATCTTGAAGACGATGTCGCCCGCTGCGATGGCGGAGGCCGCGTCCGGAACGATCGTCGCGCCCGCCTCGCCATAGGCCTGATCGGTATAGGCGGCAGCCACCCCTGCCCCCGCCTCTATGGTGATCTCAGCGCCCAGCGCCTTCAGCTTCTTGACGGTCTCGGGAGTGGCGGCCACACGGGTTTCATGGGGCCTGCGTTCTTTGACAATGGCGATTTTCATGGAGCGCTTCAGATCCGTTTGAACGCGGCGGGACGCTTCGTGCGCCGCACCTTGCACAGCGTTCCGTTCTTTGCCAAGCCGGTTTTTCGCCGCGTGGAAGCCTCCCGCTTACGCACTCCCACGCCACATGCTACGGCTCGACCATGCCCGACCAACCGCACATCCTGACCGGCTTCCATTTCACCAAGGCGACGCTCGCTTCTTTCGGAGAGCGCTGCAGGATCGTCGGGCATATGGACAGTCCCACGCCCACCGCGGCCGACATCCCGCCCGGTACGGCCGCCACGGTGCAGGCAATCGTCAGCACCGGGAGTGTCGGCATCTCCGATGCCATGATGGCCGCCCTGCCGAGGCTCTCCCTGTTCTGCTGCTACGGCACGGGCTACGAGCGGGTCGACCTCGACGCCGCCCGCCGGCGCGGGATCATGGTCACGCACGGCGCAGACGCCAATGCGCCCGACGTGGCCGAACTGGCGGTCGGCATCCTGCTCGCCTCGACGCGCCGTCTGGTACGCGCCGACAAGATGATCCGCCGCGGCGAGTGGAAGCAGCGCATTCCCAATCGCTTCGGCCCGATCGCCGGCCTGACGGGCGGCAAGGTCGGCATCCTGGGCCTCGGCGCGATCGGCCTGGAGGTCGCCAGGCGCCTCAAGGGTTTCGACGTCGAGATCGGCTACTGCAACCGCAGCAGGCGCAGCGACGTCGACTTCCCGTACTTCCCCGACGTGATGGCACTCGCCACCTGGTGCGATTACCTGATCGTCTGCCTGCGCTCCGATGCCTCCAACCGGCACATCATCAATGCCGACGTGCTCAAGGCACTGGGTCCGCGCGGCCACGTGGTCAACATCTCGCGCGGCTGGGCGGTCGACGAAAAGGCAATCGCCCATGCGCTGCGCAACGACATCATCGAAGGCGCGGCGCTCGACGTATTCGACGAGGAGCCCTACACCGGCACCGAACTGCTGGAACTCGACAAGCTGGTGATGACGCCCCATTTCGGCGGCGGCACGCAGCACGCCCAGCGGCGCATGACCGACCTCGTCTGCCGCAACCTCGACAACCATTTCGCCGGCAAGCCGGTAGCGTCGCCCGTGCCCGAATTTCGCGAGTGGGCCAACGCCGCCGACGCTCCGCGACCGCGCTGACGGCCCATTGGACGGCTACAGTCGTTTGGCGGGAACCAGAACCGTGCGGAACGCCGGCGGCATCGAACGGGCTGCCAATGCCGGTCTGATCGTCGCGCTGTTCCTGGCGTTCTACGTCGGCTTCGGTCTGCCGATACTCTGGGCCATCAACTACTACATCCCGAGCTTCTTCGACGGCTTCGGCCGGCGCAGCCTGATCGGAACGCTTCTCTATCCGTTCGGATCGCTGCGCTTCGAGTATGTCTTCGTGGCGACGCTACAGATGGCCGTTCGCTACACGCTCATCGTGATCCTCTTCTGGCGCGCGTGGCATTCGCCGCTGACGCTGAAACTGGTCGTGATCGCATTCCTGGTCGCGCCGACCGGTGGCTATCTCTTTCATACAGCCGGCTATCCCGAGGACATTCTCTATCTCGCGCTGCTGGCGGCGATCCACGTCCGGCCCTTGCCCGCCCTCCTGATCATGGGCGCCACGCTCTTCGTCCAGGAGTTGGCGGCTTTCACCGTCATCCCGCTCTACGTCACAAGCCTCGTTCTGCGCCGTGAATTCAGAACGGCCATCTTGCACGGCGCTGTCCTGGTCGCGGTTTTCGCAGTCATCTACCTGTTTTTCCAGACCGTGCCATCGGAGATGATCGAGGCGCTTTTGGCGCGCGTGCGCTCCGTTGCGCGCTACGCTGTCGACGAAAGCTATTATCAGCTGTTTCGGAACGACTTCGTCGGCGAGCGGATGCGCAACTACTACATGCCTCCGGCACGCTACCTGACGCGGGCGCTGCTGATGGCGGCATGCGTATCAGTCGTCGTGGCAGCGGCATTTTACCGTCGTTCCGATCGCTGGTTCGGCGCGCTGAACGTCCTGTGCGTGCTCGGCGCCTGCCTGGCGCCCCTGCTCCTCGGATTCTTTGGCTGGGACGTCTTTCGCTGGGTTTTCCTGTCCCTGCTGTCCAGCCTGTTCGTTCTTCTGTTCATCGGAAGGACCACGCCCGCACCCGCCGCAATGACGGTGGCCGGCCTGCTGGTCGGCTTCGCTCTCGTCGGCCACCTGGAATATTTCGACGGCGCCCATCCGCGGCCGATCCTGCCCTATCCCCGTTTCGTGGATTTCTGGCAGGCCGAGTTGCCGCGGATATTCGGCAAGGCACTCTCCCGTTGAGGACGGTCCTGCGCGACTGAACCCAGTCCCTAGTTCGGTGGATCCCTGCCGATCACGATTCGCGGACCGGTGTATTTCGGCGGCGTGTCGAACCAGACGTCGAAGTAGGCGCGCAAGGCCGAGGGATAGCGCCGCAGGATGGTGACAATGCTGTAGGCGCGCGCAACGTCCTGCGCCTCGAAGCCCCAGGCTTCGATACCCTGCTGACGGGCGAGGAAGATCGCGCGAGAGAGGTGGAAGCGCTGCGACACGACGATGACACGTGTCTGGCCAAAAACCTCGTCGACCCGCACTACCGAATCCCAGGTCCGGAAGCCCGCGAAATCGCGATAGATCGCCTCGGCCGGCACACCCCGCTCGATCAACCCGGCGCGCATGGCGGTCGGCTCGTCGTAATCGGGACGGCTGTTGTCGCCGCTCACCAGCAGGTACTTCACCTTGCCGGCCTTGTAGAGCGCAGCCGCCGCATTGAGCCGATAGACGAAGTAGCGGTTTGGGCCGCCCTCGGGGCCGATCGGCGCCGCGCCCAGGACCAACGCCACCGTGACCCCCGGCAACTTCGCCGGATCGCTGCTGATGTACGGGTCGGCCAGGGCTTCAAGGCGGCGCTCGGCAATCCACGACAGGAGAGACAGCAGGAGTGCCGCCGCGCCAAGCGCAAGCACCGCGTACAGCATCAACCGCATGTCATCGCCCCGACCGCACTCCCAAGCTCCGCCGGGAGCCGCCTGCCCCCGCGATGCTCTTATCACGCTTCAGGCTGACGGCGCGCAGCGATTGGCTAGTCGATGGCGTCCGCGGTCTTGTCGAGCGGATAGGCAACGACATCGCCGGCCACAGGCACGATCTTCGCCGTCGCGCTGGTCACTCGCACCGGAAATGCGGCAACGCCACAGCCGGAAAGCGCCATCGCAACGCCCACCAGGACCGCGGCACCGATCAGACGCTTGGGATGGAGAATGCGGGTCATCATGGCGAGAAAACGCCCGCAAGCCGGAATAGTTGCCCCCTACCGGAGCGTGTCCAGCACCTCACGGAACCCCGTGCGGCAGGTGAATCCGAGCACACGGGCCGCCTTGCCGGCGTCATAGATGCGGTCGACCGTGTCGAACATGGTCCAGCCCCGCTTCTCATAGAGCGCAAGATATTCCGGGAAGAGCCGGCGCACCACCGCGGGCGCGTCGGCGATCAGCTCGCGGCAATCCTCGCGCCGGAACGGCGTCATTGCCGAAACGATGAACGTGTCGAAGCCGATCTCCCTCGCCCTGGCCAGAGCCACGACATGCGCCTCGGCCGCGTCCTCGACGCTGAGACGGCGGAACAGGAATTCGTTGGCCTTCGTGTTCTCGCCCGACTGCCTGATGGCATGGGCCATGTCGTCCTCCTCGGGAAAGAACCGCGAGGTGCGCAGGACGAGGACCGGCAGCCTGTGCAGGTGATTGAACAGGCGGCACAGTTCCTCGGCCGCGAGCTTGGTGACGCCGTAGATGTTGCGCGGCTTGAGTGGCGCCATCGTCTCGTCGATCCACACCGCCTCCTTCGCTCCGCCCGCCTTCCCGTCACGGATCTGCTGCGAAATCATGAGCGAGGTCGTCGAGGTGAAGACGAAGCGGTCGACCGCCGAGCCCGGCGCCACCGCCTCCTCCAGCAGGTTGAGCGTGCCCTGCACGTTGACCGCGACGAACTCCGAATTGTCATGGGTCTCGATATGAGGCTTGTGGCGCGCCGCGGCATGCACGATCGCGGTGATGCCCTCGTCGCGGATCACGCGACGGACCAGCGCGCGGTCGACGACAGAGCCCACGATGCTCGTGGTGGCGCCCGGCTCCGGATCGACGCCGACCACCTTGTGCCCGTCGCGCGCAAGCCTCGGCACCAGGGTCTGGCCGAGCCAGCCCGACGAACCGGTCACCAGGACGTTCACGGCTGGATCGCGTCCGTAAGTCCGGCCTCTTTCAGCGCAAGCTCCTGACGCTGCGTCAGCGCATCGACATCGAAGCCGTCGATCAGGCCTTCGAAGAGCTGGTGCCAGTTGATCGAGGCGCGGAGATGGATGAACACGGAGCCCAGGCCGATGGCGGCACGGTCCATGAAAACGAACTCGCGCGGCGGCCGCACCCCGCCCATCTTGCGCAGCTCGCCGAACACGTTCTGCGCCATCTCGCGGCCATAACCGTCGGCCATGCCCTCGGTGAGACGGCGCGGGCGATCGTCCATCAGCGGGCCATAGAGGAACGCGGCCCAGCGGTTGAGGATCGCGATCATCTCCTTGCTGAGGCCCGTAAAGCCCCAATCCTCGTAGGCCGCCACGGCACGCGCCTCGTCGTCTGTCATCAGCGCGCGATAGAGTTCGATCGAGCCCCGCACGAAACGCGGCGGAAAGATGCGGATGCAGCCGAAGTCCATCAGGTTCACCGAACCGTCCGGCCGCACCGAGTAGTTCCCGAGATGCGGATCGCCGTGGATGGCGCCGTAGAAATAGAACGGCACATACCAGGCGCGGAACATCGCGATGGCCAGCGCGTCACGTTCTTCCTGCGAACGGGTCTTCCAGTTGAGCAACGGCTCGCCCTGCAGCCAGTCCATGGTGAGGAGACGCTCGGTCGAATGAGAGGCCACGACGCCGGGCACGTGAACCTGGCTCTCGTCGCGCAGCATGTAGCGGTACAACGCCGTGTGCCTCGCCTCGCGGCGATAATCGAGTTCCTCGCGCAGGCGGTTGGCGATCTCGGCATGGATCTCGTCGGTACGGATCGCCGGATCGAAGCGCTGGCCGATCGCGAACACGACCTTGAGCTGGTTGAGGTCGGCCTCCAGCGCCGACGACATGTCGGGATACTGCAGCTTGGACGCCACCTCCCGCCCATCGAGCAGCGTAGCGCGATGGACCTGCCCCAGCGAGGCGGCGAATGACGCCTCCTTGTCGAAGCGGGCGAACTTCGCCTGCCAGTCGGGACCCAGCTCCGACGCCATGCGACGGCGCACGAAGGCCCAGCCCATCGCCGGTGCGTTGGCCTGCAACTGCGCCAGCTCGCGGGCATATTCCGGCGGCAACGCGTCGGGGATGGTGGCGAGCAGTTGCGCCGCCTTCATCAGCGGGCCTTTCAGCCCTCCTAGTGCGGCCTTCAGCTCGCCGGCATGCTTGTCGCGATCGAGGCCGAAGCCGAGATAGCGCTGCCCCGCCAGCTTGACCGCCAGCCCGCCGACCGACGTGCCGACTCGCGCATAGCGACCGAGCCGCCCGCCGAGGGAGTCGCCTTCGTCAGAGGCCATGATTCTTACAAAACCACCTCACCCTGAGGAGCGGCCCGCAGGGTCGCGTCTCGAAGGGTGGGCAAAGATTGGGGTGCGCGTTCCCATGCTTCGAGACGGCCGCGACGCGGCCTCCTCAGCATGAGGTCTTTTGGTGCTACGGCCACGTCAGAGTTTCTCGAGTTCATCGATGAAGCCCGAGATCACGTCGAGGCCCTTGTCCCAGAAGGCAGGATCGGAGGCATCGAGGCCGAACGGCGCCAGCAGCTCCTTGTGTCGCTTCACGCCACCCGAGCGCAGCATGTCGAGATACTTCTCCTGGAAGCCGTCGGGCTTCGCCTGATAGGCGGCATAGAGCGAGTTCACCAGGCAATCGCCGAACGCGTAGGCATAGACGTAGAACGGCGAATGGATGAAGTGGCCGATATAGGACCAGTAGTATTTGTACTCGTCATCATAGCGGAAGGCCGGGCCGAGGCTCTCCTTCTGCACCGCCATCCAGATCTCGCCGATCGCGTCGGGCGTCAGCTCGCCCTCGCGGCGCGCCATGTGCAGGCGCGATTCGAAATCGTAGAACGCGATCTGGCGCACCACGGTGTTCAGCATGTCCTCGACCTTGCCCGCCAGCATCGCCTTGCGGGTGGCCTTGTCGGGCGCGGTCTTGAGCAGCGACTGGAAGGTCAGCATCTCGCCGAACACCGAGGCGGTCTCGGCCAGCGTCAGCGGCGTGTCGGCCATCAGCGGGCCCTGCTTGGCCGCCAGCACCTGATGCACGCCATGGCCCAGCTCGTGCGCCAGGGTCATCACGTCGCGAACCTTTCCCTGATAGTTCAGCAGGAGATACGGATGCGCCGACGGAACCGTCGGATGGGCGAAGGCCCCCGGCGACTTGCCCGGACGCGCCGGCGCGTCGATCCAGCCCGTGCCGAAGAATTTGCGGCCGACATCCGCCAGTTCCGGCGAGAAGGCGTTGTAGGCGTCGAGCACGATCTTCTCGGCCTCGGGCCAGGGGATCGTGCGGTCGTCATGCTCGGGCAGCGGCGCATTGCGGTCCCAGTAGGGCATGGTCTCGACGCCGAACCACTTCGCTTTCAGCTTGTAGTAGCGGTGCGCGAGCTTGGGGTAAGCCTTCTTGACCGACGCCGCGAGCGCGTCGACCACCTCGTCTTCCACGACGTTGGCGAGGTTGCGGAACGATTGCGGCCGCGCGTACTTGCGCCAGCGGTCGTCGATCTCCTTGTCCTTGATCAGCGTGTTGGTGATCAGCGAGAAGACCGCGATATTCTCGCCCTGCACCTTGCCGAACGACTTGGCGGCTTCCTTGCGTATCGCGGCGTCCTTGTTCGACAGCTTGTCGAGGATCTGCGGCTCGCTCAGCATCTCATTGCCGAACGGATAGCGCAGCCGCGCGATCGTCTCGTCGAACAGGCGCGACCAGGCGCTGCTGCCGACCACCGACTGGTCGTGCTGGAACTTCTCAAGCTCGTCGGAAAGCTGGTGCGGCCGGAACAGGCGCGCGTCGCGCAGCCACGGCGCGTACTTCGCAAGCTCCGGCGCCTTCAGCTTTTCGGCAAGATCGGCATCCTCGATCTTGTTGATCTCCAGCCGGAAGAACAGGAGCTTTGACCCGATGTCGTTCAACTTCTCCGACATGTCCTGGGCGAAGCGGTTGCGCTCCGGATCGGACTGGTCCTGCGCCGAATAGAGCTGGGCATAGGAGCCGATGCGGCCCAGCAGGTCGCTCATCGCCTCCAGACGCACGATCGCCCCGCCCAGCGCCTTGCCGTCGAGCCCGACGATCTTGCCCTCGTAATCCTTCGCGAAGGCATCGGCTTCCGCCGCCGCGCGCTTCAGGTCGGCGCCCAGATCCGTCCCGGTCGGGCTGGAATACAGATCGGCCAGGTTCCAGGTCGGCAGGTCGCCCAACACAACGTTCATTCACCACTCCTTGCGTCACCCCGGATATGGGGCGCAATCCGCTTCGTGGCTAGAGGGAACGCCGGATGGCGGCCACCCGATTTACCACGCTTGCCGGTTCCACGAAGACCAGCTCGAAGCCCTGCGCACGATAGGTGCGCTCATGCACCGCCTCGAAGCGCCGCGCCTCCTCCAGCCCGATCCGCCGCGCCGCCGTGGGCTCGACGAAGGCCATCAGCTGCACGAAGAAGACGCGCTGCCCGTAGAAGCCCTCGCGCTTCAGCTCGTCGATTTCCATACGCAGCAGGTCCGAGGGCGGATGCCCAAGGAAGGTACCCAGCGCCTCGGTGCAAAAGGCGGACCGGTCATGGAACTGGACCTCGCCCGAGGCGGAGAGCCGCCTGCGCCGCTGCAGTGCCACGATCCGGTCGATGAAGCCGGGGTCGGTCCACGGCTCGGCGACGCCCTTGGCCTGGTCGAGCGCGATGACGTCGGTCGCCGCCTCCTCGACCACGCCGAACCCGTCGATCTCGAGCTGCCGCAGGACGGCCGTCTTCCCCGCTCCCGGCGCGCCGGTGAGGATGAATCTGCCCTTCCTCATGCTGCGTTTCGAAGCTCCTCAAAGTGTCATCCCGTCGGGGCGGCATGGCAATCGCATACGGAATTGTCCGTCGTCCCGACCGGAGCGCGGCGGGGAGAGACGACGGCAAAGTGGCCCTGCTTCCTTCGGCGCTCCCGGACATCGCAAAGCGATGTCCTGACGCTCAGACGCCGAGCTTCGCTCGGCTCAGAGCCGGTTGTAGGCCTTGAACCAGTCAACGAAGAGCGGGATGCCGCGGTCGACGGTCACCTGGGGCGACCAGCCGAGATCGCGCACGGAGCTTTCGATGTCGGCCGCGGTTTCCTGCATGTCGCCCGGCTCGCCGGGCTTCAGTTCGATCACGGCCTTCCGGCCCAGCGCCGTCTCGAACAGCGCGATGACGTGCAGGATCTCTTCGCTCCGCGCGGCGCCGAGATTGTAGAGCCGGTGGCCGGCGGCCTCGGGCGGCCGGTCGAGCGCCGCGAGCGTGCCGGAGACGATGTCGTCGATGTAGCTGAAATCCCGCCTCACCTTGCCGTGGTGATAGAGGTCGATCGTGCGGCCTTCGTGGATCGCCCGGGCGAAGATGTAGGGGGACATGTCCGGTCGGCCCCACGGGCCATAAACCGTGAAATAGCGAAGCCCGGTCGCCTTGAGGCCATATTGGTGGACATAGGTCTCGGTCATCAATTCGTCGGCCCGCTTGGTCGCGGCGTAGAGCGACACCGGACGGTCCACGGGATCGTTCACGGCGAAGGGAATCTTGCGGTTGCCGCCATAGACCGACGACGACGAGGCATAGACCAGATGCCTGAGCTTCGGCCCCAGCCGGCGCGCTAGTTCGAGCAGGACGACCTGCCCCATCAGGTTGGTCTGGATGTAGATGTAGGGATCGATCTTGGAATGGCGGATGCCCGGCTGGGCGGCCAGGTGGACGATCCGGTCGATGTCGCCGTGGCGGTCGGCCAGCCCCTGCATCGCCTCACGGTCGGACACGTCGGCCTCGAGGAAGGTGAAGCCCGGCATCTCGCGCAGCGGCTTCAGCCGGGCGAACTTCAGGACCGGATCGTAGTAGTCGCTGAAATTGTCGACACCGATCACGGTTTCACCCCGCCCGAGCAGGGCACGGGCGACATGGGAGCCGATGAAGCCGGCGACGCCGGTGACCAGGACGGATGTCATGCGGCCGGACGATTACAACATTTCACCCAAGGGAGACACCGTGAAACGGTGACGCCACTTTGGCGGACATGGGCAGATGTAAAACGTCGTTTTTCGATCGTCGCCCCGTTCCGCATTGCCTGCGGCGTGCAAACGTCGCTACCGTCCCCATATTGAAATGTCAGGGAGGTTGCCATGCCCCTCGCGGTGACCCTGGACGACAAGTACGTACTCGAACGTGGACGCGTTTACCTGACCGGGACGCAGGCGCTGGTGCGCCTCCCGATGATGCAGCGCCAGCGCGACCTCGCGGCCGGCCTGAACACCGGCGGCTACATTTCCGGCTATCGCGGCTCCCCGCTGGGCGGCTTCGACCAGGCCCTCTGGCAGGCCAAGAAGTTCATCAAGAAGAGCCACATCGAGTTCCAGCCCGGGACCAACGAGGACCTGGCCGCGACCGCCCTGTGGGGCACCCAGCAGATCCACCTCTATCCCGGCGCGCGCTACGATGGCGTGTTCGGCATGTGGTACGGCAAGGGCCCCGGCGTCGACCGCTCGGGCGACGTCTTCAAGCACGCCAATTACGCCGGCACTTCGAAGCACGGCGGCATCGTGGCCCTCGCGGGCGACGACCACATGGCGAAATCCTCGACCGTCGCGCATCAGAGCGAGCCGGCCTTCATGTCGGCCGGCATGCCGGTCATCCACCCGGCCGGCGTCCAGGAGTATCTCGACTGGGGCCTGCATGCCTTCGCGATGTCGCGCTATTCGGGCCTGTGGGTCGCCTTCAAGGTGCTCAGCGAGACGGTCGACAGTTCGGCCTCGGTCTACATCGATCCGCACCGGGTCGAGATCCACACCCCCACCGACTTCGTCCTGCCGCCCGATGGCGTCCACATCCGCTGGCCCGACGACTGGCTCGGCCAGGAGCGCCGCGTCGTCACCATCAAGCAGCCCGCCGCGCTGGCCTACTGGCGCGCCAACAAGCTCGACCGGCTGATGCTGGGCCGCCCCGACGCCCGCTTCGGCATCGTCACCGTCGGCAAATCCTATCTCGACGTGCGCCAGGCGCTCGACGAGCTGGGGATAGAGGACGCCGAGGCCGAGCGCCTCGGCCTCGCCATCTACAAGGTCGGCATGGTCTGGCCGCTGGAGACCGAGGGCGCCACCGCCTTCGCCACCGGCAAGCGCGAGATCCTCGTCATCGAGGAGAAGCGCAACCTGATCGAGCAGCAGCTCAAGGACGCGCTGTTCAACGCCCCGGCCGATCGCCGCCCGGTCGTGGTCGGCAAGACCGACGAGCGCGGCCAGAAGCTGCTCAAGACCGACGGCGAGCTCACCCCCTTCGAGATCGCCTCGGCCATCGTCGCCCGCTTCGGCCTCGAGTCCTTCAGCAGCCGCACGAAGGAACGCTTCGAGGCGCTGAAGCGCCGCGCCGGCCGCCAGGTCCGCAACGAGGCCGGCCTCGCCCGCGTCCCCTATTTCTGCTCCGGCTGCCCGCACAACAGCTCGACCAAGGTGCCCGACGGCTCGATGGCAATGGCCGGCATCGGCTGCCACACGCTGGCCATCGGCATGGAGCGCAACACCAAGACCTTCACCCACATGGGCGCCGAGGGTGCGCCGTGGGTCGGCGCCAGCCACTTCACCGACATGCCGCACGTCTTCCAGAACCTGGGCGACGGCACCTATTTCCATTCGGGTTATCTCGCGATCCGCCACGCGGTCGCGACCAACACCACCATCACCTACAAGATCCTCTACAACGACGCCGTCGCCATGACCGGCGGCCAGCCGCACGACGGCAACGTCCATCCCTGGACGATCAGCCAGCAGGTCCATGCCGAGGGCGTGCGCCGCATCGCGCTGGTGAGCGACGAGCCGGACAAGTATCCCGTCGGCACACCCTGGGCCCCGGGCGTCACCTTCCATCACCGCGATCAGCTCGACGAGGTCCAGCGCGAGCTTCGCGAGGTCAAGGGCGTTTCGGTCCTGATCTACGACCAGACCTGCGCCGCCGAGAAGCGCCGCCGCCGCAAGCGCGGCACCTTCCCCGATCCCAACAAGCGCCTCTTCATCAACGAGGCGGTGTGCGAGGGCTGCGGCGACTGCTCCGTGAAGTCGAACTGCCTCTCGGTCGTGCCGGTCGAGACCGAGTTCGGCCGCAAGCGCGCCATCGACCAGTCGTCCTGCAACAAGGACTTCTCCTGCCAGAACGGCTTCTGCCCCTCCTTCGTTTCGGTCGAGGGCGGCACGCTGAAGAAGGGCAAGGCCGTGACCGCGAAGAAGACCGACGGCGTCGCCGCCCCGGAACCGGAACTGCCGGCCGCGCCGACGCTGCCGTCGATCGAGGACAAGCCCTACGGTGTCCTCATCACCGGCATCGGCGGCACCGGCGTCGTCACCATCGGCGCGATCATGGGCATGGCGGCCCATATCGAGGGCAAGGGCGCGACCGTGCTCGACCAGCTCGGCATGGCGCAGAAGGGCGGCGCGGTGATCAGCCACGTTCGCATCGGCGCCACGCCCGAGGCGCTGCACGCCGTGCGCCTGGCCGCCGGCGGCGCCAACGTGCTGCTGGGCTGCGACCTGGTCGTCAGCGCCAGCCCCAACGCGCTGGCCAGCCTCGAGCCCGGCGTCTCGCACGCCGTCGTCAACACGCACGAGACCATCACCGGCGAGTTCACGCGCCATCCCGACCTCGCCTTCCCGGCCAACACGCTGAAACTCTCGGTCGAAGCGGCGGCCGGCGCGGACGGGGTCGATTTCCTCGACGCCACCGGCATCGCCACTGCGCTGATGGGCGATTCCATTGCCACCAACATGTTCGTGCTGGGCTATGCCTACCAGAAGGGCCTGATCCCGCTCGCGCACGAAACGATCGAGCGCGCCATCGAGCTGAACGGCGCCGCCGTGCCGATGAACCTCGCCGCCTTCCGCTGGGGCCGCCGCGCCGCCCACGACCGCGCCGCGGTCGAGAAGATGGTCGCGCCCAAGGAGACCAAGGACAATGTCGTCGCCTTCACCCGCAGCCAGCCGAAGACGCTCGACGAGATCGTGGCCTCGCGCACCAGGCACCTGACCGGCTACCAGAATGCGGCGCTCGCCCAGCGCTACAAGGCACTGGTCGACAAGGTCCGCGCCACTGAGCAGAAGATCGGCCAGACCGGCCTCGCGGAAGCCGTCGCGCTCTATTACTCGAAGCTCCTGTCCTACAAAGACGAGTACGAGGTCGCGCGCCTCTACACCGAGGCCGCCTTCCAGGCCGGCCTGAACAAGCAGTTCGACGGCGACTACAAGCTCAAGTTCCACCTCGCCCCGCCGCTCTTCTCCAGCCGCGACCCGCAGACCGGCCAGCTCATCAAGCAGGAGTTTGGCGCCTGGATGCTGCCCGCCTTCCGGATGCTGGCGAAGCTCAAGGGCCTGCGCGGCACCGCGTTCGACGTCTTCGGCTACACCGAGGAACGCAAGACCGAGCGCCGCCTGATCACCGACTACGAGGCGCTGATCGCCGAGTTGCTGGCCGGCCTCTCAGTCCAGAACCACGCGCTGGCGATCAAGCTCGCGAGCATCCCCGACGACATCCGCGGCTACGGCCACGTGAAGGACGCGCACCTGGCAAAGGCCAAGAAGAAGGAAGCCGACCTGCTCCACCAGTGGCGCAACCCGGAGGCGATGAAGACGGCGGCGGAGTAGCACTCAGGCCGCGGTCTGGTGCCTTATGAGTGACGTCCCCTTAGGAAGCCGGGCCTGAATACCTTCGTTGGCAAATCCGCAACGATGTGTTTCATCTCGTTAATGTCGCGCACCACAAACGCTTGCACAGCAAATGACACGCGAAACGCCGCAAAGTGAGCGGATCTTGCTCCACCATCTTCAGCAAGGCTTTGGTAGAAAAATTGATCTGCCAATGTTTTTCGGCCTTGCTTTAGTGTCTTAGGTGAACCGAGCATTGCAAGAAATGCGTCCGGCACCTCATTTCTCGCGATTACATTGTTCGACATCCAATGGACAAAAACCCCGCCTGAGTCCGGCACGATTTCATTTGTCAGTTCGTAATGAAGTGCAAGCGCAACTCGAGCGCCGAAGGCTGACAGGTAAGCATCAGCGATCGGTCCTACAGAAAAGATGGCTGCTGCCTCAGGCAGAACGTTAAGCGAATCTGGATCGGTACCGCGTAGATCGCGCTCAACCACCATCTCTTTCAAAACGTCTGGGGCGTTGTTGCCTACGCCTTTGAAATACGCGCGTATCTCGGCCTTCACTGCCTCACTTGCGGGTACGGTTGAATATAGACGGGCAAAAAGTCCTGCCACCAAATCCATTTTCTCTGTACCGAGTCGACAAGGTTCACACGATAGGTACTCCATACCCGCCCAGCGCTGACGCAAATCGAAAGCACCTACTGGCGGCATATGGTCGACGTTCACGCCTAGGGTGCCGCCGCCACAATAGACGCACCAAGGCTGCTGCGCTTGCATCCGTTGCAGGCGTGTCAGTGTGGGTGGCTTCCGCCTCTTCTCCTTCATCTCGATCTTACTCGTGTTGCGAAGAAACCAATTGGACAGGCCATCACTCGTTAGAAGCACGATTGTAGGAACGCCTCGTGATTGCCTGTCAGGCGTCCCCCGCAGCGAAACATCCTATCCTAGCCTATTTGCACGGGCTGAATTTGCGGTCATGCTTTCCCGTGGAGGAACGCACCATGAAATTCGGCATCTTCTACGAGCTGCAGCTGCCCCGCCCGTGGGCCCCCGGCGACGAGCATCGGCTCTATCAGAACGCGCTCGACCAGATCGAGCTGGCGGACCGGCTGGGCTACGACCATGCGTGGCAGGTCGAGCATCACTTCCTCGAAGAGTATTCCCACTCGCCCTCCCCTGAGTCCTTCCTCGCGGCGGCGAGCCAGCGGACCAAGAACATCCGGCTGGGCCACGGCATCTTCCTGGTGACGACCAATCATCCGACGCGCGTCGCCGAGCGAGTCGCCACGCTCGACCTGCTGTCGAACGGGCGCTGCGAGTTCGGCATGGGCGAGAGTGCATCGATCACCGAGCTCGAGCCGTTCGGCGTCACCATGGAGAACAAGCGCGAGATCTTCGAGGAAGCCGTCCGCGCCATCATGCCGATGTTCAAGGACGGGCCCAGCGAACACGCGGGCAAGGTCTGGAACATCCCGCTGCGCATGGTCGTGCCGAAGCCGATGCAGAAGCCGCATCCCCCGCTCTGGGTCGCCTGCTCGCAGCTCCAGACGCTGACCAAGGCCGGCGAATGGGGCATGGGGGCCCTCGGCTTCCAGTTCGTCTCGGCCGACGCCGCGCATGCCTGGGTCCATGCCTACTACAACGCCTTCGTGAAGCGGCAGAAGAAGCTCGCCGACTACAAGACCAACCCGAACATCGCGCTGGTCAGCTTCTTCATGTGCGCCAGGACCGACGAGGAGGCCCGCGCCCGCGCCGACGGCGACACGTTCTTCCAGTTCGCGCTGCGCTTCTACGGCCAGTCGGCCGACCGGCGCCGGCCGCCCGCCGGCACGGTCAACATGTGGGAAGAGTACGAGAAGTGGAAGAAGGCCAATCCGGAGCAGCACGCGGCCTCGCTGCGCGGCGGGCTGATCGGCTCGCCCGACACGATCCGGCGCAAGCTGAAGAAGTTCCAGGAATCGAACATCGACCAGGTCGTGTTGCTGAACCAGGCCGGCAAGAACCGCCACGAGGACATCTGCGAATCGCTGGAGCTGTTCGCGAAGGAAGTCATGCCCGAGTTCCAGGGCGCGCATCCCGAGTTGCTGAAGTGGAAGGAGCGCGTGCTCAACCGCGAGGTCGATTTGGCGGAGATCGACACGACCGCCTTCACCGACCGCTACGGCGGCACGATGAAGGGCATCGCGCCGGGAGCTCAAGCGGCGACGCAGGGCGTGCGCGCCGCCGAGTGAGGCCGCCTACGGGGCCAGGTGCTCCAGCGGTAGCGCCCCGCCTGCCTTCAGGGTCTGGATTGCGATGGTGCTCTTGACCTCGCGAACCAGCGGCAGGTTCAGGAGCTTGCCGACGAGAAAGCGCTGATAGGCGTCGAGGTCGGATACGGTGACTTCGAGCAGGTAGTCGGCATCGCCGGCCACCATGTGGCAGGAGACGACTTCCGGGCACCCCACGACCTCCTGCTCGAAGGTCGTGGCGCGATCGTCGGCATGGCCGTCGATCTTCACGCCGACGAATACCGTGAGGCCGAGCCCGATCCGCCTGCGCCCGAGCATGGCGCGATAGCCTTCGACATACCCCTCGCGCTCCAGCCGGTTGACCCGACGCAGGCAGGGCGATGGCGACAGGCCGATCTTCTCCGCGAGGTCGACGTTGCTGAGGCGTCCATCGGCCTGCAGCTCCGCCAGAATCCGCCGGTCGATGGCGTCGAGATCGTCACTTGGCATACTCAGGCTCCCCGCCCGCTGTTCTCGCAATATCCTGCCAATGAATGCCGAAGTTCAGGGCATGAAAGCAAGGACATGCCGGCCTGCATCGGCCGATTGTAGCCCCCATCACAGGAGGCCTGCATGACCCAACACGACGAGATCGAGAGCTTTGCCGTCACCGGCGCGATCGCGCAGACGCTCCAGCGTTATGTCGACGGCGCCCGAACCGGCGACATCGCCCTGCTGCGTTCGGCCTTTGCCGAGGGCGCCCGCGTGAGCGGCAGTTATGGGGGCAGGCCCGTGACCTGGAGCCTCGACGAATTCTGCGATGCCGTTGCCAAGGGCGGCCCGGCTCCCGGACTGGAAGCCCGTATCGTATCGATTGATCCGGCCGGTGGGGCCGCGATGGCGCGGCTGGAAGCGCTCAACTGGCGCGGTACGCGTTACACGGATTTTTTCGTGATGACGTGGAGGGAGGGCGGCTGGATCATCGACAGCAAGGTATTTTACGCCCACACGAGAGCCTGACGCTCCCGATGGAATCTGCGCCGCCGATTTCTACGATCCGCCCTCGGCCATCTCGCGGAGCTGCTTGATGATCGCGTTGCGCTCGGCGTTGGAATCGACGCGCTCGGCGTTCAGGATCGCAAGCCGCTGGCGGACGTAGTTGAGACGGCGTTGCGACCTGGTGAGGAGTTCGCCGGTGGGATTGCGCGACAATGTATCCTTGAGCGCAATGGCTTCCTCGTCGAAACGTTCGATCTCGGCGACGACATCCGGCATCCGATCTTCAAGATAGATGCGGCGTCTCTGGAGAAGGCGCTTTTCATCGGCTTCATTGTCCATGCTTCTCTCCCCAAAGCACTCCCACTGCTACTCGGTAGCGTGTCCCGAGTAATCTTTCAACCCGGGTGCAAGAAACAATTCACATGCCGTAGCGCAACCGGATTGGTCGCAGGAAAATCACAAACCGGGAGACAACATCGGCACTGGGTTCGACGACGAACAGCCCAAAAGCTTACCGCACCACGGGTGCGGCCTGTTGATCTTGCCCATGGGACGCGAATGCGCGTTTAGTGGCGTCCAGGGGAAGACGATGTCGCGCAGTCTGGACGCTCCACTCAGTCCTAACGAGGAAGTGACCTTGCGCCGTGTCGCGCTCGGCATTTCTCCGATGAAGGATCTTGCGCCACGCGACCTCATGCGCCTGACGTCCCTGTCTCTCGTCGAGATCGATGCTGGGGTTCCCCGTCTCACCGAAGTCGGCCGCCAGCGCTATCGCGCCCTGCCCCGCGCCGGCACCGCCAGCGACGTTTCTTCCTACGAGGCGATGATCGCCGCGGTTGGAGAGCGGTTGCGCAAGACGACGGCCGACAAGACGTCCGACTGACGATCGGCACGCCATCCCTTTTCGCGATCCGCGGCAACTGGGCGGGCAATCCTTGCGTTCCTGAGGCATCCCACCTTCGAACGGAGAGAGCGATGACCGACCTGTCCATCACGCCGAGGAACCTGATCGCCGCCGAGCGCGTCAACGGCACCGACGTCTACAATCTCCAGGGCGACAAGCTCGGCACCGTCGCAGACATCATGATCGACAAGGTGAGCGGACGCGCCATCTATGCCGTCATGTCGTTCGGCGGCTTTCTCGGCATTGGCGAGAAGCACCATCCCCTGCCGTGGTCGACTCTGAAGTACGACGAGCGCCAGGGCGGATATGTCGTGGCCCTCGACAAAAAGGTGCTCGAAGGGGCGCCGACCTTTGACGATTCGGAGACCTTCAGCTGGACGCCGGATTACGGCCGCCAGGTCGACAAATACTACAACGCCCCGAGCTACTGGTAAGCAACCGCTGCGTGCTCAACGGCGAGCCGGCCGGCTGCTTCCCGACGGAGGCCGTCGGCCGGCTTTCTCATGGGGTGACCTTCTGGCAACCCGCCCCCTGCCAGCGATAGCCCTGCGCCGATCCTCCGACCATCGTCCACTCCACGATGCAGCCCTGGCGCACCAACGTGGGCGGAATGCCTCCCAACGGAATCCAGAGACCGCCGCCCCACCCCCATCCCCAGCCGCCGAAGCGCTGATACATCGGCGGCATGCCGGGATCGATGTAGGACGTGTCCCATTTCCACTGCAGGATGCGGGAGCCGTCCTCGAGCTGATACGTGTTGTCCGGAATGCGGCCCATGGTGCCCAGCAGCCCGGCCTCCGAGGCTCCGGACATCGCGCGCAGCTGATTGTCGAAGACCGCCTCCCGCTCCGCCCGCGTCTCGCATCCCGCGAGGATCCCCGCCGCGACGATGGAGAGCAGTACCCGATCGATATACATCACGGACCCCGCTCTAGCGGATGGCGCCCAGCGCGATCTTGCACTCTATCGTGAGCTGATTGGTGCGCTGGTCGTTGCAAGGCTTCTGGCGTTCGATCAGCACGGCCGACCAGTAGAAGACGAACACGCCCAGGATCCACGCCGTCATCGACCAGCTCATGGCGCTATCGAGGCGCCGATGAAAAGCCGGCGTCGCGCGCGCGGGAGCCGCGACGGAAACGGCCGCGCGCACCGCCGTCAGCGTCAGCGGAAAGGTCGCCGCGCCGCAGGCCAGATAAAGAAGTACGACCTTGAGCACGCGAGACTCACCAGGTCAGCTTCGGCATCGGAATGGGCCCGTTCTGCTTGGGCGCCCAGCCCCGCGCTTCCATGCAGCTGGCCATCGAGCGCTCGAAGTTGAACTTGTACCCCTGGTTGGCCATGTCGGTGTAGAGCCCCTGCTGGCCGTAGCGCTCGCGCTCGGCCGAGAAGGTGGCGCGACGCTGGTCGTCGATGTTGCGCTCCTGTTGCGACTGGGCCCGCACCTGGCTGCGGCACAGCGATTCGTCGCGGGTGAACTGCTCGGCCGTCGCGCCGTCCTTGCTGAAATCCTTGGGCGCGCAGGCCGACATCGCCGCCGCTGCGATCACGAGGGCGATGGCCGCTTTCATCTGCCACCCGCCAGCGCCGTCTCGATGGCCTTCAGAGCGTCCGAAGCCTTGGTCCCGTCGGGACCGCCGCCCTGCGCCATGTCCGGCCGGCCGCCGCCACCCTTGCCGCCCAGCGCCGCGACACCCGCCTTCACGAGTTCGACCGCGCTGTGGGTCTTCACCAGATCCTCGGTCACGCCGACGACGGCCGAGGCCTTGCCGTCCTCGACGCCGATCAGCGCCACGACGCCCGAGCCCAGCTTCTTCTTGAACTCGTCGGCCATGCCCTTGAGGTCCTTGCCCGGCACCCCGTTCAGCACCCGGCCGATCAGCTTCACGCCGCCGACGTCGCGCACCTCGTCGACCGCGGACCGGCCGCCCGCGCCGCCCCCGGCCAGCGCCAGCGCCTTGCGGGCATCGGACAGTTCGCGCTCGATCTTCTTCTGGCCCTCGACCAGGGCCGTGAGCCTCGCCGGCAGATCCTCGGGGCGGACCTTGAGGGCCGCCGCCGCCTCGGCCAGCAGATCGGCCTGGTGCCGGACATGCGCCTCGGCCGCATTGCCGGCCAGCGCCTCGATGCGACGGACGCCGGCCGCGACCGCTCCCTCGCCGACGATCTTGAACAGGCCGATGTCGCCGGTCCGGCGCGCATGTGTGCCGCCGCAGAGTTCGACCGAATACCGCTCGCTCCCGGAAACCTCGGAGTCACCGCCCATCGAGAGCACGCGCACTTCGTCGCCGTACTTCTCGCCGAACAGCGCCATGGCGCCGGCGGCAATCGCCTCGTCCGGGGTCATGAGACGCGTCTCGACCGCCGAATTGTGGCGGATGCGATCGTTCACCTCGTCCTCGATGCGGCGCAGTTCCTCGGCCGACACCGCCTTGGTGTGGCTGATGTCGAAGCGCAGGCGGTCGGGCGCGACCAGCGAGCCCTTCTGCGTCACGTGCTTGCCGAGATGGCGACGCAGCGCCTCATGCAGCAGATGGGTCGCGGAGTGATGGGCGCGGAGCTGGGCGCGGCGGACCGGGTCGATCGTCATGACCAGATCGTCGCCGACCTTCAGCTCGCCCTTCACGATCTTCGCGTGATGGGCGTGCAGGTCGCCCACCATCTTCTGGACGTCGCTGACCTCGGCCTCGTTGCTGCCGCTCACCAGCTTGCCGGCATCACCCTGCTGGCCGCCGGACTCGGCGTAGAACGGAGTCTGGTTGGTCACGATCCAGCCGATCTGGCCGGCCTTCAGCGACGAGACTTCCTTGCCGTCGAGCAGGATCGCCTTGATCTGGCCCTCGGCGCGCTCGGTGTCGTAGCCCAGGAATTCGGTGGCGCCGGCCTTCTGGCGCACGTCGAACCAGATCGCCTGGTCGGCGGTCTCGCCCGAGCCGGACCACGCCGCGCGTGCCTTGGCGCGCTGCTCGTCCATCGAGGCCTCGAAGCCCGCCGTGTCGACCTTGATGTCGCGCGCGCGCAGCACGTCCTGCGTGAGGTCGAGCGGGAAGCCGAACGTGTCGTAGAGCTTGAACGCGACCTCGCCCTTCAGCGTGCCGCCGGCGCCCAGGTCCCTCGTCTCGTCCTCGAGCAGCTTCAGGCCGGTGCCCAGCGTCTTCTTGAAGCGCGTCTCCTCGAGCTTCAGCGTCTCGGTAATCAGCGGCTGGGCGCGCGACAGTTCGGGATAGGCATCGCCCATCTCGTGCACCAGCGTCGGCACCAGCTTGAAGATCACCGGGTCCTGCGCGCCCAGGATGTGGGCGTGGCGCATGGCGCGGCGCATGATGCGGCGGAGCACGTAGCCACGGCCTTCGTTCGACGGCAGCACGCCGTCGGCGATCAGGAACGAGGTCGCGCGCAGATGGTCGGCGATCACCTTGAGCGACGCGCTCTGCTTGCCGTCGGGATCGACGTTGATCTCGTGCGCCGCGGCTTCGATCAGGGCGCGGAACAGGTCGATGTCGTAGTTGTTGTGCTTGTGCTGCAGGACGGTCGCGAGGCGCTCCAGGCCCATGCCAGTGTCGATCGACGGCTTGGGCAGCGCGACGCGCTCCTCCCGGGTCACCTGCTCGAACTGCATGAAGACCAGGTTCCAGATCTCGATGAACCGGTCGCCGTCCTGGTCCGGGCTGCCCGGCGGGCCGCCGGGGATGCCCTCGCCGTGATCGTAGAAGATCTCCGAGCACGGGCCGCAGGGGCCGGTGTCGCCCATCGCCCAGAAATTGTCCGAGGTCGGGATGCGGATGATCTTGTCGTCGGACAGGCCCGCGATCTTCTTCCAGTGGCCGGCCGCCTCGTCGTCGGTGTGATAGACCGTGACCAGCAGCTTGTCCTTGGGCAGGCCGTAGTCCCGGGTCAGGAGATTCCAGGCCAGCTCGATCGCATGTTCCTTGAAGTAGTCGCCGAACGAGAAGTTGCCCAGCATCTCGAAGAAGGTGTGGTGGCGGGCCGTGTAGCCCACGTTCTCGAGATCGTTGTGCTTGCCGCCCGCGCGGACGCACTTCTGCGAGGTCGCCGCCCGCGAGTACGAGCGCGTTTCAAGGCCCGTGAAGACGTTCTTGAACTGGACCATGCCGGCGTTCGTGAACATCAGCGTCGGGTCGTTGCGAGGCACCAGGGGGCTCGACTCAACGACTTCGTGGCCGTTCTTGCGGAAGTACTCTAGGAAGGTACGACGGATTTCGCTGACGCTTTGCATGCCGGCCTTGTAGCGTGCGCCAGCCCGCCAAGTCCAGAACAGGGAACCTAGGGGAAATGGCCGCCGAGGCCCATTCTACCGCCACTCTTCGCCTCTCCGTGGGCGACCTCAGGATCGTCCATCCGATCACCGTGCCGACCGGCCCGGTGGCAGCCGCGGACGTCGTCCCGGCCCTGCAGGGGCTGGTGAACGCGGTCGTCGCGGCGGCGGAAGCCGGCAAGGCCATTTCCTGCCGCAAGGGGTGCGGCGCCTGCTGCCGCCAGCTCGTGCCGATCTCGCGCACGGAGGCTGAACGGCTGATGGTGACCGTGGCCAACCTGCCGGCCGAGCGGCGCGCCACGCTGGAGGCCCGCTTCTCCGCCGCCGAGGCGGCATTGGCTGCCGCCGATCTCAAGGAGCGCAAGGGCCGGCCCGACCGGGAACTGTCGACCGGCTACTTCGCGCTGGGCATCCCCTGCCCGTTCCTCGAGGAGGAAAGCTGCTCGATCCATCCGGACCGGCCGCTGGTCTGCCGGGAGTATCTTGTGACCTCGCCGGCCGAGCTCTGTGCCGGGCCCGAGCAGGAAGGCGTGACGCCTGTGCCGGTGCCGAAGGTCTCGCTGGCGGCGCGCGGACTACAGGACGAGCGCGAGGACTGGTTCCCGCTGGCGCTGCTGATGGACTGGGCGAAGACGCGGCCGAAGACCGGCGCGCGGCGCACGGGACCGGAGTGGATCCAGAAGTTCCTGAAGGGGATGTCGCGGAAGTCCTGACGAAGTGCTGCGCCATTTGTGTCTATTCTGAACCGTGCAGGCTCCCGCGCATTCGCGTAGCCGCGAATACGCTGCCGCCTGCCACCGCCCATTTTCTTTGGGCGCCTTGGCGCCCAAAGAAAATGGGCGGTACCGCGCGTGGGATGCGGTACCGCCCTTAGGGACCCGGAGACAGGGGATCGGGGTTCCCTATTCGTCGTCCTCGTCGTCTTCCTTACCGCCTTCCATCAAGGCATTGGCGAGGATGCCGGCGTTGGCGCGCACCTTGTTCTCGATCGCGTTGGCGACCTCGGGGTGCTCCTTGAGGTAATTCTTGGCGTTCTCGCGGCCCTGGCCGATGCGGGTGCCGTCGTAGGAGTACCAGGAGCCCGATTTCTCGACGACGCCGGCCTTCTCGCCGAGGTCGATCAGCTCGCCGCTCTTGGAGACGCCCTCGCCGTACATGATGTCGAATTCGACGACCTTGAACGGCGGCGCCACCTTGTTCTTCACGACCTTGACGCGCGTGGCGTTGCCGACGACCTCGTCCTTGTCCTTGAGCGCGCCGATGCGGCGGATGTCGAGGCGGACCGAGGCGTAGAACTTCAGCGCATTGCCGCCCGTCGTCGTCTCGGGGCTGCCGAACATGACGCCGATCTTCATGCGGATCTGGTTGATGAAGATCACCAGCGTGTTCGACTTGGAGATCGAGGCGGTGAGCTTGCGCAGCGCCTGGCTCATCAGGCGGGCGTGCAGGCCGGGCAGCGAATCGCCCATCTCGCCTTCGAGTTCGGCGCGCGGCACGAGGGCGGCGACCGAGTCGATCACCAGCACGTCGATGGCGCCGGAGCGCACCAGCGTGTCTGCGATCTCGAGCGCCTGCTCGCCGGCATCCGGCTGGGAGATCAGCAGGTTGCCGATGTCGACGCCCAGCTTCTTGGCATACCCGGGATCGAGCGCGTGCTCGGCGTCGATGAAGGCGCAGGAGCCGCTCTTCTTCTGGGCCTCGGCAATGACGTGCAGCGCGAGCGTCGTCTTGCCCGAGCTTTCCGGCCCGTAGATCTCGACGATACGGCCCTTTGGCAGGCCGCCGATGCCCAGCGCGATATCGAGGCCCAGCGAGCCGGTCGAGATCGATTCGATCTCCAGCGCCTCGCGCTGGCCCAGCTTCATGATGGAACCCTTGCCGAAGGCGCGCTCGATCTGGGCGAGAGCAGCGTCCAGCGCCTTGTTCTTGCTTTCCATGCCTTCTTTTTCGACCACCTTGAGCATCGCCGACATTGGCTTTCTCCTTCTTCCCATGCCCCTGTCAGGAGCGGCAATGCGGATAAGTCCGCAAAGGGTTCGAACGTCTGATGGCGCTAATGTACCCATTTTGTTCCACCGGGCAATGGAACAAATAACTCTCTGATAGAACTAATGTTCTTGACACAAGTTCTAGTTATGTTCCGCATCGAATCTGGGGATAATCCACCGCGCGAACAGCCTCTCCGTTCGCTTACCCGCCGATCCAGCGGGCAACGGCAATGTAGAGCGGGATGCCCATCAGCAGGTTGAAGGGGAACGTCACCCCCAGCGACAGCGTCAGCGGGATGGCTGCATTGGCCTGCGGCAACGCGAGCCGCATCGCGGCGGGTACCGCAATATACGAGGCCGAGGCCGCGAGGGTGATGAACACCGCGATGCCTCCCGCGGACAATCCGATCCACGGCGCCAGAAGCGCCGCGCACGTTCCACCGATCAGCGGCATGACGACAGCGAACGCCACCAGCCGAAGCGACAGCAACCGCCGTTCGTCCCGCAGGCCCCGGCCGGCCACCAGCCCCATGTCGAGCAGGAAAAGGCACAGGAAGCCGGGAAAGGCATCGACCAGGAAGGGTTTGAGCAACACCTGCCCGCGATCGCCGGTCAGAATGCCGATCAGGAACGAGCCGAGCAGCATGACGACGGCGCCGTTCAGCAGGATCTCGCGGGCCAGTGGTGGAGAGACGCTCGATGCTGCCCGACCTGCACGATACCGAGATCGCCCTGCTCGCCGCGCGCGGCCTGGGTGCCCCGGCCCGCCGGCTGCACGACCACATCGTGCGGTCGCTCGAAGAGGTCGGACGGATCTGACGACGTCTGTCGAGGCGCACGCGCGCCTCGTCGGATTCGGCGCAGCCAGGTCGCCTATTTCGGCCCGAGCAGCCCGGCCGACTTGAGTCCGGCGATGCCCGCCGGGTCGTAGCCGATGTCCGCCAGCACCTCGTCATTGTGCTGGCCGATCTCCGGCGGATTGGAGACCAGCGGCGGCCGCCAGCCCATCATCTGGAAGGGCAGCAGCGGCAGGCGGGTCTGAACGCCGCCCGGCAGGGTGGTCGGCGCCAGCGAGCCGTTGGCCAGCAGGTGCGGATGCTCGAACAGGTCCTGCGGCCGCGCGACCGGCGCGAAGGAGATGTCGGCCTCGAGACACATGTTCTCGAGTGCCTCCTTGGTGTAGGCCTTGAACACGCTGGCGACCTTCGGGACCAGCCACGGCCGCGCCTCGATGCGCAGATTGTTGGTGGCGAGCTTCGGGTCGGCCGCCAGCTCGGGCTGCTTGAAGAACTCGCAGAAGCGCTTCCACTGGCCGTCGCTGGTGATGCCGATGAAGACCTGCAGGTCGTCGGCCGTGTTGAAGATCTCGTAGACCGCCCACGAACTCACGCGCTCGGGCATCGGCGGCGGCGCCGCGCCGTTGATCGCGGTGATCGCGAGATGCTGCCCCATCAGGAAGACGACCGATTCGAACAGCGCGCTCTCGACCAACCCGCCTTTCCCTGTCTTGTCCCGCTGCTTCAGCGCCAGCACCGTCCCGAAGGCGCCGAACATGCCGCCCACGATGTCGATCACCGAGGTGCCGGCGCGCAGCGGCCGGCCGCTGGGGCCGGTCATGTAGGCGAGACCGCCCATCATCTGCACGACCTCGTCGAGTGCCGGCCGCTTCTCGTAGGGCCCGGGCAGGAAGCCCTTCAGCGCGCAGTACACGAGACGCGGATTGATCTTCTCGAGGTCCGCCGGTCCCAGCTTGCGCTTGGCCATCGAACCCGGCGCGAAGTTCTCGATCAGCACGTCGGCCTTCTCGAGCAGCTTCACCAGCACCTTGCGGCCCTCGGGCGAATCGGCGTCGAGCGCCAGGCTCTTCTTGTTGCGATTGAAGTAGCCGAAGAAGCCGGCGCCGAAGCCGCGCAGCTTGCGCGTGCGATCGCCGTCGACCGGCTCGACCTTGATCACCTCGGCGCCGAGGTCGGCCAGGATCATCCCGCAGGACGGGCCGAGGATGGTGTGGGTGAGTTCGACGACGCGGACGCCCTTGAGAGGCGGTTCAAACGATGAGGTCATGCCCCATCAAATACCTCACCCCGCCGGGGCGAGCCACGTATCGATGTCCTTGGTGAACGGCAGGCCCGCAGCCTCGCCCAGAACCTGATGGCCGACGCCGGCACCGACCAGGAACGCCTCCTGATGTGGAACGGCATTCGCCTTGAGCATCGCGCGGATCGCCTTGCCGTCATGGCCCCAGCCGATCGCCTCGACCTTACCGTCGAAGGCGCGGTTGACGGTCGACAGGAACTGGGCGCGCTCTTCGTCGGTGAGGCCCGGCACGGCATCAATATCGCCCAGCAGAAACAGCCGGCCGCCGAACTTCGCAACCAGTGCGGCCACCGAATTGCGGGCTTCGACGATGATCTCGCGGTTGGGCCCGCGGCGCACCCGGGCAGCCAGCGACAGCGGCATCACCGCGGCACCCAGATTGGCGCCGGTATTCATCAGCGATGCGGTCAGTTCCTTGTAGGTGATCCCGAGGCGTTCGGCGCGCCGGACGCGCATTTTCGCGACTTCAGGGCTCGGCGTCTTCCAGGCCTTGGCAGCGGCGCGGCGCCAGACCCAGGCTCCCCACGACATGTCGAAGGTCGGCCCGTTGTTGTGGCCAATGCCGGGACGGCGTAGCAGGACCTCGACATTCGCATGGCGGGCTGCAAGACGGTCGAAACGATCACCCATTGCGCCTATTCTAGAGCAGTTCGGGCGCGGGTAAAACGCGCTATAGGGACACAAATGACCTCATGCTGAGGAGCGAGCGCAGCGAGCGTCTCGAAGCATGGGAACGAGCACTTCGCTTGTTGCCCACCCTTCGAGACGCGGCCCTTCCGGGCCGCTTCTCAGGGTGAGGTCCAGGTCAGGTGAGGAGCGAGGCGTGGACGATTTTCAGGTCGATGTGTTGGTGGTGGGCGCCGGTAATGCGGCAGCCTGTGCGGCCCTGGCGGCCCGCGAGACGGGCGCCTCGGTGGCGATGCTGGAGGCGGCTCCGGAGGCCGAGCGCGGCGGCAACAGCACCTACACGGCCGGCGCCATGCGCGTGGTGTTCCACGGCGTCGACGACCTGGTGCAGCTCTACGACCTGACCGAGGACGAGAAGCGCGACGTCGATTTCGGCAGCTACTCGGCCGACGAGTATCTCGACGACATGGGCCGCGTGACCAACTATCGCTGCGACCCCGAGCTGACCGACATCCTGATCGGCCGCAGCTTCGAGACCATGAAGTGGATGCGCTCCAAGGGCGTGCGCTTCCAGCCCTCCTACGGCCGTCAGGCCTTCAAGGTGAACGGGAAGTACAAGTTCTGGGGCGGCCTCGCGGTCGAAGCCTGGGGCGGCGGACCGGGCCTGGTCGATCTCGAGCACAAGGCCGCGGTCAAGGCCGGCATTCCCATCCACTACGAGACCGCGGCGGTGTCGCTGATCGAGGAAGACGGCGTCGTTCGCGGCGTCATCGCCCGCCACAAGGGCCGCAAGGTCAGGATCGGCGCCAAGGCGGTCGTGCTGGCCTGCGGCGGCTTCGAGAGCAACGCCGAGATGCGCACGCGCTATCTCGGACCGACCTGGGACCTCGCCAAGGTACGCGGCACCCGCTTCAACACCGGCGCCGGCATCAACATGGCGCTGGCGATCGGCGCCAAGCCGCACGGCAACTGGTCGGGCGGCCACGCCGTCGGCTGGGACATGAACGCGCCGGAGTTCGGCGACCTCGATGTCGGCGACAACTTCCAGAAGCACTCCTACCCGCTCGGCATCATGGTGAACGCCAACGGCCTGCGCTTCGTCGACGAGGGCGCGGACTTCCGCAACTACACCTACGCCAAGTACGGCGCGGTGATCCTTGCCCAGCCGCAGCAGTTTGCCTGGCAGATCTTCGACTCGAAGGTGCTCGACAAGCTGCGCGACGAATATCGCATCAAGCGCATGACCAAGGTCAGAGCCGACACGATCGAGGAGCTGGCCACCAAGCTCGAGGGCGTGAACCAGGAGCAGTTCCTGAAGACCATCAAGGAATGGAACGCCGCCGTCATGACCGACGTGACGTTCAACCCGGCGATCAAGGACGGCCGCGGCACGCGGGGCCTCGCCGTCCCGAAGAGCAACTGGGCCAACACGATCGACCAGGGCCCGTTCGAGGCCTATGCCGTGACCTGCGGCCTCACCTTCACCTTCGGCGGCCTCAAGATCAGCAACGAGGGCGAGGTCGAGAACACCGACGGCCACCCGATCCCCGGCCTGTTCGCCGCGGGCGAGCTGGTGGGCGGACTGTTCTATCACAACTACCCGGGCGGCACGGGCCTGGTCTCCGGCGCGGTACTGGGCAAGCTCGCGGGCGACGGGGCCGGCAAGTACGTCGCGGGAAGGAACTAGCCCCGCTTGCTGCCGGGCGGGATTGGCTTCAAGGTCTTTGGCAAACTGAGGTTGCGCGACGCGGATAACCGCGCGCGGCAGAGGAGGAAGAACATGTTCCCAATCACCCGACGTCACGCCCTGGCCCTCGGCGGCTCGTCCCTGTTGCTGCCGTCGGCCGTGCGCGCCCAGGCCAACTGGCCGGCCGGTCCGGTCACTTTCGTCGTGGGCTATGCCGCGGGCGGCAGCACCGACATCAACGCCCGCGAGTTGGCGCATGTCATGACGCCGGTCATCGGCCAGCAGATCATCATCGACAACAAGGGCGGCGCCGCGGGCTCGATCGGCCTGCGCGCCGTCGCCAACGCCAGGCCGGACGGCCAGACGATTTTCGTCGCCGTCGGCACGAACGTGATCATCAATCCGCATGTCCAGAAGGGCATGATCGACACGCTCGCCGCCCTGGCGCCGATCTGCCAGATCACGGACTACCAGTACGTGCTGGTGGTGGGCAACTCGGTCCCGGTGAAGACGGCCGCCGAACTGGTGGCTCTGGCCAAGAAGGATCCCGAGAAGCTCACCTACTCGTCGTCGGGCGTGGGCGGCAACAATCACCTGGCCGGTGCGCTGTTCGCCGAGGCCGCCGGCATCAAGCTGACCCACGTGCCGTACAAGGGCACCGGTCCGGCCGTCGCCGACGTGATCAGCGGCCAGATCACGATGAACTTCTCGTCGCTGCCGCCGGCGGTCTCGCAGGTGAAGGGCGGCAACCTCAAGGCGCTGGCGGTGACCGGTAGCAAGCGCGTCAGTTCCATGCCGGACGTGCCGACCCTGAAGGAACAGGGCATCGACGTCGTCGTCACCAGCTGGCAGGGCCTGTTCGCCCCGGCCAAGACCCCGCCCGACATTCTCGACAAGATCGAGAAGGCGGCCAAGGAAGGCATGAAGAACCCGAAGTACGAGGAGGCGCTCGCCCGCGACGGCCTGGAGATGCCGCCCGACCGCACGCGCGCGCAGTTCGCCAAGTTCGTCGGCGAAGAACATGCCTTCTGGGCCAAGAAGCTGCGCGAACTCAACGTGCAGATGGAGTAGCCCCGAGAGCGCAGAGCCGCCTTATCCAGGCCTCTTCGATTCGGCCTGTCTCTCGCGCCGCTCCTCGCCCAGCTTCCTGAGGCGCTCGATCTCTTCCGGCTTCACGCGCCCGTAGCGCGGCCGCCAGTCGTCGTCCGACGGCCAGGCGACATCGGAGTGCCGCGTCGTGCGCGGTGCCTGGGCATTCCCGAGAAGATCGAGCGCCTGCCCGGTGATCGCGCGTTGCAGGTCCCGCCGCCACGGCGGGCCGCACGGATTTCCGAGCGGGAAATCCGTGAACAGGAAACGCGGTACGCCGCAATATTCCACGATGTCGAGAGCGGAGCCGACGATCACGGTCGGCATGCCGTTGGCTTCGAGATGACGGGCGACCAAACTCACGGTTTGGTGGCAGACGGGTCAAAGCGGACTGAGCAGGGCTACATCGGCGCCGTCGGCACGCAGTCGCTCGAGCACCTGCGGCGCGTCGATCTCAATCGTCTTGCGCTGGCTGTATTCGGTCGGCACGCCATGAAAACGCGCGGCCAGACCGCCGACCGTGCCTTCCGCCACCCGCTCCTGCAGGGCCTCGATCGGCAGGAAGCTGGCCCGGTCGTCGGTATGGGTCGATTCCTTGTCCCAGGCGAGGTTGCCGGTGAAGAGAGTGGCCGGCGCCGGCGAGACCGCCCCCGACCAGACCTGCCGTTTGCCGGAGACATCGCGATTGCCGAGATCCGGCGGGCTCGCCGTCGTGACCAGTCCGATCCTGGCCTGCGACAGCGGCTTGGACAGACGCGCGAACGGCACGTCGTCGAAGCGCGCCCAGACATAATCCGACGGATAGCCGAGCGCGCGATAGTAGGCTCTCGTGCGGTCCATATAGCGGACAGTGTCGGTCATGGCTCGCTCCCGGCAGTTTCCATGGTTGGGCTGCCAGTCTACCCGCGTTTCGGCACCATGCAGAAGCCCTGCGCCTCGATGCCGAGCGCGGGATTGAACTTGGAACGGAAGTTTTCCATGGCGATGGCCGCCGTCAGCTCGACGATCTGGGCCTCGGTGTAGTGTCGCTTGAGCTGGTCGACGAGCGCGTCGTCGACCTTGCGGTCGGTGTAGGTGATCCGCTCGGCATACTCGAGCGCCAGACGCTCAGCCTCGCTGAAGAGCGTGCTGTCACGCCACGTCGTGACCTCCGCCAGCTTCTCCATCCCGCCGTCCGTCGTTTCCAGCACACGGCTGGAATTGATATCAATTCAAAACGGGCAGCCGTTGATCGTCGCGACGCGCACGTAGAGCAGCGCCGGCAGCCCCTTGGGCAACAGGCCCGACTGCTCGATCGACTGGCCGAGCATGCCTGCAGCGCGCAGAATCGGCGGACAATGCGCCATCACCTTGGTCGGATTGAGCAGGCCGCCGAACATCTCGCGCTGCTTGTCGAAGGTGGCCTTCAGGATGGGATCGCCGCCGTCTTCCTCGATCTCGCTGATCCGTGCCATGGAGCACCTCTCCGTTTCAGGGACCCTGACGTTAGCGCCGCTGCCCGGCGCACCACGATGGACATCTTCTCATGCCCGGATGAGATCGCCGAAGGCACGGACCTAGGATCGATCGAGATCAGGTCGGACCACCAGCCAGAAGACCATCGACGCGGCCAGCGCACAGGCCAGCACGAAGGGCAGCAGGAAGGCCAGATTGGCCAGCAGGGCCAACCACGCGGATTCGGCCTTCTCGCCGTCGAAGGCCACCAGTGCGGCAAACAGCGTCAGGAAGACGATGCCGAGACCGAGGCCGGCGACCGCATAGGCACGCCTGCCGTCCCAGCGCCTCCGGCGCATGACGAGGAATGCCGGCAGGCCGACCAGCAGCGCGAACGGATAGGAGACGTAGCCGGCGAAGGCCGCATACCCCAGTGTCTGCGAGTCGCCGCCGGCGGCGAGCACCACGCCGGCGAGGATCAGCGCCGGCATCATTGGCGCGACGACAAAGCCCGCGACGGTGCGATAGGCCCTGCTGCGCGCGGACGGCATGTATGGACTAGAAGCCCAGCGCCTTGGCCTGCATCACGCCCTCGATGCCGACGATCTTGCCCATCAGCTCGTTCGAGATCGGCTGGTCGACCTGGACCAGGGCGATTGCCGATCCGCCCGGCTTGTCGCGGCCGAGATGGAAGGTCGCGATGTTGACCTTGCCCTCGCCCAGCAGCGTACCGAGGCGGCCGATGAAGCCCGGCTTGTCGTCGTTCGTGATGTAGAGCATGTGAGGCGCGAACTCGGCGTCGATCTCGATGCCCTTGATCTCGACGATGCGCGGATGCTTGCCGCCGAACAGCGTGCCCGTCACCGAGCGCGTGTACTTCTCGGTCGTGACCGAAAGGCGGATCATCGAGTTGTAGTCGGTCTCGCGCTCGTGCTTGACCTCGGCCACCTCGACGCCGCGCTCGCGGGCGATGACCGGCGCGTTGACCATGTTGACCGAGGTGAGCTGCGGCCGCAGCACGCCCATGAGCGCCACCTGGGTCAGCGGCTTCACGTTGAGCCTCGCCACCTGGCCCTCGAACTCGATCGAGACGGCCTTGATGTCGGTATCGGTGAGCTGGCCCGCGAACGAACCCAGCTTCTCGGCGAGGTCGAGGAACGGCGCCAGCTTCGGCGCATCCTCGGCCGAGACGTTCGGCATGTTGAGCGAGTTGGTGACGGCGCCGGTCAACAGATAGTCGGCCATCTGCTCGGCGACCTGCAGCGCCACGTTCTCCTGCGCTTCCACCGTAGAGGCGCCGAGATGCGGCGTGCAGACGAGGTTCGGCGCACCGAACAGCACGTTCTCCTTGGCCGGCTCCTCGACGAACACGTCGAAGCCCGCGCCCGCGATGTGGCCCGAGACCAGCAGGTCGCGCACCGCCAGCTCGTCGACCAGGCCGCCGCGCGCGCAGTTGACGATGCGCACGCCCTTCTTGGTCTTCATCAGGTTGGCGCGCGACAGGATGTTCTTGGTCTGCTCGGTGAGCGGCGTGTGCACCGTGATGAAGTCGGCGCGCGCCAGCACCTGCTCCAGGGTCGCCTTCTCGACGCCAAGCTCGGTAGCACGCTGGTCGCTCAGGAACGGATCATAGGCCACGACGCGCATCTTGAGGCCGATAGCGCGCTCCGCGACGATCGAGCCGATGTTGCCGCATCCGATCAGGCCCAGCGTCTTGAAGCTGAGCTCCGTGCCCATGAACTTGTTCTTTTCCCACTTGCCGGCCTGCGTGCTGGCGTTGGCCTCCGGCACCTGGCGGGCGACGGCGAACATCAGAGCGATGGCGTGCTCGGCCGTGGTGATGGCATTGCCGAACGGCGTGTTCATGACGACGACCCCGTGCGAAGTCGCGGCCTTGATGTCGACATTGTCGACGCCGATGCCGGCTCGGCCCACGACCTTGAGCTTCTTGGCTACGGCCAGAACCTCGGCGGTGACCTTGGTGGCCGAGCGGATCGCCAGGCCTTGATAGTTGCCGATGATCTCACGCAGCTCGGCCGGCTTCAGGCCCGGCTTGAAATCGACGTCGCAGCCGCGTTCGGAAAAGATCTCGACGGCACGCGGGCTGAGTTCGTCAGAAATGAGAACCTTTGGCTTGGCCATGGGATGACTCCAGTTGTTTTGCTGAGGGCGCGCCACTCCCGTGGCGCGTCATGCGATGCCGCAGCAGGGAAACCGCGCCACGGGAGTGGCGCGCGCCCCGCTACGAGAATTCGCGCTCGATCTCGGCGTAGGCCCAGTCGAGCCAAGGCAGCAGCGCCTCGAGATCGGCCTTCTCGACCGTCGCGCCGCACCAGATCCGCAGGCCCGGCGGGGCGTCGCGATAGGATCCGACGTCGTAGCCGGCCTTCTCCGCCTCGAGCAGGTCGCCCATCTTCTTGGCGGCAGCCGCCTGCTTGTCGGCCGGCAGCGCCGTGAACCAGGGCGCCTTGATCACGAGGCACACCGAGGTATTGGAACGGATCGCCTTGTCGGTCGCCAGGAAGGCTGCCCACGGCCGGGATTCGACGAACTTTTCCAGCACGCCGAGATTGCCCTCGGACCGGGCCATCAGGCCCTTCAGCCCGCCGACGCCCTCACCCCACTTCAGGCCATCGATCGCGTCCTCGATGCAGAGCAGCGAGGGCGTGTTGATCGTGTCGCCCTTGAAGATGGCTTCGGAGAACTTGCCACCCGAGGTCAGGCGGAAAATCTTCGGCATCGGCCAGGCCGGCGTGTAGCTTTCGAGCCGCTGAATGGCGCGGGGCGACAGGACCAGCATGCCGTGCGCACCCTCGCCGCCCATGACCTTCTGCCAGGACCAGGTGACGACATCGAGCTTGGACCACGGCAGATCCATCGCGAACACGGCCGAGGTCGCGTCGCAGACCGCGAGGCCTTCGCGGCTGTCGGAAATCCAGTCACCGTTCGGAACCTTCACGCCGGAGGTCGTGCCGTTCCAGGTGAAGACGACATCGTGCGTCCAGTCGACCGCCTTGAGGTCGGCGATCTGGCCATAGGGCGCCTTCAGCGTGCGGGTGTCCTTGAGCTTGAGCTGCTTCACCACGTCGGTGACCCAGCCCTCGCCGAAACTCTCCCAGGTCAGCATGTCGACCGGGCGGGCGCCGAGCAGCGACCACAGCGCCATCTCGAACGCGCCGGTATCGGACGCGGGAACGATGGCGATGCGATGGTCGGCGGGAATGCCGAGAATCGCGCGCGTGCGATCGACCGCTTCGACGATCTTCTTCTTGCCGAGCTTCGACCTGTGGGACCGCCCGACGGCGGCATCTTTGAGAACTTCCGGTGTCCAACCCGGACGCTTGGCGCAGGGGCCCGAAGAAAAATCGGGACGCGCGGGACGCATGGACGGCTTCGTCATTGTCATTCTCCCTTACAGAAGAAATGCACTCCGGTGGGGGAGCGTGGCCCGCGGCCGATATACGGGCCGACGGGTGTGCCGTCAATGTGGAGAGATTGTCGCGCTTCGATTCAGCGACGCTGCAGCTCGTAGTAGGTCCCGGCGATCGGATCGCGAAAGGCCTCGGTCGCGCGGAAATCGTCGTGCAGCATCCGGTAGATCGCATCGGCGCGTCCCGACGCAGCAACCGTCCCGAGGAAGGCCGCCAGCACGTCGGGCGACCACGACCACATGTCGGAGACGACCACGCGATAGCCGCGATCGAGTGCGAGATCGATGTCGCGCCTGATCGCCGCGGCGTGTTCAGCCGCCGTCCAGCCGGGATGACGAATGGCGCCGGCATTCACGGCGATCCACTTGAACTTCGGATCGGCCGAGGGCGCCGGAGGAATCGCGACTCGATTGTCCCAATCCCAGGTCCGGCTCCACAGCGCATACTTCCAGGTCGTGATCGGCTCGTAGCCGAAATAGAGAAACACGCTGGAGTCCGGCGGAAAGCGCTTCTCCAGCGCCGCCGTCGCCGCGAGCCAGCGCGTATCGTCGCCGCGCCATTTGGCGAGGGCCGAAACATTCCAGGCGAACGGTGCGAACGACAAAACCGCCAATCCGATCGCCAGGCCGCGCCGTGCCGGCAGCAGGCTGGCGAGCAGGAGCGCCCACGCCACGGCAAGCCATGGCATGACGTTGATCTGCATCTGCGGGTCCTGCGGCTGCGAGTAGAAATTCAGCACCTGCCCCGCCCCCAGCGTGCCGAGGAAGACGACGGCGACCGCCCGCAACCGCGGCTCGTCACGGCGCGGCCAGAGCAACACGACGCTCGCGATGAAGATCGCCGACTGGAGAAGCACGGAGATCGCCAGCGGCCCCGCCGCCGCCTTCGCCGACTTCGGGTCGACGTAGCCTCCAACCAGCAGCAGGTAGTTGCCGACGCCGGAGAGCATCATCCAGACCTTGTCCCACGTGATGCCGGCCCAGCCGGTGGCCACGCCCTTGCCCGTCCACAGTATGTCGTGCAGCCCGATCGCGCCGTTGTGGCCTTCCCAGAGAAGCTGGACGATGCCCGACACGGCCAGGATCGAGACCAGCAGCACGAGCACGTGGCCGCCGCGCTTCTTCAGCGGCCCCGGTGCGATCAGCAAGGCCAGCACGAAGGCCGGCAAGGTCGGAAACAGCAGCCGCCACTCGATCAGCCAGCCCAGAGTAAAGACCGCACCGACGATCGCGATGCGCCGCCAGGTCGGCCGGTCGAACCAGAGTCCGGCCAGCGCCATCGAGGCGAGGACGATCACATAGCCCGGCATGATGTCCTCGCTGATCACCGACAGCAGCAGGACGAAGCCGCATCCGAGATGGAACACCGAGGTGAGCGCGGCGACCCGCGCGCTGCCGGTCAGTCGATGGACGAAGGCATAGACGATGACCGTGCCGATGCTGGCCCAGAAGGCATTGAGATAGGCGAATTGCTTCCACGCCACGCCCCGCAGCATGCCGAGCGCGTCGAGCAGCCGCGCGCTCACGCCGTAGAGCGGGAAGAACAGGTAGTTCGACTGGTCGAGACGCGCGGTCGACGGATCGGCAATCCAGGGCTCGGCCTGGATGCTCTTGTACATGCCGTTGGCGCTGATGATGTGGACGTTCTCCAGCCACCCGATCAGGCCGCACAGCACGAGCAGGGACAGCGCGAAGGCAAGCAGAAGCTGCCAGGCTGGCGCCGCCCTCGTCACTAGTGCTTGCGGCCGACCAGGGTCGCGGCGCCTTCGGGACCGAACGTCTCGGTATGCAGGCAACCGCGCGCCATCGTGAAGACCTCGCCCGGCCCGAAGGTCTGCGTCTTGCCTTCCCAGGCCAGCGTGATCGCGCCGTCGATCACCATCGCCTTCACGTCGTAGGGATGGCTGTGCTCGGCATTGTGCTTCGGACCCTGCGTATTGCCGGTGAGGATCTCGTCGTAGCCTTCACACTTGAGTTCAGCCTCGAAAACCTGGCGATCCATCCATCCCTCCTCAGGCCGCTTTGCGGGCCGCGACGGCATATTGCGCGCCCATCGGCAGCCATGTCAGCAGGCGATCGACACCCCTCAGGGCAGCCACGCCCGGCGGCATGAACATGAGGTAGTCGGTGTCGAGTTCGTAGCGCGCGGTATCGAGGAGCCCATGCCGCACCTCGTTGGCGTCGAGCAGGATGGCGTTGCGGTCGATCGGGGTGCGGGCGATGACGTGCCGCACCAGCGGATTGCGCGGATTGTGCTCGAAGACGTAGAGCCGCCCGCCCGGCTTCAGGACCCGCCCCAGCTCGGCATAGACAGCTGGCCGGTCCTCTATCGGCACGTGATGCAGGACGGCGCTGATCATGGCGATGTCGAACTGCCCGTTGGCGAAGGGCGTGCTGGCCCCCTGCTGCGGCGCCAGCGCCGGCGGCGAGCCAAGCTCGCGCGGCCAGCGCTTCTCGACCTGGCGCAGCATGCCCGTCGAGATGTCGCAGCCGGTGAAGGAGCCCTTCGCACCGTGCCCGATCAGCACACGCATCAGGCTGCCGACACCGCAGCCATAGTCGAGGATCGAGAGCCCCCCGGTCCGCAGGCTGGGCTCGCGGCGCAGCAGCCAGCGAGCCTTCACGGCGATGAACTGGTCCGGCGAACTGCCCAGCATCCGCTTGATCGGGTTGTCGAGGCCGCCTTGATACTCGGCGGCGTAGTCGTCGAATTCCGCCGGCTCGCCCGACCAGGATTGCGGATCGGGCACGGTCACTTCGGCCCGCCGGTCTGGCCGCCGACGATGTCGCGGATCATGAACAGCGGCCGCCCCTTGCTCTGGTCGTAGAGGCGACCGAGATAGGCGCCGATGATGCCCAGCATCAGGAACTGCATGCCACCCAGCAGTCCGACCGCCGCCATTAGCGACGTCCAGCCTGGCAGCGTATGGCCGTTGATCCAGCCGACGATCGAATAGAGGAAGAAGGCGAAGCCCAGCCCCGCCATGATCCATCCGATGGTCATCGAGGCCATCAGCGGCACCACTGAGAAGGAGGTAATGGCGTCGGCGGCGAAGCGGACCATCTTGGCCAGCGGGTACTTGCTCTCGCCGGCCACGCGCGCATGACGGTCATAGACCAGCGGAACCTGCCGGCCGCCGATCCAGGCCACCATCCCGCGAATGAAGCGGTGGCGCTCCGGCATGGCCAGCAGCAGGTCGAGGACGCGCCGCGTGATCAGCCGGAAGTCACCGGCGTCGGGCGGGATCTGCACGTCGGTCAGGCGGCCGATCAGGCGATAGAAGGCCGCCGCGGTGGCGCGCTTGAACAGGCTCTCCCCGTCGCGCTGGCGACGCTGGCCGTAGACCACGTCCGCTCCCTCGTCGATCATCTTCATCATGTCGACCAGCAGCTCGGGCGGATCCTGCAGGTCGGCGTCGATGATCAGGATGCGCTCGCCCCGGCAAACCGACAGCCCGGCCGTCAAGGCGAGCTGGTGCCCATGGTTTCGCATCAGCCGGACGGCCACGATGCGCGGGTCGCGAGCGGCGGCTTCGGCCATCACATCCCATGTGCGATCGCGCGAGCCGTCGTCGACCAGCACCACCTCGCTCGTCCCGCCGATCCCGTCCAGGACGGCGCAGACCCGGCGCAAAAACTCGGGCAAGGCGTCCTGCTCGTTGAAGCAGGGCGCCACGACGGAAACGGCCGGGCGTGGGGCTGAACTCATGCCGGGGAGCAATAACCCATGCGGACCGGGAAAACGAGCCACCCGGCATCGGTCGCGTCCCGCTCCCCTTCCGGGGCGCAATGGGCTATCAAGCCCCACCATGAGCTCAAACGACAATGACCACCGCGGTCTGCTGCCCGCAGGCCTGGCCGACCTGCTGCCTCCCGACGCCGCACGGGAGGCGCGCGCCATCGACGTCGCCATCGAGCGATTCGCCGCTTTCGGCTACGAGCGGGTGAAGCCGCCCCTGGTCGAATTCGAGGAGTCGCTGCTGGGCGGGCCCGGCGCGGCGCTATCGCAGCAAACCTTCCGCCTCATGGATCCGGTTTCCCAGCGCATGATGGGCGTGCGCCCCGACATGACGGTCCAGGTGGCCCGCATCGCCGTCACACGGCTGAAGCACGAGCCCCGGCCGCTGCGCCTCTCCTACGGCGGCAACGTGATCCGCGTCCGCGGCAGCGCGCTCAAGCCCGAGCGCCAGTTCGCCCAGGTCGGCACCGAGTTGATCGGCGTCGACAGCGCCGAGGCCGATGCCGAGGCCGTCCTGCTAGCGGTGGATACGCTGCGCTCCATCGGTGTTTCGGACCTCTCGGTCGACCTCAACCTGCCCACGCTGGTCGCCGCCGTCGCGAGCGGCGTGAACCAGCCCGAGGAGGCCATGAGTCGCCTGCGCCGCGCGCTCGACCGCAAGGACGAAGGCGGTATCGCCAAGGCCGGCGCCGACAAGAGGGCCGCCGATCTCTTCGCGGGCCTTCTGCGGGCCGCCGGTCCGGCCGACAAGGGGCTCGCGCAGCTCGCGAGGCTCGAGTTGCCGGAAGCGGCTGCCGCCGAGGCGGCCCGCCTCGCCGAAGTCGTGAAGCTGGTCGCCGCCGCCGAGGACGACCTGCCGCTCACCATCGATCCCGTCGAATATCGCGGCCTCGAATACCAGACCGGTGTCTCCTTCTCGGTCTTCGCGCTCAAGGGCCGCGAGGAACTCGCACGCGGCGGCCGTTATTCAGCGGGCTATCCGGAGGATGGCGTCAGCGAATCGGCGACCGGTTTCACCGTCTACATGGACGCCGTTCTGGCCGCCTCCGAGGCGCCAACCGAGCGACCGCGCCTCTATGTCGGCCTCGGAACGCCATGGGCGGATTGCGCGCCGTGGCAGGTGAAAGGCTATGCCGTCGTGCGCGCTGTCGTCGCAGCTTCCGACCCGCGGTCCGAAGCAAAGCGCCTGCGCTGCAGCCACGCCTTGATCGATGGCGAGGCCGTCCCCCTCTGAGGATGCATTTCGCCTCGCTCGCGGCGAATGGAAGTGCTATCCGACATCACGCCTCTCCGGAACCGGCCCCGGGGAGGCGTTTTCGTGTCTGAAGGGAACCGGCCGAAGGAAAACAGGCAATGGCCAACGTGGCAGTGATCGGCGCCCAGTGGGGCGACGAAGGCAAAGGCAAGATCGTCGATTGGCTGAGCGAGCGCGCCGAGGTCGTGGTGCGCTTCCAGGGCGGTCACAATGCCGGCCATACGCTGGTCATCGGCAACCAGACCTACAAGCTGGCGCTGCTCCCCTCGGGTGTGGTGCGCGAGGGCAAGCTGTCGATCATCGGCAACGGCGTCGTGATCGATCCGTGGCACTTCCTCGAGGAAGTTAAGAAGGTCAATGCGCAGGGGCTCTCGGTCACGCCGGCCAGCCTCAAGATCGCCAACCATGCCGTACTCATCCTGCCGCTGCACCGCGACCTCGACGGCTGGCGCGAGGATGCGCCGGGCGTCATCCGCGTCGGCACGACGCGCCGCGGCATCGGCCCCGCCTACGAGGACAAGGTCGGCCGCCGCGCCATCCGCGTCGGCGATCTCGGCGAACCGGACATGCTGCCGCTCAAGGTCAACACGCTGCTCGCGCATCACAATGCGCTGCGCAAGGGGCTGGGCCAGCCGCAGATCGATGCCGCCAAGCTGACCGCCGAGCTGCTTGAACTGGCGCCGAAGATCCTGCCCTTCGCGGAAGACGTATGGGAGCGGCTCGACGGGCTGCGCGCTGCCGGCAAGCGCATCCTGTTCGAGGGTGCGCAGGCGACCATGCTCGACATCGACCACGGCACCTATCCCTATGTGACCTCGTCGAACACGGTGGCGGCACAGGCGATGATCGGCAGCGGCATGGGCAACGGCTCGGTCGGCTACGTCCTGGGCATCGCCAAGGCCTATACCACCCGCGTCGGCGACGGCCCCTTTCCCACCGAGCTGACCGACGAGATCGGCCAGGGCCTGGGTGACCGCGGCAAGGAGTTCGGCACCAACACCGGCCGCCGCCGCCGCTGTGGCTGGTTCGATGCCGTGATGGTGCGTCAGGCCGTGAAGCTGAACGGCATCGACGGCATCGCGCTCACCAAGCTCGACGTGCTCGACGGGGAGAAGGTCATCAAGGTGTGCGTCGGCTACGAGCTGGACGGCAAGCGCATCGAGCGCTTCCCCTTCACGATGGGCGCGCAGGCCAAGCTAAAGCCGATCTGGGAAGAGTTCGAAGGCTGGAGCGAAAGCACCCAGGGTGCCCGCTCCTTCGGCGAACTACCGGCGACCTGCATCAAGTATGTGCGGCGCGTCGAGGAGCTTGTCGGCTGCCCGGTGGCGCTGCTCAGCACCAGCCCGCAGCGCGAGGACACGATCCTCATGACCGATCCGTTCCGCGACTGATCGTGGAACAGATCAACGAACTCCTGACGCGAGCCAACCTCGGCACCTGGGACAGCTGGAGCATGCAGTATCGCGTGCTCGCGGTGGTCATCGGCCTGCTCCTGGCCTACTGGGCGCTCCAGGTTCTTCTGCCCGTGGTTCTGCGCGTGCTGCGTCCGTTCATTTTCCTGGCGATCATCCTCGCCGCGGTCTGGGCCCTCTTCCCGACCGAGGTTTGCTCGCTCGAGATCCTCTCGAAGATCCCGAAACTCTGCGCCCGCTGACGTGTGAAGGATCAGATTGACGTTCGGCGGGTTGTCGGCCTGTCGCTCATCGGGCAGCTCGAATTTCAGATCGCAGCCTCGTCAGGAGAATGTCGAGTACTGTGCGTATTCTCACAGATTGAATAACACGTGACTGACTAAACCTCGATATCCGGCCGATTTGGATGGCCGGGCAATCGAGGGTGCCATGAAGCTAAAATTTGCATTGGTTGCGGCCTTGCTGCTCCTGACGAGCGCCTGCGCCGATCTTGCTGCTGTCCAGGACTATGCCAAGGCGTCGGCGAGTGTCCCGGGATACGACGAGGCGACGAAAGAGTTCGGCGGCCGGTTCACCCGTAACGACGCGTACCGCAGCGAAGCGACTCGCAAGGACGCGCAAGCCCGGGGACCCGAGCGCGAGCGTGCGGTCCCCGCCCTGCTTGCGGTCCACAAGAACCTCCAGACCTACATGCTGGTGCTCGGCAAGCTCGCCGGCGCACAGACATTCAATCTGGATAAGCAGACCGAAGGCCTCCAGAAGGCGGTCGTAGCCTTCCCCCCGTTCGGGCTCGATGCCGACACCGCCAACGCCGCTGGAACCCTCGGAAGGCTCGTCGCCAAGTGGGCGCTCCTCGGCATCCAGCAACAGTACGTCATCGAACTCGTCACAGAAGCCGACCCGTCGGTCCAGACCGTGACGGCGGGAATGCGCCAAATCGTCGATGCGTACCGCGTAGACCTCGCCAACGAGCAGCGCGATGTCGACGGTTTTTTCAAATCGAATCTTCTGTTCATCCCGGCTGCCCATTCGAACTCGGGCCCGCCTCGAGACAAGCTTCTGGTGGCCCTGTCGGACGAACGTCTTAGGGAGAAGACCGCCGAGTTCGACGCGCATGCCGCCAGGCTCGGCGAACTCGACAAGGCTCTTGAGAAAATCGCCTACGGCCACGCCGAACTACGGCGGAACGTGAACAACCTCAGCAGCAGGGAATTCGCGACCGCGCTCAAGGCGATCGCACAGGAAATCTGGGCCGCCAAGGGCCAGATCGACAAGCTCAACTAGAGGAGGCATGCCATGAACGGTCTTAGCAACAAAAACCAGGTCATCGAGATTGCCAAGCGTTTGTCCACGATCGCCGATCGGGCGCTGGAGGCCACACTTGCCGGAATCAAGGCTGGCAAGGTCTCGGAGAAGCAGGCCGAGGAAGCGATCTCTCACATCCAGCAGCTCGGCCTCCTGTCCAGCGGTCTACTCACCCAGGCCGTGACGAGCATCGTCGACGGGCTGCAGATCTCACAGGCGAAGCTGACAGAACTGATCGACGAGGCGAAGGATCGTATTGCGGTGATCGAGACCGCGGCGAAGTTCATCGATCTGCTGGTCGATGTCCTGGCCTTCGCAGCGGCGGCCATGACGGGCAAGCCGGACACCATCATCGCGGCCGCCCTGGAGATCGGGAAGGATGTCGGCCTGGAGATCGAGTGAAGAATCGACCCGCGTGGCACGGCACCAGAATTGCCGTGACCACGCGGGGCCGTCGCCTACTTCAGGCTCACGTTCGTCAGATCCACGAACCAGGACTGGGCCGGCACGAAGCCCTGTACGTTCTTGCTGAACGCACGGGGATTGAGGTCGTGGACGATGAAGAGCCACGGCGGGTTGTCGACCAGCCGTTCGTGGGCCTTCTTGAAGTTCTCCAGGATGACCGCGTCGTCCGTGGCTTCCGCCAACGTGGCGAGCGCCGTCTCGAACTTGTCGTCCTTCCACTGCTCGAAGTTCGAGCCGTTGGGCGAGAAGTTGGCCGCGGCGAAGTAGCGATACATCATGCCGACGTCGCTCGACGGCGAGCTGACATTCAAGGCCATGGCACCATTCAGCGACGGCGCGTCGGGCGTGGCCCGGCTGGCGTTCAGCAGCACCTGCCACTCGACGGCATCGACCTGGACGTCGACGCCGCAGGCCTGCTTCAGGTTCTCCTGCAGCGCTTCGTTCATCGGCAGCGGCAGCATCTGGCCCGAACCCGAGGTCGAGATCATGACCTTGAAGGAGAGCGGCTTCTGCGGCGTGAAGCCGGCCTCGGCCAGCAGCTTCTTGCCCTTCGCCGGATCGAACGTGTAGCGGTGCTCGGGATTGCCGAACGCGGCGTCGGTGGGCTTCAGCCAGCCGACCGACGGCTCGGCCGTGCCGTTGAGCATCGAGACGATTGCGCCGCGATCGATGCAGTAGTTGAGCCCCTGGCGCACGCGGACGTCGGCCAGCGGGCTGTTCTTGGCGGCCATGTTGTAGAACCACGGCCAGACGTGCGGGTAGGAATTGGTGGAGATCACATAGCCCGCCTGCTTCAGCGACGGGATGCCGTCCGGCGGCGGCACCTCGATCCAGTCGACACGGCCCGAGCGCAGCGCGGCGAGACGCGTGTTGGCCTCGGGGATCGGCAAAAGAAGAACCGCGTCGACCTTGGCCTTCTTCGCCGGGTCCCAATACCCGTCGTTGCGGCCGAGCGACACCGACTGGCGCGGAACGACCTTGGTGATCTTGAAGGGCCCGGTGCCCGCGCCGCCGGCGGCAGCCACCTTGTTCCAGTCCTTGCCGGCCTTCTCCCATTGCGTGGGCGAAGCGGTCAGGATGTAGGGCACCATCCACGGGAAGTACGAAGCGACGACCGTGGTGGTGAGCGCCACGGTATTGTCGTCGATCTTCTTGTAGCCGGCGAGGATCGGCACGCGCGAACGCATGATCCCCGCGGAATTCGCCTCGAACTGGGCACTGTCCTTGTTGAAGATGCGCTCAAGGTTCCAGATCACCGCATCGGCGTTGAAGTCAGTGCCATCATGGAATTTCACGCCTTTCCGAAGGTTGAATATCCAGGTCTTCTTGTCGTCCGGCGCCTGCTTCCAGCTCTCGGCGAGCCCGGGCCGCAGCGTGGCGAGCTGGTCCGACTTGGACAGGTCGAACAGGATCATTCCCTCGAAGATCGGGAAGCCGAGGAAGCGCATGCCCTCGAAGCCGTTGTTCGGCATGCCCGTGGTCGTCGGGATGTCCGACGCCGTCATGGCGATGCGAAGCGTCTTCTCCTGGGCCTGCACGGCCGAAAGCGGGACGATTGACGCTGCTGCGATCGCAACGGCAAGGCTGAATCGGCGAAGGCTCATGCATGTGCTCCTGAAGTCTGGTCCCCAGGCACTACATGCAATCAATGGGCCATCAGTTCCTCGAAGCGGCCGAGATAATCCTTTGCATGCGCCTTGTAGTCGGCGCCCGGGATTTGCAGGTGAGCATCGGAGACCATGGCCCACATGGCCTCGCGCAAGGCGCTTGCGGCCTTCATCGCCTGGAAGGACCGCCGCAGGTCGGCCGATACATTGCCCTCGAAATAGGCATCCAGAAGCGCCGTATCCTCGGCCTCGCCGAAGGCGCCGTTCGCCGAAAGATTGGCCAGATCGAACATGGCCGTGCCGAAGCCGCCATACTCCCAGTCGATCAGCCAGAGACGCTTGCCGTCGTCCATGACGTTGCCCGGCAGCAGATCGTGATGGCCGAAGATGATCGGCATCGGCACCTGGGCCGCTTCCAGCGCCCGGTTCGCCTCGAGGTAGCGCGGCACGCCGGCCGCGAACGGGCTGCCCGCCGCCGCGATCGTGCGGCCGTAGTCGCGGATCACGTGAAACACCGAAAAGAAACTCGGCGGCCCCGCGAGATGCTGGCCGACCTCGCGGTGGCACTTCCGCAGCAGCGGCGCGAGATGCTGGATGTTCGCGCGCAGATCCGCTTCGGTGAAGGTCCGGCCGTCGACGAAGCGCATCACGAGGAGGCCAGGCTCGGTGTGGACGACTTCGGGCGAGAGGCCGGCGGCATGGGCGGCCACGGAGGCCGCTCGCTCGCGATCACGGAAGACGTGATGGACTGGAATGTCGTCGCCACAACGCACGACGAACTTCTCGCCGGCATCCTCGACGACAAAGGACAGGTTGGTCAGCCCGCCCGTCAGCGGCTCCATGGTCACCGGGCCGCGCCAACACGCCAGCGCCGCGATCCTCCGTTCGAGGTCAGTCACGGGCTTTTCGCATCGCGCGTGGTCTTCCAACCGTCATGCACTCGATCATTTCACGAGGAACGGTGGCGCGCTACCCTCGCCCGCCCAACGGAGGAAGCAAATGCCCGACGCAAACGTCCCCAACACCATCACCGGCCGCGATGCCTTCCTGCGCGTGCTGAAGGACGAAGGCGTCACCAAGATGTTCGGCAATCCCGGCACGACCGAGCTGCCGATCATGCATGCGCTCTCGTCGGCGCCGGAGATGGGCTACGTCCTGGCTCTTCAGGAAGCCGTCGTGATCGCCATGGCCGACGGCTACGCCCGCGCCTCCGGCAAACTGGTGTCCTGCAACGTCCATGTGGCGCCCGGCCTCGGCAATGCCATCGGCTCGATCTACACCTCGATGATGTCGGGCACGCCGATGATCGTGACCGCCGGCCAGCAGGAGCAGGGCCACGGCCTGACCGAGCCTCTCCTCTACGCGCCGCTGGTGCCGATCGCGCAGCCGGTCGTGAAATGGGCCACCGAGGTCAGCCGCATCGAGGACCTGCCGCGGATCCTGCGCCGCGCCGCCAAGGTCGCGATGACGGCGCCGACCGGCCCGGTCTTCATCTCGCTGCCGGGCGATATCCTGAACAACGAAGCCGCCATCGACATGGGCGACGTGACCCGCGTCGACACGGCGGTGCGCCCCAGCGATGCCGCCCTGGAGCAGCTCGCCAGGCGCCTGCTGTCGGCCAGGAAGCCCGTCATCCTGGCCGGCCACGAGATCGCGACGTCCGACGCCTTCGCCGAGGCGGCCGAACTCGCCGAGACGCTGGGTGCGCCGGTGCTGCAGCAGACCGTGGCCTGGGGCGCGCATTACCCCTCGGAGCATCCCGCCTATCTCGGCGCGCTGAACCGCGACCAGAAATACGTGCGCCGTGTCCTCTCCGACTACGACCTGATGCTCTGCGTCGGCTCCGACGTGCTCAAGATGTCGGTGTGGAGCGAGACCGAGCCGCTACCCGAGACGACGAAGGTGGCGATGATCGGCCTGCGCGACTGGGAGATGGGCAAGAACTTCCCGGCCGAGATCGCGCTGCGCGCCGACGTGAAGGAGACGCTCAAGGCCCTGATCCCGCTTCTGAAGAAGCTGGGCGGCGCCAAGCTCGCCGAACAGGCCAAGGCCTCGTTGGCGGAGATTTGCACGCGCAACTGGAGCGCCCAGCGCGCCCAGAAGGCGGCCAAGGTCGCGACGCCCACGACCAGCCCGCTGCCGGCCGAATGGGTGATGATGCGCCTCAGCGACAAGCTGCCGAAGGACGCCATCGTCGTCGAGGAAGGACTCACCAGCACCGCGACTCTGCCGAGCTATTTCCCCTTCCGCGACAGGAACAGCTTCTTCGGCAATGTCAGCGGCGGCATCGGCTGGGGCATCGCTGCGGCCGTCGGCGTGCAGATCGCCGAGCCCAAGCGCCGCGTGGTGGCCGTGATCGGCGACGGCAGCGCCATGTACTCGATCACCGCGCTGTGGAGTGCGGCCAACCAGAAGCTGCCGGTGATCTTCCTGATCACCAACAACGAGGGCTACCAGATCCTCAAGAACCGCCTGAAGCTGTTCCACGGCAACGACACGCCGATCGGCATGGATTTCAACGATCCGCCGATGAACATCGCGAAGATCGCCGAGGGCTTCGGCCTGCCGTCAGAGCGGGTCGACACGGCGAAAGGCTTCGACGCCGCCCTCGACCGGGCGCTGGCCCGGACCGATGGGCCGACGCTGATCGAGGCGATGGTCAAGAAAGGATAGCAGCAGTCGCGCGATGTCGATCGTCAGGCACTCTTTCGTCGAAACGCGGGGTTTCCCGACCCACGTGGCCGAGGCCGGCAGCGGCGCACCTCTGTTCCTGCTGCACGGCTGGCCGGAATTCTGGGCGACCTGGGAGCCGATGTTCGAGCGGCTGAGTGATCGCTTCCGCCTGATCGCACCCGATTTCCGTGGCTTCGGCGAAAGCGGCAACCCGACGTCCGGCCCCTCCGACCAGGCCGGGCCCGACGTGCTGGCCGACGATATCGTGGCACTGCTCGATCGCCTGGGCATCGCAAAGGCCGGCTTCGTCGGCCACGACGTCGGCGCCTACGTGATGCAGCGGCTGGCGATCCGCCATCCCGACCGCGTGGCCGGGCTGTTCTTCTTCAACTGCGGCACCCATGGCGTCGGCGCGCGCTGGCGGGAGCCCGAGCAGATCAACGAGATCTGGTACCAGACCTTCCACCAGATGCCCTTCGCACCCGGCATCGTCGGCGCCTCGCGCGACAGCTGCCGCGCTTACTTCCGACATTTCCTGACCCACTGGTGCCATCGCAAGGACGCGTTCGACGGCGTGCTGGAGCGCTGGGTCGACAACTTCATGCGGCCTGGCAACCTCCAGGGCGGCTTCAACTGGTACATCTCCCAGAATGCCGGCCGGCTTGCCGTCATGGCGGGAACTGCGCCCAAGCCGCCGATGATCACCCAGCCCACGCGAGTCCTGTGGGGCCGCCACGACCCCGTCCTGAAGTCCTCGTGGATCGACGTCGTCGGGGAGTACTTCAAGGACGTGGAGGCTGGCATCGCGGAGGATGCCGGCCACTTCGTTCACTATGAGCGGCCCGATCTCGCCGCACGAGAGATTGCGCAGTTCTTCGAGCGGATCGGCTACCGCGTGTAAGAAGCGAAGGTTCGTCCCAATGAAGGCCATACAGACGGCTGATCTCAGCTCCATCGACAACTACGCCCTGGTCGACCTGCCGGTGCCCCAGCCGGGCACGGGAGAGGTTCGTATAAAGGTCGCTGCTTGCGGGGTCGGGTTCGTGGACGCTCTGGTTGCGCTCGGCCGCTATCAGGTCAAGCCACCCTTGCCTCACGTACCCGGTGCCGAGATCGGCGGCCTGGTCGATGCGCTGGGGCCAGGGGTCACGGGATTCGCAATGGGAGAGCGTGTCCTGGCTCAGGTGCGCGGCGGCTTTGCGGAGTACGCGATTGCCTCCGAACGGGCGGTAAGCCGCATACCGGACCGGATGAGCCTGAACCAGGCCGCCGGCTTTCGCGTCAACTACGGCACGGCCCTGCACGGCCTTCGCGACCGCGCTGCACTCAAAGCCGGAGAGACCCTGCTGGTGATCGGGGCCGCCGGTGGAGTCGGATTGGCTGCAGTCCAGGTCGGTCGGTTGCTTGGCGCGAATCTGATCGGAGTCGCCTCGACCGAGCAGAAGCGCGCCGTCGTTGCGGAGGCAGGCGCGGGGGTCACCCTCGACCGGGACGTCGACGGATGGCGCGATAGGTTGAAAGCGGTAGCCCCCAACGGCATCGACGTCGTCTTCGATCCGGTCAGCGGACCGCTGCTGCAGCCGGCGTTCCGGTCGCTTGGATGGGGTGGGCGCTACCTCGTCATAGGCTTTGCGGGCGGCGACATACCGGCCTTGCCGGTGAACTTGCCACTCCTCAAGGGAGCAGCCCTCGTCGGCGTGGACTATCGCCAGTTCGGCGCGGTGTTCGAGACCGGAGCCGCCGCCCGCGAACTCGACGAACTGCTGTTCTGGGTCTCGAAGGGCGATCTCAACGTGCCGGTCGGAAGAACCTTCCCATTCGGCAAATACCGCGAAGCACTTGGGTATGCGCTGTCCGGTGATGGAGCAGGCAAGACCATTCTGGTGGTCGATCCGAGCCTCGCCTGAATCGGACGCGAAGGCACCGGAGTTCCGCGGCATGCTCGCCGGATGACGACGTGCCGGCGCGTGCTAACTCGCCGTCTCGTGCTTCTTGATGGCAGGCATCAAGCCCGTCGGATCGACCAGCTTGCCGTGCGCCAGCATGTTGTGGGCATGCGCCAGGTGATGAAGCGCGAACGAGGTCTGCATGGCGCCGACCCGGCCCTGCGCGTCCTGGGCCGCGTTGATGGCCTGCTTCACGAGCTTCAGCGCGAACAGCGGCTTCCGGGCGATGCGTTCGGCCATGGCGAGGCCGAAGGAGTCGAGTTCGGCGCGCGGCACGACATGGTTCACCATGCCCAGGCGATGCGCCTCGGCCGCCTGGATCCAGTCGGCGGTGAACAGGAATTCCTTGGCCTTGCGGATGCCCATCTCCCAGGGATGGGCGAAGAACTCCGCGCCGCCCACCCCCATGGCCACCGAATGATCGAGGAACTCGGCGTCCTCCGAACAGACGATCAGGTCACAGGGCCACATCAGCATCAGCCCGCCGATCATCACCTTGCCGTGGACCAGCGCCAGCGTCGGCTTGGGGATGTTGCGCCAGCGCTCGCAGAAGCCGAGGTAGATCTCCTGCTCGCGCGCGTACTGGGCCTCGGCACCGGGCTTGCCGAAGCCACCCCAGGTACCGACCGTCTCATGCCTGGCCATGTTGCCGTGCCCGTCGACCTCGCGCAGGTCGTGGCCCGAGGAAAAGTGCGGCCCGTTGGCCGACAGCACGATCACCTTCACCGTGTCGTCGTGCGCGGCGCGGTCGAAGGCCTCGTTCAGCGCGTAGAGGAACGCCGTGTCCTGCGCATTGCGCGTGTCCGGCCGGTTGAGGACGATGCGGGCGATGCCGCTCGGCAGCGTCTCATAGAGAATCGGTGAAATCGTCATGGCGGGCTCCCGGAGATTTTCCGGGAGCCTACCGAATCGGAAGCGCCGAGTCGCTCAGCCGTGAGCCGGCTGGGTCGTGGGCCTGCCGGCGGCTTCCACCACCATGTTCTTCATGGCCTTCTGCAGCTTGTCGAAGGCGCGCACCTCGATCTGGCGCACGCGCTCGCGGCTGATGCCGTACTTGGACGACAGGTCCTCGAGCGTCTTCGGCTCGTCGACCAGTCGACGCTCCACGATGATGTGACGCTCGCGGTCGGTGAGCTGCTTCAGGGCCGCGGCCAGCATGCCCTTGCGCTGGCCCAGCTCCTGGCTCTCGCCGAGGCGGGCTTCCTGGTTGGGCGCATCGTCGACCAGCCAGTCCTGCCACTCCATGTCGCCCTCGGCCTTCACCGGGGCGTTGAGCGAGGAATCCGGCGCGGCGAGGCGGCGGTTCATGTTCACCACCTCCTCCTCGGGCACGCCGAGGCGGGTGGCGATCTTGGTCACCTGCTCGGGCGTAAGGTCGCCCTCCTCGATGGCCTGCATCTGGCCCTTGAGCTTGCGCAGGTTGAAGAAGAGCTTCTTCTGCGCCGCCGTGGTGCCCATCTTCACGAGCGACCAGCTGTGCAGGATGTATTCCTGGATCGAGGCGCGGATCCACCACATGGCATAGGTGGCGAGGCGGAAGCCGCGATCCGGATCGAACCGCTTCACCGCCTGCATCATGCCGACATTTCCCTCGGAAATGAGCTCCGCGACCGGCAGGCCGTAGCCGCGATAGCCCATGGCGATCTTGGCGACGAGGCGCAAATGGCTGGTGACGAGCCGGTGGGCGGCTTTCGAATCACCGTGCTCGCGCCAGCGCTTGGCCAGCATGAATTCTTCCTGCGGCTCCAGGAGAGGAAACTTCCGGATATCCGACAGGTAGCGGCTGAGATTGCCCTCGGGCGTCAGGGATGACGGCAGGGCGGGAAGGTTTGCGGTGGCTGTACTCATGGCTTCTCCCCCTTTCTACGCGGGAAAGCCGGTGAACGATCATTTAGCACTCTCGTCCCCCGACTGCTAAATCCGACTCTAGAAGTCGGGTAGCCCTTCGGTCAATATAAATCCGAGTAACCCCCTCGGGTATTGCGGGCTTTACTTAACGCCGTTCAGCGTTCCCACCAACTTCAGGAAGTCCTGAGGCAATTCTGTGGCAAATCGCATGTCCTTCCCTGTCGTGGGGTGCCGGAAAGCGAGCACAGATGCGTGAAGTGCCTGCCTTGGGAAGTTTCTCAACGACTCGGGTGCACTGCCGTTGCGATTTTTCCGGCCATAGACCGGATCCCCGACCACGGGACAGCCGATATGGGCCATATGGACGCGGACCTGATGGGTTCGGCCGGTTCCGAGCTTGGCCCCCACCAGACTGGCGATCGGCGCTATCGGCGGCCCGAAGCGCTTTTCCAGCCAGTACTCGGTGAACGCGGCCCGCCCGCCGCTCGTGCGGACCGCCATGCGCTTGCGGTCGACGGGATGCCGCCCCAACGCGGCCTCGACCGTTCCCCGCGAGGCCTTGGGCGCCCCCCAGACCAGCGCCTTGTAGATCCGCTCGAGGTCGTGGGCGGCAAACAGTTTGGACAGGGCGTGGTGGGTTACATCGTTCTTGGCCGCGACCATTACCCCCGACGTGTCCTTGTCCAGCCGGTGCACGATGCCCGGCCGCCTCACCCCGCCGATCCCCGAGAGGCTGTCGCCGCAATGGGCCAGCAGGGCATTGACCAGAGTCCTGTCCGGATTGCCGGGCGCCGGATGGACGACCATCCCGGCCGGCTTGTTCAGGACGAGCAGATCGGAATCCTCGAACAGGATTTCCAGGTCCATGTCCTGTGCCTGCGGTGTCGCCGGTTCGGGCTCCGGAATATCGACGAAGAAGACATCGCCCGTTTTGACCTTGCGGGACGGCTCTTCTATCGTCTGACCTCCCGCCAGCGCTACGCAGCGGCCCTCGATCAGCGCCTTCACGCGGCTTCGCGTCAGGGCAGGCAAGGCAACAGCCAGCGCGCGGTCCAGCCGTTCGCCGGCGGCGCTCTCGTCGAAGGTCACGGTGTGGCGACCGGCGTCGCTCATGGAGTTTTCTTGGCGTCCCCTGCTCAGGCCTCTGCACCGCTCTGGCTGAAGGTGCTCGTGATTGGAATGGGCCTGCTGATCGTAGTGGGCTTCGTCGTGGCGGTTGCCGAAATCGCCCGGCGCATCTCTACGCCCAACGCCGCCTATTCGCCAGCATCGGGCGGCACCGGCGGCTTCGCCGAACGCATCGCCCTGCCCTCGGGCGCCCGCGTGGTGTCGATGAATGCCGTCGGCGACCGCCTGGTGGTCCATGTCGAGTCGCAGGGCGGCCCCTCCGCCGCCTATGTCGTCGACCCGCGCAGCGGCGCGCTGCTGGGCAAGATCGAGTTCCCGCCCGGAGCCAGCCGCTAAGGCGTCGTGCCCCGAGCGCCAATCCAGTTTCACAAGGACAAGGAATGAATTTCCGCAGCGACAACGAAGTCGGCGCACACCCTCGAATCCTCGAGGCGGTTACGAAGGCCTTCTCCGACGGCAGCACGGCGCCGTCCTATGGCGCGGACGACTGGACGCACCGGGTCGAGCGCCGCCTGCGCGACATTTTCGAGAAGCCCGACCTCGTGGCCTTTCCCGTGGCGACCGGCACGGCGGCCAACTCGCTGGCGCTGTCCTGCTGCACCCCGTCCTGGGGATCGATCTACTGCCATGCCGAGGCCCACATCGTCGTCGACGAGGCCAATGCACCGGAGTTCTTCACCTCGGGCGCCAAGCTTTCGACGATTCCGGGACCGGCTGGCAAGATCGACCAGAAGAAACTGGCCGAAGCGCTGGCCCAGCCGGTGTATGGCGTCGTCCACCATCCGCAGCCGGCAGCCGTCAGCATCACGCAGGCCACCGAATGCGGCACCGTCTACGATCCCGACGAAGTGGTCTCGATCGCCACGACGGCCCATCGGCACGGCCTGAAGCTGCACATGGACGGTGCCCGCTTCGCCAACGCCCTTGCCTTCGTCGGGTGTTCGGCGGCCGAGCTTTGCTGGATGGCAGGCGTCGACGTATTGAGCCTCGGCGCGACCAAGAACGGTGCGCTGGCCGCCGAAGTCGTCGTGTTCTTCGATCCCGACCTCGCCCGCGAGTTCGAGTTCCGTCGCAAGCGCGCCGGACATTTGTTTTCCAAGATGCGCTTCCTGTCGGCACAGCTCGAAGCCTACCTGACCGACGGCCTTTGGCTCGCCAATGCCAATCACGCCAACGCCATGGCGCGCCGCCTCGTGGCGGGCCTGACGACTCTCAAGGGCACGCAGCTTCTCTACCCGGTCGACGCCAACGAGATTTTCGTCATCCTGCCGCCTCGCATGCATGATGCGCTTCAGGCCGCGGGGGCGCAGTATCATCCCTGGCCGTCGGATCGGCCGGGCGAGCGGGCCTACCGCCTCGTCACCGCCTTCGACACCGAGCAGACGACCGTCGACCGCTTCCTGAGCATCGCCAAGAAAGCAGCGTGAGCGTTCCATGACCCATCAGCGTACCCTGACCGCCGCTCACTGGGGCGTCTACGAAGTCGAATACGACGACAAGGGCCAGGCGACGAAGCTGCATCCCTTCTCCAAGGATCCCGATCCCTCGCCGATCGGACTCCACATGCTGTCCGACGAGGTCGCGCGGATGCGCGTGCGCCGGCCGGCCTTCCGCAAGAGCTGGCTCGAGCAAGGCCCCGGATCGAAAAGCGACAAGCGCGGACAGGAGCCCTTCGTCGAGGTGCCGTGGGACGAGGCACTCGACATGGTTTCCGCCGAGCTGAAGCGCGTGAAGGACGCGCACTCGAACCGCGCGATCTTCGGCGGCTCCTACGGCTGGTCGAGCGCCGGCCGCTTCCACCACGCGCAGAGCCAGGTGCATCGCTTCCTGAATGCGCTCGGTGGCTATGTCCGCCACCAGGACTCCTACAGTCTCGGCGCGGCGCGCGTGCTGATGCCGCACATCCTGGCCAGCATGGAAGACCTGATGGCCATGCACACCACGTGGGACGTGCTGGCCGATCACTGCAAGCTGTTCGTGACCTTCGGCGGCGCGCCGCACAAGAACGCGCAGATCAGCGCGGGCGGCGCGATGGTGCATCGTCTCAAGGACGGGCTCTACGGCATGCGCGCCAAGGGCGTGCGCTTCATCAACATCACGCCGACCGCCGAGGATCTCGACACCGGCGGCGACATCGAATGGCTGGCGATCCGGCCCAACACCGACGCCGCGATGATCCTGGCGCTCTGCCATGTGCTCTACACGGAGAATCTCCACGACCGCGAGTTCCTCGACCGCTGCACCGTCGGCTTCGACAAGTTCGCGCCCTCGCTGGCCGACAAGACGCCGGAATGGGCGGAGAAGATCACCGGCGTCTCCGCCGTGCGCATCCGTGCGCTCGCGCGCGAGATGGCGGCGACGCGCACCACGGTGAACATCAACTGGTCACTGCAGCGCTCGCATCATGGCGAGCAGCCCTTCTGGGCGCTGGTGACGCTCGCCTGCATGCTGGGCCAGATCGGCCTGCCGGGCGGCGGGCTCGGCGCGAGCTACGGTCCGACCAACGGCATGGGCAGCACCGCTCCGCTGCTCGCGGGCCCGACGCTGTCGCAGGGCACCAACCAGGTCCCCGACTTCATCCCGGTCGCGCGCTTCACCGACATGCTGCTCAATCCGGGCGGCAAGGTTGATTACAACGGGAAGGAACTCACCTACCCCGACATCAAGTTGATCTATTGGGCGGGCGGCAATCCCTTCCACCACCATCAGGACCTGAACCGCCTGCGGGTCGCATGGGCCAGGCCCGAGACGATCATCTTCAACGAGCAGTTCTGGACGCCGGCCGCGAAGATGGCCGACATCGTGCTGCCCGCGACGACGGGCCTCGAGCGCGACGATATCGGCTATTCGCGGCGCGAGCCCTTCCTGATCGCCATGAAGAAGGCGCGCGAGCCGATCGGCGAGGCGCGCGACGACTACTGGATCTTCTCGGAGATCACCCGCCGCCTCGGTGCCGATGACGTCTACACCGAAGGCAGGGACGCGATGCAGTGGCTCGCGCACATGCACGAAGAGGGCCGCCAGAAGTCCGCGAAGATGGGCGTGGAGTTGCCTTCGTTCGAGGATTTCTGGGAGGCCGGCATCGCCAAGGTCCCGGGCGAGAACACAGATCCGGTGATGCTGGCGAAGTTCCGCGCGGATCCGGCGGCGAATCCGCTCAAGACACCTTCCGGCAAGATCGAGATCTTCTCCGAAAAGATCGCCTCGTTCGGCTACGACGACTGCCCCGGCCATGCAGTCTGGATGGAGCCGATCGAATGGCTGGGCTCCAGGACGGCCGAGCGCTATCCGCTGCACATGCTGTCGGACCAGCCAGCCGACAAGCTGCACAGCCAGCTCGACCACAGTCCCCACGCCAAGGCGACCAAGGTGAAGGGCCGCCAGCCCGTCACGATGCATCCGGAAGACGCCGCCGCGCGCGGCATCGCCGACGGCGACCTGTTGCGCGTCTTCAACGACCGCGGCGCCTGCCTCGCCTCGGCGCGGCTGTCGGACCGCATCCGTCGGGGCGTGGTGCGGCTCTCTACGGGCGCGTGGTTCGACCCGCAGGACTCCGGCTCAAACACGCCGCTGGAGAAGCATGGCAACCCGAACGCGCTGACGCTCGACATCGGCTCCTCGAAGCTCAGCCAGGGCTGCATCGCCCAGACCTGCCTGGTCGAGATCGAGCGCTTCGATGGGCCGGCTCCCCTGGTAACGGCACACCAGCTCCCCGCCTTCTCGAGACGCTAACGCCGCGCTACGCCGCCTTCGCTTGGGCATTGACAAGACACGTGCCTTGTTTGCAAATGCGAGTGACTTGCAATTAACCAATCGAGGCGAAGATGGACCAGATGATGACGCTGCATTCCAACGGTGAGGCATCCCGCGCGAAGTCGGACCGCGATGTGTCGAGCATCGACAGCAATCAACTCATGGCCGGCCGTCGCGAACTCCTCATCCGCCACGGCGCCAGCACCTATCGGCTGCGCGTGACGGCCTCCGAGAAGCTTATCCTCACGAAGTAGGCCGACACCCCGGTGATTCGTTCCGGGGAAATTCAAGAAGCTCCCGCGTGCCGGCTGGTAGTCCCCGGCACGCGTCTCGCGACGTGATTCATCCCACGCCTTTGCGAGCATCCATACCTCCCAAAGAGATCGTTCGGCTGCGATAATGGCCGGCACCGGCGACGGAGAACCCAGTCCCGCCGGAACGGGTGGATGACGCCAGCAGCATGAATCTCAATACAATCACCGAAGTGAAACGACCGGAATCGCTCGACGATGTCGGTCCCTGGCGGTCGAACTACGCCTGGCTGGCCGGCGGCACCTGGCTCTACTCCGAACCGCAGATCGCGACCGATACGCTGATCGACCTCGACGCACTCGGCTGGGCGCCCCTCACGGCGACAGCCGAGGGACTGGAAATCGCCGCAACTTGCCGCGTGGCCGACCTTCATGCCTTCAAGGGACCGGCTGAATGGAAAGCGGTGCCCCTCTTCCGCAACTGCATCGATTCGTTCCTCATGTCCTTCAAGATCTGGAACGCCGCCACGATCGGCGGCAACATCGTGATGTCGCTGCCGGCCGGCGCCATGATCTCCCTGAGCGCCGCTCTCGAAGGCGTCTGCACGCTGTGGCCGCGCGATGGCGCGCCCCGCCAGGTCCCGGTCGTCGACTTCGTGACGGGCAACCACAAGAACCTGCTGGATCCCGGCGAACTGCTTCGCTCGGTCCGCCTCCCCGCGACCGCACTGACCAAGCGTTATGCCATGCGTCAGATGTCCCTGACGCGTCTCGGCCGCTCGGCGGCCCTGATCGTCGCGACGGTAAACGACGACGGACGGGATTTCCTCCTGACGATCACCGCGGCGACACCCCGGCCGGTGCATCTGCGCTTCGACCGCACGCCAGCGGCAGGCGAGCTGCGCCAGGCGATCGACGAGCGGCTGTTGGCCGACGACTACTTCCAGGATGTCCACGGCTCGGCTGCCTACAAGCAGCACATCACCTATTACTTCGCCGAACAGATCCGAGCGGAGCTCGCATGAGCAGGTACGAAATCAACGGCGCTCTCTACGCGGTCGATCCCAGCCCCGGACAGTGTCTGCGCACCTTCCTGCGCGACCTCGAAGTGTTCGGCGTGAAGAAGGGCTGCGATGCCGGCGATTGCGGCGCCTGCACCGTCTGGATCGACGGAAAGCCCTTCCATTCCTGCCTGGTCCCGGCCTTCCGTGCCGAGGGCCGCCAGGTCACCACCATCGAGGGTCTCGCACCCGAAGGCGGGATGCATCCCGTCCAGAAGGCCTTCCACGACGCACAGGCCTTCCAGTGCGGCTTCTGCGCCGCCGGCATGATCATGACCACGGCCGGCATGAGCGAGGAGCAGAAAGCAGACCTGCCACATGCGCTGAAGGGCAATCTCTGCCGCTGCACCGGTTATCGCTCGATAACCGACGCGCTGAACGGAAAGTGCAACATCGAGGTGGACGCGGCCGGCAAGGCGTGCGGCGCCAGCCTGCCCAATCCCTTCACCGACGCGATCCTGACCGGCCGGGCGCGCTATACGATGGACGTCGCAATGCCGGGCATGTTGCACCTCAAGGTGCTGCGCTCGCCGCATGCTCATGCGCGCATCGCGGGGATCGACAAGACGGCGGCACTGGCGGTGCCCGGCGTCGTCGCGGTCTATGACTGGCAGGACGTGCCGCGGCGGCTCTACAGCACCGCACTGCACGAGGATCATCTCGTCGATCCCGACGACACCTACATGCTCGACAATGTCATGCGCTTCGCCGGACAGCGCGTCGCCGCGGTGGTTGCGGAGAGCGAAGGCGCGGCGGAAGCCGGATGTCGCGCGCTTCGGGTCGAGTATGAACTCCTCCCGGCGGTCTTCGATCCCGTCCGCGCCATGGAGCCCGGTGCTCCCCTGCTCCATGACAAGGACGTCGTCACCGACAGCGGCAATGTCTACTGCGACCTCCATGGCGAGATCGGCGACATCGCCATGGGCTTCGAGGAAGCCGACGCCATCCACGAAATGACCTATTCGACGTCGCGCGTGCAGCACGTCCATCTCGAGACGCACGGTTCGATCGCCTGGCAGGGCAAGGACCGGCGCTGGCACGTCCGCACCAGCTCCCAGGGACCGTTCGCGGCCCAGAAGAAGCTCTGCTACCTGATGGGCCTCAGGACCCGCGATCTCCACGTCTTCACCGAGCGCGTCGGCGGCGGCTTCGGCGGCAAGCAGGAGATGATCTCGGAAGACCTCGTCCTGTTCGCCTCGATGAAGATCGGTCGTCCCGTGAAGTGGGAATGGACGCGCGAGGACGAGTTCGTCGGCGCCACGACCCGGCATCAGATGACCACCCATGTCAGGATCGGCGCGCGCAAGGACGGCACGCTGACCGCGATGGACGTGCGCGTCGTGTCCAACACCGGCGCCTATGGCAATCACGGCAGCGAGACGCTGGCAGCCGCCATGGGCAGCCCCCTTGCCGCCTACCGCTGCGACAACAAAAAGGGCGCGGGCTACGCGGTTTACACCAACATGGTGCCGGGCGGCGGCTTCCGCGGCTATGGCGCCTCGCAGACGACCTTCGCCATCGAGTGCGCGATTGACGAGATGGCGCGTATTCTCGCGATCGATCCGATCGAAATGCGCCGCAAGAACGTCGTGCGGCCGGGCGACAACATCGAATCGATCTGGCGCGAGCCCAGCGATGCGAGCTTCGGCAGCTACGGCATCACCGAGTGCCTCGACATCGTCGAGCGCGAGCTGGCCAGGGGCAACGGCGTCGTCAGCCTTCCCGGCGACGAATGGGCCGAGGGGACGGGCGTGGCCATGGCGATGCTCGAATGCGGACCGCCGACCGAGCATCGCTCCGGCGCGGAGATGAAGCTGCTGGCCGATGGCACCTATCATCTGGCCTGCGGTTCGTCCGAGATGGGTAACGGCATCGTCACGGCGCACAAGCAGATCGCGGCCACCGTCATGGGCGTGAAGGCTGGCGACATCGACATCGTCGTTGCCGACACGGACCGCACGCCCTACGACACCGGCACCTTCGCCAGCACCGGCACGGTGGTCGCGGGCAAGGCAGTGCACCTCACGGCAGAGGCGATGCGCGAGGACATCATCGCCTTTGCCAGCCGCCAAACCGGCGCCGATCCTGCGGCCTGCCGGCTCGACGGCGACGCGGTCGTCTGCGGCAACAGGCGCATCCCGCTCAGCGATCTGCACGCCGCCGGCGCGGCGAGCGACCATCGCTTCACCGTCGCGCGCAAGGCCTATCTCTCGCCGCGCTCGATCGCCTTCAACGTGCAGGGTGTCCGCCTCGCCGTGCATCGCGTCACCGGCGAGATCCGCGTCCTGCACAGCGTTCACGCCGCCGACATCGGCCGGCCGATCAATCCCATGCAGTGCCGCGGCCAGCTCGATGGCGCGGTGGCCATGGGCTACGGCTGGGCGTTGACGGAGAACATGGTGCACGACGAGGGCCACATGGTGAACCCGCAGCTCCGCAACTATCGCATCCCGGCGTACGCCGACACTCCCCATACCGACATCTTCTTCGCCGACACGATCGATTCGATCGGTCCCCTCGGCGCGAAGTCCCAAGGCGAGTGCGGCATCAATCCGGTCGCCCCCGCCGTGGCCAACGCGCTCGCCGACGCCACCGGCATCCGCTTCGCACATCTGCCGTTCACGCCGGACCGGATCTTCTCCAGGCTCGCGGACAAGCCGTGAGCGCGAGCAAGACGGACGCTACCCACAGCGTCAGCATCGTGACGCAAACGTGCGTGCGGCCCGAGCGCGCCGACGACTTCGCGCGCTGGCAGGGCGAGACGAGCAATCTCATCCAGCACTTCCCCGGCTTCATCGAGCAGCGGCTGCTGCCGCCGGCCCCGCCGCTCCAGGTCGACTGGGTCATCCTGCAGCGCTTCGCCAGCCTGGCCGACGCGAAGCGCTGGCTGGGGGCGCCCGAGCGGCAGAACCGTATGGCCGGGGCGGCGCCCATGCTGGTCGGCCGTGACGACGTGCACATCGTCGAGGACGAATCCAGCGGCATCAAGCCCGCGCCGGTGTCGGCCATCATTTCCACCCGGGTGAAGCCCGGCCGGGAAGCGGAGTATCGGGCCTGGGAGCAAAAGATCGCCGCCGCCCAGTCAAAGGCGCCCGGCCTCCAGGGCTACCGCTTCGAACCGCCCGTACCCGGCGTCCAGGAGGACTTCGTCGCCATCCTGCGGTTCGATACCGAAGCAAACCTCAAGGCATGGCTCGACTCGCCGGTTCGCAGGGCGCTGGTCGAGGAAGCCGCCCCGCTCACCGAGGAATTCCATTCCCGCATCGCAAGCTCCGGATTCGAGCAGTGGTTCAGGGACGGCGACGCCGCCGGCGCCCTGCCCGTCTGGAAGATGAACATGCTCGTCCTCCTGATGCTCTACCCGGTCGTCATGGTGTTCGGGTTCTTCGTCGGCACCCCCGTCTTCGACCGGATGTTCCATCTGCCCTTCGCCGTCTCGCTGTTCCTGGGAAACGTGGTGAGCGTCGTGCTCACGGGCTTCATGGTGCCGTGGGTCGCCGGCTATTTCGGCTGGTGGCTTCAGCCGGCGCCGGGCCGGGCGCTGCGTGCGGGCCTGCAAGGCGCCGCGCTCATCACGGCGCTCTACGTCGCCATGGTCCTGGCCTTCCTGCACTTCTTCTGAACCTGCCGCGGGTCGGCGAGCGCTCCCGCTCTGCGCTATGGTCGGGCAGCCAAGGAGGAAACGCAGAATGCCGGAAACCCAGCGCCTCGATACGACACGGCTGCAGAAGATCGCCCAGGCCTATTGGGAGAGCGCCGCCCTGATGGCCGCGGTCGAGCTCGAGATATTCACCGCGATCGCCCACGGCCACGACACCATTCCCGCCGTGGCGAAGGCCGCCGGGATCTCCGACCGCAACGCCGAACGGCTGCTGACCGTCCTGGCCGCCATGACGCTGCTGTCGCGCGACGGCGAGCGCTTCACCAACGCCGCCGACGTCCAGCGCTTCCTGGTGAAGGACGGCGAGCGTTACGCCGGACCGTGGATCCTGTTCACCAAGCCACGCTGGACGGCCTTTGGCGAACTCTCGGAACGGCTGCGCGACCCGCAGGAAAACAAGCTCGGCGCTTACGTCGACTTCACGGTCGAGGACGCCCGGCGCTACCACGCCGCGACCTATTCGATCGGCATGGGCGCCGCCCGCCTGTTCAGCCGCAGCGTCGACCTCTCCGGCCGCAAACTGATGCTCGATCTCGGTGGTGGCTCCGGCGCCTACAGCATCGTCGCCACCAAAACCTTCCCCGGTCTCCAGGCGGTCGTGCTCGATTTGCCGCCGGTCACGGTCGTGGCCGACGAGTACATTGCCGCCAACGGCGCCGCCGAGCGCGTCAGCACTCTGCCGGGCGACTTCACCGAAACGGCCTTCCCGCAAGGCGTCGACGTCGTCGTGATGGCGAGCAATCTGCCGCAGTACGAGCCCGCCCTCATCGGCCTCGTCGTCGCCAAGGCTTTCGAGGCCCTCGTGCCGGATGGCGAGATGCACCTGATCGGCGAGACGCTGCACGACGACAGGAACGGCCCGATCTCGGCCGCCCTCTGGGGACTGAACGAGGCGATCCAGAACAGCACGGGCCGCGCTCACACCGAGTCGGAGGTGAAGGGGTACCTGCAGGCGGCGGGTTTCGTCGACGTGACCGTCCATCCATTCGTTCCAGGCGTTCTTTCACGCATCACGGGGCGAAAGCCCGCCTGAGACGGGCGCCGCCTTGCGCCTGTTCCAAACGGCCGCCACAGTCGGCGTTCCCAGCAGGACGGAGGTCCCATGACCAGGCGTCTCACGACCGACGAGATCGCACGCTATCGCAACGACGGTTTCCACTTCCCCGTTCGCGTGATGTCCTCCGAGGACGCCCGAGCGTATCGCCGCCGGCTCGAAGACCATGAACGGGCCACGGGCGCGCCGATCGCCGGCAACATGCGGCACAAGGTGCATCTTCTGTTCACCTGGGCGAACGATCTGGCCCGTCATCCCGCCATCCTCGATGCGGTGGAGGATCTGATCGGTCCCGACATCCTCTGCTGGAGCAGCACCTTCTTCATCAAGGAGGCGCGCTCGCCGTCCTTCGTGTCGTGGCACCAGGACGCTACCTACTGGGGCCTCAGCACCGACGAGGTCGTCACCGCGTGGGTTGCCTTTGCCGATGCCCCGGTCGAAAGCGGCGCCATGAGGTTCTGGCCCGGAAGCCATCTCAGAAAGCAGCTCAAGCACCGCGACACGTTCGACGAGAACAATCTGCTCAGTCGCGGCCAGGAGATCGCCGTCGACGTGCCGGAGGGCGCCGGCGTCGACGTGCCGTTGAAGGCCGGCGAAATGTCCCTGCATCATGTCCTGCTCGCCCATGCCTCGGGACCGAACACCACCGGTGACAGGCGCATCGGCTTCGCCCTGCGTTACATCCCGCCCCACGTCCGCCAGCTCAAGGTGCGTGACTCGGCAACCCTCGTCCGTGGGCGGGATCCCTTCGGAAACTTCGATCCCGAACCGGCACCGAAGGCCGACCTCGATGCGGCCGCCGTCGCCACTCATCGCGAAGCCGTCGAGCGGTCGGCCAAGGCCCTCTACTCCGGAACCGACCGCACGACCTTCCGCGCGTAGAAGGACAGGAGCGTATCTTGCGTTTCGAACGACTGGGCCGCCGCCTGCTGATGGCCGCCGCGGCTGCCGCAACTCTGGGCGAACGTCATGCCATTGCGCAGGCCGTAACGGCGCAGGCGTTCGTGGAGAACATCTACAGGCCCTATCTGAACAAGGCCTTCCAAGGACAGCCCTATGAACAGACGGCCCGCTTCTTCGCGCCCGCTCTGGCTCAGGCCATCGACCGCGACTACCGCGAGGCCAAGCGCCGGAACGAGCCACCCACCCTAAACGGCGATCCATTCGTCGACGCGCAGGATTGGGAGATCACGAGGCTGACGATCGACGCCACGACGAACGGCGACACCGCCATGGCGCGGGTGTCGTTTCAGAACTTCGGAGAGGCCAGGCGGGTCGTCCTGGAACTCGTGCGAACGCCGGCAGGCTGGCGTATCGCCGAGATCAAGTCTCCCAGCGGCTCGCTCAAGGCACTCTATAAGCTCAAGTAGAGGTCAGTGGCGCCAGCTGGAATCGACCTTGTCGAGCTTACGCACCAGGGCGGCGAATTCGAGATCGCCGATTCCGACGGCGGATTCCATCTCGGAGAAACGATCCATGTCGGCGCCCGACTTGGCGGCCAGATTGTCGCCCATCACGTTGAGCGTTCCCGCGGCGGCGGCGTCGAGCTGGATCTGGCAGGCACGCTCCAGCCGGTAGAGGCGCAGGAAGGCTTCCGGCACCGACCGGCCGGTCGTCAGCAGGCCGTGATTGCGCAGCATCATCGCCTGGTTGTCGCCGAGGTTCTTCAGCAGCCGCTCGCGCTCGTCGAGATCGAGGCTGGGGCCTTCATAGTCGTGATACGCGAGCTTGCCGTGGAAGGCCGTCGACACCATCGACACCGGCAGCAGCCCGTCCTTCAGCGCGCAGACCGCCATGCCGGCCCGCGTGTGGGTGTGCATGACGACCTTGTGGCGGTCGGCATGGGCCATGTGTACGGCCGAATGGATGACGAAGCCGGCATAGTTCACCGGATGCGGGCTCGGCTCGACGATCTTGCCGTCGAGGTCGATCTTCACCAGGTTCGAGGCGGTCACCTCGTCGTAGTTGAGCCCGTAGGGATTGATCAGGAAGTGCGGCGCCTCGCCCGGCACACGCGCGGTGAGATGGCCGTAGATCAGTTCGGTCCAGCCGAAATGATCGACCAGCCGGTAGGCGGCAGCAAGCTGCCGACGCAGCACCCATTCGCCGTCGGCGGGCGGCAGCGCGTTCACGTCGATGCCGGTGAGCGGAAGTTCGGAAGCGATCGGCATGTCCATGGCGTTGTCCTCCAGCGGGATTTTGGCCCAGCCTACCGGGCGTATTCCTCGGCGGCGATGGCGAAATTGATGTTCTGGGCGTCGCGGATCATGAAGGTCGTGATGCCGATCAGGTTGCCCTGCGCATCGAACAGGCCGCCGCCCGACGATCCCCGCGAGATCGGCGCCGACGTCTGGAGCAGACGCTCCCCCTCCTTCACGCGCTTGGAGGAGATGATGCCTTCGGCGAGGGTCAGTTCGAGCCCACGCGGCGTGCCGATCGTGAACACGCGCTCGCCCACCTTGACGTCGGCATAGGGGCGCACGCGCACCCACTTCGGCAGCGGCGGCGCGGTGGCGCCGATCCTCAGCACGCACCGGTCGGCGTTCGCATTGGCCGATACGACCGTCGCCGGGAAGCGCACGCCCTCCCGCTCCAGCGTCACCGTCGAAGCGTTCTCGACGACGTGGCAGTTGGTAAGCAAATCGCGCTCACCGACCGCAATGGCCGATCCAAGCGACTTCTCCGCCTTCACGATGTAGACCGCGCCGCTCGCCTTCTCGAATACCTCCTGCGGCTTCGACTCGGTTCCGTCGCCAAGGATCAGCCGGATCATGTTGGTCTTGCCCGACCGGTCGGCGACGTTGGGCGCGCTCGTCGGCCGTGCCTGCGGCGGCGGCGGCGGGGCCGATGCCGAGGGCTGCGGCGGCATGAGCGGTGGGGCGGGCGCGGGCGGCGCCGGCGGTGAGGTTGCGGCCGAAGCCGACGTGCCGGGAGGCGTTCCGGAGCCGCCGCCGTAGCGCGCGGTGCAGTTCAGGACTTCGGTGAGGGCAGCGTAGGTGCCGTCCAGGTTGAAGGCATAGGTATTGCCCATGGCGCGCACGGTCATCCGGGTGCCCTTGCGCATGACGTCGAACAGTTCTTCCTTCGCCGGTAACTCGGCAAGCGCCAGATTCTCGGTCGCCGCGACGGCCTTCAACGGGAACGGCCCCGCATTGTCGACGAGAAGGGTGAGATCGACGCTCTGCCCCTTCGTGAAACGCCACGATTCGTGCGTCCAGCCCACGCGCCAGCTCTGGTTGCCGGAGACCGAGAAGAGCATCCGGATTCCGCTCTTGTAGGGCGCGGAGATCGCGCAGTGGGAAAACTTGCCGCCGGCCCGGTCGTGGGCGCTGAGCGACCATCCACCGACCGTGGTGCGCGACCCCGGAATCAGATCGGCCCTCGCTGGATTCTGCCAAAAGCAGACGGCGACCAGGGCGATGGCTAGGGCGCGCTTCATACGCAATTCCATTTGCATGACGGCTGACGGGAGCTTCTCAAAGTCTGCCACAGATACCGGAAGAGTCGAGCCGCATGAGCCCGGCCGGCACCGGCGGCACTCCCTGCATTCTGGCGTGGATTGCGGCCGAAATCAGCGGGGTTGCGCTGGAGCGGGCATTCGACTATCAACCCGGCTTCTGGCCTCCGCTCCCTTCGTCTAGAGGCCTAGGACGTGGCCCTCTCAAGGCTAAAACACGGGTTCGAATCCCGTAGGGAGCGCCAGCCGGAAAGCCCAGGAAACAAGGGCTTTTCGGCCCGTTCCTCCCCTTCTCCGCATCGTGCGCAAATGGTCCGGACTGGACCGTTTTGGACAGGAATGTCGAGGCAAATCCGGGGAAGATTTCTCCAGCAATCACGCCGCCGCCGCCACGCTTGCCGCACCGACGACACGACGCCTGATCAACTATGGAAATAGTGCCCCGCCCATCGATGGGCCTGGCGCATGAGAGGCGCCAGCAATCGACGCCACAGTCGCGGGCGCACGGATATCGAGAGCATCGGCGGAGGCTCGGAAGGAAGGCCGCCCAGTTCCTTCCGAATGTCGCCGAGTAGACCAATGTATGGTTCGTAGAGATCGCTACGCACGATGGATGAAAACGGTCCAAGGTACGAAGGCAGGCTGCCAAGCCAGACGCCCGGCCTGACCTCCTTCAATCCGGAGAAGTGGACGAAAATCAGCGCGTAATTGTCGCCGACGATGATCGAGCCGTCGGCGCCCCGGCGAATGTTTTCACGACAAATGTTCCAAGGACCTACGTTGGCACCGGGATGGGTGATTTCGACGACGTTGGGGAACCTGGCAAAGATATGATCGAGGTACTTCTGGTCTGCAAAGAGATCGCCGTCGACGCAGCCGTAACACCACTCGATGCAACGGTCCCGCCACCATCGAGCCGCCTCCGTACCAACGGCGTCGGCGCGAAAGCTCACCCACCCGACATTGAAGCGCCCGTATTTCAGAAGTCGCCTGGTCCACCAGTGCCAGCGATGGCCGATCACGCCGACCGAAGCGCCCATCATTGCCTCATGGATGGGAGCTGGGTCCGAGTAGAACATCAAGTCGGCATCGAGATAGGTAACCACGTCGTCCGGCTGCGCTTCTCGCAGGAGGGAAAATACGAGGCTGCCCGTCAGGGTGAAATAATAGTCGCGAAGACACCTCGTTTCCTTGGCGGCGAGCAGGTCTGGATTCTCGCGCTCGAACTCCTCCAGCGGAATCAGAGTGACGCCGGGTTCGCCGAGGCCTGAGAGCACGCGGTGAACCGCCGGGGTAAGGCAGAGCACCGAAATCGATCCCTCGGGATCGACCCGGCGCAAAGACCGGATCATCGCCAAACCGCGATCGAGGTAGACATGATCGAAGTAGGTGCAATAGCGCCGCTTCATTTCTGAGACTGACAGTTGACCTCAGCCGGAATAGCGGTGATCGCTTCTTCCTTGTCATGGACTTGTTCGGCGCATACCCGGCAGCCGGGCGCCAGAAACCGCTCGAGATCGTATCCGTCAATCATCTCGTCTTCCATATCACTTTCGACCTCGTCGACGAGATCGCCCGCGGCGCTGGAGGCATCTTCGGTGCGGTCACTCCCTACCGACACTCGGAGGCCTCCGCCGGCCACCGCCTCTTCTCGACCTGCCCGGAGCATGTCATTTCTCCCCGCATGACGAGCCCAGTCGACCGGATGCCTTCCCCCACTCTCCCCCGAGGGCGAGTGGCCGATCTCGCTTTGCTCGTGATCGGCGGCAGCGCCATCCTGATCGCCATCATCCTGTGGTTCGACAATGCGCAGGGCGGGCTGACGGGCAACGGCGTCTTCAAGAGCCTCGAACTGAAGCCCTGGGTCGTCGATCCGGCGAACGCGCCGCTCTACGCCTCGAACTATCTCTTCTATCCGGTCTATGGCGCGCTCTGCCGCCTGCTCGACCTGCTGGGCATCTTTGCCGGCGATCCGCGCCGGCAGCTCACAATCCTGAATGCGCTGAGCGCCAGCCTGTCGGTGGGCGTCGCCTATCTCCTGGCCCGCGCCATCACCGGCAACCGCTCCATCGCGCTGCTGACCGGCGCATTTCACCTTGCGACCAGCCACGTGATGTTCCTCGCGATCGTCAACGAGGACATCATGCCGAGCTATACGGTGATGTTCGCGGCGATGGCGCTGGGCGCCGTGTGGCTGGCGCGGCCGACGGCAGCGCGCGTGATTGCCGTTTCGGTCCTCTTTTCGATCGGCTGGCTGTTCGAATGGCGGCTGATGTTTCCCACCCTTCCCGCGATGCTGGCCGCGCTCTGGCTGTGCGAGCAGCGCCGGACGCTGCGCTTCGCCTGGATCGCGCTCTTCCTCGCCAGCATGATCGCGGTCGCCACGCTCGTCTCGCTGGCCTGGCGCGGGCACGAGGGCGCCGTCGGCCCGTTCGACCTCATCTGGACCGGCAAGGCGGTGCGTTCCGTCTGGGCGGGCTTCACCTGGCCCAAGGTCGGCTATCTGTGGGACGGCATCGTGGCCTACCTGCTGGGCACCGGCATCACGACGTTCGACGGCCTCCCCGGCTGGGACATCTGGCGCTTCGCCACGACGTTCTGGCTGATTGGCATAGGCTGGGTCTCCGGCTCGATCCTGTGGCGCGCACGGCACGAGGGGAAGGCGCGCGCGCTCGTCGCGGTGTTTGGCGTCACCTTCCTCGCCGGCGAAGTGTTCAACCTCTATTCCCAGCCGCAGGATCCGCAGATGCAGATCAACGTCATGGCCTGGGTCACACCCGCCTGGGCGCTGACGCTGGTGGCGATCGGGCGGCGCTGGCCGGCGCGGGGTCTCGCCGCCATGGCCGGCGTGACCGTGGCCCTGTTCGCCTACAATGTCTGGAGCATCGCGCCGCTGCGCGGGCTCGACAGCAAGTGGCGGCAGGCCATCGAGCGGCTGGAGCAGCAGGGCGAGCCGGCCCGCACCGTGTTCCTGCTCCACGATTTCGACTGGACGATGGTCTACGCCTCGCTGCACTGGGGCACGGCCGAGCCCGGCGTTTCAGAGCTGGGGCCGGCGCCCCAGGCACGGCCGAAGTTCAAGTGGATCGGCTTCACCGGCAACGTGCTGCGCCATCCCGACTGGAGCACGGAACGGCATGTCGAGGCGCTGCGGCGCGAGATCGACCGGGCGCTGGAGCTTGGCTACGAGGTGATGGTGGTGCGCCTGTGGGACATTCCCGAGGCTCAATTGCTGACGGAGACCGGCATGGTCGCCGACGCCGCCCGCCTCGGTGCGCTGCAACGCATGCTGCGCACAGACTATGTCGCGACGCCGGCCTCTGTCGATCCGGTCGCCGGGTCCGTCTACCGGCTGCGACGCGCCGCCGGCCGCTGATGTCCTACATCGTGGCCTGCTGGATGCGCCGCTCGTCGATCCCGACCGAGCGCGCGGTCTCCACGATGGCGGCCCAGGTATCGTCCGGCAGAGGCACGCCTTCGGCGAGACGCTGGGCGCGGGTGCGCGATTCCTGCTCGCCCGGCACCAGGATCTCAACTCCCGGCGTCGCGGGCTTCGAGCCCTTCACGAACGAGACGTACTTGGCGATGTCGCCAGGGAAGAAGCCCTCGGCGTCGAACACCCTGGGATCGACGTAGAAGGACAGCATGCCGTTGGCGAAGCGCCCGCGCTTCGGGTCCGTCGCGCCCGTGCCCGACAGCGAGCCGCCCAGGATCTCGCACATGAAGGCGAGGCCCGAGCCCTTGTGGTCGCCGAAGGCGCGGATGGCACCGGTTCCCTTGCTGTGGTCGCGCGGGCCCGTCGGCGTGTAGTCGCCATAGAGCAAGTGCGGATCGGCGCTGGGCTTGCCGTCCGGACCGATCAACGCTCCCTCCGGCAGCTTCTTGCCGCCCTGGCTCGTCACCAGGACCTTGCCCTCGGCCACGATCGAGGTGGCGAAGTCGAGGACCAGCGGATCCTCGCCGGGCCGCGGGACACCGACGCAATAGGGCGCGGTGGAAAAGCGACGCTCGACGCCGCCGTAGGGTGCCACGAGGACGCTGCCCGAAGCGTTGACGAAATGGACCGAGACGAGGCCCGCTTCGGCCGCCATCTCCGCCCAGTCGCCGACGCGGCCGACATGGCCGGCATTGCGCAGCGTCACCGCCGAAAGACCGTTCTTGAGGCACTTTTCGATGCCGATCTGCACCGCCTGCGGAGTCACGGTCTGGCCGAAGCCGTACTTGCCGTCGACCACGGCGATCACCGGCGTATCGACCAGCACGTCGACCTTCACATCGGCAATGACGGTGCCGGTCTTCTTCTGCGAGGCATAGCGCGGCACGCGGACCACGCCGTGACTGTCGTGGCCCGACAGGTTGGCACTGACGAGGTAGCGACCGATGCGGCCGCCCTCCTCTTTCGAGCATCCCGCCGTGGCAAAGATGTCCGCGACGAAGGATTCGAGTTCCTTCGCCTTGATCGTCACGTAGCCCATGTCAGGACTTGCCGCGTTGCAGGCTGGCGACGTAGCCGCGGTTCCAGGTCGGGTTGATCATCACCTCGTTGATGACGATGTGCGGCGGCAGGCAGGCGATGTAGCGGATCAGGTCGCCCACGTCCTCCGACTGCGCCATGCGCTTGCGCTCGGCCGGGGTGATCGGAATCGGCCGCTTGTCGAGGATCGGCGTCGCCACCTCGCCCGGGCAGACCACGCAGGAGCGGATGCCGTTGACGCACTCTTCCATGTTGATCGTGTGGCTCATCGCCACCACGCCGTGCTTGGCCGCCGAATAGGCCGGCCCCGACAGCAGGCTCGGCACCTTGCCGGCGACCGACGACGTATGGATCAGCACTCCGCCCTTGTTCTTGCGCATCAGCGGCAGCACCGCCGAGGTGCAGTAGAACGCGCTCGACAGGTTGCCGTGCACGACCTCGTCGACACCCTTGGGCGTCAGCTGCTTCCAGCTGCGCTTCTGGATGTTGAGGCCGGCGTTGTTGACCAGGATGTCGAGGCGGCGATGCTTCTTGGCGATCGCCGCGACGGTCTTCTCGACCGACGAGGCCTTCATGAGGTCCGCCGGCTTCACCTCGGCCTTGCCGCCGGCCCTGGCGATCATCGCGGCCGTTTCCTCGAGGGGAGCCCGGCGGCGGCCGGTGAGAACGACAGTCGCCCCATCCTTCGCCAGCGCCACCGCAGCCGCCTGACCGATACCCGAGCCAGCACCGGTCACCCAGGCGACCTTGCCCGTCAACGAACCCATGACATTCTCCTCAACGCTGAAAAACGGCGATTAAAGCACCTTGCCGGTGCTGTCGTCGATCAGGTGCATGTTGCTGAGATCGGCCCTCAGCTTCATGGAACGTGCCGCCTCGGCCCCCGCGTTGGGATTGACGCGGCCGCAGATCTCCCGGCCGTTCACCGTGAAGTAGACCAGAGTCTCCATGCCCATCGGCTCGACCACGTCGATGACCATGTCGAAGTCGTGCTGGTTGGGCTCGACGTGCGGCCGGGTCTCCGCGATGTGCTCGGGCCGCAGGCCCAGCATCAGGTTGGCCTTGCCCACATGGGCATTGTAGCGGACGGTGCGTTCGGCCGGGACGGGAAACGACAGCGTATCGTTCAGGCGGACGCGCAGCGCGCCGGCCGCCTGTTCGAGCTGGCAGGCGATGAAGTTCATCGCCGGCGAGCCGATGAAGCCCGCGACGAACTTGGTCGCCGGCGAATGGTAGAGATCGTTCGGCGAGCCGACCTGCTCGATCAGGCCGCCGTTCATGACGACCACGCGATCGGCGAGCGTCATCGCCTCGACCTGGTCGTGCGTCACATAGACCGTGGTGGTGCGAACCTTCTGGTGCACCTTCTTGATCTCGGTGCGCATCTGCACGCGCAGCTTCGCATCGAGATTGGACAGGGGTTCGTCGAACAGGAACACCTTGGGGTCGCGCACGATGGCGCGGCCCATGGCGACGCGCTGGCGCTGGCCGCCAGAGAGCTGCTTGGGCTTGCGGTCGAGCAGCTCGGTGATGTCGAGGATCTGCGCCGCCTGCTTGACCCTCTGGTCGATCACGTCCTTCGGCGTTTTCTTCAGCTTCAGGCCGAACGACATGTTCTCGTAGACGTTCATGTGCGGATAGAGCGCGTAGTTCTGGAACACCATGGCGATGTCCCGATCCTTGGGCGGCACGTCATTGACGACGTGGCCGCCGATCGCGATGTCGCCGCCGCTGATCTCCTCCAGTCCCGCGATCATGCGGAGCGTCGTGCTCTTGCCGCAGCCCGACGGACCGACCAGGACGATGAACTCCTTGTCGCTGATGTCGAGGTCGATGCCGCGCACGGCGAGGACTTCGTCGTACTTCTTGACGACCTTACGCAACGTTACCTGAGCCATGTGTCGACTATCCCTTTGTCGCGCCCGCGGTCAGACCCGCAATGTAGTAGTCCATGAGGAAGGCGTAGATGATGAGCGGCGGTGCCGCGCCGAGCAGCGCGCCGGTCATGATCTGGCCCCAGTTGAAGACGTCGCCCTTGATCAGCGTCGTGATGATGCCCACCGGCAGCACCAGCTCGCTGGTTGAGGTGGTGAAGGCCAGCGGGTAGAGGAACTGCGCCCAGGCCACGGTGAAGGTGAAGATCGTCGCCGCGATGATCCCGGGCAGCGCCACCGGGATGAAGATCTTGGTCAGCGTCTGCATCCAGGTGGCGCCGTCGATCAGCGCCGCCTCGTCCAGTTCCTTCGGGATCGACGCGAAGTAGCCGATCATGATCCAGGTGGCGAACGGCACCGTCAGCGTCGGGTAGAGGATGATCATCGTCCACCAGTGATTCATCAGCTGCACGCCGAACACCTCGTTCACCCAGGCGAACATCTTGAACAGCGGGATGAACAGCAGCGTTTCCGGGATCAGGTAGGTGAGGAACACGCCGGTCGCCAACGTGGCCGATCCCCAGAACTTCATGCGGGCCAGCGCGAAGGCAGCGATCACGCTGATCAGCATGGTCAGGATGACCACGCAGATCGACACGATCGCCGAGTTCCGGAAGAACACCAGGAACTGATTCTGGGAGAGCAGATCTATGTAGTTCTGCAGGGTCGGATTGCCGATGAACCACGGGTTCTTCGCGGCCGAAATCTCCGCGCTGGTCTTCAGCGAGGTGATCAGCATGTAGATCGGCGGCATCAGGAAGAAGATGGCGAACAGCACGAGAAAGAAATAGGACCAGCGCAACGCCCAGGTCCGATCGCGGCTCATGCTGCCGTAGTTGGGCCGGGTCGACGCTCCGGCCGCGACTGCAGTGTTGGCCATCAGACTTCACTCCCACGCTTGGTGATGTCGCGCAGGATAAAGGTCGCGGCGACAGCCAGGATCGGCACCATGAACAGCGACACGGCGGCGCCGAGCGGGATGTCTCCGCCCTCGATGCCGACGCGGAACGCCCAGGTCCCGAAGATGTGGGTGCTGTTGAGCGGACCACCCGCCGTCAGCACGCGCACGATGTCGAAGTTGGCGAAGGTCACGATCAGCGAGAACAGCGCGGTGATCGCGATGATGTTGCGCATCATCGGCAGGGTCACGTACCAGATTCTCTGCCACCAGGTAGCGCCGTCGATCGAGGCCGCCTCGTAGAGCTGCTCGGGCACCGACTTCAGTGCCGCGAGGTACATGATCATGAAGAACGGAGAACCGATCCACACATTGACCAGAATGACCGAGAAGCGCGCCCAGCCGGCCTCGCCAGTCCAGGGAATGCCCTCGATGCCTACTCCCTCGAGGAGCCAGTTGAGGGCGCTGTAGGACGGATCGAACAGCCACAGCCACGCGAGCGTGCTCATGGCCGGCGGAATGACCCACGGCACCAGCAGCATGCCGCGCCACTTGCGCTGGCCCTTCGCGGGAATGTTGTGGACGAAGTGGGCGACCACGAAGCCGATGATCGCCTTGAAGATCACTGCCGTGATGGCGAACAGGCAGGACTGGTAGACGACCAGCCAGAACGTGTCGCGGCCGAACAGGAACTCGAAGTTCCCGAAGCCGACGAAGCGGGTCATGCCCTTGTTGAGCGTCGCGAGGTAGACCGCGTAGCCCGCCGGATAGGCGACCAGGATCGTGATCAGGAGGATCAGCGGCAACGCCATCAGGAAGGCGATGGTCGACTTGCGCTGCATGAGCTTGTGCAGGCTGCTGCGCTGCTGTGACGGATGCCCGGCCGGATTTCGGGCGGCGATGTCTGCCATCGGGTACTCCAGGCCCTGTCGGGCCATGCGGGAACGCCAGGTTGAACAGGCTACGAGAACAGTCTGGACCGTACCGCCGCGACGGAAGCGGCGAGTTGTCCCGCCCAGGGCAGGACCGCCCGCACACCCGTTCCGAACCGGTCCTGCAGACCGATTCCGAGGCCGATCCCGGAGCCGCCCACCGATCCCCATTTGAGGACCGGCGGGCAGCTTCGCATCAGTTGCGGCTGAAGCCCTCGAGCTCCTTGGCCGCCCAGTCGAGCGTCTTGTCCATGGCCTCGCCCTTGGCGTAGCGCACGACCATCTGGGTCTGGATGGCCTGGGTGTAGATCTGCTCGGCGATCTTGTGCGGCGCGGGCGCCGCGGCGATCGAGAGGGTCTGGTGGTTGTGCGGGTTGGGGTAGTGGTAGAGCGTGCCCTTGGGCGGCGACTCTTCCGCCCACACCTTGAAGGTGGTGAGCTTCTCGAACGCCGGCAGGTCGTAGCCCTGCGATGCGTTGGTCATCTTCTCCGCGGAACTCGGCTGCGAGAGGAAGGTGATCAGGCTCTTGGCCGCCGACTGGTTCTTGCTGAAGTTCCAGACGCCCCAGAAAAATGGCAGGAACGGCGCGTAGCGGCCCTTCGGCCCGACCGGGAAGCCGTGCGTCCAGAGCTGCTCGGCGATCTGCGGCGCATCGCGCTTTGCGACGGCCCAGGCGCTGGGCGGGTTCATGATCAGCGTGCCCTGCCCCGACACCAGGAACTTGTTGTTCGAGGCGTCATCCCACGACGGCACGTCGGGCGGCAGGAACTGCATCAGCTTCTTGTAGTAGTCGAGCACCTGGCGAACCTGGTCGTTCTTCACGACGATGTCGCCCTTGGCGTTGACGAGCTGGGCGCCAAAGGCATGGAACAGGGCGCCGGCGCTGTCGACACTGTCCGAAGTGGTGCCAAGCCCGATGCCGAACGGGTTACCGCCCTTCTGGCAGGCCTCTGCCGCCTTGACGAAGTTGTCGAGATTCCAAGCGTCCGCCTTGGGCGCCTGTCCGACCGGGTACATCGCCTGGATGTCGATGCCGGCATGCTTCTTCAGGAGATCGATCCGTGAGCACGGACCCTTGATCTGGCTGCCGACCGTGGCCGGCACGGCGAGCCATTTGCCGTTCAGCTTGCCGAGATATTCGACGGTATCATTGACCTTGCCGTTCTCCTTGATGAGCGGCTCCATGACGTCGTTCATCGGGACGAGCTGGTCGGCATAGCGCGCCGGCAGCCAGGTCGAGAAGGCGAGAACGTCGTGGCCCGACTTGGCCTGCGATTCCGCGGCCGTGGTGAGGAGCAACTTGTTGCCCTGCGACGTGATGAAGTCCATCGAGACTTCAACCTTGTTCTTCTCGGCCCATTCCTTCACGAGAGCCTCGGTCGCCTTGTTGGCGCCCGGCACCCAGTGATCCCAGAAGCCGACGGAGAGCTTGCCGGCGGCATTCGCGCTCCGCACGAACGGCGCCGCCACGAGAGCCGCGGACGCCGCAGCGGTGCCGGCGACGAATCGACGACGATTGACCTTCATCGAGACCATGTTTCCTCCTCAGAGCCGATTTCGACCGGCAGATTGATCCCAGCCCGCGCTGACGCTTGGGGCACTGGCTCTCAAACGGAGCCTTGCGGCGATGCTATGCACAAGACACCGGGCAAGCAATGCATTTTGACATGGGATTCGGCTTCGAACGCAATTTGACAGGTTGCAGATAGACTTGGATGCTCCGCCGCCCAGAGCCGGAACGGGGCCTGCAATTCCCGCGAGAATGCTCTGTGAATTGCGCCCCGATCGAACTCCATCGCCGATATCCCGGCATACGAATTGAAAGAAGCGTCCGCCTCCTCATGAAGACCGTTCCGATCCCCAATCCCTGGCTCGCCGCCGTTGCCCCCTCGCCCATCGGCGAGACCAAGCGCTGGGTGCTGGGACGCACCTTTCCCGCCGACCGGCCGCTGATCGACCTCAGCCAAGCGGTGCCGGGATACCCGCCGGCACTCGAACTGCGCCGGCACCTCGGCGAACTGCTGCTGGATCCGACCATGCATGGCTACACGCCGATCCTCGGCACGCCGGTGCTGCGCGAGACCTACGCGAACCATCTCACGGACTTCTACGGCGCGCCGATCACGCCCGCCGAGGTGGGCATCACTTCGGGGTGCAACCAGGCCTTCTGCCTGGCCCTGATGAGCATCGCCAAGGCGGGCGATCAGGTGATCCTGCCAAGGCCCCACTACTTCAATCACGACATGTGGATGCGGATGCAAGGCGTCGAGCCGGTCTCGCTCGACTTCCGGCCGGGTTCCGGCGCGGTGCCGAACGCGGAAGACGCCGAGAAGCTGATCGGGCCTCGCACCCGCGCGATCATCCTGATCTCGCCCAACAATCCGACCGGCGCGGTCTATCCACCGGAGACGATCCACGCCTTCTACGAACTCGCAAAGAAGCACGGCATCGCCCTGCTGCTCGACGAGACCTACAAGGATTTCCTGCCACAGGGCACACGGCCGCACGATCTTTTCAGCCGGTCCGACTGGCGCGACACGCTCGTGCACCTCTACAGCTTCTCGAAGGTGTTCGCGTTGACCGGCTATCGCGTCGGCGCCGTCACTGCGGGAACCGGACTGATGGCCGAGATCGAGAAGGCCATGGACTGCGTCTCGATCTGTCCCCCGCGCCTCGCCCAGGAAGGCGCGCTCTACGGACTGCGTCACCTCCTGCCGTGGGCCCGGAACAACACGGCGGGCCTCAAGGCGCGCGCCGATATGCTGGGCCAGGGCCTCGAGCGCTCCAATCGCTGGCGCCTCGTCAGCATCGGCGCCTACTTCGCCTATGTGGAGCATCCGTTCGCCGGGACGCCGTCGACCGAAGTCTCCAAGCGCATGGCCGACGAGGAAAACCTGCTCACCATCCCCGGCGACATGTTCGGTGCGGGCCAGGAACGCTTCATCCGCCTCGCCTTCGCCAACGTTACCGACGACAAGATTCCGACCGTTCTGGAGCGGCTGGAGCGCTTCGGCGTGTAGGGCGGATGCTGCGGTTCACTCTTTCCGCAGAATCTTGTCCATCGCCTTTCCCTTGGCCAGCTCGTCGATGAGTTTGTCGAGATAGCGGATCTCGCGCATGGTCGGCTCCTCGACCTCCTCGACGCGCACGCCGCAGACCATGCCCCTGATGAGGCCGCGTGACGGGTTGGGCTTGGGGGCCCTTGCGAAGAAGGTCTCGAAGTCAGTCTTTTTCTTCAGCTGGGCTTCCAGTGCCTTGCCGCCGTAGCCCGTCAGCCAGGCGATGATCTGGTCGACTTCCGCCTTAGTGCGTCCCTTCTTCTCCGCCTTCGTGACGTAGAGTGGGTAAACGCTCGCGAAGCTCATGGTGCAGATGCGATGCTTTGCCATGATCGCAATGCTAGCTTATCCGGCGCCGCCATCAACGATGCGAAGAGGAGCCGCACCATGCCGCACGCCACCACGCCCGACGGGGTGAAGCTCTACTACGAGGAAGCGGGTACCGGGACGCCGATCCTGTTCGTCCATGAATATTGCGGTGACTGGCGGAGCTGGGAGCCGCAGGTGCGGTTCTTCTCGCGCCGCCATCGCTGCATCACCTATTCCTTCCGCGGCTATCCCGGCTCGGACGTGCCTCTGGCCGCCGACATGTACGGCCAGCAGCATGCGGTCGACGATGCGAAGAACATTCTCGACCACCTGAAGATCCCCAAGGCGCACATCGTGGGCCTGTCGCAGGGCGCTTTCGCGACCGCGCACTTCGGGCGCTGCCATGCCGACCGCGCCTTGTCGCTCACGCTCGCGGGCGTCGGTTCCGGCGCCGGCCGCGAGGGACATGAGCAGTTCAAGAAGGACGCCGTGACGACCGCCGGGCTGATCCGCAAGGACGGCATGGCGAAGTATGCCGAGAGTCTCACGACCAACCCCACGCGCTCACGCTTCAAGCTGAAGGACCCGCGCGGCTTCGCCGAGTTCACGAAGCATCTCTCCGAACATCCCGATCTCGGCGCCGCCAACACGATGGAGAATTACCAGGGCAAGCGGCCGTCGCTCTACGATTTCGAGGAGGAATGGAAAGCGCTCGACGTTCCGACCCTGATCATCTGCGGTGACGAGGACGATCCCTGCCTGCAGCCGAGCCTCTACCTGAAGCGCGTCCTGCCCAATGCGGGGCTAGCAATGTTCGCCAAGACCGGCCACACGGTGAACATCGAGGAGCCGGACGCTTTCAACCGCGAGCTCTGGAACTTCATCGTCATGAGCGAAGCCGGCAAATGGACGGGCCGGCTCCCGGTCGCCGAGGGCGCCGGGCTTATCTGACCGTCACCGCGTGATTCAGCGGACCGTGCCCGCGTCCGAAGCCGGGCGCGGTCTCGATGGCCCTGCGGACATAGTCACGCGCGCGTGCCACGGCATCGCGGAGCGTCATCTTCTGGGCGAGCCCGGCCGCAATCGCCGATGCAAGAGTACAGCCGGTCCCGTGCGTGCTCCGGCTCTGGATGCGGGCATCCTCGAAACGGTCGAACCGCCCCTCGTGGAACAGCAGGTCGACGACGCGATCGCCTTCGAGATGACCGCCCTTCATCAGCACCGCGCCGGCACCCAGCACCGCCAGCCGCTCAGCTGCGCGCTTCATGTCGGCCTCGACCCGCACGGGAAAGCCGACGAGGACCTCCGCCTCGGGCAGGTTCGGCGTGATCAGGGCTGCCATCGGCAGCAGTGTGTCGCGCAGCGCGGCTTCCGCTTCGCTCAGCAGCAGCCGGTGCCCTCCCTTGGCGACCATCACCGGATCGACCACCAGCGGCGTGCCGGCCGCGTGTCTTGCGATCCCGGCCGCCACAACCTCGATCACAGCGGCGCTGTGCAACATCCCCGTCTTGACCGCATCGGCGCCGATGTCGGTAAGCACCACCTCGATCTGCTGGGCGATGAAGGCCGGCTCTATGCCGATGACGCCGTGCACGCCTTCGGTGTTCTGCGCCGTCAGCGCCGTGATCGCGGTGGCGGCAAAGCCGTTCATGGCGGTAACCGCCTTGATATCGGCCTGGATTCCCGCTCCGCCGCCGGAATCCGATCCGGCGACGATCAGCACGCGGCCTTTCATGCGGCCTGCCGGGGAAGCGCTTCGATGATCTGGTCGACGACGCTTCGAATCAGGTCGGAATCGTCGCCCTCGGCCATGACGCGGATCAGCGGTTCCGTGCCCGACTTGCGCACCAGGATCCGGCCGCCCGTGCCCAGTCTGGCCTCGGCCGAGGCGATTGCCTTGATTACGGACGCCGCGTCGAGTGCCGCGGTCGCGTCGGATACCCGTACGTTCTTCAAAAGCTGCGGCACCGGTTCGAAGGCCCGGAAGAGCTCGCTGGCCGGCCGGCCTGTCTCTATCAACGCGGCCAGCGCCTGCAGCGCCGCCATCAGGCCGTCGCCGGTGGTTGCATGGTCGGTCATGATGATGTGACCCGACTGCTCGCCGCCCAGATTGTAGCCGTCGGCCCGCATGCGCTCGAGAACGTAGCGGTCGCCGACCTGGGTGCGTACGAGCCGGAGCTTGCGCGCGTCGAGATAGCGTTCGAGGCCGAGGTTCGACATGACCGTGGCAACGACTCCGCCACCCGACAGACGCCCGCTCTGCATCCACTGATCGGCAATGGTCGCCATGAGCTGGTCGCCGTCGATCACCTGGCCATTTTCGGCGACCATGATGACCCGGTCTGCATCGCCGTCGAGGCCGATACCGATATGGGCATGGTGCGCGACGACCTGCTCCTGCAGCACGCCGGGATGCGTCGAGCCGCAGTTGCCGTTGATGTTGAAACCGTCCGGCGACACGCCGACCCGAATCACCTCCGCGCCGAGTTCCGACAGCACGGTCGGCGCAACCCTGTAGGCGGCACCATTGGCGCAATCGACGACGACTTTGAGGTCGCTGAGATCGAGGCCGCGGGGTGCCGATGCCTTGACGGCCTCGATGTATCTGCCCTGCACGTCGTCCAGCCGCTTGGCGCGCCCGATCGCCGCGGCGTCCGCGAGCGTCATGTCCGACGGCGACATCACGAGCGCCTGGATCCTGCTCTCGACGGCATCCGACAGCTTGAATCCGTCCGGGCCGAACAGCTTGATGCCGTTGTCCTCGTAAGGATTGTGCGAAGCCGAGATCATCACGCCGACATCGGCACGCATCGATCGCGTCAGGAAGCCCACGGCGGGCGTCGGGATCGGCCCCAGGAGAAAGACATCGACGCCCACCGACAGGAAGCCGGCCGTCAGCGCCTGCTCCAGCATGTAGCCCGACAGGCGCGTATCCTTGCCGATGACGGCGCGATTGCGATGGGCGCCACGGCGGAACACCTGTCCCGCGGCCATGCCGATGCGCATCGCCATTTCGGCGGTCATCGGAGAGGTATTGGCGCGGCCGCGAACGCCGTCCGTGCCGAAAAGTGAACGAACCATGACGGCGGTTCTACCGCATCGCCTCGAAAACGGCGAGCGCCTGCCGGGTGGCCGGGACATTGTGGACGCGCACGATGGAGGCTCCGTGGCGCACCGCCTCCACGGCCAGAAAAGCCGAGGCCGGATCGCGGGCCGCCGCCCTCTCGACGCCCGTGAGGCGGCCGATGAAGCTCTTGCGCGAGGCGCCGATCAACACCGGATAGCCTGTGTCCGCCAGCCGCCGCGCGCCAGCAATCAAGGCCAGCTCCTCCTCGACCTTCTTGCCGAAACCAATGCCAGGATCGAGGGCGATGCTCCGGCGCTCGACGCCGGCCGCCACGCAGGCCGCGGCACGATCGAGCAGGAAACGCCGGACGTCCTCGACCACATCGTCATAGGCCGGACCGGCATAGCGCTCCTCCGGCTTGCCCCGCCGATGCATCAGGACGACCGCCGCCTGCATGCGCACGATCAGAGGCAGCATCGCCTCATCATCCCTCAGTGCCGAAACGTCGTTGACGATCCGCGCTCCGGCGGTGAGCCCCGCCTCGGCAACGGACGCGCGTCGTGTATCGAGCGAAACGACGGCCCCTTGTCGGGCAAGTCCCTCCACGACCGGCAGGATGCGGCGGCGCTCCTCATCGGGAGACACGGCAGCCGACCCTGGCCTCGTCGATTCACCCCCGACGTCCAGGATATCGGCGCCTTCCGAGACGAAGCGCAGGCCATCGTCGATGGCCCGCGCCGGGTCGAAGCGTTCCCCGCCGTCGGAGAAGGAGTCGGGCGTCACGTTCACGATCGCCATCACGAGAGGGCGATCGAGGGCGAGGCCCGCGAAGCGTCGCGTCAAACGCCCGGCTGAGGCTCGGGGTTGGCGCCCGGCGCCGGGCCGGTGCTGGTCGGAACCGAGGCACGGCGGCGGCGATCGGAGGTGCCCGCGCCGCCGGTATCGTCGCGCACGACCTTCTCGCCGCGCAGAACCGTACCGATCTCGTCGTTGCTCAACGTCTCGTACTCGAGCAGCGCCCTGGAGATCGTGTGCAGGTCTTCGAGGCGCTCCGTGAGGATCGTGCGGGCACGGCCCTCGGCCTCCTCGATCAGGCGGCGAACCTCCTGGTCGATGAGCTGCGCGGTCGCCTCGGAGACGTTCTGCGTCTGCGTGACGGCGTGCCCCAGGAACACTTCCTGCTCGTTCGCCTGATAGCGGACGCGACCGAGCTTCTCGGACATGCCATAGGCGGTGATCATGCCGCGCGCAGTCTGCGTCGCGACCTGGATGTCGCTGGCGGCGCCCGTCGTCACGTTCTCCGGACCGAACACCAGTTCCTCGGCGAGGCGGCCGCCGAACATGATGGCGAGGCGCGACTCGAGATACTGCTTGGTGTGGCTGAGATGATCGCGCTCGGGGAGCTGCATGGTGACGCCCAGCGCGCGGCCGCGCGGGATGATCGTCACCTTGTGCAGCGGATCGCTCTTAGGCACGTGCATGGCAACCAGCGCATGACCGGCCTCGTGGTAGGCCGTGAGCGTCTTCTCCTCGTCGGTCATCGCCATCGAGCGGCGCTCGGTGCCCATCAGCACCTTGTCCTTCGCGTACTCGAAGTCGCCCATGGTGACGAGACGCTTGCCCACGCGTGCAGCGCGCAGGGCGGCTTCGTTCACGAGGTTGGCCAGATCGGCGCCGGAGAAGCCCGGCGTGCCACGGGCCAGGACGCGAGGATCGACGTCCGGCGCCAACGGCACCTTGCGCATATGGACCTTCAGGATCTTCTCGCGGCCGCCGACATCGGGGTTCGGCACCATGACCTGGCGGTCGAAGCGGCCCGGACGCAGCAGCGCGGGATCGAGCACGTCGGGACGGTTGGTGGCGGCGATGAGGATGACGCCCTCGTTCGCCTCGAAGCCGTCCATCTCGACCAGCAGCTGATTCAGCGTCTGTTCGCGCTCGTCGTTGCCGCCGCCGAGGCCAGCACCGCGATGACGGCCGACCGCGTCGATCTCGTCGATGAACACGATGCAGGGCGCGTTCTTCTTGGCCTGCTCGAACATGTCGCGCACGCGGCTCGCGCCGACGCCCACGAACATTTCCACGAAGTCGGAGCCGGAGATGGTGAAGAAGGGCACGTTGGCCTCGCCCGCGATGGCGCGCGCGAGCAGCGTCTTACCGGTACCCGGAGGACCGACCAGCAAGCAGCCCTTGGGGATCTTGCCGCCCAGGCGCTGGAACTTCTGCGGGTCCTTGAGGAAGTCGACGATCTCCTCGAGTTCGCCCTTGGCCTCGTCGATGCCGGCGACGTCGTCGAAGGTCACGCGGCCATGCTTCTCGGTGAGCAGGCGCGCCTTGGACTTGCCGAAGCCCATCGCACGGCCGGTGCCGCTCTGCATCTGGCGCAGGAAGAAGATGTAGACACCGACCAGCACGAGGACCGGCAGCCAGCTCACGAAGATGCTGCCGAGATTGACGCCCTCCTCCGCTGGACCGGCATCGACGCGGTCGACGTTCTTGATGAGCATCGGCATCAACTGGTCGTCGGGCGGGGTGCTCGGCGCGTAGGTCGAGAACTTCTGCACGCCGTTGCGCGGCTCGCGGAACGTGCCGTTGATCGTATTGCCCTGAATGCGGACGTCCTGGACCTGCCGCTGTTCAACCGCCCGGACGAATTCGGAATAGGAGATGGTATTTCCGGGAGAACGGGTCGCTCCGCCCTGGAACACGCTGTAGAGCAGCGCTAGCAGGAGAACGATGACGATCCACAGGGCAGCATTACGATTGAACGGGTTCACTTAGGGCTTCCGTTGGCTAGAGCTACGTTCAAAGATGGGTTGCGGCCGCCGGGTCGCAAGCGAAAAATGCAGCCGGAATCAAAGGCTGTCTGTCTTTCCTGCCACTTTCGGGGCGGACAATCCACACAAGCCGCCGCGAGCCAACAGCCTGACGCAGGAGGAATTGGCACCCCGACAGGGTGAAATCGCCTTCCCGCCCCGATTTCCCTCGCTCGAGCGGCCCCGACAACCGCGCCAGAGCGCGGTCCAGTCGTTCCCGCCGCGGCTGATGGCGACGGCCGCCGATCGCCTGCACGACGCGGCTCATCAGCCGGCCGCGAAGGTCCAGGGGCAGGCTTTGCAACATTTCAGGATCGAGGGCGACACACCCCTCCTCGCCGGCCTCGAGAAGCATCACACCAGCCTCCGCCGCCGCGCGTTCATGACCGATGCGCACAAGGTCTGCATCGGACCGGCTGGCATGGCTCACGCCGGCAAGGCGCAGCCGCGCCCGCTCGAAGCGCGGGTCGACGTTTGACGGGTCGTCGATCCAGGGAACACCGCGGACCTCAAGCGTCGCCGTGAGAGCCGCACGCCGAACCGCCAGCAGGGGCCGCAGCAGTCGAACCTCCGGCCACTCGACCAGTGCCGCCATGCCGGCAAGCCCGTCCGGGCCGCTCGACCGGGCGGCGCGCATGGCGATCGTTTCGTCCTGGTCATCGGCGTGATGGGCCACCAGCAGGTGAAGGATTCCGCGCTCCCGGCAGGCCTGCCGCAACAGGCGATAACGGGCGTCGCGGGCAGCTTCCTGCAGGCCCGTCTGCGGCTTGTCGCCCGTCCAGCGCAGCACGGCGCTTTCAATGCCCACCCCCTCGAGCAGGCGGGACGTCGCCAAGGCTTCGTTTAAGGATTCCCGCCGCAGCCCATGGTCCACGATCAGGGCGATGGCGCGCCCCTCCCGGGCGACGACCCACTCGCTCGCCAGCAGGGCCAGGCACAGCGAATCGCGGCCACCGGAAACGGCCACCGCAAGGTCGGGATGTCTCTCGAAGGGCGCGAAGGGCGCCATCAGACGTTCGAAGGCCGCTCCGCCCAGAGCGGACGGGATGGCGGCGATGCTCACCCGCAGCTGTTCTTCTGCCGCTCCTGGTCGATGCGGCGCTTCTGAAGGTCCGTGGCGCGCGGATAGTCCTGGTTGAAGCGGGCAAAGATGGCGCAGGCGTCGGACTTGCGGCCGAGGTTGGACATCGTGATCCCCAGCTTCAGGAGGTTGTCCGGTCCCTTCGGGCTCGTCTTGTAGACCTTGTAGCCTTCGGCGAATGCCGTCAGCGCATTGTTGTAGTCGCGCCGGGCGTAATAGGTCTCACCCAGCCAGTATTGCGCGTTGCCCGCGAGCTTGTTCTGCGGATTGCGCTGCACGAAGGTCTTGAAGCCGCGTTCGGCGGCGGCGTAGTCGCCCTCCTGCAGCTTCTTGAAGGCCTCGTCGTAAAGCTGATCGCCAGCCGCGGCACCGCCCGGCGCTGCGCCCGGCGTCGGCGCGGGCCCCGAGGGGGTCGCGGGTGCCGCCGCCAGACCGCCCGGACGCGGTGCCGCGCCGCCCGGCTTGCCGCCACCGCCCTTTTCGAGTTGGTCGATGCGGTACTCGTAGTCGGCCTGCATCTTCTCCATCTGCTGCATCAGCGTCGCATTGCGATGCTGAAGCTGCTCGATCTGGCCGGTCATCATCGTCAGCGTCTGCTGAAGCTGATTAAGGCGGTCCTCGATGTAGACGCTGTCGCCACCGCGCTGTGCCGCTGCGGCGGTCGGCAGGGCGAAAACGATGAGAAGAGCGAACCGTGGCGAAAAGATCTTCATGGCAGGCGCTTTGTTCACATCAAACGCGGCCATTTTCAGGCATGCCCGCCCCGCCTCCAAACGAAAACGCCGGTCGCGTGGCGACCGGCGTCTCCTCAATCGCCTCGATACGAGGCTGATCTACTCCAGCGCGGTGATGGCGCGGCGGTTGCGCGCCCAGGCGGCTTCGTCGGAGCCGACCGGATCCGGACGTTCCTTGCCATAGCTGACGGTCTTGAGGCGCGACGCGGGGATGCCCTGAGCGATCAGGTACTGGCGTGCGGCATTGGCGCGGCGCTCACCGAGCGCCAGATTGTACTCGCGCGTGCCGCGCTCGTCGCAGTGGCCTTCGATGGTGATCTGATAGTTGCCGTACTTCTTCAGCCACTCGGCCTGACGGTTCAGCGTCTGTCGGCCGTCTTCGCGAACCGTCGAGGAGTCGGTGTCGAAGAACACGCGATCGCCGACATTCTGCCGGAAGTCGCCCACCGAGCCTGGCGTCACGGACGTGCTGGCGGCGGAGGCGGTCTGGGTGTCGTTGTTGCTGCAGGCCGCGATGAGGAACATCGCTGCGAGGGCCGACAAGGCCTTGATCATGCTCATCTTTCGATCCACTCCCTGACAGAATCGACCCGGGCGCGGGCTACGCACGGGTCGACAGAAAAGATCATATATTTCGCTACTGCGGAATCAAGGGTGACCAGGCCGGGTCCGATGCGTCGGTCGGCGTGGGCACCTGCCGCTCGAAGCGGCCCGTGATGTCGACCTGATGCAGCGTCGCGGAGCCCGCGCGGCCCCCCGAACTGGGCTGCTGGCGGAAGAACATCAGCACACGTCCGTTGGGCGCCCAGGTCGGTCCTTCGACGAGGAAGCCGTTGGCCAGCATGCGCTCGCCGCTGCCGTCCGCCCGCATCACGCCGATGCCGAAGCTGCCGGCCGAGATCTTGGTGAAGGCGATGAAGTCGCCGCGCGGCGACCAGACCGGCGTGGCGTAGCGGCCTTCGCCGAAGCTGATGCGCCGCTCGCCGCCGCCGCCCGCGCTCATGATGTAGAGCTGCTGCGCGCCGCCGCGGTCCGAGTTGAACACGATTTGCGAGCCGTCGTTGGAGAAGCAGGGCGAGGTGTCGATGGCCGGCGAGTTGGTCAGGCGACGGAGCTGCCGGCCGCGCACGTCCATCTCGTAGATGTTGGTGCGGCCGTTCTCCGCGATGCTCATGACGACCTTGCTGCCGTCCGGAGAGAAGCGCGGCGCGAAGCTCATGCCCGGGAAATTGCCGAGCAGTTCGCGGCGGCCGCTGTCGACGCTCTGGAGATAGACGCGCGGCGGGCCGTTGTTCTCGCCGTACGCCATGTAGACGATTTCCTGCAGCGTCGGCGAGAAGCGCGGCGTCAGCGCGAGGGTCTTGCCGTCGGTGATATAGCGATTGTTCGCGCCATCCTGGTCCATGATGGCGATGCGCTTCACCCGGGCGTTGGCCGGACCCGTCTCGGAGACATAGGCGACGCGGGTGTCGAAGTAGCCCTCCTCGCCCGTCACGCGCTTGTAGATCGCATCGGAGATGATGTGCGCGAGGCGCCGCCAGTTGTTGGGCTGGCTGGTGAAGGAAAGACCGGTGGCCTGCTGGCTGGTCACGACGTCCCAGAGCCGGAAGTCGACCTTGATATTGCCGCCGACCGACGTGACCTGGCCGACGACAAGGCCGGCCGCCCCGACGCTGCGCCAGTCCTGGAAACGCGGCGGCGAGGTCGCGTCGACATCCTTCTGGATGTAGGAGCCCGAGGGGATGACGCGAAACAGTCCGCAGTTCTGCAGGTTGTTGCGAATGACACCCGCCATCTGTGCACCCACCGCGTCGCCCTTGAAGTCGACGATGGCGATCGGCACCGGCTCGAAGCTCGGCCGTGTCATATCGATGGTGAGCTGTGCGCGAGCGGTGCTCGCAGCGCCAATCGCGGCAAGCGCAACGCCGCCCAGCAGGGTCGTCCGTCGGTGAAGCATCATGTCGGACCTCTTCATCTCAAGGTTTCTATAGGGTGGAGGGGTCAGTAGTCGCGTGGATCGAAATTGAATGTGATGGTTTTCCAGCTCGTGAACTTTTCTGGCGAAAGCGGCCAGGGCTGGCAACGCGGATTCATGATGGCGCGATGGGCGGCGTCGGCGGCGGCACGATAGACCGGGTCGCTATTGTAGCGCCCGGGATCGCGCAGTTCAGCTTTCACCGGCGTGCCGTTCTGGTTCATTTCCACGACGAGCGAAATGATCATCGCTTGGTCACGGGAGCCGCCCTGCGTATTCCAGCACGGCCGGATCTTCTGGCGTACGCCCTCGATCTCGCTGGCCGTGACGACGGCGGCCAGATTGGGAGCCGCCGGCGCCTGCCGCGTGACCTGCTGCACCGGCTTGGGCTGCTGCTCGGGCGTCTGCACCTTCGACGGCGACTGCTTGTTCTTCAGAATGTCGTCGATCATCGAATCGACGCTCTGCTTCGGTGGTGTCGGCTTCGGCGGCGGCGGTTTGGGCGGCTCGGGCTTCTTCACCTCGGGCGCGGGCTTGGGCGGCTCCGGCGGCTTCTCCACCTTCGGCGGCTCTGGCTCCTTGGGCTTCATCGCCACGAGATCCTCGACCGGCTTCGCGGCCTCCGTCTTCGGCTTCTCCTCCGGCTTCGGGGGTGCCGGCGGCTTGGGCGGCTCGACCACTTCCGGTGGCTTGGGAGTCGGCGGCGACGGCGGCGGTTCGGCCGACTTGGGGGGCGGCGCCTTTGTCGTCTCCTGGGCGATCGGCACGTCCTTGGGCTGCGGCGGCGGATTGCCCACCGTCGGCGCAGCGGCCTTTGCGGCGATGGCCTCGAACTCGACCATCACGGGCTCGGGTTCCAACGGCGGCGGCTTGCCGAAGAAGTCGAGGTTCAGCACCGCCGCCCCCAGCACGAAGACGTGCACCATCGACGACACGATCGCCGGTGTGCGCATTTCGATACTGGAAGGGTGACGCCGAGCCATCGCCTGTCTGGATCCGTCTCTCTTAACGCCGCTGGGCCGGCGCCTGGGGTTGCGGCGTAGGCGCCCGCGGCGCGGGCTGGGCCGGCGTGGCCGGGCTCACCGTGCCGCCGCCTCGTCCGAGCGCCTGCGCCTGCTCGCCGAGCAGGCCGAGCTGGCGGAAACCGCTGTCGATCACCACACCCATGACCTCCATCATCTTCCCGTAGTCGACACTCTTGTCGCCACGCATGAAGACGCGCTGGTCGGGCTTCTCCTCATGGATCGCCTTCAGCTTGGCGCCGAGTTCGGCCACGTCGTACTTGGTCTCGCCGAGGAAAACCTCGCCTTGGGAATTGACCGAGACGACCATCGGCTCGTCCTTGCCGCCGACTTGGCTGGCGCTGGTCTTCGGCAGGTCGACCGGCACGCCGACCTGCAGGAGCGGCGCCGTCACCATGAAGATGATCAGCAACACCAGCATGACGTCGACGAGCGGCGTCACGTTGATGTCGGCGATGGGCGTATAGCTTCGCCGCTTGAACTTGCTGCCCGACGAGTTGGCGCCGGGTGCCGGAATGACGCCCGACATCAGACCTGTTCCTCGAGCTGCCGCGACAGGATGGTGATGAACTCACCGGCGAAGGCCTCGAGCTGCTGGGCGTAGCGCGAGACCTGGCCCGACAGGATGTTGTAGGCGGCGGCTGCGGGAATGGCGGCCACCAGGCCGATGGCGGTCGCGAACAGCGCCTCCGAGATGCCCGGCGCCACCACCGCGAGCGAGGTGTTCTTGGACTGCGCGATGTGGCTGAAGCTGTTCATGATGCCCCACACCGTGCCGAACAGGCCGACGAAGGTGGCGTTGGCGCCGACGGTGGCGAGGAAGCCCAGGCGCTTTTCGATCGCCTCCATCTCGCGCTGGATGGTGACGCCCATCACCTGCTCGATACGCTGGCGCAACGCCGCGCGCGCCGTGGCGCTCGACGCCAGGCCCTTGGAGACGGACCGGCGCCATTCGCGCATGGCGGCGGAGAAGATACTCGACATGGGATCGTCCGGCTTGGCGCCGACGCGGTCGTAGAGGTCCTCGAGCGAAACGCCCGACCAGAACGTATCCTCGAAGGTCTGGGCGCTGCGCTTCAGCGAGCGCAGGCGGAGAACCTTCTCGAAGATGATCGCCCATGACCAGAACGAGGCCAGCAGCAGCAGGATCATGATGGCTTTCACGACCCAGTCGGCCTGCATGAACAGGCCGTAGACGGACATGTCGATTGTCCCCGTGCCGCCGCCGAGGGGGGCTCCGGCGACCTGCGCAAACGCGTCCATTTATGTTCTCCGTTGGTTCAAGAGGGTTGTATCCGAATATGGCGTGAGCGGGGCGATCCGCTCACGGCTACCTGGGCCAGGGCAGTCCGCACGAGCGGCGGCAATCGGACAGGCCGACCGCCCTCGCCCATGCAGGCGACGACGAGTTCGGCTCGAACCAGGATCTCTTCACCGCGGCGCGCATGCTGGAGCATGTCCAGCGAGGCGCCACGCAATTCGCCGCAGCTTGTGACGATCTCGATCGTATCGTCCAGCCGCGCGGGCTTCAGGTAGTCGATGGCGCAACGGCGCACGACCCAGTTGACGCCGCGCTCCTCGCGCAGCGCCGTATGCTGCTGCCCGAGAAGCCGCAGAAGTTCGGTGCGCCCACGCTCCAGGAAGCGCAGCCAGTTGGCGTAATAGACGATGCCGGCGGCATCCGTATCTTCATAGTACACGCGCAACGGCAGCACGTGGGTACCGTCGTCGATGCGCCCCGAGGTCGGCGTCGCGGTCACGCTTCCTCCACCGGGCCGCCACCCGCCAGCAGGTCGAGCTGCTGCTTCTGGCCCTTGGGAATCGACAGGCCGAGATGGCGGTAGCCGCCTTCCGACAGCAACCGGCCGCGCGGGGTGCGCATCAAGAGGCCGAGTTGCATCAGGTAGGGCTCGATCACGTCCTCGATGACGTCGCGCTGTTCCGCCAGGGCGGCCGCCAGCGTTTCGGCTCCCACGGGTCCGCCGCCGTAATTCTCGGCGATGCAGGCGAGGTAACGGCGGTCCATGGCGTCCAGGCCACGCCCATCGACTTCGAGGCGCGTCAGGGCCGCGTCCGCGATCCGGGCGTCGACGTCGGCATTGCCGGCGACCGCGGCGAAGTCGCGGACCCGGCGCAGCAGCCGGTTGGCGACACGCGGCGTGCCGCGCGAGCGCTTGGCAATCTCGGCGCTGCCGTCCGCCGCCAGCGACATCTTCAGGACGCGCGCGGCGCGCTGCACGATCGTCTCCAGTTCGGCCGGTTCGTAGAACACCATGCGCAGCGGAATACCGAAGCGCTCGCGCAACGGCCGCGTCATGAGGCCCGAGCGCGTCGTGGCGCCGACCAGCGTGAACGGCGGCAGTTCGATGCGCACCGACCGGGCCGCAGGTCCCTCGCCGATCATCAGGTCGAGCTGGAAATCCTCCATCGCGGGATAGAGGACTTCCTCGATTGCAGGATTGAGACGGTGGATCTCGTCGATGAACAGCACATCGTGCGGCTGTAGATTCGTGAGCTGCGCCGCGAGGTCCCCCGCCTTCTGGATGACAGGCCCCGAGGTCGCGCGAAAGCCCACGCCCATCTCGCGCGCCACGATCTGCGCCATCGTGGTCTTGCCGAGGCCGGGCGGCCCGTGCAGCAGCACGTGATCCAGCGCCTCGCCACGCCCCTTGGCGGCGGTGATGAAGATCTTCAGGTTTTCCCGGACCTGCTTCTGGCCGATGAAATCGTCGAGCGTCTGCGGGCGCAGCGCCAGCTCGGCCGCGTCTTCCTCGGCGCGCGTGCCAGTCACCAGGCGCTCCGGAACGGCATTCATCGCGCAAGCTCCTGCAGGCCTGCGCGGATCACGGCGTCGAGCCTGGCCTCGGCACCGAGCCGCTGGGTGACGCGAGCGACGGCGCCGAAGGCCTCGACGCGCTTGTAGCCGAGATTGACGAGGGCGGAGATCGCGTCCTCGTTGATCGAGCCGGCGGCAGCGACCGGCGCACCCACGTTGCTCTCCGACGCAGGAGCCGGCGCGATGCCGAAGGCGGCGGCCTTGTCCTTCAATTCCGTCGCAAGGCGCGCGGCGAGCTTGGGCCCGACGCCGGCCGGCCGCGAGAGAGTGCCCTTGTCCTGCGCGGCGATGGCGCGCGCGATCTCGTCCGGCGACAGGGTCGACAGGATCGACAGGGCGACCCGCGCGCCCACGCCCTGCACCGTCGTCAGGATCCGGAACCAGTCGCGTTCGGCCGTTCCGAGGAACCCATAGAGCGAGATCGCATCCTCGCGCACGATCGTCTCGACCAGCATCGTGGCCTGACCGCCGACCGCCAGATCGCGCAGCGTGCGCGCCGAGGCCGAGACGAGATAGCCCACGCCGCCCACGTCGATGACGGCGCTGTCGGTGTCGACCGAGTCGACGAGGCCCTTCAGCTTGGCGATCACAGCGCGGCCTCGATCCGCCGCGCCGTGGCGCGATGATGGGCATGGCAGATGGCGACGGCCAGGGCGTCGGCCGCGTCCGCCTTGGCGACCACGCCAGGCAGCAGCCGGCTCACCATCATGGCGATCTGGTTCTTGTCGGCGTGCCCCGCTCCGACGACCGACTTCTTCACGAGGTTCGCCGAATACTCGAACACTTCGAGGCCCGCGCGGGCGGGCGCCAGCATGACGACGCCGCGCGCCTGGCCGAGCTTCAGGGTCGAACCGGGATTGACGTTCACGAAGGTCTCCTCGACCGCGGCCTCGATCGGGCGCTGCGCTTCGATGACGCCGGCGACGCCCTCGAACAATTCCCTCAGTCGCTCCGCCAGCGTGCCCGCCGGGGCAACCTTCACGACGCCGTGGGCCACATGGCGCAGCCTGTTGCCTTCGACCTCGATCACACCCCAGCCGGTCAACCGCAGGCCGGGGTCGAGGCCGATCAATCTCATCCCGCCCGACTCAGGCCGCGAACTTCGCCAGGGCGTCGTCCGAAACCTCGAAGTTGGCGTAGACGTTCTGGACGTCGTCGTTGTCTTCGAGGGCGGCGATCAGATCGAGCATGGTCTGCACGGTCTCACCCTCGATCGGCGCGCCGGTCTTGGGACGCCAGGTCAGTTTGGCCACGCTGGGCTGGCCCAGCGACTTCTCGAGCGCCTCGCGGACCAGGTTGAAGTCGTCCTGGGCGCAGTAGATCTCGTGGAACGCGCCCTCGCCCTCCCCACTCACCACATCGTCGGCGCCCGCCTCGATCGCCTTCTCCATCACTTCGTCGGCGCTGCCGACGGAGAGCGGGAAGCGGAACTCGCCCAGCCGGTCGAACATGAACGACACGCTGTTGGATTCACCCAGGTTGCCGCCATGCTTGGAGAAGCTCGATCGGACTTCGCCCGCCGTCCGGTTGCGATTGTTGGTCAACGCCTCGACGATCACGGCGACGCCGGCCGGGCCGTAGCCCTCATAGCGCACCTCGTCGTAATTCGCGTCGGCGTCCGTGCCCGAGCCTCGCTTGATGGCGCGATCGATCGTGTCGCGAGTCATGTTGTTTTCGCGCGCGGTGATGATCGCCGCCCGCAGACGTGGATTTGACGCGGGATCGGCGGCGCCCAGCCGGGCGGCAGTCGTGATCTCGCGGATCAGCTTGGTGAAGATCTTGGCCCGCACGGCGTCCTGACGCCCTTTGCGGTGCATGATGTTCTTGAATTGGGAATGCCCCGCCATCGCAGACAACCAGATTAGGTAATGAGAAGAGCCGCCTATACCACTTCTCGTGGGTTTTGGCAGGCGGGCAGGCGCCCCAACCGGCCGTTGGGACAAAAAAAGGCGGGGGCCGAAGCCCCCGCTAAAAAACGTCGGAATCTTGATTCCGACGCCCCCTCTAACCTAGAAGACCGTTCGCCGAATGTGGCGAAAAACTCTTTAACTTCAAAAGGATGCCGGTTTTTCCCCAGGCCGTCAACGGTGCTCTTCAAGCCACTTCTAATAGGTGTGCAGGGTGGGTGACGGATACCAGATGCGGGAAAGTCAGGCGGTCGGCGCCAGCCGCCCCCCCACCCTGACCGGCCGGATCGACCTGGCGAGACCCGTCCGGTCATCGGTTTCGACAACCGCCGCGCACAAAGTGCCCTCGCCCTCGGCCGGCGACAGGCGTTCGCCCGGCATTTTCCGGATGAATCGCTGCATCGCGACCTCCTTCTTCATGCCGATGACGCTGTCATAGTCGCCGCACATGCCCACATCGGTCTGATAGGCGGTCCCACCCGGAAGGACCCACCCGTCGGCCGTCGGGACGTGGCTGTGGCTGCCCAGGACCGCGGAGGCGCGGCCGTCGCAAAAATGCCCGATCGACTGCTTTTCGCTGGTCGCCTCGCCATGGACGTCGACCAGAATCAGCTGAGCGCCGCGACCCAGCGCGTATTTCGTCAGCTCGGCATCGAGCGCGCGGAACGGGTCGTCGAGCGCGTCCATGAACAGCCGGCACATGACATTGATCACCACGATCTTCTGGCCGCGTGGCGTCTGGAACAGGTTGGCGCCCCATCCCGGCGTCCCCGGCGGGAAGTTGATCGGCCGTAGCAGGCGCTTGTCCTGCGCGATATAGGGAATGATCTCCCGCTGGTCCCAGGCATGGTTGCCGGTGGTGATGCAATCGACCCCAGCCTCGTGGAGTTCGGCGCAGATCTTGGCGGTGATGCCGAAGCCGGCAGCCGCGTTCTCGCCGTTGACGACGACGAAATCCAGTCCGAGTTCGCGCCGCAGCCGCGGCACTTCCTTGACGACCGCGTCGCGGCCGGCGCGGCCGACGATGTCGCCGCAAAACATGATTTTCATGCGCTAGACAAAGGCGCAAGCGCGCCGATCGGTCAACAGCCAATCCAGCCGCTGGTCGTCGGCGCCGTGCGGAACCTCCGCTACCAATTGCAGATCGAAGCCGACACCGATCGCCGTCACCGCGCGCCGCCGGCGCAGGTCCGCGAGCGTGCGGTCGTAGAAGCCGCCGCCGTAACCCAGCCGCCAGCCTTCGCCGTCACAGGCGAGCAGCGGCACGATCAGCACGTCCGGTTCGATCGCCCCGGAGGCGGCCGGAGGCTGCAGAGTGCCGAACACCCCGGCTTCCAACGGCTCGCCGGGGCTCCAGGCACGGAACAGCAGACGCTGGCCCCGGCCCTGCACCACTGGCAGCGCGAGCCGCCAGCCTTTGTCGACTAGAGCATCCATCAGCGGACGGATGTCGATTTCATCCCTGATCGGCCAGAAGCCGGACACGACGGCCGGCGACTGGAACGGCGATTCGAGGAGAAACAGTTCACGAAGGCTCGCGGCGGCGGCGCGGCGGGCCACGTCGCCGAGGTTCTCGCGCTTGGCCAGCATGGCGGCGCGCAAGGCCCGTTTGCTGTCGATCAGGGTCATCCTGCGCTGCCGGAATTCGAGTGGGGCGGCTCCACGATAGGCCGTAGCTCGTAGAACCACCAAGGCCTGCAAAAGCAGGTGGGCGTCGTGTAGCCAAGACCAGGGTCAAGGCCAGGTACAACTCCCAGGAGTTCTTATTGGCCCCGGGGTTTTAAGCGACCTACGCACCGCGCAGAAATCCGCCCCGCACCCAATCTAGGCACTCGGGGCGGCTACCGCAATGCGCGGTCGCGACCTCGTTTCACGCCGCGCCACTGACTTTCTTCGACATCTTGTCGACACGCGCCGTGATCAGGTCCTCCAGCGCAGTCGCCAGCGTCTCGGCGCTGTCCGTCGCGCTGGCACGGGCTGTCTCGGCTGCCTTGGCGGCGCCGCGCGCTTCACGGCTTTCCTCGGCGAGCAGCAGCGAGGCGAATACCAGCAGCTTGAATTCCGGCGTGCCGGGAAGCTGGCGGCGAAGCTCGCTGACCTTTTCCTCGACATAGGCGGCCAGTTCCTGGACGCGCGCTTCCTCGCCCTCACCGCAGGCGAGCTCATAGGTGCGATTGGCGATTTGAACCGAAACTTGCGGCATTTTCCGCTTCTCCTGCTTTTTGCGCCTTATCCGGCGTTTGAGGGTAGTCGTAGTCTGCCACGTCACTTTCGGCGACGCACTCCTGCCCTGGGGAGGAAAAGGATGAATCCCTACGACTGGTCGGCGGCCAGCAGCGAACGAATATATTCCATCGCCCGTTCGAGCCGGGCCTCGACCTCGATCGCCACCCGCTTCAATTCCTCATGCTCGCTCTCGACCTTCGCGAGGCGTGCAGAGAGTTCCTCGGAACGAGCCTGTTCGGCGCTCAGTCGTTCGTCGACCATCGCCTCGAGCCGGCTGAGCGCGCTGTCGACCCGGTCCTTTGCGGTGGCTGCCTTGGACATCGTTCCCCCGACAGCGGATCGCCGTTCGTCGCCCGGCTGAATCTGCTCCATCGGCGAAGGATAAGAGGTGTGCCTGTGAGCGGTCAACATCTTGCCCCTGGGAGGGGTAAAAGCCCGCAATATGTTGGCCTTGGCTGCGGTTTTGCGCATTGACGCGCCATGGGGTGGTCGTCATGTTGCGCGCCATTCGAAAACCCATACGGTACAAGCTCAAAATGACCGAACAGACCGTTGCCCCGCGCGATATGGCGAACGCCATCAGGGCCTTGGCCATGGACGCCGTGCAGCAGGCGGATTCGGGGCATCCCGGCATGCCGATGGGCATGGCCGACGTGGCCACCGTCCTGTTTTCCAGGTTCCTGAAGTTCGACGCCTCGGAGCCCAACTGGCCCGATCGCGACCGCTTCATCCTGTCGGCCGGCCACGGCTCGATGCTGCTCTATTCTTTGCTGCATCTCACCGGCTACGCCGACATGACCCTCGACGAGCTGAAGAAGTTCCGCCAGCTCGGCGCCCGAACCGCCGGCCATCCCGAGTACGGCCATGCGAGCGGCATCGAGACGACGACCGGCCCGCTGGGCCAGGGCCTCGGCAACTCGGTGGGCTTCGCGCTGGCCGAGCGTGCGCTCAGCGAGCGCTTCGGCCGCGATATCGTCGACCACTTCACCTACGTCATCGCGGGCGACGGCTGCCTGATGGAAGGCGTCGGCCAGGAAGCGATCACCTTGGCCGGCCATCTCGGCCTCGGCCGCCTGATCGTGCTGTTCGACGACAACGGCATCTCGATCGACGGCCCGACCTCGCTGTCGACCTCGGAAGACCACAAGAAGCGCTTCGCCGCCGCCGGCTGGCACGTCCTTTCGGTCGACGGCCATGATGCCGAGGCCGTCACGCGCGCCATCCGCAAGGCGCGTAACGTCACCGACAAGCCCTCGCTGATCGCCTGCAAGACGGTGATCGGCTACGGCGCACCGACCAAGGCCGGCACCGCCGCCACGCACGGCTCGCCGCTCGGCAAGGACGAGATCGCGGGCGCCCGCGCCAAGCTCGGCTGGAGCCACGGCCCTTTCGACATTCCCGAGGCGATCTTCTCCGCGTGGCGCAAGATCGGCGCCCGTGGCAAGAGCGCCCGCCGCAAGTGGAACAAGAACCTCGCCGCGATGGCGCCCGAGGATCGCGCCGAGTTCGACCGCCGCCAGAAGGGCGACCTGCCGCCGGCCGTCGGCGAGGCGATTGCCGCCTTCAAGGCGAAGCTCGCCGCCGACAAGCCCGCCTGGGCGACGCGCAAGTCGAGCCAGGAAGCGCTCGAGGTCATCAACCCGGTGCTGCCCGACACGATCGGCGGCTCGGCCGACCTGACCGGCTCGAACAACACCAAGACGGCCACGCTGAAGGGCGCCTCGCGCACCGACACCGCCGGCCGCTACATCTATTACGGCATCCGCGAGCACGCGATGGCCGCGGCGATGAACGGCATGGCGCTGCATGGCGGCGTCATTCCCTACGGCGGCACCTTCATGGTGTTCACCGACTATTGCCGGCCGTCGATCCGCCTCTCGGCGCTGATGGGCATCCGGGTCATCTACGTGATGACGCACGATTCGATCGGCCTCGGCGAGGACGGCCCGACCCACCAGCCGGTCGAGCATCTCCCCGCCCTGCGCGCCATTCCCAACCTGCAGGTGCTGCGGCCCGCCGACGCCATCGAGACGGCGGAATGCTGGCAGATTGCGCTCGAGGCGAAGCACACGCCGAGCATCCTCGCCCTCACCCGCCAGAACCTGCCGACCCTGCGCGGCGCGGGCGACGAGAACCTGTGCGCCAAGGGCGCCTACATCCTGGCGGGCGAAGAGTCCGCTCCCATCCGCCTGATCGCATCAGGCTCGGAAGTACAGCTCGCTCTGACGGCCCGCGATCTCCTGGCTAAGGAAGGCAAGGAGGCCGCCGTCGTCTCAATGCCGTCGTGGGAGTTGTTCTCGGCGCAGGACGACACATATCGCAACAGGGTCATGGGTGCCGACGGCACCGTGCGCGTGGCCTGCGAGGCGGCGACCGGCTTCGGCTGGGAACGCTGGCTCGGCGCCAAGGGCGCTTTCGTCGGCATGAAGGGCTTCGGCGCTTCGGCCAAGGCATCCGATCTCTACAAGCATTTCGGCATCACCGCCGAGGCGATCGCGGAAGCGGCGCGTCGGCTGGCATCATAAACGGAGGAAAGACATGGCTGTTCGTGTTGCAATCAACGGCTTCGGCCGCATCGGCCGCAATGTGCTGCGCGCCATCATCGAGTCCGGCCGCAAGGACATCGAGGTCGTGGCGATCAACGACCTCGGCCCGGTCGAGACCAACGCCCACCTCTTCCGCTTCGACTCGGTTCACGGCCGCTTCAATGGCGAAGTGAAGGTCGCCGGCGACACGATCGACGTGGGCCGCGGCCCGATCAAGGTCACCGCCGAGCGCGATCCTTCGAAGCTGCCGCACAAGGCGCTGGGCGTCGACATCGCGCTGGAATGCACAGGCATCTTCACCTCGAAGGACAAGGCTTCGGCCCATATCACGGCAGGCGCCAGGCGCGTGCTGGTCTCGGCTCCGGCCGACGGCGCCGACCTCACGGTCGTCTACGGCGTGAACCATGACAAGCTCACCAAGGATCATGTCATCGTCTCCAACGCCTCCTGCACGACGAACTGCCTGGCCCCGGTCGCCAAGGTCCTGAACGACGCGGTCGGCATCGACCACGGCTTCATGACGACCATCCACGCCTATACGGGCGACCAGCCGACGCTCGACACGATGCACAAGGACATGTATCGCGGCCGCGCAGCCGCGCTGTCGATGATCCCGACCTCGACCGGCGCCGCCAAGGCTGTCGGCCTCGTGCTGCCGGAACTGAACGGCAAGCTCGACGGCGTGTCGATCCGCGTGCCGACGCCGAACGTCTCGTGCATCGACTTCAAGTTCGTCGCCAAGCGCAAGACCGACAAGGAAGAGATCAACAAGGCCATCAAGCTGGCCGCCGCCAACCAGCTCAAGGGCATCCTGGGCTGGACCGACCAGCCCAACGTCTCGATCGACTTCAACCACGACAGCCATTCGTCGACCTTCCACATGGACCAGACCAAGGTCATGGAAGGCACACTGGTCCGCGTGATGAGCTGGTACGACAACGAGTGGGGCTTCTCCAACCGCATGGCCGACACCGCCGTCGCGATGGGCAAGCTCTAAGGCCGGTCGAAGCCTTCTCAACTCGAACGGGCGCCCTGCGGGGCGCCCGTTTTCGTTTGGCGTGCCTTGATGCCGCGGAATGCCTCTTCGAGATCGGTGGACTGCCGCTCGGGCGCGCGCGAGGCCTGAAGTGTCACGAGACCGGCGAGATGGCCGAGCATCAGCTTCGCGGCCTTGTCTGCCTTGCCGCCCAGAATCGCCTCGGCGATGTCGCCGTGATCGTGAGGGCCGGCGCAGTTCGTGAGCTGCTGCGGCGCGGCGATCGAAAAGTGCATGGTCGAGCGCGTGAGCAGGCCGCGCAACAGCCGCGTCAGCTCGTCGTTGCCGCAAAGCTCCGCGAGCAGGACGTGGAACTCGCCCGACAATTCGAACAGCCGCCCGCGATCGTCGCGGCGCGTGGCCGCCTTCTCCTCGGTGACATGCGCCTTGAGGCGCTTTGCAGCCGCCGTAGTGTGGCCTTCGCTGAGCCGGCGCACGATCGCCGCCTCCAGCATCGAGCGGACGTCGTAGATCTCCCGCATCTCCTCGACCGTGAGCGAAGGCACGAAGGTGCCGCGGTTGGGGATCGCGGTGAGCCAGCCCTCGTGCACCAGCCGGTGCAGCGCCTTGCGCACGCGCTCGCGGCTGACGCCCAGCACGCGCGCCAGCGCCGGCTCCTGCAGCTTGGTACCGGGCGCCAGCCGGCCCATGTGCATCGCCCGCCGGATCGCGCCGTACACCGCCTCATCGGCGGCGACGTCGCCCTTCATCGGCTTACGCGGCATCGATCTCCTCCACCGCGGCGACCAGCAGCCGGAGCCCCTGCGCGAAGTCGCCGAGGTCCATCGCTTCGTCGGGATTGTGGCTGCCGTGATCGTTGCGGATGAAGATCATTGCGGTCGGCACGCCCATGATGCCGAACACCGCCGCGTCGTGCCCCGCCCCGCTCGCCATCGGCAGCGCGTCGATGCCGAGTTCGATCACCAGCCGCTCGAGACGCACACGGTGCGCGCGATCGATCGGACCGGGCTTGGCATTGGTGAAGGCGCCGAGATCGATCGTGACGCCACGCCGTGCGCCGATCTCGTGGGCGATCTCGCGCAGCCGGCGGTCGACCGCGAGCAGCACCTCGTTGTCCTCGCTGCGGATATCCATCGAGAACCAGACCTCGCCCGGAATCTTGGTCATCGTGTGAACGGCCGTGTCGGTATGGAACTGCCCGACCGTGCAGACGAGATCCTTCCCCTCTGTCTCGTGTTCCAGCCATAGCGCCTCCAGGCGCGACACGAGTTCCACTCCGGCCATCACCGCGTCGTTGCGCGAAAGTCTCGGCTCGGCGCCGGCATGGCCGTATCGGCCGACGATGTGCGGATTGCGGTATCGCAGGTTGCCTCGAATGCCGGTGACGATTCCCACTGGCAGACCACGATCAACGAGGACTGGTCCCTGCTCGATATGGAGTTCGAGGAAACAGGCGATACGCGCGGGATCGAGTTGCCGCTCGCGGGCGCGGATGCGCTCGGGCGCGAAGCCCAACTCCCTCATGTGCTCAGCCAGCGAGCGGCCGGTGTCGGGACGCTTGCAGGCATCGAGCGCCTCCGGCTCCAGCAGGCCGAAGGCCGCGCGGCTGCCGATATAAGGCGCGGGGAACCATGAAAGCTCCTCCGCGCGCACGCCCATCACGGTGATGTCGCGCTTCGGCCGGCGGCCGGCGCGGTGCCAGCGCGTCAGCATCGCCATGCCGGCGACTACGCCGGCCGCGCCGTCGTAGTTGCCGCCCTCCGGCACCGAATCGAGATGCGAGCCCGTCATGATGGCGGGCAGCGAGCGGTCATGCCCCGGCAGGGTCAGATAGAGATTGCCGGCGGCGTCGATCCGCTTTTCAAGCCCCAGCGACTGGCCGATGCCTTGCATCAGGTTGTGCGCCATCTGCTCGCCCTCGCCGTAGGACGCGCGGGTGACGCCGAGGCGGCCTTTGGAGTGCGTGCGCAGATGCTCGAACCATTGGCCCGCCAGGGCGGTTTCGGGATCGAGGTCGCGGTGGAGTTCGGTCATGGGCCTGCCGCCGATTGGTAAAATTATGTGCACATAACGTCAAGAAATGTGCACATCCTGTGGGAGGAAGACATGCAAGGCGTGAGCCAGACGCGCGACCTGGTGGGCTATGGCGGCACGCCGCCGGCCTGGAAGCTGCCCGGGGACGCCAAACTCGCCGTCTCGATGGTGGTCAACTTCGAGGAAGGCGCGGAGCTGGCCGTCAGCGACGGCGACCCGCAGGCCGAGAAGATTTCCGAGGTAGTGAGCGTGGTGCCACCCGGCCGCTGGGACCAGGGCAACGAGCAGATCTTCGCCTACGGCATGCGCGCCGGGATCTGGCGCATGCTGGCCGCGCTGGAGAAGCACCGGCGGCCCGTCACCTTCTACATGTGCGGTCGCGCGGTCGAGCGCCTGCCGCAGCTCGCCCGGCGGATCGTCGATGCCGGCCACGAGGCCGCCTGCCATGGCTGGCTGTGGCGGCCCCATGCCGACTACGCCGACCGGACGGACGAATTGCAGGATCTCCGGCGCTGCGTCGAGGCCATGGAAAAGGCCACGGGCCAGCGACCCACGGGCTTTTTCTGTCGCGGCAGCGAGAGCCGCGAGACGCGATCGATCCTGCGCGAACTGGGTTTCGGCTATGCCAGCAACGGCTTCGATGACGACCTTCCCTATTGGGACAGGTCCGACCCGCAACGTCCTCTGCTGGTCGTGCCCTATGCTCTCGACAGCAACGACATGAAGTTCTTCCACCCCAACGGCTTCGTGCGCGCCGACGAGATGGTGGACTATGTACGCGACGCCATCGAAATGCTGCTGGAGGAAGGCGAGGCCGGTCATCCGAAGCTGCTGAACATCGGCTGGCACCTGCGCATCGCCGGCCGCCCCGGCCGCTTCGCCGCCTTCAAGCGCGTGCTCGCCCTGCTCGATTCTTACGGCGAGAAAGTGTGGATCGCGCGGCGCGACGAGATCGCGGCGTCGTGGCGGGAGCAATTCCCGGCATGAGCGACCGTCCGATGGTTGGCATGCCCCTTGCGTTTGTCGCCTGCGGGAGGCGGCACATTTGCAGGATGTAGCGACAAACAAGGCGGCGCGCGCGCTGGACGTCGAGGACCTGAGCGTCCGCTACGGACAGTCGCTGGCTGTCGACGGCGTCACGCTCGCCATCGAGCCCGGCGAGGTCGTCGCCCTGCTCGGCCCTTCCGGATGTGGAAAGACCACGCTTCTCAGGGTCATTGCGGGCTTCGTCCGGCAGGCCACCGGTAGAGTGCGGGTCGACGGCGCGACCATCGACCATCTCCCGTCCAACCAGCGCAACATCGGCATCGTCTTCCAGAACTACGCCCTCTTCCCGCACATGACGGTGGCGGAGAACGTTGCCTATGGCCTGCGCGCTCGCGGGAACCGCGGGCCGGAGGTCCAGTCCACGGTCTCGCGCTTCCTCGACACCGTCCAGCTCGGTGCCTTCCACCAGCGCCTGCCGCGCCAGCTCTCGGGCGGCCAGCAGCAGCGCGTGGCGCTCGCGCGCGCACTCGCCATCGAGCCCTCGATCCTTCTGCTCGACGAGCCCTTCGCCGCCCTCGACCGCAACCTGCGTCTCGACATGCAGATCGAGATCAAGCGCCTGCAGCGGACGCTTGGCCTCACCACCATTCTCGTGACGCACGACCAGGACGAAGCGATGAGCGTCGCCGATCGCATCGCCGTCATGAACAAGGGCAAGGTCGAGCAGTTCGATACACCCGTCGCGATCTACGACCGGCCGCAGACGCTCTTCGTCAACGGTTTCATCGGGACCACCAACCTCATGAACGGCAAGGTCGCCTCTCTTCAGAACGGCATGGCGACGATCGCGCTGGATGCCGGCGCCAGCCTCAGCCTGCCCGCGCCCGCCGGCATCGGTCTTGGCGCACCGGTACACATGTCGGTTCGGCCCGAGCAGCTGGCGCTTTCCTCTGTCCCTGGCCCCGATAGCTGGAAGATCGAGCCCGGTCTCGCGTTACCCATCGGCGCGCAGCTCGTGCACGAGGCCCGCACCGCCGACGGCACGTTCCTGAAGATCATCGAGCCACGCCGCACGGTCGTGAGCGAGGCGGCCCGCGCCTATTGCGCCCTGGCCGCCGACGCGCGTCCCACGCTTTTCCCGCGTTCAACCTGACAACCACGGAGACTCTTCCATGATCAGCCGCAGACATCTCCTCGCCGGCGCTACCGCCCTCGGAGGCGCCTCTCTCCTCCCCTCGATCGCATATGCCAAAGGCAGCGTCGCCGCCGCCATCTATCCCGGCACCTGGGAGGAAGCATTCCGCGCCATCGTGGCCCCGGCCTTGAAGAAGAAGGACAGCATCGATCTCGAGCTTCAGCCACTGTTCGCCGTCGATCAGGTGGCCAAGGCCAAGGCCGCGCGCGGGGCGCCGCCGTTCGATGCCTTCGTGCTCGATCCCGGCCCGCGCATCACTGCCATCGAGGGCGGCCTGTTCGAGAAACTCGATGCCAAGAAGCTCACCAACGCGTCGAAGCTGCCAGCCGGCCTGGTCGACGAATGGGGCGTCGGCGTCAACGCGCAGGTCGTGGGTATCGCCTACAATCCCAAGAAGGTACCGGCGCCGAAGGGCTGGAAGGATCTGTTCAGCGATCCGTGGGTCTCGCGGCTGGGCATCACCGGCTTCCAGACGACCTTCGGGACGGTGTCCCTGATCGAGATCGCCAAGGTGTTCGGCGGCTCGGAGACCAACATCGAGCCGGCGCTGGCGGAGCTGAAGAAGGTGCTGCCCAAGATCGCCGCGGTCGGCCAGCCGGCCGCCATGCCGGGCCTTTTCCAGCAAGGCCAATGCGACGTGATCTACACCAACACCCAGACCGTCGCGACGCTGAAGGGCCGCGGCGTCGACATCGAATTCGTGAAGCCCGAGACGGGCGCCATCACCTTCCTCACGACCTTGCACATCGCCAAGGGCGCGGCCGATGCCGACAACGCCTACAAGTACATCGACCTCGTCGCCGGCAAGGAGGTGCAGGAGGCGCTGACCAAGCCGCCCTACAACTTCGTGCCGGTCAACAAGGACGTGCCGCTCCCCGACTACCTGCCGATGAAGAGCCTCGACGAGATGTCGAGCTTCATCCGCCACGACTGGGCCAAGATCAACCCGCTGCGCGCCGGCTGGATCGAGAAGTTCAACAAGGAAATGGCCAAGTGATTTCAGCCTGCCTCCCCATTCAAATGGGGAGGTGCCCCCGTTATCGGGGGCGGAGGGGTCATGATCGATGCGCACGATGACCCCTCCGTCGCCTGGCGGCGCCACCTCCCCCGCTGACGGGGGAGGAAGGCGCTCCGTCCTCGCCGAGTGGCAGCTCGCGCTGCCGCTTGCGCTGGCCTTCGCCTCGATCTTCCTGGCGCCGCTGCTCATGCTGGTCGGCGTCAGCTTCTTCAACGACGACAAGATCAGCCAGCCGGGTTTCGGCCAGTGGGCCAAGTTCCTCGGCGATCCCTTCAGCTACAAGGTGATCGCCGACACGATGCTGCTTGGCGTGAAGACGGTGGGCGCCACCATCCTGATCGGCTACCCGCTGGCGCTGGTCTACCTCGATGCATCGCCGCGCGTGCAGAAGGTGCTGATCTTCGTCATCGTGATGCCGCTGCTGCTTTCCGTGGTGGTCCGCACCTTCGCCTGGATCGTGGTGCTGGGCCGCGAAGGCGTGGTCAATACCGTGCTGATGCAGCTTGGTCTCATCTCCGAGCCCCTGCGTCTCCTGCAGACCGAGCTCGGCCTCGTGATTTCCCTGACCCAGATCGAGATGCCGCTGATGCTGTTGCCGCTGATCAGCGTGATGTCGCGGCTCGATCCCAACCTGCGCGACGCTTCGGCGGCGCTGGGTGCCTCGCGCTGGCGTACCCTCTTCACCGTGATCGTCCCGCTCAGCATGCCGGGACTGGTGGCCGGCTGCCTGCTGGTCTTCGCCAGCTCGACCACCGCGTTCATCTCGCAGAGCGTGATCGGCGGCGTGCGGCTCATCTACCTGCCATTGCTGATCTGGCAGCAGTCGCTGGTCGTCTTCAACTGGCCGTTCGCCGCCGTGGTCTCGATCGCCCTGCTGATCTCCGTGCTCACCGTCGTCAGCGCCCTGTCGTGGCTCGGTCGCCGTTCCGGAGGCTATGTCCATGGGTAGGCGGCGAAGCTTCGGCGACATTTCCTACGGCGTGGTGATCTGGACGTTGGCCACGACCGCCTTGTTCATCATCGTGGCGCCGGTGGTGATCGTCCTCACCACGTCGTTCACGGAAGGCCGGTCGCTCAAGTTCCCGCCGACAGGATTTTCGTTGCAGTGGTACGAGGCCCTGTTCGATCCGTCGAAGTCCCGCCAGATCCACCGCGCCGTCGGAAACTCGCTCGAGGTGGCGGCGTGGTCGACCGGCTTCGGCGTGCTGCTGGGCTCGATGGCGGCGCTCGGCATCGCGCGCAACCGGCACCGTCTCGCGCGGGTGGCCGACGGCTTCTTCCTGTCGCCGCTCGTGCTGCCCGGCCTCACGTTCGGCCTGGCCTCCCTGATGTATTTCACGCTGATCGGCTTCCGCCCGTCGCTGAACCTGATCATTGCCGGCCACATGATCGTGACCGTGCCGTTCATCCTGCGCACCACGAGCGCCAGCCTTTCCCAGCTCGACCCCGCCTTGAACGACAGCTCGCAGAGCCTGGGCGCGAGCTGGTTCTACACGCTGCGCCGCGTGACCCTGCCACTGATCGCGCCCGGCATCTTCGCCGGCGCGTTCCTCGCGTTCATGGCCTCGATCGACAACGTGCCGGTCTCGCTGTTCCTGTCGACGGCACGCACCGACATGTTGCCCATCCGCATGTGGGGCATGATGGAGTCCACCCTCGATCCGCGCATCGCCGCGGTGTCGGGCGTGTTGATCACCGCGGCCTTCCTGTTGATGCTGGTCATGGAATGGACGGTGGGACTGACCCGCCGCATGCGCGACTGACGAGGACCCGCCAATGGAACTGATCCCCCAGCCCCTCACCAAAGAAGCCTTTGCTCCCTTCGGCGACGTGATCGACGTGCCCGACACGGCAGGCCGTACCTACTACGAGGATGCGCTGGGCAATCTCCGCCCGACGGCCCACGCCAGCCTCTCGGTCAGCCTGAAGGCCGAGACGCCGGAGCGGCCGCTGCGCAGCGACTATCTTGAACGCCACGAATTTTCCTCTCAGACCTTCATGCCGCTCGACGTAAGCCGCTACCTGATCGTCGTGGCGCCGCACGCGGCGGCCGGCGGCCCCGACTTCGCGGGCGTGCGCGCCTTCATCGCCACCGGCAAGCAGGGCGTCACCTACCGGGCCAACACATGGCACCACGGCCTCACCGTCCTCGACCGTCCCGGCCGCTTCGCCGTCTTCATGTGGCGCGACGGCGGCAAGGGCGATGAGGAGTTCGTGCCGGTCCCCCCCTTCACCGTCCGCATTCCCTGAGCCGGAGCCCCCCGATGCCCTACGAGGTTCGACGCGATTTCATCGGCTATGGCGCCAATCCGCCCGACCCGAAATGGCCCGGCGGCGCCCGCATCGCCGTGAACTTCGTGATGAACTACGAGGAAGGCTCGGAGCCTTCGATCCAGGACGGCGAGGGCCATACCGAGATCGGACTCAGCGATGCCGCGGGCATGGGCCAGTCGATCACGGGCCGCGACCTCGCGGCCGAGGGGCTGTTCGAGTACGGCAGCAGGGTCGGCTTCTGGAGGCTGATGCGCCTCTTCCAGGAACGCGGCCTGCCGATGACGATCTTCGGCTGCGGCCTCGCGATGGAGCGCAATCCCGAAGCCTCGGCCGCCATCGCCAGGTCGGGCTTCGACGTCTGCTCGCATGGCTGGCGCTGGATCAAGCACTATGAGCTCGACGAGGCCACGGAGCGCGACCACATCCGCAAGGCCATCGCCGCCATCGAGAAGATGACCGGCGAGCGCCCGCTCGGCTGGTACTGTCGCTATGGGCCCGGCGTGAACACACGGCGCCTCGTCGTCGAGGAAGGCGGCTTCCTCTACGACAGCGACTATTACGGCGAGGAGCTGCCCTTCTGGGTGACCGTCGAGGGCAAGCCGCAGCTCGTCGTGCCCTACTCCGTCACCAACAATGACGGCCAGTTCGGCGCTTCCATCGGCACGTCGGACCAGTGGTTCTCCTTCGTGCGCGACGCGTTCGACATGCTCTACCGCGAGGGCGCCACCCAACCGAAGATGATGTCGATCGGCCTGCACATGCGCCTGATCGGCCATCCCGCCCGCGCCGTCGGCCTGCAGCGCCTGCTCGATCACATCCAGAAGCATGAAGGCGTCTGGGTGACCCGCCGCCTCGATATCGCGCGCCACTGGATCAAGACCCATCCCTATCCGGGCAAGGGCCTGAATGAGTAGTCTTTGTCATCCCGGGCATCTCGAGGGATCCTTGGGGCCAAAGGAAGGGTCCCTCGCTACGCTCGGGATGACAGAGTGTATTGTGGCGCCGATGGACCGCCCGGTGATCCTGGTACGCGACTGGAAGGAGACGGTGGCTGCGCTGCTGGCCGCACGCGCCGCGGGCACGGCGCCCGTGCTGCTGACGCCTGAGGATGCTGCCTCGTTCTATGGCGCGGGCTACCTCGGCGCCCTGCAGGAGCGCGCGCGCGAAGAGTTCCCGGACGTGGCCTTCACGCTGATCGTCGATTGCGGCGACACGCCGGGCTATGCACTCGCCTGCCTGCGCGCCGGCGTCCGCAAGATCTCTATGGCGAAACACAATGAGAAGATTGCCGACATCGCCCGCCAGATGGGCGCCGAACTGGTGAGGAGACCGTCATGAACTGGGAACCGAAACGCGACCTGATTGGCTATGGCGCCAACCCGCCCGATCCGAAATGGCCGGGCGGCGCGCGCATCGCCGTCAACTTCGTCGTCAACTTCGAGGAAGGCTCGGAGCCTTCTGTTCAGGACGGCGAGGGCTACACCGAGACGGGGCTCACCGAGTCGAGCACTTCCTCGATCGGCCTGAAGGGTCGCGATCTCGCCGGCGAAGGCATGTTCGAGTATGGCAGCCGCGTGGGCTTCTGGCGCATCCATCGCGCCTTCCAGGAGCGTGGCCTGCCGCTCACCGTGTTCGGCTGCGCGCTCGCGCTGGAGCGCAATCTGCCGGCCGCGGAGGCGATCCGGGCCGCCGGCTGGGACGTCTGCTGCCACGGCTGGCGCTGGGTGCGCCACTTCCAGCTCTCCGAAGAGGAGGAGCGCGAGCACATCCGGAAGGCCATCAAGTCGCTGGAGCAGACGGTCGGCGAGCGGCCGGCTGGCTGGTACTGCCGCTATGGACCGAGCGTGAATACGCGCCGCCTGCTGATCGAGGAAGGCGGCTTCACCTACGACAGCGACTATTACGGCGAGGAGCTGCCCTTCTGGCAGACCGTCGAGGGCAAGCCGCACCTGATCGTGCCCTATTCGCTGACCAACAACGACGGCAAGTACGCCGCCGGCATGGTCCACTCGGACCAGTGGTTCGGCCTGGTAAAGGACGCTTTCGACGTCCTCTACAAGGAAGGCTCGACCCAGCCCAAGATGATGTCGGTCGGCCTGCACCAGCGCCTGATCGGCCATCCCGCCCGCATGGCCGGCCTCTGGCGGTTCCTGGACTATGTGCAGAAGCACCAGGACGTCTGGGTCACCAGGCGCCTCGACATTGCGAAGCACTGGATCGCTACCCATCCGTATCCCGGCAAAGGGCTCAACGAGTAGACAGCTCAGACCCTGGCGCGCCCGGCAACCATCCGGACCTTGCCGGGCGATGCGAACCAGATCGAGACGGCACCCAGCGCGCTGAAACCCAGCGCAACGGCGAACGCTGCACGATAGGAGCCTTCCATGTCGTACAGCACGCCAGTGATCCACGGTCCCGCGGCGCCGCCCGCCAGCAGCGAGACCATGATGATGCTGAAGATCGAGCCGAAGTGCGGGCCTTCGAAAATCTCGGCCACCACCGAGCCCATCAGGCTGGTGAACGAGTAGCCCAGCACGCCCTGCGAGAGCACCATGAGGTAGAGCAGCGGCTGCGACGGTCCGGCGGCGAGCGCGAGGAGCGCCCCGTAGCAGATCACGAAGCCCGTGCCGGCGATCGTCCAGACGATCTCGCGGCCGATGCGGTCCGACAAGGCGCCAAGCAGGATCTGGCCGGGAATGCCGACCATCGCCACGAGGCCCAGCGCCCAGGCCGACTGCATCGGACTGAAGCCGATCTCGACCAGGTACTTGGTCTGGTGCACCTGGACCGCATACCAGGCGTAGCCCGTGCTGAAGAAGCCGATGCACAGCCACCAGAAGCGGTGCGTCCGCACGGCCCTGGCGACCGTCCATTCGACGGCGGCCCAGCGCGGATCGACGATGGCCGCGGCGCGCCGCGCGGCGGCAGATCCTGCTTCCTTCGCACCGTCCGGCAGCAGGCCGAGATCCTGCGGCCGCTTGGTCACGAACAGGTTCAGCGGCAGCAGGACGAAAAGGGTCATAAGCCCGAGCGCCCAGCAGGCGCTCCGCCAGCCGTCCTTGAGGATGATCGTCTGCAGCCAGGGCAGGATCAGGATCGCGCCGACGCCCACGCCGGAAAAAGCGATGCCGGTTGCCAGCGCGCGGCGGCGCACGAACCAGTTGGGCAGATACTGCGACTGCACGGAGAAGCTCATGCAGTTGGCGCCCGCCCCCACCAGGACGCCGAGTGTCGCGTAGAGCTGCCACGGCGCGTCGATCACGGTCGCGCCCAGCAGGCCCGCCACCGTCAGCACGACGCCAATCTCGATCACGAACCGGGGCCCACGACGATCCATGGTCCGGCCGACGACCGGACTGATCACCGCCGACACCAGAAAGCCGAAGGAGAAGGCGCCCGCCGCCAGGCCACGATCCCAGCCGAATTCGTCGACGATGGGCGGAAACATCAGGGAGAAGGCCGTGCGCGTGGTCACGCTCACCGCGACGGTCAGGAACGCAATCGCGATGATCACCCAGCCGAAGAAGAACGGCAGGCGCGCCGCGAACGACGCGGGTCGCGGGGGCAAAGAGGGAGACGGCACCAATACTCCTCTATCCGTTTCGCCAGTCGCATTGTGGCAAACAGGGGGCCGCAGCCTGTCCATAGCTCCGCCCCGGGGTCAATGACGCGGCAGGTAGTCGGGCCGGTAGCGGGTCCGCCGGGGCTTGAACCTGCCCCCCGGCACCGCTATCACCGGCTCCGTTTCCCCTCGAATGAACCGCCCTGGGAGCTGGACCGTGAAGATCACCCGTACCGTCAAGAAGATCCTCGACAACTACGAGAGCGATTGCCCCGGCACCAAGGCCAACCTGGCCCGCATCCTGATGCACGGCCGCCTCGGCGGCACCGGCAAGATGGTGATCCTGCCGGTCGACCAGGGCTTCGAGCACGGCCCGGCCCGCTCCTTCGCGCCGAATCCGGATGCCTACGATCCGCACTACCACTACCAGCTGGCCGTCGACGCCGGCCTGAACGCCTATGCCGCCCCGCTGGGCCCGCTCGAGGCCGGTGCCGACACGTTCGCCGGCGCGATCCCGACGATCCTCAAGTGCAACTCGGCCAACTCGCTGTCGACCAACAAGGACCAGGCCGTGACGGCCACGGTGGCCGACGCGCTGCGTCTGGGCTGCTCGGCGATCGGCTTCACGATCTATCCGGGTGCCGAAGACCAGTACGAGATGATGGAAGAGATCCGCGAACTGTCGGCCGAGGCCAAGTCGGTCGGCCTCGCCGTCGTCATGTGGTCCTATCCGCGCGGCGGCAAGCTCGACAAGGCGGGCGAGACCGCCATGGACGTCTGCGCCTACGCCGCCCACATCGCGGCCCTGCTCGGCGCCCACATCATCAAGGTGAAGCCGCCGACCAACGTGCTGTGGCAGCCCGAGGCGAAAGCCGCCTACGAGAAGGCCAACGTCGACATCTCGACCCTGCCCGCGCGCATCAAGCATGTGATGCAGGCGACCTTCAACAACCGCCGCATCGTCGTGTTCTCGGGCGGCGAGGCGAAGGATCTCGAAGGCCTGTTCACCGAGATCCGCGGCCTGCGCGACGGCGGCGCCAACGGCTCGATCATCGGCCGCAACACCTTCCAGCGCCCGCGCGCCGAGGCGCTCGACATGCTCGACAAGATCATCAGCATCTACCAGGGCAAGATGTAAAGTACCTAATATCTATTAGGTTTTAACCCCTGTTGGGTAAGATTTGGGGTAAGATAAAGCTCTGAATCCTCTGCAGTGGCGGCCCGCGAAGACTGGCGGGCCTCCCGGCCAAAGACCTTCGTGGCTTGCGGAACGTAGACCTCGCCGGCCGCGTCGAAAGCGAGGCCTGCCCGCAGGAGGAATGTGGCCGATTTCATCGTGGCCACGGCGATGATCTCCCCGCTCTCGGCGGCTGCAACCCTATTTAGCTAGTCCCCCGTCGTTCGCCGGCCACTTCCCGGCTTCTTCGGCCAGCTCAATGATCGTCCGCAAGTTCCCGTAGGCTGGCCGGCGACATACTGCCTCGGATGACTAGCTGATTGTCCCGACGGACCGCGGCGACGACAAAGGGCGTGTTGGGGTAACCCAATTCGCGAAACTTCGCGCCGAGCAGTTCGTCGGCATAGGAGAGGATCGTCTGGAAGGCATCGGACTCTTGGGTCATGGGCTGATCCTATCAGGCGCCAGAGTGTCCCGCGTGAACCCTGCCGGCACGGACGTTTCGAGTTCACCCCGGTGGCCGCAGAGGCGGCAGCGGAAGGGGCACGGATGATACTTCCGATCCTCCATGCCCTTGGGGATCTCCATGTCGGTGTAGCGCTGGCAATGACGGCAGATCACATAGTGATGGCCGATGATGGTCCGCAGTGCCCGCAGCGTGCCGGGCGGATAAGGCCAGGGCCCGACCATCAGGACGCTCCGGCCATGAACTCTGCGGCGCTCTGAACGGTTTTCAGCACCTGATGGGTCCATTCCCGCGAGCCGCAGGCCTTGCAGCGCAGCGGCAGGCTGGAGATGTCGCGCATGTCCCCGTCGTGCGCGCCCAGCGCACGGGGCTCCAGCGCGACACGGCGGCCGCAGGCCCTACATGAGACGCCAAGCGCCGCCGCGTGGAAGACTGCTCGGAGGTTTGATGCCAGCGCCGAAGAAGGCGGCGGGTAGCTGAGCTCGGGCGGCATCGGGGGCCGATCGACCTGGCCTTCCGGAGTGATCGACCAGTCGATGCCGCAGTCGGCCGCCCAGCCCTCAAGGCAGCCGGCTTGGGCGGCGCACCGGAAGCCCCAGATCCCGACGTGGCTTCCAAGCGCTTGGTCGCCCTCGCTCCAGCTGGCGTAGTCGCCCCGGGTCAGGTGCCGGAGCTGATGCTCGACGTGATAGACCCGCCACCAGAAGGCGTTACGCAGTCGAACATGGCGGAGGAAACGGCGCTGATAGTCGCGAACGATGGTCTTGTAGCTGCCGGCCATGTGCCGCCCCGGTTAGGAGGTGGCCCCACGCCGGCGCCGCCCGGTTCAGTCTTGTGTGAGTCCTAACGCCGGGTGGCTCTCGAAGGCGAATCGCTCAAGCGCATGGCTACTTGCCGCGCTTGCAGATCGTCCGCCGCCTGCAGTGCAAGCCATACTATGACTTGTGTGAAGGAATTGCTGGCATCGGGCGGCCCTGGTTGAAGCGTCGCTCGATGGGGCCAGTGTCCTATTTTCTCAACTGCATTATCCGCTGCTTATCGAACGCTTCGAGCTTGTTCGCACTCTGACTCAGCATCGAATCTGCCTTCTCTACTTCCTTATAGAGCGCATTGTAACGATCCAAGAGATCCTTCCGCTTCCATAAAATCGTTTTGTTGGAAACGTCGTAGTTGTCGAAGTTGTCGACCAGAAACGACATCCAACTTATGCAAGCTCTATTCAGTGCCGCAAATGAAGCTACATATTCCTTCCACAGCGGGCCAATGTTGCGCGCACTCGTGTTTACACCCCGATCGATGCCTTCTATGAGGCTTGGATCGGAAAATCGATAACGCTTCGCCGCGCTAGAGATGCTCTGCTTAAGTTTTTCAGTGATGGAAGCCGAGACTTCCTCGTATCGCCGTTGGACATCATCAATGGTGGTTGCCATGCCAACAAAGTAGTCACGACAGCGAATTAGCGCCTGTCGATCTCTCTCCGCTGACTTCGCTCCGCAACCAAATTCGTACTGGCTCAGCGGCGCAAGGATTGCCTCCAGTTGTTTCTCTCCTTCAAAACGAACCGCAATTAGTTCGGATGTCATAGCGAGCATCCGATTTCTCGGATTCTCTTTGCTGATGCGCAGGATATCGTCCGGTGTTGTGGCTTGTGCAAATAGAGTCTTTGCTTCCCGGACGTCTACGGCATCGCTGTACACTCCCCAGCTGCGCACGCAAAACAGTCCCAGCGTGACAAGCAAGCAGATCGAAATGAGGTGTGTGGTTATACGCCTCTTATTAATGAAGAAGCCGACCAACAGGATGACAAGCAGCGAGCCGAAGAACTCACCGAAAGTGGAATAGAATCCATTGGCGCTTTCGTAAACTGTGCTGGAGTAAACAAGCAAAATCGCAGCTACAGCCACAGCACTGAACACTAAACCCGCCAACGCTCCCATTTCAAACCTCAAAACCCACCGAACGTCATCCTATCTCACCAATTGCACGCCGCTCTCAGCGGCTTGATAGCATCGTCGATACCGACAATATTGAAAGTCACAGTTTGAGGGCCTTGGTTGTAGGGTTCAATGTTGAACACCAGCTCCTTCTTCCCTAGCAGCTTCTTCGCAAAATCGACGGGCCTTGGTGCGAACGCAGCTCTTCCATCACTAGACGGAGACCAAGATTCTGTCGCTACTGGTTGCCCATCCGCCCGCCACTTAACCGAAAGTGAGTTGCCGCTCCCTAGGTACGAGGGCCAGACCACGTATATTTCGGTCAGATTCTTGCGGCAGCGAAAATTGATATAGGCCTCTTTCATTGGGCCGAAGCCAGAGGCAATTTTGTCCGAAGATACAAGGCCCAAGTTTAACGTTTTCGTTCCGTCTAACTTATCAACGCTGTCCGACTGTCTCCAGCTACCTTCAGTAGTCGACGGCGGCGTGGGCTTGTTCTCCGCCCCGGCCAAATCCACAAAACACGCCACCTGCTCCTCTTTTTCCAGCTTCCCACGGCAGGCGCTAAGTATGCGAAGCTGTGCGACAAAGCACTCTAGCTTCTCATCTGTAGTCGCCTTCCCACTGCACGTAAGCATCTCTGATTGCAGTGGGCTGCTCTGTGCAAGTAACGAAGATGGGAAAGAGAGGCTCGCAATTGTCGCCATCCTCGCCAGCCACTTACCAGTTTGCGGTCCTAACGCTCTAATCAGCACCGAACTTCTCCCTTGTCGCTCGAACTTTACCGTTCAGGATATCGGCCACGTTGACCATCGGATAGCCGATCGACGCCGTGGCGCTCCCCTCCCAAGCCTGGACGATCATGTCACGTACTGCCTGGGCACCCGCCGCTAACCTAGTCGTGGCGAAGGCTACCCCGCGAGTATCGCCCTTTCTGAAGCCGCCCTCCTTCTCCAGAGCGTACAACGGGGCCACTTGGGCGAGGCTGGCGAGCAGGAGCGCCTTGGTCCGCTCTTCAATCGAGCAGCCGCACGGCTGATACGGCCCCACCTCAGCCGCCACTGCGTCGCGCTTCAGATTGCGCTTCACGAACTCGCCCTCGAAGTGAGCGTGGATTCTCTTGGTCGTGTAGCCGTTCGGGTTCGAGTAATCGCCCCAGCCGTCGTAGTGGACCGAGACGTGCAGCGGCTGAGAGGCGTCACCTCCGTAGTGACTCCAGACGCCCAGGTCGCGGAGAGTCAGCTTCTCACGCAGCCGGAGATCCGCCTCAAACCACGCCTTCTCTTCAGGCGTCTGGGCCGTCTCGATGGCCTTGGTCAGCGCCCGCCAGTACGCAAAGTCTTTCCTTAGCTGCTGAAAGCCGTCCACGATCGAATACGGAAGGTAGCCCGCCTTGTACTGGGTCTTGCCGCCGGCCCGGAGAAGCGTGTCGTACTCCTCCCGGGTCGCCGGCAGCTTGTCCAACGGCAGGATGCCCTCGACGGTGCCGTCGTCGGCCAGGTCGACGTAGTGACCAGGGTCGCGCTCTGCGTCGTGGGTCTTACCGGCGCCCTTGGACCGGTCCAGCTCACGGGCCATGACGGCTATTTCGGCGGCGGCCTCAGGGGTGCGGATGAACGCCGGAACGGTGTCCGGCAGCTTCTCTATAGCAATGCCACTGACCCACTCGTGGCCCGTAGCACCCCACGCAAGGGCATCGCCAGTGTTCCAAAGCACGGCCATCCAAGCCAACGCCAGATAGCCGCCGCCCCGCAGACGTTTGCTGCTGATATTCGTCAACCCATAGACCTCCGTTCGGAGCATAGCTCGATTGCGTCGCAACAACCAAACCGGACTACAAACGCCGGCATGTTGCACGCCCTATTGACGGGTTGATCTGCATTGGCAATTCTCAACCTCGGGATTTCGGGGGTAAAGATGAGAGATTGGCGTGTTGCAGCTGCCGTTGCTTTTGGTGTCACGCTGCCAGGCATGGCGCACGCCGAAATCTCATCGCGTCGCTCCTGCTGATGTGGGTCTTCGCCCGCGGCCCACGGGATCGCGAAGATCAAATCCGCCGCATTCTCGTCAGGCTGGGTTATAGCGTCGGCAAGACGCCCGCTCGCACCTGGAGGCTCAGACCAATAGGCGTCTGCTGCATGGTTGCGCATGGATGCCACGAGCAGCCTTGACCGGCTGGGCGGAGTGCTACGCACCCTTCGACTAATTGCCCGGCCGGTTAGAACAGCCGCTAATCTCCAAGGAGAACATCTTGAAGTCCCTTATCGCTATCGTGGCTCTCCTTCTGCTAGGCGCTTGCGCGTCTCCTGAGCCGCCCCAGACACGCACCTATTCGGCGCCAGCCCCACAGGTTCAGACGCAGAACCGATTGTCCCGGGTGCAGCTATCGACACGCGGCGGAGTTCACTACATCCCTGTTGGCATCTCAGGGGTATGCTGTTTCCCCTTTGTCTTGGACTCGGGTGCCTCTGACGTATCAATCTCGCCGGATCTGTTCAAGGCGATGATCAAGGATGGCGTGATCACGAAAGAGCATATCATCGACGTTCAGAAATATCAGACCGCCAATGGCGTCGTACCGGGTATTCGCTTCGTGATTCCCAACCTGCAGATCGGTACGCTGACGGTGAAGAACGTCGTTGGTTCTGTCACGCCCGGCAGCAACGTGCTCCTGCTCGGGCAGAGTTTCTTGCGCAAGTTTAAATCCTACGCCATCGACAACCAGACCCATCAATTGATAGTGGCTTACTAGGCGAGCCTTACTCCCCTTCTTTGTCTGCAGCGGGAAGACACGATATGCGAATTTCTGCTCTGCTGGTGGCTCTGCTGAGTTTTCCGGCCATGGCCGCCGATTACACGCCGTGGCCAGATCGGCCAATGGACAAGACGCCGACTATCGAATGGGTTCAGCAGGCTCAAGGCCAGGCATGCTGCAAGCACTGCACTAAGGGGCAGCCGTGCGGAAATACCTGCATTAGCGCGAAGAGCAAGTGTAAGAGCCCGCCGGGGTGCGCATGCTAGCTCTGTTGATCCGCGTATTCGTTGCCGTTGTCATTCTTGCCGCCATGCTGGCAAGGGTAGACGCTCAACCTCTTACATTTGAATGCAAATCAAACATCAAGCTTACAGAAGAGCAAATAACAAAGAGGATCGAAGTCCATGAAGCGTGGGTCCAGAAGCATAAAATTGCTGATACGGCCGACCGCGAACTTCCCCACCACCTCGCCAACGATCCAGCCCGCGCCGATTTCCAATGTGTTGATTTTACTGGATTTGAGCGAACGCTTGCCGGCGCCGTCCTGTCGCACGCTAAACTGAGAGGCGCCAGTTTACAGCACCAAGACCTTAGCGGCGTCACGCTGTTCAGGGCAGATCTGACCGGCGCCGACCTATCCCACGCCAGGCTAAAGGGGGCAAACCTCGGGTTCTCTAGAATCTATCAGACCGATCTATTCAACGCCGATCTAGACGGAGCGCTCCTCTGGGATGCGGTCTATCAGCCGAGTTTTCAGAGAGGTACCCCCAAAAACTACCAGTACGCTCACGGACTTTGGAACGTTAGACACCACGACAGCCCCGCAGCGCTAATAGCGTTGCGCGAGAAGTTCAAAACTGAAGGTCTTCGGGATCAAGAGCGACAAATCACGTACTCGATTGAACGTCGGAAAACAGATCTGCTGTTAAAGAACTGGCCGCAAGATTTGTCGCGGCCATTCGATTGGCTGACTGGCCTAGCACGCAGAGTAGGATGGGAACTCACAACCAAATACGACCTCCAACCAACGCGCGCATTGTTGGCTCTTGCGGCCGTGATACTGGTATTTTCGGTTCCGTACTACATTTCCCTGTTCTCTCGATCGGAACCCCGAATATGGATTGTACAGCCGAAGGATCGGTTGGAAAGCACCGGAAAAGAGCTCATCTCAGGCGTACGAGTGAGAGGACTGGAAAGAGTGCGCTACGCTTTGCAGTTTAGCGTTTATTCTTCATTTCAGCTGGGCTGGCGTGACCTCAACGTGGGCACGTGGCTCTCGCGGCTCCAAACCAAAGAGTATCTCCTACGAGGGAGCGGCTGGGTCCGAACACTGTCGGGCGTGCAGAGCCTCATTAGCTTGTACCTGCTGGCGATGTGGGTGCTCACGCAGTTTGGGCGCCTCTTCGAAGGATGACTGCCAACCATAGGCGCCTGATTGATCTCACCGTCTCGTGAAATGGTAGGTATGGCACGTCCATCTGTTCCGTTTCTCCTTTCAGCGCGAAAGCCGGTGATGCTCGGCGCTTGCTTGCCTTCCACCGCCATCCTCGTGCTAGGCTACGACGGGGCGCGGCGGAGGGCAGATGAAGCGCAAGCTCTCTAAGGCTCAGCCTGCCAGCCCCGCAGATCTGATGAAGTCTTGTGGGGTACTCGCCAATGAGGCGGGCCTTACACATGAACGGAGGGTCTTTTTCTCTTCGGGCGTCGCCCCCAAGGCAGGATGACTTCCCGGCTGGGGCGCCGGGCTAAACGAGGAACTTGAAATGGAGTTCGATGCGATAGGTCCGCATCTCAAGCTAACGAGGCCGAATCACGCATGGCGGCGCGGGCGCGACGCAGGGCTTCCGCGGCTTGCGATGCATGCCACGCAAGGGGTTGTGTATTAGGGCTGCGCCGCCGCATGGCCAGAGGGCAGCCTCTAGAGCAACTAATAGCTGCCGGTCTGCTGCAGAGTTGCTTCGAGATTATTCATCACAGCGGCGCCGAACCCCTGGTAGATCTCCGTCTCGATCTGCGTAAACATCAGATCTCGGTCGCTTTCTGGATTGTTTGCCATATGTTTAAGGTGGGCTGCATATGGGGTTAGAAAATTCTGCAAAGCTTGGCGCGGCTCTTGGCTAAACAGGACGAAATTGATGATGAGGCCCGTCACCATTTGACGAAGCACTGACACTTCACATTGAAGTCTAAGCAGCGCTTCCATATCTTGGTCGCTAATGTTCATGAATCGGCTTCCTCCATTAAATTCATAACTTAGTCTCTCATCGGCGTTGCGCGGCCCGCCAGTCCCATGCTGGCAGGCAATCATGCCGATGCACGCCCAGCATTTCCTTCTTCGCCAGCGCCTCCTGGCCCGCATAGTCCGCGCTGTAGCGAAGGAAGGCCCAAGCATACCCGTCGCGGACCATCAGGGCGCCCAGATCCTCCCCGCTCGCTCGGCAGATCGCGACGGTCCGCCCATATCGATCGGTGTCTTTCCGCTCGCAGATGACATTGCGATCGGAGATCAGGGATTGCAGGTGGGTCGTTGCCAGGCGCCCCGCAGGCCAGCCATCCGGGCAGTCCTGCCTGATCTCGGGCGCGTCGATACCCCACAGGCGGTAGGTGACGCCGTTTAGCTTCAGCGTGTCGCCATCGGTGACCGTCTGTGAATGGGCGGCGGCACGAGCGAGCAGCAGCAGTGCTTGGGCCGTAGCCAAGACCTTGCAACGCACTTGCCCTCCCCTCTTCCCGTAGTGGTAAGCTAGAAGCTTATTACGACCGGTTATGGATGCCCATGCAAAAGGGCGGCCGGATGCGTAGGGGGCGCATGGGGAGGCAGCGATGCAGGTGCGGGCATTAGCATTGTTGACGATGCTGACGGTTGGACTCAGCCAACCCGCGGCAGCACAAGACACAGCACAGTGGGGCCAAGTGGGTGGATGGCAAATCCGCGTAGACAGGTCAGTTGGCGACGGATGCTTCGCCATGCAGGTATTCGAGCGGGGAACAATCGTTCGTATCGGATTCGATGTAACAGCTCAGACGATCTACCTAATTTTTGCCCATGACGACTGGAAGTCGATCGAGGTCGGGAAGATTTATCCGGTCCGAATAATCTTCGACGGGGTCAGTACATATAATGGCGAAATGAAGGGACAGTCGGTTGGCAACAAAATTACCCTGGTTCACCGCAACCTGAGCACCGATTTCGTTAAAGACTTCATGCAGCGTAACGGCATGCAGGTGTTCTATCGCGGGGACCAAATAGCCAATCTTTCGCTCAAGAATACCTTCGCGGCAGTCGGTGAGGTCGTCAATTGCCAGCGAGAAGTAGGAGGGAAGCCCGGGACAAGCAACCGCGACCCGTTCGTTTCGACACCTCCTCCGCAGAATCGCGACCCGTTCCGGTGAGCCTAATAAACCACGCGCGGTGTGTGCTTTGGCTCTCCGCCTTTCTGAGCTTTCCCGCATCCGCCGCGGACTACACGCCGTGGCTAGATCGGCCAATGGACAAGACGCCGACAATGGAATGGGTTCAGCAGGTTCAGGGGCAGGCATGCTGCAAGCACTGCACCAAGGGGCAGCCGTGCGGCAATACCTGCATCAGTGCCAAGAGCAAGTGCAAGAGCCCGCCAGGGTGCGCGTGTTAGGTCGCGTATTCGCTTCGCTGACGCTGGTACTTGCCGTGTCCATTTCACCCGCCGTTGCACAATGGTGCAGCGAGCCCTCAAAGCCGTTTTGCCTAGATCTTGGCCAGCCGGATGACTGGTGCCGTAGCGAGGTCGAGCAATATCTCGTCAGAGAATGGGAGTTCCGCGACTGCCTCGTCGATGATGCGAACCGGCGGATGGAGGAGTCTAACCGGCGAGCACGACAGACCATCGAGAAGTGGAACTGCTATGCCAAGGGGAACTCCTTCTGCCTTTGACCGCTGGCAGACCGGCGCCATTCAAAGCAACCCGGCCAGCGCAGATCTTGGCCGCGTGGTACGACCATTTCGGAGGGTGGGTATGCGCAGGTTAGGCCTGGTTGCGACTTTGCTCAGCCTACCGACATGCGCTTTTGCGCAGGCACCTCCTTCAGAGAACGACTTGTTCGCAGGGTATTGCACTGGAGCACTGCGAGCCGAAATTCCCATCTATCGAACTCGCTGGCTGTCCGACAAGAACGCCCCGAACCACTGGATCAGATTGGCAATGGCTGATGCTTTGACAAGCATGGAAGCGAGGCTCAAGACTATCAGCCGGTATCTCGCCGCACGGGGCTATGGCACATCTGTTTCATCTGCAGGGATATCCTTGGCGATTTCCAGCGGCGAGAACGATTTCTCCCAGTGTGATGCGTGGCGCTTCACCCACAACCAACGAATCTACGCCGAATGTAAGTCCGCGCATGGCGATGCGAGGAGCCAGGTTGACCAGTGTGTCGAGACGCAACAACCGGCCACCTGCAAACAGATTGCCAAGTGTAACGATGTTTCTCGTCTTCCAATGTGACCGACGGTCCAAGAGCCCTTCCCCTAATGATTACGAAAGGCCTCTCGGCAGCGCAGACCAATCGAATTGCGTAAAGGCAGGAGCCGTACGCACAACTAGCTCTTCGGAGAGGGCGTCGATGGACAAACAAACTTTTCTACTCGCGATGTACAAAGAACAGTGCGACCAAGCGCGACAACACGAAAGCCAGCGTCAGCAGGGGGCTACGCTCGTGCTGGCGCTTTGCAGCGCCATGACTGTATTTGCGGGCGCAACGGCCGCATGGGCCTCGAGCCGAAGCGGCTCCCTGGCCTTTACTATTCCGTTGTTAGGGGCGGGCATTTTCATTTGTTTGCTCGGTGTTTTCGGTCGGCGCTTTAGCCTGAAGCATTACGAGCGAAGCCGGTTGCACGTCGCGCGCGCCACCATTTACCGCGAAGATCTGGAGAAGCTGTATCCGGGCGTTGGCGACCTCCGCACGAAGATGGATAAGAGGCACGCCGACGAATGGCTTGAGCGTCGCGGAGGACGCCTCACTTGGGTGATCAAGGCGAGTCTCTTCCGATACTGGATAAGCCTACATTCGTTCATTATTCTTTGGGGCGCTGCCTTGGTGGTCGTGTCGCTAGCCTTGCACATCTCTCCGGCGCGGAAGTTCATTGCGGACATTTTGAGAGCTTAGCCGCACCTTTAAATCGACTCGACGGGCAGAAAAACGGCCCTAGCGTCGATCCGGGCTCGCCCCCGGAGAGGGGCATCTGCCGACAGTTGTGTGCTAGGCTCCCTCTCAACTGGCGGAGGGATTGATGCCGAAGGCGATTCTGCGTGCTCTGCTTTGTGCGATGGCGTTCGCTCTGAGCGCATGCGGGACAATGGTGAACACCCAGATTACTGCGTTTCACACCTTGCAGCCGAGCATGGCGGGAAAGCGGTTCGTGATGATCCCCTACAAGGACCAGGAGGATAGCTTAGAGTGGAGAAGCTATTCGGATTTGGTAGCGCGCAAGCTCACCGAAAAGGGCCTTGTGAGGGTTGAGCGAGCGAGCGGCGCCGATCTGGCCGTCTTCATGGCCTACGCGATCGATGGCGGCCGGCGATCCGTTTCAGCCGTGCCAATGTACGGGCAGACGGGCGGTGGGACTACCACGACCACCACCGGCTATGTGGGCTCGACGCCGGTCTACGGATCCACTTACACGCCGCCAACCTACGGCATCACTGGTTATGCCCCGGTCGAGAGCACCGTCTACGGGCGAGCGCTCAAGATCACCATCCTCGACATCCCGGCAAGCCAAGCCCAGAACAAGGCAGTTCCTGTTTACGAAGCGACGGCGACTAGCGCGGGTTCTAGTGGAACCCTGAACGTGGTCATGCCTGCAATCGTGGACGGGGTTTTCAAGGACTGGCCGGGACCATCGGGGGCCACTCGCACGGTCACAACGCCGATGGATAGTCGGTGATGGTCACGGATCTATCCTCTTTAGAGCTCCCGGGCCACCATCTGTTTGTGCAGGCGCACACGTTCCTCGTCCGAAGCGTCCCGCAGCCGGTCGGCAAGCGCCGGGTCCGTCTTGCGCACCTCGTCCTCGATGGCAGCCTGGAGTTCAGCGTCGGACATCTGCTCGATGAACCGCCGGGAGCATTCTCGGCCATGATCCATGCGGAGCATCCGGCGCCTCAACGCAATGACGCTCATGCGTGGCCCTCCGCCCTGTAATGTTCCACCCGGGCGCGGGCGGCCTTCATCCGCTCATAGAGCCGCCGCTCGGCACGGGTAGCGTCGGGCGCCGGCTCACGCAGCGGGGCCATGGGCAGCGGGCCGGTGTTTCCCGCCCGGTGCCATTCCCGTGCGCGCTGACGGCCTGCTTCCAAGGCTTCGTTGATCTGCTTGTTGATCGATGCTGCGTCCATGGGACCTCCTGCAAGTTTCGAGACACGTCGGGAAAGGGTGCTGATGGTCATGCCGCCGGCCTCGGTGAGACGATGGACCGGAGGATGATGAGATCCCGCTCAGCGGGCGGCGGCTCGCCGGGGTTCTCGGCACACCAACGGGCAATGACGGCCTCGGTCGTTTCGCCCTCGTCGCGCTCGACAACGAGCCGGATGACCCTTCTCGGGCCAGTGGCGGGCCTGCTCTTCTCCAGCAGGTTCAGTCGCTTCAGCATGTTGGTCATTTCCGCTCCTGTTCCAACGCAGTGATTCGCGCTTCCAATTCGACGGTCTCGATCGCCCTGCGCTTGCCCTCCAGGACAGATGACACCGCCTGCGCTTCGTCAGGGGTCAGGTCGCCCTCTGCCATGGCATTCGCGACTGAGCCGAGCGCTGAGACGACATCGGCCGCTGTCTTGATGGCGGGCAGGGTCAACGAGACCGGCCGCGACTTCCTCGCCGGCCACACGCGGCTGAGCACGATTTCTGCCGCACGCTGGTCGCCGGCCTTGGCCAACTCGAGTTGCTTCAGGAGGACGGCCTCGGCATCGTCCGCTGCAAGCTTGTCGAGGATGATCGTCGCCTTGTTGCGGCTTCCTTCGGGCCGGCCCGGCCCGCCCGGATTACCGGGCTGGAAGGGCTTCCCACGGGTTTTGCCCTCGTTTTTGAACGCGTCCGCCTTACTCAATGCATGCCCCCGTCATCGGTGATGGTGAGCCGGGCTGTGTTCTGGTCGTAGATGCCTTTCACGGCGCCCGGCGTGCCGAGTTCGCGGTAGTAGCGGGACTTCACGACGGCGATTTCCGCCTCTGTGTCGCCAGTCTTCCGCCAGACCATTACGCCGAGGTCGGCCTTGTTCGCCCAGTGCGCCGAGTCCGCGATGTCGTAGAGCGTCGGCTTGGGATACTCGCCGTCCCGGTTGCGCTGCATCTTCGCCGGATGAGCGACGACCGCGACATGGACGCAGCGCTTGCGGGCGAAGCGCTTGATCCTCTCGATGGCGACGCCCGTGTATTCGGTCATGGTCATGCCGTTGGGCCGCTTGTGCTCAAGGGCGTTCCACGGATCGATCACGATGGCGAAGGGATCGAACCGGGTGACTGCGGCGCCCAGCATGTCGAGCAGCCAGTCTAGCGACGCCTCGGTATCGTCGTCGGGCGCCAAGAACCGGAAATGCTCGTCGATCCAAGCATCCGCCGCGGCCTTCTCAGCCGGCGACATGATCGTCTCCGGCTTGGCGGCATGAAACGTCCGCAGGCTGGTGCGGTGATCGGGCTTAGAGCGCTGCTCGAAGCTCGCCCAGATCGTCCGGAAGCCGCGGGTCAGGGCGAGCCGGCAGAACACCTCGTTGGCGAACGTGGTCTTGCCGGCCCCAGGCACGCCGCTGATGATGGTCAGGTCGCCCCTTCGCAGGCGCATGTGGTCGTCCAGGCCAACGATGCCGGTTCCAAAGGCAGGATTGAGCGGCGGCTCCGGCAGCTCGCTCATGCTGTAGAAGCCCGGCATGCTGTACCAGCGGGCTCGCTGAATGGTCTCCTGTACGCCCCGGGCCTTGAACTTGCGCAGGGTGCCCGGCAGGTCCGAGCAACCCTGCGGATAGCTCACCCACTGGCACCGGACAGCGCCGATCGTGTCCGCGATGTTGGCTCGCAGCGCCTGCCCATGCTCGTCGTCAAAGGTACAGATGACAGCCCGGGGAATGTCCCTGAGCAGGTCTGTCACGGCCTCCAGGTGGGGCTGTCGGCCACCCTTGGCGGCTAGCGGCGTCGGCAGCCCGATGCAGCGGCGGAAGCCGGATGCCAGGGACGCCCAACACGCCGGCTCGCCCTCCACCACGATCAGCGGCTCATCGGCCAAAGACGCGTCGCTCAGGCAGTCGACGTTGTAGAGAGGGGGCAAGCTCATGCCGATCCAGCGGCCGCCCTGAAGGCCCACAATGCCCTTGGTGAAGGTGCCCGTCCGGATGGCTACGACCTGCCCCTGCTCCCGGTATGGGACAGCGAGCACGCCGGGATGGTCGGCAAACTCACCCACCCCAAGTTCAAGCTTCAGGAACTCCTCCGCGTCGAAGCCTCGCGCCTCGATCGCCGCCAGCGCTTCCGTGCCGAGCGGGCGAATGTAGTTCTGCAAAAGCTCGCTCATGGCTGGCCCGCCGCCCAAGCGCCGCGCTGAGGCATTGCCGCCGGGGGTACTGCGCCGCCGTACCCGCCTTCCATGAGGCGCCGGAAGCGCTTGGGCTTCAGGAGGAAATCGAGGTCACATCGCCAGTTGGCGTGCTCGTCGGCGCGCTTGATCCGCCCCATGATGAAATCGCTGCCCGCGGCCTTGGCGAGCGCCTCGCGCCAGGCATCGAGGCCGCCCCATTCTTTCAGGGTAGCAATGATGGCCTTGCGACGGTCGGGATCCAGCTTGCGGGGAAGTACCCAATGATGCTGCCGAGCGGCGCTGACGTAGAGGGTGAACGCCTCATCAGCGGCAGCCGAGTCTACTGGTGGTTCAAATGACGGTTCTTGACGGTTCCCCTCCCAACTCTGGGAGGGGTCCCCTACCAACTCTGGGAGGGGCGGTCCTCCCAACTCTGGTAGGGGTGCCGCTGTTGGTACCCCTACCAACTCTTGGAGGGGTGCAGCCTTGTCATCGCCTTCCGGCTGCCATGTGAACTGCAGCTCGAAGAGGTCGCTTCTCCCTGGGCGAACCTGCCGCTTCAAGGCGCCCATCGCCTCAAGGTCGCGGAGAGCTTTCCGGGCCGTCTTGGCGTCACAGCCGGCGTACCGCGCGAGGCGATCGATAGACGGCCAGCACCGGCCCTGAGGGTCCGCATGGTCCGCCAGCGCGTTCAGCACGCCCTTCAGCGCCAACCCTCGCAAGGGCAGGTTAAACGACCACTGTAGGCAGTTAACCGACATGATCGACGCCGCCCGCGACTTGGTTGCTGGGCGGGGGCGTCACGCCTGTCAGGCGCTCGATCCTGCTGCGGAGCCGATAGCGCGCGTGGGTGCCGACATAGGGGCCGCCATGGGGCTCCGTAACGGTTTCCACATCGATGCCCCGGCGGCGGAGCTTTAACACGTAGTCGCTCCAGCGTGGCCCCGGCGTGGTTATCGGAGTGCAGCCGTGGCGGCCGGCCGCGATCAGATGGGACAGCGCCCATTCCTCCCGGCCTGCCAGTTCAAGCACCTGCGAGCCGCGGCAGCCGTCGTGGAGGGCAAAGCGAGACTTCATCGTGAAGCCTCCCCTACAGGCTGCCGGACAGCGGCCAGAAGCGCGGCGACGATGGCGGGGTCGAGCGTGCCGGCCTCCGCCTGTTTCATGACGAATAGGTCGGTCAACGCTTCGAAGGCCGCCGCCTCCGCGCCATGCGCGCTCACGCGAGCGGGCGCCGGTTTGCGCTGCGGGAAAAGCGATACTACATTGCTCATCTTCGGGTAGTCCTTCGGTCAGGATGTCTCGGGAAACAGCTTCAGCGCCGGCGCGACTAGTCCTCGCGTCGGCGTTTCTGTTTCAGTCATGCGGCCATTTCAGGCAGTCCGTTCAACCACGCCTCACCGGAGGCATAGGGAATGATGGTCTTAGAGCCGCACTTCTTGGCCTTGAGCCGGCCGGCGGCAATTTCCTCATAGGCCTTCGAACGGCTGATCCCCAGCCATTCGGTGACCTTGGTCATCGGGACGGCTAGCGGCTCTCCGCCAACCTCCACCGCCCTGCGCTCATGCCGAGTGCGGGGCTCGATCGCTGTGTTGAGTGCCATTCAATCCTCTCTGTCCACCTGTGTGCTGGTGAGCGAGAGAGACTAGGCACGCTTGCCATCATGGGCGTCTAACTGGACGTTTCCATGGACACGCCGCCCATGGTGGAATGCTGAATCCCATGGATTTCTGAGCGGCCCGGGCCGCCTTCCTTGCTACGGCTCCCGGCTTGCCCAAAGCTCCTTCACGCGCTTGTACTGAACCTTGAACTTTTCCCTTGCCGCCGATAGCACAACGTCCCGGCCGTGGCGGTTCCCCGCTTTCTTCAACTCAAGCTGATGCCGGCTCATCCAATCCTTGATTTCTGTGTCTGTCGGCGCCGCTGGTACTTCGGCGCTCGTACCCGATCCCGGCAGTCGCTCCACAGCGTCAGAACTCGCTGGCCATCGGGCTTTGGCCTGAGCGCTATCGACAAGCAGCTCGTGGAATCCGCTGGTACCAGCAGGCTGATCAACGCGCTTCGCAACACACCAGAACGATCCGGGTGCCTCCCAATGCCCTTGATCCTGAATCTCGGCATTCTTCCAAAACTCGGACGTCAGCATCCTTCTGGGAGATGCGGTCCCGTGGAAGTTCTTTTGACCCGCGCACGAAATCCCGATGACGTCGGCTTGAGCAGCTTCGACAATTTCATCACGCGCCGCGTATGCGCCGGGATGGGCCATTTCGGCGTACTTGAGCGACTCCTTAACCTTGGGCGGCAGCGCGTTAACAGCTTCTCTGCTTCGCGTAACAATCCACACACAAAGCTCAGGGATGGTCCATTGGGCCGAACTGAAAGACATCGCTGCCCTCCGCAGGGCTCCGCAAGGTGGTCGACGCGGCAGCCTCTGCGGAGGAGGTTTTCGGGCCGTCGCCCTAGCCGCGTCGATAACGCTTAGTCCCGGGCCGCCGCCCGGAGAGGAATGACCGCGGCAGGTGCCGCCGACAACCTCGCTAGCCAGTCAGACCAGTTCTCCAGCGCCTGCCGCCGCTCAGTGTCGTAGGACGCGTGATTGTAGACGCTCATCGTGCCGTCGAAGGTGTGGTTCAGCATCTTCTCGACAATGTAGGGCGCGACGCCATGGGAATTGTTCCGCGTGCTGAAGGTGCGGCGCAGGTCATGAGCGGTCCAGCCCCCGGCATTCTCCTTCAGCCAGAACTGGACGGCCTCACGGCGAGCCACCCAAGGGTGACTCTCAAGCTGGGCCAACGCCAGCGTCGATAGCCAAACCCGGTGCTCGCGGCGGTTTTTTGAGGCCGATGCCGGAACAACCCAATACTGACCCTCTCGATGCCCGGTGTACGCCTCCCCTAGCCGCAGCCCGGTCAGGAGCAGGAAGCGCAGGACAGGCCCTGCCTTGATGTCAGTCGCCATAACAAAGCGGATCTCGTCGTCCGTCAGGACGCGCTCTCTCGCGGCCGGCGGCTGCCCCGCTACCGCCGCAGTAAGTTGGGCGGCCGGAGAGCTTGGTATGAAGCCGTTCGCCACTGCGTATCCGAACAGGCCCTTGAACACGGCCAGCAGCGCGCGGGCAGCCGGGCGTCCACCTGTCCGCGCTCGCGGCAGTTTCGCGACCCGGTCGCGGTAGTCGCGGATCACTCTCGCGATGTCCGAAGGCTCGATGTCACGCAAGCGCTTGTCAGCCAGGGCCGGCAGGATCGCGCGATCGACATAGCCACGGACCTGATCGGACTTCCGGTGCGTATGGTCGACCCGCTCCTTGAGCCACTGTCCGGCGACCTCTCCCACCGTCCAGATCTTCCCCGTTCGCTTCATAGCCAGTTCCGCGGCCTTGAGGCGGGCCTCCTTGATGGATATCTCGGGGTACGTTCCCAAGGTGGTGATCGCCACCCGCCTTCCCTCGTACCGGCGGAACTGCCAGGTGCGGGCGAACTTGCCCCCACTCGACCGCACCCGGATATAGAGGCCGTTTCCATCGGCAGCGAGACAATCGCCCTTGCCCTTAGGCTTAAGCGTGCGAACCCGAGTGTCGGTCAGTGCCATGTGCGCTCTCTAGGGTCTTGCTTGGGTAAGACTTGGGTAAGATGTTACCAAAACTGTGGGCGGACCGGGGCAAACAGCGGTGGACGCAAAAGCCATGGGATTGGGGACTATTCAAACATCCCCGGACACCCACGGACTAGCTACTCCTCTCAGGGCAAGATGTAGGAACGGCCGAAAGCCGGATCTGCCGAGGGCGCCGGGACACCGGCGCCCTTTTTCGTGAGCGATCCCGGCACGACATCCAGACCGGCAATCACCGAGAGGCCGCCCCATGACGCACCGACAAAAGCATCACCCCGAATTGCCCCGCGAAGAGGAAATCGACCTCACGCCTTCTCGTCTCAGCGCGCAGAAGAACGTCGTGCGCGTGTTCTACAAGGACCTGTGGGACAAGGCCGACCTCAGCCTCGTTCCGACGACATTCCACCCGGACTTCACCTTTCGCGGGTCACTCGGTCCCGTACTCGTGGGCCACCGGCAGTTCGGCAACTATGTGAGCTGGCTGACCGAAACCCTCGAGGACTATACGTCCGACATCCTCGAACTGGTGGAAGAAGGCAGCCGCGTATCGGGCAAGCTGCGTTTCCATGGCATCCACCGCCGCACGCTGTTCGGCGAGCCACCGACCGATCGCAGGGTCTGGTGGTACGGCGCACCCATTTTCACGTTCGACGGCCCCCTCGTTCGAGATCTCTGGGTGCTGGGCGACATCCACGGCTTGCGGTCCCGCCTTGCTCCGGCGGAAGGGAGCGCCCTCAGCTTCGACCGCGGCTAAAGCAGGCCGTTTTCGCGGACGTACTTCGCGATCTCCCGCGAGATCAGTTCGTGGGCGGCCCGGTTGGGATGCCCATCGCCCACGATGTAGAGATTGGTGCCCTTGTCCCTCTCCCGCTGGAAGGCTTGCGTGAGGTCGAGGAGCCGGATGTCACCGATCAGGCGTGGCAGGGCTTCGGGTGCCGAGTAGTAATTCGTCGGCAGATAGACGACGAGCAGCTTGGCCCCGATCGCCGAGGCCGACCGCTCCATCTCCCGCAGCAGATAGCCGAGCGCCTCTTCCTTCTTCCGGTCGGTCGGCGTGCTGTAGGTGGCCTGGGCGTATTCGATCCGGCCGCGAATGACATCGACGCCGTGCGTCAGCCAGGTGACCGGGTTGGTGAAGTCGCCCGCAAGATGGCGTTGGAAACGACGCACGCCGTTGCTCTCGGGCGGGGCGATGTAGGGTTCTCCCGCCGCGTTCCAGGTGACGTGCGAGGCATCGAAGCAGAACGGATAGTAGGACGGGAGGCACGGCATCACGTTCCGCTCGAAGTGATGGGCGATGATCCCGTACACGATCAGCTTGGGTTTGAGATCGCCGTTTCGGCGCAGCATCTGAAGCGACTGGGTCGTGCCGTAGGCCGCCATCGCGAAGTTCGACACGCCTGTCCCGAGCTCACGCGCGAGATGCCGGGCATAGGTTTCCGGATTGGCGAGCGCATAGCCCCATGAGAATGAGTCGCCGACCACGAGGACATCGACCTGGGCGGGGCTGCGCTGCCCCGGCCCGTCGACCCGCGCGCCGCGATCGTCGGTGTAGATGTCGAAGGCGAAGGTCTGGCGGTCGCGAACGGCCGGGTAGATGCGCCGTGCGTGGGAGCTGGGATTGGCCCTTGCGCCGATCTCGGGGTCGAACACCAGGAGACGGTCGCCTTCGGATATCAGGGGAATGCTGGGAATGGTCAGGTAGGCGGCAATGGCGATCCCGGCCAGGACGCTGGCGGCGGTCGACACCAGCACCAAAAGAAGGGTCTTGCTGACTTTGTTCATGGTTCCTGGCGAGAAGGCTGCCGTCAGTTAGCCCATGCCGCCGCGGCAAGACAATGGAAGGATTTCCCCGCCCGGCTCTCGACGCGGCGCCGGGTTCCGCATACACCACACGAAAATCAGGAAGCCCGTGACCGCCCGTCTCTATCTCATCTCGCCCGCCCGCATCGAGCATCCGTCGATCTTCGCCGACGAACTGCGTGCCGCCCTCGACGGCGGCGACGTTGCGGCTTTCCAGCTCCGGCTGAAGGACGTTCCCGACGACGAGATCGCCCGCGTCGCCGACACGTTGCGGCCGATCTGCCAGCAGCGCGACACGGCGCTGATCATGAACGACCGGCCAGACCTGGCGGTGAAACTCGACTGCGACGGCGTGCATGTCGGCCAGGACGACATGCCCTATGCCGAGGCGCGCCGGATCGTCGGGCCCAACCGGCAGGTGGGCGTCACCTGCAAGGCGTCGCGACATCTTGCGATGGAGGCGGCCGAGGCCGGCGCCGACTACGTGGCCTTCGGTGCCTTCTTCCCTTCGACCACAAAAACGGTCACCACGCCCGCCGATATCGAGATCGTCGAATGGTGGAGCGCGCTGATGCAGGTGCCCTGCGTTGCGATCGGCGGCATCACGGTCGAGAACTGCAAGCCGCTGCTCGTGGCGGGCGCCGACTTCCTCGCCGTGTCCGGCGGTGTCTGGAACTACGGCGACGGTCCCGAAGCGGCCGTCCGGGCCTTCAACGAGCTCTTCTCAGCGCACGGGCAACCATAGAACGTCCTCGATGCGGCCCGCGCCGCTCGCCAGCATGACCAGGCGGTCGAAGCCGAGCGCGATGCCGGAGCAGTCCGGCAGGCCGTGATCGAGCGCGGCCAGGAAATCCTCGTCGACCGGCCAGCGCACCCCATAGATCCGATCCTTCAGGTCCATGTCCGCTTCGAGACGTTCGCGCTGGATCCGCGGATCGGTGAGTTCGCCGAAGGCATTCGCCAGTTCCACCCCGCAGACATACAGCTCGAATCGCTCGGCCACCCGAGGATCGCCCGGCTTGGCGCGGGCGAGCGCCGCCATCGAGATCGGGTACTCGCAGAGAATGGTCGGACGGCCCATGCCGAGTCGCCGCTCGATCTTCTCGAACATGATTCGGAAGAAGACGTCTTCCCAGGTATCGCCCGCATGCATCGCGACGCCGGAGGCTCCCGACAGCGCCTCGGCATTGCCCATGGTCGCGAACAGGTCGACGCCGGCATGGCGAACGAAGGCGTCGGCGACCGTCAGCCGCTCCGGCTCGACCCTCGGATCGCAGACATGCCCGTTCCACCGGAGCTGATCGACGCCCAGCGTGGCGAGCAGCGCGGCGCAATCCGCCATGATCGCCTCGTAGCCCACGCCCGAGCGGTACCACTCGAGCATCGTGAATTCGGGATGGTGCAGCGCCGAGCCCTCGGCGTTGCGAAACACCCGCGCGAACTGGAATATCCGCGGCAGTCCACCTGCCAGCAGCTTCTTCATCGCGAATTCGGGCGAACTGTGGAGCCAGCGCTCCCGCGACTCGCCGTCGGGCAGCTCCCATTCGGTGGCAAAACCGGTGAGATGGACTTCGGCTCCGGGCGCGGCCTGCAGGATCGGTGTCTCGACTTCCAGGAAGCCTTCGCCCGCGAACCACTGCCGCATCGCGGCCTGCAGCCGGGCACGCGCCTGGAGATGCGGCAGGCGCCGCTCGAGCCTGTCGGGACGCCAATCGGTCATGCGCCAGCATCGCACGCCGCCGACACGGCGTGTAGGATGTCGTCATGACGCCGAAGCAGGTCGATGCCTATTGCCGCAGGCTGCCAGCAGCCACCAGGACGGTGCAATGGGAGGGCGTCACCGTCTTCAAGGTCGGCGGCAAGATGTTCTGCCTGATCGGTCCGCCCGGCCATTCGGTCGCGCGGCTCTGCTTCAAATGCCCGCCGGAGCATTTCGAGGCGCTGTCCCATGCAAAGGGGTTCAAACCAGCCCCCTACCTCGCCCGCGCCACATGGGTTGCCCTGGAAGATCCCTCGGTCCTGACTCCGGCCGAGACGCGCGCCTACCTGAAACAGGCCCACGCCGTCATCGCGGCAGGCCTTTCGAAGAAGAAGCAGGCCGAATTGGGCCTCAAATAGCCCCGGAGGGCCCGTGGCCGGCCGGTTGCGACCCCGGGCTGCCTTTGATAGAAGGCCGCGCCGGCCTCGTACCGCCCTCGCGGACGAGGCCGAATTCCATTCATCCGAGACAGCGGTAGGGCCGGGTAAACCCATGAAAGTCCAAGTCAATTCCATCCGAGCCGGCAACGTCATCGAGTACAACGGCAAGCTCTGGGTCGCCTCCAAGGTGCAGCATATCAGCCCCGGCAAGGGCGGCGCGTTCGTCGCGATCGAGGCCAAGGCACTGCGCGAGGGCAACAAACTCCAGGAGCGCTTCCGCTCGGGCGAGACCATCGAGCGCGTCCATATCGACGAGCGCGAGTGCACCTACCTGTTCAAGGACGAGAACGGCTTCACCTTCATGGACAAGGAGACGTTCGAGCAGCTCGTGGTCGGCGCCGACGTTCTCGACGAGGATCAGTCGCGCTGGCTGCAGGACGGCATGGAAGTGACCGTCTCGCTCTATGAAGGCACGCCGGTCGGCGCCGAGCTGCCGAAGACCGTCATCCTGGCCGTCACCGAGGCCGATGCCGTGGTGAAGGGCCAGACCGCGTCTTCGTCCTACAAGCCCGCCATCGTCGAGGGAGGCATCCGCGTGATGGTGCCGCCGCATATCGGCGTCGGCACCCGGCTGGTGATCAACACCGAAGAAGGCACCTACATGGAACGCGCCAAGGATTAGGCGCGCACCCGTGGCCCTCCCAACCAACCGTCCCCCGAGAGAAACACCGGTCGCCCGCGTCGGCCGCGCCCCGATGGGCGAGGCTCGCGAGCGCTCAGGCCCACCCGAGCGCAAGTCGCTGGCGCAGCGCTCGGCCACTGTCACCGTCATGATCCGCGCGGCCTTTGCCGCCGCGAAGAATCTCAAGCGCGATTTCGGCGAAGTCGAGCATCTGCAGATCTCCGAGAAGGGCCCCGGCGACTTCGTCAGCCACGCCGACATCAAGGCGGAGCGCACCTTGCGCGCCGAACTCTCGCGCGTCCGTCCCGACTACGGCTTCCTCGGCGAGGAAGGCGGCGAGACCAAGGGTGATGGCCGCAACCGCTGGATCGTCGATCCGCTCGACGGCACGACCAACTTCCTGCACGGCGTGCCCCACTTCGCCATCTCCATCGCGCTGGAACGCGAGAAGGAGATCATTGCCGGCGTCATCTACCAGCCGATCTCCGACGAGCTGTTCTGGGCCGAAAAGGGCAACGGCGCCTACATCGACACGCCGAACGCCCGTTCGCGGCGTCTGCGCGTGTCCGGCCGCAAGGATCCGGCCCGCGCGCTTGTCGGCACCGGCATCCCGCATATCGGCAAGGGCAACCATGCCGCCTATCACGCCAAGCTGGCGGCTGTGACCGAGCGCACGGCCGGCGTCCGCCGATGGGGTGCCGCCGCGCTCGACCTCGCTTTCGTGGCGGCCGGCCGCTACGACGCCTTCTTCGAGTTCGGTCTGGCTCCCTGGGATGTCGCCGCGGGGATCCTGATGGTGCGCGAGGCCGGCGGCCTCGTGGGTGACGTCGCGGGACAGCCCTACGAACTGGGCGGTCCGTCCCTTCTCGCCAGCAATTTCGGTCTGCGCGACGCCATGGTCGACATCCTGTCGAAGGCCTGACCGTTCGTTCGTGCGAATTCGTCCGCAGGCGCGTCGCCGCCGGCGGTTGAGCGCACGGATTCCATTCGGTATGGTCGATTGCCAAATCCCTTGGAAAGGCAATTGGTTATGCCCCCGTCTTCGGTCGCTGCGCGCAGCCTGGCTCTCGCCCTGTTCGGCGTCGCCTCTGCGGCTTTTGCAGCGCACGGGCAGAACGTCACCGCCTTCAATCCTTACTCCGGAGTCGGCCTGCCGGGCGGTCCTTCCCCGCAAAGCGCCTTGCAAGCTCCTCCTGCCGTGACAGCACCAGCCGTGCCCCCGGCGCAAGTTGCCGGTCCGGCGTTCAACCCCTGGGCGCTCTCGGGTGCTGCCCCCGTGGCCCCGCAACAAGCCTCTCCCCCATCCGTGCGCGCCACCGAGCCGGGAGCCAGCCTGCCGGCACCGACCGGGCGGATCGCAAGCCGTATCGTCGCCGTGCCGGAACTGACGACGAACCGCAGCCGGCCGCGCGACAGCCAGAAGGTGAGCGCCGCCCAACCCGCTCCCAGGTCCCCATCGGCGGCGGCCGTGACCCCCAAGGCATCGCCGGCACCCGCCTCGCCATCAGTTCCGAAGCCGGCAGCCGCTCCGAAGTCGACGCCCGCCGCGACCTCTCCCCAAACCACCGCCGCTGCCGCTCCGGCGCCCGCAAGTGCGCCGCCGGCAGCCGCGCCCGGACCTGCGCCGGCGGCGCCCGAGCAGAAGATGGCGGCGCTGGCGCCACAACCCTCGCCCCCGGCACGGGTTCCCCTCACCGTTTCCCTGGTCTTCCCGCCGCGATCGGCCGAACTCTCGGACTCTTCGCGGACGGAGCTGGACCGGTTGATCAAGAGCATCTCCGACCAAGGTCTCCGCCAGGTCGAGTTGCGCTCGTTTGCCGGCAACGGCGAGCCGGACAGCCGCAAGGTTTCGCTGGCGCGCGCCCTCAACGTCCGCACCTACCTCATCGACAAGGGCGTGAAGTCCAAGATCGAGATCGGCACTTTTTCCAGCAGCGACGGCAACGAGCGGGTCGAAATCGTGGTGCCCAACACATGATCGCCCGCAGGGAGAGCCCCAACGGCAGCGGGAGTTCGCATGAGTAATCCGCTTCCGTATCTCGTCCGCATGCTGCTGTTCCTCGCGGTCGTGGCCGGCATCGCCTACCTGCTGCACCATGACCTGCTACGCGTGTTCATGAACACGCCGATCCTGAACAGCGTCATCGTCGGCGTTCTCGTGATCGGCATCTTCTTCGTGATGCGCCAGGTTCTTTCTCTGTGGCCCGAGGTGCGCTGGCTGCGGCGCTTCCAGCATCGCGAACCCGGCGCCCCTCCGCTCGATCCCGGCTCGATCGACCTGATGGCGCCGATGGCCGCCATGATGGGCGAGCGGCAGGACAATTTCCGCCTGTCTCCGACGGTGACGCGCGCGATGCTCGACGGCATCGCCAGCCGTCTCGACGAGCGGCGCGAGCTCAGCCGCTACATGATCGGCCTGCTGATCTTCCTCGGCCTGCTCGGCACCTTCTGGGGCTTGCTGGAGACGATCGGCGCCGTCGCCGACGCCATCGTCGGCATGCAGGTCACCGGCGGCGACGCCGTCCAGATCTTCGCCAAGCTGAAGCAGGGTATCGAAGGACCGCTCAAGGGCATGTCGACCGCCTTCGGCGCCTCGCTGTTCGGCCTGTCCGGATCGCTCGTCCTGGGCTTCCTGGAATTGCAGGCGAGCCAAGCGCAGGGCCGCTTCCACACCGAACTCGAGGAATGGCTGGCCGGCGCGACGCGCCTGTCCAGCGGCAACCTGCAGACCGAGGGCGAACAGGGCGTCTCGGCCTATGTCGAGGCGCTGCTGGAACGTACCGCGGACGGCCTCGACGATCTCACCCGCACGCTTCGCCGCAGCGAGGAAGGCCGCGAACAGGCGGCCGCCGCCAACGCCACGCTGGTCGAGCGCCTGTCCTCCCTGACCGAAAGCATGCGCTCGCAGCAGGCGCTGCTGGCCCGTCTCGCGGAACAGTCCATCGAGTTGCGCGGCACCGTCGCGCGCCTGACCGAGCGCAAGCCGGAGCCCGCAGACAGCGAGGCCCTGCTGGCCCACCAGCGCAATCTCGAAGCCGGCCTCGCCCGGCTGATCGATGAGAGCGTGCGCAGCCGCACGGCGCTGGCCGACGAACTGCGCGGCGAGTTCCGCCTGCTTGCCCGCACCATCGCCTCGACGCGCGGCGCGCCGCCGCCGAGCGACGGCTAGCCGCCATGGCGGGCGCATCCCGCCGCCGCGGAGGGGGCTCGGCCGATTATACCTGGCCGGGCTATGTCGACGCGCTGACCACGCTGCTGATGGTCCTGATCTTCCTGCTGTCGCTGTTCAGCGTTGCCCAGTTCACGTTGACCGACACGTTGAACACGCGCGACAGCGCGATCGACGCCCTCAACAAGCAGCTCGGCAGTCTCGCCAGCGTGCTGTCGCTTGAGAAAGCGGCAAACGACGGACTGAAGCAGGATCTCGAGAAGCTCACCCTGCAGCTCCGCGAAAACCAGGCCGAACGCGACCGCCTGGGCGCCGATCTGGCAGCCCAGCGTAGCGCAGCTGATGCGCTGAAAAGCGAGCGTGACCGTCTCACGGCCGATCTTTCAAGCCAGCGCAGTTCGTCGGACGCGCTAAAGATCGAGCGCGACCAGCTCACCGAACGCCTGACCTCGATGATGGCGGAACGCGACCGGCTCGCCGCCTCTCTGGAAAGCGCCAACAAAGAGGCCTCGTCCACCGCCTCCAGGGCCGGCGATCTCCAGAAGGAGATCGAGCGCCAGCGCCTCGAACTCACGCGCCTCGCTGCGTCGCTGGCGGCCGCGAACCAGGACAAGGGCAAACTGTTCGGCGACCTCACCGAGGAGCAGAAGCTCAGTGCCGAGCAGAAGGCCGCCGTCGTGCGCCTCACCGCCGAGCTGGCCGCCCTCAAGGACGAGCTGGCGCGCCTCGGCACCGCGCTCGACGCCGCCGATGCCAAGGCCAAGGACCAGCAGGCCCAGATCGTCGACCTCGGCCAGAAGCTGAACCGCGCGCTGGCCAGCAAGGTCGAGGAGCTGGCGCGCTACCGCTCGGAGTTCTTCGGCAAGCTGCGCGAGGCGCTGCGTGGCCAGCGCGACGTGCAGATCGTCGGCGACCGCTTCGTCTTCCAGTCGGAGGTGCTCTTCCCCTCTGGCTCGGCCAAGCTGGCGGAAGGCGGCGAGAAGCAGCTCGCCAGCGTCGCCAGGCGCCTGGTGGAGATTTCGGCCACCATCCCCAAGGACATCAACTGGGTGTTGCAGGTCGACGGTCACACCGACAACAAGCCGATCAGCAACGCGACCTATCCGTCGAACTGGGAACTGTCGGCCGCCCGCGCCATCGCCGTGGTCAAGTTCCTGCACAGCGAGGGCATCCCGAACAACCGCCTGGTGGCGGCAGGTTACGGCGAATACCAGCCGCTCTCGTCCACCGACACGACGCGCAACCGGCGCATCGAGCTGAAGCTGACGAACCGGTAGAGCGCCGCGAATACGAGCGGGCTTCTGCTCGGCCTACAGCAGCCCCAGCCTCTTCAGCTCCGCAGCCATTTCGGGCGGCATGTCGGCCGTATCGCCGCTCGACAGGTCCGGCGGTGCCCGCTCGGGCTCGAGGTAACGCCAGCCCTGGAAGGCCTTGCAGGCGCGCGGTGCGGTCTGGATCAACGTCCGCTTTAGCTTGATGCGGCAGAACTTCTTGCCGCTCTCCTCGTCGAAATCGTCCTCGAAGCCGACCAGTTCCTGGCGGCAGCGGATGACGCCGCGCACCACCCAGTAGAGCGAGCCCCCCTTCAGGTCGTCGCCCCGACGCGGCGAATTGCGGGTGTAGACCCAGTGCGGCGAGCGTGCGGATTGACGACGCTCCGCGCGTCGCGCCGCCTGAACCTTCTTCATGTGGGCAAGGTCGTCGACGCCGACCGCGAGCTTGATGAGATGCAACGCCATCGCTTGCGATTAGTACGCCGCGGCCCTTTCGCTCAAGCACCGCCTATCCACAGCGTGACCTTCCCGCCACAGCCTGAGAGAATTGGTGGCCGGACTTCGGACTCCACATTGTCTGCACAATCCACGCTCTAAAGTCCGGGCGCTTTTTTCCGCGGGGTTCTCATGAATCGTTCGACGCTGGCTGCCTTGGTCGTGGCCCTCATGCTGGGTTCCGGCATTGCAGGGTACCTGATTGGAAAGCCCGCCGTTTCGGTCGAGCGTCCCACGGCGGCTACGCCTCCGGCGCCTCTCCCTGCTGCGCCCTCCGCGGCTCCCGCTCAGGCTTCGAACCCGCCGGCACCCACTTCGCAGTCGTCCGCCCCCGCGCCGATCGTGCAACCGCCGACGCTTCCGACCGATCCCTTTGCCTTCCGTCGCGTCGGTGTGGATTCCAGCCGCTCGGAAGCCGAAGCCTGCCTGGCCTTCAACAAGCCGCTCGCCACCGGCGACGTGAAGTATGGCGACTTCATTCGCATCGAGCCCGAGGCTAAAACGGCACTGCGCGTCATCGACGACCGCCTGTGCATCGCCGGCCTGACCTACGGCCAGGACTACACGGTTAAGCTGCTGGCCGGATTTCCCGGACGCGACGGGCAGAAGTTGCGCGACGAGCAGAGCGTGAGCGTGGCATTGGGTGCCCGGCCCGCCGTCGTCACCCTCCCCGGCAAAGGGTTCATCCTGCCGCGCGGAAGTGCGGCCGGCCTGCCGGTCACCACCATCAACGTCTCGAAGGTCGGGATTTCCGTCTATCGCGTGAACGAACGCGGGATCGATCGCTTCTCGGCCGACCGCTCCTATGATGTGTCGTTCCCAGGCTCGGAACCGATTACCGAGTCCTGGTCGCTTCGGAGCTGGCTGAACGGCAGCAATGGCGCCGAGCAGTGGTCCGGTACCATGGAGGTGCGCAACGTCCCCAACCAGGCCGTCGTCACCGCCTTTCCCATCCGCGAGACGATCCAGGACTGGAAGCCCGGCGCCTATTTCGTCGTCGTCTGGAACGCCGCCAAGCCTCCGTCCCGCGACTATGACGACGACGAGACGACAAGCGGCGGTGCCGCTGGCCTGTGGGTGATCGACACGGATATTGGTCTCACCTCTTTCAGCGGCGACGACGGCTTGAACGTGTTCGCGCGCTCGCTCCAGACCGCCCAGCCGCTGGCCGGCATCGAAGTCACGGTCCTCTCGCGCGGCAACGAGCCGATCGGCAAGGTCGTCACCGGCGCCGACGGGCGCGCCTCGTTCGCCGCGGGCCTTCTCAAGGGTAGCGGTGCGGCCGAAGCGGTCGCGGTCATGGCGCAGGATCCGGCAAAGAAGGATTTCTCCCGCCTCGAACTCACCAAGTCGGCTTTCGACTTGTCGGATCGCGGTGTCGATGGACGCGCGCAGCCCGGCCCGGTCGACGCCTTCCTCTATACCGAACGCGGCGTCTATCGCCCCGGTGAGACGGTGCAACTCATGGCGTTGATGCGCGACGATGCAGCCAACGCGCTTGCCAACCTGCCCGTCACCTTGATCGTCAAGCGCCCCGACGGCAGCGAGTTCACCCGCTTCACCCACGCCTTGCAGGGTTCCGGAGCGGTTTCGCAGGCAATCGACCTGCCGAAATCCTCGCGGCGCGGCCGCTGGACCGTAGCGGCACATATCGACCCCAAGGGCGCACCCGTAGGCCGGGTCGAATTTTCGGTCGAGGATTTCGTCCCCGAGAAACTCAAGGTCGAACTTGCACCCGAACAGCCGATTGTCCGGCCCGGGACCCTGAACCGCTTCGCCTTGTCCGCGGACTTCCTCTATGGCGCGCCCGCATCGGACCTCGCCGTCGAAGGCGAGATGCGCATTACGGTCGACGATGCGCCGTTCCCCGCCTTCGCCAAATACCGGTTCGGCCCGGAAGAGGAGCGTGAGAAATTCGAACCGCCGTTCATCGAGTTGAAGGGCGAGAACACCGACAAGGCCGGCAAGTCGAGCCTCGAATGGAGCGGCGACCTCGCCAAGGACACCGTCCTGCCCCTGCGCGCGCAGATCCAGGCGCGAGTCTTCGAACCGGGCGGCGGTCGCGCGACCAAGACGGACAAGGTCATGCCCGTCCGCACGCGCGACACCTACCTCGGCATCTCTCCCACGTTCGAAGGTCGCTATTCGCGCGAGGGAGTCGACACCGAGTTCGATGTCGTGGCTGTCGATGCCGCGGGGACGCAGGTCGCCCGCTCTTCGGTCGAATACCGCGTCGAGCGCATCGTCTATGCCTATCAGTGGTTCCAGGTCGATGGCCGCTGGCGCTGGCAGTCGGTCACCAACACGAGGCTGGTGACAGCCGACAAGGTCACGCTTAAGGCCGACGCCCCGACCCGTCTGTCGCAGCGCCTGGATTGGGGCCAGCACAAGCTCACCGTCGTCGACAACGAGAAGAACACCTCCACGAGCCTCACCTTCTACGTGGGCTGGTATGGCGGCACCTCGACCGAGGAAGCGCCCGACACGCTGCGCGTCGCCAGCGACCGGCAGAACTACGCGCCGGGCGAAAGCGCCCGCCTGCGCATCGAAGCGCCGTTCGCCGGAGAGGCGCTCATCGCCATCGCCACCGACCGCATCGTCTCGACCCAGTCGGTGCAGGTGCCGGCCGGAGGGACGACCGTCGAAATCCCGGTCAAGGCCGAATGGGGCGCAGGCGCCTATGCCCTCGTCACGGCCTGGCGGCCATTGGCGGCACCCGCCGAACGCACGCCCACCCGGGCGATCGGCGCCGTATGGCTCGCCCTCAATCCGGCCCTGCGCACGCTGGGCGTTCAGATCGGCACGCCCGAGAAGATCACGCCGCGCCAGCGCATCGAGGTGCCTGTGAAGGTGTCCAACCTGCAGGCTGGCCAGGACGCGTTCGTCACCCTGGCCGCCGTCGACGAAGGCATCCTGCAGCTCACGCGCTACAAGACACCCAATCCGGCTGACTACTATTTCGGCAAGCGTCGTCTCGGCGTCGCCATGCGCGACGACTACGGCCGCCTGCTCGACACCCGAGCCGACGAACTCGGGCGCATCCGGTCGGGCGGCGATGCCGGCGAGATCGGCGGACTCGACGTCGTCCCGACGCGCACCGTGGCACTGTTCAGCGGCCCGGTGAAACTCGACGACAAGGGCGAGGCGAAGATTGCCTTCGACATCCCCGATTTCATCGGTCAGCTGCGGCTCATGGCCGTCGCCTACGACAGGAACCGCGTGGGCTCGGGCGAGCAACGCCTGTTCGTGCGCGATGCCGTCACCGCGGATGCCGTGCTGCCGCGCTTCCTCGCTCCGAAGGATCTCGGGCGGGTGGCGCTGTCGCTGCACAATGTCGACGGCCAGGCCGGCGACTACCGCGTCACGCTGACGGCCACGGGCTCGGTGTCGCTCGAGCGGCCGGTGAACGAGACGAAGAGGCTCGCCGCCAACCAGCGCGAGCTGCTGACCTGGCCGTTACGCGCGGGAGATGCCGGCTTCGGCAAGGTGATCGTCGCCGTCCAGGGACCGGGCAACTTCGCCGTCCAGCGCGAATGGGACATCCAGGTGCGGCCGGCGCAGACGCCCAGCGCGGTCGATACGGTGGCGCGCCTCGGACCCGGCAACGAGGCCACGGTCGACCGCAACGTGATCGCCCCCTTCGCCTCCGGCACCGCCCAGGTCAGCGCCTCGCTGACGCGCATTCCCGGCATCGACGTCGCGGGACTGCTACGGGCACTCGACAAGTATCCGTTCGGCTGCATCGAGCAGACGACCAGCCGCGCCATGCCGCTGCTCTACTACAACGACGTGGCGATGCTCGGGTACGGGCCAACCGATCCGCGCATCAACGATCGCGTCCAGGATGCCGTCTATCGCATCGTCGACATGCAGTTGCCCGACGGTTCGTTCGGCATGTGGGGTCCCTTCTCGACGCCCGCAGCCGAATGGCTGCAGACCTATGTGCTCGACTTCCTGGTCCGCGCCAACCAGCAGCAGATGGCCGTGCCGTCGGCGTCGCTGCAGCGGGCCCTGAGCTGGCTCAACAAGACGGCGGACAAATTCTCGCCCAACGCCCAGTCCTATGCCTGGTACGTGCTGGCGAAGTCGGGGTTCGCCGATCCCGGCCGCGTCCGCTACTTCCAGGACACCAAGGCGGCCGAGATGAAGGGCGGCATCGCCTGGGCGATGCTGGCCGCGGCCCTGAACCAGGTGGGCGAGCCGGGACGCGGCCGCCTCGCCTTCGCGACGGCGCGCCAGCGCATCGACGAGCGCGACCCGGCCGACTACTACGGCTCGCCGCTGCGCAACCGCGCCGCGCTCGTGACCCTCGCCGTCGAGGCGGGCGGCCGCGAAGCCCTGACCGAAGTGACCAGCCTCGTCGGCGAGCGGCTGGCCGCCTCGATCGGCCAGACCACGACGCAGGAACAGGCCTGGCTCGTGATGGCCGCACGCGCCATGAGCGGCAGCACGCAGCTTGCCTATTCGGTCGACGGCCAGCAGCGTCAGGCGGCCGCCGAGCCGGTGGTGTTCAACCCCGACGCGGCCACCCTCGCGCGGGGCCTCAAGCTGCGCAACGACGGCGACCGCCCGATCTGGATGCAGGTGACGGCGCGCGGCGTGCCACTCGACCCGCAACCCGCTGCGACCGCCGGCATCAGCGTGAAGCGCGAGTTCCTGAAGCTCGATGGCGAGCCCAGTTCGCTCGGCCGCGTGCGGCAGAACGAGCGTTTCATCGTCTCGATCTCGGGCCGGAACCTGGAGGGCGGCTACCACGAGGTGGCGTTGCTCGACCTCCTGCCCGCCGGCTTCGAAATCGAATCGGTGCTGAACGAGGAGACGGTGAAGTCGTTTCCGTTCCTGGCCGACCTGACGCAAACCCGCGTCTCCGAGGCCCGCGACGATCGCTTCTTCGCGTCCTTCGACATGGGGACACGGCCGTACCAGACCTGGTGGGATTCCTCGGCCAGGAACCCGAACTCCTATCACGTCGCCTACATCGTGCGCGCCGTGACCCCCGGAACCTACGCCGTCCCCGCAACCAACGTGTCGGACATGTACGCCCCGCGCGTTTATGGCCGTACCGCGATGGGCACCCTGACGATCGTTCCGCCGGACGCACGCTGACGGCCGCCGGACGTGAAGCTGGGAAACCTCCTCGCGGGCATCGCCGTCGCCGCTACGACCCTGGCGGCCACGGCGCTTGCGCTCGACCGCGTCTTCCCGCCCGACCTGTCGCGCTACCATGACCGGTCGACCGAGGTGGTCGACGCCAACGGGCGGCTGCTGCGCGCCTTCACGACCCAGGACGGCAAGTGGCGCCTCAAGGCCACCGTCGACGACGTCGATCCTCTCTATCTGGCGCTGCTCAAGGCCTACGAGGACCGTCGCTTCGACGAGCATTGGGGCGTCGATCCGCTCGCCGCCCTGCGCGCGGCCAGGCAGCTCGTCGAACGCGGACGCATCGTGTCGGGTGCGTCCACGATCTCGATGCAGGCCGCCCGCCTGCTCGATCCGAGGCCCCGGAGCTTCACGACCAAGGCCATCCAGTCGGCCCGCGCGCTCCAGCTCGAATGGCGTTATTCCAAGCGCGAGGTGCTGGCGATCTACCTGACGCTGGCACCGATGGGCGGTAACCTCGAGGGCGTGCGCGCCGCTTCCCTTGCCTATTTCGGCAAGGAGCCGCGCCAGCTCAGCGCCGCCGAAGCGGCCCTTCTCGTGGCGATCCCGCAATCGCCGGAACGACGCCGCCCCGACCGCGCCTCCGCTCTCGCCCAGGCCGCGCGCGATCGCGTGCTGGCGCGTGGCGTGGAACACGGCGTTATCGACGCACCGCTGTTCGAGATGGCGCGCAGCCGCCCCGCGCCCGACCGTCGCCTCGCGTTGCCGATGCAGGCGCCCCACGTCTCCGCCTGGCTGGCCGGTCAGTCGCCGGGCACCGTCGTGCCGACCACCCTGCGCTTCGAGTTGCAGCAGGCGCTGGGCCAGCTCGCGCACGAGGAACGCCGCCCGTTCGCCGACGGCGCGGAGATCGCCATGGTCGTGCTCGACAATCGCACCGGTGGTGTCGTGGCCTGGCTGGGTGGCGACAATTTCTTCGGCCGCGCCGGGCAGGTTGACCTCGTGCGGGCCCGACGCTCGCCCGGTTCGGCGCTCAAGCCGCTGATCTACGCCATGGCCTTCGACGATCGCACGCTGCATCCGGAGACCCTGGTCGAGGACGTGCCGGTTCGCTTTCGGGACTGGCTGCCGCGCAACTTCGACCGAGACCATCAGGGCGCCGTGACGGTGCGCCGCGCCCTGCAGCAGTCGCTGAACGTGCCGGCGGTTCTGGCACTGGAGAAAGTCGGTCCGCAGCGCTTCCTCTCGACGCTGCGCACCGCCGGCGCGACGCCCGGCCTGCCGCCGGGCGACACCGGCAATTCGCTGGGCATTGCACTCGGCAGCGCGACCCTGTCGCCGCTCGAGATGGCCGGTCTCTACGCGGGTCTGGCCAATGGCGGCAGCTTTGCCCCGCCGCAGGTCCGGCGCGACCGGGCGAAACCAGTGCCGGTGCGCCTCCTCGGCCCCACGGCAGCCTGGTACGTCTCCGACGTGCTGGCCGAGGCGCCTCTGCCCGAAGGCTTCGCCTCCCTCCCCGTGTCCCTGCGCGAGCGCCGCATCGCCTTCAAGACCGGAACCTCGGCCGGCTACCGCGACGCGTGGGCGGCGGGCTACAGCGCCAACTGGACGGTCGTCGTCTGGGTTGGCCACGCCGACGGCACGCCACGCCCCGGCCAGCTTGGCCGGCTTTCGGCGTTGCCCGTGCTGTTCAAGGCGTTCGGCCGCCTGCCCGGCGAGGACAATCGCGCTACCCGCCCGCCCGCCGACGCGATCAAGGTCTCGTCACACCGCGACCTGCCCCCGCGCATGCGCACGCTGGCCCCCCACGCGGAGACGAGCGGCGGCCCGCGTATCGCCTATCCGCCGGCCGATGCCCGCATCGAACTGGCCGTCCGAGAGGCCGTTCCTTTGAATGCCATGGGCGGCCAAGGACGACTGCGCTGGCTGGTCGACGGGCGGCCGCTCGACGGCAACCAGTGGGTCCCCGACGGGGCCGGCGTCGCGCGCCTCGCCGTCGTGGACGAGGCCGGACGCTCAACCTCGGTAACGGTCAGGATCGTCGAGCGGCGATAGCGTCAGGCCGCCGCCTTGGCCTTGAGCGCCTGGGCGACCTTGGAGGCGGGCTCGCGGCCGAGCGCCGCGCAGATGTCGCGACCGGCTCTGGCGATGGCGTCGAGATCGACTCCGTGCTCGATGCCCAGTCCGTTCATCAGATAGATGACATCCTCGGTCCCGACGTTGCCGGAAGCGCCCTTGGCGTAAGGACAGCCGCCGAGGCCCGCGACAGCGGTGTCGAACACGGCAATGCCGCGCTCCATGACCGCCAGGATGTTGGCCAGCGACTGGCCGTAGGTGTCGTGGAAATGCGCGGCGATCTTTTCCCGCGGCATCTTCTCGGCCACTGCATCGATCATGGCGACGCACTCGCCGGGCGTGCCGACGCCGATCGTGTCGCCGAGCGAGACCTCGTAGCAGCCCATCCGGAACAGCCGCTCCGACACCTCCGCGACCTTCGCGGGGGAGACCTTGCCGTCATAGGGGCAGGCGATCACGGTCGAGACGTAGCCGCGCACCTTCATGCCGTACTTTTGCGCCGCTTCCATCACCGGCCCGAAGCGCTCGAAGCTCTCGTCGATCGAGCAGTTGGTGTTCTTGCGGCAGAAGGCCTCCGAGGCCGCCGTGAAGATGGCGATCTCATCGACGCGGGCCTCGACGGCCCCGTTCATGCCCTGCTTGTTGGGCACCAGGACGGGATAGCTGACTCCCGGCTTGCGCTGGATGCGGGCCATCACCTCGTCGGTATTGGCCATCTGCGGGACCCATTTCGGCGACACGAAGCTGCCGGCTTCCACGGCGGAGTGACCGGCGGCCGAGAGCGCGTCGATCAGCGCCACCTTGGCCTCGACCGGCACGGGCTTCGCTTCGTTCTGCAAGCCGTCGCGCGGCCCCACTTCGACCAGCCGCACGCTCTTGGGATGATTCATCGTTGCCTCCCGATACTGGCGCCACATACTGCACCAGGGGGAAGGCCGCCAGACAGGATTTTCGCCCCTACGGCGTCTGCGAAATATGCGCGGTGCGATCGTGTCCGGGATGGCTGAACATGATCTCCAGCGTGCGCAGATAAGTGTGCAGCCCGGCATCCTGGATCGGCAGGACGTGGGCATCCTCCCCCGATTCGTTGTGGTGCGAATGCCAGTAGCCGGGCGGCGTGATGAAGCTGGCGCCGGGCGCCCAGTCCTCGCGTCTGCCGTTCTTGATCATACCGGACTCATCGAGTTCCGTGCCGATCATCGTGTAGCAGCCGGGCTTGCAGTCGATGACGAAGTCGACCGCCACCGACTCGTGGCGATGCGGATACTGGACAGCATCCTTCGGCAGGAGGCCGAACATCGTCCACATCGTGTGGGTGATGGTCCGGGTGCTGGGAAAATTGCGGTTGGCGAGCAGGACACTGACGCGATTGGCGTTCGCGGTTCTGGGATCGGTGGCGATCTCAGTGAGCTTCTGCTGTGCCATGGTGTGCTGGTAGAAGGTTGGCTTGAAGCGCGCGATTGTCGGCGCGGCGCCGAGATAGCGCAGCAGGGGCGCATCGTGCACCCAGTAGAGCGCGGCCTCGCCGTCGGAATGATGCATTGCGTGGCCGTGCGCCGGAAGAACCATGTAATCACCCTGCGACCAGTGAATGGTCTCGCCACACCCGTCGGTCCGTCCGCTGCCCCGGAATACGAAGAAGACCTGGCTGGTCGCCTCGGCCGAGGTCATGACCGAGCCACGGACAATACGAATGAAGTTCGCGCACAGCGCCGGGGTCGTCGCGGGCTCGACGATCCCCAGCTCTTCGCTGACATCGAGCGGCTGCACGCGCGTCGGTCCCTCGTCGAAGAAAGACGGAGAAAAGGTCCGGTACGGCACCGGCGGAATGATTCTCTGCTGCAGCGGGTTCACGGCCGAGCTGTAGTCGAAATACTGCGCGTCGCTTGTCAGCAGGCCGTCGTTGGGAAAGCTCTCGATACCAGCCACACAAGTCTCCTCGTCCGGGATCCCGCGGGGCGCTGCCCGCTCAACGAAAGCAGTTTGCAGCCTGACCGGATCGCGAGTCCACGAGCGAAATCGCGGCGCAGTGGCCCTAGACCACAGTCTCTTTCAGCTTTCCGGCCCGGCGCAGCACGATCGCGACGGCGGCGAGCGCCAGCATGGTGAAGGCGATCAAGAGGGTCGCGACGGCTGTGATGGTCGGGTTCACTTCGAGGACGAGTTCGTTGAACATCTTCTTCGGCACGGTCTCGTACTTGCCGGCGATGAACGACGTCACGATCACCTCGTCGAAGCTGCCGATGAAGGCGAAGATCCACGCTGCGAAGACGCTGGGCGCCAGGTTGGGCAGCACGACCTTGCGCATCGTGTAGCCCCAGGAGGCTCCGAGGCTCCAGGCGACCTGCTCGATCCGCTGGTCGAACTCGCGGATCGCTACACCCAGCACCATCATGACCAGCGGTACGTTGAGCAGCGTGTGGGCAACCACGAGGCCCAGCAGAGACCCCAGCAGGCCGACCTTGGCCAGAGCCAGATAAAGGGCGATGGCGACGATGATCGTCGGCACGATCAGCGGCGCCATGAAGTTGCCCTCCGCCCAGTCACGCCCCTTGAAGGTGCCGCGCCGCAGCCCGTAGGCCGCCAGCCCACCCAGCAGCAGCGCCGCCACCGAGGAAACCGCCGCGACGAAGACCGAAGTCCACATCGCCTCCATCCAGCGCGGATCGCCGAAGAAGGTCTCGTACCAGCGCAGCGACAGGCTGGGCGGCGGAAAGGTCAGCGCCCGCGCCGAGGAAAACGACATCGGGATCACGATGACCAGCGGTACCGTCAGGAAGACGAGACCGAAGATGCCCATCGCGGCCAGTCCCCGCCGCGCCCAGATCGAGCCGCCGATCGCTTCGCGGTTCATGCGGAGGCCTTTCGGTCGAGCCGGCGGTAGGCCGCGAAGATGGCCAGCGTCACGATCAGCAGTATCGTCGAGATCGCCGAAGCCTGCTCCCAGCGCGGGATCTGGTTGATCAGCGTGTCGAGCAGGTTGGAGATCATCGGGACGCGACCGCCGCCCAGGATCGCCGGCGTCACATAGAAGCCGAGGCAAAGGATGAAGACCAGCAGCGCGCCCGCGGCCAGCGCCGGCAGGGTGAGCGGAAAGTAGACCTTCCAGAAAATGGTACGCGGCGGCGCGCCCAGCGAGGCGGCCGCCTGCAGCAGCCGGTCGTCGATGCGAAGCATGGCCGCGAACAGCGGCAGCACCAGGAACGGCAGCAGCACGTTCGCCATGCCGATCGTGACGCCGAGTTCGTTGTAGAGGAAGGAGACCGGAGAATCGGTGAGCCCGCTCCATTGCAGGGCTCGGTTCACGATCCCGCCGTTACCGAGCACGACGATCCAGGCATAAGTGCGGACGAGGATCGAGACCCAGAAGGGCAGCACCACCAGTGCGACGGCAATCATGCGGCCGCGGGCGCCGAGGCCGCGCATCCAGTGTGCGAGCGGATAGCCGATGATGATGTTGGCCAGGGTCGCGATGAGCGCAATGCGCATCGTATTGCCGAGCACGCGCAGGTAGACCGGCGCTTCGAGCAGGCCTTCGTAGTGTTCGAGCGTGAAGCCTCGCCCCTTCTCCCAGAAGGCGAGCCCCAGCATGTAGACGATGGGCGCGTTGAAGGCGACGACCATCAGCACCAGCAGCGGCGCGATGAATCCGAAACCCTCGAGGCGGTTGGCTTTGTTCATGATGAAAGGATCGCCATCGCGAGAGCGTCGAACGAGGGAGCTTTGCCGTTATGCAAAGGTCCCTCGCCCCGTCCCGGATAGCGGTTTGTGCTCCCTACAGGCTGAGCTTGAAGGCTTCCCACTTCTTGTTCACGGCCTCGCCGTTGTCGGCCCACCACTGGGCGTTCTCGAAATACTGCACGTCCTTGTTCTGCTTGCTGGTGGGGAACTGCCAAAGCTTGTCCTGCGGCAGCAGCTTGTCGAGATCGGGACTGGGGCCGGTGTAGGAGATGACCTCCGCCGCCTTGGCCTGGTTCTCCGGCAGCGACATCTCGCGCATCAGCTTCCAGGCTGCAGCCTTGTCCTCCGGCTTGGAACCCTTGACCACGCAGATGAAGGACAGATCGGCCTTGCCGCCCGCGAAGTTCAGTCCGAAGGCGGGGTCGCCCACGACCCTGCCCGACCAGCAGATCGAATACTGCACTTCGTTGTCTTTCATGAGCTGCGGCGGCTGTGCGCCGGCCTTCCACCAGACGGCGACATCCTTCTTGATCTCGTTCAGCTTCTTGAACGCCAGGTCGACGTCGAGCGGGAACAGCTTGTCGATCGGCACGCCGGCCGCCTGCAGCGCGAACGGCAGGCAGTAGTGCGGATAATCCGGCAGGCAGCGCTTGCCGGGGAAGGCCTTGGTGTCGAAGAACTCGGTGAAGTTCTTGGGCTCCTTGGCACCCTTGCGCCACGCCATGATGGTCGAGAAGTATTGGTAGCCGAAGCCGTACTCGTTCTTGGCTTCGGGAAACATCGCGGCCGGCGCAACCGCGGCCCAATCCACCGGCTCGATCAGACCAAGCTTCTTGGCCTGCAGGACGACGCCCGAGCCCAGTTCGAACAGCGTGGTGGTGGTCTGGCCGCTCTCGACCAGGGCCCGCAGCTTGCCGAGAGAACTCGGGCTCTCGCGCACGACCTTGATGCCGGTCTTCTGGAACAGCGGATCGATATAGCCCTTCTGGATCGATTCGCCGGAGGCACCGCCCGACTCGATCATGCGGATTTCCTTGGACTGCGCGTGCGCGGCCCCGGACAGGAGGCTGACGGCCGGCAGAGCGGCGGCGGCACCGACGAAAGTACGTCTCTTCATCTCGATCCCCTTTATGTTACCGGCCAGACATCGGCCGAGTCCCAAGAAACGCTGACACGCTCTCCCGGCGCATGGGCCGAGCCGAGAAACGGCACGGCGACCACGACCGACTGATTGCTCTCAAGCGCCAGGTGGTAGCGCACCATCTGCCCGAGATAGATCGCCTCGACGACGCGGGCCGGCTGGCCCTGCCCCTCGCGTCCCAGCCGGACCCGTTCGGGACGCACGACGCCCTGTCGCCCATCGGGCAGGCCAACGAAGTTGGCGATGCCCAGAAACTCCGCCACGAAGCGGTTCGCGGGCCGGAGATAGGCCTCCGTCGGCGCCGCGACCTGCTGCGTGCGTCCCTTGTCCAGCACCATGATGCGGTCCGATAGAGACAGCGCCTCTTCCTGGTCGTGCGTGACCAGCAGGGTCGTGACGCCCAGCGTGCGCTGCAGCTGCTTCAGCTCAATCTGCAGCTCCTCGCGCAGCTTGCGGTCGAGCGCGCCCAGCGGCTCGTCGAGCAACAGGATATCGGGCTTGAAGACCACGGCCCGCGCCAGCGCCACGCGCTGCTGCTGGCCGCCGGAAAGCTGCGACGGCCGACGCGCCTCGAACCCGTCGAGGCGGACGAGCTTCAACGCATCGCGCGCCAGCCGGTCGGCTTCTGCCCCGCCGATCTTGCGGACACCCAGCGGGAACAGGACGTTGTCGAGCACCGTCATGTGCGGGAACAGCGCGTAGGACTGGAACACTAGCCCGATATTGCGTTCCTGCGCGGTGGCGTTGGTGACGTCGCGGCCGCCGATGAAGATGCGCCCCGAGGTCGGCCGGTTGAGGCCGGCGATCAGCGACAGCAGCGTCGTCTTTCCCGAGCCGCTCGGTCCCAGGATGGTGACGAACTCGCCCTGCGTCACCGACAGATCGACCGAGTCGGCCGCCGCGAAGGTGCCGTAGCGCTTCGTCACTCCTTCGAGACGGATATCCGACATCTAGGCACGCGCCACTTTGGCCATGGCGCGGTCGGCCGCGGCCAGCGTCTCTTCGATAACCGGCTTGTCGTGCGCGGTCGACAGGAACCACTTGCCGGCCTGCTGGGCGCGCACCCCCTCCTCCTGCAATGCCGCGTGGAGCGCAAGCATGGCGTCGCGGTCGCAGGCAGCCGACTCACGATAGTTCCGCGGTGCCGCTCCCGACGTGAAGAACGTCTGGAAGATCGCGGGCATGCCCTGCACCAGGATGGGCAACCTGTGCTTCTTCGCAAGGGACGTGAGGCCCTGCATCAGTTCCGTGCCGCGGGCCTCGAGGTCGCGATAGACCGCGCCATCATGGGCTTCGAGGACATCCAGGGCTGCCAGCGCCGCCGCCATGCTCTGGACGTTGCCGTTGTAGGTACCCCCGTGCATCACGCCCTTGTCGAGCAGCGTGTCCATGATGTCGCGTCGGCCCGCGACCATCGCCAGCGGGAAACCGGCCGCCACCGCCTTTGCATAGATGCTGAGATCGGCGGTGACCCCGAACTTTCCCTGCGCCCCGCGCAGGCCGACGCGGAACCCGGTGATGACCTCGTCGCAGATGAAGAGAGCACCGTGCTTGTCGCATAGGGCCCGTACGCCTTCCAGATAGCCCGGCGCTGGCGGGATCGCGCCGCCATTCACCATGATTGGTTCCATGATCACGCCGGCGATCTGGCCGCGATGGCGTTCCAGCGTTTGCTCGAGCAGATCGAGATCGTTCCAGGCACAGACTGCGACATCACCCAGAACACTCGCGGGCATGCCGGGCGAACCGGCGACGGGCACCGGCGCATCAGCGGGACCCGCTTCGTTCAGCGGCGGCCGGGCGCTGATATAGGCCTGGTCGCTCCAGCCGTGATAGTGACCCTCGAACTTCAGAATCTTGTCGCGGCCCGTGAAGGCCCGGGCAAGGCGAAAGGCCATCAGCACGGCTTCCGTGCCGGAGGTCGAGAAGCGAACCAGCTCGGCCCCGGGCAGCAAGCGACAGAGCCGCTCCGCCAGTTCGGTTTCGCGCGGATTCTGCGCGGCGAAGAGCTGGCCTTCGCCCAGTGATGCCGCAACGGCGTCGATCACCTTCTTCGGCGCGTGCCCCAGAATGGCGGGGCCGTTGCCCAGTACGTAGTCAATATGAACATTGCCATCGACATCCTGGAGCCGAGCGCCCTCGCCCCTGGCGAAGAACAGCGGCACCGGAACGCTGGCGTAGCGCACGTTGCTGCTGACGCCGCCTGCCAGATGCTTTCGGGTCTTCTCGTAGAGTGCGATCGATTTCGCATATGAGCGCATGTTCCTCACCCAGCAAAAACAATGCCCACGACACGTGGCAATCGTCGAATAGTGTGATCACAGAACGCGCCGAGCCTAACGGCCGCGCCTCAGCCCAGCAATGCATTTTTGTGATCACAAATCCGACGGGCATGCGGTAAGCTTCGCAACATATGCCCCGCACCCCGCGCCCCCCGGATGCCACCGACACCTCGCTCCGCCAGCAGGTGTATGAATCGTTGCGTGAGGCTCTGGCGACGGGCCGCTTCGCTCCCGGGCAGAAAGTCACCTTCCGATACGTTGCCGGCGTGCTCGACGTCAGCCTCACGCCGGTGCGCGAGGCGCTTCGTCGGCTGGTCGCCGAAGGGGCGTTCGAAATGAACCCCAACAGGTCCGTCCGTGTTCCGCTGATGACGCGAGACAAGGTGCTCGAATTGCGCGACATCCGCTCGAGCCTCGAGGGACTCGCAGCGGCAAAAGCCGCACAGGTCGCGACACGTGATCAGATCGCCAACCTTCGCCGCATCGCGCGGGAGATCATGATCGCCCGCAACCGCGGCGATGCCGCCACCGACCGCCAGAAGCTGCGAGAGTTCCATTTTGCCGTCTACGCGGCGGCCGGTCAGCCGACCCTGTTGCGCTTGATCGAGGGGCTTTGGCTGCAGACAGGCCCTTACATGAACCTCCTTTATCCGGACTTTGTCTCCTCGCCGCGGGGTCCCGCCGGCCGGCAGCGCCTGATCGAAGCGCTGCAGACGCGCGATTCATTGGCCGCACGCCGCGAAATGGAGAACGACATCCGCCGCACCCTTTCCTTTGTCGCCGGTCTCGCCGACGAGAATGGCAATATCGCGCCGGCCGCCCCGGCGATCGTCAGTAAGAGACGCCATCCGTCGGCGGGCGTCGCAGCGTTCGAAGTTCCAGCCGTCTGATCAGGAGAAAAGCATGGCCCAGCAACTCAGCAATCAACGCATCGCCTGGTTCAACGGCAAGTTCCTGCCGGAGAACGAGGTCATGATCCCCTTCCGCGACCGCAGCTGGAAGTATGGCGACGGCGCCTTCGACATGACCCGCACCTTCAACGGCGTGCCCTTCCGACTGAAGGAGCATATCGACCGGTTCTATCGTTCGCTGCGCTACCTGCAGATCGATCCCGGCCTGTCGGCCAAGGAGATGGTCGCGCACAGCGAAGAGGTCGTGGCGCGCAACGAGCATCTGCGCGCCGAGGTCGGCGACTGGTGGCTGGGCCAGCGGGTTAGCCGCGGCGTCGACGCCGTGGGCGACGAAGGATGGGACCATACCGGCCCCAACGTCGTGATCGAGATGCTGCCGCTGCCGCTCGCCAAGCGCGGCAAGCTCTATCGCGAGGGCGCCGAGGCGATGACCACGACGGCGCGCCGCATCGCCCCGTCGATGCTCTCGCCCCGCGCCAAGACGCACAACTATCTCAACATGATCATGGCCGAGAAGCCGATCAAGGCGCTCAACCCCGACGCCTGGCCGATCCTGCTGGACGAGAACGGCAATCTCGCAGAAGGCCTGGGCAGCAACATCTTCATCGTGCGCGAGGGCCAGCTCTTCACGCCGTCGGAGCGTTACGTGTTGCCGGGCGTCAGCCGCCAGATGACCATGGACATGGCCAAGCAGCTCGGCATCGAGTGCACGCCGGGCGATGTCGACCTGTTCGACGCCGCCAATGCCGAGGAAATGTTCCTGACCTCCACCAGCCTCTGCATCCTGCCGGTGAAGAGCTTCAACGGCGCGCCGGTCGGTGACGGCAAGGCGCCGGGCCCGATCACCCAGAAGCTGATCGACGCCTATTCCAAGAGCGTCGGCTGCGATTTCGTGGCCCAGTACCTGAAGTTCTCGCAGTAGCGAAGGCTTCCTCCGCAGTGCATGGGAAGGGGGACGACATCCCCTTCCGCCAAGCGTAGACTCCTCCTTGTGGTAGATCGCGCCCTGTCGTGATCGACGACAGACCGCGACCTTCGAACTTCGTTCGTAAGGAGGCAGTCATGGCCATGCAGAACCACGTCCGCAATCCCCTCGAATGGGGATGGGATCATCTGAAGCAGACAAGTCAGGTCGTCGGCTCGGCGGCCAACTCGATGGATGGAGCCTGGGAGGATCGCGCCTCGGCGTCGCCCACGGTCCGTCGCATCACGGCCACCGATATCGGCGACGCCCTCGCCAGGGGCGTGCGCGACTTCGGCGCCTGCCGGACGGATGTGATGGTGCTCTGTCTGCTCTATCCCCTCGCCGGCCTCGCGATCTCGCGCATGGCCTTCGACTACGGGATGCTGGCCCTCGTCTTTCCGCTGATCGCGGGCTTCGCGCTGATCGCGCCAGTGTTCGGGCTCGGCCTCTACGAGATCAGCCGTCGCCGCGAGCGCGGGCTCGAAACACACTGGACGGACGCCTTTGCTGTCGCCCGCTCGCCGAACATCGGCTCGATCATCGTCATGGGCCTTTTGTTGCTGGCGATTTTCTGCCTGTGGCTGTTTGCGGCGAACTTCCTCTACACCGTGACCCTGGGTCCGGATGCGCCTGGTTCGGCTGTCGCCTTTGTGAGCGACGCGCTGAACACGCCGCAGGGTCTGACCATGACGATCGTCGGCATCGGCGTCGGCTTCCTCTTCGCGCTGCTCGTGCTGGTGATCGGCGTCGTATCGCTACCGATGCTGCTCGACCGCAATGTCGGCGTCGGCACTGCCATCGCGACATCGGTCCGCGCCGTGCGGATGAACCCGGGACCGATGGCAGTGTGGGGCATGATCGTCGCGACCAGCCTCGCGCTCGGCGCCCTGCCCCTTCTGATCGGGCTCGCCATCGTGCTGCCGGTACTGGGCCACGCCACCTGGCACCTCTATAGAAAGCTCGTCGCGTAACGAAAAAGACAAGAGGGGGAGAATGCTCGACTGGACCGTGAAGCAGCCGGCCGACGGCGTCGTCGTCGCGCCGGACGAGCGGCTGCCGTGGCCGCAGACCGCGGCGCTGGGCATCCAGCATGTGGTGGCGATGTTCGGCGCCACCGTGCTGGGACCGCTCCTGATGGGCTTCGATCCCAACGTCGCCATCCTGATGAGCGGCGTCGGCACGTTGATCTTCTTCATGGCCGTGGGTGGCAAGGTGCCGAGCTATGTCGGCTCCTCCTTCGCCTTCATTTCCGTGGTCGCGGCCGCCACCGGCTATGCCGGCCAGGGCGCCAACGCCAATATCGCGGTCGCGCTTGGCGGCATCGTGATCTGCGGCGCGGTCTACGCGCTGATCGGACTGGTCGTGATGGCCAGCGGCACCGGCTGGATCGAGCGGCTGATGCCGCCGGTCGTGACCGGCGCCGTGGTCGCGGTGATCGGCCTCAACCTCGCCGCCGTGCCCGTCAAGAACATGGCACCGACGCCCTTCGACGCCTGGATGCAGGCCGTGACCTTCCTGAGCATCGCGCTGGTCGCGGTCTTCACGCGTGGCATGACCCGGCGCCTGCTGGTGCTGGTCGGCCTGGTCGTCGCGACACTCGTCTATGCCTTCCTTGCCAACGGGCTGGGTTGGGGCAAGCCGGTGAGCGGCGAGTTGCTGGCCAAGGCCGCGTGGTTCGGTGCTCCCGCCTTCACCGCGCCGGTCTTCGACACCCGCGCGATCGTGCTGATCGCCCCCGTCGCCCTGATCCTCGTGGCCGAGAATCTCGGCCATCTTCGCGCCGTCAGCGCGATGACCGGCCGCAACATGGATCCCTATGTCGGCCGCGCCTTCCTGGGCGATGGCGTGGCGACAATGTTGGCCGGAGGCGTCGGCGGCACCGGTGTCACGACCTATGCCGAGAATATCGGCGTGATGGCCGCCACCCGCATCTACTCGACGGCCTTGTTCGTCGTCGCCGGCCTGTTCGCGATCCTGCTGGGCTTCTCGCCCAAGTTCGGCGCGCTGATCCACACCATCCCGCTGCCGGTGATGGGCGGCGTCAGTATCGTCGTGTTCGGCCTGATCGCCGTGGCAGGCGCCAAGATCTGGGTCGACAACAAGGTCGACTTCACCCAGAGCCGCAACCTCATGGTGGCCGCCATCACGCTGGTCCTGGGAACCGGCGACTTCACCCTGAAGTTCGGCGACTTCGCCATGGGCGGCATCGGCACCGCGACCTTCGGCGCAATCCTGATGAACGCGGTACTGGGGTTTCGGCGACCATAGTAACCCCGTCGTCCTGAGCGGAGCGCCGAAGGTGCGTAGTCGAAGGACCTCTTTTCACTTCGAGAGGTCGTGAGTCGGAAAAGAGGTCCTTCGACTGCGCCGCCCTTCGGGCGGCTTCGCTCAGGACGACGGATTTTTACTTTAAGTCCGTCGCCAGACGATCTGCTGCGTGCGGGCGGTGCCGGCGGTGAAGTCCGGGCCTGACAGGGTCAGGCGGTCTCCGTCGAGCCCGATGTGCCGGGTCGAGCGCAGGCCGACCAGCGCCTTGTTGGTCGAGATCTCGATAGTGTGAAACACCGTGCCGTCTGCGAGCTCGTAGCGGCCGGCATAAGCGAAGCACTCGCTGGCATCGGCGCGCATGATGGTCGCGCTCACCTGGCCCTGCGGCGTGTAGAGGATGTAGCCTTTGGCGTCGGCGCCCATCGGAAACTCAGGCGGGCGGCCATCCTCGTAGAGATACGACCAGCTCTCGAGCCGCCAGCCGCCAAGCAGCGCGTTCATTCGAATTCGACCAACTCGGCGCCCTCGGGCACCTGCTCGCCCACCGCATAGCGCAGGCTCTTCACCGTGCCGTCGGCCGGCGCGGCCAGCGTGTGCTCCATCTTCATGGCTTCGAGCACCAGCAGCGCCTGGCCCTTGCTCACCGTGTCGCCCGCCTTGACGCGCAGGTCGATGATCTTGCCCGGCAGCGGGGCGCGGACCATCGCGTCGGCCGAGGCCGTCGCCTCGTATTGCGTGACGTCGAGCGGATCGACCAAGCGCAGGCGGCGGCCTTCGCCGTCCATGAACAGCGTGTAGTCGATGCCGCCATCGAGGGCGGTGCGCCGCACGACCGTGGCCAGGAATGAATCCTCGCCCAAGCCGACCGACAGGCGACCGTCCGCCAACCGCTGCACACGCGCCTCGCGCGTACCCTCGGGCAGGTCCAGCCGCAAGCTGCCAGAGCGCGACCGTCGCGCAAGCACGGCGACTTCACGCTCGCCGTCCTTCCAGCGCACTTCCTCATGGCCCTCGTCGAGCAGGCGAAATCCGTTCTGAGCATTCCACGGCGACCACGGGTCGTTCGCCGACGGCTGGTAGGCATCCTGCCATTCCAGCAGCCGTGCCAGCGTCGCCACGGCGAAGGCGCGGTCGCCGGCCGGTGCCGGCTGAGTGAACAGCGTCGCGCGATGACGCTCGATGAAGCCGGTATCGACCTCTCCGCCGACGAAAGCGGGGTGCGAGCACAGCGCCTTCAGCAGCGCCGAATTGGTCGTGACGCCCACCACTTCGGTTTCGCCCATCAGCGCCGCCATGCGCCGCATTGCCGAGGTTCGGTCTCGGTCGTGCACGATCACCTTGGCGATCATGGGATCGTAGAACGGCGTCACCGTATCGCCCTGGCGTACGCCGGTGTCGACACGCACATGCGCGCCCTCCTCCGGCAGCTTCAGGTGGACCAGCGTGCCGGTCGAGGGCAGGAAGTTCCGCGCCGGGTCCTCGGCGTAGAGACGGACCTCGACAGCATGTCCGTCGATGCGCAACTCGTCCTGCGTGAGCGGCATCTTCCCGCCGGCCGCCACGACGAGCTGCCACTCGACGAGGTCCTGCCCGGTGATCGCCTCGGTCACGGGATGCTCGACCTGCAGGCGGGTGTTCATTTCCATGAAGAAGAAAGTGCCGTCCTGGTCGGCGATGAACTCCACCGTGCCGGCGCCCTGGTAGCCGATGGCCTTGGCCGCCGCCACCGCCGCCTCGCCCATCTGCTTGCGCCGCGCCGGGTCCATGTTCGGCGCCGGCGCTTCCTCGATCACCTTCTGGTGGCGACGCTGGATCGAGCAGTCGCGCTCGAACAGATAGAGGCAACCGCCATGGCCGTCGGCGAAGACCTGGATCTCGATGTGGCGCGGCCGCGTCAGGTACTTCTCGACCAGCACATGGTCGTCGGCGAAGGAGGCCTTGGCCTCGCGCTTGGCTCCGGCCAGCGCGTCGGCGAATTTCTCGGCGCTCTCTACCACGCGCATGCCCTTGCCGCCGCCACCGGCCGAGGCCTTGATGAGCACCGGAAAGCCGATCTTTGTGGCCTCGCTGGCCAGCAGCTCCGGCGACTGGTCGTCACCGTGATAGCCCGGCACCAGCGGCACGCCCGCCTTTTCCATGATCTTCTTGGCTTCGCTCTTGGACCCCATGGCGCGGATCGAGGCGGCCGGTGGTCCGATGAACACGAGGCCCGCCGCGGCGCACGCGTCCGCGAATCCGGCATTCTCGGAGAGGAATCCGTACCCCGGATGGATGGCCTGCGCGCCGGTCCGCCGGGCCGCGTCGATGATCCGGTCGGCCACCAGATAGCTCTCGCGCGCGGCCGAGGGGCCGATATGAACGGCCTCGTCGGCAATCGCGACGTGCCGCGCGGCGCGGTCGGCATCGGAATAGACCGCCACCGTCTTGATGCCCAGCCGCTTCGCCGTCTTGATGACCCGGCAGGCGATCTCGCCACGATTGGCGATAAGGATCTTGGAGAACATTGGCACCCTATCCCTTCATCGCCGGCCAGAAGTCCGTGCACGGCGCCTCGATCCAGCGCGTGTCTTCGCCCAACGCCCGCGCGTAGTCCATCAACGAGATGAATTCGTCGAGCGCCTTGCGCGTAACCTGGGGCCGTTCGCGCAGGAACCTCGCCTTTGCCTCTTCCGTAGCCGTCGCCGGCTCTAGCGCCAGCTTCCATGGCATCCAGCGACAATAGGCGGCAACGCCCTGGGCGCGCGCCTTGGCCCCGTCGGTCTTCCAATACAAGTCAAAGACGAATGTGCCGGCCAACACATCGGGCTTGTCGGTCAGTGCCTTCCAGCCGGAAGCCTGGGCGATGCAATGAGCATGGCGACGATTGATCGCTTCGACAGCACGCCTCCACGGCGCCTCGTCACCCAATCCGCAGAGTTGAACGGCGCCCACAGCCTGGACCAACACACCGCCTACCATCTCCAGCCCTTTGCCCGCCCCGAACAGATCCGCGGTCGACTGCGCCCAGCATGGCGTAGCGAAGAGAAGCGACAGGGCGAGCAGGAAGCGCTTCACAGCGCCCACTTCGGTTTGCGCTTGGCGAGGAACGCACTCATGCCCTCGATCGCGTCGTCGGTCGTGCACTGGACGGCGACATGCTCGCCGATCAGGTCGGCCACGGCGCGATCGTGCGGCATGGAGTCGATCTCGGTGATCAGCTTCTTGATCAAGGCCTGGACCGACGGCGCGCCGCGACGTAACTCGCCGGAAAGGGCAGCCACCGTCGCGTCGAGTGCGTCCTCCTCGACGACCTGGTCGACCAGACCGATCCGCAGCGCCGTCGCCGAATCGAACATACCGCCGTGCATCAGGAGTTGGCGTGCCATACGCGGCCCCACCGCCTGGATCAGAACCGGAATGGCGATTCCCGCCAGCAACCCGTTACGGGCCGACGTGAGGCCGAAGCGCGCCGAGGAGACGGCGACCGCGAAGTCGCAGGCGAGCATCAGGCCGACGCCGCCGCCCACCGCCGCGCCCTGGACGCGCGCGATCGACGGCTTGGGGAAATCGTAGACCGCCTGGATCGCGGCCATCAGCGAATCGGCGCCGACCTTGCGGGTGATGGCGTCGAGCTCGGGCCAGCTCAGCACCCAGTTGAAGTCGCCCCCGGCGCAGAACACCGGTCCCCCGCTCGCCACCACGAGGGTGCGCACGGCCTCGTCGGCGGCGAAGGCCTCAACGGCATCGATGATGGCGCGCGCCGTGTCGCCGTCGAAGGAATTCATCTCCTTCGGCCGATTGAGCGTGAGCGTGGCCACGCCGCCCTCGACTTTCGTCAGGATCGTGTCGGTCATGGCCGGATCACATCCGGAAGACGCCGAACTTGGTCGGGCCGATTGGCTGGTTCATCGAAGCTGACAAAGCGAGGCCCAGCGTCATCCGCGTATCGACCGGATCGAGGATGCCGTCGTCCCATAGCCGCGCCGTCGCATAGTAGGGATGGCCCTCGCGCTCGTAGGCCTCGCGGATCGGCTGCTTGAACTTCTCTTCCTCGTCCTTGGCCCAGGTCCCACCCTTGGCCTCGATGTTGTCGCGCCGGACGGTGGCCAGCACGCTCGCCGCCTGCTCGCCGCCCATCACCGAGATGCGTGCCGACGGCCACATCCACAGAAAGCGCGGGCTGTAGGCGCGGCCGCACATGCCGTAATTGCCGGCGCCGTAGCTGCCGCCCACGATCACGGTGAACTTCGGCACGTTCACGGTCGAGACGGCGGTCACCATCTTGGCGCCGTCGCGCGCGATGCCGCCGGCCTCGTACTTCCGGCCCACCATGAAGCCGGTGATATTCTGCAGGAACAGCAGCGGGATGCCACGCTGGCCGCACAGTTCGATGAAGTGCGCCGCCTTCAGCGCCGATTCGTTGAACAGGATGCCGTTGTTGGCGACGATGCCGACCGGATAGCCCCAGATGCGGGCGAAGCCGGTGACGATGGTCGTGCCGTAGAGATGCTTGAACTCGTCGAGTTCGCTGCCGTCGACCAGCCGCGCGATGATCTCGCGAATGTCGTAGGGGGTGCGCGTGTCCATCGGCACCACGCCGTACAGTTCCTCGGCGGCGTAGTTCGGATCGCGCGGCGGCAGCAGCGAGGCCGACGGGGATTTCTTCCAGTTGAGGTTGGCCACGATGCGGCGCGCGATGCCCAGCGCATGGCTGTCGTTCTGGGCATAGTGGTCGGCGACGCCGGAGGTGCGGGCGTGCACGTCGGCGCCGCCCAGATCCTCGGCACTCACCACCTCGCCGATCGCGGCCTTCACCAGCGGCGGGCCGGCGAGGAAGATCGTGCCCTGCTTGCGGACGATCACCGTTTCGTCGCTCATCGCCGGCACGTAGGCGCCGCCCGCGGTGCAGGAGCCCATGACCACCGCGACCTGCGGGATGCCCTGGGCCGACATGTTGGCCTGGTTGTAGAAGATGCGGCCGAAATGGTGCTTGTCGGGGAACACCTCGGGCCATTGCGGCAGGTTGGCGCCGCCGGAATCCACGAGATAGAGGCAGGGAAGCCGGTTCTCCATCGCCACTTCCTGGGCGCGGAGATGCTTCTTCACCGTCATCGGATAGTAGGTGCCGCCCTTCACGGTGGCGTCGTTGCACACGATCACGCATTCGACGCCGCTGACGCGGCCGATGCCGGTGATCACGCCCGAGCCCGGCGCCTCGTTGTCGTACATGTCGAGTGCGGCCAGCGGCGACAGTTCGAGGAAGGGCGAACCCGGATCGAGCAGCGCCCGCACGCGCTCGCGGGGCAGCAGCTTGCCGCGGGAGACATGGCGCTTGCGCGATTCCTCACCGCCGCCGAGACGAACCGTGTCGGTGCGGCGGCGCAAATCCTCGACCTGCGCCCGCATCGCCTCGGCGTTGCGCTTGAAGGTGTCGGAGCGGGTGTCGATCTGGGAAGAAAGTACGGTCATGCCAAGGCAAACTGCCCGGACCGGGGACCGCGTGCAAGCCGCCGGTTATGGCAGGCGGGACAGAGTCCGCCAGTGAGCACCCTGGGCCATGAAGGCCCGCTGGTTGGCGAGAGCGGCGGCGAAATCGGCATCGCGCTCGGCCAGGTCCTTGACCACGATGTCGCTGTTCTTGCGGAAGGCGGCCATCACGTCGGGCGACCATTCGCGGACCACGACACCCGATGCCTTCAGCTTCTCGAGCGCGAGGCCCTGGACATTCGGGGACCGGCTCAACATCCACGCGATGTTTGCCTGGCAGGCCGTCTCGATCTGCGCCCGCAGCGAGGCCGGCAGGGCCGCCCACTTGTCCTTGCGCATCAGGAAATCGAGCACGGCCGACGGCTGCTGCCAGCCGGGCAGGTAGTACGGCAAGCCGAGCTTGTCGAAGCCCAAGGCCGCATCCATGGCGGGCGTCGACATCTCGCCACCGTCCACGTTGCCCTGCTGCAGCTTGTAGAAGAACTCGCCCGGCGGCAGCGGCACGGGCACCGCGCCCAGACGGGCGATCACGTCGGCCGCCAGCTTGCCGTAGCGCAGGCGCAGGCCCTTGAAGTCGGCCACGGTGTCGATCTCGCCCCGGAACCATCCGCCGCCCTTGGGCCCCTGGATACCGCAGGGAATGCCGGCGACCCCCAGCTTGTCGTAAGCCTCGCGGTGAATGCGCGAGCCATCGCCCTCCAGCATCCACGAGATCATCTCCTCCGGGCCGGGCCCGAACGGAACCGTCGCGAAGATGTTGAAGACGGGCGACTTGTTTGCCGCGTAACCCGACCACGTAAAGGCGGCTTCGAGGTCGCCGGAAACGATGGCGTCCAGCATGTCCGCGGTCGGTGCGATCCGACCCGGCTCGATGATCTTGATGGCGAAGGCCCCTGCCGTCATGTGCTTGACGGTCCGGGTGAACAACCTCACCCCCTCGCCCGAGCCCGGGAGAGCGGGATTGAAGGCGGTCTGCATGTGAATGAAGCGCGCCGTCGACGGCGCGGACACGGGCTTGGCGATCGCCTTGCTGTCCTGTGCGAAAGCGCCGCCCGTCACCGCAAGCAGCGCTGCGGCGTATGTCGCTAGTTTCAAAAGATTACGGCGCACGACCGACCATCCGTCGCCCGGCTCCCCCAAGCCCCCAAAACCGCTTGCTGCGGCCTTCACACGAGATGATGTTGGCACGTGGTGTGCGGGGGGACAAGTGAAAGACGAACCCTATAACGCTGCCAAACCACGGCCGATCAGGATGCGTTGCACGTCGCTGGTGCCCTCGTAGATCTGGCAGACGCGAACGTCGCGCCAGATCTTCTCCACCAGGTAATCGGAAACGTATCCATAGCCACCGTGGATCTGAATTGCGGCCGAGCACACTTCCTCGGCCATCTCGGACGCATAGAGCTTCGCCATTGCGGCCTCGGTGAGGCATGGACGGCCAGCATCGCGCAGCGTTGCCGCATGCAGGACCATCTGCCGGGCCACGGTGATCTTGGTCGCCATGTCGGCCAGCCGGAACAGGACGGCCTGGTGGTTCACGATCCTGGTGCCGAAGGCCTCGCGTTCCTGGGCGTAGCTGCGTGCGGCCTCGAACGCAGCCCGCGCCATGCCGACCGATTGCGCCGCGATGCCGATGCGGCCCACCGACAGGTTGGCCAGCGCCACCCGGTAGCCCTCGCCCTCTTCACCCAGCATGGCGTCAGCGCCGACCGTGCAGTCCTCGAAGGCGATCTGGCAGGTATCGGAGGATTTCTGGCCGAGCTTCTTCTCGACCGACGCAACGCGATAGCCCGGTGCATCCGTCGGCACGATGAAGCAGGAGATCCCACGCTTCGAGGACGACGGGTCGGTCACGGCGAAGACCAGCGCCATGTCCGCCGTGCGGCCGGAGGTGATGAACTGTTTCACCCCGTTCAGCACCCAGCCGTTGCCGCGCTTCTCGGCGCGGGTCTTGAGATTGGATGCGTCGGAACCCGCGTGCGGCTCGGTGAGGCAGAAGGCGCCCAGCGTCTCGCCGCGAGCCAGCGGCTTCAACCACTTCTCCTTCTGCTCCGGCGAGCCGTAGGCCAGCAACGCCGCGCAATCCGGGGAGTTGTTGACGCTCATGACGGTCGACAGCCCGCCGTCGGCGGCGGCGATCTCCTCCAGCGCCAGCACGTAGGACACCATGTCGGCGCCGGCGCCGCCCCATTCGGCCGGCACCGTCATGCCCATGAAGCCGAGGCGGCCCATTTCGGCCAGCAGCGAGCGCGGAATCTCGCCGGCCGCTTCCCAGGCCCGCACATGCGGCAGCACCTGCTCCTGCGCGAAGGCGCGGGCGGTGTCGCGGATGAGCGTCTGTTCTTCGTTGAGCAGCATGGCTACCAGGGCAACTCGGCGCCGTCGTAGTTGAAGAACCGGCCATTGTCGGCGGGCTTCAAGCCGTCGATCACCTTCACCATGGCGGGTACGCTCTGTTCGATGGTGAGGGTCGCGCTGCCGCCGCCCATGTCGGTCTGCACCCAGCCCGGATGCAGGACGACGCAGATCAGGCCCTTGGCGGCGGTGTCCTTCGACAGGCTCTTCCATTCCATGTTGAGCGCCGTCTTGCTGGCGCGATAGGCGTACCGCGCACCATCGTTGTGCGTGATGCTGCCCAGCCGGCTGGAGATCGCCACCAGCTTGCGATCCTTCGAGGCCGCCACATGATCGACGAAGGCCTCGGCCATCATTAGCGGCGCCAGCGCATTCACCTCGAACGTGTCGCGCCAGACCTGGGGGTCGATGCGGCCGAGGTCGCCGGCCTCGCGGCCCGCCACGCCGGCGTTGCAGATCAACACGTCGATCGCCTCGCCCTTCAGGCTGGCCGCCAGCGCTTTCACCGCGTCGTAGTCGGTCACTTCGAGCTTGTGGGCGTGGATATCGCCTTTGACCTGCTTCAACGCCTCGGGGGTGCGGGCACAGGCATGCACCTTCCAGCCCTTGGCCGCGTACTGCTTCACGAAGTCGAGCCCCAGCCCGCGAGCGGCCCCGGTGATCAGAACTGTACTCATCGCCTGCTCTCCTTCGCCTTACCGGCGGGTCGACATCATCCGGGCGCGCTGGCGCTGCCAGTCACGATCCTTGATGGATTGACGCTTGTCATGGGCCTGCTTGCCGGTGGCCAGCGCGATCTCGATCTTGGCGCGGCCGCGCGGATTGAAATAGACCTGTAGCGGGACGACGGTGCGGCCCTCGCGCTGGATGGCGCCGATCAGCTTGTTGATCTGGCCGCGGTGCAGCAGCAGCTTCCGTGCCCGGCGCGGCTCGTGATTGTTGCGATTGCCCGAGGCGTAGATCGGGATGTTGGCGTTGACCAGCCAGGCCTCGCCGCCCTCCTCCGTCACGTAGGATTCGGCGATCGTGCTGCGGCCGCCGCGCAGCGACTTCACCTCGGTGCCGGTCAGGGCCAGACCGGCCTCGAAGGTTTCCTCGATGAAGTAGTTGTGCCGCGCCTTGCGGTTCTGGGCCACAACGGTGCGGTCCAGTTCCGGTTTATTGGCCACAGGACGCTCGCGAGTTGGTGAAGCTCTGCTTCTAGTTGATGAGGCCGGCGTGGACCATGGCCTCGTGGACGGCCTTCTTGCTGCTCTCCGCGATCGGCACCATCGGCAGACGCATCTCGGCGCTGCACTGTCCGATCAGCTCGGCGGCGTACTTCACCGGGCCCGGGCTGGTCTCGCAGAACATCGCCTTGTGCAGCGGCATCAGCCGGTCCTGCAGTTCGAACGCCTTGTCGAGATCGCGCTTCTTCCACGCATCGTGCATGTCGCCGCAGAGGCGCGGCGCGACATTGGCCGTCACCGAGATGCAGCCGTCGCCGCCCTGCGCCAGGAAGCCGAGCGCGCTCGCATCCTCGCCCGACAGCTGGACAAAACCCTTCTTCGCCTTGAGGCGGGTCAGCGTCGGGCGCGCCATGTCGTAGCTGGCGTCCTTGATGCCGACGATGTTCTTGACCTGGCTGAGGCGGATCACGGTCTCGACATGCATGTCGCCGCCGGTGCGGGGCGGCACATTGTAGAGCAGGATCGGAATGTCGACGGCTTCGGCCACCGCCTTGAAATGCTGAAACAGGCCTTCCTGTGTCGGCTTGTTGTAGTACGGCACGACCAGCATGGCGGCGTCGGCGCCGACCTTCTTGGCATGCTGCGTGAGTTCAATCGCCTCGGCGGTGGAGTTCGAGCCGGTCCCGGCGATCACCGGCACGCCCGACCCCTTGGCCGCGCTGATGCAGATTTCGATGACGCGCTTGTGCTCTTCCATCGAGAGGGTCGGCGATTCGCCGGTGGTGCCGCACGGGACCAGCCCGTCGGTGCCTTCCTTGATCTGCCAGGCCACGAACTTCTCGAATCCCTTCTCGTCCACCGATCCGTTCTTGAACGGTGTAATCAGCGCAACGAGCGATCCGGTGAACATGGTCTTCCTCCGATTTTCCCTTAACAATGCACCTTAAGCCCCGGGGTTTGGCGCTGCAAGGTGAGCAACTTGCCATTGTGATGCCGCAACTGCCTGCCTACGATTCCTCGCGTGAATAACAAGAAATACCCCCTCATCCTGCTGGCGGTCCTGCTCGCGGCCACCCCTGCCCTGGCCCAGACGGCGGCCCCCACGACCGGCGTCCGGCGGTTGCCGGGCGACGTCGAGAAGCCATCGCCTCCGACGGCATCGACGCCCTCCCCCGCACCGACCGTGCAGGGAGGCGGCACGGCGACGCCGTCTGCGACGCGGCCCGCCGTCGCCGCAAATCCGCTCAATGCCGCGGAAACGGCCGCCTTCACGGCCGCGCTCAAGGCGATCGATGACAGCCGCTGGGCCGACGCGCGCGCCGCCGTCGCCAATTTCCGCAACACGTTGCTCGACCGTTACGTCGGCTGGAGCATCCTGCGGGCCGCGCCCCGGACCGAGGCGAGCTTTGCCGACACCTGGCGCTTCCTGCGCGAGCAGCCCGACTGGCCCGAGCCCGAAGTCCTCCGCCGTCAGGCCGAGGAAAGAATCGGCCCCGAGACGCAAGCGAGCGAGGTGGTCCGCTATTTCACGGCCTTCCCGCCCCTTACCAGCACCGGCCACATGCGCCGGCTGGAGGCCGCCGGCACCGCGGCGCCGGGCGACGTTGCCCGTTTCGCACGCGACACCTGGCAGAACGCCACCTTGCGCGGCTCCGACGAGAACGATTTCCTCAATCGCTACGCCCAGTTCCTGACCGGCCCCGATCAGGTCGCGCGCTTCGACCGGATCTTCCGCGAAGGCCGCCATCAGGTCGCGCGCGAGCTCGTGCCGAAGCTGCCGCCCGACTACCAGCCGATCGCCAATGCCCGTCTTGCGATGGCGGCGAAAGCAGCCGATGCCGGCACGCTCCTGAAGGCCCTTGCGCCGGCACGACTCGCCGAACCTCAGCTCCGCTTCGAACGCATGCAGTGGGTGCGCCGCAATGGCACGCTCGACGAGGCCAAGGCCGCTCTTTCCGGCTCCATACCCAACCAGACCGACGCCTGGTGGAACGAGCGCAATCTGGTCGTCCGTGCCCTGCTGGATGCCAACCGGCCGGCCGACGCCTATGCCGTCGCCGTCAATCACGGACTGACCAAGGGCGTCGCCTTCGCCGAGGGCGAGTTCCTCGCGGGCTGGATCGCGCTACGCCAGCTCAAGAAGCCGGCCGACGCGCTGAAACATTTCTCCACGCTGTACGATGGCGTCTCGACCGACATCTCGAAGAGCCGCGGCGCCTACTGGCTCGCCCGCACCTACGAGGCGGCCAAGCAGACCAAGGACGCCAACGACTGGTATGCACGCGCCGCCGGCTTCGGCCAGACCTTCTATGGCCAGCTCGCCGCCAAGAAGCTCCAGGGCGTAAACCCGAAACTACCGGTCGATCCCGTTCCCACCGAGGCCGACAAGCAGTCGCTGGCCGGCCGCGAGCTCGCAGTCATGGCGCGCTATCTCGGCCAGGCCGGAGACTACGATCGCGCCCGGCCCTTCCTGCTGCGCCTCGCACGCGCGATCACGGCGCCGGGTGAAGTGGCATTGCTGTCCCAGCTCGCCCTCGACCTGAAGCGGCCCGACGTCGGCCTCACCGTGGCGCGACGCGGCGCCGAAAACGGCGTGGTGCTGTTCGATGCAGCCTTCCCGATCGTCGACCTCGGCCCCACCGGCTCTGTCGAGCGCGCGCTCGCGCTGGCGCTCACCAAGCAGGAAAGCTCGTTCAACGCCGGCGCCGTCTCGACCTCGGGCGCGCTCGGCCTGATGCAGCTTCTGCCCGGCACCGCGCGCGACGTCGCGGGCCGCCTCAAGGTGCCGTTCATCCAGGACAAGCTCACGCGCGATCCCGCCTACAACGTCCAGCTCGGCAGCCAGTATCTCGGCGAGATGCTGCAACGCTTCGGCGGCTCCTACGAGATCGCGGCCGCCGCCTACAATGCCGGCCCCAACCGCGTGGCACGCTGGCTCGAAGCCGGCGGCGACCCGCGCACCGGCAAAATCGACATGGTCGACTGGATCGAGATGATCCCCTTCCGCGAGACGCGCAACTACGTGCAGCGCATCATGGAAGGCGTGAACGTCTATCGCGACAGGCTGAACGGCCAGTTCCGCAGCGTCCCGCCGGCGACGGGACGGTCGTAGGTTACGACCGCCTTTGCCGGAAACGTCCGGCCTGACGCGGCGTTGATCTGCCTCAAAGGCTGCCGTTCCGTTCGGCTGCATCGTGGTTTGAATCCGAGGTACGTCATGACCGATACCCTGCTCATCGCCTGTCCCAAGTGCAGCACGCTGAACCGCTTCCCGCGAGCGAAACTGGATGGAGGCAGCGCCGGCAAATGCGGCCAGTGCAGTGCCCCGCTGTTCGATGGCCATCCCGTCGCCCTCGCGTCAGGCAACTTCGACGCCCACGCCGGCAAGGCCGAACTGCCGCTGCTGGTGGACTTCTGGGCACCGTGGTGCGGTCCCTGCAAGGCCATGGCGCCGCAGTTCGAACGGGCGGCAGCCCGCCTCGAACCCTCCGTGCGTCTCGCGAAGGTGAACACGGACGACCAGCAGGAACTTGCCCAAAGGTTCGGTATCCAGGGGATTCCGACGATGATCCTGTTCCGACAAGGCAAGGAGATCGCCCGCCAGTCGGGAGCCATGGACGCGGGTACTATCGAACGCTGGACGCGCGACGCACTCGCCCGGTGAAGACCCCGCGGAGTCGCTGGCGGGCGGTCGCAACTATCCTGAGATGCGCTGCACGACAGAGGACGGCAATGACCCCTTCTGCACTGCCGCGATCGCCTCTTCGAGGTGCTGGATCGTCGAGTATCCGACCAGCATCGTCGACACGTTCGGGTGTGAGATCACGAAGCGTTCGCCCAGTTCGGTGAGGCTTGCGGCGCCGGCTTCCTTCACCAGCGGCTCGAGCGTCTGCGCGCGCGCCACGTCGCCCGCGAAGTCCGGGGCCGAGCCGATCGGCGGGACCTGCTGTTGCGCCAGCGGATGACGGTCGGCCGTGCCGGCGAGCGCGCCTCCCGCGAGCGCACGGATGACGATCGTGCCCATGTCCGCGGCCCTGGCGCGGTCAAGCAGGCGGCCGTAGTCGAGGCCGGGGGCGCCCTTGGGCATCGGGCCGCCGGCGCTGGGGTTCAGTGCGTTGTAGACGACCTGCACCGTGTCGAAGAGCTTCGAGTCGACGGCCCTCAGGAGCGCGGCGGGTTCGCCGACGCCGCTGAAGCCGATGAAGCGCGTCTTGCCCTGCCTGCGCAGCTTCTCCAGCGCGGGCACCACTTCGTTGAGCGCGATCTCGACGTCGAGAGTGTCGCCGCCGTCCACGGCCGCCAGCGGATTGTGGAGCTGCAGCAGGTCGACATGGTCGCGGCCCATGCGCTTCAGGCTCTCCTCGGTCGACCGGACGATGAGGCCCGCGACGTCGGCACGATCCGCGGCAGTCAGGCGGAACTTGGTGCCGACGACGACATCGGCCTTCAATGCCTTCAGCACGCGACCCAGATTGCGCTCAGACTCGCCGTCGCCATAGCGTGCCGCCGTGTCGAAATAGTTGACGCCGGCCTCGATCGCGCGCGCCACGGCACGCTCCTGATCGTTCGCCGCGCCCTTGGTGAACAGGCCGCCCACCGCGCCGGCACCGTAGCCCAGCACCGAAACCTCAAGGCCCGTCCGGCCGAGCTTGCGCTTCTGCATCTTAATCCTCCCTGACATTTTTTCGGAGCGTGGCTCAGCCGTCGACGCGGACCTGGCCCGTCTCGTTGTCCACCACGACATGATTGTCATAGTAGGTGACGGTCGGCTTGGCGCCGAACGCCGTCTCCATGCGCGTTTCCCACTCCGGCGTGTACCAGGCGCGCGCGGCTGCTTCCGATTCCCAGAGATAGACTCCGCCGCCGCCCGCCTCGCCGTTGAGGTAATACTTACGCAACAGGCCCTTGGCCCCGAGCGCTGTGTAGGTGGGCGCGGACTTTCGCGCGGCCTCGACGGCGGCGTCCCGCGGCCTCTTGGACATGGGGATTTGAACGATGGCGATGAACATGCTTGTTAGCCTACGGTCTACGACCTCCTGGAGCAATTGAATGGCCGCTGCCCTGCCCGGCATCGAGATGTGCGTCTTCGACGCCTACGGCACGCTGTTCGACTTCAATTCAGCGGTGGCGCGGCATCGCAGGGCGGTCGGGCCTTCCGCCGAAACGCTGTCGGAGATGTGGCGGCAGAAGCAGATCCAGTACACATGGCTACGCAACGCCATGGGCGCTTATGCGCCGTTCTGGCAGGTGACAGGCGAAGCGCTCGACCATTCCCTTGCCACGCACCGCATTACCGATCCCGCGGTGCGCGAGCGGCTGATGGGCTCCTACCTGGCGCTCGATCCCTTCCCCGAGGTCCCCGGCATGCTGGCCTGCCTGTCACGCGCCGGCATGCGCAGCGCGATCCTGTCCAACGGCAATCCAGGCATGCTCGACCCGATGGTCGCGGCATCGAAACTCGCCAATCAATTCGAGTCGGTGCTGAGCGTCGATGAGGTCGGGGCGTTCAAGCCCGATCCACGCGTCTATCGCCTCGTCGAGACACGCTGCGGCGTGACGCCCGACAAAGTGTGCTTCCTGTCGTCGAACTGCTGGGATGCCCACGGTGCCGCTCAATTCGGCTTCCGTACCGTCTGGGTGAACCGGACCGGCGCGCCGGACGACAGACTGCCGGGCGTGCTGGCCGCCCAGGTACGCGATCTTTCCGACCTGCCTGATCTGATTGGTGTTCCCCGATGACTGCGCTTCCGACCTTTGCCGACGTCCAGGCCGCCGCCCGCCGCCTCGATGGCGTGACGATCCGCACGCCGCTGCTCGAGAACGAGCGCGTCAACCGCAAGCTGGGCGGCCGGCTGTTCCTCAAGGCCGAGTGCCTGCAGCGCACCGGCTCGTTCAAGCTGCGCGGCGCCTACAATTTCCTGGCCTCCATGACCGAAGCCGATCGTGCCAGGGGCGTCGTCGGCTGGTCGTCGGGCAACCATGCGCAAGGCTTGGCCGAGGCGGCACGCCTGCTGGGTGTGAAGGCCACCATCGTGATGCCGGCCGATGCACCCGCGCTCAAGGTGGCCAACACGCGTGCGAGCGGCGCCGAGGTCGTGCTCTACGATCGCGTGAAGGACAGCCGCGAGGAGATCGGCCAGGGCATCGCCGCGAAGACCGGCGCCACCATCGTGCCGCCCTACGATCATCCCTGGATTCTGACGGGCCAGGGAACGGCCGGTATCGAAATCGCGGAACAGGCCAAGGCGCTGGGCGTCACGCTCGATGCGGTCGCCGCGCCCTGCTCCGGTGGCGGGCTGGCGACCGGCGTGGCGCTGGGCGTCAAGGGCCTCAGCCCTACGACGAGCGTCCATGCCGGCGAGCCGGCCGGCTTCGACGATCTCGCCCGCTCTCTGACGGCGGGAACGAAGCAGAAGAATGAAAAGCTCTCGGGCTCGATCTGCGACGCCTTGCTGGCACCCACGCCAGGCGACGTCACGTTCCCGCTGGCGCAGCGGGTGCTGGGCCCGGGGCTCGTGGTGACCGACGAGGAAGTGCTGGATGCGATGGAAGTCGCTTTTCGCGAGTTCAAGCTGGTGCTGGAACCGGGCGGCGCCGTGGCGCTGGCCGCCGCGCTCACCGGCAAACTGCCGGTGAAGGGCCGCGCCGTTGCCGTGGTCTGCTCCGGCGGCAACGTCGATCATGCGACCTTCAAGCGGGCACTCGATCGTGCGGGGCTGGCTGGCTGATGAAGATATCGCGGCGCAATCACCGCGAATGGCGAATTGTCTTCTGGATCAGTCTGGCCAGCGCTGCGATCAGCGCCTGCTTCGGCCACGCCGTGGCGCCGGCTGACGAACCGCCGGGAAGAGGCTTATTCCAGGGCATCCTCACTTCGCTGTTGATCGCCACGCCGCTCGCCTTCTTCGAAGTGCGGCGTGCGCGCGTCGACGCTCTCGGCTGGCTGCGCCGTCTGCCCCTGGCCGGATATTTCTTCTTCAAGGTGCTGTTCTATTGCATCGTCATCGTCGCCGGGCTGATCCTGTCGCGCCTGATCATGTCGATCGGCACTTCGCGCGTCATCGCCTTCGATCCGATCTTTCGCAATTCCGTGCTCTTCGCCTTCGGCATGTCGGTGTTCGTCAACCTCGTCGTGGAGATGGGGCGCCTGCTGGGCTTCAGCACCCTGAAAAACCTGCTGGTTGGACGCTATGCCCGCCCCCGGCGCGAGCAGAAGGCCTTCCTGCTGATCGACATGAAGGATTCGACGGGGCTCGCGGAGAGGCTGGGCGCGATCCGCTTCCACGAGTTGCTCAATGCATTTTTTCGGGACGTCGCCGACGCGGCGCTGGAAAGCGACGCGGAGATCCACAAATACGTGGGGGACGAAGCGATACTGACCTGGCCTGCCGGACCCGCGCTCCGGGAGGGCGACTGCCTCACCTGCCCCTTCCTCGCCCGCGACTTCATCCTCCGCAATGCCGCGCGGTACCGCGACAGGTTCGGGGTTGTCCCCGAGTTCCGGGCCGCACTGCATTTCGGGGAGATCGTCGCCGGGGAAATCGGCGACTTGCGCCGCGAGATTGCCTATGTCGGCGACACGCTGAACGTTGCCGCACGGCTGCTCGACGCCTCCAAGACCCTGCACCGGGACGTGCTGGTCTCGGCCGAACTCCTGGCGCTAGTTCGCCTTCCAGCCGGACTGCAGGCCGAGCCACTGCCGACCCTGTCGATCCGCGGCCGTGCCGCGCCGCTGGCGATCGCCTCGCTATCGCTGCGCGGCGGCCAGGATCAGGTCTGAGACCTTCTCGCCGATCATCATGCAGGCGGCGTTGGTGTTGCCCGACACGAGTGTCGGCATCACCGACGCATCGGCCACGCGCAGGCCCCTGATCCCGTGTACCCGCAACTGCGGATCGACCACCGACTCGGCATCGTGCCCCATGCGGCAGGTACCGACCGGATGGTAGGCCGACTGGCCCTCACGGCGCGCATAGTCGAGGAAATCATCGTCGGACCAGACCTCGACACCCGGAAGCATCTCGTCGGTGATGATGCGGCCCAGCGCGGAACTGCGGGCCAGAAGACGCTCGAACTTGCCGGCGGCGATGACCGCCTGCCGGTCGGTCTCGGTCGACAGGTAGTTGGCCATGATCGCCGGAGGTGTCGCAGCGTCGCGTGAGGTGATCCGGACGTGGCCGCGGCTCTCGGGGCGCGACTGGTTCGCCAGGATGGTGAAGCCGGAGAAAGGGTGCGGCCCCGTGTCCATGCGGTCGACCGACCAGGGGCAGAAATGGATCTGGGTGTCGGGTTCCGACGACTGCTCCAGGAGCTTCACGAAAGCGCCCGCGAAAGCCGGCATCGCCGTGAGCGGTCCGACCCGCGCCAGGGCATAGAGAAACGCCGCGCTGACGCGCCGCGGGAACGTGCTGAAGTCGTCGTTCAAGGTCAGGCGCCACCAGGTCTTGTAGGTCGAGCGGACGCAGAAATGGTCCTGCAGGTTCTCGCCCACACCCGGCAGGTCGCGGATGACGGGAATGCCGAGGGACGAGAGATGGGCCCCGGCCCCGATTCCCGAAAGCTGCAGGATCTGCGGCGAGCCGACGGTGCCGGCACTGAGGATGACCTCGCGACGCGCCCGGGCGAGCCGGCTCCTGCCGCGGACGTTGAAGGCGACGCCGACGGCGCGACCGTCTTCGATCATCACGCGTTCGACGACGGCCCCGGTCACGACCTTGCAGTTGGAGCGGCGGCGGGCGGGCGCGATATAGGCTCGGCCCGTCGAGTTGCGCCGGCCATCGCTCGCCGTGGCGTGATAGTAGCCGGCGCCGATCTGCTCGGGTCCGTTGAAGTCGTCGTTGGAATCCAGGCCGACCTCGGTGCAGGCCGCCAGGAACGTATCGCCCAGCTCGTTGACGTAGTCCCTCTGGGTGATCTTGACCGGCCCGTTGCCGCCGCGAAGCGCGGTCTCGCCGTCGGCGTATCCTTCGAGACGCCGGAAATACGGCAGGCAGTCCTCGAACGACCAGCCTTCGTTGCCCATCTGGCGCCACTGGTCGTAATCCGAAGCGAGGCCGCGGATATAGACCATACCGTTGATGGCGCTGGAGCCACCGATCACCTTGCCGCGCGGCCAATAGATCCGCCGACCGCAAAGCTCGGGCTCGGCCTCTGTCCTGAACTTCCAGTTCACGGCGGGATCGAGAAAGGTCTTGGCGAAGCCGGCGGGAATCGACAGCCAGCGGCTCCTGGCGTCGGGGCCGGCCTCCAGCAACAGCACGGAATAGCGCCCGCCCGCGGTCAACCGGTCAACGATCGGGCCGCCGGAGGACCCCGCCCCTACGACGACGAAATCGAACTCATCCATCCTTGTGCTTGCTAGGCGACTTCAGCCACGCAAGCAAGCTGCCCAGGATACCCTTGGGGAGGAAGATGATGAACAGGACCAGCAGGACGCCGTAGACGAGGTTGTCCCAGCCGACCGCCTTTGTGCCGAACCCGATGCGCAGGATCTCGGCCAGCAGGATGGTGATGATGGCGCCCACGGTCGGCCCCAGCGCCACGTAGATGCCCCCCACAACGGCGGCAAACACCATCTGCAGTGAGACCGCAATGCCGCTTACCGTGTCCGGCGAAATGAACATCTGGTACTGGCCGTACAGGGCGCCCGCCATCGCCGTCATCACGGCGCTGATCACGGTGATGCGCAGCTTCTCCGCCGTCACATTGACGCCCGCCGCCGCTGCGGCATCCTCGTCTTCCGAGATCGCCTCCATCGCGTATCGGCTCATGCTGCGGTCGATCCAGTACCAGATCGCGAGTCCTGTGACCCAGACTCCCAGCGCGATCAGGTACCACACGACCTTGTCGTCGAACTGCAGTGCCACGATGTGGCTGCCCTTGGTCCGCTCCGGCGTGTAGCCCAGCGAGCCGCCCGTATAGTCTCGGGTGGCGATGATGATCTGCAGCACGATGCCCGACAGGGCCAGCGTCACCAGCGCGAAATAGTGGCCGGTGATCCGGAAGCGGAAACAGGGATAGGCCACGACCAGGGCGAGCGCACCGGCGCACAGCATGGCGGCGGGGATCCCGATCCAGGGTGAAACGCCGAGATGGTTCCACAGCAGCGCGGTCACATAGGCGCCGACGCCCATGAAGCCGCCATGGCCGAGCGAGACCAGCCCGAAACGCCCCATCATCGACCAAGATGTATAGGCGAACGACCAGATGAGGATCAGCACCAGGATGTGCAGGTGATAGGGGTCGCGATACACGAACGGCAGCGCGACCAGCGCCGCGAGGCCGACGCCCCAGGCCAGCGGCTTGTTCATGAGCGCTTCGCCAGGAGGCCGGCGGGCCGGATGAACATCATGACGATGAAGAAGGCAAAGGCGAGCACATAACCCCATTCGAGGTCGGAGAAGAGGCCGCCGAGGGAGATGATCTCGGCGAACAAAAAGGCCGCCACGAAGCCGCCGACGAAGTTCCCCAATCCGCCCAGCACGCAGATCAGGAAGGTGATCGGCCCGAACGACAGGCCGACGAATGGATGAACGTCGTACTGAAGCACCAGCAGGCAGGCCGCGAGGCCGGCCAGCCCGCCGCCCAGCGCCGAGGTGACGAGGTAGATCTTCTTCGTGTCGACGCCCATCAGCGCCATGATCTGGCGGTCCTGAGCGATCGCCCGGATGGCCGTCCCGGTGTAGGTGCGCGTCATGAAGAGATAGACTGCGACCATGCCGATCAGGGCGGCGACGAAGGCCAGCAGGCGGGCGTAGCTGAAGTGCATCTCGCCCAGCGCCAGCACCGGCAGGCGGATGCCGAGATTGCGGAAGTCGATGCCGAAGGCCACGGTCGCGAAGCTCTGCAGCACGAAGAGGACGCCGCCGGTGGCGAGGAGCTGGTTGATCGGCGGCGCTCCCAGCAGCGGCTCGATCACCAGGAAGTGCAGGGCCGCCCCCATAGCCGCAACCAGCAGGATGCAGATCGGCGCGGCGACCCAGTACGGCAGGCCATAGACGGAGAACAGGTAGTACATGCCGTACATGCCGATCATCACCAGCTCGGCGTAGCAGATCCATGTGACGTCGATGACGCCGAAGATCAGGTTGAGGCCGAGTGCCAGCAGCGCCAGCACGCCACCCAGCAGGATGCCGTTGACCAGCGCCTCGAGCAGGTAGATGTCGAAAATTTCCATCATCGCTTCACCTACACGCCGAGATACGCTTGCCGGATGGAATCGTCGGCGAGCAGATCGGCCGATGCGCCGGAGGCGCGGATCGAACCGGCCTCCAGGAGATAGGCCCGGTCCACCACCTGCAGCACCTGCTGCACGTTCTGCTCGACGATCAGCACCGTGAGGCCGCCGGCCCGGATGCGCTTCACCAGTTCGAAGACCTGCTGCACCACGACCGGCGCGAGGCCGGCTGAAGGCTCGTCGAGCAGCAGAAGCTTGGGATCGCTCATCAGCGCGCGGCCGATGGCGCACATCTGCTGCTCGCCGCCCGACATGGTGCCGGCCAGCTGGTTGCGACGCTCCTTCATGCGCGGGAACAGGTCGAACACGAAGTCCATGCGCTCGCGATAACGGGCGCGGGCCTCGGGCATGAACGCGCCCATGCGCAAATTGTCCTCAACGCTCAGCCGCGGGAACAGCCGGCGATTCTCGGGGACGTGCGCGATGCCGAGGCTCACGATCCGGTGCGCCGCGGTTGCCAGCACGTCGGTGCCCTGCATGGCGATCGAGCCGCGAGTCGGGCGGATCAGGCCGGAGATCACGCGCATCAGTGTCGTCTTGCCGGCGCCGTTGGGGCCGATGACGCCCACCGCCTCCCCGGCCTTGACGTCGAGGTCGACGCCGAACAGCGCCTGGAACCGGCCATATCCGGCGTCGATCGATCGGAGCTCGAGCATCGTCGCGGCCCCTTCAGCGCGCGGCCGGGCTGCCGCCCGCGGCAGCGGCAGCGGCAGCGGCGGCAGTGGCCTGCGTGGAATGCGCGTCGGTGCCGAGATAAACCTCGATCACGCGGGGATCGTGGGACACCGCGCTCGGCAGGCCCTCGGAAATCTTCTCGCCGTGATCGAGCACCATGACGCGGTCCACGACGCGCATCAGAACGCCCATGATGTGCTCGACCCAGATGATGGTAATGCCAAGTTCGCTGCGGATCTTTCGCAGCATGTCGGCCGCCTGGTCCATCTCGGTCTCGTCGAGACCGCCCAGGCTCTCGTCGGCCAGCAGGAGTTTTGGCCCCGTTGCGATGGCCTTTGCCAGTTCAAGCTTCTTCAGGCCGGCAGCGCCGAGCCCGTCGACGCTGGCGGTGCGGTCGGTCGGCAGGCCGACCATGTCGAGCGCCCGTTCGGCGGCTTCCTCGGCCTTGGCCAGGCTGTGGCTGCCCTGCCCGTAGTAGCCGGCCAGCGCCACGTTCTCGAAGATGGTGAGGCGGCGAAACGGCCGGGGGATCTGGAAGGTGCGTCCGACGCCGCTGTTGATGATGCGGTGCGGCGGCAATCCCGCGATATCCCGGCCGTCGAACCGGATCGACCCGGAGGTCGGCGGAAACGTCCCCGACAGCATGTTGAAGATCGTGCTCTTGCCCGAGCCGTTCGGGCCGATCAGGCCGAGAATCTCGCCCTGCTCGACCTTGAACGACACGTTGTTGACGGCCGTGAACCCGCCGAAACGCTTTACCAGACCCTCGACGACCAGCACGGCCCGCCCTCTCGCTCTGTTCCGGCCGCGGCCTACTGGTTGCTGAAGCCCGAGGTCTTGGGCAGCGGCAGCACGGGTTCGCGCTGCTGCTGGCTCTTCGGCCACACCACGTACGACTTGTCGTCTACATACTGGATGATGACCGGGAAGGAGCGCTCGTTCTGGCCGGCGATCGGCGAGCCCTCGCCCGCGAACTTCACGCCGAAGCCCAGCATCGTGCCGCCCTCGGGGAGGTCCACCTCGAGGGCGGCCTTACGCAGCGCTTCGGGATCGATGCCGCCATACTTCTTGATCGCCCGCGGCAGCACCTCGGTGAAGAACACGTACGAATTGGAAGCGGCCATGCCGACATGGGCCGAACGGATCGCGACTCCCGGCTTCAACTTGTCGAATTCCTCGCCAACCATCTTGATGACCGGCGGCAGCTTCGGATCAAGCGCCGCCTGGTTGGCCAGCCAGATGGAGATCGGATCGATGTTGAACACGTAGTTCACGTCGCTACCCATGCCCTCCTTGAGCTTCTCGTAGACGCCGTATCCCGCGCCGTGACCCACCAGCGCGCCGAACTTGAGGCCCTGCTCCCGCGCCTGGCGGGCGAACAGCGTGATGTCCGGGTTGTAGCCGGTATGGAAGATCACGTCGGGGCGGGCGCGCTTCAGCTTGGTCACCAGCGCCGAAAGGTCCGGCGCGGTGGCCGAATAGCCTTCCTTCATGACGATGTTGAAGCCGGCCTTCTTGGAGCCCGCCTCGTTGCCCTTGGCGACGTCGACGCCGTAGGAGCCGTCCTCGTGGATGATCGCCACGCGCATGTCCTTCGGCTCCTTGCCGAACTTCGCCTTGGCGTTCTTTTCGATCATGTCGGCGGCCATCAGGCCGAACTGCTGGCCGCTCGCCTGCGGGCGGAAGACGTATTTCAGGTTCTTGTTCTCGACGACGCTCGTCGAAATGCAGGTCGTGATCCACATGAAGTTCTTGAGCTGCTCGACGCGCGCCGCGACGGGAACGCATTGCGCCGAGGAAAAGAACCCCAAGAGGAGGTTGACCTTTTCCTGCTCGATCAGACGCACCGCCTCGTTGATAGCGACGTCCGGCTTGCTCTGCGCGTCGGCGTAGATTGCCTCGATCTTGTAGCCCTCGACCCCACCCTGCTTGATGAAGTTGTCGATCATGATCTTGGCGCCGACATACTGCAGTTCCGACCCACCGCCGGCCAGCGGCCCGGTCAGATCGTAGATGACGCCGATCTTGATCTTCTTTTCCTGGGCCTGGGCGGAAACCGCCATGCCCAACGCCGCAACGGCGGCAACCACGCCTCCCAGCAGGCGCATAGCCTTGTGCTTGAGCATATCCCTCTCCCATAGACTTTTAGTAATTTGTTGTGCGCATCACAGAGTGCGCGGGAGGTTCTGTCAAGCGTTTCGCGTCAGCGGCCTTCTCCGGGTGTAAGTATGTCGAACATCAACCCCGCCGGCGGGTCCATCATCGCGAACAGCGCGCCCAGCTTCGGGATCTCTCCTTCGACCTTCAACGCACCGCTCGCGAGGGCATCGGGAATGGTGAGCTTGCGCATCACGATCTGGTCCATCGTGGCCCGCGTCGTCGTGACGGAAACGTCGGCATTGGCCGCCGTCTCCCCCATGCGGTGAGTGAGCGTGCTGTGCTTCAAGGTCAGCACCAGCGTCTCGCCGCGATCGGTGAAGCGCCAGTTGACGACCAGCGACTGCCCCGCGGCCTTGGCGGCATCGAGACGGATCGCCATCAGGTCGAAGAAGACGTCGCTGGTGAGCCCCGCGAGCGTGTCGGCGCCCATGCCGGGTCGCACCGGCATCTGGAAGACGCCATGGCGCAGTTCCTGCGCACCGTAGAGGAAGGCGTTGCGCCACGTCGCCGACTCGGCCTGGTAACCCATCTGCTCCAGGGCATCGGCACAAAGGGCGCGGGCCTCCTTGTTCTGGGGCTCGGCGTAGACGACTTCCTTCATCACCTGGGCGACCCAGCGGAACTCGCCCCTGGCGAAGTCGGCACGCGCCTTTTCGATCACCGCGGCCGCACCGCCCATGTACTCGACGAACTTGGCGGCGGCCGGCGCAGGCGGCAGCGGGTGCAGGTTGCAGGGGTTGCCGTCGTACCAGGAGAGATAGCGCTGATAGACCGCCTTCACGTTGTGGCTCACCGAGCCGTAGTAGCCGCGCGCCGACCATCGCTCCGCGAGCCCCGGCGGAAGGTCGATCACCTCGGCGATCTCGGCCGGCCGCCAGCCGCGATTCATGTAGCGCAGCGTCTGGTCGTGGATGTGCTTGTAGAGATCGCGCTGCGCCTCAAGGTAGTCGATGATCTTCGCGTTGTCCCAGGTCGGCCAGTGATGCTGGCCGATCAGCACCTTCGTCTTCGGCCCGTACATCGCGATCGCGTCGCCGATATACTTGGCCCAGATGCGCGGATCGCGCGCCACCGCGCCGCGCAGCGGGATGAAGTTGTGCAGCAGCGGGCACGCGTTCTCCGCCATGTTGAGCACGCCGAGCTGCGGATAGAACATGTGCATCTCGGCCGGCGCCTCGGTTTCCGGCGCGAGCTGGAAGACGATCTCGATGCCGTCGATGGTGTGCTTCTCGACCGCTTTGGCGATCGACTGGGTCGGCGCGATCAGGCCGGGCGTCCCGCGCGCCACGCTCTTGCCGAGGCCGGCATCGACCTGCCCCCGCGCGCCACGCGGCAGCATCGTGCCGAACTGGAACTGCGCGCGCCGCGACATCGGCGCTCCCGCCAGCACGTTCTCGCCCGAGATGGCCTCCATGAAGCCGGCCGGCGCGATCACCTTGACCTTACCCGCGTTCACGTCGGCCTCGTCGACGACGCCGCGCACGCCGCCGTAGTGGTCGATATGGCTGTGGGTATAAATCACCGCGACCACGGGCTTGTGCGGCCGGTGCGCGTAATAAAGTTCAAGCGCCGCGCGCGCGACCTCGGCGGTCGTCAGCGGATCGATCAGGATGAGTCCGTTGTCACCTTCGATCACCGTCAGGTTGGCGATGTCGAAGCCGCGGAGCTGATAGAGCCGGTCCGTCACCTTGAACAGGCCGTTGGCGAGGTTGAGCCGGGCCATGCGCCACAAGCTGGGATTGACCGTGTTCGGCGCCAGCTCGCCGTCGATGAAGGCGTATTCGCCTAGGTTCCACAGAACCGTGCCGCCGCCCGTGCGCACGACTCCGTCCGGGACTTCGGCGATCAATCCTTTCCTCGCGGCCTCGAAGTCCGCCGTATCCGAGAACGGCAGCCGCGACGCCATCGCGGCGTTCGCGGCCGTGGTTGCGGGTTCGGCGTCGCGTGCGGCGTCGAGATGGGAGGAAGGGACCGGGACGGCCGACGCTGACGCCATGAACGCTATCCTTCGACCTTGATGTTGTTGTCCTTGACGACTTTGGTCCAGCGCTCCGTCTCGAACCTGACCCGATCGAGATAGGCCTGTGGCGTGCTGCCGGTGCTGAAAAAGCCGAGTTCCGCAAATCTCTTCTTCACCGGCGGATCCTTCAGGACTTCGAGGCAGGAGGCATTCAGTCTCTCGACGATGGGCGCCGGCAATCCGGCAGGTCCGACGAGCCCGAAGAAGGCCGCGCTCTCGAGGTCCTTCATTCCCAGTTCGGCCACCGTCGGTACGTCGGGGCACACGGTCGAGCGCTCGGGAGAGGCCACCGCGATACCGATGAGGCGTCCCGCCGCGACGTGCGTCCCCGTCGGCAGCACGACGTCGATCATGATGGGCAAATGCCCTCCCATCACATCGCGCAAGGCATCGGCCGCACCCTTGTAGCTGACGCTCTCGAGGTTGAGCTTGTTGCGCGTGCGGAACAACTCGCCCCACAAATGCGGCTGGTTGCCCATTCCCGACGTGGCGTAGCGAACGCGCTGCGGCTGCTTGTTCACCCATTCCGCGAACTCGGCGTAATTCTTTGCCGGCAGCGCCTTGCCATCGATTGCCAGGAGATCGGGGATGTCGACCAGAGTCGAGATCATCTGGAAGTCCTTCAGCGGATCGAACGGCTGCTTCAGGCCCAGGGCGACGTTGGTGGCCATCGTCGCGGCGCCCAGCAGCAGCGTATTGCCGTCGGGCTTTGCTTTGGCCACGACATCCATGCCGATGATCGTGTTGCCGCCGCCCTTGTTCTCGACAATCACCTGCTGGCCGAGCAGCCCGGTCAGCTTCTCGGCGACGATGCGCGCGGCCGTGTCGGTCGAACCGCCGGCAACATAGGGCACCACCAGCCTGATCGGCTGGCTGGGCCAGGCCTGCGCCCGCACCGCGGAGGCGCCAATGATGGTCCAGCCGGCGGTACCCGCCAGCACCCTACGTCTCTTGAGCATGATCCTACCCGTGATCTGTTTGTTGGAAAGCAGGATCGCAAACGCGCGACGGCCGCGCAATCCGGGCGCGGCCGTTGTTCGTCAGGCAAAGCGGGTTATTCGGCGGGCTTGGGCGCCGCCGCAATGGTGTGCACGTCCTTCTCGCTGGGCAGCATCGACAGGGCGAGGAAGGAACAGAATGCCACGCCCGCCAGAACCGACAGCAGGACCGGGAAGCCCGCATCCTTCACCAGCGGTCCGATCAGCGCGACGACGAAGGAGCTGACGCCGAAGCCGATCGCTAGGCGGACGCCGGTGACCCTGCTGCGCATGCGGTCGTCGATGTAGCGCACGATCATCGCATCGGTGAAGGGAATGGCCCCGAACACCAGCAACATGAAGGCGATGGCGGTCACGAACAGGGCCCAGCCCTCGACCTGCGAGGCGATCAGGAACAGCGGCACCTGCAGCAGCACGATCGGCAGGTAGATGATCTTCAGCGGATAGCGGTCGATCAGCTTGCCGACCACCAGCTGCGCCAGCGAGGCCAGCGAGAAGATGACGAACAGCATCGTCGCCAGCATCGCCGGATCCTGCGCGATGTTCTTGGCGCGATTGGCAAGCAGCTCGCCGTTTCCGTTGGTCGTGAAGTTGAAGATGATGCTGCCGGTCACCGCGGTGAAGGTCATTATGGCGAATACGCGCGCCATGACCGACGGCGGCAGGTCGAGCATCTTGGCCTTGCGCTTGGCAGGCGCCATTTCCTCGCGCGGCACCAGCGCCACGAAGGCGACGGCGCAGATCAGGCAGATGACGCCCGGGATGATGAACGCCGCCTGCCAGCCGAAACGCTGGGCAATGTAGACGGAGAGGCCGGCGGCGATGGCGATGCCCATGTTGCCGGCCAGGCCGTTCACGCCGATCGTGAAGCCGGGGTTCTTGGCCTTCTGGACCAGCATCGGGATGCCGACCGGATGGTAGATAGAGGCGAAGGCACCCATCAGGGTCAGCGCCGCGCCGATCTGCCACTTGTTGGTGCAGAGCGCGATGATCATGGCCGATACACCCATGCCGGCGAAGAAGATCACCATCATGATCCAGCGGCCCCAATGGTCGCCGAGGCGACCGCTCACGATCGAGCCGGCACCGAACATGAAGAGCGCGCCGTAGTTGAACGGCGTGAGTTCGGTCCACTCCACGCCCCAGACGCCGGCGATGACGCCCCAGGAATAGGCGAAGACCACCAGGATCCAGTGATCCATGGCGTGGCCGATGTTGAGCAGGATAGAGGTAGGACTTCCATGGCTCATCTTGTTCGTTCCTCCAGACTCGCCAGACTAGAGATGGCCCGCCTGTCTGTCTTGCGCTAGATTGCCAACAAATGTCGCAAAATAGCCAAGCCGCCCTGCGCTCGACGAACCCCGAGGACTACCAGGGCGTCCCGCGCGCGGTCGCAGCCATGCCCAAGGACTTCGCCGACGGTTTCGAGATCGCGCCGCACCGCCATCGCCGCGCCCAGCTGATCTATGCCACCGCCGGCACGATGCGCATTTCCACGGAGGAAGCCGTCTGGGTGGTGCCGCCGCAGCGCGCCCTGTGGATGCCGCCGGGCGTGCGCCATTCGATCGTGATGTCGGGCGACGTGACGATGCGCACTCTCTATCTGCGGCAGGACGCGGCCGAAGGCATGCCCGAGGTCTGCCGTGTGCTGCACATCTCTCCCCTGCTGCGCGAATTGATCGTGCGTGCGACCGAGATGCCGGTGCATTACGACGAAAGCGGTGCCGCGGGCCATGTCGAGGCGCTGATCCTCGACGAACTGCACCACGAGCCGTCGCTGCCGCTTCATCTTCCGATGCCGCGCGACAAGCGGCTGCAACGACTTTGCTCCGCCCTGCTGGCGGCGCCCGGCGACCAACGGACGCTCGAACACTGGGCGGGATGGGCGAATGCAAGCCCTCGCACCCTCGCCCGGCTGTTCGTGACGGAGACCGGCCTCACCTTCGGCGCGTGGCGGCAGCAGGCGCGCGTGCTCGAAGCGATGGGACGTCTCAGCGGTGGCCAGGCCGTTACCGACGTCGCGCTCGATCTTGGCTACGACAGCGTGAGCGCCTTCAGCGCGATGTTCCGCAGAGCGTCGGGCGTGTCCCCCAGCGCCTACCGCCCCACCCGTTGAGCGTCCCGCTAAAACCCTGTGCGTTGTGAGGGGATTTTGCACGTTGTTGCAAGCGGTTAGCCCTTGACGCTGGACGGTAATAATCCCCCAATGCGCGCCCCTTTTAGAGTAATCTAAATTGTCGTTTACCTGAGTGTCTGCGCTCCCGCCGCCGCCTGGAGTTTATGTTGAAGCCGACAGATATCGCCAATCCCGACTACTTCCATAAGGTCGTCGATTGCCAGTGGGCGTGTCCCGCCCACACGCCAGTCCCCGAGTACATCAGGCTGATCGCGCACGGACGCTATTCCGACGCGTACATGATCAACTGGAAGTCCAACGTCTTCCCGGGAATTCTGGGTCGAACCTGCGACCGCCCCTGCGAGCCGGCGTGTCGGCGCAGCCGCGTCGAGGACGAGACGCTGGTCAAGGGCAAGAAGGAGCCGGTCGCGATCTGCCGCCTGAAGCGCGTCGCCGCCGACTACAAGGACGACGACGACATCATTTCCAAGATGCCCAAGGCGCCGGAGAAGAACGGCAAACGCGTGGCCTGCATCGGCGGCGGCCCCTCCTCGCTCACAGTCGCACGCGATCTCGCGGTGCTGGGCTATGAAATCGTCATCTACGACCAGGACCCGAAGCTCGGCGGCTTCATCCGCACGCAGATCCCGCACTTCCGCCTGCCCGAATCGGTCATCGACGAGGAAGTCGGCTACATCACCGGCATCGGCAACGTCGAGTTCCGCCACCAGCGCGTCGATTCGCTGAAGGCCGTGCTGACCGAAGGCTACGACGCGGTGTTCGTGGGCTCCGGCGCGCCGCGCGGCCGCGACCTCGACGTGCCTGGCCGCAAGGAAGCCGCCGCCAACATCCATATCGGCCTCGACTGGCTATCGTCCGTTTCGTTCGGCCACATCACCAAGGTCGGCAAGCGCGTGATCGTGCTGGGTGGCGGCAATACCGCGATGGACTGCTGCCGCACCGCCCGCCGTCTCGGCGGCGACGACGTGAAGGTGATCGTCCGCTCCGGCTTCGATGAGATGAAGGCGTCGCCCTGGGAGAAGGAAGACGCGATCGGCGAGGACATTCCCATCCTGAACATGCTCGTCCCGAAGGAAGTCCGCCACGAGGGCGGCCAGATCAAGGGCGTGCTGTTCGAGAAGGTGGTCGCCAAGTACGACGACAAGGGCCGCCGCTCGCTGGTCCCGTCGGGCGAGCCCGACGAATTCCACGAGTGCGACGACGTGCTGGTCGCGATCGGCCAGGAGAACGCCTTCCCGTGGATCGAGAAGGACGCCGGCATCGAGTTCGACAAGTGGGGCCTGCCCCAGCTCAACGAAAAGACCTTCGCCAGCACGCATCCGAAGGTGTTCTTCGGCGGCGACGCGGCGTTCGGGCCGAAGAACATCATCTGGGCGGCCGCGCACGGCCACGAGGCGGCGACTTCGATCCACAAGATGCTGATCGGCGAGAACCCCGAGGAGCGTCCCGCCCCCGGCGTCAACGTCGCCAGCCAGAAGATGGGCATCCATGAGTGGAGCTACGACAACGCTCCCACCATCGACCATCGCCTGAAAGTCCCGCATCGCCCCAAGCAGGAAGCGCTGAAGGACATCATGGCCGAGGTCGAACTCGGCTTCGATCCTCAGCTCGCCTTCAAGGAGGCGCAGCGTTGCCTCAACTGCGACGTCCAGACGGTGTTCACCGGCCAGCTCTGCATCGAATGCGATGCCTGCGTCGACATCTGCCCGATGGACTGCATCACCTTCACCGAGAACGCCGAGGAGAAGGAACTACGCCTGCACCTGACGGCGCCGGCGATGAATCCGACGCAGGACCTCTACATCGGCGGCGACCTCAAGACGAAGCGCGTCATGGTCAAGGACGAGGATGTCTGCCTGCATTGCGGGCTGTGCGCCGAACGTTGCCCCACGGGCGCATGGGACATGCGCAAGTATTACATCGAAATGACACACGCGGAGCACGCATGCCGCAAGCAATAGCCGCCGTTAACGATTTCGTCGTCAAGTTCGCGAACGTCAACGGATCCGGATCGGCCTCGGCCAACGAACTCTTTGCCCGGTCGATCCTGCGCATGGGCGTCCCCGTAAGCCCGCGCAACATCTTCCCCTCGAACATCCAGGGCCTGCCGACCTGGTACGAGGTCCGCGTCACCGAGAAGGGTTATCTCGGCCGTCGCGGCGGCGTCGACATGATGGTCGCCATGAACCCGCAGACCTGGGCCGAGGACGTGAAGGAGATCACGCCGGGCGGTTACCTGTTCTACGATTCGACCAAGCCGATGCCGGCGTCGATGTTCCGCGAGGACATCAACGTGATCGGCGTGCCGCTGACGGCGATCACCAACGCCACCTACACCGACGCGCGCCAGCGCCAGCTCTTCAAGAACATCATCTATGTCGGCGCGCTCTCGGTGCTGCTCGACATCGACGAGAAGCAGATCCAGCGGCTGTTCAGCGAACAGTTCAAGGGCAAGGAAAAGCTGATCGATTCCAACGTCAAGGCGATGAACCTCGGCCGTGACTGGGTGAAGCAGCATGTCGATCCCGACCTGGTGAAGATCAAGGTTCGGCATGCCGACAATGTCGGCGACCGCATCTTCGTCGAGGGCAACAGCGCCGCCGCGCTGGGCGCCGTCTATGGCGGCGCCACGGTCTGTGCCTGGTACCCGATCACGCCGTCCTCGTCGCTGGCCGAGGCCTTCCAGGCCCATTGCAAGAAGTTCCGCCACGACAAGGAAACCGGCAAGGCCAAGTACGCCATCGTGCAGGCCGAGGACGAGCTGGCCTCGATCGGCATGGTGATCGGCGCCGCCTGGAACGGCGCGCGCTCCTTCACCGCGACCTCCGGTCCCGGCATCTCGCTGATGACCGAGTTCATCGGCCTCGCCTACTTCGCCGAGGTGCCGGCGGTGCTGGTGAACGTCCAGCGCGGCGGTCCCTCGACCGGCATGCCGACGCGCACGCAGCAGTCGGACCTGCTGGGCTGCGCCTACGCCTCCAACGGCGACACCAAGCACGTGCTGCTGTTCCCCGAGGATCCGCGCGAGTGCTTCGAGTTCACCGCAGACGCGCTCGACCTCGCCGACCGGCTCCAGACTCCGGTGTTCGTCATGACCGACCTCGACATCGGCATGAACCATCGCCTGTGCAAGCCGTTCGCCTGGGACGAGAACCGCGTCCTCGACCGCGGCAAGGTGATGACCGCCGAGGATCTCGAGGCCGGCAAGAATTTCGGCCGCTACCTCGACGTCGACGGCGACGGCATCCCGTTCCGCACCTATCCCGGCACGCACCCGACCAAGGGCTCCTACTTCACGCGCGGCACGACCAAGGACGAGTACGCGCGCTATTCGGAGGAAGGGCCGGTCTATGTGCGCAACATGGAGCGGCTGCAGAAGAAGTGGGAGACCGCGAAGAAGATCGCACCGCAGCCGCTGCGCTATTCCTCGCCCAAGCCGACCCGCTTCGGCGTGATCTATTTCGGCTCGACCAGCCCGGCGATGGACGAAGCGCTCGACCATCTCGAGGCCGAGGGCCATCACGTCAACGCGCTACGCGTACGGTCCTTCCCGTTCGCCCAGAGCGTCGAAGACTTCATCCACGAGCACGACCGCGTGTTCATCGTGGAACAGAACCGCGACGGCCAGCTCCGCACCATGCTGCTCAGCGAATACACGCTCGACGCCCGCAAGATCGTGCCCGTCCTGCACTATGACGGCACGCCGATCACGGCGCGCTTCATCGCGACCGACATCGCCACCAAGCTCGGTCAGTTCAAGGTTGTCTCGTTCGACAAGGCCGCGTCATGACCTACATCGCAAAGCCCCGCCTCCATCATCCGTCGCTGGTCAAGAACAAGGCCGGCTACACCCGGCGCGACTATGAGGGCGCCGTCTCGACGCTCTGCGCCGGCTGCGGCCACGATTCGATCAGCGCCGCGATCATCCAGGCCTGCTACGAGCTCGACATCCTGCCCCACCAGGTCGCCAAGCTCTCGGGCATCGGCTGCTCGTCCAAGTCACCGACCTACTTCGTGGGCGCCAGCCACGGCTTCAACACCGTGCACGGCCGCATGCCGTCGGTGATGACCGGCGCCAACCTCGCCAACCGCGACCTGATCTACATGGGCGTGTCGGGCGACGGCGACTCCGCCTCGATCGGCCTCGGCCAGTTCGCCCATGTCATGCGCCGCGGCGTGAACATGACCTACATCGTCATGAACAACGGCGTGTACGGCCTGACCAAGGGACAGTTCTCGGCCACTGCCGACAAGGGCTCGATCAGCAAGAAGGGCGTCGCCAACTCAGACTCCTCGATCGACATGGTGTCGCTGGCCATCCTGATGGGCGCCACCTTCGTCGGCCGCTCCTTCTCGGGCGACAAGCACCAGCTCGTGCCGCTGATCAAGGCGGCGATGGATCACAAGGGCGCGGCCTTCCTCGACGTCATCAGCCCGTGCGTGGCCTTCAACAACCATCCGGGCTCGACCAAGAGCTACGATTACGTGCGCGAGCACAACGAGGCGCTGAACCGGATCGACTTCATCGAGAGCCGCGAGGAGATCACCACCTCCTACGAAGCCGGCACGACGAAGACGGTGCAGCAGCATGACGGTTCGATCCTGCGGCTGCGCAAGCTCGGCGAGGACTACGATCCGTCCGACAAGGTCTCGGCGATGAAGCGCATCCAGGAAGGCATGCACGCCGGCGAGGTCGTGACCGGCCTGCTCTACGTCGATCCCGTGCCGAGCGACCTGCACGCCAACCTCAACACGGTCGACGTGCCGCTGAACACGCTGAACGCCCCGGAACTGTGCCCGGGCACCTCGGCGCTCGACAAGATCAACGCGAGCCTGCGCTGATCCGCTGGCTGGTCGCCCTGCTGGCGGCCTTGGTCGGCGCCTGTATCGGCGCCGGCGTGATGGCCATGGGGCTCGGCCTCCTCTTCACCGCGATCGGCGGTTCGTTCGAGGGCTCGGCCGCGATGGGCGGTGTCGCTGTCGGCCTGCCACTGGGTAGCGTGCTGGGCTTCGGTCTCGGCGGCTGGCTGCTCCTCCGCTCCTGGAAGCCTGCGCCCACCCGTCCGCCTGAAGCCTGACAGAGATGCCTTGGCTAAGGGTTGGCGTGAGCATGCGCCAATCGTCCGCCGTCAGGCGAAAAGCTCCCGTTCGCGCCTGCGGATGGAGTCGGTCCAGTGCCGATCCCACCACGGCTTTTCGCCGGGCTTTTTCGGTGCGGGCTGCAGCTCGATCACTTTCGTGTTCTTTCCCAACTTCTTCGTGTCTTCCTGTACACTACGGAACCGGTAGTGGTCGTAGAGCCGCACTGCCTCGATCATGTAGCTCGTCGCCACGGTGCGGTCCTTGATCATGACCAGGTTCTCGCCATTCTCCCGATCTGCCGGCTCGGAAAAGTTGTATGAACCCAGGTAGACGCGGGCATCCTTGGTGTCGAAGTCGATGACGACGAACTTATGATGCATGCGAGTGCCGCGGTGGTGGCCAGCATTGCCAGAAAGGCCGGACGGCTCGGTACTGAACGGCGCCGGCACGCCGCCGGTCAGAGCTGAAGCGCGAACGACCCGGCGCTTGTTGTCCGGCGTAAGCACAGTGACGCCAAGATTACCCGCCTTGACGCTCGCGTCGGCAATACCGAGCGTGTGCACATTCTTGTCCTTGATCTTCTTGCCAAGGGCCGGACCGATCGGTCCGTTCTTCATCTGTCCGAGAAACGCCAACGAGAAGAAGATGCTCGTCTTTGCCTTCGCCAAGTCCTTTCCTACCGGCTCCAGCAGGCCCTTCTCTACGGTGTGAGGCGAGAAGCCGACTTGCGCGTCGATCCCCGGTACGCCGAGCTTGTGCCAGCGCCCTGATGCTGCGGACTTGCGGAACGCATCGGCCTTCTCAGCCGTGAAGTAGGTGTCGAAGACGCGGAAATAGTCATCCACCGCCTTCTTGCTGGTCACGATGACGGCGTTGTTGGACTGCACGTAGAAGCCGCGCCAAGTGAAATTGGTCGAGCCGTAGATGACCTTATTCACCCCCTTGCCCGAGATCGCGATCGACTTGTGATGCTGCAGTCCGGCCATGTGCTGGCGCACGACATTTGCTTTGCCAGCACTCTTCTTGAGTATCTCTGCGGCCTCGCTCTCCGGCGAATCGGGTTTCCTGTGGGTCGGCGGGGAGTCGTCGATGATGACCTTCAGGCGGGACTTCAGCTTTACGAGCCGCGAGAGGATCTCCGGCAGGTTGAGGTCGTAGGCAATCACCCGGACCTCGGCCTTACTTTTAATAGCCTCGTCGAGCGCCTCGCAGATCACGGCCCGTGCCTCGAACCCCATCCAGGCGAGCGCGTCGTCGGCTTTCTTGTGCGTCGGCACAAACGACAGACCCTCGTTCGCCTTGTCCGGCAGAAGCGTCGACAGGTTCCGGTCGGGCGCGAAGTTCGCCACGAAGGACTGCGAAGAAACATAGCCCCGCGTAAAAGCGACATTGATCTTGCCGGGGATAGTCTCACGCATCAGAGCGAGAGCCGCCGTCTGCGCCTCGCCGCGGCTCGTCACGCCGGCCTTGTCCATGAAGATCGGCGTGACGCGATAGGTGAACTTGCCCGACTTCTCCGCGTCGCGGGGGAAATGTACCCAGCGGAACTTCTGGAACGGCGCCTCGAGGCTCGTGATCGACAGGTCGGACGCTTTTTTTCGCTGGCCCGGAAAGCCGATGCGATTCTTCACCGGCCAGAACTGGCTGCCGCCCGGCTCCTTGAATTCGATCGCGAAGCCCACGAAATTGCCGGGCGGCTTGCCGCCGACCCAATTCATTGCAAGCAGCGCCATCCCGTCGCCGCGGTGAATTTTCAGCGAGAACGGCGCTGACTTGTTCGCACCTATGACTTGATATGCGGTATTCATTGCGTCCCCCACAATGCTACCGATCACAATACACGCAAAAATAGATAGAATGTTACACTATTCTTACGTCTTTCTTATGGCTTCTGCTCTGCCCGCTATAGGTCGACGCGCTCTTCGGCGACCGGCTTGCGGGTCTCCATGTTGAAGCGGCCGGCATAGATCGGGCGTTCGCCCGTCGTCGGGCCGGGATACTGGACGATCAGGATCTCGCCGCCTGTCTCGGTCCTGAACTCGCCCTCGAAATGCGGATCGGGATGATAGAGCATCGTGCCCGGCGTGCAGGTGCGGCCGTCGATCACGAAGTCGCCCTTCAGCACCAGCCAGACCTGCGCGAAGCCATGATAGTGCTCCGGGTGATAAGCACCCGGCTCCAGCCGCAGAATGCCGGCGTTCGGCTGCGTCGGGTCTTCGGGCCGCGGATGGAACAGCATCTTGCCGGTCTCGCCCGGCCAGCGGATCGTCTCCCACTCGATCTCGTCGAGATGGCGCACCTGGTAGGGTTTGTGGTCGCGACGCGAGGCCTCGCGCGTTGTGCCCAGCGCCGCATTGGCCACCGCCGTGTCGGGAACATGCTTGCTCATGCCGTGCTTTCCTCTTTCTTCATTGACGAGAGACGCCACCAGTCCGGCACGTCGGCCGCATCGGCCGGCTTCGCCACCGACATCAGCACCTGCGCCTGGCCGCGGCCGGCGTTCTCGGCGCGATGCGGCTGCTGCGAATCGATGAGGATGCCATCGCCCGCCTTCAGCCGGTATTGCGCGTCGCCGACATGGAACATCACCTCCCCCGACAGCACGTAGCAGTGCTCCTGGCCAGGATGGGAGACGGTCGCTTCCATGCCCTTGGCGCGCGGGAAGACGAGATGGAAGACCTCAAGGCGATCGAGCGGTGCGCCACCGCCCAGATGACGCCAGCGATAGCCGGTGGCAGCGACCTCCTCGAGATTGCCGCTGTCGGCGCGATGCACGGCGACCCGCGTCATGGCCGGCGCGCCTTCGTTGGGAAACAGCTCGTGCATGCCGAGCCCCAGAACCTCGGCAAGCTGGATCAGGTTGGCGATCGACGCCGCGGCCTGCCCGCGTTCGAGCTTCGACAGGAACCCTTCCGAGACGCCGGCACGGCTTGCGACATGGGCCAGGGTGAGTCCCGCGCCAGTGCGCGCCACACGCAGGCGGAGCCCGATGTCGCGGGTGGTTCGGGCGATCTTGTCCATGGCGGAAAGGTTAGCGCGGACTTTCCTATATGGCAAGATTACTGTCTCAGAAGGCAATGTCGGTTATCCGCTAGGCTCAACAGATGGATGACACGGCAAAGGGCTTTTTCCTCGGCGACGCCGGCTTTTTCCCCTGGGGGACGCGTTTCGACGCAGTCGTCCCCGATATCGAGGGTACGGGGTACAGCAGCCGCACGCTGCGGTGCGCCGAGGCGCTTGGCTTCACCGCGCTCTCGGCGGAGATCGCGGCATCCCAGCCCGATCGCCCGATCCTGAGCATCACCTATCAACTGGCCGCCGACGCCACGACGGCCAAGGACGCGCTCGCCCGGCTCGTGATTCGTCTCGGTGCTCCCCACACTGTCGAGCGCGACGAGCTTTCTCCCTATGCAAGCTCCCCCGACCATGTCGTCCTCTACGCCACCTGGACGACCCGTGACGGGATTGCGATCGGCCTTTCGCTCTACGGCGCACCGCGCGCCACGGACTTCGGCGACAGCCTGGGTGCGCTTTATCTCGGATGGGGCGATCTCAACGCTGCGGCGGCTCCCTGGATGGTAGACTGGCAGGCCGCCAACGAGGCGGTCGCGTTCGATGCACAATCGCCCGGCAAGATCGAGAGCTTCGCGGTCGCCTACGATGTGCGGGCAAGCGACGCAGACGATCCGCATCGCATTGCCAACCGCTGCCTGCACGCGCCCGACCTGCTCGACACGCCCGAACCGATCGCCCGGAAGCTGGGTGAAAAGCAATTCGCACTGTGGAGCGACGCCTCCGGCCAGCGCTGGCACCTCTCGACCCGTGCCATGACCGTCGTGCTGGGCCGCCCCGGAACCTCCGTCGTGAAGGTCGCCAGCATCGAGCCGGCGCGCGGCGGCGGCTCCGAGTCGATCGACGTCGGCCCCTGGTGGGCGCGTGACGCCTGGAAATCGCGTGCCATCGAGGAGGCCGTCCACGCCCTGGCGCGCGTGCCCGGCCTCACCATCGAGCGTTCGTCAGGTTACGACGTTTAGGCTCCCCGTCTCGCCCGGCGCCCGCTTCAGTTCGAGGCGCTGCTCGTGCCATTGCCTCAGTGACGGACGATGGCCGATCGAGATCATCGTCGTCCCCGGCAGCCGCTCCTTCAGCACACCATAGACCGCGGCCTCGTTGGCCTCGTCGAGCGAGGCCGTGGCCTCGTCGAGGAACAGCCAGTCGGGCCTGAACACCAGCGCCCGGGCGATCGCCAGCCGCTGCTGTTCGCCGCCGGACAGGGTATTGCTCCAGTGCACCTCCTCGTCGAGACGGCTCGCCAGATGCCCGAGCCGTGCCGCCTCCAGCGCGCTCACGATGTCGGCATCGGTCGCCGTGGAGTTTTCGTCCGGATACTTCACGGCATCGCGCAGGGTCGCGATCGGAATGTAGGGTTTCTGAGGCAGGAACAGCACGCGCGCCCCTGCCGGAATCAGGATCCGCCCGCGGCCGAAGGGCCAGATGCCCGCCATCGCCCGGAACAGCGTGCTCTTTCCGGAGCCGCTCGTCCCGGTGATCAGGGTCGAGGTGCCTTTCGGCAGCACGAGGTCGAGATCCTTGAGCAAGGTCTGGCCGTTGGGCAGCGCCAGGTCGAGACCGCTGGTGCCGACATCCGCCCGGCCCGGCTCGGCGGCGACGGTGATGTTCTCCGCCGGCTTCTCCTCGATGGCGTCCTGCAGACCCTTCAGGCGGTCCATCACGGCACGCAGCTCGGCCACGTTGGTGTAGTTGTCGATGAAGAAGGAAAGCGCCGTCTGCACCTGCCCGAACGCCTGCGCCGTCTGCATGACGACGCCCAGCGTGATCGCACCGGCAAAGAAGCGCGGCGCCGTCACGATATAGGGGAAGATGATCGCGAGCTGGCCATAGCCGATCTGGTAGAAGACGAGTTGCATCTCGGTCACCAGCACGCGCCAGGCGTTGTTGAACACGTCGGTGAACTTGGCTTCCAGCACCTCGTTCTCGCGCGGCTCGCCGCGATAGAGGGCGATGCCCTCGGCATTCTCGCGCACCCGCATCAGGCCGAAGCGGAAGTTCGCCTCGTAGCGCTGCTGCAGGAAGTTGAGCGGAATCAGTCGCCGGCCCACCAGGTTGGCCAGCCAGGTGCCGAGGAAAGCGTAGATCAACGCCGCCCAGACCATGTAGCCCGGGATCATGACGTCGAGGCCGATGAACGACAGGGAGATCGGTCCCGAGAGCTGCCACAGAATGAACAGGAAGGAGATCAACGTCGCCACGGCGCTGATCAGCCCCAGCAGCAGCGTCATCGTATAGAAGCCGAGCAGCCGCAGATCCTCGGCGATGCGCTGGTCGGCATTGTCGACCTTGCGTTCGAGCTCGATACGGTAGTAGCCGCGGCCGTCCAGCCAGTGCGAGAGATAGTGGCCGGTCAGCCACCGCCTCCACCGCAGGCGCAGATAGGGGCTGACCAGCCCCCGTGCCACGCCGAAGGCGATGGCGAGCGCCGCGATCCAGCCGAAATTGACCATCTCGGTCCAGAACGCGGCTTCGTCCTTGTTCTGCAGGCTGTCGTAGAAGCGCCGGTTCCACTCGCTGAAGGCGACGTTGACCGTCACCGCTGCCAGCGTGAGCACAATCGCGCCGACCAGCAGGCCGATGGCGATCCAGCGCTCCTCGGAGCGGAAATAGGGGAGGACCAGCCGCCACCAGTCGCCGAGGTAGGAACTCACGCTCTTCATGCAGGAAATCCTTTCGGGCGGCACACTGCCGAGACAGGGCGACGATGACAACGGCGCTCGCGGCGGCTATAGCGCCGCACGATGGACGTTACCCCGCTCGCTTCCCGCCGCGCCGCAGTCGATGTGCTGATGGCCTGCCTCGACAAGGGCCAGCCGCTCGACGACGCGCTGGCCGGCCATCGCGGCTTCACCGCGCTCGATCCGCGCGACCGCGCCTTCGTGCGCCTGTTGCTGGCCACGACGGTGCGCCACCTGGGCGAGATCGAGGGCGTGCTCTCTGGTCTGATCACCAAGCCGCTCGAGGGCGCCAATGCGGTCGGCCGCCAGGTCCTCCGCCTGGGCGCCGCCCAGCTGATGTTCCTGGGAACGCCACCGCATGCCGCCGTCGATACCTCGGTGCGCCTGGTAGAGGATGCCGGCCTGCATCACCTCAAGGGCCTGGTGAACGCCGTGCTGCGCCGTATTTCGCGGGACGGCGATGCCCTGCTGGTGGATCGCGATCCCGCCCGCCTCAACACACCGCGCTGGCTGTGGGAAAGCTGGATCCACGCCTATGGCGAGGACACGACGCGCGCCATCGCGTCGGCCCACCTCCAGGAGGCGCCGCTCGACATCACCGTCCGCCGGGATGCCGATCACTGGGCCGGCCAGCTCGAGGCCGAGAAGCTGCCCACGGGAACGCTCCGCCGGAAGGGCGGCGGCCACATCGCCGAACTGCCGGGCTTCGCCGAGGGCACCTGGTGGGTGCAGGACGCCGCCGCGGCCCTGCCCGCTCGGCTGCTGGGCGACGTCACCGACAAGCGGGTCGCCGATCTCTGCGCCGCGCCCGGCGGCAAGACGATGCAGCTCTGCGCCGCGGGCGCCCAGGTCACCGCCGTCGACATCTCGGCCCGCCGCATGACGCGCCTCGGCGAAAATCTCGCCCGAGCCGGCCTGTCGGCCAATCTCGTGACGGCGGATGCGAGCAAGTGGATGCCCGAGGAGAAGTTCGACGCCATCCTGCTCGACGCGCCCTGCTCGGGCACCGGCACCCTGCGCCGCCATCCCGACATCGCCTGGCTCAAGGACGAGGAGGATGTCGCGCGACTGACTGTCACGCAGGATCGCCTGCTGATGCGCGCACTCGATATGCTGAAGCCCGGCGGGACACTGGTCTATGCGGTCTGCTCCCTGCAGGAGGACGAAGGAATCGAGCGAATCAACGGCGTGCTCGTCCGCAATCCGCAGGTGAAGCGCGTGCGTGTCACGCCGGCGGAAGTCCCGGGCCTAGAGGACGCCATCACCCCGCGAGGCGACCTCCGCACCCTGCCCTTCATGTGGGCCGACCGTGGCGGCCTCGACGGCTTCTACGTCGCGCGACTCACCGCGTAGGAGCCCTCACACGCGCGAACTCGGGCTGTAGAACGGCTGGTGCTTCGACGGGTCCATGTAGTTCTCGTAGAACTTGCGGGCGTGCGGCAGCAGCGCGACCGAGAGCTTGCGGCGCTCGACCTCGTCGTCGGCCAGGGCCTTGCTGAGATCGTCGTGCAGCGCCTTCAGCGCGGCGGTCTTGTCGACCTTGGTGAAGAGCCCGTCCTTGTAGATTACCTCGCCGTCGCACATCGTCATCGTGACGGCCTGCTGCTTGGCGCGCTGCACGACCGCGTCGAGCGTCGGGGTCATCTCGTCGAGATAGGGATAGGCCACGCTATCCCAGTCGATCAGCACCATGTCGGCGGCCTTGCCGACCTCCAGCGTGCCGATGCTATCGCCGAACGGCGTCGTCTTCGCCCCACCGACGGTCGCCATGCGCAGCACCTGCGCCATGGTCGGCACGTCGGCCTCGACCATGCCCGGCACGCGATGCGCGCGCAGCACCAGCTTCAGCTCCTGCAGCATGTCGCGATCGTCGTTGATGCCGGCCTCGTCTAGGCCGATCGCGGTGTTGATGCCCTTCTTCTCGAAGTGATTGAGCGCAGCGACGCCGGAGCGCAGGCGGAAGTTGGACGAGCAATTGTGGCAGACGCAGCCCTTGGCCTCGGCCAGCCGGTCGATGTCCTTCTCGTTCAGCCACACGCCGTGGCCCAGGGTCAGCCGCTCGTTCACCATCCCGAAGCGATCGATGTATTCCAGCGCCGTGCAGTTGCCGCGCCGCCAGGCATATTCCTTCTGATAGGCGGTCTCGAGCAGGTGCATGTGCATCGGCACGTTGTACTTGGCCGACGCGTCGCTGAGCTTGGTGAGCGCGGGATCCGAGCACCAGTGCAGATTGGCCGGCGCCAGCTGGATCTTCACGCGGCGCTTGTTGTGGTGCTGCGAATGGAACGACTTGAACATGTCCATCGCATCGTCGAGGCTCATCTTGAAGCGGTCGAACCAGCGCTGCATCGGGCCGCGCAGCTCCGGCGGCAGGCTGCGCACGAACTCCTCGTCGGCCTGGTAGACGAGACGGTTCTGGTCGCGCACCGCATAGCAGTAGCTGACGCGCATGCCGACATCTTCATAGGCCTTGATGGTCTCGGTTGCGCGCTTCTCGACGTCGGGCAGGGTACCGGGCATCCAGCCCTGGATGTGCTGCACGGTGGTGATGCCCGAGCCGATCATCTCGAAGGCCGAGTAGAGCGTGTCGAGATAGAGGTCGAGGTTGCGGATCACCATGCGGGTGATGAACCACAGCTCCAGCGGCATATCGGGCGAGCCGAGCTGGACCGGCGTCAGCCCGACATGGTGATGACCGTTGACCAAGCCCGGCAGCAGGATCTCCTTGCCCGTGCCGATCACCGGCACCGTCGGATGCTTGGCATGCAGATCGTCGTAGGTGCCGACCTCGACGATGACGCCGTCTTCCTGCAGGACGGCGCCGTCCTTGATCTCGTTCCAGGTGAAACGGTCCTTGGTGCCCGTGATGGCTGCGCGGCTACGGATCAGGCTGGTGGCCATGCTCGGCTTCTCCCTTTTCTGTCGGTACTCAATCAGGCGGTCGCGGTGAGCGCTTCCTGCTCGGCGAAGGCACGATCGACTTCGTCGCGCAGCAGGTCGGTGAGCTGGATGCGGAGAGCCTCCGCCTCGCGCGAGAAGAGATTGCGCGGCCGGGGCATATCGATCGGCACGATCGTCTTGATGCGGCCCGGCCGCGACGTGAAGACGACGACCCGGTCGGCCAGCGCCACCGCCTCGTCGATATGGTGGGTGACGAACAGCACCGAGGCGGCCGAATCGCGCCACACGTCGAGCAGGAAATCCTGCATGCGCGCCCGCGTCTGGACGTCCAGGGCCGCGAAGGGCTCGTCCATCAGCAGGACCTTCGGCCGCATGGCGAGCGCGCGGGCCACGGCGACCCTCTGGCGCATGCCGCCCGACAGCTCGTCGGGCCGCTTGTCCATGGCCGCCTTCAGGCCGACCCGCTGCAGGGCTTCCGCTGCGACGGTGCGGCGTTCGTCCTTGCTCGCGCCGCGGATCGACAGGCCGAAGCTCACATTCTCCCACACCGTCAGCCACGGAAAGAGCGAGGTCTCCTGGAAGATCAGGCTGCGCTCGGGCGATGGTGTTTCCACCAGGTCGCCGAACGACCAGAGCTTGCCCTCGGTCGCGTCCTCGAGGCCGGCGATCAGGTAGAGCAACGTGCTCTTGCCGCAGCCCGACGGGCCGAGGAAGACCACGAACTCGCCCGGTGCGACATCGAGGTCGATGTCCGTCAGCGCGTTGTGCGCTCGCTTCGTGCCGGCCGCCCAGGTCTTGCCGACGCCGCGGCAGACCACGGCGTCCTTTGAGGAAAAATGCGGGGCATCTTCAGAGGACACGCAGTCTCTCCACGGTATCGGGCAGCCAGTACAGGATGCGGCGCTGCGCCAGACGCAGCAGCCAATCGAAGGTGAAGCCCAGCACGCCGATCACGGCGATGGTGAAGAACACCAGCGACGGGTTGAAGGTGTTGCGCGCCAGCATGATCACCTGGCCCATGCCGTAGCCGACGCCCGTCGATTCAGCGACCAGTACCACCATCCAGGCGCCGAACAGGTTCATGCGCAGCACCTGGAGCATGCCGGGCAGGATCGCAGGAACGATGACGCGCGCATAGATCTGCGCCTTGGAAGCGCCCATGGTGCGCGCCACGTTAATCAGGTTGGTGTTGACCGTGTCGATCTGATTGATGGTCGCCAGCACCATGTGGAAGAACAGCGCCACCACCACCATGAAGATGGCGGGTGCGTTGCCGATACCGAACAGGAAGATCGCGACCGGCAGCCACGCGATCGGCGATACCGGCGACAGCAGGGTGATGGTGGGTAGCACCAGCCGGTCGAAGAAGCGGTAGTAGCGGATCAGCACGCCGACCCCGATCGCCAGTACCGAGGCGATGATCAGCCCGACGAACACGCGCGCCGTGGTGGCGGCGCCGGTGATCAGCACCGATTCGAAGGCCGACGGCCCCTCGTTCATCGACTGGCCGACCTGCCAGCGCGTGGCGGTGTTGAAGTACCTGCCCTGCTCGGCGATGTTGTCGAGGAAGATGTGCGGTGGCGGCAGCAGCTTCTCGTCTGCCCAGCCCATCGCCCAGCACAATTCCCACAGACCCGCGAACAGGCTGATCGAGAGGAACGCCCACCAGATCCTGGCCAGCCAGTCCAGCCCCGCCATCGAGGCCATCAGCCGCGAGGCCGCCGCCGGGCGGGATGCCCCGGCGGCGGCGCCCGGTTCGCTGTCGCGTGCGACGACAGCCATCAGGCAGACTTGTACTTGAGCTTGCCGTAGAGGTCGGGATTCTCCTTGATCACCGCCTCGAGCATGGTCCAGTCGATGGCATCCCGACCGGGCTTCTTCTTGATGTAGCCCATCTCCATGACGCTGTCGGTGCGCTGCAGGATGAAGTCGGTCTGGCTGCGCGCATCGACGATCGCCGGCTGCTTGCCCTGGGCGATCTTGGCGTTCTCCATCGAGGTCTTGTAGTACTTGCCGACCAGTTCCTTCAGCACCGCCTCGGTCTGGGTCTCGGCGTCGTACTGGGCCTGCATCATGCTCTTGATGATCGCCTTCAGCCCGGCCGGGTTGTCCTTGATCAGGCTCGACCGCGCCGCCAGCACGCAGTCCGTGTAGCCCTTGCCGTAGAGATCGACGCCGTTGGTCAACATGACCGCGCCCTTGACGTCGGCCACCAGTGCCGAGGCATAGGGTTCGATCGTGCAAATCCAGTCGATGGCGCCGGCCTTGAAGGCCTCGACCGCCTCCGGTGTGTTGCCCATGTAGCGGACCTTGACGTCCTTGAAGGCGATCTTGTGCTTCTTCAGGTAGTCGTAGGGCATGACCTCCAGCGTATCCATCTGGAAGGTGCCGAGCGTCTTTCCCTTGAGCTTCTCCGGCGTGTCGAGGCCGGGTCTCGCCACGATGGCGCAGCCTTCGACGCCGCCGCCGGCCACGATCTTGACCGGTGCGCCCTTGTCATGGAGCGCCATGAAGCTGGTGTAGGGCATCAGGCCGATATCGACCTGGCCCATGCCGAGGAACGTCACCATCTCGGCCGAGGTCGGCGTGTTCACGAAGATGAGTTCCGTGCCGCTCGCCTTGGCGTACTGGCGGGAATGGGCAAGGAAGAGATTGAGATTGCAGAAGCCGGTGCCGTGCGTCGACTTGAGTCCCGCGGCGGCGTGGGCGGGCCCACCCACAAGCATACCCGGACCGGCCGCCATGGTGATGGTCGAGACGGCGGCCACGCCCTTCAGGAAACCTCGTCGTGAAGGCGCAACGGCGCCGGCGAAATTCATGCTGGAGAGATTGGGGAAATGCGTACAGCCAATGCGTTCACACATGGAGAGCCTCCTCGGGCAGCGGAGATTTTTGAACTGGAACTGCTGGGTTCTGGCGAGTCTGCGACTGACAACTCCCTGCCGGTCGCTTTCGTCCGCGACCGCCATCAAAAGATGCCGGCACGCCAACCGAGAAGAATCGCGCTAGCGCGATTCTGCGCTGCCATTTTCGAAGCAAGGTGTGTGCCACTGCCCGAAAGCAGCAAAGGCGCACGAATCGCCCGCGTGGCGGCGCGGCCTCAGGTCAATTCCTTATCAGGCGTGCTATTTCTTGATCAGCGCCCGATGCCGCTGGCGTTCGATGTGCCCGAGATACAGCCCCGAACAGATGATCACGCCGGCACCAATCCAGGTCCAGAAGTCGGGAAAGTCGCCGAACACGAGATAGCCCAGCAGTGCGGCTCCCAGAAGCTGCACGTAATTGAAGGGCGCCACCACGGCCGCCGGCGCCTGGCTATAGGCGATGGTCAGGAAGTAATGGCCAACACCGGCCATGATTCCCATGCCGACGAACAGGACCCAGTGCCAGCCAAGGGTGGGCGTCACCCATTCGAACGGCAGCATCGGCAGGGCCACCGCGGTACCCACGATCGTGGCCATGGTGGCCGAGGCATCGGGCCGCTCGGCCTGTCCGTAGCGCCGCGAGAAAAGCTGGTAGAGCGCGCTCGAGATCGTGCTGCCGACGATCCACAGCGAATGCCACTCAAAGTGCGCGGAGCCCGGGCGCACTACGATCAGGGCACCCACGAAGCCGACCATGACGGCTGCCCAGCGTTTCGGGCCGACCGGCTCTCCCAGGAACTTCGCGGACAGCGCCGTCACGATCAGCGGGCTGGTGAGCGAGATCGAGGCCGCGGAGGCCAGCGGCATGTCGACGATGCCGTGGAAATAAAGGAACGAGGAGAAGAACAGCAACAGGCCGCGCACGACCTGGCTGGGCACGTTGTGCCAGCGGAACAGCGCGAGGCCGGCCCTCGGCAGGAAGATCGCCATCATGAAGACGAAGGCGAAGACGTAGCGGCCCCAGATGACCTCGATGACCGGATAGGTCTGGCTCAGCGTCTTGGACATGGCGTTCAGGACGGAAAAGCACAGGACCGAGAAAATGATCGAGAGGATCGCCCGCAGGATACGGTCGGTCGGCGGGGGCGCTTTTGCAGTCATCGCCTGCAACTTACCGTGCCCGGCCCTGCCAACAAGTGCAGGCGGGGACTAAGCGGTCGTCCGGAGCGCATAGGTCCTTCCGGGGGGATGGCATGCAATACGCAGGATGCGTCAGGTGCGAAGCTCGTTCTTCAGTTCCTGGTCGTTGGGCCACAGCAGCAGCGACACGATCATCAATATGCCGAGGCCGCCGGTGATGCCGGCAAAGCGGTCGACACCCGGCATGATGCTTTCCGGCGGCGCCAATCCCTGCACCATCGTGATGACGTAGACGAAGGCGAACTGCGTCCCGACATAGGGAATGCCGTGCCGCCCCATCTGGATGTGCATGCCGACCCACACGACGCCGCCGATCATGGCGAGCCACCAGAAGAGCGATTCGACCTGCAGGGCGAGGCAAGCCAGCGCCACGAGACCGCCCAGCAGGCATCCCATGAAGCGATGGAAGGATTTCTCCGCCACCAGATGGCGTGTCGAGGTGCCACCGTCGGCGATCAGCGGCGCCGCCATCACGACGGCGATCGTGACCGCCATTTCGCCGACGTCCGGCAGGTCGATCAGCGTCCAGACGATCAACACGGTCACCACGGAAATGCCGGCCCGAAGCCCGTGCAGCACCGAGGGCCACTGCGCGCCGAGCAGATGTCGCCAGCCCGGTGCCGTCGGCGGCGGCTCGGCATGCCAGTCCTGCAGGACCTTGGCGGTCACCATTGCGCAGGACACGCCGACCGCCACGTCGATCGTGCGGTCACAGGCGATCTGGAAAGCGAGGGTCGGGTCGTTCAGGCTCATCAGGAGCACAAGGCTGGAAGTGATGGCCATGAAGAGCCAGGCCAATCCGTGTGGACTGACCTGCATGGCGATGACTCCGGCCATCGTTGCACCGCCCAGGAACAGGCAGAGCGCGACCTGGTCGTAGGGCAACCAGCGCGCCATGACGAAGCCCAGAAAGGCGCCCACGACCGTGCCGCTGAGCCGCAGCATGCCCCGCCGCGCCGAGGCCGCTCCGGTCGACATCAGGGACATGTAGCCGCTGATCGCCGCCCACCACGGTGCATCGAGCTGCATCAGCAGGGCCACTGTCGTGGTGAGCACCACCGAGACCGCCGCGACGATCCCCATGCGCGACTGCGCCGGTCGGGTGCCGATGTCGGCGAGCTCGCGCCAGAACCCGGTCAGCGTCCGGTCGAGAAGCCGGGCGCCCTCACGGAAGTCCTCCACGACGGCCCGTCCATAGCGCGCGATGCCGAGGCCGCGGCTCACGGGAAGATGACGGTGCGCGCATCGGCACCCATGTAGAGCTTGTAGCCGGGCGGCAGTTCCTCCAGCACGATCGTCACCGGAATCCGGCGCTGCAGGCGAATCCAGTCGGTTGTCGGCGCAACATAGGGCAGGAGCTTGTCGATACCGGGGTTGCGGCTGAAGCCCCGGGCGATGCCGGTGATGCGGCCCTTGTGGAAATGCCACGGTGCGCTGTCGAGCCAGACCCAGGCGGTGTCGCCGACCTTGAAGTCGCGAATATAGTACTGCTTGTAGTTCGCCATGATGCGCCAGGCATCGGCATCGACGATGCCGATGATCGGCACGTTGATCGTGGCCATGTCGCCCTTGCGGACCGTAAGGTTGGTGATCGGCCCGTTGTTCGGGGCATGGACGACGGTGCGATCCAGGTTCCACTGGGCCGACGCCAGTTGCGCCTGCGCAAGCTCCAGCGCTGCCTGATGGGCACCGATGTCGGTCTGCGCCTTGGCAATGGCCACGGTGGACATCGTCATCTCGGCCTGGGACCGCCGCAGCACGTCGTTGGCGCGGTCGAGTTCGGCGATGGGCGCGAACTGGCGCTTGGCGAGATCGGAGAAGCGGCTCTGTTCCTGGACGGCGTAGGTATGGCTCGAAGTCGAGACCTGCAGGGCAGCCTGGGCTACCGCCAGTTCCTCCTGTGCGACCTTGAGCTGGGCCGAGGCACGATCGATCTGGGCCTTCCACTGGTTGACCACGAGCTGGAAGGGTTCCGGGTCGATCGTGAACAGTTTGTCGCCGATCTTGACCTCCTGATTGTCGACGACATGGACCTCGACGATCTGACCCGTCACCTGGGGCGCCACCGCCACGAGGTCGGAGCGGACATAGGCATCGTCGGTATAGGCGACGAAAGAGGTGAACACCTCGTAGAGGATGAACAGAGCGAGGATCGTGCCCCCGACCGTGAGCAGGCGATGAAGGCGGCTCGTCTCGATTTCCGGCCTTGCCGATCCAGCCGGGGAAACAGGCACCGGCGCGGCCGCCACCGTGGCTTCAGATGTCGCAGCGGGTGCCGTCGGCTGGGACGCGACGGCAGCCGACGCCGGTGCGGTCGGCGCGGTATCTGACGTCCGTACGGACGGGGTCGCGTCTGGTGGCATGGCCTTCGGAAAGTAACGCGCCGGGCGCTAGAAGCCCATGCCCTTGATCTTTGCCGCCAGCGCGGTCACCGAAAACGGCTTGCCGAGGAAGTTGACCCCGGCATCGATGACCCCGTGATGCACGATCGCGTTGGCCGTGTAACCGGTCATGTAGAGCACCTTGAGATCGGGGCGCCGCGCCGTCGCCGCGCCGGCCAGCTGGCGGCCGTTCATGCCTCCCGGCAACCCGACATCGGTGAAGAGAAGCTGGATATCGGTGTGCTGTTCCAGCAGGCGCAGCGCCTGCTCCCCGTCGCCTGCCTCGTAGACGCTACAGCCGCATTCGCGGCAGGCGGCGACGGCAAAGTCCCGAACCACGGGATCGTCCTCGACGACCAGCACGATCGGTCCGTTGCCGGCCGCAATGCTGACGGATGGCGCGGGTTCGGGTACCGCCCCGACCTCCATATGGGCTCTCGGCAGGTACAGCTTGACGGTCGTTCCATGCCCCAGCTCGCTGTAGATCTTCAGGTGACCGCCGATCTGCTTCACATAGCCGAAGGTCATGCTGAGGCCGAGGCCCGTCCCCTGGCCGCGCTCCTTGGTGGTGAAGAACGGCTCGAAGGCCCGCGCGATGGTCTGCTGGTCCATGCCCGTGCCGGTGTCGGATACCGCGATCATCACGAACTGGCCGGGCGTCACCTCGACATTGGCCGCCGCATAGGCATCGTCGAGATGCGCGTTCGCGGTCTCGATCGTAAGCGTGCCCCCGCCCGGCATCGCGTCACGCGCATTGATCGCAAGATTGAGGACCGCCGCCTCCAACTGCGCAGGATCGGCCTTGGCTCGCCACAGGCCACCGCTCAGCACGGTCTCGATCGCGACGGTCTCGCCCAGGGTGCGGCGAAGCAGCTCGGACATCCCGGTCACCAGCCGGTTGGCGTCGATCGACTCGATCTGCAACGGCTGTTGCCGCGAGAAAGCCAGCATGCGCTGGGTGAGCGTTGCGGCCCGGGCCACGCCCGTACGGGCGAGGTCGAGGAAGCGTACGACTTCCGGCGTCGGCTGCTGGACCCGCCGGCCGATCATCTCGATCGCCCCGCCGATGCCCGTCAGCAGATTGTTGAAGTCGTGCGCAATACCGGCGGTGAGTTGGCCGACCGCAGTCATTTTCTGCGACTGGCGCAGGCTCTCCTCGGCCGCCGTGCGCTTGATCTGCTCTTCGCGCAACCGCTCGAGCGTCTCGCCCTGGCTGGCCGCCCGCCGGGACGCGAGCAACGCGAGGGCAAACAGCGCCAGCGTGGCCGGCAGGCCGAACAGCAGGTGCGAGCCCATCCGGTGCAACCAGGCCTGCCTTACGGCGTCCGTGGCGACGCCTACCGCGACATAGACCGGCAGATCCGGCAGCTTTCGATAAGCGACCGTTCGCGCGACGCCATCGAAACTCCCGCTCCGCGTGTTGTAGCTGCCGCTGTCGCGATCCGCCGCGATCGCCCGCATGAAGGCAGAACCGGGTTCGAGGCGCGTCGTACTTCCAGCATATGCCGGGAAGCGCGCCAGCAACTCGCCGTCGGCGCGAATGAGCGACGTCGTATATTCGTCGGGCTCGGACGCGTGTTCGAACAGCTTGGCGAAATAAGCAGGCGGGATCGCCACGAGCACGACACCGTCGAAGCCCCCGTCCGGCCTCTGTCGTCGCTCGCTGTACTGGAATACTTCAGAGCCCTTGATCCGGCTGCGGAACGTCTCGCTGACGTAGCGCGTCTCCTTGCCGTCGCGATGGGCGATGAAATACGGCCTGTCGGCCGCCGAGACATTGGCCGGCAGGGGGAAGACGTTGGCCGCCACGAGCGGCAGCCCGTCCTTGTCGAGGACGAACACGTCCTCGACCTGGGGCAGCTTTCGAACGAGACTCTGCAGCTGTTCGTGAAGCCTGGCCTCGTTCTGCCGAATTTCGCCATCGCTGAGGTCGTCGATCAGACCCAGCACGTTGCTGACGACGAGCTGCTGCGTTTCGAAGGTTGCCCGCGCACCCACGTAGAGAAGGTCGAGCGTGCGGGAGACGCGCTCCTCATACTGGCGCTGCGTCTCCCCGTAGGCCATCCAGCTTGCCCCGGCGAAGAGCAGAAGTGGTACGAGGACGGTCGCCGCCAGAAGGACGAAGGAGGCATCCGCCGCGGTCGTGCCGCGCAGCGTCCAGGTCTGGAGTTTGAGGAGCCGCCGCACGCGCGCCTACTATCCCTTTCGGACGAGGGAAGCTACGAAGTTCGACAGCTCCGATGCGCTGTAGGGCTTGGGAAACGAATACATCTTGATGCCCGACGGCAGGCTGCTCGGCGCCGACGCACCGGAGCAGCGGATGATCGGCACGTCCGGTCGGTGCTGCGCGGCCGCTTCGATGACCTTCTCGCCCGACATGTCGGGCAGGCCGATATCGACGATGACCGCCACGAGCGGCTTGTCGCCCCGGACGACATCGAGAGCCTCCTGGCCCGTCGCCGCCTCGATACACTCAATGCCGACGTCCGCCAGCGAATCGACCAGAACGGCGCGGATCAGAAATTCGTCTTCAGCCAGCAGAACACTCGACATGCAACAGCCCTACTCCGCCGCCTTGGCTATGCTGGTCTGGGGTTTGAACGGCAGGATCGTTGTCGCGCGCGCCGCAGGTAACGGCAAGGGTGGGGTTTCCACACCCAGCGTCCGCGCCGCATTCCATGCCCAGCGCGGGTCGAGCAGGAAGGGTCGCGCATGCGCCGTGCAGTCGGCTTCGCCCGAAGCGATGATCTTCTCGGCCTGCTCGGGCTCGGTGATGAGGCCCACCGCCCAGGTCTTGATGCCGGCTTCCCTGCGAACGCGCGCCGAGAACGGCACGTGATAGCCCGGACCCAGCGTGATCTTCTGGCCGGGTGCGTTGCCGCCCGAGCTGACGTCGACGAAATCGCAGCCGAGCGCCTTGAGCTGCCGCGCCGTCTCGATCGTATCCTCGATGGTGACGCCGCCCTCGACCCATTCGACGGCCGAAAGCCGCATGCCCAGTGCCTTCTCGACCGGCCACACCCTGCGTACGGCCTCGAACACTTCGAGCGGAAAGCGCCGGCGCTTGTCGGCGGTGCCGCCGTATTCGTCGCTGCGCTGGTTGCTGAGCGGCGAGAGGAACTGGCTGAGCAGGTAGCCGTGGGCGCCGTGCAGTTCGACCACGTCGAAGCCCAGCCGCAGGCTGCGCTCGGCGGCCTCGACGAAGGCCTGCTTCACGCGCTTCAGGCCAACGGCGTCCAGCGACACCGGCGTATGCCACCTGGCGGCCGGATCGTAGGCCAGCGCCGAGGGACCGTAGGTCGTCCAGGGGAGATCGGGCGCGTCGGCCTGGGTCAGCGGACCGCCGCCCTTCCACGGGCGCTGGGCGGAGGCCTTGCGGCCGGCATGGGCGAGCTGCACGCCGAGCTTCACGCCCGGCATCCAGCCGCGCACCCAGTCGATGACCGGCTTCAGCGCCGCCTCGTTCTCGTCGCTGTAGAGGCCGAGACAGCCCTGCGTGATGCGGCCCTCGCGCTCGACATGCGTGGCTTCGAGGCAGAGCAGGCCGGCGCCCGACATGGCGAGCATGCCGTAGTGCACCTGGTGCCAGGGCTGGGCGCTGCCGTCGACCGCCGAGTACTGGCACATCGGCGAAACGATGATGCGGTTGGGCAGCGTGACGCCGCCGAGCTCGACTGGGGTGAAGAGTTGGGCGGTCATGGGATTCCTTGAAAAGATCAGCCGTTGATCGACGGTCCGGCTTCGTGGCCAAGCCATTCCTCGATCAGGCGGCGGGCGATCGAATCGCGACGCGGCATGAAGAAGGAGCCGTCCTTGGGAAGGTTTTCGGTCCGCAGTTCCTCGCGGCTCATCCAGCGCGCACTCTCGAGTTCGGACTCGTTCACGCTGAAGTCCATCGACTCGGCCTCGGCGTGGAAGCCGATCATCACCGAAGCCGGAAACGGCCAAGGCTGGGACGAGCGATAGATCACGTCCTTCACCTTGACCTTCACTTCCTCGTAGACCTCGCGTGCGACCGCATCCTCGAAGCTCTCGCCTGGCTCCACGAAGCCCGCCAGGGTCGAGTGCATTCCGCGCGGAAAATGCTTGCCACGGCCCAGCAGACACTTGTCGCCATGATGGACCAGCATGATCACCGCGGGATCGGTGCGCGGGAAGGTCTCGGTCTTGCAGTTCTCGTTGGTGCACATGCGCACGTGGCCGCCGCGCGTCACCTTGGTGGTGGCTCCGCAGACACCGCAATAGCGGTGGCGGCGATGCCAGTAGGTCATGCCGCGGGCGTAAGCGAGGATCGAGCCCTCGCGCGCGAAGAGCAGCGGCCCGACCTGGCGCAGGTCGACGAACTCGCCCAGGTCCTTCAGCGGCGTGTCCTTGCCGGTCACGTCGACCGCGAAGTAGGGCGTGCCCTCGACGTAGCCCAGGAAGATCTGGACGTCGCTCGAATTGGCCACGGCGCGGCCCATCATGCCCTGAAGAAAGACGGCTTCAGGATTGCCGCCGGTCTTCACCAGGTTCTTCTCGGTGTCGATCGGCACGAAGCGTGCGGCCCCCGAGGAGGCCAGTTCGATCATCCGTTCATCGTCCTCGCGCTCATGGCTGGCACGGTCGATTTCGGCGCTGGAATAGGGATTTCTTGGGTTTCTCATAAGCCGCGGACCGTGCCACACGCCCGCCGCCACCGCAATTGGATCACGCTAGAGCGCGATCCAGGACCTGCGCCACGTGTATCGCCTGACGGTCGGACCCGTCGGCGATCTGGTGGCGACATGAAGTGCCGTCGGCCACGACCAAGGTCTCCGCATCCGCCTTGCGCACCGCCGGCAGAAGCGACAGCTCGGCCATGGCAATCGACGTTTCGTAGTGTTCGGCCTCGTAGCCGAAACTGCCCGCCATGCCGCAGCAGCTCGATTCTATGGGCGTGACGGCGAGATCCGGGACGAGCGACAGCACTTCCTGCACGGCGCTCATGGCGCCGAACGCCTTCTGGTGGCAGTGGCCGTGAAGCAGGGCCTTGTTCTCGGCGAGCGGCTTGAGGTCGAGCGTGAGGCGCCCCGCCCGCTGCTCGCGGGCCAGGAACTCCTCGAACAGCATGGCGTGGGCGGCAACGTCTTCGGCGTCCTCGCCGAGGCCCAGCGCCAGGAACTCGTCCCGCAACGTGAACAGGCAGGAAGGCTCGAGCCCGACGATCGGGACGCTCTTCTGCGCGAACGGCCGCAGCGCATTCAGCGTGCGCAGTGCCTCTCCCCTCGCCCGCTCTACCTGGCCGGTCGCCAGATAGGTACGGCCGCAACACAGGGCCGGCGCGCCGAGCGTGGGCCAGGCGACGGCGACGCGATGCCCCGCGGCGGTCAATACCCGGCGGGCGGCATGCAGGATCTCGGGTTCGAAATTATTCGAGAACGTGTCGGCGAAGATCACGACCGTTGCGTCGCCGTCGTCCACGTCCGTGGTCGACAGGAAGGTATCGCCGCGCCACTGCGGCAGCCGGCGCTGCTTGGCGAATCCCAGATAGGACTGGACGAACCAGGCGGCGTTGAACAGCCACGGCATACGTCGCGCCCACGGCGCCATCGACGGCGTGGCGCCCACCAGCCGGTCGCGCCAGCTCAGGCCCTTGGCCATGCGGCGCGCCGACTTCACCTCGATCTTCATGCGTGCCATGTCGACGCCGGTCGGGCAGTCGCGCTTGCAGCCCTTGCAGCTCACGCACAAGTCCATCGCCGCCGCGACCGCGTCCGAGCGCAGCCCCTCGGATCCAAGCTGGCCGGACAAGGCAAGGCGTAGCGTGTTGGCACGGCCGCGCGTCAGATGCTTCTCGTCGCGCGTCACGCGGAAGGACGGACACATCGTGCCGGCGTCGAACTTCCGGCAATGCCCGTTGTTGTTGCACATCTCGGCAGCCTTCGCGAAGCCGCCGGCCAGGTCGCCGCCGGTGCCGGGCGCGGTCGAGATCTCGGTGACCGGATCGGTCTGGACGTTCCACGCCGACCAGTCGAGCGCCGGCTCGTACTTGATCGACTCGTATCCCGGCTTGAAGCGGAACAGCGAACGGTCGTCCATGCGGCTGGGACGCACGATCTTGCCCGGATTCAGGATGTTCTCGGGATCGAACAGGTCCTTCACGGTCTCGAAAGCCCGGGTGAGGCGCGGCCCGAACTGCCACGCCACCCACTCCGAGCGCACCAGCCCGTCGCCATGCTCGCCCGAGAAGGCGCCCTTGTATTCGCGCACCAGCGCCGAGGCTTCCTCGGCGATCGCCCGCATCTTCTCGGCGCCCTCGCGGCGCATGTCGAGGATCGGACGCACATGCAGCGTGCCGACCGAGGCGTGGGCGTACCAGGTGCCGCGCGTGCCATGCTTGCCGAACACGTCGGTCAGGCGCTGCGTGTAGTCCGCCAGATGCTCCAGCGGGACGGCGCAATCCTCGATGAAGGAGACCGGCTTACCGTCGCCCTTCATCGACATCATGATGTTGAGGCCGGCCTTGCGGACTTCCCACAGCTCCGACTGCGGCTTGGGCTCCGGCATCTCCACGACGCTGCCGGGCAGGCCGAGATCGGCCATCAGCTCGACGAGACGCGCCAGTTCACGCAGCTGGTCCTCGCGCTCCTCGCCCGCGAACTCGACCAGCAGGATCGCTTCGGGCTTGCCAATCAGCGCCCGCTCGATCACCGGCCGGAAGGCGGGATTGGCGCGCGCCAGCTCGATCATCGTGCGGTCGACCAGCTCCACGGCGGTCGGCTTCAGCTTCACGATGTGCTGGGCGCTGTCCATCGCCTTGTAGAAGCTCGCGAAGTTCACGACGCCCAGCGTCTTGTGCTTGGGCAGCGGCGCGAGGTTGAGCGTGAGCCGCTCGGTCACCGCCAGCGTGCCCTCGCTGCCGACCAGCAGGTGCGCGAGGTTCACCGAATTGTCGGTCGTGTAGGGCCGCTCCGACTGCGGGAAGAAGATGTCCAGATTGTAGCCGCCGACCCGGCGCATGACATGCGGGTACATGCGCTCGATCTCGTCGCGCTCGGCGAAGGCCAACTCGGCCACCTTGTCGGCGATGGCGCGCACGCCGTCGGACATGTGCTCGGGCCGGGCGGATCCGAAACGCGCCCGCTGGCCGTTCGCCAGCAGCGCGTCGATCGACGCCACGTTGTGCACCATGTTGCCGTAACGGATCGAGCGCGAGCCGCAGGAATTGTTGCCGGCCATGCCGCCCAGCGTGCACTGCGCCGAGGTCGAGACGTCGACCGGATACCAGAGGCCGTGCGGCTTCAGCCAGGCATTGAGCTGGTCGAGCACGACGCCCGGCTGGACCGTCACCTGCGCCTTGTTCTTGTCGAAGCCCACGATCTCGCGCAGGTACTTCGAGCAGTCGATCACCAGCGCGTCGCCGACCGTTTGCCCACACTGCGACGTGCCCGCGCCCCGCGGCAGGATCGCCGCCTTGGCGTCGCGCGCCACGTCGACGGCGAGAGCCAGATCGGCCTCGTCGCGCGGCACCACCACGCCCACCGGCTCGACCTGGTAGATCGAGGCATCTGTCGAGTAGCGCCCGCGCGAGGCCCTGTCGAACAGGACCTCGCCCTTCAGCGTGCGACGCAGATTTTGTTCAAGCTTGCTCATGTCCGGAAAAACTCAAGAACGCCCTCGCCGCCCGCGTCATACGCGGGGGGAGAGGGAGGGGACCCACGCGTCAGCGTGGGGAGGGAGAGGTGGGTCATGGCTTCCGCAGATGAACCTCGATCTCCGTCCAGACACCCTCGGGGTTGGCGACCATCTCGTTCGCCCAAAATCGCAAGACTCTCCACCCAAGCTGTTCCATCGACGCGGTTCGATGGGCATCCGCCTCGACTTGAAACGCGTGATGCTCGCCGTCGCTCTCGACGACCAGCTTCTTCGCCACACAGGCGAAGTCCGCGAAGTAAGGACCGATTGGATGCTGGCGCCTGAACTTCAAGCCGCCCATGCGCTTGGCGCGCAACAACTCCCAAGAGACTTGCTCCGCCCGGCTGCTGTCCCGTCGGAGTTCCCGCGATCTCGTCGTGCGTTGCTCCGGCATCCGACCCACCTCTCCCTCCCCACGCGTCGCGCGGGTCCCCTCCCTCTCCCCCCGCGTATGACGCGGGCGGAGAGGGCATGGTCACTGATGGAGAAAGCGGGCGCATCGCCATCCTCAGTCGAGTTTCACGCCGGCCGCCGCAACGACCTTCTGCCACTTCTCGATCTCGGCGCGGATGCGCTTTGCGAAGTCGGCTGGGGCCTCGCCGCCGACCTGTGCCAGCTGCTCCTTCCAGATCGTCTGGAGCTTGGGACTGCCCAGCGCCTTCACGATCTCGTCGTACATGCGCTTCACGATCGGCTCCGGCGTTCCCTTGATGGCCCAGACCCCGTACCAGGTCGACACGAGCCAGGACGGCACGCCGATCTCGGCCGCCGTCGGGATGTTGGGGAACTCGGGGGAGCGTTTGTCCGTGGCGACAGCCAGTCCGAGGAGCTTGCCGGCCTTGATCTGCTGCGCCGACGTGCCCATGCCATCGAACATCATGTCGGTGTTGCCGGCGAGCAGGTCCTGCATGGCGGGGCCCGCGCCGCGATAGGGCACGTGGACGATCTCGGTCTTGGTCTCGAGCTTGAACAGCTCGCCAGCGAGGTGATGGGCGGTACCGGCACCGGGCGAGGCGTAATTCACCTTGTTCGGGTTGGCCTTCAGGTAGGCGATGAACTCGGCCGCGGTCTTCACCGGAACCTTGTTCGGGTTGATCGAGATCACCTGCGGCACCAGCGCGATCATGGTGATCGGCTCGAAGTTCTTCTCGAGATCGTAGTCGAGGTTCTTGTAGACCGACGGGGCGATCGTGTGATGGATCGCGCCGACGAAGAAGGTCTGGCCGTCCGGCTTCATCTTGGCCGCCTGCGAGGCGCCGACCGTGCCGCCCGCGCCGCCCTTGTTGTCGATCAGGATCTGGACGCCGAGCTGCTCGCCGACCTGCGCGGCCAGCGGGCGGGCGAAGACATCGGTGCCGCCGCCGGCCGGGAACGGGTTGACCCAGGTGATCGGGCCGTTCGGCCATCCCTGCTGGGCACGGGCCACAGCGGGAGCCGCCAGGGTGGCGGCGAGGCCAAGCTTGAGGGCATTGCGTCGCGACGTCGAGAAAGTCGTCGTCATGGTTCTGTTCCTCCCTGAAGGTTCTTGTCGTCTCTGTTGTCCATTGAATCGAGTACCGCCTGCTGCTTGGCACGCAGATGCCCGACGAGCAGACCACGTAGCGCAGCGCCGTCGCGCGCCGCAAGGGCGGCAATCATGGAACGATGCTCGGAGACGGCCAGAGCCCACTTGGCCGGGTTCAGGTTGGAACGGAACCTGAGAGCATGCAGCCGCGCGTTGAGCGTGCGGTAGGTCTGCCCCAGGATGGCATTGCTGGCGATGGCGTTGAGCCGGTCGTGGATGGCGCGGTTGATCCGGTAATAGGCCGGAAGGTCGTGGGCGGCATGGGCGACCTCCATTTGCTCCTGAAGGGTGCGCAAATCCGCGACGTCGGCATCCGTCACCCGCTCCACCGCGAGTTCGCCCGCCAACCCCTCCAGCGCGCCCATTACCTCGAAGGCGCCACGCACATCCTCGCGCGACAGGGCGACGACCTGCGCGCCGCGGTTGGGGAGCTGGATCAGCAACCCGTCGGCCGCCAGCATGCGGAACGCTTCCCGCAAGGGGGTGCGCGACACGCCCAGACGTTCGCTCAGCTCGCGCTCATTGAGTTTGGCGCCCGGCGCCAATTCGCCTTCGATGATGAGGGCGCGCAGGCGTTCGGCCGCCGCCTCGGGCAGCGTCAGACGCGCGATCGGGAAAGTCGAACCGTCCATCTTCTCTGGACTCACTTTGGCATATTGTATACAAAATGCAACGGAGAAGCCGAAAGGAACTTTCCGTATGCGCCTGAACTCACATCCCGCCGGACGTCATTTCCTGCAAATTCCAGGTCCCACCAACGTCCCCGACCGCATTCTTCGCGCGATGGATTACCCGACGATCGATCATCGCGGTCCCGAGTTCAACGCGCTGGCGAAGAAAGTCCTTCGCTCCGCCCGCCAGATTTTCCAGACAAAACAACCGGTTATCATCTTCCCCGCATCCGGCACCGGAGCTTGGGAAGCAGCCCTGGTGAACACCCTGTCGCCTGGCGACCTGGTGCTGATGTGGGAAACCGGCCACTTCGCATCTCTTTGGAAGAAGATGGCCGACAAGCTTGGAATCAAATCAGAATTCATGGGCGGCGACTGGCGCAAGCCGGCCGATCCCGAAGCCATCGAGAAGCGCCTGAAGGAAGACACCGGGCACGCCATCAAGGCGGTCTGCATCGTCCACAACGAGACTTCCACCGGCGTGGTAAGCGACATTTCGGCCGTACGTCGGGCCATCGACTCCGCCAAGCACCCGGCTCTCCTCCTGGTCGATACGATTTCCTCGCTGGGATCGGTCGACTATCGCCACGACGCCTGGGGCGTCGACGTCACGGTGGCGGGTTCGCAGAAGGGCCTGATGCTGCCGCCCGGCCTCTCCTTCAACGCGGTGAGCGAGAAGGCGATCGAAGCTTCCAAGTCGTCGAAGATGGTGAAGGCATTCTGGAACTGGGACGAGATGCTGACGGCCAATGCCAACGGCTGGTTCCCCTACACCCCCGCCACCAACCTGCTCTACGGCCTCAGCGAAGCCTGCGACATGCTGCTGGAGGAAGGGCTCGACGCGGTCTTTGCGCGCCACGCTCGCCATGCCGAGGCGACGCGTACCGCCGTCACCGCCTGGGGCCTCGAGATCCTGTGCAGCGATCCCAAGGCCTATTCGGGCTCGCTGACGGCGATCGTCATGCCCGAAGGCCACGATGCCGATGCCTTCCGCAAGGTCGCGCTCGAGAACTTCAACATGTCGCTCGGCCAGGGCCTCACCAAGGTCGCGGGCAAGGTCTTCCGAATCGGCCACCTCGGCGACTTCAACGACCTGATGCTGATGGGCACGCTCTCCGGTGTCGAGATGGCGCTCGGCCTCGCCAGGGTGCCGCACACGGCCGGCGGCGCGCAGGCCGCCCTCACCTACCTGCGCGACACGGCGCCCGGCGCCCGGAAGGGCTGATCCAGGGCGGGCCCGACCGAGCAAACCGTCGTTTGGCGCCGCCCCAAGCTGGCCGAGATCTGAACCAGCGGTAACGCCGCGACGCTAACCCGGGATCGACAGCGGGCCGGGATCGCCGCCGACGGGACGGCGCAGACACGCGACGTGGTGGCCGGGCGCCACTTCGAGGAGCGGCGGCGCGGTCACCCGGCACTCCGCCGTCGCATAGACGCAGCGTGTGTGGAAGTGACAGCCGGGCGGCGGATTGGCCGGGCTCGGCACATCGCCCTGTACGATCTTCTTGCGCTTGCGGCGGCGCTTCGGGTCGGGCGCGGTCGCGGCCGACAGCAGGGCCTCGGTGTAGGGATGGAGCGGCTGCGTGAAAAGCGTGCGCTTGTCCGTCAGTTCGACGATGCGGCCGAGATACATCACCGCGATGCGATGGCTGATGTGCCGCATGACCGCGAGGTCATGGCTGATGAACAGGTAGGCAAGACCATACTCTTCCTGCAGGTCGATCAGCAGGTTGAGCACCTGCGCCTGCACCGACACGTCGAGCGCCGATACCGGCTCGTCGGCCACGATCACGTCGGGATTGACCGACAGGGCCTTGGCGATGCCCAGCCGCTGGCGCTGGCCGCCGGAGAATTCATGCGCGAACTTGCGCATCGCCTCGGGGCGAAGGCCGACGCGCTGGAAGAGCTGCGCCACCCGCTCGTCACGCTCGGCGCCCCTGGCGATACCGAAATTCTCCAGCGGCTCGCCCACGATCGTGCCCGAGGGAAGGCGCGGGTTCATCGAGGAGTACGGATCCTGGAAGATCGTCTGGATGCGCCGGCGATGGGGCCACATTGCACCGGGCTTGAGCGCGGTGACGTCTTCACCCGCCAGCACGATCTTGCCGGCCGTCGGCTCGATCAGCTTCAGCACGACCTTGCCGATCGTCGACTTGCCGCAGCCCGATTCACCCACAAGGCCCAGCGTCTCGCCGCGGCGGATCGAGAAGGTGACGCCGTCGACCGCCCTCACCTCGCCGACGCGGCGCTGCAGCAGGCCGCCGTGGATCGGGAAATGTTTCACGAGTCCTTCGACCTGCAGGACGGGTGCGTCGCTCATGCCGCCCTCCTCACGCTGTCGATCTCCCAGCAGGCGACCAGATGCCCGGCCCCGGCATCGACCAAAGGCGGTCTTTCTCGGCGGCACCGGTCGGTGGCGAAGCCGCAGCGCGGCGCGAAGGCGCAGCCAACGATCGGCTGAGTGAGAATCGGCACCAGACCTGGAATCTCCTGCAGGCGCGGCCGGGTTCCCGCGGCATCGGCCTCGACATCGAGGCGTGGGATCGCCCGCATCAGCCCCCGCGTGTAGGGATGCAACGGCTCCTCGAACAGCGCATCCACCGACGCCTGCTCGACCTTGCGGCCGGCATACATCACCACGACGCGCTCGGTCGTCTCGGCGACGACGCCGAGATCGTGGGTGATGAGCACGATGGCGGTGCCCGTCTTCTCCTTGAGCTCGATCATCAGGTCCAGGATCTGCGCCTGGATGGTGACATCGAGCGCCGTCGTCGGCTCGTCGGCGATCAGCACCTGCGGATCGCAGGAGAGCGCCATGGCGATCATGACCCTCTGGCGCATGCCGCCCGAGAGCTGGTGGGGATACTCGTCGAGCCGGCGGCGCGCATCGGCGATGCGCACCAGGTCGAGCATCTCGAAGGCGCGCTCCCGGGCCGCTTTCCACGACACGCCGAGATGCCGCACGACATTCTCGGCGATCTGCGTGCCGACCGTCAGCACCGGGTTGAGGCTGGTCATCGGCTCCTGGAAGATCATCGAGATGCGATGACCGCGCAGGCGCTTCATCTCCTCCTCGGAGAGCGTCGTGAGCTCCTCGCCCTCGAACTTGATCGAGCCCGAGGCGATGCGACCGGTCTCCGGCGGGATCAGCCGCAGGATCGACATGGCCGTCACCGACTTGCCGCAGCCGGACTCGCCCACGATGCCCAGCGTCTCGCCGCGCGCCACGTCGAACGACACGCCGTCGACCGCGCGCACGACGCCGTCCAAGGTGCTGAACTGGGTGTGGAGATCGCGAACTTCGAGAATCGCGCTCATAGCCGCCTCGCCAGTCGGGGATCGAGCCGGTCGCGCAGACCGTCGCCCAGCAGGTTCACGGCGAGAACCGTGACCGCGAGAAACGCACCTGGGATCATGATCGTCCAGGGGGCGATCTGAAAGAAGGTGCGGCCCTGGGCGATGATGTTGCCCCAACTCGGCACTTCCGGCGGCACACCGGCGCCGAGGAAGCTCAGGCCGGCCTCGACCAGCATGGCCGAGGCACAGACATAGGTCGATTGCACGATCAGCGGCGCCAGCGTGTTGGGCAGGATATGGCGCGTCAGCAACTTCCAGTTTTTCGTACCGCCGGCGATGGCGCTCTCGATATAGGGCTGGGCCCGGATCGAGAGCACGACGGCGCGAACCACGCGCACGATGCGCGGCACTTCGGGGATCACGATGGCCACGATCACGATTCCGAGGCCCGGCCGCGACAGGGTGATCAGCGCGATCGCCAACAGGATCGAGGGGATGGCCATCAGCCCGTCCATGACGCGCATGACGAGCGCATCGACCTTGCGGAAGTAGCCGCAGGCCAGGCCGAGCGCGAGACCGAGGATGCTGGAGAAGGCCGCCACTGAGAGGCCGACGATCAGCGACACGCGCGCGCCGTAGATGGTGCGGGAGAACACGTCGCGGCCGAACTGGTCGGTGCCAAACCACCAGCGCTCCGAGGGCGGGCGCAGCCGGTTGACCGGCGCGATCTTGAACGGGTCACTTGTGGCGATGAGCGGCGCGAACACCGCCATCACGATCAGGATACTGAGCAGCACACCGCCGAACGCGATCGTCGGATTGCGCCGGACCGCCCTCCACAGCGAGAAGCGGCGAGTGGTCGGCAGAGCGAGGTCGTCGGTTACTACGGCCATTTCAGTACCGGATCCGCGGATCGAGGAAGGCGTAGGAGATGTCGATGATCAGGTTCACCAGCACCTTGGCGGCCGCGAAGACCAGGATCAGCCCCTGCACCACCGGATAGTCGCGCTTCAGCACGGCATCGACGGTGAGCCGGCCGAGGCCCGGGATGTTGAACACCGTCTCGGTGATGACGACACCGGAGATCAGCAGCGCGATGCCGATGCCGATCACCGTGACGATCGGAACGGCGGCATTCTTGAGCGCGTGCAGCAGCAGGACGCGATTGGTCGCCAGGCCCTTGGAATTGGCGGTGCGCATATAGTCCTGCGCCAGCACCTCCAGCATCGACGCGCGCGTGGTGCGGGCGATCAGCGCCATGTAGGTGATGCCCAGCGCCATCGACGGCAGGATCAGGCTCTGCACGAAGGGCCACAAACCTTCCTTGATCGGCTGGTAGCCCTGCACCGGCAGGAGTTGCCATTTCACGGCAAAGAAATAGATCAGGATGTAGGCCAGCACGAAGACCGGCATGGCGAAGCCCAGCACGGCAAATCCCATGACCAGCCGGTCCAGCAGTTTTCGTGCCTTCCACGCCGCCAGCACGCCGATGGGAATGGCCATCGCCACGGCCACGAACAGGGTCGATAGCGTCAGCGCAACCGTCGGCTCGAGGCGCTGCGAGATCAGCCGCGTCACCGGAAGGTTGGAGAAGATCGACACGCCCATGTCGCCCTGCGCGAGCTGCAGCGTCCAGACGAAGAACTGTTCGACCATCGGCCGGTCGAGGCCGAGCTTGGCGCGCACCGCGGCGATCGCTTCCGACGTGGCGTCCTCGCCGGCGATGATCGCCGCCGGGTCGCCCGGTGCGAAGCGCAGCAGGAAGAAGACGAACAGCGCCACCACGGCCATGACGGGCAGCGTGGCGAAGAGACGGCGGACGATATAGGCGGTCATGACGAGGCCTTGCCCGGATCAGGCAAGGCCTCCTTGCGTGCGACGGCTACGCGTACTCTGGACGCCATTACTTCTTCGTGATCCCCCAGAGCACGGCGAGACCCGTGTTCGGCACGATGCCGTCGATCCGGTCGGCGCGATAGGCGAGCGGCGTGTCCCACTGGCCGAACGGAATGTAGACGACCTGCTCCATCGCACGGGCCTGCAGCTCGTTGGCGATCTTCTTCCGCTCCTCCTCGGTCTGCGCCATGCCGAAGGCATTGCGCAGTTCCTCGATCTTGGCGTCGCAGGGCCAGCCGAACAGGCCCTTGTCGCAGGCCGCGCCGATCCAGGTGTGCAGCACGGGATTTGCCGAGCCGACGCCGCCCGAGGTGGTGACGAAGATGTTCCAGCCGCCCTGCGCCGGCGGGTCCTTCTTGGCACGACGCGAGACGACCGAGCCCCAGTCCATCGACTGCGCGTCGACGTTGATGCCGGCCTCGCGCATCGCCTGGATCAGCACCTGCGTCGCCGGCGTGATCGTGGCGTGGTCGGTCGCCGACAGGACGGTGATCGGTTCACCCTTGTAACCGGCCTCCTTGAGGAGCTGCAGCGCCTTCTTCGGGTTGTACTCCTTCATCCACTCGCGGCCGCCGGCACTCTCGTACGGGCCGCCGCAGGTCAGCAGTGCCGGGCAGACCTTGTAGTATTTCGGGTTGCCGACGATGGCACGCAGGAAGTCTTCCTGGTTGATCAGGTAGTACATCGCCTGCCGCGCCTTCACGTTGTCGAACGGCGGCTGGAGATGGTTGAGGCGAATGAAGCCCTGGGTGCTGTCGATCTTGCCGGTCTTCATCAGCTTCACGCCCTTGGCTTTTTCGAGCAGGGGCAGGAAGTCGTTGGTCGGCGCCTCGTAGAAATCGATCTCGCCGTTGATCAGGGCCGACATCGCGGTCTGCGGATCGGAGATCCAGACCAGTTCGATCCGGTCGACGCCCGGAACCTTGGCGCCGGCGAAGGACGACGGCGGCTCGGTGCGCGGCTGGTAGTCCTTGTTCTTGAGATAGACGGCCTTGCTGCCCGGAACCCACTGGTCCTTCGCGAACATGTAGGGGCCGGACCCGACCGCCTCCTTCACCTGCTGCTGGGGATCGGTCAGCGCGTCCTTCTCGCGCATGATCGCGGGAATGGAGCTGGACGTCTTGCCGAGCGACTCGAGCACCATGCCGTACGGCGCCTTCAGCACCATGGTGAAGGTCTTGTCGTCGACCGGCTCCATCTTGGTGACGAAGCCCATCAGGCGCTGGCCGACGCCGTCCTTGGCGCCCCACCGCTTCAGCGAGGCGATGACGTCCTTGGTCGTGACCGGCGAGCCATCGTGGAACTTGAGGCCGTCGCGCAGGGTGAACGTATAGGTCAGCCTGTCGGGGCTGACCTCGTACTTGCCGACCATCTGTGGCTGGGGCTTCTGGTCGGCGTTGTTGCCGAAGAGGGTGTCATAGATCAGCGCGCCATGGATGTTGGCGATGGTCTGGGTCGTCCAGATCGGATCGATGACGCGCACGTCCGCGTGCATCACGGCCTTGAGGACCTTCTCCTGCGCAAGCGCCGGGCCCGCGACAAAAGGAACGGCCAGCGCGAGCGCGCCCGCGAAGATGCGTTTGAACATTGTAAACTCCCTTACTCCCCGCAGAGAGTATGCAAAGCTGTTGTCCGACTTGTCCAGCGCGACGCTGCTGCAAGAAGATCGAAGATTCCCAAACAAAACCCGTCGTCTCTCCACTCCGCGCTGCGCGCTCCGGTCGAGACGGCGGATGAATCTAACCTTAGTAGATCAGCCCGCGCGGCTTGGCGTCTTCGTCGAGCGGCCAGATCGGGCGCTGGGCCTTCGTGTACGGTACCTTGCGGTGGTCACGCGGCAGCGGACCGGTCGATTCGACGTAGATCACCTTCTTGGCGATCGGTCCGTAGGCCGCCATGAAGTGATTCGTCGATTTCACGACGACGAGCTTCCGCTCCGTGGGATCGATCCCGAGGTTGGTGAAAAGCTCCAGGCCGGTCGCCTGTGTCCGCTTCGAAATCAGGACCACCTCGACCCCGCCGATGCGTACCGCCGCACAATCTCCCACCGGCACCTGGGTCGGGCCGAACCTCTGCCAGGCGTCGCGCTTCAGACCGATGATCTCGACCTCGGCATCGACAGGCTGGCCCGAACTGGGCGCGATCTTGCCGCCGAAGCGCAGGCCGATGCGGGCGCCCAGCCCGGCATCGAAACAGATGCGAACCGCGATGGGATCCCAGATCGGGCCGAGGCAGGCGCTCTCGACATTCTTCTCGATCAGGTGCTTCAGGATGTCGGTATTGTCGGAAGGCGCGCCGCCGCCGGCATTGTCCGAAGGATCGGCAATGACGACCGGCAGGTCGTTGAAGGCCACGCCTTCACTGATACCGGCCGCGACGCCGAGCGCCTGCGGCGCGGTCTTGCCCCGCAAGCCGACCAGCTCCTCACCCAACTGCGTCGCAAGCGCATCGGCCTTTTTCTTGTCACCATCGGCAATGACCAGAACGCGTGTGCCGATCTCGGGAACGTCGCCGTAGGGAAAGCAGTGGGCAATCGACACCGAGAGGATCCCGTTCTTGCCTTCCATCGCCATGATCCGGTCGACGATACCGCGCATCGGCTGCATCGTCGTCGGGTAGCTCTGGATCTGGCGGCAGTCATAGACCGACATGACGGGCTTCACCTTGCCGCGCAGCGTCGCCAGCACGAGGTCGAGCACATCCTCGGCGCGCTCGACGACGTCGGTATGGGGGAATTCCTTGTAGAGGACGATGATGTCGGCGTTCGAGACGCGCTTCATCGTGAGATGGCAGTGCGGATCGAGCTCGACTCCGATCACGCATTTGGGCCCAGCAATCGCGCGGCATCGCTCGATGATGTCGCCTTCGACGTCGTCGTAGCCGTGCGCCACCATCGCGCCGTGCAGGCCCAGCAACAGGCCGTCGACCGGCAGCGCCGCCTCGAGCTGGCCCAGGATCTCGTCCCGCATGGTCTCGTAGTCGGCGCGGTTGGTCGTGCCGGCGGGGCTGGCCGCAAAGCAGCTTCCCTCGATCAGCTCGAAGCCCTCTTGCCTGGCACGGGCGCGCGCGACGAACAGCGGCGCGGTGCACATGCGGGGCGCATCGGCGGGATGCTCGCCAGCTCGGAAAAATACCGACTCGCGATAATTCTCCAGGCTCGTCGGCAAGGGGGAGAAGGTGTTGGTTTCGGTTGCCAGCGTGGCCGAGAAAAGACGCATGGTGCTCCTAGGGGACGATGCCGTCGGGAAGAGAAGCGCAATGCCGGGCGATGGCGCCGGGCGTCGTCAGCCATATCGAGTCGCGATGTCGGGCGATATGGCGAAGTGCGCGCTTGAGATGCCGCAGCCGGTGCGGCTGACCGACGATATAGGCATGAAGCGCAATGCCCATCACCAGCGGCCGCTCCCGCGACAGTTCCATCATCTCGTCGAACTGGTCGACGATGATGTCAGCGAATGCGTCGCCGCCGATCTTGCGGCCCACGATCTGCGGAATGTCGTTTACTTCCTGCGGGTAGGGCATCGCGAGGATGCGCTTGTCGTCGCGGCAACGGAACCAGATGGGCTGGTCGTCCATGCACCAGTCCAGCAGGTAGCGATACCCCGCTTCGGCCAGCAGATCGGGCGTGACGTGGCTGTGGGAGATCCACGGTCCGAGCCAGCCCTCCGGCGGGTGGCCTTCGGCCTCCGCCAGCCGCGCCGTCGCATCGCGAATGAGGGCCCGCTCGCCCGGCTCATCGAGCACACCCTGTCGCTCGGCATTGGTACGGCCATGGCCCACGATCTCGTCGCCCCGCGCCCGACAGGCCGCCACCAGATCCGGCGCATAATCGTACATCGCGCTGTTGACCAAAGCGGCCATCGGCAGCCGCAAGGCATCGAAGGCGTCGAGCATGTACCAGGCGCCGACGCGATTGCCATAATCGCGCCAAGCATAATTGAGGACGTCGGGGTGCGGACCACCAGGCGCCAGTTCCGCACCAAGCCCCTCGCCGTAGGAAAAATGCTCGAGGTTGAGGGCAAAGTAGACCGCGAGCCGTCGGCCAGCCGGCCAAGTGTAGTCCGCGCGGCCCCGCAGGGGTGCGTAGGCATAACGATTGTGCGTCTTGAGTTCCATTCCGCCAAATTAGCGCCGCAAGCCAGGAAGGGCCACGGTTAGCCATGCTCGATCATGAGCTGGCAGGAGATCATGAATTTCCATTCGGAAAGGTTCCTGACCAGCGTCAACGGCGACGAACAGGACGGACTTCATATCGACAGGCGACGACTTCGCACATCAGCGGGACGTAGCGCCGGAGCGACAGATGGGCTAGCATCGCAGTCTCAATGAAGAAGCCGCACCCTTCCAGGCTGCGGACGAGCCGGGAGGAAGAACGCGTTGACGGCGACGAGTGCTGCCGCTTTGCCTGTAACGACAGACGCCGCGCCCATCGCGCGCCGGTTCGCCGTGCCGTTGTGGGTCGGCGCCCTTCTGCTCATCCTGACGTTCCTGGTCATCTACCCTCTGCTGATGCTGTTCTTCGGCGCCATCAGCGATTCCAATCCGGTGATCGACGGCTTCGGCAAGTTCAATCCCTCGCTGGAGCACTTCCTGGCCGTGTTGGGCAACGAGAATGTCCGGCTGGCCTTCTTCAATGCCTTGGCGGCCTGCGGCGGCGGGACGATCCTCGCGGTCGTAATCGGCCTTGCCTTCTCCTGGATCGTCGTGCGCACCAACACGCCGTTCAAGGGCTTCATCGCCGGCGCCAGCATGATCCCGCTGTTCGTGCCGCCACTGGTCGCGGGCGTCGCCTGGAGCATCCTCGGCTCGCCCAAGACAGGCCTGCTGAACACGGCGCTGAAGTGGATGGGTATCGATTTCCGCTTCGACTTCTACTCGATGTCGGGCCTGATCCTGGTCTTCGGCTTCTACTATGCGCCCTATGTGTACATGTTCACGGCGTCGGCGCTTCGCAACATGGACCCCAGCCTCGAGGAAGCGTCGGAAGTTTCGGGTGCCTCGGCCTTCACGACCCTCTTCACGGTCACCTTCCCGCTGATCGCGCCGGCGATCCTCGCGGGTTCGCTGCTGTCCTTCGTCGTGATGCTCGGCATCTACGGCATTCCCGCCGCGCTGGGTGCGCCGGCCAACATCAGCGTGCTCACGACCTACATCTTCAAACTCACCGCCTGGAGTCCGCCGCTCTACAATACCGCCGCCGCCGTCGCGATTCTGCTGATGATGGTCACGGCGATCTTCGTGTGGGCGCAGCAGCGGATCCTGTCGGGTCGCAGCTTCGCCACCGTCGCCGGCAAGGCCTTCCGCCCGCGCAGCCTCAATCTCGGGCCGTGGCGCTGGTTCACCTTCAGCCTGGCCCTCGCCTACCTGTTCATCGTCGTGGTGCTGCCCACGATCGCCCTGGTGATCGCGGCCTTCCGCCGGTTCCTGTTCTTCAAGGACTTCGACGCGGTGTTCGACATGAAGGCGTACAGCTGGGTTCACTTCAATTCGATCTTCGACAATCCGCTGACGATGACCTCCATCTGGAACACGATGAAGGTCGGCGTGATCACCGCCGTGGTCGGCGGTATCCTGGCCTTCGCCATCGGCTATACGATCAACCGCACGCAGGTCCCCGGCCGCAAGATCATCGATCTCCTGTCGACGATCCCGGTCGCCATCCCCGGTCTCGTCGTCGGCGTCGCCTATCTCTGGGCCTGGATCGGCCTGCCCGGCGGCCTCTACGGCACGATCTGGATCCTGGCGCTGGCCTTCGTGGCGCGCTTCATCCCCGACACGGTCAAGGCGCTGTCGACCTCGTTCATGCAGATCCATCGCGAACTCGAGGAAGCCGCCTGGATCTGCGGCCGTGGCCTGCTCAGCACGATCGGCACGATCATGGTGCCGCTCGCCCGGCCGGGCATCGTCGCCTCGATGACGCTGCTGTTCGTGCTGTCGGTGCGCGAACTGGGCTCGTCCCTGTTCCTCTACACCAGCGACACGACCGTGATGGCCGTGCTGCTGCTCGACTACTACGAGGGCGGAAACGTCGGCAAGACGGCCGCCTTCAGTCTCGTGCAGACCGTGATTCTCGCGGTGCTGCTCGGCATCACGACCTGGCTTTCCCGCGGAGCTGCCGAGAGCAGCGCTCGCGCCGGCTGACGAACGACAACAATCGGAGGAAAAGAAGATGAAGCGCAGAACCGTACTGGCCGGCATCGCCGGCGCAGCCGCCACCGCGGCAATCCCCGCCCGGGCCCAGCAGGATCAGTTCGGCTCCAAGGAGCTGATCGCCGCCGCCGAGAAGGAAGGCGGCCTCACCCTGTACACGGCGGACTTCGCCGAGACCCAGCAGGAAGTGATCAAGGAATTCAACAAGCGCTTCCCCAAGATCAAGGTCGCGATGGTCCGTGCGCCCGGCGGCCAGCTCATCACCCGCATCAAGACGGAAGCCGCGGCCGACAAGCTCGGCGCCGACGTCGTCAACCATTCCGACCGCGGCCTGATGCTGGATATCGCCGATCTCTTCCAGGATTACGCGCCGCCGAACGCCGCCGACTATCGCCCCGACTCGCTGGTCTCGCCGAAGCTGTGGCCGGGCGTCACCCTGGGTTGGGCGATCGCCTACAACACGCAGCTCGTGAAGAACGCGCCCAAGACGTGGATGGATCTACCAAGCCCGAGTACAAGAACAAGCAGATCGGCCAGGTGATCGGGCCGTCGGGCGGCACGACCTGGACCCGCATCATGTTCGAGCGTCAGGTGCTCGGCGAGGACTACTGGAAGAAGCAGGCCGAACTCGGCATCGCCCTCTATCCGTCGGGCGCCCCGCTCTCGGACGCGCTGGTCCGCGGCGAGGTGTCGATCGCACCGCTGCTGTACAACATCATCTACACCAAGATCGTCGAGGGCGCGCCGGCCGAGGCGATCTTCGCCCCCGAGGGCGTTCCCATCGTTCCCTATGCCGACGGCGTCACCAAGGCGTCGAAAAACCCGAACGCCGCCAAGCTGTTCATGAACTGGCGCCTGTCCAAGGAAGGCCAGACCTTCATGATCAACAAGCTGGGCAACATCACGTCCCTCAAGGAGCCGCCGGCCTACCCGAAGGGCTGGGATCCCAAGGTCGTCAAGGTCTGGGTGCCGAAGTTCGACGAGTTCAGCAAGCTGCGCAACTCGTGGATGGAAGAGTGGAACAAGACCTACGGGTACCGCCAGTGAGCGCTGCGCTCCTCGTCGAGGATCTGGTCAAGAAGTTCGGGACCGGCAAGGCGGCCGTCGATGGCGTGAACTTCGACGTGCCGGCGGGCGAGATCGTGGTTCTGCTGGGGCCTTCGGGCTGCGGCAAGACCACGACGCTCCGCTGCGTGGCCGGCCTCGAACATCCGACCGGTGGCCGCATCTCGATCGGCGGCCGCGTCGTGTCGGAACCCGAACGCGGCACGCTGGTGAGCCCGCGCGAACGCGACATCGGCATGGTGTTCCAGTCCTATGCGGTGTGGCCGCACATGACGGTGCACCAGAACGTCGCCTATCCGCTGAAGTATCGCCGCAAGAACACCAGCGGCAGCGGCGACATCGAGACCAAGGTCCGCGAGACGCTCGAGCTGGTCGGCCTCGGCGAATACGCCCAGCGGCCCGTGACGTCGCTGTCGGGCGGGCAGATGCAGCGCGTCGCGCTGGCGCGCAGCCTCGTCTATCGGCCGCAGCTGCTGCTGCTCGACGAGCCCCTGTCCAACCTCGATTCCAAGCTGCGCATCCGGCTGCGTGACGAATTGCGCCGCATCCTCAAGATGACCGGCATGACCGGTCTCTACGTGACGCACGATCAGTCCGAGGCCGTGGTGCTGGGTGACCGGATTGGCGTCATGAAGGACGGCAAGCTGCTGCAGATGGCGCCGCCGGGCGAAATCTACAACCGACCGGCGGATTCCTTCGTCGCCAACTTCACGGGCGCCGCGAACGTGCTCAAGGGCAAGGTGCTGGAGCGCAAGGGCGAGCAGGTCGTCATCGACCTGGGCGCTGCCGGCCGCATCGAAGCCTGGACGCCGCAGCCTCTTGCAGCCGGCGACAATGCCCATGTCGCGCTGCGCGCCGAGAACATCCGCCTCGGCGAGCGTGGCCCGGCCAACAGCTTCACGGGAAAGGTGATCGAGCGGCGTTATCAGGGCATGCAGACCATCTACGACGTCGAGTTCGGCGGACAGAAAGTCGAAGTGCTGGAACTCGGCACGGCGGCCCGTCACAACGATGGCGAGGTCACCCTCACCCTGCCGCCCGACAGCTGCTGGGCCTACCGGGACGACGGTCAGGCCACGGTCGACTGAAGCGTTTCACGAAGCGCCGCCGCCAGCGGCTCATCGTGCTCGGGTAGCAGGACCTGGGGATCGAGCGTGAGCACGCCCCGCGCGGCGTGCCGCTCCGACAGGTGAACCGGCGGGTCGCCGCGCTGCAGCCTCGCGCTGACGGCGAGCGCGTCGGCCACGGTGATTTCCAGGACCGGTACGCGGCCCGTCTGCGTGGCGGGCAGAAGCTTCACGTCGAAGCCGCTCAACGATGCCGCAATCGCTTCCAGCCGCGACTGCAAGGCCGCGTTGGCAGCGGCATCGTCGGCCTTCACAAAGCGCTCCAGCGCCACGAGCAGTCCGACGATCTCCTCCTTGCCGGCCTTGAAGCCGCGACCGATCCCGTGATGCGGCACGCCGCGCAGATTGGCGCGATCGACCAGCCTGGGTGGCGTCCAGGTATCGGGCGCCACGTCCATGTCGAGCTGCTGCAGCAAGGCCGACGCCACGAGGTCGCGCCGGCCGGCGAGGATGCCCGACGCCTGCGGCCCGCCCAGCGCCTTGCCTCCGGAGAAGGCGACCAGATCGACGCCCATGTCGATGAAGCGCCGCAGGTTCTCCTTCGGTGGAAGCTGCGCCGCCGCATCGACGATCAGCGGAATGCCGTTGGCACGGCAGGTCGCGACGGCGGTCGGCAGGTCGACGATGCTGCCGGCATTGACCGAGAAGGCCATGGCCACGACCGACGGGGTGATCGCCGTTTCGATCTCCCAGGCCTCGAGGCCGCGCACGCCCGCGCCGGTGCCACGATCATTGTGGCCGATGTCGACCAGCCGGGCCCCGGAAGCGGCAAGAGCATGAGCGTAGCCGGTTCGCTGGGTGCGCGGGATCAGGATGTCGTGGGGAAACGCCCCGGCATGAGGAAGCGCCGCCATCCTCGCGATGTCCCAGCGCGCGATGGAGGCCGCCGCCGCGAGCGTGAGGGCTGCCGCCGCACCGGTCGTGACCAGCCCCGCCTCGGCGCCCGTCACTTCTGCGATCCGCCGACTGGCCGCATCCTGCAGTTCGCCGATGTCGACTGAAGCCCGCGACGCTGCCGCCATTGCGGCCACGACTTCGGGCGCCATCACCGCGCCGCCCAGCCGCGTCAGGGCGCCGGCGGCATTGATACGGCGGCGTACGCCGAGAAGATCGTAGGGATTGGGCTCGGTCATGCGGCAAGCTTAACCGAGCCGCTCAGACCCGCCCAATGATCGCGATGGGCCCCCCGCCCGCCGGTCCCTGGTGCTCCGCGCCACCGGAGACGTAGAGCATCGTGTCGCCGATCGCGCCGGCCAGCACACCGCCCACGAGGGCGCGCGCATGGCGGGTCGAATGGATGTCGCTGTCGTCCAGCATCGTATGCCGCCGGCCACGGATCTCGCCGGTCGGCGAGGCCTCTGCCTTGGCCAGCACGGCCACCATCTCGCCGCCGAGGTTCGCCAGCACGCGCCGCGCGGCGTCGGCGTCGATGGCGTCGCTCATGACATCGTGGCCGATCACGAGATCGCCCGCCCAGCCCTTCGCATTGCCCAACACCACAATCTCGTTGCGCAGCAGCTCGACACCCGCCGACGTGCTGGCAACACGCGAGAACAGGGACCAGTCCTTGCACACCGCCTCTTCCGGCGCGCTCCCGATCTCGCCCAGCGCCAGGGCGACGCCCAGCGCCGAGGCACCGCGCGACAGGGCCATCGAATGGTAGGTCTCGTCGGTGGCGGTCGCCGCGCCACGGCGGTTCGCATCCTCGATCCGCTCCTTGGTCAGCAGCGGACACTTGATCTGGACGAAATGCACGTCGGAAGGCCCGGCGATGCCGGCGTCCCTGAGAGCCAGCGTCACTGCCGCCGCCGTCTCCTCGATCTGCGCCGCCCGGCCGATCTCCTCGGGCTTGAAGGGCCGCGTCAGGCCGACGCCAATGGCGAGCCGAGGTCCCGCCGGAGCGGGCGACGACACCTCTTCACGGCAGAAGATCAGCAGATGTGGCGACAGCCCGCCTTCGGTACCGCCCGACATGACGATGGCGACCCGCTTCTCGATCTCCGGGAGCGGACAGCTCAGCGACTCCGCCAGCAACAGCTTCAGCGCCAGCGTGGCGTAGCCCCGGGTGAAATCGTTGACGCAACCATTGCCCTCGGTCTTGCCGACGATGGCCACGATGCTTCTGGCGTCGACGTCGCCGGCCGCGATGGCGGCGGCGAGCGGCGCCGTATCCTGTGGGCCGGCGGTCGGCAGGCGCAACACCCTGGTTCGACGGGTCATTCTCAAGCAGCCTTTCCGGCATCGCTGCCATGGCGCGCGCGGCGTCGGCGAAGCCAGGTAACGGACAGAAGCGACAGGGCGATCACGACGAACGAGACGCCCGTCGTCACGGTCCCGAGAGCGTAGAGCACGGGCGTCGTCACGTTGGTCGTCATGCCGTAGATCTCGAGCGGCAGGGTGTTGAAGGTGCCCGCCGTATAGAGGCTGCGGGCGAACTCATCGTAGGACAGCGTGAAGCCGAAAAGCCCGACGCCGATCAGGCTGGGCAGCAGGATCGGAACGACGACATGCCGGATCGTCTGCCACGAGGTCGCGCCGAGATCGCGCGCGGCCTCCTCGTAGCGGCGATCGAAGCGGTTGAAGACGGCGAACATGATCAGCAGGCCGAACGGCAGCGTCCAGGTGAGATGCGCGCCGAAGGCGGAACTGTACCAGGCGGGATCCCAGCCCAACACGCGATACAGCAGGCCGATGCCGAGGCTGATCAGAATTGAAGGCACGATCAGGCTGGCGATGGCGAGATAGAAGAGGATGCCCGAACCGCGGAAGCGCGAGCGGAAGGCGAGGCCCGCCGAGAAGGACGCGACGACGGTCACCAGCATGACGGCCACGCCCAGCAGAAGGGAGCGCTGCAGCGAGCCCGCGAAGTCGCCCACCATCTGTTTCTCGAACAGGTTCCTGAACCAGTGCAGCGACACGCCGTTCATCGGGAAGGTGAGCCCGCCCGACGGTCCCTGGAACGACAGGATCAGGATCGTCAGCGTCGGCCCGTAGAGGAACAGCACGAACAGGCAGAAAAAGGCGCCGAGGAGCCAGAAGGCAGGACCGCGCTTGCCGTGCTGCACGTCACAGCTCCTTGCGGATGTCGACCATGCGCATCATGGCCGCGACGATACCGAGCACCAGCAGCAGCAGCACGACCGCATTGGCCGCGGCGGCCGGATACTGCAGCAGCGACATGGCGTTCGCCATCATCAGGCCGACCGAGGCACTGAGCCCGCCGCTCATCATCCGCACGGTGACGAAGTCGCCCATGACGATGGTGACCACGAAGATCGAGCCGATGGCGATGCCCGGCTTGCACAACGGGAGGATTACGTTGACCAGCGTCTGCCAGCCGGTCGCACCGGCATCGCGCGCCGCTTCGAGCAGGCTGCGGTCGATGCGCATCATCGAGTTGAAGATCGGCACCACCATGAACAGCGTGTAGAGGTGCACATACGCCAGCACGACCGAGAAGTCAGAATAGAGCAGGAACTCCAGCGGCTGGTTGATCAGGCCGAGGTTCATCAGCGTGGTGTTGGCGAGCCCGTGGCGGCCGAGGAACGGGATCCACGAGATCATGCGGATGACGTTCGAGGTCCAGAACGGGATGGTGCAGAGCAGGAACAGCACCGTCTGCATCGTGGACGAGCGCACATGGAAGGCTACGAAGTAGGCGACGGTGAAGCCGATCAGCAGGGTGAGCGCCCAGGTGATGATGGCGAACTGTAGGGTCTGCTGGTAGGTGCGCCACGTGACCGACGAGAGCAGCAGCTCCTCATAGTTCTGCAGCAGGAAGGCCGGGATGATCTGGGTCGTGTTGTAGTCGAAGAAGCTCACCACCACGATCGTCGCGATCGGGACGATGAGGAACAGCAGGAACACCAGCGCGAGCGGCGCGACCTGCAGATAGGTGACCCAGGACTTTACGCGGTTCATCAATTCATACCCCTCTCCCCCGACAGGGGGAGAGGAACAGGAAGGTCAAAACGATCAGGCGGCTATGAACTGGTTCCACTTCTGGACCATGTAGCGGTCCTCATCCATCACCGCGTTCCAGCAGGCGACGGCGCCCATGCGGTCGTAGAACGAGCCGCCGTCGCGCACCGCTCCGGCCTTCTCGACGACCTGGCCCTGCGGGTTCTTGATGTCGCCCTGGGCGGGCTTGCCTTCCATCCAGAAACCCCACTCGTCGGCCGTCATGTTGGCCTTGGCCGTGTCCAGCACCGCCGAGTAGTAGCCCTGGCGATTGAGGAACGCGCCCACCCAGCCCGACAGGTACCAGTTGATGTAGTCATAGGCGGCGTCGAGTTGCGCGCCCTGCAGATGCTTGGCCAGCGACAGGCCGCCGCCCCAGGCGCGATAGCCTTCCTTCAGGGGCTGATAGACACAGGGCACGCCCTTGCCGCGCACGGCGGAGACGGCAGGCGACCACATCGACTGAATCACGACTTCGCCCGAGGTCATCAGGTTGACCGATTCGTCGAAGGTCTTCCAGAAAGCACGGAACTGCCCCTCCTTCTTGGTCTTGATCAGGAAATCGATGGTCTTGTCGATCTCCGCCTTGGTCATGTTGCCCTTGTCGCCGTACTTCACGATGCCGGCCGATTCGCAGATCATCGCGGCGTCCATGATGCCGATCGACGGGATGTTCAGGATCGAGGTCTTGCCCTTGAACTTCGGATCGAGAATGTCCTTCCAGTTCTCGATCTTGCGGCCGACCAGGTCGGGACGGATGCCCAGCGTGTCGGCGTTGTAGATCGTCGGAACCGCAGTGAACCACTGGGTCTGGCCCTTGGCGAACTTGGTCGAGCCCGCGCCTTCCACGAAGCTGACGGTGCTCGGCGCCGTGCCCTGGGCGATGACGCTGTCGGCCTTCAGCTTGCCGGTGGTGAAGATCGGCACGATCTTGTCGAACAGCTTGATCTTCTTCACGTCCATCGCCTGCAGCGTGTTGGCCGGGAAGACCTTCTTGATCATCCAGTATTCGATGTCGCCGATGTCGAATGAATTGGGCTGCGTCACGACGCGCTGCACGACGGCGTCGGAGTCCAACGCCGTCATCTGGAGCGTGATGCCGAGATCGGCCTTGCACTTCTCCGCGATCTCGTTGATCGCCGACACGCCGGTACCGCATTGGCGCAGAACGATGTTCTTGTTGTTCTGGGCCCAGATCACCGGAAAGCCGGTGATCGCGCCGCTGCCGATCGCGGCCCCCGCGATGCCGGCCGCGCCTTTGAGCATCCTGCGGCGTCCGATGCCGCCGTTCGATTTCCGAGCCATCTCGTCTTCCTCCTTCAACAGCGACGGCGCGGGGCCGCCTCCCTTCAACGCCCGAGTACGTGCACGTCCTCGGGCTTCCACGACAGAATCACGGGCTCGCCGGGCCGCACCGGCGACGCATCGAAGCGCGCCTCCGAAAGCGTGGCCGACAAAGTCTCGAGCCCCGTGACGTCGATACCGACCTGCACGGTCGAGCCGAGATACTCGACGGAGCGCGTCACGCCCTGCAGAGAGGTGACGCCCGCTTCGCCCGCGGTGCCCGCCTGCACCGACAAGCGGTCGGCGCGGATGGAGACGAACGGCCCCTCGCCCGCACCGGCGCGAGCGACGGCCGCGGGCAGAACGTTGTGGCCGCCGATGAACTTGGCGACGAAGGCGGAGGCTGGCTTGTTGAAGACCTCGCGGGGCGGCGCCGCCTGCTCGATCCTGCCGGCGTTCATCACCACGACGAGATCGGCCAGCGCCATCGCCTCGTCCTGGCTGTGCGTGACGTGGATGAAGCTGATGCCCAGCCGCGTCTGGAGGCTCTTGAGTTCCTCACGCATCCGGATGCGCAGGAACGGATCGAGCGCCGACAGCGGCTCGTCGAGCAACAGGACCTGCGGATCGGTGATGAGCGCCCGCGCCAGCGCGACGCGCTGCTGCTGGCCGCCGGAAAGCTGGGCCGGCAGGCGGCCGGCATAGGCATCCATATGGACACGCTTCAGCATGTCGAGCGCGCGGGACCGGCGCGTCTCCCTGTCGACGCCGCGCATCTTGAGGCTGAAGGCTACATTGTCGGTGCAATCGAGATGCGGGAAGAGCGCATAACTCTGGAACATCATCGCCGTTCCGCGCGCCGCCGGCGGCAGGCCGGTGATGTTCTCGCTACCGAGAATGATATCGCCCTCCGATACCTCTTCGTGCCCCGCGATCATGCGTAGTGTGGTCGTCTTGCCACAGCCGCTGGGCCCCAGGAGGCAGCAATAGGAACCGGCGGGGATGCGCAGGCCGATCGAATCGACCGCCGCCGTCGCACCGTAGCGTTTGGTCAGGGAAACGAGTTCAATGTCCGGCGGCTTGGCCATGCCCGGTGGCAAGCAAGCCCCATGCCAGCACTGTAGAATTCCCGTGCGCAGAGGGCGGCGATGGCAGAGCGTTGGCGCGGCTCTTGCTCGCCTGTGGCCAACGCAGGCAAAAGGAGGCAGCGATGCGGTTGATCGGCGTGGACGTGGGCGGCACCTTCACAGATCTGGTCTATGCCGACACCGAGGCCGGCCGCACCGGCGTGCACAAGATCTCGACCACGCCGGACGATCCCTCGCGTGGCGTCGTGCAGGGGCTGGCGGCCCTTTGCGACAAGTATTCAATCGCGCGCGAGACGATCGACACGGTGTTCCACGGCACGACCATCGCCACCAACGCGATTCTCGAGCATGACGGCGCGGTGACGGGAATGATCACCACCGGCGGCTACCGCGACATCCTGCATATCGGCCGCCATCAGCGGCCGCAGCACTACTCCATCATGCAGGACATTCCCTGGCAGGACCGGCCGCTGGTGAAGCGGCGCCATCGCAAGACCGTCACCGAGCGCCTCGTGCCGCCACGCGGCGAGGTGCTGGAGCCGCTCGACGAGGACGGCGTGCGCCAGGCCGTGCGCGAACTCAAGGAAGCCGGTGTCCAGGCCATCGCGATCTGCTTTCTTTTCTCCTATCTGGACGCCAGCCACGAGGCGCGCGCCATGGAGATCGTGCGCGAGGAATATCCGGAGTGCTTCGCCACCACCTCGTCGTCGGTCTCTCCGCAGTTCCGCGAGTTCGAGCGCTTCACGACGACGGCGATGAACGCCTTCGTCGGCCCCAAGGTGCGCAACTACGTGACGCGCCTCGAATCGGAGATCGAGGCTTCGGGCTTCAAGGCCGACCTGCGCATCATGGCCTCAAACGGCGGCGTCGCGACGCCCGGCATGGTGGCCGAGCGGCCGGTGCTCACCCTCCTCTCCGGTCCCGCGGCCGGCGTGATCGGCGGCGACTGGGCCGGCGCGCTGTCGGAGAAGCGCAACCTCATCACCTTCGATGTCGGCGGCACCTCGGCCGACATCGGCATCGTCACCGAGGGCGGCTTCGGCGAGGCCACGGCGCGCGACACCTGGATCGCGGGCTTCCCCGTGCTGGTGCCCATGATCGACGTGCACACGATCGGCGCCGGCGGCGGTTCCATTGCCTTCGTCGACCCGGCCGGCGCCTTCAAGGTCGGGCCGCGCTCGGCCGGCGCCGTACCCGGCCCCGCCGCCTACGGCCGTGGCGGCACGCGCGCCACGGTGACCGACGCCAACGTCGTGCTGGGCCGGCTCGACGGCGGCAACTTCCTGGGCGGCGGCATGTCGCTCGACGAGATCGCGGCCCGTCGCGTGATCGGCGAGCTGGCGCGCGAACTCGGCCTTCCCGATCGCGAGGCCGCCGAGGGCGTCATCACGCTCATCAACGCAAACATGGCCAACGCCATCCGCTCTCGCACGGTCCAGAAGGGCATCGATCCACGCAACTACACGCTGGTAGCGTTCGGGGGTGCCGGGCCGCTGCATGGCGCGGAAGTGGCCGACATGCTGGGCGTGACCGAGGTGATCGTGCCGCCGCATCCGGGCATCACGTCGGCGGTCGGCCTGCTGATCAGCGACCTGCGCTACGACGCCATCCGGACCTCCTTCCAGGTGTCGGGCGCCGCCGATCTCTCACGCATCAACGCCGACTTCGATGCCATGACCAGGGAACTGGCCGGGCGCTTCACCGCCGACGGCATCGATCTTGCCAAGGTGACGTTCGAGCGACGCGGCGACCTGCGCTATGTCGGTCAGGGCTACGAACTCCGGGTCACCTTCCCCCAAGGGATTGTCGACGAGGTTGCCCTCGCAAAGGCCTTCGAGGCCTTCCACGAGGTCCACAAGCGGGAATACGGCCATCACTTCGCCGACTCCGCGATCGAGATCGTGAACCTGCGCCTTGTGGGTGCGGCCAGCGCCGCCACCATCGCCAAACCCGTCCTCGATGGCGCCCGCTCGCTCGCAGCAGCGACGGTCAGCTCCGGCAATGGCACCTTCCGCGTCGACGGCAAGCTCGCCGACTACCCCACGACCTTCTATCGCCGCGACCTCCTACCCGTAGGCGAGCGCATCCCCGGCCCCGCCATCGTGCTCCAGATGGACACGACCACCGTCGTGCCGCCGCACTTCAGCTTCGAGGCCGACACGGCCGGCAATCTCATGATCCGCAAGGAGGCCAAGCAATGAGCACCGCCGCCATCCGCCAGCCCGTCACCAAGCCCGACCGCATCGACCCGATCACCAGCAGCGTGATCCAGGGCGCGCTCGAAAATATCGCCGTCGAGATGGGCTACAAGCTCATGCGCATGAGCTACTCCTCGATCATCCGCGAGTCGGAGGATTTCGGGGCAGCCCTCGTCGACGCAGAAGGCCGCGGCCTCGCTGAATCGGCGCAATCGACGCCGCTGCAGTCGGGGCCGATCCCCGGCTATGTGCGCGGCATCCAGCGCATCCTGGCGGCCCGAGGCGAGGTCATCCGGCCCGGCGACGTCATCATGCACAACGATGCCTATTCCGGCGCCAGCCACGGACCCGACGTCGCCTTCATCGTGCCTGTCTTCGTGCAAGGACGGCTCATCGCCTTCGCCGCAACGACGGCTCATCATCTCGACATCGGCGCGCTGTCGCCCGGCTCCTGCGGCATCGTCGAGGCGATCGACGCCTATGCCGAGGGCCTGCAGTTCAAGGCGATCAAGGTCTACGACCGCGGCGTCCGCAACGATGCGGTGTGGCAGATCGTGCGCGACAATATCCGCGCCTCCGACCTCGTGGTCGGCGACATGGATGCCCAGGTGGCCGCCGCCCGCATCGGCGCGGAGCGCATGGTCGAACTGGTGGAACGCTACGGGCTCGAAACCTTCGAGCAGGCCTGCGACGCGCTGATGGATCATGCCGAGCGGTTGATGCGTCAGGCGATTGCCAGACTGCCCGACGGTATCTATCGCGCCGAGACCGCCATCGACGGTTATCTGGACAGCGACGATCCCTCCAAGAAGGAGCTCCCGATCGTCGTCACCATCACCAAGAAGGACGAATCCCTGGTGGTGGATCTGACCGGCACGGCGCCGCAGGTGCCCGACCGGCCAATCAATATGCCGCTCGAAGGCACCGCGGACATCGCGATCTGGCTCACCATCCGATCGGTGCTGCTCGACACCGAAGTCCACGGCCACATTCCCGTGAATGCGGGGCTCCTGCGGCCGATCACCATCGTGGCGCCCAAGGGATGCCTCGCCAATCCGACCTTCCCCGCCCCGACCATCGCGCGCTTCTGCCCGGGCAACCAGCTCGCCGACACGGTGATGAAGGCGCTGTCGCAGGCAATGCCCGGCAACGTCTCGGCGGGTATCGGCAACCTCAAGGTCATCGCCTTCTCCGGTCTCAAGGACGAGACGCACTGGGTGCACATGGAGATCTTCGAGGGCTCCTACGGCGGGCGGCTGGGCAAGGACGGCATGGACGCCGTCGACACGCTCTACGCCAACACGCGCAACAACCCGATCGAGGACATCGAGACCCATCTGCCGCTTCGTGTGCTGCGCTACGAACTGCGCGAGGACGTGGCCGGCGCCGGCAAATGGCGCGGCGGCCTGGGCTCGGTCCGCGAGTTCGCCTTCCTGAGCGACGGCGGCGCCTCGGTCGAAGGCGAAGGCCATCGTTACCGGCCCTGGGGGTTCCTGGGCGGCAGCGAGGGCATGCCGGCCAGGCTCGACCTGATGGTGCCCGGCCAGGCCGACCGCGCACTGCCCTCGAAGGTGCCGCACATGAACATCGGCAAGGATGGACGCTTCGTCTGCTACGGCCCGGCCGGCGGCGGCTACGGCAACCCGCTGGAGCGCGATCCCGCCAAGGTGGCGGACGATGTGCTCGACGGCATGATCTCGGTCGAGACCGCGCTCAGGGATTACGGCGTCGTGATCTCGGCCACGGGCGTCGTCGATGCCGAGGCGACGCAGAAAGCGCGGGTACGTTGAAGTCTCAAAAGCTCGCGGCGCCGCCGTCGATGGCAAGCTCGATGCCTGTGATGTAGCTGGCTTCGGCCGATGCAAGGAAAAGGACGGCACGCGCCACCTCCCCGGCAGTGCCGAACCGTTTCATGGGATTTTCGCTGGACCACTGCCGCTTCGTCGCGGCGACCTCGTCGGCGCCCGTGGCGAAGGTCTCGAAGATCGGTGTTTCGATGGGACCGGGACTGACCACGTTGACCCGGATGCCGCGGTCGACGAGTTCGGCCCCGAGACTGCGCCCCAGCGAGCGGGTTGCGGCCTTGCTTGCCGAGTAGACCGACGCGTTCGGCACTCCCTTGCTGGCCGCCAGCGAGGCATTGAGGACGATGGAGCCGCCCCGTCGCATCAACGGCAAGGCCTGCTGGACCGTGAAGTACAGGCCCTTCAGATTTGTCCCCATCAAACCGTCCCAGTCGGCCTCGGTCACCGAATCGATCGACGCGAAGCGCGCGATTCCGGCATTTGCGAACAGCACGTCGATCCGTCCCTTGCGACTCTCGATCTCGCGCATGAGGGCCGCGATTTCCGGCACGCGCGAAACGTCGGCCACGATACCGATCGCTTTCGTACCGATCTCGGCAACCGCGGCATCCAGCTTCGCCCGGTCGCGGCCGGAGATCACGACTTCCGCGCCTTCGTCGGCGAAGGCCTTGGCCGATGCCAGCCCCAACCCGCTGTTGCCGCCGGTGACGAGCACCACCTGCCCCTCAAATCTTGTTGCCATCGCGCGCTCCCCCAAATCCCGTGTCTGACGATGCGTCTATTGGCAGAATGTGACTTCTGCTCCATCAAGGCACGATGGATTACCAACTGGAAGGCCGGACCTGCCTCGTGTCCGGCGCAAGCTCCGGGATCGGCGCCGGTGTCGTCAGGCTCCTGGCTCAGCAAGGCGCACGCGTCATCGCCACGGCGCGGCGCGCTGAGAAGATCGAGCGGCTCGATGGGGTGACGGTGGTCGCCGGCGACGTGACCGACACGGCCGACCTGGCGCGCATCGCCGCCGAGGCGATCAAGGCACTCGGCCCGATCGACATCCTGGTGAACTGCGCCGGCGGCTCGCGGCCGACCGGGCCGGATGCCGGCGAAGACGTCTGGGAGGAAGCCTTCGCGCTCAACTTCACGGCCGCACGCCTGCTCACCAAGGCCCTGCTGCCGGCGATGCGGGCGCGCAAATGGGGCCGGGTCGTCAACATCAGCGGCTCCATGGAGCCGCGCGGCCTCAATGCCGCCATCGCCGCCAAGGCCGCGTTGCACCTGTGGGCCAAGGGCCTGTCATGCGACGTGGCCGCCGACGGCGTGACGGTGAACACGATTCAGCCAGGGCGGATCAACAGCGAACAGATCCTGCAGAAACTCCATCCGACAGAGGAAGCACGCCGCAGCTTCATCGAGCGAAACATCCCCATCGGGTATTTCGGCGAGCCGGAGGATGTGGCAAATCTCGTCGCCTTTCTCGCCTCCCCGGCGGCGCGCTACATCACGGGTGCGGTCGTTCCGGTGGATGGTGGCATGCACTATTTCGCGCACTAGGTGCGGCGGAGGATGGATTGCTGAAGTGGCTTCGTCGTTCTGAGCCGAAGGAAGTTCCGGCCGCAAGCCTGGGGTCATTGCAGATCGTGAAGCCCTGGGCACGCTCGTCCTCAACCCAGTCGGACATCGCTGGCGGCTTCATGACCGTGGTCAACGAAGGCGAGACCGACCGGCTGATGTCGGCCTCCTGCCCGGCCGCCACGTCGATCGAGATCCATGCCATCCGGGTCAAGGGCCCGCGGCTGCAGATGCAGCCGATCGAAGGCGGCCTCGTTATTCCGCCAGCCAATCAGCAGGTCCTGAAGCCGCGCGGGTATCACCTGCTGATGCTTGGCCTCACGGCACCTCTGGTCGCCGGCGCCACGCTGCCCGTCACCCTCGTCTTCGAGAAAGCCGGCACCGTCACCGTGGATTTCGCCGTGGAAGCTTCCGGCGTCGTGGGATACGCCGCCCTAAGCGCCTGACGACCATGCAGCCATCGGCCCGCCAGTTGCGCCTCGGTGTCTTCGTGCAGACGCCGGGCCATCACGTCGGCGGCTGGCGCCATCCCGACGCCGAGGCGCGCACGCCCAACCTGGCGCTGATGCAGCACATCGCCGCCACGGCCGAGGCGGCGAAATTCGACATGTACTTCCTGGGCGACGGTTTCGCCACGGGCTACGGCGAGCACCCGTCGACCATCGGCAAATTCGAACCGCTCGGCCTGCTCTCGGCGCTGGCCATGAGCACGACGCGGCTCGGCCTCGCCGCAACCGCCTCGACGACCTACGCGGAGCCCTATCACGTGGCCCGCGCCTTCGCTTCGCTGGATCATCTCTCGGGCGGCCGCGCGGCGTGGAACGTGGTGACGACGGCCTATTCGAAATCGAGCGCCGTGTTCGGCCGCCAGCATCCGCCGCATGCCGAGCGTTACGCGATGGCTGGGGAATTCGTCGAAGCCTGCCGCCTGCTCTGGGACAGCTGGGATGACGACGCCTTCATTGCCGACAAGCAGGCCGGTCTCTTCGTGCGCCCGGGTAGCCTCCATATGCCGGCATTCGAGGGAAAGTACTTCTCGATCCAGGGCGCGCTCAACGTGCCGCGGCCGCCGCAGGGCCATCCCGTCCTGATCCAGGCGGGCTCCTCCGGTCCCGGCCAGGCGCTCGCGGCGCGAATCGCCGACGTGGTGTTCACGGCCCAGAACGACCTCAGCGAGGCACAGGCCTTCTACCGCAGCGTGAAGGCGCAGCTTGCGGAGTGCGGACGGACCGCCGATGCCGCGCTGGTCATGCCCGGTGTGATGCCGGTCGTCGGCCGGACCGAGCGCGAAGCGCGGGAAATCTTCGCCGAACTGAATCGCAACATCGATACGGCACAGGCCTTCACCGTCCTGTCGGAACGGCTGGGCGCCGACATGTCGGTGCATCCGCTCGACGGGCCGGTGCCCGCCGTGCCGGAGACCGAGCATCTCAAAAGCCGCGCGGCCCTGTTGATCCAGATGGTGCGGCGGGAGAACCTCACCTTGCGTGAACTGTACCATCGCGTCGCGGCGGCGCGCGGCCATCTGCTGCCCATCGGCACGCCGAGCCAGGTCGCGGACGTGCTGGAGCGGTGGTTCCGGGAAGGCGCCGCCGACGGGTTCAACGTCATGCCGCCGTTCTTCCCTGGCCAGTTCGACGCCTTCGCCAAGGGCGTCGTGCCGATCCTGCAGGAGCGCGGACTGTTCCGTGCCGACTACACCGGCACCACATTGCGCGACCACCTTGGACTGGGGCGCCCCGCCGACCGTCGTGGTTGACAAAAGACCATTGTAAATCAATGGCTTGACTGAACTTATCCCAGCCACGCACTCGGCCCTTGCGCCGGACGGCCGGACTCCTGATATAACGGCCTCGAGGGGCCGATGTGGGCGGAGCAGTCGCCAACCCGGTCAGATCCGGAAGGAAGCAGCCGTAACGAATTCGCTTCGGGTCATGTCGGTCTCTCACCCGTTCCCCTGCGCGCGCCGCCGCGGAGGGCGGGCGGCCCGGGCGCGATGACCGCCGGGCCTGAATGGGGCCACGGCGCAGAATAGCGGGTGATCGCCATGGCGAAGGCCACCAAGGGCTCCGAAGACCCGGCAATCCCCTATCGCGTCCTCGCCCGGAAATACCGTCCCGTCGATTTCACGACCCTGGTCGGCCAGGAAGCCATGGTGCGCACCCTGCGCAATGCCATCGCCACCGGCCGCATCGCGCATGCCTTCATGCTCACCGGGGTGCGCGGCGTCGGCAAGACGACGACCGCGCGCATCATCGCCCGGGCGCTGAACTGCGTGGGTGCCGACGGCACAGGCGGCCCGACGGTCGATCCCTGCGGCGTCTGCGACAACTGCAAGGCCATCACCGAGGATCGCCATGTCGACGTGATCGAGATGGACGCGGCGTCCCGCACCGGCATCGACGATGTGCGCGAGTTGATCGAGGGCGTGCGCTACCGCCCGGTCTCGGCACGCTACAAGGTCTACATCATCGACGAAGTGCACATGCTGTCGGAGAAGGCCTTCAATGCGTTGCTGAAGACGCTGGAAGAGCCGCCGCCGCACGTGAAGTTCCTTTTCGCGACCACGGAGATCCGCAAAGTGCCGGTGACCGTGCTGTCGCGCTGCCAGCGCTTCGACCTGAAGCGCGTGCCGCAGGAAACGCTGGTCGAGCATTTCGGCAAGATCGCGCAGGCCGAGAAGGTCGAGATATCGCCCGAGGCGCTGGCATTGCTGGCACGCGCCGCCGACGGATCGGTGCGCGACGGCCTCTCCATGCTCGACCAGGCGATCGCCCATGGCGGCGGTGTCGTCGATGCCGCGCAGGTGCGCGACATGCTGGGCCTCGCCGACCGCAGCCGCGTGCTCGAACTGTTCGAGAAGGTGATGCGCGGCGATGCCCCCTCGGTCGTGGCCTCGCTCGGCGAGATGCACGATTCCGGCGCCGACCCCGTCGTCGTCCTGCAGGACCTGCTCGAACTCACCCACTGGGTCACGCGCCTCAAGGTGGCGCCCGAGGCCGCCACCGCGACGGCCGACAGCGAGCGTGCCCAGGGTCTCGCCATGGCCGCCAAGCTCAGCATGGCCTCGCTGACGCGGGCCTGGACGCTTCTGCTCAAGGGCCTCCAGGAGACGCTGGCCGCACCTTCGCCGCTGCGAGCCGCCGAGATGGCGCTGATCCGTCTCTGCTACGTGGCCGACCTCCCCTCGCCCGGCGATGCGATCAAGGCGCTGCAGAATGGCGGCGGCGCTCCAGCCGGCGCGGCTGCACCGATGGCACCCCGGCCCAATGGCGGCGGTGGCGGAGCCGCCGCGCGCCTCGCGACCCAGCCCGTGACCGCCGTTGCCACCCAACCGGCGATGCCGGCGCCGCGCAACTTTACCGAGGTCGTGGCGCTGTTCGAGACGAAGCGCGAGGCGCGGCTGGTGCACAGCCTGATGCACCATGTTCACGAAGTGCGCTGCGAGCCCGGCCTGATCGAATTCCGGCCCGAACCGAGGGCACCGGCCGATCTCGCGCCGCGCCTCAGCGAGCTGCTCGGCCAGTGGACCGGTCGCCGATGGATCGCGTCGGTCTCCAGCGCCGAGGGCAAGCCGACTCTCACCCAACAGAAGACCGACAAGGCCGACGGGCTGCGCAGTTCCGCCGAGAGCAACGAACTGGTCATGGCCATATTGAAGACCTTCCCCGGCGCCAAACTCGATGCCGTGCGGCGCAAGGGCGAGGAGACTTCCCTGGTCTCCGGCCTTGGTGATTTCACGGCCGACGAGCCGCCTCCCGCCGAAGAATACCCCGCCGACGACGATATCCCGGAAAGCGAGTACTGATGTTCGACAAGCTCAAGGACCTTGGCGGCCTGATGCAGCAGGCCCAGCAGATGCAGCAGAAGATGCAGGACCTGCAGGTGGCGCTCGAGCGCCTGGAGATCGTGGGCTCCTCCGGCGCCGGCCTCGTCAAGGTGACGGTCAACGGCAAGAACGAGACCCGCAGGATCGAGATCGACGCCTCGCTGTTCAAGCCCGAGGACAAGGGCGTGGTCGAGGATCTGATCGTGGCGGCCGCCAACGATGCCCGCGGCAAGGTCGAGGAAACAGTCCAGGCGCAGATGCGGGACATCACCGGCGGCCTGCCGCTGCCGCCGGGCTTCAAGCTCTAGGACATCGCCGATGAACGGGCCGGAGATCGAGCGGCTGATCCAGCTCCTCGGCCGCCTGCCGGGTCTCGGACCGCGCTCGGCGCGCCGGGTGGCGCTGCATCTGCTCAAGAAGCGCGAGACCCTGATGCAGCCCCTGGGCGCGGCGCTGGCCGATGCGGCGCGCGCCATCCGCGCCTGCGGCGTCTGCGGCAACCTCGACACGATCGACCCCTGTTCGATCTGCGCCGATCCCCGCCGCGATGCCGGCCTCATCTGCGTCGTCGAGGATGTCGGAGACCTGTGGGCCATGGAGCGTGGGCGCATCTTTTCCGGCCGCTATCACGTGCTGGGCGGATCGCTGTCGGCGCTCGATGGCATCGGTCCGGAGGAGCTCAATATCGGCTCGCTCGTGAGGCGCGTCGCCGCCGGTGGCGTGCGGGAGGTCATCATGGCGACCAACGCCACGGTCGATGGACAGACGACGGCCCACTACCTCGCTGAGCGGCTGGCCGAGCACGAAGTGCCCCTGACCCGCCTGGCGCACGGCGTACCGGTCGGCGGTGAACTGGACTGGCTCGACGACGGTACGCTGGCCACCGCATTCAAGGCGCGGCGCGCGCTCTAGAGATCTCGCATGAGTGCAGAAACCCTCGCCGCCATCGCCATCGCCCTGGGGGCGGGCTGGGCCAGCGGACTGAACGCATACGCCGCGGTGCTCGTCCTGGGAGGCGCACAGCGACTTGGTCTCGTGGCCCTGCCGCAAGACCTCCAGATCCTCGGCTCGCCCTGGGTGCTGGGCGTGGCGGCACTGCTGTTTGCGCTCAATTTCCTTGCCGACAAGATTCCCTATGTCGACAGCATCAACGATGCGCTGCAGACCTTCGTGCGCATTCCGGCCGGCGCCCTCCTGGCCTATGGCGCCGCGGGCGGCCTCAGCCCCGAAGTCGCGATCATCGCCGGCCTGCTGGGCGGAACGCTGGCCGCCGGCACGCATGTCGCCAAGACCGGTTCGCGGGCGCTGATCAATACATCTCCGGAGCCTTTCACCAACGTCCTCGCCTCGCTGGGCGAGGACGTTACGGTCTTCGGCGGGCTCGCGCTGGCGATCGCTCATCCGATCACTTTTTTGTGCCTGCTCGCGGTCTTCGTCCTTCTGCTCATATGGCTGCTGCCGAGGCTGTTCCGACTGGCAATGAAGCCGTTTCGCCGGATGGCACGGGCTCGCCATAGACCTTCGGTTTAGGAACTGGCGCTTTCCTTCCCCGGTCCGAGGCGTACACTCGCAACTGCAATCACATGTTCATCCGCCAGAACATCCAGTCCCTTCGGTTCTTCCGCACGACGCCGGCGATGCGTTGCCCCTACCTGCCGCATCGCCTGGAGACCAAGCTCGTCACCGAGTTGAGCGGACCCGATGCCATTTCCCAGCACGACACGCTGACCGACGCCGGTTTCCGCCGCTCGCACCATTTCGTCTACAAGCCGCTGTGCGACGGTTGCAGAGCCTGTGTCCCGGTCCGCATCCGGGTCCGGGATTTCGAGCCCAGCCGGGCGCAACGCCGCATCCAGCGCCGCAACGAGCATGTCCACGCCACCGAGGTGCAGGCCCTGGCGACCGGCGAGCAGTTTTCGCTGTTTTCACGCTACGTGCTGACGCGCCACCGCGACGGCGACATGGCCGACATGGATTTCGACGACTATCGCGCGATGGTCGAGGAAAGCCCGGTCGAAACGGCCATTATTGAGTTTCGCGACGATTCCGCCGACGGCAGGCTCATCGGATGCTGCCTCGTCGACTGGCTGTCGAGCGGCGTTTCGGCGGTCTACAGCTTCTTCGATCCCCAGGATCCGAGGCGTGGCCTCGGCACGCACATGATCCTGTGGCTCGCCGCCGCCGCGGCCCGGAGAGGCCTGCCCTATGTCTATCTCGGCTACTGGATCGCCGACTCGACCAAGATGGCCTACAAGCAGTCTTTCCGGCCGCTCGAGTTTTTCGGCCCCGATGGTTGGGTAGAGTTGCCTACAACATAGGCACTGCATGGGTGGTGGAGCGACTTGACGCACCTCGTCCGCTGAATGAACAAATGCAGCCTCTGGCCTCGCCCAGCGGACCGCGTTAATAAAGCTGGTCCGTTGGCGAGAACGGATTGGCGGCCCAATAAGAACTCGCAAGCAGGGGAGACGGGATGCGCTTGTTGCTGTCATTCAGCGCGCTGATCGACGCGTTAAACGAAAAAATAGGTGTCGTGTGCAACTGGCTTGTCGTGTTGGCCTGCGTGGTCAGCGCGGGCAACGCCATGGTGCGGTACGCCTACGACTCGAGTTCCAATGCGTGGCTCGAAGTGCAGTGGTACATGTTCGCCGTCATCGTGATGTTCGGGGCAGCCTACACGCTGAAGCGCAACGAGCATGTGCGCGTCGACATCCTCTACATGACGCTGAGCCGCCGCGGGCAGCTCTGGGTCGACATTCTCGGCGCGCTGGTCTTCCTGCTGCCGACCTGCGCCATCCTCGCGTGGCTGAGCTGGCCGTTCTTCATGCAGTCGTTCAACGTCTACGAGCACTCCTCGAACGCCGGCGGCCTGCTGCGCTGGCCGATCAAGCTGGTGCTCCCCTTGGGCTTCGCCCTGGTCGCCCTGCAGGGCCTTTCCGAACTCATCAAGCGCGTCGCCTTCCTCAACGGATATGCCGTCGACAGTCTTGAAGCCCACTACGAGAGGCCGACGCAATGATCCCGCTCGATTGGATGCCGCCGCTGATGTTCGGCGGCCTCGTCGTCTTCATGATCATCGGATACCCCGTCGCCTTCTCGCTCTGCGCCGTGGGTTTCTTTTTCGGGTTCCTCGCGATTGAGATGAACTACTTCACGATGGCCTTCATGCAGGCCATCCCGGGCCGCGTCTTCGGCTCGATCCTGTCGAACGAGCTGCTGCTTGCCATCCCGTTCTTCACCTTCATGGGCGCGATCCTGGAGAAATGCGGGCTGGCGGAGGACATGCTGGAGTCGATGGGCCAGCTCTTTGGCCCGGTGAAGGGCGGGCTGGGCTACTCGACCATCATCGTCGGCTTCATCCTCGGCGCGATCACCGGCACCGTGGCCGCCCAGGTCATCGCCATGGCGCTGATCACCCTGCCGGTGATGATGCGGTACAAGTACGACATACGCTATGCGACAGGTGTGCTCGCGGCCTCTGGTACGATCACTCAGCTCGTTCCGCCGTCGCTGGTGCTCGTCGTCCTGGCCGACCAGCTCGGCCGGTCAGTCGGAGATATGTATCTGGGCGCCTGGGGCCCCTCACTTCTGCAGATCGCTCTGTTTGCCGCCTACACGTACTATCTGACGCTGGTCAAGCCGGACGCCCTTCCGCCGGTGCCGCGGACGCTGTTCGGCAAGGCGCTCCTGATCAAGTGCGCCTGGGGCATCATCCCGGCCGCGGTCCTGATCTTCCTGGTGCTCGGCACCATCATGATGGGCCTGGCTACTCCCACCGAGGCGGGCGCGATGGGTACCATCGGTGCGATCGTCCTGGCGGTGGTGCGCAATGCACCGCTCACCAAGTTCGACCGCCTGATGTTCTTGGGCGGTTGCGCCGCGGCCATCATCGGTGCGCTTATCGGCATCGTTGCCTTCAAGTCGTTCGCGTTCAAGGTGGCCTTTACCATCATGTTCGCCTCGGTCATCTGGCTGTGCTGGCGGGCCTGGCAGGTCAAGGATCTGCGCGACCTCATCGTCCAGGCCATGCAGGCAACCATGCGCATCACCGCGATGGTGGCCTTCATTCTGGTTGGTGCGACCTGCTTCTCGATCTCGTTCGCGGGTGTCGACGGTGGCCACTGGGTCGAGCATCTGCTGACGGGCCTGCCCGGCGGCGTCTGGGGCTTCCTGATCGTCGTCAACCTGTTCGTCTTCTTCCTGGCCTTCTTCCTCGACTTCTTCGAGATCGCCTTCATCATCATCCCGATGCTGGCGCCGGTGGCCCAGAAGCTGCTCGCGCCGGTGGTGGGAGCCGACGCCGCGCTCATCTGGTTCGGCGTCATGCTCTGCGTGAACATGCAGACCTCGTTCATGCATCCGCCTTTCGGCTTCGCGCTGTTCTACCTGCGCAGCGTGGCCCCCAAGGAAGTGAAGAGTTCGGACATCTATTGGGGGGCCGTCCCCTGGGTGGTCCTGCAGATCATCATGGTGGCGATCGTGATCTTCGTGCCGCAGACCGTGACCTTCTTCCTCGACAAGCCGCACGGCGTCGATCCCAGCAAGGTGACGATCGAGCTTCAGGCACCGCCATCGGAAGACACGGCGCCACCGGTCTTCAAGTAGGCCGAAGGCAACAAAAAAGCCCCGCCAACCGGCGGGGCTTTCTCTTTGTGGTCTTCTCTCTATCGGCCCTGCGCCGACATCGAGAAGTTGAAGTTGTCGAACGTGTTCTCGGCGACGCGGAACCACAGGTTCTCGTCGGCGCGGAAGGCCTTCATGTTGTCGTAGATCTTCTTGAACTTCGGATCCTTCGCCGCCAGTTCGTCATAGTACTTGTAGGCCTCGAGGAAGCACGGCTCGAGCACGGCGCGCGGGAACGGCCGTAGCTCCGTGCCGGCCGCCACCAGGCGACGCAGCGCGGGCGGGTTGCCGGCATCGTACTTGGGCACCATCCAGGAGGTGACGCGGCCAGCCGCGGCCTCGACCATCGCCTGGTAGGGCTTCGGCAGCTTCGCCCAGGCGTCGTTGTTGATGTAGAGCGAGCCGACCGACGCGCCTTCCCACCAGCCCGGATAGTAATAGTACTTGGCGACCTTGTTGAACCCGAGCTTCTCGTCGTCGTACGGGCCGACCCATTCGCAGGCGTCGATCGTGCCCTTCTCCAGCGCCGGGTAGATGTCGCCGCCGGCGATCTGCTGCGGCACGACACCGAGGCGCGTGAGGATCAGGCCGGCGAAGCCGCCGACGCGGAACTTCAGCCCCTTCATGTCGTCCATCGACTTGATTTCCTTGCGGAACCAGCCGCCCATCTGGCAGCCCGTGCCGCCAAAGGTGAAGGAGCGGAAGTTGTATTCCTTGTAGAACTCGTTCACCAACTCGTGGCCGCCACCGAACTCCAGCCAGGCGTAGTACTGGCGCTGGTTCATCGAGAACGGCAGGCCGGTCTCGAAGACGAAGTTCGGATGCTTGCCGAAATAGTAATAGGCCGCGGTCTGTCCGGCCTCGACGGTTCCGTTCTGCACGGCATCGGCAACCTGCAGACCCGGGACGATTTCGCCCGCGGCGAAGGGGCGGATCTGGAATTTGCCGTCCGACATCTCGCCAACGATCTTGGCGAACAGTTCCGAACCGCCGTAGAGCGTATCGAGCGACTTGGGGAAGCTCGACGTCAGACGCCACTTCACTTCCGGCATGCTCTGGGCAATGGCCGGCGCGGCGATCGTGGTCGCCGCCGCAACACCCGCGGCACCTACGCCAGCGGTCCTGATGAATTTCCTACGCTGCATGTTCCTGTTTCCTCCCATGGATGCCTTCATGGCCCCCTTCAGCGGCTGCAACACTGGCATGCGTAAATCGCTTTGAAAAGCTCCCGCATGCCGGAAAATCCTTAAATATCTGCAATGTTCGGCGCCTCGGCGCCGAGGACAGGCAATAAAAAGCCCCGCCGAAGCGGGGCTTTTCAACCGACGTGAAGCCGGGGTCAGAGCTTGTTGGCAGCCGACTGGCGCGCCATGAAGTTGTCGAACGTGTTCTCGGCGACGCGGAACCAGAGAACCTCCTCGTTCCGGAAGGGCTTCCAAGAATCGAAGACCTTCTTGAACTTCGGGTTCTTGGCGATGGTCTCGGCGTAGAGCTCGTTGGAGGCATTGTAGCAGGCCTCCATCACCGCCTGCGGGAACGGCAGGAACTTGGTGCCGGCCGCCACCAGCTCGCGCAGCGCGCGCGGGTTCTGGGCGTCGTACTTGGCGACCGACCAGCTCACCGCGTCGGCCGCAGCGGCGGCGATCGCTTCCTTATACATCGGCGGCAGGGCGTCGAACGCCTTGTCGCCGCAGTAGAGCGAGAGCGCCGCACAGCCTTCCCACCAGCCGGGGTAGTAATAATACGGCGCGACCTTGTTGAAACCGAGCTTCTGGTCGTCGTACGGACCGACCCATTCCGCCGCGTCGATCGTGCCCTTCTCCAGGGCCGGATAGATGTCGCCGCCGGCGATCTGCTGCGGCACCACGCCGAGCTTCGACATGACCTGCCCGGCAAAACCGCCGATGCGCATCTTCACGCCCTTGAGGTCGTCGACGGTCTTGATCTCCTTGCGCCACCAGCCGCCCATCTGGGCCCCGGTATGGCTCATCAGGAAGGAGGTCATCTTGTATTCCTTGTAGAAGTCCCGCATCAGCTCGAGACCGCCACCGAAATAGACCCACGCATTATGCTGGCGGGTATTGAGGCCGAACGGCAGTGCCGTGTCGAAGGCGAAGGTCGGATCCTTGCCGACATAGTAGTAGGAGGCAGTGTGGCCGCACTCGACCGTCTCGTTCTGGACGGCATCGACGACCTGCAGGCCGGGGACGATTTCACCGGCGGCGAAGACACGAATCTGGAACTTGTTGTCGGTGAGGGCCGCAACGCGCTTGGCGAAGTACTCGCCCGCGCCATAGATCGTGTCGAGCGACTTGGGGAAGCTCGAGGCCATGCGCCACTTCACTTCGGGCATCGACTGGGCGACCGCCGGAGCGGCCAGGACGCCGGCAGCGGCGACCGTTGCACCGCCGACACCGGCCGTGCGCAAGAATTTGCGACGTTGCATTGAATAATCTCCCTAAACTGTCTTCTGAACGCACTTCCGCAGCGCGAACCACCTTCTGGTGCCGCGTTATCGCACGACGCAAGGTCGATGAAAAGCAGTTGCGGGCGAGCTGGTAGCCAAAGAAAACCCCGCCAAAGCGGGGTTTTCCGTACCATCCGGGAGGCCGCGCCTCAGAGCTTTGCGGCCGCCGACTGGCGCGCCATGAAATTGTCGAGCGTGTTCTCGGCCACTCGGAACCAGAGAACCTCCTCGCCGCGGAACGGCTTCCACGTCTCGAAGATCTTCTTCCACTTCGGGTTCTTCTCGTTCAGCTGCGCGAACACGTCGTTGGTGGCGTTGAAACACGCTTCGAGAATCTGGGGCGAGAACGGCAGCAGCTTGGTGCCGGACGCCACCAGTTCGCGAACCGCCTTCGGGTTCTGCGCATCGTACTTGGAGAGCATCGACGTGTGTGCCTTGGCGGCGGCGGCCTCGACGATCGCCTGATACGACTTCGGCAGTTCCGCCCACTTGGCGAGGTTCACGTAGGCCGAAAGCTGCGGACCGGCTTCCCACCAGCCGGGATAGTAGTAGTTGGGCGCAACCTTGTTGAAGCCGAGCTTCTGGTCGTCGTAAGGGCCGACCCATTCCGCCGCGTCGATCGTGCCCTTCTCCAGCGCCGGATAGATATCGCCGCCGGCGATCTGCTGCGGCACAACGCCGAGCTTCGAGAGCACTTCGCCCGCAAAGCCGCTGACCCGGAACTTCAGACCCTTGAGGTCGTCGACCGTCTTGATTTCCTTGCGGAACCAGCCGCCCATCTGCGCACCCGTGTTGCCGCACGGGATCGAGTGGATGTTGTAGTCCTTGAAGAACTCGTTCATCGCCTGACGACCACCGCCCCAGTTCCACCAGGCATCCTGCTGGCGGGCGTTCAGTCCGAACGGCACGGCGCAGTCCAGAGCGAAGGTCAGGTCCTTGCCGACATAGTAGTAGGACGCGGTGTGACCCATCTCGACGGTGCCGTTCTGCACGGCGTCGGCGACCTGCAGGCCGGGGACGATCTCGCCCGCGGCGAACAGGCGGATCTGGAACTTGCCGTCCGTCGCGTCGGACACGTACTTCGTGAACAGTTCACCCGAACCGAAGATCGTGTCGAGAGCCTTCGGGAAGCTCGACGCCATGCGCCACTTCAACTCGGGCGACGACTGCGCGATGGCCGGTGCGGCCAGCGTACCAGTGGCGGCGACCGCAGCCGTGCCGATGCCGGCCGTGCGGATGAATTTACGACGTTGCATGCGATTTACTCCGAACGCGTGTTGCGGGTCGGCACCGAGTGCCGCCCGAATTGCGCGGCTTATCACATGCGTGGGCGGAGGGGCGAAAGGTTCAACGCATGAGCAATAGGGTGAGCGCCAATGCGCCCACTGCAATGCGGTACCAGGCGAAAACGGTGAAGCCATGGCGGCTGATGAAACGCACGAAGGCGCGGACCACGAGCATCGCCGACAGGAATGCAGCAACGAAGCCGAGCGCAATAATGCCGCCATGCTCCCAGCTCAGCGCCGACCAGTTCTTGTAGAGATCGTAGACGGTCGCCCCGAGCATCGTGGGCATCGCCAGGAAGAACGAGAACTCGGCCGCCGTCGCACGATCCACGCGGAAAGCCCGCGCGCCCATGATGGTGGCCCCCGCCCTCGACACGCCGGGGATCATCGCAAGGCACTGGCAGAGGCCGATGTACAAAGCAGTCTTGAGGTCGACGTCATCGAGCGTCTTGATGCGCGGGCGCTGCGCAAAGCGCTCGATCAGCAGGATCGCGATACCGCCGACGATCAGCGCAATGGCGACCACCCACGGGCTGAACAACACCGACTTGATGTATTTGTGCGCCGCCACGCCAACGATGGCTGCCGGCAGAAAGGCCACGGCAATGGCGGTGGCGAAGCGAATGGCCCGCTTGTCGCGCTGCAGGACTCCTTCGACCGTGGTCCAGATCTTCGCGCGATAGAGCAGGCAGACCGCAAGGATCGCGCCGAGCTGGATCACGATTTCGAAGACCTTGCCGGGCGGCCCCTGGAAGTGGAGCACCTCCTCGGCGAGGATGATATGGCCTGTCGAGGAGACGGGCAGGAACTCGGTGAGACCTTCGACAACGCCGATCAACAGCGCCTTCCAGATCAGCGTCAGGTCCATTCTTCAGTCCTTGAACCGTTTGGCCCGCGGCCAGCCCTTCTCCGGCATGCGCCCCGCCTGCGCGCGCTCGCCCCGCCAGAACTTCAGCTCGGCTGCCGGGATGGTGCGGTTGCCCCACGGCAGCCCCTCGGAGAGCACGAAGGCCTGTGCATCCGACAGCTGGTCGCCCTTCGACTTCTGCAGCAGCACGCCGCGGCCACGGCCCATCTCGGGGACCTGGTCGATCGGGAAGATGAGCAGCTTGCGGCCTTCGCTCAGCACGGCCACCGAGTTCGCACCCTCGGGCACGATGGCGAAAGCCTGCGCCTTCTCCTTGTCCGCAAGGTTCAGGACGCCCTTGCCGTTCTTGGTCTGCGCCACGACCTCGTCTTCGGGCACGATGAAGCCGCGCCCGGCATCCGAAGCCACCAGGAACTTGCGGCCGCCCTTCAGCACTTCAAGCTGGATGATGTCCTGGTCGTTGCCCAGTTCGATCATCAGCAGGATCGGCTCGCCATGGCCGCGCGCGCTGGGCAGGCGGTCACAGCCGAGCGTGTAGAAACGGCCGTTGGTGGCGAACACCAGGATCTTGTCGGTCGACTGCGCGTGAACGGCAAAGCGCGCCGCATCACCTTCCTTGTATTTCAGTTCGCCGGCCGCCTTGTCGTCGAGATGGCCCTTGGCGGCGCGGATCCAGCCCTTCTCGGAGAGCACGATGGTCACCGGCTCGCGCTCGACGAAATCGTCCATCGTGTGCTCGATCTCGGCCGGCGCATCGGCCAGCTCGGTGCGGCGACGGCCGAGTTCGGTCTTGCCGCCGAACTTCTTCTTGGTCTCGCGCACCTCGTCGGCGATCGCATCCCACTGCAGCTCTTCGCTCTTCAGAAGGGCCTTGAGGTCCTTGCGCTCGCCGCTCAGCTTCTTGTGCTCGCCGCGGATCTCGAATTCCTCGAGCCGGCGCAGGGCGCGCAGCCGCATGTTCAGGATCGCCTCGGCCTGCAGGTCGGTGAGCCCGAACGCCTTGATCATCTTGGGCTTGGGCTCGTCTTCCTCGCGGATGATCTTGATCAGCTTGTCGAGGTTCAGATAGGCGATCAGGTAGCCTTCGAGGATCTCGAGGCGGCGCTCGATCGCGGCCAGCCGGAAGGTCGAACGCCGGACCAGCACCTCGCGCCGGTGATCGAGGAAGGCCTGCAGCGCCTCGCGCAGGTCCATCACGCGCGGCGTGTTGTCCTTGTCGAGCACGTTGAGGTTCAGCGGGAAGCGCGTCTCGAGATCGCTGAGCTTGAAGAGCTGCTCCATCAGCAGCTCGGCCGGGACGTTGCCGGTCTTCGGCTCCAGCACGATACGCACGTCGTCGGCCGATTCGTCGCGCACGTCCTCGAGGATCGGCAGCTTCTTGGCGTTGATGATCTCGGCGATCCGCTCGATCAGCCGGCCCTTCTGCACCTGATAGGGAATCTGGGTGACGACGATGCGGTACTGGCCGCGCGGGAGCTGCTCGACTTCCCACCGGGCGCGCAGGCGGAAGGCGCCGCGGCCGGTCCTGTAGGCCTCGACGATCGATTCGCGCGGCTCGACCAGGATGCCGCCGGTCGGGAAGTCCGGGCCCTTGACCAGGTCGACCAGCGTCTCGATGCGCGAGTTCGGCGTCTTGATGAGATGCAGCAGCGCGTCGCAGAGCTCGCCGACATTGTGCGGCGGGATCGATGTCGCCATGCCGACGGCGATGCCGGCCGCGCCATTGGCCAGCAGGTTCGGGAAGCCGCCCGGCAGAACGATCGGCTCCTCGGTGGAGCCGTCGTAGTTGGGCCGGAAGTCGACGGCATTCTCGTCAATGCCGCCCAGCAGCGCCTCGGCGACCTCGGTGAGGCGCGCCTCGGTGTAACGCATCGCGGCGGGGTTATCGCCGTCGATGTTGCCGAAGTTGCCCTGCCCCTCGATCAGCGGATAGCGCGCGGCGAATTCCTGGGCGAGGCGCACCAGCGCGTCGTAGATCGACTGGTCGCCGTGCGGATGATACTGGCCGATCACGTCGCCGACGACGCGGGCGCTCTTCTTGAAGGCGCTGTTCGGATCGAGCCGGAGCTGGCGCATCGCATACATCAGGCGGCGGTGCACGGGCTTCAGCCCGTCGCGCACGTCCGGCAGCGATCGCGACATGATGGTCGACAGTGCATAGGACAGGTAGCGCTCGGAGAGCGCCTGCCCGAATTGCACCGGCTTTACCTCGGCCAGTTGGACGACGTTGTTGCGCTTTGCCATGGACCAGACTGACGAGGGGTAAGGACCGCAGTTCGAGCCACGGCCGTGATTATTCTAGCGTTGGAGCGATTCCATAAATCTCGACCGTGCGGGAGGCAAGGGCTTGTTGTGCGGCCAAAACACGTGCCGTTCGAGGAAAAAGCCCGTCAGGTCGAGTCCTTGCCGCAGTTCCTCGTCATCGGACGGCAGCCCCCCGGTGGATAGAAACGCCGGGAGGGCCAGCAGCTTCTCCTTGTAGGGGCCGGCGGCCTCGCGGCAGACGGCGCGCCCGGTCCGGGGCGAGACGAAGGCCAGGTTCTCGGTCGAGCCCGTGGCGGCGCATTTCTCCAGGTCGAGCCCGAAGCCCAGCTCCTGCAGCAAGCCCAGTTCCAGCCGGACGTAAATGGTCGGCCATCCCGGATGCCCGAGCGAGCCCAGGAAGGCCCGGAATCCATCGAACATGGCCGGATGGGGCTCGCGATCCGGCAAGGCGGCATCGATGACGGCGCAAGCCGCCGCCAGCCCCGCCAGCTCGGTGGCATCGTCCATTGCGCGAGCCGCATGCGGCTCGCGCAGTTCGCCAGAGTAATTGCCGAGTTGCTCGGGAAGTCGCCCCCGCCAGCCGACCTCGACCAGGTTGCCGGATTGCCAGACCGGACGGGCGCGGCGCGAGATGCCACCCGGCACGAAGCCCGAATGGCGTCCATGGTCGCGCGTCAGCAACGACACGACGAGGCCGGTTTCCCCGTGAGCCCGCGCCGCGAGCACGATGCCTTCGTCGCTCCAGTCCATAGGCTTGTATGCCGCGTCCGCGGAAATCGCGCTAGGTTGGGCCGTGACCAAATCAGGATTTCGGCGGCGGGCGATGCTCGGAGCAGGCGCGTTTGCCACCCTGCCCCATCGTGTCTTTGCCCAGACCGGATCCGCCAGCCGCCCCCGCCTGCTGCAGGGTGTGCAGTCTGGCGACGTCGGCGGCGATGGCGCGACCCTGTGGAGCCGGTCCGACCGGCCGGCGCGCATGATCGTCGAGCATGCGACGACGGAGAGCTTTGCCGGCGCGACCCGCCTCCAGGGACCGACGGCCTTCGACGAAACCGGCTACACGTCGCGACTGCGCCTGACCGGCCTGCCGCAAGGCCAGACGGTTTTCTATCGCATTGCCTATGAAAACCTCGCCGACAACAATGCGACGAGCGATTGGGTGACGGGGCGATTCCGGACTCCCTCGGTCATCCAGAGCGACCTGAGCTTCGTCTGGTCGGCCGATACGGTCGGCCAGGGTTGGGGCATCAATCCCGAGGTCGGCGGCATGACGATCTACGAGACGATGCGGGCGCTGGCGCCCGACTTCTTCGTGCATTGCGGGGACACGATCTACGCCGACGATCCGCTCGCGCCCGAGAAGAAACTGCCGGATGGGCGAATCTGGAAGAACGTCACCACGGAGGCGAAATCCAAAGTCGCCGAGACGCTTGCCGATTTCCGCGGCAACCACCTCTACAACTTCCTCGACGACAATCTCCGCCGCTTCAACGCCGAGGTCCCGATGATCGCCCTGTGGGACGATCACGACGTGCTCGACAACTGGTACTGGGAGCGGCGGCTCGACGAGGATCCGCGCTATCGGGAAAAGAGCGTGGGCGTTCTGGCGCAGAAGGCCGAGCGCGCCTTTCGCGAGTTCATGCCGCTGGCCGACGGGCTCGACGGCACGATGCGCCTGGCCCGAAAATTCTCATTCGGTCCCCGCCTCGATCTCTTCCGCCTCGACATGAGGAGCTTCCGTGCGCCGAACGGCCCGAACCGGCAGGCATCCGCCGGCCCGAACACGGCGTTCCTCGGCATCGAGCAGATCATCTGGCTGAAGCAGGCGCTCAAGGCCTCGACTGCCACCTGGAAGATCATCGCTGCAGACATGCCGCTCGGTCTCGTCGTCTACGACGACTGGCGCCGCAAGTCGGGTTTCGAAGCCGTCGCCAATGCCGACGATGGTCCACCGCTGGGACGCGAACTGGAGGTCGCCGATCTCCTGTCGTTCATCAAGCGCGAAGACATCCGCAACGTGCACTGGATCACGGCCGACGTACATTATCCCGCCACCCATCGTTACGATCCCGCGCGCGCCGCCTTCGCCGACTTCACGCCGTTCTACGAGTTCGTCTCGGGCCCGCTCTGCGCGGGCGGCTTCGGCCCCAACGCGCTCGACGGCACGTTCGGACCGCAGGTGGTCTTCCAGAAGGTCCCGCCGACCGGCCGCTTCGACCTCTCGCCGCTCGAAGGCTCGTGCCATTTCGGGCATGTGAAGATCGACGGCCGCTCAGGCGTGATGACAGTCAACCACCGCGACGCCACCGGCGCCGTCATCCATTCGCTCGATCTCGCGCCGGCTCAGGACTGATAATCGAGGCCGATCGTGCGGTAGTGCGACGGGTCTTCGGCCCAGCGCTCGCTCACCTTCACGTGCAGGAAGAGATGAACCTGGCGCTCCAGCATCTGGGAGAGCTCATGACGCGCGCGCGCGCCGATCTGCTTGATGCGGGCGCCACCCTTGCCGAGGAAGATCGCGCGCTGGCCCTCGCGCTGAACATAGATGATCTGTTCAACCCGCACGCTGCCGTCGGGCCGGTCTTCCCACTTCTCGGTTTCGACCGCCGCCTCGTAGGGCAGTTCCTGGTGAAGCTGCAGGAACACCTGCTCGCGCGTCACCTCCGCGGCCAGAAGGCGCAAAGGCAGGTCGGCGGCCTGATCCTCCGGATAGAGGAAGGGCCCGGCCGGCACGGCGAGCGCGAAGGCGGCCAGCAGGTCGCCGACACCATCGGCCTTGAGCGCGCTCACCATGAAGGTGCGCTCGAACGGCACGATCGCGTTCAACTCGGCCGTAAGCGACAGCAGCGTCTCGCGGGCCACCAGATCGATCTTGTTCAGGACCAGGATGCGTGGCGTCTTCGAGTCCTTCAGCCGCTCGGCGATCGCCTTCGTCTCCTGCCCGATGCCGCGCTCCGCATCGACGACCAGCGCCACCAGATCGGCATCGTCGGCGCCCTGCCAGGCGGCTGCGACCATGGCGCGCTCCAGTCGGCGCTTGGCGACACGGAAGATGCCGGGCGTGTCGACCAGAATGACCTGCGCCCGGGACGCGCCCTCTCCCGTGTCGGGAATGTCGGCCATGGCGATGCCGATCACGCGCATGCGCGTCGTTTGCACCTTGGGCGACACGATGCTGACCTTGGAACCGACCAGCCCGTTCACCAGCGTCGATTTTCCAGCGTTCGGCGCGCCGACGACGGCGACGAACCCGGCCCGCGTTGCAGGCGTGCTCATGCCTTTTCCAACCTTTCCAACAATGTCATGGCGGCCAGCCGCTCGGCCTCGCGCTTGCTGCCGCCGCGGCCCTGTGCGGGATCGTGTCCCTTGAGGGTCACGTCGACGACGAATACGGGTTCATGCGGCGGGCCTTCCCGGTCGACCTCACGATAGGCCGGCAATGGCAGGCGGCGGGCCTGTGCCCATTCCTGAAGCGCCGTCTTCGGGTCGCGCGGGGCCGCCGCCTGACTGTTCAGGCGCTCGCCCCACAGAAACTCTACGCTCGCTGCCGCGGCCGGCAGGCCGGCATCGAGGAAGATGGCACCCAGCAAGGCTTCGAGCGCGTCTGCCAGGATGTTGGGCTTCACGCTGTTGCCGTGGGCGCGCTCGGAATCACCCAGCCGCAGATGGCTGCCCAGCCCGATCGCCGCGGCGATCTCCACCAGCGTCTCGGCCCGCACCAGGGCGGCGTGGCGGCGGGCCAGTTCGCCTTCCCGTTCCTGCGGAAAACGGCGCAAGAGAAAATCGGCCATCGCAAGCGACAGCACCCGGTCGCCCAGGAATTCCAGCCGTTCGTTGCCGTTCGGGAACGCGGCCTTCAGTTCGGGTTGGCGGTCGAGGGCGCTGCGATGGGTAAGCGCCTCCGCCGCCAACTCGGGGCGCACGAACAAATGCCCCACACCCTTCGACAGCGCCGTCAGATCGACGTCGGTCGAACTCAGTGGATTGCCATGAAGAAGCGGTTCCAACGTATCGCCTGAGGCCATTTCCATGGCTCCAGCCAGCCTGCGGCCGACGGATCGTGCGAGAAGAAGATAAACTCCGCGCGGCCCACCAGATTCTCGGACGGCACGTACCAACCGAGCTGGTCGCGGTCGCGCGTCGAGCCGGAGAAGTCGCGCAACATCAGCCGCGTTCGACTGTCGAGCGAATCGTCGCGATTGTCGCCCATGACGAAGTAGCTGTTCGCCGGGACGAGGAACTCCGGCGTGTTGTCGGCCATGCCGTCGTCGCGATATTCGAGCACGGTGTAGCGGCGGCCGTTGGGCAGCGTCTCGCTGTAGAGCGTGCCCTTCTGATAGCTGCCGTTGGTCCCCTTCACGTGATCGCCGACCTTCAGCCGGTCGACGGCGACGCCGTTGATGTGCAGCAGGCCGTTCGTCACCTGGATGCGATCGCCCGGCATGCCGACGATGCGCTTGATGTAGTCGGTGCGGTTGACGCCCTGGCCCTGGTCGCCCGGATACTTGAACACGGCGACGTCACCGCGTTCCGGCGGCGAGCCGAAGATGCGGCCCGAGAATACGCCAAGCGAAAACGGGAACGAGTGCTTGCTGTAGCCGTAGGAATATTTGGAGACGAACAGATAGTCGCCGACCAGAAGGGTCGGGATCATCGATCCGCTGGGGATGTTGAAGGGCTCTATGGCGAACGTCCGCACGACCAGTGCGATCAGCACGGCATAAACAACCGTCCGGACGGTTTCACCCCATCCGCCAGTCTTTTCCTGTCCCCGCTTCCGACGCTCAGCCACGTCCGTCATCGCCGTACCAGTTTGAACAAGCCGGGGCTATAGCAGGGCCCGAACGCCCTGTCTCCCGCCCCGACCGCGGCATGGGAGCTCTTCCGGACCCCGCTGACACCCTATGCCGGATCATGGCGCGGGCACCGCCGAAATGATCACGATGGCCTGGGCGAGCGGGTATTCGTCCGTGATGCTGAGGTCGATTTGCGAAGTCATGCCGGCCGGCGTGATCTTTTGCAGCCGCGCCAGCGCCCCGCCCGTCAGGGCCATTGTGGGCTTGCCGCTGCGCAGATTGATCACGCCCATGTCACGCCAGAAGACCCCCGCCCGCAGCCCGGTGCCCAGTGCCTTGGCGCAGGCTTCCTTGGCCGCAAATCGCTTGGCGTAGCTCGCCGCGCGCGTGGCCCGGCCTTCCGAGCGCTTTTGCTCGGTTTCCGTGAAGACACGCTGAATGAACCGCTCGCCGAACCGCTCCAGCGATTTCTCGATGCGCCGGATGTCGCAGAGATCGTTGCCGAGACCGATGATCACGCGGCGGCCCCTCCGGCGCGGGCTGCGTCCATGATGCGCCGCATCTCGCGGATCGCCGGTTCCAGGCCCACGAAAATGGCCTCGCCGACCAGGAAATGGCCGATATTGAGTTCCCGCACCTCGGGAATGGCCGCGATCGGCGAGACGTCGGCGTAGCTCAGCCCATGACCGGCATGGCATTCGAGGCCGAGCTGGGCGCACAGGGCCGCCGCCTTGGCGATCCGCTGCAGCTCGGCCTGCTTGGCCTCCCCCTCGATCTCGCAGTAGCGGCCGGTGTGCAGTTCGACGACCGGCGCACCCAGCGCGACCGCGGCCTCCAACTGGCGGGGGTCGGCCTCGATGAACAGCGAGACGCGGATGCCGGCATCGCGCAGGCGCGCGATCAGGGGCTTCAGGTTGTTGTGCTGACCGGCGGCGTCGAGCCCGCCCTCGGTGGTCCGCTCCTCGCGCTTCTCCGGCACGATGCAGGCGGCGTGCGGCCTGTGGCGCAGCGCGATGCCGACCATCTCCTCGGTCGCCGCCATCTCGAAATTGAGCGGTACCTTCAGCTCGCGCATCAGGCCCTCGATGTCGGCGTCGACGATGTGGCGCCGGTCCTCGCGAAGGTGCGCCGTGATGCCGTCGGCCCCGGCGGCCTCGGCGAGGCGCGCGGCGCGCAGGGGATCGGGCAGATGGCCGCCGCGGGCGTTACGCACCGTGGCGACGTGATCGATGTTGATGCCGAGGCGCAGGTGATTGGGCGCGGACATACGCTACTTTCGCGGAAGGAGGATTGGGGAAGCCGTCAATTGCGGGCGCGTTCGACGGCGTTGATGGCGGGCGTGGCGCGCAGGGCGGCCGTGATGTCGGCGAGATGCTTCACGTCGGCGACCTCGACGTCGATCACCATGTCGAAGAAATCCATCGACCGGTTGACGATGCGCAGGTTGGAGATGTTGCCCTCGTGCCGGGCGATCACCGTCGACAGGCTCGACAGGCTGCCGGGCTGGTTGGCGACGGTGACCTTGAGCCGTCCGGTGTAGACGCCGCCATCGCCGTCGTTCGCGGAATCCCAGCCGACATCGATCCAGCGCTCCGGTGCCTCGGAAAAACTCTCTAGCGTGGCGCAGTCGATCGTGTGGATCGTGACGCCTTTGCCCGTCGTGATGATGCCGACGATGCGGTCTCCGGGAAGCGGATGGCAGCAGCGCGCGAAGTGCAGCGCCATGCCGGGAATGAGACCGCGGATGGCGATCTTGCCGTCCTCCGGCTTGCCCCCGCGCGCGCCTTCGCCGGATTTGCCGGTCTTGGCACGGGCACGCGAGATCGGCACCACGTCGGCGCCGCCTTTGCGGGGCTGCTTCAGTCCGGGATAGACCGCCGTCAAGACTTCGCGCGCGCCGACCAGGCCCGCGCCGACCGTCGCAACGAGGTCGTCCACCGAAGCCTGCTTGAAGTTGATCCGCACCCCGTCGAGGCCCTTTTCCGTGACCTCGTAGCCTTCTTCGTGAAAGGCCTTATCGAGCAGCGACTTTCCGAGCTGGATGTACTGCTCGCGCTGCCGTGTGCGGATGAAACGCCGGATCGCGGCCTTGGCCTTGCCGGTGACGACGAAGCGCTCCCAGGTCGGCGACGGCGTCTGCGCCTTCGACGTGATGATGTCGACCTGGTCGCCGTTCGAGAGCTGCGTGCGCAGCGGCAGCATGCGGCCGTTGATCTTTGCACCGACGCAGGTGTCTCCCACCTGGCTGTGAACCGCATAGGCAAAGTCGATCGGCGTCGCACCGCGCGGCAGGGCAATCAGCTTGCCCTTGGGCGTGAAGCAGAAGACCTGGTCCTGGAACATCTCGAGCTTGGTGTGCTCGAGGAACTCCTCGGCGTTGGGCGCCTTGTCGAGGATGTCCATGAGGCTGCGCAGCCAGGCATATTGCGGCGCGTCGGTGGACGGGCCGCCCTGTTTGTAGATCCAGTGCGCCGCGACGCCACGCTCGGCCTGGTCCTGCATATCCTCGGTGCGGATCTGGATCTCGATGCGCTGCCCGAGCGGACCGATCACGCCGGTATGGAGCGAGCGGTAGCCGTTGGGCTTGGGAACCGAGATGTAATCCTTGAAGCGCTGCGGCAGCACTTGATACTTGCCGTGGAGCAGGCCCAGCGCCTGGTAGCACTGCGCGACATCCGCGACGATGATGCGGAAGGCCATGATGTCGGCGAGCTGCTCGAACGACACGTTCTTCGTCTGCATCTTGCGCCAGATCGAATAGGGTGTCTTCTCGCGGCCCGACACCTGGGCATCAAGGCCGCCCTCCTTCAACGTCTTGACCAGCTCGACCTCGATTTGCGGTACCAGCTTGTCGCCGCGCTCGCGCAGGTAGCCCTGACGCGCCAGCACCGACGTCCGGCCATCCGGATTGAGCTCGCCGAAGGCCAGCTCCTCCAGCTCGCGCTTGACCTTCTCCATGCCGATGCGTGAGGCCAGCGGCGCGTATAGGTCCATGGTCTCGCGCGCGATGCGCCGGCGCCGCGCGGGCTCCTTGATGTGATGCAACGTGCGCATGTTGTGCAGCCGGTCGGCGAGCTTCACGAGAAGCACGCGGATGTCCGACGACATGGCCAGCACCAGCTTGCGGAGGTTCTCGGCTTCCTTCGTGCTCTCGGACTGGATCTCCAGGCGGGAGAGCTTGGTGACGCCGTCGACCAGCCGCGCAATGTCCTCGCCGAACATGCCGGCAATCTCGTCTCGGGTGGCGTCGGTATCCTCGAGCGTGTCGTGCAGCAGGCCGGTCACGATCGAGGCGGTGTCGAGCCGCATCTCGGCCAGGATGCCGGCGACTTCCACGGGATGGGAGAAATACGGGTCGCCCGAGGCACGGAGCTGGTTGCCGTGCTTCTTCAGCCCATAGACGTAGGCGCGGTTGAGCACGTCCTCGTCCGCATCCGGATCGTAGGCTTGCACGCGCTCGACGAGTTCAAACTGACGAATCATCGCAATCACCCATTATATGGGGGCGATTGCGTTCACTCCACGACCTTTGCACGAATAGCAGGTCGAACCCTGCCGGGGTGCGGTCTCTATTCGGTAACGTCGTCTTCCTCGGCCATCGGCAGGGCCTTGGGCTGGGCGGCTTCCGCACCACCCTGCGCGAGCGCGGCGGCCAGCTCCTGCTCGAGCTCGGCCATCTCGTTGACTTCCTCGGGCTTGTCGACGTCGGCGTGCTTCTGCATGCCCGAGATCAGCGAGTCCTTCAGCACGGCGTGGTCAAGCTTCAACTCGGCGATCTCGCGCAACGCCACGACCGGGTTCTTGTCGCGGTCGCGGTCCAGCGTGATCTGGGCGCCGGCCGAGATGTCCCGGGCGCGCTGCGAGGCGAACATGACGAGTTCGAAGCGGTTGGGAATCTGCACGATGCAGTCTTCGACGGTGACACGCGCCATGGCGGGAACCTCAAATTTCGCGGAAGCGGCGGTTTATACGCTCCCCGGCCCAAAACGCAAGCCGGCGAGGCTATAAACGGCATGCCCGCTGGTCGGCAGGCAGGGCCGCCAGCAGGTCTCCGATGGCAAGCCCGGAGATGGGATGCCGCCACTCAGGCGCCAGGTCGGCCAGCGGCCGCACCACGAAGGCCCGTTCCGCCATCCGGGGGTGCGGCAGCGTCGCCTTTCCAGCGCCTCCAGCGGCAATTTCCCCCCGAAAATCGATCAAATCGAGGTCGATCAGCCGCGGTGCATTGGGCACGCTGCGGATTCGCCCGAAAAGCTCCTCGATGTCGTGCAGCGTGTGCAACAACCCGTCCGCCGTCAGGTCGGTGTCCACCTCGGCGACGACGTTGACATACCAAGGTTGGTCGGACGCCGGCACGGGGGCGGTGCTGTACCAGGGGGAATACCGCAGCACGCGAGTCTGTCGCCGATCGAGTTCGAGAAGCGCCGCCTGCAACGTGTCACGCGGGGAGGCGTAGGACGGATGAGGCAGGTTCGCGCCGGCCCCGATGAAAATGGATCGACGGTCCCTCTTGTCCACCAACACTCTCCTTCAACCCCTTGTGATCCAAAGGTTAACGACCTACTCTTAATATGCTTTGAGAGGGGGCGCGGGTTACCGGCCTTTTCGCGTCCATTATTTTTTGCTCGCACAGCGCATATTGTTCAAGAGGTTGATCGCCATGAAGGGCAATTTCTACGAGAACGAGCGCGTGGCGCTGTTCATCGACGGCGCCAATCTCTACTCCGCCGCCCGCTCGCTCGGCTTCGACATCGACTACCGCCGCCTCCTCAAGGTCTTCCGCGAAAAGGGCCGGCTGGTTCGGGCGTACTATTACACCGCCCTCGTCGAGGACCAGGAATACTCGCCGATCCGGCCGCTGATCGATTGGCTCGACTACAACGGCTACACCATGGTCACCAAGCCGGCCAAGGAATTCACCGACGCCATGGGCCGCCGCAAGGTCAAGGGCAACATGGACATCGAGCTGGCCATCGACGTGCTCGAAATGGCCGACCACCTCGATCATGTGATCCTGTTTTCCGGTGACGGTGACTTCCGCCGGCTGGTCGAGGCCGTGCAGCGCCGCGGCCTCCGGGTCTCGGTCGTCAGCACAATCAAGTCCGCGCCGCCGATGGTCGCCGATGAGCTGCGCCGCCAGGCCGACGATTTCATCGAACTGGCGGAACTGGCGCCGCTGATCGCCCGCAACCCCTCGGAGCGCGCGACGCGACCGGCAGCCCGCGAACCGGATGCCGAGCATGACGATGCCCCGTCCGAATCTCTGATGCGCTCGGCCTAGGCCCTCCGCCTCAGTGCCCGCGCCCGCCTTCGAAGAGCCGCCGCTCGATTGCCCGCGCTGCCCGAGGCTCGTGGACTTCCGCCACGACCTGCAGGGCAGGTTTCCGGACTGGAAGAACGCGCCGGTGCGCTCGTTCGGCAATCTGGACGCTCGCCTGCTGATCGTCGGGCTGGCGCCGGGCATGAAGGGCGCCAATCGCACCGGCCGTCCCTTCACCGGCGACTATGCCGGCGACCTCCTCTACTCGACCCTGCTGAAGTTCGGCTTCGCACAAGGCACCTATCGGGCCGATCCCAACGATGGGCTGCAACTCGTCGACTGCCGCATCGCCAACGCGGTGCGCTGCCTGCCGCCCGAGAACAAGCCGCTGCCGATCGAGTTCACGGCCTGCCGGCCGTTCCTGCAATCCGAACTCGCGGCCATGCCGAAGCTGCGGATCCTCGTAGCCCTGGGCAAGGGCGCTCACGATCAGATCCTGCGCGCGCTGGCGGTACGCCCGGCCGGCGCCTACCCGTTCATCCACAACCGCCTGCACAAACTGCCGACGGGGCTCATGCTGGCCGACAGCTATCACTGCTCCCGCTACAACACGAACACCGGCCGGCTCACGACCGAGATGTTCCACCAGGTCTTCGACGGCGTCCGCCGCGCGCTCGACGCTTAAAGCGCCGCCTCGATCGCCGACCTGACTTCATCGGACGCAGGCCGCACGCGGCTGGGCCAGGCGCCCTGCAGGCTGCCGTCCTTGCCGATCAGGTACTTGTGGAAGTTCCACTTGGGCGCCGCGCCCTCGCCCGCTTCGGCGGCGATCCATTTGTAGAGCGGGTGCGCATCGGGACCGATCACCTTCTGCTTCGCGGTGAGCGGGAAGGTGACGTCGTACATCGACTCGCAGAACTTCGCGATCTCGCCCTCGCTGCGCGGTTCCTGCGCGCCGAAGTCGTTGCACGGCACGCCCAGAACCACGAGGCCCTTGGGGCCGTAGGTTTCGTGCAGCGCCTGCATGTCGGTGTATTGCGGCGTGAATCCGCAATAGGAGGCGACGTTCACGACCAGCACGGGCTTGCCGGCCAGGCTCTTCATGTCGAGCGGCTTGCCGTCGATGGTCGTGAAGGAGAAATCATGCGCGCCCATGCCGTGGCTCCTCTTCTCAGATTTCATCGTCGTAGCGTTGTTCCCGCCACGGATCGCCGTAATTGTGATAGCCGCGCACTTCCCAGAAGCCCGGCTTGTCCATGATGGAGAACTCGATGCGCTTGATCCACTTGGCGCTCTTCCAGAAGTAGAGCCTCGGGATCACGACGCGCAGCGGCCCGCCATGCTCGCGGCTGATCGGCGTGTCGTTCCAGCTCCAGGCCAGCATGACGTCATCGCCTGCGAAGTCCGCCAGCGGCACGTTGGTCATGTAGGTGTCGTAGGAATGGAAAATGACGTGCTGCGCTTCCGCCTTGGGCTTCACAAGGGCGATCAGGTCGCGTGCGCTGACGCCTTCCCATCTGTTGTCGTAGCGCGACCAGGCGGTGACGCAGTGGATGTCGCTCGTCAGTTCCGTCTTCGGCAACTTTGTGAATTCGTCCCACTTCAGCGTGACGGGCGCCTCGACCTCGCCATCGACGAACAGGCGCCAGGCATGGGTGGGGATTTCGGGCTGTATGCCGAGGTCGAGCACCGGCCAGGTCTCGACCAGGCGCTGCCCCGGCGGCAGGCGCACCAACGGCGCCCCCGTCTTTCCCGTTAGCAGCCGGCCTTCCTCGGCCCACTTCTGCTTGCTGTCGATCAGCTTGCCCTTCAACTCGCCCGACAGGGTGACGTCGTCATCGGCCATGGGGATTCCTCAAATGCTGCGGCCCGCTTTCTCCCAATATGGCGCGCGGAGCTTGCGTTTGAAGATCTTGCCCGAATCCTCGCGCGGAAGCGCGGCAATGAACTCGACCACTCTCGGCACCTTGTAGCGCGCCAGATGCTCGGCCAGATAGGCTCGCACCGATGTCGCATTCAGGCCCGCGCCGGCCACCGGCTCGACATAGGCGCAGATCTGCTCGCCGAACTCCTCGTCGGGGATACCGAACACCGCGCAGTCGCGCACGCCCGGCATCTGGATCAGCACCCCCTCGATCTCGGCCGGGTAGATGTTGACGCCGCCCGAGATGATCATGTCGCGCTTGCGGTCGCACAGGAACAGGAAGCCGTCGGCATCGACATAGCCGATGTCGCCCACGGTCACGAGCTGGCCCAGCGCCACTTCGCGCCGCTTGGCATCGTCGTTGTTGTAGGTGAAGTCCGCGAGGTGCGGCCCGCGAACGTAGATCTCGCCGACCTCGCCCATCGCCACGTCGCGTCCCTGATCGTCGACGACGCGCACGGTCGCGCCCGGGACCGCGCGGCCGACCGTGCCGGGCTTGCGCAGCGCGTCCTCGGAACCGTGCCAGACCACCACGCCGGTCTCGGTGGCCCCGTAGTATTCGTTGATGACCGGTCCCCACCATTCGATCATCTGGCGCTTCACCGCCGGCGCGCAAGGCGCCGCACCGTGGCTCACGAAGCGCAGCGACGAGACGTCGTAACGCGCCCGCACCTCGGCCGGCAGCCGCAGCAGGCGGACGAACATCGTGGGCACGATGTGCATGTGGGTGACGCCGTGGCGCGCGATCAGCCGCAGCATGTCTTCGGCCTCGAAGCGCGGCTGCAGCACCATGTGCAGGCCGAGCCGCGAGCTGGCATTGCCGTAGGCCGATGGCGCCGAGTGGTACATCGGCCCGTTCATCAGAACGACGATTTCCGGGTCGGGCTTGAGGCCCCAGAACAGCGCCGCCTCCTGTGCCGCGGCGGCCTGCTGTTCCGGCGTGCTTGGCTGCCGGCGCACGCCTTTGGGCCGGCCGGTGGTGCCGGACGTGTAGATCATGCTGCCGCGTGCCGCGCGGGGCGGCTCGGTGCGCGGCGACGAGCCGGCCACGAAGGCGTCCCACGGCTCGGCTCCCGCCGGCACCTGCCGCCGATCGGCGGCAACGCCATAGGCTGCCGCGATCTCATCCGGCGTCGGCACCGCGAAGACCGTCACACCCTCGGGCACGCCGCCCGCGATCTGCGCCAGCAGGTCGGTGTGCGCCACGAGGACCGACGCACCGCTGTCGCGCAGGATGTAGTTCGCTTCCTCGGGCGTGAAGTGCCAGTTGATCGGCACGGCGTAGGCGCCCACCTGGCTCGCCGCCATGTTGACCTCGAAAGTCGCGAAGTCGTTGCGCAGCATCAACGCCACCGCGCTGTCGTCGCCGACACCGAGCGCCGCCAGCCCGCCGGCCGCGCGCGCCGCATTGTCCCGGATCTCCGCCCAGCTGCGGAACCGCTCGCCCGCCGTAACGCCTGCGCTCATCGCTTCTTCCCTGTCTTCGTGGCGGGCGTCAGCGCGCCCTTGAACATCAGCGCGCCGTGAAAACCGGCGAGCGTCTGGATGTCCGGCCCATGGTCGAGCATGCCGGCCTGCTTCAGCATGACCAGCCCGTGGGCCGCGGCCCACATCGACCAGCCGAACAGTTGAGGATCGGCGTCGATCATCCCGGCCTTCACCATATCTTCCGCCTGCTGGGTCACGAAGGTCCGGGCCCGCCGCGACTCGCGCTGCAGCTCGGGATGCTCGTCGCTGATCGGCTGGTCGATCTCGAACATGATGCGATAGGCATGCGGGTGCTCGTCGGCGAACCGCAGATAGGCGTTCCCGACGAGCCGCGCCTTGTCGAGCGGCCCCTCTCCCTTCGCCGCGGCGGCTTCCAGCGTGTCGGCGAAACGGGAAAAGGCTTCCGTCCTCACCGTGGCCAGGATGTCGGCCTTGTCCTTGAAGTAGCGATAGGGTGTCTTGGGACTGCACCCCAGCGCCTCGGCAAGCTGGCGCATGGTGACGCCCTCATAGCCGAAGCGGGCAAACCTCTCGGTCGCGACGCGGCACAGCGCGGCGCGGAAGTCGGCGATGTCCTTCTCGGTCAGATAGCGCGGCATCTGGAGCTTTCCATACACACCGTGTACGAAAAAGCCTTCGCCGGGTCAAATCCCCTTCCCGATCAGGCCGTCTCGGCGAACAGCTCGCGGCCGATCAGCATGCGGCGGATCTCGCTGGTGCCGGCGCCGATCTCGTAGAGCTTGGCGTCGCGCAACAGGCGACCGGTCGGATAGTCATTGATGTAGCCGTTGCCGCCCAGCAGCTGGATCGCGTCGAGCGCCACCATCGTCGCCTTCTCGGCGGCGTAGAGGATCGCGCCAGCCGAATCCTTGCGCGTGGTCTGGCCGCGATCGCAGGCCTTCGCGACGGCGTACACATAGGCCTTGCAGGCGTTCATCGTCGTGTACATGTCGGCGAGCTTGCCCTGCACGAGCTGGAACTCGCCGATCGCCTGGCCGAACTGCTTGCGCTCGTGGACATAGGGCACGACGATATCCATCGCCGCCTGCATGATGCCGATCGGCCCCGCCGCCAGAACGGCGCGCTCGTAGTCGAGGCCGCTCATCAGCACGTTGACGCCCTTGCCCACCGCGCCCAGCACGTTCTCCTCGGGGATCTCACAATCTTCGAACACCAGCTCGCCGGTCGAGGAGCCGCGCATGCCCATCTTGTCGAGCTTCTGGGCGACCTTGAAGCCCTTGCGGTCGGTCTCGACGATGAACGTCGTGATGCCGCGCGACCCGGCCGCCGGATCGGTCTTGGCATAGACCACGATCACCTGCGCGTCGGGGCTGTTGGTGATCCACATCTTGGTGCCGTTCAGGACGTAGCGGTCGCCCTTCTTCTCGGCCCGCAGCTTCATCGACACGACGTCCGAACCCGCGCCGGTTTCGCTCATGGCGAGGCTGCCGACATGCTCGCCTGAGATCAGCTTGGGCAGGAAGCGGTTCTTCTGCTCGTCGCTGCCGGTGCGGCGGATCTGGTTGATGCAGAGGTTGGAATGCGCGCCGTAGCTCAGGCCGACAGCGGCCGAGGCGCGGCTGATCTCTTCCACCGCGATGACATGCTCGAGATAGCCGAGGCCCGAGCCGCCGAACTCCTCCTCGACGGTGATGCCGTGCAGGCCGAGCGCGCCCATCTTCGGCCACAGCTCCCGCGGAAAGCGGTCGCTCTTGTCGATCTCGGCGGCGATCGGCGCGACCTCGGACGAGGCGAAGCGCTGGACCTGGTCACGCAGCGCGTCGGCGGTCTCGCCCAGGCCAAAATCGAACGGCGGCATCGCATTCGGAATCATGATCTGTCTTACCTGTTGGGACCTGTTGAGGAATGACTCAGGACTTGGAGTCCAGTTTGACGTGGATGCGGATCAGCTTCCACTCGCCATCCGAGGGGATGAACTCCAGCTCGAACAGCAGCCGCGACGGCTCGGTCGGGAAACTGCCCTTCACCACCAGCTTGCCGTCGCCATCGACCTCCGGAGGCGGATCGTAGGCCGGCTTCATGGCCGCGATGATGTCGAAGTCGGCGTTGCCCTGGCTGAACTCCCTGAAGGTCGCCTTGAGCTTCTCCGGCGAGAATTGCTGGCGGAACGGCTTGGAGAGCTTGGCGTGCAGCACGGAATAGTTTCCGGTCACATTGGCGTCGTTGAGGGTCAGCAGCGACGCCTTGACCAGCGTCTCCAGCACGCGGTCGGAGGGCACCTTGTTCTGCGCCTGGGCCGCCGAAGCAACCAGCAGCAAGGCGAACGCACCCACCAGGCGAACGATTGCCGACATCAAGGACCTCCTCCGCTGGAACGATACCTCAAAGCAGGAAGATCGTCGCCAGCCCCAGGAAGGTCAGGAAGCCGGTCACGTCGGTGACCATGGTCAGGAAAACGGTCGAGGAGACGGCCGGGTCGACGCCGAATTTCTGCAGCCCGAGAGGGATCAGCGAGCCCGCCAGCGCCGCGGCCATCAGGTTGCAGACCATGGAGGCGGCAATTACCGCGCCCAGCCGCCAATCGTGGAAGATCAGGACCACGCCCACGGCCAGCAGCGTCGCGAACAGGAGCCCGTTGAGACTGCCGACGACCGCTTCCTTGGCAATGAAGCGCATCCCGTTGGCGGCGGTCAGTTCGCCCATCGCCAGTGCGCGCACCGTGACGGTGACGGTCTGGATGCCCGCATTGCCGCCCATCGACGCGACGATCGGCATGAGGGCGGCCAGGATCACGATCTTCTCGATCGTGTCCTCGAACTGGCTGATGACGAAAGACGCGACAAGGGCGGTCGCCACATTGACCAGCAGCCACGGCGCCCGCAGCCGGGCCGTCGTCACGGTGTCGGCATGCATGTCGTCGGAGCCGACGCCGCCCATCTTGAGCAGGTCTTCCTCAGCCTCCTCGTCGATCACGTCGACGACGTCGTCGACCATGATCACGCCCTGCAGCCGCCCGTCGTCGTCGACGACCGGGCACGAGACCAGGTTCTTGTCGCGGAAGACGTGCGCCACTTCGGCCTGGTCGGCCGTCGCGGGCAGCGACGGGATGTCGGGATCGACGATGTCGAAGATCGGTACCGGACGCTTGGTGCGCAGCATGCGGCCGAGCGGCACCGAGCCGCGCAGGCGACCGGTCTCGTCGACCACGAAGATGTCGTACACGTCGTCGGGCAGGTCGGTCGCTTCGCGGCAATAGTCGATCACCTGGCCCACGGTCCAGCTGTCGGCGACCTTGACCAGCGAACGCTGCATGAGGCGGCCGGCCGTGTCTTCCGGGTAGGCCAGTGCCCGCTCGATGTCGGCACGTTCCTCGGCCGGGATTTCCGCCAGGACTTCCTGTCGCTCGTCTTCCGACAGGTCTTCGAGAATGGTTGCGGCATCGTCGGCTTCCAGCTCTCGGGCGGCGGCCGCAATCTCCTTGCTGTCGAGCTGGTCGAGGACGTCCTCGAGCACTTCCTCGTCGAGTTCGGTCAGGGCCTCCGGATCGAGGTCGCCCTTGAGGATGCCGACGAGCTTGTCGCGCTCGGCCTCCGAGATCTGTTCGAGGATGGACGCCTGGCCGGTGGCGCTCAGGTTGGCCAGCAGCCCTCTCGCGTCTTCCGGCCTGTTCTCGGCGAGCGCCGCCTCGACTCGCCGGACCAGGTCCGGCGTCACTTCATCGAGGTGGTCGATCTCGCTGCTCATCCACGCGCTTCCGCGAGGCGCTGCGCCTCGACCACGGCGAGCGCGGTCATGTTGAGGATGCCGCGGGCGGTGACCGACGGCGTGAGGACATGGGCCGGAAGGTCGGTGCCCAGCAGAATCGGGCCTATATGCAGGCCGTCGGCTCCTTCCTTCAGCAGATTGAAGGCGATGTTGGCGGCGTCGAGCGACGGACACACGACGAGGTTCGCCACTTCCTTGAGTTTCGACCGCGGGAACACGCTGTTGCGGATCTCCAGGTCGAGGGCGGCATCGCCATGCATCTCGCCGTCCACCTCGAGGGTCGGCGCGCGGTGGTGCAGGATCTTGACCGCCGCGGCCATCTTGCGGGCAGAGGGATGCTCGGAACTGCCGAAGCTCGAATGCGAGAGCAGCGCCACGCGCGGCTGGATGCCGAAGCGCAGCAGCTCGTCCGCCGCGAGGAGCGTGATCTCCGCGAGCGTTTCCGGATCGGGATCGTAGTTCACGTAGGTGTCGGCGATGAACAGCGAGCGGGTGGGCATGACCAGCAGGCTGAGCGCCGCCATGTTCTTGACGCCTTCGCGCAGACCGATCACGTCGCGCACGTGATTGAAATGGGTGCGGAAGCGGCCATAGGCGCCGGCAATCATCGCGTCGGCATCGCCGAGCTTCACCGCCAGCGCGGCGATCAGGGTCGGGCTGGAGCGCACGAGGTTGCGCGCCGTCGGCTCGGTTACGCCGCGCCGCTCCATCAGCTCGTGATAGGCGCCCCAGTACTTGTCGTAGCGCGGGTCGCTCGACGGATCGACCAGCTCGACATCGACTCCCGGCTGGAAACGCAGGCCCAGTCGCTCGGCGCGACGGCGCACGACCTCCGGCCGGCCGATCAGGATGGGCTTGGCAATGCCCTCGTCGACGATGATCTGGACGGCGCGCAGGACGCGGTCGTCCTCGCCGGCGCTGAAGATCACGCGCTTGGGATCGGACCGTGCCTGCTCGAGGACCGGCCGCATGACCAGTCCGGACTTGAAGACGAACTGGCTGAGCTGCTGGCGATAGGCGTCGAAATCGGCGATCGGCCGCGTGGCGACGCCGCTGTCCATGGCGGCCTTGGCGACGGCCGGCGCCAACTCGACGATCAGGCGCGGATCGAACGGCTTGGGGATGATCTGGCTGGGGCCGAAGCCGCCGGCCTGCTCGCCGAAGGCGCGCGCCACCACCTCGGAGGGCTCCTTGCGCGCCAGTGCCGCCAGGGCGCGCACGCAGGCGATCTTCATCTCGTCGTTGACGGTCGTCGCGCCGACATCGAGAGCGCCGCGGAAGATGTACGGAAAGCAGAGGACGTTGTTGACCTGATTGGGGTAGTCGCTGCGGCCGGTCGCCATGATGGCGTCGTCACGCACGCCCGCGACATCTTCCGGCGAAATCTCGGGATTGGGATTGGCCAGCGCAAAGATCAGCGGCTTCGCCGCCATGCGGGCCACCATCTCGGTCTTGAGCACGCCGGCGGCGGATAGGCCGAGGAACACGTCCGCGCCGCCGATCACCTCGCCCAGTGTGCGGGCCTGGGTTTCGCGGGCGTAGCGCTCCTTCCAGGGGTCCATCAGCTCGTTGCGGCCCTTCCAGACCACGCCGACGATGTCGGTGACCCATATGTTCTCGCGCGGCAGGCCGAGCTTCTCCAGCACGCCGAGGCAGGACAGCGCCGCCGCCCCCGCGCCCGACACGACGAGCTTCACCTTGTCGATGTCCTTGCCGACCAGCGAGAGCGCATTCAGCAGGGCGGCGCCGACGATGATGGCGGTGCCGTGCTGGTCGTCGTGGAACACCGGGATCTTCATGCGCTCGCGCAGCTTCTGCTCGACGAAGAAGCACTCCGGCGCCTTGATGTCCTCCAGATTGATGCCGCCGAAGGTCGGCTCCAGTGCGGCAACGATCTCGACCAGCTTTTCCTGATCGAGCTCGGCAACTTCGAGATCGAAGACGTCGATGCCGGCGAATTTCTTGAAGAGGACGCCCTTGCCCTCCATTACCGGCTTGGCAGCCAGCGGTCCGATGGCACCCAGCCCCAGTACGGCGGTGCCATTGGTCACGACAGCGACGAGATTGGCACGGGCCGTGAGTTCGGCGGCCGTAGCGGGATCGCGCACGATCTCGTTGCAGGCCGCGGCGACCCCCGGCGAATAGGCCAGCGAAAGGTCGCGCTGGGTGGCCAACGGCTTGGTCGGAACGACCTCGATTTTGCCGGGCCTGGGCAGGCGATGGTATCGGAGCGCGCTTTCGCTGAGTTCGTCCGCCAAAGCTCGTCTCCCGCCTGAAAAACAAAAGGGCCGCCAGTTGGACTTTACCAACAGGCGGCGACCTCTCGTCTACCTTTTCATCGAACCGGCGATGGTGCGGCCAAGAAGACTCGAACTTCCACGCCTCGCGGCACTAGCACCTCAAGCTAGCGCGTCTACCAATTCCGCCATGGCCGCGCCGGATCGACGGCGCGGGGGATACCAAATCGCCCCCCCAGTGGCAAGGCGGGCTTGCACGAAGACCCGGAAGTGCCGATTTTGCCCCCATGAAAAGGCCCGAATGGCGCATCGCCGACAGCGCCGTCCCGTATCCGGAAGCACTCGCCGCCATGGAGGCACGCGTCGCGGACATCCGCGCCGGCCGGGCGGGCGAGATGATCTGGCTGCTGGAGCATCCCCCGCTCTACACAGCGGGCACCAGCGCCCGCTCCCAGGACCTGCTCGAACCCGCACGTTTTCCGGTCCATGTCGCCGGCCGCGGCGGCCAATACACCTACCACGGTCCCGGCCAGCGCGTGGCCTACGCGATGCTCGACCTCCGGGCGCGCCGCCAGGACGTGCGCCGCTATGTATCCGACCTCGAGGAATGGACCATCCGCACGCTCGGCCGCTTCAACGTGAAGGCCGAACGGCGCGAGGGCCGCGTCGGCGTGTGGGTCGTCCGGCCCGACAAGCCGCCTTTGCCCGACGGCACGCCGCGCGAGGACAAGATCGCCGCCATCGGCGTGCGCATCCGCCACTGGGTGGCCTTCCACGGCATCTCGATCAACGTGGAGCCGGACCTTTCGCACTATGCGGGAATCGTTCCCTGCGGCATTGCCGACCATGGCGTGACATCGCTGGTCGATCTCGGCCTGCCGGTGACCCTGGCCGACCTCGATGCCGCGCTGGCCGAGACGTTCGACGAAGTATTCGGCGCGGTCAGGCCGTCGGCAGCCGCCTGAAGTCCGACGGCAGGACATCGAGGTCGACCGGCTCGACGTCGACCGCATCCACCTTGGCCAGCGTCGGCCCGCGACGGCAGGCTTCGATCATCTTGCCCACCGCGTCGTCGTCGCCGAAGACCAGCGCCTCGACCGATCCGTCCGAGCGGTTTCGCACCCAGCCCTTCAGACCGAGCCTCTGCGCGGTGGCCATCGCCCAGTCGCGATAGCCCACGCCCTGGACGCGGCCGGTGATGCCGAGGCGCGCCTGCAGCGCCATCCGCTCAGGCGAACTCGATGATCTTCTGGTCGACGCGCAGGCTGTCACCGGCCTTGGCATGGAGCGTCTTCACGGTGCCGTCGCGCGTAGCGCGCAGCACGTTCTCCATCTTCATCGCCTCGACCACGGCCAGCGCCTCGCCCGCCTTGACCTCCTGCCCTTCGCTCACCGCGACCGAGGCCAGCAGGCCCGGCATCGGCGACAGCAGGAACTTCGACGTGTCCGGCGCGGCCTTCACCGGCATCAGCGCATAGAGCTCGGCCTGGCGCGGTGTCAGCACCAGCACGTCCGCCTGCCCGCCTTCATGGACCAGGCGCCAGCCCGATCCCAGGGCATCGACCTGCACGACGATGTCGTGCTGGTCGACTTTCGCCCGCACCAGCGGCTCGCCCGGCAGCCATCCGGTTTCGATCACGATGTGCCGGCCCTCGGTCTCGATGACGTATTCGAGCCCGCCGCCACTCACCGACACCGCGATCGGCGCCCGGTTGAGCATGACGACTCGCTCGGACTGCGGCGCACCCGCGCGATGGCCATGGATGCGGTCGACGACCGCGGCGATGGCGGCCAGCATGGCCGGATCGCCCGGCGGCAAATGCTCCGCCGTGAAACCGCCCTTGAATTCCTCGGCGATGAAGTTGGTCGTGAGGTTGCCGGCCACGAAGCGCGGATGGGCCATCAGCGCCGCCAGGAACGGCACGTTGTGCGACACGCCACGGACGTAGAACTCGTCCAGCGCGCGGCGCATGCGATCGATCGCGGCATTGCGCGTCGGGCCGTAGCTGCACAGCTTGGCGATCATCGGGTCGTAGAACATCGAGATCTCGCCGCCCTCGAACACGCCGGTATCGACGCGCACGTCGGGGCCGGGTTGCGGCTCGCGATACTTCACGAGGCGGCCGGTGGAAGGCAGGAAGTTGCGGAACGGATCTTCCGCATAGACACGGGCCTCGACGGCCCAGCCTTCCAGCTTCACGTCCTTCTGCTGGAACGGCAGCTTCTCGCCCGCCGCCACGCGGATCATCAGCTCGACCAGGTCGAGGCCGGTGATCAGCTCCGTCACCGGATGCTCGACCTGCAGGCGGGTGTTCATCTCGAGGAAGTAGAACTTGCGGTGCTTGTCGACGATGAACTCGACAGTGCCGGCGCTCTTGTATTTGACCGCCTTGGCGAGTGCCACGGCCTGCTCGCCCATCGCCTTGCGCGTCTTGGCGTCGAGGAACGGGCTCGGCGCCTCCTCGATCACCTTCTGGTGGCGGCGCTGGATCGAACACTCGCGTTCCCAGAGATAGATGCAGTTGCCGTGGCCGTCGGCGATCAGCTGGATCTCGATGTGGCGCGGCTCCTCGACATACTTCTCGATGAACACGCGGTCGTCGGCAAACGAGGCCTTGGCTTCGTTGGTCGCGGAGCCAAAGCCCTCATGCGCCTCGGCATCGTTGTAGGCGATGCGCATGCCCTTGCCGCCGCCGCCGGCCGAGGCCTTGATCATGACGGGGTAGCCGATCTTCTGGGCGATCTTGACCGCCTCGTCGGCATTGGGGATCGCCGCCAGATAGCCCGGCACCGTGCTGACGCCGGCCTTCTGCGCGAGCTTCTTGGATTCGATCTTGTCGCCCATCGCGTAGATCGCGCGCGCATCGGGACCGATGAACTTGATGCCTTCGGCAGCCAGCGCCTTCTGGAAGGCTTCCTTCTCGGACAGGAAGCCGTAGCCGGGATGGACAGCCTGGGCGCCGGTCTGCTTGCAGGCCTCGATGATCTTGTCGATCAGCAGATAGGACTGCGCCGAGGGCGGCGGTCCGATCAGCACCGCCTCGTCGGCCTCGCGCACATGCAGCGCGTCGGCGTCGGCCTCCGAATAGACCGCCACGGTCTTGATGCCGAGCCGCTTGCAGGTCCGGATGACGCGGCAGGCGATCTCGCCGCGATTGGCGATCAGGATCTTGTCGAACAGCGGCGCGCCCTCGGCGGGCTTCCGGGCCGGCGCTTTCCTGGGCGCCTTGACCGGGGCTTTCGCCGTCGCGGCGCTCTTGTTGCCCTTGGGGGCGTTCTTGGCGACCTTCTTCCTGGCGGCCATGCTCACATTCCTTCTTTTCTGCGATCGAAGAAGCCCTTGGCCCACAGCGAGTGGGCGGCGATCAGGGGCAACCAGACGATGAGGACCCAGAGCCACCACGGATACTGGCGGCTGACGATGAAATTCAGCGGGATGATCACGAGCAGCGCGAGAAGACCGACCATCAGGTGCTTGCGCACGATCCGGCCGCGCCGCAGGCGCTCCTCGGGAGAGAGATGCACGTCGGTCCCGTCACAGGGGCACGTTGCCGTGCTTGCGCCACGGATTCTCGAGCCGCTTGGTCTCGAGAGTGGCCAGCGCCTTGCAGATCCGGCGGCGGGTGCCGTGGGGCATGATCACGTCGTCGATGAAGCCGCGGTTGGCCGCCACGAACGGGTTGGCGAACTTCTCGCGATACTCCTCGGTACGCGCCGCGATCTTCCTGGCGTCGCCGATGTCGGAGCGGAAGATGATCTCGACGGCGCCCTTGGCGCCCATCACCGCGATCTCCGCGCCCGGCCAGGCGTAGTTCACGTCGCCGCGCAGGTGCTTCGACGCCATGACGTCGTAGGCGCCGCCATAGGCCTTGCGGGTGATGACCGTCACCTTCGGCACAGTCGCCTCGGCATAGGCGTAGAGCAGCTTCGCGCCGTGCTTGATGATGCCGCCATATTCCTGCGTCGTGCCCGGCAGGAAGCCCGGCACGTCGACGAAGGTCACGATTGGAATGTTGAAGGCGTCGCAGAACCGCACGAAGCGCGCGGCCTTGCGCGAACTGTCGATGTCCAGGCAGCCCGCCAGCACCATCGGCTGGTTGGCGACGAAGCCCACCGGGCGGCCGGCCATGCGGCCGAAGCCCACCACCATGTTCGCCGCCCACTCCGGCGACAGTTCGAAGAAGTCGCCCTCGTCGACGACCTTCAGGATCAGCTCCTTGATGTCGTAGGGCTTGTTGGGATTCTCCGGCACCAGCGTGTCGAGCGAGAGATCGTCGCGATCGATCGGATCCAGCGTGACGCGGACCGGCGCCTTCTCGCGGTTGTTCGAGGGCAGGAAGTCGACGAAGCGGCGAAGCTGCAGCAGCGCCTCGATGTCGTTCTCGAAGGCGAGATCGGCCACGCCAGACTTCTGCGTGTGCGTGAGCGCGCCGCCCAGCTCTTCCTGCGTCACCGTCTCGTGCGTGACGGTCTTCACCACGTCGGGGCCGGTGACGAACATGTAGGAGCTGTCCTTCACCATGAAGATGAAGTCGGTCATCGCCGGCGAATAGACCGCGCCGCCTGCACAGGGGCCCATGACCATCGAGATCTGCGGGATCACGCCCGACGCCAGCACGTTCTTCTGGAAGACGTCGGCATAGCCTGCGAGCGAATCGACACCCTCCTGAATGCGCGCGCCGCCCGAGTCGTTGAGGCCCAGCACCGGCGCGCCGACCTTCATCGCCATGTCCATGACCTTGCAGATCTTGGCGGCGTGCATACCCGACAAGGCTCCGCCGAAGACCGTGAAATCCTGACTGAAGACATACACGAGGCGGCCGTTGATCGTGCCGTGGCCGGTGACCACGCCATCGCCGGGGATCTTCTGGTTCTCCATGCCGAAATCGATCGAGCGATGCTCGACGAACATGTCGTATTCCTCGAACGACCCCGGATCGAGCAGCGCGTCGATGCGCTCCCGGGCCGTCAGCTTGCCCTTGGCGTGCTGAGCTTCGATGCGGCGCTCGCCGCCGCCCAGACGCGCCGCGGCCCGCCTTTGCTCGAGTTTTTCCAACATTTTCTGCATCTGAATCTCCGGCCCTTGCTCAGTTTTCGGCCAATAACGCGATCACGTCTAGCGGAGGAATCGCTTCTCGTTATCCTTCACCGTTCCCATACCCTGCAAATCGAAGACCTCGTCGACCGTGGAGATGCTGCCCTCGACGCCATGGATGCCGCCGTCCTTGCGGATCTGGGCGAAGGTCTTGCGCATCGCGCCGACAGCGGCGCGGATCGCATGGTTGCCCCAGATCAGCAGCCCGACCTTCTTCAGCTCGCGCACGCGCGCCACCGTCATCTGCGGATAGGCGGTCGGCACCAGCGCGATCGGCACCTTGCCGTCCCAGGCCTTGATGAAGGCCTCGATCTCGTCCGGCGTCTTCTGCTTGGAATGCACGAGGATCAGGTCAGCGCCCGCGGCTTCATAGGCACGAGCCCGCTTCAGCGCCTCGTCCTGGCCGAGGCCCGCAATCAGCGCCTCGGTGCGCGCCACCACGACGAGATCGGGATCGCGCCGAGCCGAGCGGGCCGCTTCGATCTTGCCCTGGAACTCCTCGATGCGGACCATGTCCTGACGGCCGCCGGCGATCAGGCTGGTGACCTTGGGGAAGCTCTTGTCCTCCATCACGATCGCGCCGACGCCGGCGCGCTCGTACTGCTCCACGGCATAGAGGACGTTGATGGCGTTGCCGAAGCCGGTATCGATGTCGGCCACCACCGGCAGGCCCGATCGGTCCACAATAGCGCGCGTCATGTCGAGATGCTGGGTCATCGACACCACGCTGACATCGGGCACGCCGTACATCGCGGACAGTTCGAAGCCTGAGGCCCAGATCGCGTCGAAGCCGGCCTCTGCAGCGAGCATCGCCGACAGCGGACTGTGCGCCGCCATCGCCTCGACGAGTCCTTTTTCCGCCATGACTTTCCGCAGCCTGGTTCCCGCGCCCATGATTCCCCTCAGCCGCGCAGTCGCGCGTTTTCCAGCAGCGAAAGAAAGCGCGCGCCCGCCCCGATGTCCCGGCGCACGCCCTCGCGCTGCTTCTCGGCGGTGGGATCGTCGCCCCAGCGATCGATCTGGTAAAGCTCGTCGGTCTGCGCGGCCGTGAAGGCCTCCTCCGCGTCAAGACGGCCGTCGGAAACCGCCAGCGCTATCACCACCGAGCCGGCGATATGCGTAAGATTGTAGAGCGCCGAAAGCGCCAGATCGCCATGCGCGGCCACCGCCTCGCGAAGCCGTGCCTGAGCCTCCGACGGCTGCTCGACGAAGCCGATTCCGTCGGCGGTTAGCAGACGCGCGCCATGCCGCTCGGCGGCCCAGTCAAGCAGCGGCTGCCAACGGTCCTGCTGCAACTTCACCAGGCTTTCCGGGGCGGTGGCCCGATAGCAGAGCAGGTCCGAGCCGGCGTACTTCGCCGTGTCGGCAATCACTTCGTCGCGCCGGGAGGCGACGCGGTCGACGCCGGTCGCAGCCAGGCGCGTGAGCGGCAGCTGCGCGGCATTGATCTCGGCCTTGTCGGGCACAGAATCCCATTCGGCGGCGATCGCCTCCGCGAGAGCCTGCGTCGGCACCACCAGCGTCGCCTTCGCCGGCGTCCGCATCGGTTTGCCGTCCAGCAGGACGCGAAAGCCGCCCTCGCCCTCGTCGACGCCCGTTTGTTTGTAGAACCGCTTCATTCAGCTCCCGGAACAATCACGATGCGGAATCGACAAGCCGGCTGTCGCATCGTCGCGTCGGGATTACACGCCGGGACGGCCAGACGACAAGGGCGGGCTTAGCGTTGCTGATTGCGCTGCGGACCGGGTGTCTGCGCCGCGGGCCGCGACGCCCGCTGCCGGACATCGGAAGTCGGAACGGGCAACTGGGCCCGCAGGCCGGGCCGCAGGGCTTCGACACGGGGCGCCAGGACCGCGCAGGCATTGGCGCCGGCCTGCCGGCCGGCCTGCGTCACCTGGGCGACGAGGCTGGGAATCGTACCGCCGCCCACCAGCAGCTTGGACAGGTTGGGATCGAGAGCGCTCGCCGTCTGCTTGCCCGCGCCGCCCTTGATGCGCATCGGCGTCGCCAACGAGGCGTTCTGGTTGTCGCGAGCCTCGGGCGCGACGATGAACTCCCAGCCCTCGGTGCGCAGGTGGAAATAGCCACCCCCAACCAGCACGCCGCGCGGCGTATCCACGACGAGGCGCCGCAGGTTGGCGACGCCACTGCTGACCTCGAAGCGCCCGGCGATGCAGTTGAACGGCACGCCGGCATCCGTGCCGCCGAGGAGGCGCTGCGTCTCCGGCGGCCAGTTCGCAAGCTGGCTGTGCGGCCAGAACCCCTTGCCCATCGCCACGTCGATCGAGCCGCTCGCGGAGTTCAGCGCGTCGCGCGTCGTGCGGCCGCCGCCGCGCAGCCGCAGGTCCAGATCGGCCACGCCGTCGCGCAGGCCGAGGTCGAGCCCCAGCAGGGTCGAGATCTCGCCGAGCGACACGCGATTGGCCGTCGCCGTCAGCGTGGTCTGGCCCAGGCGGCCTGCAGGATCGTAGACGAGATCGACGCCGGCCGAGCCGTTGCCGATGGTCGCCGCCGCCCGGAACGTGAAGCGCGTCTCGCCCGAAACCAGCGTTACCGAGGCGTTCTGCATCTTCGCGCCGAGACCCACGACTTCTCCCAGACGCACCGTCACGGAGAGGGCCGACCGGCCGAGCCAGTTGGCAACGAAGGGCATCGTGGGAATGAGGCGCGGCGGCTGGACCGGTGCCTGCGAAGCCGCCGCCGGCGCCGCAACCACGGGCGGCGCCTTCAACTCCGCAGCGTCCAGGCGCGCGATGTCGGCATTGACGACGATCGTCGGCGTGCCCTTGCGGTCGACGCGGAACAGCGCCTCGCCCGCGGCTTCGCTGTTGCCGACCTTCAGCGTCTGGACCTCGACCTTGAAACCGTTGCGCTGGGTAGAGGCCTTGGTGTTCATCACGTAGGGGCCGCCCGACGGCACGGGCAGACGAATGTAAGGTCCCAACACCGAGACGTCGGTGCCTTCGGAATTGATCTGCAGCGACGTGCCCTTGGCATTGATGCTGCCCTTGAGCGAGATCCTGCCGCCGCCGAATCCGCCCTGCAGGTCGATATTGCCGGGAAGGCCGGCCATCCAGCCGTTGAAGGAGCCCGCGGTCCCGGTGAGGTCCATCGGCACGCCCTGCGCCACGCCGAACCGTCCATCGACCTGCAGGGTCTGGTTCGGCGCCTGCGACTTCAGCGTGGCATTCGGAATCTCGACGACGGCCGGTGGACGGCCCGCGCCCTCGGACACGGTCAGGACGGAATCTCGAATCTCGACGGTGCTGATCCACGGGAAGGCGGCAACGGTACGCAGCCGGAGCGATCGATTGTCTCCGGGATGGGGGCCCGATCCATCGGGTGGTGGCAGCATTTCGAGATTGGCGTCACCCACCTCGTTGCGCTCGACGAGGATGTCGGCGCCTTCGAGCAGGATTCGGCCGATCTTCACTTCGCCCAGGAACAGCGAGAACGGATCGAGGAAGAGCGTCAGGCGGCGCACGCGCGCCAGATCGGGCCGCGAGCCCCAGGCTGCGTTCGAAAGGGTGACGCCTTCGGCCACCATCGCCGGCTCGCTGCCGAGCCTGACGGTGAGCGGCACGCGGGCGGCCAGCTCTCGTCCCGTGACCTTGCGGACCTGTTCGGTCAATCGAGCCTGATAACGCGACAGGTCCCGGGTGGCGGCCCAGACGACGCCGACGACGGCGACGATCGGCACTGCCACCGCCGTGATCACCGCCACGCGCCTCCAGGGGATCCGCATCCTGATCGATTCTCTCTCAAACACCGTCCGTCGAAAAGCCAAATGCCTCGACGGTGCGGCGGAAGTGAGGTGGCGGTTCGGCCAGCGCCTTCAGTTCACCCTTCCCCGACGGATGCGGCAACGTCAGGCGGCGGGCATGGAGATGGAGCTTGCGCGCGTCGGCGATGGTCGAGAGCAGCGCCTCTTCGCCGCCGTACTTGCGGTCGCCGAGGATCGGACAACCGATGGCAGTGCAATGGACGCGAAGCTGATGGGTGCGGCCGGTGCGCGGCCACAGCGCCAGCAGCGCGGCGCGCCGGCTCGCGCTGTCGACTACGCGGAAATGGGTCAGCGCCTTCTGGCCGTTCTCCTCGTCGACCTGCATCAGCTCGCGATCGAAGGCGCCGGGCCGCTTGGCCAGGGGCAGGTTGATCGCCCCCTCTTTCTTGGCCGGCACGCCGACCACGATCGCCCAGTAGAGCTTCTCGGTTTCGCGATCGCGGAACGACGCGGTCAGCCGCTTGGCCGCCTGTCCGGTCCGCGCGATCAGCAGCAAACCGCTCGTATCCTTGTCGAGCCGGTGCACCAGCTTCGGCCGCTGCTCGAACCCGAAGCGCAGCCCGTCCAGCATGCCGTCGATGTGCTTTTCGGTACCGCTGCCACCCTGTACCGCGAGACCCGGCGGCTTGTTCAGGACGATCACATGGTCGTCGCGGTGGATGACCATCTTCTGGATTTCGGCCGCATCTCGATCCGAGATCGTGGGGCCTGCCGAAGCAGAAGCAGCCCGAGGCTTGGGGGCCGGAGAATTCGACACGCCGGGCGGCAGGCGGATCGACTGACCGGGCTCGACCCGATCCTTGCCCTCGGCCCGCTTGCCGTCGATCCGGACCTGGCCGGTCCGCAGCAGCTTCTGCAGAGCGCCGTGGCTTAGCTCGGGGAAGTGGCGCTGGAACCAGCGGTCGAGGCGCATGTCGGCCTCGTCATCGGTTACGGCACGGTTCTGGACCTGACGGGTACCACCCGTGGCGGGGCTCTCGCTCATGGCGCACAACCTACGGGACAAGCTACACAGGGTCCATGGAATCGGTGTCATTCGACACGCTGACGTTCGACCATCCGACGGCCTCGCGGCCGGCGCGAATTTCCGCGACCCTGCATATTCCGGAGGGCCGGCCGGCGCGGGTCGCCTGCATGGTCATCCTCACCAGCAGCGCCGGTGTCCAGCGCCATCGCGAGCATTACTACGCCGACCTTCTCAACGAGGCCGGCGCGGCCGCGCTGATCGTCGACAGTTTCAGGGGCCGCGGCGTGCGGCGCACCGTCGCCGACCAGAGCCTGGTATCGGCCGCCCAGATGGAAGGCGACGCTTTCGCAGCCCTCGCCCTCCTCCGCAGCGATCCCCGGATCGATCCGGCGAGGATCGGCATCATGGGCGTCTCCAAGGGCGGTGTAGCGACCCTGAACGCCGCCATCGCGGTCCGGCAGCGCTGGCGTGGCGGCTTCCCGCATCTGTTCGACCTGCATGTCGCGCTCTGCCCCGGCGCGACGGCGCAGCATCGCGATCCGACCACCCACGGACGTCCGATGTATTTCATGCTGGCCGCCAAGGACGACTACACGCCGGCCGAGTTGGCCATCGAGTATGCCGAACGCATGCGGGCCGCCGGCAACCGCCGGATCAAGGTCAAGATCTACGGCAGCGCCCATCATGGCTGGGAGTCGGTCGGGCCGGTTTTCGACATCAGGGACGCCGAGAACTGGGCGTGCTGCCGCAACCTGATCGAGGATGACGGTCGCCATTTCGTGCCAGGCCTCGGCCGGGCGCTCGATGAGCCCGACTTCCAGGCCTGGGCCCGCGCCCATTGCGTCACCCGGGGCGCCCGGGCGGGCGGCGGCACGGTCGAGCTGAAAACCCGCGCCAGTGCCGATTTGTTGACCTTCCTGGCGGCTCACGGTTTCGTCGGCTGATGGACGAATCGGCCGGTTCCGGCTATACATACGGTGTGATCCGCTTCAATTTTTTCGCCGCTTTCCTGGCGTTCGCGCTCTCGTTTTCGGGAGTTTCGTCCTCTTACGCCTCGGGCGTTCTGTGGACTGGGTCGGGCGCTGCTACGGCACGTGCCGAGGCCCTGCTGAAGGCATTGCGCGCCGCCGGCGACCATGGCCTCGATCCCAAATGGTACGGCATTGGCGACGTCGAGAAGGCGTTGGTCCCCGGCACCGATCCTGCTGCCGCCGAAGCCCTGCTGTCTGCAGCGTTCTTGGCCTATGCCAGCGATGTCTCGACCGGGCGCGTCCGCGCCAACCGGGTCGACAAGGAAATCGACATCATCCAGCGCACGTCCGACAAGGCAGCCCTCCTGCAGGCTGCGGCCGATGCGCCCGATTTCGCCATGTATCTGGCATCCCTGCCGCCCAAGGGTGACTACCCGGCGCTGCAGAAGGCCCTGGCCACATGGCGCGAGAAGCGCGGCAAGGTCCCCTACACGCCGATGGTCGACGGCACGGCGCTGAAGCCCAACATGGTCGATAGCCGTGTGCCGATCCTGCGCAAGCGTCTCGCCGAACTCGATTTCACCGTGCCGCCGGCCGGTGCCGTCGCCGACCTCTACGACGAGCCGCTGGTCGCCGTCGTGAAGGCCTACCAGGAGATGAAGGGGCTGACCGTCGACGGCGTCATCGGCGCCAAGACCGTCCGCTCTCTCAACACCACGATCGACGAGCGCATCGACCAGATCGTCGCCAACCTCGAGCGTCGCCGCTGGCTACCGGAGGATCTCGGCAGTCGCTTCGTCTTCGTGAACACCGGCGACTACTCGATGAGGTTCGTCAACGAGGGCAAGGTCGCCTTCCAGAGCCAGGTCATCGTCGGCACGCCGAAGGACCCGACGCCCGAGATCCAGTCGACCATGCGCGGCTTCCAGACCAACCCCTACTGGACGGTGCCGCCGTCGATTGCCGGCGAGGAGTACCTGCCGATCCTGCGCCGCGATCCCAACGCGCTGTCCGGCAGCGGCTTCAAGATCTTCGCCAGCTGGAGCAACGACGAGGAGATCGATCCCAACTCGATCGACTGGAGTTCGATCCATCCCAAGGCCTTCCCGTATCGCATCCGCCAGGATTCGGGCGCGTCGAACGCGCTGGGCTATATCTTCTTCCCGTTCAACAACAAGTACGGGATCTACATGCACGACACGGCGAGCCGCTGGCTGTTCACCGAGGGCAGCCGCAACTTCAGCCATGGCTGCATCCGCCTGCAGAACCCCCTCGACTTCGTCGACAAGGTCTTCAGCGGCAAGAACGGCTTCAGCAAGGAGCGCGTCCAGCAGGTCATCGCCGCCGGCCAGCAGGCCCACTACACCTTCCCCGAGCCGATCACGCTCTACGTGACCTACCGGACGGTCAGCGCCAATGCCGAGGGCGTGCCGACCTTCCGCGACGACGTCTACGGCCGCGACAAGCGGGTCGTTCGCGCGATGGCGAAGCCCTGAGGGCAACCGCCGTCGTCAGCGCCTCTCAACAAGGGCCTCACCCTGAGAAGCGAACGGAGTGAGCGTCTCGAAGGGTGGGCACGAGCACGGCGTTTGTAGCCCATCCTTCGAGACGGTCGCTCAGGATGAGGTTGTTAATTTGAGACGAAGAGAGACTCGAGCAAGACATGAGCGCCACCGGAGTGGCGCGCTCCATTGAGTCAGCTCAACGCTTCTTCTCTCTAAGCTTCTTCCAGTAGTCGAGGCGCTTCACGATCTCGCGTTCGAATCCGCGTTCGACCGGCTGATAGAACTCCTCGCGCGCCATTTCGTCGGGGAAGTAGTTCTGGCCGGAGAAGCCGTCGGCGGCGTTGTGGTCGTACTCGTAGCCCTTGCCGTAGCCGATATCCTTCATGAGCTTCGTGGGCGCGTTCAGGATGTGCATCGGCGGGGTCAGGGAACCGTGGGTTTTGGCGGCGCGCTTGGCTGCACTGAAGGCCATGTAGCCTGCATTCGATTTGGGCGCCGTGCCGAGGTAGATCACCGCCTGCGCGATCGCGAGTTCGCCTTCGGGTGAGCCCAGGCGATCGTAGGTTTCCCACGCCGCCAGCGTCTGGGTGAGCGCCTGCGGGTCGGCCATGCCGATATCCTCGACGGCGAAGCGCACGAGGCGGCGGGCGATGTATTTCGGGTCCTCGCCGCCGTCGAGCATCCGCGCGAACCAGTAGAGGGCGGCATCGACATCCGACCCGCGCAGCGACTTGTGCAGTGCGCTGATCAGGTTGTAGTGCGCCTCCTGCGTCTTGTCGTAGAGCGGCGCCCGCTTCTGCAGCAGTGTCGCCAGCCGCGACGGCGGCACCGGTTCCTTGTCCTTGAGCTGCGACAGCTGCTCGGCCAGCCCGATCATGTATCGGCCGTCCCCATCGGCCATCGCGAACAGCGCCTGGCGGCCGGTCTCGTCGAGCGGCAGCTTGCGCCCGAGTGCCTCTTCCGCCCGTGCGAGCACGGCCGACAGCGCATTGTCGTCGAGCCGGCGCAGCACCAGCACCTGGCAGCGCGACAGGAGCGCGGCGTTCAGCTCGAAGGACGGGTTCTCGGTGGTGGCCCCAATGAGGGTCACGGTGCCGTCCTCGACATAGGGCAGGAAGCCGTCCTGCTGCGCGCGATTGAAGCGATGGATCTCGTCGACGAACAGCAGCGTGCCCTTGCCGTCCTTGCGGCGCTGGCGGGCGGCCTCGAAGATCCGTCGCAGGTCCGCGACGCCGGAAAAGACCGCGGACAGCGGCTCGAAATGCAGGTCCACGGCCTCGGCGAGCAGGCGGGCGATCGTGGTCTTTCCGCAGCCCGGCGGTCCCCAAAGGATCAGCGAGCCGAGCTTGCGGGCGTCCAGCATCCGGCCCAGCGGCCCCTCGGGCCCGAGCAGGTGATCCTGACCGAGGATTTCGCCCAAGGTCTTCGGGCGCAGGCGTTCGGCCAGCGGGGTCGGGGCGAGCGAGGCGAAGAGTTCGGCTGGCACGACGACCCGGATTTTCCTACGGGCTCAGCGGAACTGGACGGGGAAGATCACGCCGTCGCGGCCGACGCTGATGCTGTTGATGCCGCTGGCAACGCGCTTCTTGAGATCGGCGACGGACTTCACGTCCTGGCCATTGACCGCCAGGATCATGTCGCCGGGGCGCACGAAGCGGCCGGCATAGGCGCCGGGCTTCACGTCGACGATGACGATGCCAGGCCGCCACTCGGCCAGCCCCATCTCCTCCGCGACTGCCGGCGACATGTTGACGACCGAGGCACCCGACAGCGGCTGACGGCCATCGAGCTGCGAGAGGTCGCGCGGCGGATCCTCCGGCGGAGCCGCGAGCTTCAGCTGGACGATCTGTTCCTTGCCACCCCGCATGATCTTGACCGGTACGGTGGTGTCGACGTTGAGGGTCGAAAGCCGGAAGCGCAGCGCCGCCTCGTCGTCGATCGCCTGCTCGCGGATGCCGACGATGACGTCGTTGCGCTTCAGGCCCGCGGTCGCGCCCGGCCCGTTGGCGAAGACCTCCTTGACCACGAGCCCCGCCGGCCGCGACAGGCCGAAGCCCGCCGCGAGATCGGGCGTCACGCGCTGCATGCTGACGCCGAGCCACGGCCGCACGATGCGCCCGCCCTGTGTGCCTGTCGCAATCATCCGCTCGACGATATTGGAAGGCGTCGCAAAACCGATGCCGACCGAGCCGCCGGATTGCGAGTAGATCGCCGTGTTGATGCCGATCAGACGCCCATCGAGCGCCACCAGCGCGCCGCCGGAATTGCCCGGATTGATCGCCGCGTCGGTCTGAAGGAAGAAGTTGGAATCGTTGATGCCACCGGCGCTGCGCGCCACGGCCGAGACGATGCCGCTGGTGACGGTCTGGTTCAGGCCGAACGGATTGCCGATGGCCAGGACGACGTCTCCGACCTCGATCGAATCGGAATCGCGCAGCTCGAGGAACGGAAACTTCTCCTCCGCCCCCTCGATGCGCAGCAACGCCAGGTCGTAGCGTTCGTCCTGGGTGATGAGCTTGGCCTCGAACTCGCGGCGGTCGGCCAGCACGACCCGGATCTCGTCGGCCCCCTTGACGACATGCGCGTTGGTGACGATCAGCCCGTCGGGCCTGACCAGCACGCCGGAACCCAGGGAATTCTGCACCCGGTCGCCGCCCTGCTGGGGCATGCCGGGAAAGGGAAACGGCAGGCGGCGCTGAACGCGGGCGGTGGTGGTCGTGTAGATGTTGACCACGGCCGGCGAGACCTTCTTGACCAGCGGGGCATAGGAATAGGCGAGTTCCGTCCGCGAACTGGGCAATCCCTGAGCATGGGCAGCCGGTGGCAAGACGGTCGCCGCACCGCATCCCATGAGAACCGCCGCCAGAATTACCCGCCGAATCATCCGCACATCTCCCTGCTCGGCCCGGATTTGCGTCCTCCCTTATGGCAAATCAAGGGCTGATTGGCGCTGGCATATCGATTGCAGGGGGTTCCCACAATGCGCCAGCCATTGGCGCGAGGGGAAACCGGAGCGCTTCATGAAACTGACCCGTCGTACCATCCTGGCCGGATCGGCCGCCGCCCTCGGCTCGTCGCTCGCCGCGCCCGCCGTCAAGGCGAGCCCCGGCTGGCCCACCAAGCAGCCGATCAAGCTGATCGCCACCTTCCCGCCCGGCGGCACCGCCGACACGATCTCGCGTATCCTGGCGCCCAAGCTCTCGGCCGCGCTCGGCACCCAGGTGGTGGTCGAGAACCGGCCCGGCGCCGGCGGCACGATCGGCTCGGATCTCGCCGCCAAGGCCGCTCCGGACGGCTACACGCTGGTCATTTCCCATGCCTCGCCGCTGGGCATCGCGCCCGGCATCTATCCCAAGCTGCCGTACAACGTGATTACCGATTTCACCCATGTGACGCTGATCGGTCACACGCCCAACGTCCTGATCGTGCCGGGCGATTCGCCCTACAAGACGCTGGCCGACTACATCGCCGCCGCCAAGGCCAAGCCCGACGAGATCGCCTTCGGCAGCTCCGGCATCGGTTCCAATACCCACCTGATGGGCGAACTGCTGGGCAGCCTGGCAGGAATCAAGCTGAAGCATGTGCCCTATCGCGGCTCCGCGCCCTCGCTGCAGGACATGCTGGCCGGCGCCATCCCGTCGATGTTCGACCCGATCACGACCAACGTGCCGCACATCAATTCGGGCAAGGTCCGCCTGCTGGCGGTCAGCTCGGACAAGCGCCTCGACATGTACCCGAACGCGCCGACTTTCGCCGAGCAGGGCTTCCCCAAGCTCACCACCTCGACCTGGGTCGGCGTCTCGGGACCCAAGGGCATGTCGCCGGACGTCGTGGCGCGGCTCTATGACGAACTGCAGAAAGCCTACAAGGCGCCGGAAGTCGTGGAACGCTTCAAGGACGTGGTCCTGCTTCCGGGCGACAAGCCGATGACCCCGGCCGAATACACGGCGTTCGTCGGCGAGTTCGCCACGCTCTGGGCCGGCGTCAGCAAGTCGGCGGGCATCGAGCTCGAACTGGGCTGATCAGTCCGCCAACAAACCTCGGGTTCGCGCGAAGAGACGCGTGAGCCCGAGCAGGGCGTCGATGTTCGGTGTGGGCACGCCGGTCCGCCGCCCAATTTCGTGGACAGCCGTCACGATGGCGTCGAGTTCGATCGGTTTGCCGCGCTCGACATCGACCAGCATGGACGTCTTGAAGGCGCCCAGCTCTCGCGTGATCGCGTGGCGTGCTTCCGGATCCTGGTCGATGACGCAGCCGATCCGGGCGCCAATGGCGGCGGCTTCCCGCATGGCGGCGGAACAGAAGCCGCGCACCAGCGGATCGTCGAGCATGCGATCGCCCGTGGCACCGGTGATGGCCGACACCGGGTTCATCGTCATGCTGCCCCAGAGCTTGTACCAGATGTCGTGACGGATCGCGTCCGACGAGGTGACGTCGAAGCCCGCCTTCGCCAGCAACGCGTGCAGGGTCTCGAGGCGCGCCGAGGCAGAGCCGTCCGGCTCGCCCACGATCAGGCCCATCCCGTTGCGATGCTGGACGAGGCCGGGTTCCGTGGTCGCGGCGCTGAGATGCACGACGCAGCCGATCACATGGCGCAGCGGAATCGCGCGGGCGATGGCCCCGCCGGGATCGACGCTCTGCAGCGGCTGCTCGCCCACGGCCGGAAGCCCCTCCGAGAACCACCACGGCACGCCGTTCATGGCGGGCAGCACGATCGTGTCCGGTTTCAGCAACGCGCCGATCTGCGCCGCGATCGGCGCCATGGAAGGCGCCTTCACCGCGACGACCACGAGATCCTGCGGACCGAGTTCGCGCGCATCCGACGATGCATGCGCCTTGCCGGTGACGAGCCTGTCGCCCTGCTTGAGCCGCCAGCCCTCCGCGTTCAGCGCCGCGAGCGTCTCGCCGCGCGCCAGGGCACTCACCTCACAATCGGTACTCGCCGCGAGCCGCGCTCCGATCAGACCGCCGATCGCGCCGGCGCCAACGATGCAAACCTTCATTGGGCTAACCGCAACGCGAGTAGCCGCAATTCAGACAGACGTCGCAGCCTTCCTGATGGCTGAGCGCCGCCGCGCCGCAGTTGGGACACTGACCCATCGTCTTGGCCGAGCTGGCCGAGACCGGCGGCTCGCGCAGGCCCTCGCCACCGTTGGCGGCGGCGCGCATGCGCTCCTCGGCGGCATCGATCAGGCGCGGCGACTCCGACGGCGCCAGGAAGCCGATCTCGACCAGATGGCGCTCGATAACGCCACCGATCGCGGCCAGCAGCGAGGGCACGTAGCGACCTTCCATCCACTGCCCGCCGCGCGGATCGAACACCGCTTTCAGCTCCTCGACGATGAACGAGATGTCGCCGCCACGGCGGAATACCGCCGAGATCATGCGCGTCAACGCCACCGTCCAGGCGTAGTGCTCCATGTTCTTGGAATTGATGAAGATCTCGAACGGTCGCCGCCGTCCATCCTGCATCAGGTCGTTGATAGTGATGTAGATGGCATGGTCGCTGCCCGGCCATTTGATCTTGTAGGTCCGGCCCGGCAGGTCCTGCGGCCGGTCGAGCGGCTGGGCGATGTAGACGACACCACTTTCGTCGGTGGCCGACACCACCGCACGCGGCTGTGATTCCACCGGCGCGGTCTGGGCCGGCTTCACTTCGAGCACTGCGCCCGTCACGTCGTTGGGCCGGTAGGTCGTGCAGCCCTTGCAGCCCTGCGCATAGGCCTCCTCGTAGACACCCTTGAAGGCCTCGAAGGCGATGTCGCGCGGCAGGTTGATGGTCTTCGAGATCGAGCTGTCGACATAGTCCTGTGCCGCCGCCTGCATCGCGAGATGGTCGGCGGGCGTCAGCGTCTGGGCGTCGACGAAGACGTCCGACGGCGGCGCCTCGTTGCCCCTGGCGTCACGCCAGGCGCGGAAGGCATAGTCGTCGACGCTCTCCTCGCGCTTCGTGCCGTCGGGCTGCAGCACATGACGCACGTAGCTGAAGGCGAAGACCGGCTCGATGCCGGACGAGACATTGTCGGCCAGCAGGGAAATCGTGCCGGTGGGCGCGATCGAGTTCAGCAGCGCGTTGCGGATGCCGTAGCGGCCGATCGCCGTCCGCGCCTCCTCGGGCAGGGCCTTGATCGTCTCTCCGGCGAGATACTTCCCGCGATCGTAAAGCGGGAAGCTCCCTTTCTCCGCGGCGATGTCCGCCGACGCCAGGTAGGAAAGGCGCTGCACAGCCCCCAGCCATTCGCGCGTCAGACGCACCGCTTCGGGCGAGCCATAGCGCACGCCGCAGAAGATCAGCGCGTCGGCGAGGCCGGTCACGCCGAGGCCAATGCGGCGCTTGGCCTTGGCCTCCTTCTCCTGCTGCGGCAAAGGAAAGCGCGAGACGTCGATCACATTGTCGAGCATGCGCACCGCGAGCGACACCAGCCGCTCCAGCGCCTCCATGTCGAGTTCGGCCTGCGGCGTGAACGGCGCCTTCACCAGGGTGGCGAGGTTGACCGAGCCCAGCAGGCAGGCGCCGTACGGGGGAAGTGGCTGTTCGCCACATGGATTCGTGGCCTGGATGCTCTCGCAGTAACGCAGGTTGTTCCGCCGGTTCACCCGGTCGATGAAGATCACACCGGGTTCGGCGACCTCGTAGGTCGCGCGCATGATGCGCTCCCACAGCGCCCTTGCCTTCACTGTCCTGAACGTCCTGCCGCCGAACACCAGCGGCCAGTCGGCGTCGTTCTCGACCGCTTTCATGAAGTCGTCGGTGACCAGCACCGAGACGTTGAACATGCGCAGGCGCTTGGGATCGCGCTTGGCGTCGATGAAGGCCTCGATGTCGGGATGGTCGCAGCGCAGGGTCGCCATCATGGCGCCGCGGCGGGAGCCCGCGCTCATGATGGTGCGGCACATCGCGTCCCAGACATCCATGAACGACAGCGGCCCCGACGCATCGGCGCCGACACCCAGCACCGGCGCGCCCTGCGGGCGCAGGCTCGAGAAGTCGTGCCCGATGCCGCCGCCCTGCTGCATCGTGAGCGCCGCCTCGCGCAGGCTCTCGAAGATGCCCGACATGTCGTCGGGGATGGTGCCCATGACGAAGCAGTTGAACAGGGTGACGCTGCGACCGGTGCCGGCGCCCGCGATCACCCGGCCGGCGGGCAGGAACTTGAAGTCCGACAGCGCCTCGTGAAAGCGCCCGGCCCAGAGCTCGGGATCGCGCTCCGGCGCCGCCAGGGCCCGCGCCACCCGCCACCACGTCGCGTCGAGGTCGGCATCGGGCGTCCCTGTGGCGCCCTGACCGGCGGCGTTCTTGAAGCGGTATTTCATGTCCCAGATGCGCTGGGAGACCGGAGTCCATTCCATCTGGAAAAAGTAGGCCGACGGCCGGACGATATCAACAGATCGTTCTATTTTTGTTCGCGCGCTTGAGCTGCAGCAACGAGCCGGTTCGTCGCCCCTTCGATGCGTTCCCGCAGCGTCGTCATGAAGGCGTCCCGGCTGAGGCCCGGCGGAATGGCCGGCAGGATCTCGACATCGATCACGCCGGGCCGCTTGATGAACTTGCGCCGCCCCCAGAACAGGCCGGAATTGAGCGCGACCGGCACGACCGGCACGCCGAGCTGGCGGTAGAGCGCCGCCGTGCCCACCTGGTAGGGCCGCTCGTCACCCACGGCCACGCGCGTTCCTTCCGGGAAGATCAGGATCGACCGGCCCTCGGCCAGGGTCGCCCTCGCCTGTTTCACCAGCCCGCGCAACGCCTTTGAGCCGTCGCCGCGTTCGACGGCGATGTTGCCCACCCGCGCCATCGCCCAGCCGACGACGGGGATCAGCACCAGTTCGCGCTTCATCACCGTCGCCGCGCCGGGAAACAGGCGGGAGAAGGCCAGCGTCTCCCACGACGACTGGTGCTTGCAGGCGAAGATGACCGGACCGGCCGGCATGTTCTCCAGTCCGCCTACGCGATGCGTCAGGCGGCAGGTGATCCGCAGCCACCACAGGCAGAAGTCGATCCAGAAGAGCGACCAGGCGACCACGAATCGCCGCGGCATCAGCAGGATCGGCGAGCCGACGATGGCGATGATCGTCGTCCCGGCATACCAGCCGACGTTGAAGAAGAACGAGCGCAGCCCGAGGCCAATCATTTCAAATGTATGCGTGAACGACGTGTTGCTTGTATGCCAAGTTTTAGTGGCCTAGTGTCCGCTCGCAAAGCACATCTGGTGGGGTATACCCCGCTCATCATGCAAGTAACCTGTTCAAACTGCGGCGCCCGCTACGCCGTCGATCCGGCGGCGATCGGGCCGACGGGCCGGACCGTCCAATGCGTCCGCTGCAATCATCGCTGGTTCCAGGAATCGGCTGCCCCGCCGACGGCCAAAGTGCCCGTCGATGCGGGGAGCGCCGAGACCCTGCCCCCCACCGTTCCCGATTTCGTCATCCGTCCTTCGACACCGGGCGCCGGCCTGCCGGCGCTGACCACGCCCCCGCCCCGCAAGACGAACTGGGGCACCTGGATCGCCTTTGCCATCGTGTTTGGCGTCCTGTTCGGCGGCGCGGGGTATGCCTATCGAGCAGAGATCAAGGCCCGCCTGCCCGAATCCTGGCGCAGCCTGCTCCATCCCAAGGGCGCCGCGGCAGCGCCGGCGCGACCGCAGGTCGGGATCGACATGGCCGCCACCAAGATCGACCTGGTGGACGGACGCTACGTGGTTCAGGGCGAGTTGGTGAACACCGGCACCGCGCCCGGCTCGACCAGCCGGTTGAAGCTGGTCTTCCGGGCGGGCAACGAGATCCTGGCCGAGCGCGCGATGCCGCTGATCGAGGGACCGATCGCACCGGGCGCCCGCATGAGCTTCAAGCTGCCCCTGGACGAGCCGCCCTCCGGGGCGACCAACATCATACCCACAGTCGACTGATGCCCGATCGCCCCCCCTCCGAACGCCCCGTCGTTTCCATTCGCTTCTCCGCCGCCGAGATCGCCTCGCGCGTCGAGGAGATGGCCACCGATCTGGCCGGAAAGCTGGAACCGGACACGCTGGTCGTTTCCGTCCTCAAGGGCAGCTTCGTCTTCGCCGCCGACCTGATCCGGGCACTGAGCCGCGCCGGCGCCGACTGGTCGATGGATTTCCTCACCCTCTCCAGCTACGGCAGCGGCACCGAGACGAGCGGCAACGTCCGCATCGTGCGCGACATCGTCGACGACGTGCGCGGCCGCGACGTGCTGCTGGTCGACGACATCCTGGAGTCGGGCCTGACGCTCAGCTTCGCCAAGAAGCTGCTGGAAGAGCGCGGCGCGCGGCGCGTCTCGATCTGCACCCTGCTCGACAAGCCGGCCAAGCGACGGACCGCGCTGGCCGCCGACTTCGTGGGCTTCGAGGCCGGCGACGAGTTTCTCGTCGGCTACGGTCTCGACTGGGCCCACCGCTTCCGCGGTCTCCCCTACATCGGCGTGGTCGAGAAGACGACGTAGCTCGGGCGCGCGCTTCGGGCGAAGCAACCACCATCCTGAATCTTCGTGCGCCGAAACGGCGGGAAATCCCCCATCCGCCACAGCGGCTTCCCCGGCACCTGGCCGAATGCTAGTTCTTGCGCCGGCACGGGCGTCCATGTGGAGTAATGCCGGGCAAGTAAACCTTCTCCCTGCGGAGCGGTGCGATGTTCTTCTGGGTATCGGCGACGAACGGTAGCGCAGGAGGCGACGGCAGCCAGCAGGACCCGTTCCTGACCATCGAACAGGCCCAGGCGGCGGTGCGGACGGTCCTGCAGGCGCCGGGCACGCTGGACGAGGACATCGTCGTCAACATCGGCGCGGGCACCTATCAACTCCAGAACCCGCTGAGCTTCGGTGCCGCGGATTCCGGCCGCGACGGCCACGTCGTCCACTATCGTGCGGTGGCGGGTGAGCATCCGGTGATCTCCGGCGGCATGGCGGTCGACAACTGGACACCAGTCGCCAATCCGGGCCTCGCCCTCGCCCCGGGCATGCAGCTCTGGCAGGCAACCGTCGGCCCCGGCATCGACAGCCGACAGCTTTACGTCGACGGCGAGCGCGCGACGCGCGCCGAGACCAACGCCGACACGGCGTCGAGCTACCCTGTCGGCTTCCGGCCGAGCTTCGAGGAAGATTCCGGCGTGTCGGGCATCAAGTACGCCACGGACATCATCGACAACCCGAATAGTCCGAACTGGAGCGATCCCACGACCTGGACCAACGTCCAGGACGTCGAGGCCGTCATCTACAGCCAGTGGAAAATGGCCGCCGTGCCGCTGCAGAGCGTGTCGGCCGCCGATCCGGTGACGGATATCGGCGTGATCGAACTCTCGCCTCAGGCCTGGACCAATGCCAACCTGATCCGCAACGCGCCGCTCGTGCAGACGACCAACGGCTCGCCGACGATCACGCTCACGGACGGCGGCACGTCCAATCATCTCGCCAAGGTCGACACCTATATCGGCCAGATCAAGCCAGGCATGATCGTGTCCAGTACGGCTCTGCCCGACGGCCAGGTCGTGCGGGTCGTATCGGTCGATACGCTTGCCAGGACGGTTACGCTCGACCTTGACGCCGACACGACGACCGCGCCCAACCAGCCGGCCGGCATGACCTTCTTCGATCCCACGACCAAGACTTCCGTGACGACGGCACCGGCAGAGTGGGCGTTCTGGCGCGTCTCCAAGTTCGAGAACGCCTACCAGTTCCTCGACCAGAAGAACGAGTGGTACCTCGACAAGACAAGCGGCACGCTCTACCTCGTCAGCGACTCGGATCCCAACGGCAAGGATATCCAGCTGCCGCTGCTCGAGACGCTGGTCGAGGGCAACGGCGCCTCGAACCTCAGCTTCGAGGGGCTTGCATTCAAGCACGCGACCTGGCTGCCGGGCTGGACCGACGGCTACGTTGCCGACCAGAGCGCCTTCCGCGTCACGGGCGCCGGCCACGATCCCAACAACATCGGCCACTTCGAGGAAGTCACCCGCACACCGGGCAACGTGTCGTTCACCGACGCGAAGAACGTCACCTTCGAAGGCAACACCTTCTCCCATCTGGGCGGCGTCGGCCTCGATCTCGCCGGCGGCGCGCAGGACAATCGGGTCGCCTACAACATCTTCACCGACATCTCGTCGTCCGCCGTCGTTCTGGGGGGCGTATCGGCCGCCGATGCCCGGCCGGCGACCAGCACCGGCGTCGTGCGCGACAACGAGATCATCGGCAACTACATCGCCAAGGTTGGGGCCGAATACTACGACGCCGCCGGCATCTTCGTCGGCTACTCGAAGAACGCCACGGTCTCCGGCAACTTCATCACCGACACACCCTGGGCTGGCATCGCGATCGGCTGGGGATGGGGGCTGCGGGACGAAGGCGGCTTCCCGGGCCTCACGCAGGCCGTACCCGACATGTGGGGACCGAACACCACGCCGACCATCATGGAAGGCAACAGGATCACTGACAACACCATCACCCGATTCCTGCAGCAGCTCTGGGACGGCGGCGCGATCTACACCACCGGCTTCCAGGATGGCGACGCGAGCGACGGGCTGAACGGAACCGTGATCGCGCGCAACAACGCCTTCAACAAGACGCCGGGCGCCGGCAGCAACGTCTTCTACACCGACGGCGGCAGCCGCTTCCTCGAACTCGACGGCAACATCTCCTTCGGCAACGACCAGGGCTATGCCGACTTTGGGCCGGCGTTCGCGGCCAACGACACGCTGAACGCCAGCAGTCCGCTCAAGTCTTTCCCGCTGCTGAACGACTGGTTCACCTACGGCAGCGACATCGGTGGCTGCGTCACGTACGGCGACATTCTTTATCTGAACAACCAATGGCAGAATTTATGGGGGTCGCTCCAGCCGGTCTGGGACTCGTCCCAGCCCGGCAGCGACATCCTGCAACTGTTCGACGAACTGATCTTCTACAGTCTCCTCGTGAAGCAGAATTATGCCGACTGGCCAGCTACCCCGCTCTACTTCGATCCCGGCCAGTACACGGACACGAGCGGTACGGTGTTTCCGACCGGCCTCCAGTTCCTCGCCAATACGATCATCGACGGCGTGGGTTCGATCAACAGCACTTTGCTCGACAACTTCGCCACCACCTCCAACACGCTCTCCTTCACGAAGCAAACGCCGATCGTGGCCTCGCGCGCGGACGACCTCGGCGGGCAGGTGAGCTTCGGCCTCTTTTCACTGGCCAACGGCAGCACGACCAGTGTGCTCGACAATGCCCTGGGCCGCAGCGCCGAAGCACTCGCGTACGGCAACCCGACGGAGGGGAACTGGCTCTTGACCGAGGGCCAGTCGCAGGGCGGCATCTCGTCGAGCCCGGTGTCGCTGGGCGCCGGCGTCTGGCTGCCGACCGCGACCCTCGACGGCTTGGTGCCGCTCGACGTCACGTCCCTGACCATCGATGGCAACAGCGCCTTCGCCACCTTCGAGGGCGGCTACGAGGCCACCTTCACGTTCGGCGGCAGCCGGTCGATACCCACCGTCGACATCATCGACAACGTGGCCGTGACCGTCCAACGCCTCGCCGGCTACAGCAACGGACTGGCGTTCTACGAGGCCGACGCCACGACCGGCCGTATCCAGGTGAACGGCAATGCCCTCGATCCCGGCGACGCGGACTACCTGCAGGGCGCACTCGCCAACGCGCGCGCGGCCGGACTGGTGATCGATGCCAGCCGCCTGCCCAACTTCGGCGGTTCGGTGACCCTGGACGACCTGCCGCTGAACGATACGAGGAGCTACGGACTTCTGGTGCTGATCGATAATGATCCCAACGCACTTTATTCATCTTACTCGGCCGCCAATCCCGGCGGCGCCACGCAGATCATGGCATTCGGCGATCCGGGCACCGGCATCACCTTCGGCATCGAGGACATCCTGGTGACCAGCGGCTTGTCGGACCGCGATTACAACGATCTGATCGTGCAGTTCCGGCCCGTCGACCTGCTGGCATGATCGACGCGCCCATGCGCCGATCGTACGGGAACCCGGAGCACAAAGCCCTCCCGACCTCGAGATTTCTCTTCAAGACCACCTGATGCCGCCGGCAACGCCGTAGCACCCGCCGGCGTCTTGCCCACGATGTCATGGAGCTGATCTCGCATCGATGAGGGACCGTCAGCAGCGAGCCGTTCGCCTGCTGAGCCATCGTCGCCAAACCGGTAATTCACCGACACCTTCACGGGCATCGACGGGCCGGATAACGACGCGACTTCGCCGGCTTTCATGTGAAGAAATGCTGTGCCGAGGCCGATCGGTCCGCATTCGAGCAGCGTGACAGCACGCCCGAACGCGGCAGGACCGCCTCAATACGTCTTCAGCAGACGGTCGATGTAGTCGAGTTCTTCCTTCGGGCGCAGCTGGTCTCCGGCGCGGCGGCGCAGTTCGTCGAGGATCTCGCGGCTGCGCTGACGGTCGAGTTCCAGCGGCACCTTGTCGGCGCCGGAGTCGATCGCGTCGCCGTAGTTGCCATCGGAACGGCCCAGCGGATCGCGATCCTCGCTCCGGCGCTCGCGCTCCTCGATCTCGGCGATGTCCTGGTTGTTACCGGGGCCGCGCTGCTGACGCATCTGCTCGGCCATGTCGCCCATGCCCTGCTGCAGATTGTCGAGCGCCCGGCGCTGGGCCCGCGAAGCCTCGCGCGAATCACCACGGCGCAGGGCATCCTCGGCCTCGCGCATCGAACGCTCGGCACGCCCCAGCGATTCGGGCATCTGCAGGCCGTTCTCGTCGAGCTTCTTCATGAAGTCGCCGAGCCGACCGCGCAGGCCTTCCTGCTGGCCGCGCTGCTGTTCGCCCCACTGGCCCTGCCCCTGGCCTTGTCCCTGACCGGGCTGCTGGCCCTGACCCTGCTGGCCTTGCTGGCCGCGTTGACCCTGCTGGCCTTGCTGACCGCGCTGGCCCTGTTGTCCCTGCTGGCGGCCTTCCCGCTCGGACTCGCCCAGCAGCTGGTTCTGCCGGCGAGACAGCTGGTCGAGCTGGTTCATCATCTCGCGACCCTGCTGGTTGCCCTGGCCCTGCTGGCCCTTCTGCCCCTGCTGCTGGCGCTGCTGGCCGTTGGGGTTCGCCATCATCGGGGTGGCGTTCTCCATCATCTTGCGCAGCTCCTCGAGCATGCGCTTGGCCTCTTCGCGCTGGCCGTTCTTGGCCATCTCGCGAATCTTGTCGAGCATCTTCTGCAGGTCGTCGCCGGTGATGGTGTTGTTGGGATCCATCTTCTCCGCCTGCTCTTCCATGCGGCGGCGCTCGTCGGGATCCTTCATCTTCTCCGCCAGCTCGCGCTGCCAACGCGCCATGGCGTCGTAGAGCTGCTGGATCAGTTTCTCGATCTCCTCGTCGCCGGCCTGGCGCTGCATGGCGTCACGCAGTTCCTGACGCGCCTGCTCGACGGCGCGCTCGGCATCCGACGTCGAGCCGCTCTCCAGGCGCATCGCCAGGTCCCACAGCAGCTTCTGCGTGTCGACGATCGTCTCCTTGTCGTCCTTCTGGGCGAGCCGCACCGAGCCGATGCGCAGGCCGAGCTGGACGACCGGATCCTCGCGGTAGCTCTTGGGATTCGCATGGACCAGGCGCATGCCATCGGCGACGTCGATGCGATAGCCCTTGGGATCGCGCGTCAGCGCCTTGCGCAGGACGATGAGCGCCCGCGCGGTCGGGTCGTTGAACACCCGCTCCGGCAACAGGAACGTCTCGACCGAGCTGCGGCCCTTCTGGCCGAGCGCATCGGTGGCGAACAGCATCACCGTGACCTTGAGGCCCGCCCACGGATGGCTGGTGAGGTCGCGCACGAAGGTGTCGGCGATCTTCTTGGAGTTGCCGGCGACCGGCAGGTCGACACGCAACACCTCCGGCTCCTCGTCGCTGCTGAGCGCGTCGTCGCCCAGCACGCTGCCGTGCAGGCGCATCTGGAGCTGGACGCCGGTCACGCCGAAATCGTCGCCGGCGATGTATTCGATCTTGGTCGACCACTTGTCGACGCCGATCGGCCGGGCGAAATCGACGGTCGGGGCGAGGTCGGGGATGACGTGGAGCTTCCAGCGTGCCTGCTCGTCGCCGCGCGCCTGCAGGGTGATCTGCTTGCCCTCGGTGATGGTCTCCTCGACCTGGTACTTGCCCTTGCTGACGGTCGAGAACTCGGTCTTCTTGCCGTCGATCGAAAGGACGGGCGGCTTGCGGCCGCGCGTGTCGTCGACGAAGCCCGCGATCTTGCTGCCGACAGGAACGCGCAGGACCTTGTCGTGCTCGGCCATGTCCAGATAGACCGGCGGCTTGCCGGTATAGGCAGGCGGGGCGATCCACAGGTTGGCGACGACCGGTGGCGGCGGCGGGAAGGCCGGTGTCACGGCGGCCGCCATGCGGTCGCTGCGCCAGCCGCCCGCAGCGGCAATGGCGACGACCAGGGCCAGCAGCGGCACGAAGCGCAGCGCCCATTTGTCGAGGCTGGCAAGACCCGGATGGGCCGCCTTGTTGCTCAGGCTGGCGAGGCGCTCGGCCTCGCGGCGGCGATGGGCTTCCCAGAGGGCCACGGCCATCGGATCGGTGTTGCCGGCGGCAAGATTGTCCTGCACGGCGGCCAGCGGCCGGTGCGGAATCTCGCTGTCGCGTTCAAGGCGACGGGTCGCCTCTTCCCGCGCGGGCCATGAAAAATCACGCAGCTGCCACCAGGCGAGACTAGCGAAGGCCAGCGCCAGGGCGCCCAGAATACCCGTATGGACCCAGGGGTCGAGGCCGGCGAACAGGTCGAGATGGGCCGCGGCGACGAACAGGGCGACAAAGGCGAGCAGCGGCACGACGCGCGGCCACAGGCCTTCCCACGCCAGGACCGCCCACGCCAAACCGATCTTGCGTCCCAGCCCTGGGGCCTGGATCGTCGGGGTGGTCTGGCTGGCGTCCATCGACGTCCTTTCGTTAGGCCTTTATCGGCTCCATCCAGGGCGGGAGCCGCTCTGCGGAGATCATGTCCTCGACGGTGGGCCTCGGTCGCGTAACCGCAAACCTCGTGCCATCCACCATCACCTCGGGCGCCAGCGGACGGCTGTTGTAGCTCGACGCCATCACTGCCCCATAAGCGCCCGCCGAGCGTATCATGACGAGGTCTCCGGCAACCAGCGGCGGCAGATCACGATTCTGCGCGAGGAAGTCGCCGGACTCGCAGATGGGACCGACAATGTCGCAACGGATCGTGGCGGCATCGGGGCGTGGCTGCCGGACCGGCAGGATATCGTGCCACGCCTCGTAGAGGGTCGGCCGGATCAGGTCGTTCATCGCCGCATCCACGATGACGAAAGTCTTGGCGGAGCCGGGCTTCACGAGGATCACCTCGCCGACCAGCACGCCTGCCTCGCCCACCAGCCGGCGGCCCGGCTCGAAGGACAGTTCGCAGCCCAGGCCTTCGGTCTCGCGCGCCACGACCGCCATGAAGTCGGCGATCGAGGGCGGCTTCTCGTCGGCGTAAACAATCCCCAGGCCGCCGCCGATGTCGAAGCGGTCGATCGAATGGCCATCCTGGCGGAGCTGCCCGATCAGCTCGCGCACGCGCACGATCGCATCGCGATAGGGCGTGAGCGAGGTGAGCTGCGACCCGATGTGCATCGCCACACCCACGACGTTCAGGTTCGGCAGCCGACCGGCCAGCCCGAAGGCCTCGCGCGCCAGGTCGATGTCGATGCCGAACTTGTTCTCCTTGCGGCCGGTCGTGATCTTGGCGTGCGTCTTGGCGTCGACGTCCGGGTTCACGCGGATCGTGATGTCGGCCTTGAGGCCGAGCTGTCCCGCCACGGCGTTCAACGTCTCGAGCTCGGCCGAGCTTTCGACGTTGATCTGGCCGATGCCGGCTTCGAGCGCGGCCATCAGCTCCGACGCCTTCTTGCCGACGCCGGAATAAATGATGCGCCTCGCCGGGATGCCGGCGGCCAGCGCCCGCTTCATCTCGCCCACCGACACGATATCGGCGCCGGCGCCCATCTCGCCGAACAGGCGGATGACGGCCTGGCTGCTGTTGGCCTTCATCGCGTAGGCGACGCTGGCGTTCATGCCCTTGATGCCGTCGGCGAACTCCCTCCAGCCGGCGCGCAACGCGGCGGCCGAATAGCAGTAGAACGGCGTGCCGACCTGGGCCGCGATGGCGGCCAGCGTAACGCCCTCGGCGCACATCTCGCCGTCCTTGTAGCTGAAGAAGCTCATCGTCAGCGGCCCCCGGTCTTGCCGAGGAAGCGGCGACGCGCGTCGGCGACGGCGCGCACGACGTTCGCGGGCGCGGTGCCGCCCAGGCTCTTGCGGGCGTTGACCGATGCCTCGACCGTCAGCACGCGATAGACGCTGCGGTCGATCTTCGGCTCGACCGCCTGCATCTCCTCGAGCGACAGCTTGTCGAGGTCGATGCCCTTGTCGGCGGCGATACCGACCAGGCGGCCGGTCACGTGATGGGCCTGGCGGAACGGCAGGCCGACCTTGCGCACCAGCCAGTCCGCAAGATCGGTCGCCACGGAGTAGTCCGCCGAGGCGACCGCGCGCATGCGCTCAGGGTTCGCCTTGAGGTCGCGGATCATGCCGGTCATCGCCGCGATGCCCAGCTCCAGCGAGTCGGCGGCATCGAACAGCGGTTCCTTGTCTTCCTGCATGTCCTTGCCGTAGGTCAGCGGCAGGCCCTTCAGGATGGTGCAGAGCGCCACGAAGGCGCCGACGATGCGGCCGACCTTGGCGCGCGTCAGCTCGGCGGCGTCCGGGTTGCGCTTCTGCGGCATGATCGAGCTGCCGGTCGTGAAGGCATCCGACAGCGAGATGAAGCGGAACGGCGCGGAGCACCAGATCACGATCTCCTCGGAGAGACGCGACAGGTGAACGGCGGTCGTCGAGGCGGCGGAGATGAACTCGATCACGTAGTCGCGGTCCGACACGGCATCGAGCGAGTTGGCCATCGGCCGCTCGAAGCCCAGAGCCTTCGCGGTCTTGCGTGGATCGATCGGATGCGGCGAGCCGGCCAGCGCCGCGGCACCCAGCGGCGATTCGTTGAGACGCGCCCGGCAGTCGGCAAAGCGGCTGCGGTCGCGGCCGAACATCTCGACATAGGCCATCAGGTGATGGCCGAAGGTGATCGGCTGGGCGGTCTGCAGATGGGTGAAGCCCGGCATGATCGTCGAGGAATACTGGTCGGCGCGGTCGATCAGCGCGGCCTGCAGGTCGCGCAACATCAGCTCGACCTTGTCGATCGTGTCGCGAACCCACAGGCGCACGTCGAGCGCGATCTGGTCGTTGCGCGAGCGCGCCGTGTGCAGGCGGCCGCCGGCCGGGCCGATGATGTCGGTCAGCCGCTGCTCGACGTTGAAATGGATGTCCTCGAGCTTGGTCGAGAACTTGAACTTGCCGCTCTCGATCTCGGCCTTGACCTGGGCGAGGCCACGCTTGATGGCGCGGCCGTCCTTGGCCGTCAGGATTCCCTGGGCCACCAGCATGTCACAGTGCGCGACGGAGCCTGCGATATCCTGCGCGTAGAGCCGGCGGTCGAAACCGATGGAGGCGTTGATCTTCTCCATGATTTCCGCAGGGCCGAGCTTGTAGCGGCCGCCCCACATCGTGTTGGAGCGACGATTGGTTGCTCGCGCAGTCGTGTTCTTCCGTGCCATGAATTAAAGCCACTGATCCTTTAGGAACGCGGCTTATGGCACATCCTGTCCCTAATTTCCTCCCCGGCCGGCGCTACATTCTTTGCGGCGCCCTGGCGGCCCTCGTGCTCCCGGCCACCGCCACGCCGAGCCTGGCCGGCGTGAAGCCCGACATGGCCAAGGGCGCCATGGAGCGCTTCAAGCTCGCCAGGACGCCCAAGCCCCTGCCCGACCTCGAAATCCAGGATGCCGACGACAAGCCGCTGAAGCTCGGCGACCTCAAGGGCAAGGTCGTGCTGCTGAACTTCTGGGCCACATGGTGTGCGCCCTGCGTGAAGGAAATGCCGAGCCTCGACCGCCTGCAGGCAGCGTTCCCGAAGGACAAGTTCCTGATCGTTCCGCTGTCGATCGACGGGCCGACGAAGCCAAAGGTCGCCCCCTTCTACAAGGACCAGAAGCTCGCGAATCTCGGCATCTACTTCGACAAGGGTCGCAAGACGATGCAGGGACTCGACGTCACCCTGCTGCCAACCTCGATCCTGGTCGATGCCAAGGGCCGCGAGCTCGGCCGAATCGAGGGCGACGCCGACTGGGACATGCCGGAATCGATCGCCCTGATGAAAGCGGCGATGGGCAAGGACAGGGGCTGACGGGCGCGAAGTCGCCGTCTCGTTGGTGCATAATGCGGCCGACATGACGCCGCCTCCCGCGACCTCCGACGCCGTTGCCATCGAACTCAATGCGGTGCTGGTCGCCCTCACGGCAGACCAGCCGCAGGTCCTCACGCTGGACGACGGCGCGCTGCTGCCTTCGGGACCCTTCGCGACCGAACATCCCACCCTGCAGAGCGGCGTGCGGGCCTGGGTCGAGCGGCAGACAAACCACCCGCTGGGCTATGTCGAGCAGCTCTACACCTTTGCCGACCGCAACCGCCCGGCCTCGCATGGCCGGCAGCGCGTCGTGTCGATCAGCTATCTCGGTCTCACCCGCGAACGCCTGTCGGCCGGCGCGCGCGATCCGGAATGGCGAAGCTGGTACCGCTATTTTCCGTGGGAAGACTGGCGGACGGGTCCCTCGCCGCTGATCGCCCAATCGATCCTGCCGCAACTCGCGAAATGGGCGGCCGGCGGCGACGCGGCGAGCCGGCGCGAGCGGCAGCAACGGATCGAGATGACCTTCGGTGACGGGCTGGAGAACTGGAACGAGGACCTGGTCCTCCAGCGCTACGAGCTGCTCTACGAGGCGGGCCTCGTGCCCGAGGCGAAGTCAGCCGGGGCCGATCCCGTGCCGGGCATGCCGATGCGCCACGACCACCGCCGGATCCTCGCCACCGGCATCGCGCGCCTCAGGGCCAAGATCAAATACCGGCCGGTCTTCTTCGAGCTGATGCCGCCCGAATTCACGCTGCTGCAGCTCCAGCGCGCCGTCGAGGCGCTGGCGGGCCGGCCGATGCACAAGCAGAACTTCCGCCGCCTGATCGACCTGCAGGGCCTCGTCGAGCCGACGGGTGCCAGCACCTCTGAGGCACGCGGCCGGCCCGCGAAACTGTTCCGCTTCCGCCGCGAGGTCGTCCTCGAACGCGCCGTCGCCGGCACCAAACTCCCCCTCTCCCGCCCGATTTGAAAACTTGACGCCATTAATGCTCATTTTTAGTATAAATTTATAATGCTCGTATTGAGCATAATGAGGTGTCAGATGTCGTTAGCCTTCTCGCCGGACCTGATGGCCCGTACCGCCCCGCTCTACGACCGCGTGAAATCGGTGATTCCGTCGATCGAATGGCCGGCCTTCGCCGGAGACATCGACGCCATCCTCGCGCTGAAGCGCGAGCGGGATGCCGTGATCCTGGCGCACAACTACCAGACGCCCGAGATCTTCCACTGCGTGGCCGACATCGTGGGCGACAGCCTGGCGCTGGCCCGGGAGGCCATGAAGGTCGATGCCGGAACGATCGTCCTGGCCGGCGTCCACTTCATGGCCGAGACGGCGAAGCTCCTCAATCCGGCCAAGCGCGTGCTGATCCCCGACCTCGGCGCCGGCTGTTCGCTCGCCGCATCGATCACCGCCGCCGATGTCCGGCTGCTGCGTCAGCGCTATCCCGGCGTTCCCGTCGTGACCTACGTGAACACGTCGGCCGCCGTGAAGGCGGAGAGCGACATCTGCTGCACGTCCGGCAATGCGAAGAAGATCGTCGAGAGCCTGGGCGTGCCGAAGGTCATCATGCTGCCCGACGAATATCTGGCGCAGAACATCGCGGCCGAGACCGGCGTCGAGATCGTCACCTGGGCCGGCCACTGCGAGGTCCACGAGCGCTTCACGGCACAGGATATCCGGCAGTTGCGCGCGGGCCATCCCGGCATCGTGGTGCTGGCCCATCCGGAATGCCCACCCGAGGTGGTGGGCGAATCCGATTTCACGGGCTCGACGGCGGCGATGATCGACTATGTCGGCCTGAAGCGGCCGGCGCGCGTCGTCCTCGTGACCGAATGCTCGATGAGCGACAACGTTGCCGTCCAGCATCCCGGCACCGAGTTCATACGGCCGTGCAACCTCTGCCCGCACATGAAGCAGATCACCCTGCCGAAGATCCGTCAGGCACTGGAGACGATGCAGCACGAAGTGAGGATCGATCCCGCGGTGGCCGAGCCGGCCCGGCGCGCGGTCGAACGCATGCTGGAAGTCTGAGGCCCGCGATGACGATCCCCCCTCTTCCCGATCTGCTCATCGAACCGGTGGTCCGCGCAGCCCTCCTGGAGGATCTCGGCCGCGCCGGCGATCTCACCACCGACGCGATCGTGCCGGCGACCGCAAAGGCAAAGACCGCCCTGGTCGCACGCCAGCACGGCGTCGTGGCGGGGCTTGCCGCAGCTGCGACGGCCTTCCGACTGGTCGACCCGTCCATCGAGATGACGATCGAACGGCCGGACGGCACACGCCTCGTGCCCGGCGACCGCATCGCGACCATCACGGGTCCGGCGCGCGGGATGCTGACCGCCGAGCGGGTCGCGTTGAATTTCCTCGGCCATCTGAGCGGCGTCGCCAGTGGCGCGGCCACGCTGGTCGAGGCGGTGCGCGGCCACAAGGCGCGCATCTGCTGCACGCGCAAGACCATGCCGGGATTGCGCGCGCTGCAGAAATACGCCGTCCGCGTCGGTGGCGGCATGAACCACCGCTTCGGTCTCGACGATGGCGTTCTCATCAAGGACAACCACGTCGCCGTCGCGGGCGGCATCCGTCCGGCGATCCTTGCGGCGCGCCGCGGCGTCGGCCATCTGGTGAAGATCGAGGTCGAGGTCGATACGCTGGATCAGCTCGAAGAGGCGCTGGCGACGGGTACCGACGCGGTCCTGCTCGACAACATGACGCCCGACCAGCTCGCCACCGCGGTCCGCATGATCGACGGTCGCGCCATCGCCGAAGCCTCGGGCCGCATCACGCCGCAGACGGCGCCGGCGATCGCAGCCAGTGGCGTCGACCTCATCTCAGCCGGCTGGCTGACCCACAGCACCAGCGTGCTCGACATCGGCCTCGACTGGCAGACGTAGAAATCCCTCACCCTGAAGAGCGCTCCGCAGGAGCGCGTCTCGAAGGGTGGGCACAAGCCCCACGTCCGTTGCCCATCCTTCGAGACGGCCACTCCGTGGCCTCCTCAGGATGAGGTCGTGGCGTACGGACTCCTAGGTCAGTTGCTGACTTCGCAGTGCTTGCCCATTTCCTTGCACACGCGCAGCACGGCCTGCACGACCAGCGACGCGGTCGAGCCTTCGCCGGGCCCCGCATGGCCCGCGATCATGAGCTGGGAGACCTCGTCGTTGAACGGCACCACGTTCAGCGTCGCGGTCCGATCGCCCTCGGCGATCTGGATGCGGCGCTGCCCGGAATCCTGCATCAGGATGCGCACCGACGGGTTCTTTCGCGCGAGTTCCAGCGCCGTCGAGAAGATCTTGTCGGCGTGGGCGTCGAGCAGCACCGTCGCGAAGTCGTAGCCGGCACGGCCGTTCGGTTGGCCACCCTCGGTCATCTGATGGATGCGCCCCAGCGCCTTGCGCGCCACAAACACCCATTGCGCCTGGGCCGGTGCGAACGGCAGCAGCAGGCCGACGAGCACGGTGGCCGCGACGAGAGGTCTGAATATCTGGCGCATGCATCGTCTCGCTTCAGGGAGCCGCACACTACGCAAGTGTCGCCAGCGATGAAGCCGAGAATGGCGCCAGTTCGGCAAAGCGGCCGGCGCGCACCTTGGCGGCCCATTGCGGATCGGCGAGCAGCGCGCGCCCGACCGCGACGAGGTCGAACTCGCCTTTTTCCAGCCGCGCTTCAAGTTCGCCCAGATCTCCGATCTCGGAATCCTCGCGCGTCCGGAAGGTCTGCACGAAGTCCGCGCCCTTGAGGCCGACCGAACCCACGGTGATCGTGGGCATGCCGGTAAGCTTCTTCGTCCAGCCCGCGAGGTTGAGCGTCGAGCCTTCGAACTCGGGCTCCCAGAAGCGGCGCGTCGAGCAATGGAAGATGTCGGTCCCGGCTTGCGTCAGCGGCTCGAGGAAGCGCGCGAGTTCGTCAGGCGTCAGCGCGAGCCGCGCCGTGAAGTCCTGCTGCTTCCACTGCGAGAAGCGGAAGATGATCGGGTAGTCCGCACCGACCCGCGCGCGGATCGCCTTCACGATGTCGGCCGCGAAACGCGTGCGCTGCACGAAATCGCCGCCCCAGGCGTCGCTGCGCTTGTTCGCGCCGTCCCAGAAGAACTGGTCGATCAGGTAACCGTGCGCACCGTGGATCTCGACCGCGTCGAACCCGATCTCCTGGGCGACGCCGGCGGCGCGGCCGAAGGCGTCGATCGTGTCGGCGATGTCGGCGTCGCTCATCGGCGGGCCGACCGGCTTGCCCGACGCGGCCAGACCCGACGGACCGTCGGACGGCGCCTCGGGATTCCGGCCGGTGCCGGTCTTGCGCATCATGCCCTGGTGCCAGAGCTGCGGCGCGATCTTGCCGCCCGCGCCATGGACTTCGGCCACGACACGCCGCCAGCCTTCGAGGCTCGCGGGCGAATGGAAGTCGGGCACGTTGGTGTCGTTGGAGGCAGCCGGCCGGTCGACTGTCGTGCCTTCGGTGATGATGAGACCGACACCGCCCTCGGCGCGGCGTCGATAGTAGGCCGCCACGTCGGCGCCGGGGATGCTGTCGGGGCTCTTGGAGCGCGTCATCGGCGCCATCACCAGACGGTTGGAGAGCGACAGCGACCTCGACTCGAACGGACGAAACAGCGGGCTGGTCATGGAATTCTCGCTCATGGAAAGGCGACGTCGCCGTAGGGATAGAATTTCTTCAGATCGACGTTCCGGTACGGCAGGCCATCGAGCCGCACCGTGCCGAGGAAGGGTTCGACCGGCTCGACCAGCAGGATCGTCCTTGCAAACCCGCTGTCGTCGAAGCCGCGGCGGAAGTGCACACGCGACTTGATGGCGATGGCCTTGAACTGCGCGAGATCGAAGGCCGGGCCCGCGAGCTGCGACGGTTCGACGATCTGCGTGAGATAGCGGCTGATCAGCACGACGTTCCCGCGCCCGAAGGCTACGCTCACCCACAAGGTGCCATGGGCTTCGTGCGCACCAATCACCTTGCCGGTGACGCGCACCGGCTGGCCGGCGGATTCGTCGGCGAGGCCGCCGATCTCCCTGTCGAACGCATCGCCCACCTTCACGCCCCCGGCCTTCAGCGCATCGATGCACTTGGCGTCGGCGATGGTCGCGATCAGCACATCCGACAGATCCTGCTCGATCACTTCCTTCAATATCCAGGTCGCATAACCCGAACGGTCGCTGTGATCGGCCAGCACGACCGGCGTCTCGCCGCGCGCCATGGCCTCCTTGGCCAGCCGCACGCCCTCGGGGATCGGATGGACCCTGACGGTGTTGAGCAGGTCCTCGCGGCGGCGCCACGCCCAGGACGACATGTCGTCGGCGACCTTGCGGGCCAGCGCTGCATTGCCGTTGGTCATGACCTGGAAGGTCATGCCGACATCGGGCACGTCGGCGAAGGGAAAGCCGAAGAACACGTTCACGAACACGTCGGGCTCGCGCGCTTCCCAAACGAGCGCGCGCTGCACCAGGTCCATCCACGGCGAGGCGCCCGTCCACTGCAGCACGGTCGGCGTGATGATCGGCACCTTCACCGTGACGGTCTCGGGCCGGTAGTCGCCACGGATCGCGCGCACCAGCATGCGCGCCGCGCGTTCGCCCTGCAGGTGGCTGTCGTAGTGCGGGAAATACTTCACCGTGAAGGCCATGTCGGCCTGGGCCAGGAACTCCGCATCCTCGTTGCCGTGCGGGTCGAAGGTGCCGACGATGAAGGCCTTGCGGCCGACGATCTCGCGGACCCGCCGCGCGATGTCGGCCTCCGGCCGCGCCACGCCGCGCACGCCCATCGCGCCGTGCAGGCTGAGATAGACGCCGTCGAACGGTCCCTGCGCCTTCAGGCCGGCAATCATGCGGCCGAGGAAGGTCTCGTAGGCCTCTTCCGTGATCCAGCCCGAGCCGGTGCCGGTCTTCGGCCAGAGCGGCGATTCGATGCCGACCAGTTCGACGCCGTCATACTCGCGCGCCACCTTCACGAACCCGCCCATGTAGGACCTGGGATCGTGCGCCAGCAGCGCTTCGCCGCTGGCGGGAGAGCCGGGATAGGTGAAATCCGCGAGCGTGGTGTCGTTCGGAAGGAACGTCACCGTCTCATGGGCGAACTGCAGGACGGCGATACGCATCCCGCCGTGCGCCTCTCTAGCGCGTCGGAACCGGGCGTTCGCCGGAATAGTCGTAGAAGCCGCGCTTGACCTTGCGACCGACCCAGCCGGCCTCGACGTACTTCACGAGCAGCGGGCACGGACGATACTTCGAATCGGCCAGGCCCTCGTGCAGCACCTGCATCACCGACAGGCAGGTATCGAGGCCGATGAAGTCGGCCAGCTCGAGGGGGCCCATCGGATGGTTGGCGCCCAGCTTCATGCCGGTGTCGATCGCCTCGACGTTGCCGACGCCCTCGTACAGCGCATAGACCGCCTCGTTGATCATCGGCAGCAGGATGCGGTTCACGATGAAGGCCGGGAAGTCCTCGGCATTGACCGGCTTCTTGTCGAGCCTGACCACGACCTCGCGCACCGTGCGGAAGGTCTCTTCTTCCGTCGCAATGCCGCGGATCAGCTCGACCAGGCCCATCAGCGGGACTGGGTTCATGAAGTGCATGCCCATGAACTTGCCGGGCCGGTCGGTGACCGCCGCGAGCCTCGTCACCGAGATCGACGAGGTATTGGTCGCCAGCAGAACGTTGGCCGGCAGGCCCTCGCAGACCTTCTTGAAGATCTCGCGCTTCACCGCCTCGTTCTCGGTCGCCGCCTCGACGATCAGGTCGCAATCGGCGAGCGGCTTGTAATCGGTCGCGGTTGAAATGCGTCCCAGCGCCGAGTCCTTGTCCTCGGGACGGATCATGCCACGGCCGATCTGCCGGTCCATATTCCGTCCGATGGCGTCGATACCCTTGTCGAGATGCGGCTGGTCGACATCCACGAGACGGATGTCGTAGCCCTTCAACGCGCAGACATGGGCGATGCCGCTGCCCATCTGGCCGGCACCGATGACGCCGATGCGCTTGATCATGATGGGTGTCCTCGGGTTTGCTTACTTTTTCTCGACTGCGGCAGTCAGCTCGGGGACGATCTGGAACAGGTCGCCCACGATGCCGTAATCGGCAACCTGGAAGATCGGTGCTTCCTCGTCCTTGTTGATCGCCACGATGGTCTTGCTGTCTTTCATGCCGGCGAGATGCTGGATCGCGCCGGAGATGCCGATGGCGATGTAGAGGTCGGGCGCGACCACCTTGCCGGTCTGGCCGACCTGGTAGTCGTTCGGCACGTAACCCGCATCGACCGCGGCACGGCTGGCGCCGAGACCGGCGCCGAGCTTGTCGGCCAGCGTCTCGAGCATCTTGAAGTTGTCGCCGCTCTGCAGGCCACGGCCGCCGCTGACGACGATCTTCGCGCTGGTCAGTTCAGGGCGCTCGCTCTTGGAGAGCTCGGCGCCGACGAAGGACGAAAGGCCCGCGGTGCCCGTACCGGCGATCTGCTCGATCGCGGCCGAACCACCGCCTGCCGCCGCCTTGAAGTTGGTCGGGCGGACGGTGACGATCTTGATCTTGTCGCCGCTCTGCACGGTCGCCATGGCGTTGCCGGCGTAGATCGGGCGAACGAACGTGTCGGGCGAGACGACCTTGATGGCCTCGGAGACCTGCGCGACGTCGAGCAGCGCGGCGACGCGCGGCGCGACGTTCTTGCCAACCGAGTCGGCCGCCATCACGACGTGGCTGTAGCCCGGCGCGAGCTTGACGACGAGCGGAGCGATGTCCTCGGCCAGCCAGTTGGCGTAGGCCGCATCCTCGGCCTGCAGCACTTTGGCCACGCCCTGGATCGCGGCCGCCGACGCGGCGGCCTCCGCGGCGTTGCTGCCGGCCACCAGCACATGGACCTCGGGGTCCATCTGGGCCGCGGCCGCTACGGCGTTGGCGACATTGGCGCGGACGGTCTTGCCGTCATGCGCGGCGACGACGAGGACGGCCATGTCAGATCACTCCCGCTTCGTTGCGCAGCTTCTCGACCAGCTCCGCGACGGTCTTCACCTTGATGCCGGCCTTGCGCTTCGGCGGCTCTTCCACCTTCAGCGTCTTGAGGCGCGGCGCGACGTCGACGCCCAGCGCGTCCGGCGCCAGGATCTCGATCGGCTTCTTCTTCGCCTTCATGATGTTCGGCAGCGAGGCGTAGCGCGGCTCGTTCAGGCGCAGGTCGGTGGTGATCACCGCAGGCATCTTGATCTTGATGTTCTCGAGACCGCCGTCGACCTCGCGCTTAACCTCGACCGAACCGTCGGCGACGTTGAGCTTGTTGGCGAAGGTGCCGACCGACCAGCCGAGCAGCGCGGCCAGCATCTGGCCGGTGGCGTTCGAGTCGTCGTCGATCGCTTGCTTGCCGACGATCACCAGGCCGGGCTGCTCCTTGTCGACCACTGCCTTGAGCAGCTTGGCGACAGCCAGCGGCTGCAGTTCGGCATCGGTCTGCACGAGGACGCCGCGGTCGGCGCCCATGGCGAGCGCGGTGCGGATCGTCTCCTGGCACTGGGCCGGGCCGGCAGAGAAAGCGATGACTTCGGTCGCAGCGCCCTTCTCTTTCATGCGAATCGCCTCTTCCACGGCGATTTCATCGAAGGGGTTCATGGACATCTTGACGTTAGCCGTCTCGACACCCGTGTTGTCGGCCTTGACGCGGATCTTGACGTTGTAGTCGATGACCCGCTTGACCGCGACCAGCACTTTCATCGCGTTGCGCCTATCGGTGAGTTGCGGCCGGACTGACCCGTCCGGCGAAGGGGATTTCGTGTAGGGGTGTTGAGCCGATCATGTCAAGGCTATGGCGCACTGCACAAAATCGCAGGGTGAAAGATTTTTCCTCTATCTTTCAACAGCTTGGGCTGATTAACGCGAACCGCCCGGCACCCAGAGCACATCTGCCGCGCCATTGTCGTTCAGCCGGCGGGCCAGGACGAACAGGTGATCGGACAACCGATTGATGTATTTGATCGCCTCCGGATTGATCGTCTGCTCCGTCGCGAGACGGGTCATGCAGCGCTCGGCGCGGCGCGAAACGGTGCGCGCCAGATGCAACCAGGATGCGGCCTCGCTGCCGCCCGGCAGGATGAACGACTTCAGCGGTTGCAACTCGGCATTCATCGCGTCGATCTCGCGTTCGAGACGCTCGACCTGCGACGCCACCATGCGCAGCGCCTGCTCGTCGCGCTTCGTCTTGCCCTCGGGCGTGCACAGATCGGCACCGAGATCGAACAGGTCGTTCTGGATCCGGCCCAGCATCGCATCGGCTTCGGCGAGACGCGGATCGCTGCTGCCAGCGCGCGCAATCGCGTTGCGCGCGAGGCCGATCACCGAGTTGGCCTCGTCGGTCGTGCCATAGGCTTCGACGCGGATGTCGTGCTTGGGCACGCGCTCGCCGCGACCGAGCGACGTCTGCCCGGCGTCGCCGCCGCGCGTGTAGATGCGGTTCAGCGTGACGGCCATCGCCTAGCTCCTGCTCGCGAAGTACCAGAGCAGGATCAGCACGACCGTGAGCAACTGCAGGCGCACGCGCCACCACATGAACTTGTTGCTGCGGCGACTGCCTTCGATGTTGCCGTCCTGGTTCCGGCTCATGTTGATGAGGCCTGCGAACAGCGTACCGAGCGTGGCGAACGCCGATAGCAGCACGAGGATGAAAAGGACGTTGGCGAGGGTCATGGGCTTTTATCCCGCATTGTGCCGGCCCGCGCCAGTACGGGCGCCGGCCCAGGGCCGCGCGTCGCGCGACGCATCGATGCCGGTGGCGAGACGGAAGATCGCCTCGGCGGTCTGCTCGGCCGACCAGAGGGCGGCGTGCACGGTCCCGTACTCGACAGGCTCGGTCGCCTCTCCCGCAAAGAAGACACGGTTGCCGAGCGGCCGCGCATGCGCGGTGCAATCGTCGGGATCGCTGCCTACGCCGGGATAGGAATAGCCGCCGCGCGACCAGGGATCGCTCAGCCAGCGCGGGAAGACCATCGCCTCGGGCTCGGGAATGTCGTCGCCGAACATCGCACGCAGCGACCTCATGGCGACGGCCGTCACCTCTGCGTCGCTGGCCTCGCGGTCGAGACGGATCGCCGTGTGGCCGTTACAGAAACTGAGCAGGATCGGCAGGCCGGTCTCCTGCTCGTGGCTGACGAAGGTGTTGAAGCCGCCGCGCTGCAGCGGGGAGTCGGGCAGCCGCCCGAACCATTTGGGCTGCTCGGGCCAGAAGCGCCGCGGAAAGCGGAGGTAGATCTTGCCCAGAGTGCCCGCGCCGTAGCCGATGCGGCCGATGGCGATGCGCTGCAGTTCCGGCGGCGCCGGATCCAGCACCGGCATGCCGGCGCGCAGCAGCCCGACCGGCACGGCGATCACCGCGCGATCCGCTTCGATGCGCTGGCCGTCCTGCAGGATCGCCGTCACACCATCGCCCCTCCAGACCACCCGCTGGACCGCGGTGCCGGAGCGGATGTCGAGGCCGGGCGCGACGTCGTCGATCAGTTGCTTGTAGCCGCCCCTGGGCTGCGCGTTGCGCTCGAGGCCTTCGGTCGGGAACCACTCCTCCGCGGCCACCGCGTCCCAGGGCGCGCTCTGCACGCCCTCGCTCATCTCCACGAACGTGGCCACGACCAGACGGTCGATTACCGGCAGCCACGATGCGGTGAGCAACGGCTCGACGGCCTCCCGCACTGAGATCGAGCGAGGTCCGCGAACGCGCGTCATCGCCTTGCTCTTCCAGCCCGCCCATTCGATGGCGGCCTTGAAAGCCATCCGGCCCATCACCGCGCGGCGTCGCTGGCCTTCCCGCGTCGGCGAGGTCGCGCGCTTGTCGATCAACAGACGTTCGCCCTGCGACTCGACCAGCTCGATGCCGAGTTTCCTGCACCACAGGGTGAGCGGATTGCCATCGACGCCATGCACCCAGGATCCGCCGAGATCGACCGGTGCGCCGACGCGATCGTCGGTCCAGGTCCGGCCGCCGATGCGGCCGCGGGCTTCGAGCACAGTCACGACGAATCCCGAATCGTGCAGCAGCCGTGCCGCGACCAGCCCGGCCATGCCGGCTCCCACCACGACGACGCGCTCGCCGTTGCCTCTCCCCATCGACCAGGAGCCGGTCCGGCTCATACCCGAGGCGCCCAGGCCAGCATCGGCAGCGAAGACATGGAATCGAAGGTACGGCCGCCCGCGGCGCGCAACGCGTCGGCATCTGTATGTGATGCCCCGACATAGGCCAGCGCACGCATGCCGGCGGAGCGCGCCGCCTGGATGCCGGGCAGCGAATCCTCGACCACCGTGCAACCGAAGGGCTGCTGGTCCATCTGAATGGCCGCGTGAAGGAACAGGTCGGGGAACGGCTTGCCGCGCGGCACCTGGCTCGAACTGAAGATGCGACCCTCGAAGCGAGACCAAAGACCGGTGATGCCGAGCGTCACGCGCATCTTGTCGAGCCCGCCGGAACTGGCGACGCAGGTTGCGATGCCCGCCGCCTCGATCGCATCAATCGCCTCGACGACGCCGGGCACTGTCTGCAGAGGCGCTTCACGGAAGGCCTGCAACGTGTCGGCCTGCAGGCGGTCGACGAAATCGCCCGGCAGAGCGCGCCCCAGCTCGCCCTCGACGATCTCGACGCAGGATTTCATCGAGCGCCCCATCAGGCGGCGCATCGTCTCCTCGACCGTCCAGTCGAGTCCCTCGCGTCCAAGCGCGCGGGCGAAGCAGGTGTTGGCGAGGGGTTCGCTGTCGACCAGCACCCCGTCGCAATCGAAAATGACCAGCACGCCTCAGGAGTATCAGTAAGGCTTGTCGCCTGCCACCGTGACCCGGTTGCCGCTGCGGGTGTGCGGCCAGTAGTCCCACATGGCGCGATGCTGGACGCAGCGATTGTCCCAGAAGGCGATGGAGTTCTCCTGCCAGCGGAAACGGCACTGGAAAAGCGGGTTTTCCATGTGTTCGTAGAGATACCGCAGGATCGCGTCGCTCTCGTCGCGCGGCAGGCCGACCAGCGAGCGGGTGAAGCCGCGGTTGACGTAGAGCCCCTTCTTGCCGGTGACCGGATGCGTCCTCACGACCGGGTGCACGGCGCGCGGATACTCAGGTTTGTCGGCCACGTTGAAATTCTTGTAGAGGCCGCGATAGACCGACTCGCCGTCATGGACCGCCGTCAGCCCGTCGAGATAGGTCTTCATGCGGTCCGACAGCGCCTCGTAGGCGGCATACATGCTGGCAAACAGCGTGTCGCCGCCCTTGGGCGGGCACTTCTTGATGTAGAGGATGCTGCCCATCGGCGGCTCCAGATCGCAGCTCACGTCGGTGTGCCAGCCCTCGCCGTTGGCGCGCGGCGAGTCCTTGTCGGCATGAATGATCATCAGCTCGGGCTTGCCGGGCTCGCTCGGCGCCGCCGGATGGGTGTGCAGGTCGCCGAACAGGCGGCCGAAGGCCAAGTGCTGTTCCTGGCTGATGTGCTGGTCGCGGAAGAAGATCACGAGGTTCTCCGCCAGCGCGCGATGGATCTCGTCCTGCTGCCGGTTGGACAGCGGCTTGCTGAGATCGATCCCGCTGATCTCCGCGCCGAGGATCGGCGTCAGCTTGTCGAGGGTGATGGTCTCGTACGGCGCGCTCTCGTCGGCCCTGTGCCGATAGCGCGGTCCGGCGTTGGCGTTCAGCGATCCAGCCATGTGTTTCTCCTACTCGACCTTGATGTTGGCGCGACGAATGATCTTGCCCCAGCGCTCCTTCTCGGCGCTGGCGAAGGCTGCGAACTCGGCCGGCCGCATGAGCTTCGGCGTTCCACCCAGCGCCGCCAGGCGCTCGATGACTTCCGGCATCTCGGACACGGTGTAGAGGTCGGCGTTGATCCGGTTGACGATCTCCGCCGGCGTTCCCCTGGGCGCATAGAACCCCGTCCAGGTCGTCAGCAGGACGTCGGGAAGGCCCGTTTCCGCTGCCGTCGGCATGGCGGGCACGGCCGCGTAGCGTTCGCTGTCGGTGACGAACAATCCCTTCAGCGCGCCGCGGTCCATCGCGATCTTGGCGTTGACCGTGTCGATCATCATGAAGGTGAGCAGCCCGCTCTGCACGTCGGGTATGGCCTGCGGGTTGCTCTTGTAGCCGACATAGACCGCGTCGACGCCCGCCGCCATCTTGTACAGTTCAGACGCCACGCGGGCGGGCAGCGCGCCGGCGCCGTAATTGTGCTTGCCGGGTTCGGCCTTCAGCTTCGCCGTCAGTTCGGCCGCCGTATTGATGGGACTGTTCCTGTCCACCAGCAGCACGAAGGGCGAGGTACCCATGCGCGAGATCGGCGCGAAGTCGGCGATCGGATCGTAGGGCAGCTTGTCGTAGATCGCCGGGTTGACGACCTGCGTCATGGCCGAGGTGGCGAACAAGGTCAGGCCATCCGGCCTGGCGCGCGCGACCGATTCGGCCGCCGGAATGCCGTTGCCCCCGCCCTTGTTGTCGATCACCACGGGCTGACCCCAGAGTGCCGAGAGCCGTTCGGCATAGACGCGGGCACTGATATCGGTCGCCGCGCCTGCGGGAAACGGCACCACCATCGTGACGCGGCCCGCCGGAAACTTCTGCGCCCGAACGATCGCCGGCGCCACGAATGCCGCCGTGCCCAGTCCCATCCCGAACCTTCGTCTGCCGAACATGTTTCCTCGATCTCTTCTTGGTTGAAGAGAGCGTAGACGCTTTTGCACGGGGCCGCCGACCTTAAGTCGACAGAGTCCATATTACGGAATAGCGTCGAGGCCATGCCGATCGAGCCCATCCGCCGCAGTTTCGCGATCCTCGAAGCGCTGAGCCGGCGCCCGCACGGCACCATTGCCGTGCTGGCCGAGGAGACCGGCCTGCCACGGCCGACCGTGGCGCGCCTGCTCAATACGCTGGTCGAGCTGGGATATGCCACCCAGGTCTCGCGCCTGATGGGCTATCGCCTCACCGACCGCGTGCTGGGACTCGCGCAGGGCATTCGCTTCATCGATCACTTCGTCGATGTCGCCGCGCCGCACATGCACCGCTTCACGCAGGAGCACGGCTGGCCGCTCTATCTGGGCTCGATCAGTCATCGCGCGATCACCATCCGCTACTCGACCGCGGCGGAGAGCCCGCTGTCGTTCGAGCGCACGGCCCTGCAGCGTCGCAGCCCGATCCTGTCCGGCGCACTCGGCCGCGCCTGGCTCGCCTTCTCTACCGAAGAGGAACGCCGTGCCATCCTGCGCGACCTCGGCGTACGCTACGATGCCAGGCTCACGGCCGCCTTCGCCCGTATCCGGCGCGACGGATACGCCTTCGCGGTCCTGCCACGACCGGGGCGGTTGCAAGGCATCGCCGTCGCGATCCGCAAGAACGATCGGGTGATGGGTTGTATCTCGATGCGCTTCGTTCGCTCCGCGATGAACGAAGCCGAAGCCGGTGCGCGATTCGGCGCACCGCTCAATGCGCTCGCACGCGCCATCGCCACGGACGCCACAAGCTAGTAGCTTGCAGCCAAACGAAGAGAGGAAACATGACGAGCTTCGACGCCATTGCCACGCAGACCGTCCGCAAGGCGGCCCATCTCGAGCCTGGCTTCGTGCACAAGGCCGACATCGAGGCGGCGGCACGCAAGCTCGCGGCGCGCAAGAAGAAGCCGAACATCCTGATCTACCTGATGGACGATGTCGGCTGGGGCGATTTCGGCTGCTACGGCGGCGGCGTTGCGGTCGGTGCGCCGACTCCCAACTTCGACAAGATCGCGCGCGGCGGCCTGCAGCTCACGTCCTGCTATTCGGAACCCTCCTGCTCGCCCTCGCGCGCAACCCTCCACACTGGCCGCGTACCCAACCGCCACGGCCTGCATCGTCCGCCGATGTACGGCGAACCGGGCGGCCTGCAGGGCGAGATCACGCTCCCCATGCTGCTCGGCCAGGCCGGCTACACGACCCAGGCCGTCGGCAAGTGGCATCTCGGCGAGAATGTCGAAAGCCAGCCGCAGCACGTCGGCTACGATGATTTCTACGGCTTCCTTTCCGTGTCCGACATGTACACCGAATGGCGCGACCCGCATTTCTTCCCCGAGATCGTCTACTCGGCCGCGCGCACCGAGTGGATCAAGAACATGCCGTTCAACCGCTGCTTCGTGCACGCGAAGAAGGGCGAGGAACTGACCAACGTCGAGGAGGTCACGATTCCAGTCCTCTCGGAACTCGACGAGAAGTGGTGCAGATATTCCGAGGCGTTCATCGAGAAGCAGGCCAAGTCGGACAAGCCGTGGCTGCTCTATCACTGCACGCGCGGCGCGCACTTCGACAATTATCCGGGCGAGAAGTTCCTCGGCAAATCGCCGGCAAGGCATCCCTACAAGGACACGCTGCTCGAGCTGGACGAGATCATGGGCCGCCTCGTCGAGGCGCTGCGCAAGTCGGGCCAGCTCGAGGACACGCTGATCTTCATCTCGTCCGACAACGGCCCGCACATGGAGACCTGGCCGGACGCCGCCTTCACGCCGTTTCGTTGCGCCAAGGGCTCGACCTGGGAAGGCGGCGTACGCGTCCCCGGCCTGATGTACTGGCCGGGCACGATCGAGGCCGGCCGCCAGAGCGACGGGCTGTTCGACTTCAACGACATCGTGCCGACCGCACTCGGCCTCGCCGGCGCCTCGGACCTGCTGCCATCCGACCGCTACATCGACGGTGTCGACCAGAGCTCGTTCCTGCTGGCGCCCGACGGCCTCTCCAACCGCAAGTATCACTATTACTGGCTGAGCCAGACCTTCTCCGGCCTGCGCTGCGGCGAATACAAGATGGTCCTGTCGGCCACGAGCGACAACGCGACGGACGCGTTCGGCACCGGCGGCTTCACCGGCGTGCTGGAGCGCTACGCCTATCCGAAGCTGTTCAACCTCTATCTGGACCCGAAAGAGCAGCACAACTACCTGACGCGCAAGCTCGCCTACGTCGAGGCCTTCCAGCTCGGCATGCGCGGCCATCTCGGCACCTTCAAGAAGTTCCCGGCCAAGAAGGTCATGGGCATCAACGTGGCGGACAAGCGCGAATAGGAAGCAGGCCCGGACCCGGCCCGCTCCAGCGGGCCGTTACCAGGGGACCGGCTTGCCGAGGTGATCGAAGAAGCCGCCGCTACTGCCGGGACGCAGGCCGTCGATCGTGGCGAGCAGACGCTCTGCCGCCTGCTCGGCCGTCTGCACGTCGAGGCCCGCCTTGACGAACGGCGCCGAGAGAGGTGTCGCCACCGTCCCGGGATGGAGCGCGACGCAGAGCGCGGCCGGCTGGCGCCGGCCAAGCTCGATAGAAGCCGTGCGGACGAACTGGTTCAGCGCCGCCTTCGAGGCGCGGTAGCTGTACCAGCCGCCCAGCCGGTTATCGCCGATGCTGCCGACCCTGGCCGACAGCGTGGCGAACACCGAACGGCCCTGGCGCGGCAGCAGGGGCAGAAAGTGCTTCATCAACAAGGCCGGGCCGATGGCATTCACGGCGAAGGCCCTGGTCATGTGCGTGGCGTCGAGGTCACGCCAACTCTTCTCCGGTGACAGCCCATCGCCATGCAGCAGTCCGCTGGCATCGATGATCAGGCGCACGTCTGCCCCGAGTCCGGAGACATGGCGAGCGGCGCCGGCAATGCTGTCTTCGTCCGTCAGATCGAGCGGCGGTGAGCTGGCCCGTCCCAGACCCAGCACGGTGCGGAAACGGGACTGCGTGCAAAGTCGTCCGTACAACGCCCCGCCGATTCCACCCGACGAACCCACGACGATGGCGATGCCGCCGGCGGGGAGTGAATCGGACTCGTCGTTTATGGAGTTCGGGTTCATGTCCGGGATGTCGAGCGACCGTGGCCCGTCACCGCGTCCGATCCCTTTCCCGTCTCGGCGTGCCCAGCGCTCGCGAAGGCAGCGATAGCCTCGCCGGATCGCTTCGGCCCGGTTCCGCGATCTCGGCTGTAGGCTTCCACAACCTTGCGCCCCAGCGGGCTCAAGGGCGGCTTGAAGAAGAGCGTCATGCCCAAACGCTCCTCGACGAGATCGAGCATCCTCCGGGCATGGCCGCGCCGCCGAAAGGGCGGACCGACGAAGAGATATTCAATCTCCCCGGAAGCGTCGTACCGACAGTAGGCGATGGTCGTGTTCGCATCGGTGATCGTGATGATCCCGTCTGCGTGATGGGTTCGGGCCTGCATCTCAGGCCTCTCTGCGAACACTCGAACAAAGCTCCGACATCAGGCGACGACGATGCCACGGGTCGACATGTTCGCGGGTATGCCCCGCGCTACCCGCCCCAGACATCGTCATAGCGGGCGGTGCCGTCCTTCAGGGGGAAATGGCGGTAGGTGCGATAGGCGGAAGTCATTGAGGCCTGCCGGAAGACGAGCCCCGTGATGATCACGCCGGCCGCGACGAGGACATGGAACACGATCAGTTCGCCGTACCAGATCCATGCGCCCGCGCTGAAGCAGAAGATGTTGGTCCACATGACGCTGAGGAACAGCATGAGCTGGAATCGCTGGGCCGCCGGCAGCGTTCGAAGCGGGTTGACGCTGGAGTCCATGACGGCGCGATAAAGGGAACTCATCTTCTGATCCTTGTGTACATGTAAACCAGTACGCGTCGGGAGCAGCGACGGATCACGCATGCGACATGGCAGCCTCTGCCAGGGGCAGGACTTGCCGCCGCCCCCTCGCACGACCAACTGACGGACAACCGACCGCCGTGTCGGTCTGGAGCCCTCATGACACTGGCAAACTTCCTCTTCGTGCTCGTCCTCGTTTCCGCATTTGCAACTCTGGTAGTCCTGTTCGCCGGGGTGCTCTCGATGGGGCGCGACGAAGCCGACGCGACGGCCGGCGCAAGCCGCAGCAACCGCCTGATGGCGTGGCGCGTCCGGTTGCAGTTGATCACCGTCCTGCTGATACCGCTTTGGTATCTGGCCAGCCGCGCCTGAGCTGATGCTCAGGCCGCGCCGGCGGTTCGGTTAGCGTTCAAATTCAGGTCGCGCCCAGGTTCAAACGTCCAGGCCCGGAGCGCGGGGTGCCTAGTTGCGCCCCTCGATCAGGCCGCGACAGACGACCTGCGCCTGGATCTCGGCCGCGCCCTCGAAGATGTTGAGGATGCGCGCGTCGCACAGCACGCGACTGACGGGATACTCCATCGCATAGCCGTTGCCGCCGTGGATCTGCAGCGCGTTGTCGGCATTGCTCCAGGCGACGCGCGCCGCCAGCAGCTTGGCCATGCCCGCCTCGATATCGCAGCGCCGGTCGGAATCCTTCTCGCGCGCGGCGAAATAGGTGAGCTGGCGCGCGATCATGGTCTCGACCGCCATCCACGCGATCTTCCCGGCGACACGCGGGAACGCATAGAGCGGCTTGGCAAACTGGATGCGCTCCCTGGCATAGCGCAGGCCGAGTTCGAGCGCGTTCTGCGCCACGCCGACGGCGCGGGCCGCCGTCTGGATGCGCGCGCTCTCGAAGGTCGCCATGAGCTGCTTGAAGCCCTGCCCCTCCTTCTCGCCCAGCAGGTTGGCGGCCGGCACCTCGAAACCGTCGAAGCCGATCTCGTATTCCTTCATGCCGCGATAGCCCAGCACCTTGATCTCGCCGCCGCTCATGCCCTGTGCCGGGAACGGCTCGACGTCGGTGCCGCGCGGCTTCTCGGCCAGGAACATCGACAGGCCCTGGTAGCCGGGCTTGGAGGCATCGCTGCGCGCCAGTAGCGTCATGATGTCGGCACGTGCGGCGTGGGTGATCCAGGTCTTGTTGCCGTTGATCCTGTAGGTATCGCCCTCGCGCACCGCGCGCGTGCGCAGGCTGGCAAGATCGGAACCGGTGTTGGGCTCGGTGAACACCGCCGTCGGCAGCAGCTCGCCCGACGCGATGCGCGACAGGTATTTCTTCTTCTGCGCCTCGGTGCCACCGGACCGGATCAGTTCGGCGGCGATCTCCGAGCGCGTGCCCAGCGAGCCGACGCCGATATAGCCGCGCGACAGCTCCTCGGTGACGACGCACATCGCGAGCTTGCCCATGCCGAGCCCACCCCACTCCTCGGGCACGGTGAGGCCGAACACGCCGAGATCGGCCATCTGCTGCACCACCGGCAGCGGGATCAGCTCGTCGCGCAGATGCCATCCGTGGGCATGCGGCGCGACCTCGGTGTCGACGAAGCGCCGGAACTGGCGGCGCACTTCCTCCAGCGACTCGTCGCCCAGTTCGAGCGAGCCGAAACCGCCCGTTTCCAGACCGTCGGCGATCAGCTCGGCGATACGGCCGCGCACCGCCGGCGTGTTGCCGGCGATCAGCTTCGCGACGGCGGGGGTTTCCAGCACGGCTCCGTCGAGACCGAGATCGCCCGGCCGCACGATCTCCACCTGGCTGATCGCGATGCCGCCCTTGAGCTGCGCGAGATACTCGCCGAACGCCGACTGGAGAATGAGCTTCTCCAGTTCGCCGCCCGCCCCCGCTTCGGCCCAGCGCCGCATCTGGCGCAGCGCCGCCACATAGGTGGCAATCCAGGCATAACCGTGCGCGGCGAACTGCTCGCGCTCCAGCAGCTTCGGATCGACCTTGCCCTCGGGTGCCACGAGTGCGCGCACGGCTTCGCGCGCCGCGGTTTCATGGCGATCGGCCGCGCCCTCGGCTTCAGCGCACAGGGAAAGAAGGTCGTTCAGCAGCAAGGCTCATCTCCAGTCAGGAACTCCTCTCCGCCACGAAGTGGGAGAGAGGAAGGGGCCCATTGCGTAGCAATGGGAAGGTGAGGTGGTGGATCGTTCAGCAGCGGCGAGCAGGTGGGCACTCGAGGACCCACCTCACCCTCCCCGCGCTCCGCGCGGGTCCCCTCCCTCTCCTCCCGTTTCGCGGGCGGAGAGGGCGCAATTGCGGGGGAGGAAGGTTCGTCAGTCGTCCAGCGCGTCCTCAAGGGTGCGCAAGCCTGGGCGCTTGGCGGAAACAAGCACGGCCATGTTTCCGGGCTTGTGCTGGTTCTTCCACATCTTGGTGTGGGCCTTGGGAATGTCGGCCCATTCGAAGACTTCGCTCATGCACGGATCGATGCGGCGTTCGATCACCAGCTGGTTGGCCTGGCTGGCTTGCAGCAGGTTGGCGAAGTGGCTCCCCTGGATACGCTTCTGGCGCATCCACACGAAGCGCGCGTCCATGGTCAGGTTGAAGCCCGTCGTCCCGGCGCAGAACACCACCATGCCGCCGCGCTTCACGATGAAGCAGGAGACCGGGAAGGTCTGCTCGCCGGGATGCTCGAACACGAAGTCGACGTCGTTGCCCTTGCCGGTGTGCTCCCAGATCGCCCCGCCGAACTTGCGGCACTTCTTCATGTATTCGGCGTAGCCTGCCTGATCGTCAACGTCGGGGAGTTGGCCCCAGCAGTCGAAATCGTTGCGGTTGATGACGCCGCGCGCGCCCAGCGACATCACGAAGTCCTTCTTCGACGGATCGGAGATCACGCCGATCGCGTTGGCGCCGGCCGTGGCGATGAGCTGGATCGCCATCGAGCCGAGGCCGCCCGCCGCGCCCCAAACCAGCACGTTGTGGCCGGGCCGCAGGATGTGCGGGCGATGGCCGAACAGCATGCGATAGGCCGTGGCGAGCGTGAGCGTATAGGAGGCGCTCTCCTCCCAGCTGAGATGCTGCGGGCGCTTCATCAGCTGGCGCGCCTGCACCTTGCAGAACTGCGCGAACGAGCCGTCCGGCGTCTCATAGCCCCAGATGCGCTGGCTGGTGGAGAACATCGGATCGCCACCGTTGCACTCCTCGTCGTCGCCATCGTCCTGGTTACAGTGGATGACGACCTCGTCACCGACCTTCCAGCGCTTCACCTTGGCGCCGACCGCCCAGACGATGCCCGAGGCATCGGAGCCCGCGATGTGGAACGGCTGCTTGTGGACGTCGAACGGCGAGATCGGCAGGCCGAGACCCGCCCAGATGCCGTTGTAGTTCACGCCCGCCGCCATCACGAGAACGAGCACCTCGTCCTCACCGATCGCGTGCGTGGGCACCACTTCGAGCTGCATGGACTGCTCGGGCGGACCGTGGCGGTCGCGCCGGATGACCCAAGCGTACATGTTCTTCGGCACATGCCCGAGCGGCGGAATCTCACCAACCTCGTAGAGATCCTTCTTCGGCTGGTTGGCCGTGGGATGGGGGCGAGCCGCGAAAGCGACGACGGACATGGCAAATCCTCCTGCGTTGCAGCGAAACTATTGCTGCGGACGCGAGAGTGCAATGCACAAAATACGATTCGGAACGATTGGCACGGTGGAAAAACAACAAAATTACCCACGCCATGCGGAAATCGCGCGTTGCCGAGGCGCAAAAGTCGAGGCAGGGTTGCCAGGTAAACGAGCGTTTACCAAGCAGCTCGAGTTTAGGGAGAAGGCGCCATGAAGCTCATGTGGTTCCACCTGATGCCGTACACGGAGCTCCCGGAGGACTTCAATCAGAAGCATCCGTCCGTCTGGGTCGACATCCATTCCTCGCTGTTCGACCCCAGGCGCGCCCACCACATGTACAACGACTTCATGGACGAGCTCGAATACGCCGCCGAGCTCGGTTACGACGCGGTCTGCGTGAACGAGCATCATTCCAACGGCTACGGCCTGATGCCCTCGCCCAACCTGATCGCCTCCTCGCTGGCCCGCCGCACGACTGATACCGCGCTCTGCGTCATGGGCAACTCGCTGGCGCTCTACAATCCGCCGACGCGCGTCGCCGAAGAATTCGCGATGATCGACTGCATCTCGGGCGGCCGGCTGATCGCAGGCTTCCCGGTCGGCTCGCCGATGGACACCTGCTACGCCTACGGCCAGAACCCGAGCCTGCTGCGCGAGCGCTATCTCGAGGCGCACGATCTGGTGAAGCGCGCCTGGACCGAGAAGGACACCTTTGCCTTCAACGGCCGCTACAACCAGCAGCGCTACGTCAACATCTGGCCGCGACCGATCCAGAACGATCCGCACCCGCCGATCTGGATTCCCGGCGGCGGCTCCGTCGAGACGTGGCGGTGGTGCGCGGAGATGGACTACGTCTACTGCTATCTCTCGTACTACGGCTACAAGGCCGGCCTCACGACGATGCAGGGCTTCTGGAACGAGATGGAGAAGCTCGGCAAGGACCGAAATCCCTACCGCGCAGGCTTCCTGCAGTTCGTCGGCGTCGCCGAGAGCCGCCAGCAGGCGCTCGACCTCTACACCGAGCCCGCAGAATACTTCTACGGCCGCTGCCTGCACGTCGATGCGCGCTTCGCGACGCCGCCCGGCTACACCACGGAAGCCACCCAGCGCGCCGGTATCCAGAGCATGGTGAGCAAAGCGGCCAACACGGCGAGCTATTCGAGCAAGCTCAGCCTCAAGGCCACCAACATGAAGGACATCGTCGACGGCGGGTACGTCATCATCGGCTCGCCTGACGAGGTGGTGGAACAGATCCGCCACGTCGCCACCAGCCTGAACGTCGGGCATCTCATGCTGCTGCTGCAGTACGGCAACATGAGCAAGGACACGACCAAGTACAACACGCGCCTGTTCGCCGAGAAGGTGATGCCGAAGGTGAAGGACCTGTTCGGCGAGTGGGAGGACAAGTGGTGGCCCAAGCCGATGGAAAAGGGCCAGCGCGCCGCCGTCCCCGCCTTCCGTCCCCACGCCGCCGCCGCGGAGTAGCCTCGTGTCCCAACCTGCGACCACGACCGTCGAGGTCAACGGCCATCCCTGCCGGGTCTGGACCAAGGGCAAGGGCCCGAAGGTCGGCTTCCTCGCCGGTCTGGGCGGCCTGCCGCGATGGATCCCCTTCCTCGACCGGCTGGCCGAAAGCCGGACGGTCGTCGCCCCGTCCCTGCCGGGCTATCCCGGCGCGACCGGCCACACCGAGCTGGACACGCATCTCGACTGGGTGCTGGCGGTGCGCCAGCTCCTGGACAAGGCTGGCCTCTCCGGTGCCGACCTCGCGGGGGCCTCGGTGGGCGGCGCCTTCGCGGCCGAAATGGCGGCGATCTTCCCCGGCAATGTCGGCAAGCTCGCGCTGATCGCCCCCTTCGGCCTGTTCGACGACAAGGAGCCCGCCGCCGATCCCTGGGCCCAACGCAAGGACGTCCTGCCCGGCCTGATGTGCGCCGAGGCCGCGACCTGGAACGACCTCGTTGCCGCGCCCGAAGGCGCCAATTCGGTGGAATGGCCGATCGAGATGACCCGTGCCTCGGAGGCCGCCGCCCGCGCCTTCTGGCCGCTGGGCAACACCAGGCTGGAGAAGCGGCTGGGCCTGATCGAGGCACCGACGCTGATCCTGTGGGGAGAACGGGACGCCATCCTGCCGCCGGGCTATGCCGGCACCTTCGCCAGGGCGATCAAGGGGCCGGCGCGGGTCGAGACAGTCGCCCAGGCAGGCCATCTGGCCTATCTTGACCAGCCCGACGCCGTCGCGAACGCCGTGCTGAAACATTTTGCCTGAGGGCCTCACGCCCTTGGTGGTTGCTTCGCCGGTTCGGATCGCTATTGTCCGGCGCGTTAGGGGTTTTGCGAGGTACACGGCAATGACGATCCGTTCGATGAAGATGACCGCTGGCGTTTCCCTGTTCGCGGCGGTCCTGGCGGTCGGCGTGAGCCTGCCGGAGCGGCAGGCGTCGGCCCAGGTGACGGCGGTGCCGCGCGAAGGCGTCGCCTTCAACGACGTGGTCACGCAGCGGGTCAAGATCGAGACGGCCGATCCGGAGAGCCGCACGGTCGCGTTCACGTCGCCGACCGGCCAGCTCGTGATCCTGCCGGTGGCCGACAGCGTCCGTAACCTGGACGCGATCGACGACGGCTCGATGGCGAACGTCACCTACTCCGAGGTGATCACCATGCTCAACCTGCGCCAGAAGGGCCCGGGCGCTCAGCTCGCCCGCAAGGAGCAGATGGGCCAGACAAACAAGACCGATGTCGAGGCCGGGCGCTTCACGCTCACGGTCGTCGCCGTCGACCTCGCCAAGAACACCGTCTCGGTGATCGACGGCCGCGGCGGCGCGGTCCGCACCTATGCCGCCAATTCGATCGCCAAGCAGGACATGCTGAAGAAGATCAAGGTCGGCGATGTGGTGATCGGCATGACCACGCCGCTCACGATCACGGCCATCTCCCCGGCGCGCTAGAGGCGATCACACCGAAATTGAAACGGCCGGCCTTCGCCGGCCGTTTTCTTTTGGGGCGTCAGTCGACGCTGACGTCTTCCCAGAAGCCGATCCAGCGATCGACCGGTTTCATCTTTGCCTGGGGCGCCTCATAGGACCAGGCCGCACGGGGGCTGTGGGCCTCGCCTTCGACGACGTCGTAGAACTGCACACCGTGCGGGCATTCCAGATCGCGTCCCGTTTTCGGTGACGACTTCAGCAGGTCCATCCGGACGGCATCGCGGGGAAAATAGCGGTAGCCGTCCACCTCGAGCGTGTGATCGCTGTCTGCGATCACCTTGCCGCACCAGATTGCCTTCATGACGAGCCTCCTCGCGTCAGTATTGGTCGCGCCGACGTACCCATTCCATCGTGAACGAAAGTCCCGCCTCGTCGCGGCCCTTCGACGTCAGGTCGAGCAGATGATAGGCGCCATTCAGCATGTCGACGCCGCGCGCGTAGGTCGAGTAGGTGTGATAGATCGCGCCATCGTCGCCCCGCCGGAAGGCGCTGAAGCCCGGCATCTCGCCCGGTCCTACCGTCATCGTCCCGAAATTGTAGGCCAGTTCCGCCTCGCCGGGCCGCGAGCTCACCTTGTAGTCGAAGTTGAAGTCACTCCCGCCGGAGGACACCCAACGGAAGGTCCAGCCCATCCTCCTGCGATAAGCCTCAAGCGCGGCGAGCGGCGCTCGCGAGACGGCGGCCAGTGCCGTGTCGCGGTGCGCGAGATGGACGTCGATGCCGTTGAAGTTGTCCGCCCAGAAGGAGCAGCTCTTGCAGGCCTCGGTCCAGTCGGGACCGAACATCAGGTGATAGACCAGGAGCTGGCTGCGGCCGCCGAACAGGTCGGCGAGCGCAACGCGCCCCTCCGGTGCCTCGAAGGAATAGTCCTTCTCGACCCGCTCCCAGGGCAATTCGCGGCGCTGGCGCGACAGCTCGTCCCGCAGGCGCGTGAACTCCTTTTCCCGGGCCAGGAATTCGCGGCTCGCCGCCAGCCAGGCCTCGTGGGAAACGACGGGGTGCATGGTCATGGCGTCCCCCGCAGGAGCGTCTCCAGCTTGCCGAACGAGCCGTCCCACCCGTCGCGATGGCACCGGAAGTCTTCCGTATCGGCAAAGGGACCATGGACGAGCGTGAGCTGGGTCCGATCGCCCAGGGCGCGCAGCTCGATGCGCACCGTCGTCTCATGGCCCCGCGCGCCCGAGAAACTGCCATCGGCGTGATGCGCCCAGGTGAAGACGAGCCGCTCCGGCGCAACGACGTCGAGATAGACACCCGATGACGAGAAGGTCCCGCCGGTGTTGCGGCCATCTATCCGCCAGGCACCGCCGCGCCGGACATCGATCTCACACAGCGTGATCTCCACCCCGGGCGGGCACATCCACCGGACGAACTGCTCCTGCCTGGTCCAGGCGTCGAACACGCGTTCACGCGACGCATCGAAGATGCGGCTGACGTGCAGCGTGTCGTTATCGATCCTTGCGTCGGGCATTCGGCTTTCCTTTCTTCGGCTTCGGTTCGGTATCCCTCAGGAAGGCATCGAGCCGGTCGAAGCTCGCCTCCCAGAACCTGCGGTAGTGCTCGATCCAGTCCGCCGCGGCGCGCAGCCCCTCCCCGCGCAGCTCGCAGCGACGCCATTGCGCCTCGGTGTGACGTTCGATCAACCCGGCATCGGTCAACACCTTGAGATGACGCGATACCGCCGGCAGCGACATTTCGAAGGGTTCGGCCAGCTCGCCGACCGTGGCGCCGCCATTGGCGAGCCGCGCCAGGATCGCACGCCGGGTCGGATCCGAGAGCGCGGAGAAGGTTCGGGAGAGCATATCCATATTTAACATATGTGTTAAATATGGATGCCCGTCAAGCGATTGCCGGTGGTGGCGTCGCCCTTTATGACAAGCGCCGCCTCTGGGGAGCGGGACAGGAATGGAATCGATCTATCGAGTCGAAGGTGCGATTGCCGAGACCAGTTCCTTTGCCGGTGGCCCATGGAATCCGAAACTTCAGCATGGCGCGGCGCCGTCGTCCTTGATCTGCTGGGCCATCGAACATCTACCCTCGCCCGTGCCGATGCGGGTCGCTCGCCTCACCGTGGATCTGATGCGGCCGGTGCCGGTGGCGCCACTCACCATCGAGACCGAGATCGTCCGCGAAGGCCGCAAGATCCAGCTCCTGTCCATAAAGCTGCTGGCCGACGGCGCCGAGGTCGTGCGGGCGAGCGCGCTGCGTATCCGCACGGACCCGAAGGAGATGCCAGCCATCGCCAGCGGCCCGCCGGTCGAACTGCCGATGCCGGAGCATTGCGCCCCGCCGGACTTCTTCGCGACCGAGACGCCCTTCCTCAAGGGCATCGAGATGCGCACCGCCAAGGGCGGATTCCGCATCCCCGGTCCGGCAGCGGTCTGGTATCGCGCGACACGGCCGATCGTCGATGGCGCGGCGATCTCGCCGCTGATGCGGGCCGTCATCGCCGCCGACTTCTGCAATGGCACCTCGTCGGTGTTCGACATGAAAGACTGGACCTTCATCAACGCCGACCTCAGCGTCAGCCTGGGCCGCGAGCCGGTCGGCGAATGGGTCCTGCTCGACGCCGAGACCTGGGTCGGCCCCGACTCGGTCGGCATCGCCGCCGCACGGTTGGCCGACGCCAACGGCTATTTCGGTCGTGCCGTACAGAGCGTCATCTTCGAGAAACGCTGAGGGAGGACACCATGTTGATCGTGCTTGCCGATGCGAGGTTCGATCCCGCCCAGGCCGACGACGTCGCTGCCATCGCGCGTCCGATGATCGAGGCTTCGCGCGCCGAAGCAGGATGCGCCGGCTACGACTATGCGTTCGACATGCTCGAGCCAGGCCTGATGCGCGTACGCGAATGGTGGAAAGACGAGCAGGCGCTGAAGGACCATTTCGCAACGCCACACATGGTCGTCTTTCTCAAGGCGCTGCGCGGCCTGAAGCCGAAGTCCGTCACCATCAAGTGCCACGAACTCGGCCCGGAGCGGCCGATGCCGAATCAGGTGTCATCCTGAGCGCAGCGAAGGATCCTTCGCTGCGCTCAGGATGACACTTAGCCCCTCTTCCAGGTCGTGCCCTTGGGCCCGTCCTCGAGGATCACACCCTTGGCTTTCAGGTCGTCGCGGATGCGGTCGGACTCCTTGAAGTCCTTGGCCTTGCGCGCCGCCTGACGGGCCGCGATGGCGGCCTCGATGTCGGCATCGGACGGACCGTCGGCCGCTGTTGCCGGAGTCCAGCGGAACCAAGCCTCGGGATCCTGCTGCAGCAGGCCAAGCGCGGACGCGCCCGCCTTCAGCTCCGACGGATCGCGCAACTGGTGCAAGGCGGCGATGGCGAGAGGCGTGTTGAGATCGTCCGACAGCGCCTCCTCGACCGAGGCCGGGATCGGCTTCCCCTCCAGCGCCTTGCCGCGCAGCAGCCCGTACCAGCGGTCGAGCGTGCCCTTGGCTTGCGCCAGGCCATCGTGCGTGAAGTCGAGCGGCTGGCGGTATTGCGCCGACAGCAGCAGCAGGCGGATGACCTCGCCGGGATACTGGTCGAGCAGCTCGTGCACGGTGAAGAAGTTGCCGAGCGACTTGCTCATCTTCTCGCCGGAGATGTTCAGGAAGCCGTTGTGCATCCAGTACTTCGCCATGATGGCGTGACCGAAGGCGCTGCGACTCTGCGCGATCTCGTTCTCGTGGTGCGGGAAGATGAGATCGAGGCCGCCGGCATGGATGTCGAACGTCTCGCCGAGCAGCGCGCCGCTCATGGCCGAGCACTCGATGTGCCAGCCGGGACGGCCGCGGCCCCACGGGCTCGGCCAGCCGGCCTGTGCATCGGTCGAAGGCTTCCACAGCACGAAGTCGGCCGGGTCCTTCTTGTAGGGCGCGACCTCGACCCGCGCGCCTGCGATCAGCTCGTCGTGCGAGCGGCGCGACAGGCGACCGTAGTCTTCCATGCTGGGCACGTCGAACAGGACATGGCCTTCGGCTTCATAGGCATGGCCGCGCGCGACCAGCCGCTCGATCAGCGCGATCATCTCGCCGACATACTTCGTGGCGCGCGGCTCGACGTCCGGCGACAACGCGCCGAGCCTGCTCATGTCGCTCTGGTAGGCGGCGCCCGTGCGCTCTGTCAGCGCCTCGATCGACTCCTTGTTCTCGGCGGCACGCACCATGATCTTGTCGTCGATGTCCGTGATGTTGCGGACATAGGTGACGCGCGGATAGCGCCGCTTCAGCAGGCGGTAGAGCACGTCGAACACGACGACCGGCCGCGCATTGCCGATATGGACGTAGTCGTAGACCGTCGGGCCGCAGACATAGAGGCGGACATGCGACGGATCGAGCGCCACGAACGGCTCTTTTTCGCGCGACAGCGTGTTGTAAACGACGAGGGACATCGCCCCTTCTCCCAACTCAAATGCGAACGAAGGTTACCGGGGCCCGCTGGGCCTCAGACCTCGATACATCGCGCGGTGCACGCGCCGGGAAGAAAGAACTGCGACATCGGCCCAATCTATACGATGGGTTCCTGCTGCGCAATTCGGCGCCCACGGCAACGTTTTCCAGGTCACGGCGCAGCGGGCGGGACCATGGCGGCGACTTGTGGCGGCGGGTCGTTGGCGGGTCAAGCCGGCTCCGCTAGTCTCCCGGCCAACAAGAGGGGAGACGAACGACGATGCGCACCGAGGACATCGAGTACCGCGCCGACGGCGTCCGCATGATCGGCCGGTATGTGGTCGACGACAGCAAGCCGGGACTCCGCGGCGGCGTGCTGGTCTGCCACGAGGGGCCGGGCCTGACCGACCACACGAAGAAGATCGCGGCACGGCTGGCGGGCCTGGGCTACGCCGCCTTCGCCATGGACTATCATGGCGACGGCAAGCCGCTGGCCGATCTCAGCCAGACGATGGCGCGGCTGCAGCCCTGGATGGCCGATCCGACGGGCATCCGCACCCGCGCGCTGGCGGCGCTCGACGTCCTCAAGAGCCAGAAGGAAGTCGATCCCGCACGGCTCGCCGCCATCGGATACTGCTTCGGCGGCACGACCTCGCTGGAGATCGCGCGCAGCGGCGCCGATGTGAAGGCGGTCGTCGGTTTTCATTCCGGCCTCGCGACGGCACGGCCGCAGGATGCGGTGAACATCAAGGCCAGGGTGCTGGTGTGCATCGGCGCCGACGATCCGATCATTCCGCCCGAGCAGCGTGCGGCTTTCGAGACCGAAATGAAGAGTGCCGGTGTGGACTGGCGGTTGCAGCTCTATGGCGGCGCCGGTCACAGTTTCACCAACCCGGCGGCCGATTCGCGCGGCATGAAAGGCTTCTTCTACCATGAGGCCACCGACCGCAGGTCATGGAACGCCATGATCGAGTTGTTCAATGAGACGCTGAACTAGAAAAAATCAGGGAGGAATCGAAATGAACCGTCGCCAACTGATCGTCGCCGGAGCTGCGGCCTTTGCCGCACCGAGCGTCGCCCGGGCCCAGGGCAAGTTCCCCGACAGGACGATCCGCTTCGTCATCCCCTTCGCGCCGGCCGGCCCGACCGACATCATCGGCCGGATGGCCGCCGAAAAGCTGACGGCCATCCTCGGCCAGCAGGTCATCGTCGACAACAAGGCAGGCGCCGCCGGTTCGATTGGCGCGGTGGACGTGAAGAACGCCCGGCCCGATGGCTACACGCTGCTGTGCGCCCCGTCCTCCACCCACGCCATTAATCCTACGGCCTTCGTGAAGCCGGCTTACGACGCCGTGAAGGACTTCACGCCCATCGCATCGATCTGCGTCAATCCGCTGGTCCTGGTGGCACGCATGGACATGCCCGACACGGTGATGGGCCTGGTCGAGCTGATGAAGAAGAATCCCGGCAAGTATTCCTACGGCTCATCGGGCGCCGGCTCGATCATCAACCTCGCCGGCGAGTACTTCAAACGCGAGGTCGGCGGCATCGAGGTCGAGCACATCCCCTACAAAGGGTCGGCGCCGGCGCTGCAGGACATGATGAGCGGCCAGACGGCCTGGATGTTCGAGACGTTCAGCACGACGCTCCAGCTTCACAAGGCCGGGAAGGTTCGCATCCTCGCCTATGCCTACTCCAGGCGAGCGCCGATCGCGCCCGAGATCCCGACCATGATCGAGGCCGGGGTCAAAGGCTACGAGGCCTATACGTTCAACCTGATCCTGGGGCCTGCGAACGTGCCACAGCCCGTGGTCGACGTGCTCGACCAGGCGGCGCGCCGGATGATGAAGGATCCGACGACCATCAAGTTCCTGGAAAACATTGCCGCCGTGCCGACGACAGAAACCACGCCTCAGCTCACGGCGAAGTTCATAAACGACGAGATCGCGAAATGGGCGCCCGTGATCCGGGCCGCCGGAATCAGGATCGAGTAGCGGCGCTCCTCAACGATACCCCGCCGGCGGCGGCACGTTCGCCGGCGCCGGGGCGATCGGCGCCTGCTGGGGCATCTGCGACGGTGTCGGCAGGTTCATGCTATTCGGACCGGTCGTGATGGCGTCACTCGAAGCGACGCGGCCCGGTGCATTGGAGCCGGTATTGCTGATGTAGAAGCCCGCGACCGCATTCGAGTTGTCGCCCGCGGTCTTGGCCGGCACGTCGATGATGCCAACCCGGGCACCGCTCTTGTCGATCCGGTAGCCTTCCGGATCGAGTTGGAACCCTTCATTGTCGATTCGAACGCCGCCCGGCTGTGTCCGGTAGGCCGGGGGCGGCGTCGTCTCGCTATAGAGGGGCTGGGGCAGCGGGTCGCAGGCTGCGAGCAGCGACACACCAAGCGCCGCAACCACCAAAGCTCTCGCAGCCATCAAGCCCCCTCATCGTGTGGTCGACTGCGGGCTGATGATGTTGCCGTTGCGGTCGATCCGGTTTCCCTGCCCATCATAGCGGAAACCATACTCGTCGCGGAAGGCCTCAACGCCGGCCGGCGGGGTCGGCTGGTAGGCGACCGGCGGGGTGCTGTAGGTGGTGGTCGAGACGGTCGTTGCCGGCCCGTAATAGGTCGGAGCCGCCGGAGCCGTGGTGTAGTAAGTGGTGGTCTGCGACGGGTAGGAGCCCGGAACCGGTGCCGGCACCGGCGTCACATAGGCCTGGTCGCGGTAACGGCGGGCGTCGATCTCGCGGCCGACGCAGCGATCGTACATCGTGCTGCCGGGCGTCAGTCCGTAGGAATAGCAGGCGTTCCGGGCATCGGCGTCGAGGCTGGCGACCGTGTAACCGACGGGAACGCGGCCCTGGGCGCGGGCGGCGGCCTCGCGCGAAACGCAGCGATTGTAGTTATCGGTGCCGACACGGAAGCCGTAGTCCAGGCAAGCCTGCTCGGAGCTGCTCACCGAATAGGGGCTGGCCGTGCGGGTTTCGTAGGTGGTGCTGCTGCAGGCGGCTGCCGACAGGCCCAGTGCAGCGACGGCCAGGATCTTGGAAACGGTCATGAGGGTGTCCTCCAGGGGAATTCCTGGGGAGGGGAACGCGCAATGGCGACAGGGGTTGCAGGCTCCCTGCAGCAGATTCAAACGGCTTTCCCGATAGCATCCTCCCGCAGCGCCAGCCGCAGGATCTTGCCGACGTTGGTCTTGGGCAGCTGCTCGCGGAATTCGATGTATTTGGGTCGCTCGTAGCCAGTAAGAGCGAATCGATCTCGCCGAAGGTGAGCGCCTTGTCCATGCAGACATAGGCTTTCCTGTCGCGATGCTTCGAGAAGCTCTCCTCGAACAGGGAAACGATGCTGGCATAGGCCGACGGATCGTTGTCCGCCGGCACGCCCGGCGGATAATTCCTGAGCCAGAAACGGTCCATGTCGTTCCTCCAGGAACGGATCGGGCTCCTGTAGAGCGTCGGCTCAAGAAAAAAGGCCCGTCCTCTCGGACGGGCCTTCGAGCTCGAAGCCTGGGGCGGTTTAGGCCGCAGTCTTGGTGAACTTCTCGATGCGCTCCTGGACGGGGCGAACCACGTCGTCGGCACTCTTGCGGACGAACGCGCCGAGGTCCTGCGCCTGGGCGATGCGGGTCTCGAGGCGGCCGCGCCAGTACTTGGCCGAGACGTCGAACGCCTCCAGCGGCGACTTGGCCGACAGGAAGTCGCGCATGGCGGCGAAGCCGGCGTCGGCATCTTCCTTGGCGACGTCGAGGATCTTGAGGCTGGCCTTCGTGGCACCCTCGCGAGCCTGCGTGTACTGCGTGTTCATCTCTTCCGACGCGGTCTGCGCGGCCTGGCTGATCTTCTCGAAGCCCTCGGTGGCCTTGCGAACACCGATCTGGGCGAACTCGCGGACGCGCTCGCCGGCGGCCTTGGTGGTCTCGTTGGCGTGCTCGATGACGTTCTCGATGGCAGCGGTCTGGGTGGTCATGGCGTAAGGTCCTGCAATTGGTTGGTGTGGTCTCGAATGCTGATGGGGCGTATATGGGATCGCCATTGTGCGTTGCAACATAAATTTGTGCGCTGCGGCGCAAAAAATTGAATATCGATATATTTCAATGACTTAAATTTTCACACTCCCGGAAGGCTCTTGCCTTTCCCGGACGTGCCGGAGGACAAATCGTCCAACGACGAACAACAGGCGGACCGTGGGAGGACGCCAATGGACCTGCAGCAGCTTTCCGGAATCGATGCCTCGTTTCTGTATCTGGAAACGCCGGAGACCCCCATGCATGTGGCGGGCCTCACCTACTTCGAGCTGCCCCCCGGCTTCGAGGGCAGTTTCTACCAGCACTTCCGGAAGTTCTTCGAGAGCCGGCTGCACACGATCCCGATCTTCTCCAAGCGTCTCGCGCCGTCGCTCTACGACCTCGATCACCCGGGCTGGGTCGACGAGGCGACCATCGATCTCGACTACCATCTGCGCGAAACCGCGCTGCCCGCGCCCGGTACCGAGGCGCAACTGGAGGAAGTGATCTCCCGGCTGCACGCCAACACGCTCGATCGCAGCCGGCCACTCTGGCAGTTCTACGTCATCACCGGTCTCCAGAACGGTCAGGGCGTTCTCTACTCCAAGGTCCATCACGCCGCGATCGACGGCGGCGCCGGCATGGCGATCAACAAGGCGCTGTACGATGTGAGCGCGACGCCGCGCGAGGTCGCACCGCCGCCGCCCAAGGCCGCGAGCGCGACGGCGGCGCCCAGTTCACCCACCGCGGTCGATCCGTTGAAAGGCATCGCCGACATCATGGGCAACATGATGCGCCAGCAAATGAAGATGCTGCAGGCCGCGCCCGACATCATGAATTCGATGACCAATGCCTTCCTCGGCAAGCCCGGCGAAGTGCCCAAGGCACTGGGCACGCTGCAGAGCCTCGCCAGCCAGTTGCCGACTCTCAATGCGCCGAAGACTCCGTTCAACGCCACGATCACGCGCGAACGCAGCTATGCCGCGCGCACCATTTCCCTGAGTGACGCCAAGGCGATCGCCAAGGCGAGCGGCGCCAAGCTGAACGATGTCGTGATGGCGGTGTGCAGCGGTGCGTTGCGGCACTACCTCCAGGAAAAAGGGCAGCTTCCCGACAAGCCACTGATCGCCGGCGTGCCGATCAGCCTGCGCGAGCCCGGCGATACGCGGCAGAACAACCAGGTCTCCGGCATGCTCTGCCAGCTCGCCACCGACGTCGCCGATCCGGCGGAGCGGCTGCGCACCATCGTGAAATCGTCGACCGAGTCCAAGCAGATCGCCGGCACGTTCCGCGACGCCGTCCCGCAGGATTTCGCCTTCGTGGGCGCGCCCATCCTGCTGCAGCTCATGATGCTGGTGTACGGACGCAGCGGCCTGGCCGACAAGCTGCCGATGCCGATGAACGTCACCATCTCCAACGTGCCCGGCCCGCCGATGCCGCTCTACTGCGCCGGTGCCAAGGTGACGGCGCTGCATCCGGTTTCCATTCCCGCGCACGGTGCGGCACTCAACATCACCGTGCAGAGCTACATGGATGCGTTGAACTTCGGCCTCACCGCCGACCGGCGCGCGGTTCCGGATGTTGCCGTCCTCGGCGACTATCTGGTCGAGGCGACCGAGGAGCTGAAGAAGGCGGTCGCGCCCGGTTGAAACCCTTCCGCCCCCTTCCGATATGTGAGACTCTTGTGGCAACGAACAAGGAGCCCCAATGACGGCTGTCGCTGAAGCGTTGCGTCCCCCCTCGCGGACGTTGCTTTTCCTCGAAGGGCGTGCCCTGCAGGAGCTCGGTGCCTTCATGATGCTTCGGCCGTGGCTCGCCGCCGCGCCGCGCGGCGACGGCCATCCCGTCCTGGTCCTTCCCGGCCTGCTGGCCAGCGACCTGTCGACCCGGCCGCTGCGCTCGTTTCTGAAGGGCCAGGGCTATGCCGCGCACGGCTGGAAGCAGGGCCGCAATCTCGGCCTGCGCGCCGGCATCGAAGAGGGAATGCTGCAGCGGGTCGAGGAACTCCACGAGCGTTACGGCCATCGCAAGATCAGCCTCGTCGGCTGGAGCCTGGGCGGCATCTACGCCCGCCAGATCGCCAAGATGGTTCCCGACAAGGTGCGTTCGGTGATCAGCCTCGGCAGCCCGTTCGCCGGCAGCCCGAAGGCGACCAACGCCTGGCGCGTCTATGAGTTCGCGTCGGGCCAGAGCGTCGAGGACAGCGATCACAAGATGGCCGGCGCGCTCGCCACGCCGCCACCGGTGCCCACCACGTCGGTGTTCAGCCGCACCGACGGGATCTGCGCCTGGCAGACCTGCATCAACGAGGAAAGCGAGCAGGTCGAGAACATCGAGGTCTATGGCAGCCACTGCGGGCTCGGCCATCATCCGGCCGCCGTCTACGCGGTAGCCGACCGTCTCGCCCAGCCCGAAGGCAACTGGAAGAAGTTCGATCGCTCAGGCTGGAAGAGCCTGGTCTTCCCGGACTGGCGGCGGGGCTAATTCTCTAATCAACCTCTTCCCCTTTGCGGGTTCCGCAAAGGGGAAGTGCCCTCGTCTCACGAGGGCGATGGGGTCATGACCCCTCCGTCGCGCGAAGCGCGACACCTCCCCATCTGAATGGGGAGGAGAATAAAGTTCCTACGACTTCTTCTCGACGCTGCTGCGGATTTCCTCGTAGGACTCCTTCATCCGGTCCTGGACGATCTTGAAGGCTTCGGTGCTGGACTTCTGGACCAGCTCCGCAATGTCCTTCGTGTTGGCGATGGCGGCCTCCATCGCCTTCTTGGCAAACTCGCTCTGCTTGGCCATCACTTCCTGCGGATTGCCGCCCGGCTTGTAGGACTGTGCCATCTCGGCCATGTCCTTCATCGCGGCCTCGAAGATTTCCTTCTGCTTCTGCGCGACCTCGCTCGCACCGCCGGCCACCGCCTGCCAGGAGCGCGTCATCGCCTCGATATTCTTCTGATGATGCTCCATCATCTTCGACATGTCGAAGGCCGGCACCTTCAGCTGCTCGCCAAGCTTCTTGAACATGTCGGTGAAGGGCTGCGTCGCATCGGCCATCTGAACCTCCTGTGCGTTACAGATACAGCTTCAACCCCTGCTCCAGCGCGTGCAAGGCCAAACCGGCGAGGCCGCCGATCATTGCACCATTGAAACGGATATATTGCAGGTCGCGCCCGACCGTCAGCTCGATGCGGCCGATCAGCACGTCGATGTCCCACGACTTCACCTGGTCGGCGATGAAGCGACCTACACCGCTCTTCTGGCTCTGCACGAAATCTGCAAGGACCCGCACCATGCCGCGATTGATCTCCGCGCGGATCGCCGGATCGCGCGCAAGCTGGCTGCCGACGTCGACCAGCATGGCCTCGAGTTGACGGCGTACCTGGCTGTCCGCGTTGCGCGAATCCTGCTCAAGGAAGGAGCGCACGCTGTCCCAGGCGCCCTCGGCCATCGTGGCGATCTCCGGCCGCGCCAGCAGGTCGTGCTTCAGGTTCTCGGCGCGGCGCGCGAAAGCCTTCGACGTACGCAAGTTGGCAATGAAACCTGCGACGAAACTATCGAACTCCTGCCGCAGAGGATGGCTCGTGTCGGCGCGCGCGTCCTTGATGAAGGCCGTGGTCGAGGCCACGATCTTGCGCAACAGGTAGGCATCCGCGCGATAGAGATTGAACAACGCCGGCAGCTCGTTGCGGATCTTCTCGCGCATCGCCGCCAGTGTCTCCTCGTTGGCCAGTACCTTCTCCAGCGCCACGAGCAGCTCGTCGAGCAGGCGCTGGTGGCGTCCTTTCTCGGTGACGGCGCTCAACAAGCCGGCGGCAAGCGGCGCCAGTTCGATCCGCTCCAGCTCGGCCTTTGCCCGCTGGCCCAGGAAGCCCTTGAGACCGGACTGGTCGATGGCAGCGAGGGCCTGCGGCACCATTCGCAACATGAACCCTGCCAGCGCGGCGCTCCGCTCGCGATCGCTCAGCCAATCCGCCACGAGGGCCGCGAAGTCGACTTCACGCAGGCGCGCCTCGACCGGCTCCGGCGCCAGGAAGTTCGTCTCGATGAACTCGCCGAGATTCTCGGCAATGCGGTGATGATTGCGCGGCACGATGGCGGTGTGCGGGATCGGCAGGCCGAGCGGCCGGCGGAACAGGGCCACGATCGCGTACCAGTCGGCCAGCCCGCCGACCGTCGCGGCCGCCGCAAAGGCCGCGACATAGCCCCAGACCCAGTGGACGGGCTCGAAGTGCCGCGCCACGACGAACAGGGCCGCCGTCGCCACCAGCAGCAGCGCCGCGGCGAGCTTGACCCGCTGCAGCGAGCGGGCGCGTTCGGCGTCGCGGGTCAGCTGCTCGCCCACACGTCCAACACGTAGCGATTGTCGGCCGCGAGCTTGGCCATCCAGGCCTCGCCCGCCGCTTCGTCGACGCCGGTCTTCGCCCGATACATCGCGATCAGCGCCCGCTTCACGTCGGGCTCCATGCGCCCGCCGTCGCCACAGACATAGACGATCGCGCCCTGCTCGATCAGGGCCGAGACCTTGTCGGCATTGTCCGCAAGCAGGTCCTGCACGTAGGCTTTCTTTCCGTCGTGGCGCGAGAAGGCGACCTGCAGGTCAACGAGGCCGGCATCGGCCTGTTCCTTCAGCTCGTCCGCATAGATGAAGTCCTGCTCCGGATGACGGCAGCCGAAGAACAGCATCGCCGGCCCAAGCGTCCGGTTCTGTGCCTTGAGTGCAGCGCGCTCGCGCAGGAAGCCGCGGAACGGCGCGAGGCCGGTGCCGGGGCCGATCATGACGATCGGCGCGGCCGGATCGACCGGCAGCCGAAAGCCGACCTTCGTTTCCTTCACGAAGGCCTGCACCGTGGAGCCCGCGGCCTGGCGCGCGAGATGGTTCGAGCAGATGCCGTGATAGACGCCCGCACCGGACCGCGCCGGTCCCTCGACCACCGCGACCGTCACCGAGCAGCACGCGCCGTCGGCGACCGGCGACGAGGAGATCGAGTAATAACGCGGCACCATCAGGGGCATCATTTCGAGGAATGCCGCGAAGGGCAGCTCGCAGGCCGGGAACTCTTCCAGCAGGTCGAGTACCGATTTGCGCTTGGCCAGAATCTCGGCCCGGAAGTTTTCCTCCTCCAGCAATGCTTCGAGCCTGGGACGCGTGAACGGGCAACGCGTGTGCAGCGCCATCATCTGGATCTGCTTGCGCGTCGCGGGAAGCTGCAGCTCCAGATAGTCGGCCAGCAGACGATGGGCGGAGATCGCCTCGCCCGTGGGCAGAGCCGCGCGCCGTCCCTCGGCCGCCGTCAGCTCGACATGCGCGCCGGGCGCGAAGCCGAAGCGCCGCATCGCCCGCGCGATAAGCGCCGCGCCGTTCTGAGGCACGATGCTGAGATGATCGCCGGCGCGATAGCTCACGCCGTCAGGCAGCAGGACCTCGATGTGCCGCGTGCTGCGGCCAGACGTCTCCGGATTCTGCAGTTCGCGATTGGCCAGGACCTGCATCGGCAGCGCACCGCTGCCGCCGATGATCGGGTTGACCGGCGGCTTGTCGACCGGCTGCACCTGATAGAGCGGTTCCTGGGCCGCACCACTGTCGGCCTCCAGCTTGACGCCGAGCTTCCCGGCCACCGCCGGCAGCATCGGCTCGTACCAGGACTGGAAGTTGCCATCGAGGTCGTCGCGCGCATCGCCCTCGCCGCGCACGTGAAGTCGCTCGGCACCCTTCTCCGCCATCAGCTCGTCGATCTGGCGCGGAATCGACTGGTAGGTCGAAGCCCAGTCGCGATTGCCGCAACCGAACACGGTGTAACGCACCCCCTCCAGTGCGCCCGGGGCGGCGTCCTTCAGGCTGGCGAGGAATTGCACGGCATTGTCGGGCGGCCCACCGTTGTAGGACGCACAGACGATGACCACGGCGCCTTCGGTCGGCAGCCGGCCGGCCATATCGTCGAGGCCGGCCAGGGTCGTGGCGAAACCCGCGGCCTCGGCATCCTCGGCAATCGAGCGCGCCAGTTCCTCGGCGGTTCCCATGTTGGAGCCGAACAGCACGGCGAGCCTGGTGCCGTGGCTGGAAGCCGACTTGCGCTTGGCCTTCTTCGGCGCCGGCGTTGTCGTGATGGCCGCGCGGCCGCTGCCACGCACGATGTCGGGGCGCAACCGCACCCGCATCATGAGCCCATCGGGCTTGATGGTGAGGGATTCCTTGATCTTGAGCTGGTAGCGCGTGTGATCGACCAGCCGGAAACGCTGCAGGATCATGCCCAGCACCAGCGTCGCTTCCGTCATGGCGAACTGCCGGCCGATGCAGGCGCGCTGGCCGTTGCCGAACGGCTTGAAGGCATGGCTCGGCATCCTGGCTTCGCGCTCGGGCGCGAAGTTGTCGGGATTGAAGACTTCCGCCTGCGGTCCCCAGACCGACTTGTCGCGATGGAGCATCGAGGTCAGCACGGTGACGAAGGTGCGCTTGCGCAGCTTGTATTTCCCGCCGATCGTCTCGTTCTCGTACGGATAGAGACCGAAGGCTGGCGCGGTCGGCCACAGCCGCAGCGACTCCTTCAGGATCTGGCCGACATAGACGAGCTGGTTCACCTGGCTCGCGGTCGGCTTGGCGTTCACGTCGCGCCCGAGAACACGATCGACCTCCTCGTAGGCCTTCTGCAGCACGTGCGGATTGTTCAGCAGGAAGTAGACGGCGAAGGACAGCATCCCGCTCGTGGTCTCGTGACCGGCGATCAGGAAGGTGTTCATCTGGTAGCGGATGTTGACGTCGTCGAGCCGCTCGCCGGTCTGCTTGTCGAGCCCGCTCAGCATGAAGCCCAGCAGGTCGGGCTTGGCGGTGTCGTCGGCCGGCACCTCGCGGCGCTCGCGGATGATGCGGTCGGCGATGCCGTTCATGAAGCCGACATCTTCCTCGAGCTTCTTGCGCGTCTTGCGCTGGGTGATGTCCTCGAGCGGCAGGCCGCGCATCTTCATGACGGCTTCGAGCGCGCGCACCAGCGACTCGACATAGGGATGGTTGTCGCTGCGATAGAAGGAGTTGAAACGGTAGTTGAAGCCGCACAGGCCGATCGTGTCGAGGGTGAGCGCGGTCATGTCCCGCACCACGTCGATCTCCTCGTCGGCGTTCAGGCGCTCCCACTTGGTCACGAGCTGGTCGGCGATGTCGAGCATGCCCTCGTGGTAGGTCTGCATCATGCGGTGTGCGAAGGTCGGCAGCAGGATGTTGTGCGCCTTCTGCCAGTTCGGCTCCTGGGTCTCGGCGGTGAACAACGCGTCGCCGCCCAGCATGCGCACCCGGCGCAGCGACCCGCGGACCGCCTTGTCGAACCGCTTCTCGTCGCACAACTCGGCGACCAGGTCGGCGCCCGACACGACGACGAGCGGCGTGCCCATCATGTCGAGCCAGAAGATAGGCCCCTGCTCGCGGGCGATCCGCATCAGGTCCTGGATCGGCGCCCCGCCGTCGACGGTCAGCATGTTGCCCAGCAGCGGCGTGCGCGGCGGATGGGGAATCGGATGCAGTTTGTTTCGCGCCATGAGGCGTCGTTCCTCCCAGTAGTGCCGTCCTTATAGCAAGGGACCGGGGTTTCTGTCGTATAGTCCCGGCAACTGCAGATTTCCGGAGGAACGCATGAAGGTCGGGTATATCGGTGTCGGGAACATGGGTGGCCCCATGTGCCGCAACCTCATCAAGCGCAGCAACCACTCGGTCACGGTATTCGACCTGAACCCGGAGGCGGTGAAGACCTGCACGGACCTCGGCGCGACGGCCGGCAAGTCCATCGCGGACGTGACCCAGGGCGCTGACATCGTCATGACGTCCCTGCCCATGCCCCGGGACGTCGAGGCCGTGACCCTGGGCGACAACGGCATCCTGGCGAATGCCAGCAACGGGCAGACCTACATCGACCTCAGCACCAATGCGCCGTCGATGGTGAAGAGGATCGGCGCCGCCATGGCCGCCAAGGGCATCGCCATGCTCGACGCGCCGGTGAGCGGCGGCACGGTCGGCGCCGAAGCGGCGACCATCGCCATCATGGTCGGCGGCGACAAGAAGGTGTTCGACGACGCCCTGCCCGTCCTGCAGTCGTTCAGCGCCAACGTGATCCACATGGGCGAGCTCGGCACCGGCACGGTGGCCAAGCTGGTCAACAACATGATGGCCTTCTGCAACGCCGCCGCCGCCGCCGAAGGGCTGATGCTGGGCGTCACGGCCGGCCTCGATCCGCAGAAGCTGGTGCAGGTGATCGCCAGCTCGAGCGGCAACTCCTCGGTCTTCAAGGCCTTTTCCGAGCGCGCCCTCTCGAACAAGTTCTCCCCGCCGTCGTTCGCGCTCAACCTGGCGCACAAGGACCTGCACCTCGCGATGGAACTGGCCGACGAGCTCGACGTGCCGCTGCCCCAGGGATCGGCCACGCACAACCTCCAGCGCATGGCCCGCCGCATGGGCCTCGGCAACGACGACAGTTCGGTGATCCTGCAGGTCTACCAGTCGGTGCTGAAGAAGACGGTGAAGCCGTAAAGCCGTCCTCCCCATTCAAATGGGGAGGTGTCGCATCTTATGCGACGGAGGGGTCATGACCCCATCGCCCTCGTAGGACGAGGGCACTTCCCCCTTTGCGGAGCCCGCAAAGGGGAAGAGGTCAACTATCCCAGATGCCTCGCGATCAGGCGCGCGACATGGTCGGCATGCGTGCTGGCCACGTCGTGATCGCCGCCCGCCACGACCTCCAGGCGCGCGTTCGGCAGGCGCGCCGCGAGATGTTCGCCGACCGCGACCGGGCTCACCGCATCCTTGTCGCCCCAGATCAGCAATGTGGGTGCCGCGATCTCTTCGACAGGCAGCGCCGCCGAAGCGCGAACATCGATGATCCACGCGGCCGCCTTCGGAAAGGACTTGCGATAGTCGGCACGCCAGTCCGAAGCGCCCAGTCCCGCCATGTCGACGCCGCCTGACGTGACGCAGAGGACCAGCCGGCGCACCAGCTCCGGGTGCTCCAACGCGATCCGCGCCGCCAGCACACCGCCCATCGACTGCGCGACCAGGTCGACCGGGCCATCCATGCGGTCCGTTACCATTTTCTGCAGATCGTCGAGGCCACGCACCGCCGGGTCGTGCGGCTGGGCGCCGAGGCCCGGCCAGCCGAAATGCTCCTTGGGCCAGTCCGACGGCAGGGCCGCGGCGGCCGGCTTCCAGAAGTGCGGAGATCCGCCGGCACCGGGCAGAAAGAAAATTCTGGTTCTGGCCATGGTCAAAGCCCCAGCCTGGTCATGAAGGGCGGCAGGCTCCGCCCGATCGACAGCAGGTAGCGGCCCATCGCCCCGGCCACCTGCTTCACGGCCGGTCGCGCGCTCATGCGATCACGCCAGGCGTTCAGGTGGGTCAGTTCGGTGGCGAAAGGCGCGCCCATCCGTTCGCCGAAGAGCTGCGCCATGTAGAACGCGATATCGGCATAGCTGTAGGCGCCCGCCAGCCATTCCTGTCCACCGATGGCCCGCTCCATCTCCGCGTAGAAGCGCGAGGTGGCATCGTACGCTCCGGGTGCCCTGGGATCGCTCATCAGGCGGACGATGTGCGGGAAGTAGACCTCGTCGGACTTGTGCTCCAGCAGACGGGCACGGGCCCGCGCCTTCGGTTCCGACGGCCATAGAGCGGGATCGCGCTTCAGCGATTCCAGATACTCGAAAATCTGCGTCGAATCGAAAAGCTCGAGGTCACCGTCGATCAGCACCGGGACCTGGCGCTTGGGGTTGATGCGCACGACCTCCGGGTGCTTCGGCTCGTAGAGCGTCTTCATCTCGAAAGGCACCATCTCGAGTTCGAAGGGGAAACCCTTCTCACGGAGGGCGATCTCGGCCTTGGCGCCGAACATGCTGAGAGGGCCGGAATAGAGCTTCATGCCGGCCACCTTACGGGGTCGCCGCCCTACATCAAGGAACTAGCGGAAGGGACGGGGCCCCTCGTAGTCGCCGACATAGCTCACATGGCTGATCAATCCCGTGGGCGGCCGCCACAGATGAAGCGCCACGCCGGGCGGATCCATGGTCATCGAGAGCTTGGCGCCTTCTCGAAGATCGAGCGACGCCTGATGGGCGGTGCTTGGCGCGATCGAGGCCAGGGTCCCGGCCCAGCGCACCTGGATCGGGCGATGGACGTGGCCGCACAGCACGCGCTCGACATTGCCGCGGCGACGCACGATCTCCGCCAGACGCTCCGATCCCTCGTGGAGACGGGCTGCGTCGAGCGGCGCGATGCCGACGTCGAATGGCGGATGATGCATGAACAGAAGTGTCGGCCGGTCGCTTTCGGCCAGCCGCGCATCCAGCCAGTCGAGCTGGCCTTCGGATAGCGCGCCGTGCCCCTTGCCTTCGACGAGCGTGTCGAGCGCGATCAGCCGCAGCGGCAGATCCTCGACGACATAGTGCAGGAAGCCGTCGTCCGGCAGATAGACATGATCGGGAAACGCCTGGCGCAGCGCGTCACGCGCATCGTGATTGCCGGGGATCAGGTAGAACGGGATCGCCAGCGCCGACAGCACCCGCTTCAGGTTTGCGTATTCCTCGGCGTTGCCGCCGTCGACGAGATCGCCCGTCACCAGCGCGATATCCGGCCGCGGATCGAGCGCATTCACATGGGCAACGGCGCGCTCGAGATAGCCCTGCGTGTCGAGGCGGCCGTAGAGCAGCTCGCCCTCGCGCTTTAGGTGCGTGTCGGAGATTTGTACGATCAGCATGCCCACCCCTTGCGTTGTCATTGGGCGCCGTCCTTGAGGTGAAAAGGCAGCAAGGCGAGTTCCGGCGCCACGTCCTTGATCTCGTCGAAGAACACGATGAAGTGCCGCGCGACCACGCGCTGCAGATCGCCGCCGGGCTGGTCGTCGCCTTCGGCGGTCGTCATCTCCATACCGTCCTTCGTGCGCACCCAGAGAAGCGCATTCCGGGGCGCGTCCGGCAGCTCCGTGAAGCTCAACAGGCCGAATGCAACGGCCCGTCGCCGGCGGGCATGCTGTGCCAGCGCATTATCCTTCGTGAGATCGCACAGCGCGAAGGCCAGCCTGCCTTGCGTGCCGTCCGGCAGCGTCACGTCATATTCGCGTGTCGCCAAGCGTCCGAGATCGTCGCTCACGTCTATCCCCTGAATCCGTTCACGATGGGATATCGCCGCTCGCGGCTGATGTTGCGAGAGGTGATTTTAACGCCGGGCGGCGCCTGGCGGCGCTTGTATTCGGCGCCTTCCAAGAGCCGCCAGACCCGGTCGACGATCGCAGGATCGTGACCCTCCTTTGCCAGCGCGGCAGTGTCGAGATCGCGTTCGATGAGTCCTTTCAGGATGGCATCGAGCGTCGGATAGGGCGGCAGCGAATCCGAATCCTGCTGGTCGGGCCGCAACTCGGCAGAGGGCGGCTTTTCGATGATGCGTACGGGAATCACGGCGCCCGGCCGGCCGAGCGTGCCGATCGGGAGGTGTGCATTGCGCCAGCAGCAGAGCTCGAACACCGTCGTCTTGTAGACGTCCTTCAGCACGTTGAAGCCACCGCACATGTCGCCGTAAAGCGTGGCATAGCCCACTGCCATCTCCGACTTGTTGCCGGTCGTCACCACCATGCCGCCCAGCTTGTTGGACACCGCCATCAGGGTGACGCCACGGGCGCGGCTCTGGATGTTCTCCTCGGTCACATCCTCGGCGCGGTTGCCGAACAGTGGCGTCAGCATGCCGCGAAACGCTTCCATCGCCGGGCCGATGTCGACCACGTCGTAGCGAATGCCGATCGCTTTGGCGCAGGCCTCGGCATCCTCGAGCGACTCCCGGCTGGTATAGGGCGACGGCATCATGATCGCGTGCACGCGCTCGGGCCCCAGAGCGTCGGCCGCCACGGCCGCCGTGATCGCCGAATCGACGCCACCCGAGAGACCGATCACCACCGAAGGAAAGCCGGTCTTGTTCACATAGTCGCGCAGGCCCAGCACCATCGCCTGGTAGATCGATTCGAGCCGATCCAGTTCGCGCGCAACAGGGCCGGGCTGGCACTCCCAGCCGCCCGCACCCCGGCGGAACTCGACCGTGGCGACCTCCTCCGCGAACGACGCCAGCTTGGCCTTGAGCGACCGGTCGGCCCCCAGGACGAACGACGCGCCGTCATAGACGACCTCGTCCTGCCCGCCCACCTGGTTGAGGTAGACCAAGGGCAGGCCGCTTTCGACCACGCGCTTCACGCCGAGTTGCATACGGATGTCTGTCTTGCCGGCCTCGTAGGGCGAGCCGTTGGGCACCAGCAGGATCTCGCCGCCGGTCTCGGCGATGCACTCGACGACGTCGGGCGTCCACACGTCTTCACAGATCGGCACGCCGATGCGCACGCCCCGGAAGACGAGCGGACCCGGCATCGGTCCGGCCGAGAAGACGCGCTTGTCGTCGAAGACGCCGTAGTTCGGCAGGTCGACCTTGTAGCGCTTGCCGATGATCTCGCCTTTGTCGAGCGCGACGACGGCATTGTAGAGCTTGCCCTCCTCCCGCCACGGCGTGGTGACGAACAATGCCGGGCCGCCGTCGCGCGTATCGGCGCGCAGCGCCTCGACGGCGTCGTGGCACGCCTGCTGGAAGGCGGGTTTCAGGACGAGGTCCTCGGGGAAGTAGCCCGCCAGCACCATTTCGGAGAAGAGCACCAGGTCGGCGCCCTGTTTGGCAGCCTCGGCCCGCGCGGCGCGTACCTTCGCCAGATTGCCGGTGACATCGCCGACCCTGGGATTGAGCTGCGCCAACCCGACTTTGAGAGTGTCCGTCATATCGCCGCCAGTGTGCCGCGATTTCGACGGGCATTCATCCGCATTTCTCCTGCGCGCTCCATATACGGAGAGTATGCCTCGGCAATCCGCTGCGTATTTGACGACGCCGTATCCCGGCGGTCAGCATCGCGCCATGAAGATCACGATCCTGGACGACTACTTCGACACGCTGCGCACCCTGCCCTGCTTCGCGAAGCTCGCGGGTCACGAGGTCACGATCTGGAACGATCACGAGCAGGACGTCGATCGCCTGGCCGAGCGGCTTGCCGATACCGAAGTGCTGGTCCTGTTCCGCGAGCGCACCCAGATCCGCGCGGCGCTACTGGAGAGGCTGCCCAAGCTGAGACTGATCAGCCAGCGCAGCGTCTATCCCCATATCGACATCGATGCCTGTACGCGGCTCGGCATCGTCGTGTCGTCGAGCCAGCATGCCGGCACGCCGTCCTATGCCGCGGCAGAACTGACCTGGGCGCTGGCGCTCGCTGCGTCGCGCCTGCTGCCGCAGCAGATCGAAGCGCTGAAGACCGGCCGCTGGCAGATGGGTGTCGGCTCGACGCTGCGCGGCAAGACGCTGGGCATCTACGGCTACGGCCGCATCGGTGCGACGGTGGCGGGCTACGGCCGCGCCTTCGGCATGCGCGTGCTCGTCTGGGCGCGCGAGAAGACGCGGGAAGATGCGCGGCGCGATGGTCACGAGGTGGCACCCGACAAGCTGACCTTCTTCCGGGAATGCGACGTGCTCTCGCTCCACATGCGGCTGGTGGATGCGACCCGAGGCATCGTCACCCGGGCGGATCTCGCGGAGATGAAGCCGACGGCGATCCTGGTGAACACCAGCCGCGCGCCCCTGATCGAGCCGGGCGCGCTGGTCGCCGCGCTCCAGGCCGGACGTCCGGGCATGGCGGCCATCGATGTGTTCGAAAAGGAACCGGTTCTCGACACCGATCATCCGCTGCTCAACATGCCGAACGTCATCGCCACGCCGCACATCGGTTACGTCTCGCGCGACGAATACGAGGTGCAGTTCAGCGACATCTTCGACCAGATTGTCGACTACGCCGCCGGCACGCCGAGCCATGTCGTCAATCCAGCGGTTCTCGCGACCGCACGGCGTTGAGGTTGGTTATCCCGCCGACGGTACGGTCTCGGGGTTTGCCGTCCCGAGGCCGATCATGGTCGTGAGCAACCGTTCGGCTGCCTTCAGGGCCTCATCGACGTCCGAGGAGCCGTCCCACATTCACGCATGCCGCAAATCGGAAGATCAGGCTGTCTCGCTACTTGTTGTCCGCGTGATCGCGGAGTGCGGCGCCGAACGCCTGGAAAAGCTTGCGGTTGATCGGATTGGTCTGCGGATCGTATTCGGCGTGCCACTGGACGCCGACGGCGAAGCCGGGCGCGTCGGCAATGCAGATCGCCTCGATCGTGCCGTCCTCCGCCACACCTTCGATCGCGACGCGCTTGCCGGGATCGAGGATCCCCTGCCCGTGCAGGGAGTTGACGCGAATGCAGTCGCATCCGAGCAGACCGGCGAAGTAGCCCTCCGGCACGAGCTTCACCTCGTGGCGGTCGGCAAACACGACCGTGGGATCGGGGTGGACCTCGCCATTCTCGAGGCGCGGCATGCGATGGTTCATGCGGCCCGGAATGTCCCGGATCTCGGGATGCAGCGAACCGCCGAACGCCACGTTCATTTCCTGGAATCCGCGGCAGATGCCGAAGATCGGCACGCCGCGCTCAACGCAGGCCTCGATCAGCCCAAGCGCCATCGCGTCGCGATCCTGATCATACGGTTCGTGGGCGGGATGCGGCTCGAGTCCAAAGCGCGTCGGATGGACATTGGCTCGTGCGCCGGTGAGGAGAATACCGTCGACCGCGCCCAACAGGGCTTCGATGTCGGTGATGTCAGGCGTGCCCGCGAACATCAACGGCAGGGCGCCGGCGACTTCGGCGACCGCCCGCATGTTTCGCTGCCCCACAAGCTGGACATTGTGCCGGTCGTTCACGACGCCGGAATTGCCGATCACCCCGACCACGGGCTTCTTGGTGCTGGTAATCAACGCTCGCCTGCTTGAACCATTCGATGCCCGATAATGACACCAGCTTCGGCACGGAGCGAGTCCGCTGTCGCCGGTTTACATTGACAGCGGCACCCGCCGGTGCGTGAATCGGGCATCGCCTGCAGCAGGGAGGTTTAGATGCTTCCACCCAAGCAACGTGCCGCAAGGATTGCCGGTGCAATCGTTCGGGCCACGGCATAGCGGCACCCACGAACGGCACGGCGGGAGCGGCCCCAGCGGGTCGCATCAGTTGGGCGAGACCCCGACCAGGCCGCTCCCGGCGTTCGCTCTCCAGATTTTCCTGAGTTACTTGGCGGCGATCACCTCGACCTCGACCAGCATCGAGGGATCGGCCAGCCCCGCCACGACGAGCAGAGTAGACGCCGGATATGGCTCCTGCCCGACATACTTGCCGCGCACCTCGCGGAAAGCCGGGATGAAGCGGCTGTCCGTCAGAAAGACGGTGAGTTTCACGATATCGCGGAAATCCATGCCGCCGGCCTTGAGTACCTCGCCGATGTTCTTCCAGACTTGGTCGCTCTGCGCCTCGATGCCGTCCTGCAGCTTTCCGGCCGAATCGACGCCGACCTGACCCGACACGTAGAGCACGCGCGCTTCGGGCGGCACCTCCACGCCGAGGCTGTATTTGCCGGCAACGGAGACGGACTTGGGATTGTGGAACTTGATAGTCATGCCGGGCACTCCATTGTAAGGGAGGCGCACGGTTTCAGGTCGGAGAGCATGGCGTCAAGCACCAAGCCCGTACACATCGTCGGCGGCGGTCTCGCGGGCAGCGAGGCGGCATGGCAGCTCGCCCAGGCGGGCGTGCCGGTGGTGCTGCACGAGATGCGGCCGGTGCGCGGCACCGAGGCCCATCTCACCGACAGTCTCGCGGAACTGGTCTGCTCCAACTCCTTCCGCTCCGACGACGCCGCCAACAATGCCGTCGGCGTGATCCACGAAGAGATGCGCCGCGCCGGCTCGCTGATCATGCGCTCGGCCGACGCGCACAAGCTGCCGGCCGGTGGCGCACTGGCGGTCGACCGCCACGGTTTCTCGGCCGCGGTGCAGGAGACCCTGCTCGCCCATCCGCTGGTGACGCTGGAGCGCGAGGAAGTCGCGGGTCTGCCGCCCGAGGACTGGGACAGCGTCATCGTGGCGACCGGTCCCCTCACCTCGCCCGCACTAGCCGAGGCGATCGCCAAACTGACCGGCGAGGATTCACTCGCCTTCTTCGACGCCATCGCGCCGATCGTCCATCACGAGAGCATCGACCAGTCGATCGCCTGGAAGCAGTCGCGCTACGACAAGGTCGGTCCAGGCAATGTCGAGGGCAGCGACGGCGCCGATTACTTCAACTGTCCGATGGACAAGCCGCAGTACGAGGCGTTCGTCGCCGCGCTGCTCGCAGGCGAGAAGACCGAGTTCAAGGAGTGGGAGCACAACACGCCCTACTTCCAGGGCTGCCAGCCGATCGAGGTCATCGCGTCCACGGGACCGCAGAGCCTGCGCTTCGGGCCAATGAAACCCGTCGGCCTCCGCGATCCGCGCACCGGGCATCGCCCCTGGGCCGTGGTGCAACTGCGCCAGGACAATGCGCTCGGCACCTTGTGGAACATCGTGGGCTTCCAGACCAAGCTGAAGCACGGAGAGCAGACGCGCATCTTCCGAACCATCCCCGGCCTGCAGAACGCGGAGTTCGCGAGGCTGGGCGGCCTGCACCGCAACACCTTCCTCAATAGCCCGCGCCTGCTCGACGGCACGCTCCGCCTCAAGGCCATGCCGCGGCTGCGCTTCGCCGGCCAGATCACCGGCTGCGAGGGCTATGTCGAGAGCGCGGCCGTCGGACTGATGACCGGACGGTTTGCGGCGGCAGAAAGACTGGGCCGCGCGCAGGCCGCTCCGCCGCCGACCACGGCGATGGGCGCATTGCTCGGCCACATCACCGGCGGCGCCGACGCCACGACCTTCCAGCCGATGAACATCAACTTCGGCCTGTTCCCGCCCATCGACGGCAGCTTCAAGGGCAAGGAGCGCAAGCAGGCGATGGCGGTGCGGGCGCTTCGCGACTTCGACGAGTGGCTGAAGCCGACAGCTCTCGCGGCGGAATGAAACAGGGACGATCATGCGCCTGATGCAGCCGGAGCCCGCCGCCGCTCTTCTCGGGCTGCGCGCCATGAAGACGGTGGCATCGGCCTCGGGCGGGCCGGGAAAGGCACAACTCGCGCTGATGGACGCGGCGCGGCGGGTGATCCTTCGCATCGACGCAGACATCGGCACGCTGCAGCCGATCACGCCGGCCGAACTGGCCGCAGGCTTCCCGTCGGTCGACCTCCGCCACCAGTTCGTCCAGGGGCTGCTGGTGCTGGCCCTGGCGGATGGCGTGCCCTCGCGCGAAACCGTCGGCAGGGTCGAGGCCTTTGCGGAAGCGCTGGGCATCGCCACGCCGGAACTCGCCAACCAGCGGCGGCTTGCCGAGCATCACACGACGCTTTTCAAGCTCGACCTGCTGCGCCGCAGCCAGGTCGGCGACATCCTGAAGAATCAGCTCGACCAGCACGGCGTCCTGGCGCTGGCCAAGAGCGTGCTGGGGATGCGCGGCCTGATCGAGGACAGAGAACTCGCTGGCCGCTATCGTGCCTGGGAGAAAATGCCGGCCGGAACGCTGGGCCGGTCGATGTGGGAGTATTTCCAGCGCAACAGGTTCGGCATGCCGGGTGAGCGGTTCGGCTTCCCCGAGGCTGGCCTCTATCACGATTTCTGCCACGTGCTGGGCAGCTACGAGACCGATCCGCAGGGCGAATTGCAGGTCGCCTCCTTCACCGCCGGCTTCAAGCAGGCCCGTCCCTTCTACCTGATCCTGTTTGCCGTGCTGATCTTCAGCGCCGGTTTCAATGCTCGGCCGACCGCCGGGGGCTACACGACCGTCGGCGTGCTGGGCGAACCGGGGGCCGCCGAGCGGATGTTCGCCGCGATCGAGCGTGGCGCCCTCGTGAACACCGATCTCTCCGACAAGTGGGACTACTGGCCCTACGTCGAAATGCCGATCGACGAAGCCCGGCGCCGCCTCAACATCGTTCACGCAGCCTGAACGGCGGAAACATTCCGTAACGTCCCGCAACAGGGGGTAACCAAACGTTATTTCACAGGCGGACGCCGGCGGAGTGAAATGCCTCATCCCCTCCTCTCGACGGAGCGAAACATGCAGGCCGTTCAGGAACTGGTCGTCCCCGCCCACACCGCCACCGCGCCCTCGCTGCAGTTCGACGTGATGCGCGAGATCTTCAATCTTCTGGCTCCGTACAATGTCGGCAGCAAGCCGATCACCCCGCAGACCGTCATCTCCAAGGGACTGACCGTCGATTCGCTCACGATCATGGATGTGATCATGGAGCTCGAGGACCGCTTCGACGTCACCATCCCCATGAACGTTGCCGCCAACATCGTAACGATCGACCAGCTCGCCGAGGCCGTCGTTTCGCAGCGCGCGGGACGCTGACAAAACTCCCCAGCCCATGAGATAAGCTCGCGAGCACGTGGCGCGGCGCGTGCTACGTAGCCTGCAATGACACCCGCAGAACGCCGGCAGATGATGCTGGCCGGGCCGATCGTGCCCACCATCCTCACCCTCGCGACCCCGAACGTGCTGAACGTGGCCATGCAGAGCCTCGTCAGCATTGCCGACGGCTATTTCATAGGCCAGCTGGGCGTGATCGACCTGGCTGCCCTCGCGCTGGTGTTCCCGACCCAGATGACCCTCGGCATGATGTCGGCCGGCGCCATGGGCGGCGGCATCTCCTCCTCCGTGGCTCGTGCTCTGGGCTCGGGCAACAAGGCGGGGGCCGAGGCCGCTGCGGCGCATGCCCTGGCCATAGCGCTCGGCATGGCGGTGCTGTTCGGCATCGTGTTCGTGGGCTTCGGCCGCCAGATCTACGGCGCCCTGGGCGGCAGCGGCGCCGCGCTCGACCGCGCCGAGGCCTTCGCCACCATCCTCTTCACCGGCTGCGTCGCCCACTGGGTCGCCAATTCCATGGCCTCGGTCCTGCGCGGCACCGGCGACATGAAGACGCCCGGCCTCGCCCTGGTGGCGACGGCGGCCATTCAGATCCCGCTCACCGGCGCGCTGACCCTGGGCTGGTTCGGATTGCCCGCTTTCGGCATCCGCGGCCCGGCCATCGCCGCCGTGATCGCCTTTGCCCTCGCCACGCTCTGGATGCTGTCGAAGCTGATCGGCCCCAAGGCGCCCCTGCGGCTGCGCTGGCCGGTCGACGGATTCCGCTGGCGGGCCTTTCGCGACATCCTGAAGGTCGGCCTGATCGCGTGTCTCGTGGTCATCCTGACCAACGGCACGGTGCTGGTCGTCACCGGCCTGATCGGCCGCGAAGGCGACGCCGCCATTGCCGGCTACGGCATCGGCTCGCGGCTGGAATACATGCTGATCCCGATCAGCTTCGGGATCGGTGCGGCCCTTACCGCCCTCGTCGGCACCAACATCGGCGCGAAGCAATATGCCCGCGCCCAGCGCATGGCCTGGACCGGCGCCCTCATGGCCGGCGCCGTCGCGGCGACGATCGGCGTGATCGTCGCGATCTGGCCCGACCTGTGGCTCGGCCTCTTCACCACCAACCCGGGCGCGCTGGCCTCAGGCCGTCACTATCTCAGCATCGTCGGCCCGGCCTACGGTTTCTTCGGCCTGGCCATGGCGCTCTATTTCGCCTCGCAGGGCACCGGCGAAATGATCTGGCCGGTCGGCGCCAACATCACCCGCATCACCATTGCGGGCGGCGGAAGCCTGCTCGCCCTCGACCATTTTGGCTGGGGCGTCTCGGGCCTCTATACCTGCGTGGCATTGGGCATCGTGGCGTTCTCGGCCGTGCTCGCCTTCTCGACGACTCGACGCGCCTGGACCGGCTAAACTCCGGCACAAGGCGGCGCAAACGAGGCAGAGCGTGAAGACGATCCTCATCATCGGCATCGGGGCCGGCGACCCGGACTACCTGACCGTCCAGGCCGTCAAGGCGCTGAACCGCGCCGACGTCTTCTTCCTCATGGACAAGGGGGCGGCCAAGGCGAAGCTGCGCGCGCTGCGCGAGGAAATTTGCCGCCGCCACATCGCGCCCGGTCATCCCCACCGTTTCGTCGAGGCACCGAGCCCGCCGCGCGATACGCGACCGTCCGATTACCGCGCCAGCGTGGACGAATTGAACTCAGCCAAGCAGGCGGTGTTCGAGCAGATGATCGCGGACATGAAGGATGGCGAGACAGCCGGCATTCTGGTGTGGGGCGACCCCATGCTCTACGACAGCACGATCCGCAATCTCGAGGCCATCTCAGCGACAGGCAACGGCCAGATCTCCCTCGAGGTGATCCCGGGCATCACGGCGATCCAGGCCCTCGCCGCACGACACGGAATACCGCTGAACCGCATCGCAGAACCCGTGCTGGTCACCACCGGTCGCAGACTGGCGGATGGCCTCCCCAAGGGCGTCGACAGCGCCGTGGTCCTGCTCGATGGCGAGGATACCTACCGGCGCTTCGCGGGCGCCAACATGGAAATCTACTGGGGAGCCTATCTCGGCACACCCGACGAAATCCTGATCGCCGGCAAACTGGACGAGGTCGTCGACGAGATCCACCGCCGGCGCAGCGAGGCACGGCGGGAACACGGATGGATCATGGATACCTATCTGATCCGGAGAGCCTAGCAGCGCACCGCACATGAAGCGGCGCGATCTCCCGGCTTGATCTGGATCATTCCGGGATCTGGCGTCCGGTCCTCAACTGAAATACGGAATCAGTTCGAAGCACGCATCCAGGGTCGCAGGCATGAAGAAGAAGAGTAGCACGCGCGCGAACACCCGGCGTTCCGTCAGACTCGGCGAAACGGCGCGATCGCAATCGGCCCGCTCGATCCAGAAGTCGGTCGAGAAAGAAGCCGTCGAGGCTGCGGAGGACTCGAAGGAAATCGCGGTGCGCGACATCCTCGGACTGATGGTTCCGGACCGAAAGCACGAGTTGGCCGAAGCCCTTCAGGCAATCATGGCAGGAGCGTCACCCGACGACGCCATCGCCCTGAAGCGCGCCCTTCAAAGTTCCGAGGCCGAGCAGGCTATCGCAGGCCCCCATCCGGACGAGGAGCTGGCGGATGACTGGCGGCAGGGCGGCTATCCCTATCGCAATCTCATGCTCCGCAGGAGCTACGAGAAAGCCAAGTACGGGCTGCAGGTGGAACTGCTGAAGCTCCAGAATTGGACCAAGGAGCAAAAGCAGAAGGTCGTCATTCTCTTCGAGGGCCGCGACGCCGCCGGCAAGGGCGGTGCGATCAAGCGATTCATGGAGCATCTCAATCCGCGCGGCGCACGGGTCGTGGCCCTGGAGAAGCCCTCGGAAATGGAGCGCGGGCAATGGTATTTCCAGCGCTATGTGCAGGAGCTGCCGACCGCCGGTGAAATCGTTCTCTTCGACCGCTCCTGGTACAATCGGGCCGGTGTCGAAAGGGTGATGGGGTTCTGCACCGACGAGGAATACAAGGAGTTCATGCGCCAGGCGCCCGAGTTCGAGCGGAACCTGACGCGCAGCGGACTGCATCTGATCAAGTTCTGGTTCTCGGTGAGCCGCGAGGAGCAGAGAAGACGCTTCAAGGAAAGACAGGTTCATCCGCTCAAGCACTGGAAACTGTCGCCCATCGATCTGGCGTCCCTCGACAAGTGGGAAGATTACACCAAGGCGAAGGAAGCGATGTTTCAGCACACCGACACGGCCGACGCGCCCTGGACGGTCATAAAGTCGGACTGCAAGAAACGCGCGCGGCTGAACGCGATGCGCTACCTGCTGCACCGGCTTCCCTACGACGGCAAGGACCCGAAGAAGATCGGCGCGCTCGATCCCCTGCTGGTCGGGCGGGCCCACGTGGTCTACGAGCGCGGCGAAAACGCTTCTGCGGTTCTCTGAGATACTGCCCTGCAGAAGCCGAGCGCCCGCCCCTCCTTTTGCCGTACAGGCTCGCGAAGGACTTCTTTGCTGTCTCGCCATGCTATGCTGGGAATCAAATCAGCAATGGGAGATGAACGATGAGCGACGCCACCAAGATCTCGGGACTGCAGCTTCGCTCCCTGATCAGCAAGGACGGCACTCTCGAATTGTCGCTGGCGAAGGTCGACGTTCCGGAACCTGGCCCCGACCAGGTCGTGGTCAAGGTCGAGGCGACTCCGATCAATCCGTCAGACCTCGGCCTGCTCACCGGACCGGCCGATCTCGGCAAGGCCACGTCGAGCGGCAGCGGAGACGCCATCAAGGTGACGGCGCCGGTTTTCGCAGCGGCGCTTCCGTTCCTGGCGACCCGGCTTGGCGAATCGCTTCCCGTCGGCAACGAGGGCGCCGGCACGGTGATCAAGGCGGGTTCTTCCGAGGCCGCGCAGGCCCTCAAGGGCAAGCTGGTCTCGATGGTCGGCGGGTCGATGTACGCGCAGTATCGCGTGCTGAACGCGCGCGACTGCCAGCCGCTGCCCGCGGGCACGACGGCCGCCGAAGGCGCCTCGTGGTTCGTCAATCCGCTGACGGCGCTCGGCATGACCGAGACGATGAAGCGCGAGGGCCACAAGGCGCTGGTGCACACCGCCGCCGCCTCCAACCTCGGCCAGATGCTGAACAAGATCTGCAACGAGGACGGGATCGGCCTCGTCAACATCGTGCGCAGCCCCGAGCAGGCCAGGCTGCTGAAGGGCATCGGCGCGAAGCATGTCGTCGATTCGAGCGCGGCAAGCTTCACCGACGATCTGGTGCAGGCGCTGGTCGAGACCGGCGCCACCATAGCCTTCGATGCGATCGGCGGCGGCAAGCTCGCGAGCCAGATCCTCACGGCGATGGAAATCGCCATCAACAAGACCGCGACGACCTACAATCGCTACGGCTCCTCCGTGCACAAGCAGGTCTATGTCTATGGCAGCCTCAATACCGCCCCCGTCGAACTCACGCGCAACTACGGCATGGCGTGGGGCGTGGGCGGCTGGCTGCTGACGCCGTTCCTGCAGAAGATCGGCCGTCCCGACCAGACGCGCCTGCGCGAGCGGGTGGTGAATTCACTCAAGACGACCTTCGCCAGCCACTACACCAAGACGATCTCGCTGCAGGAGGCGCTCGACCTCCAGAACCTCGCCGCCTACTCAAAACGCGCGACCGGCGAGAAGTTCCTGATCAACCCGAACAAGGCGTAAGTGGGCATGGCGCGCGAAACCGGAGACAGCGTCCGCGGCCGCGCGCCGTACCTGCCGATCCACAAGCGGCCCAAACTCGTCCTGCCGGGCAATGCGCGAGTGGCCGTGTGGACGATCGTGAACGTCGAGAACTGGAGTCCGGCAGGGGCGATGCCGCGCACCGTGCTGCCGCCGCCGATGGGCCAGCCGCTGCTGCCCGACGTGCCGAACTGGGCGTGGCACGAATACGGGATGCGCGTCGGCTTCTGGCGGTTCTTGGAGACGTTGAGCGCGCGCAAGCTCAAGGCGACCTTCGCCGTGAACGGCACGGCCTGCGAACTCTATCGCGAGGCCTGCCAGGCGGCGCACGAGGCCGGCTGGGACTTCATGGGTCATGGCTGGGTGCAGAAGCCCATGCACCGGGTCGAGGATCAGAAGAGCGCCATTGCCGATACGATCCGCGCCATCAAGGACTTCACCGGCAAGCCGCCGCGTGGCTGGGAAAGCCCGGGGCTCACCGAAACCGACGAAACGCTCGACCTGCTGGCGGAAGCCGGCATCGAATACGTCGCCGACTGGGTCATGGACGAGCAGCCGCTTCCTTTGAAGACCGCGCATGGCGAGATCGTCTCGGTCCCTTATACGGTCGAGATCAACGACGTCGTCATCAGCGCCGTCCAGCAACAGCCGTCCGACGAAATCTTCCGTCGTGGCCGGGACCAGTTCGACCGGCTCTACCTTGACGGCAAGACGGCCCCGCGCGTGATGGCGATCTCGATCCATCCCTATCTCACGGGCGTGCCGCACCGGATCAAGTATCTCGAGATGCTCTACGACTACATCCTCGGCCACGAGGGCGTCGTGATGTGGACGGGCGCCGAGATCCTCGACTGGTACCGCACGCAGGTGCCGCCGGCCCGGTAGGGCGCGCGTCAGGCCGACGCGCGTTTGGCCGCCGCTTCCTTCTCGGCCATTTTCTGCTTCAGCTGCTCTGGCGTGAGGCGGACGATGTGTTCGTTCTGGTGGCTGAAGATGTCGTATTTCGCGACATCCAGATCCTCGAGCACGATCTCGCGGTCGAGTACCTTCCGCTTCCAGGCGAGATGCTCGGTCTCCGCCGCATGGAACTCCGGCATCACTTCGCGCGCGAAGAGGTCGAGCGAGGAGCAGATGTCCTCGTGGCTGGTCTTGCCGGCCTGGTTCAGCAGGATCACCTGATCGACGCGGCTCGCCTGGAACTGGCGCAGTTTCTTGCGGATCGTCTCGGGCGAGCCGATCAGGCCCGAGTCGAGCGCCTTCTTCTCCTCCGGCCCGCCGCGCCATGCCTGGTACTCGTCCCAGAGGTTCGAGGTGCCCGGCGCATCGACGCCTTTGCGACCGTAATAGGAGAGCGCGAAGATGAAGAAGGTCCAGCCGGCGGCCTTGGCCTCGGCCTCCTCGTCGGTGGCTGCGCACATGAAGCCCGAAACCATCGCCACGTTCGGATTGCTGGGATAGTCGGCGAGCTTCTTCGAGTTGTTCAGCAGGTTGTTGTAGTACTTGTGCACCCAGGCGCGGGCGGCTTCGGGTGTCACGAAGGTGAAGCCCAGCGCGCCCATGCCCCACTCGCCGGCCTTGCCGATGGTCTGGATGTTCGAGCAGGCGACCCAGAGCGGCGGATGCGGCTTCTGGAATGGCTTGGGAATCACGTTACGCGCCGGGAAGTCGTAATACTCCCCGTGGAACTCCCAGCTCTCCTTCGAGAACATCGGGACGATGGCCTTCACGGCCTCTTCCCAGCGCTCCCGCTTGTCGCGCACGCGGATGTTGAACGGATGCAGCTCGGCCGGCCCCGCCGCCTCGCCCATCCCGAGTTCGACCCTGCCACCGGACAGCAGATCGAGCGTCGAGACCTTCTCGGCGACGCGATGGGGGTTGTTGGTCGTGAGCTGGATGACGCCATGGCCCAGCCGGATGCGCTTGGTGCGCTGGCTCGCGGCGCCGAGGAACACTTCCGGCGCGGAGGAGTGGGAATACTCCTCGAGAAAGTGATGCTCGACCTCCCAGGCGTAGTCGTAGCCCAGCCGGTCGGCGAGCTCGATCTGGGTCAGCGAATCCTGCAGGAGCTGGTACTCGCTCTTCTCGCCCCAGGGCCTCGGAAGCTGATGCTCGTAGAAGATGCCGAACTTCATGGGAATATTTCCTCAGGCAGCCTTGCAGAAACCGGAGATGCTGCCGACCAGCTTCGGCACCATCTGCTCGGGGACATCGTGCCCCCAGCCGGGGAAGGTCTCGATCTTCGCGCCGGGCACGAGGCTCGCCACGTCGCGGCCGCACTCGACCGGCAGAAGCGGATCGTCGTCGCCGTGCAGCACCAGCGTCGGCACTTTCACAGCCTTCAGGAGATCGACGCGCGGGCCGGAGGCCATGATCGCGAGATACTGCCGCGCGGCGCCCGGCGGGTAATAGCGGCGGTCGATGTTGCGCTCGACCAGCGTGCGCATCGTTGCAGGATCGGTCGGATAGCCCGGACTGCCGATCACTTTCCGCAGCTTGATGCCGTGCGCGACGAGCTGCTCGCGGGCGGGTCCCTCGGGCAGCGCCGACAACATCGCCACGGCCTCGGGCTTGCCCATCGGCAGGCCCATGCGGCCGCTGGTCGACATGATGGAAACGAGCGAGCGCGTGCGCTGCGGATAGGTCGCGGCGATCACCTGGGCGATCATGCCGCCCATCGAGGCGCCGACGATGTGCGCCCGATCGATGTCCAGCGCGTCGAGCAGCCCGGTTGCGTCGGCGGCCATGTCGCCCAACAGATAGGGCGCATCGACCTTCTCGCCCTTCATCAGCTTGGCGAAGGAGCCCATCAGGTCGGGCAGCCCCCATGTGTCGAAGTCCGTCGACAGGCCGACATCGCGGTTGTCGTAGCGCACGACGAAGAAGCCCTGGCTCGCCAACCCCTCGCACAGCGATTCCGGCCAAAGCGTCAGTTGCGCCCCCAGGCCCATGATCAGCAGCAGGGCCGGGTCGCCCTTCCTGCCGAACGTCTCGTATTCGATCTCGATGCCATTGGCCTTCGTCTTCGCCACGCTTCCTCCGGGGTTGTCCGTCAGTATCGCCCGCGCCTGGCCGCCCACCAATAGGCCAGCGGTCGCCGCAGCGGCCCCATCGGCCGGTCGAGAGATACGGCCGGCAGCAGGATCGGCAGGGCCCGGGGATCGACCTTGCGGCGAAGCGCCCGCGCGTCACCCACGAGTTGGTCGCGCTCCGGCCCCTCGCCCATCAGCCAGGCAGCGCCGATCGCATGGGCGGCCTGCCGCGAGGCGGCGTCATCGACGCCCAGCACCGCCAGTTCGAGGTCGGCCAGTGCGTGCCCGGCCGTCATCACGTCCAGCGGCCCCTCGATCTCTTCCTCGCGAGCATCGATCAGCCTGACCAGGGCTTCGCGCTGGAGACCATGTCGGCGCACGGTTTCGCTGAGCGATTCGACGATGGGCTGCGCTCGTGGCTTCCCGGCACCGGCGGCTTCGGCCATCGCCTCGCGCCACCATTCGAGCCGGATCCGGGCGAGCATCGGTTCCCGGGTCACACTGCGGGTCCGCGACAGCTCATGCTCGAACGCCAGCAGGGACAGCAATCCGCTGCGCTGGGGCTCCGGCGCGAATAGAGCGCCGAGGAAGCGCTCGCGGTCCGCACCGCGCACAATGTCCAGCACGTAGCGGTGCGAAGCCTCGGGGGCGCTGTAACTGTTCGGCGGAGATTCGGGGAGCGCGGATTCGGGCATCGGGGATAGCGACAGGGTGCGACCGTTGAACGCAGGCAGGGTTGAGTTTACAATATGACCATCGGGGATTCTTCAATCCTCTCAATAAGATAAAAGGGGATATTCAACATGGGTGCCTTGTTTACCTCTCTTGGGCGCACCGTTTCCGCAGGCATCGTGCTCCTGATTGTGATCGTCGTCGGCGCCGGTTTGCTGACCGGACAGTCGATCAAGATCGACCATTCCTATGCGACGGTCATCATGCGGTGGCTGCACGTGATTTGCGGCATCATGTGGATCGGACTGCTCTGGTACCTGAACTTCGTGCAGGTGCCCACCATGCCGAAGATCCAGCCGGTCGAAAGCCGCACCGCCATCACCAAGTTCATCGCGCCGACCGTGCTGTGGTGGTTCCGCTACGCCGCCCTCGCAACCGTCATCACCGGCCTGCTGCTCGCAACGATGAACAAGTACCTCGTGGAGGCGTTCACCCTGCGGCCCGGCTTCGTCATGATCGGCATCGGGATGTGGATGGCCCTGGTCATGGCCTTCAACGTCTGGTTCATCATCTGGCCGGCGCAGCAGAAGATCCTGGGCCTGGTCGAGGCGACCGCCGAAGAGAAGGCTGCCGCGGCCCCCAAGGCACTCTACGCCAGCCGCTTCAACACGATGTTCTCGATCGGCATGCTCTACTGCATGGTGGCGCAGCAGAACGCGCCGATCTGATTGAAATCGACACGGAAAAGGAAACGGGGCCCTGCGGGGCCCCGTTTTCGTTGGTGCGGCTCGCTCCCCGCTACAGCGGGATCAGCGCCGCCGCCACGCGCCGGCCTTCGGCCAGAAGCACGTTGTAGATGCGGCAGGCCGAGCCGGTATCGACGACCTCGATCCCCATTCCGGCAGCCTTCAGCGCGGCGCGCAGGTCGGGCGGCACGAATACGGCGCGCATGCCGCAGCCGAGCACCAGGAGCTCCGTCGGGATGGCCGCCTCGCGCAGGGGCGCCAGGCTTTCCAGCGTGAAGTCCTCGGCCCGCGAGACGGTCCAGGGATATGTCACCGGCGGCGTCACCAGCACGGGCGACTGCCATTCCCGCTCGCTGATCAGGAAGCGGCCGGGACCGTAGCTGCGAATGTACTGGACCTGCTTCGGGTCCGGCGTCGGCAGGCTCTTGTCGGCGGGGCCCGGGAGCGGCGGCTTCACGCCCCGGCCTGCTCCGTCTTGTCGGCCTTGTCCGCCTTGTCCTCCGCGGGACGAAGCTGGTCGGCGCGCAGGCCTAGATAGACGAGGCCCGCGCAGGCAACCCAGACCGACGAGTAGGTGCCGACGATGACGCCCCACAGCATGGCTATCGAGAAGCTGTGCAGGACCGGACCGCCGAACAACACCAGCGCGCCCACGGCGACGAAGACGGTGCCCGAGGTCATCATGGTGCGCGACAGCGTCTCGTTGATGCTCTGGTTGAGGAGATCGAGCAGCGGCATCTTCTTGTAGCGGCGCATGTTCTCGCGCACGCGGTCGAAGATCACGACGGTGTCGTTGATCGAGTAGCCGGCGATCGTCAGCACCGCGGCGAGCGCCGTCAGGCTGAAGTCGAGCTGGAAAAGCACGAAGATGCCGATGGTCGAGATGACGTCGTGCAGCATGGCGATCAGCGCGCCGACCGCGAATTGCCACTCGAAACGCACCCAGACGTAGATCGCAATCGCGACCATCGTGGCGATCACGGCCCAGATGCCGCTGCGCATCAGCTCGTCGCCGATCTTCGGACCGACCGATTCGGTGCCGCGCAGCTCGTAGTTGGTGCCGATCGCATCCTCGACCAGCTTGATGGCGACCTGCTGGCACCATTCGGCGCGCTGTTCGACCGACATGTCGACCTTCGCCGTGTTGGTCGATCCCCGCGGAAGCTGGCGCTCCTGCAGGGTCAGGCCGGCACGGCTCACCGCATCGCGCCAGTTGGCGCCGTCGAGCGCGGTCGGCGAGGTAAATTCGACGTCGCCCGTGCCGGCGGCACCGGGCTTGACCAGCCAGCCCTGGCCGGCCCGCTTCTGCATCACGCGCTGGGCGCCCGCGACGCACTGGTTGTCACCCTCCTGGCGCTGGACGCGGATCAGGACCGTGCTGGGATCGCCGAATTCCTGCAGCGAGACCTCTCCGACGCCCAGGGCACCGACGGTGTTGCGCAGCTGGTCGAGTTCGGCCTTGCCGTCCTTGGCCTTGGCCTGGATGGCGATGCCACCCTTGAAGTCGATGCCGAAGTTGAGGCCGATCGTGAGGACGCCGACGATCGAGACGATGTTGATCAGGGTCGACAGGATCAGCGCAGTGCGGCGCTGCCCCAGAAAGTCGAACTTCCTCTTGAAGGCGAAAAGGCGGACGGGCTTCCACATGGCTGCGCCTCAGATCACGAGTTCTGTGGGGCGGCGCCAGCGTACCCAGACCGCGAGCAGCATGCGCGTGAAGATCGTCGAACTGAACATCGAGGTGATGATGCCGAGCGTCAGCGTCGTCGCGAAGCCGCGGATCGGGCCCGAGCCAAAACCGAACAGAAGGACACCGGCGATGAGGGTCGTGAGGTTGGCGTCGATGATCGCCGACATGGCCTTCTCGTAGCCCGTGGCGAGAGAGCTGAACGGGGAGCGGCCCAGGGCCTTTTCCTCGCGTACACGTTCATAGATCAGCACGTTGGCGTCGACCGCGAGGCCGGCCGTCAGCACGAGACCCGCGATGCCCGGCAGGGTCAACGAGGCACCGAGGATCGACATGCCGGCGAACACCATCAGCAGGTTCACCAGCATCGCGAGATTGGCGAAACCGCCGAATACCGGCCCGTAGGCCACGAACATGAAGATCGCGACCAGGAGGGTGCCGACCAACGCCGCCACCGTACCGGCCTGGATGGCATCCGCGCCGAGATCGGCGCCGACGGTGCTTTCCTGGATGATCGTCAGCGTCGCGGGCAGCGCACCCGAGCGCAGCAGGAGCGACTGTTCCTGGGTCTGCTGGGTGGTGAAGCTGCCGGTGATGATGCCGCTGCCGCCGCAGATGGCGCTCTGCACGACCGGGGCGCTGATGATCTCGCCGTCGAGCTGGATCGCCAGCCGCTTGCCGATGTTGGCGCGCGTGGCGGCGCAGAAGGCGCGACCGCCGGCCGAGTTGAAGGTGAAGCTGATGATCGGCCGGCCGCCCTGCTGCTGCTCGAAGGTGGCCTTCGAATCGTCGAGGTCCTCGCCGCCCACGACCACGCGCTTCAGCACCGGCAGGCACTGCGGCTGGTAGCGCCGGCAGACCTGCTCGGGTGACAGGCGCGGATTGGCGGCCTGGATGTCTTCCCAGGCCTTGGGATTGGTGCGCCGCAGTTCCTGCATGCCCTCGCGCGTCGGCACCAGGTACGTGGTCGGCGGCAAGGTCTGCGGGATGTTCTGGCCGGTCGCGGCCACGTCTTCGTTGACCAGATGGAAGGTCAGCTTGGCCGTCTGGTTGATCTTGCGCTTGAGGTCGGTCGTGTCCTTGATGCCCGGGACCTGCAGCAGGATGCGCTCGTCGCCCTGGCGGGTGATGGTGGGCTCGAGCGTGCCGGTCTCGTCGACGCGGCGGCGAAGGATTTCGATCGACTGGTCGATCACTTCCTTCTTTCGCCTCGCGAGTTCCTGGTCGGAGTAGGCGACGCGGATCGTGTCGCCATTGCCGGAAATCGCCAGCGACGGATCGACAGCGCGGATCGCCTCCAGCGCCTTGGCGCGGCTGGCCTCGTCGCGCAGGCTGATGACCAGTGCGCGGCCGGGCTCGACCGTGACGTCCTTGATCTGGACCTGCTGCTTGCGCATTTCAGCCCGCACCGAGTCGGACAGGTTGGCCAGCCGCTCGTTCAGAACCGAGCGCAGGTCGGCTTCCAGCAGGAAGTGCGCACCGCCCCGCAGGTCGAGGCCGAGATTGATGCGGCTGCTCGAATACCAGTGCGGCATGTGATTGAGCACGCTGGACGGCAGCAGGTTCGGCAACGCGAACAGCACCGACAACAGCGTGATGCCGGCGATGACGATCGTCTGCCAGCGCGGAAGATTGAGCATGCCGACCTAGCCTCTCGGGCTCGTTACTTCTTGCCGCCGCCGAACAGGCTGCCCAGCAGGCTCTTGCGCTCCGGCGCGGGGGCCGGCGGCGGCAGCATGGGCTTGTCGTCTTCCTCGCTGCTGTCCTTCGGACCGCGCACCGATTCGCCGCGCGTCAGGATATCCGTGATGGTCTGCTTGATGATGCGAACCCGCACGCCTTCGGCGAGTTCCACCTGGACCTCGTTGTCGGAGATGACCTTGGTCACCAGACCGATGATGCCGCCGCCGGTGACGACGCGGTCGCCGCGCTTCACCCCGGCCAGCATTTCGCGCTGGGCGCGCACCTTGGCCTGCTGCGGGCGGATCAGCAGGAAGTAGAAGACGACGAAGATGAGGACCAGCGGGAAGAGCTGGACGAGGAAATCCCCGCCACCGCCACCTGCACCCTGCGCCCACGCCTGCGAAATGAACATCGTCTACTCCCGAATCTTCCGGCCGTCGAAAAAGCGCGCGGACTATAGCGGTCTTGCCCCGCTTTGCAATGCAAGCGGGGGACGATATGGTCGCCCCCCTTTTCAGCGGCCGGCGACGATGGATCAAGACCTTAAAGCCACTATTTCACGCATTGCGGCAGCGCTCGACCGTCTGGCGCCCCCCACGCCTCCCGGCACGGACATCAACGGGGCCGAAGCCTATGTCTGGCACGCGACCGGCCATCGCCTCGAGGCGGTGCCCAAGGTCAACCGCGTGAACCTCGATCTCCTGGTCGGCATCGACCGCCAGAAGGAGACGCTGGTCGAGAATACCCGGCGCTTCGCCAAGGGCCTGCCGGCCAACAACGCCCTGCTCTGGGGCTCCCGCGGCGCCGGCAAGAGCTCGATCGTCAAGGCGGTCCACGCCCATGTGAACCGCGAGATGGGCGGCCCGCCGGGTCCCCTGGCGCTGGTCGAGATCCATCGCGAGGACATCCCGTCCCTCCCCGCGCTCCTGACCATGATCCGCGATTCCAGCCGTCGCTTCATCGTGTTCTGCGACGACCTCTCCTTCGATGGCCAGGACGCCGCCTACAAGTCGCTGAAGGCGGTGCTCGACGGCGGCATCGAGGGCCGGCCGGAAAACGTCGTTTTCTACGCCACCTCGAACCGGCGCCACCTGATGCCGCGCGACATGATCGAGAACGAGCGCTCGACGGCCATCAATCCGTCGGAAGCCGTTGAAGAGAAGGTCTCGCTGTCGGACCGCTTCGGCCTGTGGCTGGGCTTCCACAATGCCGACCAGGATACGTTCTTCTCGATGATCGAAGGCTATTGCGAGTTCTACGGCCTCGACGTCCCGAAGGACGAACTGCGCAAGCAGGCGGTCGAATGGTCGATCACGCGCGGCTCGCGTTCGGGCCGCGTCGCCTGGCAGTTCATCCAGGAGATCGCCGGCCGGCTTGGCAAGAAGCTGGGATGAGCGATCCCGAAGACGTGATGTTCTCGCCCGCGGTAAAGGCGGAGCAGACGCGTCTCGGATCGCGCGCCCAGTTCGAGGGCCGACCCTGGAACACGGAGATCACCGACGATCTCCGCCAGTTCCTCGCCGTCATCGACACGTTCTTCCTCGCGACGGCCAGCGCCGACGGCCGACCTTATATACAGCATCGCGGCGGACCTCCCGGCTTCCTGAAACCGATCGGCACCCGCACGCTGGCCTTCGCCGAATTCGCGGGCAACCACCAGTACATCACGCTTGGCCATCTCCGCGAAAACGACCGCGCCCATATCTTCATCCTGCACTTCGCCACGCAGCAGCGGCTGAAGCTCTGGGGCCGCGCCCGCATCGTCGAGGGCGATCTGGAACTGATGGAGCGGCTGGTCGACCCGGCCTACAAGGCACGGCCGCAGCGCGCGATCGCGTTCACGATCGAGGCCTGGGACATCAATTGCCGCCAGCACATCGTGCCCCGATACAGCGAGGCTGAAATCGCACCGGCCGTCGATCAACTCACCCGGCGGATCAAGGAACTGGAAGAAGAAGTGACGCGGCTGAAGAGCCGGTAACGAATAAGCCGTCGTCTCTGCCGGAGCGCGCAGCGCGAAGTGGAGAGACCCTTTTTTCGACTTTCAGCCGGCAAATAGCGAAGAAAAGTCTCTCCACTCCGCCTCGCTGCGCGAGGCTCCCGTCGAGACGACGGGCCCTTGTAGGCACGGTCCTTGCTTCCCCCGTCACAATCAGGGGGAACTGCATATGAACAAGTCAAAGGCCGCCATCCTCAACCGCCGCACCATCCTCGCGGCCGCAGGTGCCGCCACGGCTGCCCTTGCAGCGCCGCGTATCCTGCGCGCTCAGGGCAAGGAGCTCGTGGTCGGCGGGGCCGCCAGCCACAAGAACTTCGTCGAGACCATCATCGCCCCGGTCGTCGAGAAGAAATTCTCCTGCAAGGTGGTGTTCGAGGGGTCCCGCTCGCTCGTCAATCTCGAGAAGATGCAGAAGAACAAGGACAAGCAATATTTGTCCGTCGTGATGATGGACGATCCGGTGATGATCCCGGCCGTCGCCGAGGGGCTGCTCGATCCGCTGACGGCCGCCAAGGTCCCGAATCTCGCCGCGCTGAAGCCGGGCACGATCCATATGGACGGCATGTGGTGCAACTACCTCCAGCCTTGGCTGGGCATCGCCTACAATCCGAAGGCCATGAAAGTCGCGCCGACCTCTTGGGCCGACGTCTACGATCCCAAATACAAGGGCCGGGTCATCCTGCCGTCGCTGCAGAACACCGAAGGTCTCGCCAACCTGTTCATGGCGGCCTTCCTCGCCAGCGGCAAGCCGATGGCCGAGGCTCAGAAGGACATCGACGCCGGCTTCAAGAAGCTGGTCACCATCAAGCCCAACCTGCTCACCGCCTACACGCAGATGCCGCAGGCCTACAATCTGCTGGAACAGGGGGAAGGCTTCATGATCTCGAGCGCGATCTCGCAGGTGGCGCTGGAGCGCAAGGCCGCCGGCGCTCCGGTCGAAATCGCCGTGCCGAAGGAAGGCATATTCGCCATGCCGTCCGGCGTCGCGCTCGTGAAGGGCGGGCCGCAGCCGGAACTGGCCGCAGGCTACATCAACGAGATGATCGGGCCGGAGGTCCAGGCCAGGCTCTCGGCCGCCACCTACTCGCTCCCGACCAACAAGGACACGCCGGTACCGGCCGGCGCGCCGACCAACGCGACCATCTTCGGCATCGACTGGAAGTTCGTCGCCGACAACCGCGCCGACTGGGTGAAGCGCTGGGACCGCGACATGGCGATGTAGTCGGGAGGCCGCATCGTGACCTCCGACTCGTTCCTCGACGTCGCCGGTGCCGAGAAGTCCTTCGGCGGCGTCACCGTTCTGGGCGGCGTCGACCTTCAGGTCGCCGCCGGCGAGTTCATATCGCTGCTCGGCCCCTCGGGATGCGGCAAGACCACTTTGTTGCGCATCGTGGCCGGCCTGCTGGCCGCCGACCGCGGCGCCATCCGGCTGGATGGCGAGGAGATCGGCGCCCGGCCGCCGCACCGCCGCGACGTCGGCGTGGTCTTCCAGAACTACGCGCTCTTCCCTCACCTGACGGTCGCCGAGAACATCGCCTTCGGCCTGAAGGCGCGAAAGCATCCCGCTGGCGAGATCGGCCCGACGGTGCGGCGCTTTCTCTCGCTCGTCCACCTGACCGACTTCGCCGACCGCTCGGTGCGGGCCCTGTCGGGCGGCCAACAACAACGCGTAGCGGTCGCCCGGGCGCTCGCCGTACAGCCGAAGCTGCTGCTGCTCGACGAGCCCTTCTCCGCGCTCGACCGCAAGCTGCGCGAGAACATGCAGATCGAGCTGCGCCGCCTGCTGCGCGAACTGGGCATCACCGCCGTCTTCGTCACCCACGACCAGGACGAAGCGCTCACCATGTCCGACCGCATCGCGGTGATGAACAAGGGCGCGATCGAGCAACTGGCAGAGCCGGCCACGATCTACCGCTCGCCCGCCACCGCCTTCGTGCTCGAATTCGTCGGCCTCTCCTCGCGTATCGCCGGCACCGTCGTCGGCCAGGACTACGACCACGTCATCGTCGACACCGCGTACGGCCCGCTGCGCGCGCCGGGCAGCTTCGTGGCCGGCGCCTCCGTCGTGCTCGCCGTGCGCCCTGAGCGTATCAAAGTGAATGCGCCGGGCGACTATGCGCTGGTCGCGCGCCTGCGCGACGCCGTGTTCCAGGGATCGAAGGTCCAGCTCCATTTCGAGGCGAAGGACGGCGACCATCTGATGGTCGAGACGGCCGATCTGTCCGACGGCCTGCCCGCGCCCGGCACCGAGATGCGGCTGGGCTGGGCCGTTGCCGACACGCTGATCTACCCGGCGCCATGACGACCAAAAGTGCGCCCTCGCCGTGGCGGGATCCCGTCGCCCTCCTCGCGGCGCCGGCAGTCCTCTATCTGCTGGTCGTCTACGCCTTCCCCCTGCTCTGGCTCTTCATGAAGAGCCTGACGGGGCCTGGCGGGCTGACGATCCAGCCCTACGTCGCCTTCCTGAGCGATCCGTTCAACTGGCGCGTCGTCGGCAATACGCTGCGGGTCGCTGCCTGGGTGACGGTCGTCTGCTTCGTGATCGGATATCCCGCCGCCTTCGCGCTGGCCCGTGCCGGCGCGGTGCTGCAGATCGTGATGCTGGTCTCCATCATCCTGCCGCTGTCGGTCGGTGCCGTGGTCAAGGCCTTCGCCTGGCAGATCGTGTTGCGCCGCGACGGCATTGTCTCGCAGACCCTGGTTGGGCTGGGCCTCTGGGACGAGCCGCAGCGGCTGCTCTTCACCGAGACCGGGCTGGTGCTGGGCGCGGCCAACATCTTTCTGCCCTTCATGATCCTGCCGATCTATTCGGTGGTGAAGCTGATCGATCCGCGCCTCAGCGAGGCCGGCGCGACGCTGGGCGCGACGCCGCTCTACCGCTTCGCCCACGTCACCCTGCCACTCACGCTGCCGGGGATCGTCTCCGGCGTCGCCTTCGTCTTCTCGATGAGCGTGTCGATGTTCGTCATCCCCTCGCTGCTGATCGGCGACCGGTTCCAGACCCTGTCGACGCTCACCGGCCGCTCGTTCCTGCTGATGCGTAACGAGCAGCTCGGCTCGACCACCGCCGTCATCCTGCTGGTGCTGGCCGTCTCCATCGTCGTCGGATCGACCTGGCTGGCGCGCCGGATCGGAGGCAGCACCACATGACCACCCTCGAGCGCGTCTCGCAGTATGTCGTCTGGTTCATTGCGGGCTTCACCGTCGTCTTCCTGATGACGCCGCTCGTCGTCACCATCGCCGTCTCGTTCGGCTCGTCGACGGTCTTTACCCTGCCGCCGCCGGACTGGTCGCTGCGCTGGTACGAGCGTCTTGCCGGCATGCGCGGACTCGTACCGGCTCTCCTCGTCTCGCTGCAGATCGCAGCTGTCTCTACGGCGGTCGCCATGGTCCTGGGCACCTTGTGCGCCATCGCGCTGGTGCGCGGCCGCTTTCCCGGTCGCGAGACGATCTCCACCTTTCTCGTCTCGCCGCTGATGCTGCCCGGCCTCGTGATCGGCATCGCCATGCTGCAGGGCTTCAAGGCGATGGGGCTACGCGACGTCTATGCCAGCCTGCTGGTCGCCCACGTCGTCATCACCCTGCCCTACATCGTGCGCACCGTCGTCGGCGCGCTTTCCCTGTTCGACTTCTCGCTGATCGATGCCGCGCGCACCCTGGGTTGCTCCTACCCGGCGGCGCTCACGCGGGTGCTGGTACCGTCACTCGCACCGGCCTTCCTGACCTCCGGCATGTTCGCGTTCCTGGCCTCCATGGACAATTATCCGATCTCGATGTTCTTCACCGACGCCTGGACCAAGACACTGCCCATCCAGATGCTGCAGTATGTCGAGGAACGGCCCGACCCGACCATCGCGGCGATTTCCGCCGGGCTGGTGCTGCTCGCCATCGTGGCGCTCGTGATCGGCGACCGTCTCGTGGGCTTGCGCAAGCTCGCCGACTTCTAGGAACGGCCGAATGAAAATCCTCGTCGCCAACCCCAACACGTCCACGGGCGTGACCGACCGGCTCGTGACCGCGGGCAAGCTCGTCGCAAGCGCCGACACGGACCTGTTACCGATGACCGCGCCGCGCGGCGTGCCCTACATCGCCACCCGCGCCGAAGCCGCGATCGGCAGCGCCATGATGCTGGAGATGCTGGCCGAGCGGCGCGGCACCTTCGATGCCGCCATCGTCGCCGCCTTCGGCGATCCCGGTCTGGGCGGGGCGCGCGAACTGTTCGACTTTCCCGTGGTCGGCATGGCTGAGGCCGCGATGCTGGTCGCCTGCACGCTCGGCCGCAAGTTCGCGATCGTGAGCTTTGCCAAAGCACTGGAACCCTGGTTTGCCGAGATCGTGGAGTGGCATGGATTGTCGGGCCGCTGCGCCGCCATCCGCACCCCCGACGAGGGATTCCGCTCGATCGACGACGTGCAGCACGAGAAGGAGCAGGTGCTGATCGATCTCGCACTCGGCACGGTGAAGAATGACGGGGCGGACGTCGTCATCCTGGCCGGCGCGCCGCTGGCGGGACTCGCCAACACGATCCGCGACCGCGTGCCGGTGCCGCTGGTCGACGGAATCCAGGCGGCGGTGACGATGGCCGAGGGTCTGGTGCGCCTCAATCCCCGCAAGGCCACTCAAGGGACTTACCGACGTCCCGCGCCCAAGGATTCGAAGGGCCTCGCCGGCCCGCTGGCCGACGTGATCGCCCACAGGGACTCGTAACGACGATGCGCGACCTCAAGGGCTACGGCCGCACGCCGCCCAACCCGCAATGGCCAAACGGCGCGCGGGTCGCTGTCTCCTTCGTGATCAACTTCGAGGAAGGCGCGGAAATGTCGTTGTCGGCGGGCGACGCCCACAACGAGAAGGTCTACGAGGTCACCGACGAAGTCGTGGGCGTGCCCGACCGGTGCATGGAATCGCACTTCGAGTACGGCACCAAGGCCGCGTGGTGGCGCATCGCCGATTCGCTGGAGCGGCTGGGCGTGCCGGCAACGGTCAGCACCTGCGGCCTGGCCGCCGAATTGTCGCCTTGGCTGATCCAGGATGCTGTGGCGCGCGGCCACGAGATCTCCTGCCACGGCTGGCGCTGGGAAAAGCATGCCCACATGGAGGAAGCGAAGGAGCGCGAGATCATCGCCCGCACGGTCAAGGCGCTGACCAAGATCGCCCGCACGCGGCCTGTCGGCTGGCACACCCGCTCGACGCCCTCGCCCAACACGCGCCGACTGCTCGTCGAGGAAGGCGGCTTCCTCTACGACAGCGACGACTACTCAGACGACCTGCCCTTTCATGTCGAGGTCGCGGGCAAGCGCCACCTGGTGCTGCCCTACAGCTTCGACACCAACGACATGCACTATCACCAGGGCTTCCATCGCTTCGTATCGGCGCGCGACTTCGCCGACTATACGAACGACGCCTTCGACACGCTGTGGGCGGAGGGCGAGAAGTCACCGAAGATGATGTCGATCGGCCTGCACCTGCGCATGATCGGCCGCCCCGGCCGCATCGCCGCGCTCGACCGCATCGTCTCGCACATGAAGCAGAAGGGCGGCGCCTGGTTCGCCACCCGCCGCCAGATCGCCGAGCACTGGAACGCGCGGTTCGGGATGTAGCCTTTAGGCCTTCACCTTCGGCCGCACGATCTTGATCGTCGAGGTCGAGTGGACGATCAGGCGGCCCTTCTCGTCCTTGAGGTCGCCGTCGAGGAAGCCGACCGTACCGCCCCAGCGCATCACGCGCCCCTCGGCATAGACGATCCCCGGTCCCATCGCCTCGAAGAAGCTGATCTTGAGTTCCAGCGTCGGCACGGCGACGCCGAGCTTGCCCTTGACGATGGCGGCATTGGCCATGGCCGTGTCGACCATCCCCGTCAGGAAGCCGCCCTGGCAGATGCGTCCCTGCGAGTGGCAGAAGGCCGGCACGACCTCGAAGCGGAAGCGCGCATAGCCGCGCGTCGAGTCGATATCGAGCAACTCGCCGTTCAGCGTCTTCAACGCCTCGGGCGGATTGGCGCGCAGGATCTCCAGGATTTCCGAATCGTGGACGAAATCCTTGGGGACATGATGGAAGTCGGGATGGGCTGAACTCATGGCGGGCGGACTATACCGAACGCGCCGGCGCCCGCACCTTCCGGAACAGGCCGATCCGGGTGTGCGTTTCGGCCTTCGAAAGAACCAGCGGCGGCCGCAGCTTGCGTGCGGTACAACGCCTGCCCCACCACGGCTCGAACGAATTCGCGTCAGGAAATGAGCTTCAAGGTCCGCATCGCCTCCGCCGCCCGCACGATCGACGTGCCGCCCGGCACAACCATTCTGGACGCCGCGCTCGACGCCGGCATCGCCTATCCGTTCGGCTGCCAGTCCGGCAACTGCGGCGCCTGCAAATCGCATCTCGTGAAGGGCGAGGTGACGATGACGGGTTATTCCGAGTTCGCGCTTTCCGACGAGGAAAAGGCGCGTGGCCTGATCCTCGCCTGTCGCGCCGTGCCGGGCAGCGAGAGCGAGGTCGCCTGGCTGGAGGAAGACGACCTGATCGTCCATCCGCGCCGCCTTCTCGCCTGCAAGGTCATCTCCCTCGACGACGCCACGCACGACATCAAGCGCATCCGGCTCGAGATCGTCTCGGGTGGTCCCTTCGACTTCTCGGCCGGCCAGTTCGCGTCGGTGACCTTCGAAGGTTGCCCGCCACGCGACTATTCCATGGCCAACGTGCCGGGCGATCCGGTGCTCGAATTCCATGTCCGCCGCACGGTCGGCGGCGCCACCAGTGCGCACGTTTCGGAAAAGCTGAAAGCCGGCGACAGCGTGCGTGTCGAGGGACCGTTCGGCGCCTCGTATCTCCGCGAATCCCACCGCGGCCCGATCATCGCCGTCGCCGGCGGCTCGGGCATGGCGCCGATCAAGTCGGTGATCGAGCGCGCGCTGCAGAAGGAATTGCCGCAGCACATCTATTTCTATTTTGGCGTCCGCAGCGAACGCGATCTCTACCTGCATGATCACTTCGCGGCGCTCGCGGCGAAGCACAAGACGCTTCACTTCGTGCCGGTCCTCAGCGAAGGCGGCGATTCGACTCTGCGGGAGGGACTGGTCCACGAAGCCGTCGCGCAGGACTTCGACGAGGTCGACGGCTGCAAGGCCTATCTCGCCGGTCCGCCGGTCATGGTCGAGGCCGCAACGCTGATGCTGGAACAGCGAGGGATGCGCCGCGCCGATATCCATGCCGACGCCTTCTACACGGCGGCGGAAATGGCGACAGCCGGCAAGAAGACAGGGGCGGACCAGTGAGCGATCTCCTGCGGGGAAGGGTCGCCATCGTCACCGGGGCCGGCCGTGGCATCGGCCGTGCCATCGCGGAGTCGCTGGTCGCTGAGGGGGCGCAGGTCATCGTGGCCGACAACGGCACCTCGATCTCGGGCGACGGCGGCGACCCGGAAGTGGCGCGCGCGGCCGCGCGTGAACTGAACGACAAGGCGGGCGGCAAGAGCGCCTTGGCCTTCACCGAAAGCGTTGCCTCGCCCGGCGTGGCCCGGCAGCTCGTCGACCTCGCGTTGAAGACGTTCGGCGGCATCGACATCGTCGTGAACAACGCCGCCATCCTGCGCGACTCGCCTGTCTTCAGTGCCGATCCCGCCGATTGGGATGCGGTGATCCGCACCAATCTCTCCGCCGCCTTCTACCTGACAAGCGCCGCCTCGGGCGTCATGCGCAACCGGGGCAAGGCGGGCCGCATCGTCAACATCGTCTCGTCGGCGGGCCTTTCCGGCGCTCTCGGCCAGGCTGCGTATGCCAGCGCCAAGGCTGGCCTGCTCGGCCTGACGCGCGTCGCGGCGATGGACCTCGCCGACGCGCAGATCACCGCTAACGCCGTGTTGCCGTTCGCAGGCATCCAGCCCGCCGACGTCGCGTGCCTGGTGACTGCGCTCTGCTTACCCGCAGGCGAACCCATCACCGGCCAGCTGCTGGGTGTAGGCGATCAGGAGGTCTTCCTGTTCGGCCAGCCGCAGCCGGTCGCACGCCTCGAAGCGGGCGCGCCGGACGCGCTCGCGGGCGACATCGCCCGCAAGCTCGACCGCCAGCTCACCGACCCTTTTGTCTTGTGAAGGATAGGCACCCCATGAGTTCCTACGCTGCGCCGCCCCGCACCGTCGGTCGACTGAAGCGCCCGTTCGGCGATCTTCATTACGAGGTGTCGGGCAGCGGGCCGGCGCTGCTCTTTGCCCATGGGCTGGGGGGCAATCACCTGAGCTGGTGGCAGCAGGTAGCGCACTTCGCGCCCCGCTACACATGCGTCGCCTTTGCCCATCGCGGCTTCGCCCCGTCCGATCCGGTGTCATCGGGAGTCGATCCCGCCGACTATGCCGGCGACATCGCCACCCTGATCGATCATCTCGGGTTTCCCGACGTCCGACTCGTCGCGCAGTCGATGGGCGGCTGGACGATGCTGGAATATGCGCTCGCGCATCAGGATCGCGTGAAAGCGCTGGTGCTGAGCTCGACGTCGGGCACCATCGACCGGCGCGGCGCCGATCCGTCGGGCGGCAGCGCGTACGATGCCTGGCTCGCGAAAGCCGAAGCGACGATCGCCGACGGCATGGCGCGCGGCATCCATCCGGCGATTGGCGAACACGCGGCCAGGCGCTTCCCCGACCTGCATCTCCTCTATCGCAGCATCGACGAGATGGCGGGCACGCTCGACAAGGAGAAGCTGCGCGCCGGCCTGCGCCGCACCGCGACGCGCACCCTGGGCGAGTTCAAGACGTTTCGCGTGCCGACCCTGCTGATCGCAGGTGGCGAGGACGTCGTCTTTCCGCCCTTCCTGGCAAGCGCCATCGCGGCAAGCCTGCCCTGCGGCGAAGCCGAGACCATTTCCGATGCCGGCCACTCGCCTTACTTCGAGCAGGCCGCTAGATTCAATGCGCTGCTCGACGCGTTCCTCGCGCGACAGCGCCAGGAGGTTTAGTTGTCCCAGGACAATCCGCGTATCGCCGTTCTCGGCTTCGCCATCGAGTGCAACCGGTTCTCGCCGGTGACGACGGCGGAGGATTTCGAGCACGACGTCGACATCCGCGGCAATCGCATCGTGAGCGAGGCCCGCTCCGGCAAGTCGATCACCATGCCCGACCTGCCCGGCTTCTTCGACGAGATGGACCGCACCGGCAACTGGACGCCGGTGCCGCTGCGCGTGTCGCTGGCGCAACCCGGCGGCCCGGTGGAGGAGCAGTTCTTCAAGGCCTATCTCGCCGAGATCGAGGCCGGCCTGAAATCTGTCCTGCCGGTCGACGCGATCTTCGTCTCCTGCCACGGCGCCGCGCTGGCGCAAGGTACCGACGATCCCGACGGCGACCTGTTCGAGATCCTGCGCCGCGCCGCCGGTCCCGACGTGCCCATCGTGTCGGTGTTCGACCTGCACGCCAACGTCTCGCGCCGGATGATCGACAATCTCAGCGTCTTCGTCGGCTATCTCGAGAACCCGCATGTCGACATCTACGAGCGCGGCGTCGAGGCGGCCAAGCATATGCGCGAACTGCTGGCCGGCACGCGCACGGCGATCGAGATGGTGAAGCTGCCGCTGGTGCCGCCGCAGATCGCGCTGCTGACCGCCAAGGGCCCGTATGCCGACCTGATCAACTACGGCCAGACCAAGGTCGGCGGCGACATCCTGAACGTTTCGGTGATGGCGGGCTTCGCCTACAGCGACAGTCCCAAGAACGGTCTCACCGCCGTCGTCACCGCGCGCAACGGCAACCGCAAGGCCGCCGCCGATCTCGCCCTCGACATCGCCCAGCGGGCCTGGGGCATGCGGGAACGCTTCAAGCGCGAGATGACGACCCTGGCCGACGCGGTGCAACTTGCCGGTTCGGCCGGACGCGACAAGCGGCGCAAGCCCATCGTTCTGGCCGACGTGGCCGACAATCCCGGCGGCGGCGGTCGCGGCAACACGACCTACCTGCTGCGCGCGCTGAAGGGCGCCAAGGTTCAGGGCGTCATCTTCGGGGTCTTCAACGATGCAGCGCTCGCCGCCAGGGCGCACGAGTTGGGCGAGGGTGCGATCTTCAACGCGTCCTTCAATACGCAGGAGCACCAGGAATTCTCCCTGCCATTCGACTGCGAAGCCAAGGTCGTGAAGCTGTCGGACGGTCAGTATGTTGGCCGCCGCGGGGTTCTCCGGAACGTCTCCGCCGACATGGGTCCCTCGGCCCTGCTCGATCTCGGCGGCATTCTCGTCGTGGTCATCAGCATCCGCTGCCAGTGCATGGACCCGCGCCAGTTCGAGATGTTCGGCCTCGACATCGCGCAGGCACGAACGGTGGTCGTGAAGAGCCGCGGCCATTTCCGCGGCGGCTTCGACGAGTTCTTCAAGCCGGAGCAGATCTACGAAGTCGATTGCCCCGGGCTGACCTCGCCGGTGCTGGCCAACTTCACCTGGACCAAACTGCCGAGACCCGTATACCCGCTCGACGAAGAAACAACCTGGAATCCGCCCCCTATCGGCTGAGGAGATCGCCATGCTGCGTCATGCTTTGTTTGCCGCCATCGCCCTTGTCGCGGCGGCGCCGGCCTCTGCGCAACCGAGCAAGACCCTGAAGGCGGTCATGCACTCGGATCTCAAGATCATCGATCCGATCTGGACCACCGCCTACATCGTGCGCAATCACGGCTACCTGATCTACGACACCCTTTTCGCCTTCGACGCCAAGCTCGAGCCGCGCCCGCAGATGGTCGAGAGCTGGACCGTCAGCGACGACCAGCTCACCTGGACCTTCAAGTTGCGCGACGGCCTGAAATGGCATGATGGCCAGCCCGTCACGACGGCGGACGTGCTGCCCTCGATCAAGCGCTTCACCGACAAGGACACGCTGGGCGGCCTGCTGGGAAAACAGACGCAGGAGATGAAGGCGATCGACGACCGGACCTTCCAGATCGTTCTGAAGCAACCCTACGGAATGATGCTGAAGACGCTTGCGAAGCCGTCGTCCGTTCCGCTCTTCATCATGCCCAGGCGTGTTGCCGAGACGCCCCTCACCCAGCAGCTGTCCGACACGACCGGCTCGGGCCCGTTCATCTTCAAGAAGGACGAGTGGAAGCCCGGCGAGAAGGTGGTCTATGTCCGCAACCCCGACTACAAGCCGCGCGCGGAGCCGCCGTCGGGCCTGGCCGGTGGCAAGGTGGCCAAGGTCGACCGGGTCGAATGGGTCTCCATCCCCGACACCCAGACCGCGATCAATGCCCTGCAGCAGGGCGAGATCGACATGATCGAGCAGCCCTCGCACGACCTGCTGCCGGTCATCGAGAAGGACAGGAACGTCGAGATCATCATCCCCGACCAGCTCGGGTCGACGTACATCCTGCGCTTCAACTGGAAGCAACCGCCGTTCAACGACGTGCGCTACCGGCGTGCCGCCATGATCGCGCTCAACCAGAAGGACTTCCTGCAGGCCGTCATCGGCGATCCGCGCTACTACAAGGTCTGCAAGGCGATGTTCAGCTGCGGCGGGCCGCTCGAGAACGCGGCCGGCACGGACGGCATCCTGGAATCCCGCTTCGAGGAATCGAAGAAGATGTTGAAGGACGCCGGCTACGACGGCACGCCGATCGTGCTGCTTCAGTCGACCGACCTTGCCGTCCTGACCAACCTCGCCCCGGTGGCCAAGACGCTGCTGGAGCGCGGCGGCTTCAAGGTCGACATGCAGTCGATGGATTGGCAGACGCTGGTCGCCCGGCGCGCCAAGAAGGATCCGGTCGCGCAGGGAGGCTGGAACATCGCCATGACGGCGGCCGCCGCGGTGCTGCTGATCGACCCGGTCAACAACCACTATGCCGAGGCGAGCGGCGACCGCGCCCAGTTCGGTTGGCCGCTCGACGAGGAGATCGAGAGACTGCGCCTGGCCTTCGTCGGCGAAGGCGATCCGAAGAAGCAGATGCAGATCGCCGAGCAGGTCCAGAAGCGGATACTCGACCAGGGCGTCACCGTCCCGCTCGGCCAGTTCCTCCAGCCGATGGCGCGTCGCAAGGGCGTGACGGGCAACATCGAATCGCCCATCACCGTGTTCTGGAACGTCGAGAAGAAGTAGCCGGTTCTACCGGTCGGGCAGCGGGATGAATTCCGGATCCCCTGCCACCATGGCGAAGCGCTTCTCGCGCCAGTCTTCCTTGGCCTTCTCGATCCGCTCCTTGCTGGAGGAGACGAAGTTCCACCAGATGTGGCGCGGACCGTCGATGGTCGCTCCGCCCAGCAGCATGGCCTTGGCGCCATCGGGACCCGCCAGCGCCTCGACCGTCTGGCCTGGCGCCAGCACCGCGAGATCCCCGACACCGAGCTGGCTCTCGCCCACGACGATCATGCCCTCGGCGACGTAGATCGCACGCTCCTCGTGGTCGGGCGTCACGGCCAGGGCGGCACCGGCCGCCATCTCCACGCCGACGTAGAAGATCGGCGAGAAGTGGCTGGTGGGCGCGGTACGGCCGGCATAGGTCCCAACGATCAGGCGCAGGTCGGCGCCGCCCTCGCTCCAGGCCGGCAGGCGCGCCTTTTCGACGTGCTCGAAGGCCGGGGCAGTTTCCTCATGGGTCTTCGGAAGCGCCACCCAGGTCTGGACGCCGTGCATCCGGAAGCCGGTGGCGCGCATCTCCGGTTCCGTCCGCTCGCTGTGTACGATGCCGCTGCCGGCAGTCATCCAGTTGACGTCGCCTGGCCGGATCGCCTGCGAATAGCCGAGGCTGTCTCGATGGTAGATGCCGCCGTCGAAGAGATAAGTGACCGTCGCCAGACCGATATGCGGATGTGGCCGGACCTCCATGCCGCCGCCCGGCGGCACGTCCATCGGCCCGAAATGGTCGAGGAAGATGAAGGGACCGACAGTGCGGCGCTTGACGCTGGGCAACACGCGGCGAACCGCGAAGCCGCCTCCCAGGTCGTGAGCCCGTCCCTGGACCAGTAGCTCGATTGGATCGACCATGCTGTTCTCCCTCTGCGCCACGCGTCCCGGTTAATTCGGAAAGATCGTGCCGGTCAATCTCGCGCCGGCTCTTCGCAAATGCAGCAATCTTGAAAGGTTGCCCACTGTGACCTTTCACGGAAGAAAACCCTCCCGGGATGAAAATCTTATAATTTTCAACATGTTAGGCGGTTTACACGGGTGTTGCATTTTTGCAACTTTTTGTTGGACTTGTGGATACTCCGTGGCCACAGTGGCCCTCAAGCGGGGCACGCGGGGGGCATCGACCGGGGGAGGTCGTTGAATCGCTAGTCGCCTCAATCGTCAATTTGTAGCGTTCAATGAACGGAGAGGCCGACTGATGACGTCCAACATGACGCGTCCCAAACGCGCCCATTGCTGGCGAACCGTCCGCACCCTCGTGGCAGCGACCTTTGCAATCTCGTCGATCTTCGGCGCCGCCTGCGCCATGGCCCAGGTCAAGGCCCCGCCCAAGAACCAGCTCAAGAAATCGGCGCCCAGGGCTGCCGCTCCCTCGTCCACTCCCAGCGAAGACGTACAGGCTTTTTCGATCGCGGCCGACAGCAACGTCGTCCAGCAGCTCATCATCTTGCGTGTCGATCCCACCGACGCCCAGGCGGCCGCCGATGCCGTCAGCAAGGCGCTGAGCCAGCCAGAGGTGAAAGCCGCCAGCTCGGGCCGCGCCGTGCTCGCCCCGCAGGGCGCCGGTCAGCCCAAGCGCCTGCTCTCGCTGCAGCTCTATTCCAACAAGTCCCTGGCGGTCGATCTCGCGCGCGGCGCCGACGGCTCGTTCGGCTTCAAGCTCGCGCCCGGCGCGACCGAGGACGACGACGAACGCGTTTCCAGCCTGCCGGGCTCGGCCCCCACCTCGGGCGTCGGCGCCCGCTCCGTGGTCGCCGATTCGGTGAAGACCATGAAGACGAGCAGCGCCACGCTGGCGTCCAGTCTCGCCCCGACCGGCGCCAATCCGGCCGCTCTCAAGGAACTGACCCAGGCGCTGGCCGGCTTCTCGACCGCCGCCGCGAAGATCGACGTCGTCCAGGGCCGTACCGTGGACGGCACCCCGCGCGTCCTCGTCGCCAGCCTGGGTGACGGTACCGCCAAGCAGTCCTTCTGGTGGTTCGCTCCCTCCAACCAGCCAGAAGGCTGGTTCGACGACCAGGGCCGCCGCCTCGGCGGCACCGCGCTCGCCAACCCGCGCCCGGACGCCCGCATGTCCTCGCCGTTCGGAACGCGCCACTACTACGGCCGCAAGAGCAGTAACGCCTTCCACAACGGCATCGATTTCGAGGGCAAGACCGGCGAGCCGATCTATGCCGCGGCCGACGGCGTCATCAATCACCAGGGCTGGTATTTCAATTACGGCCGGACGGTGAAGATCGGGCACGCCGACAATTTCGAGACGCTCTACGCCCACATGTCGCGTTTCGCCGACGGCTTCGGCCCCGGCTCGCGCGTCCGCAAGGGCGACCTGATTGGCTATGTCGGATCGACCGGCCGCTCGACCGGCGCCCATCTGCACTTCTCCGTGATCGTGAACGGCCAGTTCGTCGATCCCGCACCCTACATCTCGGAAAAGGGCGGCAACCACGCTCTCGCGGGCGAGCAGCTCGTCTCCTATCGCCAGTGGCAGCAGGAGATCAAGCGCGCGGCCGACCGCGGCCGGAGCAGCAGCGACAACCGTTATCCCGGCCTGCAGGGCGCCGAGCCGTGGTCGTCCAACCCCTTCTCTTCCCGCTCCGCCGACCGCCTCTGAGGCGCCATGGTCCGGCGCGCGGCGCCGTTGCGCGCGCCCAGTTGTTCGCCTAGGAATTGCGTCATCGATCCTGAACGGTTGCAGACAGCAGCCGACGGGACGTCAGAGGCAACCACGAGGGAAGTCAAATGTTCAAGAAAGTCATGGCCGGCGTTTTCGCCGCCGGTCTGGTCGGCGCCGCCGGTACGGCGTATGCCGGCAAGGATCTCGATGCCATCAAGGCGCGCGGCCAGCTCCTGTGCGGCGTCAGCACCGGCGTCGCGGGCTTCGCGTCGGCCGACAGCCAGGGCAAGTGGACGGGCATCGACGTCGATGTCTGCCGCGCCGTCGCCGCCGCCATCTTCGGCGATGCCGACAAGGTTAAGTTCATCCCGACCACCGCCCAGCAGCGCTTCACCGCGCTCCAGTCGGGCGAGGTCGACCTGCTGGTCCGCACCACGACCTACACGCTGACCCGCGACACCGCGCTGGGCTTCGATTTCACCGGCATCAACTATTACGATGGCCAGGGCTTTATGGTGAACAAGAAGCTCGGCGTGAAGAGCGCCAAGGAGCTGAACGGCGCCACTGTCTGCGTGCAGCCGGGCACCACCACCGAGCTCAACCTCGCCGACTACTTCCGCGCCAACAAGATGACCTTCAAGCCGGTTGTCATCGAGAAGATCGAGGAAGTCCGCGCCGCGTTCTTCGCCGGCCGTTGCGACGTGTTCACGACCGACGCCTCGGGCCTCTACGCCACGCGCGTCGCGAACGCCCCGACGCCGGACGACTACATCATCCTGCCGGAAATCATCTCGAAGGAGCCGCTGGGACCGGTCGTGCGCCATGGCGACAACCAGTTCGCCGACATCGTGCGCTGGGCGTTCTTCGCCATGCTCGAGGCCGAGGAATACGGCATCACCTCGAAGAACGTCGACGAGATGCTGAAGAGCGACAATCCCGCCATCAAGCGCATCCTCGGCGTCACGCCGGGCATGGGCAAGGCGCTGGGGGTCGACGAGAAGTGGGTCTACAACATCATCAAGCAGGTCGGGAACTACGGTGAGGTCTTCGACCGCACCGTCGGCGCCGGCTCGCCGCTCAAGATCGCCCGCGGCCAGAACGCGCTGTGGACGCAGGGCGGCCTGCAATACGCTCCGCCGATCCGCTAACGGTCGGTACATTACGACGCCAACCGCCGCCCGCAAGGGCGGCGGTTTTTCTTTGGCCGTTGCAAACATGCCCGGGATGCGGGACTCTGCGACCGGGGAAGTGTCGGGGGACACAATGCTCAAAGTTACATTATCGATGATCGCCGGCGTTTCGGCCTTCGTGGCGACGGCGGCGATGGCCGGCCCCGTCCTCGATGCCGTCAAGGCACGTGGTCAACTCAACTGTGGCGTACACCCCGGAATTGTCGGCTTCATGCATGCCGACAGTCAGGGCGCCTGGCGCGGGCTTTCGATCGACATGTGCCGCGCGACAGCCGCCGCGCTGTTCGGTGACGCGAGCAAGGTCAAGTATATCCCTCTCGATGCCGCAAAGCGCTTTCCGGCACTCGATGCCGGCGAGGTCGACCTGCTCGCTTCCAATTCGACCATGACGCTCGGGCGGGATGCTGGCGCCGATTTTGCCGGCATCTACTACTATGACGGCCAGGGCTTCATGGTCCCCCGCAAACTGGGCAAACGTGTCGTGAGCGATCTCAACGGAGCCACGATCTGCATCCAGTCGGGCACCACGACCGAGGCCAACGTCGCCGATTTCTTCCGCCTGAACAAAATGACCTTCAAGCCGGTCCTGATCGAGAATGTCGACGAGTTGCGCACGGCCTTCTTTGCCGGCCGTTGCGATGTCCTGACGGCGGACCTGTCGAACCTCTATGCCACCCGCGCCGCCTACGCGCCCAATCCCAGCGACTACTCGATCCTGCCACGCGGCATCACCAAGGAACCGCTGGGCCTCGCGGTCCGCCACGGCGACCACCAGTTCGCGGACATCGTGCGCTGGTCTCTCTACGCGATGATCGAGGCCGAGGAATACGGCATCACCTCCCGAAACGTGGATGAAGCGCTGAAAATCGAGAACCCGACCTTGAAACGCATTCTCGGGGTAACGCCGGGCATGGGCAAGGCACTCGGCGTCGACGAGAAGTGGGCCTACAACATCATCAAGCAGGTCGGGAACTACGGCGAGAGCTTCGATCGGAACCTCGGGCCCAACACGGTGCTCAAGATTCCGCGTGGCCTCAACGGCCCATGGCGCGACGGCGGCATGTTGTACGCCCCACCGATCCGGTGACATCGGCCGTTTTGGCCTGCGGCTTGCAAGCCTCCCGAACACGGCGGCATTGTGGGGACAACAACAAACGGGAGGCGACATGCGAAACAGGTTCGTAGCGACGGCGGCCGGTCTGGCCGCAGCATTTCTCGGGTTCGCCGGAACGGCTCATGCGGGCAAGGATCTCGACGCCGTCAAATCCCGCGGAACCCTGAATTGCGGTGTCGGCATCGGTACCGCGGGCTTCATGCTGGCTGACAGCCAGGGCAAGTGGAAGGGCCTTTCGGTGGACGTCTGCCGCGCCGTCTCGGCGGCAATCTTCGGCGATTCCGAGAAAGTCAGGTACGTCCCCCTCACCTCCCAGCAGCGCTTCACCGCCGTCCAGTCCAGCGAAGTGGACATCGTGATGGGCAACGCCACCTACACGCTGACCCGCGATACCGCGCTCGGTCTCGATTTCACCGGCGTCTACTACTATGACGGCCAAGGCTTCCTCGTGCCGAAGAAGCTCGGCGTGAAGAATGCCAAGGAGTTGAATGGCGCCACGGTATGCGTGGCTCCCGGAACCACGACTGAACTCAACCTCGCCGACTACTTCCGCGCCAACAAGATGACCTTCAAGCCGGTCGTCATCGAGAAGGTCGACGAGATCCGCTCGGCCTTCTTCTCCGGCCGCTGCGACGTCTATACGACCGATGCGTCGAGCCTGGCCGCGACGCGCGCCGCCAACGTGCCGCCGCCGCAGACCTTCGACGACTACATGATCCTCCCGGACATCATCTCGAAGGAGCCGCTGGGACCGGTCGTGCGCCACGGCGACAATCAATTTGCCGACATCGTGCGCTGGGCGCTCTACGCCATGATCGAGGCCGAGGAATACGGCATCACTTCGAAGAACGTCGACGAGATGCTGAAGAGCGACAATCCTGCGGTCAAGCGCATCCTCGGCGTCACGCCGGGCATGGGCAAGGCGCTCGGGGTCGACGAGAAGTGGGTCTACAACATCGTCAAGCAGGTCGGGAACTACGGCGAGAGCTTCGATCGAAACGTCGGCATGGGCTCGCCCCTCAAGATCCCGCGCGGCCAGAACGCGCTATGGACCCAGGGGGGGCTTCAGTACGCACCGCCGATTCGTTGAAGCGGGAAGTTGGGCACAGATGGGGTGGGATTTGCCCGGTTGCACCGGGGCAATTCCCACCTACACTGAGGGCAATATCGGGCATTTAAGGCCCGCGCGGAAAAACCGCATCGGGCAGGGGGAATAGCGTATGGCAGTCGAGTCTCTCGGCTCTGTGCCACGGGTGAAGGTGGCTCCGTGGAACGATCCGGTCATTCGCGGCTGGGTGTTCCAGATCGTCGTGGTCGGTCTCGTCGGGTTCCTCGCCTGGTATCTGGTCAGCAACACGATCGAGAACCTGCAGCGCCAGAAGATCGCGAGCGGCTTCCATTATCTGGAGCGGGAAGCGGGCTTCGAGATCGGCGACACGATGATCGAGTATTCGCCGGCCAGCACCTACGCCCGCGCGATCTGGGTCGGCATTCTCAATACGCTGCGCGTTGCCGTCCTCGGCATCCTTCTCAGCACCCTGCTTGGCACAATGATCGGCGTCGGCCGGCTGTCGCCCAACTGGCTGCTCAGCCGGATCTGCGGCTGGTATGTCGAGGCCTTCCGGAACGTGCCGCTGCTGCTTTGGCTGTTCCTCTTCTACAAGCTGATCAGTGAGGCCTTCCCAGGCCCTCGTCAGGCAATTTCCCTGCTCTGGAACAGCGTCTTCCTCAGCAATCGCGGCGTCTATTTTCCGGTGCCGATGGCCGACCCCATCCATAAGTGGATGGGATTGGCGTTCCTGATCGGAATCGCAGGCACCTGGATGCTCGCCCGCTGGGGAAAGAAGCGCCAGGAAACCACCGGCCAGCCATTCCCCATCATCTCCGCGGGCCTTGGCATCCTGATCGGTCTGCCGGCCCTCGTCTGGCTGGCCGGCGGCGCGCCGCACCATATGAGCTGGCCGGAACTGAAAGGCTTCAACTTCGCCGGCGGCACCGTCATCCAGCCCGAGTTCACTGCGCTCCTGGTCGGCCTCGTGCTCTACACCTCGGCCTTCGTCGCCGAAATCGTCCGCTCCGGCATCCTGGCCCTGCACAAGGGCCAGAGCGAAGCGGCGGCGGCGCTCGGCCTGTCGCGCGGCCAGTCGATGCGGCTGGTGCTCCTGCCGCAGGCGCTGCGCGTCATCGTCCCGCCGATGACCAGCCAGTATCTCAACATCACCAAGAACAGCTCGCTGGCCATCGCGATCGGCTATCCCGACCTCGTCGCCTCGATCAACGTCACGATCAACCAGACCGGCCAGGCGATCGAGAACATCCTGATCATCATGGCCGCCTACCTGTCGGTCAGCCTGTCGATCTCGGCGTTCATGAACTGGTACAATAAACGCATCGCCCTGAGGGAGCGCTGAGCATGACCGACGCCATGCCTGCCGGCGACCGCAAGCCCCTCGCCCCTCCCGTCGACGAAAGCGGCGTCATCGGGTGGGCTCGCAAGAACCTGTTCTCCAGCTGGGGCAACGGCATAACCACGGTCGTGCTGATCGTGGGCGTCGTCTGGATCCTGAACTGGTTCCTCGAATGGGCGCTGTTCACCGCCAACTTCACGGCCTCGACCGGCAGCGAATGTCGCGGCGGTGGCGCCTGCTGGGCACTCATCCGCGAGAAGTTCCGCTACATCTTCTTCGGCTCCTTCCCCTACGAACAGCATTGGCGGCCGCTGTTCGCCGTCATCACCATGCTGGCCATGCTGGTGCTCAGTGCCGACCGCCGCATGTGGAACTGGCGCCTGATCGTGATCTGGGGGGTCGGCTCGTTCATCACCTTCCTGCTGATGTTCGGCCAGATCCACATCCCGCTCAGCCTCATCCTGTTCGTCGCCCTGGTCGGCGGTGGCATTGGCCTCGCGCTGCGCAGCGCGCTGGCGACGCCGTCGGAGCGGATGGCCTACTACGCGCTGATCGGCATCGGTGCCGTGGGCCTGGTCCTGCGCATCGTGGGCATACTACCCAAGTGGAGCATCGCGATCGCGCCGCTCAGCTACGTCGAGACCAGCCTGTGGGGCGGCCTGCCAGTGACGCTGATCCTGGCCACCTACGGCCTCGCGTTCGCGTTCCCCTACGGCATCCTGCTGGCTCTGGGCCGACGCTCGAACCTGCCCCTCATCAAGGGTCTGTGCGTGGGCTTCATCGAGTTGATCCGCGGCGTGCCGCTGATCAGCCTGCTGATCATGGCCTCGGTCATGCTGCCGCTGTTCCTGCCCTCGGGCACGACCATCGACAAGTTCCTGCGCGCCCAGGTCGCCGTCATCCTGTTCGCCGGCGCCTACATCGCCGAGGTGATCCGCGGCGGCCTGCAGTCGCTGCCCAAGGGGCAGTTCGAGGCCGCCGATGCGATGGGGCTCAACTATGCGCAGAAGACCCTGCTGATCATCCTGCCGCAGGCGCTGCGGGTGGTGATCCCGCCGCTCATCAACACCTTCATCGGCTTCTTCAAGGATACGTCGCTGGTGCTGATCATCGGCATCTTCGACTTCCTGAACACCGCCAACCAGGCGCTGGTCGATCCAAACTGGGCAGGCTTCCCGGGTGAGGTCTACCTGTTCGCTGCGTTCGTCTATTTCATCTTCTGTTACTCGATGTCGCGGTACAGCAAGTACCTCGAGGTCGAACTCAACAAGGGTACGCGGCGCTAGGCGCCGCCAGGGAGCAAACCATGGCCGCAACAGCCCGCGATCTCTCGAAAGTCGATTCGGTGATCCAGCTGAAGGGCGTCAACAAGTGGTTCGGACAGTTCCACGTGTTGACCGACATCAACCTCGACGTGAAGGAAGGCGAGAAGATCGTCATCTGCGGACCGTCGGGCTCCGGCAAATCGACGCTGATCCGCTGCATCAACCGGCTGGAAGAGCATCAGCGGGGTGACATCGTGGTGCACGGAGTCACCCTGTCCAATGACGTGAAGAACATCGACGCAATCCGCCGCGAAGTCGGCATGGTGTTCCAGTCGTTCAACCTCTTCCCGCACCTCACCATCCTCGACAACCTCACCCTGGCGCCGATCTGGGTGAAGAAGATGCCGAAGAAAGAGGCCGAGGAGATCGCCATGAGCCTGCTGACCCGGGTGCGCATCCCGGAGCAGGCGCTGAAGTATCCCGGCCAGCTCTCCGGCGGCCAGCAGCAGCGCGTGGCGATCGCCCGCGCGCTCTGCATGCGCCCGAAGATCATGCTGTTCGACGAGCCGACCTCGGCCCTCGATCCCGAGATGGTGAAGGAGGTGCTCGATGTCATGATCGAGCTGGCGCGCGAGGGCATGACCATGCTCTGCGTCACTCACGAGATGAGCTTTGCCCGCGCCGTTGCCGATCGCGTGATCTTCATGGACCGCGGCGAAATCGTCGAACAGAACGAGCCGGAGGAGTTCTTCGCCAATCCGCGAAACGAGCGCACCAAGCTCTTCCTCGGCCAGATCCTCCACAACCACTGAAGACGCCGCGGAGCCGCCTTGGCTCCGCCCCGATCTCCGCCTAGAAGGCCGGGCATGAGGATACTCGTTACCGGCGGCGCGGGCTTCATCGGCTCGGCGGTCGTACGCCACATCATCCGCGACACCGACTGGACCGTCGCCAACGTCGACAAGCTCACCTACGCCGGCAATCTCGAATCGCTGGGCGAGGCGCGCTCCAGCAACCGCCACCGGCACTACAAGGTGGACATCTGCGATCGCCCGGCGATCGACGCGGTTCTCGCGGAAGTCCAGCCGGAGGCCGTCCTGCACCTGGCGGCCGAAAGCCATGTCGACCGGTCGATCGACGGGGCTGCCCCCTTCATCGAGACCAACGTCGGCGGCACCTACACCCTGCTCGAGGCCGTCCTTGCCTACTGGCGCACGCTCGACGAGAGCGCACGGGCCCGTTTCAGGTTCCAGCACATCTCGACCGACGAGGTCTTCGGTTCGCTGGGCGCGACGGGGCGCTTCACCGAGACGACGCCCTACGCACCCAACTCGCCCTACTCCGCCAGCAAGGCCGCTTCCGATCATCTCGTCCGCGCCTGGCATCACACTTACGGATTGCCGACCCTCGCCACCAACTGCTCCAACAACTACGGCCCCTATCATTTTCCCGAGAAGCTGATCCCGCTCATCATCATCCGTGCGCTGCGCGGGGAGAGCCTGCCGGTCTACGGCAAGGGCGAGAACGTGCGGGACTGGCTGCATGTCGAGGATCATGCCGAGGCGCTGACGCTGGTCCTCCGCAACGGAAGGCCGGGCGAGACCTACAATGTCGGCGGCGACAGCGAGCGTCGGAACATCGATGTCGTCCGAGGCATCTGCCGGCTGCTCGACGAGTTGGCGCCGGAAAGCCCGCATCGCCCGCACGAGTCGCTCATCAGGTTCGTGACTGACCGACCGGGCCATGATGCCCGTTACGCCATCGATGCGAGCAAGATATCGAGCGAACTCGGGTGGCGTCCGCGGCATGATTTCGACAGCGGCCTGCGCGATACGGTGCGCTGGTTCCTCGATAACCGGGACTGGTGGGAACGCGTGATGAGCGGGGCATACCGCGGAGAGCGGCTGGGACTCGGCTGATCCGATTGCAGCGCGGCATCCATCCGCGCCAGAGTCTATGTCAGCGTCTGCCTGATCACCGAGCAGACCTCGTCGACGGCCTCAAGAGGCATATGCGGCCCCATGGGCAGGCTGAGCACGGTGTCGGCCAGCTTCTCGGCGAGGGGATAGCTGCCCTTCCCCTGCTTGAGGTCCGCATAGGCATCCTGGAGATGCGGCGGGATCGGATAGTGAATCAGCGAGCCGATGCCGGCCTTCTCCAGGGCTTTGACAAGACCGGCACGGTGCGCCGTCCGCACGACATACAGGTGCCAGACCGGCTCCGCCCATTGCGGGACATTGGGTAATGCCAGGCTGGGCAAATCCGCCAACCGGTCGTCGTAGCGTGCCGCGACAATGCGGCGACGGTCGTTCCATTCGTCGAGCCTGGGCAATTTGGCTCGCAGGAACGCGGCCTGCAGTTCGTCGAGGCGTGAATTGAAGCCCCGTTCCAGGTTCACGTACTTCACGCGGCTGCCGTAGTTCCTGAGCACGCGCAGGCGTTCGGCCAGTGCGGCGTCGTCGGTCGTGACGGCGCCCCCGTCTCCGAAGGCGCCAATGTTCTTGCTGGGAAAAAAGCTGTGTGCGCCGGCATCGCCCAGGGAGCCGGCCCGCCGTCCGCGCACGCGCGCGCCCTGGGCTTGCGCCACGTCCTCGATGACCTTCAGGCCATGCTTGGCGGCCAGCGCCATGATCGCGTCCATGTCGGCCGGCTGCCCATAAAGGTGAACCGGCATGATCGCCCGCGTCCGGGACGTCAGGGCAGCGGCAATCCTTTCGGGATCGATGTTCGGTCCGCCGGGCGTCGGCTCGACCGGCACCACCTTGGCCCCGACCGCCGTCACGGCGAGCCAGGTCGCGATATAGGTATTGGACGGCACGATGACTTCGTCGCCGGCGCCGAGGTTCCAGGCGCGCAACACCAGTTCCAGTGCCTCGAGGCCATTGCCCAATCCCACGCAATGCTTCGTGCCGCAGAACGCCGCATACTCCGCCTCGAAGGCCTCGACCTCCTTGCCGAGCACGAACCAGCCCGACTCCATCACACGGGCGTAAGCGGCATCGAGCTCCGGCTTGAGTTCGGCGTAGACCGACTTCATGTCGAGGAAGGGAATCATGCAGTCCTCGCAGCTTCGCGCCTGAAGGCCTCGTAGTCGCGCAGGTACTCGCCCTCGTCGTAGAGGGTCGAGGCAACCACCAGGATGGTGGTCTGCGGCGCAAAGTCGGTGAGTTCGTGCCAGACCATGGGGGGGATGTGCAGCGCCCGCCCCGGATCGTCGAGCGACACCGTCTCCCTGACGCTGCCGTCGTCGAGGTGAACCCGGCAGGAGCCGTTCATCACCAGCGTCACGAGATGCGACTCGCGATGGCCGTGCCGCCCGCGCCACTGCCCGGGCGCGATGCCGTGCAGCCAGAACAGGCGTCGCGGCACGAAGCCCAGCTTCTGGTCGAACTCGAGAAAGTTGATGTTGCCACGTTCGTCGCTTTTTCCGGGGACGGAAAGCCAGCGGCAGTGACGGGTCTTGAGCGAAGGAAGGGTCATGGGAGGCCGGCAGCCTATCTCAGCGTTTCATCGATTGCAGCTTGCGCCATTGCATGTAGACGACGCCGCTCAGGGCAACGAGCCCGCCGACGATCTGGTAGACATTCGGCATGAAGCCATACGCCATTGACCATAATACGGCGAAAAACGGCACCAGATTGACCCAGAGGGACGCAATTGCGACACCGAGCCGGCTGGCTCCGATGTTCCAGAAGTAGGCTCCCATGGCGCTCGCGAACACGGCGACGAGCAGGAGCTGTGTCCAGACCCAGACGTCGGTGACTGCAAACGGCGACCTTGCCCATCCAATGGCCACCAGGGCGAGGCTGAGCGGAACCATCCATCCTAGCGCCGAAAGGGAGGCGACATAGGCGCGATGGAGCTGGCTCGCCCGATCGAACCAGGCCTGTGCCTTCAGGCTGTAAACGGTCCACAGGGCGTTGGAGAGCAGAACGACGATCTCGCCGCCGCCGAGCGTGAGTGCACCCTGGCCGAACAGGCTGCCGGCCGCCAGGATCGCGCCGCCGGAGAGCGTCAGCGCCAGCGCCACGCCGAATCCCGGATCGAACCGCATCCCGGTGACGAGGCGCACAGTCGCCGCCGCCACCAGCGGGCCCGCCACCTGTACCGCCGCGGCCGAAATCGGATTGCTGAAGCGGATGCCGATCGTGAAGATCACGAAAAAGCCGCTCATCATCAGGCCGATCAGCAGGAACCGCTTCAGGCCGACCTCGATCCTGAGGCTGCCGACACCCTCGGCCAGGACGAGAACCATCGCCAGCGTGGCAACGGCCGTCAGCGTCCGGACGGCCAGCATCGGCACGACGTCGAAGTGCTGGAGCATGACCTTCGAGACGGGCACGTTGGCGCCCCAGCTCAGGCCCACGAACACCATGGCGGCGAACGCGCCCAGCATGTGATGGCGGTCACGGCCGGAGATCTGGGTCATCGCCGCGCCGCGCGTGTCTGGCGGATCTGGTGCAGGGCGATGCCGCCCAGGACGACGAAGCCTCCGGCAACCTGAAGCCAGCTCGGCTCGCGTCCCATCAAGGCGGCAAGTCCGATGGCGAACACCGGCGCGGAATTGGCGAACAGCGATGCGACGGGCACGCCGACCAGCGACACGCCGGTATTCCAGAGCAGGACCGCCACCGCGACGCCCAGCACGCCGATCCACACCACCATGCCCCACTCGACCGGCGTCGGCGGGCGGGTCGGCCAGACGATGCCGCCCAGTGCCCAGACGACGGCGCAGACCACGCCCAGCAGCACGCTGGCCACGGTCGAGGTGAGCGCCGACAGCGCGATCTGCCCGCGATCCGAGAGCCATTGCTGGGCGCGGATCGAGTACCAGCTCCAGCAGAGCTGGGCGATCACGAGCAACCCCTCGCCGCCCTGGAGCCCGAACGAACCCGGCGCACGACCCGGCGTGCCCAGGACGACGACGATGCCGCCCGCGACCACCAGGACCAGCGTGAAGAAGAACCCGGGCGGCGTAGTCGAACCCAGCATCACCCGCGACAGAACCGTCGCCCAGATCGGCCCGCACATCAGCACGATCGCCGAGGTCGCCGGGTGGGCGTGCGCCACGCCGAACGTGTAGAGCACCGAGAAGGCGGTCATCGCCGCGCCGAGACGCAGCAGTCGCCCCCACTGCAGCGGCCGCGGCGGCGCCACAGGCGGCTTGCTCAGCAACACGGCCAGCCACAGGACCGGGAGGCCGAGGATGTAACGGGACCAGGAGAGCAGCCAGTTGTCGTAATGCTCGGCGAGCGCCGCCAGCACGGGGATCATCGATCCCCAGATGAGGGCCGCCAGCAACAGCACGAGGGAGGCGCGCCGCAGCGCACCGACAGAGGGAGACACCGCTGCGCCGCTCAGCCCGGCGAACGACGGCGAACCGCCTCGTAACCGACGCGGCAATCCCCGTAGACGTCGGGCTTCTCGGTGGAGACCCGGGCTTCGGCCACCTGCGGCTGGGCGAGGCAAAGGTCCAGGATGGCCTCGACCAGCGTTTCCTGGAGGTTGAAGTGCCGGCTGCCGGCGAGGGCCACGATGCCGTCGTGGATGACGTCGTAGTTCAGCACGTTGGCGATGCTGTCGTCGGCCGCCTGCTCGGGCTCGGCCAGCAGCAGGTCGACGTTGATGGCGACGGTCTGGGGCTTCTCCAGCTCGAAATCGTAGATGCCGATCGAGACCTGCAGGCGCAGGTCGCGGAAGAAGATTCGGCGCGAGGAGGTGGCGGCCATATTCACTTCTTCTTTTTCTTGTCGAAGGCGATGTCGCGCGGTCGGCCAGTCAGGTGCTCGCCGCCATCGACGACGAGCGTATCGCCCGTGTAGCTCGGCGTCGCCACGATGAACCGGAGCGCGCGGACGAGATCCTCGGTCGTCACGCCGACACCCAGAGGGTTCGCGGCATGCTGCTCGGCGAAGCGTGCATCGGTCTGGCTGCCGCTGCGCAGGGTGAGGCCCGGCGCAATGCCGGCCACCCGCAGCCGCGGCGCGAAGGACTGCGCCAGCAGGGTCGTCAGCCCCTGCAGCCCAACCTTGGAGAGCGTATAGGTCAGGAAGTCGGGATTGAGGTTGAACAGTTTCTGGTCGAGCACGTTCACGACCAGTCCGGTCTCGCCCGCTGGAAGCTGGCGGGCCAATGCTTGGGACAGGAGCAACGGCGCCCGCAGGTTGATCGCCATGTGCAGGTCGAAATCGGCCGCCGTCGCCGTCGGCGCGCGGTCGAGCTTGAACAGCGAGGCGCTGTTCACCAGGCAGGTGAGCGTCACCCCCGGCGCCCGGCACTTGCCGATCAGCGCCTCGGTCTGCCGCGCGGAAGAGAGATCGGCCTTCACCGCCATCGCCTTGCCGCCGGCCGCCCGGATGGCCGCCACGGTCTCCCGCGCCCCGATGGCCGAATCCTTGTGGTGCACGAAGACGAAAAAGCCGTCGGCCGCCAGCGCCATGGCCAGCGCGCGGCCGATCCGTACCCCCGCCCCCGTGACCAACGCGCCTTTCATGCTGCGACACCCACCCTTGGTGACTGAAAGAGGCGGCGGTTCTAGCATGCGACCATGAATTCGTCCCCGTTCGAAACCGTCGACTGCGTTGTGATCGGCGCAGGTGTTGTCGGCCTTGCCGTCGCCCGCGCACTTGCCCTGGCGGGCCGTGAAGTCATCGTCGTGGAGGCTGCCGACGCCATCGGCACCGAAACCAGTTCGCGCAACTCCGAGGTCATCCACGCCGGCATCTACTACCCCAAGGGCAGCCTGATGGCCCGTTCCTGCGTCACCGGCCGGCGCATGCTCTATGCCTATTGCAAGGATCACGGCGTGCCGCATCTCAACTGCGGCAAGCTGATCGTGGCGACCAACCAGGCCGAGAGCGAGAAGCTCGCCGAAATCAGGGGCCGGGCCGAGGCCAACGGCGTCGAGGGCATGCGCTTCCTGAGCGCTGCCGAGGCGATGGCGATGGAACCCAACCTGCAATGCACCGCCGCGTTGCTGTCGCCCAGCACCGGCATCGTCGACAGCCATTCCTACATGCTGGCGCTGCAGGGCGACGCCGAGAGCCACGGCGCGATGTTCGCATTCAACAGCCCGGTGAAAAGCGGCCGTGTCGTCGAGGGCGGCGTCGAGATCGAGGTCGGCGGAACCGAGCCGATGAACCTGCGTTGCAAGCTGCTGATAAATTCGGCGGGCCTTCATGCGCCGACGCTTGCGAAAAAAATCGCCGGGATGCCATCCGAGCACATCCCGACCGCGTACTACGCCAAAGGAAATTACTTCACCTTGACCGGCCGCTCCCCCTTCTCCCGCCTCATCTACCCCGTCCCGGTGCCGGGCGGGCTGGGTGTGCACATCACCGTCGACATGGGCGGCCAGGCGAAATTCGGGCCCGACGTCGAGTGGATCGACGGCATCGAGTACACGGTCGATCCGCATCGCGCCGACAAGTTCTATGCTGCCGTGCGCAAGTACTGGCCCGGCATCAAGGATGGCTCGCTACAGCCCGGCTACGCCGGCATCCGCCCGAAGATCGTGCCGCAGGGCGCGCCGGCGCAGGATTTTACCATCACCGGCCCCGCCGACCATGGCGTGCCCGGCCTCATCAATCTGTTCGGCATCGAATCGCCCGGCCTTACCGCCTCGCTGGCGCTGGCTGAGCAAGTGCGCGACCTCGCCGGTCCCGCATGACGCTGGCGCGCCGAGGCCTCATCGCCAGCGTTCTCGGCCTGCTCGGCGGCTGCTCTCCCGCAGCGCTGCTGAACACGACCGTTTCGCGACAGGGCTACAAGCTCGAGGCGGACATTCCTTACGGTAGCAACCCGCGGCAGAAACTCGACGTCTATACGCCGGAGCAGCCGCGTACCGACGGCAAGTCGGTGATTTTCTTCTACGGCGGCTCGTGGGATTCCGGCGCCAAGGGCGACTACCTCTTCGTCGGGCAGGCACTGGCGGCCAGTGGGATCACCACCATCATTCCCGACTACCGCGTCTATCCCGAGGTTCGGTATCCCGCCTTTCTCGACGATGGCGCGGCGGCGACAGCCTGGGCGGCAAGGAAGGTCGGCACCGAGAAGCTGTTCGTCGCCGGTCATTCTGCGGGCGCCTACATCGCGATCATGCTGGTCGCCAACACGCCCTATCTCGCCGCCGCCGGCGTCGACCGCATGAAGCTGCCGGGCGGGATCGGCATCGCCGGCCCCTACGATTTCCTGCCCCTCACCTCGCGCCGTCTGAGGGAGATCTTCGGCGGCGACCGGCGCGAGACCCAGCCGATCGAATACGCCCGTCCGCCGCTGCCGCCGATCCTCCTGCTGCACGGCACGACCGATACGACGGTGAAGCCGTTCAACAGCGAACGGCTGGCTGCGGCCTGGCGCAAGGCCGGCAGCACGGCCGAGCTCAAGCTCTATCCGGAGGTCGATCACATCGACATCGTCGGATCCTTCTCGGAACTGCTGCGCAAGCGCGCTCCGTCTCTCGACGACACGATTTCCTTCATCGACCGCACCTGATCCGCATTGCGGACGGAATATCCACGATGCGGTCCGTGGGCTGGCCCCCGGCGCGCCGGTTCGCTAATGCTTGGGAAACTCACCCGAGGGGGAACGGCAAAATGATCAAGACGCGCTTCACCGAGATGTTCGGCATCAAGCACCCGATCGTGCAGGGTGGCATGCAGTGGGTCGGCCGCGCCGAACTCGCCTCGGCCGTCTCCAACGCCGGCGCGCTCGGCATCCTGACCGGCCTCACCCAGCCGACGCCGGAGGATCTCCGCAAGGAGATCAAGCGCTGCCGCGAGATGACGGACCAGCCGTTCGGCGTGAACCTGACCATCCTGCCGACGCTCGTGCCGCGCCCCTATGGCGAGTACATCGACGCCATCATCGATTCCGGCATCAAGATCGTCGAGACCGCCGGCAACAATCCCAAGCCCTTCATGCCCAAGCTCAAGGAAGCGGGCGTTAAGGTGATCCACAAGTGCACCGCGGTCCGTCACGGTCTCTCGGCCGAGAAGGCCGGTGTCGATGCGATCTCGATGGACGGCTTCGAGTGTGCCGGCCACCCCGGCGAGGACGACGTGCCGAACCTCGTGCTGCTGCCGGCCGCCGCCAACGTCATCAAGATCCCGATGATCGCCTCGGGCGGCTTCGCCGATGCGCGCGGTCTCGTGGCCGCGCTGGCGCTGGGCTGCGAGGGCATCAACATGGGCACGCGCTTCATGGCGACCAAGGAAGCCCCGATCCACCAGAACGTGAAGGAGAAGATCGTCTCCTCCGACGAGCGCAGCACGTCGCTGATCCTGCGCACCATGCGCAACACCAGCCGCGTCTATGGCAACAGCATCGCCAAGAAGACGATCGAGATGGAAGGCGAGGGCAAGACCATCCAGGAGATCGGCCCGATCGTCGCCGGCGCCAAGGGCAAGGTCGTCTACGAGACCGGCGACATGGAACACGGCATCTGGTCGGCCGGCACCTGCATGGGCCTGATCAACGACATCCCGTCCTGCAAGGAACTGGTGGAGCGTATCGTCAGCGAAGCCGAGGAGATGATCCGCGGCCGCCTCGCGAAGTCGCTCGCCGCCTAGCGCGATCTAGGTTCTGGGGCGCGCCCGGTAGCGCTTCCAGGCTCGCCAGAGCAGGCCGCCGAGCGGCGGCAGGAAACAGAGCGCCGTGGCGACGATCGCCATGGCGGCTACCAGACAGCCCCACCCGCGCTGGAGGCCCACGACACACCTCCAGTCGAGGGCCATGAAGACGAGCGCTGCCAGGAAGACCGGGTTGGCAAGGACGGCGACGGCCCAGAGTTGCCAGGCCGGCGCCTCGACTCCCGGCTTCCACTGGCACACCAGCGAACTCACCACCGCCCCGGCCAGCATTCCAAGGCCGCCGATCAGCATGGCCTCGGCCGCGAGAAAGGCACCTGCCCCCGCGCCTACCAGGAGCGCGGCGACCAGGTGGCCCATGACGAAGGGGCGGATGCGCAGCACGACGATGTCGCCTCTCCCTGCCCTCGCTGTCCTAGACGAGATTGATGCGGCAACCGCAGACCTCGACCTGAGCCGGCCCGAGCTTGCGGCCACGCTTCTCGGCCGCCGCCAGCACGCGCTCGCGATCGACGACGGTCACGTCGTAGGCCGAGACGCCGGGTCCGCGCCCGTCGACGATCGGCACGAAGCGGATCTGCGAACCGTCGAGCCGGATGATGTTGTCGACGGCCGGCCGGTTCAGGATCCGCGACCACGAAGCGGCGGCGCCGTCGGGATCGTCATGCTGGATCTCGACACCCGCCAGACCGTTCGTCACGTCGGAGCGTGCGTGCTTCAGCCAGTCCTTTTCGGCGGGCGGCCACCACAGGGCAGGATCGGTACCCTTGGGCGCGAACGTCGTGTCGAGCGACAGGAGTACGCCGTTCGTGTCCGAGGGATGGAAGTGCGTGTACTGGTATTCGGGCAGGTCCTTCTCGGCCACGGCGCGAACGCCGAGCGCGGTGACGCGCTGGCGCTCCGCCGCCGCATCGGGCACCTGCAGGATCACCATGTAGCCGCCATCGCCCTTGCGACGCTCGATGTAGCGGCCGGCCGAGGTACCGTCCTTGAAGGGCGCCACGATTTCGAGGAAGTCATGGCCGGTCGGACAGACCACGTTGGCCAGCCCCCACTTGGCGACGCCCGGATCGCGATAGGCGACCTCGATACCGAGAATGTCGCACAGCTCCTCCGCGGAGCTCTCCAGGTCTTTGCAGACGAAGACGCATTGCCTCAGTCTCATCGCTTCGCTCCCATTTGGTTGTTGTACCGGCTATCGTAACGCCATGCGGACCGTGTGGACCATGGGCTTCGTGGCAACGGCCGCCCTCGCCTTCTGCTTGCCGGATTTCATCGTCTTCCGTTTCACGCAGGCGGCGATCTGGGCCATTGCGCTCATGGGACTGGTGATTCTCTGCGGCATCAGCGGTCAGTTCTCCTTCGCCCAGGCGGCGTTGTTCGGCATTGGCGGCTACGGCGCGGCCATGCTGGGGGCACATACGTCGCTCCCGGCCTACGCCGGTCTGCTGCTTGCGCCGCTGCTGGGCTTCGCGACCGGTTACGGCGTGGGCCGCGTCGCCGGCAGGCACAGCCTGTGGACGCAGGCGCTGGTCACCTACGCATTTGCCATCGCCTTTCCACAGCTTCTGCGCTGGCGCCTCATCGAGCAGTGGACCGGCGGCGTACAGGGCCTCTATCTCGACTTCCCGACCCCGCCCACCGATCTGCTCAGCAACGATCGCTGGGCCTTCCTGATGTCGCTCGCGATCCTGGGCGCCGGCATGTGGCTCGCGCACAACCTGATCCACAGCCGGTCCGGCCGTGCGTTACGCGCCGCCCGCGACAACGAGGTGTCGGCCGAGGCGCAGGGCATCCGCGTTCCGCAGGCGCGCGCTCTCGCCTCAGCAATCGCCGGCGCCTACATCGCCATAGCGGGCTGCCTGTCGGCCTGGCAATTCGGGTTTGTGGGACCCGGCAGCTACAACTTTGCGCTGTCGGTCCAGATGCTGTTCGGCCTGGTGATCGGCGGCATGCAGTCGCTGGCCGGCGCGATCATGGGCGGGCTCTTCCTGCAATTCTTCCCCGACGTCACCGCCGGGCTGGGCAAGGGCTTCTCGGCCCTGCTCTATGGCGTGCTGCTGATCGCCGCCATGGTCGCGATGCCGAGCGGCCTGGCGGGCGCGCTGGCCCGCCTTGCCGCCTGGCTGAAGATCAGGCGCCCTTGAAGAAGCCTATTTGCCCTTGAACACCGGGGCGCGCTTCTCGACGAAGGCGCGGGCCGCTTCCTTGTGATCCTCGGTCTCGCCGGTGCGGATCATGCGCGCGGCTTCGCTGTCGAGCGCCTCGGACAGCGTGCCCTCTTCCGCGACCTTCATGTTCTTCTTCACGTGCCACCAGGCGACGCGCGGTCCGGCCGCCAGCTTCCTGGCGAAGGCCATCGTCTCTGCATCGAGATTGGCGTCGTCGACGACGCGGTTGGCGAGGCCGAGCTTCTCGATCTGGTCGGCGTTCAGGATCTCGGCAGTGAAGTAGAGTTCGCGCGCCTTCGACGTGCCCACCAGCTTGTGCAGGAAGTAGTGCGAGCCGAAGTCGCCGGAGAAACCGACCTTGGCGAAGGCCGTCGTCATGCGCGCACTCTTGCCGACGAAGCGCATGTCGGCGGCGAGGGCCAGCGACAGGCCGGCGCCGGCGGCAACGCCGTTCACCATCGCGATCGTCGGCTTGCCCATTTCATGCAGCAGCTCGGAGACCTTCATGCGCTCGCGGATGTCATGGACCTTGTCCTCATAGGTCTTGTCATGGTCGCGGCCCGCGGCCATCGACTTCACGTCGCCACCGGCGCAGAAGGCCTTCTCGCCTGCACCGCGAACGACCACGCAACCGATGGCGCGGCTGCCCGCCGCTTCCTCGAGAGAATCGGAAAGCGCCTGCATCATGTCGCGGCTCAGCGCATTCATGGCGTCGGGACGGTTCAGGACGATCTTCATGACGCCGTCTTCGACGGTCTTGATCAGGTGTGACATCGGCTTCCTCCGGGATTGCGATTAGCGGGCGTTGCGGCGAATGTTTCCCAAACCAATGAGTCGCGCAACGACATTCCGTCTTGCTGGGCGGAACCAAGCCGGGAGGCCTTTCGACCATGGACTACGAGACCCTGCTGACCGACCTCGTGGACGGCGTCATGACGGTGACGCTCAACCGTCCCGACAAGCTCAACGCCTTCTCGACCACGATGAGCCGGGAACTCATCGACTTCTTCCAGCGCGTGAATACGATGGATGAAGTCCGGGCCATCGTCGTCACCGGGGCGGGCCGGGCCTTCTGCGCCGGCGCCGACATTTCGGGCGGCACAGCTGCCTTTCAGGTGTGGAACGACGGCAACAAGCCGCAGAAGCGCGAAGCCAGCGATTCGATCACCCTGGCCATCTTCAACTGTCTCAAGCCCATCGTGGCGGCGATCAACGGCGCCGCCGTGGGCGTCGGCATCACCATGGGCCTGCCCATGGATATCCGCATGATATCGAGCAGTGCGCGGATCGGCTTCGTCTTCAATAAGCGCGGCATGGCGATGGAGGCCGGAAGCTGCTGGTTCCTGCCGCGTCTCGTCGGCATGCAGCAGGCGCAGGAATGGGTGATGACGGCAGAGCTGTTCGGCGCGGACGAGGCGCTGAAAGGCGGCCTCGTCCGGTCGGTCCATCCGCCGGAAGAACTTCTGCCCGCGGCGCAGGCGCTGGCGGCGAAGTTCGCCGCCTCGACCTCCTCCGCGGTCGCCGCCGCGGTCAACCGGCGGCTGATGTGGAGCATGTGGGGCGCGCAGGACCCGCTCGATGCCGTGACGCTCGACCTGCAATGCGTCGGCCACCTCGCGGCCGGCGCCGATGCGCAGGAAGGCATCAAGTCGTTCTTCGAGAAGCGCGCGCCGAACTTCCCGCTGAGGCCTTCGAAGGACATGCCTCCCTTCGGACCGTGGACGAAATAGCACCTGAAGGTACGGAGCCTAAGCGAGCTTGCTGTCGCCGCGTCCCTGCGTGCCCGGCTAGAGCCTGAGTTCGTACATGAGGAAGCTCTCGGGCGGCTCACTGCCGGGTTCGTAAAGAGCCCGCGCCGCGACATTGTCGTGCTCGGTACCGACCCAGGCTTCCCGACACCCCAATTCCCTGCCGAGCGCGAGCATGGCATCGAGCAGCCTGCGGGCAATTCCCTGCCGTTGGAGCGCAGGCGTCACCCCTATTTCGTCGATGTACAGCTCGGTCGGACGTCCATCCGGATGATAGTGCACCGCGGCGGCGATCTGACCGACGATCTGCCCATCCACGATCGCCACGATGAGATGGTGTCCCGGCGTGACGAGATAGCGGGAGAGTTGGGCGCGCTCCACCGGATGGTCGAACACATCGGGCGAGATGCGGTCGAACAGCGCCTCGTCACCTGGCAGGACGTATCGAATTCCTACGCTCATGAAGCCTCCGCGGCCGATGTTCGAAGCGCTGCCACCAGGGCGCGGGCGATCGTGGCTGGTGACTTTCCATCCGCCCTGTACCAGGTCGGAGTCCAGTTCAGCGCGCCCAGAAGCTGCAAACGCCACAGGGTGCGATCGGTGCCGGGCGCGAGCGGGAGGGCGGCGACCAGCTCGACGAAGCGCCGCTCGTAGCCGTCGCGCATCGTCACCAGCCGTCGGCGCAGTTTGGGATCGAGACGGCTGAGATCGGCCGTCATGACGGCCGCGTGCGCACGGTCGGCAAGCAGTGATTCCAGATGCGCCACGCAGGCGGATTCCAGGCGGGCCCAGGGCGCCTCCCGCTCCGCCAGGGCGGAATCGACCGCACTGCCGATCTCCGCCACCCCCTGTTCGTAGACCGCCGCGATCAGGTCGTTCTTCGAGGGGAAGTGATAGTACATCGAACCCGCAAGCATCCCGGCCTCGCCCGCGATGTCGCGCATCGAAGTGGCATCGAAGCCACCACGGGCAAACAGGCGGGCAGAGACGGCCATCAAGGTCTTACGGGACATGGAACATTCTATCGACCAAACGCTTGTTTGGTAAACCGCGCGGCGCTAGCCTCGCCGCGTGACCTACGTCTTCGATCTCGGCAATCCCGCGACCAACGCGAATCCCTTCCCGGAATTCGCGCGGCTGCGGGCCGAGGATCCGATCCATTGGTCGCCGGCCATGAAGGCCTGGATCATCACGCGCCACGCCGACGTGAAGCAGGTGGCGCTCAACAACAGGCAGATCTCCGCCGACCGGCTGACGCCCTTCTTCAGGGCCAATCCCGAACACCAGCGCGGCTCGATCGACAGTCTGGTCCGCTATCTCAATCACTGGATGGTGTTCCGGGATCCGCCCGACCACACGCGGCTGCGGCGGCTGTTCAACAAGGCCTTCACGCCGACCTCGGTGTCCAACCTGCGGCCCAACATCGAGAGCATAGTCACCCACCTGATCGACGGCATGGAAGCCAAGGCCCGACGCGGCGAGACCGTCGACTACATCGCCGACTTTGCCTATCCGCTTCCCGCCTCCGTGATCATGGACCTGCTGGGCGTGCCGCGCGCCGATCTCGGCCGTGTGAAAGTCTGGTCCGACGACATCGCGCTGTTCATCGGGACCGCGCAGGTCGCCGGAAACAAGTATCTGCGGGCCGAATCCGGCGCCAAGGCCATGTCAGACTATTTCCGCGCCCTGGTCGAGGATCGCACCGGAGGGCCGCGCGACGACTTGATCAGCCACCTCGTACTGGCGCGCGACGATCGCGATGCGCTGACGACCGACGAAATCATCGGCACCTGCATCCTGCTCCTGTTCGCGGGCCACGAGACCACCACCAACCTGATCGGCAACGGCTTCCTTTACTCGATGCGACATCTCGACCAGTGGGAGCGGCTGGTCGCCGATCCGTCCCTGGCCGAGAGCGCGGTCGAGGAATACTTGCGCTACGACGGCCCCTCGGGTGCCCTCGCCCGTGTCGCCGCTGCGGACCTCGAGATGGGCGGCAAGAGGATTCGCGAAGGCCAGCGCCTCTTCGCCTTCATGAACTCGGCCAACCGCGATCCCGAGGCCTTCGCCGATCCCGAGCGGTTCGACATCGGCCGGTCGCAGAACCCGCACGTCACCTTCGGTCACGGCATCCACTTCTGCCTTGGCGCGCCGCTCGCCCGTCTGGAGGCGCAGATCGCGACAGCACGGCTCGCGGAACGACTGCCCCACGTCCGGCTTTCCGGCGGCGACCCGGAATGGCACGATTCGCTCATCCTGCGCGGCGTCAAGAGATTGCCGGTGCAACTCGGCTAGGGAGACATTGGCATGGCCTCTGGGATTCGCGACAAGGTCGCCATCGTCGGCATGGGTTGTACGCGCTTCGGCGAGCACTGGGACAAGGGCGCCGAGGAGTTGATGGTCGGCGCCTTCGAGGAGGCAATCGGCGATGCCGGAATCGAGCGCAAGCAGATCGATGCTGCCTGGCTTGCGACGTGCCTCGACGAGGTCCATGTCGGCAAGTCGGGCCTGCCGCTCTCCGAGACGCTGCGCTTCGACTACATCCCCGTCAGCCGCGTGGAAAACTACTGCGCGTCCGGCTCCGATGCCTTCCGGTCGGCGGTCTATGCCGTCGCGGCCGGCGCCTGCGACATGGCACTGGCGCTCGGGGTCGAGAAATTGAAGGACACCGGCTTCGGCGGCCTGCCCGGGCTCAATGCCGGATCGACGCCGCCGCTTTGGTGGGCGAACCTCACGGCCCCCGGCAGCTTCGCCCAGCTCGCCTCGGCCTATCGCGCCAAGCATGGCGTCAGCCGGGACGATCTCAAGCGGGCAATGGCCCACATCTCGGTCAAGAGCCATGCCAATGGCGTCAAGAATCCCAAGGCCCACCTGCAACGTGCGATCACCGAAGCCGACGTGCTGAACGCGCCGCTTATCGCCGATCCGCTGGGCCTCTACGATTGCTGCGGCGTGAGCGACGGCGCCGCAGCAGCCATCGTTACCACCCCCGAGATCGCGCGTAGCCTCGGCAAGAAAGATATCGTCTCGGTCAAGGCGCTCCAGATCGCGGGCTCAAACGGCATCGAGGAGCAGTACAACAGCTGGGACGGCAGCTATTTTGCGACGGCCCGCGTCGCCGCCCAACGCGCCTACCGCGAGGCCGGTATCGACCGGCCGCGCGAGCAGCTCAGCCTGGTGGAATGCCACGACTGCTTTTCAGTTACCGAACTGGTGACGCTGGAAGACCTGTTCATCTCACCGGAAGGCGGGGCGGTGCGGGACGTGCTCGACGGATTCTACGATTCGGACGGCAAGGTGCCGTGCCAGATCGACGGCGGCCTGAAATGCTTCGGTCACCCGATCGGCGCATCGGGCATCCGCATGATCTACGAGATGTATCTCCAGCTACAGGGACGCGCCGGCGCCCGTCAGCGTCCCGACGTCCGTCTCGGGCTCACCCATAATCTCGGCGGTTTCCCGGCGCGCAACGTCTGTTCCATTGCCATCGTCGGCGCCCTCGGCGCCTGATAGAAAGCACGTCATGAAGGCCATGATCTGCCGCCAATGGGGCGGCCCCGAAGACTTGCGGCTGGAGGAGATCGATTCCCCGCCGCTGAAGACCGGTCAGGTACGCATCCGGGTCCACGCGGCCGGCGTCAGCTTCGCCACGACGTTGATCATCGCGGGCAAGTACCAGCGCCGGCCCCCCTTCCCCTTCGCCCCCGGCACCGAAGCGGCGGGCGTCGTGACGGAAGTCGATCCGGCATGCAAACGGGTCAAAGTCGGCGATGAGGTCGTTGCCGTGCTCGACTGGGGCGGCCTGGCCGAGGAGGCCGTCGCTCACGAGGTCAACGTCTTCCCCAAGCCGCGCAACGTCGGCTTCGTCGAAGCGATCCAGCTCGCCATCTCCTATCCGACCTCGGCGGGCGCCCTGACCTGGCCCGAGGCACTGGACGTGCGGTCCGGCCATACGCTGCTGGTGCACGCTGCGGCCGGCGGCGTCGGCATGGCGGCGGTCGAGATCGGCAAGATCCTGGGCGCCACGGTGATCGCCACGGCGGGGGGCCCGCGCAAGACGGCGTTCGCCCGGGCGCACGGCGCCGACCATGTGATCGACTATAGCGCAACGGACTTTCGCGAAGAGGTTCTCAAGATTACCGGCGGGCGTGGCGTCGACCGCGTCTACGATCCGGTCGGCGGAGATGTCTTCGCGCAATCCCTGCGCTGCATGGCCGTGGGTGGGCGCATCTGCCCCATCGGCTTTGCCAGCGGAACTATCCCGCAGATCCCGGCCAACATCCTGCTGGTCAAGACGCTTGCCGTCATGGGCTTCAACTACGGCTACTATGTCGGCTGGAGCCCGCACGATGCGCGCTTCGAGGAGGCACAGCGTACCTACGCTCTCGCCGAGCGCATCCGCGGCTGGTGTGAGCAGGGACTCTGCCGGCCGCATGTCGACCGCACCTTCGCCCTTCCCGAGGCGCCGCAGGCGATGCGCGCACTGCTGGAGCGCAGCGTCACCGGCCGCGTTGCGATCGTGATGGGCTGACGGATTACTTCTTCGTCAGCTTGCCTTCGAAGACGCAATAGCCGTCGAGCTTGATCCTGGAATCGCCCTCCTTGATCTGGCCGATGACGTCCATCATGCCCCCAGCACATTTCAGTGCCGGTGCAGCGCTATCGGCCCGTGAAGTTGGGCTCCCGCTTCTCCAGAAAGGCCGTGATGCCTTCCTTCATGTCGTCCGTCTGCATCAGCGGCAGGAGTTGGAGGAAGACATGATGGACATGCTCGTTGAAGGGTTCGTTCCATGCCATGCGCATCATCCTCTTCGCGGCCTGGATGGCGAGCGGCGCGTTGGCGGCGATTTCAAGCGCGAGTTCACGCGCCGCGCCCATCACCTCCCCGGCCGCCACGACACGGTTCACCAGGCCGATCTCCAGCGACTGGGCCGCGCTCAGCGTGCGGCCGGTGAAGATCAGCTCGGCCGCCTTTGCCCAGCCCAACATGCGCGGCAGGTACCATGTGCCGCCCGACTCGGGCAGGACGCCACGCTTGGCGTAGGACGCCGCGAGCTTGGCCGACTGCGCCATCACGCGGATGTCGGCGCCCAGTGCCAAGTCGAGCCCGTAGCCGGCGGCTGAGCCGTTAAGGGCGCAGATCACGGGCTTGTCCATCGCATGCAGGACCGGCGGCGGCGTGTTGCGCAGATCGATGTTGGTCGGCGTCGCGCCCGAGCCGACGCTGAGATTGTCGGTGCCCTTGTTCTGCGCCTCGAGGTTCAGGCCGGCGCAGAAGGCGCGGCCGGTGCCGGTCAGGATCACCACCCGGACGGCGCGGTCCTCATTGGCCTTCACCAGCGCATCGGTGAGTTGCTTCAGCATCGGGCCTGAAATCGTGTTCATGCGCTGCGGCGCGTTCAGCGTGACGGTCGCGATCGTACCGTCGACGGCGTAGAGCAGCTCCTCGGGCATTACCGAAGCTGTGGGCTGGGCCGCAAACTGGCTCATGTTTCCTCCCTTTGGCGATTGCCGCTATGGTGGCTCAGGAGATCCGAACACGCCATGCAAAACCGTTTCATCGACCTTTACAGCGACACCAAGACGAAGCCCTCGCCCGGAATGCGGAAGGCCATGGCCGACGCCGAAGTCGGCGACGAGCAGAAGATGGAAGACCCCACGGTCAACCGCCTGCGCGACCGCATCTGCGAGCTTCTCGGCAAGGAAGACGCCGTGTTCCTGCCCAGCGGCACAATGGGCAACCAGATCGCCATCCGCGTGCACTGCCGGCTGGGCGACGAGGTGATCGCCGACCGCACGGCGCATATCATCAACGCCGAGTCGGGTGGCACGGCCGCCAATGCCGGCGTCATGATCCGCATGGTCGACGGTCCCTATGGCGTGTTCACCGGCGAGCAAGTCAAGGAAGCGATCCGCGACCCCAACAGCCGCAACGCCCCGCGCTCACGCCTCGTGTCGATCGAGAACACGTCGAACGGCGGCTGCGGCACCGTGTGGCCGCTCGCCACCATGCAGGGCGTCACCAAGGTCGCCCGCGACGCCGGCCTCAGCCTGCACATGGATGGCGCGCGTCTGGCAAATGCCTGCGTGCAGTCCGGCACGAAGGCGAGCCAGTATGCCGCCTGCGTCGACTCGCTCTGGCTCGATTACACCAAGGGCCTGGGTGCGCCGGTTGGCGCCAGCCTGGCGGGATCGAAGGAGTTCATCCACGAGGCCTGGCGCCAGAAGCAGATGCTGGGTGGCTCCATGCGCCAGTCCGGCATCATCGCCGCCGCCGCGCTCTACGCACTGGAGCATAACTGGGACCGGCTCGCCGAGGATCACGACAATGCCCGCCATCTCTCCGAAGGCATCGCCAACATCAAGGGACTGAAGATCGACGTGCCGCGCATGGAGACCAACCTGGTCTTCTTCGAGGTGAACAAGCCCGGCTGGACGCCGGCGCGGCTGGTCGAGGCCTGCAAGGAGCGCGGCGTCGGCATGGGCACCGCCGCCGGCAACCGCATCCGTGCCGTGACGCATCTCGACGTCAACAAGGCCGACATCGACAGCGCCCTCAAGGTGATCAGCGACGCGCTCGCCGCCTGAGGGCTATGAAGGGTTACGGCGCGGCGTGGCCGCGCCGGACCCATTCCTGCACCAGGAAGCGAACATCGAAGATCGGCTTGCTGTCGTAGCCGCGGCCGGCCCAGCAGAGCTGGCGTTGCTCGAGCTTGCGATCGGCGACCAGCCGGATGCCTTCCTCCAGCGCGCCGCGCCGCGCCAGCGAAACCGCCAGCAGGCCCTGCAACGTGTCGCGCAGGCACGCAGTGTCCTTTGCCGACAGTTGAGCGACTTCGCGGGGTAGCTGGCGTGTCGCGGCTTCGATCTCGGTCGACTTCCCGTCCCACGCAAGCGCATCGACGATCTCCACCAGACGCCGCGATGCTTCGAGTGCGTCCACGCCCTTCCGCAGGCCGACGAGCGCCGGAACATCGATGTCGTCGCCCAGCTCGCGCATCAGCATGACGCCGACGAAGATGTCCGAGACACCGAATGCTCCGGCTCCGCCGGCGACGAATGCCCTGAGCATGCTCTTCGCCCTGTCGGTCTGCCCCTGCATGAGCAGCAGGCGAAGTGCCGCCAGGTCCTTGGCGGAGAACACCCCGAGATAGGCGTCGAGGGAGGCGATGGCGCGCGGCCGCAGGCCCGCATTCTCCTGCGCCTCGATCAGAGGCACGATGCGCGATCCGTCGAATTCGACCACAGCCGGATCCGACTCGATCAGCGCCTGGGCGTCGGCGGTCTTGCCTTCCAGCACCAGCGCCATGAGCTGGAGACGGCCGAGAAGTTTGGGATTCATACGTTCGACGCTCTGCCGCTCCGTTTCGGAAAGGTCACCGATGCGTCGTGCCAACCCTGAATGCGGATACGAGGCCAGAAAGCCAATCGCCCAATCCAGACCGAGAGCCTTCGCGGCAACCTCGTCGATCGCCCCGCCGGCCGCAACGCGGGCCAGGATCAGGGATTGCCGGGTCCAGTGCCACGCGAGGACAGGCCCATTCCCGCGGCGCGCGGCATCGCCCTCGGTGTCGGCGGCGAGGATCGCGGCATTGGTGAGATCGATGCCGTTCTCGCGGGCGCTCTTGTCGAAGATGGCGATCAACTGGTCGATCAGCTCGACGGAGCGGTCACCTCCACCGGCGCCGGCAACCGATTCGGCGAGCGCCACCAGGTAGGGACGCCCTGGCGTCGTGCCGGAAGGCTCGGCCGTCAACTTGAAGGCCGACTGCCAGTAGATGCTGCGCTCCTGCCAGCGCCGCGCGAAGTCGCGACCGACGGTCCAGTCGCAATCGCCGTAGTCCGTCGAGACCCGGCGCTCGGGCGAGAACTGGCGCGGCTCGACGGCCTCGATCACCTTGCGGGCGAGACGCTCGACCTCCGCGCCGTCGCCGCGGCGGCTTGCGGCAACCGCGAGCCTTATCAGGATCTCCGGCCCGGCGGGCGCGCGGCGGGTCGTCTGCGTCATGGTGCGGTTCGCCCGCTGTTCGGCCTCGGTGGTGGCGCCGAGGTCGGCCAGGCGTGGCCCGATCGTATGGTCGAGTTCGGGCTCCGTGAGACGGATTGCCACCTGCCGGGCGAGCGATCTGTAGCCATGCTGGCACAAGAGGCTGATACCCAGGCCGCGATTGACGATGCCCGCGGTTTCGACGACGCCCGGCTGCATCGACTGGAAGTACCAGGTCATCGCGTCGGGATCGTTGGCGCGCATGAGCTGCCAGAAATACTGCTGGTTGACGCCTTCGCCTGAGGACAGGCCGGAATACTGCCGGTCGACCAGGAAGATGCGCTGCAGGTCGTCGCGTTCTTCCGCCAGCGATTTCACGACGTTCAGCCCGCCCTCGATCACTTCGCGATCGCCCGACACGGGCTTGTCGCCCAGCGCCTCGTCGATCGCTCTCAGCCTGTCCGCAGCCTCATACTGGCGATGGTTGGAGGGGAGCGACAGGAGCGCGAGATAACCCTCGATCTGCTGACGCCGCTTCAGGTCGGCGTTCGACTCGTGCCGGGCCTTGTCTAGGTGCGCGTCGACCAGTTCGATCGCCCGCCCAAGCGTCGTCCGCTCCGCCGGCACCTGAGCGTGGCCGACCGACGAGGCGCCGGGTATCGCCAGGGCCACTGCCAAAGCAGACTTGATCCAAAACCTAGATTTCATCGTCGATGATGCTTGCCGGAACCGGTGTATAAAGCTCCCTAACAAACGACTGAGAGCATTTGGTGGCAAAGACTACAACAAGCCGTCCCCCCGGGCACCGCGCGCCCCTTTTGCCTGCATCGGCCCGATGAGTTCCATGCTCAAGCTCGGCGAATCGATCACGCGTCGTGAAGATCGACGCTTCCTGACGGGGCACGGGCGATATGCCGCCAACACAGCGCCAGCCAATGCCCAGAATGTCCTGTTCCTGCGCTCACCGCATGCGCATGCCCATATCGCAGGCATCGACAAGGATCCCGCACTGGCCCTTCCGGGCGTCGCCGCAATCTTCACGGCCACGGATCTCGTGGCCGACAAGGTGGGGCACCTGCCCGCCATCAGCGAACTCAAGGACGAGGCCGGTAACCGCCACCGTGAGCCCGCCCACCTTCCCATGCCGGTCGGCAAGGTCCGGCATGTCGGCGACATCGTGGCCATGATCGTGGCCGAAACGCTGGAACAGGCACGCGACGCCGCGGAGGCCCTCGCCATCCACTATGAGGTCCTGCCCGCGGTCGTCACCGCGGCGCAGGCGCTCGCGCCTGGTGCGCCGCTGGTCCACGAGGACGTTCCGGGCAATCTCATGTGCCGCTGGGGCAAGGGCGATCGGACCGCAACGGAGTCTGCCTTCGCGCGCGCGGCCCATGTCTCGACGCTCTCCATTCGCTCGCCGCGCCAGATCGTGCACTATATGGAAACGCGCGCGGCCTGGTCGAGCTATGAGGCCGCGGACGATCTCGTGACCGTGACCCTCTCCTCCCAAGGCGTGCAGATCCCGCACCGCCTGATGTGCGAGCGCGTGCTGAACCTTCCGAAAGACAAGCTTCGCCTCATCACGGAGGACGTGGGCGGCGGGTTCGGCCCCAAGTACCCGATCTCGGCGGAGTCGACCCTGATCGCCTGGGCCACGCGGAAGCTCCGCCTCGGCCTGCGCTGGAGCTGCGAGCGTGCCGAACTATCCCAGAGCGACAGTCATGCGCGCGACCTCGTCGCCACGGCGGACCTGGCGCTGGACGTCGAGGGGCGCTTCCTCGGCCTGCGCGTGAAGGCCGAGGCCAATTACGGCGCCTATGTCTCGATGTTCGCGCCGACGATCCCCACCACGGGACTCGCGAAGGTCATTTCCGGCCTCTATCGCATTCCCGCGATCCGCGTCGATTTCGACTGCGTTTTCACCAACACCGTGCCGGTCGATGCCATCCGCGGTGCCGGCAAGCCGGAGGCGCTGTTCCTGCTGGAGCGACTCGTCGACCTCGCCGCACACGAGACCGGCCGCACCCCCGTCGAATTGAGGCGCATCAACCTGTTGCGCGCCGACGAGATGCCCTACGCGGCCGCGAGCGGCTACACCTACGATGCCGCCGATTGCAGCCGGCTGTTCGAGACCGCGCTGGCGACCGCCGATGAGCCGGGCTTCGCGGCCCGGCGCGCCACGAGCGAAGCGGCGGGAAAGTATCGAGGGCTGGGCCTGTCCTGCCACCTGCACGGCACCGGCGGCATCGCCGACGAACATGTCGTGGTCAATGTCGAGGCGGACCGACTGGTCGCACGCGTGGGCACGCAGAGCCAGGGTCAGGGCCACGAGACTGTCTTTGGGCAGATCCTGTCCGCAGCACTCGGCGTTCCGGTCGAGCGCATCGAGATCAAACAGGGAGATACGCGGAGCATCCCGCACGGTGGCGGGACCGGCGGCTCGTCCTCGACCATCATCAGCGGCACGACGCTGAAGCGCGCGGCCGACGTGGTGATCGAGCGCGGTCGCGATCTCGCCGCCGAAAGACTGGAGACATCGCCGGCCGACATCGCCTATCGCGATGGCGCCTTCGAGGTCGTGGGTACCGACCGGCGCGTCGGCCTGTTCGAACTGGCGGCCTGGAAGCCGTTCGACGGCGATGCACGGTTCGCCGACAAGATCGAATCGTTCCCGACGGGCGTGATGGTCTGCGAGGTGGAGGTCGATCCCGAAACCGGGGAAACCCGGGTCGACCGCCTGATAGCCGTCGCGGACTGCGGTCCGGTCGTGAACCCGCGCCTGCTGGCCGGGCAGATGCATGGCGGCATCGTGCACGGGCTTGGCAATGCCCTGATGGAGGAAGCTCTCTACGACGAGGAGAGCGGCCAACTCCTGAGCGGCACGCTGATGGATTACGCCCTGCCGCGCGCCGACGATGTGCCCCTGTTCCAGGTCGAGACGATTGCGACGCCGTCGCCCAACAACATCCTGGGCTTCAAGGGTGTCGGCGAGTTGCCGACCAACGGGGCGCCGGCGGCCGTGGCGAATGCCATCCTAGACGCCCTGCGGCCCTTCGGTGTCCGCCACATCGACATGCCGCTCACGGCCGCCAAGGTCTGGACGGCCCTGCAACGACGAGGCTGATCAGCCCTGCAGGAGGTCGAAAAGCCCCCGACCTCCGACGTAGAGGCCCGCCAGGATCACGAAGACGGCAAAGAGCATCGTCAATGCCCCCTTGCGACGCGCCAGGATGGCGTTGGCCTTCGTACCGGCCAGCGCTCCCGCGACGCCGCCTGCAATCAGCAGACCCGCCACGTTCCAGTCGACCAACCCCGACCATGCGTAGCTTGTCGCCGCCGAAAGTCCGAAGGCGGTGACGGCAACCAGCGAGGCACTGGTCGCGTCCTCGAGCTTCATGTCGGTCGCCAGGATGAGGCCGGGGACGATCAGGAACCCTCCGCCGATCCCGAAGAAGCCCGACAGGAGGCCCACTCCCGCGCCCAGCAGCACGAGGCGGGGCAGCATGTGTGCGGCATTCTCACGTGTCAGCCAGGCCGATGTCCGGCCGCCCTTGTCCTTGGGTCGCAGCATCATCAGGCCAACGACGACCATCAACATGCCGAACAGGGCGACGAGTTTCTGTCCGTCGACCGCCTTGCCGAACGCGGCGCCCGCAAACGCGCCGCCGACGCCGGCCAGGCTGAACACGATGGCGCAGGGCCAGCGGATCGGCGCCTTGCGCGCATGGAGCGCCAGCCCGGCCGCCGCATTGACCGCAACGGCGACCGCGGCGGTCCCGATGGCGAGGTGGGCCGACGGCATGCCGACGACGTAGAGCAGCAGCGGTACGGCGAGAATGGAGCCGCCGCCGCCGATCAGCCCGAGCACCAGGCCGACCACACCGCCCGAGGCGAGCGCCGCGATCGGGGCGAACATCACGCCAGCGCCTTCCGCACCGCGCGGTTCCAGGGCATCACCGCCAGCAGCTTGGCCATGCCACACCAACCGGTGCTGCCGGCGAAGACGAGGCCGGCACCGACGAAGGCCGAGATCGCGAAGAAGGGCGGCGCCAGTACAAGGCCAAGCACCACACCGAGCACCACCAGGCTTCCGGCCACGATCTGGACCTGACGCATGATCTCGATCGGCTGTTTGCGATCGGTCGAGACCGGGAGCCCCGCCTTCTTCCAGGCCTCGAGCCCGCCTTCCAGGAGATAGGCCTCGCAGCTGGCGGCTTCGCCCAGCCGGCCGGCATTCGCGCCGGTCCGTGCGCCGGAGCGACAGTGGAAGATGACCGCCTTCGCGCCTGGCGCTTCGACGCGGCGCAGGGCCGACAGCGGCTCGTGGCGGGTACCGGGAATGTGCTCGCGTGCCCGTTCGTCGGACTCACGCACGTCGACGAGAACGGCGCCCTCGGCGACGAGCCGGCGGGCCGTGGCGGCATCGATGGTTTGCAGAGACATCTGGATTCCTTTCGGCGCGATTCTTCAATCCGCGCAATAGAGTCGATGAAGGGTCGACAGCAGCGTTTCGATCCGGGTGTCCCCGATCCGGTACCAGACGGTCTGCGCCTCGCGCCGGAAAGCGACGATCCCCTCTTCCCGCATACGCGCGAGATGCTGGGACAGCGCCGACTGCGACAGGCCGACCTCGGCCGCGAGCGTGCCGACGGTTGCCTCTCCCACCTCCACGAGCTTGCAGAGGATGAGGAGACGGCGGTCGTTGGCGAGCGCCGCGAGGATGCCAGCCACTTCGCCAGCTTTCGCCTGAAGGGCCTTGGGATCGATGTTCTGTGTCGTCTTCATTTTAGATATTGCTAATTTAGATATTACTAATATATATGTCAAGCATCCCGAGGAGAGAAATCATGCCAGCCAAGCCGATCATCGACGCCTTCTTCGACGAGGCGACCTACACGGTCACCTATCTGGTGACCGACCCGGAGACCAAGCGCGCCGCGATCGTGGATCCGGTCCTCGACTACGACCACAAGTCAGGAAAGGCGTCGACGCAGTCGGCGGAGCGCGTCCTGGCCAAGGCGGCGGAACGACAGGCTTCCGTCGACTGGATCCTCGAAACGCACGCCCATGCCGACCACCTGACGGCGGCCCCCCTGCTGAAGTCGCGAACCGGCGCCCGCGTCGTCATCGGCGAGCACATCCGCGACGTGCAGAAGATCTTCAGGAAGGTGTTCAACGCCGTGGACGTGAGCGAGGACGGGCGTGAGTTCGACCGGCTCGTGGCGGACGGCGAGACGCTGCCGCTCGGCGACCTCACGATCGAGGTGATGCATCTGCCCGGCCATACGCCGGCCGACGTCGCCTACAGGATCGGCGACGCCGTGTTCGTGGGAGACACGATCTTCATGCCGGACTACGGCACCGCCCGCGCCGACTTTCCGGGTGGCGACGCCGCGACTCTCTATCGCTCGATCCGCCGCCTGCTATCCCTACCTCCCGAGACACGCCTGTTCATGTGCCACGACTACAAGGCTCCCGGTCGCGACCGGTATGCGTGGGAGACCAGCGTCGCCGACGAGCGGGCACGCAACGTCCATGTGCATGACGGCGTGGCGGAAGCGGAGTTCGTCGCGATGCGCAAGAAGCGCGACGCGACGCTTGCCGCACCGGTCCTCCTGCTCCCCTCGGTACAGGTCAACATCCGTGCCGGCCACCTCCCGCCGCCGGACGACAACGGGCAGAGCTATCTGCGTATCCCGGTGAAGCTCGTCACCGCCTGACGATTGGCAGCGCGTCCCACTCCCGCTAGGGTCGATCCAAAGGGAGAAGAAACGCATGTCCAAGAAATCGGTCGCCGCGCTGGCGGGCGCGCTCATCCTGTTCGCCGGCTCGGCGTTCGCCCAGTCGGCCTGGCCGAACAAGCCCATCAAGTTGGTGGCGCCCTACCCGCCGGGCGGCCAGACAGACGTCGTGTCACGCTATTTCGCCGAGAAGCTCTCCGGCGTTCTGGGCCAGCAGATCATCGTCGACAACAAGCCCGGCGCCAACGGGATGGTCGGCATGGAGATCGTCAAGAACCTGCCGGCCGATGGCTACACGTTCGTCTACGTCAACTCGTCGATGATGTGCATCAACCCGTACGTCTACAAGAAGATCCCCTACGACGGCTTCAAGGACTTCATGCCGGTGACCCAGCATGGCCTCGCCCCGCTGGCGATGAGCGTGCCCCCTTCGCTGGGCCTCAAGACGGTGAAGGACTTCGTCGACTGGGCCAAGGAGCGCAAGGGCAAGGTGAACTTCGCCTCCTTCGGCAACGGCTCGTCCTCGCACATCTGGGGCGAGATGCTGAACCAGGCCGAGAAGCTCGACATGACCCATGTCCCCTACAAGGGCGCGGGGCCTGCCGTGCAGGACGTCGTGGCCGGCCATATCCCGATGACCATCCAGGACCTGGCCGCCAGCGGCGGCGCGATCAACGGCGGCAAGCTGACGCCGCTCGCAGTCACCTCCGCCCAGCGCTGGCCGCGCCTGCCCAACGTCCCGACCTTCGAGGAGGCGGGCTACAAGATCAACCTGACCGGCTGGAACGGCATCATGGCGCCGGCCGGCACGCCGAAGGAAATCGTCGAGCGGCTGAGTGCGGAGATCCGCAAGCTGGTCCAGACGCCCGAGGGCAAGGAGAAGCTCCTCGACATGGGCCTGATCGCCACCGGCACCACGCCCGCGGAGATGGGCGAGATCCTGAAGACCGGCTGCGCCGCCTGGGGCGATGCCGTGAAGCGCGCCGGCGTCCAGCCGGAATGAACTGATCGCCTGACCGGCCGACGCCAGAACGAACGCGTCTGATCCACGTCAAGGAACGGATTGTCTGCCCATGCGAGCGTTGCACGCATGGGCTCGCGCATCCTGATCCTCAACGGCCATCCCGACACCACCCGCAAGGGCCTGTGCGGCGCTCTTGCCGACGCCTATGCCGAGGGTGCTGCGTCGGGCGGCCACACGGTCGAAAGGCTCGACATCGGGACCTTGCAATTCGGCCTGCTCCGCTCCCAGGCCGACTTCGAGACCGGCACGGTCCCACCCGACATCGCGGCGGCGCAGGAGGCGATCCGGCGGGCCGATCACCTGCTGGTCGTCTTCCCCCTGTGGCTGGGAGACATGCCGGCCCTGCTCAAAGGCTTCTTCGAGCAGACGCTGCGGCCGGGCTTCGCCTTCGCCTATCGACCCAGCGGCTTTCCGCAGAAGAACCTCGGCGGGCGCAGCGCCCGGATCGTCGTCACCATGGGCATGCCGGCGTTCGTGTACCGTTGGTACTTCCGCGCGCACGCGGTGAAGAACCTGAAGCGCAACATCCTGGGCTTCGTCGGCTACGCGCCGGTGCGCGACACGATCGTGGGGGGTGTCGCGTCGGCTAAGCCCGGTGCGATGGCCCGCCACTTCGAAAGGATGCGCGCCCTCGGCCGGGCCGCCGCCTGAGGCTAGCGCCGCGACAGGCGGTCGAGCGCGACGCCAATAGCCTCGCGCGTCGCGGCGGGCTGCTCGGCAATCGCGCGGCCCAGCAGATCGAGCTGGCGGCGCAGGGTATGGACCTGGTCGACCAGATCGACCACGGTTTCCACAGACTCGTCGTCGAAGCCCAATTCGTCGACCAGCTCACCCAGCAGGCGGGCGCGCGCGACGTCGATCTGTTCGAAGCTCCAGCCGTCGCCGCCGCCGGCCGGCCGCAGCAGGCCGCGGGCCACCCAGCGTTCGACGTGAACGGCCGTCAGGCGGCCATGCTGGCGCAGCAGGTCGTCCAGGCTCGTCATGTGAACTGCTCCATCTCTTTGCGCGGATCGTAGCTGCGACCCGCTTCCCAGCCCGCGAGGAACTCCTTCAGTTTTTCGTCCGGCATCTCGGGCAGCACGACCTTAAGCTTCACATACTGGTCGCCGCGCTGGCCGGACTTGCGGTCGAGCAGGCCGCGCCCCTTGAGCCGCAGCGACGTGCCCGTGTTCGAACCGGCCGGCACGTTCAGCATCACCGCGCCGCCGACGGTCGGCACCTTCACCTTTCCGCCGAGCGCGGCTTCCGTGACCGTGACCGGCAGCTCGACATGAATGTCGTTGTCTCTCGGCTGGAAGAAGGCGTGCGGATCGACGTGGATTTCGACATAGGCGTCGCCCGGTGGACGGCCTTGGGAACCCGGCATGCCCTGCCCCTTGAGCCGCAGGGTCTGGCCGTCGGTCGTGCCTTCCGGCACGTCGATGTCTAGGGTCTTGCCATCGGGAAGCGTGACACGCTGCTTGCCCCCGCGCGCGGCTAAAAGGAACGGAACGCGCAGACTGTAGCTGACCGGCATGCCGCCCATGTCGAAGCCGCCGCCACCGCGACGCTCGCCGAACATCTCGGAGAAGACGCCGCCCATGTCGACGAAAGAGTCATGACCGGCCGCATGCTCATACTTGCCGCCACGGCCGCCCGCCTGATCGCGATAGAAGCCGCGCGGCGGCGTTTCCTGGCCCGTGCCGTCGATCTCGCCCGCATCGAAACGCCGACGCTTCTCGGCATCGGAGAGAATTTCGTTGGCCTGACTGATCTCCTTGAACTTGGCTTCAGCTGCCTTGTCGCCGGGATTGAGGTCGGGGTGATGTTTCTTGGCGAGCTTGCGGAACGCCTTGCGGATGTCGTCCTCGGAGGCGGTCTTCGGCACGCCGAGGACGGAATACGGATCGGTCATAGCCCTACAGATGTGATGTGAATTGCCACCTTACAAGCCCCTCGCGTCCAGGCTCACAGGCCCAGAACGGCCTTTGCGATGATGTTGCGCTGGATTTCGTTGGAGCCCGCATAGATCGTGGAGGCCCGGTTGTTGAGGTAGAGCGGCGTCGCCGTGGTGCCCCAGACCGGCGTAACCGTCGGCGCGTTGTGACCGAGTTCCCGCGCCTCGGGCTCGAAGGGGGCGGCATACCAGGCCAGCGCCTCGACACCCAGATGGTCGAGCTTCTGCAGAGTCTCGCTACCCCGGATCTTCATCGCCGAGGAAATGGCGCCCGGATTGCGGCCCTGGCTCAGATCGGAGAGGACCTGCATCTCGATCATCTCCAGTGCCTGGATTTCCATCTCGGTCTCCGCCAGTCGCTCGACAAAGCCGCGTTCCTCGATCAACCGACCTGATCCGTCGGCCGCCTCCTCGCGGGCGATCCGCTTCACGTCGTCGAGGCGGGCATGGAGGTTCGGCGTATAGGCGTCGCCGCCGCGTTCGAACTCGAGCAGATACTTGGCCACGGTCCAGCCGGCATTCTCGGGGCCGATCCGGTTGGCAACCGGCGTGCGGACATTGTCGAGGAACACCTGGTTGACTTCGTGGTCTCCGGCCAGAGTCAGGATCGGCGAAACCGAAAGGCCGGGCGTCTTCATCGAGTCGATCAGTACGAAGGAGATGCCGTCCTGCGGCTTGCCCTCGGTCGAAGTCCGCACCAGACAGAACATGTGGTCGGCGACATGCGCGCCGGTCGTCCAGATCTTGGTGCCGGTGATGACGTAGTCGTCGCCGTCGCGCTCCGCGCGGGTCTTGAGGCTGGCGAGATCGGAGCCCGAGCCGGGCTCGGAATAGCCTTGGCAGAAGGTGATGTCGCCCGAGAGGATGCGCGGCAGGTACTTGGCCTTCTGCTCCGGCGTGCCGAACTTCATGATCACCGGGCCGACCATGCGCAGGCCCATCGAGAAGATGCGAGGCGCGTCGGCGGCGGTGCACTCCCGGCTGAAGATATACCGCTGCGTCGCGCTCCAGCCGGTGCCGCCATGCTCCTTCGGCCAGCTCGAGGCCGACCAGCCGCGACGCGCCAGGATCCGGTGCCAGCGCAGACCGGCTGCAAAGTCGGCGAATACGCCGCCGGTCTTGCGGCCCGCCTCCCGCAGGTCCTCGGTCAGGTTCTCGTCGAGGAAACGGCGAACCTCGTCCTGGAAGGCTTCGTCTTCCCTGCTCAGCGCCAGATCCATCAGCCTGCTCCCTTTTCACTTTCCCGGGAGGCTAGCGACCGTCGCCATGGCCCGTCCAGTGTGCGGCTGACACGGGCTTCCGTCGGGCGGTATGGTTCTTGCCTCGAAAGCGTACTCGAACGCGGAGGTCGCCGTGGCCCGACTGGTTGGTCTGATCGCCCTTCTTTTCCTGGCGCTGCCGGCGGCTGCGCAGGACCGCAAGGAGGTCGACCTCGCGCTGGTGCTGGCCATCGACATCTCCGGCAGCATCGACCCCGACGAAGCGAGGCTGCAGCGCGAAGGCTACGTCGAGGCGTTCCGCGATCCCGTCATCGTCAAGGCGATCCTCGGCGGCAATCATGGCCGCATCGCCGTGGCCTATTTCGAATGGTCCGATTCCTGGATCCAGAAGCTGCTCGTGGACTGGACCCTGCTCGATTCGGAAGCCGCCATCACGGCCTTCACCAATCGGCTCGCGGACGCGCCGATCTCGATCTCGCGCCGGACCTCGATCAGCGGTGCGATCCGCTACGCCATCCCGATGTACGGGCGAATCCCGTACGAGGCCGAGCGCAAGGTCCTCGACATTTCGGGCGACGGCTCGAACAACGATGGCGGACTGGTCACCGACATTCGCCGCGACGCGCTCAAGGAGCGAATCATCATCAACGGGCTGCCGATCATGAACGGCCGGCCAAACCCCTTCGGCTTCCCGGCCGAGGACGACCTCGACCAATACTACCTGCACTGCGTAACCGGCGGCCCGCGCTCCTTCGTCGAGGTGGCGCGCAGTTTCGAGGACTTTCCCCGCGCCATCCGCAAGAAGCTGCTCCAGGAAGTGGCCGACATCGGTCCGCTGAACGACTTCGACATCGGCGATCTCGGGGCGGCGCGCGACGGAGTTGAACTGGCGCAGTCCGGCGGAGCACGCCGCGCCGTCAAGGCCGACGACGATTACACGCGCTTCGTGCGCCCCGAGTATGAGTTGGGCTGCGACGTCGGCGAACGACGCTCGCGCGACTTCTGGCAGCGTCGCTTCGGCGTCACGCCGGACTGACCGTTTGACGCGCAGGCGCGATCCTGAAGATGCTTCCGGCAGAGCAATAAAGGTCGGGTGCTCCGGCCAGGGGAGCCCATGAACGACGCGACTGCCCAGGCGATCTACTTCTACGACCGGCATCCGATGTCGGGGGAGATCATCAAGGCGAAGCTACGCGCGGCGCGTGGCCATCTCGATGACGTCGCGCCGGAGGAACTCTGGCCACACGATCAGGATCACTATGGCGGCATCGCCGCGACCGATGCGCTGGCGGCGGCCGCGGCGATCGGGCCCGGCACCGAGGTCGCCGATTTCTGCGCCGGCCTCGGCGGCACCGTACGCTATCTCGCGCACCGTTACGGCGCCGACGTGACCGGTATCGAACTGACACCGTCGCGTGTCGCCGCCGCGCAGGAACTCATCGCACTGGTTGGTCTGCAGGACCGTGCCCGCGTCCGGCAAGGCAACGTGATGGACGTCCCCTTGGCGGACGAGAGCATGGACGTCGTGGTGAGCCAGGAAGCGCTCTGCCATGTCCCCGATCATGCGAAGACACTTGCGGAGGTATTCCGCGTCCTGCGGAGAGGCGGACGCCCCGCCATGACGGATTGGATCGCCAACAAGCCGCTTTCCGCGCAGGACGCGAGACTCATGTGGGACGGTATGGCCATCCAGCCGCTGGAAACGCTCGCAAGCTATGGCGCCATAGCGCGCGCTGCGGGCTTCCGGGTCGAAGCGGCTACCGACCTGACCCAAGAATGGGGACCGATCCTCCAGCAACGGCTCGCCATGTATCGGCGACTTCGGGAGGAAGCCCGCGCCGCCGGCACGCCGATGGGCCACGACGCGTTCCACGACTCCTACATCCGGTTCGTCGAACTCATCACGAAGCGCGAACTCGGCGGCATACGCCTGATAGCCGTGAAGTAGCGCCTATGGCGCGGGGCGTGGTGCGCCTCCGCCCGCCGGGGCTTGGGGTGGCATCGGACCGGGTCCCTGCTCGAAGCCGCCCGGACGGGGTGGTCCACCAGGCCCCTGCGGAGCCGGTGCCGGCCCACCCTGCAGGGGGCCCCTCGAGTTCGGACCCTTCGCAGAATTGGCCTCCGCAAGACCCGCAGCCTTCACCGCGCGGTCGCCGCTGCCGTCGCGCTTGCCGCCGTTTCCTTCCAGCCTGCCGATACTGTCGGCGAGCCCAGCCCGCTCCACGCGTGACACCATACCGGGCGACTGGCCGCGCATCGCACTGACCTGGAAGCCCGGCGCCGTCACGCTTCGGGTGCGCCCTTGGCTCGTCAGGGTCATCTCGTAGCCAAAGACAAAGGTCGCGGTCGTCTTCGTCGGCTCGACGCTGAACATCGCGATGCCACCGCGAATGGTGATCGTGCCGGAGGGCGTCGTGACGACGACGGGTGTCTTCTTGCTGATCTTGCCGCCGACCAGCCGGAACACGCCCTTCGTGGCCGTGACGGCAAGCTCGCCCAGCTTCCTGTCCGAATCGTAGACAAACCTGTCGAGTGTGACCTGTGCCTGGCTGCTGATCGTCAGCGCCGTCCCGTCGAGGAACAGGAGATGGGCACGATCGGCGGCGCCGGTGGTGATGACCTCTCCCGCCTGGACGTCGAGGCCGACATGCAGGAGGCGTTCAACTTCGTCCGGAGGCTTGCCCGTCGGATCGCCCGCGACTGCCGAAGCGATCCCGACCCTCGGCGCATCGGCAGCCGCCGGAACACTCGCCGCCACCGGCCCAATCATGATTGCTGCACACACAAGGAGCGCATCGCGTATCTTCGTCATGAAGTGGTTACGCGGACGTAGCGCCCATCATCCCCGAGGGCAGTCGTCCCGTTATCGTCCGCATCCCAGGCAGCTAAGCGACGATCGTCTTGAAGCCGCCATAGGCCATGCGCTTCATGTCGAAAGGAATGTCCTTGGGCGGCTCCTGCATGCGCGGGTCGGCCATCACCTTGGCATTGACCTTGTCGCGATGCGATCGCGACTTGTAGACGATGTAGGAGAACATGATCGTCTCGCCCGCCTTGACCTTCACCAGCTTGGTGAACGGCAAGCCGAATTTGACCTTGAGGTCGTCGGCGACGCATTCGCGATAGTCGAGGGCGCCGTGCTCGCGCCAGACCTTGCCGGCCAGGCGAGCCAGCTTCGTGTAGGCAGCCAGCTTCTTCTTCGGCACGACGAGAACGAAGCCATCGACATAGGACATCGGATGTTCCCTTTATTTAACCATATGGTTAATCCAATAGTGTAACTTCACATCGTATGTCAATTCGAGCGCAGCACGGCCAAGGCGGACAATCGCTTTGCCGCGAAGTCGAGAAAGGCATCGACCTTCGGCGCACGATGGGCACGGCCCTTCGTCAACAGTTGCACCGGCAGCGGCGCCGCCTCGAAGGTGCGCAGCAGGCGCACGAGGCGCCCGGCCGCAAGATCGTCGGCCACCTGATAGGACAGGAATTGCGCAATCCCGCGTCCGTCGCGCACGGCACGAAGTCTCGTTTCGATGTCATCGGTCCGGAAGCGTCCTTCAAGATGCAGAGGCGCTCCACGACGACGCCCGGCAAAACTCCAGTCCAGCGCTCCCCGCGACGTACCTAGCAGTGCCTGGTGGCTCGCCAGATCACTTGGATTTTTCGGCAGGCCGTGGCGCGCGAGGTAGGCCGGGCTTGCCACCCACTGCCGCCGCACATGCCCGACCGGCCGGGCCGTGAGGCTGGAGTCGGCCAGCGCCCCGATCCGCACCGCCACGTCGATACCCTCGTCTATCAGATCGACATTGCGGTCGTTCAGCAGCAGTTCGATCTCGATTGCCGCGTTCCTGTCGAGAAAGCGGGCGGCCAGTGGAGCCACATGGCGGCGTCCGAACTGGACCGGCGCGGCGATGCGCAGCAACCCGCGAACGGGTGCCTCGCGCGCACCCGAGGCCGCCGCCTCGTAATCGGCCACGACGGCGCGCGCCCGCTCATAAAGGGCGCGTCCCGCTTCCGTCGGCGCAAGACGGCGCGTGGTCCGGTCGATCAGCCGGGTGCCGATCCGGTCCTCGAGTGCCGAAAGCGCGCGGGTGACTGCGGGCGGCGAGCGCCGCAGTCGGCGGGCCGCCCGCACGAGACTTCCCTCTTCCACGATGCGCACGAAGATCGCGAACTCGTCGATGCGGTCCATGTCATTCTTCCGATAATTGGAATTATGACTTTATCATTCATGCCGTTATCGCCGCAATCGGCCGGGCCTATGCTTGGGCCGGAAGGAGAACCGGCATGTTGAATGGAAGCTGTCTCTGCGGTGCCGTTGCCTACGAGGCCGACGCCCGCGTCGAGCGTATCGTGCATTGCCACTGCCATACCTGCCGCAAGACACATGGTACGGCCTTCTCATCCGTCACCGCCGTGCCGCGCGACAGTTTCCGCTGGCTGCGCGGCGAGGACTCGCTGGGCGCCATCGAATCCTCTCCCGGCAAGTTCCGCCGCTTCTGCGGCAGGTGCGGCTCACACGTCATGGCAGAGCGTGTGGCCCAGCCCGTCGTCCTGCTGCGGCTGGGTTGCCTCGACACGGACGTGCGCGACCGGCCGCAGCTCCATATCTGGAGATCTGATGCAGCCCCCTGGTTCGATCCGAAGGTCGACGTTCCAGAGAACCAGGAGGGCGTGTGATGCCCGTCGAGCCGTCACCCTTCCTGCCTTTCAACGCCGATGAGCGAGCCGCTCAGCGGCGCGCGGGTATTGCGACCCGCCGCACCGCGCCCATTCGCCCGTTCATGCCGGAACAGCATCGCGCCTTCTTTGCGCTCCTGCGGTACCTGTTCACCGCCACGCCCGATGCCGAGGGCTGGCCGATGGCCTCGGTGCTGACGGGCCCGCCAGGCTTCGTCGCCGCTCCCGACGCGACGACCTTGCGGATCGGCGCGCTGCCGCGCACCGGCGATCCCGCCGCCCCGGGGTTCGCCGTCGGTGCCGAGATCGGCCTGCTGGGTCTCGACCTCGCCACGCGGCGGCGCAATCGCGCCAACGGGCGTATCGTCAACCGCGACAGCGGCCAGACGGTGCACATCGCCCAGAGCTTCGGCAACTGCCCGCAGTACATCCAGACGCGCACCGTCACCGCAGCCAAAGCCGCCTCAACGGCGGGCGAGTCCCCGGCTGTGATATTGGACGGATTGGACGAAGCCGCGCGCGACCTCATCGAGTCAGCCGATACGTTCTTCGTCGCCAGCCGTGGCCGAAGCGAGCTTGGTGCCGAGGGTGGTTTCGACATGTCGCATCGCGGCGGACGGCCCGGCTTCGTCGCCGTACAGGGAGACACGCTCGTCATTCCCGACTTTCGCGGAAACGGCTTCTTCAACACGCTCGGCAATCTGCTGGGAGACCCCAGGGCCGGCCTGCTGTTCATCGACTTCAACACCGGCGACCTGCTGCAGCTCCAGGGCACCGTCGCGATCGATTGGCAACCGGAAGGAAGCGAGCCTGCCGGGGCGGAGCGGCTTTGGCGCGTGCAGGTCAAGCGCGCCTGGCGCACACGATCTGCATTTGCCTCGCAGTCAACTTTCGGTGAATTTGCACCAAGCACCCTCCATACCGGCATTTGGTAGCCACATTCATCCGGACAAATCCCAGCTTGGCAGGGTATGTCGGGCTGGGGTTGGGAAGTCGTGGGAAACAGGGTCAGTATCGTCATACCGACGCATAACCGCGCGTCGCTGCTGCGGCGCGCGCTCGTTTGCGTGCAATCGCAGACCTTGCGGGACAAGGAAATCGTCGTCGTCGTCGATGGGTCGACCGACGATACGCTTTCGATGCTCGCGGCCTGTTTTCCCGACGTGAAAGTCGTCCATCACCCATCGTCGAAGGGCCCCAGTGCCGCGCGCAACGCGGGCGTCGCCGCCGCGTCGGGTGACTGGATATTCTTCCACGACGATGACGACCTGATGCACCCCTCGCATCTGGCGGAGCTTCTGGCGGCCACGCTGGCGGCTCCTCCCCGCTCGCTCGTCGCGGGCCGGTCGCGCGACTTCGCCGTCCGGGACGACGACATCGTCTTCAGCCCGCCGGTCTGGACGGCGGCGGAGCGGTCCGACACCGACACGCTGATCCAGTTCCTCGAGCCCACGGCGCTGCGCACCATCACCCACACCACGATCCTGTGGCCGCGCCGCCTGTTCGACACGGAAAAGTGGGACGAGACCCTGAGCTTCTACGAGGATTTCGACCTGTGCGGCCGGGCCATCCTGTCGGGCCTGCACGTGATCGGTCGAGAAGTCGGCATGTACTATATCCGCGTCCATGCCGCGCCACGGATCACCCACGCCGGCGACGACACCAACCAGCTCCTGTGGTCGGCGCGCTACTGGCTGAAGTGGGCGGCCATCCTGCGCGACCATCCCGAGCACCGGGCCTGCGCCGAAGCCCTGCGCAACGGTTTGATGGACAGTCTGATCAGGTTGTCCATCGTTGCGGCGGGCCAGAGCTACATGCCCCAGCTCGCCGCCGCTTTCCGGGAATGGGGCGGCGGGCGCTACTACGTGACGCCGCGGCCGCGCAGCGCCCTGAAACGCAAAGTCGGCGATGCCGTCCTGAACATGGCGGGCTTTCGCGCGTTACATCTGATGCTCGGTGCGGCCGAAACGCTCCGGCCCAGGCAAGAGCCCTATCTCGACAGGCTGCAGGCCCCGGCCAGCGAGGCCGATCGGCAGGATGCCCTCTACATCGGAAGGTATGAGACCGAGGCCGAGGCTCAAACCGCCGCGGAGCGAAGCCGCGCCACCATGGCTTCGAGCGCCAGCAGGTAGGAATCGGTTCCAAAGCCCGCGATCATGCCGACCGCAGCCGCCGCGGTGATGGACCCGAACCCGCGCTTCTCGATATTGGTCATGTGGATTTCGATCGCGGGCATCGCGATCGACCGCAGGCAATCGCGCAGCGCATAGCCGGCATGGAGGAAGCCCGCGGGATTGAACAACAACCCGTCGAACCTGGCGCGGTCGGCCTTGTAGATCGCCGACACGGCCTCGCCCTCGATGTTGGTGTAAAAAATCTCGACCGACACGCCAAGTTCCCGCGCACGCCGGCGTATGATCGCGTCGAGTTCCTTGGCGGTGGTAGTTCCATAGAGTTCGGGCTGGCGTCGGCCCAGATACTCCATGTTCGCACCCTGAATCAGCAGAAGCTTCATCTGGAGAAGTCTACGGCAATTGTTCGCTCACGCGAACCATCCGTTCCGCAGATCAACGCGGCAGCGTCGAAGTCCCCATCAAGCTTTCGTCGATCGAGCGCGCGCACTGGCGGCCTTCGCGGATGGCCCAGACGACCAGCGACTGGCCGCGACGCATGTCACCCGCCGCGAACAGCTTCGGCACGGAGGTCTGGTAGTCGACCACGTTGGCGGCGACGTTGCCGCGCGGATCGAGCGTCACGCCCGCCTGCTCGACGAGGCCGGGCTTGCGCGGCCCCAGGAAGCCCATGGCCAGCAGCACCAGGTCGGCCTTGAGCTCGAAGCTGCTGCCCGCCACTTCCTGCATGCCCATGCGCCCGTCGGCCCCCTTCACCCACTCGACGCGGACACACTCCAGCGCCTCGATCTTGCCGTTACGGCCGATCGCACGCTTGGTCAGCACGGCGAAGTCGCGGGCGGCGCCTTCTTCGTGGCTCGACGAGGTGCGCAGCTTGAGGGGCCAGTCCGGCCAGGTCAGCGACTTGTTCTCCCGCACCGGCGGCTGCGGCATGACTTCGAGCTGCGTCACCGACGCGGCGCCATGGCGGTTCGACGTGCCGACGCAGTCGGAGCCGGTGTCGCCGCCGCCGATCACGATGACATGCTTGCCCTTGGCGGTGAGCGTGCCGCGCGGCGCCGCGCGCGACTCGTCGTCGCCGGCATTGCGCTTGTTCTGCTGGGTCAGGAAATCCATCGCGAAATGGATGCCGTTCAACTCGCGTCCTGCGACCTCGAGATCGCGCGGCAGCTCGGCGCCGCCCGTCAACGCCACGGCGTCATAGCCTTCGAGCAGCGACTTGATCGAGAGCGTCGCGCCGACCTCGACGCCGGTGCGGAACTCGACGCCCTCGGCCTCCATCTGGCGCATGCGCCGGTCGATGAGATGCTTCTCCATCTTGAAGTCGGGAATGCCGTAGCGCAGCAGGCCACCGATGCGATCGGCCTTCTCGAACAGCGTCACCGCGTGGCCGGCGCGCGCGAGCTGCTGGGCGCAGGAAAGTCCCGCCGGCCCGGAGCCGACGACGGCGACGCGCTTGCCGGTCTTGTGCGCGGGCACCACTGGCTGGATCCAGCCCTCTTCCCAGCCACGATCGACGATCGCGCATTCGATCGACTTGATGGTCACCGGGTTGTCGTCGATGTTCAGCGTGCACGAGGCCTCGCAGGGCGCGGGGCAGATGCGGCCGGTGAACTCGGGGAAATTGTTGGTCGAGTGCAGGACCTCGAGCGCGTCCTTCCAGCGGTCGCGGCGGACCAGCTCGTTCCACTCGGGGATGATGTTATTGACCGGGCAGCCGTTGTGACAGAACGGAATGCCGCAATCCATGCAGCGCGCGCCCTGCCGCGAGACCTCGGCCGGCGGCATCGGCAGCACGAACTCATTGTAGTTCTTGAGGCGGGACTCGACCTTTTCGTAGGACCGGTCCTTGCGCTCGATCTCGAGGAAGCCTGTGGCGAGACCCATGATCCTTACTCCGCCGCGACGGCCTTCGCCGCCGCCCGCTCACGCGCCTGCAAAAGCGCCCGCTTGTAGTCGCGCGGCATCACTTTCACGAAGCTCTGCAGCGCATTGTCCCAATTCTCCAGAAGCGCACGTGCCCGCGCACTGCCGGTGTGGAGATGATGGCGCTCGACGAGGATGCGCAAGCGCTCCGCATCGAAGCGCAGCACATCGCCCATCCCGTTGTCCTCGACATCGACGGCGCGCTGTCGCGGCCGTCCCGCCTCGTCGCTCTCGCCGCCGGCCGGTGCGATCTTTTCGAGATCGACCATGGCGGGATTGCACAGGTCCTTGAAGCGAGCCTTTGGATCGTAGACGTAGGCGATGCCGCCCGACATGCCCGCCGCGAAGTTGCGGCCGGTGTCGCCCAGCACCACGACGACGCCGCCGGTCATGTATTCGCAGCCATGGTCGCCGGTGCCCTCGACGACGCAGACCGCGCCCGAGTTGCGCACGGCGAAGCGCTCGCCGGCAACGCCCTCGAAGTAGGCCTCGCCCGCGATGGCGCCGTAGAGCACCGTGTTGCCGACGATGATGTTCTTCAACGGATCGCGGGCGCAGCCTTTCGGCTGGCGCACGACGACACGGCCACCCGACAGGCCCTTGCCGACATAGTCGTTGCCGTCGCCCGATAGTTCGAGCGACACGCCGCGCGCCAGGAAGGCACCGAAGCTCTGGCCGGCGGTGCCGGTGAGACGCACCGAGATCGTGTCCTCGGGCAGGCCCGCGTGGCCGGTGCGTCGGGCCACCTCGCCAGACAGCATGGCGCCGACGGTGCGGTTGACGTTGGTGACCGGCAGATCGATCTGGACCGGCCGGCCGCCGTCGAGCGCCGGCCGTGCCGCCTCGATCAGCTGGTGGTCCAGCGCCTTGTCGAGCCCATGGTCCTGGCGCTCGACGTTCCAGATCGCCACACCCTCGCGCGCCGGCGCCTGGTAGAGCAGCTTCGACAGATCGACGCCGCCCGCCTTCCAGTGGTCGATCGCCTTGCGCATGTCGAGCCGGTCGACCCGGCCGATCATCTCGTTCAGCGTCCGGAAGCCCAGCTGCGCCATGATCTCACGCAGTTCCTCGGCCACGAAGAAGAAGTAGTTGATCACGTGCTCGGGCTGACCGGTGAAGCGCTTGCGCAACACCGGATCCTGCGTTGCCACACCCACCGGGCAGGTGTTCAGGTGGCACTTGCGCATCATGATGCAGCCCGCGGCGATCAGCGGCGCGGTGGCGAAACCGAACTCGTCGGCGCCCAGCAGCGCGCCGATGGCGACGTCACGGCCGGTGCGCAGGCCGCCGTCGACCTGGACGGCGATGCGGCCGCGCAGCCCGTTCAGCACCAGCGTCTGCTGAGTCTCGGCGAGGCCGATCTCCCAGGGCGAGCCCGCATGGGTGAGCGACGTGAGCGGCGAGGCGCCCGTGCCACCCTCGTAGCCCGAGATCGTGACATGGTCTGCACGCGCCTTGCTGACGCCCGCCGCGACCGTGCCGACGCCGACCTCGGAGACGAGCTTCACCGACACGCGCGCGGCCGTGTTCACGTTCTTTAGATCGTGGATGAGCTGCGCCAGGTCCTCGATCGAATAGATATCATGATGCGGCGGCGGCGAGATCAGGCCGACGCCGGCCGTCGAGCGGCGGACCCGGGCGATGTTCTCGTCGACCTTGTGGCCGGGAAGCTGGCCGCCCTCGCCGGGCTTGGCGCCCTGCGCCATCTTGATCTGGATGTCGTCGGCGTTGACCAGGTATTCGGCCGAGACGCCGAAGCGGCCCGACGCAACCTGCTTGATGGCCGAGCGCATCGAATCGCCGTTGGCCATGCGCTTGAAGCGATCCGCCTCCTCGCCGCCCTCGCCGGTGTTCGACTTGCCGCCAATGCGGTTCATGGCGATGGCCAGCGTGGTGTGCGCCTCGCGGCTGATCGAGCCGAAGCTCATCGCGCCGGTGGCAAAGCGCTTGACGATGTTTGCGGCCGGCTCGACTTCCTCGATCGGAACCGGCGCGTCGGCCCACTTGAACTGCATCAGGCCGCGGATGGTCAGCAGCCGCTCGCTCTGCTCGTTGATCGTAGTCGCGAAGGCCTTGTACTCGGCCGACGAGTTGCCCCGCACCGCATGCTGCAGGCGCGACACGCTCTCGGGCGTCCAGGCATGATCCTCGCCACGCAGGCGGAACGCATAGTCGCCGCCGACATCGAGCATGGTGCGATAGACCGGATTGTCGCCGTAGGCATTGCGATGACGGCGCACCGTCTCCTCGGCGATCTCCTGCCAGCCCGCGCCCTCGATCGTGGTGGCGGTGCCGGTGAAGTACTTCTCGACGAAGCCCGAATGCAGGCCGATCGCGTCGAAGATCTGGGCGCCGCAGTAGGATTGGTAGGTCGAGATGCCCATCTTGGACATGACCTTGAGCAGGCCCTTGCCGACCGCCTTGATGAAGTTCTTCTGAACCTCGTAGGGCTTGAGCGGCAGGCCGTTCTGGACGCGCAGCGCCTCCAGGGTCTCGAAAGCCAGGTACGGATTCACCGCCTCGGCACCGTAGCCCGCCAGGCAGCAGAAGTGATGGACCTCGCGCGCCTCGCCCGTCTCGACCACGAGGCCGGTCTGGGTGCGCAGGCCGCGGCGGATCAGGCTGTGGTGCACGGCCGCCGTCGCCAGCAGCGCCGGGATCGGCACGCGGTCGGCCGACACCGCGCGATCCGACAGGATCAGGATGTTGCGGTCGGCCAGCACCAGGTCCGTCGCTTCGGCGCAGACACGGTCGAGTGCCTTCTCCAGCCCGGCCGCGCCATCTGACGCCAGCCAGGTCGTGTCGATCGTGGCGGTGCGGAACGAGCCGTCGAGCAGGTCCTCGATCGAGCGGATCTTCTCCAGCTCGGCATTTGTCAGGATCGGCTGCGCCACTTCGAGGCGCTTGTGCATGCCGGCATGGCGGCCGAGCAGATTGGGACGCGGCCCGATCATCGAGACCAGCGACATCACCAGTTCCTCGCGGATCGGATCGATCGGCGGATTGGTGACCTGCGCGAAGTTCTGCTTGAAGTAGTTGTAGAGCAGCTTCGGCTTCTTCGAGAGCACCGCGATCGGCGTATCGGTGCCCATGGACCCGATCGGATCGTCTGGCTCGCTCGCCATCGGTTCGAGGAAGAACTTGATGTCTTCCTGCGTGTAGCCGAAGGCCTGTTGGCGATCGAGCAGGGTCGAGGGATCGTTCGACGGCACCGGCGACGGCGCGTCGGGGATCTCAGACAGCTCTTCGAGCTTGTGCTGCGTCTCCTTCAGCCACTCCTCGTAGGGTTCGGCCTCGGCGAGCGTCCGCTTAAGTTCCTCGTCCTCGACGATGCGACCCTCTTCCAGGTCGATCAGCAGCATCTTGCCGGGCTGCAGGCGCCACTTGCGGACGATCTTGTTGTCCGGGATCGGCAGAACGCCCGACTCCGACGACATCACCACGAGGTCGTCCTCGGTGATCAGGAAGCGCGCGGGCCGCAGCCCGTTGCGGTCGAGCGTGGCGCCGATCTGGCGACCGTCGGTGAAGGCGATCGAGGCCGGGCCGTCCCACGGCTCCATCAGCGCCGCATGATACTCGTAGAAGGCCTTGCGGCTGCCATCCATCAGCGGATTACCGGCCCACGCCTCCGGGATCAGCATCATCATGGCGTGGCTCAGCGAATAGCCGCCGGCAACCAGCAGTTCGAGCGCGTTGTCGAGGCAGGCCGTGTCCGACTGACCGTGCGGGATGATCGGCCACATCTTGTCGAGGTCGGCGCCGATCAGGTCGGATTCCATCGTGCGCCGGCGGGCGTACATCCAGTTGACGTTGCCGCGGACCGTGTTGATCTCGCCGTTATGGGCGATGAACCGGTAGGGATGCGCCAGTTTCCACGACGGGAACGTGTTCGTGGAGAATCTCTGGTGAACGAGGCAAAGCGCTGATTCACAAAGAGGATTTCTCAGATCCTCATAGAAGCTCTCAACCTGATGGGCGAGCAGCAGGCCCTTGTAGACCACGGTCCGCGACGAGAAGGACGGCATGTAGAGCTGCGACAGGCCGGGCAGCTTGTGCTTCTTCTCCAGGTCGGCCAGCGGGTTCTGGGTCTGCTTGCGGATCGCCAGAAGCTTGCGCTCGAACGCATCCTGATCGGCCAGCTTTGAACTCCGCCCGACGATCGCCATGCGGATGACCGGCATCGACGCGATGACCGCCTTGCCGAGCCCGTCGAGGTTCGTCGGCACGTCTCGCCAGCCGACAATCTTCTGCTTTTCAACTTTAACAAAATGCTCGAAGCGCTTGATTGCAAAGGCTCTTGCCTTCTCATCCTGCGGCAGGAAGCACATCGCGACGGCGTAATGGCCCGGCTCCGGGAGGTCGACGCCTTCCTTGCGCGCCCAGTCGCGCAGCAGCGCGTCCGGTATCTGGATCATGGCGCCCGCGCCGTCGCCCATCAGCGGATCGGCACCGACGGCGCCACGATGGTCGAGGTTGACCAGGATCTGCAGCCCCTGGCGCACGATGTCATGGGTTTTGCGGCCCTTGATGTCGGCCACAAAGCCGACGCCACACGCATCGTGTTCGTTGCGTGGATCGTACAGTCCCTGCTTCTCAGGCAATCCCATGACTCTATCCTGCTGGCGCGCGAGCGGGCCCAGCATCCCCCCGGATGCTTTCGTGTATCGGCGCATTATTAGACCGGTCGCGGGCTCCGGCGAAAGCCCTCGTTGCATCGCAATAGCCGACTTCAGGAAGTTACTCTACCCGCTTGAATTCCAGAGAGATTGCCATGGGGGTTGAAGTAACCTCGACATTGCCGGTCCGCAGAGTGGACGCGATCACCGTCCGGAGCGCCGGTGCAAACCACACCTCGCTGCTGTTGGAAACCGGCTGGCCGTCAGCCAGGCCCTCGAGAGTCCGGCGGAGTTTCGCGACCACCAAGATGCATCCACCGAGCCGCCGGGTGCCGGCCTCCACGTACTCGATGCTCATCGTGGCCGCCAGCCGCACCTTGCCGTCCGCTCCCTTCATGTCTGCGCTGTACCGAAGCGGCTTTCCGGCGGGGTAGCTGGTCGTGGGATCGACCGAGTACGTCCACGTACGGGGATCGTGGGCGTGGCTGGAATAGAAACTCTGCACCGGGAAGAAGGGATCGGGGCCACGGGTCCTGAGATAGATGGCGGGCGAATCGACCGTATAGGTCGTGACGTCGGCTCCCGTGCGGAACACCTGGATCTGCTGAGTTCTCGTCGTCGACACTTCGCCGGCCTGCCGGGTCGTCACCTCGAGGGTGAGGGCGAAGGGAATGTCGGCGCCCTTGAGGGTGGCACAGTCCAGCGCGAACGCGCTTCCGGACGCAAATCCCACGGCGACGACCAGGGGCAAGGTGAGGAACCAGCGCATGCGCCGCATGCTAGTCGCCGGCAGCGACGCATTGAAGCCATCGCCGCCATGGCCTACCTTGCCGGCTGCACGTGGGCAGCGTTCGTGCCCCGGGGGAGATACTGTGCTGATGTCGGAACGTTCGATCGGTCGCTGGGCGACCCTGCTGGCCGCTCCCCTGCTGGCCGCCACGCTCGGCGCTTGTTCTACGCCGACCGCCATCCAGGCCTATACGGGTCCGGGTTGGTACCTTGAGAAATCCTACCTCATCATCGCCAGCAGCCCGAAGGTGTTCGGCGGACCGTTCACCTACGAAAAATGCGAGGAAGAGCGTATCAAGCTCGGCCCGATCGTTTCGCCGGAAATGCTCTGCGTGAATCATCCGGGCCGGCCGAAGCCGTACAGCTTCTCCCCGTCATAACCGCCCCCATAGGTACAATCGGCGCATGGCGACTGTAACAATAGTCGGCTAGGCTGAAGCGAAGGTGTGGGGAGAGACCGTCGCGTGGCGACCATTTCCATCGACGGGATTCGAAAGAGTTTCGGTCCCGTCGAGGTACTCAAGGACATTTCCCTGGAAATCGCCGATGGCGAGTTCCTGACGCTGCTCGGCCCATCGGGCTGTGGCAAGTCGACTCTGCTGCGCATCGTTGCGGGGCTTGAGCGCAACGATGCCGGCTCGATCGTCATTGGAGGCCGGAGGGTCGACGAACTGCCGGCGCGCGATCGCGACATCGCCATGGTGTTCCAGAGCTACGCGCTCTACCCGCACATGACGGTGGCCCAGAATATCGGCCTGCCGCTCTCGATGCGCCGCATGAACGTCTGGCAGCGCCTGCCCTGGATCGGATCGCTGCTGCCGGGAACCGCCGCCGCCCGCAGGATGATCGCCAAGGACGTGGCGGACGCCGCCCAGGCGCTCGACATCGGCCCCCTGCTCGGTCGCAAGCCCGGCCAGCTCTCGGGCGGCCAGAAGCAGCGCGTCGCGCTGGGTCGTGCCATGGTCCGCCATCCATCGGCCTTCCTGCTCGACGAGCCGCTCTCCAATCTCGACGCCAAGCTGCGCGTCCAGATGCGGTCCGAACTCACCGAGCTGCAGCGCCGGCTCGGCGCCACGATGATCTACGTGACGCACGACCAGGCCGAGGCCATGACCATGTCCGACAGGGTCGCGGTCATGCTGGCCGGCAAGCTCGAACAGGTGGCCCCGCCGCGCCGGCTCTACGACGATCCCGAAACGCTGGCCGTGGCGGAATTCGTCGGCAGCCCGAAGATCAACGTCATCCCGGTCGAAGGCGGCTTCCATGCCGTGCGGCCGGAATCGATGCAGCTCGTGGCCCCTTATGAGGCGGGCGCGATCGCGGGCCATGTCCGTCTCGTCGAGCACATGGGCTCCGAGAGCCTCGTCCATGTCGAGGTGAAGGGGCAGCCGACGCCACTGATCGCCCGCATCGATGCCCATTCGGAGCGCGATCCGCAGCGTGGCGAAGCCGTGGGGCTGAAGCCGCTGCCCCATCGCGTCCTCAAGTTCGATGTCCAGGGAAGGCGCGTGCGGTGACGACGCCCACCGCGAACGACGCCACGCCGGCCGAGCGCCGCGCCGCGCTGGCGCTGGTGTCGCCGGCCTGGCTGATGTTCGTCGTGCTACTGGCCGGACCGACACTGGCCGTGTTCGTCCTGTCGCTCACCGACTGGCAGCTCGGCGCGCCGACGATGAACTTCATCGGCCTCGGCAACTACGAGCAGCTCTTCGCCGACCGGGTGTTCTGGAAGTCGTTCAGCAATACTGCCGTCTACTGTCTCGTAACAGTGCCGGGTTCGGTGTTCCTGGGGCTCGGCCTCGCGCTCCTGATCGAGGGCGCCACTTTCGGGCGGGGCTTCTACCGCGCCGCCTACTTCCTCCCGGTGACCTCGACCCTGATCGCCATGGCGGTGGTCTGGGAATTCCTGCTGCATCCCAGCGTCGGCCTGATCAACGTGGTGCTGGAACAGGTCGGCATCCAGGGCGGCGACTGGCTGAAGAACCCGAACCGCGCGCTGTTCACCCTGGCCGGTATCGGCATCTGGCAGTCGGCCGGCCTCAACATGGTCCTGTTCATGGCCGGGCTGAAGTCGATCCCCGCCGATCTCTACGAGGCAGCCGAGATCGACGGCGCCGCTTCGGCCTGGGAACGCTTCCGCTGCGTCACCTGGCCGATGCTGGGACCGGCGACCCTGTTCGTCACCGTCGTGTCGGGCATCCGCTCGTTCCAGGTCTTCGACACGGTCGAGGTGCTGACCAAGGGCGGGCCGAACAAGGCGACCGAGGTGCTGCTCTATACGATGTACACCGAGGCCTTCAATTTCTTCCGGACCGGCTACGGCGCGGCGATCACGGTGGTGTTCCTGGTCGTCGTTCTGGCGTTGACGCTGCTGCAGGTGAAGGCCGGCGAGAAGAGGACGCACTACGGATGAGGCGCCTCGCATGAAACCCGGCGGCTCGATCCTGGGCCATGTGCTGCGTCACCTCCTGCTGATCGCCGGGCTGGTGATCATGCTGACGCCGTTCGTCTGGATGATCTCGACGTCGCTGAAGCCACCCAACGAGATATTCTCGACCAAGCTCAGCCTGCTCCCGAACAACTGGGCGGCGGCAGAGAATTACGGCAAGGCCTTCACCAAGGTGCCGCTGCTTCGCTACCTGCTGAACGGCGTGATCGTGACCGGCGGCATCTTCCTGCTGCAGCTGATCGTTTCCCTGCCCGCGGCCTACGCGCTGGCCAAGCTGCGCTTCCGCGGCCGCGACATCCTGTTCACCATGGTGCTGATCGGGCTGATGATCCCGGCCCAGGCGCCGGCCATCCCGCGCTATGTCATGCTGTATGAAGTCGGCCTGCTCGACAGCTATGCCGCCCTCATCATCCCGTTCGTCTTTTCGGCCTTCGGCATCTTCCTGATGCGGCAGTTCTTCAAGACCGTGCCCGACGACCTGATGCATGCCGCCCGGATCGACGGGCTGGGCGAATTCGAGATCCTGTGGCGCATCATGCTGCCGCTCGCCATGCCCGCCATGCTGGCCTTCGGGGTCATTTCAGTCGTCTCGCACTGGAACGATTTCTTCTGGCCGCTGATCGTCATACAGACCGGCGACCTTGCCACGCCCCCCCTCGGTACGCTCTTCTTCCGCAATGAGGAGGCCGGCAGCGACTTCGGCCCTCTGATGGCCGGTACGGTCGTCATCACCGCACCGCTCGTCCTGCTGTTCCTCGCCGCCCAGCGGCGCTTCATCGAGGGAGTCACGCTCAGCGGCATGAAGGGGTGAAAGGAAACGGCAACATAGCCGTGTGATGAGAGGAAACGTTCAACGAAGGGAGAGATCATGCGCAAACTCTTGGGGCTGGCGGCGCTTGCCGCCGCATTCGTCGCGGGCCCCGCGACGGCACAGACCGAAATCACCGTCCAGTACGCGATCCCCGACATCTTCAAGGATGTCCAGGAGGAGGTCGCCAAGCAGTTCATGGCGGCGAACCCGAACATCAAGGTGAAGTTCACCCAGCCGACCAAGGAGTACGAGGACGCGACGCAGCAGGTGCTGCGCAATGCCGTCACCGGCCAGTTGCCGGACGTGACCTTCCAGGGCCTCAACCGCCAGCGCATCCTGGCCGATCGCGGCATCGCCCAGCCGCTCGACCCGTTCATCGCCGCCGAGAAGGACTGGGCCAAGGCCGGCTATGACGGCGCGCTGCTGACGCTGGGTCAGGTCAAGGGCAAGCAGTACGGCATGGGCTTCTCGCTCTCGACGCCGATCATCTATTTCAACGCCGACCTCGTTAAGAAGGCCGGCGGCGATCCCGACAACTTCCCCAAGACCTGGGAAGGCATCTTCGCGCTGGCGAAGAAGATCAACGATCCGGCCAACAAGATCGCCGGCTTCCACTTCGACTGGGACATCACCGGCAACTGGATGTGGCAGGCTCTCGTCTTCTCCAACGGCGGCACGATGCTGACGGCCGACGAGAAGAAGGTGGCCTTCGACCAGCCGCCCGGCCAGAAGGCGATCGAGACGCTGCGTCTCATGATCACCGACGGCGGGATGCGCGACGTGAGCCAGGCGACGGCGCTGCAGGACTTCGTCGCGGGCCGCCTCGGCATCTGGGCGCACTCGACCTCGCGCCTCGGCGGCGTCACCAAGCAGGCGCAGGGCGTGTTCCCGCTGCGCACCGCGACTTTCCCGCTGGGCGCCGGCGCCGACTCGCGCCTGCCCGCCGGCGGCAACGTCGCCATGATGCTAGCCAAGGACCCGGCCAAGCAGAAGGCCGCCTGGGAATACATCAAGTTCGCCACCGGCCCGGTTGGCGCCACGATCATGGTCAAGGGCACGGGCTACTTCCCGGCAAATGCCATCCCGGCCAAGGACCCGAAGATGCTGGGCGATTTCTACGCCCAGAACCCGAACCACCGCGTCGCCATCGGCCAGCTCCCGAGCATGACCGCCTGGTACGCCTTTCCGGGTGAAAACGGCCTCAAGATCACCGACGTGATCAAGGACCATCTGCAGACGGTCGTGAACGGCAGCGCCAAGCCCGCCGACGCGCTGAAGAAGATGACCTCGGACACGCAGGCGCTGCTGCCGAAATAACGCCAGACGAAACGTGCGGGCGGAGCGGGATCCCCTGCTCCGCCTGTCATGTCAGAGGAACGACGTGCAAAAATTCATTCACATCACCGACACCCATTTCGTGCCGCCGGGCAATCTGCTCTACGGCCTGAACCCGATCGACCGGCTGGCACTGTGCGTCGCCGACGTGAACCGCAACCACCCGGACGCCGCCTTCGCCATCGTCACCGGCGACCTCGCCCACAAGGGCGAGATGGAGGCCTACGCCGCACTGAAGCGCGAGTTCGACAAGCTGGTGATCCCGTATCACCTGCTGGTGGGGAACCACGACGATCGCGACAATTTCCGAACGACCTTCCCGCAGGCGAAGTTCGACGAGAACGGCTTCGTGCAATACACGATCGACATGGGCGAGGGCGTGACGGGCATCTGTCTCGACACCAACGAGCCCGGCAAGCCGTGGGGCACCTTCTGCGAGAAGCGCGGCGCCTGGCTAAAGGCGACGCTCGACCGGCTGGGCGACAGGCCGGTGATGATCTTCATCCACCACCCGCCCTTCAAGGTGCGGCTGAAGCGCATGGACGACATCTCGCTGCTCGACCCGCAGCATTTCATCAAGGCGATCGAGGGCCGCCGGAACATCCGCCACCTGTTCTTCGGCCATCTCCACCGGCCGATCGCCGGCGCCTGGCGCGGCATCCCGCTCTCGACGCTGCGCGCCACCAGCCACCAGGTGGCGCTCGACTTCGTCATCGAAGGCCGCATCCCCGGCAGCCACGAACCGCCGGCCTATGGCGTCTGCCTGCTTGAGGAAGACCAGATGATCGTGCACATGCACGACTTCCTCGACCGGACGCACACCTTCCTGCTCTAGAGTTCTTCCGTCTGGAGTGACACACACCACCTCATCCTGAGGAGGCCCGAAGGGCCGTCTCGAAGGATGGGTCACGAACGCGGTGCTCGTGCCCATGCTTCGAGACGCGCTCCTCCGGAGCGCTCCTCAGCATGAGGTTGGTGTTGGTGATTCTATAGTGTTCGAAAAACTCCTAGCCGCTCCGTCCCTATTTGTAGGAGGAGACCTCGATCAGGTTGCCGTCGGGATCGCGGCAATAGACCGAGACGATCGTGCCCATCGCCCCGCTTTTCTCGGTGGGCCCGAGTTCGATTTCCACGCCGCAGGCACGGAAGTGGTCGGCGACGGCCTGCGGTAGCGACGAAGTGAGAAAGCAGAGATCGTCGCTGCCGGGCGCCACCGTCCTGCCGGTGAACCACTGCTTCTGGGTGGCGGTCTGGGGCCGCAGGTTGATCTTCTGGCGGCCGAAATGTATGGACGTCACGTGCCGGCCGGGCGACGGCTCGGTGATCTTGCGCGTCATGCCCAGCACGCGCTCATACCAGGCGGCGGCAACTTCGACATCGCGCACGTTCATGACGAGATGATCCAGAGCCTCGACGACGACAGTCATTGCACTCCCTCGCTCCTAAGGCTCGTTACAGTGGACCTGCCCCTCCTTCCCGTCCATCCGCTTGCGCGCTAACAGGGATCGATGGAGCAACTTCCCGTCGACGAGGCGTTGCCGCGGCTGCGCGCCGCGCTGGAGACGAACAACGCCGCGGTGCTGGTCGCGCCGCCGGGCGCCGGCAAGACGACACGCGTGCCGCTGGCCCTGCTCGATGCGCCGTGGCTGGCCGGCCGCAGGATCGTGATGCAGGAGCCACGCCGGCTGGCCGCCCGGGCCGCCGCCCGGCGCATGGCGGCGTCGCTCGGCGAGGCGGTCGGCGAGACCGTGGGCTATCGCGTGCGTTTCGACAGCAAGGTGGGACCGCGCACCCGCATCGAGGTCGTGACGGACGGCCTGTTCCTGCGCCTGCTGCAGGACGACCCATCGCTCGAGTCCGTCGGCTGCGTGATCTTCGACGAATTGCATGAGCGCGGACTGGAGACCGATCTCTCTTTCGCCCTCGTGCGCGAAGCACAGACCGCGTTGCGCGAGGATCTGCGCGTCGTGGCAATGTCGGCGACGCTCGACCCCGGTCCGGTGTCGGCGCGACTAGGCGGCGCCGCAGTGATCGAGAGTGCAGGCCGCATGTTCCCCGTGGACACCCGCTACCTCGACCGTGAGCCCGCCGGTCGTATCGAGGATGGCGTGGCCGCCACCGTGCGCCGGGCGCTGGCCGAGGAGACCGGCAGCGCGCTGGTCTTCCTGCCCGGCGTCGGCGAGATCCGCCGGGTGGAGGAGCGTCTGCAAGGTATCGGTGCCGATATCGACGTGGCGCCGCTCTACGGCGACCTCTCCCCCGCCGACCAGGACCGCGCCATCGCCCCTTCGCCCGCAGGCCGGCGCAAGGTCGTGCTGGCGACGTCGATCGCGGAAACCAGCCTCACCATCGAGGGCGTGCGCCTCGTCATCGACAGCGGCCAGATGCGCGTTCCGAAATTCTCGCCGCGTTCGGGCATGACGCGCCTCGAAACGGTGCGGGTGAGCCAGGCCTCGGCGGACCAGCGGCGCGGCCGCGCCGGCCGCCTCGAGCCGGGCATCTGCTACCGGCTTTGGACGGAGGAATCGCACCGCGGCCTCCTGCCCTTCACGCCGCCCGAAATCCTCGACGCCGACCTGGCGCCGCTCGCCCTCGAGCTTGCCGCCTGGGGGACGAGCGATGCCGCGAGCCTGCCCTGGCTCACGCCGCCTCCCGCCGCCGCGCTTGCCACGGCGCGCGCGCTGCTGGCCGATCTCGGCGCGATCGATGGCGGCGGCGCCATCACGGCGCATGGGCGCGCCATGGTGCGGCTCGGCCAGCATCCGCGCATCGCGCATCTGGTGCTGAAGGGACGCGCGCTGGGACAAGGCCGGATCGCCGCGCTGCTGGCCGCCATCCTGGGCGAGCGCGATTTCCTGCGCCTGCCGCCGGGCCAGCGCGACGCCGACCTCCGACACCGGGTCGACATTGCGCTCGGCGGCCGTCGAGACGGCACGCTGCGCCTGATCCAGGAGGCGGCCCGTCGCCTGATGCCGCGCGGCGCGGCCGACGAGCGGCCCGACCTTGCCATGACCGGCCCGCTGCTGGCGCTGGCCTATCCCGATCGCATCGGACGGCGCCGTCCTGGCACCAACGGGCGGTACCTCCTCTCCGGCGGGCGCGGCGCGGTGTTGCCCGAGGGCGACCCGCTGGCCAACGAGGAGTTCCTCGTCGTCGCCGATCTCGACGGCTCGGCCCAGGAATCGCGGATCTTCCTCGCTGCCCCGATCACAGCGACGGATATCGAGGACCTCTACGCCGATCGCATCCTCGACGACCAGCTCGTCCAATGGAGCGCCCGCGACGGCGCGGTCCTGGCGCGGCGACGCCGCCGGCTGGGTGCGCTGGCGCTCGAAGACAAGCCGCTGGCCCGGCCGGATGCCGACAAGATGCAGGCCGCGATGCTCGATGGCGTGCGCCAGCTGGGGCTCGGCGCCTTGCCGTGGAGCGACGATCTGAGGCGCTGGCGCGAACGCATCGGCTTCCTCCGCCGCCACGCCGGCGAGGAATGGCCAGACCTGTCCGATGCCGCCCTCCTCTCGTCGCTCCCGGAGTGGCTCGGCCTTCATCTCGACGGTGTGTCGCGGAAGGATCATCTGTCACGCATCGACCTCGGTGCCGCGCTGAAGGCTCGCGTTCCCTGGGAGAAGCAGCGCGAGGTCGACCGCCTTGTGCCGACGCATGTCGAGGTGCCGAGCGGATCGAGGGTCGCCATCGACTACACCAATCCGGACGAACCGACCCTCTCGGTACGCCTGCAGGAAATGTTCGGCCTTACCGAGACGCCGCGCATCGCCGGCGGAAAGGTCCCGCTCACCATCCATCTTCTCTCGCCCGCCCGGCGACCGGTGCAGGTGACGCGCGACCTCGCAAGCTTCTGGGCAACCGGCTACAAGGCGGTGAAGTCCGAACTGAAGGGCCGGTACCCCCGGCACTACTGGCCGGACGATCCGCTGATCGCCGAGCCCACGGCGCGCGCGCGACCGCGCCCCCGATGAGCTGCCGCTGCATAGGCACGCTTTCGGCGTTCCTCATGGTCCTGGTGTTCACGGCGCCGGCCACGGCACAGGCGCTGGAGGACTGCGGCCGTTACGCACCGAGCACGCTCGAAGCCTGGATTTCGTCCTCGGATCTGAAGCTTGCGGCCTACGGCTACACCTGCCGCATGATCAACATCGACGCGACGCTTAGCCAGGCCATGCGCGAAGGCGTGCAGGCCGGCGACAGCATGACCTGGAGGGAGACCTATCGCCGGACGCTCGAACGGGTGCGCGAGGCCAGCGCCCTCAACCGCCGCTGGGCCGGCCCCGAGGCCACGCGGAACCTCGCCGTCCTCGCGCGTCTCGAAGCGAAGTATCGGCGACTGGCCACCCCCTGAACGGCTTCAAAGCCGCGTCGCCTCGTCGATCAGGTCTTGCGCGGCGAGGTCCAGAAGCTCGTCCTCGGCGGTGCCGCCCAGCACGCTTTCACGGCCGATCTCCAGCAGCACCGGCACGGCAAGCGGCGAGATGCGATCGAGGCGGCGATAGACGATTCGGCCCTTGGCACGCTTCAGCAGGTCACCGAGGCGCTTGAGGTCGGCGAGCTGCCAGGCGGCGTCCTGACGGGTGGCGCGCAGCAGGATATGGCCGGGCTCGTGCTGGCGCAGCGTGTCGTAGATCAGGTCCGAACTGAACGTGACCTGGCGGCGCGACTTCTCCTCGCCCGGGAATCGTCTTTCGATCAGGCCCGCGATCACCGCGACGTTGCGGAACGAGCGCCGCAGCATGCTGGATTCGTCCATCCACGCTTCGAGATCGTCGCCCAGCATGTCCTCGTCGAACAGCTCGTCGAGCTGCTTCGGCGACGCCGGCCGCAACCCCCAAAGGCCCAGCACATAGTCGGTGGCCACGAAGCCCAGCGGCCGCAGGCCCATACGCTCCATGCGCCGCGTCAGCAGCATGCCCAAGGTTTGGTGCGCGTTGCGGCCCTCGAAGCAATAGGCAACCAGGAACTGCTTGCCGCCGCGTGGGAACCCCTCGACCAGCAACTTGTCGGCCGGCGGCAGCATCGAGCGGAAGACTTGTATGCGCAGCCACTCCTGCACTTCCGCCGGCAGCTTGGGATGCTTCAACGGATCCTGCAGGATTCCGCGCACCCTCGCCGCCAGGAAGGTCGACAGCGGCAGCCGCCCGCCACCATAGGCCGGCACCTTGGGATCACCCCCGGTCGCAGGCGAACAGATCGCCGCCAGCTCCTTGACGCCTTCGAAGCGCAGCAGGCGGCCGGCAAAGACGAACGTGTCGCCCGGCACCAGCCCCTGCACGAAGCCCTCCTCGACCTCCCCCAGCACTGGCCCGCGACGAAGCCGCACCTTCATCAGGGGCAGTTCGACGATGGTGCCGACATTCATGCGGAACTGCTTGGCCACCAGCGGCGAGGCCAGCATCCATCGCCCGTCTGGAAGCTGCTTCAAGCGATGCCAGCGATCGTAGGCCGCGAGCGCATAGCCGCCGGTCGCCACGAAGTCGAACGTGTCGTCGAAATCCTGGCGCGGCAGGTCGCGATAGGGCTGCGCGCGCCGTACTTCGGCGAAGAAGGCCTCGCGGTCGATCGGTTGGGCGCAGGCGGTGCCGACGATGTGCTGGGCCAGCACGTCGAGACAGGGTGGCCGCGGCGGATCGCCGTCGAGTTCGCGCGCCTCGACGGCCTCCAGCGCGGCCAGCGATTCCAGCACCTCGAACCGGTTGGCCGGCGCGATCATGGCGCGACTGGGCTCGTCGAGCCGGTGGTTGGCGCGGCCGATCCGCTGCATCAGGCGGCTGACGCCCTTCGGTGCGCCCATCTGGATCACCAGGTCGACGTCGCCCCAGTCGATGCCGAGATCGAGCGACGAGGTCGCCACCACCGCGCGCAGCCTGCCGGCCGCCATCGCCGCCTCGACCTTGCGCCGCTGCTCGACCGCGAGCGATCCGTGATGCAGGCCGATCGACAGGTTCTCGTCGTTGATCCGCCACAGCGCATCGAACGCCAGTTCCGCCTGCGCGCGCGTGTTCACGAAGATGATCGACGTCTTGTGCTGGCGGATGATGTTGTAGATCTCGGGCACTGCGTGACGACCCATGTGGCCGCCCCACGGGATTCGCTCCTGCGCGTCGATGATCGACACGACCGGCGGTGCGCCAGGTTCGCCCACGACGATCTCCACCGGCTCGTCACGGAGATTGAGGAACTCGGCCAGCGCCGGCGGATCCGCGACTGTGGCCGACAGCCCGACGAACCGAGCCTGAGGCGCGAGCGTCGCCAGTCGCGACAGGCAGAGCGCCAGATGATGTCCGCGCTTGCTGATGGCGAAGGCATGCAGCTCGTCGATGATCACGCACTTCAGGTTCGCGAAGAACTTCGCCGCATCGAGATAGGACAGCAGCAGCGCCAGCGACTCCGGCGTCGTCATCAAGAGGTCCGGCGGCCGCTCGCGCTGGCGCAGCCGGCGGCTCTGCGGCGTGTCCCCGGTCCGGCTCTCCGCGCGCACCGGCAACTGCATCTCCGCCATCGGCTGTTCGAGGTTGCGCCGGATGTCCGTCGCCAGCGCCTTCAGCGGCGAGATGTAGAGCGTGTGAAGTTCGCCCTGCCCCTTCTTGTGGCTGAGGTCCTCGCCGGCCTGCCGCCGCTCCGTGAGTTCGATCAGTGACGGAAGGAAACCCGCCAGCGTCTTGCCGCCGCCGGTCGGCGCGATCAACAGCGCGCTCCTGCCCTCCCGCGCGAGATCGATCAGCGCAAGCTGATGCGGCCGCGGCGCCCAGCCGCGACTCTCAAACCAGCGTGCAAACAGGTCGGGAAGCCCCATATCCATGGGGTAGGATGCATCAGGAGCCATGGCAATCGATACGGCAACCGAGACCCTGAATCCCCGTACGTGGCTCTATCCGACGCCGCGCGGCCTCTATTGCGAACCGGGCGATTTCTACATCGATCCGGCCTTTGCCGTGCCGCGCGCGGTGATCACGCACGGCCATGGCGACCATGCGCGCCCCGGCCACCGCAAGGCGCTGGCGACGCCGGAAACGCTGGCGATCATGCGCACGCGCTTCCAGGACATGCCCGACACCGAGCAGCAGGCGCTGAAGTACGGCGAGAGCGTGCGCATTGGGGACGTCGAAGTCGGCTTCGCACCAGCCGGGCACATTCTCGGCTCGGCGCAGGCAGTGCTGGCATACAGGGGGCAGCGCATCGTCGTGTCTGGCGACTACAAGCGCCGCCCCGATCCGACCTGCCCGCCGTTCGAGCCCGTACCGTGCGACGTGTTCATCACCGAGGCGACCTTCGCGCTGCCGGTCTTCCATCACCCCTCCGACGCCGGCGAGATCGGCAAGCTGCTGCGCTCCGTCGACACGTTTCCCGAGCGCACCCATCTGGTGGGCGTGTATGCACTCGGCAAGTGCCAGCGGGTCATCCGTCTCTTGCGCGAGGCGGGCTACGACAAGCGCATCTGGCTGCACGGTGGGCTGATGTCGCTGTGCAGGCTCTACCAGGAGCACGGCGTCGATCTGGGCGACGTGGCGCCAGTGTCCGAGGCGATCCTCGAGACTTTCAAGGGCGCCATCGTGCTCTGCCCGCCTTCGGCCATCGCCGACCGCTGGTCACGACGCTTTGCCGACCCCATTGCGGCCGTATGCTCAGGCTGGATGAACGTGCGCGCCCGCGCACGCCAGCGAGGGGCGGAATTGCCGCTGGTGATCTCCGACCATGCCGACTGGCCCGAACTCACGCAGACCCTGAAGGATGTCGGCGCGCCCAAGGTCTGGGTGACGCATGGCCGCGAGGAGGCCCTCGTCCACTATGCGCGCGGGATTGGCATCGACGCCGAGGCCCTGCACCTCGCCGGCCGCGAGGAAGAGGATTCCTGATCCGTGCAGGCCTTCGCGCGCCTTCTCGATTCCCTGTCCTTCCAGCCCGCGCGCAACGCCAAGCTGCGGCTGATCGAGACCTACCTTCGCGAGACGCCCGATCCCGATCGCGGCTGGGCGCTGGCGGCCCTGACCGGCGGGCTCGACTTCGCCTCGGCGAAACCCGCGCTGCTGCGGGGTTTCGGCCAGGAGAAGATCGGCGAGGAGCTGTTCGCCCTCTCCTACGACTATGTGGGCGATCTGGCCGAAACGCTGGCGCTGATCTGGGAAACCGATCCTGCCGCCGGGCCGCCGCCGACACTGGGCGAGGTCGTCGAAACGCTGCAGCGCGCCACGCGGACGCAGACGCCGGCGATCCTGAAGCGCTGGCTCGACGCGCTCGATTCGACAGGCCGCTGGGCGCTGCTGAAACTGCTGACCGGCGCCCTGCGCGTCGGCGTCTCGGCGCGACTGGCCAAGCAGGCTGTCGCCAACATCGGCGAACAGCCCGTCGATGCCGTCGAAGAAGTCTGGCACGGACTGGAAGCGCCCTATCGGCCGCTGTTCGACTGGCTGCTGAACGGCGCGCCGCGACCACAGACCAATGCCGGTGCGGCCTTCCTGCCGGCCATGCTGGCCAATCCCATCGACCGGACCGAACTCGACGCACTCGACCCCGCGCATTTCCGCGCCGAGTGGAAATGGGACGGCATCCGTGTACAGGTCGCGGCTTCCGGCGGCTTGAGGCGGCTCTACAGCCGGGCCGGCGAGGACGTGTCGGGCGCTTTTCCCGACATCATCGAGGCCATCGATTTCGAGGGCGTGTTCGATGGTGAACTGCTGGTCCGCCGGGAGAGCGCGGTGGCCCCGTTCAACGACCTGCAGCAGCGGCTGAACCGCAAGACGGTGACGGCGAAGATGCTGAAGGAGCATCCCGCCCATGTCCGTCTCTACGACGTGCTGTGGCTGGAAGGCGAGGATCTGCGCGGTCTCTCCTTCGACCAACGCCGCGCTCGCCTGGAAGCCTGGATCGTCCGAAAGGAGCGCCCGCGCTTCGATCTTTCGCCGCTGGTGACCTTCGCCGACTGGGCCGAGTTGGCCGCCAAGCGCGAGACGATGCGGGCCGACGGCATCGAGGGGCTGATGCTGAAGCGCGGCGACAGCGCCTATCTGTCCGGCCGCCCAAAGGGTCCCTGGTTCAAGTGGAAGCGCGATCCGATGCTGGCGGACTGCGTCATGATGTATGCCCAGCGCGGGCACGGCAAACGCAGCTCGTTCTACTCCGACTTCACCTTTGGCTGCTGGCGTGACACGGCATCAGGAGGTCGCGAGCTCGCGCCCGTCGGCAAGGCCTATTTCGGCTTCACCGACGAGGAGTTGCGCTGGCTCGACAAATGGGTGCGCGATCACACGACCAACCGCTACGGCCCGGTGCGGGAGGTCGAGCAGAAGCTGGTTCTGGAGATCGCCTTCGACGGCATCGCCCGCTCCTCCCGACACAAATCGGGGGTGGCCATGCGCTTCCCGCGCATAAACCGTATCCGGGCCGACAAGCCGGCCGGCGAAGCCGATACGGTCGACAACCTCCTGCGGCTCCTGTCCTGAGCCCGCCGGCGGGAAGGGCCCCCTTGCAGCGGGTGTGCCGCATGCCCATTATCCGGGCAACATTGTAACCGAAGAGCCATGATCGACCCGTTCGGCCGCCATATCTCCTACCTGCGCGTTTCCGTGACGGACCGCTGCGACTTCCGCTGCGTCTATTGCATGGCCGAGGACATGACCTTCCTGCCCAAGGCGGAAGTGCTGTCGCTCGAGGAGCTGGAGCGGGTGTGCACCGCCTTCGTGCGCCGGGGCGTGAAGAAGCTGCGCCTGACGGGCGGCGAGCCGCTGGTGCGCAAGAACGTGATGTCGCTGTTCCGCGGCCTGGGCCGACACTTGGACAGCGGCGCGCTGGAAGAGCTCACCCTCACGACCAACGGCAGCCAGCTCGCCAAGTACGCCCAGGAGCTGGCCGATATCGGCGTGCGCCGCGTGAACGTGTCGATGGACACGCTCGATCCGGACAAGTTCCGCCAGCTCACCCGCTGGGGCGATCTCGACCAGGTGATGCGTGGCCTCGATGCCGCCCAGCGCGCCGGCCTGGCGATCAAGATCAACGCCGTGGCGCTGCGTGGCGTGAACGACGGCGAATTCGACGAGATGATTCGCTGGAGCCACGGCCGCGGCATGGACCTGGTCCTGATCGAGGTCATGCCCATGGGCGAGATCGGTGACGCGGCGCGGCTCGACCAGTATCTGCCGCTGTCGCTGGCGCGCAGCGAGATCGCGCGGCATTTCACGCTGACCGAGACCGACTACCGGACCGGCGGCCCTGCCCGCTACTTCAAGGTTGAGGAGACCGGCGGACGGCTGGGCTTCATCACGCCGCTCACCCACAATTTCTGCGAAAGCTGCAACCGCGTGCGCCTCACCTGCACCGGCACACTCTACATGTGCCTGGGCCAGGAAGACGCGGCCGACCTGCGCGCCCCGTTGCGGGCGTCGGAAAGCGACGACGTGCTCGACCGCGCCATCACCGAGGCAATAGCCCGCAAGCCCAAGGGCCACGACTTCATCATCGATCGCCGCAACAGCGGCCCGGCCGTGCCGCGCCACATGAGCGTGACCGGCGGCTGAGCCTTCGGGCTTTTCTTCCTGAAGAAAATCAACAACCGCCCTCATCCTGAGGAGGCGCGAAGCGCCGTCTCGAAGGATGGGCAACGGGCAAGGTGCGGGTTCCCATCCTTCGAGACGCGACCCTGCGGGTCGCTCCTCAGGATGAGGTCGTGAGCTAAGAAGCAGACACGTGTCGGCCCTCGACGCCTCTCAAGCCTCCGGATTGGCCTGCGTTCCCGCCGTCTTGATCTGGGCTCGGCGCACCGCCTCGCGGTGGGAGATGTAGAGCGCGCTGCCGAAGATCACCGCCGCGCCGACGAAGGTCCAGATGTCGGGCTTCTGGAAGAACAGGAAATAGCCCAGCATCGTGTTCCAGATCAGCGACAGGAAGCCGATCGGCTGCAGCAGCGTGATGTCGGCGAGCTGGTAGCCGCGCTGCTGGCAGATATGGCCGAGCGTCCCGGCCGCGCCCGCGAGCAGAAACCAGAGGATGTCGCCCCAGGCGGGCGTCTGCCAGAACCACAGTGCGAAGGGCAGCGCGCAGATCACGATGACGATGTTCTGCCAGATCACGATGGTGGTCGAGGAATCGGTACGGGCCAGCGCCTTGGAGATCAGGTTCGAGGCCGAGAAGATCGGCGTCGAGATCAGGATGCAGATCACGCCGATATGGATGTCCCCGAAGCCCGGCCGGATGATGATCATGGCGCCGATGAAGCCCACGATGACGGCGATCCAGCGCCTCAGGCGTACGTCCTCGGCGAGGAAAAGCGCCGCACCGATGGTGACGAAGATCGGGCCGGTGAAGCCCAGGGCCGTGATCTCCGCCAGGGTGGTCAATGGCAGGGCCACGAACCACAGCATCATGCCGGCCGTGTGGATGGCCCCGCGCGAGATGTGGAGCGGCAGTCGCCTCGTGTGGAGCGAGCGGTAGAGGCCGAGCCGCATCACGATCGGCACCAGGAACAGGGCGCCGAAAAAATAGCGCAGGAACGCCATCACGTAGGGATTGAGATGCTGCGCCGGGATCAGCGTGAAGACGTTGAGCAAAGCGAACAGAACGCCCGAAAAAGCGACCCAGAGGATGCCGCGAAAATTCGGCGGCAGGGCAAGCCAGCGGGCGACGAGGGCGGACACGTCGCGACTATGTCACAGGCACTGAAAGCCCGCACCTTGCGATGACGGGCCTCTTCCGGGAGGCGAATCCGTTTGGGTCGTGGCTCTACTTGGCCAGCGCGTGCAAGGCCAGATTTTCCGGCGCGCAGGCAGTCGACGGCTGCTCCCGAAGGCGCGCCACGCGGGCGACCATGTCCTCGATATAGGGATCGTGTATGCCGAGCGAGCGCGCATGGTCGGCTGTGTTGGTCAGGTAGTCCCGGCACGCGCCGCGCCGCCCTTCGGCGAAGGCGATGTGATGGGCTGCCCGTTCGACCGGCAGGTCGCCGCAATACTGGCAATGCGCCGGATCGACGACGAAGGAGATCGCCGAGACCGTTCGACCGTCCTTCAACCGGGTGGGGACCCAGCGCGCCTTGTAGAGGCCCGCCAGCATCTCGCGGTTCCACAGCAGGCCGAGCTCGGTCTGCACATGCTCGGCCGAGAGGCGGTAGGCAATGCCCTCGCATCCGCCGCCCTCTTCCAGCGCCAGCATCAGCCCTGGCAGTTCGGGCGTCCCGCGGCCCATCGGCGTCCAGAAGCAGAAGGACCGCCGCCAGCCGTCGACCTTGCACGCTTGGACCTCGGCATATTCGAGAGCCGGGTTCCACATCAGCGATCCGTAGGCGAAGACCCAGACGTCGGACCCGGGCTCGTAGTCGATCATCGTCTCCCGAAGGCTCGCTTCGCGCTCGGCCGAGGACAGGAAGAAGTGGTAACCGGCGGCACGCGCATCGGCCACGATCTGGTCGATACGTTCCGTCGTCAGGTCTTCTCGCGTCAGCAAACGCGAACCCTCAGGTGCCGTAGACGATGGACATGGTCTCGGCCACGCAGGCCGGGCGATCCTGCCCTTCGATTTCGATCGTGACCTGGTTGGTCAGTCGCACACCGCCCTTGTCCATCGGGTCGGCGGCAATCAGCTTGGCGCGGGCGCGCACCTTCGAACCGGCCTGGACCGGGCTGGTGAAGCGCACCTTGTTGCAGCCGTAGTTGATGCCGTTGCGCACGTTGTTGATGTGCGAGATCTGCTGGCTGAGCATCGGGATCAGCGAGAGAGTCAGGAACCCGTGGGCGATCGTCTTGCCGCCCGGCATGTCCTTCTTGGCGCGCTCGACATCGATATGGATCCACTGATGGTCGCCGGTCGCATCGGCAAAGAGGTTGATGCGTTCCTGGGTGATCTCGACCCAGTCGCTCACGCCAATTTCCTCTCCCACATGCTTCTGCATCTCGCTGGGATGGGAGAACTCTCGCTTTGCCATTCGACGCCTCGCCTCAATTTATTTCATTATATCTGCAATTTATTTCTGAATCGCATGTCTACACGCGTCCAGCGGCTTCCTCGGATTTGTATCGTCGCGGGGATTTGCCCATCATGCCACTCACAAGAATGCACAGGAGGAGACCCCCAGATGGCATATGAGACCGTCCTTTTTGACGTGGCGGACCGGGTCTGCACGATCACGCTCAACCGCCCCGAAAGGCTCAACGCCTGGACCCGGCAGATGCATCTCGACCTCAAGGACGCCATGCATATGGCGGGGGCCGATCCTGAAGTGCGGGCCATCATCCTGACCGGCGCGGGGCGCGGCTTCTGCGCCGGCGCCGACATGGGCGGCCTGCAGGCGATCGGCTCGGGGGCGTCGACCGACCGTTCGACCAAGGCCCAGGAAGGCCTGCCGGGCGGCAGCACGCTGCCCGAGTTCAGGATGAACTATTCGTATTTCCCGGCGATCCCGAAATTCATCATCGCTGCCATCAACGGCCCTGCGGCCGGGTTGGGCATGGTGATCCCGCTTTATGCCGACGTCCGCTTCGCCGCCGAATCCGCGGTCTTCACGACCGCCTTCGCCCAGCGCGGCCTGATCGCCGAGCACGGAGTGAGCTGGCTCCTGCCCCGACTGGTCGGCCTGCCGACGGCGCTCGACCTCCTCTGCTCGGCCCGCAAGTTCCGCGCGCCCGAAGCGCTCGCGATGGGGTTGGTGAACCGGGTCATCCCCGACGACAAGCTGCTTGCCGAGGCACGGGCCTACGCGACCCTGCTGGCCAACACCGTCTCGCCGCGCTCGGTGGCGGTGATGAAGCGACAGCTCTGGGAGGCCGAGTTCCAGACCCTGGCCGAGGCCACGACCCAGGCCAATCACGAAATGGAACTGTCGTTCCAGACCTCGGACTTCAAGGAAGGCGTCGCGCACTATCTCGAGAAGCGCGCGGCACGGTTCACCGGAAGATAGTCGGCGGACGGCTCAGACCTTCTCCGTCTGGCCGGCTTTCGGCTGCCAGGTCATGAGACGCCGCTCGACGGTGCCCACGAGGCTGTCGAGCAACAGGGCACAGGCGGTCAGGACCAGGATGCCGGCGAACACGGTATTGATGTCGAAGGTGCCCTCGGCCTGGAGGATCAGGTAACCGACGCCCATCGAGGAGCCGAGATACTCGCCGACCACGGCGCCCACGAAGGCGAGACCCACGGCGTTGTGCAGGCTGGCGAACACCCAGCTCATGGCGCTCGGCAGGTAGATCGAGCGCAGGAGCTGGCGCTGCGAGGCGCCCAGCATGCGGGCGTTGGCGATCAGGTTGGGACTGACTTCGCGCACGCCCTGATAGACGTTGAAGAACACCACGAAGAAGACGAGCGTGACGCCCAGCGCCACCTTCGACCAGATGCCGAGACCGAACCATACCGCGAAGATCGGCGCCAGCACGACGCGCGGCATGGAATTGAAGCCCTTGATGTAGGGATCCATGATCGCCGAGGCGGTGGGCGACAGCGCCAGCCAGAGACCGATGCCCAGTCCGGACGCCGCGCCGATCGTGAAGCCCAGGGCCGTCTCCAGCAGCGTGATGCCGAGATGGGGAAATATCTCGCCACTCGCGAACCAGTCGAAGACGACCCAGAAGACCTTCTGCGGCTCGCCGAAGAAGAAGGCGGCGCGGTTGGCCTTGTCGAAATAGAAGGGCGGCACCAGGCCCGGCTTGGTCATCACGTACCAGAACAGCACGAGCAGGCCGAGGACGAGCAGCTGGGCGATCCTGAGCTTCATCTCAGACGGCCTTCTGCTGTTCGTAGGCCTTCAGCACCTCTTCCTTCATGGCGGCCCAGATCTCGCGATGGAGGTCGAGGAAAGCCGGCGTCATGCGGATCTCCGAGACATCGCGTGGCCGCGGCAGGTCGACCCTGAAGTCGCCGATCGGCCGCGTCGCCGGGCCGGCGGAGAGGACGACGACGCGATCGGAGAGCGCGATCGCCTCCTCCAGATCGTGGGTGATGAACAGCACCGACTTGCGATCCTCCGCCCACAGCGCGAGCAGTTCGTTCTCCATGAGCTGACGGGTCTGCACGTCGAGCGCCGAGAAGGGCTCGTCCATCAGCAGGATGTCGGGGCTGAGGATCAGCGTCTGGGCCAGCGCCAGGCGCTTGCGCATGCCGCCGGACATCTGATGCGGATAGCGGTCGCCGAAGCCCGCGAGGCCGACGCGACGCAGCCAGGCCTCCCCCTGGACCAAGGCCTCGGCGCGAGGCACGCCCCGGAACTCGAGGCCGGCGATGACATTGTCGATGCCGTTGCGCCACGGCATCAGCGCGTCGGCCTGGAACATGTAGCCCGCGCGCCGGTTCACGCCGTTGGCCGGCAGCAACCGCTCGCCGAACACCTCGACCGTGCCCGACGACGGCTCGAGCAGGCCGGCCGCCACGTTCAGCAAAGTGGACTTGCCGCAGCCGGTCGGCCCGACCACCGACACGAACTCCCCGCGCGCCACGTTGAGCGTCGTATTGGCGACGGCGGTGTAGGCCTTGCTCGCATCGTCGCGTGCCGCAAAGCGGCAGGTGATGTCGGCCAGCGCCAGAGCCGGCCCTTCGTTCGGCGTCACGTCGAACTAGCTGCGCTTGGCGGCGCGCTGCGCGAATTCGTTGTTCCAGGTATCCGCGAGCTTCACGGTCGCGGGCTTGATCGCCGGATCGCTCTCCGTCAGGAACTTGAGGCAGTTCTCCATCGCCCCGGCCGGCATGGTGCCGTCCGGCGAGATGGTCTCGCGCACGCCCGTGAACGATTTCTCGTACACCGCACGGTCACCCAGCAGATAGCCCTCGGGTACCGCGTTCGCGACGTCGGCCGGCGTGGCCGTCTGCAGCCACTGGTTGGCGCGGACGATACCGGTGGCAAGCGCCTGCACCGTGCCCGGGTTCTTCTTGATGAAGTCGGTTTGCGAATAGAGGCTGGCCGCCGGGAAGGCGCCGCCGAATACGTCCTGGTTGCCCTTGGTCGTGCGCGTGTCGACCACCACCTTCACCAGGTTCTTGTCGGTCAGGATCGTGAGCGCGGGATCGGTCTGGGAAACGCCGTCGACCTCGCCCTTCTCGATCGCGGCAATGACCGAGGCACCGGCGCCGACGCCGATCGCCACCACGTCGCTGGCTTTCAGCCCGCCCTTGGCCGCCCAGAAGTTCAGCAGCATGTGGGTCGAGGAGCCGGGTGCGGTGACGCCGAACTTCATGCCCTTGATGTCGGCCGGGCCCTTCACCCGGGCGGCAACGTCGTTGCGCAGCGCGATGCAGATCTGCATGCCGCGGCCGATCAGGGCGAAGCCCGTGACGTCCTGGCCGCGCTGCTGCATGCGGATCGTGTGCTCGTAGGCGCCGGCCACCACGTCGGCACTGCCGCCCATCAGGGCCTGCAGGGACTTGGCGCCGCCCTGGAAGTCGTTGATCTCGACGTCGAGCCCGGCTTCCTTGAAGAAGCCCTTGCGCTCAGCGATGGTCAGCGAAAGGTAGTAAAGCGCCGACTTGCCGCCGACCGCGAGGATCACCTTGCTCTTCTCGGGCTTGCCCTGCGCCCGCGCGACATAGGGCGCGGCCAGCATCATCGGGGCGGCCGCCAGCAAGGTCCGGCGCCGCATCTGCAGCTTGGTCATCGTTTCCTCCGCGACAGGCTTGTTTTCCGGCAGATTGCCGCAAGCCCCCTGTCTCGGCAACCGCCGGCAGGTCGGGAGTTTCAGAGGCTATTTGAACTTACGTTCCTCCCACCACGGGAAATAGGACGGCATGCCGTCGCTCACCTTCATGGGGAAGCGTGCCGGGCGCTTTTCGAGGAAGGCGGTCACGCCCTCCTTCACGTCGTCCGACTTGCCGCGCGAGTAGATGCCCTTGGAATCGACCTTGTGGGCTTCCATCGGATGGTCGGCGCCCAGCATCCTCCAGATCATCTGGCGATTGAGCGCCACCGAGACCGGCGCGGTGTTGTCGGCGATCTCGCGGGCCAGCGCATAGGCCGCCGGCAACAGATCGTCGGCCTTGTGGATCGAGCGCACGAGGCGACCGTTCAACGCCTCCTCGGCAGAGAAGACGCGGCCGGTCATCACCCACTCCAGCGCCTGCTGCGGCCCCACGAGGCGCGGCAGGAACCAGCTCGAGCAAGCTTCCATGACGATGGCGCGGCGCGTGAACACGAAGCCGTAGCGTGCCGCCTCGGAGGCAAGGCGGATGTCCATGGCGAGCTGCATGGTGATGCCGACGCCGACCGCCGGACCGTTGCAGGCGCCAATGGTCGGCTTCAGCGACTCGTAGAGGCGCAGGGTGAACAGCCCACCGCCGTCGCGATGGCCGTCGAGGCCCGGATCGACCGGTCCGCGATTCTCGGCGTTGAAGGTGTTGGCGCCGCCCGACAGGTCCGCACCGGCACAGAAGCCGCGGCCGGCCCCGGTGAACACCACCGCGCGCACATCGTCGTCGCGGTCGGCCCGGTCCATCGCGTCGAGCAGCTCCGACAGCATCTTGCCGGTGAAGGCGTTGAGCTTGTCGGGCCGGTTGAGCGTGATGGTGAGAATACCGTCCTTGGTCTCGTACTTGATCTGCTCGTAATCCACGGAACGGCCCCTCACGCCTGGTTGATGAGAACGACGCCGCCCACGATCAGGGCGATGCCACCGATCTGCTTGATGCCGAACGGCTCGCCGAAAAGGAAGTGCCCGAGCACTGCAACAATCGCATAGGAGAGCGACACGCTGGGAAAAGCGACCGAGACCGGAATTTTGCGCAGCGCGACGATGTAGAGGAAGGCGGCCGAACCGTAGAGTGCGAGCCCCATGATGGTCGAAGGACGGAGGAGCTGGCTCACGAAGTCCGGCGCATCGGCGCCCGCCTTCAGGAGCATCTGCCCGCCGATGCCGGTCAGGATGCCGATCCCCAGCGCCACGTAGTAGATCATCATCCCCCGTCTCTCCCCATGAAGTCCGTGCCGTCAGCCCGGCCCGTGCGATGCCCCGCCGGGCGGCTCGCGATGCGGCTGGCCGGCCGCCCGCGTATCGACCTTCGGCCGCTCGATGTCGAGCCCCCCCGGTCCGGGGCCACGGCGGAACACCTCACGCACGAGGTATTGCGGCTTGCGGTTCACCGCGAGGAACATGCTGCCGAGATATTCGCCGATCATGCCGATCACCAGCAGCTGCACCCCCGCCAGCACGAGCACGGCGACCATGAGTGACGCCCAGCCCTGGGGCGGCTTGTCGGAGATGATCGCCTCGACGATCGTGATGGCGGCCGCCAGCGCCCCCAGGGCGCCGAAGACCAGGCCGAGGATGGTCGCGCCGCGGAGCGGCATCACCGAGAAGTTGAGGAACATCGCGAGCCACAGGCGAAGCAAGCGGCGCAGCGTGTAGTTCGACCGACCCTCGGCGCGCGGCAGGTGATTGACCTGCAGCCGGCTCACATTCTGGGTGATCTGGAAAATGAGGCCGTCGACATAGGGAGACGGCCCCTCGTAGCTGGCCGTGACGCGCTCGACCAGGTACCTCGACATGCAGCGGAAGCTCGAAAGGTAAAGCCCGGGCGGCTTGTCGATCAGCTTGTCGGCGCACCAGTTGGTGAAGCGGCTGCCCAGATTGCGCCAGGCCGCGTGCTTCTTCTCTTCGTAATAGGTGTAGACCGCGTCGTAGTTACCGTCGCGCGCATGCTCGAACAGGCGCCGTACTTCTTCCGGCGGATTCTGCAGGTCGTCGTCCATGGTGATCGCGTACGAGCCGCGCACCCGCGCCAGACCGGCCATTACGGCATTGTGCTCGCCGAAATTGCGGCTGAGGCCCAGCACGATCACCGGCGCACCGGGCTCGGCGGCCAGTTGCTTGCAGACGTCGAGGCTGTTGTCCGGACTGCCATCGACCACCAGCACGATTTCCAGCCCACCCTCGATCTCGAGCGCCCGCAGCGCGCCGACCAGATCGCCGACGGTGGCGGCGCCATTGTAGACCGGGACCACGATTGAAAGCGCCGGCCCGGTTTCCGAGGTCTCAAGCATCACGTACCGCCACGATCATGAGGGAACCGCCGAACGGGAGGCTGAGCCCCGCACCGATGACGGCGCGCTCGAAGGCGAGCGCAGTCGAGAAGATGGTGTCGAGCCAGCGCGGATAGTCGCGGACGTCGCTCTCGGCGTCGCCGCGCTCGACCAGCCGGTGGAGGAGCATCAGGGGAAACAGGATCGTGTTCCAGTAACTCGCGCGAAGAATTCGGAAGCCGGCAGCGGCGACCAGGGCGCGGGCCTCGCCACGCGTGAAGCGGCGGGCATTGTGGACGCGCCTGTCATGCGCCGACAGCATCCATGAATAGGCTGGAAGATTGAAGAGCGCGATCGCGCCGGGCCCAAGGCAGCGATGCGCCTCTTTCAGGGCACGCGCGGGGTCCACATTGGCATGACAAAGCACGTCGAGCGAGACATAGGCGGCCAGGACACCGTCGCGCAGCGGCATTTCGTTCACAGACCCCGAGACGACCGGCCGGCCCGCCTTGCTCGCCGCCATGCCTGCCGCGACGGGATCGTATTCGAGACCGACGGTCGGGCGACCGGCGACACCCGGCCCCATCACGTTCAGCATCCCGCCGGTCCCGCAGCCCGCATCGAGTACCGGTCCCAAGCCCTGGGCGTTCGACAGCGCACGGGTGAGTTCGTCCACGACCAGCCGGCGCAGGCCGCGATACCACCACATGCGGTCCTCGACCGCATGCATCAGCTCGTACTCGGCCCGTTCCATGAAGCGATGCGTCTCCCGGGAAATCTCCTCTTCCCGTCCGCTTATGATATCTTCACCCCGCCTTGCCAACCGTTCAGACCAAACCTCCTACGATCCCGCCGCGTGTCGAGCGGCTCCTCCTCGTGCCGCTGTTCGCGCTGCCGATCCTCTGGCTCGCCGGCTATTTCTTCCCGCCCCTCAATCACGATGTAGCCGCCATCCTCGACGTGTCGACGCGCTGGATCGGCGGCGAAAAGCTCTATGTCGAGGTTCTGGACGAGAACCTGCCGCTGACCTTCATCGTGCACGGGTTGCCGGTCCTGACGGCAAAGCTGCTGCCTGGAACGGTGACGTTCTGGTTCACGGCCTGGGTGGTGGCCGGAATATTCGCCTCTTTCTGGGCATGCCGGCGGCTGATCCACCTTGTGCCCTCGGCCGACCACGCGCTCACCGAGGCGCTGCTGCCCCCGGTCCTGCTGTTCCTGTTCACCGTGCTGCCCAACGAGCATTTCGGCCAGCGCGAGCACATAATGTTCGTGGCCTGCGCCCCATACCTGGTGGCCTCGATGGCGCGGGCGGAGGGCGTGAACCCGTCGCGGCTCGCCTCCATCCTGGTCGGTCTCGTGGCCGGCGTCGCGCTGGCCATGAAGCCGCACTATCTCGCCATTCCGGCAGCGGTCGAATTCTACCTGCTGGTCCGTCGCGGCTGGCGTCTCACATTCACCGACCCGATCCCGTGGGCCATCGGCCTGCTGGCCGTGGCGCACCTGGCGATTATGTACCTGGTGTTCCCGGACTTCGGGCATTTCGTCCTGCCGCTCGCGGTCGAGGCCTACGCGCCGATCGGCGATTCGGGCTGGCGCGACGTGCTGACCAGCAACGTGCTGGGTCCCACGCTGATCGCGCTGGCGATCTTCGGGCTTCTGGCCATCGTCTTCACCAAGACCATCGCGGCGCGCGTTCTGGTCGTGTTCGGCATCGGCGCCGCCCTATCGGCGATCGGCCAGGCCAAGGGCTGGCCGTATCACGTGCTGCCCGCCCTCTCGGTGGCGATCCTGCTGGCGGCCCTGACCGTTTCGCAGACCGTCGACCGGTACCTGCCGATCAGCCGCAGCGCCCACCGGCTGCCCGTGGCCGTTCTCTGCGCCACGTTCATGGTGCTGCTCTACTTCCAGGCGGCCCTCTACAATCCGCCCTTCTACAAGCAGCGCCAGTTCGAGGATTCGATCGGCGGCCGGCTGCAACACATCATCGAACAGAACGCCCCCAACCGGACGTTCCTCGTTCTCTCTCCGGGCATCTACCCGTTCTGGCCCATGGTGAACTACCTCGGCGGCCGCATGACCACGCGGTTCCTCACCATGTGGGTGCTGCAGGGCGTCTACGCGACCTGCGACGACTTTCCGGCGCTCTACAATCCGCCCGACACGATGGGCGATTCAGAGAAATTCGTGTTCGACACGTTGAGCGAGGACTTCGCCCGCGAGCACCCCGACCTGCTGATCGTCGACCGCATCGCCGGCGTGCCCCGCTGCCAGGGCAAGGAATTCGATTATCTCGACTACTTCATGCAGAACCGCATCTTCGCAGACGCCTTCGAGAACTACGAACACCTGATGGACTTCGACCGCTACCGCATCTACCGGCGGAAGAAGCTGAAGAAGTAAGGTCGCAAGAAAAAAGAACCGCTTTCAGGCCTTCCACGGCGGCGACAGCGCCGCGGCGCGCGCAGCCTCGGGGATCTTGTCGGGATCCGGCACCTTGAACACGCCCGACGACACCAGGACGATCTCGCCGCCGCAGACCAGGTCGCAACTGCAGAAGCAGAAATTCACCGTGCGCCGGGCAATGCGCGCCTTGCCTTCGAGCCACTGGCCGAGCTTCGCGCCGCGCACGAATTCGCTGGTGAGCGAGATCGTGGGGTGCGGCCAGAACATGCCGGTCGAGAAACCCGAACCGATGCCCATCACCATGTCGGCGACGGTGACCAGCAGGCCGCCATGCGCCCAGCCCATCGGATTGCCGTGCCGTTTCTCCAGCGGCAGCCCGATCCGCAGCCCGTCCTCCTCCGCCTTGAACCAGAGCGGTCCCGCGAGCGAGATGAAATCGTCGCGGACCTCGAGCTTGCGGAAGCCTTCGGGCACCAGGGCGGAAGCGGTCATGGATCGAGTCCATCCCTGGAAGCGGCGAGGCGGTCGAGCATGGCGCGCACCACGGGATCGAACGGCGTGGCGCGGTGCGTCTCCTCGTTCAGCGACACCATGATCACCTTCTGGACGGCGGTGCAGTTGCCCTCGCCGTCGAACAGGCCCTGGCCGATCACGCACTTGCGGTCGAGCGCCTCGATTATGCGAACGCAGGCGACGGCGGTACCGGGATAGAACATCTGCCGCTTGAAGTCGGCCTCGATGCGGCCGATCACCAGCCGGAAGCGCGGCATGCCCGCCCGGACGATGGCCCGCAGATAGGAGACGCGCGCATTCTCCAGCAATTCGAGGAAGGCGCCGTTGTTGATGTGCCCGTTGGCGTCGACGTCGGCGAAGCGCAGGTTTTCGGTGGTCGAGAATCCGTAGATGCCGCGGTCGGCAAGATCGAACGCCATGAAGACTAGAGCTCCGAGAATTCCAGGGTGAGATGCGCCGCTTCCGACGGCGGCACGACGAGCCGGCCCGAATCGGGCTTGAGGAAGTTGACGCCGTTCTTCTTGAGGAGCGCCTCGCAGGCCGCCAAGTTCTCGACCCGGATCGTGAGCAGCGCCGGATGGTCGCCCGGCCGCACCGTCGTGATGCCGGGATAGCGCACGGCATAGTCCTTGGGAGTCATGTAGCGGATCGGCTGCGTGCCGCTATCGACCACCAGCCCGTCCCCCTCGCGCTTGACCGAATCGGAACCGAAATACTTCTCGAGCTCCGCAATCCACTTCGCCGGCTGCTCGGCGATCACCGTGACCCCGAGGATGCCGCGCGCGCCGTTGGGATGGGCCGCCCATTCCGGCCGATAGACGAATTCCGGCGTGAGGTGCTCGCAGACGAAGAAGCCGACCACCGGCATGTTCGTCTTGGGGATGCGGACGGTTCGGAACTTGGCCAGTTCCGTCTTGCCCGCGACCTCGACCGCGCGGTCGAAGAACAGCGGCGCATCGGGATTGAGGCCGGCGGCCTTGAACGCCTCGAACGCGACGTCGGCGCCCTCGGTCGCCAGCGCCACGTTGGCGAGGCCACCACCGTCCTTCAGCCATTCGCGACGCTCGGCATTGAACTCGGTGTCCTCGACGATGCCCAGGATCTCGAAATAGTCGGTGTCGAAGATCATCAGATGGTTGGCCGTGCCCAGCTTCTTGTGAAAGCCCCGCGGCTGGACCTGGAAGCCGAGCTTCCGGTAGGCCGCCTCGGCCGCGTCGATGCCATCGACCATGACCACCACGTGGTCGAGTCCCGTCACCGCACGCTTCATACCGGCCTCCTACGCACCATATTGACCCCCTTGGAGGTCATGACCAATTCGCCGTTCTGGTTGACCGCGCTCCAGTGCTCGTGGATGACGCCCATGGTCGGGCGACTCTTCGACGGCACCTTGTCCGCGCACTCGACCCAGGCGGTCAGCGTGTCCCCCGGCCGTACCGGCTTCAGCCAGCGAAGCTCGTCGACGCCGGGCGAGCCCAGCGCCGTGCGCTTGTCGACGTAGCTGTCGACGAACAGCCGCATCAGCTTCGCGGCGACATGCCAGCCCGAGGCGCAAAGCCCTCCGAAGAGCGAGGACTTGGCGGCTTCGGCATCGACGTGGAACGACTGGGGATCGAACTTCTCGGCGAATTCGATGATTTCCTCGGCCGTGAAACTGGTGGAGCCGAGCGGATATTTCCGGCCGACTTCGTAGTCTTCCCAGTAGCGGGGCTCTGCGGACTGCATGGTTCGGTCTTCGCAGAGCATGGGCAGTCACGCAAGCATGTCCTCGATCGCGCCCTATGCTACGCTGCGCGCCGGAATCAAATTGCGATGACAGACCTCAACCTCGTCCGGCGGCTGACGACGATCCTCGCCATCGACGTCGTGGCTTTCAGCACGATGTCCGCCCGCGACGAGGAACATGCGCTGGGGCTGCTTGCCACACGCCTCGACATGGCCGGCACGCTGGTCCGCCAGCATCGCGGACGGGTCTTCAAGATGACGGGCGACGGGCTCCTGGCGGAATTCGCAAGCCCCGTGGAAGCCGTTCGGGCGGCGCTGGAGATCCAGGAAACCATGCGCTCCGCCAATGCCACGGCGGGTCCCGATGACCAACTCACGCTCCGGATCGGCGTCAATCTGGGCGACGTGGTGGAAAACGGCGACGATCTCCTGGGCGACGCCGTGAACGTCGCCGTGCGACTTGAATCCATTTCCGCCACCGGCGGGATCTGCATCTCCGGCTCGGTCTATGAGCAGATCGTCGGCAAGCTGATGCTGGGCGCCGAAGACATCGGGGAGCAGCACGTCAAGAACATCCCGCGGCCCATCCATGCCTATCGCCTGACGATCGAAGGCGCGCGCCTGGGCGGACCGTTGCACCCCGCGCATGCCGTGGCGCGTCGGATGCCGCGCGCAAGGTCGCTGCTGGTCGCCGGCATCGCCACGGTACTGGTGCTGTCAGCTCTCGCCGGCACTTTCTACCTGCGCCATCCTGCGCCGACGCCGTCGCTGCAGACCGCCGAGCCCACGTCGGATCTGCCGGTCGTCAACCGGCCGCTGCCGGAAACCGTCGCCGGCACCGCCGGCCCGCGGACCTTTCCTCCCTCAGCCCCTGCTGCCGCGCCCGCGCCCGCGGATTCGGCCCCGCGCCGTTTCGCGGCGAAGGACGTGCCCTTCGTTCCCGATTTCCGGATGCGGGCCCTGGAGAACTATGCCCGCGCCGAGGGCGCCAAGGCATTGGCTCTGAACGTGCGCGGGATCTTCGCCGTGGCGACGCGCCGGGTCGACGAGGACGCTGCCCGCCATGCCGCCCTCGACGAGTGCAACAGGACCGTCGCACGGGACGTGCCCAGGGTGCGCGACTACGATCGCTGCATGCTCTACGCCGTCGAGAACGACGTCGTCTGGTCGTTCCGCCCGCCGCCGATGCCGCCCGCGCCCTACGTGCCCGCAACGCGGCCGTCACCCCCGATCGCGTTCGATCCCGCGACGGCGCCGCTGCTCCAGGCGCAGGCGCGCGAGCGGCTGGCCCTCCACTACCTGCCCAACCAGCACGATCGTGCCCTGGTTCTCGGCCACGCCCGCTTCCACTGGTGGACCCCCAGCGAAACCGATGCCGACGTGATCCGGCGCAACCTGCAGATCTGCGGTCATCTCACCGGACGCCCCTGCGTCGTCTATGCCCTGAAGAACGAGGTCCTGGTCCGCACGCCGCAAGGCATGCGTGTGACCGACGTGCTGACGCCGCAGGACATCTCCGGCCTCGACGCCAGCCAGATCAAAGCCCTGGAGCAATATCTGATCGCCAACGACTGGCGCGCCGTGGCGCTCGCCATGAACGGCCGAATCGGAATTGTCAGCGGCCGGACGACCGAACAGGATGCCACCGCCATGGCCCTCCAGGCGTGCCGCGACGCCGGAGGAACCGATTGCGCGATCGTCGCGATCGGCCCCTTCATGGTGGCCCCTCCGTAAGGCCCCCCCCCCCCAAACCCTGCGGAAGCCCTGCGGACCCGCTTGACCGGCTCGGAGCAGCCCATTATCGTCGCGGGTGCGAGTAAGTCGCAACAGCGGGAAGAAGCGTCCGGCACGGCATGTACATCTGCATCTGCAAAGCCATTCGCGAACGTGAGGTCGATGCGGCCGTCCGAGCAGGCGCCCGGCGACCGGCCGATGTGTTCCGGGCCTGCGGCAAGAGCCCGCAATGTGGCTCCTGTGCCTGCGACATGCGCGAGCGCATTGCGCATACGATCGCCCGCGAAAGCACGGCGCCGCAGACGCTGCTGGCGGCCGACTAGAGCAGGCCGCGCTCCCGAGCCGTCAGCTCGGGCCCTTCCCTTCGCCCATCTGGCTCTGCAGGTAGTTCTGCACGCCCACCTTCTCGATCAGGCCGATCTCGGTCTCGAGGAAATCGATATGCTCCTCGGCGTCCTCGAGAATGCTGACCGCGATCTCGCGGCTGACATAGTCCTTCGCCGCCTCGCAGGCGGTTACGGCCTCGACGAGCGCCGTGCGTGCAGCCAACTCGAGCTTCAGGTCTGCTTCAAGCGCTTCGGGCACGTTCTCGCCGATCGCAATCCGGCCCATGTCCTGCAGGTTGGGCAGGCCGTCCAGCAAGAGGATGCGCTGGATGAGCTTGTCGGCGTGCTTCATCTCGCCGATCGACTCTTCGTAGATCTTGTGACCGAGGCGATCGAAGCCCCAGTGCTTCATCATGCGGGCGTGAAGGAAATACTGGTTGATCGCCGTCAGCTCGTTCTTCAGGAGCTTGTTGAGTTCGACGATGATCTGCGGGTTGCCCTTCATGGCGAACCTCCTCTTTGAATGCGTCGGCTCTTACAGATACCCGTCGAAACTCACGGCGCAACCCAAGAGTGAGCGACTGAGAGACGTTCGCTAAAAAAAACTGCGCGCGACGCAAGGACGTCCAGCGAGTGAGAACGACTTGCCTCGATTCTCCTCAACGGGTCGTCGGCAGCCGGCAAAGAAGCCGCTTTGGATTCCCTACACCCAGTCGGGGCTTTGCGCTGGAAACGGCCGCAAAAAACGTAGCGCGATCGCAACTTGGAACGTCATAAGGTGAGGTGCGTTCATGTCGGACGCCGCCCGCCCGGGTCTATCCGGGCCAGCCAGCTTGAGGACTCGCGTTATGTCGAACTTCACCCTTCCGAAACTGCCCTATGCCGATGACGCGCTCGCGCCGGTCGTTTCGGCCAACACCATCTCGTTCCACTACGGCAAGCATCACAAGGCCTATGTCGACAAGCTGAACGAGCTGGTGCCCGGCACGGCCTACGAAGGCCTGTCCCTCGAAGACATCGTGAAGAAGTCGGCCAAGGACGAAAAGGGCAAGGCGATCTTCAACAATGCCGGCCAGATCTGGAACCACACCTTCTACTGGAACAGCATGACGCCGAAGGGCGGCGAGCCGACCGGCAAGATCAAGTCGGCGCTCGACGACAGCTTCGGCGGTCTCGACGCCTTCAAGGCGGCCTTCAAGGCCGCCGCGGTCGGCCAGTTCGGCAGCGGCTGGGCCTGGCTCGTCAAGGGCGCGGACGGCAAGCTCAAGATCGAGACGACCGCCAATGCCGACACCCCGATGGCGCATGGCGGCAAGCCGCTCCTCGTCGCCGACGTGTGGGAGCACGCCTACTACCTCGACTTCCAGAACCGCCGCCCGGACCACATCCAGGCCTGGCTCGACAAGCTCGCGAACTGGTCGTTCGCCGAGAAAAACCTCGACTAAGGAGCACTGAATGCTGGGCACCATCCTTCTGATCGTCCTGATCCTCATCCTGATCGGGGCCCTCCCGAACTGGCGGCACAGCAGCGGCTGGGGCTACTACCCCAGCGGCGGCATCGGCCTGGTGCTCATCATCGTGATCATCCTGTTGCTGATGGGACGCATATAGCGGCCCTCTCCACAGACAAAGGGGCGCCTTCGGGCGCCCCTTTTATGTGGCCGCGCTCCCTTTCGGCAGCGGCCTGGTCAGTAGCGGAATGTGAGGTTGAACGAGCCGAACTGCGTGATGCGGTCGCGTTCGAAGAACTCCGGTGTACGCAGAATCTGCGTGTAGGAAATCCTCATGCCGCGATAGAGGATCGCCAGGCCCGCCTGCAGTTCCCCGACGAAGGGACGATGCGAGACCCGCTGGCTGAATCCATCGGTATTTCCGTCGAGAAAGATGTTGCGGGCCACCGCCTGGCCGTCGAAACCCGCGAACAGGTACCAGCCGAAACTGCCGTCGCCGATAAAGGCGTCCGATCCTGGCAGCGCCGGCCGCGCCCGGGTCGGCCCGAAGTCGTCGCGCAGGTTCTTGCCGATGCGCGCCGTGCCGCCGACGCTGCCATAGGTCGCCACATTGCCGACCGCCAGAGCCGCGCGCGGAATGAAATCCACCTCAAGCTTTGGATTGTCGATCAGCACGGCACGGCCGGTCCGCCAGCGACGTTCGAAGGTCAAACCCACGGTCGGCTCGTTATGGAGCTGGTTGCCCCAGCCGTAGCTCGGCGACACGCCGATCAAGGTGTGAAAGTTGTTCTGCACGAATTCGCCACCCGCGGCAGGACCGATCACGCCGAGATCGACCTGCAGCGTGTCCAGCCGCGTCGGCTCGTCAAAACCGGTCTTGGGATCGTGGCGCTTGTACGTGTACTGGAGAGCAAAGCTTGCATAGAGCCACGCGGCGTAAGGGCGGTCGTTGTAGATCGGATAGGATGCGTCCGTGTTCTCGGGCGTGTAGATGTTCTGGCCTGCCGAGATGGCAATGCGGCGAATGACTGAATCTGCGGCGGGCTCGCCCAGGAAAGTGGGGATCGTGGTCATCGCGACGACCCCTTGGGGCATCTGGATGATGGCCGGAGACAGCCAGCCGATCCTCACCCCGCTCGTATAGTCGCGGTCCGACTTGCCGAAGCGGTTGAAGACGTCATTCTCCACCTGAAACGTGTAGATGTTGCGCTGTTCGTCCTCGGTCGCGGAGGGCCTGGGGGGTGTCTTCGTCTCGTCGGGGCCAGACGACTGGGCCCCCGCGGGGCTGGCGACGGTGATAAAGACAGCCATCGCCACAGCGATGGTCGTGGCGAGGCGATGATGCATTCCCGCATGAACGCCGTACCGGAAGCCCGGTTGCGCCTACCGGACGTTTACCGGCGCGGCGCGATCCCAGAGGTCCGTACGCCACCACACCGCGATCGCCAGCGTGAAGACGATTCCCAGCACGCTGTAGAAGGTACCGGTGGCCGCGAAGCCGGCCCATTCGACCAGCGGGCCGGACAAGAGCAAGCCAAGCGGGAGGCCGTACACCGCCAGCATGCGAACGCCCATGACGCAGCCGCGCAGTGCCGGCTTGGTGACCCGCAGCAGGATCACCGCCATAGGGATCATGCAGAAACTCTGGAAGAACCCCGAGACGAACAGGACCATCTCGCCGAGGAGCGGCGTGGTGAGCCACGAGAAAACCAGGTTGAGCGACAACCAGATCAGCGTGCAGGCGATCATGGTGCGTCCCGGCCGGATATGGGCACCGTACATCGACACCAGGATGGAGCCGGTGAGTGCTCCGCCGGCGAAACAGGCAATCAGCCAGCCGAGCCCGGTCTGGTTCATGCCGTAGACTTCCTTGGCGACGTAGGCGAGCAGCGAGCCGGTGAGCGGATAAGCCGCGAAGTTCACCAGGAAGGCCAGCAGCATCACCGCCCGCACGACCGGCGTCCTCCAGACATAAGAGAAGCCCTGTCGCAGGCCTCCCAGCGCCGTCGGCATCGTCTCGCCCTCGCTCAAGACCCTGAGCCGGCGGATCCCGACGCCGAAGGTCAGCGCAAGGCACATGGCGTAGACGCCGCAGACGGCGACATAAGCCAGGCCCGAACCCAGGGCTGCCACGAGGGCCGCGCCGGACAGGGCACCAATGATGCGCGCCGAATCGGCGGTCGTGCGCGACACGCCCATGGCCCGCATCAGGTAGTCGGCAGGCATGGTCTCGCCGACCAGCAGGTTGCGCATGGTGATATCCGACGGCCTCACCAGCCCCATGACGCTGGCCAGAATGAAGACCGGGACAGGAGTCGCCAGATCGCTGAGGAACAGGGCCATGAGGCAGAGGGCCAGGATCAGGTAGGCCAACCGCATCAGCAGCAGGACGTTGCGGTTGCCGATCCGGTCGCCCGCCATGCCGAACAGGGGCGAAATCAGGGTCCCCAGGAACTGCAGGGAGCCAAAAACCGCCAGCGCCAGGACCGAGCCGGTCGAAACCAGCACGAACCAGCCCAGGATCACACCCTCCATCTCGAATGCCCAGGAGGCCAGGAGGTCCGAGGGCCACTGGAAGCGAAAGCTCCGGATACGGAAAGGCGCCAGTGCGGGCGCGCGCGCGATGAGGCTCACGTCTTGCTTTGTTCCCTCCCCCTGCGCCTTTTGACTTCAGCGCGTCCAAGGGTATTCAACCCTGCTCGTTCAGGAGGCAGACTGCAATAATCTCCGGAACATGGCCCATCCGCACTAATGGCCGGGCTCGGCCCCATAAAACCCTAAATTTAGTGGCTCTATTGCATCACCGAGCCTGTGAATATCGGTCGCGCCCGGTTGCGTTGCGATGCGGCTCAGCGCATTGTTACAGCCAATGCCGTCAAGCGGTGCAAAGGCTCGAGGCCGCTCGCGGGTTTTGCCTTTGGAGAAGTCCGCGATGAGCGGTGCCGTGAAGCGTACTAAATTCCATCTGATCCTGATCAAGCCGACTCATTACGACGATGACGGCTACCCGATCACCTGGCTGCGCTCACACATTCCCTCCAATACCCTGGCCGCTCTCTACGGACTCGGCGAGGATTGCCGCGCCCGCAACGTGCTGGGACCCGACGTCGACATCGTCATCCACCCGATCGACGAGACCAATACCCGTGTCCGCCCCGACCGGCTTCTGGCCCAGGTCGAGCGCAACGGCGGCATGGGCCTGATCTGCCTCGTCGGCGTCCAGACCAACCAGTTCCCGCACGCCGTCGACCTCGCCCGCAAGTTCCTGAAGCTGGGACGCCTGCCGGTGTCGATCGGTGGCTTCCACGTGTCGGGCTGCCTGTCGATGCTGCCGGTAATGCCGCCCGAGATCCAGGAAGCCATGGATATGGGCATCTCGATCTTCGCCGGCGAGGCCGAGGAAGGCCGGTTCGACCTCGTGCTGCGCGACGCGATGAATGGCACGATGAAGCCGCTCTACAACTACATGGATGATCTGCCGGGCCTCGAAGGCGCCCCCACGCCGCATCTGCCGCCGTCGGCGCTGGCGCGCAACGAGGGCGGCATGTCGAGCTTCGATCTCGGCCGCGGCTGCCCGTTCCAGTGCTCCTTCTGCACCATCATCAACGTGCAGGGTCGCAAGAGCCGGTTCCGCACCGCCGACGATCTCGAAGCGATCGTCCGCGAGAACTACAAGCAGGGCATCACGTCGTTCTTCATCACCGACGACAACATGGCCCGCAACAAGCATTGGGAAGACTTCTTCGACAGGCTCATCGAGCTGAAGGAGAACGAGGGCATCCAGCTCTCGCTGATCATCCAGGTCGACACCCAGTGCCACCGCATCCCGAACTTCATCAACAAAGCGCGCTGGGCGGGCGTCTATCGCGTCTTCATCGGCCTGGAAAACGTCAATCCGGACAATCTGCTGGCCGCCAAGAAGCGCCAGAACAAGATCACCGAGTACCGCAAGATGCTGCAGGCGTGGCACAACAGCGGTGCCTCGACCTGGGCCGGCTACATCCTGGGCTTCCCGGGCGACACGCGCGAATCGATCCTGCGCGACATGGAAATCATCAAGAAGGAGCTGCCGCTCGATATCCTCGAGCTGTTCATGCTCACGCCGCTGCCCGGCTCGGAGGATCACCAGACCCTGTGGAAGCAGGGCGTCTGGATGGACCCCGACCTCAACAAGTACGACGTCCATCATCGCTGCGTGCATCATCCGAAGATGAGCGACGCGGAGTTCGAGCAGGTCTATCGCGAGGCGTGGAAGTCCTACTACACGCCCGAGCACATCGAGACGGTGGCGCGCCGGCACGGCGCGATACCCGGCCGCAATCCGGCCGAACCCGCGCACTTCATGACCATGTTCAAGATCATGTTCGAGGCCGAGGGCGTGCATCCACTGGAAGGCGGCGCGGTGCGCATGAAGTACCGGCTCGACCGCCGCCACGGCATGCCGATCGAGCCTATCGGCGTGTTCCACTACAAGGTCGCGCGGAACTTCTGGCACAAGCTTAAGATCTACACGCGCCTGACGCTCCAGGGCATCGCCATCGGCCGCAAGGTCAAGAACGACCCGAAGCGCCTCGAATACACCGACCTCGCGCTGCAGCCCGTGGTCGACGAGGATATGGACAAGCTGTCGCTGTTCGCGGAGACGGCGGGTGGCGGCGCGGCCGTCAACAAGCGCCGCGGCGAGGACCTCGCTCGCGCCAAGGTCGCGGCCCAGCAGAACCAGCAGCGCCTCGCCGCCGCGGAGTAACCGGTCGATCGCCGGTCACGGCGATCGAGTTTCCAAAACGCTGCCTTCTCGTCAAACCCAGTCGGTTGAACGGGCAGCCGTCAGTGGATCACGGGCGGCTTCACCTCGCTGAGACCATCCGCCTCCGTCGCCGAGATGGTCGTGCGCACCATCGAACGCTCGCGCGAATAGTCCCAGGGGCGGCCGCGATGGAGCATCGCGCGATTGTCCCACATGACGGCGTCGCCCTGGCGCCATTTATGGCTATAGACGAACTCAGGCCGCGTCGCCTCGTCGAGGAGTTGTGCCAGGAGCTGCCGCGCGTCGCGGTCGTCCATGCCGTCGATCGCATAGGCGTGGCTGGCGACGTAGAGCGCCCGGCGGTCGTTGCTGGGGTTGCGCCAGTTCAGCCGCCAGCGCACCGGCGGCAGCGCTTTGCGCTCCTCCGCGTTGGCCAGGTCGGGATGGATCTGGTCGCGGCTGTTCGCGTACGAGTGGGTCGCCACCGCGCGCTTCAGTTTCTCCTGCAGGTCGGCCGGCAGCCGCTCCCAGGCGAGCCGGGTCGAGGTGTATTCGGTCTCGCCGCCCGCGTCGGGCAGCACGCGCGCGGTCAGCACGGAGGCCAGCGCCGGCGTCTTCTTGAAGGATGAATCGGTGTGCCAGAGCGCATTGGCCTTGGCGACCAGCACCTGCCGGTGATCGGGCGGCACGATCTCGCCCTGGGGACCGACATTGGTCAGACGCGAATAGAAGCTGTTCTCGCCCACCGACGCCGCCTTGGTCAGTTCCAGCGGGCCGAAGGCACGGCTGTAGGCGACCTGGACGTCGTCGGCGATCTGCTGGTCCCGGAACACCAGCAGTGAATGCGTCTCGAAGGCCTTGCGGACTTCCGTGTAGGCCTGGGCATCGATCGCGACGTCGAGCAGGGAAACACCCTTCACCTCGACGCCGAAGCCATCGGCCAGCGGGACCAGTTCCATCGCGTTCCTCCTCGCGGTTTTCTTTGTGACGGCGATTTTATCGCAATCGCACGGGTGCCCGCTATAGTGCGATTCCCGCATCCGAGACTTTGCCGACCAAATGGCCGCCCGCCCCTCGTCCGCCCCCCGCCTCGCTTTCGTCTGCTCCACCGCTTCGGCGGCGCGCGAGGCCAAGGCAAGCCTCGAAAAGCGCTACGGCGCGGCGACCACGGCCGAGGCCGACATCGTCGTCGCGCTGGGCGGCGACGGGCTGATGCTGCAGACCTTGCATCGCAACATGCGCCGGCTGAAGCCGATCTACGGCATGAATCTCGGCACGGTCGGCTTCCTGCTCAACACCTTCAGGGAAACCGGCCTCCTGCAGCGCCTGCAAAAAGCCCGCGAGGTGACGCTGACGCCGCTGCGCATGGAGGCGACCAACACGCGCGGCAAGCGGTCCGAAGTCCTGGCCATCAACGAAGTCTCCCTGCTGCGCTCCAGCCGCCAGACCGCCCGCATCGAAGTGGCCGTCGACGGCAAGAAGCGCCTGGACGAGCTTCACTGCGACGGCGTGCTGGTGGCGACGCCGGCCGGCTCGACCGCCTACAACCTCTCCGCCCATGGGCCGATCCTGCCGCTCGGCGCCGGCCTGCTGGCGCTCACGCCGATCAACGCCTTCCGGCCGCGGCGCTGGCGCGGCGCGCTGCTCCCGCGCACCTCCAGGGTCGAGTTCACGATCCTCGATCCGAAGAAGCGGCCCGTGGCGGCCGCGGCGGACTCGGTGGAGATCGCCAACGTCGCCCACGTCGCGGTGACGGAGGCCATCGACACCCGCCTCACCCTGCTGTTCGACCCCGAGCACGATCTCGAGGAGCGCATCCTCAAGGAGCAGTTCGTTCCTTGAGCGGCAAGGACGTCCCCTTCAAGCCCGAGAAGAAGAAGATTATCGGCCACGAGGGCTGGCAGCCGCTCGGGCTGGCGCTGGTCATCGGAACGGCGGGCGGCTTCCTGTTCGACTGGCTGCGCATGCCGCTCGCCTGGATGCTGGGCGCCTGCGTCTTCTCGACGGTGGCCGCCTTCCTCGGCCTTCGCATCGGCATGCGCGTGCGGCTGCGCCAGGGCATGATCATCATCCTGGGCGTGCTGCTGGGCTCGGGTTTCACGCCCGATCTGGTGCAACGGCTGGGCGAATGGGCGGTGAGCCTCTGCGTCCTCACCGGCATGACCATGACCGGCGCCACCCTCTGCTACGCGTGGCTGCGGCGCTTCACCGACTGGGACAAGGTGACGTGCTACTTCGCCGCCATGCCCGGCGGCCTCAACGACATGACGATCATGGGCGGCGCCATGGGCGGCGAGGAGCGCGCCATCGCGCTCGCCCACGCGCTGCGCATCCTGACCGTCGTGCTGACCATTCCGGTCTGGTACCGGCTGGTCAACGGCGCGCAGACCAGCGTGCTCACCGTGGTCCATGGCCCGACGGGCAACGACTGGAAGGACTATGCCATCCTGATCGGCTGCGGTGTGGTCGGCGCCGTCGCCGGCCGCCTGCTGCGCCTGCCGGCCAGCTTCATGATGGGGCCGATGATCGTCAGCGCCATCGCGCATCTGGGAGGCTTCACCAACTCGCAGCCGCCCGGCTTCCTCGTCGCGGCGGCCCAGGTCGTGGTCGGCACCGGCATCGGCTGCCGCTTCGTCGGCGCCAACTTCGACAAGCTGCACAAGGAAATGGCCGCCTCGATCGGCGCCGCCTTCCTCCTGATCGGCTGCGCCGTGATCTTCGCCAAGATCACCGTCGCGCTGACCGGCCTCAACCTCGACGCCACGGTCCTGAGCTACGCGCCCGGCGGCTTCGCGGAAATGAGCCTGATCGGACTGGCCCTCGGCATCGAGATCGCGATGGTGGCGACCCACCACCTGTTCCGGCTGTTCCTGATCATCTTCACGGGCCCGATCTTCTTCCGGACCCTGCTGAAGCGGGATCATTAGCATATTCCGTCGTCTCGACCGAAGCGGCGCAGGCGCGAAGCGGAGAGACCTTCTTTCAACAGAAAGACGGCTGATCGTCGAGCGAAGGTCTCGCCGCTACGCCTCGCGAAGCGAGGCTCCGGTCGAGACGACGGGATTTTCTAATCGGCTTCGGCTCACGCCCGCAGCGTGATCCCGCCGTCGACCACCAGCAGGTGGCCGTTCACGTAGGAAGATTGGTCCGACGCCAGGAACAGCGCCGCATTGGCCGTGTCCCAGCCGGTACCCATCTTGCCGGTCGGCGAGGCGCGGTCGCGGATCTCGATCATCTTCTCGTAGGCCTGGTTATGATCCTTCTCGCTCTTGGCGTACTGCTCGGCGAGGAAGTCGATCATCGGCGTGTGCATGAGGCCGGGCAGGATCGCGTTGCAGCGGATGCCCTTCTCCGCGTACTGCGAGGCGATCGCCATGGTCAGCGAGTTCACCGCGCCCTTGCTGGCATTGTAGGCGAGATACGAGATGCCCTTGGGACTGCGGATCGAGGCGATCGAACTCACGTTCACGATCGCGCCCTTCCCCTGCTTTTCCATGATCGGCAGGACATGCTTGGCCGTGAGGAAGAAGCTCTTCACGTTGACGTCGAACACGCGATGCCACTCGTCCTCGCTGAGCTCGACCGGCCCGCCCTGCGAGCCGATGCCGACATTATTGTCGAGGATGTCGATGCGGCCCCACTTCTCCATGCAGGCGTCGACCATCGCCTTCACGCTGGCATTGTGGGACGCGTTGGCCTCGAAGGCGACGGCGACGTCCTTGCCGACTTCCTTCTCGATCAGGCCGACCGTTTCCTCGGCCGCCGCACGCTTCAGGTCGACGCAGAACACCTTGGCGCCCTCGCGCGCGAAGGTGATCGCCGTGCACTTGCCGTTGCCCCAGCCCGGCCCGCTCGAACCCGCACCGACGACGATCGCCACCCTGTCCTTCAGCTTGCCCGACATGCCGCTTCGCTCCCCTTTCATCTTTCCTCGCCAGTCTATTGAATGGTGAGGATTGAGTCTGAGCCTAGCACGAACGGCTGGTTCGGAATCAGGGTGACGATGCGACACGCCCCGTCCATGATCGCGCTCATGGACACGAAGTATCACGAGACGATGATGCGGCATGCGCTCGAACTCGCCGCCGTCGCGGACAGGGAAGGTGACATGGGCGTCGGCGCGGTGATCGTGCGCGACGGCGAGATCGTCGGCCGCGGCCGCAACCGGATCCACACCGGAAACTCGCTGATTCATGCGGAAACCGATGCCATCTCCGATGCCTGCCGCGAACTCGGCACGGACGATTTGCCGGGCACGACGCTCTACACCACCGTGGAGCCTTGCCCCATGTGCGCCGGCGCCTTGTTGAACGCCAGGATCGATCACTGGGTGCTGGGCCTTCGCTTCAAGACGGTCGGACGAAGCTTCGGCCACTATTCAGTCGAGACGTTCGCGGAGTTCGTCGGCGCCAACATCAAATTCACGACCGGCATCCTGGAGGAAGACTGCCTGGCTCTGCGAAACCGCTACTTCGCGCGCAAGTGATGGGTGAGCGCGAGGCCGATACAGTGCCTTAACTCGCGCAACGACAGCCGCTCATCGGGCCCGAACTTGATGGCCCGCTTGCCATCGTAGGCGAAGGTGTCCGGGTAGAGCTCGCGGAATTGGCCGACCAGTCCGCTCCGGCAATGGAAGTACATGGCGAAGCCGCCCTTCTCGCCCTTCACCCGGTCGATGCGGATAGTGGTGCCGCTGCCGGTTTCCTGGGTGAGATAGCTGGGCTGGCCCCATTTCAAGGTCTCGGTGAGCGGGCCGACGCCGGGTGTCGCCGCAGCGACGTAGAACACCGTCTCGCGCAACGCCATCAGCCGGGCGCGCACGTCGGGCGCATAGGCTCTGAAAACCGCCGCCACTTTCGGGTCGCCGAACCGTTTCATGGCACCAAGCCTAACACGAAGCTGGCGAGGCAGGCGCCTGCGTGAAATGCTCCTGGCAACAAGAAGAACCGGAGGAGCGTCCATGCGTCGTCGTACGTTCACCGCCTCGGCCTTTGCAACCGCGCTCGCGTCCCCCGCAATCGCGCAGTCGCCATGGCCGGCAAAGCCGCTCCGCCTCGTCATTCCCTATCCGCCCGGCGGGCCGTCGGACGTTTCGAGCCGCATCGTCATGGAGCGTGCCGCCCAGCTCCTGGGCCAGGGCGTGCTGTTCGACAACAAGGCCGGCGCCTCGGGCATGATCGGCGCGGAGTTCGTGAAGAACCAGCCGGTCGACCATCACACGTTCCTGACGACGACGACGGCGATGGTCTGCATCACGCGCCATCTGCAGGCGATCCCGTTCGATCCGGAGCGCGATATCATTCCCGTGTCGCGCATGACAACCTCCTGGGGCGCCTTCGCCGTGCATCCGTCGGTGCCTGCCAACACGGTCCCCGAGTTCGTGGCCTACGCAAAGGCCAATCCCGGCAAGCTGAACTACGGCTCGGCCGGCCTCGCCACCATCACCCACCTGTTCGGCGAGATGCTCTGCCTCGAGGCCGGCATCAGGATGACCCACGTCCCCTATCGCGGCAGCGCCCCGGCGACCAACGCGCTGCTGGCGGGCGAGATCCAGGCTCAGTTCGACCAGACGACCCTGCCGCACATCAAGGCCGGCAAGCTCCGCGCGCTCGCGATCCTGGCCGAGGTGCGCCATCCCGATTTCCCCGATGTGCCGACGCTGCAGGAGACCGGCTACGGCAAGGAGAGCGGCGATTCCTGGTTCGGCATCCTGGCGCCGGCCGGCACCTCGCCCGAGGCGATCGCGCGCCTCGACAAGACCGTCGCCGAAGCGCTTCGGAACCCCGACATCGCGGCGAAGGTCCACAACGGGGGCATGCGCGTTACCTATCTCGGTCCCACAGCCTTCCGGGCACAGATCGGCGCCGAGAGCGCGATGTTCGGCAGCATCATCCAGAAGGGCGGCATCAAGCTGCCATGAGCGGACTCAGCGTTTTCGGGAGTCGGCCGCCCAAAGGCCGGGCCAGAGGAGCGACAGGAGCAGTACGGCCAGCAGGCCGCCACCCGCCATCACGAAGGCGAAGCGGTAGCCCGCGAGGAAACCGGCGGTGCTCATGAAGCCCTGGGCGCCGTGGGCCTGCAGCGCCGTCAGGACCGAGGCACCGGCCACGATGCCGATGGTGCGGGTCAGCAGCGACAGGCTGCCCGCGACGCCGCGATCCCGCGGCGGCAGGGTCGCCGTCACGATGTCGGTATAGGCGACGGTGAGCAGGCCCTGCCCCATGCCTTCGAGGACCAGAAGCGCCGCCACGACGAGCACCGGCGTGTTGATCCCGGTGAAGCCCAGCGGCAGCAGTCCGAGACCGACGCAGGCGATGCCGGCGAAGACGGTGGGACGCTGGCCGATGCGACGCACCAGGAAGGCCGAGAGCGGCGCGCCGGTCAGGCTCCCGCCGAAGGCCATCGCCAGCACGATGCCGACGCCCAGCGGCGTGAGCTTCAGCACGTTCACCAGGTAATAGGGCGTGAGCAGCAGGATCGCGAAGCCCGCGAGATTCGCCAGCGCGTTCAGGACGTTGGGGATCGTGAAGCGCGGATCGGCGAAGAGCGCGGGCCGGATGATCGGCTCGGAGACGCTGTTGGCGCGGCGCACGTAGGAAAACAGCAGGGCCAGCGCCACGACGGCCATCCCCAGCGCCCAGAGGCCCGCGATCTCCTTGCGCTGGGAGAAGACCAGCGAGAGCAGCAGCGTGCTCATGCAGGCCGCCAGCAGCACCGCGCCCAGCGCATCGAACGGCCGAGAATCGGGCTTCGGCGACGGCAGCAGGCCCGACAGCGCCAGCGTCACCAGTGCGATCGGCACGCGCACCCAGTAGACGGCGGGCCAGCCCCACAACTCGACCAGCACGCCGCCAAGAACGGGACCGACCGCAGCGGCGATCGCCATCGTGCTGGCGAAGCCCGCCAGGGCCTTGGTGCGGTCGCTCTCGGGGAACAACGAGGTGGCCAGCGCCGGCGTGCAGGACAGCGCCAGCGCCGTGCCGATCCCCTGGGCGCCCCGCGCCCACAGGAACAGCGGCCAGTCGGGCGCCGCCGCGCAGGCCGCGCAGCCGATCGCGGAGATCGCCAAGCCGATGCGAAAGATCAGCCGGTGGCCGAACAGGTCGCCCAGCTTGCCGCAGACCAGCATCAGCGAGCCGTAGACCAGCACGTAGCAGATCACCAGCCACTGCACGTCGCCCAGTGCCAGCCTGAAGTGCGCCGTGATCGCCGGCAGTGCCACGTTGACCGCAATGTCGAGCGGCGCCAGCGACGCGCCCAGCCCGACGATGGCGAGGCCGAAGGACGGCCTCATGTCCGCGGCCGGCTCAGAGGTGCTTCTTCAGGAATTCGAGCATCCGCTCCCACGCGGCATTGGCCGACTTCACGTCGTAGGCCTCGCTGCGTTCGCTGAAGAAAGCATGCGCGGCGTCGTAGCGGAATATCTCCGGCGAGTGCCCGGCACCCTTCATCGCCTTCTCGAGCGCGTCGACGGCGGCAGGCGTGCACCAGTCATCCTTGTTCGCAAAGTGGCCCTGCAGCGGCACCTTGATTTTGGCCGGATCGGCCAACTGTCCCGGCGGGATGCCGTAGAAGGGTACACCGCAGGAAATGCCGCCGATCCTCGCACAGGCCGCGATGGTCAGCGCGCCGCCCATGCAGAAGCCCATCACGCCGACCTTGCCGCCCATTCCCGCGAGATGCGTCACCGCGCCGGCGATGTCCTGGTCGGAGGCGCCGACGAAGTCGAGACCGCTCATCATGTGATTGGCCTCGTCCGGCTTCTGCGTCACACGACCCTTGTAGAGGTCGGGCGCCAGCGCGTTGTAGCCCTGCCGCGCGAAGCGATCGGCCACGCCGCAGATCTGGTCGTTGAGCCCCCACCATTCCTGGATCACCACGATCCCCGGCCGGCCCTTGCCCGCTTCGGCCAGATAGCCCTTGCAGGTCGATCCGTCCGGACGCTTGAAGTCGATCAGACTACCCATGTGATTGTTCTCCTCAATATGTCCTTAACTCTACACCGACCTCACCCTGAGGAGCACGCCGAAGGCGTGCGTCTCGAAGGGTGGGATCGCGCACCGTGCCTGTTGTCCATCCTTCGAGACGCATCGCTGCGCGATGCTCCTCAGGATGAGGGAAAATCTCTAGAGAAGTTTTCTGAGCTCCGTCTTCAGGATCTTGCCGTAGTTGTTCTTCGGCAGTGCCTCGATGAACCTGTAGTCCTTCGGCCGCTTGAATCGGGCGATGTTGTCGAGGCAGAGCCGGTCGAGCTCGGCCGGCGACAGGGTCTGGTCGCCGCGGGCCACGATGAAGGCCACGACCTCCTCGCCCCATTCCGGATGCGGGCGGCCGACCACCGAGCACTCGGCGACGCCGACATGCAGGTTCAGCACGTCCTCGATCTCGCGCGGATAGATGTTGGAACCGCCCGAGATGATCATGTCCTTCGAGCGGTCCTTGAGGGTCAGCAGCCCCTCCTCGTCGAAGGCGCCGACATCGCCGGTCCACAGCCAGCCGTCGCGCAGCGAGCGCGCCGTGGCCTCAGGGTTGTTCCAGTAGCCGGCCATCACGGGATCGCCCTTGCAGATGATCTCGCCAACCTCGCCCACGGGAAGCAGGCCGCCTTCCTCGTCGACCACCCTTACCTCCATGCAGGAATCGGCGCGGCCGGCCGAGGCCAGGCGCTGCTCCCAACGCGGATGGCGGCGGTCCCAGTGATACTCGCGGCTGAGATGGGTGATGGTCATCGGGCTCTCGCCCTGGCCGTAGAGCTGCATCAGCTTGTTGCCGAGAATATCGAGCGCACGCTTGAGGTCCGAGACGTACATCGGCGCGCCGCCGTAGGTGATGAGCCGCAGCGCATCGGACTTCAGGTCGGCCACGCTGCCATGCTCGATCAGCCGCTTCACCATCGTGGGCGCGAGGAAGATCGAGCATTCGGGCCAGCGGTTCATCAGTTCGACCGTCTCCGGCACCTCGTATTTGCCGCTCTCGGGGAACACCTGCACCGAGCCGCGCGCCAGCATCGGGAAGTTCCACAGGCCCGAACCGTGGCTGATCGGGGCGGCATGCACGATCGACCCGCCGGGCGGCGGCCGGTCGACATCGGCAAAATAGTTCAGGGTCATCGCCAGCAGATTGCGATGCGTGAGCATGGCGCCCTTCGGACGGCCCGTCGTGCCCGACGTGTAGAACAGCCACGCGAGATCGGTGGGCTCGGCATCGGCGATCGGGCTCGGATCGCCGACCGCCATGAACGTGTAGGAACGCGTCGTGACGTCGACGATCTCCTTGAGTTCTGGCGCCTCCTTGGCAGCCTCGGCGATCGTGTCGGCGAGGTCTGGCGTCACGAAGCACAGCTTCGCGCCCGAATTCTCCAGGATGAACGCGAATTCCCTGGCATGCAGCTTGGCGTTCATCGGCACCGCGCAGAGCCCGGCGTGCCAGATCGCGTACATGACCTCGATCGATTCGACGCAGTTCGCCATCGCGAAGGCCACGCGGTCGCCGCGCGACAGGCCGAACCGGCCCGCCAGATGCGTGCTCATCACCGAGACCTTGCGCCACAGGTCCCTGTAGTTGAGGTGCGGTGACGTCCCGCGCGCCAGCGCGGGCAGGTCGCGGAACTCCTGCGCGGAGCCCAGCAGCAGATGGGCGATGTTCATTGGATCTGTTTCCTCGCCTGCCGACTATTGCAGGCACGGCATCGACCTTGCAATGTGCCGCCCATGCAGGATTTCGATTTCGCCATTGTCGGCGCCGGCATTGCCGGGGTCTCCGTCGCCTATCACCTCGCGCCCCATGCGAAGGTGATCATCCTCGAGCGCGAGAACGTGCCCGCCTACCACACGACGGGCCGCTCCGCCGCGCTGCACTCGGAGACCTACGGCAGTGCCCAGATCCGCGCCATCACGGTCGCCTCGGGGCGGTTCTACCGCAATCCGCCACAAGGCTTCTCCGACCATCCGCTGCTGACGCCGCGCGGCGCGCTGGTCGCCGGCCATGCCGGGCAGGAGGCCGCGGTGAAGGCCGCCGCCGCCGACTATGCCCAGCTCGTGCCCTCGGTGCGCTGGCTGGAGCCGGCCGAGGTCCTGCGCCGCCTCCCCATCCTGAGGCCCGAGGCGGCGGGCGGCGGCGCGGTGTTCGAGCCCGAGGCCGACGACATGGACGTGGCCTCGATCCATGGCGGCTTCCTGAAGGGCGCGCGCGCCGCCGGCGCCGTGCTGCGGCTCGACGCCGAGGTCCTGGGTCTCGAGCGCCTCGACGGAATGTGGAACATCACCTTGCGCGGCGATGGCGACGCCATCCGCGCGGCCAACATCATCGACGCGGCTGGCGCCTGGGCCGACGTGCTGGGCGGCCTTGCGGGCTGCGTGCCGATCGGCCTGGTGCCGAAGCGGCGCACCGCCTTCACCTTCGACGCCCCGCAGGGACTCGAACTCGGTCCGCTGCCGATGATGATCGACTTCGACGAGAGCTTCTATTTCAAGCCCGAGGTCGGTCAGTTCCTGGGCTCGCTGGCCGACGAGACGCCCTCGCCGCCCTGCGACGCCCAGCCCGAGGAGATCGACGTCGCCACCGCCGTCGAGCGCATCGAGACGGCGAGCACGCTCGAAATCCGCCGCATCAAGAACAAGTGGGCGGGCCTGCGCTCCTTCGTTCACGACAAGAATCTCGTCGCGGGCTACGACCCGAAGATCGAGGGCTTCTTCTGGCTGGCCGGCCAGGGCGGCTACGGCATCCAGACCGGCTACGCCGCCGGCCAGCTCGCCGCCGCGCTGGCGCTGGGCAAGCCTCTCCCCGCCGAAGTCGCCGACCTCGGCGTCACGGAAGAGTCGCTGTCGCCGAAGCGCTTCGCGGTGAGTGACGACGCCTGAACGGGATGACACGGGAATCGACCCTGACTAAGGTCACCCGCGCGGGGCCCCCGTGGCGGAATTGGTAGACGCCAGCGACTTAAAATCGCTTGATCCGAAAGGATCGTGCCGGTTCGAGTCCGGCCGGGGGCACCAAAGGCGCATCCTACGAATTTACCTTCGAGCTTTCCCGCAAGCCTGCCAGACGAGCGGCATCGCGGCTCGAGGCGAAGGCCGCGATCCGGATCGATTCCGTCATGATCGCCGCCTTCTTCTTCCCGTTCGAGTAGAAGGCGTTCTTCAGGTAGGTGAGTTGATCGTCCAGCTGCTTGCCCTTGACTGGGTCACCGGCCGCGACGGTCGCAATGACGATCTTCATGATCTGGAAGAGCGCTTCCTCATTCTCCGTGAGGATCGCGCTCGCCGGCTTCTTGCTGTCCTCTGACATGGGATCCTCGGCGGTTGGGGGCAGCCTTCTAGCCCTCGTGGCCTATCCGCGAAAGGGATCAGCACAGATCATTGCTGGGCGCGCGCCACTCCAGTGGCGCATCGTGCTCAAGGAAGATCGCGCCATGAAGCGGCGCGTTAGTCCCTGTAGTGACACGCAGCCCAATGACCCGGGCGCTTTTCCTCGAGCACCGGCGCGCGCTGCGAGCAGTCGGGGCGCGCGATCGGGCAGCGGGTGTGGAAGTGGCAGCCCGAGGGCGGGCGGATCGGGTTGGGCACGTCGCCCTGCAGCATGATGCGCTTGCGCTTGACCGTCGGATCGGGGATCGGCACGGCCGACAGCAGCGCTTCCGAATAGGGATGGATCGGCGTGTCGTAGAGTTCCGCCGCCGGCGCGATCTCGACGACGCGTCCGAGATACATCACGGCGATGCGCGTCGAGATGTGCTCCACCACGCTGAGATCGTGGGCGATGAAAAGATAGGTGAGGCCGAACTGCTCCTGCAGGTCCTCCAGAAGATTGATCACCTGCGCCTGGATCGACACGTCGAGCGCCGAGACGGGCTCGTCGCAGATCAGCAGCTTGGGCTCGACGGCGAGCGCGCGGGCGATGCCGATGCGCTGGCGCTGGCCGCCCGAGAACTCGTGCGGGAAGCGGCGCATATGGTCGGGCCGCAGCCCCACCGTCTCGAGGAGCTGCACGACGCGGTCTTCCATCGCCTGGCGCGACTTCACCAGCTTATGGATGATCAGCGCCTCGCCGATGATCGCGCCGATCGTGAGGCGCGGATTGAGCGACGCATAGGGATCCTGGAAGATGATCTGCATGTCGCGCCGCATCGCCTGCAGCGCGTTGTGGTCCATCTTCATGACGTTGGCGCCCTGGAACCAGACCTCGCCCGAACTGGGCTCGATCAGGCGCAGGATGCAGCGGCCGGTCGTCGACTTGCCGCAACCGGATTCGCCCACGACGCCCAGGGTCTCGCCGGCCTCGATGTCGAAGCTGACGCCGTCGACGGCATGGACCTTGTCGACCACGCGCGACAGGATTCCGCCACGGATCGCGAAATGCTTGCGCAGGTCGCGGACCGAGAGAAGCGGCTTGGCGGTTTCCGTGGCCGTCCCGGCCGCCTGGGAAGCAACAGGGGCGCTCACAGCACGCACCTCACGTAATGCCCGGGGCCGACTTCCTTGAGCGGCGGCAAGCCCTGGGTGCAGACATCCATGGCGAACTTGCAGCGCGCGGCGAAGCGGCAACCCGGCGGCGGGTCGAGCAGGTTCGGCACGGTGCCGGCGATGGCCTCCAGCCGCTGCTTCTTCTCCGCCGAGCGGTCGACGCGCGGGATGGAGCGGATCAGGCCCTGCGTGTAGGGATGCCGCGGATCGCCGAACAGCGCCTCGACCGAGGCCTCCTCGACGACGTTGCCGGCATACATGACGGTGACGCGCTGGCAGGTCTCGGCGACCACGCCCATCGCGTGGGTGATCAGCATGATCGCCATGCCGAACCGCTCCTTCATCTCCTGCATCAGCTCCAGGATCTGCGCCTGGATGGTGACGTCGAGGGCGGTGGTCGGCTCGTCGGCGATCAGCAGCTTGGGCTGGCAGGACAGCGCCATCGCGATCATCACCCTCTGGCGCATGCCGCCGGAGAACTGGTGCGGATAGTCGTGTACGCGGCGCTGCGGATTGGGAATGTCGACCAGCCGCAGCATCTCAGCGGCACCGGCGATCGCCTGCTTGCGCGACAGCTTCTGGTGCAGCGCGATCACCTCGGCGATCTGGTCGCCCACTGTGTAGACCGGATTGAGCGAGGTCATCGGCTCCTGGAAGATGATGGCGATCTCCTTGGCGCGGATCTTGTCCATCTCGTCCATGGAAAGCGGGATCAGGTCCCGTCCCTGCCACAGGATCTGCCCGGCCTCGAAGCGGCCGGGCGGCATGTCGATCAGCTTAAGCACCGAACGGGCGGTGACGGTCTTGCCGCAGCCCGATTCGCCCACGACGCCCAGCGTCTCGCCACGGTCGATGTGGAGATCGACCCCGTCGACGGCACGCACCATGCCGTCGTCGGTCTTGAACCAGGTCTTGAGACCGCGAATGTCCAGCAGGGGTTCGGTCACGCTACACCAGTCCTAGAGAACACGCCGCGGATCGATCGCGTCGCGCAGTCCGTCGCCGATGAAGTTGATCGCCAGCACCGTGATGAAGATCAGCGAGCCGGGGAACAGCGCCCAGTGCGGGGCGATGTCGAGATAATCCTTGGCGTCGCGCAGCACGCTGCCCCAGGTCGGCACGTCCGACGGGAAGCCGAGGCCGAGGAACGACAGCGTCGACTCCGCGATGATGGCCGCGGCAACGTCGATGGTCGCGACCACGATCACCGGGCCCAGAGCGTTGGGCAGGATGTGCTGGGTCACCTGGCGGATACGCGAGGCCCCCAGCGCGCGGGCCGCCTCGACGAATTCCTTTTCGCGCAGGGAGAGGAACTGCGCGCGCACCAGGCGCGCGGCGGACATCCAGCGCGTGCCGCCGATGACCGCGACGATCAGCACGAAGGCGCCACCCTCGACACCCAGCACGCCCTTCACCGGCTCGCGGAACAGGTAGATGACCAGCAGGAGCAGCGGCAGCTGCGGCAGCGACAGGAAGAGGTCGGTGACCCACATCAGCGCCGCGTCGACCCGTCCGCTCGACATGCCGGCGATGGCGCCGACCAGCACGCCGAAGAAGATGGCGACGACCATCGCCGCGAAACCGACCGCGATCGAGATGCGGCCGCCGTAGATCAGCCGTGACAGCAGGTCCTGGCCCAGATCGTCGGTGCCCAGCGGATGAGCCCAGGACGGCCCCTGCAGCTTGGCGGCGAAGTCGATCTCGTTGATGGGCACCCGCCAGATGAGTGGCCCGGCCAGGACGCCGAACAGGATCAGGCCCAGGGCGAAAGCCGAGAACAGCGCCATCTTGTGCCGCCGGAAGCGGCGCCACGCCTCCTGCCAGGGCGAGAAGCCCTGCGCCTTGCGCGCGGCCGGGTTCCCGGCGGGAGCGCTAGCGGAAAGCGATGCGGGGGTCGAGCCAGCCATAAAGGATATCTGCGATGAGGTTGAAGACGACGACCAGGCAGGCCGAGACGAAGGTGACACCCATGACGACGGGTGTGTCGTTGGAGAGCATCGAGGTGATCAGCAGCGAGCCGATGCCGGGCACGCGGAAGATCTGCTCGGTGACGATGGCGCCGCTGAAGACGATGGGCATCTGCAGGGCGACGAGCGTAACCACCGGGATCAGGGCCGTGCGCACGACGTGCCGGGTGATGACCTTGCGTTCGCCGATGCCCTTCGACCGCGCCGTGGTGACGTAGTCGAGGCGGATGACATCGAGCACCGAGGATCGCACGAAGCGCACCAGCGCCGCGCCCTGGAAGAGGCCGAGCACCGTCACCGGCATGATCGACTGCTTGATATGCTCCCAGTAGAACGCCCAGCCCGTCGCCGTGATGTCGGCGCGGTAGACGAAGGGCAGCCAGTCGAGCTGGATCGAGAAGACCAGGATCAGCACCAGGCCCGTGAAGAAGGTCGGCAGGGAGAAGCCGATGAAGGCGAAGGTGTTGGCAATCTGGTCGAACAGCGAATAGGGCCGCGTTGCCGCCAGCACGCCGACCGGAATGGCGATCACGATGGCCAGGATCTGCGAGGCGCCGATGACGACCAGCGTCACGGGCAGTCGCTGCATGATCAGCGTGCTCACGTCCATGCGGCTGACGAAGGAGAAGCCCCAGTCGCCCTGCATGAGGGCAAACAGCCAGTGCCAGTAACGCATCCAGATCGGGTCATCGAGACCGAACTTGGCGCGCAGCGCGGCGCGCACCTCGGGCGGAACCGCCGGGTTTGTCGCCAATTCGTCGAAGGGATCTCCGGGCGCCATGGCCAGGAGGGCGAAGAGCACGATGCTGATCCCGAGCAGACTCGGGATCATGATCAGGAGCTTCCGGATTACGTACTGCCTGCTCACGCGATGTCCTGCAAAAATGAAAGCCCTCCCTGCTCATGCAGGGAGGGCGTTGCGGATTTACGCGTCCTTGAACCAGTCGCTGAGATCCGAGGTGTTGTTGTCCCAGCCGCTGATGTTGCAGTTGAGCTTCGCGGTCCGCGCCGACACGGTCGGCCGCTGCACGATTCCCATCACGATCTGGTTCTGGATGGCGAGGTCGTTCAACTTGATGAACGAGGCAGCGCGCTTGACGGGATCGAGTTCAGCCACTGTCTCGCCGTAGAGCTTGTCAGCCTCGGGGCTCTGCCAGCGGGTAATGTTGCGGCCCTGCCACTTGTTGGCCTTGGTGGCGGCTTCCGTCGAGACGAACTGCAGCATGTGCGTGCCCGGATCGGGCTGGCCCATGGTCGTCGTGTACATCTCGAGGTCGGTGTAGAACTTCGTGTACGTGTCCGGATTGGCCACGTCCGACGAGAAGAAGACCGACGCCGTCACCGACTTCAGCTCGATGTCGATGCCCGCCTTCTGCGCCGCCTGCTTGATGATGGCCTGCGTCTTCTGGCGCGGCTGGTTGATCGAGGTCTGATAGACGAACTTGAGCTTCTTGCCATCCTTGGCGCGGATGCCGTCGGCGCCCTTCTTCCAGCCGGCCTTCTCGAGGATGTCGTTGGCCTTGTCGACGTTGAACTCGATCGGGTTGTTCTTGGAATCGAAGCGCGACGGACCATACAGGAAGTTGCGCGTCGCCGGACCGGTGCGGCCGTAGATGTGGTCCTGGATCGACTTGTTGTCGACCAGCAGCGCCAATGCCTTTCGCACTTCCGGATCGCTGAGCGTCGGGTGCTTGGTCTTCAGGCTGGACCGCTCGCCGTCGACTTCCGTCCACGGGTCGGTCGTGTTCAGGAGCAGGAACTCGATGTTGCCGCCCGGCGTGACCGAGACGCTGCCCTTGCCGCCCTTCTCGAGGCGGGAGAGGATTTCGTCCTCGACCTGCAGGTTCCAGGCGAAGTCGAACTCGCCGGTCTGCAGCACCGCGCGCGCCGCCGAGACGGCATCGCCGCCGCCCTTCATCTCGACCGAGTCGAAGTACGGCTTGTTGGCCTGGTGGTAGTTCGGGTTAGCGACACCCGTCACCAGATCGCCCGGCTTGAAGTCCTTGAACATGTAGGGGCCGGTGCCGACCGGCTTGAGATTGGTGGGTGCGTCGCGCGACTTGGCGCCGATGAAGTCGGCGAACAGGTGCTTCGGGATCAGCATGCCGCGCGTGCCGACGAAGGCATCGGCCCAGAACGGCGTCGCCTTCTTGAACGCCACCTTGACGGTGTACTGATCGATCTTCGTGACCGTCACGTCCTGATAGGACGCGATGGTGTAGGCAGCCGTCGCCGGATCCCTGGCATATTCCCAGTTGAACACGACATCGTCGGCCGTGAACGGCTTTCCATCGTGCCAGGTCACGCCCTGCTTCAGCTTCCAGGTCACCGACATGCCATCGGCGGCGAGGCCGCCATTCTCCTTGGTCGGAATCTCGGCGGCGAGCTTGGGCTTGAGGTTGCCGTCCGGATCCCACGCTGCCAGCGGCTCGTAGAACAGGCGCGAACCGTCCTGGTCCTTGGTGCCGACCGCGAAATGCGGGTTCAGCAGGGTCGGACCCTGCCACCACAGCAGCTTGAGCGGGCCGCCGCCGCCCCGCTTGGTCGGCTTGTAGGTCGAGGCCGGCTGCGCCATCGCCACGCCCGACGAAACGAGGATCTGGCCGGCGACCGGCGCCCCGATGCCCACCGCCATCATCGCCTGCACGAAACCACGTCGCGAAAGCTTGCCGGCCTTCACCTTTCCGACGAGGCCACGGATTTCACGTTCGTTCATTTCGAAACTCCCAAGATCGATGCCTTCCCAATGCCGCCCTCGCTATGCTGCAAGATGCGTGCAATCCTTGATCGTTACAGGCTGTAACGTTGCCGTCAATGACAGCACTTGCTGCGGGGGAGATACTTAATGGCTTGGATAGCTCTTTTTCTGGCGGGACTCTGCGAAATCGGCTGGCCCGTTGGGCTGAAACTCGGCTGGACCGACCAGGGCCCCAGGCCGGGATGGTTGCTTCTCGCCGTCGTTGCCATCGTGGTGAGCGGGGCGCTGCTTATGTGGGCACAACGCACCATCCCGATGGGCACCGCCTACGCCATCTGGACGGGTATCGGCGCCGTGGGTGCCTTCACCGTTGGCATCCTGGCTTTCGGCGACACCGCCTCGACCCTCCGCATCGTCTCGATCGGCCTGATCGTGGCAGGCATCATCGGCCTCAAGATCGCCTGAGGAAACGGCCATGAGAATGAAGGACAAGGTTGCGCTGGTCACCGGCGCCGCGAGCGGGATGGGTGCAGCCACCGCGCGTCTTTTTGCCCGCGAGGGCGCCAGGGCGGTGGTCGTGGCCGACGTGCTCGACACGGACGGCGAGGCGGTCGTCGCCGAGATCAGGGAGGCCGGCGGCACTGCAAGCTACGTGCATCTCGACGTCACGAGCGAAGCCCAGTGGCAGGAAGCGCTCGACAAGACGGTAGCCGCCCACGGTGGCCTCAACGTGCTGGTGAACAACGCCGGCATCTCGGGTTCGGCGGCCGAGGATCTCTACGACACGGCGCTGTGGCACAAACTGATGGACATCAACTCGACCGGCGTCTTCCTCGGCATGAAGTACGGCATCGCCGCCATCCGCAAGACCGGCGGGCCGGGCTCGGTCGTCAACCTGTCCTCGATCTCCGGCATCGTGGGGCAGGCCTACATCCATGTCGGCTACAACGCATCGAAGGGCGCCGTGCGGCTGATCACCAAAGCGGCGGCGGCGCAGCACGGAAAGGACGGTATCCGGGTAAACTCGGTGCATCCCGGCCTGATGCCGCCGATGCGCACCTCCGGCCGCACCGCCGATCCGGTGCAGCGCGCCAAGACACTGAAAGGCGTGCCGCTCGGCCGCGCCGGCGAGGTCGACGAGGTGGCCAACGCGATCCTGTTCCTGGCCTCCGACGAATCCTCTTACGTCACCGGTGCCGAGCTGGTGGTCGACGGCGGCTGGACGGCGGTCTGAAGTGGCGGACGAGCGCACGACCGTCCCGCACTGGAAGGTTCTGGACTCGAAGTACAGTTACCGCGACCGCTGGCTGACCCTTCGCTCCGACACGGTCGAGCTGCCCAACGGCCGGGTGCTCGCGCCCTTCCACGTCATCGAGCAGCCCGACTGGAGCACGGCCATTGCCCTCACCCACGACGGCAACGTGGTCCTGGTCGAGGAGTATCGCCATGGCGCGGCGCAGACCGTGGTCGAACTGCCCAGCGGCATCATCGAGGGGCCAGGCACGCCGGTCGAGCACATGAAGCGCGAGTTGCTGGAGGAGACCGGCTTCGCCAGCGACGAGTGGCACCCGCTCGGCAGCTTCTTCGCGAATGCGCCGCGCCTCAACAATCGCGTCCACTGCTTCGTGGCGCTCGGCGCCCGCAAGGTCGCCGAGCCGAAGCTCGACGACAGCGAGGTGATCGTCACCCACGAAGTCCCCTTCGCCCGTTTCCTGGAGGAGCTGCGCGACGGCAGCCGCACCTTCCACGGCTTCCAGGTCGGCACGATGTGGCTCCTGCACACATTCGCACGAAGGACGAAAGACAAGCGCCTGGCAGCGCTGCTGGCTTAACCCTTCATGTTCCTCTCCACCGCTAGGGGGAGAGGAGTTTGAGTGAGACGAAGCCTAGCGCCGCAAGTCGCGCAGGCGACCGGCGACGGCGCAGACCATCAGGCCGCCGATGAGCGAGATGTGTTCCATGGCGACGCGGAAGTGCGGCGTGCGCGCGGGCTCCTGCATCGTCCAGAACGGATGGGCGAGCAGGATGGCGACCACGAGGAAGCCGCTCAGGATGCCGCAGCCCAGCCACAGCCAGCGATCGAACAGGATCATCAGGGAACCGATCAGCAAGGTCGCGACCAGGACGATGTTGAGGATACCCGCCGGTTCCAGGCGGAGCGCCTTCAGCTCGGCGACGCTGTGCTGGAATTCGATCAGATGCGCGAGACCCGCGCTCCAGAACACGAAGGTCAGCACCAGCCGCGCCAGGAACCAACCGATGCCGCTGTCCAGAAAAGCCGCGATGACTCGCGGCGTGTCGTTCTTACCCATGTAGGTTCTCCCCCGAGAAGCTCCGGCGGGACCATAAGGCGACAAGCTGTCTCCTTCCACTGCGTTCGCTTTCGTGTGCAGTTCCGCCATGGTTCGCAAACGACCCGACCAGGGCTGGCGCGCGGCGGCATTTGCCGTGGCGTTGTTTGCGATCACGCTCAATTTCTTCCAGCCGCTGGCCCACGCCGCGCTGATGCGCGACGGCGGTCCCGAGGTCGCCGCCCTGACCTGGGGCGTCTTCTGTCTGCCGACCGTCGACGAGGACGGCTCGCAGTCGCCCGGCCAACAGGCCGGCAGGGTCCACGAATGCCGCCTTGGCCTTGCGCACGCGTTCGCCCTGGCCGAGCCCGGCGGTACCGCCTTCCTGCTCGTCGAGCCCGCCGCCGAGACGATCGTCCTAGCGGCCAATGACGAGGCCCTGGCTCCGGTGGGCATCCGCGACGGGCTCCACCGACCGCGCGGTCCCCCACCCACTCCTGACGTCTGAAACCGCGACGCGCCTTGCCGTGCGTCGCGTTCGTCTGTCATTCGTGGGGAGATTTTCATGTTGTCCGTTCGTGCGGCCACAGGCGTCGCCGTTGCAGCCCTTGCCCTGATTCCGACCTTCGCCCGGGCGCAGGCCGCGTCCGTCAACACGGCCTCGTGACGATGGCGCCCGCGACAGTCAGCGCCGGCTGCGGCTCCAGCGTGGAAGAGCTCGATGTCAGCACTACGGTGATGGCGCGCGAGCGGTTCCAGTGGAGTCCGAAAACCGGCGTCGACCAGTTCGTGAACCACATTCCCGGCGGCTGGCTGCCCGACATCCCGACCGGCCAGCTCCATCCGACCGGCCAGGAGATCGTACTTGCCGGCGTCGTCGATCTTGCCGAGGTTCGTGCCTGGCTCGACGCGCAGAAAAATCGCTGATCCCCCGAACTCATTCATCAGGAGTCCATGCCATGCTCGCCCGTCGCCTCTTCCTCGCCACCGCCGTCTCTCTGCTGGCAGTGCCTTCGATGGCCCAGGATTACAAGCTGGGTTCACTCGAGATCACCACGCCGTGGACGCGCGCTACCGCCCCGACCGCCCGCACCGGCGGCGGTTTCATGACCATCACCAACAAGGGCACGACGGCCGACAGGCTGGTCTCCGCCCGCAGCACCGTGTCCGAGAAGGTCGAGATCCACGAGATGCAGATGGACGGCAGCGTCATGCGCATGCGCGAACTGGCCAAGGGCCTCGACATCCCGCCGGGCGCCACCGTCATGCTCAAGCCCGGCAGCTATCACATCATGTTCATGGAACTGAAGACGCCGCTCGCCAAGGACGCCAAGGTGCCGGTGACACTCGTGTTCGAGAAAGCCGGCAGCATCGACGTGCAGCTCAACGTCCAGGCGATGGGCGCCATGCCGCAAGGGCATGGGAAGAACTAACCCGTCATCTCGACCGGAGCGCGCAGCGCGGAGCGGAGAGATCTTCGCTCCACAATTTGCCGGCTTTAAGTAGAGGGAAGGTCTCTCCACTTCGCACCTTCGGTGCTTCGGTCGAGACGACGGTCCCTTCTTGAAGCTCGGTTTGCTACATCGCCTTCAGAAGCTCGATGGCGATCAGGACCATGCCGATCACCGACACGAACCACGCAAGCGTGCGCAGCCAGGCGATGCCGGCGACGTAGATCACGGCGTAGGCGACGCGGCCCCAGAAGAAGATCGCCGCGCCCATCGCCGTCATGGCGTTGGCCTTGCCGGCCACCGCGGCGACCAACACCAGTGCCGCGAACAGCACCATGTTCTCGACCATGTTGAGATGAGCGCGCTTGGCGCGTCCGGCCCAGCCCTTGATCTCGGGCACGCCTTCGCGGTTGCCGGCCAGGATGGGCAGGCCGACCGCCCGGTTGGCGCCCGTGGCCGCCACCAGCATCTGGACGAACGTCAGGATCACGGAGAAGAGGAGGTACTTCAGGTCCGGAGACATCGATGTTTCTCCCGTTGTTGTTATTTGGTCCCGAAGAGACGGTCGCCCGCATCGCCGAGCCCGGGAACAATATACCCGTGATCGTTGAGCTTTGCATCGATCGCTGCCGCGAAGACCGGTACGTCGGGATGGACCTCGGCGAAGGTCCGCGCCCCCTGCTCCGAACCCAGCACGCAGATGAACTTGATTCGCCTGGCACCAGATTCCTTCAACCGGTCGACCGCCGCGATGGCCGAATGCGCGGTGGCCAGCATCGGGTCGCAGACGATGACGTCGCGGTCGGAGATGTCCTGCGGGAGCTTCAGGTAATACTCGACGGCCTGCAGCGTGCGCGGGTCGCGATAGAGTCCGACATGGCCGACACGGGCCAGCGGCACGAGGTCGATTACCCCTTCGGCCAGGCCGAGGCCGGCGCGCAGGATCGGCACGACGACCAGCTTCTTGCCGTCGAGCATCGGTGCGTCCATCGCCTCGATCGGTGTTTCGATGCGCACATCCACCATCGCCAGGTCGCGCGTGGCGTCGTAGCCCAGCAGCAAGCCAATCTCGCGCAACAGGCGTCGAAAATTCGTGCTCGACGTCGCCTTGTCGCGCAGCTTGGTGAGCTTGTGCTGCACCAGAGGATGCGTCACGACATGGATCGAGTGCGGCAATGACATCGTCTTCTTCTCCCCAGAAACTCAGAATACCGTGCCGTCGCTCTCGACGGTGATGGGCGGGCCGCCGCCCGGGCGGCGCTCCGCGGCCAGTCGCCGCCCCGCAAACCACGTGCCGGCCTCCAGCACCTTCACCAGCGGCAGGCGCTGCGCATCCATACCCAAATGCAGCCGGACATGCTCGGCAATCTGGTCGAGCAGCGCCACCGTGAGCGCCCGCCATTCCACGATCGCCTCGTCGCCCGGCGCGAAGCTCTTCTCCAGCAGCACGCGCTGCTTCGGTCGCAGCGCGCCGGCATCGACCAGCAGGCCGCCGTTGCGATACTCCGGCAGGCCGGTCAGCGCATCGAGGGCCACGACTTTCAGGCCTGCTCCCTCGATAGGTTCGACCAGCGAATAGCTCATCCATTGCGAGAGCTTGTGGAACGGCACGAGCCCGACCACCGGATGCTCCCACACGTCGCCGCGCGGCGAAGGCCAGATCGGCGAGAGCCTGTCGAGCACGGCGGCCAGGATGGTTTCAGCCTTCACCTCGCCGCCAGTCGCCACGACGTCGAACAGCGCCCCCGGCCGCTCCAGTCCGACACCGCCCAGCTTGCGCAGCAGTTCGGCGCGGCCCTCGAGGCCGAGCAGCGGATTGTGCGCTTTCACCTGGAAGCCCATGGCGATGTCCATCGGCGTGAGCGCCGTCAGGCGCTCGGCATCGACCCTCAATGGATCGCCCTTGGCGTCGCGGCTGAACGCGCCGTTGGCGAACATGTGAAAGCTGGCAACGCCCAGCCCCTCGGAACGGGCGTGGGTCTCGCCCGTACCGGGCTCCCGATAGCTCCAGGCCGCGCCCGCGCCGGCGTCGAGCAGGACGGATACGACCGCGAGGTCCATACGGCGACGCGCGATTTCTTCCGGCGGCAGGTGCGCCAGCCGCTCGGCCAGCGCGCTCCAGCGATCACGTCCGCCGGCCTCGAAATGCCGCCAGCGCGAGTGGAACGGAATAGCCGTCGGATTGGGAAACCGCTCGCGCGCGACGGCGAGCGTCGCCTGCACCGCGGCTTCCAGCCCGTTGGCGTCGAGCTGGAACCACTGCGATTGCCCGTCCACGACATACTTCAGGATCTTGCCCGCCCGCTCACGGATCGCGACGGGGGTGCGGAGATAAGCCAGATCGTTTCTCAAGATGTGCGCCCGCGAACCGGTGTCATCCTGAGCGCAGCGAAGGATCCTTCGCTGCGCTCAGGATGACAAGAGAAGTGAATTGAAGCCAAAGAGCGCGCTCCGATGAATCATTCATCGAGGCCACGCCCCTTGGCGCGCGCCAGCTCGTTCGAGCCGGGCTTGGTCGGGCTGAAATAGCCGGCGGCCTTCTTGGCATCCATTTCCACCAGCGCATCGGCGGGGATCAGGTGCTCGGGGATCGGCACCTGCTCGACGATCTCGATACCCTGCTCGCGCAGCGCGTCGGATTTCATGTTGCTCATCGAGGCAAAGCGGTCGATGCGGCTGACGCCCAGCCAATGGAAGATATCGGGCATCAGCTCCTGGAAGCGCATGTCCTGCACGCCCGCCACGCATTCGGTGCGGTTGAAGTACTGCGCCGCCGAATCGCCGCCGGGCTGGCGCTTGCGGGCGTTGTAGACGAGGAACTTCGTCACTTCGCCCAGCGCGCGGCCTTCCTTGCGATTGTAGATGACGACACCGACGCCGCCGCGCTGTGCCATGTCGATGCAGATCTCGATTCCGTGCGCGAGATAGGGCCGGCAGGTGCAGATGTCGGAGCCGAACACGTCGGAACCGTTGCACTCGTCATGGAGGCGGCAGGCGATCTTCGTCTCCTGCTTGCCGAGCTTCGACACGTCGCCGAAGAAATAGACCGTGGCGCCGCCGATCGGCGGCAGGAACAGTTCGAGGTCGGGTCGCGTCACCAGCTCGGTATACATGCCGCCCGTCTGCTCGAAGAGCGTGCGGCGCAGGTCGGTCTCCTTCACGCCGAAACGCTCGGCGATGCCGGGCAGCCACCAGACCGGCTCGATCGCGGCCTTGGTCACCTTCACGTCGCCGGTACCGCTCAGGATGTCGTTGTCGGGCTTCAACCGGCCGGCCGCCATGGCCTCCATGATCTCCGGCATGTTCACATGCGCCTTGGTGATGGCGATGGTCGGGCGGATGTCCCACCCGGCGGCCAGCTTGTCGGCAAAGACCTCGGAGACCAGATGGCCCCACGGGTCGAGCGACACGATCTTCTTCGGGTCGAACCATGCCTCGAAGGGCCCAATAGGCTCTGCCGGCGAGGTATTGGTGAGGTCCGGCCGGTGGTCGGCCTTGAGTTCCTGCGCCGCGATCGCCAGGGCGCGATAGATGCCGTAGCTGCCGGAATGAACGCCTATGACGTTGCGGTGCGACCCAAGGCCGACCGTCCCGACGACGGGACCTCGCACGGCAGGGTCGCGCGCGCCCCAGACCACAGGGGGAGCCGGCTGGCCGCCCTGGCTGGGATGAGTGTTCAGTCTGATATGCGCCATTGCTTTCCGGTCCTCTGGGAGCGGGAAAGCGAGGAAGCTTACAGTGGCAACATGACCAAAGAAAGACCGTGTCCGATCCCGCCCCGGTGGCTGCAGAAAATCAGACTCCCTTCGCCGCGAGATCGATGGCGCGGCGGTACATGGTCATCGCGGCTTCGGGGGTGTTGTAGCCGGCGTGCGCCGTCAGCGTAACGTTGTCGAGCGCGAGCAGCGGCTCGTCCGGCGGCGTCGGCTCCTTTCCGAAGACGTCGGTCGCATAGTGGCCGACCCTGCCGGAGCGCAGCAGCTCAATCAGAGCAACCTCGTCGACGAGCCCCGCCCGCGCGGTGTTCACGATGATGACACCGGGCCTGGTTTTCTCCAGCTTCGCACGATCGAGGAAGCCGCGTGTCGCGTCGTTCAGCGCGAGGTGCAGGCTCACGATGTCGGACTGCGCCAGCAGGTCGTCGATCGGCACCGATCCGCCTGCAATGGGCGAGCGGTTGTAGGCAATCACCTTGAGGCCGATCCCCTGCGCGATGCGCGCCATCTCGCGGCCGATACCGCCCAGCCCGACCACGCCCAGCGTCTTGCCCCTGAGTTCCATACCCTGCATCGGACGCCAGCCGCCGCCGCGGACGATGCCGTGCATGGTCGCGATGTGACGCGCCGCGGCGAAGACCAGGCCCATCGCATGCTCGGCGACCGTCGTGTCGCCGTAGCCGCCGATGGTCGACACCTTGATGCCGAGTCGTTCGGCCGCCGCGACATCGACAAAGCTCGAAGCGCCGGTGCCCAGGAAGACGATGTGCTTCAGCCCGGTGCAGCGCTTCAGGGTCGGCTCGCTGAAGTAGGTCGCATCGTTGATGACCGTGTCGTAGCCCTCGACCTTCCCCGGCACCTGCTCTTCGGGCACCGGCCCCATGTTGACCGTGACCTGAATGTCTGCAGCGCCATGGACCTGCTTCCACACGCGGTCGATGTCGGGGGTCGAATCGATGAACAACGTCCTCGGCATGAGCATCCCTCCAGAATTCTGCGACGATAGTCTGCAGACTCCAAACCGTCTGCTAGGATGGCATCGATGAACCGACGCTTTCTCCTCGGCGCCCTGCCGATCCTTGCCGCTGCACCCGCTTCCGCCCAGCCGCTTCCGGCCATCCGGACGCTCTCGATATCGGCGGCGCCCGCCAGCACGACCGTGACCGGCACGCTCGCCGACACCAGAGCCCGCGGGCTCTATTATGTGCCCGGGCGCGAGGGGGAGACGATGAACGTCATGGTCGCTTCTCCCGGCAACAATGTCGTGTTCCAGATCTGGGAACCCGGCACCCTGGTCCGGATGAACGCGGAGGGAACCCCGGTCCTCGACGGCAAGCCGATGCACGATGCCGGACCGACCGACGAGCCCGCAGCCTGGGTTGGTGCCCTGCCCCGCACCGGACCCTATCTGCTGATGGCCTACAGCCGCCGCGATGCAGCGAGCTTTACACTCACCATCACCGTGGCGAGCCAGTAGTTCTGCGCCGGATTTCAAGGTTGCGCCTCAAGTGCAATTTATCTAGCCTGCGCCGGTGTGTGGGTGGGCCGGCATGGGGATGCCGGACCCGTCAGTTCGACGTCTGGAATTGACGCAGGAGCTTGTAATGAAAATGCTCTTTGCGGGCGCGTCGGCGCTCGCGGTGGCGGTGCTGGTTGGCGCCGGAACGATCGCCTATTCGCAGCAAAGCGCCGTCCCCGGAAGACCTGCGCAGACCCAGGGGGCGCAGCCTCCCGGCCAGACCCAGCAGACGGCCGCCTCCTGCCTGACGCAATACAATCCCGTGCCCGGCCAATCCGCGATCACGATGATCCGCGCCGGTTACGAGATCAAGGCGGCGGTGCCCAACGGCCTCTGGCTCCAGAAGGACAAAGACCTGCATTACTGCAATTCCGGCCGGCCGATCGAAGGCGAAGTGCAGTGCTGGCAGATGCGCGAAGTCGCACGCTGCTGACCCGGAAGCAGGAACAGGGCATTCTCGGCCGAAAGCATCATGGAGGATCGAATGCCCGACCTGTTTCCCACGACCGGCGAAGCCGAGCAGGAGAAGTTCAAGGAAGAGGCGGCAACGGGCGCCGGCGGCATCGTCAGCCATCTCGGTCCCGACTCCTTCAAGAAAGACGGGCTGCGTCCCTTCTTCGAATACAGGCCGCTCGGGCTGAAGGAACTGACCGGCGGCAGGGTCGGCGCGCATGTCATCCGCGCGGTGCCCGGCCAGCATCCCGACGCGCCGCGCCACAGTCATGCGCTCGAGTTCCAGTTCGTGTATGTGCTGAAGGGCTGGGCGATCTTCGAATACGAAGGCTACGGGCAGCACAAGCTGGTGGCCGGTTCGACCGTCTACCAGCCGCCTGGCGTGAAGCACAAGGAGATCGACCATTCCGACGATCTCGAACTGATCGAGATCACCATGCCGGCCGATTTCGAAACAACCGTCGTGGAATAGCCACCTGCGTCGAGCACTCCCGAGTATTGGATGGACCCAATACGCTCATTCGTTGCGTCGGTTTGCTCATTGACATAGAATTTCGGTGATTTCACCGAAAAGGGTTTGAATGAAGTCGCTGCTGGCTATCCTGCTCGCTTGCCTCGCCATCGGCACGGCTTGGGCTCAGCCGCAACAACCCGCACAGAGCAAGCCACCGACCTGTCTGTCGCAATACTCGGAAGCGGCCTCAATGTCGCCGGGCCTGCTGATTTCCACCGGTTTCGATATCAAGGCCGCCGTTCCGGGCGGTGTCTGGCTGCAGAAGGACAGAGAAGTCTACTTCTGCAATACCGGCCGCGCGGCCGATGGCGAAACTCTGTGCTGGAAGTTGCGCGTTCCGGTGAAGGGCCAGACCTGTCAGTAGCCGCTCATGCGCCGTGGCGAAGCAGGCGGCCGGAATGGTTGTTCGTAGGCCGGTCGTCACGCATCGTGATCTCGCCATTGACCAGAATGTACTTGTAGCCGGAGGCGCGCTGCACGCGGCGCCACTCGCCGCCCGGCAGGTCATGCGCGATCTCGTCGGGTAGAACCTTCAGCCCATCATAATCGTAGATCACGATGTCGGCCGGCGCCCCCTTCTTCAGCATGCCGCGACCGCGGAAGCCCGCCACCTCGGCCGGTAGTGCCGAAAGCCGCCAGTGCACGTCCTCGAGGCTCAGCATGCCGTGCTGGCGCACCACCTTGCAGATCGTCTCGGTCGGATAGCGGCCGGCCGTCAGGAACTTGGTATGGGCGCCGCCATCCGACACGCCGAACAGGATGTAGGGATCGTCCACCAGTTCCTTCAGATACTCGATGCTGCCGTTGGGAGGCGCTGCGAAGAACTCGGTCTCGAGGTTTTCCTCGACCGCCATGTCGAGCATGACGTCGACCGGATGCTTGCCCATCTTCTCGCCGGCATGGGCCAGCGTATGGTCGAGCCACTTCTTGTTGCGCTCGGTCTTGGGACCGACGATGGCGATCTGCGGCAGCGGACCGGTCGCGGTGATCGGCAGGTTTTCGCGCAATCGTGCGCGGCGCGCCGGATCGGCGAGCTTGGCCAGCCGCTCCTCGCGCGTGCCGGTCGTGGCGTCGCACCAGTCCTGCGAATCGTCGAACAGGTTCCAGTCCTCGAAGGTGAAGGTGAAGCCCGCGTCGGTCGTCAGCCCCTGCCCAACCACGCGGATACCGCGCTCGCGGCAGCTCTTCAGCCAGGCGAGCGCGCGGCGATGGATCTCTGGCCGATGATCGAAGGCCTGGATCACGTTCATGATCATCGGGCGGCCGCTCAAGGTAGCCAGCTCCTCGTAGAAGGCGCGGTCCTTGGCGTTGTCGCCCGAGATCAGGAGCATCTGCATGAAGCCTTCGTTACGCTCGGCCAGAACGCGGGCGAACTCCCGGCAGGTCTCGTCATGCATCACGTCTGTCGGCATCGGCGTGCCGTCATAGTCGCGCTGTACCGCCGACGGGCCGGTCGGGAGCATGCGTTGCGCCGACCAGCCGCAGGCGCCGGCATCCATCGCCTCGTTGAGCAGGCGCTTCATCTCCTCATGCTGCTCGGGCGTCGGCAGCTTGCCGGCCTTGGCGGCCTCGAACCCCATCACCCAGATCAACAGCGGTGAGATCGGCACATAGGGCAGAACGTTCACCGCCTTCGGCGCGGCATCGACGCTGTCGAGGAATTCCGGAAACGTCACCCAGTTCCAGGGCATGCCCTCCTTCATGGAGGCCATGGGGATCGCCTCGACGCGGGTCATCGACATCATGGCGCGCTCGCGTTCGGCGGGGCGCACCGGCGCGAAGCCGAAGCCGCAATTGCCGATCACGACCGAAGTGATGCCGTGCCAGGACGACAGCGTGCAGTAGGGATCCCAGAAGAGCTGGGCGTCGTAATGCGTATGGAGGTCGACGAAGCCCGGCGCCACGATCAGGCCGCCGGCGTCGATCACCTCGTCGGCATCGCTCGCCGCGATCTGGCCGATCTCGGCGATGCGCCCGTCCTTGATGCCGATGTCGCCGCGAAAGCGTGGCAGCCGGCTGCCATCCACGATCATGCCGCCGCGGATCACACGATCATAACGCGCCATTCGCTTCCTCCGGTTTTGCCGGAAGCCTGCGGATGCACCGTCGGCCTGTCAACGCGAGTGGGTCGCGCCGCAGAACTCAGTTGCGTTTCGTGATGTGGATGAAGCCGTTGTTGGTGTTGGGCCGGTAGCTCACATTGTAGTGTCCGCCGCCGCCCACGGCGGCACAGTTGTTTCCCGCCGTCTGCACGCGTGCGATGGCATATTTCGTCCAGGCATTTCCCTTCGACATGTCGACATCGAGCTCGAACACGAGATTGGGCGAGCTTCTCTGCGCATTCGCGTACTGCCAGCACAGCGCAGTCTGATAGCCCGGCCGCAGCGACGTGGTTCTCCACTCGCCCTCACCCCATTTGTATCGGTAGCTGACCTGGGCCTGCGTCTGATTGTGCAGGCACGCACAGCCATGCGTGATCTGTTGCGCCGCCGCTGGTCCAGAGAAGAGCACGCCACCCGCAAAGGCAAACGCCACGGCCGCGGCGGCCGCCATCGATCCAGACTTCATCCAACCCCCCGAGTGACGGCGCACCCTAAAATTGCCGCGTCGAGACTGCAAGCTCATGGAGCGGGCGGGTCAGCCACTTTTTTTCCACACTCGAAGGTGACGATTCGCGGCACGAATGGCGCTGGCGGCGGCGTAATCGGGAAGCTCTTCCTGGGCCAGGTGCCATCGGCGAGATGGCGATCCACCACCGGCACCAGGAGCTGCAGAACGATCCACGCCCGAAGCCTCTCGCCCTCGGGCGTGCCGTGGATGGCATCGACGAACAGGTCCGGATCGGAGGGCATCAGCCGCGCCACGTCGAGAAAGTCGATCCGGTGTGTCCGGGCGAACTTCTCCAGTACGCGGTTCTGGAACAGCGCCAGCCTCTCGAGGTCGCGATAACGGAACGGCGCGTAGCCGTAGTTGAGATATTCGAGGATCAGTCGATGACGCACCGGGTCGAGCACCATGCCGTCGGCCACCAGCCACTTGTACGAAGCGATCGCCAGCTCGCCGCCGGTCTTCTTCGCCATGGCCTCGATGCGACCGAGATCTGCCAGTATCGTCGAGAGGCTCACCGGCAGGTCGCCGCGCGCAATGTCCGGATCCTTCTCATCGAGGCCCTTGGGCCAAACGAGCTTGTAGTCGGGCTTCGGCCACTCGCGCCCCTCGGCGATCGCCCGTGCCGTGACATCGGCCTGCGCGTCGCCGGATTGCCCCACAGGGCGCGAGCCGTATTGCGCCAGGAGGCCTTCGAGGCGACGGGCCAGCGCGAAGGTGTAACCAAGATCGACGAGGACACGCTGCAACAGACCGGGGTCCGGCTGCGACTTGATGCGCAGATTGGCCGGAGGCGGTGGTAGGTCGGGAACGACCGTTTGAAGAAAAAACTGGTTGGCGCCCTCGTAATAGACGACCAGATCAGGTGCGAGCGGCGCCACCTCGTTCTTCATGATCGCCGCGATATCGGGCGATGCGATGCTTTCACGGCCGGCGTTCAACACCTCGAACCGAAGTTCGAGTTTCTTCGCCGCCGCCCAGCGATTGAGCCAGTAGCCCACATGCTCGGGATACGAATAGAGGAAGTTGTGCGCACTCACCGTCGTCGAAGCCCCGATGAAGGCGATGCGAATCGTCTTCGGCTGGCGCGCGACCGGCACCGGCGGGCCGCGGAAACCGTATTCGTTGGTCACGAGACCGATCGGCGTCGTCCTGTCGGGCAGAAAGCGGAAACGAGGCCAGGGCTCGCCGTCGGGCGGGTCGTAGACATAGATCTGGCCCGGTGCGTCCTTGAGATAGAAGTGCCTGCAAGGGTCTGGGCCCACGAAGGCGCTGTTCCACGCCTTGAACATGTCCGAACGCCGGGTCCCTTCCGTCACGCCGCCGGCCTCGACCCGCCGGATCAGGTCGACGTCCTCGGGCTTTGCCGGCCGCCGGTTCGGCAGCGGCGCCGGGTTCTCGCCGAACCAGGCGCGCTGAACGCCTTCCGCCAGGGGAATCTCGCCGAGGTGTTTCAGCGCATCGCTCGGCGCCTCGGCATCGAGCCAGCGCACCAGCCCTTCCGCCGCCGCCGTGCAGAGCAAGACGGACAACAGGACAAGCAGCGTGTTCTTCAGCAGGATCGGCACGGCTCGTTCTAGTACGCCCCTCATTTCGAAACCAGTGAAGCACCCGATCTCGGCGCTCGGAGAGCCATGCTATAAGGCACGCCGAATAACGCGGAGAGGTCGATGCAGTTCGGTTGGCTTACGCTTGCAATGTCCCCCTCGCCCGACGAAGACGCCGATCGCATCGACCAGATCGTCGCCCAGGCTTGCGAAGCCGAGCGGCTGGGCTTCTCCGACGTCTGGCTCACCGAGCACTATTTCACCGGCGAGAGCGTCTATTGCGACTCGCTGATGTTCGCGGCGGCGCTGGCGATGAAGACCAGCAAGGTACGGCTGGGCTTCGCGGTGGTGCAGACTCCGTTCCACCATCCGGTGCGACTCGCCGTGCAACTGGCGCTCCTCGACAATCTGAGCAAGGGCCGCATCGACGTCGGCATCGGCAAGGGCACCGCCTACAACGAGTACGAATTCGTCGGCCACGGATTGCGGAGCACCGACAGCCGCGAACGCATGGAGGAAACCGTCGACATCCTGCAGCGCGCCTGGACCGAGTCGCCTCTCGACTATGACGGCCGCTTCCACAAGCTGCATGTCCCCGCGATCCGGCCCAGGCCCGTCCAGCAACCCGGACCGCCGCTGTGGCGTAGCGTGATCTCGCCCGGATCGTTCCGGGAATGCGGCAGGCTTGGCGTACCGATCCTCACGGCCCGCCTGCCCGTCGAGCGCATCAGGGAACGCTGGGCGACCTATGCCGCAGGGATCGACGAAGGCGGCCACGATGCCGTGACGAAAGAGCGCCTGCTCGCGCAGAGCGCGCTCTGGCGCAACGTCTACGTCGCGGAGTCCGACGCCGAGGCGGAAGACACGCTGGCGGCGCTGCTCGTCGAAACCCGCGCGCACATGATGCATGTCCGCGAGGCGTACAATCCGGACGACTTCGAACCGGAGCCCACGACGCTGAATGCCTGGACGGATCCCAAAGTCCCGGATTCCGAAGCGGTGCCGTTCGTGCTCCGCACGGGCTCGCTTTACGGTTCGGCGAAGCGCGTTCGAGAACAGGTAGCCGAGCTACGCGATGTCGGCGTACGGCATCTGCTTTGCCAGACCGGTTTCGGCGCGATGGACCACGCCCAGAACCTCGCATCGATGCGCCGATTCGGCGAGCAGGTGATGCCCGCCTTCGCCTGACGCCGTGCCTCGGCCTATTTCGGGCAGTCGCCGAGTCGCTTGCCGCTCAATTCGCTCTTGCCCTTCACCGTCGTGCCCGACTTGTCGGCGGCCTCGAGCTGGCCCACGCCCTGGTAGCTGGTCGGCGAGTAGCTGACTTCGGCCTTCGCCGTGACGCCCGGCAACTGATCGTTCGGCGGGCAGGTCAGGGTTGCCGCCAGCACGCCAGCCTTCTGTGCGCCCGGCTCGTACTTGCAACCATGTTGCTTGATCTCGTCCGGCGTCGGAAAAAGCAGGCGCTCGAGCTGGGCCTCGTCGGCGGCAAGGCAGATCTTCTTCGACGTCGGGGGCATCTGCGGCATGCCTTCCATCGAAGTCTTCTCGGTCGTCTCCCACTCGCCCGCCTGGATGGCGGTCTGCGCGCCCGCGGGGACAGCGACCGTCAACGCCCCCAACAACAACGCACCGGCAAAGGCCGACGGTGGGAACAGCTTCATGTAAACTCCTGCTTGCGCGTGGATCCGGACCTTACCCGACAGCGGCGCTCGACGTCGCCTACTTCGGCAGGCTGTCTATCCACCGCCGCGCCAGTTCGACATCGGAGAAAACCCGCATCGGCCGGTCGGCAGTGGCGAGGATGCCGAGTACGCGCGAGACGAGGTCAGCCTTGTCCGGCGGGATCACGATGGCGAGTGGTCCGGGCGTTCCGGTGGCATGGCGTTCCCGAAGCCGCACGCCGATCGCCAGCATGTCCTCCGGCGTCATGTCCGTTTCTCCGCGGCTGCCATCGAACAGCTTGCGGTAGGGCTGCGTGCCGGCCCCGTTCATCGCCCGAATGTAGTCGTCGACGTCCTGGCGCGTGACGTGACCATCGGCGGTCGTGATCACGAGCCTTTCCTTGGAGTCGACGATCCAGTGCAGCGGCATGACGCACATTGTTGACAGGCCGGAAGGATAATACCACCGCCCACGGCAAATAAAGTCAGCGGAGGTCGCTCCACAGCGCCGCGAGGGCATGGGCTGCGGCATCGATGTCCGCCGCCATCATGCGTTCGCCCGCAAATGCCTGGGCGCCGGAACCGTCGGGGAGCAGTTGCATGCGAACGCTCCGTGGATCGACAGCCAGCATGCAGGAGGTCGCATAATCAATCGCCGCCCCGCTGTTGCAGACGCGGAATATCGGGACACCCGCCGAAAGGTCGGCCGATACCGCACCCCCCAGACCGAGATCGAGGATCGCGAGGCGACGGGCGCCGCGCGACCTCAACTGTCCGAGGCGTTCCCGAAGCATCTGCCGAGATAGCTCGGCCTCCTCATCGCCCTCCCAGTCGAGGAGAGGTGCCACGACGACAGGCAACCGCTCGACGAGCTTCTGTGCAACGGCGCGGGCGATCGTCGTCGCGGTCTTTATCGGCAGGTGCGAAGGCGCCTGTGCGGGCCGGCTCCAGACCACCGGCAACAGAACGACGGCGTCGGCCGCGAGACGGGAGGCGGCTTCCTCCCGGGTGAGATCGTCGAGCCAGACGCCGCGCGGAGTATTCATCGGGTGCAAGCTAGCACGTGCTAGGGTGGCTGCAATGAATCCGCTCGTTCTGCTGCAGCGCATGGGAAGGCACGCCACGACACTGCTGCCCTTCTCGCTGCTGCTGGGCCTCCTGTTCCAGGATCTGGCCGCCGCCGCACGACCGCTGCTGCTGCCGCTGGTAGTCATCCTCCTGATGCTGGCGCTGACGCGCATGGACTGGGGCCGCCTCCGCGCCCTGCTGCTCCGCCCCGGCCCCGCGCTGCTGCTGGCGATCCTGAACCTGGTCGCGGTGCCGCTGGTCGTCTGGCCGATCTGGCAGGCTCTGGGCTTGTGGCCGAGCCTCGTTACCGCGCTGTGCCTCAGCGCGATGGCGCCCGGCATCATCTCGGCAGCCACGACGGCCACCTTTCTGCGTCTGGATTCGTCGCTTGCGCTGCTGCTGTCGCTGTTCACCAACTTCCTGGTGCCGTTCACCCTACCGCCCCTGGCGCTGTGGCTGCTGGGCTTCGATCTCAAGATCGGGCTGATCGACCTCAGCCTCCGGCTGGCGATGATCGTGGCCCTGGCGCTCGTCGGCGCCCTCGTCATTCGCCGCTGGCTGGGCCCGCGCCTCGTCGAGGCTGGAACGACTCTTGATGGCATATCGGTGCTGGTCCTGATGGTCTTCGCCATACCTCTGATGGATGGCGTGGTCGCCCGCGCGATGGCGGAACCGGTGAAGCTCGCCGGGTTCATCGCCGGTTCCTTCGGAGGAATGCTGCTGTGCAACCTCGTGATGGCGGTTGCCACCTTGCCCTTCCTCGACCGCAAGACCGCGCTCACAGTGGGCTACTGCTCGGGCGGGCGGCACAATGCCCTTTTGATGGCCGTGCTGCCGGCAACCGCCGATCCCGACATCTTCCTGTTCATCGCCGCCGTGCAGTTCCCGATCTACATCATCCCGACCCTGCTGCAGCCGCTCTACCGCCGGCTGCTGCCCCGGTGAGGCTGGAATAGAAGTCTTTCAGCAGGTCGAGGACGTCGAGCACGGGAAGGCCCAGCGCCTTCTCGAGCGCGGCCTTGTACGGCGGCAGGTTGGTACATTCGAGCACCAGCGTATCCACCTCGGGATGCCTGGCGACGAGATCGCGGCCGGCCGCCACGACTTCCCGCTCCACGGCCTCGCGATCGAGCGTCAGCCCGTTGCGCAGGAACGTGCCGGCAAAGGAACCGGCCTCGGGCAATCCGACCAGCGGCGTATCGACGGGCGCGCCGACCGCGGCGAGATGGGCCGGTGTCAGGTTCTTCGCCGATGCCGTGATCACGCCCGCCTTGCGACCCTCGAGCTTCCGGATGTGCAGCAGCGCCGACGTCGCGACCGGCACCGGCGACACGGCAGCGAGATCGTTCTGGTAGAGCGCCAGGAATCCGCAGCTCGTGCCGAGCCCGACAGCACCCGCGGCCGCCAGCGCCTCCGCATTCGCCTTCAACGCCGCCAGCACGCGCGGCCGGTCGGGATGCGCCGCCACCGCATCGGCCGAGCCGATCCCTTCCATCGTCCGGAAGATCACCGGAAAATCGTAGGAAGCCGCATTGCCGACATCCCCTACGATCCGCGGAAACCGCGTGTCGAGCATCAGGATGCCCAATGGCCCTCGGGGCGGACGGTCAGACATTGCGCCGCGCGATCTCGCGGCCGGCGACATAGCCGAAGGTGAGGCAGGGACCGATCGTCGTGCCGGCGCCGACCGACTTGGTGCCGATCGGGCTCGCCATCGCGATCCCCGCGCAATAGAGCCCGCCGATCACGCTGCGGTCGGGCCGCAACACGCGGCAGTACCGGTCGGTGCGCGGACCGCCCTTGGTGCCGAGGCTCACATAGAGGAACGGTGCTGCATGGAACGGTCCCTGCTCGACCGTGCCAAGGGCGCGATCCTTGGTGTAGAAGCGCTCCCAATACGTCTCGCCGCGATGGAAATCGCGATCGACGCCTTCCTTCGACCAGCCGTTGAAGCGGTCGACCGTGGCGCGCAGCGCCGCGGGATCGAGACCGATCTGACCGGCCAGCGCCTCGATCGTGTCGGCCTTGCGGATGAACCCCTTCTCCTTCGATCCGAAGTGCATGGAGAGCGTCATCGCCCTGGCGTAGCGCGCGTCGAAGATCCGCCACGCCGGCAGATGCAGGTGACGGTCGTCGGGGCCGCGCTCGTCGATTGCGACACCGAGGGCCGGACTGCCTTCGCTCACGAAACGTCGGGCCTCGCGGTTCACCAGGATGACGTGTGGCGCGTAGGTCTCGAGCAGCGGCTGGGCGTGGCGGCGGCCTTCGTAGGTCGTGAAGGTCGCGGGCGAGATCAGCGCCTGATCCATGTGCGCGAGCTCGGCGCCCACCTCGGCCGCCATCACCTGACCGTCGCCGGTATTGGTGTCGGGCGCCCCCGTCAGGTCGATGCCCGGGAAGTACTTCGCCATGAGGTCCCGGTTCCAGTCGAAACCGCCGGTCGCCAGCACGACGCCGCGCGCCGCCCGGATCGTCTGCCGTTTGCCGCCGACCGTGGCCTCGACGCCAGCCACCGCGTCGCCGTCCATCACCAGCCGGTGAACCGGCGCCTCGAGTTCGATGCGACATCCCTTGTCGAGACAGCCACGCACCAATCCGATCACCAGCGCATTGCCAGCGCCGACCCGTGCCGTCAGCAGGCGCCAGAGCAAGGTCGGCGCCATGCCGAGGGCACCGCGCACCGGGTTCTTGAGGACGCCGTCGACCAGCTCGCGATAGGTGAAGAGCTGCGTCTTCACGGAGCGCCGCACGCGGTTCCACCAGCGGCCCAGCAGGAACTTGCTCAAGGGCGTGGTCGAAACCATGCGCCCGAACGGCCTCCCGCCCGGCAGATCGGCATAGGGATCGGGATGGTTGACCAGCTCGAAACGGAGCGGCGTCTCGTCCTCCAGGAACCGCAGCATCGGCGCAGACTGCTCGGCCAGCACCTGCCAGAGCTCGTCCTCGGAGTCCGACCAGCCCGGCGGGGCGACGCCCTTGATGTAGCGGAGCGTCTCCGCGGGCGAATCCTCGATGCCTGCCGCCATCATGTGATGGTTGCCCGGCACCCACGTTCCGGCGCCCGACATCGCCGTCGTGCCGCCGAGCCAGTGCGACTTCTCCAGCACGATCACCCGTGCTCCGCCATGCGCGGCGGCCAGTGCCGCCGACAGGCCGGCGGCACCGGAGCCCACCACGACGACGTCGTAGTCCATGAGGTCGCCTGCCCTTACTTCGGCGGCTCGGGCCACTTCTGCTGGGCGCCGCGCACGCTCTCGAACCACTTGGATATCCGCATCACGCCGGAATCGTCGAAGCGGCGGCCGGAGATCTGGAGGCCGATCGGTTTGCCCTCTTTCGTGTAGCCGCAGTTGATCGAGGCAGCCGGCTGTTCGCTCATGTTGTAGGGCATGGTGAAGGAGATGTGCTCCAGCGGACGGTTGACGTCATTGGTGGGCGTCTCCCACTCGGCGCGATAGGTCGGGACCGGCGAGGCCGGCGACAGCACGAAATCGAAGGGTTGGGTGGCACGCGTCGTGGCGGCGCGGATGGCCATGTAGTTGTTCACGCCACGAATCACCTGGGACCCGGAGACGTCGGCGCCGCCGCGGCACCAGTCGGCGATGAAGGGCAGCACCTTCGCCTGCTTCGCATGGGAGAGCGCCGAGAAATCGACCCAGCTCCGCACCCTCCAGAACAGATCCTGCAGGTGCAGCATCTCGGGCGAGAGGAACGGCGCGACCGGCTCGATCTCGGCACCCGCATCGGCGAACAGTTTGGCCGCCGCCTCGATCGCCTCCTTGACCTCGTGATCCACGGGAAGTCCCGACCCGGCGTCGAGGTGCAGGCCGATCTTCAGGCCCTTGGGCGACAGCGGCGCGGCGTTCCAGTCGATGTCGGCTGGCGGCAGGTTCATGTGGTCGCGCGCGTCGGGCTTCGACAATTCGGCCATCAGCAGCGCGGCATCGGCCACGCTGCGCGTCATCGGTCCGATGGCGCGGCCGAAGAACGGCGGATCGACCGGCACGCGGCCGAGGCTGGGCTTCAGGGTGAAGATGCCGTTCCAGCTCGCCGGCAGGCGGACCGACCCGCCGATGTCGGTACCGAGATGCAGCGGCCCGTAGCCCGCCGCCGCCGCCGCGCCGGCGCCGGCGCTGGAGCCGCCGGGATTCCACGCGAGGTTCCACGGGTTGCGCGTCAGCGGATGGAAGGAACTGCGCCCCGAGGAGAGCATCCCGTAATCGGGCATCGTCGTCTTGGCGAGGATCACCGCCCCCGCCTCGCGCACGCGCGCCGAGGCCGGCGCGTCGGCCGGCGCCGGCACGAGATCGGTTGCCGCCGTTCCGAGCGGCACCGGCACGCCCTTCGTGGCGATGTTCTCCTTGATGGTGATGGGCACGCCGTCGAGCGCCCCTTGCGGTGCCCCCTTCTGCCAACGCCCCTCGGACGCCTTGGCGGCTTTGCGCGCGCCCTCGAAGTCGGGCGCGTAGAGCGCCTTCAGCTTCGGCTCCCAGGCCTCGATACGGGCGATCACGGCGTCGGTCGCCTCGACGGGCGACAGGGACCTGGATTTGTAGGCGGCGAGCAGCTCGCCGGCGGTCATGTCATGCAATGCGGTCATGGGAGCGAAGGTACACGATTTTCGAGGAAAGGGTTTCAGGCGGATTCTCTCGCTCGCCTCCTTGCAAAACTCGCACCTCTATCGCCTTCGTTCGGACCCGAAGCGCAGATAGACTGCGATCATGGTCTATCTCGAGCTGCTCATTGCCATCGTTCTCATCTTCATCAACGGAATCCTGGCAATGTCGGAACTCGCCGTCGTCTCGGCACGGCGCGGACGACTGAAGGCGATGGCCGACGGCGGCTCGCGCGGCGCCGCGGCCGCAATGCGCCTGGCCGACGATCCCGGCCGCTTCCTCTCGACCGTGCAGATCGGCATCACGCTGGTCGGCATCCTGGCCGGCGCCTTCTCCGGCGCCACGCTGGGCGCACGGCTCACGACCGTACTGGCCGAATCCGGCCTCCCGCTGCGGTTTGCCGAGCCGCTCGCCTATGGCGGCGTCGTCGCCCTCATCACCTATCTGTCGCTGATCGTCGGCGAACTGGTGCCGAAGCAGATCGCGCTGCGCAACGCAGAAGCCGTCGCCGCTTCGGTCGCACCCGCGATGACGATGCTGGCACGAGTCTCCGCCCCGGTGGTCTGGCTGCTCGACATGTCGGGAAAGGTGATCCTCCGCCTGCTGGGCGGGCGACAGAGCAGCGACTCCTCGGTGACGGCCGACGAAATCAAGGCGTTGATCGTCGAAGGCGAATCCTCCGGCGCCATCGAGCCGCGCGAACGCGGCATGATCAGCGGCGTCATGCGCCTGGGCGACCGGCCCGCCCGCGCCGTCATGACCCCGCGACACGATCTCGATCTCATCGACCTCTCGCTCGAGCCAGCGGTCCTGCTGCGGACGATCCAGTCCAGCGTCCATTCCCGTTTGCCTGCGTGGGATCCCGCGGAGAACCGCATCGCCGGCATCGTCCGTAAGAACGACCTTCTCGACGCCTTCATCCGCGACGGCACCGCCGACCCGCGCGCCCACGTGAAGCCCGCGTCGATCGTCCTCGATTCCTTGGGTGCGTTCGACGTGCTCGACACGCTGAAGAACTCATCCGCCCACATGGTGCTGGTTCAGGACGAGTACGGCGAACTGCTGGGTATCGTCACCACCGCCGACATCCTGGAAGCGATCGTGGGTGCCTTCGAGACCGAGGAAGGCCCGGCCGAACCCCAGGCGCAGGAGCGCGAGGACGGCTCATGGCTGGTCGCCGGCAGCATGCCGGCCGACGAACTCGCCGAGCTTCTCGGCATCACGGTCAAGCCTGCCGCCGACTTCCACACTACCGCCGGCATGGTGCTGGCCGCGATGCGGCGCCTGCCCAAGGAAGGCGATACCGTCGATGTCGGGGGCTGGCGCTTCGAGGTCCTCGACATGGACGGCCGCCGCATCGACAAGCTGCTGGCAATCCGTACCGCCACCGTGCACCGCGTGGCGAACACCTGATCTCGAAGCGATGGCGATGGGACACGGCAACCTCAGCCGCTGCGGGTGCCGCCGATCCGCTCCGCGATGAACCTGGTCAACAAAGGTGCCGCGAACAGCACGACCAGCAACCGCACGGTCTGCATGGCCATCACGAAGGAAACGTCGACGTCGGTCGACGCCGCGATGATGGCGATCGAGTCCGCGCCGCCGGGGCTGGTGGCGAGATAGGCGGTGAGCGGGTCGATGTCGGCCGCGAAGACCATGAAGGCCGCGACGCCACCACAGAGCCCCAGCATCGCGAAGATGCAGAGGAGAATGCCGGGAAGCTGGTGCAGCACATGGACCAGCAGCGCGCCCGTGAAGCGCAGCCCCACGTTCCAGCCGACCAGCGCATAGCAGCCCGCCAGCAACCAGGTCGGCAGCTCGAGCCGCAGCAGGCCGAGATGGGTGAGCACGATGCCGCCGACCAGCGGCAACAGGAAGGCGCCCGCCGGAATGCGGAACACGCGGGCAAGCCAGGATCCTACGCCGGCCAGCGCCACGGTCTCGACGAGCGGCAGCCAGGCGACCTCGGGAAACCACACGATTGCGTCGGGGGCGTGCTGGGGCGCCGCACCGAAAAAGCGGGCGACGGCGGCTGCGACGACGGCGACCATGACGACGCGCAGGTATTGCATGAAGGCGACCATGCGCATGTCCGCGCCATAGGCTTCCGCCATGTAGGTCATCACCGAGGCGGCGCCGGGGCTCACGCCCCACAGCGCCGTCGTGCCCGGCAGGGTCTGCCAGCGGGTCATCAGCCAGCCGACCAGCGTGCTCGCCGCCACCACGGAGACGACCCCGACCCCGAACAATGCCCAATGGCCCAGTATGTCGCCCACGATCGACAGCGGCACCATCTTCGCGATCATGCTGCCGACGATGCCCTGCGCCACGCCGAACACGGGCACGGGATAGTTCACCTTGCCGCCCCATGAGGCGAAGACGATCCCCGAGATCAGCGGCCCCAGCATCAGCGCCGCCGGGGCATGCAACCAGAGCATCAATGCGGTGACCGGCACCGTGATCGCGATCAGCACGGACCACGATGTGACGTGCCGGCCGAGTCCCCTCACCTGATAGATCGCGTATCGAGAAAAAGATAAGGATCCTTCGCTGCGCTCAGGATGACACCGTTTCTTTCATCGGCGCACCGCGCCCCTTCCAGTCCCCGTGTCATCCTGAGCGCAGCGAAGGATCCTTGAGTCATTGTCAGGTCACGAACTCCTCGGCCTCGCCGTTCATGCCGCGGATCGTTTCCATCAGTTCGACCGCCGCCGTGGCCAGCCTTGCATCATCCGTGCCGCGCAGGACCAGCGAGACGCTGGGCTTGCCGTTGCGGAACGCCGGATAGGAGCCGATATCGACATCCTCGTAGCGCTTCTGCATGGCGCCCAGCGGCTCGGCGATGATGCCCTCGGGCAGGTTGGTGCGCACGGTGCGCGAAACGACGGGGACGCCCCCGACCAGCCGGTGCTTCATCGACTGGAACATCGCTTCCGCGACCTTGGGAATGCCGGCGAAGGTGAAGACGTTCTCCATCTGGAAGCCCGGCGCCACCGAGACCGGATTGTCGACCAGCACGCCGCCATGCGGCACCCTGGCCATGCGCCGTCGGGCGGGGGTGAACAGGGCCGGGTCGCCGTAGTGCTTCGTCATGCGCGCAACCGCCTCCGGATGCTCGGAGATGCCGACCCCGAAAGCCTTGGCGATGCAGTCCGCCGTGATGTCGTCGTGGGTCGGCCCGATGCCGCCGGTGGTGAAGACATAGTCGAACTTCGCCCGTACCTCGTTAAGCGTCGCCACCACGGTCGCTTCGACGTCGGGTATGACCCTCGCCTCCATGACGCGGACGCCGAGCTTTCCCAGTTCGGTGGCGAGGTACTGGATGTTGGAATCGCGGGTGCGACCGCTCAGGATTTCGTTGCCGATCACGAGGATGCAGGCGGTGACGATTTTTGCCGGGTCGGACATGGGGAGCCTGCGGGTTTTTCGTTTGGTTACAGGACCCTAGCGGACGCAAGGCGGTGGGCCAAGACGTCGCCCCGGCCTTGTTACCGCCGGTAGCGCATGCCAAATATGCCGGCATGACAAATCAACGTGATGCCGTCGACGACAGCGCCGACTATTGGCGCCGTGACGAGCGCACCATCAAGCTGCATGGGGCCGAAGGCTTCACCGGCATGCGCCGCGCCGGCCGCCTGGCCGCCGAAACCCTCGACTTCATCACGCCCCACGTCCAGCCGGGCGTGACGACCGAGGAACTGAACACGCTCTGTCACGAGTTCATCCTCGATCACAAGGCGATCCCCGCCCCGCTCAATTATCGCGGCTTCCCCAAGTCGATCTGCACCTCGATCAACCATGTTGTCTGCCATGGTATTCCGGGAGACAAGCGGCTGCAGAACGGCGACATCGTCAACATCGACGTCACGGTCATCCTCGATGGCTGGTACGGCGACACCAGCCGCATGTATTTCGCCGGCGACGTCGGCGTGAAGGCGCGGCGCCTGTGCGACGTTACCTACGAGGCGATGATGCGCGGGATCGCAGCGGCCAAGCCCGGCGGTCATGTCGGCGACATCGGCCACGCCATCCAGACCTATGTCGAGGCGCAGCGCTTTTCGGTGGTGCGCGATTTCTCCGGCCACGGGCTCGGCCGCATCTTCCACGATGCGCCGAACATCCTGCACTACGGCAAGAAGGGCACCGGCCCGGTGCTGAAGCCCGGCATGTTCTTCACCGTCGAGCCGATGGTGAATGCCGGCACCTGGCAGGTGAAGATCCTGAGCGACGGCTGGACCGCCGTGACCCGCGACAAGCAGCTCTCGGCGCAATTCGAGCATTCGGTCGGCATCACCGAGACCGGGGTCGAGTTCTTCACCTTGTCGCCTAAGGAACTCAGCAAGCCGCCCTACAATATCGACGAGACGAAAGCGGTGCAGGCGACGACCGTCTGACCAGCTGCATTGCCTGCATAAGCGTTCCGACCTAGCATTCGTGCCGGTTTGGGAGAGGTACATGCAGGAACTGCAACGACGCGGGCTGCTCGTCGGCGCCACGGCCGCCGTGTCGATGTTGGGTACCGCCGTACCGACGGCCGAAGCGGAAGCACAGCCTCAGCCGCCACGCCCGGCCAGGGCGGAATTGCGCGAGCCGGTCGTTCTGACCTCCAGGGACGGCGTGCTCGAAGTCAGGCTTTCGGCTGCCCAGGGCGAGGTGAAGCTCGATACGGTCGCCCGGCCCGTGAAGAACTTCCTGCTGCTCAACTATGAGCTCGTGCGCGGGGCGGCCTCCGACGGACGGAAATCGGGCAAGAACCTCTATCCCGCCCCTACGCTGCAGGTCTTCCCGGGCGAACGCCTGATCGTTCATTTCGAGAACGGGCTGAGTGGCCTCACCATCCGCGATTTCTATAACCCGGCCTATGTCGCCAACGACAAGACGGTGCCGATCTACCCAGAGCAGCTCACGGAGTCGCCCCTCAACCTGCACACGCACGGCCTGCACGTAAGTCCCAAGGGCAACGCCGACAACGTGATGCTACACATGGCGGCGGGTACGTCGAACACCTTCACCTACGACATCCCGAAAGCACACCCGCAGGGCTCCTACTGGTATCACAGCCACCTGCACATGCTGACGACGGCGCATGTCTACTTCGGCATGGTCGGCCTGCTGGCGATCGGCCGTCTCGATGGCGGCCTGCCCATCGTCACCGAAAAGCGCATCCCGATCCGCAACATGATGCTGCAATACAATTACGTGTTCGACCGCGCCGGGGGCAGCGCGCAGCTCAACAACCCCTACTGGCCGCAATTCGTCAGCACGATCACGCCGCCCAAGGAGGGCGAGCTGGCGAAGGGCACCTACCGTCCGCTGATGACGCCCACGAATTTCACCGAGACGAGCAAGGGCACGCGATACGCCACCATCTGGTACGCAGGCCCGCTCTCGATCAACAACCGCCGCGGCGCATTCCAGTACATCCCGACCAACCTGATGAGCTTCAGGGCGGCGGATGGGCGGACCGACATGGACATGCCGGCAGATCCCGCGCTGCCCGACGACAAGCGCGACATGCAGTTCACGGTGAACGGGCAGTTCCAGCCGGTCGTCAGGAGCAAGCCTGGCCAGACCGAGATCTGGGTGCTCTCGAACGTGAGCGACATCGCCTACATCAACGTGCAGCTCACCGAGACGGCGACCGGCCGTCATCCGCCGATCGCCATCGTCGGCCAGGACGGCGAACCCTATGGCGCGGTGGAACATCCGCCGACCCACAACGGCACGCGCCTGCTGATCCCGCCGGCCAGCCGCTTCGCCATTGCCGTGACCATGCCGGCCAAGGGCGATCTCATCCTCGAGATGCCGGACCGCGGCGGCGGCGCCCGGACGATGACCATGCCCGGCATCCTCTACACCAACGACGGCAGCGAAAATCCGCCGGCGGTCCTGGGCAGCCTCACCGTGCTGCCCTCGGCGATCAGCTACGCCGACGGGTTTTTCGTGTTCCCGACCCAGGTGCTGGCGCGCGCGACGGCACCGCAAGGATCGGGGCCCGGCGTGACGGTGCCGTTCGCCAAGGGCCAGAAGCTGGGCGGCCGCACGCCCTTCACCGACCTCTCGCGTGTGCCCGCCGACGTGACGCGCAAGATCATGATCAAGGGCGGCTTCCTCAACGACCTGGTCACCAAGTCCGACGCCAAGTCCTTCACTTACGCCTTCGATGGCGCTGCTTTCCCCAACATGCCCCTGATACAGGCGCGGCTGAACTCGATAGAGGAATGGCAGTTCCTGAACCACAACAACGACGAGCACCCGATCCACGTGCACGTGAATGACTTCCAGGTGACGGCCTATCACGACCCGACGGTTGGCCTGCGGACCGGCCCGGACCAGTTCTTCGTCGACAATGCCAACGTGCCGGCGCCGGTCATGATGCCCGACGAGACCGTCGTGCAACCGGGCTACATGGCGATGCGCACCCGCTTCGATGACTTCATCGGCCTCTATGTGATGCACTGCCATCGCCTCAACCACGAGGACAACGGGTTGATGGCGCTGGTCAACGTGATCCCCGCCGTCTCCGCCTATGCGGTCGTCGTGACGGGCGGCGGCGGCAAGGCCACCACGGTGCGGGTGCTCGACGGCAACGGCGACAGGCCGATCGCCACCGTCACGCCCTTCCCCGGCTACGAAGGCAGCGTCAGCGTCGCGCTGGGCGACCTCGACGGTGACGGCGTGCTCGACCTGGTGGTCGGCGCCGGGAAGGACCATGCGCCTGAGGTCGTCGCCTACTCGGGCAAGGCGCAGGCCGGCAAGGCCGCCTACTCGACCGAACTGGCGCGCTTCCAGGCCTTCGGCTCCGATGCGCGCGGCGGCATCAGCGTGGCCGCCGCGCAGATCGACGGCGAGACGTCCGACAACATCATCGTGGGGTCCGGGCCCGGCCTCGCAAGCGAGATCAAGGTCTACGGCGCCAGATTGCCCAAGCCCGGAACGGTGCCGGCGCTCTTCACGTCCTTTGCGCCCTTTGCCGGCGATTCCTCCGGCGTCACCCTCGCCACCGGCTTCGTCGACTTCTCGACCGGTCGCAACAGCATCGTCGCGGCGCCTGGTCCGGGAAGCACCGCGGAGGTGAAGGTGTTCGTCCTCCCGCTGCTGAAGCAGATAGGCGACACGCCCGTCACGTCACCGCAGCCGGCGACCACCGTCAGCTTCAAGCCGTTCGGCGACGACCATCGCGGCGGCGTCTCGCTGGCGACCGGCTGGCTGGCGGGCAATCTCGGCGGCGCCAAGCGCATCATCGTCGGACAACTCGCCGACGGCGCCCAAGTGAAAATCTACTCCAGCGGATCGGCACTCGATGGCGGTCCTGCGATGTACCTGCACAATCCCGCACATCATCATCACACCGACTTCCGCGAGATCGCGAGCTTCGCGCCGTTCGAGGGAACCGGCGGCGTGCGCGTGGCGACCACCAGCACCACCACCGGCGCCGAGCTTCTGGTGAGCGGTGTCTCCGCCCAGGGCGTCGCGAGCATCGAGAGATACGACTTCATCCGACCCGATCCGAAGGCCACGACCCTGCAGGCGGTGAAGCGCGACGCGGTGACCACAGTGGGTGCAGCGGGCACGACGCCGGCGGCGCTCGCCGGCGACTGATCGCGTCACTGCAACTGGCGCAGTTCTTTCGCGACCTTTTCCTTCATCATGGCCAGCAGCTTGGCACGGACGTGCCAATTGAAGCCCTGACGAACGATCCAGCGGACGAACGCGCCGCCGAGAGCGGGCGCAAGGTCGGTGTCGATGAGATTGGCTGCCACGGCCTTCAGCCGCGCATCCAATCTTTCGCCCAGCGCCTCGACGTCGACGGCATCGCCTCTCGGCGCCGCGTACGGCAGGATCTCGGCAGCGACCTGCGGCATCAGTGGGATGATCGGCAACATGCGCTGCGGGTCTTCCTTCTTGAACTTCATCAACGTGTCGGTGCCGCTGTCGCGGACATACCATTCTTCGCGCTCGTCGGCGGAGGGCCACGTCTCGAACAGCGCGTTGCTCTCGGGCAGGCAGAAGTGGGTTCGCAGAAAGGCCTGGCAGTTGCGCCGGCCGAGTTGGAAATCATGCCGCCGGAAGGATTCCGACAGGAATCCGCCGAAACCGCCCAGAATGGCAGATGCCATCGCAGGCTCGAGGGTCGAACCGTCGGTCGTGCTGCGGCGCGACGGAGCGATGAGGTAGCGATTGTAGACGTCTGGCCTCGCCGCCAGGTCGAGTTCCTCGGTCTTGAAGCGGGCCTGGTTGATGAGCGCAGAGAACATCTGCCCGGCGACGGGAATCAGCCCGTCCCGCGGGACCCAATTCGGGTCGAAGCTCGCGGTATTGGGGAACGGATCGATCATGATCACCCCCTCGCTGGCTTCCCTGCCGTCCTCCGCACGGGCGTCTTTCGTGAGGGCCTTCCGCGCCAGTTCCAGCGGTTCGTTGTTCATCAGCCCGCCGTCGACGCAGAGTATGTCGAACGGGTCTGCGGGCACCGGCTGGGGCCACCGGGGTTTCTGCGTGAATCGTCCGTCGAAATCCGCGAAACGCCGTCCCAGGACTCGCGACCGCAGCCCGATCGGGAAAGCCCCGGTGGCAAGCGCCGACTGTGCCAGCCTCTTCCAGCCCTCGGCCGTCATGTCGCCCGGATCGAGGGGAAGAGCGGCCGGAAGAGACGCGCCCGTCCGGCTGATGGCAAATGCCACGTGGTCGGCATGCGCGAACATGCCGTAAGGCTTCGCCCCTTCGCCGAACAACTCGAATGCGTACGGCACGCCGCGCAGATTGGCGATCGTCAGATAGATCGGAAGCGGATCGGCCACGTAGGCACGCCCGACGGGCAACGGTGAGGTGACGAGGGCGTCCTGCGAAATCTTCTCCAGTTCGGTGCAGTCGAGCAGCGACCTCACGGGCGTTCCGGCCGTCAGGTCGCCGGTCTGGAGCAGATACGACACGTCGATGCGCCGGACCCAGGCGTCGTAAAGGCGATTGTATCCGGCCGGCGGCGGGGCATCGACGTTTCTCACCGGCTGCACCACGCTTTGAAGCGCGACACCGGCGATCGCGGACGTCATGCCGCCTGCCGACGCGCCCGACATCACCTTGAGCAACGCCCTGTGCTGCGGGCCGCGATAATCCGGCAACCGCCTCGCCTCTTCCCAGGCGTCCAGTGCCTCGATCAGGAAGTCGACCACCCCGGCCGTATAGGCCCCGGCCGAAATGGCCCCCGCCATGACCAGGCCGAACTCGAATGTCGGTTTTGCCGGCATTTTGATCTCCAAATATGGAGGGCGAGATATGCGCGTATCGCGCAGATTCATATTGGCTCGCGGCGAGCCTTGCAACTAGATTGCACTCAACAAGACTTACTCCCTCTAAAAGTTCACCACTTTCGGTTTATCCGGCTGCGCCGGAAGACCGTTCATGGGGGAGAGTCGGATGCTGCCACTCGTCGCCATTGCCACGACCGTCATTCCCGACCTGATCAGGCTGCTGGCCGGCGACAAGGCCGACAAGATCGCCAGCACGGTGGAGAAGGTCGTCGCCGCCACCACCGGCACCGACGATGCCGCGCAGGCAAGGCAACTGATCGAGGCCAATCCCGCCCTTGCGGCACAGTTGCGCGAGAAGCTGGCGGCCATCGCCCTGGAGGAAACCCGCCTGCAGAACGAGCGCGAGGCGTCGGCGCAGGCGGCACGGCTCCAGTCGGAGGCAGCGCAAAGGCAGCACGCGCTCGAGGTCCTGCGGTCTCAACTCGAAGCGGATCGGATACGGCGCGACCAGCAGTTCAACGAACAGCAGGCGCAGGTCAGGCTGGCACTGGAACAGACCGCCGGCGCACGCTCGCTCCAGATGGATCTCGTGAAGGCCGGCAATCCCCTGCAATGGGCGCCGGCCGCCGTCTCCATCATCGTTACGCTTCTTTTCGCGGGCGCCCTCCTCCTGATGCTGTTTTACGAACCGCCCCCACTTCCTCAGGGCCAAACGGACCGGTTCAAGGAACTGATCAACATCTGCATCGGTGCGCTCGTCGCGGGCTTCTCGACCGTCATCAGTTACTGGCTCGGCTCTTCCCTGGGTTCCCGCGAAAAGGACACCAGCAACCAGCGCCTGCAGGCGGCGCAGTCCGCGCAGACGTCGCAGCAGATCGACATCGTCTCCCGCCAGGTCCGCGCCAGCGAGGAGGCACGGCAGCGACCGGCGGAGCCGACGGCGCCGCCGATTCCCAAGGGCGAGACGTTCGATTCCTGCCTGACACTGGTGCTCGGCGCGGAGGGCGGCTTCGTCAACGACCCGCGCGACAGCGGCGGCGCGACGAAGTACGGCATAACCCAGGAAACGCTTACGGCCTGGCGGCGTAGTCGCGACCCCGGCGCGATCGTCAACGAGGAACACGTACGCCAGCTGAAGATAGAGGAAGCCAAGGAGGTCTATCGCTCGCGCTACTGGAACGTGCTGCGCTGCGACGACCTCCCGAAAGGCGTCGACCTCCTGGTCTTCGATCTCGGCGTGAATGCCGGCCCCGCCCGTTCGGCGAAGATCCTGCAGGACGTCCTGGGCGTGGAGCAGGACGGGTCGATCGGGCCGGTGACGCTGAACGGGCTCAATACCTGCGCACCCGACAAGATCATCCGGGAATTCTCGGCCAAGCGGCTGGAGTTCTATCGGAGCCTCGAAGAAGACTTCAAGGTGTTCGGCGTCGGCTGGACCAACCGCACGAAGAGCATGCTCGACGCTGCACTGGCGATGGCGATGGCGGCCGCGCGGTGACTCCCAGGTCCCGGCGCAATCCGGTGTGCCGGTAGTCGGCGATGATCGGAGATCGCGGTGCCTCCTTGCCCGTGGCCGTTCTCGGCGTGCTGGCGGTCTTCTTCTCCACGGCCCTGCTTAGCCAGTACGCGTTCGACCTGCTGCGGCTTAGCGAAGGCGAATCGGCGCAAGAGCGCTCACTGCTCCCGCCGCCGGTGGAAGCACGGCTCTGGGAAGATCCGCTGGCGGCGATCGTCCGGCACAGGGACGTTGTCGAAAAGCAGTGTTCGGGCAAACGGCCCTCTGCCCTGTGCGAGCAGGACGGCAACCTCAAAGCCCGCAGCCCCCTCCCGCCTGCCGATGTGCTCGTAGTGGTACCGCTTCCCGGGTCGAGCTTTGTCGGCGGCGAGGAACAACGCCGCCGCATACGCTACGCCGTGCTGGCCGGGCTTGCGTCGAAAGGCTTCGTGCACGAGCACAGTTCGCGGCTCGGGCTCATGACCCTCAAGGCGTGCGAATCGCTATCTGGATGCGACGAGACCGAAGCCAGGCGCGCGTCTCCCGGTGGTGGCCCGGAGGCGCCTGCACGCACGGAACCCATGGCTTCGCGGCCCACACTGGATATCGTCTACGAATCCCTGAGAACCGAGGAGAAAGCGCCAGGAAGACGCGCGACGGTGCTTTGGATCGACGACACCAAGCTCGGAAAGAACTGGCTTACGGCCGTTGCGATGCTGGTAGGTGAGACACATCCGTCTTCCTCGTCGTCCACGCCCGGCTCCACACCTCAAGTCACCATCGTCGGCCCCTACACGTCGGAGAAACTCGCCGAAGCCATCCGCAATCTCGCTACGATCGCGCAGAAGGGTGACCGCTTCTGTGCGAACTGGAAGCGGCTGAAGACGTTCAATCTCGTAAGCCCCTTCTCGACGGCCGACGAGGGCGCCCTCATCAAGTCAGCGGTGCTCGCCGATATAAAGTCCGCTGAACTCGCAGACATCACCCCCATCGACTGCACGGAAAGTGGGCGCCCCGGTCAGAACAAACTGACTTACGGGACTCTCGCAGAAATCTTCCAGGCCCTCGGACTACACGTCGATCATCGATCCGATCCATTCTTTCTCAGAACCGTCGGTTCTGATACCCGCCAGGTCGAGCTCCTGCGAACCGAGCTCTGCGCTCGCGGCTTGCACAAGGGCGGTCGTGTTGTGCTCCTCCACGAGTGGGATTCCCTGTTCGCCCGCAGCCTCGTCGAGAAGATTCGCCAAGGTCTGCCCTGTCACGGTGGCGGTGACGTGGACGTCGATACCTATGCCTTTTTCGGCGGTCTTGATGGCGTAACGCTGGAAGGCGCGTCAAAGCAACAGAGAGCGGTGCCGCGCGCCAATCGCACCGACAAGGATTCCAACAAGGAGCCGGAGATCGAATGGCCCGAGAACAGGGACCAGCGGGACTATATCCGGCGCCTCGTCAGGAACCTCCAGGCCGGCGGGGACCACGGCGCGAAGTCCCCCGTCCGGGCGATCGGCGTGATCGGCCAGGACGTCCATGACAAGCTGCTGCTGATCCAGGCCCTGCGGCCTGCCTTCACCGAGCAGACCATCTTCACGACCGACATGGATGCCCGCCTGTTCCATCCCGACGTGACACGATACATGCGGAACGTCGTGGTCTCCTCGGCCCTTCCGCTGTCGCCGCGCGAACTCCGCCCGTTCTTCGCGCCAGCGCCGAAGGTCGCGCCCTTCCGGGACAGTTACCAGACCGCGACCTACCTCGCCGTCCGCTACGCAGCCATGGATGGGTCGGACTCCGAGCAGGCTCGCAAGGAACGAGCCGCCTTCCGCACGGAGTTGGCAAAACAACTGGAAGTGTCCTATCTCCACGAAGTCGGCCGTCAGGATCAGGGCGTCGTCGCTCTCGCAATGCCAGTCGGTACGCTGGCCGGCATCTGGAGCGATCAGGTCGTTGCCCGGCTTCGATTCGCCATTGTCCTGTCCGTCATGCTGGCGATCTTCGGCGTGGTGGCGCTTGTCTTCATGCCGAGCCCGGCGCTTCGCAAAGTCGTTCGCCGCAAGGGACCGTGCAGTTTCCCGACGATGCTCATCGCCGGTGTGGTCGTCGCCTCCTGGGGCTTCGCAGTGGGCGTCGTTACGGAACTCGCCAGACCGGGTCGAATCGGGGTCTGGGGCGTGCTGGGAATTGCCGCTCTCGCGACGGCGGTCTTCTGGCTTGCGTTCTGGCCCCGTCCGGCTTCGTCGGAAGGCGAGGCGTCGCAAACCTCCAGGTCACGGCGCTACAAGCTGCGGCTTGCCCTGGTCCTGCTAGTCCCTGCCGGCGTGGCATGCCTGCTTGGCTTCGTCCCGCACCGGTTGGCTGCCGGCACGTTCGAACCCTTCTCCATCTTCGCCGGAGTGAGCAGCTGGCCGTCCGAACTGCTGCGCGCCCTGGCCGTGCTCCTGTTCGGCTGGTTCCTCGACCGCACGTGGAGAGGCACGTCGGCGGCCACTGCGAAGATCGGCAAACGCTACTTTCCAGGCACGCAATCCCAGGACCTCGGCCGCGAGTCGTTCTGGAAACGCCTGCAGCGCAACGCGAAGATCTGGATCGGATCGAAGGCGTTGATTGCAGGAAAGGACGTCCTGACCCCGCCCAATGACCAGCGCGAAGACGGTGGGATCGACGGCAGCCAGGTGTGGCGGAACTACCTCGGCCTGCTGGCCGACGGTCCCCGCTTCCTCCGCTTGGTTCTGTGGCTCGCCATCACCTTCATCGTCATCAATACCATCATGAAGCTGGCTGGTGGGGAGCCGCCGGATGTTCCCGCCCGCGGGGAGGGCGACCGTGCGCTTTTCCTGCTGACGATATGGCTGTCGGTGACAGCCACGATCGTCCTCATGATCCTCGTGAGCGATGCGACGATCCTGACATGGCGGTTCATCCAGGTGCTTCGCGACAAGCGCACGGTCTATCCGATCGACACCGTGCAGCGCTTCGCGGCAGACCTCGGTTCGAAGCTTTCCATACGCGCCGACCAGATCATTTCCGCCCGGCCCCGCGACCGCAAGGACGTGAGCCGGCCCGGCCGGAACTCCATCCTCGATCCCTGGATAGACGCCAATCTCCTGGCCGATCACACGGAGGGAATCTCGAGGCTGATTTTCTTTCCACTGATCCTGCTCGGGCTGCTGTTCGTTGCCCGGCTGCAGATCTTCGACAACTGGTCGGCCAACAATGTCGTCATAATCGTGCTCGTGGTCTTCCTGTTCTGGATGGTCGGCGTGGCGACCGCGCTGAACATCGGCGCGGAAATTGCCCGCCGCCGGGCGCTGGAGATCCTGCGCCTCGACCTGCTGTGGCTGAAGGGGTCCTCAAATCCCGATGACGTGGCCCTGGCCGAACAGTTCCCGTCGCTCATCAAGCAGGTCGAGGAGCTGCGCCGCGGGGCCTTCGCTCCCTTCTTCGAGCAGCCTCTCGTCCGCGCCGTGCTGGTGCCGCTCGGCGGCGTCGGCGGACTGCAGCTCCTCGAATTCCTGCGGCTCATCCGCTCTTAATCGGCGCCCGCAGGAGACAGGATCAGCTTCTGGATCCCGGAATCGGCTTCCGGCGACAGCGCGATCGTGCCGTTCAGGCGGCCCTTCGCGCAGGCAAGGACGAAGCGGCCGGCCAGCGCATGGACAGGCTCGATCCGCTCGAGACGTCCCTCGCCCAGGCGCGCCCCCAGGGACGCAAGCTCGGCGTCGCGCAGGCGGGCCGGGGTGTCGAGCAGGAAGTTCACCGCGAACGGCCGGTCGCCTCCTTCGATGCGACCCGACGCGTAGGCCGCGACGACCGCATCGATGGCACGCACCAGCGCCGGCGATGGTGGTGCGACAGGGAGCGGTGGCGACGCTTCGTGCAGCATTTCGGCGATCTGCAGGGTGAGCCTCGACATCGGCGCGTAGGTGCGATTGCCGAAGGCGAAGACGCCCCAGCCGCGTTCCGGCAGCATCAGCACATGCGAGCCATAGCCGGGCAGGCCCCCGGCATGATGAATCCGCATGCCGAGCAGCGCGTCGCTGGAATGGGTGAGACCGTAGCCGTAGGCGCTCGGCTGCGGGGTGCGCGCGCCGGGCAGGGGGTCGGCCACGAAGGGCGGCGCGTGCCACAGCACCATCTCGCGGATACTCGACCGACGAGCCGGCCCGGTCTCCGGATCGTCGCGCGCCGGCCAGGCGTCGAGCAGGAACGACACGTAGCGCGCATAGTCTGGCACGGTGGTCGCGAGGCCGCCCATCGCCCCGACCTCCCCGTCCGGCTCGATGCGCTCGCGTGACCACACGTCGCCATCCAGCCGATAGCCCCATGCATAGTCATCCTTGGCTGCCGCGGGCGCGTCGAAGGTCGTGCCGACCATGCCGAGCGGCTCGAGGAAGGTGCGGCGCATATAGGCCTGGTAGGGCTCGCCGCTTACGTTCGTCAGCACGCGACCCAACAGTGCGTAGCCGAGATTGCTGTATTCGAAGGCAAGGCCGGGCGGGCGGGCAAACAGGTGGCCGGTCGCAATCACCTGGTCGAGCTCGGCCGGGGTCATGCCGAGCACGCGATCGCCCCAGGGATCGTCCGTCACGAAGCCGGCCGTGTGCGTCAGCAGGTGGCGAATGGTGACCGGGGCGCTGTCCCGGGTCGCGGGCTTCACCGCGGCGAACTGCGGCACGTACTGCTCCAGCGGCGCGTCGAGTTGCAGCTTGCCCCGGTCGCGCAGGGACAGGATCGCCAGAGCGGTCATGTTCTTGGTCATCGAGGCGATCCGGAAGGCCGTCCCCGCCTCCACACGCCGGCGGGCTTCGCGGTCGGCGACGCCAAGTGCCGTCACGTGGACGAGGCGGCCTCCCTGGACGATCCCGGCGGCAAGGCCCGGGATATGCTCCTGTTCGGCAAAAGAGGCACAGGTCGCATCGATCTCGACAAAGCTGTCTGCTGACATGGTCCCACCATACCAGCCGAACTCCCCTTGCCTACAGCCGATGCTTCAGACCATCAGGCCCATGCGCCGGCTGAGCCACACGCCGTTGGGAACGTTGCGATAGGGATGAATGTCGACCTGGATGCAGAAGAAATCGAGGGCTGGCCCCGGAGTCGCCGTGAAGGTCGTCGAAGAAGAGAACGAACCGTCGCGTGCGATCGCCAGCACGGGCGATCCCCCGGACGAGCGTGTTGGCGCTGGCGTAGTCGCCGAGGTGGCGAAACCCGGAGTTGGGAACGGCGTGACAGTGACCGAGCACACATATCCGCTGCCGGCAATTCGCGGGATCGGGCCGGGCACTGGCGGCAGAATCCGGCCTCGCGAGCGAACCGTAACGGTGAATGTATTGCCTCCGCCACGGCTGAACAGGGCGCCATCGTCGTCGCTGAAGCCGATGTTGCCGCCCAGACCGATGTCCATCCAGTCCTTGGCGCGTGCGACGTTGATGCCGACGCCGCGCGGTATTGTTCCGTCGTGCTGCGGGCCGTTCCAGCCCGACATGCCGACATCGATCACGTCCAGTCCGCCGCCCGACGTCGGCGCACCGGCCATCAACGACGCGAACCGGGCACAGGCATCTGAGGCCGTCGGCGACACCAGCGCCATCGGCAGAGAAATCTCCCTCGTTCCGGCCGGCACGGTTACGAGGAGCGGCGGCGCCGACGGGTTGAATGTCGTGACACCGGACGAGCCGAGCGCAAAGGCCTGCGCGTTGATGGCTGAGATGCGGATCCGGGCCGTCGAGCCGTTGGGCAATCCTTCATGTGACAGCCGGAGCTTCAGCGCACCGGACGGGCGAACCTCACCCGGTGGAATGCGGTCCGACACGGTGAGGTTCGCTTCGCCGAGCAGGAGATTGCCTTCAAAGAAGATGAAGTTCTGGCTGTCACCGCCGGCATTCATGCTGAGACCGCCCAGCATGACCTGATTGGTCGTGGGATCGCTGTCCGGCGGATCGGCTTGCAGCCAGCGAAGCTGCTGGGCGTTAGGCCGTCGCCTTGGATTGAACGGCTGTACAGCACCCAGCGCGACCTTGTCCCCATGCCGTATTCGCTTGCCTGATGAGCCTCCGACTTTCTTGATCTGAAAGCGTGCACTGAGCGGTTGCACGGTCTCAAGCGCAAGAGTGGATCCACGCGGGGTGACGAAGCGGCCTGACGGATGCGCCATCGTCACGATGTCGTTGTGCTCCAGCGTGTCGTGACCGAACTCGTCGCCTCGCGTGTCGGAGAAGCCCGGGCCGTTCCGCGCGTCGTTGTAGTAAAGCCCCCGCTCGATCGTCTGCCCGTTGCTGTTGCAGAGATCGATGACGGTGCCGACGCCGGGCCGGTTGCTGATGCTGTAGGGGCCGCCGGCGGCCGGAAACGTCAGGTAGCCATTGGCGTGCTGAGAAAACAGATGGAACAGCATTGCCCCTCTCCCGCGGTTCAAGCCGCCTCAACTTTGGGTCGTATCCCGGCATCAGGTCAAGGCCCATGGGCGGGACGAACCTTGAATTGCCGCCATTTTGCCTTGCTCGCCCGGCAAGGTTTCAAGGCATGGCCAAGACTCGCCCTCACCTGAAGCCCGTCGAGGCGCCCGCTGCTGCGCCGGGTCCCGACGACGCCGCACTCCTTGCGCTGCTGGTCCAAGGCCTGCGCCTGCAATCCACCGAGGGTCTGTGGCGCGTGAGCGGCAACACGCTCCCCCATCGCGTCCTGCTGCGCGAGGCGGGCGGAACCTGGAACCGCCTCGACCAGTGCTGGGATTTTACAGGCGAGGATCCGACGGCAAGGCTCGCCGCGGCGCTCGAAGCGGCCCCGTCACCGGCGACGGGGCACAACAGCGGCGAGACCGAAGCGCCGAAGCCGCACTATCACGGCCACCGCGGCCGGGTGCGCGAGCGGGTGATGAAGGCCGGCGTCGAACCGCTGGCCGACTACGAACTGCTGGAATTGCTGCTCTTCTATTCGATCGAGCGGATCGACACCAAGCCGATGGCCAAGGCCCTGCTGGAACGGTTCGGCACCCTGGGCGACGTGTTCGCCGCCGAGCCGGCGCAGTTGCGCGAGTTCGAGATCGACCAGCGTACGCTGGTCCACTTCAAGGCGATGCGCGAAGTCGGGCGGCGGCTGGCCGAGCGCAAGGTGAAAGACATGCCAGTCCTGACCAACTGGCAGCAGCTTATCGACTATTGCCATGCCGCACTGGCGCACGAAAAGACCGAGCAGTTCCGCATCCTCTTCCTCGACCGCAAGAACGTGCTGATCGCGGACGAAGTCCAGCAGCGCGGCACCATCGACCACACGCCGGTCTATCCCCGCGAGGTCGTGAAGCGGGCGCTGGCCCTGAACGCCGCCGCGTTGATCCTCGTCCACAACCACCCGTCGGGCGACCCCAAACCAAGCCGCGACGACATCGAGATGACGCGAGAAATCAAGACCGCGTCCGAGGCGCTCGGCATCACGATCCACGACCATCTCGTGATCGGCCGCAAGGGCCATGCGAGCTTTCGGAGCTTGGGATTGCTCACGTAAGAAGGCAAGAAGCGGCCACTACGACGTCACGCCGGTCTGCCCTTGCGGGGTGGTCAAGTGCGCCCTGGCGCTGAATGCCGCCGCGCTGATCGTGCCATATGGCCAGTACGATCAGCAGGATTCCGCACTCCAACCAACTGTACATCCGGCATCATCAATGGTGTTGCATGACCGTCCTGTGTGGAGAGCACCATTTGAGACCACGATGCTGCAATATCGGACTTCAACGAGACCGAATGACCGGCTCGGAAAGCTGACTGCAGGGCCTGGACAGTCTAAAGTCTGTCTGCCGCGAGGTTCTGCTATTTCTGGGCACGGTCGATCATGCTGAGCGACGAAACTAGTCATCCGTCGGCCAAGGGGCTGACAGAGAGTCCATGGACATTGCGGCCTATCGCGATCAACGATGTTGACGGCCTCCATACCTTGGCGAACAAGCCAGAGGTGTACCGCTATCTCTTTGACGGGAGTGCGCCCGAAAGGTCGTTCGTCGAGCATATGGTCGAGAAGAGCCTCACCGACATGAACACCAATGGTGTCGGCATGTGGGTGCTTCAGAAGCAGCTGGTCAGATATGCAGGCGCAGTCTGGGTCAAGCCAGATCGCGTAACGAGATCGGCCGAGTTGGGTTATCTTCTCGATCCAGAAAACTGGGGACAGGGTCTGGCCATCAGAATGGCGTGGACTGCGATCAAACAGGCCTTTAGCTCGCCGAACATAGACTACGTTTTCGCTGGTGCCGATCGCCCAAATATCCGTTCATTCGCCTTGATGAAGCGCCTCGGCATGCGGTTCCGGAAGGATGTCACATACCCGCTCGGCCCTGGAGTGGAATACGTCCTTCACCACGACGACTCTGGCCCTTCGCCGTCGCCGGAACTTCTCCGTATCTGCGCATAGCGTCGTGCCTCTGCTCTGGTGCGCTTGACCGCAACGAGGTCGAGCCTAGTACTTGCGCTCTCTGGTATCAGCTAACGCATCTTGCAGTGGCAGGAACCACCTCCGCCGATATCCTTGCGTTCGTATTCCTTTCAGCTTCAAACGGAGCAACAGATGACACGAAATGAAATCATAGTGCTGATCGAACGCCTCCATGAGATTTGGAGCGACGGGAATGTTTCAGCAATTCCCGCAGTCTATTCTGCCGATTTTGTCGCCCACATGCCAAAAGGCTGGAGCAACGCAGAGTCTCGCAACGGGCACGACGGTATATGCAGGGCGATTGGGAGACTTCGCGCAGGGTTTCCCGATTGGCGCGAGCATGTGCAGGACATCCTTGTAGATGGGGACAAGGTGGCGGTCCGGTATTTCTCGACAGGAACGAACACGGGCATATTTGAAGGACGCGCCCCAACCGGGCAGCAGATAGAAGTCGATGAATTGTCCATCTTCCGGATTGCGGATGGCCGCGTCATCGAACAGTGGTGCCTTAACGATGATCTCGCTTTTGGCAAACAGATGCGAGGCGAACCTCTCTCATAGAGACGGACCTGGCACAGGGGACAAAGATTGATTTCGTTAGAGGTCGGGGCGTCACGACGTTTGCCGCGCAGTTCTAGCAACCGAGGGCCGACCGTGTGTCCCAGTCCTAGAATTCGGAATTCGTGCTCGAACGTGTTCGAGTGGAGTCGGCGAAGCATGATCGTGGTCAACCGTGGAAAATCACGAGTACGTACGACAAACATGCCCCACACCGCGATCCCATCGGAATTCGTAATTCGCATAAGTCGCGGCAAACTAAGGGAAATCTGTACTAGAGTGGATTGTTCCACAACCACCCGTCGGGCGACCCCAAACCAAGCCGCGACGACATCGAGATGACGCGAGAAATCAAGACCGCGTCCGAGGCGCTCGGCATCACGATCCACGACCATCTCGTCATCGGTCGCAAAGGGCACGCGAGCTTCAGGAGCCTGGGCCTGCTCTGAGGGAAGGCCCTGCCCCTCCTCGCCTGACGGAAAATGCGGGTTGGTGGGTGGCCGGAGTTCAATCAGGATGTCGCCAGACGTTCTCCGGGAGGCAACCCAGAATGACCGTGACCATCACGCCCCTCACGCCTGTGTTCGCCGGCGAAGCGGGCCCCATCGACCTGCGCCAGGTCCATGACCGCGACTCGCTCGAGGCGATCCGCGCCGGCATGGACAAGTATGCCGTCCTGGTGTTCCGCGACCAGCGGTTCACCAACGAGGAACAACTCGACTTCGCCCAGCGCTTCGACGGCACGCTGCACGCCCGCACCTCCTCCTCGGCCATCGGCAACAACCGGTTCGGCAACGAGGCGCTGGCCGACGTTTCGAACGTCGACAAGGACGGCAAGATCCGCGACGCCAACAACCGCATGCGCGCGTCCTCGGTCGGCAACCGGCTGTGGCACACCGATGCGTCGTTCGTCGATCCGCCGGGCCGCTACTCGATGCTGTCGGCGCGGGTGGTGCCCTCGGTGCGGGCCGATACCGAATTCGCCGACATGCGCGCGGCCTACGACGCGCTCGACGAGGAGACGCGAGCCTCGCTCGAAGGGCTGCGCGTCTATCACACCATCGTCTATTCCCGGCACGTGCTGGGGTTCGACTTCAACGACGACGAGAAGGAAAAGCTGAAGGGCGCCGTTCATCCGCTGGTACGCACCATCCCGACATCCGGCCGCCGCGCGCTCTATCTCGCGTCGCATGCCGAGCATATCGTGGACATGCCCGTGCCGGAGGGACGGCTGCTCCTGCGAGATCTCAGCGACCATGCCACCCAGCGGGAGTTCACCTACCGCCACATCTGGCAGCCGCATGATTTCGTGATCTGGGACAACCGCTGCACGATGCACCGCGCCCGGCCGTTCGACGACCAGAAGCACCGCCGCGAGATGCGCCGCACCACGACACTCGATCTGCCGCTGCCGGTCTAGCACCCCGCGCCAACGGGCCGGACCGGTGTCGGGAACCAGGGATTGCGGTCACCGCGACGGGCGACAGCAGCCGGTCGAGAGCGGCCTGTGCGAACGTCTTCACCCACAGCCTGTTCCCCGGGAAGTGAGGCTATACTTCCCGGCATGAGTGGAAAAATCCTTGTCGGTGTCGGTGGCTGGACCTTCGAGCCTTGGCGCGGTGTCTTTTATCCCGACGACCTCACGCAGAAGCGCGAGCTGGAATATGCCAGCCGCCAGCTCACCTCGATCGAGATCAACGGCACCTACTATTCCAGCTTCAAGCCGGCGAGCTGGGCAAAATGGCGCGACGAGACGCCCGACGGTTTCGTCTTCGCCGTCAAGGCCTCGCGCTTCTGCACCAACCGGAAGGTGCTGGCGGATGCCGGCGAATCGGTGCAGCGCTTCGTGACGCAGGGGCTGGTCGAGCTCAAGGATCGCCTCGGCCCGATCAACTGGCAGTTCATGGGCACCAAGAAGTTCGATCCCGAGGATTTCGAGGCATTCCTCAAGCTGCTGCCGCGCGAAGTCGGCAAACTGCCGCTGCGTCATGCGCTGGAAGTGCGGCATGACAGTTTCAAGGACGAACGCTTTTACGCCTTGGCCCGGAAGTACAATGCCGCGGTCGTCTATGCCCACGACAAGGATTTCCCCGAGATCGACGAGCCGACCGCGGACTTTACCTACGCTCGCCTGATGCAGGCCGAGGAGAAGGTGAAGACCGGCTACAAGCCCGCCGACCTCGACAAATGGGCCAAGCGCGCCAAGGCTTGGGCGAAGAAGGGCGACGCCTTCGTCTACTTCATCTCCGGCGCCAAGGTCCGCAATCCGGCGGCGGCTCAGGCGCTGATCAAGAAGCTGGGCTAGCCCGCAACTTGACTCCCGGCAGGTCGGCGCTTAACTGTTAACCATATGGTTAACCCTAAAAGCATCACCCTCGACCGCACCTTTGCCGCCCTCGCCGACCCCACGCGGCGGGCACTGCTGGCCCGACTCGACGCGGAAGAAGGCGTGACCGTCAGCGAGCTGGCGCGACCGTTCCCGGTCTCGCTGCCGGCGATCATGAAGCATCTCGACGTATTGTCGGCCGCGGGCCTGATCGAGCGCTCGAAGTCCGGACGCACGGTGACCTGCACGCTCAAAGCCGAGCCGATGGAGGAGGCGATGAATTGGCTCGCCCATTACCAGCGCTACTGGACGCAACAACTCGACCGCCTCGCCGCCTTTCTGGAGGAAGACGCCACATGGCCAGCAAACCCAGCCTCGCCCTCAAGCGCCGCCTCAACGCGCCGCCCGAGAAAGTCTACGAAGCCTGGACGCAGCCCGAAAACATGATCCGGTGGTGGGGCGTCACCGGCCATCACCGAACGCCCATCGCCGAGACCGACCTGCGCGTTGGCGGCCGTTTCCGCGTCCAGTTCTGGACGCCCGACGACGAGCATCACAGCGTGAGCGGCGTCTATCGCGAGATCGTGCCGCCCCGGAAGCTCGTCTTCTCGTGGGCCTGGCAGAGCACGCCGGAGCGAGAGTCGCAGGTCACGATCGACCTCAAGCCCGACAGTGACGGTACGATCCTCACCCTGACCCACGAGCAGTTCTTCAGCGAAAAGGCGCGCGACGATCACCGGGGCGGCTGGAACATGGGACTCGACAGGCTCGAGGCATACCTCAGGTGACGGGTCCGTCGCGCACAGCGGCTGAAGCCGTCGATTCCCGCTGCCCCGGCCCGGCCGGATCGTTGTAAGCTGGGCACCATCCGAATTGACAGATTGGGAGAAGCCCCATGCCCGCACTCTCGCTCGACCATTACAACATCTACTGCACCGACCTCGATGCCACCGTGCGTTTCTACGAACGCTATGTCGGCCTGACCAACGGCGAGCGTCCGCCGTTCCCCTTCCCCGGCGCCTGGATGTACGCCGGCGAGAAGGCGATCCTCCATCTCGTGTCGGAGACCGGCCGCGGCGACCAGGGCAGCGGCGCCATCGACCATATCGCCATCAACTGCGCCGACATCCGCGGCACGCTCGACCAGATCAAGAAGGACGGCGTGGCCTTCGAAGTGAAGAAGGTGCCGGCGCGTCCGCTGCAGCAGGTCTTCGTCCACGATCCCGACGGCGTGATGATCGAGCTGAACTTCTGGCACGAGGAAGACGTGGCGGAACTGGCCGGCTACGACCCGATGGCCAACAAGGTCACGGCCGAGAAGCAGAAGGTTCCGGCCTGACGACAAGAGGCGGCATGCGCCGCGTCGATCTTCAATCGCAGGTCGGTGTGGTCGCCAGCCGCTCCCAATAGTCCGGCGGCAGAAGATCGCGGCCGGCCAGCAGGCAGTCGAGATAGGCCCGAGGCGGCCTGAGACCCTCGCCTCGGATCAGCCCGACATAGACGATCGCGTCGACTTCCTCGCCGGTGTCGGAGCGCACGACGCGGATCGTTCGGCGTTCGTAGTGACCGGCGGCGACACCCTCGTAGATGTCCAGCACCTTGAAGCCGGCGTCCGGCAGCGCGTTCAGCGTGCCGTGCACCACGGCGGCCGTATCCGGCACGATGTTGGCGGCGGCACCGCCTTTCAGCAGCCGCGAAGGCTTGTCGAAGACGAGCTTCCAGCCATCGAGGCGGCCGGCGATGCGTTCGCCGCGCGGCACGCCCTTCGGTGCCAGGCGCTGGTCGAACAGGCGCGCCGCATCCATGTTGGAGCCGTAGGCGAAATACCAGATCAGGCCATCCGCCATACGCGCACCCTCTCCTCGTAACCACGGATCTCGACCGGCCCAAGATCGACGGCCCCGTCAGACGAGGTTGCATCGAGTACCGACTGCGAGACCAGGAGCTGAGCCCCCATTTCCTTGGTGAGCTGCTCGAGCCTGGCCGCCAGGTTCACCGTGTCGCCGATCACAGTGTATTCCTTGCGCTGCGGCGAGCCCACCGTGCCAGTCACCGCATCGCCGAGATGGATGCCGATGCCGACGCGCAGCGCCCAACCCGGATGCGTGGCATTCCATTCCCCGACCGTGTCGATCATCGCGTGCGCCGCCGCCAGCGCGTTGCGGGCTGCCGCGGGATCGGCGAGCGGTGCCCCGAACAACGCCAGAAAGCCGTCGCCGAGGAACTTGTTGATGATGCCGTTGTTGCGGTCCACGACGTCGATCATTCGCGCGAAGAATGCGTTGAGCAGGGCCACCGTCTCCTCGGCCGAGCGCCGTCGGGTCATCGCGGTGAACCCCCGGATGTCCAGGAACAGCACGCAAACCGTCCGGATCTCGCTCGGGGGCTCGCTCTGCGTGGCCAGCAGCCGGTCGACCACCGCCGGCGAGACGTGCTGGCCGAACAGATTGGTGACCCGGTCACGGGCCGCCACGGCCCGCACGGAATGCTCGAACTGGGTGCGCAGACTGTTGGCGACGAACCCTGCGACCAGGCCGCTGGTGAACAGGACGAGCGTGCGGCTGAAATGGAACAGCAGTGTTTCCTGCGGGATGCTGCCCCAGGGTTCGATCGGCAGCAGCCAGAGCACAAGCACCATCTGCTGCACGCCCGCGACGCTGCCCGTCCAGACCGACAGCCAGAAATCGAGCCGCAGGGTCGATAGCAGGATGAAGATGAAATAGAGCAGCGGCGGCCAGAAGCTGAAGACCAGCAACGGGTCCATGTAGTGGCTCAGCGTGACGATGATGGCGGCCGGCAGGGACGTCTCGATGAAGGCGTTGCCGAAACGGGCGATCTGCGGAAAATCCAAGCCTCTTGATGCGCGGTATCCCAGGAACGTGAGCGAACCCAGCTCGTACAGAAGAAAGGGACCGATGCCGACGAACGGAAGCCAGCCGGGCACGTCCCGCGCGAAGATGCGGGACGTATAGGACGGAAAGAAGTTGACGACGCCCAACGACAGGGCCAGCAGCGCTGCGAGAATGATCGCCAGCGCGCGCATGCGCTCCCGCTCGCTGCGGATGATCTCGCGGCGGAGCGCGTCTGAGAAGAAGTCGGGCGCCGCGTCGGGCATCGCGGACAAACTAGCCAGCGCCGGCGGGCTCCACAACGGCCTGAGGCAGTGCTAGGTACAGATCATGTCCATGAAGGAGATCGCGCGGGAACTGCAGGGCAAAGTCGCCAACCTGGCGCTGCGCATGCCGATTTCCTGGGTCAACATCCTGGCCGGCCCTCCGGTCGGCGTGGACGGCCGCACCCTGGACGGCCGCATCCAATGGTTCCTGAAGCTGCTCGCCTATGGCGGCCAGCCCGCCGTGCACACGATGAGCGTCGCGGACGCGCGCGAGGACTTCGACGCCTTCATGCAGTTACTGGGCGGCAAGCCCGCGCCAGTCAGCTCCATCCTCGACCGCACCCTGCCCGGCCCCGCCGGCCCGATGCGCATCCGCATCTACCGGCCGGCCGACAGTGTGGCGCGCCTGCTGCCGACCATCCTGTATTTCCACGGCGGCGGCTGGGTCATCGGCAGCCTCGAGGGCTACGATCTCGCCTGCCGCTATTTTTGCGCGCGCTCGGGCTGCGCCGTCGTCTCGGTCGACTATCGACTGGCACCTGAACACAAGTTCCCCGCCGCGGTCGACGATGCCGTCGCCTCCTATCGCTGGCTGGCGGGCGAGGCGGTCTCGCTCGGACTCGATCACGATCGCATCGTCGTGGCGGGAGATTCCGCGGGTGGCGCCCTTGCCGCCGTGGTTGCCCAGACCGTGCGCCACGAACCCCATCCGCCCTGCCTGCAGTGGCTGATCTACCCCGCCACCGACATGGCCGGCGATACCGAGTCCCACAAGAGCTGCGGCGAGGGCTTCCTGCTGACCCAGGCCGACATGGCCTGGTTCCGCATGCACTATCTCAGCCCGGGCGCTCCCGAAGTCGACGATCCGCGGGCTTCGCCGTTGCGCGCGCCCGATCTCTCGGGCGTGGCGCCGGCCCTGATCTTCACCGCGGGCTTCGATCCGCTGCGCGACGAGGGACAGGCCTATGCCGGACGCCTGCAAGCCGCCGGGGTGAAGGCGATCCATCGCGAATTCGAGACGCTCATACACGGTTTCATCGGCATGAGGGGGGCCGTCCACGCGGCGGCCCGGGCGATGGACGACATGGTGGCCGGCGTGCGTCACGAACTGGCGCAGCTTGGACGATGACGGGGCCTGGGGAGGAGCGGCGGATCATGGGTGGCGACGGCACGACACCAACCGAAGCGCGCGGCGAACGCGCCGGGCGCCGCGAACAGAACAAGGCGGAGAATCGCACGGCACTGTTGAAGGCCGCTCGCGGCGTTTTTGCCGAGATGGGCTATGGCGCGGCCAGCGTGCGCGACATCGTGCGCCGCACCGATCTCGCCTCGGGCACCTTCTATAACTACTTCAAGGACAAGGACGAGATCTTCGAGGCCGTCGTCGGCGAGCTGACCGGTGTGTTGCTGCAGCGCCATCGCGACGGCCGCGGCAAAGCGACCTCAACCGAGGAATTCGTGCGCCTGCACTACGCCGCCTACTTCAACTTCCTGGCCGAGGATCCGGAGCTTCTGGCGCTGGCCCGGTCGAGCTTCACCGCCGTGCGCACGCTCCTCGACAAGCCCGACGTGCGGGCACTCGCCAAGGCGCTGAACGACGACATCCGGTCGGCCATCTCGCAGGGCATCCTGCCGAATGTCGACGTCTCCTATCTCAGCGCGTCGATGGCCGGTATCGCCTTCGAGATCTCCATGGTCATGGTCGCCCGGGATCCGGTCGACCCGGACGGCGCGGCGGAATTCGCAACCGCCCTCATGCTCGGCGGCCTCGACAAACTGCCGCGACGCTAACCGCGAAAGCAAAACGGCGGCCCCTTGCGGAGCCGCCGTTGGTTTCGAACCGATGTTCCGGAGAGCGCTCAGCCGCCCTGGGCGATCGTGTTGCGCAGTGTGCCAATGCCTTCGATCTCGACTTCGCAGACATCGCCCGGCTTCAGCCAGGGCTGCGGCTTGCGGGCCATCGCCACGCCCGACGGCGTGCCGGTGATGATGATGTCGCCCGGATCGAGCGTCATGCACTTGCTGAGCTCGTGCACCAGCGTCGGCACGTCGAAGATCAGGTCGTCGGTGTTGCTGTCCTGCATGGTGACGCCGTTGACGCGGGTCGAGATGCGCAGCGGCGCGGCGCCCTTGGGCAGTTCGTCCGCCGTCACGATGTCGGGGCCGAAGCCGCCGGTGCCGTCGAAGTTCTTGCCCAGCGTGAACTGGCCGCCCGACTTACGCTGCCAGTCGCGGATCGAACCGTCGTTGAAGCAGGCATAGCCGGCAATCACCGAGAGCGCCTTCTCCTTCGGTACGTTGCGGCACTTCTTGCCGATCACGATGGTCAGTTCGGCTTCCCAGTCGAATTCCTTCGAGTGGGTGGTCGACAGCATCTTGCCGTTGTGCGGCACCAGCGTGTTGTTGAAGCGGGTGAACACGACCGGGTAGGTCGGAATCGGGCTGCCGGTCTCTTCCGCGTGCTTGCGGTAGTTGAGGCCGATGCAGAGGATCTTGCCCGGCGCGGGGATCGGCGTCAGGTACTTGGCCGACTTCTCCGACACGGTGGCGCCCGGCTTGACCTTGGCGCAGGCCTTGAGCACCGCCTGCTGCAGCTTCTTGCCGCCCGCGAGGATCTCGACGACGGACTTCGGCCCGCGCGGCATCTGCTTGCTGAGATCGACGATCTTGCCGTCGCCCAGCTTGACGCCGACGGCCGGCTTGCCGCCGCTCAGGATGGTGCAAAGACGCATGTGTTTCCCCCGTGAAAAATTCGTCCGAAATATGGCCGCGCGTAAACTCCTCCCTCCCGCATCTTCGGTCAAGCGCGCGCAGTTTTTTGCTAGTCTGCTCCCATGCGATCCCTGCTTCTCGCGCTGCCCCTCCTGTTCGCCACCCTGCCCGCCTCGGCACAACTCGTCGTGCCGCTGACGACCCCCGACGGTCGCGTCGCCTGTACCCAGGGGAAGACGGGCATCGGTCGTCCCGCCGACTGGCGTGCGGTCGCCGACCCGGGCGGACCGGACGGCTGGGCTTTGGTCGAGAGCGAGCCGGACGCCACCGACCAGCGTTTTCCCCTGTGCATTTCCGAACAGGCGCAGGGACGCGACTTCGACGCGACACTGCGCTTCAAGATCATCTCGGGTTCCCGCGACCAGGTGGCCGGCTTCATGTTCCGGGCGCAGAGCGCCAGCGACTACTACGTCGTGCGGGTGAACGCCCGGGACAACTCGGTGCGCCTCTACCGAATGGACAAGGGCAAGCGCAGTCAGCTGGGCACCAGGGAAGCCCCGGTCGAACTCGGCAAATGGCATTCGCTGCGCGTCATCGCTGCCAACGACCGCATCGAGGTCGCGCTCGACGGCAAGCCGCTGTTCGGCATCAGCGATCGAACGCTGGTCCAGGCCGGCGCCATCGGTGTGTGGAGCCAGGGCGACAGCGTCGCCCACTACGGGTCCCTGCTGATCGGTCCGCCACCACCGCCGGCGCGTTGACTACCGTCGCGCCGCGAGCAGCGCCTCGGCGAGTTCGACGAAACCCGCGCCCGATCGGCCCACGGTGATCCAGCGCGGCCGATGTTGCAGGCGGTCCGCGAAGTCGGCGACGTTGGCCACGCCGACGGCGTTGGGGAACCAGCCGAACATCGGTGCGTCGTTGGGCGAATCGCCCGCAAAGACGTAGTTCCCGCGTTCGGTAACCAGGTCGATACCGAACAGTTCCTGCATCATCGCGAGGCTGGTCGTCAGTTTGTCGTAGTCGCCGAACCAGCCGTTGACGTGAATCGAACTCACCTTGGCGTGGGCACCGTGGCGCTCGAAAATCTCCACGATGCGCTGGATGTCGGCAGGCGACAGCGGCGGCACGTCTTCGCGAAAATCCACGGCGAGGTCGGCCACCCGATAAGGCTGGTCGGACGCGATACCGGCACCCTGCACCTCCCGCAGGACGTCCTCCCGCACCCGCTCCAGCCGGGCCCTGCCTTCGGCGCGCTCGGAGTCGGACTGGATGAAGCGCGTGCGCAGCCGCTTCTGCCCGTGGTCGTGCCACATCCAGAAAGCGCCGTTCTCGCCGACCACGGCATCGACGGGCCAGAAGCGCGCGATGTGGTCGCACCAGCCGGCCGGACGGCCGGTCACCGGCACGACCAGCAAGCCGGCCTTCTTCAGGGTTTCCAGGGCGCCATAGGCAGCGGCGGATAAAGTGCCTTCGGTGGAGACGGTGTCGTCGATGTCCGTCAGTACGCCGCGCACGGCGGCCAACGTCTCGCGGGGGCAATTCTTCAGAGGCTCCATGCGACGAGTTCTAACATGGCAGCATCTCACGTCAGCAGGCGCACCGTTGCCAGGCCGAGGCGAACGATGTCGGCGAAACCGTCGCGCGCCGGGGCGTAAAGCTGCGGAGGCGCGCCGCCCAACTGCATTGCGGGGAAGATCGTGATCTTGCTGCGGCCGTTGGACCCGGCCTCGATCTTGCGTGCCGGCGGCTAGAGGGTGCCGCCCGCCAGCATGTCGAACCGGTTGCGGATTTCCGCGACGCTCGGCGCCTGGTCGACGGCGAGTTCGGGCATTTCTCTCGCCATTTCTGCGCGGTCGAACTCGTCGAGATGGAGGTCGGCGGCGGTGTGATCGTCGGGGAGCACCTTCAGCGCGTTGTGCAGGTGAAAAATGTGCCAGTGTGCCGGCCCCGCAAGGGCGCCCGATTCGAGATGCGCCAGACGCTCCTGAAAGCGCTGGAAAACTTTCTTTCGTTCTTCCGACATCGCCCGCCCTCTTACATTTGTTGTTCCCGCACATGGTGCGCGACACGGCCAGAAACAGCAAGCCGGCGAAGACCGTTCCGCCGCCTCAGCGCTTGAAGACGGCGAATGCCAGAAGCGCGACAAAGGCGGCAGCACCCGCCGCCAGACCAGCGCCGATCGTGAGGGGCAGCCTTCGCCGCCGGTGCTTCTTGGTGAGCTGGCCAAGATGCTCCCGGCGCGTCATCCCTCCCGGAAAGTCATACTTGTCCGGAGGGTTCTCGATGTTTTGCGTGCCCCGCCACCATCCCCAGGCGGCGCCGCCCAAGGTACACACGGCCACGATGATGAGGATCTCCATGCCTCATCTTAGCAAATCCTGCCGAACGACGCCGCAGGCTTCGCACACACGCAAGCAATCCTCGGGCAAAAATCAGCCCATTAATTTCATTTTCGATGCACCGTCCGTTCCTCATCGGACATAACGCGGCCGATCGCCGATCGCCGATCGTTGCGCAAAATTCAGATGAAACATCCACCGTGGCACTTGCGTTCAATCGGCAAACGGAAGGAGACAAGTCATGCGAATGCTCAGCTCTGTCGTCGTCCTCGCGGGTCTCGCCCTGACGCCAGTCACGGCTATGGGTCAGGAGCTCGCCTCGGCACCCACTGCGCCCATCTCCGATCAGATGGTGTTCATGGGAATCGGTGACACGGATGTTCCCGCGTCTGCGCTTGAGACCCTCCGAAGCGCCGCTGACGCCGCGAAGTCTGCACCCATTCGGCTCGAAGGCCGCGCCGATCGTGCGAACGCCGTGAAACAGGAACTCATCCGCCAGGGCGCCCCTGCAGAAGCGATAACGCTCCGGCCCACACCAACCAGACCGCTCGTCCAGGTCGGTGACGGGGTCGCCGATCCGACCGAGCGACGGGTAAATATTCGCTTCCCGTAAGCGGCTCCAATGCCGGGAAACACCCGCCGATTGATCGGCGGGCGTTTGCTTTGTCGACCGGCGAAAATGGAAAGCCCGCCCTGGGCGACCAGGACGGGCTCCTGCAGCCCCTCGGGGGAGAGGGACGGTTACTCGAACCGCCAAAGGCTACATCTACATAACGCGGACACGACCAGTCGGTTGCACCGGAATGCGCCGAACGCGACGTCCAGCGTCGACTTCTCAATCCGCTGAGACGCGCCCCTCGCGATCGACGGTCAGGAGGACTTCGGTTTTCCCGCGCAAGGCCCGCGCGCGCCAGGTTCCGTCGGGACCGGGCGCAATCGTCCCCACGAACTTATATCCGTCCGCTTCAATGGCGCCCCTGGCAAAGCCGTTCTTTTCGGCATCGACTGGGGGAGCCTGCGGGGCAGGCATACCCGCCGAGGCCGTTTCGACGACGGGCGCCGCAACGGGGAGCCTCTCACGCATGAGAAGCGGCACCGGCGCCTGTCGCGTCTCGCCAAGGACCAGTTTCGCCGAAGGAGTCTGGCCGGAGGAAGCCTGGAGGGTTTGCGCCCCGGTTGCCGCCTTGGCGGCACCGCGCTGCATGCCATCGGGCAGCGGCGCCACTACATGAGCACCTGCCACGGCCGCCACCAGGACGGTGGCAGCGAGTGCGAAAGCAATACCTTGGTTCATCGGTGTAGGTCCCTGGGATCTGGCTGCCTTAACGCCGACCCCGCCCATGCGTTGCGAGTCGGCCGGCTGATCAGTATCGATGGAGTTCGATCAACCCCTTCAGGGCCCCCAATGGCGCTTCCGTCAGGCATTTCCTTCTCCCCGGCCCATTCGGTCGAGCTGCCGGCCCGGTTCAACGTGGCCGTCCCCTTCATCGACCGGCATGTCGGCGAAGGTCGCGGCGCGAAAGCGGCGATCCGGACGACGCAGGAAACGGTGAGCTATGCCGAGCTGGCCGAGCGGGTGAACCGGGCGGGCAACGCGCTCCTCGCAAGCGGGCTGGCGCCCGGCGACCGGCTGCTCATGGTGGTGAAGGACTGCCCGGGCTTCTTCTATCTCTTCTGGGGAGCCATCAAGGCGGGCATCGTGCCGGTGCCTCCGAACACGCTGCTGCGCGCGCCGGACTACGCCTACATGGTCGAGGATTCCGGCTGTGGTCTCGTCGTCTATTCCTCGGAGTTCACGGTCGAGATCGCGCCGGCCCTCAAGCAGCTCGGCGCGAAGGCCCCGAAATCGATGACGGTCGAGGCCTTCCTTGAAGAAATGGCGAAGGCCTCCCCTGCCCTCGAACCCCGCCTCGCCGCGCCCGAAGACGATTGCTTCTGGCTCTACTCGTCCGGTTCGACCGGCCGCCCCAAAGGCGCGGTTCATGCGCATCGCGACATGGTCGTGACCAGCGAACTCTACGGCGTGCGCGTGCTGGGGATCGGCGAGAACGACGTCAGCTACTCCGCCGCCAAGCTCTTCTTTGCCTATGGGCTGGGGAATGGCATGACGTTCCCGCTCTGGGTCGGAGGCACGGCGGTCCTGGACGATCGACGGCCGACCCCCGACACGACCTTTTCGAACATCGAGACCTTCAGGCCGACGATCTACTATGGCGTGCCGACCCTCTATGCCGCCCAGCTCGCGGCGCTGGAGACGGGCAAGCGCGACCTCTCCTCCCTGCGCGCCTGCGTCTCGGCCGGCGAGGCGCTGCCCGGTGACATGTTCCGCCGCTGGAAGGAACAGACCGGCACGACCATCCTCGACGGCATCGGCTCGACCGAGGCGCTGCACATCTTCATCGGCAACCGGCTCGACGACTACCGGCCCGGCACGAGCGGCAAGCCGGTGCCGGGCTACGAGGCCCGCATCCTGGATGAGAACGGCGATCCCGTTGCCAAGGGCGAGAGCGGCCGGTTGTGGATCAAGGCGGAGTCGGCCGCCCGGTATTACTGGAACAAGCCCGAGAAGACGGCCGAGACGATGGTGAACGGCTGGCTGAACACCGGCGACACCTATCGCGAGGACGAGGACGGCTACTTCATCTACGAGGGTCGCAGCGACGACATGCTCAAGGTCGGCGGCATCTGGTGCTCACCCGTCGAAATCGAGAACTGCCTGATCGGGCATCCGGCCGTCCTCGAAGCCGCCGTCGTCGGCCAGACCGATGAACAGTCACTGATCAAGCCCAAGGCGATCGTCGTCCTGAAGCAGCCGGGCGACGCAGGCGCCGCCCTGACGGACGCCCTGATGGCGCACTGCAAGCGGACGCTCGCCCCCTACAAGTATCCAAGGTGGATCGAGTACGTCCCGGAACTGCCCAAGACCGCCACGGGCAAGATCCAGCGCTTCAAACTGCGCGGCTGAAGGCAAGCCGGCGGCCAGCGCGGCATCCAATATGCCGTTGTTGGGGCCTGTTTTTTCAGCTTTTATACAAACAAGGGAAACAGGGAGCGTCGGCTCATGAAGAACAAATTGTTTGGCACCGCAACAATTGCGGCGGCGATGGCATTCGGCCTGCCGGCCGTGGCTCAGAGCCCGATCAAGGTCGGCTTCGTCAGCACGTTTTCGGGGCCGCAGGCCGCCATCGGAGAGGACATGCGCCGCTCGGTCGAGCTGGCCAAGGAGCATCTCGGCGGCAAGATGGGCGGCAAGCCCTTCGAGATCATCTACGAGGACGACCAGTTCAAGCCGGACGTCGGCAAGGCGCGCTCAGAGAAGCTCGTCCAGCAGGACAAGGTGAACTTCATCTCCGGCTACATCTGGTCGAACGTGTTGCTGGCCTCGCTCAAGACCGTCGTCGACGAGGGCGACACGATCCTGATCTCGGCCAATGCCGGCCCCTCGGCGATCGCGGGCGAACTCTGCAACAAGAACTTCTTCTCGACCTCGTGGCAGAACGACCAGACGCCGATGGCGATGGGCGACTATCTCAACACCAAGGGCGTGAAGAGCCTTTACCTGGTCGGTCCAAATTATGCCGCGGGCAAGGACATGCTCGCGGGCGTCAAGCGCACCTACAAGGGCAAGATCGTCAGCGAGGACTTCACCAAGTGGCCCGACCAGCTCGACTTCTCGGCCGAGCTGACCAAGATCGCCGCCGCCAAGCCGGATGGCATCTTCATCTTCTATCCCGGCGCGCATGGCGTTCAGTTCGTGAAGCAGTGGGCGCAGTCGGGCCTCAACAAGACCGTGCCGCTCTACCAGGTGTTCTCGATCGACGCGATCACGCTGCCGCAGCAGGGCGATCTGGCGCTCGGCACGCTGGGCGCGCAGGAGTGGGTCAACGACCTGCCGGGCGAGGCCAACAAGAAGTACGTCGAGGACTTCAAGAAGAAGCACGGCGTCTACCCGTCCTATTACGGCGCGCAGAGCTACGACGCGATCATGCTGATGGCCTCGGCCGCCGACGCGCTGAAGGGCGACCTGTCGAACAAGGACAAGGTCCGCGCCGAGATGAAGAAGGCCAACTTCAAGTCGGTCCGCGGCGACTTCAAGTTCGGCAACAACAACTTCCCGATCCAGAACTTCTACATCCAGGAAGCGGTCAAGGATCCGCAGGGCATGATGACGGTGAAGACCATCGCCACCGCCGTGAAGAACGCGGTCGATCCCTTCGCCGAAAAGTGCCCGATGAAGTGAGATAGTTTTCCTCCCCATTCAGATGGGGAGGTGTCGCCGTCTCACGGCGACGGAGGGGTCAAGTCTTCTGCCCCCTCCGTCAGCGAAGACGCTGACACCTCCCCAGATGACTGGGGAGGAAAGGAATTCGGGAGCGCGGCGACGCGCTCCCGTTTTGTTTGAGGAACAGATGGAATATCTGCTGCTCCAGGTGCTGAACGGCGTGCAGCTCGGCCTGCTGATGTTCCTGCTCGCCGCCGGGCTGACGCTGACCTTGGGTATCATGGACCTGGTCAACCTGGCGCACGGCTCGCTCTACATGATCGGCGCCTACATCGCCTGGACCCTGATCGGCGTCACGGACTCGTTCGTGCTGGGCGCGCTGCTGGCGCTGCCCGCGACCTTCCTGGTGGGCGTCGCCGTCGAGATCGTCGTGATCCGGCGGCTCTATGCGCGCGATCATCTCACCCAGGTGCTGGCGACCTTCGGTCTGATCCTGTTCTTCAACGAGCTGGTGCGCGCGCTCTGGGGGGCCGGCGGCAAGAGCATCGCGGTGCCGACCTTCCTGAACCGCACCATCGAGATACTGCCGGGCGTTCCCTACCCCGCCTACCGCTTCGCCATCATCGTGGTCGGCGCCGCGGTCGCGATCCTGCTGGCCTGGCTGGTGGCGCGCACGCGGCTCGGCATGCTGATCCGCGCCGGCGCCTCCAACCGCCGCATGATCGGCGCCCTGGGCGTCAACATCGAGCTGCTGTTCAGCCTCGTGTTCGGCCTGGGTGCCGTGTTCGCGGGGCTGGCAGGCCTGATGGCGGCGCCCATCGCCTCGGTGCGGATCGGCATGGGCGACGACATCCTGATCCTGGCGCTGGTGATCATCGTCATCGGCGGCATCGGCTCCATCAAGGGCGCCTTCATCGCCGCGATGGTGGTCGGCCAGATCGACATCGTGGGTCGCGCCTTCCTGCCGGACATGCTGAAGACCTTCATGAGTTCCAGCGCTGCCTCGAGCGCCGCGCCGGCCATCTCGCAGGTGCTGGTCTATGTGCTGATGGCCGCCGTGCTGGTGTGGCGGCCGACCGGCCTGTTCGGCCAGCGCACATGATCGCGGCCCTTCGCACGCCGCGTGGCCTTGCAACGGCGCTGATCCTGCTGGTGATGGCGGCCCTGCCGCTGCTCACCCAGGCCTTCGACCAGCGCTATCTGCTGTCGATCGGCACGCGCATCGTCATCTGGTCGATTGCCGCGGTCAGCCTCAACATGATCCTGGGCTATGGCGGGCTGGTGAGCTTCGGCCACGCGATGTTCTTCGGCATCGGCGGCTATGCGGTCGGCATCCTGTCGGCGCACGGTGTCTCCAGCGGCTGGATCCAGTGGCCGGTCGCGATCTTGGCCGCGACGGTATGGGCTGTCCTGATCGGCGCGCTGTCGCTCAGGACACGCGGTCTCTACTTCATCATGATCACGCTCGCCTTCGCCCAGCTCGTCTACTACGTGGGCAGCGGCCTCGAAGCCTATGGCGGCGACGACGGTCTCAACATCAGCCGAAGCCGCTTCCCCGGCCTGATCGACCTGCGCGACAAGGCGAATTTCTACTGGGTCTGCTTTGCGCTGCTCTGCGCCAGCCTGTGGTTCTGCAGCCGCTACGCCAACTCCCGGTTCGGCCTGGTGGTCCGCGGCGCCAAATCAAACGAACTGCGCATGATGGCGCTGGGCTTTCCGGTGTTCCGCTACCGGCTGGCCGCTTTCACCATCTCCGGCGCGCTCGGCGGGCTTTCGGGCATCCTGCTCGCCAACGAAGGCGCCTACATCTCGCCCGCCATGATGTCGTGGATGAAGTCGGGCGATCTCATCGTCATCATCGTGCTGGGCGGCATGGGTACGCTGTTCGGCCCGCTCTACGGCACCATCGCCTTCTTCGTACTGGAGGAAGCGTTGCCGCCGATCCTCAACCTCGCCCACAAGGGATGGGGCGAGTACTGGATGATCGTGTTCGGCCCGCTGCTGGTCCTGATCGCGCTCTACGCGCGCGGCGGCATCGATTCGCTGCTGGGGCGCCGCCATGACTGAACCAGCCATGACGGGGCCGCTGCTGCGCACCGAACGCCTGGTGAAACGCTACGGCGGGCTGCTCGCCACCGACAATGTCTCGATCGACGTTCGGCCGGGGGAGATCCATGCGCTGATCGGGCCGAACGGCGCGGGCAAGACCACGCTGGTCCACCAGCTCACCGGTGTCGTCGCGCCGGATTCGGGCACCATCCACTTCGCCGGCCAGGACATCACCCGGCTGCCCACCCATGCGCGCGTGCGGCTGGGCCTCGGCCGCTCCTTCCAGATCACCTCGGTACTGCGCGAGTTCACGGCGCTGGAGAACGTGGCGCTGGCCGTGCAGGGCCATGCCGGCCATTCCTTCCGCTTCCTCGCCGACGCTCGCCGGGACGAGACCTTGCGTGCGCCCGCGCGTCACCTGCTCGACGGGGTCGGGCTCGGCGGCCGCGCCGGCATCCTCGCTGCGTCGCTCAGCCACGGCGAGCAGCGCCAGCTCGAGATCGCCATGGCGCTGGCCGGCGAGCCCACCCTGCTGCTGCTCGACGAGCCGATGGCCGGCATGGGCGTCGAAGAAAGCCAGCGTCTGATCGGTTTCCTGCGGGCGCTGAAGCAGAAGCACGCCATGCTGCTGATCGAGCACGACATGGACGCGGTGTTCCAGCTCGCCGACCGCATCACCGTGCTGGTCTATGGCCGCGCCATCGCCAGCGGCACGCCCGACCAGATCCGCGCCAATGCGGAGGTCCGCCAGGCCTATCTCGGCGAGGAGACGGCCTGATGCTGAAGGTCCACGACCTCGACGCCTTCTATGGGCCGAGCCAGGCGCTGTTCGGCATGGAACTGGCGATCGAGGCCGGTCAGGTCGTGACCCTGATGGGCCGCAACGGCATGGGCAAGACCACGACCGTGCATACGATCATGGGTCTGCTGCCGGCCCGGCGCGGCGCGGTCGAGTTCGAAGGCAACAGGGTCGAAGGACTGCCCGCCTTCCGCATCGCGCGGCTGGGCATTGGTCTCGTACCGGAAGGCCGCCAGATATTCCCCAATCTCTCGGTGCGCGAGAATCTCGTGGCCGCCAGCGCCAACCGTACCGGCCGTCCCAGCCCCTGGACCATCGCGCGCGTCTTCGAGTTCTTCCCGCGCTTGGCCGAGCGCCAGCGCAACATGGGCAACCAGCTCTCCGGCGGCGAGCAGCAGATGCTGGCGATCGGCCGCGCGCTGATGACCAATCCCAAGCTGCTGATCCTCGACGAGGCGACGGAGGGGCTGGCGCCGTTGATCCGGCAGGAAATCTGGTCCTGTCTCGGCCGGCTCAAGGCCGAGGGCCAGGCGATCCTCGTCATCGACAAGAACGTGTCGGCGCTCATCCCGCTCGCCGACCGCCACCATATCGTCGAGAAAGGCCGCGTCGTCTGGGCCGGCTCGTCCCGGGCGCTGGCCGGGGACAAGGACCTGCAGCACAGGTATCTTGGCGTCTGATCCTGCGGAGTTGCCGATGCGTCTGCTTGCCGTTGCCTCCTTGCTTGCCTCTGCCCTCGCCCTGCCAGCCTTCGCCCAGGGTTCGGTGAACGTCTACAACTGGTCGGACTATATCGCCGAGGACCAGCTCAAGGACTTCGCCAGGGATACCGGAATCAAGGTCAATTACACGACCTACGACAGCAACGAGATCCTCGACGCCAAGCTGCGCACCGGCAAGTCGGGCTACGACATCGTCGTGCCGACCGCCTCGCCGTTCTTCGTGCGCCAACTCCAGGCCAGCATCTTCCTGCCCCTCGACAAGTCGAAGCTGAAGAACTGGAAGAACCTCGACCCCGAGATCATGACGGCGCTGGCCGCCTACGATCCAGGCAACGCCCATGCCGCGCCGTGGATGTGGGGCACGATCGGCATCGGCTACAATGTGGCGGAGATCAGGAAGCGCATGCCGGATGCGCCGGTCGATTCGCTGCGCATGATCTTCGATCCGGCGGTCGTCTCGAAGTTCCAGGATTGCGGCGTGATGCTGCTCGATAGCGCCACCGACATGCTGCCGGCCGCGCTCAAGTATCTCGGCCTCGATCCCGATTCGAAGAAGCCGGAGGACCTCGCCAAGGCGGCCGACGTCGTGAAGGCGGTGCGGCCCTATGTCCGCAAGTTCCATTCGTCGGAGTACATCAACGCGCTCGCCGGCGGGAACATCTGTCTCGCCTTTGGCTTCTCCGGGGACATCTTCCAGGCGCGCGACCGCGGCGCCAAGGCGGCCAGCAAGGTCGACATCGAGTACGCGATCCCCAAGGAAGGCGCGATGCTGTGGATCGACGTCGTCGCCATTCCCAAGGACGCGCCCAACCAGGCCAATGCCTATCGCTTCCTCGATTTCATGCTGGAAGCCAAGGTCGCCGCGGCCTCGACGGAACTCACCGGCTACGCCAACGGCAACAAGGCGGCCTTCGCGCTGCTGCCGAAGGACATCTCGGAAAATCCGCTGATCTATCCGCCGCAGGACGTACGCGCGAAGCTCTACACCATCACCGCCGGCACGGCCGAGCAGACGCGCGACCGCACGCGGCTGTGGACCTCGGTGAAGACGGGCCGCTGAATTGAATTCAGGACCGATCGTCCGCATCGAGGGATTGACCAGGCGCTTCGGGCCGATTCTGGCCGTCGACCGCGTCGATCTCGAGATCGCGCGCGGCGAGTTGTTCGCGCTGTTGGGCGGCTCCGGCTGCGGCAAGACCACCCTGCTGCGCATGCTGGCGGGGTTCGAGAGACCCGACGCGGGCCGCCTGTTCATCGACGGCCAGGATATGACCGACGTACCGCCCTACCTGCGGCCGGTGAACATGATGTTCCAGTCCTACGCCCTGTTCCCGCACATGGATGTAGCAACGAACGTGGGCTACGGGCTGCGTCGCGACAGGGTGAAGGCGCCCGAGATCGCCACGCGTGTCGCGGAGATCCTGAAGCTGGTGCATCTCGACGAGCACGCGAAGCGCAAGCCGTCGCAGCTCTCCGGCGGCCAGCGCCAGCGGGTGGCGCTCGCGCGCGCGCTGGTCAAGCGGCCCAAGCTCCTGTTGCTCGACGAGCCGCTGGCGGCGCTCGACCGCAAGCTGCGCGAGGCCACGCGGTTCGAGATGGTGCGGCTGCAGGAACAGCTCGGCCTCACCTTCGTCATGGTGACGCACGACCAGGAAGAGGCAATGTCGATGGCGACGCGGCTCGCCGTGATGAATGCCGGCCGCATCGCCCAGATCGGCACGCCGCACGAGATCTACGAGCAACCGGCATCGCGCTTCGTGGCCGACTTCATCGGCATCGCCAACATACTCGCCCTGCCCGAAGGCGGCTGGATGGCGCTGCGGCCGGAGAAGATCACCCTCTCCGCCGGTCGACCGGACCTGCCACGGGCCGCAGCCGGCAGGATCGTCGATCTCGCCTACGAGGGTGACCGCTCGCTCTACCATGTCGCCACCGAGGCCCATGGCACGATGATCGTGTCGACCGCCAACACCAGCCGCGCCGCCGGCGGAGCCTTCGCGCGCGGCCAACAAGTGTGGCTGGGCTGGACCGACGAGGCCGGCCAGCGGCTGGAGGCGTAGGCGATGCGCTTGGTCATCGGCCTGCCCTTCCTGTGGCTCGGCCTTTTCTTCCTGCTGCCCTGCGTGCTGGTGCTGGCGATCGCACTCGGCACCAACGCGCCCGATTCGGTGCCGCCGGTCGAGTTGGGCCTCAGCTTCAAGAGTTTCGCGCTCCTCTTCTCCGACGATCTCTATCTCGCGGCCTGGCTCTCCTCGATCAGGATCGCCGCGACCTCGACCCTGGTCGCGCTGCTCCTGGGCTATCCCATGGCCTACGCCATCGCCCGCGCCGCGCCCAACCGGCGGCCCTTGCTGCTGATGCTGGTCGTGCTGCCCTTCTGGACCTCGTTCCTGATCCGCATCTACGCCTGGATGGGCCTGCTGGCCGACAACGGGCTGATCGAGCAGTTCCTGCGCTGGACCGGCCTCGCCAGCAATCCCGGCACGATCCTCGGCACCGAATGGGCCGTGCATCTCGGCATCGTCTACGCCTACCTGCCGTTCATGGTGCTGCCGCTCTACGCCACACTGGAGAAGCTGGACGACAGCCTGCTCGAAGCCGCGGCCGATCTCGGCGCGCGGCCCTTCGCGGCATTCCTCACCGTCACCTTGCCGCTGTCGCTACCCGGCATCGTGGCCGGCTGTCTCCTCGTGTTCATTCCCGCGGTCGGCGAATTCGTGATTCCCGACCTGCTGGGCGGCACCGACACGCTGATGATCGGCAAGGTGCTGTGGGACGAGTTCTTCACCAACGGCGACTGGCCGCTCGCCTCGGCGGTCGCGGTCTGTCTGCTGGTGCTGCTGGTCGGTCCGATCGCGCTCTTCCAGCGCAACCAGGCACGCAGCCTGGAACGGCGCGCATGATAGGCCGCGCCCGCTTCGCCTTCGGCATGCTGGCTTTCGGCTATGCCTTCCTCTACCTGCCGATCGCGCTGGTGATCGTCTATTCGTTCAACGAATCGCGTCTCGTCACCGTCTGGTCGGGCTTCTCCCTGAAATGGTGGCAGGCGCTGTTCGCCAACGAGGCGATGCTCGATGCCGCGTGGCTGTCGCTGCGCATCGCGCTGGTGAGCGCGACCGGCGCCGCGTTGCTGGGGCTTGCCGCCGGCTACGCGCTTGTGCGCGCACCGCGCTTCCCCGGCCGCACGCTGTTCGGCAGTCTCGTCGTGGCGCCCATGGTGATGCCCGAAGTGGTGATGGGCATCTCGATGCTGCTGCTGTTCGTGGGCTCGGAGAGACTCTTCGGTGGCCCGGACCGCGGCTTCCTCACCATCGCCATCGCCCATACGACTTTCTCGATCGCCTTCGTGGCCATCGTCGTGCAGGCCCGCCTCTCAGACTTCGACCGCGCGCTGGAAGAAGCGGCGATGGACCTCGGCGCCACGCCCTGGGTTACATTCCGCACCATCACCCTGCCGCTGATCGCGCCGGCCGTCGGCTCGGGCTGGCTGCTGGCCTTCACCCTGTCGCTGGACGACCTGATCCTGACCCAGTTCGTGGCCGGCGCACAGTCGCAGACCCTGCCGATGCGCGTCTATTCCAGCGTCCGTCTCGGCGTCGACCCCCAGATCAACGTGCTCGCGACCATCGTCGTGACGGTCGCGGCCTGTGCACTGATCCTGTCCGGCTGGCTGACGCGGCGGAAAGTTTGAGCTAAGAATCCTCCGTCAGGGAGGAAAAAATGCTGCGCTCCGGAACGTCCAAGGCATCGCGTCGTAATGTACTGAAGGGGGTCGGTATGGCCACTGTCGGTGCGTCTCTGGGGGCCTCGCTGCCGCCCGTCGGTTCCGCTCTGGCACAGGGCGCGCCGGCGGCCGCCAAGGGGCCGAAGCTGCTTGAGATGGAGGGCAAGGCCAGGCTCGCAGTGCTCGGCGACAAGCCGCTCGTCGCCGAGACGCAGGCCGAGCTGCTCGACGACAACGTCACCCCGACCAACAAGCTCTTCATCCGCAACAACGGACAGGTTCCGGACGTCACGGGCGATCCCAAGGCGTGGAAGGTCAAGATCGACGGCGAGGTCAACACGCCGCTCGAGATCACCGTCGGCGACCTCATGAGCAAGTTCCCCGCCGTCACCTATCAGCTCATGCTGGAATGCGGCGGCAACGGCCGCTCCTTCTTCTCGCCCGATGCCCGCGGCAACCAGTGGACCAATGGCGGCGCGGGCTGCCCGATGTGGACCGGCGTGCGCCTCGCCGACGTCCTGAAGTCGGCTGGCCTGAAATCCTCGGCGGTCTATATCGGCAGCTACGGCGCCGATCCGACGCTGGCCGGCGACACCGACAAGCCCAGCATCTCGCGCGGCGTGCCGATCGCCAAGGCGATGGAGGAGCACTCGCTGATCGCCTTCAAGCTCAACGGCCAGGACATGCCGCTGATCCATGGCGCGCCGGTCCGCCTCGTCATCCCGGGCTGGCCCGCTTCGGTTTCGACCAAGTGGCTCAACCGCATCTGGGTGCGCGACAAGGAGCATGACGGTCCCGGCATGGGCGGCTTCTCCTACCGCGTGCCGAAGACGCCGATCGTGCCCGGCAGCAAGGGCAACGAGAAGGACATGGCGATCCTGGAATCGATGCCGGTCCGCTCGGTCATCACCTTCCCGGCCGACGGCTCGAAGCTCACCTCGCGCAAGCTCGACCTGCGTGGCCATGCCTGGGCCGGCGACTTCGACATCAAGACCGTCGACATCTCGACCGACTACGGCGTCACCTGGAAGCCGGCCAAGGTCGATGCGCCGGCCAACAAGTATGCCTGGCAGAACTTCAGCGCGTCGATCGAGCTGCCGACCACGGGCTATTACGAAGTGTGGGCCAAGGCGACGGACAGCAAGGGCGTGACCCAGCCCTTCCAGGCCGCCAACTGGAATCCGCAGGGCTACGGCGCCAACCCGATCAACCGCATCCGGGTGCTCGTCGAATCTTGAGCCAGATCAACATTATCCACGCCGCCGTCATCGGCCTGACGGCGACGTTCCTGTTGCTCGCCTTCGACCGCGCCGGTGAACTGCGCAAGGACCAGTACGTCTATGTTCCGCCGGCGCCCAAGGTCGCGGCGGCGGCCGTCGATCCCGACAAGGGCAAGCCGCCACCGCACAACGACAAGGTCGAGGACCTGCCCGAGGGCAAGAACCGCGAGCTGACGTTCTACACGTGCACGGCCTGTCACGGCGTGGCGCTGATCAAGGCACAGGGCCTGACGCGCGAACTGTGGGACTCGACCCTCGATCTGATGGTCGAGAAGCACCGCATGCCGCCGATCAAGGCCGAGGAACGGGTCGAGATCCTCGACTATCTCGCCGAGCAGTTCCCGCCGCGTCGCAAGGGGCGCGGCTCGGATAATCCTTTCCTGAAATAGTCATCGCACGGCTCTGGCCCACTTCTCCGACCAGACGTGCAGCGGCAGGAACAGCTTCAGCAGTTCGTTGCCAAGATCCGTGAGGCGGTAGCCAACCGCCTCCTCGAGTTCGACCAGCTTCGCCTCGCGTAGTTCGGCCAGCCGTGTGTTCACGATGGTCGGGCTGGCGCCGATCAGGTCCTGCAGCTCGCGAAAGCGCCGCGGCTCCTCGCGCAGCTCCCAGACGATCCGCAGTGTCCAGCGCCGGCCCAGCAGGTCGAGCAGCGCCATGATGGGGCGGCCGGAGGTCGAGCCGCGCACGCGCTTCACCATCTATTTCACTCCGTTACTACATTTTCTGTAGCGCTTCTGAATTGCCATTGCTACTGAATATGTAGCATCACCATCGGAGAACAGCCATGCCCCGCATTGCCCCCGCCGAGGCTCCCTATCCGCCACAGATTGCCGCTGCGCTCGAACGCATCATGCCCGCGGGTGTGGCTCCGCTGGTCCTGTTCCGGACGATGGCGCGCAACCCGCGCGTCTTCGAGAGGATGTTTGCCGGCGGCCTGCTCGACAAGGGCGCGCTCTCGCTGCGCCAGCGCGAGGTCGTGATCGACCGCACGACGGCGAAGCTGGGCGCCGAATACGAATGGGGCGTCCACATCGCCTTCTTCGCGGAAAAGGTCGGCTTCGACGCGGACACGATCGCGGCGACCGTCCACGGTCCGGCCGATGCGCCCTGCTGGTCGGCCGACGAGCAGGCCCTGCTGACGGCGGTCGACGATCTGGTCGAGCAACGCACGATCGGCGCCACCACGTGGTCGAGGCTCACTGTGCATTTCGACGAGACGCAGATCCTCGAAGTGATCGCGCACGTTGGCTACTACCACACGATCAGTTTCCTCTGCCGCGCCCTCGACCTGCCGCTCGAAGCCTACGGCGCGCGCTTTCCTAGCGCTTCGACTTCGTAAGACGGTCGATCCCGAGGATCAGCAGGCCGAAGACGAGGCCCCAGAAGGCCGAGCCGACACCCATCAGGGTGACGCCCGAGACGGTGACGGCCAGCGTCCCAGCCGCCGCGAGACGGTCCTGGTCGCCCGCCAGGGCGATGCCCAGAGCGCCGGCCATCGAACCCAGCAGCGCGGTGCCGGCAACGGTGGCGAGCAAAGCCGGTGGCAGCGCGCCGAACAGGCCGACCAGCGAGGCGCCGAACAGCGCGATCAAGCCCCAGAACACGGCGTAGAATGGCCCCGTCTTCCAGCGCTGCGCCGGATCGGGATGGGCGTCGGGTCCGGTGCACAGCGCCGCCGAGATCGCGGCGAGGTTCGAAGTGTGCGCGCCGAGGAACGCCGTGCCCAGCGACGCCGCGCCCGTCACCGCAAGGATGGGCTGCGTCGGCGGCTGGTAGCCCGAGCCGCGGAGCACCGCGAAGCCCGGCAGGTTCTGCGACGCCATGGTCACGAGATAGAGCGGCACGCCGAGGCCGACCAGGGTCGCGACGTCCCACGCGGGCGCTGTCACGACCAGCGTGGAGATGCCGAGCGGTGGCAGAGGCTTCACCAGCCCCAGCGACCAGGCCAGCAGCGCGCCGGCCACCAGCACGATCAGCGACGCGAGCGCGGGGAAGAAAACGCGCGCCACCAGGAACAGCGCGACGAGCGGCAGGACCAGCAGCGGCGCCGACGGCACATGCTCGACCATCGCCATGACGAGGCGCAGCAGGATGCCGGCCAGCATGGCCGCCGCGATACTGCCGGGAATTTTCCCGATCAGCCGGCCGAGCGGCTTCACCGCCGCCGTGAGCAGGATCAGGAGCGCCGCAAGCACGAAGGCGCCGACGGCGGCGGCGAAACTCGGCACGCCCGAGGTCGAGGCGATCAGCGCCGCGCCCGGCGTCGACCAGGCGGTGATGATCGGCATGCGATAGCGGACGCTGAGCAGCAGCGCACTCGCTGCCGTCGCGAGGCCGAGCCCCGACACCCACGAGCTTGCCTGGTCGGGCGTCGCGCCCACGGCCTGCGCCGCTGCCAGCACGACGGGCAACGTCCCGCCCACGCCGGCAATCGTCGCGACCAGCGCGGCGGCCGCGACCGAGATGAGGCCGCCGGCCATCAAGAGCGCACGCCTGTTGAGACCAGCCTGGTTGTCATCCCGAGCGAAGCGAGGGACCCTTCGCGGCAGCGATCAAAGGTCCCGCGCCTGCGGCTCGGGATGACAAACTTCGTCAACCGCCCGCCGTGCGCCCGCTCATGCATTCGCGCGCTCGACCATTGCCTGCAGCAGGATCTGCGCGCCCGCACCGACGTCGCCCTTGCTCGCGTCCTCGATCTCGTTGTGGCTGACGCCGTCCTTGCAGGGCACGAAGACCATCGCCGTCGGCGCGACGCGGTTGACGTAGCAGGCGTCGTGGCCGGCGCCGCTCACGATATCCATGTGCGGATAGCCCGCCTGCTCGGCGCCGCGGCGCACCGCGTCGACCAGCTCCTTCGCGAAGGGCGAAGGCGGAAAATACCAGATCTGCTCGATCTTCACCTCGAGCCCGTGGCGCCTGGCGATGTCGGCCGCGGCGGCGCGCATCTCGGCGTCCATCTTCGTCAACTCGGCATCGTCGGGATGACGGAAGTCGACCGTCATGAAGACGCGGCCCGGGATGGTGTTGCGTGCCTGCGGCAGGCTGTCGATCACGCCGACGGTCGAGCGCCCGTTCGGCCGGTTGCCGATGGTGCGCGCCGCCACGATCAGTTCGGCGGCACCGACCAGCGCATCGCGGCGGCCTTCCATCGGCGTCGTGCCGGCGTGGCTCTCCATGCCCGTCCAGTTGATCTCGTACCAGCGCTGGCCCTGCGCGCCCGTGACCACGCCGATCGTCTTCTTCTCGCGCTCGAGGATCGGCCCCTGCTCGATATGCGCCTCGAAGAAGGCGCCGATCGGCCGGCCGCCCACCGGCTCCTTGCCGTCGTAGCCGATCTGCTTCAGCGCCTCGCCGAAGGTGACGCCGTCGCGGTCCTTGATCGAGAGCGCATGTTCCAGCGTGAAGGCGCCGCCGAACACGCCTGACGCCACCATCGCCGGCGCGAAGCGGCAGCCTTCCTCGTTGGTCCACACGGCAACTTCGATGGGAGCCTCGGTGACGTAGTTGGAATCGTGCAGCACGCGCAGCACCTCCAGCCCCGCCATCACGCCATAGGCGCCGTCGAACTTGCCGCCGGTCGGCTGGGTGTCGAGATGGGAGCCGGTCATGACCGGCGGCCGGGACGGATCACGGCCCTCGCGGCGGGCGAAGACGTTGCCGAGCTGGTCGACCTTGATGGTGCAGCCCGCATCCTTCGCCCAGCGCACGAAAAGGTCACGCCCCTGCCGGTCGAGATCTGTCAGCGCGATACGGCAGACGCCACCTTTCTCCGTGCCGCCAATCTGGCCCAGCTCCATCAGGCTCGACCAGAGCCGTTCATGATCTACGCGGAGATTGGGGCGGTCGCTGGCGGTCATTGGCTACGGACTCCGGATCGGGACAAACCGCGACCATAGCAAATGCCAGCCAGCGAAACGAAGCGCTTGAGCGTGCCTGCGTCGTCTTGCATGGGTTAGGTCCAGGAGGAATTTCATCACATGCTTCCGCTGTCCGACACGCTCGTTCTCGATCTCACGCAGGTCATCGCCGGCCCGACTGCCGGCCAGATCCTGGGCGACATGGGCGCCGACGTGATCAAGGTCGAGCCTCTGAACGGCGAGCATTTCCGGCCGCATTTCGGCGGCGCCTGGGTGCCGTCGATGAACCGCAACAAGCGCGGCCTCGCGATCGACCTGCGCAGCGAGGGCGGCAAGGACGTGCTGATGCGCCTCGTCAAGAAGGCCGACGTGTTCATGGAGGCTTTCACGCCGGGCGTGATCGACAAATTGGGCTTCGGCTGGGAGACCGTCTCCAAGGTCAATCCGCAGGCCATCTACGCCTCGATCTCCGGCTACGGCCAGACCGGCCCCTACTCGCCGCGCGCCGGCTACGATCCCTGCATCCAGGCCGAGATCGGCCTGATGGACGCGACCGGTCCCTACCAAGGCGAGATGTGCCGCGTCGGCACGGCGCCGATCGACTATTCGACCGGCCTCGCCTGCGCCGGCGGCATCGCCTTCGCGCTGCTGCACCGGATCAAGACCGGCAAGGGCCAGCGTCTCGACCTCTCGCTATTCGACGTCGGCATGCACATGATGAGCCACTGGATCACCAACCACGGGCTGACCGGCGAGAACCCGGAGCGCATGGGGACGTCGAACACTATCCTCTGCCCGCTGCGCGTTTTCCCGACCAAGACACAGCCAGTGTTCGTGGCCGGCACCAACGACGCCTTCTGGCGCCTGCTCTGCACGGGGCTGGGCAAGCAGGACTGGCTGGCCGACGAACGCTTCGCGACCAACGCCGGCCGAGTTGCCCATCGTGGCATCCTCGAAACGATGATCGAGGAGTATTTCCTGCAATACACCGCCGACGAGCTGCTCGAGCGTTTGATCCCTGCCGGCATGCCCTGCTCCGCCGCCTACAAGGTGAGCGACGTGATGGCGAGCGATCACGCCAGGGCGCGCGGCAGCGTGCTGGAGATCGACTATCCGGGCATCGGGCCGGTGAAGTCGGCTGCCAACCCGATCAAGCTCTCCGCCGCTCCGGTGGAGACGCGGCAGAAGTCGCCCGGAATCGGCGAGCACACGGTCGAGATCATGCGCGAGGTGGGCTATAGCGATGACGAGATCGCCGCTCTGAAGACGGCGAAGGCCATCGCCACGACCTGAGGTCCCGCCGTGAAGATCGTCTATTCCGAGAAGCACGCCCAGCACGATCCGCAGCACTTCGTGGTGCGGGGCACCAAGCAGCGCAGCGCGGAGCAGCCCGAGCGCGCCACCCGCCTGCTGACGGCCGCCACGGAAGCGGGACACACGATCCTGCCTCCCGGCTCATACGGTCCGGCGCCGGCGGCCACCGTGCATACGCCGGACTATCTCGACTTCCTGCAGATCGCCGCCCGCGAATGGGCGAAGCTGCCGGGTGCGGGTCCGGAAGTGGTGCCCAACGTCCATCCGGCACGCGCCCATGCCTCCTACCCGAAAGCGCTCGCGGGCCGCGCCGGCTGGCATCAGGTCGACACAGGCTGCCCGATCGGACCGCATACCTGGGAGGCGGCCCTGGCCGCCACGGAGGTCGCCGCCACCGTGGCCGACATGGTGCTGGCGGGCGAAAGCCACGCCTACGCGCTCTGCCGGCCACCGGGCCACCACGCCTATGCCGACATGGCGGGCGGCTTCTGCTTCCTGAACAACACCGCCGTCGCCGCACAACGCCTGCGCAGCCGGCATCAGCGCGTGGCGATCCTGGATGTCGACGTGCATCACGGCAACGGCACGCAGGGCATCTTCTACGAGCGTGACGACGTGCTCACCGTCTCGATCCACGCCGATCCCGACTATTACTATCCCTTCTTCTGGGGCCATGCGCACGAGCGCGGCACGGGCAAGGGAGAAGGCTTCAATCTCAACCTGCCCCTGCCGCTGGGCTCGCCCGACGCGCCCTGGCTCGAGGCCGGCGACAAAGCGCTGGCGCGCATCAAGGAGTTCCAGCCGACCGCGCTCGTGGTGGCGCTCGGCCTCGACGCCAGCGAGAGCGATCCACTGCAGGGCCTGAAGGTCACCGGGCCGGGCTTCCACGCCATGGCCGAGAAGATCGCCCGCCTTGGCCTGCCGACCGTGCTGGTCCAGGAGGGCGGCTATCTCGGCGACGATCTCGGCCGCAACCTCGTGCAGTTCCTGGCAGGCTTCGAGAAGGGACGCGGCTGAACTGCCGCTGGCCGCAGCGGCGATCCCGCTGCCTCGTCCACCATGCGTGCTTGCTCCGAACCACGGAACGGATAGTTGCAGGCTCCGCGCAATACCCGTAGCGTATCGCAAAGCACAATCCGGGACTGAAGGGGGCGGACTTACTTCATGGCGCGCCGACTCGCGGCCGTTATGGCTGCAGATGTAGCCGGCTATTCCCGGCTGATGCACGAGAACGAAGAAGCGACGCATGCGGCATTCAATGCGGCGATGTCATCGTTCATCGTGCCGGCCCTGGAGCGCCACCTGGGCAGGATCGTCAAGTCGACGGGCGACGGCTTCCTGGCAGAGTTCTCGAGCGCGGTGGAAGCAGTTCGAAGTGCGCTCGAATTCCAGGAAGCGTTGCATCAGGGAGCGATCCTGCGTCCTCCGCAGCAACGGCTGCTGTTCCGGGTCGGTATCGACGTCGGCGACGTGATCATCGAGAAGCACGACATCTTCGGCGACCACGTCAACATCGCCGCACGACTGGAGCAGCTCTGCCAGCCCGGCGGTGTCCTGATCTCGGACAACACCCGGCATTACGTCAACGGACGCATCGACGCCGAATTCCACGATCTGGGCGAGCGGCAGGTCAAGAACATCGCGAGTCCGATCCGCATGTTCCAGATCCTGGTGGCCGGCTCCGAGGCGTTCGTCCCGCCTCCGTCCTCTCCACCGGCCGTCAAGCCGGACAGCCTTCCGAGACTCCACCTGCTCGGGCCCGTCTCGCTACAGGCCGGCAAGCAGGACATTCCCCTGCGCAGCCTCAAGGCGCGGGCCGCCCTCGCCTATGTCGCGCTGGGCGAGTCGAGGCTCGAGACCCGTGACCGGCTGGTCGGCCTGCTGTGGAGCGGAGCGAGCGAGTCGCGTGCGCGAGGGTTGCTCACACCGCTCCTGCGCGACCTGCGTGCCAGTCTCGAAGCGGCACGTTGCGCCGGCATACGCTTCGGCACGCATGAGATCGGCCTCGATCCCGAAGCGATCCAGGTCGACATCTTCGAGGTCCTGAAGGCAGCCGAGGGCGGCGAGGCACATCCCCTGTTGCTGGAGCGCCGAAACCTGCTGGACGAACTTCTGGTCGGTCTGGAAGGCGTAGATCCGTCTTTTCGCGTCTGGCTGATCGCCAAGCGCAACTCGCTGCGCGACCGGCTCCTGTTCGCGCTCGAAACCGCCATGGCGTCCAAGCCGCCCGGCTCGCCTGCGGAAAGCAGGCTGGCGACGGCGCTGCTCAATCTCGACCAGACGCACGAGGATGCCTGCCGCCGCCTGATGCAGGCACGCATCTCTGCCGGCGATGCCGCCGGCGCTCTGCGCCTCTACCGGACCCTGTCGGACGTCCTCGCCCGCGAATACGAGATGGAACCGTCGGCCGCCACCAAGGCGCTGGCGGCCGACATCAGGTCAGGCCATGCGGGCCGCGGGCCGGCCACGGGCCTCGTCACCGCGCCCCGGAACGTCACGGGAGAGGCGCGCCTCGCCATCTCGCTTCCGCCCGTGACGGTCCACGACGTCAGCGCGGAGAAGAGCCATCTGGTGACGGGCTTCCGCCAGCACCTGATCGCATCCCTCATCCGCTTCCGTGAATGGCAGGTCACGGACGCTCCCGCCGCCGAACCTTCGATGGATGAATCGCACCGCGTCGCCAATCGCTACGAACTGCAGATGAACGTCCACCAGCATGGATCGACGCTGCATGTGCTGCTCATGCTGAAGGAAGCGGGCAACAGCCTCTACGTCTGGAGCGACGGCTTCGAACTGAAGCTCGAGAACTGGTTCGAGGCCCAGCGCCTCGTGGTCCAGAAGATCGCGCTGGCGCTCAATGTGAACCTGTCGGCCGACCGGCTGCGCCGGCTCTCGGAAGCCCCCGGCATCTCGCTGGGCATCTACGACCGCTGGCTGCGCAACCAGACGCTGATCAGGACCTTCAGCCTGGAGCATTGGAAACGTGCCTCGCAGGAGTTCCTGAGCATCCTCCAGGACGCCCCGACCTTCGTCCCGGCCTATTGCGGCCTGGCCGACATGCACAACACGGAACATATCGTCTACCCGGGCAAGATGCGCACCCGCGACCGCGAGCGGCAGGCGATCGAGTTTGCCCGCAAGGCCGTCGAACTCGATCCCTTGAACATGAATGCGCATCGCTCGCTGGCCTGGGCCAACGTCATGGCCCACCAGCACACGCCGGCGGCCATGAATATCCAGACCGCATTCGAGCTCAATCCCAACGATCCGTGGACGCATTTCTCGGCGGCCCTGCTCTATGCTTTCTGCGGCCGAAGCGACCGCTCCGCCGAACTCGTCCAGCTTGCGCGCGACATGGCGCTGGTGCCGAGCAAGATGCACTGGGCCTACCTGGTTGACGTTCACTTCCTGAGCGGCGACTACGCCGCGGCCGTCGAAGCGTCCGACCATGCGTTGGACTACCACCGCACGGTTCGCGCCTGGCGGGCGGCGGCGCTGGCGCAACTCGGCGACACCGGAGCCGCATCGCAGGAAGCGCAGACGTTTCTGCAACAGGTCCGCCAGCACTGGTTCGGCGCCGATCCCCCGACGGACGACGCCATCCTGCGCTGGATGCTGCACCTCTACCCGATCGCCCGCCGCGAAGACTGGGAACGCCTGCGCGACGGACTCGGGTTGGCCGGGATGCCGGTCGGCAACATCGACTATCGGAGCTGGGAGCAGGCGCCGGCTTGAAGCGAAGCCTGCTCGCACGCGCTCACATGCACTCGTTGATCACGTACTCGCCGAGGCGCCTGACTGCTTCATCTTCCAGGTCCTGATAGGTGGCGAAGTCCTTTCTCGTGGCAGTCTGATAGAGTAGATCGTAGAATTTCGGAACAGGGTACTTCTTGTTGCCTGCTGCAAACTCCGCCTGAAGATGGTCCCAGTCTTTCTTGAGCATTTTTTTTGTCGGGATCGGAATGATGATCGGTCCGTCGCCATCATAGGTCGTGATCTCCACAGCGATATCTTGGGCGAGACCTCTAATTTTTCCCGTGATTGGTGGCTGCCAATTGTCCCACTGTTTCTTCAATTGCTTAGCCGTGGTCGGCCGCGTTCCAGGTTGCTCAATCCATTTGACGACGAGCCGCCCCCAGTTGTGCCAATTGTCGTCGGTATCATCGATTTCAATGCTGTGGTCTTTCGGCATGGCTCTTCTCCTCTTGAATGCCCAGTCGGGCGTGGCGCCGCATTGCGGCAATACGTGAATGCTTAACGATGGTCGGAGGTCGCTGCAGGCCGTAGGCTTTTCCCAACAATCTCGTAAAGAGTTGAAAGCGCAGCCCGCCGTGCAGCAGAGGGTTCGTTGGCTGGCGTCTTCTTGTGCGCAAGAGGGATCGACCATACGAAATCATAGTTGCGCGCTCGGTTGTGGCAGCTCATGCAAGTCAGGTCCCAATGACAAACTGTATGAGGCTGCAGGAATGTCTCGATGATGCTGTTGGAAACATTCGGCGAGGCATTGGAATTTAGCGAACCGCAGGGCGGGGTCGGAAACGCCCCGAGCCCTTCTGCTTCGTCCCGCCCTGCGCCGATCCGCGTCTCGTTGTTCTTGTGTCGTGGCCACTGCACCGTAACGAGTTCATAGTTCGCCCAGACACTTTTGTTGTCTCTCAGCATCTCGCGCCACGCTTCATTCACTTTCTGAAGAGCCGGATCGATCTCCTTTAGGCGTTCCACATTGTAAGGTCGCGGAATATCGAATCGCTCCTGCCTGTCCATCGGTATGCGCGCAGCGAGTGGCGGATGATCTGGCATCCGTCCGCTTTGGCCGTTCTCCGGCTTGTTGAATGTGTAATGTGCCTGGGTCAGGGGCTTGCCTCGATAGGGTGCATTGTCCACGTGTTCGAAGGACGCCCAAATCCATTGTGGGCTTGTCTTAGTCTTGTGAGCGATGTGCAGACCAACCAAGCCTACGAGCGCCTCACGGCAGGTTTTCTTCAAGGGATCCTGCAGCAATGCAACGCGCGTATGGAATTTCGCCGGATCGAAGCCCGTCATCTCGATCCAAGCCGACTTTATCGTGATCGTTCCCTTGTCCATTTTCGTTTCACCAGCGACTGGCTGTGCCATGGACGGCAAAGGTCTCGAAACGTCGGGCTGATAAAGGTTGTTCTTCAGGATCGATTCGTAGGCCGCCTCATTGAAGCTCGTAAGATATCGAACGGGAGTTCCATTCTGAGCGATAGTCAAATAGAAGAGGATCTCGTCCTTCTTGGGAGGCGGCGGCTCACCCTGCGGAGGAGGAGGCGGATCGGTGTTTGGATCTAACGGCGGCAAAACATCCGCTTGATCCAAATTGCCAAACTTGTTCAACGAAGCGAGTACCAGCTCGTTTTTGGCGAGCGGCTTCGTTGAAGACTCGCCATGGCAAACAGGAGCCGTCTTTGGATATTCATTCCAGGCCAACGGCGTTGTGAAGGCGTGGAATGTCTCCCAATCTGCTTTGTATGTTTCGAAGACAAGCGACCGGCCGCTCGTCTCGGTGATCTTTTGGGTATCGTCTGCCACCCCCGGACTGGCGGCCGGCCAGACCAGCGTCTTGAACGTTTGCCATGCCATTGACCCAAACGCGGTAGCATCGAAATTCGGGCCACAAACGTCGATCGGCATACCTACCGGCGTCAATGGCGCTGGCACGGTACATGCCGGTATCTCACCCTGCTGAGGCACGCACGAAGCCAACAGCAGCACGGCCGTGCTCCCAATCAGCCGCAACTTTCCCGTGAACCACATGTCCTCGCTGCCCCCACAGCCAGTTGTCTGCTCCCGGGCGGTAGCAGACCGGATCAATCCTGCCACCGGCTCGAACCCGAGTCGACGGCGATTGCGATAGGGCACCCTCGCGCAACCTGATATGGTCGTATGTGAGTTTTGTCACAAACACCGGTTGTCCATCGCTTTCCGGCCGCTTTTTCCGGAGGCGATGAAGCCCGGGTTTGTATCCAGAGTGAGGGCGGCAAGGTGGCGGATAATCCAGCGCTGTTTCGCATCATCTCGCTGTTCGAGGATCTCGGCGAGGACCGGCTTCGCGCGATCGCCGCGACCTGCCAGATCGTTTCCTACGGGAGCGGCGCCGAGGTCCTGAGCGAGCAGGACCAGACGAAGGACGTCTTCTTCATCCTCCAGGGAAGCGTTCGCATCAACAGCGTCACCTCCGCCGGGCGCGAGGTGATTTTCAGCGATCTCGTCGCCGGGGACATTTTCGGCGAGTTCGCCGCGATCGACCATTTGCCGAGATCGGCTTCGGTCATTGCGACGACGAACTGCCTGCTGGCGCGCATGACGTCGGCGAAATTCGTCGACCTTCTGCGTCATGATGGGGCAGTCGCGAGCCACATGGTCGAACTGCTGGTCGCAAAGATCCGGCGTCTCTCGGAACGTGTTTTCGAAGTGAGCGCCCTCTCCCTGCGCGAGCGTGTCCGGCGTGAGCTCATCAGGCTGGCGTCAATGGGAACGCGCAACGGTGCGGACGTCGTGATCAGCCCGGCGCCGACGCATTATGAAATCGCCGCCAAGATCGGATCTCACCGCGAGGCGGTGACCCGCGAGTTCAACCGCCTCGAGGATCTCGGCATTCTCGAATCGAAGCGACAGATGATCCGCATCCTCAGGCTCCGGGCTCTCTCGGATCCGATGGAGACTTAGCCCGCGTATCCTTGAGAAGAGTCAATCTCCCCCATTTCCGCCGACGACGTAGACAGTGAGCTTCTCCGGCAGCGTGTCGTGCGCCACTTCGATGGTGCGACGGTCGGGCCAGATGAAGACGGCGTCCTGGTCCTGCATCAGCTCCTCGAAACGCGCGACCTGGCCGCGTCCCCAATAGTGCATCGGCAGCACGATGCGCGGCTGGATCTGGCGGACGACCTCGACCATCACCGGCAGGCCAACCGTGTAGGCGCCGTCGATCGGCACCATCAGCACGTCGATGCGGCCGAGTTCGTCGAGATGATCCTTGGTCAGCCGGTGATGCAGATGGCCAAGATGGGCGATGCAGAGATCGCCGATGGTGAAGGTGAAGATCGAGTTGCCGTTGATGCGCGCCGAGCCGCCGCCCCAGTCGCGCGCGTTGGTCGGCAGGTTGGTCACCTTGAGATCCTTGAGCGAGACGTCGTGGCGCGCCTCGGTCTCGCCGTTCTCGGTGGGCCAGCCGCGCAGCACGTAAGTGATCCCCTCCTCGGGCGTGTCGGTGTAGTGCGTGGAGTGCGCATTGTTCATCGTCACGATGTCGGGCTTGCGGCCGAAGCCGTTCAGCCCGTTGTAGTCGGTGATGGCGCGCACGCCCTGCGGCGTGTCGATCTCGAAGCTGGCATGGCCGAGGAACGTGACGATCGCGCGGCTCGCCGTGTCCGCGGCCATCCGCGCGCCGTCGAGCGAGGCCATCTGGACGCCGCGTCCCTGCAGGGTGGGGCCGAGTTCGACCAGGTTCTTGGAGCAGCGCGCCAAGGCCGGTCCCGTCAGCAGGGCGAAGGCGGTGGCGCAAAGGGCGACGAGGGACAGACGAAGAGTCATGGAGCCTCCGGAACAGGATGGCAGCTTCTCTCCGGATGCACTCGATATGCCAGCCCTTAGTCCCGTTGACTCGCGATTGTGAAGCAACTAGAACAAAACAAGAACATTAACCTTCAGCCCATTCCACCCAATTTGACGAGGGGGCGATGCCGGTCATTTCCCCGAGTGCCTTTGCTTCCCCTGTTTCCCGGGACGTTGCGGCCAACGATGCAGCCGCGTCGGTACCGGCGACCTTGCGCGAAAAAGTGCGCCGGCTCGAGAGGGCCAACAGCGCCCAGAGAAGAGGCCGGGCCGCCTCGGTGAAGCTGGGAATTCCCGCCATCGATGCCCTGCTGCCCGAGGGCGGGCTGCTGACCGGCGCCCTGCACGAGATCGAGGCCGGCCCCGGCCCTTCCGGTCGCGTGGCTCCGCACGACGGCGCTGCCATGGGTTTCGCCGCCCATCTTCTCGGCCGCTTCGGACCGGGCACGATCCTGTGGTGTCGCCATGCCTCGGGGCCCTCCGATGCCACACCCTACGCGCCGGCCTTGTCGTCCTGGTTCGATCCGGCGCGCCTGCTGATGGTCATGTCGCGACGCGACGAGGATCTCTTCTGGGCGATGGAAGAAGGGCTGCGCTGCCCCGGCATCGCCGCCGTGCTGGGCGAGACGCGCGCGGCCGATCCCACGGCCGGCCGCCGCCTGTCTCTCGCCGCCGAAAAGAACGGCGTCCCCGCCCTGCTGCTGCGCGCGCAGCCCGGGCCGCCGCAAAGCGTGTGCGCGACGCGCTGGCGGATCATCTCCGCTCCCTCGGCCTCGACGCCGGGCCTCACCGACGTCGGCGCCGCCCGCTGGCGCGTGGAGTTGCGGCGCAACCGTTTCGGCACGCCGTCCGCCGACGAAATCCCGTCCTGGCTCCTGGAGTGGAACGATGAAACGCATTGTCTCGCTGTGGTTCCCCAAGCTCTCCACGGACCGGCTGGCGCGCGCTTCGAAGAAAGACTGGTCGGATAGGGCCGCCGCCACCGTCGTTTGGCACGACGGCTGCCCGCGTCTCGTCGCCCTCAACCCTCATGCCCGGGCCGCCGGCCTCCGGCCGCGCATGCGACTGGCCGATGCCCGCGCGCTCCTGCCCGATCTCGTCACCCAGGCGGGCGAGCCGCAGGCCGACCTTCGCCTGATCGAGGCGATCGCAGGCTGGTGCGATCGCTACACGCCGTGGGTAGCGATCGATCCTCTGGGCGGCGCGCTCGCCCCGGACATCGAAACGGCCTGCAGCGTCGGCGGATTCGGCGGCGATGCCGGCCTGCTGCTCGACGTGACCGGCTGCACGCACCTCTTCGGTGAAGGCGATGCCGGCGAACGCGCGTTGCTGGCCGACCTGGTCACGCGTCTGGCCCGCCGCGATCTTTCCTGCCGCGCTGCGATGGCCGACACGGCCGGCGCCGCCTGGGCACTGGCGCGCTTCGCCGAGCGCCAGGCCGATCTCTTCTGCCCCTCGCGCGGCCAGCGCGATGCACTCGCCCCCTTGCCGGTCGAGGGATTGCGCCTCGATCCGCCGATCCTGGAAACCCTCCTGAAGCTCGGCCTGCGCCGCATCGGCGATCTCTACCCCATGCCGCGCGGGCCGCTCGTCCGCCGCTTTGGCGACCATCCGGTGCGCCGTATAGACCAGGCACTGGGCAGGCTCGACGAGCCGATCGAGCCGCGTCGCCTGCCGCCCGCTTTCCGCACGCGCCTCGCCTTCGCCGAGCCGATCGGCCGGGCCGAGGATATCGCCGCCGCGACCAGTCGACTTCTGGCAGCGCTGTGCCGACAATTCGAGCAGGCTGGCGTCGGCGCGCGCCAGCTCGAGATCGCGCTCTACCGCGTCGACGGTTCGGTGGACCGCACCTCGATCGGCACCAGCCGGCCCAACCGCGACAACCCGAAGCTGATGAAGCTGTTCGAGGAGAGGCTGGGCGAACTCGATCCCGGCTTCGGCGTCGAGTTGATGATCCTCTCCGCGCCCGAGGTCGAGACGTGGAGCGGCACGCAGGATGCGCTCCCGGACCAGGACTCGCCCGGCATCGCTTCGGGCCTGGATGGCACGATCGATCTGGCGGATCGCCTCGCGCTGCGCCTCGGTTCGGAGAATGTCGTGCGGCTGCTGACCCGCGACAGCCACCTTCCCGAGCGCGTCCAGATCGCGGCGCCCGTCTCTTCGAAGCCTGCCGCCGAGGGAGCGTGGCGCCGGATCGCGAATCTCAAGAATGCCCGGCCGACGCGCCTGCTGCAGCGGCCTGAACTCGTCGAGGTCACCGCCTTCGTTCCCGACGATCCGCCTTCGGTGTTCCGCTGGCGCCGGCATGCCCATCGTATCGTGCGCGCCGACGGGCCGGAGCGGATCGCCGACGAATGGTGGCGACCGCGGCCCGACGGCAGCCGCCCGCCCGCCAGCACCCAGCCACCGGTGCGCGACTATTACCGCGTGGAGGACGACGACGGCGGCCGCTTCTGGCTGTTCCGCGACGGGCCCTATCAGCTCGCCGCCAACGGCCAGCCGACGGCGCGCTGGTTCCTCCACGGTTTCTGCGCCTGAGGGAGAGAGAAATGGAAACGGCAACAGCAGCGAACAAGCGCGGCACCACGCTCACCATCCGCGGCCTCGACGTTGCGATCATCGAGCGCCTGAAGGTCCATGCGCGCGCCAAAGGCCGGTCGCTCGAAGCCGACCTGCGCGACCTGCTGACCTATGCGTCGGGCCAGCCGTTGGTGCTCGATCCGCTGGAAGAGGCCGACCGCATCGCCGCCATGACGCCGCTCGCCGCCGTGGCACACATGGGAGGTGGCAAGTGATCGTCGTCGTCGATCCCGGCGTCGCCATCAAATGGTTCGTCGAGGAGCCGCTGCGGCCGCAGGCGCGTTCGCTGCTGGCCAACCGGCACGAGGTGATCGCGCCCGATATCCTGATCGCGGGCGTCGCCGAGCTGGCATGGCAGAAAGCGACGCGGGGCGAGATCACGACCGATCAGGCCGAGCCGATCGTGCGCAACATCGCGCTGCCGTCGTTCATCTCGGCCTTCGTCGAATCCCCGAAGCTGCGCACACGTGCGCTCGCCATTGCCCTGCAATGCGGCCGGCCGGTGCATGAATGCTTCTACGCCGCCTGCGCCGAATCGGCGAAGGCCCCGCTGGTCAGCGCCGACGAGGCATTCCTGCACGCGCTGGAGAGCGAGGGGATCGGCGTGCGCACCGTACCGCTCGCCCGCATCCACGAGTTCACCGCGTCGTGAGCCATGGACTACGCCGAGCTTCAGGTCACGACCAACTACAGCTTCCTGCGCGGCGGCTCGCACCCGCAGGAGCTGGTCGAACGGGCGATCGAGCTTGGCCATACCGCCATCGGCATCACCGACCGCAACACGCTGGCCGGCGTGGTGCGGGCTTTTGCAGCCTCGCGCCACGAAGAGAGGCCGAAGGATCCCGAGTATGACAGGATCAGTCTACTCGTCGGCAGCCATCTCGAAACGCGCGACGGTTACTCCCTGCTCGTCTATCCGACCGATCTCGACGCCTACAAGCGACTGTCCCGCCTGTTGACCCTGGGCAACAGGCGCACCGGGAAAGGCCAGTGCGACATCGGCTTCGATGACCTCGCCGAGCATGCCGACGGTCTGCTGGCGATCGTGCTGCCGCCGCGCCGGCCGGAGGAAGCGGTCTTCTCCGACCGGCTCCGGAAACTCGCAAGCCTGTTCGAGGATCGCTGCTACCTCGCGGCCTCCATGCTCTATCGAGGGGACGATGCGCGCCGCCTCGCCCTGCTCGACGATCTTGCAAACCGCCATGGGATGAAGCTCGTCGCCACCAACGACGTGCACTATCACGCACCCGAGCGGCGGGCGCTGCAGGACGTCGTGACGGCAATTCGCCTCGGCTGCACCGTCGAAACACTGGGTTTCCGCCGTTTCGCCAGCGCGGAGCGGCACCTCAAGTCTCCCGCCGAGATGGCGCGCCTGTTCCGCCGTCATCCGCACGCCATCGCCGCCACGCAGGAGATCGTAAAGCGCTGCTCCTTCTCCCTGCGGCAGCTCACCTACCAGTACCCTGTCGTCTACGAAGGCGGCGAGACGCCCATGGACAAGCTCATCCGCCTGACCTGGGAAGGCGCGGACTGGCGCTATCCAGACGGCGTTCCGGAGAAAGTGAAAAGCACGATCCGAAAGGAATTCGCGCTCATCGATCACAAGAAGATCGCGCCCTACTTCCTGACGGTGCATGAGATCGTCATGCAGGCTCGGAAGCTCGGCATTCTCTGCCAGGGCCGTGGTTCGGCCGCCAATTCCGCCGTCTGCTACTGCCTTGGCATCACCTCGGTGAATCCCGATGAGACGGACGTCCTGTTCGAGCGCTTCCTGTCCAATGCCCGCGACGAGCCACCCGACATCGACGTCGATTTCGAGCACGAACGACGCGAGGAGATCATCCAGTGGATTTATGAGGAGAAGCATCGCTCGAAGGCTGCCCTGGCGGCCACAGTGATCTCCTTCAGGAGCCGCAGCGCCATTCGTGAAGTAGGCAAAGCGCTTGGTCTTTCACCCGACACGGTAGGCGTGATGGCTGACACGGTCTGGGGCATGGGATCGAGCGGCATAAAGGTCGAGCATGTGCGCGAGGCTGGCCTCGATCCCGTGGATCCTCGCATCATGCTGGCCCTCGAACTCTCTTCGGCGCTGTGCGGCTTTCCTCGTCACCTTTCCCAGCATGTTGGTGGCTTCGTGCTGACCCAGGACCGGCTCGACGAGCTGGTGCCGATCCAGAATGCAGCGATGAAGGATCGCACCGTCGTCGAATGGGACAAGGACGATCTCGATGTACTGGAGATCTACAAGGTCGACGTGCTGGCGCTCGGCATGCTGACGGCGCTGCGCAAGAGCTTCGACCTCGTCGAGAAGCATTACGGAGAAAAGCTGAGCCTCGACATGCGGCCGGACGACAAGCACGTCTACGAGATGCTGTGCCGGGCGGATTCGGTCGGCGTCTTCCAGGTCGAGAGCCGGGCGCAGATGTCGATGCTGCCGCGCCTGAAGCCACGGGAATATTACGATCTCGTCGTCGAGGTGGCGATCGTGCGGCCGGGGCCCATCCAGGGCGGCATGGTTCATCCCTACCTGAAGAACCGGGCGAATCGCGACGCCGTCGTCTATCCCAAGCCTGAAATGAAGGCGGTCCTCGAACGCACGCTGGGCGTTCCGCTGTTCCAGGAACAGGCGATGCAGATCGCCATCGTGGGCGCCGGCTTCTCGCCGGAAGAAGCCGACAGGCTGCGTCGCGCCATGGCGACATTCCGGCACAACGGTACCATTTACAAGTTCAAGGAACCTTTCATCAAAGGCATGGAGGAAAACGGCTACGAAAGAGATTTCGCCGAGCGCTGCTTCAAGCAGATCGAAGGCTTCGGCGAATACGGCTTCCCCGAAAGCCATGCCGCCAGCTTCGCCATCCTGGTCTACGCCTCGTCCTACGTGAAGCACTACTACCCGGAGGTCTTCGCCGCGGCGCTGCTAAACTCGCAGCCGATGGGGTTCTATGCGCCTGCCCAGCTGGTCCGCGATGCGCGGGAACATGACGTCGACGTGCGCCCGCCCGACATCAATGCCAGCGACCGAGACTGCACCCTGGAGCCGGGAAAGAACAATCGCTGCGCCCTGCGCCTTGGCTTGTGCCAGGTGACGGGGCTTTCCAGGGAGGCGGCCAATCAACTGGTCGCGCGCCGCGGCGCCATGCCCTACCGAGATCCCGCCGACCTGTGGCGGCGCAGCGGCCTCACCAAGCGGCAGATCGTGGCGTTGGCCCGGGCCGACGCCTTTGCGTCCATGGGACTGACGCGCCGTGACGTGTTGTGGGCGGTGCGCGGCTTCCCGGAGGGACAATTGCCGCTGCTCGACACGCAGCCGGAATCGCGCGACCTCGAGCCTCCCGTCACCCTGCCGAGGCTCACCCTCGGCGAGCAGGTGGTGGACGATTACAGCAGCTTCTCCCTCTCCCTGCGTTCGCATCCGCTGGAACTGCTGCGCGCGACCTTCGCGGAGCATGGGTTTTCCAGCACCGAAGCCTTGAAGACGGCGAAGAATGGCGCGCTTCTCACCCTGGCCGGCCTCGTGCTGGTGAGACAAAGGCCGGGCACCGCCTCGGGCGTGGTGTTCGTCACGCTGGAAGACGAGTTCGGCGTCGCCAACCTCGTGGTCTGGCCCAAGGTGTTCGAAGCCTATCGTCGCATCGTGATGGGGGCGCGACTGATGGGCGTGCGGGGCCGCATCCAGTGCGAGGGCGAAAAAGAATACAAGGTGATCCATCTCGTCGCCGACGAGGTGTGGGATCTCTCGGCCGATCTCGATTCGATCTCCGAGCTGGACCTGTTCCATCTGACCCATGGCCGGGGCGACGCCGTCCGTACGGATTCCGACGACCGGCGGGTGAAGACTCCGGAAGCCAACGCCACCCGTCACCGGTCGAGCCAGGGCGTTGCCGCCAAACCCGGTTACGACCGGAACCGTATCGCCCTCGACCGGCCGAAGATCAGGATCGCCTCACGCGACTTCCACTGAAGCCGCCGCCCCGTCCTATTTCGTCTCGATCAGGAACGAGAGCAGACGCCGCATCGTCGGCATCAGGAACAGCATGATCGGGAACGCGACCATCCACGACGCCATCCACGATTCCATCCAGCGGGCGACCATGCCCGGCTCGAGGCCGATGGCGCGGATCGTGGCGATCCCGGACACGAGGAAGGTCATCACGAAGGTCAGCGCCAGAGGCATGGCGATGTGCATCGTACGGGCGGGGAGTTTCTTCACGGCGGGCCGGACAATATGGTACGGGCTTAGACCTCGTCCATCCCCGTTGCGGAAGCCCTCCCATGTCCCTCGCCCTCCCGTTCCAGACCGCCAAGCAGCTCGCCGCTGCGGTCCGGAAGAAGAAGATCGGCTGCCTGGAACTGCTCGACCTCTATCTGAAGCGGGTCGAGGCCTATAATCCCGAACTCAACGCCATCATCGCGACCGACATCGAAGGCGCCCGCAAGCGCGCCAAGGCGGCCGACCGCGCGGTCAGGGCCGGCAAGAAGCTGGGCCCCCTGCATGGCGTGCCGATGACCATCAAGGAATCCTTCGACGTCTCGGGCTTCCCCACGACCTGGGGCGATCCGGCCTTCAAGGACGAGGCCGTGACGCAGAATTCACTGGTCACGCAGCGCATGCTGGACGCGGGCGTCACCCTGTTCGGCAAGACCAACGTGCCGCTGAACCTCGCCGACTGGCAGAGCTACAACGAGGTCTACGGCTCGACCAACAATCCCTGGGACCTTGGCCGCACGCCCGGCGGCTCCTCGGGCGGTTCGGGGGCCGCGCTGGCCGCCGGCCTCACCGGCATCGAGGCCGGCAGCGACATCGGCGCCTCGATCCGCAATCCCGCCCACTATTGCGGCGTCTGGGGCCACAAGCCGAGCTGGGGCGTGGTCTCTCCCAAGGGCCATGCGCTGGCCGGCGCGGTGGCTTACGGCGACATCGGCGTGGTCGGTCCGCTGGCGCGCGGCGCCGAGGACCTCGAGATCGCGTTGACCGCGATGGCCGGACCCGACTCGATCGACGGCCGTGGCTGGACGCTCAGCCTGCCGCGCTCGAAGAAGACGAAGCTGCGCGACTTCAAGGTCGCGGTGCTGCTGACCGACCCCAATGCCGAGGTCGACGATTCGGTACAGGAGCAGATATCGAAGCTCGCCTCGTTCCTGGCCAAGAACAAGGTCAAGGTGAGTGACAAGGCGCGGCCGGCCATCGACACGGTCGAGCTGAACGACGTCTATATCCGCCTGCTGCGCGCGGCGACGTCGGCCCGCATGAGCGACGCGGTCTACGCGCAGGCCGTAAAGGACGCGGCCAGCCTGCCGGCCGACGACATGAGCTACTTCGCCCGGATGCAGCGCGGCAATTCGCTGCCGCACCGCACCTGGCTGCAGCTGAACGAGAAGCGCCACAAGATGCGCTGGGCCTGGGACGCCTTCTTCCAGGACTACGACCTGATGCTCTGCCCCGTCGCGGTGACAGCGGCCTTCCCGCACGACCAGGCGGGCCTGCGCCACAAGCGCACGATCATCGTAAACAACAAGCACGTGCCGGTGGTCGACCAGATCTTCTGGGCGGGCTACTCGGGCGTCACCTGGCTGCCCTCGACCGCAGCGCCGATCGGCCAGAGCAAGGACGGGCTGCCGATCGGCGTGCAGATCATCGGCCGGCAGTACGGCGACTACGAATGCATCCAGTTTGCCAAGCTGCTGGAGAAGGAATATCGCGGCTTCGAGCCGCCGCCGGCCTACAGCTGAACGCAGGAAGCAGAATGTCCAAGGATATGGATCTCAAGAAGCACATCCGCTCGATTCCCGACTTCCCCAAGCCGGGCATCCTTTTCTACGACATCTCCACCCTGCTCGCGCATCCCAAGGCCTGGCACACCACCATCGAGCGGCTGGCCGACCTGATCCGGCCGCACAAGCCCGATGTGCTGGCGGGGATCGAATCGCGCGGCTTCCTGCTGGCCGCGCCGCTCGCGCTGGCGCTGGGCACGGGCTTCGTGATGCTGCGCAAGAAGGGCAAGCTGCCGGGCACGACCGTACGCCACACCTATGCGCTGGAGTACGGCACCGACACGATCGAGATCCAGCAGGATGCCGTACACAAGGGCGCGCGAGTCGTCCTTGTCGACGATCTTCTCGCGACGGGCGGCACGATGGCGGCCGCCGTGGAGCTGCTGGAAAGCGTCGGCGCCGTGGTCCCGACGGCCGCCTGCATCATCGAACTCACCTTCCTCGAAGGCCGCAAGAAGCTGAAGCCGCCGGTCGAAACGCTGCTGCAGTACGACAGCTAGACCGCACGCACGGCCTCCCGCCCCGCCGCCAAACCGGCTAGCATGGCGGCGGGAGGAACCAGATGTTCTTAGTATCCGCGTGCTTCTCCGAAACCTATGCGGAGGCACGCCCCAAATTCTGTGCAGCCGCGGCCGAGGCCGGCGGCGCCCTTCGCTCATGGCTCAACCCGAAGGCGCTCGGCCCCAACGGGGAGAGGCTCTTCCTGGATACGGCGCGCTTCGGCGCGGCCGATGCCGAGAACATGCTCGTGCTGATCGCGGGAACGCACGGCGTCGAGGGCCATTGCGGCTCGGGCGCCGAGATTGCGTGGCTAAAGTCGGGCGGTCCGGCGAAGCTGCCAGCGAACACCGGCGCGCTTCTGATCCATGCCCTCAACCCCTATGGCTTCGCGTGGACGCGGCGCGTCACCGAGGACAATGTCGACCTCAACCGCAACTTCGTCGACCATGACAAAGGCTATCCCAACAACGACGGCTATCTGGCCATCGCCGACGCCGTGCTGCCCAGAACCTGGGATGACGCCAGCAAGGCCGAGACCGAGCGCGTGTTCGCGGCCTATGCCCAGAAGCACGGCGCGTTCGGCCTGCAGGGCGCGATCAGCGGCGGCCAGTACACCCATCCCGACGGCATCTTCTTCGGCGGCAACGCGCCGACCTGGAGCAACCGCACCGTGCGCGCCGTCGCGCGCGAGGAGCTGTCGCGGGCCAGGCGCGTCGGCATCATCGACTTCCATACCGGGCTCGGCCCGTTCGGCCACGGCGAACTGATCTGCGCGGTCTCGCCCGCCGCCAAGTCCTTTGCGCGCGCCAAGGCCTGGTACGGCGACGAGATGACCTCGCCCGAAGGCGGCACCTCGACCTCCGCGGTCGTCGTCGGCGTCATGACCGATGCCTTCCCGCAGGAACTGCCGGATGCCGACGTCACGCCCGTCGCGCTGGAATACGGCACCTACACGGTGCCCGAGGTGTTGACCGCCGTGCGTGGCGACAACTGGGTGCATCATCGCGGCGATCTCGGCTCGCAGCAGGGCCGTGCGCTCAAGGCCGACATGAAGGAGCGCTTCTTTCCCGCCGGCGACAAGTGGCGGGAGATGGTGTGGACGCGTGCCGAGCAGACGATCGGCTGGGCGCTGAAGGGGATGGCCGGGGGATGAGCCTCGCCGAGCCGAGCGAGGACACGGCGAGGCTGCGACTGCAGAAGGTCCTGCAGCAGACACCGCTGTTCGCCGACCTCGATGCCGAAGCCCTGAAACGCGTCGAGCACGAGCTGACGCTGCTGGTGCTTCCGGGCGGCGCATCGCTGTTCCGCGCGGGCGAACCCGCCGATGCCGTCTACGTCGTCACCAGCGGCTGCCTCGGCGTCTTCCGCCACGAAGAGGAAAGCGAGGCCCGCGAGCCGTTGCTGATCGCCGAGGTCCCTCCGGGCAACCTGGTCGGCGAGATGTCGCTGCTGTCGCAGGGCAAGCGCACGCGCAGCGTGGCGGCGCTGCGCGACAGCGAAGTCTGGCGCCTGCCCCAGACCGGCTTCAACGCCCTCACCTCGAATCACCCCGAAGTGTTGCCGGCGCTGATGCGGAGCGTGGTCTCCCGCAACGCGGTCGACGCCGGCAAGCGCCGCCGCCAGCCGCGTACCTTCGCCATCCTGCCGAGCGGACCCGACATCCCGGCGGCCCGCTTCGCGGTCCTGCTGGCCAACGCGCTGGGACGCATCGGCACCCAGGTGCAGATGCTGGGATCGGAGTCCCTCGACCAGGAGCCGGAATGGTTCGCGCGCTGCGAGATGGAATCCTCGTTCGTTCTGTATCGTGCCGATCCGACGCTGACGCCCTGGACCGAACTGTGCCTTCGCCAGGCCGATTGCCTCGTCGTGATCCGCAATGCCGACAACGACCATCCGACCAGGGTTCCGTTCGAGATCGAGACGGCACAGAGCGGCGCGGTGTTCCACCGCCGCCGCGAACTGGTGTTGCTGCACGAAGGCCAGGATCCCCGCGCCGGCTCGACCGCTCCCCTGCTGGCAGGCGGCCTCTACGGCAATCACCATCATGTCCGGCTCGACATCCATGCCGACGTCGACCGGCTGGCACGCCTGCTGACCGGCCATGCGGTGGGCGTGGTCATGGCCGGTGGCGGGGCGCGCGCCTTCACGCATATCGGCGTGGTCAAGGCGCTGCGCCAGTGTGGCGTGCCGATCGACCTCGTGGGCGGAACCAGCATGGGTGCCATCGTCGCGGCAGGCGTGGCCTCGCGCTGGAACGACGAAGAGCTCGATGTGCGGTTCCGCCGGGCCTTCGTCGACAACAATCCGCTCAGCGACTACACGGTGCCGCTGATCTCCCTGTTCGCCGGCCGCCGCGTCACGCGCCTCCTGCGCATGGCGTTCGGCGAGAAGGACATCGAGGACCTGATCCTTCCCTACTATTGCATGACCGCCAACCTCACCACGTCCAAGGCCGACATCCACACCGTCGGGCGGCTGTGGCGGTGGCTGCGGGCGTCGGTCTCCATCCCGGGCGTGATGCCACCCTTCAACGAGGCAGGCGAAGTGCATGTCGACGGCGGCGTGATCGACAATTTCCCGGTGCGCGCCATGCAGCGCCTCGGCCGCGGCGTCACCGTCGGCGTCGACATCGACACCGGCGGGGCCCTGGCCGCCGGCGATGGCGTGATGGAACCCTGGTCGGCGTGGGAGTTCTTCAGCCGCCTCATCTGGAAGCGCAACGAGACCCTGCCCATCCCCTCGATCGTCCGCATCCTGCTGCGTTCGGCTCTGGTCGCGAGCACGTCGCGGGCCGCCGAGGATCGCGGCGCGGCCGAACTCCTGATCGTGCCGCCGATGACCCATATCGACCTGCTCGACTGGACGAGTTTCGACGCGGCGATCGAGCTCGGCTACCGGACGACCATGGAAGGTCTGGAGAAGGCCCGTACCCTGCCGGTGGGCGCACGGCTGTTCCTGTCGTAGGGCGACATCGCTTGACAGCGCGCCGACGGCCTTTTCTATTTTACCCTATGGTTAACAAGACAGAACGCCGATGACCCAGGCAAGCGACCGGCTCGATGCGACCTTCTCGGCTCTCGCCGATCCGACCCGGCGGGCGATCCTGGCCCGCCTCGCCCTCGGCGAGACCTCGGTCGGAGACCTGGCCCAGCCTTTCGACATGTCCCTTCCGGCGATCTCCAAGCATCTCAAGGTACTGGAACGCGCCGGCCTGATCGCCCGCGGCCGCGACGCCCAGCGCCGTCCCTGCCGCCTCGCCGCCGAACCTTTGCAGGAGGTCTCCGACTGGGTCTCGACCTACCGCCGCTTCTGGGAGCTGCGGCTCGACCGGCTGGAAGCCTATCTGCAGGAAGCGCAATCCGCCGTGCCGCCGTCGCCCCGGCAAAGGAAAAGAACCGATGCCCGCAAGCGCCGGTGACTCGCGCCTCCCGGCGCGCCGTGAATTCACCCTGAACCGCCTGCTGCCGGCGTCGCGCCCCATGGTTTTCCGCGCCTTCGTCGAACCGGAGCGCATGAAGCAATGGTGGGCGCCGCGCGGCTTCCACGTCCTCTCCTGCGCCCTCGACCTGCGCGAGGGCGGCGCCTGGCTCATGCGGTCCGACGAGACCGGCGCGAGCCGGACAGAGGTCGGCGCCTGTCGCGAGATATCACACTATGTCCCGCAACTTCGAGCCAGGACGACGGAGGAACGCTCGTGACCGACGACACATCCGCCCGGCATCTCTCCGTGCTGCACGATCTCAATCATCATTTCGTGCGGTCCGTCGCCGAGGCCGACGTACAATGGTTCGACCGGCATCTGTCGCGGGATTTCTACAACACCAACCCCGATGGCACACTGATCGACCGCGCGGCGTTCCTGGCGCAGATCAGGCGCGGCTCGCCGGTGACGGGGCTGCACGAGCATGACGTCAAGATCCGCCTGTTGGGTCACTTCGCGATCATCCATGCCCGGACCAGCTACACCAGGCCCGATGGCAGTCCGGGCCGAGGCTGGTACACCGACGACTGGCAGCTGACGCCGGAGGGCTGGCGTTGCGTATCCGCCCACGTCAGCCGCTCCTGAACGCGCGCCCCGCATGTCCGTGATCCCGGCCGCCGATACTTCGCCGGCCGCGTGGCGTGTCGTCTTCGCGTGCTTCGTCTCCGCCGTGTTCGCCTGGGGCTTCGGCTTCTATGCGCACGGCATCTATCTCGTGGAGCTGCAGCGGGCCCATGGCTGGTCGACGGGCTTCATCTCGTCGGTCGTCACCGCGCACTATGTTCTAGGCGCCTTCCTGCTGCCGCGCATCGCCGAGGCGATCGGCCGCTTCGGTCCGAGGACCGTGTTCCTGGCAGGCCTCTCGATCACCACTTCGGCGCTGCTGTTGCTGCCATCGGTCACGGAGCCCTGGCAGCTGGTCGCGCTCTACATCGTCATGGCGCCGGGCTGGAACGCGACCAGCGTGGCGCCGATCGCGGCCACGGTCGGCCAATGGTTCGACCGCAAGCGCGGGCTCGCCCTCAACCTCGCCCTGAGCGGCGCCACGGTTGCCGGCCTTGCGGTCACCCCGGTCCTGCTCGCAGCGATTCCGGCGCTCGGGTTCGCCACGGCGGAGCGACTTCTCGTCCTGATCGGCATCGTCATCGCCGCAGGCACCGTCGCCCTGTTCGTGCGGCGGGGACCGCTGTCGCCCAAGGCGACCACCGTCAGGCCCAAGCGCCTGGCGCCACTGCGGCAGTGGCATTTCTGGAGCATCTCTGCGCCCTTCGCCTTCGTGCTTCTGTCGCAGGTGGGATTCCTCACCCATCTCGTGCCGCTGGTCAGCGCCCGCGCCGAAAGCGGCGGCCCGCCGGTCGATCCCGCGCTGGCCGTCGGCATCAACGCCGCCATGGCACTGGTCGGCCGTCTCGTCCTCGGCCTCGTCATCGACCGGCTCGAACCCCGGCGCGCCTCGGCGATCTGCTTCCTTGTCCAGGTCGGGGCCATCGCGGTGCTGGCCACGGCCCACGCGCCGCTGCTGGTCTACGGCGCCTGCGCCGTCTACGGGCTCTCGGTCGGCAACAACATCACCCTGTCGCCGATGATCGTGCAGCGCGAATACACGCTCGACCAGTTCCCGGCGATCGTCGCGCTTTCCACCGCCGTCGTGCAGACCCTCTATGCCTTCGGGCCGGGCCTGCTCGGCATCCTGCGCGACGCCTCCGGTGGCTACGGCCTGCCGCTGGTTGTTTGCATGGGCCTCAACCTCGCGGCGGCGGTGCTGATCCTGACGGGCGCGCGGCGGCGCCCCGCTATGACAGGAACTTCAGACCGTTGACGACCTTGTCGAGGGCCTTACGCGGCCCATGGACGCCGATGCCGACGAAATTCATCGCCTCGACCGGGGCCGCGGCCACGGCCGCGCGGTTGTCGGCATCGTTGGTCGTGGTGAACATCGGCTCGATGTAGATCGCCGGCACCAGCTCGCGGGAGAGCGCGCGCTGGTGGGTGCGCTGCAACTCCTCCAGCGTCGCGCCATACACGAAGACCGGTTCGCGGATGAGCGCCGTGTAGGCCCGTCCGTTCGCATCGAGATACGGCTCACCCATCAGGTGGGCATGGGTCCCGGCGAGACCGCCGGCCAGGAAGGCCGCGACATTGGCCGTCTGCCAGGCCGCCAGGTCCTTGCGAAGCACGAGCGCTGTCTTCGTTTCGTAGATCATGACGCCCATATGGGGCATGCTGCGAGCCGCCGTCTTGAACATTCGTGCAATGAACGCCGACCAGATCCGCCTCGACCGACCGACCGCCGGCCTGCAGCGCCTGGCGGCGCGCTTCGGCGGGCATGCCTACGATCTGCATCGGCACGAGACCTACGGCATCGGTCTCACCCTCTATGGCGTACAGCAGTTCCACTATCGGGGCAGCCTGCGGGCCAGCCATGGCGGGCAGGTGCTGGTTCTGCATCCGGACGAGCCGCATGACGGCCATGCCGGCGAGGGCGGCGCCTTCGCCTACCGCATGCTCTATCTCGACCCGGCGGCCGTCTCGGAAGCGCTCGACGGCGCCAGCCCGCCCTATGTCGCCGACGCGGTCGCCCGCGACGATGCCACGGCCGGCGCCGTCGCCGAGGCTTTCGTCGATTTCCCGCAGGCTCTCGAACCGCTGGCCGTCGACGCACTGGTCGGCCGCTTCGCCGATCTGCTGGCGCGCCGAAGCGACGGCCCACCGCGCAGGCGCCGGGGCAGTGTGGCGCTGCGAGCGGCGACCCGGGCGCGCGACTTTCTGGTGGCGGAGGCTCACCGCGTCGTGGGGTCGGACGAACTCGAGTGGGTAAGCGGGCTCGACCGCTTCAGCCTGGCCCGCCATTTCCGCGCGGCCTTCGGCACCTCGCCCCATCGCTTCCAGGTCGGGCAGCGCCTGATGCACGTACAGGCGATGATCGCGGAGGGCACTGCCCTCTCGGAAGCCGCCGCCGCGGCGGGCTTTGCCGACCAGAGCCATCTCACGCGGCATTTCTCTGCCCGTTTCGGCGTGACTCCCGGCCGCTGGGCGAACCTGTCGCGAGGACGCTAAAGTCGATACCGGCCGTCGGCGTCGAGCGACTCGCTCGACAGCCAGCCGCGCCGCAGGCCCGCCAGAATGCTCGTCATCATCGGCCGCAAGACCGGCGCCTGACAGGCGTGGCGCATCGTGAGATCGCGGAGCCAGCCGAGCACCTGCCCCTCGGACTGGAACAGCGGCGTCACGAGGTGGCTGGCGCGCCGATAGAAATGGCTGGGCGGTCCTCGCCGCCGGGCAAAGAGGTTCATTGCCTCCGCAAGGTCGCCCGCTTCGGCGAGGCTGCGCCCGAGCGCATGGGCATCGAGCAGGCCGAGATTGGCGCCCTGCCCGAGCTGCGGACTGGTGCCGTGCGCGGCGTCGCCCATGAACAGGACCGGACCCTCGTTCCAGCGCGGCAGGGCGACGTGCCGGTAGGTCGCGCGGGAAAAGTCATCGGCCGTGACCGCGTACTCGATCGTCGGCCCGGCTTCCGGCCACAACCACAGCGCCTCGTCCCGCACGGATTCGAGATCGAGAGGAAGATGCGCGGCGAGATCGGCGGCCGGCAGGCTCCAGAACATCGTGAGCTTGTCCGGCGCCACCGGCAGGAGGCCCATCATGATCGTCGAGCCGGCAACCCGCTGGCGCAGGAGCCCGGCGGCGCCGAATGCCTGGCTATCCTGGACCGTCGTCCAGATGCAGCCCCACGGGTAGAGCGGTGCGCGCGACCCCGGCATCACGCGCTCGCGCAGGAGCGAGTGCGCACCATCGGCAACGATCAGCAGGTCGAACGGGCCATGGCGTCCTCCCTTCGCATCGGCGGCGACCGCCCGCGCACCGTCGCGAACGACGTCGACGATCTCGGTGTCGGTGACCAGGCGGGCACCCGACGCGAGCAGACGATGGTGCAGAAGGTCGAACAGGACCGACCGGTGGATGCCCAGTCCGAACGCCGCCGGGTGCAGGTCGCCATAGGCGAGGTCGAGAACGGGGCGTCCCTTCTGATTCTCTCCGAAGAGCCCGTCGATGCGCGCGCCCGCCGTCCGGGCGGCCTGTTCCAGCCCGAGGGCGCGCAGTACGGCGAGGCCGGTAGGCTGCAGCAGCAAGCCGGCGCCCACCGGTCGCGGCTCCCGGAAGCGCTCCAGCACGGTGACGCGGTGCCCCGCATCGGCCAGAAAGCTCGCGGCCGCCTGACCGGCGACGCCGCAACCCACGATACCGACCTCCAGGGATCTCAACGCCATGCGGTCATCCTAGCCGGGAAACCGGTCCAACGAAAAAGGGTGGCCCGCGGGCCACCCTTCGCTCTTTCGCGCCGCAGGGCCGCGGTCAGAGACCACCGTTCACGACCAGGCACTGGCCGCTGACATAGTCGCTGTCGGGGCTGCAGAAGAGGTAGACCGAGCCCGCCGCTTCCTCGGGCAGGCCGCCGCGGCCGAGCGGGATCATCTGGTTCATCGCGGCGAGACGGCCGCCCTGAACGCCGATCTTGACCGTGCGACCCTGAACCTCGATCTCGCCGGACTCGCCCTGGGCGAGCGGCTTGGTAAGGCGCGTCTGGATGTAGCCGAAGGCCACCGCGTTGACCGTGACGTCGTAGCGGCCGAACTCCTTGGCCAGCGTCTTGGTGAGGCCGACGATGCCCGCCTTGCCCGCCGAATAGTTCGACTGACCGGCATTGCCGTTGACGCCCGAGGTCGAGGAGATGTTGACGACCTTCCTCACGACCCGCTTGCCTTCGGCCCGCTCCTTCTCGACGGCGGTTCGGAAGTGCTGCTGGAAGGCACGCAGAACACGGAACGGCGCCGTCAGGTGGACGTCGAGGATCGCGTACCACTGCTCGTCGCTCATCTTCTGGATGACCGAGTCCCAGGTGTAGCCGGCATTGTTCACGACGACATGGCAGTCGCCGAACGCGTCGACCGCCGTCTTGACGATGCGATCGCCGAAGTCGGGCTTGGCGACGTCGCCGTTGCAGGCCACAGCCTTGCCGCCCATCTTGATGATCTCGGCGACGGTCTCCTGCGCCGGCGCATCGTCGATATCGTTGATCACGACGCTGGCGCCGTCGCGCACCAGACGCAACGCGATTTCCTTGCCGATGCCGCGTCCCGAACCGGTGACGATCGCCACCTTGCCATCCATCTGACCCATGTCGTTCTCCTGAAACCCTGGCTTAATTCAGCGCGACCGTGGCAGAGCCCTGGAGCGTGTCCTGGCCGTTCTGGTTGGTGCACTTGACCTCGAGATCGACCAGCGTCTCGCCGTCCTTCTCGCGCTTGCCCGTGACCTTGCCGCTGACGGTGATGACGTCGCCGACCCAGGTGATCGAGGTGAAGCGCGTGCCGAGGCCGCGAACCTGCTTTTGCGGCACCCAGCTCGTCACCAGGCGGCCCAGGAAAGCCATCGACAGCATGCCGTGGGCGAACACGTCCTTGAACCCGAACTTCTTCGCGAAGTCGATGTCGACATGGATCGGGTTATGGTCGCCCGAGCCGCCGCAATAGAGGGCGAGCTGGTGGCGGCTGACCGGCGGCAGGACCAGCGGCTTCAGTTCGTCGCCGACCTTCACGTCGGCAAATTTCGGAGCGGTCGTCATGATTGCCTCCCTCACTTCTTGCCTGCGTCGGGGTTGCGCACGACGGTGACGCCGCGGCCCTTGGCCAGCAGCTTGCCCGCCTGGTCCTTCATCTCCATCTCCTGGACGACGAACCAGAGCGCGCCGCCCTTCTTGTCGTAGATGTCGACGACCTTTTCCTGGCAGGTGACGACGTCGCCGACCACGACCGGCGCGAAATACTCGAAGTGCTGCTCGCCATGCAGGATCAGGCCGATATCGACGTTGAGCAGGCGCAGGAGCCCGCCCTTGTTGGGATCGTCGGCCTGCAGCGCGCGCAGAAAGGTGAGCGGCGCGGTGATGCCGCGGTAGCCCGCCGCCTTGGCTGCGACTTCATCCGAATAGATCGGATCTTCCTCGCCGATGGCCTTGCAGAACAGCTTGATCTTGCCTGCCTCTACCGCAGCGGTGAACGGCGCGAACTCATGGCCGATGAGCTTCTTGTCGAGCTCCATGAATGTCTCCTCCGGAACGTGTGCAAAGAAAAGCCCTCTCCCCGACTGCCCATGAGCCAGAGAGAGGGCCTCGCGTTTCGTGACTACTCGTAGCGGCCGACGATGGCGACGCTCGAAATATTCTCGCGCGGCGCGCCGCCGAGATTGTGCGTCATGCCGATGCGCGGGTCCTTGAGCTGGCGGGGGCCGGCGCGACCCTGCAGCTGGAGGTACATCTCGTAGAGCATGCGCAGGCCCGAGGCGCCGATCGGATGGCCGAAGCACTTGAGGCCGCCGTCGATCTGACAGGGGATCGTGCCATCGGCGTCGTAGAAGCCGTCGAGCACGTCCTTCCAGCCCTTGCCGGTCTCGGAGATGTGCAGGTCCTCCATGGTCACGAGTTCGGTGACGGAGAAACAGTCATGGACCTCGAACATCGACACTTCGTCGCGCGGACTCTTGATCCCGGCCTCTTCGTAGGCTTTCTTCGCCGCGATGCGCGTGGTGTGGAAGTAGCTACCGTCCCACGAATTGTGGCCCGACTCCGAGCCGTTCGAGACGGAGAGCTGCAGCGCCTTGACGCTGACGATGTCCTTCTTGCCGAGCGCCTTGGCGATCTCGGGCGTCGTGACGATGGCGGCGGCCGCACCGTCCGACACGCCGCAGCAGTCGAACAGGCCGAGCGGCGAGGCGATCATCGGCGCGTTGAGGATGGTTTCCATCTCAACGGCCTTCTGCAGATGGGCCTTCGGGTTCTTGGCGCCGTTCTGGTGGCTCTTCCAGGAGACGTGGCCGATCGCCTTCTTGAGATCCTCGCCCGAGACGCCGTGCGCGGTCATGTAGGCGGTGGCGAGCTGGGCGAAGTTGCCCGGCGCCGTGCCGCTCGCGTTCCACAGGACCTGCAGCGGGCCGCCACGGCCGCCCGGCAGGCCGCCATAGCCGGTGTCCTTGAGCTTCTCGACGCCGACGGCCAGCGCGAAATCGGCCGCGCCCGAGGCGACGGCATAGCAGGCGCCGCGGAAGGCCTCGGTGCCCGAAGCGCACATGTTCTCGACATGCGTCACCGGGATATTCGGCAGGCGCAGCGTCGTCGACAGCGGGATGCCGGACTTGCCGACATGGACCTCGTCGATGGCGGTCGAGAACCAGGCTGCCTGGAGCTGGTTCTGGTCGATGCCCGCATCCTTCAGGCATTCCCTGTAGGCTTCGAGCATCAGCTCCTCGGCGCCGCTGTCCCAGCGTTCGCCGAACTTCGAGCAGCCCATGCCGAGAATAGCGACCTTGTCTTTGATACCACGAGCCATTGCAGGTCTCCTTGGTGATGGAAATTGAACGTTGAACGTTGAACGCTTGAAAGACTGAACGCGATCTAGGCCGGAGCGGCCTTCCAGAAGTAGCGCTTGAAGCCGCCGCGCATGGTGTCGTTGTCTCGCATCCGGAAGGTCATGCGCATCTTGGCGCCGACCTTGACCTGATCCTTGTCGCTGTCGGTGAAGTCGGCCATGAAGCGGCCGCCCTCCGCGAAAGTGATCATGCCGTAATAGCCCGGCGGATCCGGCGAATAGACCAGCGAATCGGCGGTGAACGACATCACCGAGCATTCGAGGCCGGCCATCGCGTAGGGATCCTGGCTGTCCATCGCGTGGCAGTTGGGATTGACGCAGACCTGGCTGCGCGGGAACTGGACGGTGCCGCAGACATTGCACTTGCCGCCGACCAGCCCGTAGAGCATGTCGCGCTTGCGCCACAGGACCGACAGCGCGGTCTTCTTGTCGAACTCCGCGCGCATGCCCTTGTCGATCGGCAGCATCTCGTTGAAGGCGAGGAACTTCATGTAGTTCTTCTCTTCCTT